>Ga0222429_100002_pt1 | contig 1447498 bp, 1368 predicted proteins | sample 1B50Ametagenome_FD_182475 | JGI IMG/M metagenome (GOLD analysis project Ga0222429, IMG submission 182475) | Enriched microbial communities from leaf-cutter ant dump, University of Wisconsin, Madison, United States - 1B50A (version 2) | ecosystem: Environmental > Terrestrial > Nest > Insects... | reverse complement strand
TCATCAGGCCCATGTCCATCACGGGAATCTGACCTGCGCCTACCATCTGCACGTATCGGTGCAGGGTTTGGCGGGAAAGAATTATCCGTTCGTCGGCTTCTTCTGGGGTCATGCAGGGAGAATAACGAATAGGAGGGGAGCATGGTAGAGGCCGCACGCGTTCTCGAGCATGGCAAGACCCCAGCTCAGATAGTGGCGGAGATGGCCGCCAAGGGCATCAAGGTTTCTGAGCGCTCTCTGAGGGCCCAGGCCCGCCGCCTGGGCGCTTGCCGAACCTTCGGGAAAGCGATGATCTTGCTTCCCGAACATATTGACCTGATCTTTGGAGCGCCGGCATGTCCACCGGAAAACGATATGGCCTCGAGCTTTACAGGCGCGGCGCAACTTGGTGGACGCGCGGGCGGCTTGAAGGCGAGGAGCGATACTACCGCGAGAGCCTTGGAACTGCTGATGAGGCAGTCGCAAAAGCCAAAATCCGAGCCCTCGAGGACGAGGCGCGGAAACGTGCTATCCTTGGACGAGATGCGCCAAAGCCCGAGGAGCAGCTAACCCTCTCTGGCGCAGTTTTACTATTCCCGCCTCGAGGTAGGGACGCCGGCTACATGGGCAAGGTGTTGCTTGAAATAGGCGATACCAAGCTACGCGACATCACGCCGAAAATGGTCAAGCAGATAGCTCGCAGGATGTATCCCAACGCATCAGTCGATACCTGGCACCGGCAAGTGGTGGTGCCTGTTCGATCCATCATCAACTCGGCACACGAAGAGGGATATTGCGCGCCGATCCGCATCCGCGCCTATACGAAAAATGAGCGGATGGCTCAGGATCGCGCACGCGGCAAGGATAGCGGCGTCAAGAAGAAGCCAGGAAGCTGGGAATGGGTTTTAGCCTTCAAGGACCAGGCCGACCCGAGGCTAGGCGCAATGGCCTTGTTCATGTTTACCACCGGTGCCCGGATTGGGCAGACCTTGGCCATGAAGCGGAAGGGCGATCTGGACCTGTTCCGCAAGCGCGTCCGGTTGCCGGCGGCTAAGGGCCACCCCACACAGTGGATAGACATCCTGCCGGAAGTTGCTGCCGCTATCGGAGCACTACCGCTGCCAGAGGGCAAACTGAACCGTGAGCGCGTCTTCTACTATGCGGGTCAGCGAAGTGGCTGGTTCTATCGGGAATGGCAACGGGCCTGCAAAGCAGCGGGGATTCCGTACCTGCCGCCACACTCTGCCGGCCGTCACGGCTTCGGCACCGAGACCATAGTGCGGCAGAAGATCGATCCAGCTACGGCCGCACGTGATGGACGCTGGTCAAGCGCCAAGGTGCTTCTGGACACCTATGCCCATGCGGAGGAAGGTTCTGCATCCGTTCAGCAGGCGTTCCAAGACGGGTTGGAGGCCGCTCGTACAAAATTGGTACAAGGGAAAAGTGGAAATCGGCGGAAAGACCCGGAAGGCAAGGGCACTCAGAGCGCTTAGGAATTACCTTAGCAGGGGCGTGCCTTCGACCACTCGGCCACCTCTCCGGCGTGGGTCTGATACAGGGCAATGAGGCCATAAGGCAAGGGCTTTGTCGCCGCCGGGGGAGATTTCCCCATTGGGGCGGCGGAGCCCGTGGGGAAAGCCCGCCTGCGGGCGCGGGTCCGACCCAAGCATCTGGTGGAACGGGCATATTTCCCGCCTCCCAAGACTGGTGCGGGCTTTCCGGCTTTGCTAGCTTTCGTCCCATTGTTCGAGGGGGGACGATCATGCAGGCAATTCTCTGGCTACCCTTTCCGCTGCTGGCGCTGTTCGTGCTCGTCATCGCGCTTTTGTGCTTCGGCGCCGGCCTGGCGCTGGTCCATCTGATGCGGCGGTTCGGCGGCTCCCTGCCCGAGCGGCTGCCGCAGGCCACCTTCATATCGGTCACCGCGACGGCCTGGGCGCTGGCGCTGGGCTTTGCCGCCTCCGACGTCTTCTCGCTCAACGGCATGGCCGACCGGGCGGCCCAGGCGGAGCGGTCGAGCATTTCGCGCCTCATCGGCATGGCGGCGCCCGAGGCCCTGGACCGGCCGGAGATGTACCAGACCGTGGCCGACTATGCGCAGGAGATCATGGCGGTTGAGTGGAGCGTCAACCACAACCGCGAAGCCTCGCCCCGCGCCAACGACCTGTTGCAGAGCTTGCGCCTGCAGATCATCGCCATGACCGAGGACAATGTGCCCAGCGTGCTCGTCGGCAAGACCATCAATGATTTCGACGAATTGCAGGATGCGCGCGGCATCAGGTTGGCCTTGGGCCAGAGCGTGCTCGACGAGACGCGGTGGTATCTGGTCTTCGCCCTGTCGATCCTCACCGCGCTCAATATCGGGCTGGTTCACGCCGGGTCGCCCCGGGCGGCGCGCAACGCGTTAGCGGTATTCTGCTGCGCGCTGTTCATGTGCCTGGCCATTCTGGGCATCACGGCCGACCCCTATCGCACCATGCACCCCTCGCTTCTGGTCACCGAAAGCGCGCTGGCCCCGCCCGCCTCAGCCTAGCGAAACAAGGGCCAGCCTGCATGGCCAGCCCTTCACGCATCGTTCCGATCAGTCCGCCTTGTCGAAGGCCAGGCCTTGGGCCACGGCCGGGCGGGCATTGAGCCGCTCGATCCAGGCAATGACATTGGGATGCTCAGCGCGCGTGGCTCCATAGCGCTCCCAGCTCTGGGCCCAGCCGATCGCGGCGATATCGGCAATGGAATAGTCGCCAGCGATATAGTCGCGCCCTTCGAGCTGGGTGTTGAGCACGCGGAAGAGACGCAGGGTCTCGTCGGCATAGCGCTTGATGGCGTAGGGAATCTTTTCAGGCGCATAGAGGCTGAAATGGTTGTTCTGGCCCAGCATGGGGCCAAAACCACCCACCTGCCAGAAAAGCCATTCGTCCACCTTCACCTGCTGGCGCGGATCGGTGGGGTAGAGCCTGTCGAACTTGAGCCCGAGATATTTGAGGATGGCGCCGGATTCGAAAATCGAGATCGGTTCGCCCCCCGGCCCTTCCGGGTCGACGATGGCGGGAATCTTGTTATTGGGCGAAATGGCCAGGAATTCGGGGGTGAACTGCTCGCCCTTGCCGATGTCGATGCGGTGATAGACCCAGGGCACGCCCAGTTCCTCGAGCATGACATGCACCTTCTGCCCGTTGGGCGTGGGCAGGGAGTAGGCGTGGATGGGCTGGGTCTGCGTGGTCATTGCCGATTCCATGGCTGAATATTTGCGGTGCAACTGGTATATCGGCATTCAACGATGAAGGGCAAGGCATGTGACTGCCCTGCCCTTCATGGTTTGCGATCATGCCCGTCGCAGCACCATCTGCGGGTGGCCGTTGCCGCGCAGCGCCGACGAGATGCCGTGGATATCCACGGTGGAGACGACGCGCTGGCGCAGCGCGGCGAACATGAAGGTGGGCGTCACGTTCACCGGCTCGTCGAAGGTGACGGTCACGGTGTAGTGCTGCATGTCGCTCATCAACTGCACCCCGATAATCATGCCGGTAAAGGGCTGTTCGAGGTAAAGCCCGGTGACGCGCTGGCCCACCTGCCAGGGCGAGGCGACGCGATCGGGCAGCGCGGCGCGCGCCGTGTTCCAGTCGCGATAGCCATGGGCGCGGGCCACCGCCTCCAGGGCGGCGCCGTGGCTCAGGTCCTCGCCGACGCGGGCGCGTTCGGCGCGCAGGGCCTTGGCTTCGAGCTTCAGGGATTGGGCGGAAGGGGTGTCGAGTGTAAACGCCATTGGTCAAATCCTCTCATCTGCAATGAGGCGACTCGTCCATGGGGCTCGCCTTGCCATGATGCGCCTTGCAGGGGGATGAACCAGGGTTCTCTCTTGCCAGGGCTGGGCTTCACCATCGGACATGCGTCCGGCGAGCGGCGGGTGCCAGCGACCTGAAGCCGATATGGGCCCGCAAAGCCGCTTTGTCAACGCATGGCCGCCCTGCAAAGCCGAAATGGCTCCGCGCCGCCCGGCGTCGCGACCGTGACTATCCCGTCCCACCGTCATTGCCGGACTTGTCGCGGCAATCCATCCCTCGGCTTCCGTTGCTCCCTATTCGGCGGGCCGGATCCACACCGCCGCGTCGTGAAAGGCGGCGCCGCCGAAGGGCGGAGCCGGGCGGGCGTCGGTGAGCATATTGATGCCCTGCCCCTTCCGATGCGCCTTGTTGGGATGCAGTCCCTCGGCCACCAGCACGCCCCGGCAAAGGCCGCTGCGCGGCCGGGCGATCAGATCCACCACGCCGCGCCGGTTGCCCACGCTCACATATTGCCCCTCCACTATGCCCAGCTCGGCCGCATCCTCGGGGTGGATGAACACCGAGGGCTCGCCCTCGCGCCGGCGGCTGCCGGGGGTTTCGTTGAAGGTGGAGTTGAGAAAGCCGCGCGCCGGGCTGGTCGCCAGCCGGAAGGGATGCTCGGCGTCGGTGGGCTCGTTGACCGCCCAATGGTCGGCAAAGCGCGGCATGTCGGCGGGGTTGCAGGCCCAGATATAGCCCTTCTTCTGGCGCACCGCCTCCCAATCGGGCGCGAAGCGGAAGCGCTTGTCGGGCCAGGCAAAGCCGTCGGCGAAACGGGCGGCGTCATCGGGCCGGGCGCGCTCCACGAAGCCGGTCTTTTCCACCTCATCCAGCGGGGGATAGTTGGAGCGGCGGAAGGTTTCGGCCACCACGTCCCTGTCCCGAGTGTGGAAGCACGGATCGTCCAGCCCCAGCCGCAGGGCCAGCGCATTGATGAACTCGTGGTTGGAGCGGGTTTCGCCGGGCCGCTCGATCACCGCCGGACCATAGAGCACGCGGGTGTGCCCGCCGCGCGTATAATAGTCATTGTGCTCGAGGAACATGGTGGCCGGCAGCACGATATCGGCCAATTCGGCCGTTTCGGTCATGAACTGCTCATGCACGACGAGGAAAAGGTCCTCACGCGCCAGCCCTTTGCGGGTCAGCGCCTGGTCCGGGGCAACGGCGGCGGGATTGGTGTTCTGCACCAGCATGGCCATCACCGGCCCGCCACCCTTCAGCGCCCTTGCGTCGCCGGTAAGGATGGGGCCGATTTCGGACATGTCGAGCGGGCGCGGGTCGCCCTTTTGCAACCCCGCCCCGGTGATGGCCGACTTGTCCAGCCCCCAGGTGCCCGAATTGGAATGCAGCGCCCCACCACCACGATGCTGCCAGGCGCCGGTCATGGCCGGGATGCAAAGAGCCGCGTGCATGGCGGTGGCGCCGTTGCGCTGGCGGGTGAAGCCATAGCCGAGGCGGAAATAGCTGCGCGGGGTCGAGCCCACCAGATGCGCGAAGCGCGTGATCTCATCGACGCTGAGCCCGGTGATCGCGGCGGCCCATTCGGGGGTGCGGGTCTTGAGGTGAGCCTCGAATTCGGGGCTGAAATCGGTATAGCGGGCCATATAGGCGCGGTCGGCGAGATTGTCGCGCAGCAGCACGTGCATCACCGCCACCGCCAGCGCCCCATCGGTGCCCGGCCGCAGGACCAGCCCCAGATCGGCCTGCGCCATGGTGGCGGTTTCATAGACGTCGATGACGACGATTTTCGCCCCGCGTTCCTTGCGGGCGCGCATGGCGTGGGTCATCACGTTGACCTGGGTGTGCACGGCATTGGTGCCCCAGATGACCACGCAGTCGCTTTCAGCCATCTGCTCGGGATTGACGCCGCCCAGCAGGCCCGTGCCGGCGATATAGCCGGGCCAGGAAATACCCACGCAGATGGTTTCATACTGGCGCGAATAGCCCTTGGCGGCGCGCAGCCGGCCCAGCCCGTCGCGCTGCACATGGCCCATGGTGCCGGCATAGAAATAGGGCCAGATGGCCTCGGGCCCGTGCTCGGCCTCGATGGCGGTAAAGCGCGCGGCGATCTCGTCCAGCGCCTCGTCCCAGCCTATGCGCTGCCATTGCCCCGCTCCCTTGGGGCCGATGCGGCGCAGGGGATGGAGCAGTCTATCGGGGTGATGCACCCGCTCGGCATAGCGCGCCACCTTCTCGCAGATGACGCCGGCCGTATAGGGATCGTCCTTGGCGCCCCGGACGCGCCCGATCGTGTGCGCATCGAGAATGTCCACATCCAGCGCGCAGGTCGAGGGGCAGTCATGCGGGCAGACCGAGCGGGCGGTGCGGATGGGAATGGGCTGGTTCATGCTCCAGACCTACTCCAGCCGCCCGCGCCGCTCAATGGTCCTGCTAAAGCGAGGCGAAGGCGCGCGTCGCGGCCTCGGCGTTGCGGCGGGCGCGGTTTTCGGCGTGGCGCAGCAGGTTCGCCGCGCCGCTGCACAGCGGGGAGAAATGCACCTGCTCGCCGTCCCGCGCCAGAATGGCCACGGCCCAGCCCTGCCGCACGGCTTGGACGTCGGCCCAGCCAATGCGGGTAACGCGCCCGAAGGCGCTGCGATGTTCGAGGCCGGTGCTGTTCCAGCGCAGATGCGGGGCCAGGCTACGCAGGCCCACCCACAGGGCCAGCCCGGCCAGCAGCACCGAGACGAGGAAGGTGACGCCCAGTTGCGTGGCATCGACATGGCGCGCGCGCCCGATCAGGATCACCGCCGCCAGCAGCGCCGCCGCCAGCGCGCCCATGCCGTAGCAGGCAAAATACTGCACCATTGAGGGGCGCACCTCCTCCCAGCCATCCACGACCACGCCCTCCTCTCTCTGCACCAGCCGCAAGGCGAGGAAGGCGGCATAGAAGAACGCCACCACGCCCGCCGCGCGGGCCAGCGGCAACCCCGCCATGGCGGGCACGTATTTGAGCACGATGAGGGAAACGATCACGACGAGTGGTACAGCCACTTCCTGCCAGCGCAAGGGCACTTTGCTCTCCAAATAGTCGGGGGCCGGCGACGCGAACGGCGAATGGAGAGGAGTCTAGCAGGCCAGAGTGATTTGCCCGTTAACAAATTCGGGAGCGGCGCGCGGAAGCGGGAACCCGTGCCTTTTTGCAACAGGCTCCCGTTCACGCATTGAATCAAGGCGCTGGCATTCTGAATCCTGCCAGCGCCGCAAAGGCTTGAAAAATCAGCTCAAAACCTTGAGCCCGACAATGCCGGCGACGATGAGGCCGATGCAGGCCAGCCGGGCGGCAGTGGCCGGATCGCCGAAAAGATACATGCCCAGCAGCGCCGTGCCCACGGTGCCGATGCCGGTCCAGACGGCATAGCCCGTGCCCACGGGCAGGTCGCGCAGGGCCAGCCCCAGCAGCGCCACGCTGATGACCATGGCCAGCAGCGTCAGCACGGTGGGCACGAGGCGGGTGAAACCCTCGGTATATTTGAGGCCGATGGCCCAGCCCATTTCAAACAGGCCGGCGATAGACAGATAAACCCAGGCCATGGGATTTCTCCTTGCTTCTGGCGGGTCGTCCCGGCCGAAAATGATGGGAAAGGCGGGGTCGTCCCCGCTCGCCCCCTGATTTATGCCAAATCGGGCGCAAGGTGAAGGGCCTTGCCGGACCATCAGATGGTCCGGCAATGCATGTCAGGCGGTGGCGGGCACTTCCCCGTCCGCTTCCGGCCGGGGCTCGGGCCGCAGGCTGGTGGCCAGCGGCAACTCGGGCAGCAGGAAGGCGAGCGCGAAGGCCAACAGCGCGGCGGCGGCGGCGGTGAAGAACACCGGGTGCAGCGCCAGGGCGAAGCCCTCGACGGCCTGGAGGCGCACCGCCTCGGACAAGCCCTGGATGGCCTGGAGGTTGAAGCCGCCCGAGGCCGCGCCGCCGGCCTGCGCCGCCAGTCCCGCCGAGAAGATGGCGCCGAACACCGAAACGCCGATGGAGCCGCCGATCTGGCGGAAGAGGGTCACCCCGGCCGTGGCCACGCCCATCAAATGGCGCGGCACGGCGTTCTGCGTCGCCGTCACGCCGACGCTGTTGACCGGGCCGATGCCGGCGCCCACCAGCAGCATGTAGAGCGCCACCTGCCAGTCGGGCGTATCGGTCTGCATCAGGCCCAGCATGACCATGCCGACGAACAGGCCCGCCGTGGAGACGATGGGCAGGATGCGATAGCGCCCGGTGCGGGTCATGAACAGGCCCGACAGCGTCGAGGCCCCGATCAACCCCAGCATCATGGGCAGCAATTGCAGCGCCGAGCTGGTCGGCGAAATGCCCTTGGCCACCTGCAGATACATGGGCAGGAAGGTGATGGAACCGAACATGGCCATGCCGGCGAGGAAGCCCACTGCGTTGACCACCACGAAAGTGCGGTTGCGGAAAAGCTGCAAGGGCAGCACCGGCTCGGCGGCCCTGGCTTCGGTGCCCACGAACAGGATCAGCGCCACCAGCCCCAGAGCGGCGAGACCGAGGATTTCCACCGACAGCCAGGCATAGGTGTGCCCACCCAGGCTGGTGGCCAGCACCAGCGCCGATAGCCCGGCGGAGAGCAGCACGAAGCCCTTGTAGTCGATCTGGTGCGACACGCGCTCGGCGCGAGGTTTCAGCGCGAAGCCGATCACCACCAGCGCCAGAAGGCCCAGCGGCAGGTTGATGATGAAAATCCAGTGCCAGCTCAACTGTTCGACGATGAACCCGCCCAGCAGCGGTCCCACAATGGTGGCGACGCCGAACACGGCGCTGAAGATGCCCTGGATCTTGCCGCGCTGGCGCGGCGGGATCACATCGGCCACCACCGTCATGGCCACCACCATCAGCCCGCCCCCGCCCAGGCCCTGCACGGCACGGGCGATGATGAGGAAAGTCATGGACGAGGCGAACGCCGACAGCGCGGCCCCGGCGAGGAAAATGACGATGGCCGCCTGCAAGACGATCTTGCGGCCGTAAAGGTCGCCCAGCTTGCCATAGATCGGCGCCACCACGGTGGAGCTCAGCAGATAGGCGATCACCACCCAGGTGAGGTGGTCGAGCCCGCCCAGTTCGCCCACGATGGTGGGAAGGGCGGTGGAAACGATGGTCTGGCCCAGCGAGGCCAGCAACAGGGTCACGGCGACGGCGCCGATAATAAGACCCACCGATTGCGCCTGCGGCGCCTCGGCGGATTGTGCATTCACAGACATTAAGCAATCCTCTGGCCGCAAGGCGCGCGGGGAGTCGCACCAGCCCTTGCGGAATAAATCGATGCGACATATGTCTGCGTCCGGCACTTACATGTCAACAGCATGTATTTGCTTAAGGCATGAAATTTTGTGAGGTCAGCCATGCCCCTATCCGGCAGCAATCCCGAGATCGACGCGCTGCTGCGCGCCGCCGGCATCGGCGCGTCCACCGTCACGGCGGTGTCCCAGCTCGATGCGGTGCTGCAGAACTGGCGGCGGCGCATGTCCCGGCGCGAGCTAGGCAATCGGGCCCTCACCGATCTGGGCGTCGGCATCGACCTGGCCCAGTTCGACGTTCTCGTGGCCATCGCCGCCCCGGTCAGCGAATTCGGCGACAGCGCCCGCGACGAGACCATGGTGGCCACCGTTGCCGAGCGGCTCAGCATCGATCCCTCGCGCGCCAGCCGCGTGGTCAGCGAAATGGTCGAGGCCGGCTATGCCCGCCGCGCCGTCAGCCAGGCCGACGCCCGCCGCACCGTCATCGCGCTCACTCCCGCCGGCGAAGCCGTCATCGCCTCGGTGCGTGCCTATAAGTTCTTGATCCTGGGGAGCTTTCTCAGCGAGTGGTCCGACGACGAACTTGCCAGCTTCATGCCCCTGCTCGAGAAGCTCAGCCGCTGGTCCGACCGCACGGCCACCGCCGCCACCCGATTCAGCAGCGAAATCGCCACCCTCTCGGCCAATATCAAGGCAAGCCACGAGGAGAAGGTGGAGGGCTGAGCCGCGATTCGGCACCGCCCCCACCGTCATTACTAGGCGCCGCTCCCCCACCGAGCCGACACCTGCCAGCCCCGGCCGCCATTGTTGGGCACCATCCTACCCCCACCGTCATTGCCGGACTTGTTCCGGCAATCCACCTCTCCGCTTGCGCTGACCCCGATGGATCACCGGGATAAACCCGGTGATGACGATGAAGGAGGCATTGCGCTCCCACCCACCGACGTTATCCCAGCGCGATCCCCTCGCGCTCGCACAACACGGCCAGCGCGCTGCCCTTTTCGGGCAATGGCATCTCCGCCCGGCCGCGCCGGGTGAGCTGGCTGCGCCAAATATGCACCGCCAGCGTTTCCGGCGTCACCGCCGCATCGAGGCTCGAGCCGGCCAGCATCAGCGCCGGAATGCCCTCATAGGGGATTGGGTAGAGCGCGGCGCTGGGCAGCACCCTGTCGCCGAGCCCGTGCCGGCGCACGTAATAGGTCAGCGCCATCGGTCCGGTGGCGCCATATTGCATGTCCTCGGGGGCTACATGCTGCCCCATCAGCCGGCGCGCCGCCACTTCCAGCCGCCGCAGCGGGGGCAGATGCGGCTCCAGCAGCGGTCGCTTCTGGTCGGTGAAGATCGCCAGCAGATCGTCGAGCAGCGGTGCGTCATGGGGAATATGCAACACCGCGCCGTTGATCGAGCCGGGCCGCTCATAGGCCATCAGATAATCGGGCGGGCCTTGCAGCGGTTTTACGCAATAGACGTCGAGATCGGCATAGATGCCGCGCCGCTGGCGCAGCGCGCTCATGCGGAAATAGTCCGAGAACACGCCCGGCGTGCCCCTGCCCTTGTAGAACACCAGCTTTTCGCGCGGCAGCACTTCGGCGGCGTCGCGCGCCACCGCGCTTTCGGGCAGGCCCTCCACCGCATCATAGGAATAGACCTCCACCGCGTGCCCCTGCCGGCGGAAGGAGGCGATGGAGAGCGCTTCGAGCCAGCTCATCGGCCCATGCCAGAAGCTCACGATGGTGGGAAGCGTCATGGGTCAGGCCTGCGGATCGCGCCGGGGCTTGTGGTCCTTCTTGCGCGGCTTGGTGGATTTGGCGGGCTTGGCGGGCTGGACGGCTTCGCCCTTGCCGGCCCATTTCGGCTTGCCCTTGTTCTTGTCCGGCGGCGCCTTGCCGGCCTTGGGCGGGCGCGGCTTGTCGAATTGGGGCTTGGGCGCGGCGGGGTCCCAGGCCCCGGTGGCGGCCTCGGCAAAATCGTCCGCCTTGAGCCCCGCAGAGCCATAGCGGGCCTTGCGATCGGCGCGTTCGGGACGCGGTGCGTTGGGATCGTAGCGCTCCACCGGGCCGGGCGGGCGGCGCTGGCTGGGGGGCGGACCGGAACGGCGTTCGCCGGGACCATCGACGGCCGAGATGGTGACACCCCGCTCACCCGAGCCATTCTTTTCCACCGAGCGGGCAAAGGCGTCGGCCTTTTGTGCCGCGACCTCGAAGATGGATTCGGTATCGAAGATGCGGATCGAGCCGATGGCCGTCTTGGTCACCCCGCCGGCCTTGCACAGCATGGGCAGCAGCCAGCGCGGCTCGGCCTTGTGCTTGCGCCCGACGCTGACCCTGAACCAAGTGCCACCCTCGAAACGCTCGCGGGTGCGCGGGTCCTTGTCGCCCGGCTTTTCGGGGGCGAAACTTTCGGCGATATCTTCCGGCGCGGGGCGGGCCGCGATCTGCTGGCGCAGATAGGCTGCGGCAATCGCCTCGGCGCTGTGGCGGGCCAGCAGTTCTGCGACGAAGGCGGTTTCCTCCTCGGTGGCCGGCTGGCTCAGGCTCTCGGCGGAGAGGATGGATTCGCGATAGCGCGCGTCGATCTCGGCAGCGGTTGGCGGCGTCATCATCGACACATCGAGCCGCGCCATCTTGAGCACGCGCTGGGCCACCCCACGCCGATGCATCGGCGCAATGATGACGCAGGTACCCTTGCGTCCGGCCCGCCCGGTGCGGCCGGACCGATGCAGCAGCGTATCGGAATTGGTCGGCAGATCCGCATGGATCACCAGATCGAGATTGGGCAGGTCGATGCCGCGCGCCGCCACGTCGGTGGCCACGCAGATATGGGCGCGGCCGTCGCGCATGGCCTGCAAGGCATTGGTGCGCTCCGACTGGCTCAATTCGCCCGATAGAGTCACCACGTCGAAGCCGCGATTGTGCAGCCGCGCCGACAGATGCTTCACCCCCTCGCGGGTCGAAGCAAAGACGATCGTGTTCGCCGCCTCGAAATAGAGCAGCGTATTGATGATGGCATTCTCGCGCTCGGCGGCAGGCACCAGCATCAGCTTGTAGTCGATATCGGCATGTTGCTCGTCGCCCGAGCTGGCGCTGATGCGCAGCGCGTCGCGCTGGAAGGTCTTGGCGAGCTGGGCGATGGGGCGCGGCACCGTGGCCGAGAACAGCAGCGTCCGCCGCTCCTCGGGTGCGGCATCGAGGATGAATTCGAGGTCCTCGCGGAAGCCCAGGTCGAGCATTTCGTCAGCTTCGTCCAGCACCACCGCCCGCAGCGCCGACATGTCGAGCGCCCCGCGGGTAATGTGGTCACGCAGCCGGCCGGGCGTGCCGACCACGATATGGGCGCCGCGCTCCAGCGCCCGCCGCTCGGTGCGCGCATCCATGCCGCCGACGCAGGATGCCATGCGCGCGCCGGCTTCGGCATAGAGCCACTCCAGCTCGCGCTGCACTTGGAGGGCCAATTCGCGCGTCGGGGCGATCACCAGCGCAAGAGGCGCGCCAACGCCTTCAAAATGCTCGGCTTCTCCTAGAAGCGTCGGAGCGATGGCCATGCCGAAGGCCACGGTCTTGCCCGAGCCGGTCTGGGCCGAGACCAGAAGGTCCCGTCCATCCGTCTCGGCCTCGATCATGGCTGCCTGCACCGCCGTCAGCGTGTCGTAGCCCTTGGCGGCAAGAGCGCGGGCGAGCGGGGCGGGAATGGAGGAAGGCAGGGTCATCAGCGGCTTTCGATGCGGCGCGGCGGCGCGACTATAACAGCAATCAAGCAAAAAGGCCGCCCCGGCGGGCGGCCTTGCATATGTGGCTTTGCCGGCGCTTAGCCGACCAGTTCGTCATCCGAGAAGAAGAACTTGATTTCCTGGGCAGCGGTCTCGGGAGCGTCCGAACCATGCACCGAGTTTTCGCCGACCGAGAGGGCGAATTCCTTGCGGATGGTGCCTTCGGCGGCATTGGCCGGGTTGGTGGCGCCCATGATCTCGCGGTTCTTGAGGATGGCGTTCTCGCCTTCGAGGACCTGCACGACCACCGGGGAGGCGATCATCTGCTCGACCAGCTCGCCAAAGAAGGGACGCTCCTTGTGCACCGCATAGAAGCCTTCGGCCTGGGCGCGGGTCATGTGGATCTTCTTGATGGCGATGGGGCGCAGGCCGGCCTCCTCGAACTTGGCGATGATCTTGCCGATCAGGTTGCGGCGGACGGCATCGGGCTTGATGATGGAGAAGGTGCGTTCGAGCGCCATGGGTCGATCCTTGAATGGGTCTGTTGGAAAAGGTGGCGCCTTTTAGCCGCAGATGGCATGGGAAACAAGCCACGAGCTACGCGCCCGGCGCATGAATGGCAGCTTCCCGGCGCGCAGCGGTTGCCATTGCCGGCCCGAAACCTTATCGAACAGTCCGCGCATCGCCCCCGCCGCGCCCAGTCTCACCCCTTTTCGCCAGATCGCCCCGCCATGCTGACCATTTCCAATCTCACCTATCGCATCCAGGGCCGCGAGCTGTTCGAGGATGCCAACCTGGTTCTCCCCGATGGCGCCAAGGCCGGTTTCGTGGGCAAGAACGGCACCGGCAAGACCACGCTGTTCCATCTCATCCAGGGCCATATCGGCGCCGATGCCGGCAATACCGAGGTCAACCGCAAGGCGCGCATCGGCGCTGTAGCGCAGGAAGCGCCGGCCGGCGAGGAAAGCGTGCTGGAGGTGGTGCTGGCCGCCGACAAGGAGCGCACCGCGCTCATGGCCGAGGCCGAAACCGCCACCGACCCCCATCGCATCGGGGAAATCTATACGCGCCTCGCCGATATCGACGCCCACACCGCCGAAGCCCGCGCCTCGGCCATTCTCAAGGGCCTGGGGTTCGAGCAGGAGCGCCAGCTCGGCCCCACGCGCGAGCTTTCCGGCGGCTGGCGCATGCGCGTGGCGCTGGCGGCGGTTCTGTTCAGCCAGCCCGACCTGCTATTGCTGGACGAGCCAACCAACTATCTCGACCTGGAAGGCACGCTGTGGCTGGAGAAATATCTGGCCACCTATCCCTATACCGTCTTCATGATTAGCCATGACCGCGATCTGCTCAACAAGGCGGTCACTTCCATCGTGCATCTCGAGCACCGCAAATTGACCTATTACAAGGGCAATTACGACACGTTCGAAAACACCCGCCGCATGCAGATGGAGCTCAACAACAAGAGCCGCGAGAAGACGCTGGACCAGATCGCGCATCTGCAGAAATTCGTCGATCGTTTCAAGGCCAAGGCCTCCAAGGCCAAGCAGGCCCAGGCCCGCGTCAAGATGATCGAAAAGCTGCGCCCGCCTGCCGCCATGTTCGATGAATATGCCGCGCCCTTCCATTTCCAGCAGCCCAAGGTCGAGCTGCCCATGCCGATGATTACGCTGGACGGCGTGGCGACGGGCTATGGCGACAAGACCATTTTGCGCAACATCACCCAGCGCATCGATCCGGAGGATCGCATCGCGCTGGTGGGCATCAACGGCAATGGCAAATCCACCTTTGCCAAGCTGCTGGCCGGCGATATTCCCGCCACGTCCGGCACGCTGCGCTTCGGCAAGAAGCTGGAAATCGCCCATTTCGCCCAGCACCAGATGGACAAACTCCATCCCGACTGGACGCCATTGGAGCATATCGCCGAGCTGATGCCGATGGACAACGAGGCGCGCCGCCGCTCGCGCCTCAACCAGATGGGGCTGACCACCAGCCGCATGGAAACAAAGGCCAAGAACCTGTCCGGCGGCGAACGGGCGCGCCTGCTGCTGGGGCTCATCACCTTCAAGGGCCCGAGCATGATGATCCTCGATGAGCCCACCAACCATCTCGACATCGACAGCCGCGATGCGCTGGTGCATGCCCTCAACGAATATGAGGGCGCGGTGCTCATCATAAGCCATGACCGGCATTTGATCGAGGCCACCTGCGACACATTGTGGATCGCCGAGGGCGGCACGGTTCACGAGCTGGATGAAGACCTCGACAGCTACCAGCGCAGCATCACCTCCACCCGCGAGCCGCGCTCCGGCGGCGGGCGCGGCGAACGCAAGCTCTCCAAGCAGGAAGCCGCCGCGAAACGCGCCGAAATCGCCCCCTTGCGCAAATCCATCCGCGACCTCGAAACCCGCATGGACCGGCTGCGCAGCGAGCTCGACAAGGTGGAGGCGAAGCTGGCCGATCCCGAGGTCTATAACGGCGCGCCCGAAAAGGTCATCGTGCTGGGTCGCGACAAGGCCCGGTTCACCACCGACCTGGCCAGCGCCGAGGAGCAATGGCTGGCGCTCAGCGCCGAGCTGGAGGCTGCCGAGCGTCCATGAGCCGCGGCGGACCGATTGACAGCCGGCGCGCCATGGCCTCCTCTGGCGTGCCGGAACGCCGCCGAAAGTGTCTCATGCGCCGAGTTTTTTCTCTTCTCTCCGCCCTGCTTCTCGTCTGCCTTGCCCTGCCCGCCGGCGCACAGGAGATGAGCAAGGCGCAGCGCGCCGAAATGCTGCGCTTTGCCCATAACAACAGCCTTTTCGTGCTCTATCATGAGGTGGCCCATCTCCTTTTCGACCAGCTCGACCTGCCGGTGCTGGGGCGCGAGGAGGACGCGGCCGACAATGTCGCCACCTGGATCCTGCTCAACAAGAACACGCCCGAGGCCCGCCAGGCGCTGATCGATGCGGCGCAGGGCTGGTTCTATTCCGGCATCGCCTACAATAGCGGCGGCTATGAGAGCGATTTCGCCGCCGGCTACAGCCTCGACAAGCAGCGCGCCTATCAGATCGTCTGCCTGATGGTGGGCATGGACCGCACGGCCTTCCGCCACATCGCCAACAAATACGAGCTTCTGCCCGACCGGCAGGATAGCTGCGGGGTCGATTATGAAATGATCGACCGCTCCTGGACGGGGTTGTTCGCCGCCCACCAGGCGACGGAAAAGCCGGCCACCGTTTCCGTCAGCTATCGCCATGCCAGCGGCAAGCTGCGGGCGGCCGCCGACGCGCTGCGCCGCAGCGGCATGTTGGAAAGCGTGGCCGGGGAATTACGCGCCCTGCCCCTGCCCCGCCCGGTGCGGATCAATGCCAGGCGATGCGGCGAAGCCAATGCCTTCTACGATTCGGACGCCATCGAGGTCATCTTCTGCTACGAGCTGATGCAGGACTACATGGATCTTTACGCCGACAACCGCCCGGCGGAAGAGCCCGAACCCCAGCGCCGCGCCGGTTCGAGCCGGAGCAAGCTCGACGCGTTTTGAATGGGACGCCCACCCCGAGCCCTCAGGCCTTCTTCACCCAGCGCCCATCGGGCTCCTGCTGCCAATAGGTGAGGCTGTTGCCCTCGCGCAGCGCCTTCCAGGCCAGCCGCGCTTCGGCCACGGCATCAGGATCATGGCCCGAGAACATATAGACGATGCGCTCATAGCCTTCGGCCGACTGGGGCACGGCGCGGTCGACGAAAAAGCGCACCGCCGCGCCGTTGGGGTTGTCGGTGCCGGTGGTGATGAGCACCGGCTGATGGGCGTCCACCTCCTCCCCCGCCAGCCCATGGGCGAGGAAGCTGTCGTCGCGCCAGGTCCAGAGATGGGCGTCCAGCGCCTCGGCCCGTTCGGTCGAGCCCACTTCCACCACCGCACGCCATCCGCGCTCCAGCGTCTTTTCCAGCAATTGCGGAATGACGGCTTCGAGCGGGCGGGCTTCGAGATGGTAGAAGAGGACGTCGGCCATAGGGGTCAATCCTCGTAATGGTCGCGGATCAGCCGGTCGAGCAGCGCCACCCCGAAGCCGGGCGCCCATGAGGCGTTGATCTCGGAATTTCCGGCCCCGAAGCCTGTTCCGGCGATGTCCAGATGCGCCCAGGGCACGTCATTGACGAAACGCTGCAGGAACTGCGCCGCCATGATCGAACCGGCGGGCCGGCCCACCGAATTGCGGATATCGGCGAATTTGGATTCGATCATCTTGTCATAGGCCGGGGTCAGCGGCATGCGCCAGAGCTTCTCATTGGCGGCGAGGCCGGCGGCGAGCAGGCGATTGGCCAATTCGTCATTGTTGGAGAAGAGCCCGGCATGCTCGTGGCCCAGCGCCACGATGATGGCCCCGGTGAGCGTGGCGAGGTTTATCATGAAGCGCGGCTTGAAGCGGTCCTGCGTGTACCAGAGCGCGTCGGCCAGCACCAGCCGGCCCTCGGCATCGGTGTTGATGACCTCGATGGTGGTGCCGCTCATTGCCTTGACGATATCGCCCGGGCGCACCGACTTGCCCGACGGCATGTTCTCCACCAGCCCGATCACACCCACCGCGTTGACCGGCGCCCCGCGCCTGGCCAGCGCCAGCATGAGGCCGGTGACGGCGGCGGCCCCGCCCATGTCGCCCTTCATGTCCTCCATGCTGGCGGCGGGCTTGATGGAAATGCCGCCGGTGTCGAACACCACGCCCTTGCCGACAAAGGCCAGCGGCTGGCTGTCAGGCTTGCCGCCGCGCCATTGCATCACCACCAGCCGCGCCGGCCGATCCGAGCCCTGCGCCACGCAAAGCAGCGAATTCATCCCCAGTTTCGCCATGTCCTCGGGTTCGAGGATTTCCACCGCAACGCCGAATTCGGCCAGTTCCGAAACCCGCGCGGCAAATTCCTCCGGCCCGAGCACATTGGCCGGCTCGTTGATGAGGTCGCGCGCCAGAAGCGTGCCGTCCACGGTGGCGCCGCGATCGGCAATGGCCTTTTCGGCCGCCGCCGGGTCGGCCACGTGCAGCGTCACCCTGAGCTCGGCCGGTTCGTCCTCGGCGCGGGCGGATTTATACTTGTCGAATTTGTAGTGGCGCAGGCGCAGTCCGGCAGCCAGTTCGGCAATGGCGGCGGCGTCGGCGCCCGGCTCGTCCACCACCACGGCGACCTGGGCGGCGCGGGTCGCGGCGATCTTGGCCAATAGCGAGCCGCCCCGGTCGGTCCAGCCATTGCGCGGCATGTCGGTCCCGGCCTTGCCGCGTCCCAGCACCAGCAGCCGTCCCCCCGCGCCCAGGCAATCGAGCACCTGCCCCTGCTTGCCGGTAAAGCTCGCCGTAGCAGCGGCCTGGGCCCAATCGAGCCCGGTGCGGGCCCAAAGGGCGGCGCCGGCTCCCGCGGGCGCCTCGTTCTCGGCGGCATAGATGACGGTCAGGGGGGCATTGGCGTCGGCAAGGGCAGCGACGCTTAGTGTGATGGTCTGGGACATTTCCGGCCTTGGTGGATTGGCCGGCAGGAGGGCCGGCCCGATATGCGGTTCTACATTGAGGGCTTTGCCCGCCGCGTCAATCCCGCAACAATGGATTGGACAAATCCGGGCAAGGCCCCGCTCCGGCTTGTCTGCCGGGGCGAACTGCCGCAAGGTCCGCCGCGCAAAAGACAATGCTGGCCCGGTGCATGAAGAGACTCACCGCCTATCTCGTCCGCCTGTTCGTGGTGGACGCCCTCATCCTGTTCGGCGTGCTCTGCGCGCTGTTGTGGATGGTCAATTGCCTGCGCTCGTTCGACGTCGTCTCTGTCAAGGGTCAGAGCGCCCTAGTGCTGGGCATACAGGCGCTCTACACCATGCCGCCGCTGGCCATCGCCTTTTTCTATGTCTGCATCGGCATCGGGCTGGTGCGCGCGCTTCAGGCGCTGCAAACCAGCCGCGAGTTGCACATCATCCACATCAATTACGGCCTGCCCTCGCTCTGGCGGGCCAGCGCCGTGGTGGCGGGGGTGGGCGTGCTGGGCGTATTGGTGCTGTCCAATTTCATCGAGCCCTATGCCAATCGCCAGCTCAACGCGCTCAACGCCTCCATCGCCGCCGACCTGGTCAGCTCCACCCTGCGGCCGGGCCGCTTCACGCAGGTGACGCCCGGCGTGGTGCTGCTGATCGGCGGGCGCGCTGCCGATGGCGAGATCAGCGAATTCTTCGCCGACGACCGGCGCGATCCCGAGGTGCGGCGCACCTATATCGCCACCTCGGCGCGGGTGGCCACCGACGGGCAAAACTATGTGCTCGAGCTGCGCGACGGGAGCCTGCAGAACAGCGCCGCCGATGGGCGTTTTTCCGAAGTCTCCTTCATGCGCTACGACGTCAATGTCGAAACGCTGGCGCAGGCGATCAGCTATACCGATCCGCGCTCGGAAAAGGACAGCGTCGAGCTGGTGACGTCCGCCCTTTCTTCCGGCCAGTGGGACGAGGGCCTGACCATGCTGCTGGCCAATCGCTCGGCCGAGGGGCTGCGGGTCATCGGCATCGCCATGGTGGCGCTGGCGCTGGCCGGTTTCCCCAGCGGGCGGCGCACGCGCATCGCCATGCCGCTCGAAGCGGTGGTGCTGCTCATCGCCTTTGCCGAGCGCGGGCTCAGCGCCTATAGCCCCCTGGGCGCCGCCACCGGCGCGCTGGGCATGATCGGGGTGGCAGGGGCCATCATCATCTGGCGAACGCGGCCGCGCCGCGCCGGCGAGGTGGCGGTATGACGCGCATCGACTGGCTGGTGACCGCGCGGCTGGGCAGCCGCATCGCCGTCACCCTTTTCGTCTTTTACGGCATCATCGCGCTGGTGGAATCGCTCGACACCTGGCGCTTCAATTTCGTGGCCGAGAACCATGGCCTGTCCACCGCCATTCTCATGGTGGCGATGAGCGCGGTGCGTTGGACCATCAAGACCCTGCCAGTGACCATTCTCATGGGCGCCATCCTGGGCTTTCTCGATCTCAAGATGCGCCACGAGCTGACAGTCATCCAGGCCAGCGGCATTTCCATCTGGCGCATCGTGCGCATGCCGGTGCTGGTCATGGCGCTGGTTAGCCTGATCGTCGGGCTGGGGCTGGAAACCTTCAGCACCAGGATCAATCGCGAGATCAACCCCACCCCGCCCGGTCTGGTCACCCTGCTCACCCCGCCCGGCGAAATCTGGCTCGAACAGCGCGGCCAGGGGCGGCATTACATCCTCATGGCCAGCGGCATGCAGGCGGGTGGCTCGGTGCTGGGCCAGGTGACGCTTTTCCACATCCGCGGAGGCGACGCGGCGCGGGTGGAGGCGGACGAAGCCCGGCTGGAGGATGGCGAATGGGTCTTCCCCGAGGCCGTGGTGCGCAACCCCGACCGCCCGGCCTTCCGCGTCCAGGATTATCGCATCCCCACCAATTCCACGCCGGCCGAGCTCGGGCTCAAGCTCGCCTCGGCCGAGGACATGACCTTTTTCGAGATTCTGGAGCTTTTGCAGGCGGGTGTTGCCGATCCCTCGATCAAGGCGGCGGCCACCATGCGCCTGTTCAAGCTGCTGTCGCTGCCGCTGGTTCTGACCGGCGCCCTGTTCATTGCTTTTGCATTTACCGCAGGTTATCGAAGAGGCTCTAATTTTGGGCCTGCGGTTTTGTACGGAATTATGCTCGGGTTCGTTGTGTTCGTGATTACCGAGATGGCCGATCGAGCCGGGTCCGCCGGCGTTCTCGACCCCACGTTCGCGGCAATCGGACCGGCGTTTGTGGCGATCGTCATCGGCGTGACGGTCTTGCTGCGCAAGGAAGATGGACGCGCGTGAAGACTTTGGCGAAGGGCAGGAGGGGAAAGGGGCTGCGTCTGGCTTGTGCCGGCGCGCTGCTTGCGTTCGCCCTGCCGGTCGCCGGCCACGCGCAAGGGCTGGTGCCCGCCGATTTCTTCAATGCCGAGATCGACCCCGCCGCTCCCACCGCCGTCGAGGCCAACACGCTTACCTTCGACAGCGTCGCCAATGTCATCACCGCCAGCGGCGACGTCGTGCTGCGCCAGGGCGGCTATACGATGAAGGGCGAAAGCCTGGTCTATAACCGCGCCACGCGGGAAGCCAGATTCGTCGGCGCCGTGAGCGTGCTCGACCCGTCCGGCAATCTGGCCGAAATGGCCGATCTGGAACTGACCGGAGGCATGAAGCAGGCCTTTGTCAGCGCGCTGACCATCACCGGCTATGACGGCATCCGCATTACCGCCGACAGCGTCGATTACGACAAGGCGCTGCGCACCCTGCTCGAAAACACCGATTACTCGCCCTGCGGGGACTGCATCGACGCCAATGGCCAGCGCATCGGCTGGTCCGTCCATGCCGCGCGCGTCGTCTATGACGCCGAGGAAGGCTCGCTTTTCATCGAACAGCCCACCCTGTCGCTGCTGGGAATCCCCGTGGCCTGGCTGCCCTTCCTGTGGCTGCCCGACACCAGCGACAGCGCGCTGGCCAGCATTCCTCGCCCCACCTACGAATATACCGAGAAGACCGGTCACAAGCTGGAATTTTCCTATCTGGCCTATGCCAATCGCTGGACGCAGATCGTCCTCACCCCCACCGCCATGAGCCGCCAGGGCTTCCTCATGGGAGCCGAATGGATCCAGAATTTCGATTCCGGCTCCTTCCAGATCAAGGCATCGGGGCTCTACCAGGCCGACAAGGCCGCCTTCACCTTCGCCGAGGCGGCGCGGGACTGGCGCGGCGCCATCCAGAGCTCGGGCACCTTCAAGCCGGCTGAAAACTGGACCACGGGCTGGAGCTACACAACCTTCACCGACGCGGCCTATCTGCCCGATTATGGGCTCACCCGCTCCAATTCGCGCACCAATGAGGTCTATGCCACCTATCTGGACCGCGACACCTATTTCGATGGCCGCCTGCAACAGTTCCAGAGCCTGGGCGACGTGACCATGGCCTCGCAGGGCGCCCAGGGAGCCGCCCTGCCTGCCCTGCGCTTCGAGCAGATGCACGATCTGGGCGAGGGCAAGGGCCGCATCGAGATCAGCGGGCGGCTGCTCGGAGTCCACCGGCGACTGGATTCCTTCTCCACCGTCAACGGCGTCAATTACGATTACGGCTATGCCGGCACCCGGCAGCACCTGGCCTTGCAGGGCGGCTGGCAGACCCAGTGGATCGGCGGCGGCGGCTTCGTCGCCACGCCCTATCTGGGGGGCCGGGCGGACCTGGCCTATTACGACAATGCCAGCACTCTGGCGACCGCGCCCGGCACCACGACGCTATGGAGCGCCACGCCCATCGCCGCCATGGATGTGCGCTTTCCGCTCGCGGCCAGCGATGGCTCCACGGTGCATCTGGTCGAGCCGATCGCGCAGCTGGTCTATCGCGGCGGCGACACCCTAGCCGGCATCGTCAATGACGACTCCCAGAACTTCGTCTTCGACGACACCAACCTGTTCAGCTTCAACCGCTTTTCGGGCATAGACCGGCAGGAAACCGGGCTGCGCGCCAATATCGGGGCGCGCTACCAGGCCAATTTCGCCAATGGCAGCTATATCGAGCTGATTGCCGGACAATCCTTCCACCTGGCCGGCCAGAATGGCTTCGCCAGGCTCGACCAGGTGCAGTCCACCGCGGGTTCGGGGCTTGAAAGCAATGCCTCCTACACGGTGCTGGGCGCCTATGCCGCCTTCGAGCCCGGCTTCAAGGCCGGGGGCAAGCTGCAGGTCGATACCGGCGCGGGCCGGGTCACGCGCGGCGCGCTCAACGCCACCTACAGCCATGAGCGCTATTCGGCTTCCGCCGATTACGTGTTCCACGCCGCCAATCCGGCGCTGGGCATGCTGGCCAACCAGCACGAGATCGGCGGGGAAATCCGCCTGCCGCTCGCCGAATACTGGAGCGTGCGCGCCGCCGCCTCCTGGGACATCGCCGCCAACAAATATCTTCAGGTCGGGGGCGGCCTCACCTATGACGACGGCTATCTGGTGGTGGGCGGCAATGTCACGCGCAACGGCCCCACGCACATCACCCCGGACGACCTGCGGATCACGGCCACCATCCGGCTCAAGGCCCCGGCCGGCTTCAATGCCGGCTATGAGGGGGCGGTGCCCAGCGTCTTCCCGCTCGGCATCGGATTTTAGCCGCAATCATCGGGCAATTGACAGCGCGCCGTTCCCGCCGCATTGAGAGCGGTGCAATTTGAGGCGAAGCGGATGAAAATGATGGCCAAGAGTTTCTGGGCGCGCTCGATCTGCGCCGCAATCGTCGGTGCGGTTCTGGCGCTGGGCGCCATGACGCCGGCCATGGCGCAGAATGTGCGCGTCACCGTCAACGGGACGCCGATCACCGACATGCAGGTGGCCCAGCGCCTCAAGCTGTTCCAGCTCGAGGGCAACCGCACCGGCCAGAAGGGCGCCACCGAGCAGCTTATCGACGAGGCCATCCAGATGGCCGAGGCCAAGCGCCTGGGCATCACCATCTCCAATGCGCAGGTCGACGAAGCCCTGCTCCAGATCGCCCGCAACATGAAGCTGAGCCAGGACAAGCTGGTCTCGATGCTCCAGCAGGGCGGCGTCGGCATGGAAACGCTGCGCGATCGCCTGCGCGCCGCCATCGCCTGGAACGCCATCACCGAGGGCGTCATCATGCCCCAGATCCAGATTTCCGACCTGGACCTCGACCAGCAGGCCGCCGGCAAGGTCCAGCCCTATCAGGGCTTCGACTACATCCTCAAGGAAATCATCTTCGTGGGCAGCGGCTCGGGCAGCCGCAGCAGCCAGGCCAACAGCTACCGCTCGAAATTCACCGGCTGCGACAATGCCGTCAACCTCTCGCTCTCCTATACCGATGCGGCGGTGATCGATGTCGGCCGCCGCCACGCCACCCAGTTGCCCGAAGCCATCGCCAAGGAACTGGCGGGGCTCAATGTCGGCGGCATCACCAAGCCGCGCGTGGTGGAATCGGGCGTTTCCATGCTCGCCATCTGCGAGAAGGCCCAGGCCGAAGACCTGACCTTCATCAAGAGCGACCTGCGCGCCAATGCCGGCAACGACCAGTTGGGCACGGCCGTGGCCGACTATCTCGCCAACCTGCGCAAGACCGCCAAGATCATCTACAACTAGGGCGGCCCGCCCTTCGTGAAACCGCAACAGCAGCCCGCGCCATCGGCCGGGCTGCCTGCCATTGGGGACCCCAGATGAGCAAGCCGCTGGCCATCAGCATGGGTGAGCCGGCCGGCATCGGGCCGGACATCATCCTCACTCTTTATGCCAGGCGCGCGGCATTGAACCTGCCGCCCTTCGTCGTTTTCGGGCACAAGGATTTCCTCGCCGCCCGCGCCCGCCGGCTCGGCCTTGCCCTCGATCTGGTCGAATCCACGCCCGCCGGGGCCCCTGCCCTCTTCCCGGACGCCTTGCCCATTGTCTCCCTTCCCGGCGATGTGCCCGACACGCCCGGCGCTCCGGCCCCCTCCGCCGGCCCGGTGGTGGTGGACGCCATTGCCCGCGCCGTCGCCGCCGTTCGAGCGGGGGATTGCGCCGCCGTGGTGACAGCGCCCATCCACAAGGGGGCGCTTTACCACACCGGCTTCGCCCATCCCGGCCACACCGAATATCTGGCCGCGCTCTGCGCCGAAAACGGCGTCGCGCCCCTGCCGGTGATGATGCTGGCCCATGGCGAGCTGCGCACCGTGCCGCTGACCATCCACGTGCCGCTGCGCGACGTGCCCGGCCTCATCACCCCAGGGCTGATCCTCGACACGCTGGCCGTCATGCACCGGGACCTGCGGGAGCGCTTCGGCATTGCCGCCCCGCGCATTGCCGTCGCCGGGCTCAATCCCCACGCCGGGGAAGGCGGGGCCATCGGCCGGGAGGACATGGACATCATCACGCCCGCCCTCGCCGCCGCCCGCGAACGGGGGATCGACGCCATCGGCCCCCTGCCCGGCGATACGCTGTTCTATCCGCCCCATTGGCGGCGCTACGACGCGGTGCTGGCCATGTATCACGACCAGGCGCTGATCCCGATCAAGACCGTCGCCTTCGATGCCGGCGTCAACATCACGCTCGGCCTGCCCATTGTGCGCACCTCGCCCGACCATGGCACTGCCTTCGATCTTGCCGGCACCGGCAAGGCCTCCACCGCCAGCTTCGAGGCGGCAATCGCCATGGCCCATGCCATGGCCGGGAACCGCCCATGAGCCAGATCGACAATCTGCCGCCCCTGCGCGAGGTCATTGCCGAGCATGGCCTGCGCGCCAAAAAGGAACTGGGGCAGAATTTCCTGCTCGATCTCAATCTCACCGCCCGCATCGCCCGCGTCGGTGGTTCGCTCCAAGGCGTGCGCGTCATCGAGGTCGGCCCCGGTCCTGGCGGGCTCACAAGGGCGCTGCTGGCCGAAGGTGCGCGCGAGGTCATCGCCATCGAGCGCGACGCCCGTGCCCTGCCGGCCCTGGCCCAGATCGTCGAGGCCTATCCGGGGCGGCTCACCGTCATCAGCGGTGACGCCATGGAGATGGATTACCGGCTCCTGGCCGACGGCCCGACCCGCATTATCGCCAATTTGCCCTACAATATCGGCACGCCGCTGCTCACCGGCTGGCTGACGCTCGATCCCTGGCCGCCCTTCTTCGAAAGCCTGACGCTGATGTTCCAGCGCGAGGTCGCTGAGCGCATCGTCGCCCGGCCGGGAGACGATGCCTATGGACGGCTGGGCGTGCTGGCCGGCTGGCGCACCGAGGCGCGCATCGCCTTCAATGTCGGGCGCCAGGCCTTCGTACCCCCGCCCAACGTCACCTCCGCCGTGGTGCATCTGGTGCCCAGGCCGGTCGGCGATGACGTCAGGGTCAAGGATCTCGAACACATCACCCGCGCCGCCTTCGGCCAGCGCCGTAAGATGGTGCGCCAGAGCCTCAAGGCCACCGGCGTTCCCGTGGACGGGCTTCTCGCCGCTGCCGGTCTCAAGGGCGACGAACGCGCCGAGGAGCTGCCCGTGGAAGCCTTTCTCGCCATGGCCCGCACCCTGCCCGGCCTGCGGGGTTAGGCATCGCCTTTCCCCCACCCACCGGGTCATTCCGGTGCAAGCCGGAATCCATGTCCGCATGTTTCCGCGGGCAATGAGGTCGGGGGATAGCCTTCAGCATGGATTCCGGCTTGCACCGGGATGACGTGGTGCGAGGGGATGCAATGCGGACAATTCGGAGCGCCAAGGCCGCCCCACCCCCGATGTCTTCCCCGCCTTGAGCCGGAATCCATCCTGAGATGTTCGTTAGACGGTCGTTTCGGCCCGCAAGGGCTAAACCGCCCTTCACATCCCGATTCAACCGCCTCTCATAGAGAATCGATCTGGCTCTGCAAGTCCTTGACGAAGCTGGGCAAATTCAATTGCCGTTCGCGGGTAAGCCGGGCGGCGGCGAGGATGGCGCGGACACGGGTGACGGATTTCTCCAGGTCCTCATTGACGAGGACGTAGTCGTATTCGTCGAAGTGCTCCATCTCGATGCGGGCATTGCTGAGCCGCTTTGCGATGGTGCCGCTGCTGTCCTGGGCGCGGCGTTCGAGGCGGGCACGCAATTCCTTGATGGTGGGCGGCAGGATGAACACCGTCACCATGTCCTTGCGGCTATTTCGGTAGAGCTGCAACGTGCCCTGATAGTCGATGTCGAAGAGGATGTCCTTGCCGGCCGCCAGTTGCTCTTCCACCCTAGCGCGCGGGGTGCCGTAGAAATTGCCGTGCACCTCGGCCGATTCGAGCAGTTCGCCATCGGCCTGCATGCGGCGGAAGGCGGCTTCGTCGATAAAGTAGTAATGCTTGCCTTCGACCTCGTCGGTGCGGCGCGCCCGCGTGGTCACCGAGACGGAAAGCCTGATATTGTCGTCGGAATCGAACAGCGCCCGCGAGATGGAGGATTTTCCCGCGCCCGATGGTGAAGCGATGACCAGCATGACGCCACGGCGCTGAAATTCCATCAGCCAGATCCTATTCGATATTCTGCACTTGCTCGCGTAGTTGATCGATTGCCGCCTTGAGGTCAAGGCCGATGGCGGTCAGCTCCACTGCATTGGACTTGCTGCACAGCGTATTGGCTTCGCGGTTGAATTCCTGCGCCAGGAAATCCAGCCGCCGCCCCACCGCGCCGCCGCCCCGGATGAGCTGGCGGGCGCTGGCGATATGGGCCGTCAGCCGGTCCAGCTCCTCGCGGATATCGGCCTTGGTGGCCAGAAGCAGGGCTTCCTGCGCCAGCCGGTCCTCGGGAATGGCGCTGTCCTCGCGCAGCGCCTCGATCTGCTTGCGCAGGCGGGCAAGGATGACCTCGCGCTCGCGCGCCGGGTGATGCTCGGCCCGGGCCACCAGCGCCTCGATCTCATCGAGCCGCTCGAGCAGGATGGTGGCCAGCTGCGCGCCCTCCTGCCGCCGCGCCGTCACCAGGTCGGCCAGCGCCGCACCCGCCGCCTTCAGGATGGCGGCAAACAATTCTTCCTCGGCCTCGGGCGCCAGGGTCCGCTGGCGCGGCTCCAGCACGCCGGGCAGCGCCAGGATGCCGTCGAGCCTGGCGGGGGCGGCATCGGCCACCCTGCCCTTGAGTTCGGCCAGCGCCGCCAGCACCGTTTCCAGCGCCTGCCGGTTGACCAGTAGGTCGCCGCCCGCGCCTTGCCGTTCCAGCGTCAGCGAAAAGCTCACCGAACCGCGCGACAGCGCCTTGCCGATCATCTGGCGCAATTCGCCTTCCAGCCCGTCCAGGCCCGGCGCGAGGCGCAGCCGAAGATCGAGCCCGCGGCCATTGACCGAGCGGATCTCGCAGACGAAGCCGGTGTCCTGCGCGCTGCCGGCGGCGCGCGCATAGCCGGTCATGCTGGCAAGCGGCTGGCTCACTGCGCGGCGGGCTCTTCGCCGGCTTCGACCGCCTCTTCGGCTTCCAGCGCCTGGCGTGCGGCTTCCGCCTCGGCCTCGGCCTGCGCCGCCGCCTCGGCGGCTATGCGGCGATATTGCGCCACGTTCCTCTGGTGCTCGGCATAGCTTTCGGCGAACACATGCCCCTCGCTGGGCAGCGCGCCCTTGGCCACGAAATAGAGATATTTGTGGCTGTCGGGATTGGCCACGGCCTTGAGCGCCTCGATACCGGGATTGGCGATGGGCGTGGGGGGCAGACGGTCGATCTGATAGGTGTTGTAGGGCGTGCGCGCCTCGATTTCGGACTTGCGCAGGCCCCTGCCCAACGTCGACTGGCCCTTGGTAATGCCATAGATGATGGTCGGGTCCGATTGCAGGCGCATGCCGGTGCGCAGCCGGTTGACGAACACCGCGGCCACCTGCGGGCGCTCGCTGGCCACCCCGGTTTCCTTTTCCACGATGGAGGCGAGGATCAGCAGGTCCTCGGGCGAATTGAGCGGCAGGTCGGGCTGGCGGCTCTCCCAGACCGTGGCGAGCGCGCTGGTCATGGCGTCCTGCATCTTGTCGAGCACCGACTGGCGGGTGTCGCCGGGCACGTAGTCATAGCTGCCGGGCAGGATCGAGCCTTCCTCCGGCAGCGCCGTGACTTCGCCCACCAGATTGGTGTCGGCATTGAGCCGCTGGATCACGTCCCAGGAGGTCAGGCCCTCGGGAATGGTCACCGCATAGCGGATGGGATTGCCCTCGGTCAGCTCCCTGAGAATGTCGGACATGCTGGAGCCGGCCGGAATGCGGAAATCGCCGGCCTTGATGATGGTGTTGCGCTCCACCCGGCTGCCGAACTGGCTGAAGATCAGCGCATTGGAAATCAGCCCCTGCTCTTCCAGCCGGTTGGCGGTGGTGCTGAGCGAGCTGCCCGATTCGACGCGGAAGGTGCGGTCCTCGGTCGAGGGGCCGTCGCCGTAATATTGCGAGGTCACGTAGAAGAAGGCCCCTCCCGCCACCACGAGGCCGATGACCAGCAGCGTCAGCAGCCCGTTGAGCACGTCGATCAGGCCATTGCGGGAGCGGCGGCGGCGCCGGACCTTGCGATCATTCATGGAGCAGCATCACCTTCAAAGCCCGTTTGCGTTTCATGCGCGGCGGGTCTTGTCACCATTTTAAGTCAGTCTTGTGGCCGGGGCGCATGTTCGCACGCGCCCCGGCAAAAACAAGAGGCACTTCGCGTCCGCCGCGAAGTGCCTCCGATTGAATCGTGGATAATCAGCCGACCTTGCGCATCACGAGGGTCGCGTTGGTGCCGCCAAAGCCGAAGCTGTTGGACAGCGCCACGTTGATGTCCTTCTTCAGCGCCACCTTGGGCACCAGATTGATCGGGGTGTCCACCGAAGGATTGTCGAGATTGAGCGTGGGCGGGGCCATGCCGTCGCGCATGGCGAGCAGGCAGAAAATGGCTTCCACCGAACCGGCGGCGCCCAGAAGGTGCCCCACGGCCGACTTGGTCGAGCTCATCACCGCCTGTTCGGCGGCATCACCCAGCACGCGGGTCACCGCGCCCAGTTCGATCTCGTCCCCCAGCGGCGTCGAGGTGCCGTGGGCGTTGATGTAGTCGATCTCGGCCGGCGAGATGCCGGCGCGCTTGATGGCGGCGCTCATGGCGCGGAAGCCGCCATCGCCATCGGGCGAGGGGGCGGTGATGTGATAGGCATCGCCCGAAAGGCCATAACCGATCACTTCGCCATAGATCTTGGCGCCGCGCGCCTTGGCGCGCTCATAGTCCTCGAGCACCACGATGCCGGCGCCCTCGCCCATGACGAAACCGTCGCGGTCCCGGTCATAGGGGCGCGAGGCCGCTTCGGGGTTGTCGTTGAAGCCGGTCGAGAGCGCGCGAGCAGCCGAGAAACCGGCCAGCGACAGGCGGTTGACGCAGCTTTCGGTGCCGCCGGCCACCATCACGTCGGCATCGCCCAGCGCAATCAGACGCGCCGCGTCGCCGATGGCATGGGCGCCGGTCGAGCAGGCGGTCACCACCGAATGGTTCGGCCCCTTGAGCCCGAAGCGGATCGACACCTGCCCGGAAGCGAGATTAATAAGCCGTCCGGGGATGAAGAAGGGGCTGATGCGCCGCGGGCCCTTTTCGTGCAGCGTGATGGAGGCATCGTAGATGCCACCGACGCCGCCAATGCCCGAGCCGATCAGGACGCCCGTGCGTTCCTGCTCTTCCTGGGTCTTGGGCTCGACGCCCGCATCCTCGATAGCCTGGGTCGCGGCAGCCATCGCATAGACGATGAAGGGATCGACCTTGCGCTGCTCCTTGACCTCCATCCACTCATCGGGATTGTACTTGCCCTCGGCGTAATCGCCGAGCGGCAACCGATGGGCGATCTGGCAGGCGATGTCATCGACCTGGAAGTCGTCGATGCGCCTGGCGCCGCTCTTTCCGGCCAGGATATTGGCCCAGGTGGCTTCAACACCGCAGCCAAGGGGCGTTACCAGCCCCAGTCCGGTGACGACGACACGGCGTAATTCCATGCTCGACCTGCCTATCTCGACCAAGCCGGCGACTTAGCCGACGGCCTTGGTGAGGAAGGAAACGGCGTCGCCGAAGGTCTGGATCGACTCGGCGGCGTCATCGGGAATCTCGACCGAGAATTCTTCTTCGAAGGCCATCACCAGCTCGACCTGATCGAGGGAGTCAGCACCCAGATCATCGATAAAGCTGGCCTTTTCAACGACCTTCTCGGCGTCCACATTGAGGTGTTCCACAACGATCTTGCGGACCCGATCAGCGATATCGCTCATATTTGACTTCCCTTTTCGAAATCGAGTTTTCGTTTCGCTTCTTATTGGCGCAGTGCCAAATCTTCAAGCACCGTAATGGCGAACCGCCCAGAGTTTAGGCGCGCTTGGATGCGCCTGCAAGGCTGTCCGCCAGTGGTGACGGCGGGGCGAGTATCACACTTGTCCCGCATCCGCCAGCGCACAGATTGCCTGTTTTCAACGGCTTTTCGCTTGCCTACAGCATTGCCATGCCGCCGTTGACGTTCAAAGTGTGGCCGGTGATGTAGCCTGCGGCGTCGCTGGCGAGAAAAACGGCACAGGCCGCGATTTCCTGCGGCGTGCCCAGGCGGCCGGCCGGAATCGTGGACAGGATCGACTCGCGCTGCTTGTCGTTGAGCTCGTCCGTCATGGCCGAGGCGATGAAGCCGGGCGCGATGGAATTGACGGTGATGTTGCGGCTCGCCACCTCATGGGCCAGCGCCTTGTTCATGCCGATCAGGCCCGCCTTGGAGGCGGCGTAATTGCCCTGGCCGGGATTGCCCATGACGCCGACCACCGAGGAAATGCCGATGATGCGGCCATAGCGCTGCTTCATCATTCCGCGCAGCACCGCGCGGTTGAGGTGGAAGGCGGCGGTGAGGTTCACCGCGATCACCTCGTCCCATTCCTCGTCCTTCATGCGCATGAAGAGATTGTCGCGCGTCATGCCGGCATTGTTGACCAGGATGTCGAGCCCGCCCATGGCCCCCTCGGCGGCGGGCACCAGCTTGTCGACCTCGTCCAACCTGGACAGGTTCGCCGGCAGGATCGGGCAGTCCTTGCCGATTTCCTTGGCCGTATCCTCCAGCGCGCCCATGCGGGTGCCGGAAAGGGCCACGGTGGCGCCGGCGGCGGCCAGCGCCTTGGCGATTTCGCGGCCGATGCCGCCGCTGGCGCCGGTCACAAGCGCACGTTTGCCAGACAAATCAAACATTTATTCTCTCCCGCGGAGATTATGATTCAGGCCGTTGCCAGACTGATTCAAGTGTTAAGCCGAAAGCTCGGCGGCAAGGGCCTCGATATCGGCAGGCGTGCCGACGGCGCTGGCCGTGGCCTCGGCATTGATGCGCTTGGCCAGGCCGGTCAGCACCTTGCCCGTGCCCAGCTCATAAAGATGGGTCACCCCGCCCGCGCCGGTCAGCCAGGCGACGCTCTCGGTCCAGCGCACCACGCCCGTCACCTGCTCGATCAGGCGCTGGCGGATTTCAGCGGGGTCGGAAATGGGGGCAGCCAGCACATTGGCCACCAGCGGCACGGCGGGCGCCTGCATGGCCACTTCGGCCAAAGCCGCCTGCATGGCCTCGGCGGCCGGCTGCATCAGCGAGCAATGGAACGGCGCGCTCACCGGCAGCAGCAGCGCCCGCTTGGCGCCCTTGCCCTTGGCGATCTCCACGGCGCGCTCCACGGCGGCGGTGGCGCCCGACACCACCACCTGGCCCGGCGCATTGTCGTTGGCCACGTCGCAAACTTCGCCCTGCCCGGCTTCAGCAGCCACGGCACGGGCCGTTTCCAGGTCGAGCCCGAGCAAGGCCGCCATAGCGCCATGGCCCACCGGCACGGCCTTCTGCATGGCCTGGCCGCGCGTCTTGAGCAGGCGCGCCGTGTCGGCCAGCGAGAACGTGCCGGCCGCGCAGAGTGCCGAATATTCGCCCAGCGAATGGCCGGCCACATAAGCCACGCTGTCCGCCAGGCGCACGCCCCGGGCTTCCAGCACCCGCACCACCGCCATGCTTGCCGCCATCAGGGCCGGCTGGGCATTCTCGGTAAGGCGCAGCACGTCCTCGGGGCCCTCGAACATGGTGGCAGAGAGATTCTGCCCCAAGGCCTCGTCCACCTCGGCAAACACCGCCCGCGCCTCGGGAAAGGCGTCGGCCAGCTCCTTGCCCATGCCCACGGCCTGGCTGCCCTGGCCGGGAAAGGTGAATGCGCGTCTGGTCATCGTCAGGCCCTCTGTTTGCCGCTCAGTTAGACAGGCGCCGGGCGCTCTGTCCAGTTTGTCGCGCGTTTGGCCGCTCGCCGCGGCGAAGTCAAGGCGCAGCCCGGCTTTTGACCGACGATCCGGCACTTTGTTAACGGGCAGGCGCTAGAATTGCTCCGCCTTTCCACGGAGCTGCCCGAGTGTACCAGCGGACATTGCCCTCTCGCGCATGGGACCCCATTCCCGACCAGCCGGTCGCCGAGTCCCTGGTCATCGGTATTCTGGTGATGGGGTTGTGCATCGTCGGCATCCAGACGCGGCTGATCTTCTCGCTGGCCAGCATCTGGCCGGCCAATGCCTTCCTTCTCGGCATCCTGCTCATCCGGCCCGGCGCCAACCGCCCGCTCACCTGGCTCCTGGCGGCCATGGGCTATGTGATGGCCGACCTGCTTTCGGGCAGCTCGCTCACCACCTCGCTGGCGCTCAACGTCGCCAACATGATCGGGGTGTGGATGGGCCTCGCGGTCTTCCGCACCATCGGGGCCGAGCGCTTCACCCTGCGCCGTCCCCTCGACACCATCAACGTCGTCATCGTCATGACCGCCGCCGCCTCGGGCGCGGCGGTGGGCGGGAGCGTCGCCGGCCACTTCGTTTTCAATCTGGACTGGCTGGCCGGCTATGGCCTGTGGTTCTCGTCCGAGCTGGTCAATTACGCCATCTTCCTGCCGGTGGCGCTGGCCACGCTCTCGCCCGCCCCCGACAAATTCCGCTTTGTCTCGCGCAATCCCGACGTGGCGCGGGTGCAGGTGGTCGCCCTGTCGCTGCTGGTCTTTTCCACCTATTGCATGCATTGGTTCGGCGGCCCCGGCGCGCCTGCCTATGTGGTGCCCTGCATGCTCTGGTGCGCGGTGTGCTTCCGGCCTTTCGCCAGCGCCATTCTGGCCATGCTCACCTGCACCTGGATCCTCATCGCCGGGCCCCTGGGCTATATCCGGCTCAATATCGACATGCTCTCGACCACGGACGCCGCTTCCTTCCGGCTCGGAGTGGTCATGGTCTGCGTGGGCGCCTTCGCCGTCTCGGTCATCAACGATGTCTGGCGCAAGACCAATCAGGAGCTACGGCACCTGGCCACCCATGACGCATTGACCGAACTGCGTAACCGCCGCGCCTTCATGGATGCGCTTTCGGCGCGCATCGCCTCGCGGCTGCGGGGTCCGTTCAGCCTGCTCATGCTCGATATCGACCATTTCAAGCTCATCAATGACGAGCATGGCCATCCGGTGGGCGACCGGGTCCTGGCCGCCCTGGCCGATGTGCTGCACCGGACCGGCCTGGTCAGCGGAAGGCTGGGCGGGGAGGAATTCGCCGTTCTGGTCGAAGGCCCGCTGGCAGGACCAGGCCTCGACACCGCCGAACGCCTCCTGGCCGCCGTGCGCGGGATCAGGATGCAGCTCCATCCGGGCGAGGCCATCGGCATCACCGTCAGCATCGGGGCGGCCGAATGGCAGCCGGGCGAGGATGCCAGCGGCCTCCTCACCGCCAGCGACACCGCCCTCTATGCGGCCAAGCGCGCCGGGCGCGACCGCATCGCCACGGCCGGGGCTTTCGCGCGCAATCCCTTGCCATCGGCGGCGGATTGCCCTATAGCGCCGCCAGCAATTCGTTTGGCCGGGGGCTGAACGGAGGGTTCGGTTTTTGCCGAACAGGACATTTCAGGTCCGGCCTCCCGTGTTCCCGCTCTTTGCAAGACTGCTTTGACGCCTTTCCGGCTTCAAGGAGGCTCCGCGCCAGACATTGCGTGTTTGAACCACGAAGGAAGGCGCATTCATGGCCCTTTACGAGCATATCTTCCTGGCGCGCCAGGACGTTTCCCAGCAGCAGGTCGAAGACCTCACCGCTGCGCTGACCGAAATCCTCGCCCAGGGCGGCGGCAAGGTCACCAAGAACGAATATTGGGGCCTCAAGAGCCTCTCCTACCGCATCCGCAAGAACCGCAAGGCGCACTACACCCTGCTCAATATCGACGCGCCGGCCCCCGCCGTTGCCGAGATGGAGCGTCAGATGCGCATCAATGAAGACGTTCTGCGCTTCATGACCGTGCGCGTCGACGAGCTGGAAGAAGGCCCCTCGGCCATGATGCAGAAGCGCGACCGTGACGACCGCGATGGCGGCGATCGTGGCCGTGGCGACCGTGGTGGCTTCAGCGGCGAACGCCGCCCGCGCCGTTTCTAATTGAAGGACTGAAAAGCTATGGCAATCAAAGACCTCACCACCGCCCAGGCCCGCCGTCCGTTCCAGCGCCGCCGCAAGACCTGCCCGTTCTCGGGCGAGGGCGCGCCCAAGATCGACTACAAGGACGTGCGCCTGCTGAGCCGCTACGTTTCCGAGCGCGGCAAGATCGTGCCGAGCCGCATCACCGCCGTTTCGGCCAAGAAGCAGCGCGAGCTGGCCCAGGCCATCAAGCGCGCCCGCTTCATCGGCATCATGCCCTACGCCGTTCAGTAAGAACGGCCCCGTTGGGGTCGCGGATGGTCCGCGGCTCCTAACCGTCCTCTCGACGGGACAGCCACAAGGAATTTTCCCATGAAAGTCATTCTGCTCGAACGCGTGGGCCGCACCGGCACCATCGGCGAGGAAGTCAACGTCAAGGACGGCTTCGCCCGCAACTACCTGCTGCCGCAGGGCAAGGCGCTGCGTGCCACCGAAGCCAACCGCAAGAAGTTCGAAGCTGAACGCGCCCACATCGAAAAGCGCAATGAAGAGCGCCGCAATGCCGCCGCCGGCATTGCCGAAGGGCTCAACGGCCATAACCTGGTCATCATCCGCCAGGCCGGCGAAACCGGCCAACTCTACGGCTCGGTCGCCTCGCGCGATCTGGTCGAGGCCCTGGCCAATGACGGTTTCATCGTCCAGCGCGGTCAGGTCGACCTGGCCGACCCGATCAAGACGGTCGGCGTCCACACCGTCTCGCTGGCGCTGCACCCGGAAGTGGAAGTGACCATCACCGTTAACGTCGCCCGCTCCGAAGACGAGGCTGCCCGCCAGGCCGCCGGTGAGGACGTGTCCGTGCACGCCCTGGAAGTCGAGGAAAACAGCGATTTCGCCGCCGGCCAGAAGGACGCGCAGCAGGACGACCGCTTCGAGGAATAGTTCCCTCGAGGATATTTACGGAAAGGCCGGGCCAGCGCCCGGCCTTTTTGTTTGCGCCCCCGATGTCATCGGGGCCTCTTGCCTTGAACGCGTCCAAAACACCGGCGCTGCCCGCGGACTTGATCCGCGGGCCACTCTCCCACGGTGCAAGCGGCGAAGGGCCCACGGGTCCAGCCCGTGGGCAGCGGCGGTGGTTGGGAAACAATCTGCAAAGCATCGCCCCCGACTCAACGCCATCGTCGCGCCGCAGTGCTATGCAATGGGCTTGGGGAACAATCCCCGTTGTCCCCGGAGTTCACACCCAAGGGGGGCATTCCGTTAACCTTGTGCCCCTACCCCGAAGACTCCAACCCGAGTCGCGTGGTTAAGAAAGGTTAACACCGCATCGAGACAGCCATGGCAGAGATAGCGCGCCTTCACCCGCCCGCAGAAGACAAGTCGTTCCGACTCGCGCCGCACAATGTGGAGGCCGAGCAGGCGCTGCTGGGCGCCATTCTCATCAATAACGACGCTTTCTACCGGGTCTCGGACTTTCTCGAGCCGCTCCACTTCTACGAGCCCATCCACCGCGACATCTACGAGCTGGCCGGCAAGATCATTCGGGCCGGCAAGTCGGCCGATCCCACCACCATCAAGACCCACCTGCCCGAGCAGCTTCTGCCCGACGTCACCATGGCGCAATATCTGGCGCGGCTGGCGGCCGAGGCCACCACGGTCCTCAACGCCGCCGATTACGGCCAGGCCATCTACGATCTCGCCATCCGCCGCAACCTGATCCTCGTCGGCGAGGAAATGGTGCAGGTCGCCTATGAGTCCGATGTCGAGATGACGCCGGACAAGCAGATCGAAAAGGTCGAGGGCGAACTGTTCCAGCTGGCCGAAAAGGGCCGCTACGATGGCGGCTTCCTCAATTTCGGCACAGCGCTCAACGCCTCCATCCAGATGGCGGGCGAGGCTTTCCAGCGCGACGGGGGGCTTTCGGGCATCGCCACCGGGCTGGACGATCTGGACCGCCAGATGGGCGGCCTGCAGCGAAGCGACCTCATCATCCTCGCCGGCCGTCCGGCCATGGGCAAGACCTCGCTGGCCACCAATATCGCCTTCAACATCGCCAAGGCCTGGCGCGGCGAGGTCACCCCCGATGGCCACCAGAAGACCACCAATGGCGGCCTGGTCGGCTTTTTCAGCCTGGAAATGAGCTCCGAACAGCTCGCCACCCGTATTCTGGCCGAGCAGGCGGAAATCTCCTCCTCCGACATCCGCCGCGGCCGCATCCACGACAACCAGTTCTCCAAGCTGGTCGACGTCTCCAACATGATGAGCAAGCTGCCGCTCTATATCGACGATACCGGCGGCATCAGCGTGGCCCAGCTTGCCGCTCGCGCCCGGCGCCTCAAGCGCCAGAAGGGGCTCGATTGCCTGGTCATCGACTATCTCCAGCTCCTCAGCGGCTCCACCAAGGCCGCCAGCCAGAACCGCGTGCAGGAGCTCACCGAGATCACCACCACGCTCAAGGCGCTGGCCAAGGAGCTGGAAGTGCCCATCATCGCGCTGTCCCAGCTCTCGCGTCAGGTCGAAGCACGCGACGACAAGCATCCCCAGCTCGCCGACCTGCGCGAATCGGGCTCCATCGAGCAGGACGCCGACGTGGTGCTATTTGTTTACCGGGAAGAGTATTATCTCAAGAACAAGGAGCCCAAGGAAGGGACGCCCGAGCATATGGCCTGGCAGGGGGAGATGGAAAAGGTGCACGGCAAGGCCGAAGTCATCATCGCCAAGCAGCGCCATGGCCCCACGGGCACGGTTCAGCTAAGCTTCGAGGCGCAGTTCACGCGCTTCGGCAATCTTGCTCGAGCCGATTACCTGCCCGAACGTATGGAATAGGCATGGCGTTGACTTCGGGCCTTGGGGGCCAGCTCAATATCGATCTCGGGGCGCTGGCGCGCAATTGGCGCGCCCTCGACAAGGTCAGCGCCGGTGCGCTCACCGGGGCGGTGGTCAAGGCCGATGCCTATGGCACCGGCATCGCCATGTCGGCCAAGGCCCTCCACGCCGCCGGGGCGCGCTTCTTCTTCGTCGCCACGCCCGACGAGGGGCTGGCGGTGCGCTCTGCCGTGCCCGAGGCCCATATCTTCGTGCTCAACGGGCTCTACCCCGGCGCGGCCAATCTCTATATCCGGCAGAATCTCATGCCGGTCATCGCCTCCATGGCCATGCTCGAGGAGTGGCTGGCCAAGTGCCTCGAACGCAACGAGGCCTACCCGGCAGCGCTGCATTTCGACACCGGCATCAACCGGCTCGGCTTCCGGCTCAACGAGGCGGGGCTGGTGCGCGAGCGCCTGGCGAGCCTTGGCTATGCCCCGCAAATGGTGATGAGCCATCTGGCCTGCGCCGATACGCCCAGCCATGAGAAGAACCGCACCCAGCTTGCCCTGTTCAGCTCGCTCCTCACCCAGTTTCCAGGCATTCCTGCCTCGCTGGCCAATTCGGCGGGGCTGATGACCGGACGCGATTATCACTTCCAGATGGTGCGCCCCGGCATCGCCCTTTATGGCGGCCGCGCCGTCAGTGGCCGCAAGAACCCGATGGCGCCGGTGGTCACGCTGCATGTGCCCATCCTGCAAATCACCGAGGCGCGCACCGGCGACACGGTGGGCTATGGCGCCACCCATTCGCTGGCGCGCAACAGCAGGCTGGCCATTCTCAGCCATGGCTATGCCGATGGCTTTTTCCGCTCGCTTTCGGGCTCCAACATGCGTCCGGGCGGCAAGGTGTTCATCCGCGGCGTGCTCTGCCCGGTGCTGGGGCGGATTTCCATGGACCAGACGGTGGTGGACATTACCGAGCTTGGGCAGAACCCGCCCCTTCCCGGTGAAGGCGCCGAGGTCTTCGGCCCCAATATCCCGGTGGACGATCAGGCCGACGCCGCCGGCACCATTGGCTACGAGCTGCTGACTTCGCTCAAGGGCCGCTACAGCCGCAACTATATCGGCGACGGCAATCTGCCGGAGAGCTGATCCCCGGCAGATCGCCTGCTTGTGGCTAGAGTTCCTTCTTGAGCCGGCTATCCACCGACCAGGCGCCCCCGCCGAAGGCGGCATAAAGACCCACCGCGCCCGTCCAGAACAGCGAGGCGTTGATCGCCTTGCCCTGCACCTGGCTCAGAAAGCCCATCCCGCCATCGGCCAGCCGGCGCAGGCCGTCGGCGGTGAAATACTGCGCCGCCTCGGGCGAGTTGAGCAGCGCGATACCCTCGGGCGTCAGGAATGTCGGCCCATAGGGGTTGACCCAGTGATACCAGAGCGTCACCGCCAGCATGACAGTGTTGGCCAGGGCCGCCGGCCGCGTCAGGAAGCCGATGGCGATGAGCACGCCCCCGACCAGGTTGACGATGCCGAGCAGCGGGGACCAGAACCAGCCGGGATAGAAATTGAGGCTTTCCACAAAGCCGGACATGGCCATGGGGTTGCCCATCTTGTGCCAGCCTTCATAGGCCAGCACCAGGCCCACGGCCACGCGCAGCGCCACCCAGGCAAAGGGCTTGGCGAAGCCCTCATAGAAATTGCCGAGGAATGGCAGGACGAGACGGTTCCGAGCGGAATTTTGCAGGGCGCCATTCGCAGTATCTACGGTTGACATGATCGACCTCCCTAGATCATGCCCCAAACTACGCCGCCCCGACCCCCGCGACATTGAGCCAAATCAAGCTCCAGACAGCCCCCTCATCCGCCCTTCGGGCACCTTCTCCCAGGGAGAAGGGGAACTCCGTGGATGGGGCACCATCCCACCCCTTCCACCGGCCCCTCCCTCGCCCCTTGCGGGAGAGGGACAGACCTGACGCGTTCAGCGGAAGGTCAGGGTGAGGGACCTCTGCACCCACCCATGCTTTAATGTCCAAACAAAGACCCCCTCATCCGCCCTTCGGGCACCTTCTCCCACGAGGGAAGAAGGGGGAGCCGGTGGACGGGCAGAGCACCATCCCTCCCCACCGTCATTGCCGGGCCCGTCCCGGCAATCCACCTTTCCGCTTGCGCTGAATCACGCCCCTCAGTTCCCGTTTCGTTCTTGCGCCAATCCCGGCCCGCTGCTAGGGTACGCCTTATTCATTTCCGGACCCGATCTTGGCCAAATCCCGTTCTTCCTTCGTCTGCCAGTCCTGCGGCGCCGTCACCTCTCGCTGGCAGGGGCGGTGCGACGCCTGCGGGGAATGGAATTCCATCGTCGAGGAAATCACCGATAGCGGCGTCGGCGCCGGGCCCAAGGCGGCCAAGTCCAATGGCCGCCCGGCCAATCTGGTGCCCCTGTCGGGCGAAACCGAAAGCGCCGCTCGCGTCGTCACCGGCATTACCGAGTTGGACCGCGTCACCGGCGGCGGCTTCGTCATGGGCTCTGCCCTGCTCGTGGGCGGCGATCCGGGCATCGGCAAGTCCACCCTGCTCCTGCAATCGGCGGCGGCATTGGCCAATCGGGGCAAGCGCGTCGTTTATGTGTCGGGCGAAGAGGCGGTGGCACAGGTGCGATTGCGGGCCCAGCGGCTGGGCCTGGGCGACGCCGGCGTGCTGCTCGCCGCCGAAACCAATGTCGAGATCATCCTCGCCACGCTCGAAAACGGCCCGGCGCCGGATCTGGTCATCATCGATTCCATCCAGACGCTGTGGACCGACCGGGTGGACAGCGCCCCCGGCACGGTGACGCAGGTGCGCACCTCGGCCCAGGCCCTCACCCGCTTTGCCAAGAAAAGCGGCGCGGCGGTGGTGCTGGTCGGTCACGTCACCAAGGACGGGCAGATTGCCGGCCCGCGCGTCGTCGAGCACATGGTCGATGCCGTGCTCTATTTCGAGGGCGACAGCAGCCATACCTTCCGCATCCTGCGCGGCGTCAAGAACCGCTATGGCGCCACCGACGAGATCGGCGTTTTCGCCATGACCGAGCGCGGGCTCGAACAGGTCGCCAATCCGTCCGCCCTCTTCCTCGACCAGCGCGACGAGGGTGCCGCCGGCTCGGCGGTGTTCGCCGGCATGGAGGGCACGCGGCCCTTGCTCATCGAAATCCAGGCGCTGGTCGCCCCCTCCCCGCTGGGCACGCCGCGCCGCGCCGTGGTGGGTTGGGATTCGCAGCGCCTCTCCATGGTGCTGGCCGTGCTCGAAACCCGTTGCGGGGTGCGCATCGGGGCCAATGACATCTATTTGAACGTCGCGGGCGGGCTCAAGATCAACGAGCCGGCCGCCGATGTGGCGGTTGCGGCAGCGCTGATTTCCTCGCTTACCAATTCGCCCCTCCCTTCCGATTCCGTCTATTTCGGCGAGATTTCCCTGGCCGGCGGCATTCGCCCGGTGGTGCATGGGGCGCTGCGGCTGCGCGAGGCGCAGAAACTGGGCTTCCGCGCCGTCTCCACCGGCCGGCTCAGCGCCGCCGACCGCAATAGCGGGCTGGAGCTTTCGGAATTTTCCACGCTTTCCGAACTGGTGGGGCGCATCGCCGCCAATGGCGCCATGCCCCAGCCCTCACGCGAGGAATGGTAGCCATGCCGATACGATTCGGCGCCCTGCGGGGCGGCTGCGCCCTTGGCAGGGCGACGCAAAGCGGATAAACGAAGCCCACGCGGCCGGGGCGGCCAATGGAGCGAAGCGAACATATGCTGACAGCATTCGACGTGGGTGTGGGTGTTCTGGTGCTGATTTCAGCGATCCTGGCCACGGCGCGCGGGCTGACGCGCGAAGTGCTTTCGCTGGCCACCTGGGCCGGCTCGGCGGCCATCGCCATCTACATGTGGCAGTATCATCCCGAGATCGCCCGCCAATACGTGGCCGAGCCCATCGTGGCCGACATCGCCACCGTGGTGGTTTCCTTCATCCTGTCGCTGATCGTGCTGCATCTTCTGACCATGCGCATCGCCGATTTCGTCGTCGACAGCCGCATCGGGCCGATCGACCGCACACTGGGCTTCGTCTTCGGCGTGCTGCGCGGCATTCTGATCGCCATCGTCATCACCATTTTCGGCGTCTGGCTGCTGCCCAACAACCTGCCGAGCTGGGCCGCCAACGCCCAGACGCTGCCGCATCTGCAAAACATGGGCAACCAGTTGATCGCGATGCTGCCCGATGGGCTGGAGCAGCAGGTCACCAAGATGCTCAAGGGCGGCACCGGCCTCACCGAAGGCGCCGACGTGCCCGAGGCCCTGCCTGACGAAGGCACCGATTCCACCGAGGACGGCTCGGTTCCGGCCGGGTCGCAGACCTGAAATCATTGAGGCGGGCCATGGCATGGCCCCTCGAAATAGTCTATTGCCGGGGGCGGCGCGCGTGACCGCCCCCCCGGCGCCGGAAGCATTGGCATGGAGATCCCCCGTGAACCATCCGAGCACTGACGACCGCTTCGATATCGATGGCGACACGCTGCATGAGGAGTGCGGCGTGTTCGGGATTCTGGGCCATGGAGACGCCGCCGCGCTGACCGCCCTGGGCCTGCATGCCCTTCAGCACCGCGGGCAGGAAGCGGCCGGCATCGCCAGCTTCGACGGACGCCAGTTCTACCAGGAAAAGCATATGGGGCTGGTGGGCGACCACTACACCGATCCGGCCGTTCTGGCGAAGCTCCCCGGCGCCATGGCCATCGGCCACACGCGCTATTCCACCACCGGCGAAGTGGCGCTGCGCAACGTGCAGCCGCTTTTCGCCGAGCTGGAAGACGGCGGCATCGCCATCGCCCATAACGGCAATTTCACCAATGGGCTGACGTTGCGCCGCCAGATCATCGCCACCGGCGCCATCTGCCAGTCCACCTCCGACACCGAGGTGGTGCTCCACCTCATCGCCCGCTCGCGCCACGCCTCCACCACCGACCGCTTCATCGACGCCATCCGCCAGATGGAAGGTGGCTACGCCATGCTGGCCATGACGCGCACCAAGCTCATTGCCGCGCGCGATCCGGTGGGCATCCGGCCGCTGGTCATGGGCGAGCTCGACGGCAAGCCCATCTTCTGCTCGGAGACCTGCGCGCTCGACATGATCGGGGCCCGCTATATCCGCGACGTGGAGAATGGCGAGGTCATCATCTGCGAGATCCAGCCCGACGGCTCGATCAGCGTCGAGGAGCGCAAGCCGGCCCGCAAGGTGCCCGAGCGGCCCTGCCTGTTCGAATATGTCTATTTCGCCCGCCCCGATTCCATCGTCGCCGGGCGCAGCGTCTATTCGGCGCGCAAGCATATGGGCATCAATCTGGCCAAGGAGGCGCCGGTCGAGGCCGACGTGGTGGTGCCGGTGCCCGATGGCGGCACCCCGGCGGCCATAGGCTACGCCCAGCAGAGCGGCATCCCCTTCGAATTGGGCATCATCCGCAACCATTATGTGGGCCGCACCTTCATCGAGCCGACCCAGTCCATCCGCGCCTTCGGCGTCAAGCTCAAGCATTCGGCCAACCGCGCCGAAATCGCCGGCAAGCGCGTGGTGCTGATCGACGATTCCATCGTGCGCGGCACCACTTCGGTCAAGATCGTGCAGATGATGCGCGACGCCGGGGCCACCGAGGTGCATATCCGCGTCGCCAGTCCGATGATCCACTATTCCGACTATTACGGCATCGACACGCCCGACCCGGAAAAGCTGCTGGCCAACCAGCATGCGGACCTGGCCTCCATGTGCCGTTTCATCGGCGCGGATTCGCTGGCTTTCCTCTCCATCGACGGGCTTTACGACGCGGTGGGCGGGGAAAAGCGCAACCCCGCCGCCCCCCAATTCACCGACCATTATTTCACCGGCGACTATCCGACGCAGTTGACCGATCACAATGGGCACACCAAGAACGAGCCGAAGAAGCTTTCGCTGCTCAAGGAGGCGGGCTGATGACCCAGCAACAGGATCTTGCCGGCAAGGTCGTTCTCGTCACCGGGGCCTCGCGGGGCATCGGCTATGCCGCGGCCCTCGAAGCGGCGCGGCGCGGCGCCCATGTGGTGGCCGTGGCGCGCACCGTGGGCGGGCTTGAAGAGCTCGACGATGAAATCCAGGACCTGGGTTCGTCGGCCACGCTGGTGCCACTCGATCTGCGCGACGGCGACGCCATCGACCGGCTCGGCGCGGCCATTTTCGAGCGCTGGGGCGCGCTGGACGGGCTGGTGGCCAATGCCGGCCAGCTCGGCATTCTCAGCCCCCTGCCCCATGTGAAGCCGGAGGATTTCGACAAGGTCTTCTCCGTCAACGTCACCGCCAATTACCGGCTGCTGCGCGCCACCGACCTGTTGCTGCGCCAGTCCGCCGCCGGGCGCGCGGTGTTCGTCTCCTCCTCCTCGGCCCGTTCGGCCCGACCCTTCTGGGGGCTTTATGCCGCCAGCAAGGCGGCGGTCGATGCCATGGCCAAGTCCTATGCCGGCGAAGTCGCCCAGACCAAGCTGCGCGTCAACGTCTTCTATCCCGGCGCCGTGCGCACCGCCATGCGCGCCAAGGCCATGCCCGGCGAAGATCCGGCGATCCTGCCCACCCCAGCCGACATCGCCCCGAAGCTCATCGACATGCTGAGCCCCGACCTCACCGAGAACGGGCGCCTGTTCAACGTGGAAACGGGTGCGTTCGAGGATATTTGAGTTTCCTCCGGCAGCGCCTGCCAGAACCACAACGCTGCCCATGGGCCCGACCCGTGGGCCGGCCGGAGAGTTATTGCGGCTTATTCGCTTGCCGAGAGTGGCCCGCGGATCAAGTCCGCGGGCAGCGCCGGTGGCTGGGTGAACGTCAGAGGCTATCCACACCCACCGCATCTCCCCTCCCCTTGTGGGACTTCGAGCCGTCCCGCAGGGCAAATCGCTCCAGTGGAGCGATTTGAGGGGAGAAGGCCATGAGAGTATGCTCGAATGGCGCGAAGCAGCCCCAATTACGGAGCCCCCCTCGCCCCTTGTGGGAGAGGGACAGCTTTTCTGCGTTCAGCAGAAAAGCAGGGTGAGGGGTCCGCTGCGCTTTCCCATGCTTCAATGCTTGTGAAAAGGCCCCCTCATCCGCCCCTTCGGGGCATCTTCTCCCACGAGGGGAGAAGGGGAGCTCGGTGGCTGTGGCGCCTCCACGCCCCACCCCCATCGTCATTGCCGGGCTTGTCCCGGCAATCCACGCTTTCGCTTGCGCTGAACTAACGGAACCCGAGCGCGCCCGCGGCCCTCTCAATCCAGCCGCGTCATCAGCACCTTGTCGATGCGCCGGCCGTCGATATCGACCACCTCGAATTTCCAGCCATTGTACTCGAAGGTTTCGCCCACCGCCGGCAGGCGATTGATGATGGACAGCACATAGCCGGCCACGGTCTCGAATTTGGCGTCGCGCGGGATGCCGATCTTGAGGGCGTCGCCGAATTCGTCCACCGGCATCCAGCCGGCCACCAGCCAGGAGCCGTCCTCGCGCTGCACCAGCGCCGGGTCCTCCCCGGTTTCCTCCTGGAAGACGCCGGTGATGACCTCGAGGATGTCGCCCGAGGTGACGATACCCTCGAAATGGCCGTACTCGTCCACCACCAGCGCCATGTGCACGGTGGAATTGCGGATGGCGCGCACCACGTCGAGCGCGTCGGCATGGTCCATAACCACCGGCACCGGCCGCACCAGCCGCGTGATGTCGAGCGGCTGGCCATTGGCGAAGACATTGATGAGGTCCTTCACCGCCACCACGCCGATGATGGAATCGGCGTCGCCGTCGCGCACCAGGAGCCGCGAGCGATGGCTGCTCAGGATCGCCTGGCGCATCTCGTCGGAATCGTCGGAAAGGTCGAGCACCTCCACGTCCAGCCGCGGCGTCATCAGCCCGCGCGCCGATCGGTCGGCCAGGCGCATGACGCCGGCGATCATGGAATGCTCGTCGGTTTCGATGACGCCCGCCGTCGTCGCCTCGGCGATGATGGTCTTGACCTCTTCCTCGGTCACCCGCTCGTCCGATTCCCCGCTCTGGCCCAGAAGGCGCAGCACCAGCTTGCCGGACAGATCGAGCACGAAGACGATGGGCGAGCCGATGGTGGCGAGCAGCTTCATCGGCCCGGCGACCCGCGAGGCCACCGCCTCGGCGTCGCGCAGGGCGATCTGCTTGGGCACCAGCTCGCCGATAATCAGCGACATATAGGTGATGAGCACCACCACCCCGCCCACGCCCAGGATGCCGGCCGCGCTTTCGTTGAGGCCGATGGAGGCCAGCCATTCGGTGAGGCGGGTGCCCAGGGTGGCGCCGGAGAAGGCGCCGGACAGGATGCCCACCAGCGTGATGCCGATCTGGACGGTGGAGAGGAATTTTCCGGGGTCTTCGGCCAGGGCGATGGCCGTGGCCGCGCCCCTGTTGCCCTGGTCCGCCATGGCGCGCAAACGCGCCGGACGAGCGGAGACGACTGCCAGTTCCGACATTGCCAACAAGCCGTTGACGATTGTCAGGACGACGACGATCAATATTTCTGCGAACAAGGTTGTGTCATGTGATGCGGCCCCGCAATCAGCATCGGGTCGCTTTAGCCGCTTCAATATAGGGGCAAATGCCGGCCTTGCGCCATGGGTGTGGAAAATATCTTGCTCCCCCCGGCTTTTTCTTGCTCGCCCCCGCTCTTGGATCGGGCCTCGATTGCGGCTATGGCTCGTTCCATTCTGTCGAGCCCAAAGAGTTCCCATGCGCCTTCCCGGTCGCCTTTCCGCCGCCATCGCCGTGCTCACCGATATGGAGCAGCGCAAGCGCCCGGTGTCCGAGGCGCTCAAGGCCTGGGGGCTCGCCAATCGCTTTGCCGGGGCCGGCGACCGCGCCGCCATCGGCAATCTGGTCTATGACGCGCTGCGCCGCCGCGCCTCCCACGCCGCCCTCATGGGCGCCGACACTCCGCGCGCCCTGGTGCTGGCCGTGGCGGTGCGCGACTGGGGCGAGGATCCGGCCGCCCTTGGCGACAGTTTTGCCGGCGATCCCCATGCGCCCGAACCGCCGAGCGCGGACGAGCAGGCCCGGCTGGTCGGGCAATTGCCCGACGATACGCCTGCCCATGTGCTGGCCGATATGCCGCAATGGCTCGCCCCCAGCCTCGAACGCGCCTTTGGGGACAACTGGATCGCCGAGGGGCAGGACATGGCCGGCCGGCCCTCGCTCGATCTGCGCGTCAACCTGCTCAAGGCTGGGCGCGACCGGGTGATGAAGTCGCTGGTGCGCTTCCATCCGCGCGAGACCGCCCTTTCCCCCATCGGGGTCACCATGCCGGCCGGGCCGCGTGACGCGCGCACGCCCAACGTCACCAGCGACGAGGGCTATCTCAAGGGCTGGTTCGAGGTGCAGGACCAGGGCAGCCAGATCGTGGCGGCGCTGGCCGGGGCGCGGCCCGGCGAACAGGTGCTTGATCTTTGCGCCGGCGCCGGCGGCAAGACCCTGGCCCTGGCCGCCGCCATGCTCAACAAGGGCCAGATCTTCGCCTATGACAGCGACCGAACCCGCCTCGCGCCCATTTACGACCGGCTCAAGCGTAATGGCGTGCGTAATGTGCAGGTGCGCGCGCCCCAGCCCGGCGCACTCGACGATCTCGTCGGCAAAATGGACCGCGTCGTCATCGACGCACCATGCACCGGCACCGGCACCTGGCGGCGGCGTCCCGACACCAAATGGAAGCTGACGCCCGAACTCCTCGCCCAGCGCCGCGCCGAACAGGCCGCCATCCTCATCGAGGGTGCGCGCTATCTCAAGCCGGGCGGCGTGCTGGTCTATATCACCTGCTCCATTCTCCCCGAGGAGAATGACGACCAGATCGCCGCCTTCCGCGCGGCCCATCCCGGCTTCTCCCTCCTCGCTCCGCAAGATCTCTGGCCCGCCGCCTTCGGCGCGCCTCTCCCCGAAGCCCTCGAAACCGCCGGCGGCGGCATCGCGCTCACCCCGAGGCTGACCGGCACGGATGGGTTTTACCTGGCGGTGCTGAAGCAGGATTGAGGCAGGAGCCCGCCCCGCCCACCGGCCCGGAACGCGATGGATATGGCACCGCCCTCCCCCCACCGTCATTGCCGGGCCTGTCCCGGCAATCCACACCTCCGCTTGCGCTGAAGCATGGATCACCGGGACAAGCCCGGTGATGACGAGGAAGGAAGCATCGTGCCCCACATCCACCCCCTCGATGGGGAAGTGTTCATTTTGGACGCTGGAGCATTGGCGTTGCGTCTCCCCACCCACCGGCGCTGCCCACGGGCTCGACCCGTGGGCCAGATTGGGAGCCCTTGATGGTTCAACGTTTGCTAAGAGTGGCCCGCGGATCAGGTCCGCGGGCAGCGCCGGTGGATAACAGGAGACAGCAGGACAAAAGCGCCCAGAGAAAATACTCCCCTTGATGGGCGAGGCCGGGAGGGGGTGGGGTTCACGCTAAATCCCCCTGAACCAATCCTCATCCCGCGCGTTACCGCCCGAAGACTTCGTTTCGGGGCAGATCATGACCACGCCATCGCTAGCCGACTACAAGACCCCCCGCCCCTGGCTGACGCTGGCGATCTTCCTCGTCGTCGTCATCGGCGTCGGCGCCCTGATCGGCATGGTGTCCAGCCCCGATGGCTGGTACGCGGGATTGGAAAAGCCTCCCTTCAATCCGCCCAACTGGGTCTTCGCCCCGGTATGGTTCGTGCTCTACATCCTCATCGCCATTGCCGGCTGGCGCATCTGGATGATCGATCCGCGTAGCCCGCCCATGGTCCTGTGGTTCGTGCAGATGGCGCTCAACTGGGCCTGGTCGCCGGTCTGGTTCGTGGGCCACGCCACCTGGCTGGCTTTCGCCATCATCGTCGCGCTGTTCCTGGCCATTGCCGGCTTCATCGCCACCGCCTGGCGGCACGATCCGGTGGCGGGAGGGCTGTTCGTGCCCTATCTGGCCTGGGTGGGCTTCGCCGGGACGCTCAACCTCTTCATCGCCCTGGCCAACTGAGGCGCAGCGCAACCCCCTCCTGCACGCGACATGCTTGCGGAATCCGAGCACTCCGGCTAGGGCTTCGCCATGCAAAACCTCGACACCTCCGCCCCCGCGCAATCGATCCTCATCGTCGACTTCGGCTCGCAGGTCACCCAGTTGATCGCGCGCCGCATCCGCGAAACCGGCGTTTATTGCGAAATCCATCCGTTCCAGAATGCCGGCGCCGCCATGAAGGCGCTCCAGCCCCGGGGCGTGGTGCTCTCGGGCGGTCCGGCCTCGACCCTGGACGAGAATGCACCCACCATCGATCCGGCCATTCTCGAAGCGGGCGTGCCGATCCTGGGCATCTGTTATGGTCAGCAGGCGCTGTGCATGGCGCTGGGCGGCAGGGTCGAGGCCGGTCATCACCGCGAATTCGGTCGCGCCGAGGTCAGGGTCGAAAAGCCCTCCGCGCTCTATGAGGGCATCTGGCCGCTGGGCACCGAGCATCAGGTGTGGATGAGCCATGGCGACCGTGTCACCGCCCTGCCCGAGGGTTTTGAGGTCGTGGGCACTTCCCCCAATGCGCCTTTTGCCATCATCGCCAACGAGGCGCGCCGCATCTGGGCGGTGCAGTTCCATCCCGAAGTGGTGCATACCCCCGATGGGGCGAAGCTCTACGCCAATTTCGTCCACAAGATCTGCGGCATCGACGCCAGCTGGACCATGTCGGCCTATCGCCACAAGATGATCGAGAAGATCCGCGCCCAGGTCGGGGACGGCAAGGTCATCTGCGGGCTGTCGGGGGGCGTCGATTCCTCCGTTGCTGCCGTGCTCATCCACGAGGCCATTGGCGACCAGCTCACCTGCATCTATGTCGATCACGGGTTGATGCGCCTCAATGAGAGCGAGCAGGTCGTCACCATGTTCCGCGACCAGTTCAATATCCCGCTGGTCCATGTCGATGCCTCCAAACAGTTCCTGGGCGAGCTGGAAGGCCAGACCGACCCCGAAACCAAGCGCAAGATCATCGGGCGGCTGTTCATCGAGGTCTTCGAGGCCGAGGCCAAGAAGCTCGGCGGCGCCGATTTCCTCGCCCAGGGCACGCTTTATCCCGACGTTATCGAGAGCGTCTCCTTCACCGGCGGCCCCTCCGTCACCATCAAGTCGCACCATAATGTCGGCGGCCTGCCCGAGCGCATGAACATGCAATTGGTTGAGCCGCTGCGCGAATTGTTCAAGGACGAAGTGCGCGCCCTTGGCCGCGAGCTGGGCATTCCAGAGAGCTTCATCGGCCGCCACCCCTTCCCCGGTCCGGGCCTGGCCATCCGCTGTCCCGGCGGCATCACCCCGGAAAAGCTCGACATATTGCGCCAGGCCGACGCCATCTATCTCGATGAGATCCGCAAGTCGGGCCAATACGACAAGATCTGGCAGGCCTTCGCCGTGCTGCTGCCGGTGCAGACCGTGGGCGTCATGGGCGATGGGCGGACCTATGAATTCGTCTGCGCCCTGCGCGCCGTCACCTCGGTGGACGGCATGACCGCCGATTTCTACCCCTTCGACATGAATTTCCTGGGCAAGACCGCCACCCGCATCATCAACGAAGTGCGCGGCATCAACCGCGTCGTCTACGACGTCACCAGCAAGCCCCCGGGGACGATAGAGTGGGAGTAAGCCCCACGCTCTCCCCCATCCCCGGTCACATTCGGGCAGCGCGGGGGTAGACCTCAGATTTGCAATTGGCGGGCCGCGTGTTAAAGCTGCGCCGCAATTTTCGACCAGCGCAGGCAGGCCATGTCTCAGGACAACATTTTCCAGGAAATCGACGAGGAGCTGCGCAGCGACCGCATGCGCGCCCTGTGGCGCCGCTTCGGGCCTTACGTCATCGGCGCGGCCATTGCCGTGGTGGCGCTGGTCGCGGTCAATGAAGGCTGGACCTGGTATCATTCGAGCAATGCCGCCAAGTCGTCCGACGAGCTTTATGCCGCTTTCTCGCTCATCGACGGGGGCGACCTGGCCGCGGCGGAGAGCCAGCTCGACACGCTGATCGGGGACGGCACCGGCGGCTATCCGGTTCTCGCCCAGTTCCGCAAGGCCGGCATCCTGGCTACCGACGGCAAGGTGAGCGAGGCCGTGGCGCTTTATGACAGCCTCGCCAACAACCAGTCCAATCCCCATCTGCGCGAGCTGGCGCTGGTGCTGGGCGGCATGCTGATGGTCGATAACGGCACGCTCGGCGATGTCGAGGCCCGCGTGGGAAGCCTCACCACCGAGGCCAGCCCCCTGCGCAACGGCGCGCGCGAGGCCATGGGCCTGGCGCAATACAAGGCCGGCGACTTTGCCGCCGCCCAGGCCAGCTTCGAGGCGGTCGTCAACGACCCCATGACGCAGAGCACCACGCGCAATCGCATGGGCTATTATCTTGCCCAACTGCTTTCGCGGGGCGCCATCGCCGAAGCGCCTGCGGCAGCTGATGCGGGCGAAACCACGCCGGACGAGCCGGCGGCGCAATAGCGGCCGCCTGTTTCGGCCTTATCGGGATAGCTGCGCATGAGTGTTACAATTGCCATTGTCGGGCGTCCCAATGTCGGCAAGTCCACCCTGTTCAACCGGCTGGTGGGCCGCAAGATCGCGCTGGTCGACGACACGCCCGGCGTCACCCGCGACCGGCGCGAGGCCGAGGGCCGCATTGCCGATCTTACCTTCCGCGTGCTCGATACCGCCGGCTATGAGGATGTGCGCGACGGCAGCCTCGAAGACCGCATGCGCCAGCAGACCGAGTTGGCCATCCGGGAAGCCGATGTCATCCTCTTCATGATCGATGCGCGCGCCGGCGTGGTGCCGCTGGACGAGCGCTTCGCCCAGGTTCTGCGCAGATCCGGCAAGGATGTGCATCTGGTCGGCAACAAGGCCGAAAGCAAGGCCGCCGAGGCGGGGCTGGTCGAGGCCTTCAAGCTCGGCTTTGGCGAGCCCATTCCGCTTTCCGCCGAACATGGGCTGGGGCTGTCCGAGCTTTATTCCATCGTCTCGGCCGCCGTCGACCGCGCCGCCGCCGAGAAGGAGGCCGAGGCCGCCGGGAACGATCTCGACGCGCTGCCCGAGGTCGATGTCGACATCACCCAGGATATGCTGGAGGGCGAAGGCGAAGAGGCGACGCTGCGCTGGAACCCGCGCCGCTATCTCAACGTCGCCATTGTCGGCCGGCCCAATGCCGGCAAATCCACCCTCATCAACCGCATGGTGGGCGAGGAGCGCGTTCTGGTCGGCCCCGAGGCCGGCATCACCCGCGACAGCATCCTCGTGCCCTGGGAGTGGCAGGGCCGCACCATCAACCTGGTCGACACCGCCGGCATCCGCCGCCGCTCGCGCGTCACCGGCAAGCTGGAAAAGCTGGCGGTGAGCGACAGCCTGCGCTCCATCCAGTATGCCGAAGTCGTCGTGCTCATGCTCGACGCCACCATTCCTTTCGAAAAGCAGGACCTGGCCCTGGCAGACCTGGTCGAACGCGAAGGCCGGGCCATGGTCATTGCGCTGAACAAATGGGACCTGATCGAGGACAAGAACGCGGCGCTGGCCGAATTGCGCGAGGCCTGCGAGCGCCTGCTGCCGCAGCTTCGCGGCATTCCGCTGGTCACCCTTTCGGGCCTCACCGGCAAGAATATCGACAAGCTGATGGACGCCATCTTCGCCATCGAGCGGAGCTGGAATTCCCATGTCTCCACCGCCCGGCTCAACCGCTGGCTGGCCGGCATGGTGTCGAGCCATCCGCCGCCGGCCGTTTCCGGCCGCCGGTTGCGCCTGCGCTACATGACCCAGGCCAAGACGCGGCCACCCAGCTTCATCGTCTTCGCCTCGCGCCCCGACGCCCTGCCGATGGCCTATCAGCGCTATCTGGTCAACGGGCTGCGCGAAGCCTTCGACCTGCCCGGCACCCCCATTCGCCTCTGGGTGCGTGGCGGCGGCAAGAACCCGTTCGATAGCGGCAAGGACTGAGGCGGGGCTGACCGCTCGGCTTGGGGCACGATCTTACCCCACCTACCGGCCCTTCCCTCGCCCCTTGCGGGAGAGGGACAGACCTGATGCGTTCAGCGGAAGGTCAGGGTGAGGGGCTTCGAGCCGTCCCGTGAGGGCAAATCGCCCCGGTGGGGCGATTTGAGGGGAGAAGGCCATGAGAGCTACGCTCGAATGGCGCGAAGCCGCCCATGCTTAAATGCTTGTGAGAAGGCCCCCTCATCCGCCCCTGCGGGGCCCCTTCTCCCACGAGGGGAGAAGGGGGAGCTTAGTGGGTGGGGCACAGTCCCGCCCCACCCCCGATGTCATCCCGGCCTCGCGCCGGGATCCATCCTGAGGTCACGCCGGTAGCGGCAGCCCCTACCGCCCGCTGCGATAGTTCGGGGCTTCCCGCGTAATCGTCACGTCGTGCACATGGCTTTCGCTCAGCGCCGCGCCGGAAATCTTGACGAACACCGAATTGTCGCGGAATTCCTTGAGATTATGCGCGCCGGTATAGCCCATGGAGGCGCGCAGGCCGCCGGCCATCTGGTGCAGCACGGCGTTGACCGAGCCCTTGTAGGGCACCTGCCCCTCGATGCCCTCGGGCACCAACTTCATCTGGTCGCGCACATCCTGCTGGAAATAGCGGTCGGCCGAGCCCGAGCCCATGGCGCCCACCGAGCCCATGCCGCGATAGGATTTGTACGAGCGCCCCTGGTAGAGATAAACCTCGCCGGGGCTTTCGTCCGTCCCGGCCAGGATGGAGCCGACCATGACGCAGGAGGCGCCGCCCGCCAGCGCCTTGGCCATATCGCCGGAAAACTTGATGCCGCCATCGGCGATCACCGGAACGCCATGGCGATCGCCCTCCTCGGCGCAGGCCATCACGGCCGCCAGTTGCGGCACGCCGACGCCGGCAACGACGCGCGTGGTGCAGATCGAGCCCGGCCCGATGCCGACCTTGACCGCGTCGGCTCCGGCGCCGATCAGCGCCTTGGTGGCCTCGGCGGTGGCGACATTGCCGGCCACGATGCGAGTGGAATTGCTCTCGCGCTTGACGCGCTCCACCGCCTCGGCGACGCGCACCGAATGGCCATGGGCGGTGTCGATGACCAATAGGTCGACCCCGGCCTCGATCAGTTGCAGCGAGCGTTCGAACCCCTGGTCGCCAACGGTGGAGGCCGCCGCCACGCGCAGCCGGCCCTGCTCGTCCTTGACGGCGTTGGGATAGAGCTGGGCCCGCTCGATGTCCTTGACCGTGATGAGCCCGATGCAGCGATAGCGGTCGTCCACCACCAACAGCTTCTCGATGCGGTGGCGGTGCAGCATCACCTTGGCTTCTTCCTTGGAGACGCCCTCGCGCACGGTGATGAGGTTCTGATGCGTCATCAGCTCGGCGATGCGCTGGTTGGGGTTGGAGGCGAAGCGCACGTCGCGGTTGGTGAGGATGCCCACCAGCTTGCCGATGGCGCGGCCGCCCTTGCCGCCATTCTCCACCACGGGAATGCCCGAGATGCGGCTCTTTTCCATCAGCGCCAGCGCGTCCGACAGCGTCGCGTCCGGCCCGATGGTGATGGGGTTGACCACCATGCCACTTTCGAAGGACTTGACCATGCGCACCTGCTCGGCCTGCTCCTCGGCCGTCAGGTTCTTGTGGATCACGCCCATGCCGCCGGCCTGGGCCATGGCGATGGCCATATTGGCCTCGGTCACCGTATCCATCGCCGAGGACAGGATCGGCAGGTTGAGCGCTATGTCCTTGGTGACATAGGTGGAAATATCGGTTTCGGTCGGCAGCACGTCCGAGCGCGCCGGTTGCAGCAGCACGTCGTCGAAAGTCAGCGCCGCGTCGCCGGTGATGGTGGTGATGATCTTCGCCAAGGCCAGACCCTTCCTGCCTTCTGATTGCATCAGAGATGAACGGAATACGAATCCGGGGCCACGCCGCCGGTTCAGGTAGGCGAGGGTCATTAGCACCGGCGCGGGCCTTTGCCTAGGGGCCTCTGTGGCGCCAATCGCCGCCTCACGCTCGCCCCCTCCCAACCTCCCCCATCAAGGCAAGGTTGGGAGGGGCGCTCACCGTGAACGCTGCTCCCTGCCATCGGAGCTGGGAAGAAATCCCCCGATCACCCCACCCTACCAAATAGGGGCTATGCGCCGTCCCTCCCCTCGCCCATACTCGTTTCGCCGCATTCGTGGCCATGCGTCTCATCCCCGGTTTGCCGTCGTGATCCGCGTTACTCCGCTCATTCTCGCGGTCGCCCTGTTCATGGAAAACATGGACTCGACCGTCATCGCCACCTCGCTTCCCGCCATCGCTGCCGACATCGGCAGCGAGCCGATCGCGCTCAAGCTGGCGCTCACCTCCTATTTCGTGGCCCTGGCCATCTTCATTCCCATCAGCGGCTGGATGGCCGACCGCTTCGGGGCCAAGAACATCTTCCGGCTGGCGATTTTCGTCTTCATGCTGGGCTCGCTCGCCTGCTCCTTTTCCTTTTCGCTGGAAACCTTCGTGCTCAGCCGCTTCTTCCAGGGCATGGGCAGCGCCATGATGACGCCGGTGGGACGCCTGCTGCTGGTGCGCTCCACGCCGCGCAACGAGCTGGTCTCGGCCATGGCCTGGCTCACCGTGCCGGGCCTGCTCGGCCCGGTCACCGGGCCGCTGATCGGGGGCTTCCTCACCACCTATCTCAGCTGGCACTGGATCTTCTGGATCAACATTCCCATCGGCATTGCCGGCATCATCCTGGCCGGCATCTTCCTGCAGGTGCCGGACGAGCGCACGCCGCGCCGGCTCGACGTGGTGGGGCTGGTCCTGGCCGGCATCGCCTTTGCCGGCTGCGTGTTCGGGCTTTCCGTGGTCAGCCTGCCCGCCCTGCCCTTGCTCTATGGCTACCTGACCCTGGCCATCGGGATCACCGCCGGCATCTTCTATCTGCTCCATGCCCGGCGCACCGAATTTCCCCTGCTCGACCCGGCCCTTTTGCGCCACAGGCTCTTCCGCTCCTCCATCGTCGGCGGCTCCTTCTTCCGCATCGGGGTGGGCGCCGTGCCGTTCCTGCTGCCGCTGATGCTGCAACTGGGGTTCGGGCTCAATCCCTTCCAGTCGGGCGCCATCACCTTCATTTCGGCGGTGGGGGCGATCATCAGCAAATTCGCCACCGAGCGCGTCTTCGCCAGCTTCGGCTTTCCGCGCGTGCTGGGCTTTGCCGCCATTTTCGGCGGATTGCTGATCGCCGCCCAGGGCTTTTTCACCACCGACACGCCGGTGCCCCTGATGATGGCGGTGCTGCTTGTCGGCGGGGTGCTGCGCTCCTTCTTCTTCACCGGCGCCAACGCCATCGCCTATGCCGATATCGACAATGAAGAGGCCAGCCAGGCCACCGCCATCATCGCCGTCGCCCAGCAATTGAGCGTCGCCTTCGGCGTGGCCATGGCGGGGGGCCTGCTCGAAATCACCACGCGCCTTCATGGCGGAGGGCTGGAGCTCATCGATTTCTGCATCGCCTTTGCGATCGTCGGCGGGTTCAGCGCCCTGGCCGGTCTCGTCTATCTGCGCCTGCCCGCCGATGCGGGCAGCAACGTATCCGGCCACCGCGCCGAAAAGGTCTGATGCGCACCATGTCCCGCACCCTGCCGCTCATCCTGGCCACGGCCCTGTTCATGGAAAACATGGATTCGACCGTCATCGCCACCTCCCTGGCCGCCATTGCCAGCGACATCGGCACCGATCCGATTTCCCTCAAGCTCGCCCTCACCGCCTATCTGGTGGCGCTGGCCATCTTCATTCCCATTTCGAGCTGGATGGCCGACCGCTTCGGGGCGCGCCGCGTCTTCCGCGCCGCCATGCTGGTGTTCATGGCCGGCTCCATTGCCTGCGCCCTGTCCGGTTCGCTCGCCCAGTTCGTCGGCGCCCGCTTCATGCAGGGCATGGGCGGGGCGATGATGGGCCCGGTGGCCCGGCTGGTGCTGGTGCGCGCCACGCCGCGCCACCAGCTCGTCGACGCCATGGCCTGGCTCACCATTCCCGCCATGGTGGGACCCATTGTCGGCCCGCCTTTCGGCGGTTTCCTCACCACCTATTTTTCCTGGCACTGGATTTTCATCATCAACGTGCCCATCGGGCTTTTCGGCATCGTGCTGGTGGGCCTGGTGCTGCCCGATGCGACCGAGCGCAACGCCCCGCGCCACATCGATTTTCCCGGCTTCCTGCTGGCTGGCTCGGCCTTTGCCCTTTTCGCCTTCGGCTGCTCGGTGATGAGCCTGCCCGCCCTGCCCCTCTCCATCGGCGTCATCGCCACGATGGCCGGCGTCGGGCTGGGCGCTTTCTATGTCTTTCACGCCCTGCGCACCGAGTTTCCCCTGCTCGACTTGCGGCTGCTGCGCCTGCCGATCTTCCGCAGCGCCGTGGTGGCGGGCACCTTCTTCCGGCTGGGCCAGGGGGCCACGCCCTTCCTCTTTCCGCTGATGCTGCAACTGGCCTTCGGCATGACGCCGTTCGAATCGGGCATGGTCACCTTCGCGGGCGCCGTGGGGGCGCTGGTGGCCAAGTTCATGTCCAACTGGCTCTTCGGTCGCTTCGGCTTCAAATATCCGCTGATCCTGGCCACCGCCATCGCCTCGCTGGGCATTCTGGCCATGGGCCTTTACACCCCGCAGACGCCCCTGCCGCTGATCCTGGCCATCCTGGTCTTCACCGGCTTCTGGCAGTCGGTGTTCTGGACCGGCTCCAACGCCTTCGTCTTCGCCGATGTGGAGGACAAGGATGCCGGCCAGGCCAATGTCATCAGCCAGGTCTGGGGACAGCTCATGTTCGCCATGGGCGTGGCCCTGGGCGGGGGCGCGCTCGAGCTGGCCTATCGCCTGCGCGGCGGCGACAGCCTCGCCCTCGTTGATTTCCACATCGCCTTCTACATCGTCGCCGCCGTCGGCGCCGTCGCCGCCCTGCTCTTCCTCCGCCTGCCCCGCAATGCCGGCCACCAGCTCATGGCCGGCGGCGGCGTGCATTAGAGCGCTTCCGGCACAAGGAAAGCTAATCCCCGGCGCGCAAGGCCGGCCTATGCTGGGTTGCGCAGCCCCCGAGGTTCTGCGCCGCCCCCGCGCCTGCTCCAGGGGCCATCCCCTCCCCGCGCAAGCCGAAACCCTCATGCAATCAGAGCTATAGACGTGCGCCCCTGCTCCGTCGCGTGAAAATCGGTGACGCTATGGTGACGATTTGCGCGCGTGATGCTAACGCCGGGGTACCCTAAAGGCCCTGCTCGTCATCATCGGTTGACGCGCGCTCGTCCTTGCCCTTGAAGCCCTTGGCGACCAGATAGGCCTCGGCGGAATCGCTGCGGCTCGAGGGCGGCTTGGCGTGAAATGTCGATTTGAAGTGGCGCTTGAGCATATGCAAAAGCTCGTGCTCGGTGCCGCCCTGGAACACCTTGGCGACGAAGGCGCCGCCCGGCGCCAGCACATCCAGCGCGAAATCGGCGGCGATTTCAACCAGTTGCACGATGCGCAGATGGTCGGTGGGGCGGTGGCCGGTGGTGGGCCAGGCCATGTCGCTCATCACCAAATCGGCCTTCTTGCCGCCCATGGCCTCCACCAGCATGGCCGGGGCGTCGTCGTCGGTGAAATCCTTTTGCAACAGGATCACGCCGGGAATGGGGTCCATTTCCAGGTAGTCGATGCCCACGATCAGCGGATTGGCTTCGGTGGACCCCACCGCCTTGGCCGCCACCTGCGCCCAGCCGCCCGGCGCCGCGCCGAGGTCAACGATGCGCATGCCCTTGCGGAAGAGATGGTGCTTTTCGTCCATCTCCTTGATTTTAAAGGCGGCTCTTGAGCGATACCCCTGCTCGCGGGCGCGGGCCACATAGGGGTCGTTGAGCTGGCGTTCCAGCCATTTGGTCGAGGAAACCTTGCGGCCCTTGGCCGTTCTGACGCGGATTTTCAGGTCCTTGTCGGATTTGCGGCCACCCGTTCCGAGCGCTTTATCCACCATGGCTGTTTCTCCGGCTATAACGTGAGGCGCGCTGCTGCGCGCGGTCGGCATCCATCAGGGAGATCAAAATGCCTTCGCGCAAGCCCCGATCGGCCACACGCACCCTTTCGGCGGGCCATTCGCGGCGGATGGCCTCGAAAATGGCGCAGCCGGGCAGCACCAGGTCGGCGCGGTCGCGGCCGATGCAGGCATGGGCCGTGCGCCGCTCGAAGGGCATGCCGAGCAGCACCTTCATAGTCTGGTCGACCTCGGCGCGGCTCATCCACAACCCGTCCACCTTTTGCCGCTCATAGCGTTCGAGGCCCAGATGCAGCCCTGCCAGCGTCGTCACCGTCCCCGAAGTGCCGATCAGATGCACCGGATGGCTCGCAATCATCTGGCGCAGCTTTTCGCGGCCGCGAAACTGGCGCAGATGCTCGGACACATGGGTCACCATGGCCTCGAAAACCTCCGGCGTCACGTCGACGCCGCCGAATTTCTCGGCGATGGAGACCACGCCCACCGGCAGCGACTGCCAGGAGCGGATCGAGGCCGCCATGCGCCCCTGCGCGCGCGGCCGTCCGCCGCGAAAATCGAGCCAGGCCAGTTCCGACGAGCCCCCGCCGATATCGAACATCAGCGCGCCCTGGGCGCCGTTCTCGATCAGGTCGGCGCAGCCGGTCACCGCCAGTTCCGCCTCGGTGCGGCGATCGACGATTTCCAGCGCGATTCCCAGCTCGTCCTTCACCTTTTGCAGGAAGGCGGGGCCGTTCTCGGCGGCGCGGCAGGCTTCGGTGGCGATGAGACGCATGCGCACGGGCTGGTGCTCGCGCAGCTTGATCCGGCATTGGCGCAGCGCCTCCATGGTCCTGTCCATAGCGGCGTCGCCCAGCCGTCCGGTCACCGAGACCCCCTCGCCCAGCCGCACGATTCGGGTGAAGCCGTCGACTACGCGGAAGCCATGGTCATGCGGGCGGGCGATCAGCAGGCGGCAATTATTGGTGCCCAGGTCGAGCGCGGCGTAAAGCGGACCGCGATAGCGGCGCGGATTGGGGGCGGCGTTTGTCCGCTTGTCCGTGGCGGGGGGCGGCCTGCGGGTCGCGTCCCTCTCCGGCGCCCTGGGGCTGCCGGAGGCACGGTTCGCCGGCGCGTCCGGGACGGACGAAGGGCCGGCGGCGGACCGATCGGAATCGGTCACAGAAGTCTCCTGCGTGCGCGGTCGTTCCTGCCGGTCCCGCCGGTGGCGCCCGAACGCACTGTTCATTGCGTGTCGGAAAAGACGGTAGTGCAAGGGGCGGGCAAGCGCAATGCCGGCAAAGCAGGAAGGACAATTGCCAGAGGCGCTTGCATTCTGGATCGGCATTGTCTATGCAGTGCCCGCGCCGGACGAAATCACCCGTCCGCACCGCCGGGCCACCCAGATGGCCACCCTTGCTGGGGAATAGTTCAACGGTAGAACAGCGGACTCTGACTCCGTCAATCTTGGTTCGAATCCAGGTTCCCCAGCCAATCCTTCCTAAGCCACCCGTTTTCTTGTAAGTCCTTGTTTTTACAAGGATTTCTCCGTCAATGCTCCACTATCGGCTCGGGGCCGGGCGGCGGGTGTTGAGGGCGCAGGCGGCGATAATGAGCAGGGCGCCGAGCCAGAATTGCAGGCCGGGGACTTCGTGGAAGAACACGAAGCCGAACAAGGCCGCCCAGACCAGCCCGCTATAGTCGAGCACGGCAAAGGCCGAGACTGGCATGCGCTTGAGGCCATGCAGCAGAAGAAGAAAACCCACGGCGCCAAGGAATCCGATGAGAATCGCCTGGCCGGCCAGCGGCATGGTGATTTCGGGCAGCGCGCCGAAGGCCAAGGGCAGCACCAGCAGGGCGGCGATCAGCGATTGGCCCAGCGACATGGCCGCCGGCTCCTCCTGCCCCGAATGATGCTTGAGCAGGGCCATGGTCGCCGCATAGACGACCGGGGCCAGCACGGCCGCGGCCCAGGCCAACGGATCGCCGCCCGCAGCACTGCCGGAACCGAGCGCCCCGCCGCCCAGCACGATGACGGCCGAGCCGGATATGCCCAGCGCCAGGGCGAGCCAGGCCCATTTCCCCATTTTCTCCTTTAAAAACAGGGCACCGAGCAGGGTCATATAGACCGGTGCGGTCATGCCCAGAGCCGCGACCACGGCCAGCGGCAGATGCGTCACGGCAAAAAAGAACAGGCTGGCGGTGGCCACCAGCATCACCGCGCGCAGGGCCTGCCGCCCGATATCGCCGATGCGCGGCCAGGCGCCCTTGGTGAGGCCTATCCACAGTCCCAGCCAAAGCGCCGCGCCCAGATAGCGCATGAAGACGATCTGGAAGGGCGAGAAGCTGGCGCCCAGCGCCTTGGCCACCGCGTCCATGCCGCACATCAGCGCAATGCCGGAGACGCAGAGGACGAAACCGGAATTGCTGCGGGTCATTTCAAACTCTTGGACAGGAAACTGCGGGTATGGCCGGGCGGGAAGTCGGGCAAGGTCCCGAAGACGGCGTAGCCGGCCTTCTTATAGACATGCAGGGCCTGCGGATTGAAGGTGTCGATATAGGCGCCATGGCAGCCGCGCCGGCGCGCTTCCGCTTCGGCGCTGGCCAGCATGGTGCCGGCAAGCCCCTGGCCGCGCTGACTTTCCGCGATCCACAGCCATTGGGTATAGAGCCAGCCCCAGGCGGTGTAGCCGGAAATGCCGGCGACGATATCGGCGCCCTGCCGCACCAGGACGGCAAGCGGCTGGCGGCAGGACGGGCCGACCGCCGTGTCATTGAAGCCGGCAAGACTTTTGCCGAGAAAATCCAAATCCTCGGGCGCCGGCGCATCGGTGACGCTGATGATGAGCGACATGGTCAGGCGGCCAGGACGCCCCCGGTCAACGGGTAAGGCGCGCCTGTGGTGGAGGGAAAGCTGATCGGCAGATCGCGCAGCACGCGCACCGCCAGAAGGGCGAAGCATTCCGCTTCGATGGCATCACCCCGCCAGCCGACCGCCTCGGCGGGGACGGCCTCCACCTGCGCCCGCTCGCCCAGCATTTTCATGATCGCCGGATTGTGCCGCCCGCCACCGCAGACGACGAGCCTCTCGGGGCGATGCGGCAGGATATCGAGCGCCTTGCCGACCGCGCCCGTGGTGAAGGCGGTGAGCGTCGCCGCGCCGTCCTCCGGCCCCAGACCATCGGCCATGGTGGAGAGAAAGTCGAACCGATCCAGGGACTTGGGGTAAGGCGCGGAGAGATAGGGATGGGTGAGCAGGCGAGCGAGGCGCGCCTCGTCCACCGTGCCGCGAAGGGCCATGGCGCCGTCGCGGTCCATGTCGCCCAGCCCCAGCCCCTTGATGAAATCGTTGATCGGCGCATTGGCCGGCCCAGCGTCGAAGGCGATCAATTGGTCGGCGCCATCCCACCAGGTGACGTTGGCGACGCCGCCCAGATTGAGCACGGCCGTGCGGCCATCGGTGGCCCCGATCCTGCGCAGCAAGGCGCGATGATAGAGCGCGGCCAGAGGCGCGCCCTGCCCGCCGGCGCGAACATCGGCGGAGCGGAAATCATAGGCGACCCTGATGCCGGTCAGCTCATGCATCAACGGGCCATTGCCGAGCTGGCGGGTGGCGCCGATACGCCCGGGCTGGGGCGCGCGGTGCAGCACCGACTGGCCATGAAAGCCGATTATGCCGATCTCTTCGGGCGCGAGGCCGGCCTGGCGCGCCAGATCGAGCACGGCAGCGGATTGGGCGCGGGTCAGGGCATCCTCGGCTTCGGCGAAGATGGCCGGCTCGGGGCCCTCGAAATTCCACCGCCGCGCTTGGGCCAGCGTTTCCTCGAGCAGGGTGCGGATGGATTGCGGATAGGGCGCCAGCGTATAGGCGCCGAAGCGGTCGATGGTTTCGCCATCGGTGCGCAGCAACGCCACGTCGATATTGCCATCGAGCACCGTTCCGGTCATCAGGCCCACGGCCCAGATCGGCTCCATCCTTTGTCTCCCTAATCGGCGTTGACGAGATCGCCCACCGCCCGGCGCAGCGCAATGATGCCGCTGTCGAAATGGCGCGTGGGGTGAATGCGGTTGGTCAGCAGCGTCCAGGCATGGCCGCGCGCGAAGTCGAGCCAGAGGCCGGTGCCGGTAAAGCCCGTATGGCCAATGGTTTGGGGCGAACAACGCTCGCCGCCCGACCAGCCCTCATAGGGCAATTCCCAGCCATGACTGCGCCGGGCCGACAGCGGCGTGCGGATCAGCGCGTCGGGGCCGGCATGGGCGAGCTTTTGCGCGGCAAAGTCGAGAATAGCGTCCGCCGTACCGAAAAGCCCGGCATGGCCCGCCCCTTGCAGGGCCGAGCAATTGTCGTCATGCACCTCGCCGGCCAGGACGCGATGGCGCCAGGTATCGTCCTCGGTGGCCGCAACCTGCTGCGGATCGGCCGACCAGGCAAAACCGGGGCCAGGCCCCATAGCGCGGATAGTACACTTTTCCAGCCGTTCGAGAGCCAGGCCGAGAAGGATGAAATTGATATCCGAATAGACGGCGGGGCCGGCCTTCCATTCGTGTTGCAAAACGAAGGCGCGCAGGAGATCGGGGTCGCGGCCATAGGTATAGATGGGAAAGACTGCCGGAAACGGCGTCTGATGGCCGAGGCATTGGCGAAAGGTGATCTTCCGCTCCCAGTTGTCGGCATTGTATTGCCGGAAATCGGGCAATACCGAAACCAGCGGGGCATCGAGATCGATGCGACCGGCCTCGGCATGGGCAAGGATGTGCTCGGTGGTGAAGAGCACCTTGGTGAGCGAGGCGAGATCGAACCAGGTTTCTTCGGTCATCGGGCGGCGATAGGGCACGATCTGGGCCGATCCGATAGCGCGGATGGCGCGGTTGCCCTCGGCATCGACCACACCCAGCACGCCGCCAGGAATGCGCCCGGCGTCGACCGCCGCCACCAGCGGCGCAAAGGCGCGCTCCAATCGGATCACGGCGCCGCCTCCAGCCTGACGCGATGGTCGGCGCCGGCATCGCGCCAGCGCGCCGGCGGCGGCTCGTAGCCCGCCGGGCGGACCAGGGAGGGCACCTGCGTCACGTCGACGGCGAAGTGCTGGTTGCGGCGCTCGACGGCCGGCACGGCGGCGATGAGGCGCTTGGTATAGCTGTGCTGCGGATCGGAGAGGATGGCGCGGGCATCGCCGATCTCGACGATCTGGCCGGCGAACATCACCGCGATCCGGTGCGAGATGCGCTCCACAACCGCCATGTCGTGCGAGATGAACAGATAGGCGAGGCCGAACTCCTGCTGCAGGTCGATCAGCAGGTCGAGGACCTTGGCCTGCACCGACACGTCCAAGGCGGACACAGCTTCGTCCAGCACCACCACATCGGGGTTGAGCATCAGCGCGCGGGCGATGCAGAGGCGCTGGCGCTGGCCGCCGGAGAACTGGTGCGGGAAGCGCTCCAGCGCATCCTCGGGCAGGCCGACGCGATCGAGCAGGAACCGCATGCGCTGGCGCAGGGCGCCGTCCTTGCGCTGGCCGTTGGCAATGGCCGGCTCGGCCAGCAGCGCCTCGACATTCAGGCGCGGATTGAGCGAGGCAAAGGGATCCTGGAACACCATCTGGATGGGGCGTTTCGACTGGCCCGCCTTGGCGGCGATCTGGCCGCGCTGGCGGCTGACGAGATCGAGAATAGCGCGGGCAGTGGTGGATTTTCCCGAGCCGCTTTCGCCCACGATCCCCAGGGTTTCACCGGGCAGGAGATCGAAGCTGACGCCGTCGACGGCATGAACGGCCGCCTTGGGCGCAAAGAGGCCCTTGCCAACCGGGAAGCGGACGACCAGGTCTTCGACCCGCACGACGGGCTCCCCGCCCCCTGCCCTTTTGCCGTCCTCGCGCGCCGCCTTGCCGGCGGAAAAATGCGGCACGGCCTGCAGAAGGTGCCTGGTGTAGTCGTGCCGTGGATGGTCGAGCACGGCGCCGGTGTCGTTCTGTTCGACGGCAACGCCCTGCTGCATGACCATGATGGTATCGGCAATGCCGGCGACGAGGCCGATATCGTGGGTGATGAAGATCATCGCCATGCCGGTCTCGGCGCGCAATTCGGCCAGAAGCGCCATGATCTGGGCCTGAACGGTGACGTCCAGCGCGGTCGTGGGTTCGTCCGCGATGAGCAGGCGCGGGCTTGAAGCCAGCGCCATGGCGATCATGATGCGCTGGCGCATCCCGCCCGAGAGCTGATGGGGGTAATAGGCGAGGCGCGCTTTCGCGTCGGGGATGCGGACACGATCGAGCACCTCCAGCGCGGCCTGCCGGGCGGCGGCGCCTGTCAGGTCCCGGTTGAGCCGGAAGGCTTCCTCGATCTGGGCCCCGATGGTGTGGACCGGATTGAGCGAGGTCATCGGCTCCTGGAAGATCATGCCGATATCGCGCCCGCGCACGGGGCGCAGGGCCTTTTCATCGGCCTTGGTCACGTCGAGGCTGGTGCCGTCGGCGCGCTGCAACAGGATGGAGCCGCCGGTGATGCGGCCGCCGCCGAAATCGACCAGGCGATTGACCGAGAGCGCCGTCACCGACTTGCCCGAGCCGGATTCGCCGACGATGGCGAGGGTCTGGCCGGGATCGAGATCGAAGCTGACGCCCTTGACCACTTCATTGGCCTTCGGATCGCGGCCGAAGCCGACGCGCAGGTCGTGGACGGAAAGCAGCTTGGTCATGCGTCCCTCCTTTGCGTGCGGGGATCGAGAATATCGCGCAGGGCATCGCCGGTGAGGTTGAAACCCAGAATGCCCAGCATGATGGTCAGGGCCGGGAAGATCATCAGCCAGGGCGCCTGCGTCATCAGGTTCTTGCTTTCCGACAGCATGAGGCCGAGCGAGGGCGTCGGCGGCTGGGTGCCGAGACCGAGGAAGGACAGGCCCGCCTCGGTCAGCAGCGCCCAGGCCAGGGCAAGCGTCACCTGCACGGCCAGCGGCGCGACGAGATTAAGCAGCAGGTGCCGGGTGAGCACATAGCGCTGTGAACTGCCGAAGGTGCGGGCGGCATCGACAAAATCGCGCCGCTTGAGCGAGAGCGCCGGCCCTCGCACCACGCGGGCGAAGATGGGCGTATAGACGATGCCGATGGCGGCGACGCTGGTCAGCGTGCCGGGGCCGACAATGGCGATGATGAGCAGCGCCAGGAGGATCGCCGGGAAGGCCAGCAGCACGTCCATCAGCCGCATGAGAATGCCGTCCCAGAGCGAACCCCACCAGGCGGCGAGCAGGCCGATGACGGTGCCGGCCAGCGTAGCAAAGGCGACCGAGGCGAAGGCGATAATCATTGACTGGCCGATCCCCAGCATCAGCCGGCTCATGGTGTCGCGGCCCAGTAGGTCGGTGCCCATCCAGAAATTGCCGCTGGGGGGCTTGAGCCGGTCGAGCATGAATTGCTGCAAGGGATTATGCGGGGTCAGCCCTACCGCGCCCAGAATGGCGATGATGAGATAGAGCCCGACGATGAACAGCCCGATGCGCCCGGAGGGATGGCGGATGAGGGCCGCCAGTGCTTTTTTCATCAGCGGCCTCCCAGGCGAATACGCGGATCGAGCGCGACATAGGCGAGATCGACGAGCAGGTTGACCACCAGGAAATTGAAGGCGATGAACAACACGCTCCCCTGCACCAGCGCGTAATCGCGCTGGGTGATGGCATCGAGCACCAGCCGTCCGAGGCCGGGCAGCGCGAAGATCTGCTCGACGATGACGGCGCCGCCGAGCAGATAGCCGAATTCGACGCCGGAAAGCGTCACCACCGGGATCAACGCATTGGGCAAGGCGTGGTGCCAGACAACGCTCATGGGCGAAGCGCCCTTGGAGCGCGCGGTGCGGATATAGTCGTCGCTCAGCACGTCGAGCATGGCCGAGCGCGCGATGCGCGTGACCGAGGCGGCGAAGGCGAAGCCCAGCGTGATGGCAGGGAAGATCAACTGGCCGATGCTGGCCCAGAAATCGACGGTGATCGGGGTGAAGGTGCCCATGGCCGGCACCATGCCGAAATAGACCGAGAGCACATAGATGATGAGCACGCCGATAACGAAGCTGGGCGTGGACTGGCCGAGCATGGCGAAGATGCGCACGATGAGATCGCTCGGCCGTTCATTGCGCGTGGCCGCCAGCACGCCCAGCGGCACGCCGATCAGCAGGGCGATGACCATGGACATCAGCGCCATCTGCAAGGTCAGCGGAAAGCGCTCGAGAATGACGGTCAGGACCGGCTTGCCATAGATCGAGGAAATGCCCAGATCGCCGTGAAACAGCCCTCCCAGCCAGCGCAGATACTGGCTCCAGACGGGTTGGTCGATGCCGAAATAGGCGGCCAGCGCCGCGCGCTGGGCCGGGGTCATCATCCCGGCCTCGGTGCCGAGCATGGCGGTGATCGCATCGCCGGGGATCAGCCGGATCGAAACGAAGACCAGAACCGAGACGCCGAGAAGGATCAGCGGAAAGGTCAGCAGCCGCTGCACCACATAGCTCATGAGATTGCTGCCCTTTCCATGTTTATAGCGGAAGCCTCCCCACCCCCGATGTCATCCCGGCTCAAGGCCGGGGCGACACCGGAGTGAGGCGTCGTCAGCTTACTGCACCGAAACCCCGGTCAGCCCGAACAGCGTGCCGGTGGGCGAGGGTTCGAAGCCCGACACGGTCTTGAGCTGGGCGGTGTACCCATAGGAGGTCGACAGCCACAGCCAGGGCGACTGTTCCACCAGATGGTTTTCGAACTGATGGAAGATTTCGACGCGCTTGGCCGGATCGGTTTCGGCCTGGCCCTGCTTCATCAGCGTATCGAGCTCGTCATCGACGAAATTGGACACCTTGAGCAGGTTGCCGTCCTTGGTGAAGTAGCGGTTATACATCGGATAGGGATCCGGGCGGCCGCCATTGAGGGCCACGGCCATATCGAAATCGCCGGCGAGCCAGGTGTCGACATAGACGTTGAGCTCCATCATCTTGATGTCGAGCTTGACGCCGATCTCGGCGAGCTGGGCCTGGAGAACCTGGGCTTCGGATGCAGCGACCGGGGGCTCGCCGGTGGCGGCGATCACGGTGGCGCTGAAGCCGTCGACGCCGGCTTCCTTCATCAGCTCCTTGGCCTTTTCCACATCCTGCTTGTAGCAGAACAGCGTGCTCGGATCCTGCGCGAAGGCAGGCATGGTCAGGGGGCCGGTCACCTGGCCTTCGCCGGCCAGCGCCGCATCGACAATGGCCTGGCGGTCGATGGCGCAGGACATGGCCTGGCGCACGAGGAGGTTGTCCATCGGCGCGCGCGACGGATTGAGCTGGAGCACGTTGTAGGCGAGGTTGGCCACGCGGTTGAGCTGCAGGTTCGGCTCGTTGGGCACCATGGTGGCGACCAGGGGATCGTTGAGCAGGGCGAAATCGGTCTGGCCGGCGCGCAGCGACGCCAGGATCGCGGTTTCGTCGGGCAGGACCGAAATGGTGATGCCGTCGATATTGAGCTTGCCGCCCGCCCAGTCGGGATTGGCGCTCAGCACTTCCTTGGCATTGGGCTCCCAGCTTTCGAGCTTGAACGGACCCGAGCCCAGCGCAGCGGTGCCGATGGTGCCGGCTTCGATCTCGCTGGCCGGCACGATGGCGGCGTTGACCGTGGCCATGGCGACCAGGATCGGCACGTCGGCGGTGCTGAGGTTGAAGACCACCGTCGCGTCGTCCGGGGTGTCGATGCTCTGGATGGACAGGAAGTTCGAGCGGGCGGCCGCCGAGGTTGCTTCATCGAGAACGCGCTCGAACGAGGCCTTGACGTCGGCAGCGGTGACCTGCGCGCCATTGGTGAACTTGGCCTTGGGGTCGAGCTTGAAGGTCAGCGTCTTGGCGTCGGAGGCGAATTCCCAGCTTTCGGCGATGGCCGGGGCGACGTTGAGCTGGGCATCCAGACGCACCAGAGGCTCATAGATCAGCTCGAGCAGGCGCAGCGAGGAGAAGGCCGTCTGCTTGTGCGGATCGAGGCCCGTTGCGTCCTGCGACCAGGCCATGCGCAGGCTGGCGGCCTGGACCGGCAGGGCGATGGCGGTGGTGGAAAGCGCGGTGGCGACGGCAAGCCCCGCGAGCAGTTTGCGAGAAGTGGTCCAGTTCATGTGGGTATTCCTCCTTGAGACATCCATCCGCCCGTCCCGGCGGAATTCGAAATCAGTCACGCTGCCGCCCCATCGATGGCGCGGCGCAGAAAGCCGCCCGCCGCGTGGAGCGTTGCCCTTGCCGCCTCGACATCGAGGCCGGTCAACTGCACCAGAATGGCCAGCTTGACGTCATTATGGGTTTTTTCCAATGCGGCTTCCGCCTCCGGCGCGCTGCATTCGGTGGCCTGCATGACGATGCGCACCGCGCGCGCCAGCAGCTTCTTGTTGCTGGCATGCAGGTCCACCATCAGGTTCTGATAGGTTTTGCCGATGCGGATCATGCTGGCGGTGGTCAGCATGTTGAGCACCAGCTTCTGCGCCGTGCCCGACTTCATCCGCGTCGAACCGGTCAGCACTTCGGGGCCGACGACCGGGGAAATGGCAATATCGGCGAGCCGGGCGATGGCTGAAGCCGGGTTGCAGGAGAGCGCCGCCGTCACCGCGCCGATTTCGCGCGCGTAATTCAGCCCGCCGATCACGTAGGGCGTGCGCCCGCTTACCGCGATGCCCACGAGCACGTCCTTTTCGGATAGATCGATGGCCTTGAGGTCAGCGACCCCGTCCGTGCTGCGGTCTTCCGCGCCTTCGGCGGCGCGCATCAGCGCATCGGGTCCACCGGCGATCAGGCCGATCACCATGCCGTAGGGCACGCCAAAAGTAGGGGGACATTCGGAGGCGTCGAGCACGCCGAGCCGACCGCTGGTGCCGGCGCCCATATAGATCAGCCGCCCGCCCCGGGTGAAGGCGGTGACGATGGCATCGACCGCCGCGGCAATGGCCGGAATGACCTTTTCGACGGCATCGGCAACAGTGCGATCCTCGGCATTGATGGTGGCCAGGATTTCGCGCGTACCCATCTGGTCGATGCCCATGGTGTTGGGATTGCGGCCCTCGGACACCAGTTGCGCCAGTTCGGACATGAGGGCGCGGCGCCCATCGGGGGCGGCGCTCATCGGCTGCCCTCACCGGCAGAGAGGGGCGGAGTGAGGTCGCGCCAGCAAGACGCGCAACGCAATGCCATTCGAAATGTCCTCCCTTGACCGGAAAAGAGCCTAGAGGCGATCCGGCCCGATTGTCAATCATTTCCAAAAATATGAAACTTACTGAACTTTTGTTTCAAAGTCGCCACCCCTGCGCTAGACTGGCTACCTCGCCGGAGGGGAGCGAATCTGGCATCAGAGCCGGCATCGGGAGGAACGGGATTGGGCATCCAGTCGAGGATCGAGGCATCGACGGCAAGCTTCACGCCGGCCACGCGGCTGGTTGCCGACGTCATCCGCGACAATCCCCGCATCGTGCTCGACAAGACCATTTCCGAGCTGGCCACGGCCTGCCGCACCTCGGTCGCCTCGGTCATTCGCTTCTGCCGGGCACTGGGGCTGTCGGGCTATGCCCAGTTGCGCATGGAGCTGGCGACGGAATTGGGGCGCGAGGCGGCCCAGTTCGGCCCCGGCGTCACGTTGGGGGCGGAAATCGCCCGCTCCGACACCTTGCAGGAAATGGCTTCCAAGCTCGCCTCGCTGGAAATGCTGGCGATAGACGAGACGGTTTCAAGCCTCGATTTCACCGTGCTCGAACGGGTGGTGGCGGCGCTGGACGCGGCCGAGCGCATCCTTCTGTTCGGCATCGGCGCCAGCCAGTTCGTGGCGCAGGACCTGCATCACAAGCTGTTCCGCATCGGGCGCAACGTGTTCCTGCTCGCCGATTCGCACGAGGCCTGGTCGGCCGCCCTGCTTTCCCCGCCCGGCACGGTGGCGCTGGGCTTTTCCCATTCCGGCGACACTGCCGACACGGTGCGCTATCTGGAAATCGCCCGCCAGTCGGGGGCGCGAACGGTGGCCATTACCGGCTCCCCCGGCTCCCCCCTGGCGCAGGCGGCCGATGAATGCCTCATCAGCCATGCCCGCGAAAGCCGGCTGCGGGCCGGCGCCATGGTCAGCCGCATCGCCCAATTGGCCATTGTCGATTGCCTGTTCCTGGGCGTGGCGCGCCAGCGCTACGAACAAACCGTGGATGCCCTGCAAAAGACTCGCGACGTCACCCACCCCCGCTAGGGCGAGCTGACGTCTCCCCAGAGCGTCGCGGCGGAACGATCCAGCATGCCATCGCGATAGACCAGCCCGCCGGGCCGGTCCCGGGCCAGCAGCAGGGGACCGTCGAGATCGATCCAGCGGGCAAAACTGGCCAGAAGCGTCGCCGGCAGCATGGAAAGCGACGTGCTGAGCATGCAGCCGACCATGATGGAAAGGCCCAGCTCACGCGCCCGGACGGCGACTTCCAGCGCTTCGGTCAGCCCACCAGTCTTGTCCAGCTTGATATTGATGGCGTCATAGCGCCCCGGCAGGGCTTCGAGGCCCGATCGCGCGTGGACGCTCTCATCGGCACAAATGGGAACGACATGGTCGATCCCGGCGAGAGAATCATCCGCGCCGGCCGGCAGCGGCTGCTCCACCAGTTCAACCCCGGCATCGGCACAGGCCTGCAACAGGTGGGGAAGCGTCTCCGGCTGCCAGCCTTCATTGGCGTCCACGACGAGGCGCGTATGCGGCACCGCCGCACGGATGGCGGCGAGGCGCTCGGCATCGCCAGGGGCGCCCAGCTTGAGCTTGAGCAGCGGCAGATGGGCGGCGCGGGCAGCGGCGGCTGCCATGGCCTCGGGCGTATCGAGGCTGATGGTAAAGGCGGTGGGCATGGTGCGGGGCCAATCGAGCCCGGCCGAAGAGGCGACGTCCCGACCCGTCAACCGCGCCTCGAGCGCCCAGAGGGCGCAATCGAGCGCGTTGCGGGCCGCGCCGGGCGGCAAAGCCGCCTGCAAACCAACCCGGTCCAGACCGGAAGCGAGCGCGGGACCCTGGGCAAGAATGGTGTCGATTGTGGCTTCGGGCGTTTCGCAATAGCGGGCATAGGGCACGCATTCGCCGCTGCCGACGACACCATCGCGCTCGATCTCGACACGGATCACGCGCGCTTCGGTGCGGCTGCCGCGGGCAATGGTGAAGTGCCCCGCCACCGGAAAACTTTCAATCTGGGCACGAAGCATGGTTGCGGGCACGGCGGTCTCGGGGTTGGGCGGGCTGGTCGGATGCGGGTGCTACAGGGTTTGTCGCAGGCCCGCAACGGGTTCGTCCGCCCTCCCCTCACGCCGCCGGAAACAGCTTCCAGCGGCGCGGGCGAAAGGCGAGGCGGGTCTTTTCGCCGGCGGGATGATCGAAAGGCAGGTCGATTTCGACCCTGTGTCCCTCCCCGCCGATGGCCAGTTCCACGCGGCGCGTGCCGCCGACGCGGCGCGAGGCGGTGACGACACCGGCCAGGCTGGCTTCGGCATCGACCAGGTCGACATCGTGCGGACGGAAATAGAGCCGCGCCTCATCACCCTCGAAGCCTTGGGCTGAAAGGCCCAGCGCCCGCCCGGCCGACCAGATCTCACCATTTTCCACGCTCACCGGCAGGGTGCTGGATTCACCGATGAAGCCGAAGACGAAGGGGGAGCCTGGATGGTCGTAAACCTCATCGGGACTGCCCACCTGCTCGATCCGTCCCTGGCTCATGACGCAGAGTCGGTCGGACAGTTCCAGCGCCTCTTCCTGGTCGTGGGTGACGAAAACCGTGGTGTGGCCGGTGCGATCATGGATTTCGCGGAGCCATTTGCGCAGTTCACGGCGCACCTGCGCATCCAGCGCCCCGAAGGGCTCGTCCAGCAGCAGAACGGCTGGCTCGATGGCCAGGGCGCGGGCCAGGGCCACGCGCTGGCGTTGCCCGCCCGAAAGCTGGTTGGGATAGCGCTTTTCGAGACCGGACAATTGCACCAGATCGAGCAATTCCAGCGCGCGGCGGCGGATTTCGGCGGCAGGCGGGCGCGTGGACCGCGGGCGCACCTTGAGTCCGAAGGAGACGTTTTCCAGGATCGTCATGTGCCGGAAGAGCGCATAATGCTGGAAGACGAAGCCGATATTGCGCTCCTGCACCGTCTTTTCCGACGCGTCGGTGTCGCCGAAGAAGATGCGGCCGGCAGTAGGCATTTCCAGCCCCGCAATCAGGCGCAACAAGGTGGTTTTGCCCGAACCGGAGGGCCCCAGCAATGCGATCAGTTCGCCCGAGCGGATATCGAGAGAAACATCGTGCAGCGCCGGGAACCGGTCGAATTCCTTGCGGACATTGCTGACGCGAACTTCCATAAATCAGATCCTATTCCGTTCAATGTCGGGTGCTGGCGGCGAGATCGGCGCTGAAGCGCCATTCCAGCGCCGTTTTCAGCACCAGCGTCACCAGCGCCAGCAGAGCAAGCAGCGAGGCCAGAGCAAAGGCGGCGGTCGCATTGTATTCGTTGTAGAGCATTTCCACCTGCAGCGGCATGGTGGTGGTCTGGCCCCTGATCTTGCCCGAAACCACGGCCACGGCGCCGAATTCGCCCATGGCGCGGGCGTTGCAGAGCAGGACGCCATAGAGCAGGCCCCAGCGGATATTGGGCAGCGTCACCCGCCAGAAAGTCTGCCAGCCATCGGCGCCCAACGACAGCGCCGCCTCCTCGTCTCCCGTACCCTGATCCTGCATCAGCGGGATCAGCTCGCGCGCGACAAAGGGGAAGGTGACGAAGATGGTGGCGAGCACGATGCCCGGCAGGGCGAAGAGGATTTCGATGCCCATGGATTTGAGCGCCGGCCCCAGAAAGCTCCCGGCCCCGAACAGCAGCACATAGACCAGACCGGCGATCACCGGCGACACCGAAAAGGGCAGGTCGATCAGGGTGATGAGAAAGGCCTTGCCCTTGAATTCGAACTTGGCGATGGCCCAGGAGGCGGCAAGTCCGAAAATGAGGTTGAACGGCACCGCGATGGCGGCGACCAGCAGGGTCAGGCGAATAGCCGCCTGTGCGTCCTTGTCGGCCAGGGCGGCGAGGAAGGCCGGCCAGCCCCTGGCCAGCGCCTCGTGGAACACCGAATAGAGCGGCAGCACCAGGATGATGGCCATGAAGCCAAGGGCAATGGCGATGAACAGCCATTGCACCATTGGGCTTTCGCTGGTGGGAGACGATCTAGCTGCCATAGCCATATCTCCGGCGGCTCCAGGCCTGCACCAGATTGATGAAGAGCAGCATGGCGAAGGAAATCAGCAACATGACCATGGCGATGGCGGTTGCGCCGCCATAGTTGAACTCCTGCAGGCGGATGAAAATCAGGAGCGGGGCGATTTCCGAGACGAAGGGAATATTGCCGGCGATGAAGATGATGGAGCCGAACTCCCCCACCCCGCGGGCAAAGGCCAACGCGAAGCCGGTCAGCACCGCCGGCACTAGGCTGGGCAGCAGCACGCGGCTGATGGTCTGGAAGCGGTTGGCGCCCAGCGTCGCGCTGGCTTCTTCCACCTCGTGACTCACCTCCTCGAGAATGGGCTGGATGGTGCGCACTACGAAGGGCAGGCCGATGAAGATCATGGCGACGACAATACCGGCAGGCGTATAGGCGATGCGCCAGCCCAGCGGCGCCACCAGCGCGCCGATCGCGCCATTGGGGGCGTAGATGGCGGTGAGCGCAATGCCCGCCACCGCCGTAGGCAGGGCAAAGGGCAGATCGATGATGGCATCGAACAGCCTCCTCCCCGGAAAGCGATAGCGCACCAGCACCCAGGCAATCAGCGTGCCGAAAACCACATTGACGCCGGCCGCGATGAGGGCGGTGACGAAGCTTACCCGCAGCGCCCCAAGCACGCGCGGATCGGTCGCGGCCGCCCAGAAGCCGGCCGGTCCCAGCCCGGCGGAGCGGATGGCCAGTGCCAGCAAAGGCAGAAGGATAATCAGGGAAAAATAAAGGACGGTGAAACCCAGGGTCAGCCCGAAGCCGGGAATGACGCTCGGCTGGCGAAAGCGCCAGGCACCGGGGCGGTTCACCGCCGGATACCTGCTCATCTCGCGCCGCCGGCGCTGGCAATGGCTGTCAGCACTGTCATCTGCCGCTCCTGGCCTGTTCAGGACGATAAGGCTATCGAAACAGTCGTCTTTAACAAGGAGAGCGCAGCGGGTTTTTTCGCCCGTTATTAGAAAATCATCCTGCCCGGCATGGTTTTGCCAGAATTGAGGCTAGCCCGCCCTGCGGATGGCATAACTGCACCGGCGCCCGCCAGCAACGATATGCTCGTCCCGCACCACCTCGACCCCGGCACCGAGCGCCGAGCGGAACACCTCCAACTCGGCGCGGCAGAAGCCTTCGCAGGCCGTGGCGGCGGCGCAGATGGGGCAGTGATTTTCGATCAGCACCAGGGAGCCATCGGCCTCCTCGCGCCATTCGGCCATATAGCCTTCGGCCGAGCGCATTTCGGCCAGCGCGGCCACCTTGTCCCGAAGCTCGGAATGTTCCGCGAGCGTCGCCTGATAGGCCGCCCGGGTTTCAGCCTCGCGCACCCCGATAATGGCATCGAGCGCCGCTTCGCCCATGGACTGGCGGATGATGTCGAGCAGTTGCACGGTCAGGGCGGCATGCGTGTCGGGAAAACGCGATTGCGCCGCCTGAGTGAGGCTCCAGCTCTGGGTGGGCCGGCCAACCCCCCTCGCCTCGCTGGTGGCGACAACAAGCCCTTCCTCGGCCAGTCTCGCCAATTGCTGGCGCGCCGCCTCGCCTGTGGTGCCCAGCAGCCGCCCCACGGCGCCTGCCGACAGCGCGCCATGCATCTTGAGCATCATCAAGACCCGCTCGGCCGGGCTGCGCGGCGACCAGGCCACATTTCCCAAGCCTTGGCTTGACATATCTGCCGAAGGGGTTTTCAAAGTCATGGCTTGGAAATTAGACGGGCTGAGCGCGGAACGCAAGCGCATCGCCCGTCGCACCCGAAAGGAGCCCCGAAATGGCTTTTGAACTTCCCGCCCTGCCCTATGCCCATTCCGCCCTTGCCGAGCGCGGCATGAGCCAGGAAACGCTGGAGTTGCACCACGACAAGCATCACCAGGCCTATGTGACCGCGCTTAACGGCTTCGTTGAAAAGAATGCCGACCTGCAGGGCAAGTCGCTGGAAGAGATCATCGCCTTTGTCAACGGCAAGCCCGACCTGGCCCCGGGGTTCAATAATGCCGGGCAGCACTGGAACCACATCCATTTCTGGAATGCGCTTTCGCCCAAGGGCGGCGCCCTGCCGGGCAAGCTGGAAGCCAAGATCGTCAGCGACCTGGGCTCGGTCGAGGCCTTCAAGGAGCAGTTCAAGGCCGCTGCCATCAGCCAGTTCGGTTCGGGCTGGGCCTGGCTGGTGCTGGGCACCGACGGCAAGCTCAAGGTCACCAAGACCGCCAATGGCTCCAATCCGCTGGCCACCGGCGAAGGCAAGCCCCTGCTCGGGCTCGATGTCTGGGAGCACAGCTACTACGTCGATTTCCGCAATCGCCGCCCCGATTATGTGAGCAATTTCCTCGACAAGCTCGCCAATTACGAATTCGCCGAAGCCAATCTGGGCTGAGGTTTTCCTTCCGGCGGCGTTTTTGTTCCGGCGCCGCCGGTCCCTTACAAGACTTCGGAACCGGCTGGTCAGTGCGCTGGCCCCTGCATAGACTGCGGATCATGACGACGCTTATGGCCGATTTCGACCTTCCCGACACCATGAAGCTGCGGCCGGCGCCGCGGCCGCTAATCGGCAATTCCGAATTTCGCGCCGCCCTTTCCGCCATGGCCTCGACCGTGAGCATCGTCACGGCGCGGCGCGGCGACGAGCGGGCGGGCCGCACGGTTACCTCGGTGTTCTCGTTGGCGATGAATCCGCCGACGATCCTGATATCGATCGACATCATGAGCCGGCTGGCCGATCTCATCGCGCGCACGGGAGGCTTTTCCCTTTCCATGCTCGGGGTGGAGCAAAGCCGCGTTGCCGATGCCTTTGCCGGCCAGGTGGCGCAGGAGCAACGCTTCAGCGAAGGCAAGTGGGAAGACTGGCCCTCCGGCCACCCGCGCCTGCTCGACGCGGTAACGGCGCTGGATTGCGACGTCATTGGCGCCATGGAGACCGGCACGCATGTGCTGTTTGCCGGCGCCATTGCCGAGGCGGAAACCACAACCGGGCGAGAACCGTTGATCTGGCAGCGCCGCCAATATCATGGCCTCAGCCCACTCGGCTGAGGCGGGAGAACCAGACTTGCCCCGATATTTCTTCCACTACCGCACCGATGACGAATTGATCCGCGATTGCGAGGGGAGCGATCTGCCCAATCTCGATGCCGCCGAACAGAACGCCGCCGCCCTGGCCAAGGCCATCGTGGAGCGGGCGGCGAGCACCGGGGGCGATACCACCCTCCCCCGCTCCATCGAAATCACCGATGCGGCGGGGGAGGAATTGCTCTACCTGGTGTTCTGGAGCGGACCGTCCCTGGACGATGCCGGGGACGATCTCATAAAACCCGCCACCATTCACTGACCGGAATAGATCTGGTCGAACACTCCGCCATCGCCGAAGAAATAGGGCTGCGCGTCTCGCCAGCCGCCGAAATCGGCAATCGTCACCAAGCTTACCGCGCCGAAGCGGGCCACGTCCTCCGGCGCGGCAGCGGCGGGATTGTCGGGGCGATAATAGTTGCGGGCGGCAATGGCCTGGCCCTCGTCGGAATAGAGATAGTCGAGATAGGCCTCGGCCAGGTCGCGCGTGCCCTTCCTGTCCACCACGCTGTCGACGATGGCCACCGGCGGCTCGGCCAGGATGGAGATCGACGGGGTGACGATGTCGAAGGCGTCCGGGCCAAGTTCCTCCAGCGCCAGATAGGCCTCATTTTCCCAGGCGAGCAGCACATCCCCTATGCCGCGCTGCACGAAGGTGGTTGTGGAGCCGCGCGCGCCCGTGTCGAGCACGGGCACATGCTTGTAGAGCGCGGAGACGAAGGCACGGGCGGTATCGTCATTGCCGCCATCCTGCGCCCGGGCCCATGCCCAGGCGGCCAGCAGGTTCCAGCGGGCGCCGCCCGAAGTCTTGGGATTGGGCGTAATCACCTCGACGCCCTCCCGCACCAGATCGCCCCAATCGGCAATATTCCGGGGGTTTCCCTTGCGTACGAGGAAAACGATGGTCGAGGTATAGGGCGCACTGTTATTGGCGAAGGCATCCCGCCAGTCGGGCTTGATGAAGCCTGCATCGGCAATGGCATTGATGTCCGACTCCAGGGCCAGGGTCACCACATCGGCCTCGAGCCCATCGATCACCGTGCGGGCCTGCGCGCCCGAGCCGCCATGGGTCGCCTGCACGGTCACGGTCTCTCCCGTGGTCTCCTTCCAGTGATTGACGAAGGCCTCGTTGAATTCGCGGTAGAGCTCGCGTGTCGGATCATAGCTGACATTGATTAGTGTCCGATCCTGCGCGTGACCCGTCACCGCAAAGCCCAGGGTCAGGGAAGCGGCAAGAGCGGCAAGGGCGAGCAGTCTGTGGGCATTTTTCATCTCTATCTCCCATGAGATCGAATGAATAAAAGGCTACTCCTTAAGTCGTGTATTACAAGGCCGGTGAAATTTGCCATGGGGCGGGAAAGGGAAATATCCTTCTCCCAGGCGCCCGACGCACAGAACCGGCCTTCGGGCCAGTGAAAAACCCAAAACTTAGGCGAAAGTCGCCCTTGCCTCCTCCGGCGCGCATGGGACACTTGCCGCCCACACCCATATCGAGCTTTCCATGTCCCTTTCCCTTGCCGATTGGCTTGCCGCTCAATCCACCGATCCCGCCCTCGCCTCGGCCGTCGCCAGCATGGCCGCCGCCTGCGTGGAGATTGCCGCCGTGCTGCGCAGCGCGCCGCTCACCGGGCAGACCGGGCTGGCGGGGCAGACCAATGTGCAGGGCGAAGCGCAAAAGGCGCTCGATGTCGTCTCGAACGATATTGTTTTGAATCACTTGCGGGCCAATCCGCAGATTTCGATTCTGATTTCGGAAGAAATGGATGAAGCGGTTCACTTTGAGAATCAGGGCCGTTTCATCATCGCCACCGATCCACTGGACGGGTCTTCGAATCTCGACGTAAACGTCACTGTCGGCACGATCTTTTCCATCCTTGAGGCCAAGGGCGGCCTTTTGCAGCGGGGCACGGCCCAGCTTGCGGCCGGCTACGCCGCCTATGGTCCCGCCACCAGCCTGGTCCTGACCCTCGGCCAGGGCGTTGCCGTTTTCACGCTCGATGAGGCCGGCGCCTTCCGGCTCACCACCGACACGGTGTCGGTGCCCGAAGCCAGCGGCGAATTCGCCATCAATACGGCGCGGGAGCGCTTCTGGGACGCGGCAACGCGCGGTTACGTGTCCGAGAGCGTCGCGGGCGAAACCGGGCCGACAGGAAAGCGCTACAATATGCGCTGGGTGGGCTCGATGGTGGCCGATATCCACCGCATCCTCATGCGCGGCGGCATCTTCCTATATCCGCTCGACAGCGAGACCATCGGCAAGGGTGGGCGGCTGCGGCTGCTCTACGAGGCCAACCCCATGGCCATGCTCATCGAAGCCGCCGGCGGCCGCTCCACCACCGGCCGGGAGCGCATCCTCGATCTCCTGCCCAACGCCATCCACCAGCGCGTCCCGGTCATCCTCGGCTCGGCAGAAGAGGTGAAGCGGGTCGAGGCCTGGTACCGCCGGGCGGGATAGACGGCGCCACCGGGGACAAAACTGCCCCCTCCAAATTGCCACGTCTTCATGACCCGGCTATAGCTCTGGCCGGCGCCGATCAGCGCGCCGCCGGAAGGGGATTCATCATGAGTGACGCGCAGCCGATCCTGTCCAGGACCAATTCCAGCCCCTGGTCGGGCCGCCCCTTCCACCGGCAATATCTGATGCGTCAGGCCAATAACCTGTTCGACTTCTTCCAGGCGGCCTCGCTCAACCCCAAGGGCGGGTTTTTCGAACTCGACGATGACGGGCTCCCCCTTGCCCCCGACAACGCCACCCGGCAGATCCACGTCACCACGCGCATGGTGCATTGCTTCACCATCGGCAGCCTGATCGGCCGGCCGGGCTCCGACGAGATCGTCGATCACGGCATGCAATATATCTGGAACCACCACCGCGACCAGCGCCATGGCGGCTATGTGTGGTCGCTCGACGATCATGGCGTCCAGGATGCCAGCAAGCAGGCCTATGGCCATGCCTTCGTGCTGCTGGCGGCGTCCAGCGCCAAGCTCCTGGGCCATCCCCTCGCCGACAGGATGATGGCGGACGTGACCGAGGTGATCGAGCAGCATTTCTGGGACGAGAAGGTGGGCGCGGTGCGCGAGGAATTCGCGCAGGACTGGTCGCCGGTTTCCGACTATCGCGGCCAGAATTCCAACATGCACCTCACCGAGGCGCTGATGGCGGCCTATGAGGCCAGCGGCAAGCGCGCCTATCTGGACAAGGCCACGCGCATCGCCGACCTCATCATCCGCCGCAATGCCGTGCCGCTCGGCTATCGCGTCGCCGAGCATTTCGATGCCAGTTGGGCGCTGGACAAGGACTATGTCGGCTCGGAGATGTTCCGCCCCTCCGGCACCACGCCCGGCCACTGGCTGGAATGGTCGCGGCTTTTGTTCCAGCTCTTCATCCTCGGTCATAAGGAACATTCCTGGATGCCCGAGTCGGCGCGCAACCTGTTCCGGGAATCCATCGCGCTGGGCTGGGACACGGTCCATGGCGGCTTTTTCTATACGTTGGACTGGAACAACCAGCCCATCATGCGCGAGAAGCTGTGGTGGCCGGTGAGCGAGGCCATCGGCGCAGCATCCTTCATCGCCTCCCACGACACCGACCCCTTCTTCGAATTCTGGTATCGCCGGCTCTGGGACTATGCCGAAAACCACGTCATCGATCATCGGCGCGGCGGCTGGCTGAGCGAGCTCAAGGAAGACCTGACGCCGACCTCGCGCCTTTTCGTGGGCAAGCCGGACATTTACCACGCGCTGCAGGCCTGCCTCATTCCGCTCTATCCGGCGCATGGAAGCCTGACCAAGGGCATTATCGAGCAGGATCACATCCGCCCCCTCTAGGCCGCCGGCCATTGCCAGCAACAAAGCTCGCGGCGTAGAGAACGCGCGAAGATGGAGAATTTTTCGTGGCCGTGCCCTCCCCCGATCCGGCGCTGACCGAGCTGGCGCTGGCCGCCGCCCTCAAGGCCGCCGATATTATCTGCGACATCTACAGCCGCCCCATCGAGGCCATCACCAAGCTGGATGGCTCGCCGGTGACGCAGGCCGACCAGGCGGCAGAGCAGGCGATCCTTGCGATGCTGGCGCCGACCGGCATCCCCGTTCTGGCCGAGGAGAGCGTGGCGGCTGGCATCGTGCCCGAGCTGGGAGACCGCTATTTCGTTGTCGATCCGCTCGACGGCACCAAGGAATTCATCAAGCGCAACGGCGAATTCGCGGTCAATATCGGGCTGGTCGAAGCGGGGGTTCCCGTCATGGGCGTCATCGTGGCGCCCGTAACCGGGGCGATCTATATGGCGGATGCCTCGGGCGCCTGGTTCTGCCGCCGGCAGGATGGCATCCTTACCCCGCTCCAGCCCATGGCCGTGTCGCAGGCGAAACGCCCCTGCATCGTCGCCAGCCGATCGCATGGCCATGCCGCGCTCGCCGAGCTTCGCCGCATCCTGGACGTGGCTTCCGACGTTTCGGTGGGATCGTCGCTGAAATTCGGGCTGCTGGCGCATGGAGAAGCCCAGCTTTATCCGCGCTTCACACCCACCTGCGAATGGGATACAGCAGCCGGGCAAGCCATTGTGGAAGCCGCCGGCGGCGCCGTCATCACCCTTGATGGGGCCAGGCTTTCCTACGGCAAGCGGGAGGCCGGCTTTCTCAACCCGTTCTTCGTGGCCGCCGCAAGCCTGGACCTGGCGCAGCGGACTGCCGGCGAAATGCGCCGCCTGCTTGGTTCTGCCGCGAGCCATGCAACCTGATCTTAACTGATCTTCCGCATGGTCGCGCTCCTATTACTTGCGCGATTCAGTACCGGCATATAGAGAACCGGCATATATCGGCCCGGCATATGTCCCGGCGGAGCGCGCGCATGAACGTCAAAACCCTTTGCCTATCCATCCTCTATGAAGGGGAAGCGACCGGATATGAAATCCGGCGGCTTTGCGTGGAGGGCGAATGCGCCTATTTCGTCGAGGCCAGCTTCGGCTCCATCTATCCCGCCCTCGCCCGGCTCGAGAGCGAAGGATTGGTGAAGAGCCGCACGGAACAGCAGTCGGGCAAGCCGGCCAAGAAAATCTATGCGATCACGGCGGCCGGACGGGCGGCTTTCGTCGAACAATTGTCGGCGCCGCTGGCCGACGACATGTTCCGCAGTCCTTTTCTGCTGTTCGCGCGTTTCGCCCATATCCTGCCGCGCGACCTGGTGGAGGAACGGGCCAACGAGTTCCTCGAGCGCCTGGTGGCGGGCCAGAAGAAGCTTGAAGACGCGGCGGCCGAGCGCGAGCTCAGCGCGGCGGACAACTGGATATTAAATTTCGGTCGTGCGGTGATGGAGGTTGCCCAGGGGCACATCCGCTCCCATATGCACGAATTGATTTCACTGGCGCAGGCCGAGCCGAGAAAAGACGCGGCTAAGTAACGAGGGCAAATAAGAGATGCGTGCACTGTTTTCCTATGGCCTGGCGCTGTTGATCCTGCTTGGAGCGGGCGCCTGGCTTGCCACCGGTACTCTGGTCGTTGGCGGTAATGGCCCCGGCAATGGTGAAAAACCGATCATTTCGGTGATCGAGGGACAGGACCATGGCCCTCTCGCCACCAAGCTGGGCGAAGCCGGCATTCTCGCCGAGCACCCTCATCCGGCCACCGACCCGGCCCTGACCATCGCACAGCGCAATGAGCAGCAGTCGGGAACCAGCAAATCCGTGCCCAGCGTGCGCGTTGTGACCTATACCGCCCAGCCGATGCAGATCGACGTGCCCTTGCGCGGCCGCACCCAGGCCAAGGCCTCGGTCAACGCGGTGGCGGAAACCGCCGGCATCGTCGACGAAGTGCATGTATCCAAGGGCCAGCAGGTCAAGGCCGGCGATCTCCTGTGCACGCTCGACAAGGGCACCCGCGCCGCCGCCGTCGCCCAGGCGCAGGCCGGCATCGAGCAGGCCAATGCCAATCTGGCCCAGGCCCAGCTCGCCTACGACACCAATGCCGAAATGCGCGCCAAGGGGCTTGCCGCCGCCAACACCGCCCAGACCGTGGAAGCCTCGCTGAGCAGCGCCAAGGCGGCGCTCTCCTCCGCGCAGGCGGGGCTCGACAACGCCCAGGCGGAGCTCGACCGCACCGAGATCGTCGCCAAGGTCAGCGGCGTCGTGCAGGATCCCATCGCCGTGGCCGGCTCGCTGCTGGGCCAGGGCCAGCCCTGCGCCACCATCGTGCAGCTCAACCCCATGGTCTTTATCGGCCAGGTTCCCGAATCCCGCATCGGACTGGCCCGCACCGGGCTCGACGCGCAGATCACCACGGTGACCGGCGTGCATGCGGCCGGCAAGGTGACCTTCATCTCCGCGGTGGCCGATAACGCCACCCGCTCCTTCCCGGTGGAAATCGAGTTCCCCAATGCCGATCTGTCAGTGCGCGACGGCATCACCGCGCAGGCGATCGTTACCCTGGGCAGCACGCTCGGCCATCTTCTGCCGCAATCCGTGCTGACGCTGGATGATGAAGGCGTTCTGGGTGTGCGCACCGTGGAGGACGACAAGGTCGCCTTCCATCCGGTCACCATCGTCAGCGATACGCGCGACGGCGTGTGGGTCTCCGGCCTTCCCGCCGTCAGCCAGGTCATCACCGTTGGCCAGGAAAACGTGAGTGCGGGGCAGACCGTCAAGGCGACCCCCGCAGAGACTGAGCCCTCCGCCAGCGAAGAAAGCGTCTAGTCATGGTCGAGTTCATCGTCAAAATCCTCAGGATGCCGCGTGTCGTCCTGACGGTCATGGTCATCATGCTGGCGGCGGGCATCTCGGCCTATGTGTCGCTGCCCAAGGAAAGCTTCCCGGCCATCGACGTGCCGTATCTCTACGTGTCGATCAGCCAGACCGGCGTGTCGCCGCGCGATGCGGAAAACCTGCTGGCCAAGCCGGCGGAAGAAGAGCTGGCCACCCTGCCCGGATTATTGAACATCAGCTCGACCTCGACCACCGGCCATGCCTCGGTGTTCCTCGAATTCGACATCAACACCGACAAGGATCAGGCCCTTGCCGATACGCGGGCGCGCATGGACGCGCTCAAGGCCAAGCTGCCCACCGATGCCAATGACCCCAGCGTGCACGAAATCGACCTCGTGGGCATGCCGATCATCTCGGTGGCGGTCTATGGCAATGCGCCGGAAAAGGAACTGGTGCGCCGCGCCGAGGACCTTCAGGACGCGCTGGAAGCCATTGCCGAGGTGCGCGAAGCCAAGCTCTCGGGCGCGCGCGACGAAATCCTCGAAGTGCGCATCGATCTTTTGCGTCTCGAAGCCTATGGGCTGACCGCCGGGCAGTTGCTCGACGCGCTGGCGCGCAACAACATGGTGGTGCCCGGCGGCACCATCAATAGCGGCCAGGGCTCGTTCAACATCGAGGTTCCCGGCCTCATCACCAATCCCAAGGACGTTTACGACCTGCCGCTCAAGACCGACGGCAACACCGTCGTCACCTTCGGCGAAGTGGCCACCATCACCCGCACCCTGGCGGACGCCACCAACTACACCATGGTCAACGGCTCCCCTGCCCTGATCCTGGGCGTCTCCAAGAAGCTGGGCACCAATATCATCGACGTCTCCGAAAAGGTTCGGGCGGCGACCGAGGAATTGGCCAAGAGCTGGCCGGAAGGCGTGCAATACAGCTTCTTCCTCGATCAGGCCGAAACCACGGCGTCGCTGTTCCGCTCGCTGGAAGCGGCGGTGCTGACCGCGGTGGCGCTGGTGCTCATCACCTGCGTGGCCACGCTCGGCGTGCGCCCGGCCATCATGATCGGCATGTCCATCCCGCTCTCGTTCATGATGGCGTTCCTGGTGGCGCAGATGCTGGGCATGACCATCAACATGATGGTGATGTTCGGCCTCGTCATCGCCGTGGGCGTCTTGGTGGACGATCCCGTGGTGGTGGTCGAATATGCCGAGCGCAAGCTGCAGGAGGGCATTTCCAAGAAGGAAGCCTTCATCCTGGCCGTGCGCAAGATGTTCGTGCCCGTGGTGGGCGCGACGGCCACGACGCTGGGCGCCTTCGTGCCCCTGCTGTTCTGGCCGGGCATCATCGGCAAGTTCATGAGCTACCTGCCGATGATCGTGATTATCGTCATGATCGCCTCGCTGATCTCGGCGCTGATCTTCATGCCGGTCATCGGCGCGGCCATTGCCTCGGCCCATGTCGACCCCAAGGCCAAGGAAGCGGCCGACACGGTGATGTATGCCGACAAGTTCGACTCCAGGAAGGTCCGCGGCCTCACCGGCATCTATGTGCGCACCATGGAGCACCTGCTGCATTGGCCGCTGCCGACGCTGGCGGTGGGCTTCGGCATCATCGTGACCATCTTCGTGACCTATGCCACACATCCCACGGGCAGCGAGGCCTTCCCGGCGTCCGAGCCGGAATTCGCCACCGTGGCCGTGGTCGGACGCGGTAATTACTCGCCCGAAGAAATCCGCGACATGATGGAGGATATCGGCAACGAGATCATGCAGGTCCAGGGCATCCAGGACGTCATCATGCAGTTCGGCTCGACGGGCGCCTTCGGCACCACCCCGCCGGACACGATCGGCAATTTCCAGCTCCAGCTCGTCAACTACGCCCATCGCGTCAAGGCCGAGGAGATCTTCGCCGATATCCGCGAGCGCGTGGGTGGCTTCGCCGGGCTCGATATCCAGGTTCTGGCGGCGGAAAACGGTCCGCCCGCCGGCAAGGACATCAATATCCGTGTCGAGAGTTCTCACTACGACGATCTCGTGCCGGTGGTCAGCGCCATCCGCGCCAAGCTCGAATCCATGCCCGAGACGGTGGACATCGAAGATGGCCGCCCCTCCCCCGGCATCGACTGGCAGATCACCATCGACCGCAACGAAGCCGGAAAATACGGCATCGGCGTGCGCGAGCTGGCGCCCTATGTGCAGCTCGTCACCTCGGGCGTGAAGCTGGGCACCTACCGCGATGACGAGACCGGCAAGGAACTCGACATCAAGGTGCGCCTGCCGGCCAATGAGCGCACCTTCGACTCGCTGGATTCGATGCGCATCGCCACCGCGTCGGGCATGATCCCGGTGAGCAATTTCATCGAGCGCAAGGCCGTGCCCAAGGTGGCCAATATCGAGCGGCGCAACCAGGTCTATGTCATGCCCATCGCGTCCGGGTTGCAGAACCTGCCCGAAGGCGTCTATGCGGCCGACAAGGTGGCGGAACTGCAGACCTGGATCGGCGAGCAGAACTTCCCCAGCACGGTCAAGGTGGCCTTCACCGGCGCCGAGGAGCAGATGGGCGACGCCAATGCCTTCATCGTGCAGGCCTTCGGTATGGCCATGTTCCTGATCTTCTTCATCCTGCTGCTCGAATATAACAGCTTCTACCAGGTGATGGTGACGCTCTCGACCGTCATCATGTCGGTGGCGGGCGTGCTGCTGGGCATGCTGGTCACGGGGATGAGCTTCTCGGCGATCATGACGGGCCTGGGCATCGTGGCTCTGGCCGGCATTGTGGTGAAGAACGGCATCGTGCTCATCGACACCTATAACGACTACCACCGCCATCAGGGCGTCGAGCCGGTCAAGGCCATGCTGCTGACCACCGCGCAACGCGTGCGGCCGGTGCTGCTCACCGCCTTCCTCACCGCACTGGGCGTCATCCCGATGTGGGCCAATGTGGAGTTCGACTTCCTGCGCCGCGAAATCGTGGTCGGGGGGCTCGCCGGCTCCTGGTTCATCCATCTTTCGGCGGCGCTGGTTTCGGGCCTCTTCTTCTCCACGGCCCTGACCCTGGTCATGGTGCCGGTGATGGTCACCGCCCCCAGCGTCATGTGGAAGCAGATCAAGTGGCTGGGCCATCAGGGCGGGCGACTGCGCCGCTTCCTCTCGCGCGGCGGCCGCAAGCCCACCGCCGTTCCCGCGGGCTTTGACGGCATGGCCGTCGAAATCCCGGAGGATGCCGATGGCGCCAAGCGCTACATCGTCAGCAAGCAGGCCGGCCTGGACGACAAGCCGCAAAACGGCTCCACCAACCGACCGGAAGCCGCCGAATAGGCTGCCCCGGAGACAACAAAAGGCCCGCAGCGATGCGGGCCTTTTTGTTGTGAGATTGAAGCGGTTAGCTATTTTGGCTATATGTATCGTTAGCTAATTTAGCCAAGGAGATCGGTTATGGCTGCGATTACGGCTACCGATGCCAAGAACAGATTCGGGCAAGTTCTGGAGATGGCTCAGGCCGAACCTGTGCGCATTCAGAAGAATGGACGCGACGTGGCCATCGTGCTGTCGCCGGAGCAATATGAGAGCCTCGTCCAGGACAGCGCGACCCCCCGCGTCAATCCGTTGATCGTCAAGCTTCATGGGGAGAGCGTGAAACGTTGGGGCAAGGTCTACAAAGCCCTGGCCAAGTAAATGGTGGAGCGCATCTATCTGACGCTAGAGGACGTGCTGTGGATTCAGGGCGAGCAACTGGCGCTCTATGGCGGCGCGCCGGGCATTCGGGACGAAGGCCTCGTTCTTTCCGCTCTGCTCCGCCCGCAGACGGGCTATTATACCGATACGATCGAAGAGGCGGCCGCCCTTTGGGAAAGCCTCGGCATGAACCATGGTTTCGTCGATGGCAACAAGCGCGTTGCCTTCGCCAGCACAATCCTGTTCCTGCAGGCCAATGGCATCATGCCCACTGGCGCGGAGGACGACTGGATCGCCTTCATTTACTCCAATCTGGAGGCCGGAACCTTCCGCAAGGACGTGCTGGAAGCATGGTTGCGTGGGCATACCACGCCGCTTGAGTGAGCGCAGCGCCCTGCCCTATTCAGCGGCGGGGGTGCCGCGCTTGACGAAGCCATCGGGATCGTTGGTCGTCTGGCGAAGCTTTTCCTCGGCTTCGCTGGCTTCGCGCTGGCGGTTCCACATCTGGGCATAAAGGCCTTCCCGGGCCAGCAGCGCAGCATGATTGCCCCGCTCGGCGACGATGCCGTCACGCAGCACCAGGATTTCGTCGGCATTGATGACGGTGGAGAGCCGGTGGGCGATGACCACGGTGGTGCGGTTACGCGAGACATCGTCCAGCGCCGACTGGATATCCCGCTCGGTCTGGGTGTCGAGGGCCGACGTCGCCTCATCCAGAATGAGGATGGAGGGCGATTTGAGGATGGTGCGGGCGATGGCCACGCGCTGCTTCTCGCCGCCCGAAAGCTTGAGCCCGCGCTCGCCCACCGGGGTGTCGTAGCCATGGGGCAGCGCCTCGATGAACGCCCCCACCTGGGCCATGTCGGCGGCGGCGCGGACTTCGGCATCGCTGGCGCCGGGACGGCCATATTCGATATTGTAGCCAATGGTTTCGTTGAACAGCACCGTATCCTGCGGCACCATGCCGATGGCGTCGCGCAGGCTTTTCTGGGTGATGTCGCGCAAATCCTGCCCGTCGATGGTGATGGTGCCACCAGTCACGTCGTAAAAGCGGTAGAGCAGCCGGGAAATGGTGGACTTTCCCGCGCCCGTGGGGCCGACAATGGCCACGGTCTTGCCGGCAGGCACCTCGAAGCTGACGCCTTTGAGAATGGGGCGCTCGGGATCGTAGTGGAAGGTCACGTCGTCGAAGCGGATCACCGGCCCGGTGATGGCCAACGGACGGGCCCCCGGGCTATCCGCGATCTCGGGGTCCTGGTCGAGCAGGCGGAACATGGCTTCGATATCGGTAAGCCCCTGGCGCAGTTCCCGATAAACGAAGCCGATGAAGTTGAGCGGGCGATAGACCTGCATCAGAAAGGTGTTGAGCAGCACGAAATCACCCAGCGTCAGCGTGCCGTCCAGTACGCCGCGCACAGCCATGATGGAGATGACCAGGAGCCCGGCATAGAAGATGACGGCCTGGCCGAAATTGAGCAGGCCCAGAGAGGTCCAGATGCGGATGGCGGAGCGCTCATAACCGGCCATGGACGCATCGAAACGCTGCGCTTCCATGCCTTCATTGGTGAAATATTTGACCGTTTCGTAATTGAGAAGGCTGTCCACCGCCTTGCCATTGGCGTCGGTGTCGCTCTCGTTCATGTCGCGGCGGATGACGATGCGCCAGTTGGAGGCCTTGATGGTGAAGTAGAGATAGGCCCAGACCATCACCACCAGCACACCGAGATAGCTCCAACCGAACATCCAGGCGAAGATGACGGCGGTGATGGCGAATTCCACCAGCGTGGGCATGATGTTGAGCATCGTGAAGCGCACGATGGTCTCGATGCCCTTGGTGCCGCGTTCGATGACGCGGCTCAGCCCGCCGGTGCGGCGGGCGAGATGGAAGCGCAGCGACAGCCGATGCAAATGTTGGAAGGTTTCCAGCGCCAGCTTGCGCACGGCATGCTGGCCGACGCTGGCGAAAAGCACGTCGCGCAATTGCTGGAAGCCGGCGTCGATGACATTGCCCAGCGCATAGGCGACGACCAGCGCGATGGGCACGGACAGGCCGAGAATGAGGGCGCCATGCTCGCCCGATCCGTCCAGGCTGTCGATGACGCCCTTATAGGCGAAGGGGACCAGCGTGGTGGCAACCTTGCTGACCAGCAGGGCGCCGATGGCCAGCAGCACCCGCAGGCGCAGGTCAGCCCGGCCGGCGGGCCACATATAGGCCCACAGATTGCGGATCGTGGAGAATACCGAGCCTTCGTCCGCGCTGACGGACGGCTTCTTTTCAGCGCTGTCGAGAGCCATCAGGCGGTTTCCGCTTCCAGCTTGGAGGTGGCATGGCCGAACTCGGCGATCATGCCGGTATAGGCCGCGCCAAGGGCGGCCAGGCGCTCATGCTGGACGATGTAGCAATTGCGGGTGCCGCGCGGGCGGCGCTCGATGAGCCCGGCATCGAGCAGCACCTTGATGTGCTGGGACACGGTGGACTGGGCCAGGGTCAATTCGTCGGTGACATCGGCGCAGCAGCACTCGCCCCGCTCCTGCCGGGCCAGGATGCGCAGGATATTGAGCCTTACGGGATGGCCCATTGCCCGCATGATGTTGGCAATATCGTCGTCGTGCATGGGATCAGCATCGTTTATCGTCATTTGACGATAAAATGGGGGTTCTCAACCGAATAATCAATGGCCCGCCGGGCGGCGGGCCATTTTGTGCCCGTTTTAGTTGGGCAGATCGAACACCTGGCCGGGATAGATCAGGTCCGGATCGCGGATCTGGCCGGTATTGGCCTGGTAGATTGTGGTGTATTTGAAGCCCTCGCCATAGACGCGGCGGGCGATGGTCCAGAGATTGTCGCCCCGGCGGATGATGGCCTTGCCCGAGGCGAAGCGCTGGGCGTCGCCTCCACCCACCGAAACGGCCACCAGGGTGGGCACTGGAGCAGCGGCGGGCTGTTCTGCCGGCGTCGAAGAGGCGGAAGGCGCGGGCTGGGCCGCCGGCGCAGGCGTTTCGACTGCGGCGGGGGCAGAAGATCCGGCCTGGGGCGCGGAAGCAGGCGTTTCGCCTGCGGCGGTCGCCTCCGGCGCGTCGGCAATCGCGACGGGCGGGGTTTCGACAGGCAAATCGAGCACGAAATCGACCTCGGCGCGGGCGGTGACGCTGCCCGAGCCGGGCTGGAGCATGTCGATGCGCACGCGCTGCTGCGGGCGGGTCAACACCTTGCCTGCCTCGATGAGCCAGCGGCCCTCGGCGACGGTGGTGTCGGCCACGAAACCATCCTCGACATAAAGGCGAATGGTCGCCCCCTCGGCGCCGGCACCGGCGAAGAAGGCGCGATCGCCCTCCACCTCGATGGCATCGATGGTGGGCTGGACCATAGGCGCAGCCACAGCCGGAGCCGGAACTGGCGTGGGTGCAGGCACGGGTTCGGCCTGGGCAGGCGCGGCGGCGACCTCGACAGGGGCCGGCGTAGCCACGGGCGCTTCGAGCGCGGGGGTCGGCGGCTGGGGAACGGGCGCATCGGGCGCAGGAGGTGCAGGCGCGGGCACCGGCGCGGCGGGTTCGGGTGTTGCCGGCGCGGCCGGCTCCGGCTGCGGGGCCGCGGGAGCGGGCTCGACAGGCACGGGAGCAGGCTCGGCCGGGGCGGGGTGCGCCGCCGTGTCAGCGGGCGCGGCAGGCGGCGCGGCGGCCGGCTGGGGCGCCGGGGCGGGCTGGGCCGCAGGCTCGGCGGCAGCGGCCGGAGCCGGTTCAGGCGCGGCAGGTTCGGCCTGCGGCGCGGGAGCAGGCTGCGGGGTTGCCGCAGGCTGGGGCGCGGCGGGCGGAGCGACCGGATCGGCGGCGGCAAGCTGGGTCGGCGCCTCGGCAGGAGCCGTCAGGCCCTGCAACACCTGGCTGATGGCGCCCGGCGTGCTGGCCACGACCAGCGGCTCGCTGGACTTGTCGTCATTGATGACCACGACGAAGGACTGTTCGGCCCGGCCGGGCTTGCCGGCTTCGGCCAAAGTGATCTCGGCCCCGCCCGGCGCAATGGGCCGCTCGGGGACAAGAACCCAGTCGCCGCTGGATTCGACGGTGGTTTTGCCCAGAAGATCGTCGTTCTCGTAGATTTCAACCTCGGCGCCGGGGGTGCCGCTGCCAGCGATGACCACCGAGCCATCGGGCTCGGCGCGCAGCAGGCCGAAGGTAGCCGAAATCAGGTTATCGGGGATATCGGCGGGGACATCCCCGGCCACGTCGAGCGCGGGCTCGCCCAATTCGGTGGGCGCCTCGGGCGCGGGCGCGGCGGGAGGCGGCACCTCGGCCACCGCAGCGGGCGAGGGTGCGGGCAGAATGCCGGCATCGGCCAGCTTGCCCTGAAGGCACTGGCCCATGCCCCGCCCGGAATTGAAGCAATCGAGAACAGACGGGCCGGACACGACGCCCAACACGACCAGCAGGGTAACCGCCGCAGCCCCAAGGGTGAGCGCGAGAGGTTTTTTCGGTGCGGTTTCGGCCAGTTTGCCCTCCACAGGACGAATATGACAGCCGCCCTTGGGGCGGCGATCCGGGTTAAGCCACTTTGTCTGTCGTTTCCTGAGCCGCTTCAGTTTTCAACAGCTTGTATGTGATCGATTCATACAGAGCTTCAAAGGACGCATCAATGATGTTGGGCGAAACGCCCAGCGTGTGCCAGCGCTCGCCGCTGGCGTCGCGGCTCTCGACCAGTACACGGGTGATCGCGCCCGTGCCGCCATCGAGGATACGCACCTTGAAATCGACCAGCTCAAGGTCCTCGATGCGGGAAGAATAGATGCCCAAATCCTTGCGCAGAGCCAGATCCAGCGCGTTGACGGGGCCATTGCCCTCAGCCACCGACATGAGCAGTTCCTCGCCCACGCGGATCTTGACCACCGCCTCGGTGACGCTGACCTGCTCGCCCAGCGCGTTGTGGCGGCGCTCGACGCTGGCGCGGTAATTCTCCACCGAGAAGAAGACGGGCAAGGTGCCCAGCACCTGCCGGGCGAGGATGGCGAAGGAAGCATCGGCGCCATCGTAGGAATAGCCGCGCGATTCGCGCTCCTTGACGGTGGAAAGGAGCTTTTCGAGGCGCGGATCGTCCTTGGAAAGCTCGATGCCGTGGCGGGCCAGGGCGGTCACCAGATTGGACTTGCCGGCCTGCTGGCTGACCATGATGGAGCGTTCATTGCCCACGCTTTCGGGCGGCACGTGCTCATAGGTGGAGAAATCCTTGAGCAGGGCCGAGGCATGGATGCCGGCCTTGGTGGCGAAGGCGGACGCACCGACATAGGGCGCCTGCTTCATCGGCGCACGGTTGAGCCGGTCGTCGAAGGCGCGGGAGATGTGGGTGAGCCGTTCGAGCCGGGCCGGATCGATGCCGGTTTCGAAGCGATCGGCGAAGGCCGGTTTGAGGACGAGGGTGGGGATAAGTGTGACCAGATTGGCGTTTCCGCAGCGTTCGCCGATGCCGTTGAGCGTTCCCTGGATGTGGCGGACGCCGGCCTCGACCGCCGCCAGGGTGTTGGCGACGGCCTGGCCGGTATCGTCATGCGCGTGGATTCCGAGTCGCATTTCGGGCGAATTGGCTAGCAGACTGCTAACAATTCGCGTCACCTCAGACGGCATCGAGCCGCCATTGGTGTCGCACAGGATAACCCAATTCGCACCCGCCTCGTGGGCGGCCCGGACGCAGGCGGTGGCATAGTCGGGATTGGCCTTGTAGCCATCGAAGAAATGCTCGCAATCGACCAGCGCCTCCTTGCCGGCGGCGACGGCGGCAGCCACCGTCTGGCGGAGATTGTCGAGATTGTCCTCCAGCGAGATTTCGAGGGCGACGCGCACCTGATGATCCCAGCTCTTGGCCACGAAGCAGGTGGCTTCGGCGCTGGAATTGAGCAGGGCCTGCAAGCCCGGATCGTTGGCGGCGGAGCGCCCTGCCCGCTTGGTCATGCCGAAGGCGGTGAAGCGGGCGCGGCTGGTGCGCTTTTCGGCGAAGAACTCGGTATCGACCGGATTGGCGCCCGGATAGCCGCCCTCGATATAGTCCACGCCCAATTCTTCGAGCAGGCGCGTGATGGCGATCTTGTCTTCCAGGGAAAACTCGATGCCAGCGGTCTGGGCGCCATCGCGCAGGGTGGTGTCGAAGAGATAGAGGCGGGTTTTGGACATAGGCTCAACTCATATGCCGTGATGGCCCTCAGGGCCACTGGTCGGTGTCGTGGTCGGGATGCTGGCGGCTGGTGGACTTGATGGCGGCGGCCCAGGCCTGGCGCTCGCCATCCTCGGTCTCTCCGCCATGCTCGATGGTGGTGATGGTGTCGAACCAGGGCACGCGGCTCTCATTGCCGGTATTGGCCAGAGGCGGAAACAACTCGGGATGGTCAAGCGAGCCGATGGTGAAATTGACCCGGTTGGCGGTAATGTCGTCATAGAACAGCGGCGTGCCGCAATCGCGGCAGAAGCCGCGATCGACGTGATCGGAACTGCGGAAGCGCGCCGGGGCGCCGCGCGTCCATATAATGGCCTCGCGCGGGGCAGCGACCAGTGCCGCGAAGATATTGCCCACCGCCTTCTGGCACATGCGGCAATGGCAGATATGGGAATTGTCGAACATTTCGGTGGCGTGATAGCGCACGGCGCCGCATTGGCAGCCGCCGCTCACCTCCATGGCACGGCGTTCCATTAGCTTTCCTCCCTTGGGGGCCAGGTCTGGGTGTCGTGGTCGGGATGCTGGTGGGAAACGTAACCGGCGTAAAGGGCATCGCGCTCGGCCTGTTTCTCCTCGGTCCAGGCGGGCAATTGGTGCAGATGGTCGGTGAAGGAGAGCTTGCCGGCGAGATTGACCTGAAGCGCCGGCGCGGCCCTTTCGGGCTCGTCCAGGGCGCCGATGGCAAATTCGGTGTAATCGCCGCTCTCATAGGTGAGCGGGGTGCCGCAGTCCCCGCAAAAACCGCGCCGGACGACATTGGAGCTGGCGAAATATTTCGGCGCGCCGCGCGTCCAGGCGAAATCCAGCCCGGTGACCAGCGGCCCGAAAAAGCCGCCGAACGCCTTCTGGCACATGCGGCAATGGCAGACGCTGGCACGGCCGAGGCGGGCGATGCGAAACCGCACCGCACCGCATTGGCAGCCGCCGCTATGGGCCTCAGGCTGGGGCATGGCAGACCGCTTCGACATTGTTGCCATCGGGATCGATGACGAAGGCGCCATAATAGTTGGGGTGGTATTCCGCGCGCAGGCCGGGGGCGCCATTATCCTTGCCGCCGGCGGCCATGGCGGCGGCGTAGAAGGCATCGACCTCGGCGCGGGCGCGGGCGGAAAAGGCGTAATGGCGGCCGGGGCCGGTTTGGCCATCGGGACATTCGGTGAGCCAGAAATCGGGCTTGTCGCGGCCATAGCCGCCGACCTGGATGCCGTTGGTGAACTGCTCGGGCACCAGATGCAGCAGCGTCACGCCCAGCGGGGCGAAAGCGGCATCGTAAAAGGCCTTGGCGCGGGCCCAGTCGGCAACGAGAATTCCTACGTGGTCAAGCATGGTGGTGTCTCCTGTTTGGGGGGAGGCGAGAAAGCGCGCCGAGGGCGTCAGGAGGTGTCAGCAATTCGCCCGGGGCGTGCAGCGCCGCCCAGACGGCGTCGGCCACAGCGGCGGGACGGGCGAGGATGTCGTGGTTCCAGATGCGGAGGAGGCGGAAGCCCTGCGACCGCAGGAAGGCGTCGCGGGTGACGTCCCCGCCGGATTGCGCGTGCTGGCTGCCGTCCACCTCGACGATCAGGCGCGCGGAAAAGCAGAGGAAGTCCACGATATAGGGCGCGATGGGAACCTGCCGGCGGAATTTGAAACTGGCAAAACGCCGGTTGCGCAACAGCCGCCACAACGTGCGCTCGGCTTCGGTCGGCTGGTGGCGCATGGAGCGGGCAAAGGTTTTCAGACGCTCGGCTTTCGGAGGCGAAGGGAAGGCCCCCTCATCCGCCCTTCGGGCACCTTCTCCCGCGAGGGGAGAAGGGGGAACTGTGGGTGGGGAGGCTGCAGAGGCCCCACGAGCACTGGCCCCCCTCATCCGCCCCTTTGGGGCACCTTCTCCCGCGAGGGGAGAAGGGAGAACTGTGGGTGGGGTTGGGGCATCTTCTCCTGCGAGGGGAGAAGGGGGGCATTGGGGCCCCCCGGGCACGGAGCCTCCCTCTCCCCTTGCGGGAGAGGGTGGATCGGCCGCAGGCCGAGACGGGTGAGGGGTATCTGCGCTCACCGCTTCATTTCCCATTTTGTGCGCCGCTCGCCGTTTTCGTCCTTGTAATCCATGAGGGCGATGCCCTGTTCGGCAAGCTCGGTGCGGATGGCGTCGGCGCGGGCGAAGTCGCGGGCGTTGAGGGCGGCGAGGCGCTCGGCGATGGCGGTGGCGATGTGGGGGGGCTCCTGCCAGCCATCCTCGGAGGTGATGAGGGAGGAAAGGCCGAAGCCGAGAAAGGCGAGGCTGGCGGCAAGGGATTGTTTCGCCCCGGCATCGCCGCGATTGGCGTCGCGGGCCAGGGCATCGAGCGCGACGCTGGCGCGGTGGAAGTTGAGATCGTCCGAGAGCGCCGTGACCACGGCGGCGTCGGGGGTCTGCGTGCCGGGCTCGGCGTCGCGGGCGGCGCGCTGCCAGTCGCGTAGCTTGGCCTCGGCTTCCTCGAGGCGCTTGACGGAAAAGTCGATGGGCTCGCGGTAATGCGTCATCAGCATGGCGAGGCGCAATACGTCGCCGAGCCAGGCGCGGCCGCCCATGGCGCCGGTTTCGAGCAGCTCGTTGATGGTGACGAAATTGCCCAGACTCTTGCTCATCTTCTGGCCTTCGACCTGAAGGAAGCCGTTGTGCATCCAGATATTGGCCATGGCGTGGGTGCCATGGGCGCAGCGGGACTGGGCGATCTCGTTTTCGTGGTGGGGGAAGATGAGGTCGAGCCCGCCGCCATGGATGTCGAAGGTCTGGCCGAGATAGCGCTCGGACATGGCCGAACATTCGATATGCCAGCCGGGACGCCCCCTGCCCCAGGGGCTGTCCCAGCCCGGCTCGGTGTCGGAAGACTGCTTCCAGAGCACGAAATCGGCGGGGTTCTTCTTGTGCGCCTCGACGGCGATGCGGGCGCCGGCGAGATTGTCCTCGAGATTGCGGCCGGAGAGCTGGCCGTATTCGGGCATGGAGGCGACATCGAACAGCACTTCGCCGCTGGCGACATAGGCATGGCCATGGGCGAGCAGATCGGCGATCAGCGCCTGCATCCGGTCGATATTGTCGGTGGCGCGGGGCTGGACGGTCGGCTCCAGCGCGCCCAAAGCGGCGGCGTCGCTGCGGAACTGCGTCTCGGTCTTCTCGGTGACGCGGCGGATGGCCTCGTTGAGCGGCAGGTCGGGAAAATCGCGCAGGGCGCGGGCGTTGATCTTGTCGTCCACGTCGGTGATGTTGCGCACATAGGTGACGTGCTCGGCGCCATAGAGGTGGCGCAGCAGGCGAAACAGCAGGTCGAAGACGATGACCGGGCGCGCATTGCCGATATGGGCGAAGTCATAGACCGTGGGGCCGCACACATAGACGCGCACATTGGCGGCATCGATGGGGGTGAAGACCTGCTTGGTGCGGGTCAGCGTGTTGTAGAGCGTGAGCTGCGGCGTGGTCATGTGGTCCATCCCGGGCCATGCGGCGGAAAGCGGGTTGCAGCCGGCTCTTCAGGGATCAGACTATCGGGATGAAGAAGACCGCGCCGCCAACGTGTTGTTAGCAGGTAATAATGCAGCCGGTAATCAGAATGCGCCGGGTCTTCATGGCGCGGAGATTGACCGCTGGCGGGCGGGAAATCAAGCCGAAAAAGCAGGCAAGGCGCGCCGGGATCGCCCGCGCCGCCGGAGAAGGCCTAGCGGCGGAAGACCTGGTGGCACTGGTTGCAGCTGGCGCCGATGGCCTGGAGCGCGGCGGTATAGCCGGCGGTGTCGCCCGCCCGGGCCGCTGCAAGGCCGGCCTCGGCGCTGTCGCGCGTGGCATCGGCGATGGCGACGAATTCGTCCCAGCGCTCCCAGACCGATGGCAGGGCATCGCTATTGCCCACCATGGAGCCCTCGGGGAAGAGCAGCGGCAGATGGGAATAATTGTCGAAAAGCGTCTGCATGGTGGCCACGGCCTCCTCGCCGGCGAGACGCCCGGCGGTGCGCAGCTGCATGCCGTTCTCGCGCATGATCGCCTTGCGGGCGGCCACGGCCTCCTCGGGGGTGGCGGGGGCGACGAAGGCATCCTGCGCCATGGTGGCGATGACGCCCAACGACAGCAGACCGGCAATGGCCAAGGCGGAAATTTTCTGGATGGTCATGGAAATCCCAACATCGATATGGTCATGCAAGCGGCCAGCGCCGAACGGAAGCACACAGTGGCACAGGCTTTGTGGCCACCCTATGGCAACACGGCAATGTTATCCAATTACAATATGTTAAGCCAAGGCGACGCGCTGGGCGATATCGCCGAAGACGCTTTTTCCCGCCGCATCGAGCGCACCGATGCGCACCACATCGCCGGGCTTGAGGAAGGGCGTGCGGGCGCGGCCATATTTCAATTTTTCCACCGTGCGCGCCTCGGCGATGCAGGCAAAGCCGATGCCATCCTTCCTGATGGGCAGGGATTCGTCGTGCCGGTTGGAGACGGTGCCGCCGCCGATGATGGTGCCGGAGCCCAAAGCGCGGGTGCGGGTGGCCTCGACGATGAGATCGGCGAAGTCGAAATGCATGTCGGCGCCGGCATCGGGCTGGCCGATCAGCGTGCCGTTGACCTCGATGCGCAGGGGCAGATGCAGGCGGTTGTCGCGCCAGACCTCGCCCAGGCTGGCGGGGGTGGCGACGATGGGCGCGAAGCTGGTGGCGGGCTTGGCATGAAAGAAGCCGAAGCCGTTCTGGAGGTCATCGACCACGAGGCGGCGCAGGGAGACGTCGTTGCAGACGGTGACGAGGCGGATGGCGGCGCTGGCTTGCTCGCGCGTCGCGCCCATGGGCACGGGGCCGACGATGACGGCGATCTCGGCCTCGAAATCGAGCGCCAGGTCATCGGCGGGCACGAGGATGGGATCGGTGGGCGCGACCAGCGAATCGGAGCCGCCCTGATAGAGCAGCGGGCGGGCCGATTGCAGCTCGGCATCCTTGCTGCCCTTGAGGCTGCGGACGCGCTCGAGATGGTTGAGGTAGCCGGCGCCGTCGATCCACTGATAGGCGCGGGGCAGCGGCGCCAGGGCCTGGGCGGGATCGAAGGGCTGGCCGGCAATGGCCCCGGCATCGAGCCGGGCGGCCAGCTCGGACAGGGCGGGAGACAGGCTTTCCCAATCGTCCAGCGCCGCCTGGAGGGTGGGGGCGATGCGGCCGGCGGAGACGTAATGGGCGAGATCGGCGGAGAGCACGACGAGATGCCCGTCGGGGCGGCCGTTTCTGAGCGTTGCCAGCTTCATGGGGATGGGTTCTCTCGCAATAGTGTGTCCCGGCAGCGCTATGATAGCCTTGCCCGGTCACTATAATGTTGCCAACGGTCCTAGCGTTGTCTTAAGGGCCGCAGGACCGAAAAAACAATGGTGAGGCTGGCTTGGGCAGGATTGGCGCACGCGCCCTGATGATGACGCTGGTGGCGGCGGCGTGCCTTATGGCCGACGTGACCGCCGCCCATGCGCAGGCGGCGCAATGCCGGCAACTGGCGGCGGCGTTGCAGCAATTCGAGCGCAATGCCGATTTCCGCCGCGTCGGCGGCAATTCGCAGGCGGCCCAGCAGGCGGCGCGCGACGTGCAGGCCATGGAAAGCCGCTATGTGCGCGACGGCTGCAATGACGACGCCAAGGCGGGCCGGCCGCAGACCCAGGCCTGCCGGCAGATCGGGCGGGAAGTGCTGCGGCTGCGCGAAGTGGCGGCGGACGTGGCCCGGCAGGTGGAAACGGCCAATGCCATTGCCGGCCAGCGCGAGGCGATCCTTCAGGAAATGGCGCGCTTCGGCTGCGGGGCGGACGGATCGAGCGCCACCTTCACCACCCAGCGGCAGGCGCTGTTCGACCGCGTGTTCGGGTCCACCTCGGAGGGCGATTTCAGCAATGGCCAGATGGTGGATGGCGGCGATTACTGGGGCTATCAGGGCTACCAGACGGTGCGCACCGTCTGCGTGCGGCTGAGCGACGGCTATTTCTGGCCGATCAGCTATTCCACCCTGCCCGATTATGTGGGCGAGGACGCCCAGCAATGCCAGCAGAGCTGCCCGACGACGCCGGTGGAGCTGTATTTCTACGACAATCCGGGCCAGGAGCCCGAGCAGATGCGCAACATGTCGGGCCAGCCCTATACGGCGCTGCCCAGCGCTTTCCGCTATCGGGAAGAGCTGGACACCAGCCCCGGCGCCAGTTGCAAGATCGCCCCGCAGACCGATGGGCGGCTCGAGGCGGTGACCGCGGCGGATGGATCGAGCCGCATGGCCATCGAGGTCAATGGCGTGCGCTTCCCGATGCCGCTGCGCGATCCGCGCGGTGTGGCGCCGGTGCAGGCGCCGATCGAGGCGCCGCTGCAAACCGCGCAACTGGTGGACGTGCCCCTGCCCCGCCCGCGCCCCGCCGGCCCGGGCGAAACGCCCATGGCAAGGCCGGTTCAGCACACCACCGACACCAGCCTGCGGCTGGTGCAGTTCGGCGACAGGACCGTCAGGGTAGTCGGGCCAGACACGCCTTACGCCCAGCCAGCGGAAGCAGGGACCTGAGCTCGGGGCCATCGGGCCGGCCGGTGAGCGCCAGGCGCAGCGGCAGGAACAGCGCCTTGCCCTTGCGGCCGGTGGCGGATTTGAGCGCATCGGTCCACTGAGCCCAGGTGGTTTCGTCCCAGGGCTCGGGCGGCAGGAGCGACTTGGCCAGGGCCAGGAATTCGCGGTCTTCTTCGGCGATGACGGGCTCGATGGGGCCGGTGAGCAGTTTCGCCCATTCGGCGATGTCGTCGAACTTGCGCAGATTGTCGCGCAGCAGCATCCACATCGCCTCCCCTTCCAGCCCCAGCGCCGACAGGCGGGCGCGGGCGCCCTCGTAAGGCAGGTTGTGCAGAATCCGGGCATTGAGGGCATCGAGCTCGGCGGTGTCGAAGCGCGCCGGGCCATGGGAAATCATGGAGAAATCGAGCCGGGAGGCGATTTCATCGAGGGTTTCATAGGGCTCGATGGGCAGGCTGGTGCCGGTGAGGCTGGCCATGATGGCCACGGCCATGGGCTCGTAGCCGGCCTGGCGGAACTCGGCGATGGACTGGCTGCCCAGCCGCTTGGAAAAGCCCTGCCCGGCGGCATCGGTGAGCAAATTGTGGTGGGCGAAGACCGGCACGGCGCCGCCCAGCGCCTCGAAAATCTCGATCTGGGTGCCGGTATTGGACACATGGTCCTCGCCGCGAATGACATGGGTGATGCCCAGGTCGATGTCGTCGACCACGGAGGGGAGCGTGTAGAGATAGGTGCCGTCGGCGCGGATCAGCACCGGGTCGGACATGGAGGCGGTGTTGACCGTCTGCTGGCCCTTGATGAGATCGGCGAAGGGCACCGGGCGGCCATCGAGCCGGAAGCGCCAATGGGGCCGGCGGCCCTCGGCCTCGAGACGGGCGCGGTCGGCATCGGTGAGGCCAAGCGCAGCGCGATCATAGATGGGGGGCTTGCCGAGCAGGCGCGCGCGGGCGCGCTTGCGGTCCAGCTCGTCCTCGGTCTCGTAGCAGGGATAGAGCCGGCCCATGGCGATGAGGCGGTCGCGCGCCGCATCGTAAAGCGCGGTGCGCTCGGACTGGCGCACGAGGGCATCTGGCCGGACGCCGAGCCAGGCGAGGTCTTGCTCGATACCATCGGCAAAGGCGCGGGTGGAGCGGGCCGCGTCGGTATCGTCCATGCGCAGCACGTAGCGGCCGGCATGACGGCGGGCGAAGAACCAGTTGAGCAGGGCCGGACGGGCATTGCCCGGATGGATGCGGCCGGTGGGGGACGGCGCCCAGCGAACACTAATCATCCGATCGAGCGGTCCTTGTAGCCATTGGTGATGGGATAGCGCCGGCCGAAGCCGAAGGCGCGGGCGCTGAGCTTGGGGCCGGGCGCGGACTGGCGGCGCTTGTATTCGGCGATATTGACCAGGCGCTCGATGCGCGCCACCAGCGCCGCGTCGTGCCCCTTGGCGACGATCTGGGCCAGCGAAAGCTCGTTTTCCACCATGTCGGTGAGGATGGCGTCGAGCACCGGATAAGGCGGCAGGCTGTCCTGATCGGTCTGGTCGGGGCGCAATTCGGCGCTGGGGGCCTTGGCGATGATATTGGCGGGGATGACCTCGCCGGCGGGGCCGAGGCAACCGGGAGGAACCGAACCGTTGCGCCAGGCGGCCAGCCGATAGACCTCCATCTTGAACATGTCCTTGAGCGGGTTGTAGCCGCCATTCATGTCGCCATAGATGGTGGCATAGCCCACGCCCATTTCGGACTTGTTGCCGGTGGTGAGCAGCATGGAGCCGAGCTTGTTGGAAATGGCCATGAGCACCAGGCCCCGCATGCGCGACTGGATGTTTTCCTCGGTGAGATCGATGGGCCGCCCATCGAATACGGGGGCCAGCTCGGCAAGGGCGGCATCGACCGGGGTGCCGATGGAGACGATGTCGTAGCGCACGCCCAGCGCCTCGGCGCAATCGCGCGCATCCTTGAGGCTGGCGGGCGTGGTGTAGCGATAGGGCAGCATGACGCAATGGACCTTGTCGGCCCCCAGCGCATCGACGGCCATGGCGGCGACGACGGCGCTGTCTATGCCGCCCGAAAGGCCGAGCACGGCCGTGGCAAAGCCGTTCTTGGCCATGTAGTCGCGCAGGCCCAGCACGCAGGCCAGCCAGGGCGCGGCATTCTCGTCGGGCAGCTCGGCGATGTCGCCGCTGGCGCAGGTCCAGCCGTTTTCGCCGCGCACCCAATCGGACACGATGAAGTCGGGCGCGAAGGCCCTGCCCTGCACCACCACCGCGCCGCCGGGCTCGATGGCGAAGGAGGCGCCGTCGAACACCAGCTCGTCCTGCCCGCCCACCTGGTTGAGATAGAGCATGGGCACGCCGTCCTCGGCGACGCGGCCGCGCACCAGGCGCTGGCGCTGGTCGAGCTTGTCGCGCCAATAGGGCGAGCCATTGGGGCAGAGCATGATCTCGGCGCCGCGCATGACCAGGTGCTCGCACACATTGGTGTGCCAGATGTCCTCGCAAATGGGGATGCCCACCGGCACGCCCTTGACGACAACCGGATCGGGCAGCGGGCCGGGGCGGAAATAGCGCTGCTCGTAGAAGACGTCGGCATTGGGCAGCTGGCGCTTGAAGCGGGTGGCGACGATCTCGCCATCCTCGGCCACCAGCACGGCATTGCGCAGCCCCCCTTCCTCCCAGACCGTGGGCAGGAGCAGGGTCAGCCCGGTGCCGGCGGTGGCGGCGGCCAGCTCGCGCGCCGCCTGCATGGCGTCGGCGACGAATTGCGGCTTGAACAGCAGGTCCTCGGGAATATAGCCGGTGAGGAACAGCTCGGGCAGCATGAGGATGTCGGCGCGCGCGGCCAGCGCATCGGCGAGCGCGGCGCGGCCCAGGGCCAGATTGCCGGGCAGATCGCCGACCTTGGGATTGAGCTGGGCAAGCGCAATTCTGAGACGGTCTGTCACGGTGATGCCGACCTGTTTCGAGCTATAAATCATGGGACCGGACGGGAGGCACGGCCAAGCCGTGCAAGACTTATCCGCTCGCCTTGAGGAGGGCAAGCGCGCCGGAGGCCGGCAGGATTGGCAGTTTGGTAACCCGGCAGGCGCAATCTTGAACGCGGATACCAGGAATGTGAACCGGGGACGGCAACCGAGCAGGCGCTGGGGAGTTGCCCACAAGCCAGAAGGCGTAGTGTGACCAAGAGAAAGCGTATGACTTATAGAGTATTGGTGGTCGAGGACGAGATTTTCGTCGCCACCGAAATCGAGCATGTGGTGGAAGAGATGGGCTTTTCGCCCGCAGGCATCGCGGCCGACGAGCGGTCGGCGCTCGCCCTGGCCGACCAGACCGACATCGCCCTGGTGGACCTCAACCTGCAGGATGGCCCCACCGGCATGCGCATCGGCAAGGCGCTGGCGCAAAAGCACGGCGTCACCGTGCTGTTCATGACGGCCAATCCCAGCCAGCTGGGCAATGGCGTTCCCGGCACGCTGGGCGTGATGGCCAAGCCGGTGACCGACCGCGACCTGCGCGCCGCCGTGGCCTATGCCGTGGCCCGGCATGAAGAGGATGGCGACGCGACCCCGCCGGGACAATTGCGCCTGTTCGATCCGCCGGGCTGCTCCAACTGCGCCGCCGGATAGAGCGGGGCGGAATTCTGGGAATGGGGCCGGCCTTTGGGTCGGCTTATTTTTTGGCCCGTGACGGACAACGCGCGGCTATCAGGCCCCGACGGGATCCTCGCGCAGGCGGGCGGAGCGGCGGAGGGCGGCGAGCGGCAGTTCGACGTCGACGCGCAGGCCATCGGGGTCCCATTGGCGGTGGAGGCGGCCGCGCAATTGCCCCTCGATGCTGAGGGTGATGACGCGCGAGCCGAAGCCGTTGAGCGCGGGGCTGTCGGCCACGCCGGGGCCGCCGCGCTCCTTCCAGGTGAGGTGATAATGCTCCCCCTCGAGGCGGCCGGTGAGCGTCACCTGGCCCTGGGGAGTGGAGAAGGCGCCGTATTTGGCGGCATTGGTGCCCAGCTCGTGAAACAGCAGCGCCAGGGGCGTGGCGGCGCCATCATCCATGGTGACATCCTCGCCCTCGAAAACCAGCCGCGTGGCGCCATCCTGCTCATAGGGGCGCAACAGGCGCCGGACCAGGGCGTGAAGCGAGCCCTGGCGCAGGCCGGGCGAGCCCGGATGGCCGGAAAGCCGCACGAAATCATGGGCTTCGCCCAGGGCGTGGACGCGCTGGCGCAATTCCTCGGCGAAGGACTTGACCTCGGGCCGGCTGCGGGCCGAGAGGCTGATGATGCCGGTGAGCACGGCGAAGAGGTTCTTGATGCGGTGGCTGAGTTCCTGGGTCACCAACTCGCGCTCGGCGGCGGCCTGGCGCGACTGGTGGATGTCGGTGCAGGTGCCGATCCAGCGCATGATATGGCCGGTGGCATCGCGCACCGCCAGCGCCCGGCCCAGCACCCAGCGATAGTCGCCGCTGCGGTGGCGCAGGCGATATTCGATCTGGAAGGTTTCGCCCGTGCGCAGGGAATGGCGCCACGCCGCCTCCACCCGCTCCCGGTCCTCGGGGTGATAGAGGCTGGCCCAGCCAGCGGCATCGGGCGTGCCATCGGCCACGCCGGTGAATTCCTCCCAGCGGGCATTGTAGTAGTCGTAAACGCCATCCGGCGTGGCGGTCCAGACAATCTGCGGCATGACATCGGCCAGGGTCTGGAAGCGAAGCTGGCTCTCGGCCAGGGCGCTGGCGACGTGATGCTGCTCGCTGACATCGATGGCGACACCGGGAAAGCGGTGGACCCGCCCTTCCGCATCGCGCCGGGGCAGGCCGGAAGCCACGATCCAGCGCACATCGCCATCGCCGGTGCGCACGCGGCACTCGCAGCGAAACTCGTCGACGGCGGCAAGGGCGCGCTCGATCTCGGCCTTGACGCCGGGCAGGTCATCGGGGTGGATGGCGGCAAAGAAGCGGCTGAGGGGCACGCCCAGACCGGCATAGAGCGGCTCGATGCCGAACATTTCGGCGAACTGGTCGTCGGCGGTGACGACATTGTCGTGCAGGTTCCAGTCCCACGTGCCCACCAGCGAGGAGCCGGCAAGGGCCAGCGACAGGCGCTCCTCGCTGCGGGCAAGCGCCGCGCGGGCCAGGAAGCGCTCGGTGGTCTCATGGACGGTGACCAGCGTGCCCAGCGTGTTGCCGTCATTGCCCAGGACGGGGCTGACATGCATGTCCACCCAGGTGGATTCGGGCTGGCCGTGGCGATTGAGCTCAAGCTCGAGATCGTGCAGCACCTCGACGCCGCCGCGCTGGCCGATGGCGAGGATCTTGCGCATCAGATCGGCGATCTCCGGCCAGGCCTCGAGGCATGGCATGCCGAAAATGCCGGGATGGCGCTGGCCGGCAAAGGCGGCATAGGCATTGTTGTAGATTAGGATGGCCTGGGTCCCGACGAACATGGCCATGGGGATGGAGGCGGCCATCATCAGCCGCACCGCGCCCTTGAGGCTTTCGGGCCATTCCGGAATCGGGCCCAGGGGATTGGCGGCCCAGTCGTAATCGTTGAACAGCTTGAGCGTCGGATCCTCTTCCAGACGCGCGCGGGTTTCAGGACTGGCGGCGGGAAACAGGGTCCGGGGCATAAAGGGCTTTCATCGCAAACCACAGCGGGGCTGGCCCAGTATAGAGGGCCGCCCATAGCTGCTGCAACGCGCAGCCCCGCCGGAGGTTCACCCCGGCAGCGGGATTATTCGCCGGCGGCCAGATGCCGGCGCGGCGGCTGCTGCACCGGAATCTCCTCGGCGACGAGGAAGGCCAGCTCCAGCGCCTGGCTGGCATTGAGGCGGGGATCGCAATAGGTGTGATAGCGATCCGACAGCGACGCCTCGGTGACCGCCGCCATGCCGCCAACGCATTCGGTGACGTCGTCGCCAGTCATCTCGATATGCACGCCGCCGGCATAGGTGCCCATTTCGCGGTGAATCTCGAAGAAGGAGCGCACCTCGGACAGCACCCGGTCGAAGGGGCGGGTCTTGAAGCCGGTGGAAGCCTTGATGGTGTTGCCATGCATGGGATCGGAGCACCAGACCACGGTGCGCCCGGCCTTCTGCACCGTCTCGATGAGGCGCGGCAGGTGCTCGCGGACCTTGTCGGCGCCGAAACGCGAAATCAGCGTGATGCGGCCGGCCTCGTCGGTGGGATTGAGCCGGTCGAGCAGGCGCAGCAGGTCGTCATTGGTGAGGCTGGGGCCGCACTTGATGCCGATGGGATTGCGGATGCCGGCGAAATATTCGACATGGGCCGCGTCGGGCTGGCGGGTGCGGTCGCCGATCCAGAGCATGTGGCCGGAAGTGGCGTACCAGTCATTGGTGATGGAATCGCGGCGCGTCAGGGCCTGCTCATAGCCCAGAAGCAGCGCCTCGTGGCTGGTGAAGAAGCTGGTCTGGCGCAGGGCCGGGGTATTGTCCGGGGTCAGGCCGAGCGCGCCCATGAAGGTGATGGCGTCATCGATCTTGCGGGCGATGGCCTCGTAGCGCGGATAGGAATTGGAATCCTTCATGAAACCCACGGTCCATTCATGGATGCGGGTCAGTTCGGCATAGCCGCCCATGGAGAAGGCGCGCAGCAGGTTGAGCGTCGCCGCCGACTGGCGATAGGCCATCAGCATGCGGTTGGGATCGGGCTGGCGGGCGGCTTCGTTGAACTCGATGGCATTGATGATGTCGCCGCGATAGCTGGGCAATTCGACGCCGTCGACACTCTCGGTATCGGAGGAGCGCGGCTTGGCGAACTGGCCGGCGACGCGCCCGACCTTGACCACCGGCTTACTGGCGCCATGGGTCAGCACCACCGCCATCTGCAGGAAGACGCGGAAGAAGTCGCGGATATGGTCGGCGCCGTGCTCGGCAAAGCTCTCGGCGCAATCGCCGCCCTGAAGCAGGAAGGCCTCGCCGCGCGCCACGGCGGCCAGGCGGGCCTTGAGATCGCGCGCCTCGCCGGCAAAGACCAGCGGGGGGAAGCTCGCCAACTGCCGCTCGGCCTCGGCCAGCGCGGCCGGATCGGGATAGGCGGGAACCTGGGAAATGGGCTTTGCGCGCCAGCTTTCAGGGGTCCAGGTGGTCATTTGAGCATTTCCTTGCGCGGGTCGGATGCGGCTGGGGCGGCATACCAAGGCGGGCGCGCCCTGCCAAGAGGAAAGGGCCGAAAGGCTCACCCCCCGACCTTCTCTCCGTTGCGGTAGATGTAGCTGGGGGCCTTGAAGGTCACCAATTCCTCGGCGGCGGAGGGGTGGAGCGCCATGGCGCGGTCGAAATCGGCCTTGGTGGCGCCCATGCCCATGGGAATGGCGACGAGCTGGATCATCTCGGCGGCACCGGGCCCCAGAATGTGGCAGCCCAGCACCCTGCCCCCGTCCTTTTCGGTGATGAGCTTGAGAACCATGCGCTCGGTGCGCGTGGACAGCGTGTTCATCATCGGGCGGAAGCGCGCCAGATAGACGTCGATGTCGTCATGGGTGGCCGCTTCCGCCTCGGTGAGGCCGATGACGCCGATTTCGGGCTCGGAAAAGACGGCGGTGGGAATGAGCGCGTGATCGACCGCCATGGGATTGGCGTTGAAGACGGTCTCGGCGAAATACCAGCCCTCGCGGATGGCGACGGGGGTGAGCTGGGCCCGGCCGGTGACGTCGCCCACCGCGTAGATGGAGGGCACGGAAGAGCGCGAAAAGGCATCGACCGCGATGGCGCCGGTGGCCGTCAGCTCGACGCCGGCGCTTTCCAGCCCCAGCCCCCTGACATTGGGCACCCGGCCGGTGGCGAACATGACGGCGCCGAAGGGCGCGATGACGCCATCGCTGAACGTCGCGGCAATCTCGCCACCCTGGCGGGAAAGGGAGGCGATGGTGGTCTGGTAGATGAGGCGAACGCCGCGATCGGTGAGCCCGGCCTCGAGCCCGCGGCGCATATCCTCGTCAAAGCCGCGCAGCACGCAGTCGCCGCGATAGACCAGGGTGGTGTCGACGCCGAGCCCGGACAGGATGGTGGCGAATTCCACCGCGATATAGCCGCCGCCCTCGATGAGCACGGAGCGCGGCAGGCTGGGCAGGTCGAAAATCTCGTTGGAGGTGATGCCGAGCTCGGCCCCCGGAATATGGGGAATATGGGGGCGCCCGCCGGTGGCGACCAGGATGTAGCGCGCCTCAAGCGCGCGCCCCGCGCCTTCGAGGCGCACGGAATTGGGGCCGGTGACCACGGCGCGGTCGCGGATGACCTGCACGCCGGGCTTTTCGAGATTGGCCGTATAGGCGGCTTCGAGCCGGGTGATTTCCTTTTCCTTGTTGGCCACCAGGGTCGGCCAGTCGAAGCTGGCCTCGACCTGCCAGCCGAAAGTGGGGGCGATGTCGAACAGGTCATGGAAGCGCGACGCATAGACATAGAGCTTCTTGGGCACGCAGCCGCGAATGACGCAGGTGCCGCCGACGCGGAACTCCTCGACCACGGCGACGCGCGCGCCATAGGTCGCGGCCATGCGCGCGGCCCGCACGCCCCCGGAGCCGGCCCCGATCACAACCAGGTCATAGCTATCGGTCATCGGCGCTGCTCCTTTCAATCATCGTCAGATGACGATGAATATGGCAAGGCACTTCGCATAAAAAAAGGCCCCGCACAAGGCGGGGCCGGATCGGGAAGGGGTACGATCAGACGTCGTAGCCCATGCTGCGCAGCTCGGAGCGCACCTTGGCGAAGAATTCGCGGCGGGTGTTGTTGGTGAAGACCTGCATCACCGCCTGGATTTCCTGGTTCACCTCGGTATTGGTCGCCGCCAGTTTGGAGCCGACCGGGGATTCGTAGAAGGCCACGATCTGCTGGAGCTCTTCGGCTGTGAAGCGGATGGCATAGAGGCGGGCGAACTGGTCGAGCAGCTCGCCCTTGCGGTCCTGATAGGTGGACAGGACGCGGCCCACGGCCTTGTCGGCTTCCTCGGCCAGCTCGGGATTCTGCGAGGTGATCCGCTGGAGCGTGCCGATGCCGATCTCGACCAGCGTCACCTCATAGACGGCGGCGCGGTCGGTCAGGTCGATATACTGGCGGGCGAGCGCCAGTTGCTCGGGCGGCACTTCCTGGGCCATGGCCGGCATCGCGACCGAGAACACGGCGGCGCCCAGCGCCACGGCCACCAGCGCCTTGGCGCGCTTCATAACACTGCTCATCGAAATATCCATTCTGTTCCGATCCATCATTGCGGGTCGCCTGTCAGGGTTTTTACGCCATCGGGGGCCGCCACATAAGCCGTCCCGCACATTTTCAGGAACAGGCCATGCTGCACAACCCCCGCAAGGTCGAGAAGATCGCGCGAGAGCGCTTCTGGCTGCGAAATGCGGCCAAAAAAAGCATCGAGGATGAGGTGGCCGCCATCGGTGAGGAAGGGCACGCCGGGCGCGGTCTCGCGCAGCTTCGGCCCGCCCTCGGCGCCATGGGCGGCCATGATCTCGGCCACGGCGCGGCGGGTGGCGCCCAGGCCGAAGCGGTTGACCTCGATGGGCAGGGGAAATTTCGTGCCCAGGACCGGCACCAGCTTGGTGGAATCGGCGATGACCACCATGGCGTCGGAGGCCGCGGCGACGATCTTCTCGCGCAGCAGCGCCCCGCCGGCGCCCTTGATGAGGTTGAGGGCCGGATCGATCTCGTCGGCGCCGTCGACGGTGACGTCGAGCCGGTCGAGATGATCGAGATCGGACAGGGGGATGCCCAGGCTTCCGGCCTGGCGGGCGGTGGCCTCGGAGGTGGGCACGCAGATGCAATCGAAGCCGGCGGCAACTTTTTCGCCCAGCAGATCGACGAAATGGCGGGCGGTGGAGCCGGTGCCCAGACCCAGCCGCATGCCCGATTGCAGCGTTGCCAGCGCCATTGCGGCGGCCTGGCGCTTCAGTTCTTCACTCATGCTTGCCTCGCGCGGGGTTTGCGCAAGGCCATTGCAGGCATGGGCGGCGGAGTCAATGGCGCGGCGCCCCCCGGAATCACGGATTGGTGAATGCGCACTGTAACCTGCTGGCAACACAATTTTGCGATGGTGGCCGGAGTGTGGCGAAAGCAAGGCCTGCGCCTCTTTCCGCAATATTGTAAACCGCGTAAGCAACAAAGATTGTCGGGGGAGCCGAATCGAGGCGAGCCCCTTTTCAGAGGCCAAGTCGTTAGATGTTCACCATGAAACCAGCGATGGCGATTGCGCTGTCCCTCCTCTTGTCGGTGGCTGCCGCAGCACCGGCAGCGGCCGCGCTTGTCTATGACCGCACCACCGGCAACTGGGTGGAGCAGTCCGAATTGCAGCCGGCCCGCCGCGGCGGCAGCGCCATCAAGAAGCAGATCGTCGAATACAAGACCAACCACAAGCCCGGCACCATCGTCATCGAGACCGGGGAGCGCCGCCTCTATCTGGTGCTCGAGGGCGGCAAGGCGATGAAATACGGCATCGGCGTGGGCCGCGACGGCTTCACCTGGTCCGGCACCCACCGCATCACCCGCAAGGCCGAGTGGCCGGGCTGGACCCCGCCGCCGCAGATGCGCAAGCGCGTTCCCGACCTGCCGGCCTATATGCCGGGCGGCCCGGACAACCCGCTGGGCGCGCGCGCCCTCTATATCGGCTCCACGCTCTATCGCGTGCACGGCACGTCCGAACCCTGGTCCATCGGCCAGGCGGTGTCCTCGGGCTGCATCCGCCTCACCAATGAAGACGTGACCGACCTCTATGAGCGCGTCTCGGTGGGCGCCACGATCGTGGTCAACCACTGATCCCCTTTTCCTCCCGATGCTGCCCCCGGTCCCGGCCGGGGGCTTTTTTATGTCCCCCGCTTGCACCCGGCCCCGGGGGGACTAGATTGACCGCATGAGCACGCCCGCCCCCCTCTCCCGCCCGCTGGTCGACCGCTATGGGCGGCATGTGAGCTATCTGCGCATTTCGGTGACGGACCGCTGCGACTTCCGCTGCGTCTATTGCATGGCCGAAGACATGGTGTTCCTGCCCAAGAAGGACATTCTGAGCTTCGCCGAGATCGAGGCGATCGCCGGGGCCTTCATCGCGCGGGGCGTGCGCAAGATCCGCCTCACCGGGGGAGAACCGCTGGTGCGGCGCGATATCATGACGCTGGTGGCCCACCTGGGCGGGCACCTGGGCGCGGGGCTGGACGAATTGACCCTCACCACCAATGGCAGCCAGCTGGCGCGCCATGCCGAGGGGCTGGCGGCGGCGGGCGTACGCCGGATCAACGTCTCGCTCGACACGCTGGACGCGGGGCGCTTTGCCGCCATCACGCGGCGGGGGCGGCTCGAGGACGTGCTGGGCGGCATCGCGGCGGCGCAGGCGGCGGGGCTCGAGATCAAGATCAACATGGTCGCCATGCGCGGCATCAATGACGACGAGATCGAGCCGATGATGGCCTGGGCCCATGAGCGGGGCATGGCGCTGACGTTGATCGAGGGCATGCCGCTGGGCGAAGTGGGGCTGGACCGCGTGGAGAGCTACCTGCCGCTGCGCGAACTGCATGAGCGGCTGGGGCGGCGCTACCAGCTCACCCGGCTCGACAAGCGCACCGGCGGGCCGGCGCGCTATGTGCATGTGGCCGAGACCGGCGGCATACTGGGCTTCATCGCCCCGATGAGCCACAATTTCTGCGAAAGCTGCAACCGCGTGCGGCTGACCGCCACCGGTCAGCTCTTCCTGTGCCTTGGACAGGACGACCAGGTCAATCTGCGCGACGCCTGGCGCGAGGGCGGACCCGCCGCGCTGGACGCGGCACTGGACCACGCCATGGCCATCAAGCCCAAGGGGCACGACTTCGTGCTCGACCGCACCCACACCGAACCCGCCCTCGCCCGCCATATGAGCGTGACGGGGGGATGATGGTGGAAAAACCCAACTTCCTGGGTTATATAGAATGATAACGGTGCTCCGCGCCGGTGGATTGCGGTTCGTGATCTATCTCAACGACCATGAACCGGCTCATCTGCATGTTTACGGCGACGGGGAAGCGCGTATCGATATCGTGACGTTGCGCGTTCTGTCGGTGCGCGGCATGAGCCAGAGGGACGTGTCCCGCGCCCTTGTCACCACCGCCGAAAAGCGGGACTATTTTCTCCAATGCTGGACCGACATCCATGGATGAGATCGTTTTCGACAGCGGGCAGTATCAGAAGGCCCTGGAACGCGGGCAGGCCGAGCGGCAGGAGCAACCGGCCCCGAAAGCTGTGCGCTACGAGATCGAAACCGGCCGCGTCGTGGTCGATTTCGACAATGGCGCCAGCTTCATGGTGCCCGCCGCGCTGCTGCAGGGACTGGGGGAAGCCGATCCACAAGAGCTGGCGCAGGTGGAATTGCTGGGGGAAACGGGCCTGCACTGGCCGACGCTGGATATCGACCTGAGCATCACCGGGCTGATGCGGGGGATTTTCGGCACATCCCGCTTCATGGCAGGTCAGCGCAAGGGCGGACAATCACGCTCCCCAGCCAAGGCGGAAGCGGCTCGCCGCAATGGACAGCGGGGCGGGCGGCCACGCAAATCATCCTAGGATAGATCGATATTGGGGCGCCGCCCCTTATCGCCCGGCGGCGCGCTCGATGAGTTCGACGATGATGCCGTCGGGATCGCGCACGAAGGCGACGCGGCGGATCATTTCGGGATTGTGGGCGGGCCGGGGCCGTTCGACGATATCGACGCCGGCGGCTTCGAGCCTTTCGACGAGGACATCGACATCGGAACAGGCCAGGGTGAGGTGGCGCATGCCCGCTTCGCCGGCGGGAATGTCGCGGGAGCGGACTGCGCCGGCGGTGGGCGCCATCACTTCCAGCATGCCGCCACCGGCATCGAGAAAGGCCAGTTCACCGCTCTCCACCCGCTTGCGCAGGCGGAGCGTCAGCCCGAGCAGGCCGCAATAAAAGGCGATGGTGCGGTCCATGTCGCCCGAAGTGGTGCCGATATGTTCGAAACCGATCAGCATGGGTTACTTGTCGTCGTCGGTGATGATGGCGAAGTCGAGCGGCAGGGCGGTGGTGTATTTGATCTGGCCCATGGCGAAGGCGGAGCTGACATCGGTGAGATTGATGCGGCTGATGAGCTTTTTATAGAAGCTGTCATAGGCGCCGATGTCCGGCACGACGACGCGCATCAGGTAATCCACCTCCCCGCTCATGCGATAGAATTCCACCACCTCGGGGAAATCGTCGATGACGCCGGAGAATTTGCGCATCCAGTTGTCATTGTGCTCGTTGGTCTTGACCGAGACGAAGACGGTGACGCCGACATTGACCTTGGCCGGATCGAGAACGGCGACGCGGCGCTGGATGACGCCGTCTTCCTCCATCTTCTGGATACGGCGCCAGCAGGGGGTGGTGCTGAGGCCGACCTTGCGGCCGATCTCGGCCACCGGCATGGTCGCATCCCTTTGCAGCAACGTCAAAATCTTGCGGTCGATCTTATCCAGCGCCATACCACCCTCACGAAAACAGATTGCGCGAAACGGCAAAATTTGCCTGAAAATTCGCGAGATAACTGCCACACCCCCACCTCAATAGCAATAATCTTGCGCGATACAAGTCTTGCGCGGGTTTGCACGCATTCTTAACCCAACCCGGTCGGGCGGGGCGCGGAGGAGCCATTTCACCATGCATTAACCACGCGGCGGCTAGAGTTCGCCCCAACCGGACGAATGTGTTCTTGTTCGCGGTATCGAGTAACGAGTTTTGAGTTCCATGGCGTCGCAACCGGCTGTCATCGATGACGTGCGTTCCCAGATGGGACGTGACGGCAGGCGAGGTGCCCAGAAAACCGTGGTCGACGCCCGCCAGCGCCTGACATCGAGCTCGGGGACGCGGGCCGATTTTGACTTCGAGCTGATGCAGGACTATGCGCAATCGCGCATCAATGCCGCCCTGCCCATCGCCATCATCGTCATGCTGCTCTCGGCCATTGCCAGCCTGTGGGTGCCGGTGGTGTTCACCGCGCTGTGGGCCGGCATGGTCATCCTGAGCCTGCTCATCATGACGCTGATCGCGGGGCGCTTCCGCGCCAGCGAGCCGGGCCGGTTCAACGCGCGGCAATGGACCACCACCTTCGTGGCCGGGGAGGCGCTGCACGGCCTGGCCTGGTCGATGCTGGCCCTGTTCACCGCCGCGGCAAGCACCGAGACGCTGTCGCCGCTGCTCTTCGCCATGGTGCTGGTGAGCGTGGCGGCCAATGCGGTGGCCACCCACACCCTGCCCCCGGCAACGCTGGTGGCGACGCTGCCGGCCACGGTGACGGTTTCGGGCAGCCTGATCCTGCTGGGCGGCACGCTCAACTACATGCTGGCCGCCGTGGTGATCTGCGGCGAGGTGTTCTTCGTCTATCTGGCGCGGCAATTGCGCGGCACGGTGCTGGAGACGATCTCGCACCAGGCGGAGAAGGACACGCTCATCAGCGAGCTCGAAGAAGCCCGGCACATGTCGGACGAGGCGCGGCGCCATGCCGAGCAGGCCAATATCGCCAAGAGCCAGTTCCTGGCCACCATGAGCCACGAGCTGCGCACGCCGCTCAACGCCATCATCGGCTTTTCCGAAGTGCTGAAATCGGAGCTGCTGGGGGCCCACCAGGTGCCCCAATACAAGGAATATGCCGGGGACATCCACGCCAGCGGCCAGCACCTGCTCAACCTCATCAACGAGCTTCTGGACCTCAGCCGCATCGAGGCGGGCAAATACGAGCTCAACGAGGAGGCCGTCTCGGTGGTGGACATTGCCGCCGATTGCCGGCGCATGATGGAATTGCGCGCCAAGGCCAAGGGGATCGAGCTGGTGTTCAGCGCCGGCGACAACCTGCCCAAGCTGTGGGGCGACGAGCGCGCCATCCGCCAGGTGGTGCTGAACCTTCTGAGCAACGCCATCAAGTTCACCCCCCAGCATGGGCGCATCGTGCTGGTGGTGCAGCGCAGCGCCGATGGCGGGCAGATGATTTCGGTCAAGGACAACGGGCCGGGCATTCCCGAGGAGGAAATCGCCACCGTGCTCTCCTCCTTCGGGCAGGGCTCGCTGGCGCACAAGACCGCCGAACAGGGCGCCGGGCTGGGCCTGCCCATCGTGCAGAAGATCATGGAGCTGCACCAGGGCCGGTTCGACCTGTTCAGCAAGCTGCGCTTCGGCACCGAGGTCATCGCCACCTTCCCGCGCGCCCGCGTCATGGACGCGCTGGCCCCGGTGATGCCCAAGCGCGAACGGCTGGAAATCTATTCGGCGACGGGCTGACGCCCGGGCGGTCGCCCCGGCCTCGAGCCGGGGCCCATCCTGACATCTTGTTAGCCGGCACGCGCTGAGGCTGGATCCCGGGTCAAGCCCGGGATGACATCGAGGATGGGAGAAAGTCTGGCGGAAGAGCCTCAGCCTTCCTTGCCGCTGACCTGGGCGCTTTCGAAGGTGGCCATGTTGGTGTGCAGGTGCAGCGCGGTCTTGACCAGAACGGCGGCCAGCGCGGCGCCGCTGCCTTCGCCCAGGCGCATGCCCAGATCGAGAAGCCCGCTGCGGCCCATGGCAGCAAGGGCGCGCGCATGGCCGCCCTCGGCCGAGACATGGCCGAAAAGGCAATGGTCGATGGCGGCCGGATTGACCGCATGGGCGATGGCGGCGGCGGCGGTGGCCACGAAACCATCGACGATGACCGGCACCTTCTGGTGGCGGGCGGCGATGAGCGCGCCGAGCATGGCGGCGATTTCGCGGCCGCCGAGATGGGCGAGGATGGCCAGCGGATGGCCGAGCGCGCCGGCGTGACGGGCCAGGGCCCGGTCCACCGCGTCGGCCTTGCGGGCCAGGCCGGCATCGTCCACGCCGGTGCCGCGACCGACCCAGTCGGCCCCTGCCCCGCCGTATAGGGCGGCATAGATGGCGGCGGCGACGGTGGTGTTGCCGATGCCCATCTCGCCGATGCAGATGAGGTCGGGCTTGCCGGCGATCGCCTCCATGCCATAGGCGATGGTGGCGGCGCACATCTTGTCGTCCAGCGCCGGCTCCAGCGTGATGTCGCCGGTGGGCAGGTCGAGCGCCAGCTCGAAGACGCGCAGATTGATTTCATGCAAAGCGCAGATCTGGGAGATGGCGGCGCCGCCATTGGTGAAATTGGCCACCATCTGCGCCGTCACCTCGCGGGGGAAGGCGGAGACGCCCTGATCGGTGACGCCGTGATTGCCGGCGAAAATGGTGACCATGGGATTTTCGAGCCGGGGCATGGCCCTGCCCTGCCAGCGGGCGAGAAACTCCACCAGCCCCTCGAGCGCGCCGAGCGAGCCGGCCGGCTTGGTCAATTGCGCCTCGCGCGCCCGCACCGCCGCCGCCGCCGCCTCGTCGCCATCGGGCGCGATGGCCAGGAGCTCGAGGACATCGGCATAGGCGGGATTGAGCGTGGACATGGCGAGTCGCTGTGGTTCAGGTTAGGAAGGTGCCGACTTGTTGCCGATTGCAGGATGAAAAGCAATTGAACGGAAGCGAGCCTTCTGTCGCCCCCGACACGCCCAGCAGCCCGCCCGAGCCGGCGGCCGAGCTTGGATTGCGGGCCGATTTCATCATGGCGCTGCGGTTTTTCTCGCGCCTGCCCAGCGGGGATTCGCCGCACCAGAAGCCCGACCTCAACCGCATCGCCATGGCACTGCCGCTGGCCGGCGTCGCCATCGGCATCGGGCCGGCGCTGCTGCTGGTGCTGGGGACCATGGCGGGATTGCCGCCCTATTTCGCCGCCGCGCTGGCGGTGGGCGCCATGGTGCTGGCGGGCGGCGCCATGGCCGAGGATGCCCTGGCCGATGCCGCCGACGGGCTGTTCGGCGGGCAGAGCCGCGCGCGGCGGCTGGAGATCATGAAGGACAGCCGCCATGGTAGCTATGGAGTGGCGGCGCTGTGCCTGTTCCTGATGCTGCGGGTGGCGGCGCTGGGCGCCATGGCGGCGGCGAGCCCGCTGGCGGCGGGGGCGGCATGGCTGGCCGCCAGCGTCATCGCCCGCTCGGGGGCCTTGTGGCTCTCCATGGTGCTGCCCCCGGCGCGCAGCGACGGCGCGGCGGCGGCGGCGGGCACGCTGAAAAGGAGCGCCTTCGCCGTCGGGGCGGTGTTCGCGCTGGTGCTGGGCTTCGTGCTGGGCGGACCGGCGGCGAGCCTTGCCGGGCTGGGGCTGGGACTTCTGCTGAGCGGGGCAACGATTGGCCTGTGGACGGCGTTGTGCCGGAGGCTGGTGGGGGGACAGACGGGCGACCTCACCGGGGCGCTGGTGGCACTGGTGGAAGTGGCCATGCTGACCGGGCTGGTGGCTTTTGCCGCCTGACGCCTTTAAATTGCCGCCGGGACAGGCTTTATCCCGGCCCTGCACACGGAATGGAACGAGGGCATGATCTTTATCGGGGTGGCGCTGGCGATCGCAACCGGCCTGGCGCTTCTGGTCAGTGCGGACGCGGGCGCGCTGGTGGGGCTCACCCAGGCGCAGACGGCGCAATTGCTGCCGCTGCTCATCGTGCTCATCATCTTTGCCGGCGGCATCTTCACGCGCACGCGGCGCGCCGGGGAATTGCTGAACAGCCTTTTGCTGTGGGGCGCGATCTTCGGGGTGGCGGCGGCCAGCTACGCTTATCGGGACGAATTGACCGGCTTTGCCGCGCGCATCGCCGGGGAATTCCAGCCCAGCGTGGCCATGGTGGACGCCGAACGGGGCGTCGCCACCTTCCGCCGGGCGCGAGGCGGGCATTTCGAGATCGCCGCCACGGTGAATGGCCACACCACCCCGATGATCTTCGACACCGGGGCGAGCGCGGTGGTGCTGACCATCGCCGACGCCGAGGCGGCGGGGATCGACACCGCCAAGCTCGATTACCGCATCGCGGTCTCCACGGCCAACGGCACCGGGCGCGCGGCGCGGGTGCGGCTGGACCGGATCGAGGTGGGCGGCATCGCGCGCGACCGGGTGGTCGCCTTCGTCACCGAGCCCGGCTCGCTGGAAACCAGCCTGCTGGGCATGACGTTCCTCGAGACGCTGAGCCGCTACAGCGTGACGCAGAATGCGCTGGAGCTGGTGGACTAGGCATCCACCGGCGCCGACACGCAGGCGAGCGCACGCCGGAAGACATCGGCATCAGCGCCGGGGCGACAGGCATCCAGGCTCATGATCTGGCGGAACTGGCGGGCGCCGGGCAGGCCATTGGCAAGCCCGAGCATATGGCGGGCGATGGCGTTGAGGCGCACGCCCTGGGCCAATTGGGCCGTGGCATAGCCGGCCATGGCCTCCATGACGGCGGGCAGGGTCGCCGGCGGGGTAGAGACGCCGAAAAAGCGGCGGTCGACCTCGGCCAGGATCATGGGGTGGTGATAGGCGGCGCGGCCGAGCATGACGCCGTCGACATGGGCCATTTCGGCCTCGGCGGCGGCGAGCGTTTCCAGCCCCCCATTGAGCAGCACCGGCAGCGGCGCCAGCCGGGCCCGCAGGCGGTGGACCCGACCATAATCGAGGGGCGGAATGGTGCGATTTTCCTTGGGGCTGAGGCCCTTGAGCCAGGCCTTGCGGGCATGCACATAAAGCGCGGCCACCCCCGCCCCCACCATGGCGTCGGCAAAGCGGTCGAGGCTTTCCTCGGTGTCCTGGTCGTCGATGCCGATGCGGCACTTGACGGTGACGGGACGGTCGGTGGCGGCGCGCATGGCGCGCACGCAGGCGGCCACAAGATCGGGCTCGGCCATCAGGCAGGCACCGAACCGGCCCGACTGCACTCGGTCGGAAGGACAGCCGACATTGAGATTGATCTCGGCATAGCCGAAGGGCTCGGCGATGGTGACGGCGCGGGCCAGCTCGGCCGGGTCGGAGCCGCCCAGTTGCAGGGCCACGGGCTGCTCGAAGGCATCGAAGCGCAAATGCCGCTCGGCATCGCCATGGACGATGGCGGCGCTGGTGACCATCTCGGTGAACAGCAACGCCCTGCGGGTCAACAGGCGATGGAGATAACGGCAATGCCGATCCGTCCAGTCCATCATCGGGGCGACGGAGAAGCGGCGGTCCAAATCGTTCATTCCACTCTGCTTTTCTGCTTCCGGCCCGCCTCGCCCTCCCAGAGGCGACCGGTAAAGGCGTTGCCATATCATATAAGGGCTCGCTGCACAGCATGCGATGCCGGCGGAGGTTGAGCAGGCTTCTGCTCCCGAGCGGGAGCAAGGACCGGCAATTTGCGCCAATGATCCCGAACGGGAGCAAAATGGTTGTCTTGGCGCGTTTTCTGCATTATTGTTCCCGAACGGGAGCAATTTTGATGGCAGAGCAGAGCAAGACAGGCAGAAACGGGCGCAGCGCGGTGGAGCTGGCGGCGGAAAAGGCGGCGGCGTCCCCTTCGCAGCCGGTGAGTGCGGCGGAGCTGAAAGCGCGAATGCATGGCGGCGGGTCCATGCGGGCGCAGGTGCAGGTCTCCCGCCCGATCCTCTCCCCGGAGCAATTGGGGGCGTTCGTTGCCGTCCGGCGCAAGGCAAAGCGCCTCAGCCAGCAGGATTTCGGCGACCTCGCCGGGGTCGGGCGCCGCTTCGTTTCCGAGCTCGAGGGGGGCAAGGAGACCGCCCAGATCGGCAAGGTGATGAAGGTGTTGCAGGCGCTCGGCATCGACCTCGTCGTGCGGGAGCGCTGAGCATGGAAGTGACGCTGGATGTGCGGCTGGACGGGTTCGACGAGCCTGTCGGCCACCTCGTCGGGGACGCCTATGGTGCCATCGCCTTCGCCTATGCGCGCCGCTATCTGGCGCGGGAGGAGGCCATGGCGCTCTCTCTGTCGCTGCCCCTTGCCGAGGCGCCCTATGGCGATGTCGCGGCCCGCGCCTATTTCGACAATCTGCTGCCCGAGCGCGACACGGCGCGATCCGACATCATCGCCCGATACGGCCTGGGCAATGACGATGTCGCCGGCATCCTGTTCCATCTGGGCAAGGATTGCCCCGGCGCCATTTCGGTGCTGCCCGAAGGGGCGCCCGCCGCCAAGCTGCCGGGGGACCTGGCCAGGGACTACCGGGCCCTGGACGACAGGGAACTCGGGGACATCATCGAAGCGCTGCATGCCCGCGCGCCGCTGCCGGGGGCGGTGCAGGACCCTTCGCCCCTGGCCGGGGTGCAGAGCAAGATCGCGCTGACCCGCCTGCCCGATGGCCGTTTCGCCGAACCGCTTCCCGGCTCGGGGGCGCCGACCACCCATATCCTCAAGGTTCCCGACCATCGGCACCGGCACGACGCGGCCCATGAGCACGCCGCGATGGCGCTGTCCCGAACGGCCGGCTTTCCCACGGCGGCAACGAGCCTGCTCGCCATCAAGGACATTCCGGTGCTGGTGATCGAGCGGTTCGACCGGACGCGGGACGAGGACGGCCGCATCCGCCGCCGCCACCAGGAGGATTTCTGCCAGGCGCTGGGCCTGGCGGCGCGGCAGAAATACGAACGCGGCGGCAGCGGCGGGCGCCGCTATTGCGCCGAGGCGATCGGGGGCATTCTCGACCGGACGATCGACCCCATCGCGGAAAAGCAGCGTTTCGTGGAAATCACCCTGTTCGACCTGCTGATCGGCAATGTGGATGGGCACGCCAAGAATTTCTCGCTCTTCCACCTTCCCGGCGGGCGCCTGGTGACCACGCCGCGCTATGACGTGATGCCGACGCTGCTCGACCGGGGCACGACGGACGAATTCGCCTATCGCATCGGGGAGGCCCGCGACATGGAGGCGCTGACGCCGACGCAGTTCGACGGCTTCCTGGTGGCGCTGGGCTTCACATCGGCCGGCGGGCGGCGACGCCTGACCAACCGGCTCGTCACGAGCACCCTTCAGATGCTGGACGGGCAGATCGCGGCCATGCACGGGGCCGGCTCCAAGAATTTCGCCGACCTGATCGCCACCCAGATCCGCACCCTTACCCGCAATTTCGGCATCGAGACGCCCCCCGTCGCCGCCGGGCGCGACACATTCGTGCGCTGACCCCTTGACGCAAAGGCGCGGCGCACCGGCATAGTGGCAGGGCAAAAGGGGGGATGCGATGGAAAACGGCGTGGGCGGGAAATTGACGCGGCGCAGCCTGATGGGAGGGCTTGCCGCCCTGCCCCTGATGGCGGCAGCGGCCCATGGACAGGGCATCGAATGCGCCGTGTTCACCCCCGAGCGGCAGGACGCCAAAACGCCCGAGGCGGCGATAGCGCGGCTCAAGGCCGGCAATGAGCGGTTCCTGGCCGGGCAATCGATCAATTGCGACCTGCTCCAGCAGGTGCATGACACATCGGGCGGGCAGGCGCCCTTTGCCGCCGTGGTGGGCTGTATCGATTCGCGGGTACCGCCCGAGCTGGTGTTCGACCAGCGCGTGGGCGACATTTTCTGCGCGCGCGTGGCCGGCAATTTCGTCAACACCGATATCCTGGGCAGCCTGGAATTCGCCACCCATGTGGCCGGGGCCAGGGCCATCGTCATTCTCGGCCACAGCGCCTGCGGCGCCATCAAGAGCGCGGTGGACGGGGTGGAGCTGGGCCACATCACCGCCATGCTGAAGAATTTCGACCCGGCGCTGGCGACGCTTGGGCCCGCCGACGGGGCGCGGAGCAGCGCCAACGAAGCGCTGGTGCAGAAGGTGGCGGACCAGAATGCGCTGCTGACGGGGCAGAGCCTCGTCCAGCGCAGCGACATCCTGGCGCAGCTCGTGGCGGATGGAAAACTGGCAATCGCCTCGGCCATGCACGATATCCAGACAGGGCGCATCACCTGGCTGAGCTGAAAAGCGGCAGGAGATGATCTGGATCAATATCGGTCCGGGCCGCCCGGCATAGGTTTGGCAGGACCCACAAGGAGGCGATCATGTATTCCCGTATCGTAGTCGGCATCGATGGATCGGAACTGGCCAACAAGGCGCTGCGCCACGCATTGAAGCTGGCCAAGGAATCGGAGGCCCGCGTGTTCGTCGTCACGGCGACCGAGCCCTCCGTGCTCATCGCGCCCGGCGCGGAAATGATGGCGGTCAATACCGGCGAGATCATCGCCGAGCTGGAAGCGGCCAAGACCAAATCCGCCGCCGCCACGCTGGCCGAGGCCGAGGAACTGGCCAAGGCCACCGGCCAGACCATCGAGAAAATCCACGTGCCTTCGAGCCTTGCGGCCGACGCCATCATCTCCACCGCCGAAGCGCAGGGCGCCAGCCTCATCGTCATGGGCTCGCATGGGCGGCGCGGGCTGGGACGGCTGCTGCTGGGCAGCCAGGCCTCGGAAGTGCTGTCGCGCTCCACCGTTCCGGTGCTGGTGGTGAAATAAGGCCCTGCCCAAGCTAACATGTTAGAAGTGGCATCGCGGGACGTTTTCCAGTATTGCGGCTGGGAACCGTTCCGCGAGCCTTTTTCATGTCCCAGCCTTCCACCATCGCCGTCATCGACATCGGCAAGACCAATGCCAAGGTCGTGCTGATCGCGCGCGTGAGCCGGCGGCAACTGGCCAGCCGCAGCCGGGCCAATACGGTATTGCGCGACGGCCCCTACCCCCATGCCGATACCGAAGGGCTCTGGGCCTTCATTCTCGAGGCGCTGAAGGCCCTGGCGACCGAACATGGCGTGGGCGGCATCTCCATCACCACCCACGGGGCCACGGCGGCGCTGATGGCGGGAGACGCCCTGGCCCTGCCTGTGCTTGATTATGAGCATGACGGCCCCGAAACAGTGGCGGACGCCTATCGGGCCGTGCGGCCCGATTTTGCCGAAACGCTCTCCCCCGCCCTGCCCAACGGGCTCAATCTGGGGGCGCAGATCTTCTGGCAGGCGCGGGCCTTTCCCGACGCCTTCGCCAGGGTGAGCGCCATTCTCACCTATCCGCAATATTGGGCCTGGCGGCTCACCGGGGTTCTGGCCAGCGAAGTCACCTCGCTGGGCTGCCACACCGATCTGTGGGCGCCGGTGGCGGGGAAATTTTCGAGCCTCGTGGCCACGCAGGGCTGGGAAAAGCTCTTTCCCCCCATCCGCCCGGCGGCATCGGTGCTGGGGCCGATCCGGCCGGAACTGGCCGCGCAACTGGGGCTGGCGCCGGAGACGCCGGTGACCTGCGGCATCCACGATTCCAACGCCTCGCTGGTGCCGCATCTGGAGCGCGGCGAGACGCCCTTCACTATTGTTTCGAGCGGCACCTGGACCATCGCCATGACGGTGGGGGGAGAGACCGGCCAACTCGATCCGGCGCGGGACAGCCTCGCCAATGTCGACGCCCATGGCCGGCCCGTGCCGACGGCGCGCTTCATGGGCGGGCGGGAATTCGACCTGCTGGTGCCCGAGATCCGCACGCCCGAAACGGCGGAAATCGCGCGGGTCATTGCCGGCGACATCAGGGTGCAGCCGGGCTTCGTGCCGGGGGTGGGGCCATTTCCCGACGCCAGGGGGCATTGGACGCAGCCGGCGGAAGGGCTGACGCCGGGCGAGCGCACCGCCGCCGCCTCGCTCTACATGGCGCTGATGACCGAGGCCTCCCTGACGCTGTGCGGGCGGGGCGGGAGCATCATCGTTGAGGGACCGCTGGCGCGGAACCGGCTCTATGCGGCGGCGCTGGCGCGGCTCACCGGCGTGAAGGTGATCGCCTCGGGCGACGCGACCGGCACCAGCCTGGGGGCCAGCCTGCTGTTCGGCGGCGATGGCGGCGGCGCCGAGGCGGGCCAGGCGGTGGCGCCGCTGGACGTCGAAGGGTTCGACGCCTATGCGGCGCGCTGGCGCGCGGGCAATGGCCGCCCCACAGCCTAGATCATTTCACTGTTTCGTTGAACCAGTGAAGTGATCTAAGCCTTTGTTTTGTCGCGTTTCCGAACCGCAAAACCGTTGCCACTTTTGCTGGAAACGCTCTAGTGGATGTCGGCGCTGGGGGCGGCGGGCACGGGCTTGGCCAGCGCCCTTTCGCGCAGCCAGATATAGAACCCGCTGCCGATGACGATGGGCGCGCCGATATAGAGCCAGATATCGGGGGGCTGGTTGAAGAGCAGCCAGCTTGCCATGGCCAGGAAGATGATCTGGATATAGGCGAAGGGCGCCAGCACCGAGGCCGGGGCCAGCCCCGAGGCGGTGGTGATGATCTGGTGGCCGGCAAAACCGAAAATGCCGACGGCGAAAAAGGCGATCCAGCCATCGATGCTGCTCGGCCAGGTCCAGAAGAACACCACCACCGGCAAAAGGACCACGGTGGCGAAAATGCCTGCATAGAACTGGCTGGTGGCGGGGCTGTCGAAGCCGGAGACGCGGCGCGTGAACAGCATGTAGAGCGCGGTGCTGAAGGCGGCGGCGATGCTGAGCAGGGACGCGGGGTGGAAGGCATCGGTGCCGGGGCGCACGATGATGAGAATGCCGATGAAGCCGATGCCGATGGCGGTCCAGCGGCGCCAGCCCACGGTTTCGCCGAGCATGGGCACCGAAAGCGCGCAGATGAGCAGCGGCACGGTGAAGCCGATGGCGCCGGTGACGGTGAGCGGCAGATATTGCACGGCGAGGAAATTGAAGACGGTGGAGCCCATCAGCGCCAGCGCCCGCAGGAATTGCAGCGGCAGGCTGCCGGTGCGCACCAGATCGAGCCCATGGCGCGGCAGATGGATGGCGGCCACCAGGCACAGATGGATGGCATAGCGCAGGAAAACGATCTGCACGGCGGCCATGCCGATATGCCCGAGCCATTTGGCCGAGGAATCGATGCCGGTGAACAGGAAATATCCGGCCAGCGTGAGGCCGATCGCCAGAAGACGGCGCTCCTCCGGCGGGGTGAAGGGCATGGGCATGGTTCTTCCAAAAAACCGCAGCGGGAGCGCGCGACAGCAGAGCGTTGGCGAAAGGCGGCGGGGATGTCAATGCGACTGAAGGGGAACTTGTATGGAAGGTCAAGGGCACCGAAGCCTTCGCCCGCTTCGATGTAGCCGGTGTCCCTCGCGGCGCGGCAGGAGCCCACCCGGCGAGCGTCTATCCCAGGGCCACGCCCAGGGTGGAGGCACGCTCGCCGAAATCCGGCTTCGGCCTAGAAGGTCTCCGCCAGGTTGCGCAGACCGAGGGTATCGGCGAGGTCGCCGGGGGTGACGGCGGCGCCATGGCGGGGGTGGAAAACCAGGTCCACCGGACGGCCGGGAAGAAGCGTCAGGGCATTGTCGGAGAAATAGCCGGGCGCATCGACCGTGGCGGTGACGAAGAAGGCGGGCTTGTCGGCCTCCAGCGTCAGCACGGGCAGGCCGCCGGCCTCGGACCAGCGGGCGGCAATAGAGGGCTGGACCAGCTCATATGCCTTGTAGGGCCTGGGGAAATAGTCGTTCTCGCCCAGCGGGTTGCCGGCGGCATCGGACCAGGAGAAGAAGAAGAATTCGTCCGGGGCCAGCTCGGCCAGGGCGATGCTCGCCAGTTCCGCCGCGGCATCGGCACTGACCGCGCCCTTGCCGCTGAAGACGACGCGCTCGCCGCCGCCCACCTTGACCGCGCGGATGTCGAGCGAAAGCGCGATCGCGGAGGCGGTATCGTTGACGGCCCTGAAGACGATGCGGCTGGGCGGGGCGTTCTCAACCGGGGTGCCGCGCGAATTGGTCGGCACGCTGTCATGCACCGGCACGGCCACGACATTGACCGGCGAGAAGAAGCGCCGGGCCATATAGTGCATCAGCTTCCACTGACCGCCATAATCCAGGCTCGACCAGCTCGCCACCGGCCAGATGTCGTTGATCTGCCAATAGAGCGTGCCCATGCAGCGCGGCTTGGTGGAGCGCCAGTATTCGATGGCGGTCTTGATGGCGAGGCCCTGCTGGATCTGGGAGAGGAAGACCATCTGGTCGAAATCGCGCGGGAAGCGGAAATAGCGCGTCATGGTCTCTAGGATGCGAGCATTTCCGCCATCGTTGCGCTGGTGGTTCTCCATGACCGGGGAAGACGGATTGCGGTCCTTGAGCTCGGTGAAGCTCTCGATGACATTCATCGAGGTGAAGGACTGGAAGCCGAATTCGGAGGCAAAGCGCGGATTGACCGTGCGATAGGCCTCGAAGCTCTTGGCCGAGTGCCAGACGTCCCAGTAATGGGTGTCGCCGCGCGTATCGGCATGCCAGCCGTCGGAGAAATCGAGATAGCCCATGGAGGGCGAGGAGGGCCAGAAGCGGCGGGCCGGGTCCTCATCCTCGACGATGTTGCCGAGCATGGAATTGAGCCGGTCGTAATTGGCGACATAGCGCTCGGGCGCGGCGCGGGTTTCCGGATACCAGCCCAGCGAGCCGATGACCTCGTTGTCGCCGCACCAGAGGGCGATGCAGGCATGGTGGGAGAGCCGGCGCACCTGCTGGGTCACCTCCGCGCGCACGCTGGCCAGGAACGGGCGGTCGGACGGATAGCTCATGCAGGCGAACATGAAATCGTGCCAGATGAGCAGGCCGAGTTCGTCGCAGATCTCGTAGAAGAAATCGGGCTCGTATTGGCCGCCGCCCCAGATGCGCAGCATGTTCATATTGGCCGCCCGGGCGCTTTCGAGCAGGTCGCGCACGGCGGCGGGGGTGATGCGGCTGGGGATGGCGTCGGCGGGAATCCAGTTGGCGCCCATCATGGTGATGTCGCGGCCATTGATCCGGCATTTGAAGGAGTGGTCGATCTCGTCCTTTTCGACCACCCATTCGAGCTGGCGCAGGCCGAGGCGGCGGGTGGTGACTTCACCCTCGAGATCGGTGGTGAGCTCGTAAAGCGGCTGGGCGCCCTGCCCCGCCGGCCACCACAGCTTCGGATCGTCGATCGTCAGGGTGTGGGTGACGAGATTCTCGCCGGCCCTGACGGCGACGCGATCGGCAATGAGCTGGCCGTCGATGCGATGGGAAAGTTCAACCTCTCCATCAGCAAAGGCAAAAAGACGAGTCTTTATCGAAAGTTCGACGGCGTTCCGGCTGTGATGCTGATCGACCTGCACGCTCTCCTGCCGGGCCAGGCGCGCCCGGCTCAGGCGCATGGCGCCATAGACGCCGACGGGCATGATGCAGATGCCCCAGTCCCAGCCGGCATGGCAGGCCGGCTTGCGGATGAAGTTCATATGAATGCCCTTCAGCCCGTTGGTCTGGTAGTTCTTGGTGAAGGGAATGGGGAAGGGATGGGCCTCGGCGCGGGCGCGGGCCACATCGGGGGCGATGGCGAATTCGAGGCGCAGCGTGTTCTCGCCGGCGCGCACCTTGCCGGTAACGTCGATGTCGTGGCGCAGGAAGGTGTTGTCGGTGCGGGCCACCACCGCGCCATTGAGCGAAATGGTGGCGATGCAGTCCACGTCCGAAAGGGTGAGGGTGAGATAGCCCGCGATATCGTCGGCGGTGGCGGTGAAGCTGCGTTCCATCACCCAGGCGGTCTCGTTGACCCACATCACCTGTTTTTCGTTTTCACCGAAATAGGGATCGGGGATGCGGCCGGCCTCGATCAGCGCGGTGTGCACGTCGCCCGGCAGGGTGATGGCGAGGTTGAGATTGCGCGCGGGCGCGGAGAGCGAAAAGCGCCCCCCAAGCTCGATGGCGGAATAGGTGGCCGGCAGCGCCATGGTCGTCTCCCCCTCGCATCCTCATCCGATGCGGCATTGCGCGGAGTGCCCCTCCGCAATCGATTTCACCGGGTTTATTAGCCGGAGTTCCCGCCGCTTCCAATGGGGGCGTGAAGGGTTTTTTTAGGCTATTGCATCGTTGCCGGACCCTGCCGGGCCAGTGGGGCGGATTCACCGGCCGGATTTACGCTTGTGTTAGGATTTGCCTGCGTAACGTCCCTCAATGAACAGGGCGTGGGCCGGCATGGCGATGATCGAGAGTTTGCGGCGCTTTTTCGCCGTTCCGGAGGAGCCGGAACTGGTCCTGGCGCAGGCGCGCGCGCTCAGCGGGCAAATCCCGCTCATGTATGGCATCCTGCTGGTCAATTCGCTGGCGCTGGCGGCCACCCACCAGGAGGCCCCTGCCCTGCTGCGGCTTCACATTCCGGCCGCGCTGGCGCTGATCTGCGCCATCCGCATTTTCACCTGGTGGCGCTCGCGCGACAGGCAGATCGACTACAGCCAGGCGCGCCGCCTGCTCGGCTCCACCGTGGCGGTGGCGGCCGTGCTGGGCGCCGGCTTCGCCGCCTGGGCGCTGAGCCTTTACCCCTATGGCGACGCCTTCCAGCAATCGCACGTCGCCTTCTACATGGGCATCACCAGCATTTGCTGCGTGTTCTCGCTGACGCATCTGCGCGCCGCCGCCATGATCGTCGCGGTGGGGGTGCTGGTGCCGTTCACCTTGTTTTTCGTCAGCACCGGCAATCCGGTCTTCGCGGCGCTGGCCATCAACCTGGTGCTGGTGGTGGCGGCGCTGATGTGGATCCTGTTCGGCAATTTCCGCAATTTCGCCGAGGTGGTGGCCGCGCGCACCGAAATGGAGCGCAAGCAGGCCGAAACCCAGCGCCTGTCGGACGAAAACCATCGGCTGGCCAATATGGACAGCCTGACGGGACTGCCCAACCGCCGCTCCTTCGTCCGCTTCCTGCAGGCAGCGCTGGAAAAGGCGGACGCCGAGGGCCGGCAGATCGCCGTGGCGCGGCTGGACCTGGACAATTTCAAATCGGTCAATGACATTTTCGGCCAGATCACCGGCGACAGCGTGCTGGTCGAAGTGGGCAACCGCATCAACGCCATGCGGCACAATTCGACATTCGTCGCCCGCCTCGGCTCGAACAATTTCGCCCTGGTGCTGACCGAGAACACCGACACGGCCGGTCTGGAGCGATGCGGCCGGAAACTGACCGATGCCATGCGCTCCTCGTTCGAATGCAAGCTGGGCACAGTGCATCTTTCCGCCTCCGCCGGCTTTGCCCTGTCCCGCAAAGGCGATACGGCCGACACGCTGTTCGACCGGGCCGACTATGCAACCTGGCTGGCCAAGCGCGAGGCGCGCGGCCAGGCGCTGGTATTTTCCGAGCACCACGCCGGCGCGCTCAAGCGCATAAGGCAGATGGAGCATGCGCTGCTGACCGCCGATCTCGATGCGGAAATCCATATCCTGTTCCAGCCGCAATTCGACGTGTCGCTCAACCGCACCACCGGCTTCGAAGTGCTGGCGCGCTGGCGGAGCCCGCTGCTGGGCGAGGTCTCGCCGGGCGACTTCATCCCCCTGGCCGAGCGCGTCGGCATGATCTCCAAGATCACCCAGACTGTGCTGCGCAAGGCGCTGGCGGTGTCGGCGAAATTGCCCCGCTCCATGCGGCTCTCGGTCAATCTGTCAGCGCACGATCTGAGCTCGACCACCGCCATCGAGGCGATCGTGGCGCTGATGGAAGCGGCGGGCAAACCCTGCCGGGTGGATTTCGAAATCACCGAAACCGCGCTGATGCACGATTTCGAGCAGGCCAGCGACGGGTTGCTGGCCTTGCTGGCGCTGGGTTCGCGCATCGCCCTGGACGATTTCGGCACCGGCCATTCCAGCCTCACCCATGTGCAGAAGCTGCCGCTGGACCGCATCAAGGTGGACCGCAGCTTCGTGGCCGAGGTGACGAGCGACCCGACCAGCCGCGCCATCGTCAAGACCACGGTGGAGCTGTGCCGGAACCTGGGCATTTCCTGCGTGTTCGAGGGCATCGAGACCCAGGAGCAGCTCGACGTGCTGCTGGCGCTGGGCGGCACGGTGATGCAGGGATACCTGTTCGGCCGGCCCATGGACGAGGCCATGCTGGCCCAGCACATCGCCGAAGCCCCGCGCGCCGCCCGGCGCCATGCCGGGCGGACTTTGCGGCGGACCGCCTAAAGCGCCCCCGAGCCCTCGATATCGAGGAAGCCGCCCGACTGCCGCTCCCACAGGCGGGCGTAATGGCCACCCGAGGCGAGAAGCTGGGCATGGGTGCCCTCCTCCACGATACGGCCCTTTTCCAGCACCACCAGGCGATCCATGGCGGCGATGGTGGAGAGGCGATGGGCGATGGCGATGACCGTCTTGCCCCGCATGAGGCTGGTCAGCTGCTCCTGAATGGCCGCCTCGACCTCGGAATCGAGGGCGGAGGTGGCTTCGTCCAGCACCAGGATCGGGGCGTTCTTGAGCAGCACGCGGGCGATGGCGACGCGCTGGCGCTGGCCGCCGGAGAGCTTGACGCCCCGTTCGCCCACATGGGCGTCATAGCCGGTGCGGCCGGTGGGATCGGCCAGCCCCAGGATGACGTCATGGACCCTGGCCTGCTCGGCGGCCCGGATCATTTCCTCATCGCTGGCCGATTGCCGGCCATATTTGAGGTTCTCGCGCACCGAGCGGTGCAGGAGCGACGTATCCTGGCTGACAAGGCCGATGGCGGCCCGCAGGCTTTCCTGGGTCACCTCGCGCACATCCTGGCCGTCGATGCGGATGCCGCCGGCCTGCACGTCGAACATGCGCAGGGCGAGGTTGACCAGCGTCGACTTGCCCGAGCCGGACCGGCCGACAAGGCCGATCTTCTCGCCCGGCGCCACGGTGAGGCTGAAATCATCGATGACCGAGCCGTCCTTGCCGCGCCAGTAGTTGAAGCTGACCCGGTCATAGACCAGTTCGCCTTGCGTGACGGCGAGCGGGGCGGTGCCGGGCGCATCGAGCATGGTCAAGGGCTGGGCAATGGTGTCCATCGAATCGCGGGCATTGCCGATCTGGCGGAAGATGTTGGAGCCGATCTCCAGGATCCAGCCGCTCATGTTCATGATCTGCAAGGCGAAGGGAATGGCGGTGGCCACCGCGCCGGCGGTGAGCACGCCATCGTTCCAGCCGCTGAGCGCCAGCCAGGTGACCGAGACCACCAATGCGGCGTTGAGCAGGAACAGCACCGACCACATGGCGGTGAACACCCGCATCAGCTTGCGGAAGCCGATGGCGTGGGCGAGCACGGAATCGGCCACATACTGGTCTTCATGACCGCCGGTGGAGAAGGTCTTGAGCGTCTGGATATTGGTGTAGCTGTCCACGATGCGCCCGGTCATCACCGACTTGGCTTCGGAAAGCTCCTCCGAATAGCGGGCGATGAGCGGCATGGTGATGGCAAAGAGGATGGCATAGAACAAAAGCCACACCGCGATGGGCACCAGCAGCACCGGATCGAGCTGGGCCAGCACGACGATGGCCACTACCACGAAGACCAGCGCATACCAGGCCGCGTCTATGGTGAGGTTGACCCCGATCTCGATGGCCTCGCCGGCCTGGATGACCTTGTTGGCGACGCGGCCGGCGAAATCGTTCTGGAAGAAGGTCCAGCTCTGGCGGATGACATGCCAGTGGCTCTGCCAGCGCACCAGATCGACCAGATTGGGGACGATGGCGTGGTTGCGGATGAGGGTATCGAAGAAGAAGGCCATCGGCCGCACCAGGGCGACCACGAAGATCATCCAGAGCAGGGTCTGTCCGTGCTGGGTGAAGATCTCGCCGGGGGCGGTGGTGGCCAGCATGCCGACCACCAGGCCGACGAAGACGGGCATGAGCGCGTCGGCCACCGAACCGATGGCGACAAGGCCGATGCGGATGGCGAAGGCGACGCGGAACTGGCCGATGAAATAGCTGACGAAGGGACGAAGGCCCATGGGCGGCTGGCGGTTTTCGGCCAGGGCGACGGGCGAATAGAGGGTGTCGAAGAAATCGACGACGCGGTTGAACATTTTGAGCTCATGAAGTGAGCCGCGCCTGAGGGAAGCCTGGCTTCCGGATCAGGTTCGGAGACGATCGATGGGTGTGCATGGGTCCTGGCAGGCGCCGATATGGCCGGGCAGGGTTCGGGTCAGGTCGATGTCACCCATCTGGGTTCTCCTTGCTTGCATTCGGAATTGAGGAGGAAGGCGGCCGCTACTGGGCCGCCTCCCCGATCTGGTCGGCGTCGATGAAGCCGCCGGACTGGCGATGCCAAAGCTGGCTGTAGATGCCGCCGGCGTCAACGAGCTGGGCATGGGTGCCCTCCTCGACGATGCGGCCCTTGTCCAGCACGACCAGCCTGTCCATCATGGCGATGGTGGAGAGGCGATGGGCGATGGCGATCACCGTCTTGCCGTCCATCAGGCGTTGCAACTGGCTCTGGATGGCCGCCTCGACCTCGGAATCGAGGGCGGAGGTGGCTTCGTCCAGCACCAGGATCGGCGCGTTCTTGAGCAGCACGCGGGCAATGGCGATGCGCTGGCGCTGACCGCCGGAAAGCTTCACGCCGCGCTCGCCCACATGGGCGTCATAGCCCTTGCGGCCCTTGAGGTCGGTGAGCGTGGCGATGAAGTCGGCGGCCTCGGCCTGCTCGGCCGCGGCGTGCATCATCTCCTCGGTGGCGTCGGGCCGGCCATAGAGGATGTTGTCGCGCACCGAGCGGTGCAGGAGCGACGTGTCCTGCGTCACCACCCCGATATTGGCGCGCAGGCTGTCCTGCGTCACCTCGGCGATGTCGTGGCCGTCGATGAGGATGCGCCCGTCCTGCCGGTCGTAGAAGCGCAGCAGCAGGTTGACGATGGTGGACTTGCCGGCGCCCGAGCGGCCGACAAGGCCGATCTTCTCGCCGGGCTGGATATGCAGGTTCAGCCCCTCGATGACGCCCTTGTCCTTGCCGTAGTGGAAGGAGATGTTCTCGAAGCGAATGTCGCCCTGCACCGGGCCGATGGGGCGGGCCGTCGGCTTGTCGGCAACCACGCGCGGCAGCGAGATGGAGGAGATGCCGTCGCGCACGACGCCGATATTCTCGAACAGCGCCGACATTTCCCACATGACCCACTGGCTCATGCCCTGGAAGCGCAGCACCAGCGCCGCGGCCACGGCAATGGCGCCCGGCGTCATATTGCCGTTGAGCCATTGCCAGATGCCCACCGCGAAAACGGCAAACAGCAGGGTGCAGTTCATGACGGTGATGGTGCATTGCAGCACCGTCACCATGCGCATCTGCTTGTGCACGGTGGAGAGGAAGCCATCCATGGATTCGCGGGCATAGGCCTCCTCCCGGTGCGAATGGGAGAAGAGCTTGACCGTGGCGATATTGGTGTAGCTGTCGACGATCCGCCCGGTCATGATCGAGCGCGCATCGGCCTGCTCCTCGGAAATCTTGCCCAGGCGCGGGATGAAATAGCGCATGAGCAGGATGTAGCAGACCAGCCAGACCACGAAGGGCAGCGCCAGCCAGGGATCGCTGAGAAAGGCCAGCACCACGGCGCCCGAGAAATAGACGATCACATAGACCGTCACATCCAGCACCTTCATCACCACTTCACGCACGGCCAGCGCGGTCTGCATCAGCTTGGCGCCGATGCGGCCGGCGAACTCGTCCTGGAAATAGCTCATGGACTGGCGGATGAGGTAGCGATGCGCCATCCAGCGGATGCGCTGGGGGAAATTGCCCAGCAGCGTCTGATGGATAATCATCGAATCGGTGATCTGGAGCAGCGGAATGGCCAGCAGCAGCAGCGCGGCCATGCCGGCGAGCTTCCAGCCCTCATCGGCCAGGAAGGTGGCCTTGTCGGCCGACCCCAGCCAATCGACGATGGAGCCCATGAAGCCGAAAAGCGAGATTTCGAGCAGGGCGATGCCGGCGCCCAGCACCGTCATGGCGGCGAGCCAGCGCTTGGCCCCGTCGCTGTAATGCAGGCAGAAGGCGAGCAGCCCCTTGGGAGGCAGATCGGGCTCGCCGAGCGGATAGGGATTGATACGCCTCTCGAACCAACGCAGCATGGATGCACCAAAAAGAAAAACCGGAACAGACCGCCCTTGTGACCTTCCCCGCCAGACAGCCCGTGTCAGCAGCATGAAGGCCGGCCCTGCCCGGCTGGAAATTCGGAATCCGGCTCGATACGCGGAAGGCGCAGAGGAGCCACGGCCCCGACCGGGGAAAGCCCCCTCCCCAATGCCACATTGTTTGGCTTAAAAGAGAGGACCGGAGCGGTCGATGGCCGATCAGGATACACGAAAGCGGCGAAACTGCTGTTGCCGCGCCGCCACATTTGTTTTCAGACCGATGAGGTCACGGGACTTCCGATGCGCACCGAAACCGAGCACACCATCTATCTCAAGGATTACGCCCCCAGCCCCTATCGCATCACCGCGGTGGACCTCGATTTCGCCATCGAGGCCGACACCACGCGGGTGCGGGCGCAACTGAGCGTCGAGCCGCGCGCGGACACCGCGCCGGGCACGCCGCTGGTGCTGGACGGGGACGAATTGAGCCTAAGTTCCATCGCCATCGATGGCGCGCCGCTGGTGCTTTCGGCCTATGCGGCCGACGCCAATGGGCTGACGCTTTTCGAGCCGCCGCTGCGGCGCTTCGTGCTCGAAACCGAGGTGCGGCTGAAGCCCGAGGGCAACACCAAGCTGATGGGGCTCTATCGCTCCAGCGGCACCTGGTGCACGCAATGCGAGCCGGAGGGGTTCCGCCGCATCACCTATTTCCTCGACCGGCCGGACAATCTGGCCACCTATCGGGTGCGCATGACCGCCCCCGTGGCGCTGGCGCCGGTGCTGCTGGCCAATGGCAATCTGGTGGATCGGGGTGATGCCGGCGAGGGGCGGCACTTCGCCGTCTGGGACGACCCCTTCCCCAAGCCCTCCTATCTCTTTGCCATGGTCGCCGGCGACCTGGGCTCGATCCGCGACAGCTTCACCACCGCCTCGGGGCGCAAGGTGGACCTGGCCATCTATTGCAGCCATGGCAATGAGGACAGGTGCCTCTGGGCCATGGACAGCCTCAAGCGTTCCATGGCCTGGGACGAGCGCCGCTTCGGGCGCGAATACGACCTCGACGTCTTCAACATCGTGGCGGTGAGCGACTTCAATTTCGGCGCCATGGAGAACAAGGGGCTCAACATCTTCAACGACCGGCTGGTCTTCGCCCGGCCGGAGACCGCCACCGATGGCGACTATGACGGCATCGAGCGGGTCATCGCCCACGAATATTTCCACAACTGGACCGGCAACCGCGTCACCTGCCGCGACTGGTTCCAGCTCTGCCTCAAGGAAGGGCTGACGGTTTACCGCGACCAGGAATTCACCAGCGACGAGCGCAGCCGCGCCGTGAAGCGCATTTCCGACGTGACGACGCTGCGCCGGGCCCAATTCCCCGAGGATGGCGGGCCGCTGGCGCATCCGGCGCGGCCCGATAACTATAGGGAAATCAATAACTTCTACACGACCACGGTCTATGAGAAGGGCGCCGAGATCGTGCGCATGCTGGCGACGCTCCTCGGGCGCGAGCGCTTCCGCAAGGGGCTGGACCTGTATTTCGAGCGGCATGACGGCGAGGCCACCACCATCGAGGCGTTCCTGGCCGCCTTCGCCGATGCCAATGGCGTCGACCTCGACCAGTTCAGGACCTGGTATCTGCAGGCCGGCACGCCGCGGCTGCATGTGGACGAGCATTACGACGCGGCCAGCCAGACCTATCGGCTGAAGCTGCGGCAGGAGACGCCGCCGACGCCGGGCCAGCCGGAAAAGGCGCCGCTGGTGCTGCCGATCCGGTTCGGGCTCATCGGCCCCAATGGCAGCCCCATGGGCTGGAGCGGGGTGAGCGGCGCGGAGGTGCGCGACGACCTCATCGTGCTCGACGCCGAAAGCGCAGAGGTGGTGTTCACCGGCGTTTCCAGCCGGCCCGTGGCGTCGCTGCTGCGCGAATTTTCGGCCCCCGTCATCCTGGAAAGCCAGGCCAGCCCGGAGGATCGGCTGTTCCTCGCCCGGCATGACAGCGATCCCTTCAACCGCTGGCAGGCCCTGCAGGACGTGGGCATGGCGCTGGCCGTGAGCAAGGCGCGCGGCGAGGCGGCCGATGCCGGGGCGCTGGCCGCGCTCAGCCAGGCCATGGCGGACACGCTGGCCAGCACCACGCTGGACGACGCCTTCAAGGCGCTGGCGCTGACCCTGCCCGACGAGGCGCTGATCGGGCGCGCCCTCGGCAAGGACATCGATCCGGACCGCATTCACCAAGCCCGCGAGGGGCTGATGCGCGCCGTGTTCGAGCCGCTCGCCATGCCGCTGCTCGAGGCCTATCAGGGGCTCGGCAGCGATGCCCCCTATGCGCCCGACCCGGCCAGCACGGGGCGGCGCGCGCTGCGCAACCGGGCGCTGGGCCTGCTGGTGGCCAGCGAGGCCCCGGGCGCGGCGGTTCTGGCGGCGCAGCAATATGCCGGCGCCGGCAACATGACCGACCGGCTGGCGGCGCTCTCCATCGCCGTGGGCGCCAATACGCGCGAGGCGGCGGGCATGCTGGCCGATTTCCGCACCCGCTTCGGCGGCGATCCGCTGGTTCTGGACAAATGGCTGGCCGTCACCGCCAGCGCCCCGCGCGACGGGGTGATCGAGGACATGCAGGCGATCCTGGCCGATCCGGGCTTTCCGCGCACCAATCCCAACCGGCTGCGCGCGCTGGTGGGCACCTTCGCCATGAGCAACCCCACCCAGTTCACCCGCGCCGACGGCGCCGGCTTCCGCTTCGTCACCGGTTTCGTGGCCGAGGTGGACCCGATCAACCCGCAGGTGGCGGCGCGCGTGCTCACCGGCTTCCGCATCTGGCCGATGCTGGAGCCGGCGCGGCGGGAGGCGGCCAAGGCCGCGCTCACCGCCTTGCAGGCGCAGGGCGGGCTCAGCCGCAACACCGCCGACATCCTGGCGCGGACGCTGGCGGGGTGAAATTTTTGGAAGAATTTTTCTCCGCCCCTAAGTGATTCTGGAGACTCACGATTTCGTCATCCCCTCCCCGCTCGCCCGGGGAGGGGTCTGGACAGTTGATTCGGGCTGATTCATTGTTCGGTACAGGGCAAATCGGTCGGGGTTAAATCCCTCACAGGATGGAGAATTTCATGCGGTCGGCGGAGACATCCGGCGCCAGCGCTATCGGATTCGGCGCGGGCAGGAGTGAAATCGGCAGTGGCCCCGTGAATGACCTGTCGAGGGCGGCAATTCCTCCCGTCGCCATGGCGGTGCTGCTCACCGCGTGGGCCGCCGCCAGCCTTTTCATCGCCTATGACGTGCTGACCAGCATGGGCGCGGCGGAATTTCCCGACACCGCGCTCTGGCCCGGCATCGCCCAGCGCGGCGGGGTGGCGCTCACCCTGGCGACGCTGTTCGGACTGGTGGCGGCGCTGCGCTGGAACGGGGACATGCCCGACCGCACGCAGCGGCACAATTACCAGACGCTGGCCTCGGCCATTCCGATGGGCGTGGCCTGCTGGACGCGGACGGGGCAGCTCATCGTCTGCAACGAACATTACCGCAGCGGGCTGGGCATGGGCAAAACCGGCCTCACCTATCAGCAGGCGGTCAAGCGCATCACCATGGGCGGTTATATCAAGCTGGTGAGCGAGGATGACGGCAACCGCATGATGGAGCTGCACCGCGATGACGGCACCTGCCTGCTCATCGACGAGCGCCCGCTGGGCGACGGGGGCTTCATGACGCTGGTGAGCGACATCACCGAGGCCAAGAAGACCGATTCCCTGCTCCACACCATCCGCCAGGAGCAGCGCCTGCTGGCCCGCCGCTATCACGAGGAAAAGCTCAAGGCCGAGGCGGCCAGCCGCTCCAAGACCAATTTCCTCGCCCATCTCAGCCACGACATCCGCACGCCGCTCAACCACATCATCGGCTTTGCCGAATTGATGCGGCACGAAACCTTCGGGCCGCTCGGCGATGCGCGCTATGGCGATTATCTCAAATCCATCCAGACCTCGGGCGAGCACCTGCTGGCCAGCTTCGCCACCATCCTGGAACTGGCCGAGCTCGAAAGCGGCCAGAAGGCGCTGCGCAGCGAGCCGGTGGCGGTGGACGAGCTTCTCGACTCCATGGTGCAGCGCTTCCGCGCCCAGGCGGTGCGGGCGGGCGTCCTGTTCGTCCTGGGCGAAGCCAGCGGGGCGGTGGTGCATGCCGATCCGCTGGGCCTGTCGCGCATGATCGGCAATCTGGTGGAAAATTCCCTGCGCTTCACCCCCTCGGGCGGGCGGGTGACGCTGGCGGCCTTCGCCGCCCATGACGGGGTGGTGATCGAAGTGACCGACACCGGCATCGGCATGAGCGAGGAGCGGCTGGCGAGCCTGTCGCAGCCTTTCGCGCTGGGCGACGCCGCCTTTACCCGCGAAGGCGTGGGCTCGGGGCTGGGCATCGCCATTGCCCGCGCCATTGCCGAGCAGAGCGGGGGCCAGTTGGCCATCGATTCCAGCCCGGCCCTTGGCACCACGGTGGCGATTTCCCTGCCACTGGCCGAAGCCCCCATGCTGCAGGCGGCCTGAGATGATAAACCGGGACTGGCATGAAACGCATCGCATGCCGAAAAACGCCAATCTCGAGCAGCGCATCGACTGGCATATCGAGCATGCCGAGCAATGCGGCTGCCGGGACATGCCCGACAGCGTCAAGCGCGCCCTGGAGCAGCGCGGCACCCCGATCCCGCCCCGGCGAACCGCCGACTAAAAGCGATCAGAGCCCCTTCGCCTTTTCATACCATTGCGCCGCGGCGGCGCTGACTTCGGCACGCATATCGGCCAGGTCGAGTTCGAGCCGGGCGAAATCGGGATAATGGGTCAATCCGGCGAGCAGTTCGCGGAAGGAGCCGGACCAGGCTTCGTCACGGAAGGGATTGAGCAGCGCCGAGCTCACCACCTGCAATACGGTGGAATAGGTTTCATGGATTTCGGCCAGCCGCGCCCCCTGCGGCACGAGGCCGGTTTCCCCCAGCCGGGCGAGCACGCGGGCGGTGGAGGCCTGCGGGGCGGCGATGGCGCCGCCGGCGACCAGTTGCGCCGATTGGGCGATGAATTCGAGATCGACGAGGCCACCCTCGGCCAGCTTGAGATCGAAGGGATGGCGCGCCGGCCGCTCGCGGGCCATCAGCGCGCGCATATCGGTCACGTCCCCGATGGTTTTGGCGGCATCGCGCGGACGGGCCATGACCTCGGCCAGCGCCGCATCGATATCGGCGTCCAGCCCGTCATCGGCGGCGATGACGCGGGCGCGGCTCAGGGCGAGATGTTCCCAGGTCCAGGCATTGTCGCGGTGATAGGCGCGGAAGCCGGCGAGGCTGGTGGCGAGCGGCCCGGCATTGCCCGAGGGGCGCAGGCGCATATCGGCCTCGTAGAGCACACCTTCGGCCGTGGGCGAAGTCACCGCCGCGACCAGCCGCTGGGTGAGGCGGGTATAATAATGATTGGTGCTGAGCGAGCGCTCGCCGTCGGATTCGGTTTCGGGCGCATCATAGAGCAGGATGAAGTCGAGATCGGACGTGGCCGTCATCTCGCGGCTGGCCATCTTGCCGAAGGCGAGCAGGGCCACCCGGCCCCCGGCAATGCGGCCATGGCGGCGCTCGAACTCGCTGCGCACGCTGCCGAACAGCCGGTTGACCAGGGTTTCGGCGAGGGCGGTGAACTGCTCCCCTGCCCCGGTGGCGCTGACCGTGCCCGAGAGCAGGCCCGCCGCGATGAGGAATTTCTGCTCCTGCCCGATGATGCGGGCGCGGTCGATGATCTCCTCATAGGAGCGCGCCTCGGCCAGGAACGCATCGACCTTGGCCACTAGCACGTCGCGGTGGGTCACCTCATTGGCGAAGGCCGGGTCGATCAGCCCGTCCATGACATGGGCGCGATGGATGACCGCCTCGGCCATGCGCGGCGCGGAGGCCATGAGCTGGACGAGCAGCGTGCGCAGATTGGCATGGGCGCGCAGAAGGGCGAAAAGCTGCACGCCGGAGGGCAGGCGCGAGAGGAAATCGTCGAAACGCGCCAGCGCCTCGTCGGCATTGCCGGCCCCGCCCAGCGTGGCGAGAAGCGCCGGCAGAAGCTCGGTCAGATGCGCGCGGGCGGCAGCGGCGCGGGTGGAGGGATAGCTGCCATAATGCCATTTGCGCACGGTCTCGATGGCCTTGTGCGCATCGGAAAAGCCCATGGCGGAAAGGGTTTCGAGCGTGCCCGGATCGTCGTCATTGCCGGTGAAGACGAGGTTGCCCTCGCCGCTCCCCAGCGTTTCCCCTTCGGTGAAGAGCTCGGAATAATAGCCCGCCACCCGCTCCAGCGCCGCCCGGTAGCGGGCCTCGAAGGCGGCAAGGTCCGCCTCGCCCATCAGCCGGCCGATAATGGCGACCTCGTCAGCGGAGGGCGGCATGGTGTGGGTCTGCTCGTCGCGCAGCATTTGCAGACGGTTCTCCACGGCGCGCAGGAACCAGTAGGTCTCGGTCAGCTCGCGCGCGGCCTTGGGTGTGATCCAGTTGGCGCCGGCCAGCGCCGCCAGCGCCTCGGCGGTGGGACGCATGCGCAGGGCCTTGTCGCGGCCGCCGGCGATCAATTGCTGGGTCTGGGTGAAGAATTCGATCTCGCGGATGCCGCCGCGCCCGAGCTTGACGTTGTGGCCCTCGACCCGGATATCCCCGACATTGCGGGCGACATTGATCTGGCGCTTCATCGCCTGGATGTCGGCGATGGTAGCGAAGTCGAGATGCTTGCGCCAGACATAGGGCGCCAGCTCGCGCAGGAACGCTTCGCCCACCGCCCGGTCGCCGGCGCAGGGGCGGGCCTTGATCCAGGCGGCGCGTTCCCAGTTCTGGCCCCGGCTTTCGTAATAGGCCAAAGCGGCGCCGAAGGAGATCGCCACCGGCGTCGCTCCCGGATCGGGCCGCAGGCGCAGATCGGTGCGGAACACATAGCCCTGGCCCTGCTGGTCCTGCATCAGCCCGACCAGCTTCTGCACCATGCGCGAATAGATGCGCGTGGCCTCGCCCGGATCGGCCAGAACGGGCTTTTCGGCATCGAAAAAGGCGACGATGTCGATGTCGGAGGAATAGTTGAGCTCCTGCCCGCCATGCTTGCCCAAGGCGAAGATGGCGAGGCCCGAATTGGCGGCGGTGGCCTCTTCGGCGGGTATGGCCAGCAGCCCCTTTTCGGCGGCGCGGCGCATCAGCAGGTTGAGCGCCGCGTCGAGCGCCACATCGGCAAGGTCGGAGAGGGCGGCCGTGGCGCGCGCCGTCGTCCAGGCTCCGCCGGTTTCGGCGATGGCGGCCAGCAGCGCCACGCGGCCCTTGGCGATGCGCAGCACGGGCGCCAGCGCCGCCTCGCTTTCCACCGTCTGGCCGGCGCCGACGACGCCGGCCAGGGTTTCGGTAAGGGCGGCATCGAGGTCCGTGGCGAGCGCCCCGGCCAGCCATGCGGCATTGGTCCTGGCCAGCCCCAGCAGATAGGGCGCCGCTTCCAGCAGCGGCCCCAGCGCCGGCGCGGCCCGGGCGATGACCTCCCCCTCCCCCGGCGGCAGGCCGGCGCGCCAGGCATCGAATTGGGGCGTAGCGACTTGCGGCAGGGCAGCGAGGGAAATGAGCATGGGAGAGGGATAGCTTGGCACCAGCGGCTGGGCAAGGCACAACACCACGCCTCATCCACCGGGTCATTCCGGCGCAGGCCGGAATCCATGCTGAAGGCTATCCCCCGGCACCAGGGTGCTTGGAAGCATGCGGATATGGATTCCGGCCTGCGCCGGAATGACCCGGTGAAGGGGAAACACTATCGAGCCAGCCTAAGCGGCCGGCAAATCGATCACCGCCCGCACACCCGGCGCATTGTCCTCGATGCGGAAAGCCCCGCCATGCAGGCGGGCCACGGCGTTGACGAGGGAAAGGCCCAGCCCCGAGCCGGGTTCGGAGCGGCTCTTCTCCAGCCGCACGAAGCGCTCCAGGACCCGGGCGCGGTCGGGCTCGGCGATGCCGGGGCCGTTATCGGCCACCGCGATCAAAACGCGCCCGTTTTCGCGGCGCAGGCCGACGCTTATATGCCCTTCGCCGCCGCCTTCGGGCCGGGCATATTTCACCGCGTTTTCGAGCAGGTTGACCATGGCCTGCCCGATCAGCTCGCGGTTGGCGCGCAGATGCACGCCCTCCTCGATGGCGGTTTCGACGAGGATGCCGGCATCCTCGGCCACCGGGCCGTAAAGCTCGGCCACATCGGCCACCACGGCGCTGACATCGATGTCGACCAGAGCGCCGGAGGGCGCGCCGGCCTCGGCGCGGGCGATCATCAGCAGCGCGTTGAAGGTGCGGATCAGCCGGTCGCTTTCGGCGATGGTGGTTTCCAGCGCCTGCTGGCGCATCTCGTCGGTGGCGCCGTCGCGCAGGGCGGATTCGGCCTGGCTGCGCAGCCGGGTCAGCGGGGTCTTGAGGTCGTGCGCGACATTGTCGGTCACCTCCTTGAGACCCTGCAGCAATTGCTCGATGCGGTCGAGCATGGCGTTGAGATTGGTGGCGAGACCATCGAACTCGTCATTGCGCCGCGTCACCGGCACCCGCTCGGACAGATTGCCCGACATGATCTTGGTGGAGGTGTCGCGGATGGTGTCGATGCGGTGGAGCACGCGGCGGGCGGTGATGCCGCCGGCGATGATGGAGAAAAGGATGATGCCGAGCACGCCGAAGAGGAAGCTCTGCACGATGATGGCGGAAAAGCCGCGCCGCTCGACCACGTCGCGCCCGACCACGAGGCGCATGCCATTGCTCAGCTCCACCGAGCGCACCACGGCAAAGCCGCTGCGCCCGCCTTCGGGGGTTGCGTCGGACGCCCCCCAGAAGGGATTGGCCCGCTCATAGTCGAAGCTGTAGATGCCCGGCTCGATGAGCACGTTGGCCGGAACGTCGGTGACGTTGCCGAGCAGGAACTGGCCCGAGGCATCGCCCAGGTAATAGACGCCCGGCCCCGGCGCGCGCGCGATGCGGTCGAGTGCGAAGGCCAGCGCGCGCACGCCCTGCTCGGCGTCGATGCGCTGGAACATGCGCACTTCGCGGTCGATGTCGCCCGCCTGCTGGCGCTGGATCTGCACGCTGGATTGCCAGGTGATGAAGGCCAGCAGCAGGATGGCGAAGAGCGAGAAGATGAGGATGAAGGTGGCGGTCAGCCGGACGGTGGAGGTGCGCCAGAGCTGGACGAAGCGGGACACGGCCTACTCGCGGATCATGTAGCCGGCGCCGCGCACCGTATGCAGCAGGGGCGTCGCGTGGCCCTTGTCGATCTTGGAGCGCAGGCGCGACATATGCACGTCGATGACATTGGTCTGGGGGTCGAAATGATAGTCCCAGACATTTTCCAGAAGCATGGTGCGCGTCACCACCTTGCCGGCATTCTTCATCAGATATTCGAGCAGGCGGAATTCGCGCGGCTGGAGCAGGATGGCCTCCCCGCCGCGCTCCACCTTGCGCGAGAGCCGGTCGAGCGAAAGATCGGCAACGGCATAGCTGGTGGCGGCTTCCGAGGGACTGGAGCGGCGCGCCAGCACTTCCACGCGCGCCAGAAGCTCGGTGAAGGCATAGGGCTTGGTGAGATAGTCGTCGCCGCCCGAGCGCAGGCCGGTGACGCGGTCGTCCACCTCGCCCAGCGCCGACAGGATGAGCACCGGGGTCTTGTCGCCCTCGGCGCGCAGCGATTCGATGATGGAAAGCCCGTCGCGGCGGGGCAGCATGCGATCGACGATGAGCACGTCGTAATCCATGCCCGAGGCCATGGCGTAGCCGGTTTCGCCGTCGGCGGCGTGGTGGGTGATATGGCCGGCCTCGTCCAGCGCCTGGATGAGATAGCTGGCCGCCTCGCGGTCATCCTCAATCAGCAGGATTTTCACCCGGGGGCTCCGTGGCTGTGGGGAGAAGGGACCCCGGAGCCGAAGCTCCGGGGCCGGGATGGGTCATTCGCCCAGCGGCAGGCCGATATAGCGGGCGCTGCCATCGCGGCTGGCCTTGACCAGGGCGGTGTTGCGGCCCTGGGCCTTGACGCCGTCGAGCGCCTTTTCGAACTCGTCCAGCGAGCTCACCGGGGTGTTGTTGACCTCGAGGATCGTGTCGCCCACGGCCAGGCCCTTGGAGGCCGCGGCCGAATCCGGGTCGACATTCTGGATCAGCAGGCCGCCCGAACCGTCGGCATTGGGCACGAGGCTCAACCCGACGCTGGATTCGGTGGGCAGCTCGGCCGGGGGCACCGGCGCCTGCTGCTCATCGGCCTGGGTCGCGGCGGCTTCGTTGAGCGTGCCGAGCTTGACCGACAGCTTGGTCTCGGCCCCGTCGCGCCAGATGGTCAGTTCGACCGTGGTGCTGGGCGACTTGCCGGCAATAGTGCGGCTCAGGTCAAGCGCGTCATCGATGGGGTCGCCATCGACGGCGGTGATGATGTCGCCGGACTTGACGCCCGCGGGGCCGGCAGGGCCGTCCTCGGCGATATTGCTGACGATGGCGCCCTTGGGATTGGCCAGGCCCGCCCCGTCGGCGATGTCGCGGTTGACGTCCTGGATGCCGACGCCGAGATAGCCGCGGGTGACGGTGCCGCTGTCGATAAGCTGCTGGACGATGCCCTTGACCGTGGCGGCGGGGATGGCGAAGGCGATGCCGACATTGCCGCCATTGGGCGAATAGATGGCGGTGTTGACGCCGACCACTTCACCCTTGGTGTTGAAGGCGGGGCCGCCGGAATTGCCGGTGTTCACCGCCGCGTCGATCTGCAGGAAATCGCCGTAATTGGAACCGCCGATATTGCGGCCCGAACCGGAGATGACGCCCACGGTGACGGTGCCGCCCAGGCCGAAGGGATTGCCCACCGCGACCACCCAGTCGCCAACGCGGCTCTGGTCGGTCTCGAAATTGACGAAGGGCAGGTCGGTGCCTTCGATCTTGAGCACGGCGAGGTCGGTGCGTTCGTCGGTGCCGACGATCTTGGCTACCTGCTCGGTGCCGTCGTCGAAGACCACGGTGACCTTGGTGGCGTCGGTGACGACGTGGTTATTGGTCACCACATAGCCGTCGGCCGAAACGATGAAGCCCGAGCCGGCGGCCATGAACTGGCGCGGACGCTGGGGCCGCTGCGGGGCCTGCTGGCCGAACTCGCCGCCGAACTGGTCGAAGAAATCCTTGAAGGGGTGGCCTTCGGGCAGGTCGGGGAAGTTGAACTCGAAATTGCCGCCGCCGCGCCGCACGGTGCGGGGGCTTTCCTCGGCTTCCACCAGGATGGAGACCACGGCCGGCTTGACCGCCTCGACCAGATCGGCAAAGCCGGCCTGGGGCTGGACGGTCTGGGGCACCACGATCTGGGCGACGTTCTGCACCTGGGCATTGGCGGCCTGGCCAGTCATGACGAAGGCGGTGCCGACACCGCCGATACCGACCAGCAGGGCAAGGGCAGAAGCCCCGAGCCAGCGGCTGGTACGCTTGAGAATTGACGAGCGCATCTGAATTCTTCTCCTTCGCAAGCCCTCACAGCTTATGGGGCAGAGATATGGACCCTGCCATCTTTCTGCGAGGTTGCGCCAACATTAAACCTTGGCAATGTTGCGGGCGGGAATGGGGCAACAAACCGGCCGGCAGCAGGCTAACGCGGGGGAGAGCGATCCAGTTCGTCCAACGCCGCCTGTTCCTCGGGGCTGAGCGCGCTGGCAGGGGGCCGGCGGCGGCGCGCGGCAAGGGCAAGCGCCCCCAGGCCCGCCAACAACAGCGTGGGCGCCGCGATCCAGAGCAGCACGGTATGCTCGTTGAGGCGGGGGTTGAGCAGCACATATTCGCCGTAGCGGTCGACCAGATATTGGCGCACCGCCTCGTCGCTGTCGCCCGCCACCAGCCGCTCGCGCACCAGGATGCGCAATTCCCGCGCCAGGTCGGCGTCGCTGTCGTCGATCGACTGATTCTGGCAGACCAGACACCGCAGGCCGGCCGAAATCTCGCGGGCGCGCTGCTCGAGCGCCGCATCGGGCAGGATTTCGTCCGGGTTCACCGCCAGCGCCGGGGTGACCAGGCACAGGGCCAGCATAAGCGCGCGCAGCCAGATCATGGCGCCACCCTCGCTGCGACACGTGCCGCCTGCTTGGGGGCGCCGACGCGCAGGCGCCGGTCGGTGAGGGAGAGGAAGCCGGCAAAGGCCATGACCAGCGCCCCCAGCCAGATCAGCGTCACATAGGGCTTGTGCCAGATGCGGATAACGTGGGTGTCGTCCAGCGGCTCGCCCAGTTGCAGATAGAGCTGGGAGAAACCATAGGTCTCGATGGCCGCCTCGGTGGTCGGCATGCCGCTGGCCACATAGGTGCGGCGGTCGGCCAGGGTCTGGCGCGTCGAGCCATCGGGCGCGGTGATGGTGAAGCGCCCCTCGTCGGACATGTAGTTGGGGCCCGGCACCTGCCCGAAGCTCTCGAAGCTGATGACATAGCCGGAAAGCTCGGCGGCTTCGCCGGGGTTGAGCGTAGTCACCAACTCGGTTTCCCAGGCGCTGGTGGCGACGATCCCCAGGACGGTCAGCCCCAGCCCCAAATGGGCAATGGCGGTGGACCAGGCCGAGCGCGGCAGGCCGACCAGCCGGCGCAGGCTGTCCCTCACGGGAATACGCCCCACCTTGCCGCGCTCGATCAGTTCGGCGATGGCCCCGAACACCACCCAGAAGCCCAGCAGCAGCCCCAGGGGCGCCATGGAGATGGAAACCCCGCCCAGGGCGGAGATGAGGATGGCGAGGAACACCGCCAGCGCCCCTGCCCCCACCAGCCTTTGCGCGGCGGCCAGCACGTCGGCGCGCTTCCAGGCCAGCAGCGGCCCGAAGGGCAGCACGAGCAATAGCGGCGCCATCAGCGCCCCGAAGGTGAGGTTGAAGAAGGGCGCGCCCACCGAGATGGTGGTGCCGGCCAGCGCGTCGAGCAACAGCGGATAGAGCGTGCCGACCAGGATGGCGCCCACCGCGGTGGCGAGGAAGAGATTGTTGAGGATCAGCGCGCCCTCGCGGCTGATGGGGGCAAAGAGCCCCCCCTGGCGCAGCGCCGGGGCGCGCAAGGCAAACAGGAAGAAGGCCCCGCCGATGACCGCGGCCAGCAGCGTCAGGATCACCAGCCCGCGCGTGGGATCGCTGGCGAAGGTATGCACCGAGGTGAGGATCCCCGAGCGCACGAGGAAAGTGCCCAGCAGCGAGAGCGAGAAGGTGATGATGGACAGGAACACCGTCCAGATCTTGAGCGCGTTGCGCTTTTCCATCACCAGCGCCGAATGCAGCAGCGCCGTGCCGGCCAGCCAGGGCATGAAGCTGGCATTTTCCACTGGGTCCCAGAACCACCAGCCGCCCCAGCCCAGCTCGTAATAGGCCCAGTAGGAGCCCATGGCGATGCCCAGCGTCAGGAAGGTCCAGCTCAGCAGCGCCCAGGGCCGCACCCAGCGCGCCCAGGCCTGGTCGATGCGCCCCGAAACCAGCGCTGCGATGGCGAAGGAAAAGCAGATCGAAAAGCCGACATAGCCGGCATAGAGCAGCGGCGGATGCAGGGCGAGGCCGATATCCTGCAACACCGGGTTGAGGTCGTTCCCCTCCATAGGCGCGGGAAAGACGCGCGCGAAGGGGTTGGAGGTAAAGAGCGTGAAGCCGGTGAAGGCGGCGGTGAGCAGGCTTTGCGTGGCCAGCACCAGCGCCAGCAGGTCCCCCGGCAGGCGACGCCCGAAGGCGGCCACCATGGCGCCGAAGGCGACAAGGATGAAGATCCACAGCAGCATGGAGCCTTCGTGGTTTCCCCAGACGCCGGAAATCTTGAAGATCAGGGGCTTGAGCGAATGGGAATTGTTGACGGCGAGCAGCAGGCTGAAATCGGAGGTCACGAAGGCCTGGATGAGCGCGGCGAAGGCCACCGCCACCAGCACGAATTGCAGGATGGCGCCCTGGCTCAGCACCAGCGCCACGCGCTGGCCGGCGCGCCAGAAGCCATAGCCGCCCAGCGCCGACACCGCGGCAATGGCGAAGGCGAGGATGAGCGCGAAATGCCCCAGTTCAATACTCACGCGTCACCCCTTTCTTCACCTCTCCCTTCGGGGGAGAGGTGAAGGATGGCCAGCGGGGAACGCCCATCATTGCGCCCCCTCGGGCCGCCATTCGCCCTGGGCCTTGAGCGCCTCGACCACTTCCTTGGGGATGTAGTTCTCGTCATGCTTGGCCAGAACGTTGGTGGCCTTGAAGACGCCCTTTTCGTCCAGGCTCCCCTCCACCACCACGCCCTGCCCTTCGCGGAACAGGTCGGGCAGGATGCCGGTATATTCGGTGGGGATGTCCTCTCCGCCATCGGTCACGGCGAAGCGGTTGAGCTGGCCTTCGCGTTCCCAGTTCATCACCAGCCCGCCGATGCGCACGGGATGGCCGGGGGCGACCTCGCGCGCGATCAGTTCGGTGGGCGAATAGAAGAAGACGATCTGGTCGCGCAGCGCCACCAGCACCAGCGTGGTGGCCAGCGCCAGCACGGCGGCGAGCCCGGCGATGAGGGCGAGGCGCTTCTGCTTGCGCGACCAGCCCTTCTTGCGGATGGCGGTTTGCGTGGTCATGGCTGGGCTCCATTGAGAGAGAGGCCGTTGGCAAGGGCCAGCGTGTCGAGTTCCCCCCGGTCGGTGGCGCGGGGATAGGCGGCGATGGCGGCGGTGAAGGCATCCTGCGCCTTGTCCTTGTCGCCGAGCACGAGATAGGCGCGCACCAGTTGCGTCCATTCCTCCACGCTGCCGCCCGAGGCGGCGAGGCGTTCGGCAAGGCCGGAGACCATGGCCTGGATCATGGCGGTCTGTTCGTCGGCATCGGTGGGGGCGGTGCCGCCGTTTTCGGCCGCAGCCAGCCCCTGCCGCGCCGCCTCCACCCAGGGCTCGTCGCCCTTGGCAAGCGCCAGGGCGTCCTGCCAGGCAGCGATGGCGGCGGGGAAATCGCCCAGGCGGGTCAATTCGGAGGCGAGATAAAGCCGTGAGAGCACATGGGTGGGCTCGGACGCGGCGGCGGCGCGCAATTCCGCCATCGCCTCGGGCGAGCCGGCCTCTCCCGCCGCCAGGATCAGCGCTTCGGCCCGGTGGGTGCGCAGGTCGGCGGTAGGCGCGTCCAGCTCCATCACGCGCCGATAGGCATTGGCGGCATCCTCATAGCGCCCCATTTCGAGATAGGCGGGGGCGATGACGGTCCAGGCGCGCAGGTCGTCGGGATGGGTTTCGAGCTGGGCCTCGATGCGGGCTATGGCGTCGTCGAGATCGATGGTCTGGACCGCCGCCTCGCGCCCGGCCAGCGGCTGGGCCGGCATGTCGGGACGGCCCAGAAAAGCATAGGTGCCCAGCGACAGGGCGGCGATGGCGACAAGGCCCACAAGAAGCGGGGTGCGTCCGAAACTGTCGGTGGGCGTGGCGCGGCCGGCTTCGGCCTTGTGGCGCAGGATCTCGCGCGCCAGCTCGCCCTTGGCGGCCACGGCCTCGGCCTCGCCCAGCTTGCCCGATTGCAGGTCGGCGTCGATCCCGGCCAGGATCAGGCGGAAATCCGCCTCCTCGGCGCCCGTCTGCGCCGGCAGGGCGGCCAGCCGCGGCCCGGCCGCATAATAGAGCGCGGCGCAGGCTATGGCGGTGACGGCAATGGCGATGAACCAGAAAATCATGGGCCCTGAACGCTTCGAACCGGCATGCGGCAAGACACGCCCTTCTATAAGCCCAATGCGGCGAAAAACCACCGAAAGACGCATTCCGGGGGGCGGACGCATTGCCACAGGGCGGGCAGGACCGTGAGCCACCCACAGGACCGTGACCCACCCACCGGGTCATTCCGGCGCAGGCCGGAATGACATCGTAGAAAGGACTGGTCCCGTGCCTTTAAAACCCCTAGCCCCGCCGCTCGGCCGTGGCGCGGGCGCGGCGCAGGGTTTCGGCATATTCGGGGTTGAAGCGCACCTCGGCCATCTTGATGCCGGCGTCGAGCCGGGCGCCGATGGCCAAGTCGTCGGGGTGGGTGCGGATGAGGTCGAGATTGCGCTGCAAATGCTGCTCCAGCGCCTGTCCGCTCTGGCTCCAGGCCTGCTCGAACAGCGTGTTGAGGGCCAGCGAATCGCGGCATTCGCGCACCGTGGCCATCAGATAGACGCCATTGATGGCGGCCAGGAGCTGGTCGCTGTCCAGCCGATCATGCCCCTCGCGGCCGCGCCGCATGGCCAGGTTGATGTCCGAAACCACGTCGCGCAGGCGCGGCTCGATGCGGTCGGAGACCTGCTTGGTGATGGTCGAGAGCGCCGTGGCCCAGCGGCTGCCGCGGGCGAATTCGATATAGCCGGTCAGCGAGCGCACGAGGCGATGGAAGCGCTCGAGGCTGCGGCAAACCAGGTCGATATCGGCGAAGGCGCCCATGGGCTGGAGCACGTGAATCTGATTTTGCGCATGGGCGAGGATGGCGTCGACCACCGGGGTGAAGCCCTGCCGCATGACGGCGGCTTCCGTGGCCCCGCCCGAGCGCTTGATGATGCCGCTCACCAGCCTGGTGGGGCTGGACACCTGGCCGATGGCGGCGTGAAAGAGCAGCGCCGCCAGTTGCTGGTCCTGAAGGGGCATGGATTGCAGCGCCACGCCCAGCGCATTGTCGTCGGTGATGGTGTTGATGGCTTTGCCGAAGGCCCTGGCCTTGGTCAGCAGCGCCCGGCTGCGCAGCGCCAGCATCAGGGTCGGCAGCGCGTCGCGGGCCTCGGTGCTGCCCAGGGCGGCGCGCAGGCGCCGGTCCTTTTCGGGGTCGCCCGCCACCAGGTCCAGCCCCGCCTTCATGCGGGTCAGCACCTCGCGGATGACCATGTCGAGGTCGCGCGGCCCGAAGCGCCCTTCGGCCACCGCTTCTGCGGGGATGAGATCGGGGCAGAGATCGCGGCACACCCAGACCCAGCCGGCCTCGGCATGGGTGCGGGACACCGAGCCGGGAAAGGGGAAGAGCACCGGCTCCTCCACGATCACCGCATCGATGACCCCGGCAAAAGGCGACGCGCGGTTGCGCGCGCTCCGGCGGGGCGCGGCTTCCGGCGTGGGGTCAGTCTGGTTGGCGGCTTGGGACATGGGGCAGCGGGGTCAGGAAAACGTGCTGCCCCAAGCCTATCGGGCGTTGGTAAACAATCCTTATGCGCCGGGGGCGCAAATACTCACGCCGCGCCCTGCACCACGGTCCAGTTGCCGTTCTGCTCGCGGCAGGCGGTGCCCTTTTTCACATAGTCCTGGCCATTGGCCTTCACCGTGTGGGTGAAGTCGCGGCAATCGAGATTGTTGACGCGCACATAGGGGCCCACGGCCACCGAGCCGGTGGTGCCGCGCTCGCCGGCCCAATTGCGCGGGGCGCCGGGGCGGCCGAATTGCAGCGCATAGAACTGGGCGCTGTTGGCCTCGGCCGAATCCTTGGCCGTCATGATGGCCAGCGCCGCCGGATCGACGAAGCCGTTGGAGACGCTGGTGGTCAGAAGCGCCTGCTGGGTGGTCTGGGCCGGGGTGGGCACCAGCGGGCGGGAAATGGCGGGCGCGCTCGCCATCGGCGCCTGCACCACCTGGGTCGTGCCTGTGCTGGAACAGGCGGCAAGGGTCAGGGCAAGCAGCGGCGTGGCGATAAGGGCGATGCGATTCATGGATGCAATCTCGTTATTATTGCGGGGCTCTTGTTGGGGTAATGCGGCAAAAGTGCGTCAGGATGCATTGGACCTCGCCATTGGGCCGCTCCGGGCGGTGGGCAGGCGCAATTCCGCGCGCAACCCGCCCAGCGCAGAGCGCTTCAGCGCCAGGCTGCCACCATATACATCCACCAGTTCCTTGACGATATCCAGGCCCAGGCCGGTGCCGGGGGTTTTCTCGTCCAGCCGCACGCCGCGGCGCAGCGCCTTTTCGGCGTCGCCCTCGCTGAGGCCCGGCCCGTCATCCTCGATGGAAATCACCAGCATGTTGCCCGGCCCGGCCCCGGCGCGCTCGGCCGCAAGGCTCACCCGCACCTGGCCGGCGGCCCATTTGCAGGCATTGTCGAGCAGGTTCCCCGCCATTTCCTCCAGGTCCGCCTCGTCGCCGCGAAACCAGGGCAGGCCGGCGGCGGGCGGAGGAAAGGCGATGGCGGTGTCGCGGTGGATCTTGCCCATCACCCGCGCCAGCCGCTCCAGAATCATGCCGGCATCGGCGCGCTTGCCCACCACCGAGGTGCGCGCCGCCAGCCGGGCGCGTTCGAGATAGGTGGAGACCAGCGTGCTCATCTTGTCGCTTTCGCCCAGCACCACATCGGCCAGCGCCCCCTTTTGCGCCGCCGCCTCGTTGCGCAGAACGGCGATGGGCGTCTTGAGCCCGTGGGCGAGATTGCCCACCTGGTTGCGGGCGCGCTCGATGATCTGGGCGTTGGAGCGCAGCAGCTCGTTCACCTCTTCGGCCAGGGGCGCGATCTCGCGCGGATAGGTGCCGGAGACGGAGACGCTCTCGCCCTCGCGCACGCTTTCGATGGCGGCGCTGAGCTGGCCCACCGGGCGCATGGCCAGCCGCGCCAGCATGGCGCTCATGATGGCCATGATGGCCCCGACCACGCCGAGCACGATGAAGGCCTGGCCGCGGAAATCCTCCACCAGCTCGAGGATTTCGCTGAGATTGCCGGTGACGATGATCTGGTAGTTCATCGGCGCGACGCTGACACTGCGCTCCACCGCGCGCAGGCGGGTGCCGAAGGCATCGTCGAGGATGGCCGTGCGCCGGCCCTGCGGGTCAGCCGCGATGTCCAGCGCCGGCAGGTCGATGCCCACCACCGAGGTGGAAAGATTGTAGAGCGTGCCATTGGCGTCGCGGATCATCCAGTACCAGCCCGAGCGCGGCCGGTCGAAGCGCGGATCGGTCAGCGCGATATCGGGATCGGTGGGGTCGCCCGTGGCCAGCAGGTCGCCGGCCAGGCTCTCGACGTGGAAATCCAGCGTCTGGGCCAGCGAGGTATCCAGCGCGCGCGAATAAAGGTCGGTCAGCAGGAAGCCGGTCGCCACCAGCGCCAGCACCAGCCAGCCGGCAGACAGCCAGAACAGGCGCGCCGCGATCGACCCCTTGCGCGTCAGCATGCCGCCTCACTCCCCTGGCGAGCCGGCCAAAATTCAGTCCTCAGCAATCTGATAGCCCAGTCCGCGCACCGTCTGAATGCAATCATCGGGCAGCTTCTTGCGCAGGCGCCCGACAAACACCTCGATGGTGTTGCTGTCGCGGTCGAAATCCTGGTCGTAGAGATGCTCGGTCAGTTCGGTGCGCGAGATCACCTTGCCCTTGTGGTGCATGAGATAGCTCAGCAGCCGCAATTCATGGCTGGTAAGCTTTACCGACTGTCCGTCCACGGTCACCTTGCCGGATCGGGCATCGAGCCGCACGGCGCCGGCGACGATTTCGTTGGAGGCATGGCCGGCGGCCCGGCGCACCAGCGCCCGCAGCCGCGCCAGCACCTCTTCCATGTGGAAGGGCTTGGCCACGTAGTCGTCGGCGCCGGCGTCGATCCCCTGCACCTTGTCGCTCCAGCGGTCGCGCGCCGTCAGCAGCAGCACCGGCATGACGCGGCCGGCGCGGCGCCATTCCTCCAGCACCGAAAGCCCGTCCATCTGCGGCAGGCCGATATCGAGCACCACCGCGTCATAGGGCTCGGTGTCGCCGAGGAAATGGCCTTCCTCGCCGTCGAAGGCCACGTCGACCGCATAGCCGGCCTCGGTCAGCGCGTCCTTGAGCTGACGGTTGAGATTGGTGTCGTCTTCGACAACGAGAATACGCATGAGCCGCCCTCCGCTTCTGCCGGTCCCGCGCTAGCGCGCGTTCAGGACCAGGTTCTGCGCCTCTCCGCTCGGCGCCAGCACGCCGATTATATAAACCAGCCCGCCGCCCTGGTCACAGACCTGCACGGAAAGGATTTCGGCGCTGCCATCGACGCCGGCCGAGGCCAGCACGGCATTGAGCGACTGGATCTGTCCGCTGGAAACGGCGTCCTGTATCTGGCGCTTGTCGAGGCACGATTGCGCCTGGACCGGCGCCGCGGCCAAAAGGCCCAGCGTCGCCACCAGGGCGAGGGGAGCCAGCAATTTGGAGATGAGCTTTTTCATGACGGCACATTAGGCGGGCGTTGCTGAATGGGACATGAATGCGGCGGACTTGTCCACCCCACCCGCCATTGTCGCCCCGGACCCGATCCGGGGCCCATCCTGACATGGTGCCTTTCCCTCCATTTCGGGATGACATAGAGGCTGGGAACAGCCAGCCGCGCCCCTACCCCACCGCCTTCAGCCCCCGGCGCAGGAAGATGACGGCCACCGCTTCCATGATGAGCTGCCCGGCCGAGCCGCCTTCCATGGCCGGCAGCTCGATGCCCAGCAATTGCGCCAGCCCCGCCAGCAGCATCAGGGCAGCGAGGATGTAGGTCTTGTAGCCGGTGAGAAGAGTCATGGTCGATCCTCCAGGGTTGGATGGGGCAAGGGCGGCCAGCGCCGCCTTGCGGATGGCGGCGACGCGGCTGGTCCAGCCGGCGCCGAAAACGGGGAAGGTGGAAAGGCCCTGCAAAAACCGGAGCCGCCGGTCGCACAGCGCCCCGACCAGCGCCGCCAGCCCCTTGCGGCCGGCATAGGTCTCGACGGCGCCGCGCGTCACCGGCCCGACGCGGCCATCGGCCGATACGCCCAGTTCGGCCTGCAACACCCGGACGGCCCGGTCGGGGCCGGAATTGACGGCGAAGTCGAACAGCGCCAGGTCGAGCCCGGGCGGCAGGCTCCCCGCCCCGCTGCGCTCCCAATAGAGCTTGCGGTAGATGCTGGCCGCCTCCTCGCGTTCCAGCGCCTTGACCGCGCTTTTGGGCAGGTCCCACCAGGGCGACACGCCCCGCCAGTCGGCCAGGGTCTTGTGGGTAATGCCCATATTGGTGGCCCCGCCCGGATCGGCGGGGTGGTCGGCATAGCCGCCTTCGTGCCGCAGCACTTCGGCGAGGCAGGCGTCAAACCGGCTGGACATGGAACTCTCCCTTTGCCGCGAAACCCGCGCCGAGCACGGGGCTGATCTGGGCGACGGTGACGGTGAAGGCGTCCGGCAAAACGCCGAAATCGGCCGCCTGCTCATCCGCCCCATAGGTCCAGGCGGGGGCCGAAAGCAGCACGCTCCGCTTTTCCGCCGCCCCCTCGAAGACGCTGAGGCGATATTGCTCGGGGGTGAAATCGAGCGGGGCCTCCGCCACGCCCCAGCCATCGCCATCGGCCCGGCTGCACCGGACGAAGGAAATGGCCACATCCCCGTTTTCCCCGCGCCGCGCCCGCAGATGCACCGGCGGCAGCGGCAGCGCCGGGCCGGGATCGGCGGTGGCGGCGAGGCTGGTGCCGGTCAGGTCGCCGCTGCCGGCATAGATGCGGAAATCGCGCGTCTCGCCCAGCCAGTGCGGCTCCACCGGCAGCGTCACGCAACGGGCATCGGGCAGAAGAACCTGCCGCCCCGCGCCCGCCGGCCCCATGGCCGGCCCGGTGCCCTCCAGCCCGCGCAGCAGGCGCGACAGACGATAGCGTCCCGGCGCCACCAGCTCGGCTTCGGCAAAGCCCAGCATTTCCCAGGCCCCGGCATCGGTCTGCACCGCCATGCGGTTGCTGCCGGCCAGGGCGGCCAGCGCATCCACCGAGGCCGGATGGCCCGAGAGCAGGTCGATCTCGACGCTGGTGCCCCGGTCCCACAGCCCCAGCGGGCCGGGCATCAGCGGGGTCGCCAGCCGCCCGACCGCGCCGCGCCGGCTGATTTCGCCGACAAAGGCGCCGCTGGCCGCCTCGGTGATCTGCAGGCTCCCCGGCCAGGGCTGGGCATAGCCGGCCACCAACAGGCGCGAGCGCGCCGCATCGCCCGGCAGCGGCGGCAGATGCGCGGCCACGACTTCCGGGTGCGCCGCAATGAGCGGCATGGCGCCCGCCGCCGGCGGTCGGTCGGCCTCGGTCGCCACCGCGATATTGGCGGGCAGCGTGCGCGCGCTCACCCGTCGCGCCAGCCCGTCGCGGATTTCGGTAATTTCGAACGGCCCCTCGGCCAGCCCGCCGATCTCCACCAAATCCCCCGGCTCCAGCGCCAGCCGCGCCGGCGGCAGGGTGAAATCCAGCACCTCCTCGCGGTTGGCCCGCGCATCGAGCATGCGCTCGGCCGCCATGCGCGCCGAGGGCCCGTCCAGCGTCAGGGTGCTGGCCAGCCCCGTCAGCGGCCCCTGGGCGCGGGTCAGCGCCGTGGCCGTGCCGATGAGATAGTCGCGCTCGCGGTCGAAATAGCTCAGCGCCAGCCGGCCCGGCATTTCCGCCGGATTGGTGCGCCGGCGCGAGAGCACGGCGTGCTCCCCGGCCACCAGCTCGTCCGCCGCCACCGTTACCGCGTCCCGCCGCTGCGCCGCGCCCAGATGCAGGCCCTCCGGCCCGTTGCGCAGGCCGAGGCCGGTGGCGTCGATCAGCGCTTGCAGCGCCTCGCGCGCCGTGGTCGCCCCGTCCAGCACCATCCCGGCGATAAAGGGCGCCGCCGGCTCGGCCGACAAGGTCACCCCATGGTCGGCGGCGATGGCCCGCGCCAGCTCGTCGCTGGCCATTCCTCCCAATCGCCCGCTCAGCCAGTGGCCGGTGCGGTGGTTGGGGCCATCGGCCCACACATCGGTGCGCGCCGGAAAGGCCGGATAGGGCCGCGCGTCCCAGGTCCAGAGATAGAGCCGGTCCACCGCCACCATGCCGGGGGGATTATGGGCCGGGTCGCGCCAATAGGCCTGGTGGGCGCGCAGCGCCTGGCGCTGGATGAGGCTGTCCGGCGTTCCGGCGGAAAAATACGGTCGCCCGCTTTCATCGCTCTTGGCGTCGCCGAAAATATTGGGCTGGTTGGCGCCCTTGTCGACCGCCCCGCAGCCCAGCTCGGTGAACCAGATCGGCTTGGAGCCCGGCACCCAGGCGGTGGGCGATAAATTGCGCACCCCGCCCGGCCGGTCGTGATGGGGCCGGCTCCACCAATTGGCGATGTCCTTGAAGCGCCAGATCCAGGGCTCGCCATGCGCGTCGTCGCCAATGGGGGTGCGGCGTTGGGCCAGCCGGTCGGCCGGGCTGGCATAATACCAGTCATAGCCCTCCCCGCCGGCGATATTGGCGGCCAGATAGTCGCGGTCATAGCCGTCCGCGCTTCGCCCGGCATCCTCGTGCCCATGCCCGTCGCGCCAATCGGCCAGCGGCATGTAATTGTCGATCCCCACCGCGTCGATGTTCGGGCTCGCCCAGAGCGGATCGAGATGGAAGAACTTCTCCCCCGCCGGCTGGTAGCCGGAATATTCGCTCCAGTCGGCGGCATAGATCAGTTTCGTTCCCCCGCCGACAATCGCGCGCACCTCGCCGGCCAGCGTCACCAGCGCCGAAACGAAGGGGAAGCTGTTGCCCGCCCCGCGCACGCCGGTCATCCCCACCATTTCCGAGCCGATGACGAAGGCGTCCACCCCGCCCGCCGCCGCGGCCAGCCCGGCATAATGGAGCACCATGCCCCGATAGCGCGCGGCGAATGTCGCCACCTGGGCGGCGGCCACCGCGCTCTGGTCGGGCGAGCCGGGCTGGCCGGGCGCGGGATGGCAGGTGATGCGCCCGCGCCAGGGATAGGCCCCCTGCGTGGTCCCGCCATGGGGATCGGGCAAGCCATTGGCCTCGGGGATGTCCATCATCACCAGCGGATAGAGCGTCACCCTGAGCCCGCGCGCCTTGAGGTCGGCAATGGCGGCCAGCACCGCCCCGTCCGAGGGCGTGCCGCCATAGGCCGCCCCGCCCCGGTGGCGCGACACCACCGGCACTTCGGCGCGCCCCATCCCCGCCACCCGCCATTCGGCGTCGATCACCGCGCGGTCCGCCGCCTCGACGCGCGGCTCGATGCGGCATTGCCCGCAGCGCAGGTCGTCGCCGAACCAGGAGACCACCAGCGCCACGTGTTCGAGATTGGGGCAGAGCGCGGTCAGCTCGTCCAGCGCCACGCTCCAGTCGCTGCGCCCGCTGAAGAGGTGGCTGTTCTCGCTTTCGGTCGTGCCCGGCCCGGCCAGGCGCGTGCGCGGGCTGGGGTCATAGCCGAATTCGCTGGCGCCGGGGATCAGCGTGATGGCGCGGATGGCGGGCTCCAGCTCCCCCACCACCCGGCACAGCTCCACCGACAGATGCGGAATGCGGTTGCCGAAGCGGTTGAGCGGCAATTGCTCGACCACCAGATAACACAGGCCCCGATAGGCCGGGGCCACGCCCTGCGTCGCCTCGATCAGCCCGTCGGGCATCTGGCTTTCGGTGCCGCGATAGAAGCGCAGCGTCAGCCCGGCGGTGTCGAGCAATTGCCCATCGGCCCAGATGCGGCCCATATGGCTCACCTCGCCCTCGCAGAAGGCAACGGCAAAGCTCACCCCCACCACCTCCTCCTGCGGCTGGGCGGGCTCGAGGAAGCCCTTGGCGCCCGAGCTTTCCGGGGTCAGGATTTCCAGCTCGCGCGCCCAGATGATATTGCCCGAAATGCGGCTCCAGCCATAAAGGCGTGGCACCGCCCCGCCTTCGCTCGAGCCCTGCAGGCGAATATCGCTGGCCGGGCTGGGTCCGCGCTTTTCTCCGAAGACGGCGCCATCCACGGCGCTGCCGGCCAGCGCGCCCAGCGCCCGGCCCACGGTTGCGCCGATGGGCCCGCCCACCAGCCCGCCAACGAATTGTCCCGCCAGCGAAAGCGCCAGAGTGGCCATGATGGCTCCTTTGGAAAATTGGAATGTTCAACCACCGGGTCATTCCGGCGCAGGCCGGAATCCATGTCCGCATGTCTCCCCCGAACCGGAGCCGGGGTCAGCCTTCCGCCTGGCTCCCAGCCGGAATGACTTCGGGGTCGGGAAATACGAACCGCCCGGCGATCCGCCGCACCCAGGCTTCGGTGAGGTTGGCCTCGACCACCCCCAGCCGCTCCTGCGCATGGATGAAGCGGCCTGGGCTCACCAGGATGGCGCAATGCTTGGGCTCGGCCAGCCCGCCGAGGCGGAACAGCACCACCTGCCCGGCCGCGAGCGGCCCGGTTTCGGCCACCAGCCAGGTTTGCGCCGCCCGCCGCAGCGCCCCGGCATTGAGGGGATCGCGCATGTCGGGGCGATAGGGCGGCATCGCCTCGGGTTCCGGCCCATACAAGGCGCGCCACACCCCACGCAGCAGCCCCAGGCAATCGCAGCCCGCCCCGGCCAGCGAGGCCTGGTGCCGATAGGGGGTGCCGAGAAAGGCCTGCGCCGCTGCCACCACGGAATCGGGGTTCATTTCACCACCGCCCGCCCGTCCATGGGCGCGCTGCGGCGGGGATGGCGCAGCACGAAATCGCTGCCCGGAATATGCGGAAAGCCGCGGAAATTGACGGCATTGGCGAATTTCTCCCGGCAGGTGGCGAAGCGCCGGTCGCAGCCCGCGCTCACCTCCAGCGTGTCGCCGGCCCCGACCCAGTCGCCCACCACCAGCCCGAAGCCGAGCAGGTCGCCATCGCCGCGCCGCCTGTGGGTCACGATGCCTTCCTTGCGCCCGGCCAGCCGTCCATCGGTCCAGTGCGCGCCGCCGAAGCCGAACCAGCCTTCGGTAAAGCCCTCAAGCCCGGCCACCAGCACATGATGCTGGTCCACCACCGCCACGACCGTGGCCTGGCCGCGAAAACCCGGCCGGGTGAGATCGACCCCGCAGCGCCCGTCGCCCAGCATGGCGTCGCACAGCCCCTGATAGAGCCGCCCATGGGTGGCGTTGAGCCCTTCCTGCGCCGAGCGCAGCTCGGCCCGGAAAATCCCGTCCTCGCGGATGATCTCGCCGATGGTGTCGCGCCGCAGCAGCACGCGCTGGTCCACATCGGTCCAGTTGACCCGCCAGGTCTCGACGCTCGCCCCGTCATAGCGCCCGCACAGGATGTCGTCCTCGCTGATGGCCTCGGCGGTCAGCAACCCCAGCACCTCGCCGGTTTCCACCTGCGCGCCCAGCCGCGCCGGCATTTCGCTGCCATCCAGCCCATGGGCCGGCGCATGGTCCACGCCGCCGAAACGCAGCACGCGGTCATGGTCGGTAAAGCCCAGCACCACCCCGTCGCGCCGCCGCAGCGTCCAGCAATGGGCCAGCGTGGTTTCGCCCTGCGCCAGATGCGCGGCCAGCCCGATATCGAGCGTCCTCATGGCAATATCTCCACCAGCGGAATGGAGGGCGCTTCCGCCCCGTCGAAGCTGGTCAGTTCCACGTCGAGCCGGTCGGTGTCGAAGCGCACCGGCACGTCGAACAGGAATCCGGCCCGCACCTGCGCACCCATGGCCGGGGCGCTGGCGAAGCTCACCACGCCCGTCGCGCCATCGACGCTGAAGCCGCCCGTCTGTTCCACCCCCGCCACCGCCACCCGCACCGAGCCGGATACCGGCCGCGTGATCGGGCGCAGATAGGGGTCGAAATCGGCGCCATAGCGTTTGACGAGCTGGAACTGGCTGCGCTCGCCGTCGCCGGTGCCCAGAAGCTGGTCGAGCGGGGTCGGCACCGCGCCATTGCTGGAAAAATCCAGGCCATCGCGCCACAAAAAGCCGTGCAGCCGCCCGCGCCTTTCCTCGAAAAACGCCAGCACCGCCGCCATGTCGGCGCGCGACTTGACGCCATAGCCGGCATTGTAGCGCCGCCGCGAATGTTGCCAGCGCCCGTTGCGCTGCTCGCCGCCGCCGGCCAGCGTCACCACATCGGTCCTGCGCTCCGGCCCGCCCCGCGCCCCCAACGCCACATCAAGCGGAAAGCGCACCGCATGAAAAGCCATGAAATTCTCCTAACCACGGAGTTTCCCTCTCCCCTTGCGGGAGAGGGACAGACCTGACGCGTTCAGCGGAAGGTCAGGGTGAGGGCCTGCGTTCGCCCATGCTTGGATGCCCGAAGAAAGGCCCCCTCATCCGCCCCTTCGGGGCACCTTCTCCCACGAGGGGAGAAGGAAAGACGGCCTCAGCTCCCCCGCGCCCCGCGCTTCACCGCGCGCAGCAGCATGGCGCTCAGTTCCGCCTCGCTGGCGGCAAAGCTCCTTGCGTCGCTGGCGGTCACGTTGAAGGTCACCTGAATGCCCCCGCCGCCCCCGGCCACGCCCAGCCGGCCGTCGGGCCCGCGTTGCAGCGGCATGATCGCCTCGGCCCCCGCCTCGCCCATCACCCCCAGCCCCTGCCCCAGCGGGAAATAGCTGGGACTGGCGATCACTCCGCCCTTGGCGAAGGGCGTCACCCCGTTCAGCGCCGGATTGGTGGCGGTGAACAGGTTTTCCACCAGCCCGCCCACCAGTGTCCCCAGCGGGCGGATGGCGGCCTTGAGCGCGATGTCGGCGAAGCTGCGGGCGATGTCGCCCAGCAGCGACTTGAACGATTTACCGTCCACCAGCGCGCCGCGAAAGGCGCTGTTGATGGCGCGGGCCACGCCATCGGCGAGGTCGCCGATCCGCTCCAGCTCCAGCGACACATCGGTCAGCTCGCTCTGGAAAGCGTCGGGGAAAAGTTCATTGGCCATCGGGAAAGCGCTCCATCAAATCATCCAGTTCCTTGCGGCCCAGCGGCCCGGCGCGGTCGCCCATCAGCGCGCCCCAGGCGCTGGCCAGCTCGCGCGGGCTCATGGCCCAGAAGTCGCGCGGCGAAAGCCGCAGCACGCCCAGCCCGAACCGCATCGCCGCCTCCCAGGGAAAGGGTTTCATTCCGCCTCTCCAAACGTGGCCCGGAGCAGGCGCGCGGCGATCTCCGCCGCCCCGCGCAGCCCGCCCTCGATGCTAAGCCGGGCCAGTTCGTCGTCGTCGAGATCGCTGCCGCCCCCGCGCAGCCCCGCCCCCAGAATGGCGGTGAGGTCGCGCGCCGAAATCCGGCCCTCGGCAAAGCGCTCTGCCAGCCCCACCAGATCGCCCGCCTGCAAGCGGCCCTCCAGCTCCGCCAGCGCCCCCAGCGTCAGGCACAGGATCCGCCGCTCGCCCCCGATCACCGCCTCGATTTCCCCGCGTTGCGCGATGGCCATGTCGCGTCCCTTCCTTTGTCCACCGGGTCAAATCGCCGTAAAACTCACCTCGCCGGCGCTTTCCAGCGCCAGGTCGAAGCTCACTTCCCCGGCATGGTCGGCGGAAAATTCCAGCGCCACGATCTGGAACGGCCCGGCCACCACCCCGAAATCGGGAATGGTCAGCTGCCAGTTGCGGATGGTCCCGGCGAAGAACAGCGCCCGCAATTGCGCGTCGGACGCGGCATCCTTGAACACGCCGCTCCCCGACACCGAAGCCCGCTTCACCCCGCCCCCGGCCAGCAGCTCGCGCCAGCGGCCGGCGCTTTCCTGGTCGGTGGTGTCGACCGTGGCGGCATTGAAGGCCAGCGCCCGCGTGCGCAGCCCCGCCACGGTGAGAAAACTGCCCGATCCGGTCTGGTCGAGCTTGAGCAGCATGTTCCGTCCGCTCTGAGCAGCCATGTGTTTCGCCTTTCAAAATTGGGTTGGGGCCGCGTTCGCAGGCCCCCTCATCCGCCCCTTTGGGGCACCTTCTCCCGCGAGGGGAGAAGGGGGTGCGGTGGGCGTGGCCCTATCTCGCCCCGCTACCGACCACCCTCTCCCCTTGCGGGAGAGGGACAGCTTTTCCTCGTCCAGAGGAAAAGCAGGGTGAGGGGTTCTCCCCTATTCGCTGAAAAACCGCAGCGTCACCGCGGCCCGCGCCTGGCCGGTGTCCCGGTCGATCACCGTATCGGTGCGCATGTGCTCGCAATGGGTCACCGCCAGCCCCGCCGCGCTCAGCCCGGCGGCCACCGCCACCACGCGCAGGGCCATGTCCAGCGCGCGCCTGCGGCTGGGCTGGTCGCCCCAGCAATGGAGCAGCACGCGGTGCTCCTGCCCCGGCGCGGCGTCGCCGTCGCGCTGGATCATGTCGTGCCGGGCGATCGCCACATAGGGGGCCGGCCGGCCCCGGGGCGCGGCGTCGAAGACGCCGTCCGGCCCGGTCAGCGCCAGCAGCGCCGCATCGGCCTTGAGCGCCTCCACCAGCGCCGTCTGCAACAGGATGATGGGATGCATGGCCTACCCCGTGACGCTGGTTTCGCTGCAGGCACAGCTCAGATAGGCCCGCCGCCCGTTGAGATCGGCGGCGCTGACCACGTCGAGGTTGCGCCCGCGATAGACCAGCCGGTCCCCCGGCCTGACATCGTTGCGGAAGCGCAGCACCACGCTGTGGGAAATCGCCACCGCGCGGCCATCGGCGCTGGTGCCCTGCCGTCCGGTGAGGCTGCGCACCCGCGCCCACAGGCTCGCCACCGGCACGAAGAGCGTCATGTGCCCGCCCCCGGCCTCGCCGGCCATTTCGCGGCGCTTGAGCTCCACCCGGTCGGTCAGCGTGCCGATGGGGGGCGGTTGCGCGCTCACAGCCGCACCCGCTTGTAGCCGGCCACCAGGGCATCGAACCCGGCCGGCACCACGCTGCCCGCCCCGGCCGCGATCACCGCGTCGCGGTGCTCGAACCAATAGCCGATCAGGGTCAGCATGGCCTGTTTGAGGTCCGCCGGCACGTCATCGGGGTCGGCGCCGAAGCCGGCGACATAGTCGATCTCGATGCCGCCCTGTTCGCGCAGAAGCGGCATGCCGGCCACCGCGCCCGGCAGCATCAGCCGGTCGGGCGCCTCGAGGAATTGCGCCAGGGGCACGGCATGGGGATCGCCCGCGCCGTCATAGGCGGTGATCGCGGTGAGGCTGATGAAGGGGGCGACCGGCAGCGCCACGATGCGGCTTTTCGGCCAGCAATCGAGCACCAGCCGCCAGCCCTGCGCCAGCAGCGCCTTGCCGGTCACCGCCTCCACATGCAGTCGCGCCGCCCCGATCAGGCTCTGCACCAGCCCGTCCTCGGCGGTGTCGTCGAGGCGCAGGAAGGCCTTGGCCTGGGCGAGCGAAACCGGCTCCTCCGCCGGCCCGGCGAGAAGATAGCATGTCATCTGTGCTGTTCCTTGGAGTTGAACCCTCCCCACCCCCCGGCGTCATCCCGGCGCAGGCCGGGATCCATCCTGAGGGAGGGGGAGTGGCGCCTTGTCAGGATGGGCCCCGGATCGCAGTCCGGGGCGACACCGTGGTTGTGGAGAGCCCCTTACGACGCCGCGAATTTCAGCAGCTTGATGGCATCGTAGTCGGCCACGCCCCCGCCGACGCGCTTGGTGGTGTAGAACAGCACATAGGGCTTGGAGCTGAACGGGTCGCGCAGCACCGAGACGCCCTGGCGGTCGACGATGAGATAGCCGCGGCGGAAATCGCCGAAGGCGATGGAGAGCGAATTGGCCCCGATATCGGGCATGTCCTCGGCCTCCACCAGGTCGAACCCCATCAGCCGCGCCCGCCCGTCGGCCGAGGCCGCGGGCTGCCAGAGATAATTGCCGTCCACGTCCTTGAGCTTGCGCAGCGCCCCTTGCGTCTTGCGGTTCATCACCCAGCTGGCATTCTGGCGATAGCCGGCCTTGAGCGCGTAGACCAGGTCCACCAGCACGTCGCTGGCATTGCTGCCCGGCAGCGCCCCGGCGGCGCCGGTGGCGATATAGCCCAGCTTGCCCCATTGCCAGCTCGCCTCGGCCACGGTGGAGGCCGAGAGGAACCCGCTGGGCTTGTTGACCCCGTCCCCGGAAACGAAGGCGGTGGTTTCCTGGGCGGCGAAGGCGGCGTTCACCTCGTCGGCGATCCACTGGCCCACATCCACCGCCGCGTCGTCGAGAAAGGCCGAGGTGGCCGCCGGCATGGCGTAGAGCTCGGTGGTGGGATAGCTCAATTCGGCCAGGACCTGGCTGTCGGTGGTGGGGCGGGCGGCTTTTTCGCCCACCCAGCCGGTGGCCGGGCCGCTCACCGTCACCGGGCGCTTATAGACCGAGCCCGACACCTGCCGCACCCCGGCAATGGCGCGGATGGGCGACACCGCCGTCATCAGGCGGGTGATTTCGGTTTCGGTCTCGTTGGGCACCACATAGCCGCCATCGGCGTTGACGCCCACCGACAGGGCCTTTTCCTCGCCGCGCTTCACATAGGCGGCGAAGGCGTCCTTGTATTCGCCGTCCGCCTCGGCGGCCTTGCCGTCGAGCTGCGGGCGGGCCTTGTCGAGCCGGGCGCGGTCCAGCGCCGCCTTTTGCCCGTCGAGCGCGGCGTTGAGCCGGTCGAGCTTGCCATCCAGCAGCCCGTCGGCGCTGCCGCGCTTTTCGATCTCCTTGAGACGCCGGTCATTGGTGGCCTTGAATTCCTCGAAGGCGGCGGAGAATTCGGAAAACAGCGCGGCGACGTCGCTGCCGGCGCCGGCCTTGGTCTCGAGGCCGTCGGTGGTCATGTCCATGGTCTGTCCTATCGGTTGCGGATGATATGGGTGGCGGCCGCGATGGCGGCGCCGGTCGAAATGCCGGAGGGGGCGATGCGCGCCGCCTCCATCATGGGAAAGGTCACGATCGAGACCTCGAACAGGTCGATCTGCCAGAGTTTGCGGTGGCCGCCGGCGCGGGTGGCCCGCACGGTGCGGAAGCCGATGGAGAGCCCGTCCAGCGCCCCCGCGTCGATGAGCCGGCGCAGCGCGTCGGCGCGGTCCACGCCGGGCACCAGCCGGCCGGCAACGAAAAGGCCATGGGCGTCCTCACCCATGGCCTCCCAGATGCCCACCGGCTCCTTGGGGTCGTGCTGGAACAAAAGCCTGATGCGGCCGCGCCGCCTTTCCAGGCTTTGCCGGAAGGCGCCCGGCATCACCATGTCGCCCCCGGCATCGACCTGGTTGAAGACGCTGGCATAGCCGGAAAACCGCCCCCCGGCGTCGATGGCGATGGCGCCCATCAGCGCTTTCCCGAGGGCCGGGCCGGCCGCGTCTGCGCCGTGCCGCCGGTCTTCATGCCGGCCAGCGTTCCGGCCAAATTCCAGGCGAATTGGCGGAACGTCTGCTGGGCATTCTCCCGTTTATCCTTGTTTTTCATGAGCTTACTCATCCCTCCTGAAAAGCCGATTCAAGTTGGCGATCTCCTGCACGAAGTCGTTGAAGTGTTGATTCACCTTGGCCATCTCGCGCAGGCTCCAGACCAGCAGCGCGCTGGCGCCGCTGGCCCACAAAAACAGCGCCAGATGCGCCAGGTCCCCCCGCTCGACGACGGTTCTGGTCAACTCGTCCATTGGCTCCTCCGGGCAAAGAAAAAGCCCCGCGAGGGGGCTGGTGTTTCCTGAAAGCTGCGGGCCACATGCGGCTTATTCTGCTGCCAGCACATTTGACTGGAAAAAGCCGGCATGCGTCACCAGCAATTCAATCTCGGCCTGGCTCAACACGAAGTCGGGATCGGCCTGGCCGGTTCTCATTTTTCGATCGAGCCCGATGACAACCTCATGCGCCTCGGGTGGAAGCGCCGCCGTGGAAATAACCGTGCACTGACCGCCATCTCCATGGAGCCGCGTCCTGCCGTCGCGGCCGAATCTGAACGACATTTGCGTCGTCACGTGACGCGCCGAGAAGCCGTCCTCATCGACCTGATAGACGAGCAGCAGTTTCTCCTGGCCGCCCGCTCCCAGCCCCAAGATCACATCACCGGCCTTTATGGCGGCAAGAGCCTGCTGTCTCGATGACATCGGGAGATTCTCCACTATCGCAAAGCTGGATCGAAGTTGCGGAGAATCTCGAATTGCTGATGAGGAGACAATCTCTCAACTCCCCGGGCTCAACCGATCGAAAGCAACTCGAAGACCTCGCTGGCGACATCGATCAGGTAGTGCTCGTCGGCGCTCCATTTGAACTTCGGCATGAAATAGAAGTGAGGCGCGCCAGCCGGCTCCGCCAGCAGCCACCTATCGCCTCGCCTTATCGGCGACAGCGAATGGCGCATGTATCCGGGCCGGAACCCCGCTACCGCCGTGCCGTCAGAATTGAGGAAGCTCGAAATATAAGCCAGCGCAAACACATCTCCCCTCTCCCGAGACTGGAAAAGCGCATGCTGCCGGCGCAGTATCGGGGCGGCTCGATCCGTTACCGAAATATTGGTGATCCGCTGCATCAGAATGATCCATGATAGGCAATGCAGGAAACGTCGGCGGACAAATCTCAGCCGCATCTATTTCTTTGGCAAACTGCCGGCCGAGCATGTCTCGATAGATACAATGCCTCAGCATGCAATCCTCGCCAAGGCCCACTCTCTGGGTGATGAGCCGAGCGGCCAATGCGATCCTGATCCTTTCGATCGTCGGTCCGCGATGTCCGGCGCCGCCTGGACCAGCAACCCATTGCCACCCTCCGGCGTCCCCTTTCCGGGTCCATCACCCCTGCTCCCCGGCCCCGATGCCCAGCATGTCGCGCTTTTCCGCGTCGGTGAGGAAGTCCGCTTCGCTGACGCGGGCCCAGAGGGCGGCGCGGTCCTCGGCCAGCGCTTCGACGCCGTCAAAATCGGGCACGACGCTGGCGCCGAACACCGGCTCCAGCCAGAAGGTCAGTTCGTCCGCCACCCGCATCACCAGCGGGATCAGCGTCTGCCGCCACAGGGCGCGGTTGGCTTCGGCCAGATTGGCATAGGTGTTGTCGCCGGGCAGGCCGAGCAGTTGCGGGGGCACGCCGAAGGCCAGGGCGATGTCGCGCGCCGCGGCGTGGCGGGCCTCGATGAAATCCATGTCGCGCGGGGTGAGCGCGATGCTCTTCCAGTCCAGCCCCCCTTCGAGCAGCATGGGCCGGCCGGCATTGGCCGCGCCAGAAAAATTCTCCTCCAGCTCGGCCTTGAGCCGCTCGAACTGGTCGGGGGTCAGCCCCTGCCCCGCCGCCGAATAGACCAGCGCCCCGCTGGGGCGCGCGGCATTGTCGAGCAGCGCCTTGTTCCAACCGGCGGCGGCGTTGTGGATGTCCAGGCTCGTCTGGGCCGCCTCCAGCGGCGCCATGCCGTAATGGTCGTCCATGGGGTGGAACAGCGCCATATGCAGCACGCCGGGCAGCGGCGCGCCGTCCTGGCGCAGCCGCGTCGTGCGCCCGCCGGCGGTATAATCATAGGCGATGGGCCAGCCATCGGGCCCGGCCACCACCTTCATGCGGTCGGGGCGCAGGCAGAAAAGCCCCTTCACCTCGCCATCGACCACCCCGGCCTGCAGATAGGCGTTGCCGGCGGTTTGCAGATAGGCATAGACCGCCTCGAGCATCTCGGCGCCCGATTGTCGCCCATTGGGTCGCGCCAGGAGCGTCGCCAGCGGATGCGCATCGAGGCGCCGGCCGTTTTCCACCACCGCCAGCGGCACGCGATTGGCCGCCTCGGCGATCAGCCGCACGCAGCGATAGACCACCGGATTGCGCGCGAAACCCTGGTTGACCAGGCTGGCGAACCCCCGCCCGCTCCAGCTTGCCCCGCCAAGCGCGCTGAGGCTGAACAGCGTCTGCCCGCCAAAAGCCTTGCGTTCGGCAGGCGCATCCTTCCCCCCGCCCCGCAGGCGGTCGATCCAGTTCGGCATGGTTTGGTTCCTGTTGGTTGTGGAGGGGCAAGCGCCCCCTCATCCGGCGCTGCGCGCCACCTTCTCCCGCGAGGGGAGAAGGGAGGTTCGGTGGACGTGGCACCATCTCGCCCCAGCCACCGGCTCTACCCTCTCCCCTTGCGGGAGAGGGACAGACCTGACGCGTTCAGCGGAAGGTCAGGGTGAGGGGCTTCGAGCCGTCCCGTCAGGGCAAATCGCTCCGGTGGAGCGATTTGAGGCGAGAAGGCCATGAGAGCTATGCTCGAATGGCGCGAAGCCACCCATGCTTCAATGCTAAAAAGGCCCCCTCATCCGCCCCTTCGCGGCACCCCCTCCCCGCCCTCCCCACAAGGGGGAGGGTGTCCTTCGGTGGTCGGGGCAACATGGTGCCCAAAACGCAGAGCTACACCTCCCCCTTGATGGGGGGAGGATGGGTGGGGGTGAGGGCACGAACACGATGCCGCGCTCAAAGCCCCCGCACCCGGGGCCGCATGTCATTCAGCAGCAATTCGGTCAGCGCCCAGACCAGCGCATCGACGCGGTCGGGCGAATGGCCGTCGCTCTTTCCATCCGCCCCGAAGGCGCACATCTCGTCTTCCAGCGCCGTCAGCCCCTCGGCGTGGCGCACCAGCCCGCGCCCGTAAAGCGCCGCCACCGGCTCGGCGCGCAGCCATTTGCCGCGCGTCGCCCGCACCGGGCGTACCGGCACATTCTCGTCCACCTGCGCGATCACCTGCCGCACCAGCTCGCCCCCCTGGTTGACCTCGGCGACGATGGCGTCGGCGCCATGGGCATGGAACGCCGCCACGGCGCGCCGCGCCCAGGCCAAAGGCGGCGCCGGGCGCAGGGTACAATCCTCCAGCACCAGCGCGCCCTCGCCCTGCCGCCCGGCGACGACGATGCCGCAGGCGTCCGAGCGCGCATGGCCGGTGACCGGCGGGTCCACCGCCACCACGATCCGCTCCACGCCCTCGCCGCTGCCGGGGCGGAACATGGCCCGCTGCCAGAGCGCATCGGGCCGGTCCTCGATCATTTCCCCGTCCAGCTCCTGCCGCCCCAGCACGCTGCCGCGATAGCGGGCCACCACGGCGTCGAGGAATTGCGGGGCCAGATGCGCCCGGTTCTCGTCGGTGCGCATGCGCGTCACCATGGTCTGCCCATCGCTCAGCAGGCGCTTCAGAAGCCGGGTCGGCTTCGGCGTCGTCGTGGCCAGCTGGCGCGGGCGGTCGCCCAGCCGCAATCCGAATTGCAGCATGTCCCAGGCCTCCTCGGCATGAGGCCATTTGGCGATCTCGTCGCACCAGGCGGCGGCGAATTGCGGGCCGCGAAAGCGGTCGGGGTCCGACGCCGCCAGAATGGTGCCCTCCACCCCGTTGGGCCAGATCAGCCGGTTGCCGCGCAACAGGGGCCTGGTGTCGTCGGGATGGACGTTGAGGATGCCGCTTTCCCCCCGCACCATGATGGAGATGGCCTCGGTCATGGTCTCGCCCACCAGCGCGATGGGTCCGACGCCCCTTTCGGCCAGCGCGCGCACCCATTCGGCTCCGCTGCGGGTCTTGCCGGCGCCGCGCCCGCCCAGCATCAGCCAGGTGGTCCAGTCGCCGGGCGGGGGAAGTTGCTTGGGCAGGGCCCAGCGGCTCCAGTCGTAATACATCGCCTCGATTTCGGCGTCGCTGCGCCCCGCCAGCGCCGCCAGCTCAGCGGCGGTTGAACTGTTCAAGGCGTTTGGCCAGCTTGTTGCGCAGATCGGTCATGTCCTTCTTGGTGGGCGGGGGCACGTCGGGCCGCGCCGCGCCCATCTCGATCAGCTTGTCGAGCGATTTGATATGCGTGCTCAGCACGTTGGCCTGCTTGTCGATCGGTTCGTCCACCGCCGCCTCCAATTGTTTGACCTGTTTGTCCAGAACCCGGAGCATCCGCGCCACCAGGGCGTTCTGCCGCACCGGCTTGGCGCGCAGGCTGATCCAGCCTTCCTGTTCGCGCCGATAGCGCAACTGCGCTTCCGTGATGCCATGGCGCCGGCAGATGGCCACCGGCATGAACTGGCGGCTCTCATATTCGGCGCGTACGTCGTCCCAGCGCACCGGCGCCGCCGCGCCGTCGCTCCCTTGCGTCATCGCCATGTCTTTCTGTGTGGTGAAGGCCGGGGTGTCCTGCCCCAGACCCAATTTCGAGATCATGCCCTAAAGCTACCACGCCGGCGTGACGCGGGGATAAGATGGATAAGTGGGCTCCACGCCGCGCCCTGCCCTATCCGCCGAATGTCTTGCCCGCGTCCAGCGCCAGGCCCAGCCCGACGCTGCCCAGAACGTCGGTGCGCACCAGTTCGGCCTGGGGGAAGCGCGCGGCCAGCGCCGCCGCGATGGCCGGCACCTGGGTCGAGCCGCCGGTGAGGATGAGGCTGTCGATGGCGCCCGCGCCCACCCCGGCGCGTTTGAGCGCCTCGTCTATGGTGGCGGCGATGCGCTCCACCGAATTTTCCAGCGCCGCGGTCAGCTCCGCCACGCCGATCGGCGTCTCGATCATCCGCTCGCGCACCGGGAAGGCGAAATCGGTGCGCTCCGCTTCCGACAGCGCGATCTTGGCCGCTTCCACCGCCCCGACCAGAAGGTGGCCCAGCCGGTCCTCGATCAATTCGATCATGATCTGCACGCGCTCGGGCGCGGCCGCCTCGTTGCGAGTGCCGCGCAGGTCGCGCAGCGTCTGGGCGGTATAGAGCCGGTTGATGCGGTGCCAGGTCGACAGGTCATGATAGGGCGCCACCGGCAGATGCCGCTTGCCGTCGCGCGTGCGTGTGCCCAGCCCCAGCGCCGGCATCACCTTGGCCATGGACAAAAGCCGGTCGAAATCGGTGCCGCCCACATGCACGCCGGCGGTGGAAAGGATATCGCCGGCGCGCTCGGCGGCCCGCGCCCGCTCGGGCGAGACGCGCACCACCGAAAAGTCCGAGGTGCCCCCGCCCAGATCGACGATCAGCGCCAGCTTTTCGGCGCTGACCTGCCGCTCATAATCGAGCGCGGCGGCGATGGGCTCGAACTGGAAGGCGACATGGGCAAAGCCCTGCGCCCGCACCGCGCTTTCCAGTTGCGCCTGGGCCAGCCGGTCGGCCTCTGGATCGTCATCGACGAAATGCACCGGCCGGCCGCAGACGACGCTGTCCACCGGCCCGCCCAGTTGCGCCTCGGCGCGGCGCTTCATCTCGGCGATGAAAATGCCCAGGATTTCCAGGAAGCCGTAGCTTTTCGCCTTCACCCGCGTGGTGTCGCCCATCAGCGCCGTGCCCAGCACGCTTTTGAGCGAGCGCATCAGGCGCCCCTCGGCCCCGCTGACATAGTCGGCCACCGCCGCGCGCCCGAAGCGGATGGCGTCGTCCTCGAAGCCGAAGAACAGCACGCTGGGCAGCGTCTGCCGCTCGCCCTCCAGCGCCAGCAGATAGGGTGCGCCCGTCCGGTCCCGATGCGCCATGGTGGAGTTAGACGTGCCGAAATCGAGCCCGCAGGTGAAGTTCATGTCCATCCATCCCGGAAAAAGCATCGGGCCGGCGAAAGCCTGTGGCTCGCCGGCGCATGAAAGGGGGCAACAATATTGGGGACGGCTCTCTTAAGGGCTTGCCGCCAGGCTGGCAAGCAAAGTTCAGGCGGCCTTGCGCTTGCGCTCGAGGGCCGGGCGCAGGTCGATGCCTTCGAGGCGTCCCATGCCCTTGCGCTGGGCCTTTTTCAGCGCCTCGGCACCGGCCTCGAAGAAGCGCCGGTCGTAATTGCCGCGCGGATTGGTCACCGCCAGCCCCTGGCTGATGGTGACGATGCCGAGATGGCTTTCCTTGTGCGCCAGGCCGAGATGGCGCACGTTGTCGGCGATCCTTGCCGCCATGGCCCGCGCCATCAGCGCCGGCAGGTCGGGCAGGACCACGACGAAGCCCGAGGCGCCCATGGGCAGGCAGCGGTCGGTGTCGCGCGGCAGCGCCTTGCCGATGGCCCCCATGATGGCGCGGGTGCAATCGTCGGCGGCGTCCTTGCCATAGGCGGTGAAATAATCCTGGAAGCGGTCGATCTCGACCACGAGCAGGCTCAGCGACACATGGCGTCCGGCGGCGCTCTGCCAGCCCCGCGCCATTTCCTCCTCGATGATACTGCCCAGCTTGGGGCGAATGCCGATGGAGCGCGCGATGGCCGCCTTGCCGTAAGCGGGCTGCCGCTCGGGCCGCCGCGCATTGAGGGCCGCGCGGACGCGCACCCAGAAGGGGTCGGAATGGTCTCTCGAGCTCGCCGTATCGGTCATGATCGCGCCTATCCTGGGCCTATGCAGGTAGATCACGCCACAACATGGTTAACCAAGCGTAAACGAATACGCCAACGCCCCGCTTTCTGTCCCGACAGGCCGGCTGGAAGGCGCCGAGGCGGGCTTGCCGCCACGACGCCCGGGGCGCCCGCCCACCCTGCCGCCGGGTCAGCGGCGGTTCACCGCGCCCCCGCCTGCTCCCTCTCCGCCCGGCCCATCCGCACTTGCCCATCATGGAGAAAGCAGGTCTGGCCGAACACCGACAAATCCAGCCGGTTGGGCAGGCGCACATCGCTCAGCCCGGGACAGGGCTTGAGCGCGGGGTCGTAGGATCGGTCGATCTGGGCGATGAAGACGATCACCAGCCCCCGCGCCTGCGCGAAAGCCCTCAGGGCGGCGACCTGCGCATCGAGCGGCGCGTTCTCCCGCCTCTGGTCGAGCAATTGCAGATAATCGATGACGATCAGCGTGCCCCATTCGGCCGCTCCCGCTCTTTCGATGATGTAGTCGGCGCAGATTGCGTCGGAACAATCCGAGGCGAAGAGATCGCCGAAAGCCTGCGGATCGAAGCCGATCCTGGCCAATCGCTCCTGCATGTCGCGGGGCGTGTATTCGAGGGTGAAGAAGAGGCTGCGCCGGCCGGCCTTCACCGCTTCGGCCGCCAGCTCCAGCGCCATCATGGTCTTGCCCTGGCCGGGGCGCGCGCCCACCAGCGCCAGTTCGCCCTCTTCCAGCCGGCCATGCAACCGCGCCGCCGGCGAGGCCGAGGCATAACAGGCGGCCAGCAGGCTCCAGCTTTCATAGCCCTCCGCCATGGCCAGGCGGTCCAGCGCGGCGTGAAGGGCGAGAGAATGGGCGCGCGCCAGCTTTCTGGCCTCGCGCTTGAGTTGATGGATGGGCAGAGAGAGTTTCATCGCAAACCTCCTGTTGCGAGCGCTGGCGGCAACCCCTCCTTATGCCGATGCTCGAACAGTGGGTTCGATGCTCATCCGATCCGGTAGGTTCGCTACTTTCCCTATGGAGGGGGGAGGCGTGGATCGCGCCGGAATCACACTCTAGCACATCCCCGCCCCGCCGCGGAGACCCCCGACCCCTCGCCCCCCACCGGGTCATTCCGGCGCAGGCCGGAATGACACCGTGCAAAAGGATAGCCCCACTCACCCGCCCTAGAGCGTCTCGGGCGGCTCCCATTCGGGCCAGTCCACCGCGTGTTCCTCCCATTCGTCGGGGGCGATGTCCTCCTCCGAGAAGGTGCGGCCCTTCACCGAGACGCCCACATCCACCACCGTCTGCGGATCGCCCGAGACCAGCGGGTGCCACCAGGCCAGCCCCTTGCCCTCGGCCAGACGCCGATAGGCGCAGGTGGTGGGGATCCAGGGAATTTCGCGCACGTTTTCGGGGGTGAGCTTGATGCAGTCGGGCACCTTGGCCTGCCGGCCGGGATAATCGGTGCAGGCGCAGCTTTGCCCGTCCAGCAGCTTGCAGCGCACGTCCGAGGTGATGAGCAGGCCCGTATCCTCGTCCTCGAGCTTGATGAGGCAGCAGCGCCCGCAGCCGTCGCACAGGGCTTCCCATTCGGTCGGGCTCATTTCTTCGAGCGTTTTTTCTTCCCAGAAGGCCATCTTAACCTGCCTCGTAGTAAGGCTGTTGCCGGTTTGCTCTTGCCCCGGACCGGGGGCAATCATATTCCAGCGATCCTATTGCTTTGGCCGCCACAGGCCGCCATTTTCTGCCAGACGAGCCGGGGGCGATGGGTGCAGGACCCGTTCTATACCAAAGAAAAGCGCCGGAAATCCGCCAATATGCTGGCGGCGGACGCCTGGCTCGATTCATCGCTCTATGAATTCTGGCATGCGCTCGGGCGGGCTTATACCCGCTTTCAGGACGCGATGTCGATTTTCCACGTCACCGGCATAAAGCGCCTTCTCGTCGAGCTTTTCAGCGACGCCTTCTCCTTTTTCGCCATTGGCTGCGTGCTGATGACGGCGCTGGCCCTGCCGGCGTTCGACGCCACCGCCTCGGGCGAATTCAACAAGGCCGAGGATTATTCGGTGGTCTTCCTCGATCGTTTCGGCACCGAGATCGGCCGGCGCGGCATCCGTTCGGACGATTCGGTGGCGCTCTCGGAAATGCCCGACTATCTCATCAAGGCGACCCTGGCCACCGAGGACCGGCGCTTCTACGAGCATTTCGGCATCGACGTGGTCGGCACGCTGCGGGCGCTGATGAGCAATGCCCAGGGCGACAATTCCACCCAGGGCGGCTCCTCGCTCACCCAGCAGCTGGCCAAGAACCTCTTCCTCTCCCCCGAGCGCACGCTGGAGCGCAAGATCGTCGAGGCGTTCCTCGCCGTCTGGCTGGAATGGCATTATTCCAAGGACGAGATCCTCAAGCTCTATTTCGACCGCGCCTATATGGGCGGGGGCAATTACGGGGTGGTCGCCGCCGCCGATTATTATTTCGGCAAGAAGGTGCAGGACATCACCCTGGCCGAGGCCGCCATGCTCTCGGGCCTGTTCAAGGCGCCGACGCGCTATGCGCCCCATGTGGACCTGGCCGCCGCGCGCGGGCGCGCCAATCTGGTGCTGTCCAACCTGGTGGCCTCGGGCTTTCTCACCGAGGGGCAGGTCACCGCCGCGCGCCGCCACCCGGCCACCCCGGTCAGCCGCGCCGCCGACGCCAATTCCCCCAATTACTTCCTCGACTGGGCCTTCGAGCAGTCCAAGCGCCTGATCGAGAGCCACCAGCACCGCTCCAACAATTTCGTGGTGCGCACCACCATCGACACCACGCTGCAAAAATATGCCGAGGAGGCCATCGTCTCCACCGTGCTCGAGCAGGGCACGCAATACGATGTCAGCCAGGCGGCCATGGTGGTCACCGACACGGTGGGGGCCATCCGCGCCATGGTGGGCGGCATCGACTATGGCAAGAGCCAGTTCAACCGCGCCATCGTCTCCACCCGCCAGCCCGGCTCGGCCTACAAGATCTTCGTCTATTCCGAGGCCTTCGAGCAGCTCGGCCTCACCCCCAGCGACCTCATCACCGACCGCCCGGTCTGCATCGGCAATTGGTGCCCGCAGAATTACGGCCGCAGCTACAAGGGCACGGTGACGCTGGCCAGCGCCTTCGCGCAGTCGCTCAACACCGTGCCGGTGACGCTCTCGATCAAGACCGGGCGCGCGCCCATCGCCGAATTGAGCCACCGCATGGGCCTGCAGGCCGACTATCCGGTCACCGCCTCGCTGGCGCTGGGCGTGGCCTCGGTGTCGGTGCTGGACATGACCTCCTCCTATGCGGTGCTGGCCAATCATGGCCTCAAGACCCCCGCCTATGGCATCACCCGCATGACCACGCTCACCGGCGAGCTGGTCTATGAGACCGACCCCGACGCCCCGCGCGAGCGCGTGCTGAGCGAAACCACGGTGGCCAACATGAATTCCATGCTGCGCGGCGTCGTCACCGGCGGCACCGGCACCCGCGCCCGCATCGAGGGCGTGCCGGTGCTGGGCAAATCGGGCACCACCTCGTCCTATCGCGACGCCTGGTTCTGCGGCTTCACCGGCAATTACGTGGCGGCGGTCTGGTTCGGCAATGACGACTACCACGCCACCCGCAACCTCACCGGCGGCAACCTGCCCGCCATCGCCTGGCAGAAATTCATGGCCTACGCCCATACCAATATCGAGATCCTGCCGGTCTTCGGGGTCGATTTCGTCCCCGACAACACCGCCATCGCCGCCGCCGGGCCCGACGAAGCCGAGGACGAGCAGGACCAGCGCCCGCCCGGCCTGCCGGCGGGGGCCGCGCGCAAGCTGATCGAGCTGGCCGGGCGTTTCGCCGCCGCCGCCGAAGCCAGCGCGCCGCCGCCCCACCAGGCCAGCCTTCCCGCCCCCTCCACGCCGCAGGGGCTCTAGCCGGTGCGGTTCGTGCTCCACCTTCTCCTGGCGATCGCCATTGCGCTCGGGGTCGGGTTTGGCCTGAGCTATTCCGCCCTCACCGATGGGCGCCTCTTCGGCATCGCCCGCATCGGGCCGTGGCAGGCCTGGCCCGATGTCGGCGCGCCCGCGCCCAATCCCTATACCCGCGCCCATCTGGCGCGCATGGCCGGCTTTCCGCTCGGCCAGGCCGAGGGCCTGCAATTTCTCGCCACCACCGACAGCGCCGGCGCCCCCCTCACCCGCGATTGCACCTATCGCCTCGCCGGCCACACCCCGCTCGCCACCTTCTGGACGCTGGTGGCGCTTGACATGGAGGGGGTCAACATCGCCGCGCCCGACGCCGCCCCGGCCCTGCGCAGCAGCGCCGTCATCCGCGACAACGCGGGCGCCATCCAGGTCAATATCGGCACGAGGCTCCTCCCCCTCACCTGGCTGGAGCTCACCGGGGAGGGCCCGTTCCAGCTGGCGCTGACGCTCTACGACACCGCCGCTTTCTCCGGCTTTTCCAGCGAGACCACCATGCCCGCCCTCATCCGGGGGGATTGCGCATGATCCGCACCCTGCTCTGGCTTTTCGGCGGCGCGCTCCTGGGCGGCATCATCCACCTGGTCGTCATCCTCACCCTGCCGGCCCTGGCCGAGCAGTCGGTCTGGACCCGCCTTGCCGACCTGGACGCCGACAACGCCGTCGTCATCCTTCCCGCGGCCCGGGCCGGAGAGCCCAATCCGCTGGGGCTCGACCCGGCGCTGGTCCATGGCGTGTGCCGCATCGATCTCTCGCAGGGCCCGGTCTATGTCAGCGGACGCCTGCCCGACGCCTTCTGGTCCCTGGCGCTGGTCGATCCCACCGGCATCGTCACCTATTCCACCACCAATCGCGACGGCATCGGCCAGACGCTGGAGCTGGGCATCTTCAACGCCGACCAGACGCGCCTGCTGGCCCGCCAGCAGCTCGACATCACCGAGGGCACGCTGGTGGTCGAATCGGCCACCAACCACATCCTCGCCCTCATCCGCCTCGCCCCGCCCCACCCCGCCGTCCGCGAGCGCTTCGAGGCCGAACTTTCCAAAGTCAGCTGCGGCCCCAAAAGGTAGCGAGCCCCAGATCGCGGCTCCGGGACAACCACCTCCCTCGCCCCACCCCCTGTCGCCCCGGCCCGGAGCCGGGGCCCATCCTGACATCATGCCACCCCATCCATCTCAGGATGGATCCCGGCTCAAGGCCGGGATGACGTCGGAGAAAACCCGTCATTGCCGGGCCCGTCCCGGCAATCCACCCCGCCGCTCGCGCTGAACCCTCTCATGGACCACCGCGCCTCTCCCTCGCCCCTTGTGGGACTTCGAGCCGTCCCGTTAGGGCAAATCGCTCCGGTGGAGCGATTTGAGGCGAGAAGGCCATGAGAGCTACGCTCGAATGGCACGACCGCGCCCCAACCACCGGACCCAACCCTCTCCCCTTGTGGGAGAGGGACAGACCTGACGCGTTCAGCGGAAGGTCAGGGTGAGGGGCTTCGAGCCGTCCCGCAGGGCAAATCGCTCCGGTGGAGCGATTTGAGGGGAGAAGGCCATGAGAGCTATGCTCGAATGGCGCGAAGCCGCCCATGCTTCGATGCCCCAAGAAGGCCCCCTCATCCGCCCCTTCGGGGCACCTTCTCCCACGAGGGGAGAAGGGGGATCGGTGGACGTGGCGCCATCCCACCCACTCTGTTGCCCCAGCTCAAGGCCGAGGCTCCCCCGGAGAACACCCCCCATGGTGACGCCCCCCGCGAATCCCGGCATCACTCCCCCATGAGCCCCGAGACCTTCACCGCCGCCCTCGCCCACATCGTCAGCCGCTATCTGGAGGAGGTCGCCGCGCCAGGCGAGCACCTCTCGCTGCTGCGCTGGCAGATGCAGCAGGGCCACCAACTGGACCGGCGCGACACGCTGCCCGGCCATCTCACCACCAGCGCCGTGGTGCTTTCGCCAGACCATGCCCGGGTGCTGCTCATCGACCATGTCACCATTGGCCGCTGGCTCCAGCCGGGCGGCCATTACGAGCCCGCGCCCTTCTTCCACCTTTCCGCCCGGCGCGAGGCGGTGGAGGAAACCGGCGTCGCCGGGCTCACCCTCCATCCCTGGCATCGGGGCGGCGATCTGCCCTTCGTCATCGACAGCCACGACGTTCCGGGCAAGCCGGCGCGGAACGAGCCGCCGCATATCCATCACGACCTGCAATATCTGTTCCTGGCCGATCCCGCCCAGCCCCTCACCCCGCAGCTCGACGAGGTCCACGCCGCCCAATGGCGCGATGTCGGCTCCCTCGCCGACTTCGCCCCCAAGGTGCTGGCGCGGCTGCACGAGATCGTGCTCCCAGGCTGAGGGCTTCGAAGCCACAATGTCTGGGAACACCCCCTCACTCACCCGCCCACCGTGTCGCCCCGGCCCCGAGCCGGGGCCCATCCTGGCATCATGCCGCGACCACCATCTCAGGATGGATCCCGGCGCGGGGGCCGGGATGACGTCGGAGAAAACCCGTCATTGCCGGGCTCGTCCCGGCAATCCACCCCGCCGCTTGCGCTGAACCCTCTTATGGACCACCGGGACAAGCCCGGTGGTGACGATAGGGGAGAGTTTCTGCCCTCTCCCCACCCACCAGCGCTGCCTGCGGACCTGATCCGCGGGCCACTTTCCCACGGCGCAAGCGGAGAATGGCCCACGGGTCGCGCCGTGGGCCGCGGCGGCGGTTGGGGCACCATCTTGCCCCCTCATCCGCCCCTTCGGGGCACCTTCTCCCACAAGGGGAGAAGGGAGGTGTGGGCGTGGCACTATTCCGCCCCACCCACAATTGTCGCCCCGGCAGTGAGCCGGGGCCCATCCTGAGGTCGCGCTGATCTTCCCATCTTAGGATGTATCCCGGCGCGGTGGCCGGGATGACATCTTGGATTTGGCACCACATGCTCCCCACCCACCAGCGCTGCCCGTGGGCAGCGGCGGCGGTTGGGGCATCATCTCGTCCCGCTCGCCGCCGCCCCTATTTCGGCAACACCGCTTCCGCGTCCGGCCGGTTCTGGAAGCGCGAGGGGATCACCACGCCGCCCCCTGCCCCGGCCCGGTCGCCGCCGCCGCAGAAATCGTGGCGGTTGGCGCGGGTGACGAACGCCGAGAGCCGGCGCAGCGAATCGTCCACGGCCATGGATTGCTCATGCGGGGTTTCCACCAGCAGGCTGTCCAGCGCGTAGCTGTAACTGGAATAGCGGTAATTGAGCGCGCGCACGAACCAGGCAATGAAGGCGTCGTTCTCATCTTTGCGCGCCTGCATGTTCTCGCCCAGCGCCGGCGGCAGGTCGATGGCCAGGCCCTGATAGGCGGTGGCGCGCTGGCGGTCGATTTCGATGACGGCGCAGATGGCCGCGAAAGTGCCCGGCACCGTGCCCAGATCGGCGGCGATATGGGCGCCCACCGTGCCGTAGCGGGTGCGCGAGGACTGGTAGGGGGTGCGCTTGAGCCAGTTGTAATAACGCTCCACCGTGTAGCGCATGTCGGCGCGCGGCGGGCTGATGCGGGTGCGCTGCAATTCGGCCGAGCCGTCGAACAGCCAGTCCTGGGCATGGGGGGCGACGAGGAAACGCCAGACGCGGTTGTGCATCTCGTTTTCCTGGTCGGTGCGGTTGAAGTTGGAGACCGGCTCGCGCCGGTTGGCGGCGATCAGCGTGCCCACCGCCGGCATTATCGCGTCATGGACCACGCCCGGCTCGGCGCGGCCGAAATCGCCCACCGGCCGCGACACCGAGCAGGCGGCGAGCAGGCCTGCCAGCGCCAGCCCGGCGAGGACGCGCAGCAGCGGGGTCTTATCCCCGATTGGTCTTGGGCCGGGTAGGATCGAGACTGCTGTGTGGCGGCGGCGACCCGCGTTCATAAAATACCCCGGTGAAAATCAGGATCTGGGCGGAGCCGGGGGGCGTGTCCCTGTCGGCGTCCTTTTTAGGCGGCGGTTCGAATTTGACGAGCTTTCCCAAGCTGCCCTCCCGTCTGAGCGTCCTTCCATTCCCATTGGAAGCAACGGTTTCGCGGTGTGAAAATCGGTGAACGCGACGCCCCTTCGCGTTACCGGTCTGCTGCATTAAGAGATCGTCAAGGTTAACAGTCTGCTAACGAATTCGCGGCAAAGGTGAATGTGCATCGAATGTGATGTGATTCCGAAGCGACGGTTCCTGAATATGCTTGGTTTTCAGCCTTACGAGACCTTTCAACTGCTCATCGAGACGGGCGGCGTCGATCGGACGAACACTTTGCTGATCGCGGCCTGCGATGCTTATGCCCGTCGCGGCAAGCCGACCGCTCCCGAAATGGAACAGTTCGAAACGCTGGCCGCCCGGCTCTTCCCCACCGCCAGTCCGCAGGCCCGCGCCAAGGGCGCCGCCATCCTGGGACGCGCGGAAATGCTGTCTCCCGCGCTTGAGGAACTGGTCGTCACCCATATCGGGGAAGACCTCAACACCTTCCTCGCCGAGGCGGCGACGCTGTCCGACGCCACCATGCTTGAGATCATCGCCCGCTACGATATTCCCGCCGCCGCCGTCATCGCCGGGCGCCCGGACCTGTCCAATGTCGTCCTGGCCAAGCTCTTCCAGATGAATTCGCGCAAGGTCTATCGGGCGCTGGCCGCCAACACCGCCATCGTGCCGCGCGGCGCCTATCTCAGCGCCCTGGCCCGATCCGCCCAGATGGACCACATGGTCGCCGAGGCGCTGGCGGCCCGCGCCGATTTCGACACCGCTTTGCTGGCCCCCGCCTTCTTCGATCTTTCCGACACCGACCGGGTCAAGGTCATCCAGGCCTTCGCCCATCGCGAGACGCCGGCGGCGCCGATCAGCAAGACAATTGAACAGCTTACGGTCGCCAACCAGGATTTGACCCGGGCGCTGATGAAGCTGTTTTCCGAGAACCGCCGCCCCGAGGTCACGCGCCTGCTGGCCCAGATCACCGGGCTCGACGAGGTCCGTTGCGGCCAGATCGCCCATGACGTCACCGGCGCTTCGCTCTTCGTCATCCTGCGCGCCTTCGGCTGCACCGCCTATGACGGGCTCAAGGTGCTCATCCATGCCACCAGCCATGATGGCGAGCGCTCGCAGGCGCTGGCCGATTTCGCCACGCTGTTCGGCAACGTCTCTTCGGAATCAATGGCTTATCTCGTCAGCGCCTGGCGCGGCGAGGTCAATCTGCTCGAGCTCAACAAGCCCGAATACAGGCCTTTCGTCGCCGATGCCCCGCGCCGCTCGCCGGCCAATGTGCTCTCGCCGGCGCATAATCCGGTGGTCGACCAGGCCATCGAGGCCCTGGCCCGCATCGGCGTCCGCCGCGCCAGCTAGGCGATCGTCTCGATACCGGGGTCGTCCCCGCGCAGATCCAGGCTCAGCACCCAGAGATCGGGATCGAATCGCGCTTCCTGCGCGATGCGCTCGCTCACCTTGGCCGGCTCGACCCGCGCATAGCGCTTCTGGAACACCAGCCCGGCATCGTCTTGCCGGCTGACCAGCGGCGCCGGGGTGAAAAGCGAGCGCGTGCCGTCGAGATGGTCGATTTCGATGAAGATCTGGCCGGCAATGGGATCGCCCTTGCGGGCGACCACGCAGATATGGCCCAGGTCATTGTGCCGCCTGATGAAAGCGGAACACCACAGATCGCTGCGGAACGCGCCCACTAGATGTCGGCGCCGGCCTGGCGCAGGAGCCCCACCAGATCGGGGTTGATCTGCCCCGTCACCCGGTAGCTGTGGAAATTCTCGAACTCCCGGATGGCCCGGGCCGTCGCGTCGCCCGGATGGCCATCGATGGAGCCGCGATAGAAACCGAGGCTGGCCAGTCCGCGCTGGATGGTGCTGACCAGTTGCACATTATTGGCCGGCGCCACGGCGGCAACCGCTGCGGGCGCAGGGGTGGAGACGACCTGGCTGGGCACGGGCGCTGCCCGCACCGGAGCCGGCGCGGCGCTGCGCGCGCCATCCACGGCGGCGACGATGGAATCGATGGTGCTGGCGGCGGCATTGCCGATGGTATCCACCGCCTGGTCGACCGGCGACAGGTTGGGCAGGCGCGCGACCACCCGGTCGGCCTGCTGCACCGGCGCCTGCTGGACCACGGGCTGGACGACGACCGGCGCCGGCGCGGGCTGCACCACGACCGGCGCTGCGGCGGCCTGGGGGGCAACCCCGGAGGCATCGGCGCGCAGGATGGCATCGATCACCCCCGGCGTCAGCGCGCCGGTGGACGGCATGCCGTTGCGATTCTCGAAGGTGCGGATGGCGTTGGCGGTCATGGGCCCATAGAAGCCATCGACCTTGCCGTTGAAAATGCCGAGTTCGCTGAGCTTTTTCTGCACGGCGAAGGCCTCGGGATTGCCCACCGGCGCGTCGGGCACGGTCACGGGGGCCGGCGCCGGCACGCTGCCGGTGGTTTCCACGGGCGCCACCATGGCCGGGCGGGCCAGCGCCGGCAGCGGCTCGGGAGCGGCGGCGACCTCGGCCACCGGCTCGGTCACGGGCGACACTGATGCGAAGAAGGGCGCGGGATGGCGCTCCGATTGCATGTAAAGCGCATTGCTCGCGGCCATGGCGGTGAGCGTCACCAGCGCCATCAGGCCGGTGGAGGCCAGGGGCGCGCGCATATATTGCGCCAAGGTCCATTGGCCGGCCCGGCCCAGCGACGCTGCAACGGCGCCGCCCGCCAGGAGAGGCAGGCGCGAGAGGGTGGTAGCTGTCATTGCGCTTTTCTTTTTTCGTCTTGCCATAGGGATACAGGAGCGGCGGCGGGCTCACGATGCAGAGGAGTGACGGTGGCAGTCTCGCCGCTCTTTATTGCCGGACCGTTTATGGGCAGCAAAACGGTGACGGTTGTCCCCGATCCGATCTCGGACATGGCCCGCAGCGTGCCTTCGTGCAGCTCGACTAGGCCCTTGACGATGGAAAGGCCCAGCCCCGTGCCCTCGTAGCGGCGCTCCAGCCCGTCCTGCACCTGGAAGAAGGGCTCGCCCAGCCGTTCGAGCGATTCGGGCGCCATGCCGATGCCCTGATCGCTGACGGAGAGGTTCAGGCTCTGTCCCTGGCGCTTGAGGCTCACGGTCACCTGCCCGCCCGCATGGCTGAACTTGATGGCATTGGACAGGAGATTGAGCAGGATCTGCCGGCAGGCGCGCTCGTCGCCCACCAGCATGGGCAGATTGGCGGCAATATCGGCCACCAGGGTCACCTGCTGGCGCCGGGCCATGGCCTCGACCATGCTGAAGCAGGGCTCCACCATGGCTTCGGCCGCGAAGGGCTCGGTCTGCAATTCGAACCGGCCAGCCTCGATCTTGGACATGTCGAGCAGCATGCGCACCACTTCGAGCAGGTGCTTGCCGCTCTGGTGGATGAGGTTGGCATATTCCCGATGCGTGCCCGACAGCTCGCCGCCGATGCCGCTGGTCATCATTTCGGAGAAACCGACCACCGCATTGAGGGGCGTGCGCAATTCGTGGCCGATGGTGGCGAGAAAGCGCGACTTGGCTTCGGAGGATTCCTCGGCGCTGCGCCGGGCTTCGGCCATGGCCATTTCGTCGTCCTTGCGGCCGGTGATGTCGCGGAACAACGCCACCACCTCATGGCGCTCGCCGGGGCGGTCGGTGTCGATGACCGGCGAGAAGCTCACCTCGGTCCAGACGAAATGGGGAATCCGCCCATCGGCGCGCGGATCGTCCTGGCGCATCCGCACCTCGATGGTGCGCGTGCGCCCACCCCGGCTGGCATCGGCGAAGGCGGAAAGATAGGCAGGCCGGTCGAGCACATGCACACGCTCGCCCAGATTGCCGGCCGAAAGCTCATAGCGCTGGCAGCCGAACAATTGCTCGGAGGAGCGCGAGGCGAGCAGCACGTCGCCATCGCTGGAAAAGCGGATCACGCCGTCGCGGACATGCTCGATCAGGTGCCGATAGGCGGTCACCTGCGCCTTGTCATAGACCTCATAGGCCATGTTGATGCGGTTGGCCGTGTGCAGGACCAGAAGCACGCTGGCGATGAACAGGGCCGCCGAAATGACCGTCAGCACCGCCGGATCGACGGGAATGGCCGGGGCGGCGAAAGTGGCGCTCATGAAGGCCAGGGCGAAGACGCCGCCCAGCATGACCCAGCTCTGGCGGCGCAGCGCCGCGCTGCCTTGCAGGGAAGCCAGGATCGGCGCCATGACGGCGATGGCGAGGCCGGCGTCGCCCAGCCGGCCATCGGCCAGGGTCAGGATGCAGCCCAGCGCCAGAAGCGCATAGACCTGGCCGGCCGCCGCTTCCTCGAAGCGGCTGCGCTGGTGCAGGCTGAGCGTCACCATGCCGGCGGCGAGGCCGAGCAGGGCGAGCGCGAAGGGCAGCGGGCTGCCCGAGAGCAGCCAGTGAATGGAAAAGGGCAGGCCCATAAGGCCGAACAGAACCAGCAGGCGGGAATTGTTGGCCAGCGTCCTGCGCCGCAGGATTTCCGGGCGGTTTCCGCTGCCGGCGGCCATGGCTATCTCTTTGCTTTCGCGGAAAGAGAAAAGGCTACGCATACACATTACTCACTATCGCGGCGCCAGCAGTATCGGGTGTCCCAGACACCAGAAGTGGGGCCTGAACGGGGTCAGGTCTTGTTGGGGTCACCCTGCCCGCCAAGAGCTAAGGCGAGCTTAAATCCCCCGTCCTCGCGCGCGCCTTGCCGCCCCCTGCGCATCGGTTTCTAGGCTTAGCGTAAACAAGCCGTTGCCGTGGGCAGGGGGCATTTTCGTAAAACTTTATCGAAAGCGCGCAGCCGCGCTTAAGGGGCCAGGCCTAGGGTTGGACACAAGCAGGGCAAAAGCCCGCCCGAGTTCTGGATTGGCCGATGTTTGCTATTGCTCGTTCCATCTTCTGGCTGACGCTGGCCTATGTGGTCATCCGCCCCGGCGTCGAGCTGCCCGATCCGCAGGCGGCGCAGGCCGAGGCGATGGCGGCGGGCAGCCGCTTCGTCGCCAGCCAGATCCAGGCCATCGACTGCACCAGTTTCGAATGCCTCGGCGCCAAGACGCTGGCCGCCGCCGCACTTTCTTCTTCCCCGTCCGCCGGCACACCCATGCATGAGATGCCGGCAAGCACTCCGGTCCCCTTCCCAAGGCCCCGGCCGGACTGGGCGGGATAAAGGGTCGCCTCCGGGCGCCCAGGTCAAACCCAGCGGTCGCGTCACTTCCCCAGGTGATGCACTCCAACGACCCTGGCCCTGCCGCAAGCACGCTGCCCCGTGCTTGCGGCTTTTTCTTTCTCCGCCCGTGCTCTGGTCAAGCCGGCGCCGATTGACTAGATAGGGCGCATGAACCCGCCCCAGGCCTTTCAGGACATTGCCGAAAATCTTTCCTTCCTCGACGATTGGGAAGAGCGCTACCGCTATCTCATCGAGTTGGGACAGGCCCTGCCGCGGCTGGCGGAAGCGGAAAAGTCCGACCGCAACAAGGTTCACGGCTGCATTTCGCAGGTCTGGCTGGTGGCCGACCGGCGCGAGGAGAATGGCCAGACCATCCTCTCCTATCGCGGGGAAAGCGACGCCATGATCGTGCAGGGATTGGTGGCGGTGCTGCTGGCGCTCTATTCCGACCGGCCAGCCGGCGCCATCGCCGAAACCGACGCCATCGCCATTTTCGACGAATTGGGGCTGCGCGAGCATCTGACCACGCAGCGCTCCAATGGGCTCGTCGCCATGGTCAACCGCATCCGCGCCGAGGGCAAGGCGGCCAGCTAGGCGCTGCCGCCACTCCCCTTACGGCTTTTCGGCGATGAGCGGCAGACGCTGCTCGCGCCAGCCCTGCACCGGCGCGCTATTCGCCCCCGCCGCCTGCTCCCGCAGGCCGAATTGCGCCGCCAGTTGATCGAGACTGATGCGCAGGACCAGCTTGGCGCTCCGCCGGGGCCAGCGGCGCTCGGCCTCCACCTGTTGCAGGCCCTTGCCCAGGCCGCAGACATCGAACAGCACGCCCCAGCACTCGGCGGGCAGCTTGCCGGCAATGCGGCTGAGGACGAGGCGCGCTTCGGCGGCGCCGTCGCCCATATGGGCCGCTTCGCCCGCGCCGCGCTGGCGGCCGCCGACATGGGCGGGGTCATAGCTCATGGTCAGGCGCGGGGAAAGCTGCGCCCGCCGCACCAGCGCCTCGAACCGGGCGGCGGCGGCGAGGTGATGGGGCGCAAGGAAGCTCTCCCGCCCCTGTCCCACGAGGCGCGCGCCGGCCTGGCTGGCGTCTTTCCCCCCTTCAGGCCGCATGGTCGTTGCCCCCGGCCAGCCGCGCTTCCAGCGCATGTTCGAGCGCGCAGACCTCGGCGTCGAAATGCGGATCGTCCCGCATGTCTTCGATGACCATACAGGCGTATGAGACTGTTGTCCTATCGCGCCCGAACGCCTCCCCGATCTCGGTCAGGCTGCGCCCGAACACGACATGGGCGAGATACATGGCGAGCTGGCGGGCGCGCGCCGTGGCGAGGCGGCTGCGACTCTTGTGCATAAGCAGGCGAATAGGTACATTCTTCTGTCGCGCGACCAGGGCGATAACCTCGTCGCAAGCCTGCGGGGGCGCCAGCCTCCAGGGCGAGCGGGACTGGCCGTTTTCAAGGAAAGCACCGTCATACATATCCATGCCTCATCGCATACAAGGAATTTATTCCTATATACTGCGACGACGCAAGCGGGGCGGGGATAAGTGGGTGCTGAAAAGAGAAGCGGCCGCTTTACGGGCGGCCGCTTGAACCTCAGGGAAAGGTCGGCTGCTTCTTGCGAGGCAGCAAAAAAGAGGGTCGATGCCGGGTCAGGCGACCTTGCGGCCCAGGCCATTATCCTTGGCGAGGCGCGAACGCGTAGCCGAATAGCTGGGCGCGACCATGGGATAGTCGGCGGGTAGGCCCCACTTCTCGCGGTATTCTTCCGGCGAGAGGTTGTAATGGGTGCGCAGGTGGCGCTTCAGCGACTTGAACTTCTTCCCATCCTCGAGGCAGATGATGTAGTCGGGCGAAACCGACTTGCGCACCGGCACGGCGGGCTTGAGCTCTTCGGTGGGTGCGGGCGCCTCGTTGGACTGCAGCGACTGCAGGGCACGATGAACATCGGCGATCAGCTTGGGCAGGTCGACCGGGCTGACGGCATTGTGGCTTACATAGGCTGAGACGATATCGCTGCTGAGCTCGATCAAATTGGGCTCATAGCTGGCCTCAACACCAGCGGTGTCACTCATATTTCAACCTTTCATTATTTTTATTTGAACGCAACGGGGCAGTCGCGGTCATAAGACGCTTGTATGATTGTTTACCAATCTCCGCAACCCGAGCGACGCACCGAACACCTTGTAGATTAGGCTTACTTGACGTTGAAAATTGTCATCTTTTAGACTTTATCCCGCCGGTCGTCATATTTTGTCGCAGGCATTCGAAAAGGCGATGACTTGGGGGATCGAAAAGATCCGCTGCCCCGGCCGGGATGGGCGACAGAAACGAAGCGCCCACTATTGCCCGCGCTGAAATGCCGATCGTGAACCGCGCGATCCTCACGCATCAAAACCGCCGCCGATACGATTCTTCCTGTTCTGTCGACAATATTTAAAGGCCCGGACGGCGCAGGCAAGCCCAGCATGGGCGAAAAGCAGCTTTATCCAGAAGTGCGCGAAGCGGCAGGCCCTTTCCTTGCCGGCCGGCGGAGCCTATGTGAAGGGGCCTACCTACGGACCCGTTTCATGACCAAGACCACCCCGCCCATCGCCGCCCGCAAGCCGCATGCGGTCACCGTCCACGATCAGCGCCGCGACGATCCCTATCATTGGCTGCGCGCCGCCAACTGGCAGGAGGTGATGCAGAAGCCCGAGACGCTGGACGGGGAAATCCGCGCCTATCTCGATGCGGAAAACGCGTGGTTCGAAAGCCGGTTCGGCCAGCCGACCGCCCTCTTGCAGGAGGCCATCTACAAGGAGATCCGCGGCCGCATGAAGGAGGATGACAGCGGCATCCCCTCGCCCGACGGCCCCTGGGCCTATAATTCGCGCATGCTCGAGGGCAAGCAATATCCGCTGATCGTGCGCACCCCGCGCGATGGCGGGCCGGAAACCGTGCTGCTCGACTGCAATGTGGAGGCGGGCGAAGCCTATTTCGGGTTTGCCGGGGCCGAGCATGACCGCTCGCACCGCTATCTGGCCTGGGCCGCCGACCGCGCCGGCTCGGAATATTACGACATCACCATCCGCGATCTCGAAACCGGCGCGGACAGCCCGGAAGTCATCCGCGAGACCGCCGGCTCCTATGTCTGGAGCAATGACAGCCGCTCCCTCTATTACACCGAATATGACGACAATCACCGCCCCTACCGGGTGCGCCTGCATGTCATCGGCACCGACCAGGCCGACGATCCGGTGATCTTCGAGGAAAGCGATCCCGGCTTTTTCGTCGGGGTCGGACGCACGCTCAGCGACCGCTATATCGTCATCGACGCCCATGACCACCAGACCAGCGAGTGCTGGCTGATCGATGCCGAGAGCGGCGGCGCCCCGCGCCTGGTCGCCCCGCGCCTCACCGAACGCGAATATGACGTCGAGGAGCGCGAGGGTCTCCTCTACATCCTCACCAATGCCGATGGCGCCGAGGACTTCAAGGTGGTGACCGCCCCAGCCGAGGATCCGCGCGCCGAGAACTGGACCGACCTGGTGCCCCACCAGCAGGGCGTGCTGATCCTCGACACCATCGTCATCCGCAACCATTTGTTGCGGCTCGAACGCCATGAGGGCCTGCCGCGCATCGTGGTGCGCGACCTGCGCAATGGCAGCGAGGAAACCGTGCGCTTCGATGAGGAGGCCTACGCGCTGGGCATGTCGGTGGGCTACGAATTCGACACTTCGGTGTTCCGCCTCACCTATTCCTCGCCCACCACGCCCTCGCGCACCTATGACATGGATCTGGAAACCGGCGCGCGCACCCTGCTCAAGGAACAGGAAGTGCCCTCCGGCCACAATCCCGACGATTACGAGACGCGCCGGCTCTTCGCCACAGCCAGCGATGGCGAAGAGGTGCCGGTGACCCTGCTCTATCGCAAGGGGCTGGCGCTCGACGGCTCCGCCCCTGCCCTGCTCTATGGCTATGGCGCCTATGGCATGTCGATGCCGGCCTCGTTCTCGATTTCGGCGCTGTCGCTGGTCGATCGCGGCTTCGTCTATGCCATTGCCCATATTCGTGGGGGCATGGAGAAGGGCTATCGCTGGTATCGGCTGGGCCGGCGCGAGCACAAGACCAACACCTTTACCGATTTCATCGCCGCCGCCGAAATGCTGGTGGAAAAGAACTATACGTCCAAGGGCCGCATCGTGGCGCAGGGCGGCTCGGCCGGCGGCATGCTGATGGGCGCCATTGCCAATATGCGGCCGGACCTCTGGGGCGGCATTCTTGCCCAGGTGCCGTTTGTCGACGTGCTCAACACCATGCTCGACGACACCCTGCCCCTCACCCCGCCCGAATGGCCGGAATGGGGCAATCCCATCGCCTCGGCGGAAGATTACCGGCGCATTGCCGCCTATGCCCCCTATGAGCAGGTGGCGGCGCAGGACTATCCGCCCATCTTCGCGCTGGCCGGGCTCACCGATCCGCGCGTCACCTATTGGGAGCCGGCCAAATGGGTGGCGAAATTGCGCGCAACCAAGACGGGCGACGCGCCATTATATCTCAGGACCAATATGGGCGCCGGGCATGGCGGGGCTTCGGGCCGGTTCGACCGGCTCAAGGAAACCGCCATGTGCTACGCCTTCGCCCTTTATGCCGTGGGGCTGGAAGGGGAATTTCCCAAGGGCTGATTGTTGCCCTATACCAGTTTCATCATCCTCAGCGTCGATCCAATAGGAGGCCCTTATGACGACCAAGTTCACCCTGCCGCCCCTGCCCTATGCCTATGATGCGCTCGGCCCCTATATGTCGGCCGAAACGCTCGAATATCACCACGACAAGCACCATCAGGCCTATGTCACCAATGGCGAGAAGCTGCTGGAAGGCTCGGGGCTGGAAATCCTGGCGCTGGAAGACATCGTCAAGGAGAGCTACGGCAAGAATCCCGGCCTCTTCAACAATGCCGGCCAGCACTACAACCACGTGCATTTCTGGAACTGGATGAAGCCCAATGGCGGCGGCACCAAGCTGCCGGGCAAGCTCGCTTCCAAGATCGATGAAGATCTGGGCGGTTTCGACAAGTTCCGTTCCGACTTCATCAATGCCGGCACCACCCAGTTCGGCTCGGGCTGGGCCTGGCTTTCGCTCAAGAACGGCAAGCTGGAAGTCACCAAGACCCCGAACGGGGAATCCCCGCTGGTCCATGGCGGCAAGCCGCTGCTGGGCGTCGATGTGTGGGAACACTCCTATTATATCGACTACCGCAATGCGCGCCCCAAGTACCTCGAAGCCTGGTTCGACAATCTGGTGAACTGGGAACATGTCGAGCTGATGTTCGAAGAAGCGCTATAGGCGCCTGCCTGCCCGGTTCAGAGCCCGCCCTCCGGCGGGCTCTTCTTTTATGGCCGGGCGGTTTTCCCCGGCCATTAGCCATTTCCTTCATGGCGCGCTTCAATCCTTGCCGGCCTCATGGTAACGCTTCGTTTACTATTGAGGAATTTTCGTGTCCGAACCGGCCAAAGTCGTCGCCATCATTGCTGCAAATCCGGCGCTTTCCTCGCTTCTGGCGATGGTGGTGGCGGGCGACTCGCATCTCAAGGTGCGCCAGTTCGAGAGCGAGATCGAGCTCATCGCCTATATGCGCATCGCTGCCATCGATATGCTGGTGTGCGATTTCGACCGGCAGGACCGGCCCGCCTATGAGATGGTCGAGGCGATCCGGCTCAACAATGCCCTGGTCAGCCAGGACGTGCCGGTCATCGCCCTCACCCGCACCATCACCCCGCCGATGCGCCACCAGGCCATCAGCGCGGGAATCGACGAGATGATTATCAAGCCGATGTCGCCGCGCCATCTGCTGCAACGCATCCAGGCGCGCCTGCGCAATCGCAGCGTCGTCGGCGTGTTGGGCGGCTATCGCGGCCCCGAGCGGCGCAACCGCGCGCCCATGCCCAAGCCGCACCCCCTGCCCGCGCGCCGGCTCAGCGACAATGTGGTGCAGCTCTTCCCCGACAGGCGCAAGCCGCGCCACCCGGGTCTGGACGGCTGAGCCCCTAGCGCGCCTCGACCACCAGCCGCATCAGCCGCGCCCACAGATCCTCGATGGTGTCGGCAAACTGCACGGCGCGCTCATAGCCGGCGAGGCCCGGCGCCAGCACGTCGGCGGCATATCCTCGCACCACCTCATAGGCGCGGTGGCGGTTGAGCATCACCACCGGCGTCGCCCGGCCCAGCGCGCGGCCGGCGGCCCAGGTGCCGAAAAGGGAAGTGGTGGACGCCAGGGATCCAGGCAGGGCCACATAGGCCTCGGCCAGTTGCGCCACGCGCGCCTGCCGCTCCTCGCGGGTGGGGAGCACCTCCATGGCCATGCCGGCCAGCGCCGAGGGCAGCACGATGCTCGCGTCGGCGACGATTTCCACCGCGCCGCCAGCGGTGCGCACCGCCGTAATCAGCGGCACGGGCAGGACGCCGTTTTCCGCCAGGCAGACGATGCGGGCGCCGCGTCTGGCGAAATAACTGCCGGCCTGGCTCATGATCGAGGCACGCTCGGGATCGCCCGGCCCCTTGTCCGAAGCGAAAACGGCGATGACGGGGGGCGGGCTGACCGTTTCCAGCATGCTCATCGCCCGCGCTTCAGCCCGCCGAGAATGCCGCGCACCAGCGCGTCTCCCAGCCGATTGGCCACGGTGCGGGCCAGGGAATTCATCGCCGCCTCGGTCGGCGTCTGCCGGCTGGAGCTGCGCGGGGCGGCAGGGCGGCGCGGGCGCTCGTCCTGATAGGTGCGCTGGGTCTTGCGGATTTCATCGTTCTGGCGCTGGCGCTCCTCGGCCAACTGCTTGTCGCGCGCCCTTCGGGTCAGCACCTCGAAGGCCGAATCCCGGTCGATGGGGTTGTCGTAAAGTCCCGCCACCGGGGAGGCGGCGATGATGGCCTCGCGCTCGGCCGGAGAGATCGGCCCCACCTGCGCCGAGGGCGGGCGGATCATGGTGCGCCCCACCATGGAGGGAATGCCCTTGGCCTCGAGCACCGACACCAGCGCCTCGCCGATGCCGAGCTGGGTGATGACTTCGGCGGTGGAAAATGCCGGGTTGGGCCGGAAGGTATCGGCCGCCACCTTTACCGCCTTCTGCTCGCGCGGCGTATAGGCGCGCAGCGCGTGCTGGATGCGGTTGGAGAGCTGGGCCAGCACGGTTTCGGGAATATCGACCGGGTTCTGCGTGACGAAATAGACGCCGACGCCCTTGGAGCGCACCAGCCGCACCACCTGCTCGACCTTGTCGATCAGCACCTTGGGGGCGCCGTCGAAGAGCAGATGCGCCTCATCGAAGAAGAACACCAGCTTGGGCTTATCCGGGTCCCCCACTTCCGGCAGTTCTTCGAACAGTTCCGAGAGCAACCAGAGCAGGAAGGTGGCGTAAAGGCGCGGCGCGCGCATCAATTCGTCCGCCGCCAGGATGGAGATGAAGCCCCGCCCATCGCGGTCGGTGCGCATCAGGTCGGCGATTTCGAGCGCCCGCTCGCCGAAGAAGTTCTCCGCGCCCTGCTGCTCCAGCACCAGCAGCGCCCGCTGGATGGCGCCGATGGAGGCGGTCGAGACATTGCCGTAACGGGCCGAAATCTCCTTGGCCCGCTCCTGGATATGCACCAGCAACGCCCGCAAGTCCTTGAGGTCGAGCAGCAGCAGGCCTTCGTCGTCGGCCAGCTTGAAGGCGATGTTGAGCACGCCTTCCTGGGTGTCGTTGAGGTCGAGCATGCGGCTCAGAAGCAGCGCACCCATTTCCGAAATGGTGGCGCGCACCGGGTGGCCCTGCCGCCCGAACAGATCCCAGAAGATCACCGGGAACACATCGTCGGCAAAATCCTCGAAGCCGATTTCCTGGGCCCGCTGGGTCTGCCAGCCCTGCGCCTGCCCCATCTTGCCCACGCCGGACAGGTCGCCCTTGATGTCGGCGGCAAAGACCGGCACGCCGGCCGCCGAAAATCCTTCGGCCAGAACCTGCAAGGTCACCGTCTTGCCGGTGCCGGTCGCCCCGGTCACCAGCCCATGGCGGTTGCCATATTTGAGCGCGAGATATTCGGGCTGGGTGCTGGTCCCGAGAAAGATCTTGTCGTCGGCGAGCATCGGCATACCCTGGTTTGTGTTGGGGTTCTTATAAACGGCCCCTTCCCCATGGGACAACTCGTAACTCGGCCCTGCGGCTAAAGCACTGCGCGCAATTGGCCGATTTCGGCGCCGCGCACGCTGCGCAGGGGCTGATGCGCCAGCCCGTCGAGGATTTTGCGCTGCGCGTCGTCGGGCTCGGCAAGTTTGAGCAGCAGCCCGGCCAGCATGGCTTGCGAGGCGGCCATGTTGCCGTCGTCGCATTTGAGCGCATAGCCCCAGCCCTTGTCGCGGATGGCGCCGCATTGCACCCCTTCCGCACCGATCTTCTGCATCAGCCGCCCCTTGAAGGCGGCCATGAGCACGGTGTCGGGATGGTCGGTGCCCGCCACAAGTTGCGGATGGGCGGTGGCGGCATCGAAGAGGCGCCGGGCCGCCTCGGCAAGCTCCGGGCTCAGCCCCTTGCCGGTGGCCATGCGGGCAAAACCGAAGGCGAAGGCGCGCAGCGGCGCGGCGAAGGTGGGGATGGAGCAGCCATCGGTGCCGCAGCGTTCCTCGCTCAGCTCTTCCCCGATCACCGCCTCGATCGCCGCGCGCACCTTGCGCTGCACCTCGTGCTGGCGCCCGACATAGCCGGCGGTGGGAACGCCCATGGCCAGCGCCACGCTCAGCATGCCGGCATGCTTGCCCGAGCAGTTGTTGTGCAGGGCGCTGGGCTTTTCGTCCCTTTCCCGCAGGGCCTCGCGGGCCTTGGCATTGGTGGGCGGATGCGCGCCGCATTCCAGGTTTTCCGCCGAAAGCCCCATGCGGGAGAGGAAATGCGAGACGCCCTCCACATGCACGTCCTCGCCGTGATGGCTGGCACAGGCCAGCGCCAGCTCCTCCGAAGTGTGATGGAAACGCGTCTCGGCGCCCTGCGAAAAGATCGCCAGCGCCTGCATGGATTTGATGGCCGAGCGCGGAAAGATGGGCCGCTCGATGTCGCCGGCCGAGGCGATCACCCTGCCCTCGGCGTCCGTCACCACATAGGCGCCGCGATGGCGGTTCTCCACCCAGTTGCCGCGACAGGTTTCGGCGAGAACGGGATTGGCATCCATGAAAAAAACTCCGGCCCAGGCTGTGTCCACGAACAGCGCCGAGCCGGAAAAGTCAATGCATGGGAAGGAGGTCGTCGGGTAAAGCCGTCAGCGCCGGGCCAGCGTCAGGTAGCGGGAGTTGACCCAGCCGCGGATATTGCGCCCTTCGACGAGGCACCAGTCCGAGCCGGTATTGGCCTCGATGCAGCGCTCCACCCAGATGCGGCTGCCGGTGGTCAGCCCGCCCAGCTTCTGCGAATAGGCGGCGGGCCATTTGCGCACATTGAGTTCATCCGAGCGCGCCACGCCCGTCACCCGCGCCGGCTGCTCGACGTGATAACCGGCAGCCATGGCCGGTTGGATGGCGAAGGCGCTGGCGGCCACCAGCACGAAGCCGCAAAGCGTGGCGAGAAGAAGTTTTTCCTGCTGGCGGTTCATGGTCATGCCCCTCGAAGATTTTCGTTTCGATGGTCACGACTATGCGAGCACGCCATTGAACCAAAGCTGATGGCTCCGTTCAGACAGCGTTCATCTTGGGCTTACTTCATCCAGAACATGGGCGTGAGGTCGCTCGAGACCGGCTCGTTCCTGTCATTGGTGGCCATGATGTCGGCCATATGCGCCCACCAGCGCTGCATCACTTCCGTGCCGGGCAACGCGTTCATCGCATGGTCCTTGCGCCGCCAGAGCACGCCGAACAGGGTGTTGGTCTCCGCGTCGAGATGAATGGAATAATCCTTCACCCCGGCGGCATGGAGCAGGTCGACCAGCTCGGGAAAGATCGCGTCATGGCGCCTTTTATATTCCGCCGCCATGCCGGGATTGAGATGCATCTTGAAGGCGTGTTTTTCGTAGTCGCCATCCTCGATCATGCCCGGCGCTCCCTCCACAATCTGAGCAGGATCGGCAGCGCGATGACCACGATCAGCAGCGCACCGATGAGAATCGACATAACGATGCCCGGCACGTTGAGCAGGCCCAGCCCGAAGGTGACCAGCCCCATGATAAGCGCCGCCAGCACCACCCCGATGATCGAGCCCGATCCGCCCAGGATCGACACCCCGCCCAGCACCACCATGGTGATGACTTCGAGCTCGAACCCCTGCGCGATGGAGGGGCGGGTCGAGCCCAGCCGCGCCGTCAGCAGCACCGCCGCGACTCCGCTCATCAGCCCGGTGAGGCAGAACAGCACGAATTTGATGCGGTCCACGCGCACGCCCGAGAACAGGGCGGCGGCGGGATTGTTGCCGATGGCATAGACACGCCGGCCGAAATTGGTGTGGTGCAGCAGCACGTAGAAGATCGCCGCGCAGACCAGGAACAGCACCAGTTCGAACGAGATCACCCACCACACATAGCCCTGCCCGAACCAGGAAAAGCTCTTGGGATAGCCCTTGAAGCTCTGGTCGCCCAGGATGATGAAGGCAATGCCCCGGAAAAGGCTCATGGTGCCGATGGTGACGACGATGGAGGGCAGCTTCAGCCCCGTCACCAGGAAGCCATTGAAGGCCCCGCACAAAATGCCGACCCCGATGCCCACCGCCACCAGCATGGGCGTATCGGCCCCCGCCTGCAAGGCCAGCCCCATCAGCGTGGAGGCCAGCGCGATGATGGAGGCGACCGACAGGTCGATTTCCCCGGTGATGATGACCAGCGCCATGGCCAGCGCGATCAGCGCCTTCTCGGTGAAATTGAAGGTGAGGTCGGAAAGGCTCCAGGGATTGAGGAAATAGGGCGAGGCGAAGCTGTTGGCGAGAAAGATCGCCAGCGCCACCAGCACCAAGAGGCTCTCCCAGCTCAGCGCCGCCGATTTGAGGGGGTTGTCGAGCCGGTCGGGAAGGGAACGATGAAAGGACGTATCGGTCATGAACGGATTTCCGGGAGCCGCAGGCGGAGCGTCCCTCCCCCTTGAGGGGAGGGAATGAGGGTGGGGGTTCGGGTGGCGCCAGGATTTTCGAAGCCGAAACCGGCATCGGAACCCCCACCCCCGGCCCCTCCCCTCTGGGGGTAGGGGAGCTTGCCATCGTGCCCCGTCACGCCACGCCCTCCGCCTTCTTCAAAATCACCCTGCCCTTGCTGCGCTCGCCCCTTGCATTGAGCACCACGGCCAAAAGGATCGCCGCGCCCGAAATGGCCATCTGCCAGAAGGGCGACACCCCGATCACCGGCAGGGCATTGTTGACGACGCCGAGAAAGAGCGCGCCCAGCAGCGCCCCGGCCACGGTGCCGATGCCGCCGGCAATCGACACGCCGCCGATGACGCAGGCGGCGATGATGGTCAGCTCGTAGCCGCTGGCCACTTCAACTGAGGCGATCACGTAGCGCGAGATCCACAGATACCCCGCCAGCCCCGAAATGGCCCCCGACAGCACGAAGGCGAGGAACTTGGTGCGTCCCACATCGATGCCGGTATAGACCGAGGCGGTGGGGTTGACGCCGATGGCATAGAAGGCCCGGCCGAGCCCGGTGCGCGTCATCAGCACATAGACCAGCGCCGAAACCACCACGGCGAACCAGGTGAGGATCGGCAGGCCGAAAAAGATGCCGCGTTGGAGCTGGATGAAATCCTGGCTCATCTGCGCGGCATTGACCCAGGCGCCGCCCGAAATGACGAAGACCAGCCCGCGGAAGATGGTCAGCGTGCCCAGCGTTACCACGATCGGCGGAATGTCGAGCTTCCACACCAGGATGCCGTTGAACGCGCCCAGCAGCGCCCCCACCACCACGCAGCCGGCGATCAGCAGCGGAATGGGAATGAAGGGAAAGGCGGCGTTTATCATCGCCACGATCATGCCGGTCAGCGCCAGGTTGGAGGCCATGGACAGATCGATCGAGCGGGTCAGGATCACCGCCATCTGCCCCAGCGCCAGCATCATCAGGATGGAGGTGTCGTTGAGGATGGTGAGCAGGTTCTGCGGCTGGGAGAAGCGCGGGAAGCGCAGCGTCACGCCGATGACGACGGCGACAATGGCCAGCGCCAGCCAGATTTCGCGGGTGCGGAAAAGCCGGGTCATGCCGCCTGCTCCTCGGTGATGCCGGCGGCGAGGCGCACCAGCGTTTCGGGCTGCACATCCTTGTTGACCAGCGTGTCCACGATCAGCCCTTCGCGCATCACCACGATACGGTCGCTCATGCCCAGGATTTCGGGCAGCTCGGACGACACCATGATGACCGAAAGCCCCTGCGCCACCAGTTCGGCCATGAAGCCGTGCACCGCCGCCTTGGAGCCGATGTCGATGCCCTTGGTGGGCTCGTCCAGGATAATGACCTTGGGCTGGGTCGCCAGCCATTTGGCGATCACCACCTTCTGCTGGTTGCCGCCCGAAAGGGTCGAGACATTCTGGCTCAGCGAGGAGGCGCGCAGGTCGAGCCGCTCGGTATAGGTGCGGGTCAGGGCAAATTCCTCCGCCGTGCGCAGGAAGCCGGCGCGGCTGGTCCGCTCGAGGCTGGGCAGCGAGACGTTCTTGAAGATGGGCTCGCCCGTCACCACGCCCTGCTTGCCGCGCTCCTCGGGCACATAGACGATGCCGGCATCCACCGCGTCGGCGGCCGAGCGCGGCGCGATGGGCTTGCCATCCAGCACCATGGCGCCGGCGCTGGGCTTTGTCATGCCGAACACGGCCTGCATCACCTCGGAGCGCCCGGCGCCCACCAGGCCATAAAAGCCCAGGATTTCGCCCTTCTTCACCGAAAAGGAGATGTCTTCGAATTCTGTTGGGTGGCTCAGCCCCGACACCTCCAGCACCGTCTCGCCGATGGTGGCGCTGCGGGCGGGGAAAATCTGGTCCACCGCGCGGCCCACCATCATGCGCACGATCTCGGCCTGCGGCGTCTCTTTGATGAAGCCCTTGCCCACCTGCTCGCCATCGCGGAACACGGTGTAGCGGTCGGCGATGCGGTAGATTTCGTCGAATTTGTGCGAGATGAAGAGGATGGCCTTGCCGTCGTCCTTGAGCAACTCGACCAGCATGTAGAGCTCTTCGATTTCCTTCTGGCTCAGCGCGGCGGTCGGCTCGTCCATGATGACCACCTGCGCATCCACCGACAGCGCCCGCGCCACGGCGACAAGGTGCTTCTTGGCAATGCCCAGTTCCTTGAGCGGCATGTCGGCGGCGATGCCAGCGGCCATGGAATCCAGCGTTTTCTGCGCCTCGATGCGCATGGTCTTCCAGTCGATCAGCCCCAGCCGGTTGCGCGGCGCGTGGCCCAGATAGATGTTTTCCGCCACGCTCAATTCGTCGAACAGCACCGTTTCCTGGTGGATGGCGGTAATGCCAGCCTGCGAGGCCGAAATGGCGGTTGGCAGGCTCACCACCTGCCCGCCGACGCGGATTTCGCCGGCATCGGGCTGGTAGATGCCGGTCATCACCTTGACCAGGGTGGATTTGCCGGCGCCGTTCTCCCCGATCAGCGCGGTCACTTCGCCCGGGTAAAGCTCAAGCGACACCTGGTGCAGCGCCCGCACGCCGGGAAAGCTCTTGGAAATGCCGGTGAGGGTCAGGATGGGGTCGGTCATGGGATTCCCGTCATGGGCGGCCCGGCGCCGAAGCGCCGGGCCAGACGTCGTTTCGCTTAGAAATAGGTGGCGAATTCGGCGATGTTGGACTTGTCGAAGGTGAAGGGCACGGCCATCGGACCCGAATTGGTGTCGTCCAGGGTCACATGGCCCATGCGGCCCAGCGACAGGGTCACGCCCGGGGCCGGCTCGGCGCCTTCGATCAAATCATTGGCCAGCATCACGGCGGAGTAGCCCAGATCGATCGGGTTCCACAGCGCCACGCCTTCGGAAGCGCCATTGTCGATGAACTGCTTGAATTCGCTGGGCAGGGCCAGGCCGGTCACGTTGATCTTGCCGATCAGGTTCTGGTCGGTCACCACTTGCGCGGCGGCCACGACACCCACGGTGGTGGGGGCGATGATGGCATCGAGATCGGGATAGGCGGCGATGAGGCCGCGGGCCTCTTCGGTCGACTTCACCGAGTCGTCGTCGCCATAGACCACGGCCACCAGGTTGATATTGGGGAACTTCTCGGGGATCGCCTTCTTGGCCGCTTCGATCCAGGCGTTCTGGTTGGTGGCGGTGGAGGCAGCCGAGAGAATGGCGACGTCGCCGCCATCGGGCAGGTGGTCGGCGGCCAGCTTGATGATGGTTTCGCCGATCAGATCGGTGTCGGAGGGGTTGAGGTGAAGCTGGCGGCCTTCCTCGGCCACGCCCGAATCCCAGCTCAGCACCTTGATGCCGCGTTCCATGGCACGCTGCAGCACCGGCACCAGCGCATCGGGATCGTTGGCCGAGATGGCGATGGCGTCCACCTGCTGGGCGATCAGCGAGTTGACGACTTCGATCTGGGCTTCGGCGGTGGCGGCGGTCGGGCCGGTATAGATGACCTCGACATCGCCCAGTTCGGCGGCGGCTTCCTGAGCGCCCTTGTTGGCGGCGTCGAAGAAGCCGTTGCCGAGGGACTTCACGACCAGCGCGATGCGGGTCTGGGCGAAGGCCGGGCTGGCCAGAAGGGCGGCAACGGCAGTTGTGGTCGCCAGCAGCTTGAGCAGTTTCATGATTCTATCCTCCCAGGGACATGCTTGAAGTCTTGAGCTCAGGCCACCCCGGCTTGGCGGTCGGTCTGAGCGTTGGTTTCCGCCACGAAGAGCCGCACGCCCGCCGTTTCCAGCATCTGGCGGTCTTCGTCGCGGATGCCGGCGTCGGTGACGACGGCGGCTATTCGGTCGAGCCCGCACAGGATGAGGCTCGATCTGCCCGAAAATTTCGAGGAATCGGCAAGCAGGATCAGCTCCTCCGCCTGCCCGATCAGCGCCAGCTCCGACTGCACCACCATGGGGTCGGCTTCCATCAGCCCATAGGGCCCGATGCCCTGGCAGCCGATGAACATGCGCTTGGCGTAGAAATGCCCCGCCACCACCCCGCCGAAGGGCGACAGGATGACGTTCTGCTCGCGATAGATGGTGCCGCCGGGGATGACGACGGAATTGCGCGAATTGTGGATGAGGAATTCGGCGATGGCGAAGCTGTTGGTGAAGACGCTCAGGCGCTTGCCCACCAGGTGATGCACCATCTGGTAGGTGGTGGTGCCGCCATTGATGATGATCGGCTCGCCATCCTGGCACATATCGGCGGCGACGCGCGCAATTGCGCGTTTCTGCGTCATGTTGATCGTTTCGTTGACCGAAAAGGGCCGCCCCATCAATCCGCCCTGCGCCGGCGGGGTGATGGCTTCGGCGCCGCCGCGCACGCGCCGCAGCCGCCCCTGCACATGCAGGGCCGCAATGTCCCGGCGGATCGTGGCTTCCGACGATCCGGTGACGTCGCAAAGCTCGGCCACCGTGGCAACGGGGCGCGACTGGACGGCGGCCAGGATAACGCGGTGGCGTTCGGTTTCGTGCAAGGCTGATACTCCCTGAATGCATTTGCTTCCATCATTTTCGCGCAGAGTCAATCGCCGATTTGGCAATTCCCATCATGTTCGCGCATAAATGACGAAATATGATCGTTTCTGATTGACATGCCCGCATGATCGTGGCCATGTCCGACCATATTTTCCCTGTTGCCTATCCTGTCGGGAGGAGTCCATGTCCACTGCGCCCAAGCGCCTTGCGAACTTGTGGGATGATGCCAAAGCCGCATCCATGAGCGAGCCGGAGCGCCTCGTCTATCGCTCCAACCTGCTCGGCTCGGACAAGCGCGTCACCAATTATGGCGGCGGCAACACCTCCTCCAAGATCTGGCAGAAGGACCCGCTGACCGGCCAGGAGGTCGAAGTGCTCTGGGTCAAGGGCTCGGGTGGGGACAACGCCTCGATCAAGCTCGACGGCTTCGCCACGCTCTATATGGACAAGCTGCGGGCCCTCAAGGGCCTCTATCGCGGCGTCGAGTTCGAGGACGAGATGGTGGGCTATCTGCCCCACGCCACCTTCAACCTCAATCCGCGCGCCTCCTCCATCGACACCCCACTCCATGCCTATGTGAACCGGCCTTACGTCGATCACATGCACCCCGACGCCATCATCGCCATCGCCGCGTCGAAGAATTCACGCGAACTCACCCAGCGCATTTTCGGCGATACCATCGGCTGGCTGCCCTGGAAGAAGCCAGGCTTCGAGCTGGGCCTGTGGCTGGAAAAATTCTGCCTGGAACACCCCGAGGCCAAGGGCGTGATCCTTGAATCGCATGGCCTGTTCACCTGGGGCGACACGCCCAAGGCGTGCTACGAGACCACCATTGCCATCATCAACCAGGCCATGGACTGGTTCGAGACGGAAACCGCCGGCAAGACCATTTTTGGCGGCAAGGCCGTCGACAGCCTGCCCGCCGAGCAGCGCCGCGCCGTCGCCGCGCGCCTGATGCCGAAAATTCGCGGCTTCATCTCCGAGGATAGCCATAAGCTCGGCCATTTCGACGACAGCGATGCGGTGCTGGAATTCGTCAATTCCAACGATCTGCGTCCGCTGGCCGCCCTGGGCACGTCCTGCCCCGACCATTTCCTGCGCACCAAGATCCGCCCGCTGGTCATCGATTTCGACCCGGCCAATCCCGATGTCGATGCGGTGATCGAGGGCCTTGCCGAGCAGATCGCCGCCTATCGCGTCGACTACCAAGCCTATTACGACCGCTGCAAGCACGACAATTCCCCCGCCGTGCGCGACCCCAATGCGGTGGTCTATCTCGTCCCCGGCGTGGGCATGCTTACCTTCGCCAAGGACAAGGCTACGGCCCGCATTTCCGGCGAATTCTACGTCAACGCCATCAATGTGATGCGCGGCGCCTCCACCGTTTCCGAATATCAGGGTCTGCCCGAACAGGAAGCCTTCGACATCGAATACTGGCTGCTTGAGGAAGCCAAGCTCCAGCGCATGCCCAAGCCGAAAGCGCTGGCCGGCAAGATCGCTCTGGTCACCGGCGGCGCCGGCGGCATCGGCAAGGCCACCGCCGCGCGCCTGCTGCGCGAAGGCGCCTGCGTGGTGCTGGCCGATATCGACCAGACCGCGCTCGACGCCGCCACCGCCGAGCTTTCCGGCGTCTTCGGCCAGGATGTCGTCCGCCCGGTCAATATCAACGTGACGCGCGAAGATCAGGTCATTGCCGGCTTCGCCCATGCGGTGGTCGAATTCGGCGGGCTCGACATTCTCGTCTCCAATGCGGGCCTGGCCTCCTCCGCCCCCATCGAGGAGACGACGCTCGAGCTGTGGAACAAGAACATGGACATTCTGTCCACCGGCTATTTCCTGGTCAGCCGCGAAGCCTTCAGGCTGTTCCGGGCGCAAAAAATCGGCGGCAACGTCGTTTTCGTCGCCTCCAAGAATGGCCTTGCCGCCTCCCCCAATGCCAGCGCCTATTGCACGGCCAAGGCCGCCGAAATCCACCTCGCCCGATGCCTGGCCCTCGAAGGCGCGGAAGCCCAGATCCGCGTCAATGTCGTCAATCCCGACGCCGTGCTGCGCGGCTCCAAGATCTGGGCCGGCGAATGGCTCGAACAGCGCGCCTCGACCTACAAGACCGACAAGGAGGGCCTGGAGGACATGTATCGCCAGCGCTCCATGCTGAAGCGCTCGGTCTTCCCCGAGGACATCGCCGAAGCCATCTACTTCTTCGCCTCGGAAGCCTCGGCCAAGTCCACCGGCAACATTCTCAACGTCGACGCGGGCAACGCCCAGTCGTTCCCGCGGTAAGTATAGTAAGGCCCCCTCACCCGCCGCTGCGCGGCGACCTCTCCCCCAAAGGGAGAGGTGGGGCACCGGGGCTCTCTTACCTCTCCCTTTGGGGGAGAGGTCGGCCGAAGGCCGGGTGAGGGGGCCTTTCGGAGGGAGGAACAGAAATGACCGAACACATCATCGACCCATCCACCGTCCACGCCGAGAACGCCCGGCGCGAGGCCGATCTGCGCCGCGACTACGACTCCCTGGGCGAGCGGCTCGACCGACGCGGCGTCACCATCGACGCCATCAAGGACAAGGTTGCCGGCTTCTCCGTCGCCGTGCCCTCCTGGGGCGTGGGCACGGGCGGCACGCGCTTTGCCCGCTTTCCCGGCCTGGGCGAGCCGCGCGACATCTTCGACAAGATCGAGGATTGCGCCGTCATCGCCCAGCTGACGCAGGCGACGCGCACCATTTCCCTGCATATCCCTTGGGACAAGGCCGATCCGAACCGGCTGAAGCAGGCCGCCAGCCGCTTCAATCTCGGCTTCGACGCCATGAACTCCAACACCTTCTCGGATGCGCGCGGGCAGATCCAGAGCTACAAGTTCGGCTCGCTCTCGGCCGCCGACAAGGCGACGCGCGACCAGGCCATCGAGCACAATCTGGAATGTATCGAGATCGGCCAGACCATCGGCTCCAAGGCCCTGACCGTGTGGATCGGCGATGGCTCCAACTTCCCCGGCCAGACCAATTTTACCACCCAGTTCGAGCGCTATCTCGATTCGATGAAGGCGGTTTACGCCGCCCTGCCCGATGACTGGCGCGTGTTCACCGAACACAAGATGTACGAGCCGGCCTTCTATTCCACCGTGGTGCAGGATTGGGGGACCAATTACATCATCGCGCGCGAGCTGGGCGAAAAGGCCTTCTGCCTCGTCGATCTCGGCCACCATGCCCCCAACGTCAATATCGAGTTGATCGTCGCCCGCCTTGCCCAGTTCGGCAAGCTCGGCGGCTTCCACTTCAACGATTCCAAATATGGCGATGACGATCTCGACGCCGGCGCCATCGACCCGTTCCGGCTGTTCCTGGTCTTCAACGAGCTGGTGGATATCGAAAGCCGCGACGCCGCTTTCCACCCCGCGCACATGCTCGACCAGAGCCACAACGTCACCGACCCCATCGAGTCGCTGATGCTCTCGGCCGCCGATGTGCAGCGCGCCTACGCCCAGGCGCTGCTGGTCGACCGCAAGGGCCTCAAGGCGGCGCAGGACGCCAATGACGCGCTGGCCGCAACCCAGGCCCTGCGCACCGCCTTCCGCACCGATGTCGAGCCGATCCTGGCCATGGCCCGACTTGAGCAGGGCGGCGCCATCGATCTTCTGGCCACCTATCGCGCCGCCGGCTACCGCCAGAAAGTCGCCGAAATCCGCCCCGCCGTCGAAGGCGGCTCGGGCGGCATCGTCTAGGGATTTTCCAACGCACCTCCCCGCGCTGGAAATAAAAGAGGCCCGGTGAGCGATCACCGGGCCTTTGCCTTGCCGTTTTCTCTCCGCCGTCACCGCCGGGGAGGCGTGCCCCCAATTCCATCCCACCCCCGATGTCATCCCGGCCTTTGCGCCGGGATCCATCCTGAGATGACTACACCGGCACAATCCCAGGATGGGCCCCGGCTCAAGGCCGGGGCGACAGGGTGCGTTTGGGGGAACCCTACTTCATCGTCGGGAACTGGAACTCCGCCCCGTCCTTGATGCCGCTGGGCCAGCGGGTGGTGACGGTCTTCACCTTGGTCCAGAACTGCATGGAATCGGTGCCATACTGGTTGAGGTCACCGAAGGAGCTGGCCTTCCAGCCGCCGAAGGAGTGATAGGCCACCGGCACCGGCACCGGCACGTTGACGCCGACCATGCCGACATTGACGCGGGAGGCGAAATCGCGCGCCGCATCGCCGTCGCGGGTGAAGATGGCCACGCCATTGCCGTAGGGATTGTTGGAGGGCAGCGCCAGCGCCTCCTCGTAGTTCTTCGCGCGGACCACGCTCAGCACCGGCCCGAAGATTTCTTCCTTGTAGATGTCCATGTCGGTGGTGACGCGGTCGAACAGGGTCGGGCCGACGAAGAAGCCGTTTTCATAGCCCTGGAGCGCAAAGCCGCGCCCGTCGACCACCAATTCGGCCCCCTGCTCCACGCCCTTGTCGATGAGGCCGAGCACACGGGCCTTGGACGCGGCGGTGACCAGCGGGCCCATTTCCGAGGCGCGGTCGGTATAGGGGCCGACCTTGAGCGCGTCGATGCGGGGACGCAGCGCGGCGATGATCTTGTCGGCGGTGGCGTCGCCCACCGGCACGGCCACCGACACGGCCATGCAGCGTTCGCCCGCCGCGCCATAGCCCGAGCCCATCAGCGCGTCGGCGGCCTTTTCCATGTCCGCATCGGGCATGATAATCATGTGGTTCTTGGCCCCGCCAAAGGCCTGAACGCGCTTTCCGTGGGCGGCGGCAGTCTTATAGACATAGCGGGCGATCGGGGTGGAGCCGACGAAGCTGACGGCGCCGATGGCCTCATGCTCGAGAATGCCGTCCACGGTTTCCTTGCCGCCCTGCACCACGTTGAGCACGCCCTTGGGCAGGCCCGCCTCGATGGCCAGTTCGGCCAGCCGCACCGGCACGGAGGGATCGCGCTCGGAGGGCTTCAAAATGAAGGCATTGCCCGAGGCGATGGCCGGCGACAGCATCCACAGCGGAATCATCGCCGGGAAGTTGAACGGGGTGATGCCGGCGCCGATGCCGATGGGCTGGCGCATGGAATACATGTCGATCCCCGGCCCCGCCCCTTCGGTGAAGGCGCCCTTGAGCAGATGCGGCGCGCCGGCGACGAATTCGGCCACTTCCAGCCCGCGCAGCACGTCGCCCTTGGCGTCGTCGAAGGTCTTGCCGTGCTCGGCGCTCAGCAGCTCGGCCAGTTCGTCCATATGCTTGTTGAGCAGCGCCACATAGTTGAAGAACACGCGCGCCCGGCGCTGCGGATTGGTGGCGGCCCATTTCGGCTGGGCGGCAGCGGCCGAGGCGACGGCGGCTTCCAGATCGGCCGGGGTGGCCAGCGCCACGCGCGCCTGCACTTCGCCGGTGGCGGGGTTGAACACGTCCTGGAATTGCGTGCTGGCGCCGTTGGTTTCAACGCCGTCGATGAAATGGCCGATGGTGCGCATGATATCTCCTCTTGCTGGGAGCGGTTTTTGCACTACACTTTCACAATATCAACGCGATAGATTTTGCATCTGTTGTGCAAAAATCATAGCGCAAGGAGCATGGGATGAACTGGGACGATGCCCGCATCTTTCTGGCCGTGGCGCGCAGCGGCCAGATTCTGGGTGCGGCGCGGGCGCTGGGGCTCAATCACGCCACCGTTGCCCGCCGTCTCACCGCGCTCGAAACCGCGCTGGGCAGCACGCTGTTCCGCCGCAAGACCAATGGCACCGAATTGACCCCCGAAGGCGAGCGGTTCCTGGCCTTTGCCGAAACCATGGAGAGCGCCAGCCTGGCCGCGACCGAGGCGGCGGGTGCCGATAGCGCCGTGGAGGGCACGGTGCGCGTCGGTGCGCCCGACGGCTTCGGTGTCGCCTTTCTAGCCCCGCGCCTGCCCGAGCTGGTGGCGCGCCATCCCGGCCTGCGCATCGAGCTGGTGCCGGTGCCGCGCGCCTTCTCGCTCTCCCGCCGCGAGGCCGACATCGCCGTCACTCTTGAGCGCCCGCGCGAGGGCCGTTTGGTGGCGCGCAAGCTCACCGATTATCGTCTGGGCCTTTACGCCGCCCGCAGCTATCTCGACCGTCACGGCATGCCGCAAAGCCTTGCCGATCTGGGCCAGCACCGGCTTGTCGGCTATGTCGAGGACCTGCTCTACACCGCCTCGCTCGACTACACCGCCGAATTCTTGAAGGACTGGCGTTCCACCATCGCCGTCTCCTCCTCCATGGGCCAGACCGAGGCGGTGCGCGCCGGCGCCGGCATTGGCATCCTGCACGATTTCATGGCGCGGGGCGACGCGCGCCTCGTGCCCGTGCTGCCCGCCCATCGCCTCACCCGCAGCTATTGGACCGTGCTGCATGAGGATTTGCGCGGCCTGCGCCGGGTGGCGCTGGTCTCGGATTTCCTCACCGAAATCGCCAGCCGCGACCGGGCGATCTTCTGATCGGCCTTGCCCGCAAGCCGCCATGCGCTAAAAAGGTCCCATGTCCAAGACCACTCCCGCCACGCTGGCGCTCACCAAGGCCGGCATCCCCTTCACGCTGGGCACTTACGATTACGATCCCAATGCCGAGCGCGTCGGCCTGCAGGCCGCCGAGGCGTTGGGCGTGGCGCCGGGCGAAGTGTTCAAGACGCTGATGGCCGAGCTCGACGGCAAGCCCGTCTGCGCCATTGTGCCTTCGGACGAGGAAGTGAACATGAAGAAGCTGGCCGCGGCGTTGGGCGGCAAATCGGCCCATATGATGAAGCCCGACGCCGCCGAGCGCCTCACTGGCTACAAGGTGGGCGGCATCAGCCCTTTGGGCCAGCGCAAGCCGGTGCCCACGGCGCTGGACGAGCTGGCCCTGCTCTATGACGAGATTTTCCTCAATGGCGGGCAGCGGGGCCTGCAAATCCGCATCCGCCCCGACGATCTGGTGCGCGCCCTCTCCTGCGTCACGGCGGATCTGGTGCGCTGATCCATGTTCACCGTCATTGCCGGGCTTGTCCCGGCAATCCTACTCTCCGCTTGCGCTGAGCCATGGACCACCGGGATGAACCCGGTGGTGACGAAGATGGAAAGATTGCGTACCCCGGAAACGACAAAAGGCGCCCGGGGGGACGCCTTCATCGACTTATAAGAACCAAGCGAGGCTTAGTTGGTATAGGTGCCGCGCGCGATATTCTTGATGTCGCCGCGGGTGATGCCGAGGTCATTCAGCTGACGGGCGTCGAGAGCGTTGAGCTCGCGCATCGTGCGCTGATACTGGGCAAACTGTGCGATTTTCTGGCGGATGTTCATTTTCGGTTCCCCTTCGTTTGATGACCTCTATGTAGACCCGCCCCGTCGTGATTAGAAGATAGGCTTGTTGCACATCCGTTATGCAACAGGTGCAAGCATGAGGAATAATTTCGCCATTATTCGCCGCCCCACAAGCCTGTTCGATTCACCCTAACCCCTTCCGCCAACACGCTGTTTTTCAAGAAGAAAGCGGGCTCCACGCCGGGGAGCCCGCCTTCATAATTCGTTCACCATGGTCCTTCCAGCCATGCGCCCGGCGCTATGGCTGTTTCTGCTCACGCTTTGGGCGGCGGTCCTCGCGCATTTCAAACCACATGGCGTTGAGAATGGCGAAGCTGCAGGCCAGGCCCAGGCCGAGGATCCAGGAAAAATACCACATGGCGCGCTCCTAATAGGCGTGGGGACTGTTTTCGACGGCCTGGGCGGTCACCTTGCCGCGCATGACGCGGAAGACCCAGCCGGTATAGATCAGCACGATGGGCAGGAAGAACAGCGTCACCAGCAGCATGATGAACAGCGTCAAATGGCTCGAAGTGGCGTCCCACAGCGTCAGCCCGGCCCGGGGCAGGCTCGAAGACGGCAGCAGGAAGGGGAAGAGCGACAGCCCGGCCGTGCTGATGATGCCGAAAATGGCGGCGCTCGAGGCCAGAAGCGTGGCCAGCCCCCAGCGCGCCTGCAAGCCGATGGCGGCCAGCGCCAGCCCGGCAAATCCCAGGCCCGGCGCGATCATCATCCAGGGATGGGCGGCATAATTGGCCATCCAGCCGCCGCGCACCAGGTCCACGCTCTTGGCGAGGGGATTGATGGGGGCATTGCCCTCTATCACACTGGTGATGACATGGCCGTCGAGCCCGAAGGCCACCCACACCCCGCCCAGCGCGAACAGCGCCATGGTGGCCAACGCCGCCAGCGTGCCATAGCGGCGGGCGCGGTCGGCCACCGGCCCGGTGGTGCGGCCGGCGATCACCGCCGCGCCTTGGGTGACGATCATGCCCAGGCTCACCAGCCCCGCCAGCAGCGCGAAGGGAGTCAGCAACTGGAAGAAATTGCCGGTGTAGAAGATGCGCATGGTGTCGTCGATATGGAAGGGTACGCCGAGCAGCACATTGCCCACGGCCACGCCCATGATGAGGGCCGGCACCATGCCGCCGATGAACAGCGCCGCGTCCCAGACGGCGCGCCAGCGCGTGTCGTGCACCTTGCTGCGGAACTTGAAGCCGACGGGCCGCAGGATCAGCGCCAGCAGGATCACCATCATGGCCAGGTAGAAGCCGGAAAAGCTCACCGCATAGAGCGGCGGGAAGGCGGCGAAGATCGCCCCGCCCCCCAGGATCAGCCAGACCTGGTTACCCTCCCAGGTGGGCCCGACGATGTTGAGCAGCACCCGCCGCTCCTCGTCGGTGCGGGCGGCGAAGGGCAGCAGCGCCCCCACGCCCAGGTCTCGCCCGCCCATGATGGCGAAGCCGATCAGCAATATGCCCAGCAGCAGCCACCAGATGAGGCGCAGCGTTTCATAATCGATGGGGATGGTGCTCATGATCCGAGCTCCTTGTTGGCTGGGGTGGCCGGCAGCGCCGCCGCCACGAAGTCGCCGTCCTCGCCCTCGTCGGATGCCGCGAACAGCTTTTCCTGCGGCCCGGCCTTGATGATCTTCACCATGAGGAAAATCATGACGGCGAAGAGGGCCGAATAAAGCACGACGAAGAAGGTCAGCGAGAGCACGAGGTCGAGCACGCTCAGGCCCGACGCGGCATAGAAAGTGGGCAGCACGCCCTCCACCACCCAGGGCTGTCGCCCGTATTCGGCGATAAACCAGCCCGATTCGATGGCCAGCCAGGGCAGCGGCAGCACGGCAAAGCCGATCCACAGCATGGCCCTGTTGGTGTCGAGCCAGCCGCGCGAGGCGCGGTAGAACCACACCGCGAAGAAGGCGATGAAGAAAAAGCCGATGCCCACCATGATGCGGAAGCTCCAGAACAGCGGCCACACATCGGGCACGGTGTCGAAGGCGGCCAGGGCGATTTCCTCGCCGGTGGCGTTCTCCACGTCGTCGCGGTATTTCTTGAGCAGCAGCGCATAGCCCAGATCGGCCGAATGCTCCTCGAACAGCGCCCGTGCTGCGGTATTGCCGCCATCGGCGCGCACCTCCTGGAGCGCCTCATAGGCGGTGATGCCGGACTGGATGCGCACCGCCGCGTGCTCCACCAGTTCGGTGATGCCGGGCAGCTCCATGTCGAGCGAGCGGGTGGTGATGATGCCGAGCACCCAGGGGAAGCGCACCTCGAAGGCGGGGTGCCCGTCCTTGCCGGGAATGGCGAAGAGCGTCAGCGCGGCCGGTGCCGGCTCGGTCTCGTACATCGCCTCCATGGCGGCGATCTTCATCTTCTGGTGCTCGGTGGCGACATAGCCGCTTTCATCGCCCAGCACCACGACCGACAGGGCCGAGGCCAGGCCGAAGCTGGCGGCCACCACCATGGAGCGCCGGGCCAGCTCCACGTGCCGCCCCTTGAGCAGGAACCAGCAGGAGATGGCGAAGATGAACACCGCGCCGCAGACATAGCCGGCGCTGACCGTATGCACGAACTTGGCCTGCGCCACGGGGTTGAACACCACCGCCATGAAGTCGGTGATTTCCATGCGCATGGTGTCGGGGTTGAAGCGGGCGCCGACCGGGTTCTGCATCCAGCCATTGGCGATCAGGATCCACAGCGCCGAGAAATTGGCGCCCAGCGCCACCAGCCAGGTCACCGCCAGATGCCCCACCTTGCTCAGCCGGTCCCAGCCGAAGAAGAACAGGCCGATGAAGGTGGCTTCGAGGAAGAAGGCCATCAGCCCCTCGATGGCCAGCGGCGCGCCGAAGACGTCGCCGACATAATGGCTGTAATAGCTCCAGTTCATGCCGAACTGGAATTCCATCACCACGCCGGTGGCGACGCCCATCGCGAAATTGACACCGAACAGCGTGGCCCAGAACAGGGTCGCCTTGCGCCAGATGTCGCGCCCGGTCATCACATAGACGCTTTCGAGGATGGCCATCATCAGCGAGAGGCCCAGCGTCAGCGGTACGAAGAGGAAGTGGTACATGGCAGTTGCGGCGAACTGCCAGCGGGAGAGGTCGACGACAAGCATGTCGGTCATGAAGGGACTGCCTTTATGCTTGGCGGCGCCAAGGCTCGGCGCCGTCTCTTTTCATCTTATAGCATCAAACGGGTTGGTCGCCGCGTTGACCCAGATCAAGACATGAGGAGCGGGCCTCGCTAGCCTCTGTCGCGGGGTGGATTTGACGACGATTTTGCGGCGGAGACGGAATGAGCGCGACAAGCCCCGAAATGGACCGCCGCAACGGCAGGACCCTGTCGCGCCTTGCCCGTGCCGGGCGGTTCTGGCTGGTCCTGGCCATGGCCGCGCCCCTTGCCGGCGGCGCGCTGCTGGTGTGGCAGGCCTGGGTCCTGTCCGATATTCTGGGCCGCGCCATCGAAGGCGGCGCCCCTGCGGCCAGCCTTGCCCCCGCCGTTCTGCTCATGCTGTCGCTGCTGGTGCTGCGCGCCGCCCTGGGGGCTGCGGGCGAGCGCGCCGGGGCTGAAGCGGCCGAAACCGTCAAGGACCGGGTGCGTCGGGCGCTCTTTGCGCGCCTGCTCTCCGCCTCGCCCCGCTCGGTCGATTTGCCGCAGGCCGGCGCGGCCGCTTCGGCCATCATCGACCAGGTCGAGGCGCTGGACAGCTTCTTTGCCCGCTACCTGCCGGCCTTGATCCAGGCCGGCCTGTTGCCGCTCGCCTTCGGCGTCGTCATCCTGCCGCTCGATTGGGTGGCGGGGCTGCTGTTCCTGGTCACCGCGCCACTCATTCCCCTGTTCATGGCGCTGGCCGGCTGGGGCGCGCAGCTCGCCACCCGCCGGCAGGCCCGCGCGCTGAGCCTGCTCACCGGGCGCTTCGCCGACCGGCTGCGCGGGCTCACCACGCTCAAGCTCTTCGGCCGGGCCGAGGCGGAGACCGCCGGCATCGTCGCGGCCAGCGACGAATTGCGCCGCCGCACCCTGCGCGTGCTGCGCATCGCCTTCCTCTCCTCGGCGGTGCTGGAATTCTTCGCCGCGCTGGGCGTCGCCGGCATCGCGCTTTACGTGGGGCTCACCTTTATCGGCTTCCTCGATCTGCGCCTGACGCCGCTCAGCCTGCAAATGGGGCTTTTTATCCTGCTCATGGCGCCGGAAATCTATAATCCCCTGCGCCTGCTCGCCGCCCATTATCACGACCGCGCCGCCGCCCGCGCCGCCATCGGCGAAATCGAGGCCCAACTCGGCCCCCTGCCCGAGACCACCCCGGCCCTTGCCGACTACGCCCCGCAACAGGCCGGCCCGGTTGGCCTGCGGCTCTCCGGCCTCACCCTGCGCACGCCCGATGGCGCCCGCACCCTCTTGTCCGGGGCCGATCTGGCCCTTGCGCCGGGCGAGCATGCCGCCCTGCTCGGCCCCAGCGGCATCGGCAAGTCCAGCCTGCTCGAAGCCATTGCCGGCCTGCGCCCCTATGAAGGCCGGATCGCCCTTGATGGGCGCGAGCTTCAGGGCTGGTCCGAGCGCGAACTGCGCGGCCGCGTCGCCATGCTGGGCCAGAAGCCGCGCATCTTCGCCGGCTCCCTCGCCGCCAATATCGGGCTTGCCCGGCCCGGCGCCGACGCGACCGCCATTCGCCGCGCCGCCGCGCTGGCGCAGGCCACAGGCTTTGCCCAAGCCCTGCCTCAGGGGCTCGAAACCCCGCTGGGCGAAGGCGGGCTCGGTCTTTCCGGAGGGCAGGTCCAGCGCATCGCCCTGGCGCGCCTCTATCTGCGTGACGCCGGGCTCATCCTTCTCGACGAACCTACCGCGCATCTCGACGCGGTGCTGGAGCAGGCCGTGCTCGACGCGCTGCTCGATTATGCGCGGGGGCGCACCCTGCTCATCGCCACCCATTCGCTCGCCGTCGCCGCGCGCATGCAAAGGGCCTGGCGCATCGAAGGGCAATCGCTCCTGCCCCTCGGGGAGAAAAACCCATGAAGGCCCTTCTCGCCTTCCGCCGGTTGTTCATGAGCCAGGCGCGCGGCTTCACCCTCGCCCTTGTCCTGTCGCTGGTGGCGCTGGCCGCCGGCATCGCCCTGCTGGGCACCTCCGGCTGGTTCATCACCGCCGCGGCTCTCACCACCGCCGGCCTTGCCTTCAACCTGTTCGTGCCCTCCTCGCTGGTGCGCGGCTTTTCCTTCATCCGCATCCTGGCGCGCTATGGCGAGCGTCTCAGCGGCCATGACGCCACCCTGCGGCTGCTTGCCGATCTGCGCGGCTGGCTCTTTGCCCGGCTCTTTCCGCGCCTGCCGCTGCGCGACCGCAGCCTGCGCCATGGCGACCTCGTCAGCCGCCTCACCGCCGACATCGACGCGCTCGACACCGCCTTTCTCGTCGCCATCGGCCCCATCCTGGCGGCGCTGCTGACCGGCGCGGGCCTGACCGCGCTTCTGGGCTGGCTGCTGCCCGCCGCCGCCCTGCCCTATGGCCTCGCTTTCGCCGCCGCGACGCTGGCCGTGCCCGCCGCGCTCGTGCTTCTGGGCCGCCGCGCCGGCAGCGATGCCGTCCGCCAGGCCGCCGAGGCGCGCGCCAGCGTTCTCGACGGGCTCGATGGCCATGCCGACCTCGCCCTGCTCGGCGTCTTGGGCACGGCGGAGGCCGGTTTCGCCGCCACCACGCGGCGCCTGGCGCGCACGCGCGGGCATCTGGCCGGCCTCACCAGCCTCGCCGGCTTCGCCGTGCAGGGGCTCGCCGCCCTCGCGCTGGCCGCCGCGCTCTGGGCGGGCCTTCTCGCCCTGGAGGCAAAAACCATCGAGGGCCCGGTGCTGGCCGGGCTCATCCTCGCCATCATGGGCAGTTTCGAGGCCACCGGCGTCATCGTGCGCAGCGTCGGCAAGCTCACCACCGCCATGGCCGCAGCCGAACGGCTCACCGCCCTCTCTCAGTTACCGCCGACCCTTGTCGATCCCGTCCATCCCCAATCCTGGCCGGACGACATCACCATCGATTTTTCCGCCGTCGGCTTCCGCTATGACGGACCGCCCGTGCTGGACGGGCTCGACCTCACCGTGGCGCCGGGCGAGCATCTGGCCATCACCGGGGCCAGCGGCGCCGGCAAATCCAGCCTGCTGGCGCTGCTCTTGCGTCTTTACGAGCCGCAGCAGGGCCGCATCAGCATTGGCGGCGTACCGATAGCCGAGATGAAGGAAGCCGATCTGCATGCCGGAATCGCCCTTCTGGGGCAGGACAGCCCGCTCTTCAACGACACCATCCGCGCCAATCTGCTGATCGCCCGCCCCGCCGCCGACGACGCCGCCCTCTGGCAGGCGCTGGCCGCCGCCGGCATCGCCGATGTCGTTGAAACCCTGCCGCGCGGGCTCGATACGCTGCTGGGCGAAGGGGGGCGCAGCGTTTCGGCCGGGCAGGCGCGCCGGCTCTGCCTTGCGCGCGTCCTGCTCTCGCCGGCGCGCATCCTGCTGCTCGACGAGCCCACCGCCGGGCTCGACCGGCCCGCCGAAATCGCCTTCTTCCAGACGCTGCGCCGCGCCGCCGCCAGCCGCACCGTCCTCATCGTCACCCATGCCGCCATTCCGCCCGGCACGGTGGACCGGCAGCTCACCCTGGAAAAAGGCGTTTTGGCGTGACGCCTAGCCGCAGCGCATGCGCAGCCGCGCCAGATCGGGCACGGAGATATGGCGGTAATTCTCGATCTCGATGACGCCATCGGCCTTGAGCTTGCTCATCTGCCGGCTCACCGTCTCGATGGTGAGGCCGAGGAAGTCGCCGATATCGGCCCGGCTCAGCGGCAGGTCGAAGGTGGCGACGCTGTCCTTGGTGGGGTCGATATGGCTGGCGATGAGATAGAGGAAGCTGGCGACCTTCTCGGCGGCGGTCTTGCGGCCCAGCGTCACCATCCATTCGCGCGCCTCGTCCAGCTCGCGCAGCGCCTGCAGCGTCACGCGGTGCTCCAGCGCCGGATTGTCGCGCACCAGCTGCTCCAGCGCCGTCTTGGGCACCACGCACAGTTCCACGTCCGAGGCCGCCTCGGCCGTCACCCGGCTTTCGCTGGCAAACAGCCGCCCCAGCAGGTCGGGCGCGAATTGCAGCCCCACCACCTGCTGGCGGCCGTCTTCGAGCACCTTGGAGAGCTTCACCACGCCGCGCAGCACATTGCCATAGCTGGTGATGGGCTCGGCATCGGCCAGCAATTCCTCGCCCGCCTCGCGCTTCACGCGGCGGGTATGCTGGGAGAGGGTCAGCAATTGCTCGGAGGACAGAGCGCCGCAAATGCCCTGGTGCCGCGCCTCGCAGCTCTGGCACAGAACCGGAACCGCCGAGTTGTGGATGTCGTTACGTACCGTTGGCATGGCGTATCGCCTCCTGACAGCCCCGATATAGGCTTGCGCCGTCTCCATATTAAGACACGCAACTGTCGCAGCGCCAACCTGCCGCAGTCCACCCCCCGAAACATCCCCGAAACCGGGCTTTCCCCCAGGATTCGGCCGGTCGGCACGAATTCTCGTTCCGCCCTTGACCTTACCATGATGGGAACCTTTATATGAACGGGGACGAGGTGAAGATCATGAATGAACACGTCCACACCAGGCCCGTTTCCATCGACATTGCCGGCATGACCTGCGCCTCCTGCGTGGCGCGGGTGGAAAAGGCGCTGCTCAAGGTGCCCGATGTCAGCAAGGCCAGCATCAACCTGGCCACCGAGCGCGCCAGCGTGGAGATGGGCGAGCATGGCGATGTCGAAGCGCTCCTCCAGGCCATCGAGAAGGCCGGCTATAGCGGCACGCCGACGCCGCAGGCCCATACCCATGCCGGCCACCACCATCACGACGAGGATGCCGCCGAGCTCAAGCGCGACGTCATCATCGCCGCTTTGCTCACCCTGCCGCTTTTCGTCCTCGAAATGGGCGGCCATGCCTATCCGCCCTTCCATCACTGGCTGATGGGCATCGTGCCCACCCAAGGGCTCTATGTCGCCTATTTCGTGCTCGCCAGCATCGTGCTGTTCGTGCCCGGAAGGCGCTTCTTCAAAATCGGTATTCCGGCGCTGCTGCGCGGCGCGCCCGAGATGAATTCGCTGGTGGCGCTGGGCTCGGGCTCGGCCTGGCTCTATTCCACCATCGTCACCTTCGCGCCCCAGTTGCTGCCCGAGGGCACGCGCTTCGTCTATTACGAAGCCGCCACCGTCATCGTCACCCTGATCCTGGTGGGCCGCTGGCTCGAAGCCATGGCCAAGGGCCGCACCGGCGAGGCCATCCAGCGCCTGGTGCGCGAACAGGCCAAGACCGCCCGCGTCGAGCGCGACGGCCGCACCATCGAGCTGCCGGCCGAGGATGTGGTCATCGGCGACATCATCGTCGTGCGGCCGGGCGAGAAGATCGCCGTGGATGGCGAGATCGTCGAGGGCGCCAGCCATATCGATGAATCGATGATTTCCGGCGAGCCCCTGCCCGTCTCCAAGGGCATCGGCGCCGCCGTGGTCGGGGGCACACTCAACACCTCCGGCGCCTTCCGCTTCCGCGCCACCAAGGTGGGCGGAGACACCATGCTGGCCCAGATCATCCGCATGGTCGAGGAAGCCCAGGGCGGCAAGCTGCCCATCCAGGGCGTGGTCGACAAGATCACCCTGTGGTTCGTGCCCGCCGTCATCGCCCTGGCGCTGCTCACCTTCGCCATCTGGGCCATCTGGGGGCCGGAGCCGGCCTACAGCTTCGCCTTCGTCAACGCCGTGGCCGTGCTCATCATCGCCTGCCCCTGCGCCATGGGCCTGGCCACCCCCACCTCCATCATGGTGGGCACCGGCCGCGCCGCCGAGCTGGGCGTGCTGTTCCGCAAGAGCGAGGCCCTCCAGCAATTGCGCGACGCCCGCGTGGTCGCCTTCGACAAGACCGGCACGCTGACCGAAGGCAAGCCGACCCTGACAGACCTCATTCCCGCCGCGGGCTTTGAGGCCGACGCGGTCCTGGCCGCCATCGCCGCCGTCGAGGCGCGCTCCGAGCATCCCACCGGCGCCGCCATCGTCGCCGCCGCCGAGGCCAAAGGGCTCGCTCTGCCCAAGGTGGAGGATTTCCAGTCCGCCGCCGGCAATGGCGTCAGCGGCCTGGTCGATGGCCGCCGCGTCGCCATCGGTTCGGCCCGGCATCTGGACGGCATCGATCTTTCCGCTTTCGATGAAGATGCCGCGCGGCTCGCCAGCGAGGGCAAGTCGCCGGTCTTTGCCGCCATAGACGGCAAGCCCGCCGCCGCTATCGTGGTCGCCGACACCATCAAGCCCACCAGCAAGGCGGTGATTGCGGCGCTGCACCAAATGGGCCTCAAGACGGCGATGATTTCGGGCGACAATCGCCGCACCGCCGAAGCCATCGCCCGGGAGCTGGGCATGGACGAGGTGCGCGCCGAGGTGCTGCCCGCCGACAAGGTCGCCACGCTCAAGGGCCTGCGCGCCCTTGGCCCGGTGGCCTATGTGGGCGACGGCATCAACGATGCGCCCGCCCTGGCCGAAGCCGATATCGGCATCGCCGTGGGCAGCGGCACCGACGCGGCCATCGAAAGCGCCGATGTCGTGTTGCTGGGGGGCGACCTCAAGGGCGTGCTCGACGCCCTCACCGTCAGCCGCGCCACCATGAAGAACATCTGGGAGAACCTGTTCTGGGCCTTCGGCTACAATGTGCTGCTCATTCCCGTCGCCGCCGGCATCCTTTATCCGGCCTTCGGGATCCTGCTCAATCCGATGATCGGCGCCGGCGCCATGGCGCTTTCCTCGGTCTTCGTGGTCGGCAATGCCCAGCGCCTGCGCGCCATAAAAGGAAGTCGGACATGAATATCGGGCAAGCCGCCACCGCCTCGGGCGTTTCGGCCAAGATGATCCGCTATTACGAATCCATCGGCCTCATCCGCCCGCCGGACCGCACCGAGAGCAATTACCGCGTCTATGGCGAGGACGAGGTGCATGTGCTGCGCTTCATCCGCCGCGCCCGCACGCTGGGTTTCTCGGTGGAGGAAACCGCCACCCTGCTCGGCCTGTGGCAGGACAAGTCCCGCGCCAGCGCCGAGGTTCGGGCCGTGGCCTCCAACCATATCACGGCGCTCGAAACCAAGATCGCCGAGCTCGAAGGCATGGTGCACACCCTCAAGCACCTCGTCCATTGCTGCGGCGGCGACAACCGCCCCGACTGCCCCATCCTCGACGACCTCGCCGGCCTTTCCGGCTCAACCAAAGGACACTGACATGACCGAAAAATCCGTCTTCCTCGTTTCCGACATGACCTGCAACCACTGCGTCGGCACCGTCCGCAAGGCGCTCGAAACCGCCCTTCCCGGCGCCGAGATCAGTGTCGACCTCGCCACCCACAAGGTCAGCTTCACCGGCGACCGCTCCAAGGGCGAAGACGCCATCCGCGAAGCCGGCTACACGCCCGAAGCGGCATAACCACCCTCTCCCCCAGAGGTAGAGGAGATTGTGGCTAAGCCACTACCCCACCGTCATTGCCGGGCCCGTCCCGGCAATCCACGCCTCCACTTGCGCCCAGCTCTCCATGGATCACCGGGACAAGCCCGGTGATGACGAGAGAGGCAGCATCCTGCCCTACACGCACCCCCTCCCGGCCTCCCCCATCAAGGGGAGGTGCCGTTCGGTGGACTGGGCAATATCGTGCCAAAAGCACAAGGCTACACCTCCCCCTCGATGGGGGAGGCTGGGAGGGGGTGGGGCCACACCCACCACACCCTCAAACAAAAAGGGCGCCCGCAGGCGCCCTTTTCCGTCTTGTCCAAACCCGATCAGAACGGGCTGTTCGCATCCAGATATTCGGCGGCATTGTCCTTGGTAATCAGGGTCGATTCCAGGATGTAGCGGCCGGCCACCGGCACGTGGCCGGTATAGTGGGCGGTGGTCAGCTCGATGGCCGTGGAGATCATGGCCGGGTTGTAGCTGACATCGACGGGCATCAAGGTATCGCCGTCGGCCACGCGCTGGATCATCTGCTGCATGCCGGCGCCGCCGACGATGAACATCTCGCCGTCGCGGCCGGCCTGCTTGATGGCCTCGATGGCGCCCACGGCGGTGTCGTCATCCTGCGCCCACACGCCCTTGATGTCGGGGAAGCGGGTGAGGAAGTCCTGCATCACCTTGAAGCCGTCATCGCGGTTCCAGTTGGCGAATTCGTCGTCCAGCACCTTGATCTGGGTGCCCTCGATGCCGGCCATGAAGGCATCGACGCGCTGCTGGTCGATCGGGATCGGCAGGCCGCGCAGCACCACGATATTGCCGCCATCGGGCAGCGCTTCCTTGAAGTATTCGGCGGTGTTGGCGCCCAGGCCCGGATTATCGCCGGCGACGTAGAGGTCTTCCACGCCGTCGATGGAGAGCTGCCGGTCGACCACGGTCACGAACTTGCCGGCGTCCTTGACCTGCTTGATGGCCGAGGTCATCGCGTCCGGATCGCCCGGCAGGATGACGAGGGCGTCGATATTGCGGGTCGAGACCATGTCCTCGATATCGGCGATCTGCTTGGGCGCGTCGGCGGCCGAAGCGAAGACGAAGCTGACGTCGGGATAGGCCTTGCCCAGCCGGTCGATGGTCTGCTGGGCGAAGTAGTTGACGCCCCCGGTCCAGCCATGGTCGGCCGCCGGCACCGAGACGCCGATGGTCACCTTGTCCTGGGCCACGGCAAGGCCGCCCAGGCCGGTGGTGAGCACCGCCGCCGCCAATAGGGTTTTCACCAGTTTCATGTCAGTCCTCCCAAAAGTGCCCGTGTTCGGGCGATGTGAAAATAGGCCCGCTAGTTGCTGCGTCCGCGTTGCAGCAGAACCGCGAGAATGATGATGACGCCCTGGAACGCCCCGTTGAGATAGGGGCTGATAAAGCTCTGCAAATTGAGGATGTTGCCGATCAGCCCGAGGATGACCACGCCCACCACCGTGCCCCAGACGCGGCCATAGCCGCCCTTGAGCGTGGTGCCCCCGATGATGACGGCGGCGATCGCTTCCAACTCCCAGAGCACGCCGGTGGTGCTGGAGGCCGAGCCCAGGCGCGGCACATAGAGCAGCACCGCCACGCCCACCAGAACGCCCTGCACGATATAGGTGATGAGCCGCACGTTATCGACGTTGATCGAGGAATAGCGGGCCACCTGCTCGTTGGAGCCGATGGCGGCGCAGTAGCGCCCGAAAGCGGTGCGGCGCATGACGATCTCGCCGCCGATGGCCACCAGCGCGAAGACGATGATCGGCCACGGCACGCCCAGGATGCCGGAGTAATAGACGGGCCGGTAGAGGTCGGCGACGTTGAAATTGAGCGACAGCGTGCCCCCGTCGGCCAGGAACGTCACCAGCGAGCGGAAAATGCCCATGGTGCCCAGCGTGACGATGAAGGCCTCGATGCGCCCGCGCGTCACCATCAGCCCGTTGCCGATGCCGGCCGCCCCGCCCATGGCCAGGCCCGCCAACATGCCGATCAGCACCACGCCGAGGCTGACGCCCATGGAGGGGATCAGCGCGTTCATGACGATAATCATGACGCCCGCCGTCACCGCCGCCATCGAGCCCACCGACAGGTCGAGCCCGCCGGCGGTGATGACGAAGGTGGCGCCGATGGCGATGATACCGATGAAACTCGAGCGCGCCAGCACATTGGTCAGATTGTTGTAGCTGAGGAAATTCTCGTTGAGCGAGATGCCGAGCAGCACCAGCAGCGCCAGCGCCAGCAGCGGGCCCACCGTCTTGAGATCGAGGCGGAAGCCGCGCTTGGGCTTAACCGAAATATCAGGCACTGATGCGCTCATCCTGTCCACTCTGCTTGATGCCGGCGGCGTACCGCATGATTTCCGCTTCGGTGATCTCGGCGCCTTCGAGCACCCCCGCGAGCCGCCCCTCGCGCATGACCACCACGCGATGGCTGAGGCCGATCACCTCCTGCATTTCCGAGGAAATGAGGATGATGGATTTTCCCTCCGCGGCCAGCGCCGCGATGATGTGATAGATTTGCTGCTTGGTGCCGACATCGATGCCGCGCGTCGGCTCGTCCATGATGATGATGTCGGGCTCGCTTTCCATGGTCTTGCCCAGCATCAGCTTCTGCTGGTTGCCGCCCGAAAGCCGGCCCACCGCCACCGAGGCGTCGCGCGCCCTTATGTCGAAGCGGCGCGTGGCGCGCTCCAGCGCCCGCTCTTCGCTCGCCCCGTCCAGGAACCCCAGTTTGAGGTGCCGCTTCAGCGTCAGCAGCGTCAGGTTGGGGCGCAGCCCCATATTGAGCAGCAGGCCCTTGCCCTTGCGATCCTTGGTCATATAGGCCAGCCCGGCATCCACCGACTGGGCCACCCGGCTGAACTGCACCGGCTTGCCGTCGAGGTCGATTTCGCCGGCGCTGCGGTGGGAAAGGCCCACCACGGCCTCGGCCACCGCCGTGCGCCCCGAGCCGATCAGCCCGGCGAAGCCGAGGATTTCGCCCTTGCGCAGGTCGAAGGAAATGTTGCGCACGCCCTTGGCTTCCAGCCCGCGCACGCTCAGCACCAATGGCGCGTCGACATCGGGCTCGTGCTTGGGCGGATAGAGGTTGGACAATTCGCGCCCCACCATCATCTGGGCGATGGAATCGGGGGTCAGCGCCTCGGTGCTCATGGTGGCGATCAATTGCCCGTCGCGCAGCACGGTAACGCGCTGGGCCAGTTCCATGATCTCGTCGAGCTTGTGGGAGATGAAGATCACCGCCACGCCGCGCGCCGTCAGCCGCCGGATCTGCTCGAACAGCGTCTGCGTCTCGGCCACGGACAAAACGGCGGTCGGCTCGTCCATGATGAGCACGCGCGCGTCGCGGCTGATGGCCTTGGCGATTTCCACCATCTGCTTGTCGGCCACCGAAAGCGTGCTGATGCGCGCATCCGGGTCGACATGCACATGCAGCGTTTCCATCACCGCGCGGGCCTTTTCGCGCATCTGGCGAATGTCGAGGAAACCGAACTTCTTGATTTCGCGGCCCAGAAAGATGGAATCGGCCACGGTCAGGTGCTCGGCCAGGTTCAATTCCTGGTGGATGAGCACGATGCCCATGGCCTCGGCTTCGCCATTGGGCGGCAGCACCACGGTCTGGCCGTCATAGCTGATGGTGCCGGAGGTGGGCTGTTCGATGCCGGAGAGAATCTTGATGAGGGTGGACTTGCCCGCCCCGTTCTCCCCGATGATGGCATGGACCTCGCCGGGGCGGACGTCGAAATCGACGCTGAACAGCACCGGGATTTCACCGAAGGACTTCGAGATCCTGTTCGCCGACAGGATCGGCGGCACGGAAATGCCTTCGCCGCTGCTCATGCTGGTCGTCCTCCCCGGATGGGCGCGGCGCTGGCGGCCGGTTCTTCCATCCTTGCGCGGAAGATGTAAAGGTTTTCATGAATGATGTAAAGGTTTACACAAATGGAAAACCGTATAGCCTTCCGGGGAGGCGATGGCGTGGCGTCCGCATTCTGATAAAGGCGGGCGGCGCGGGGAGAGAACCGGATCGCGCGGGGGCGGAGCGCCAATCTTGCAACACCAGAAGCTGGCCACGATCGAGGACGTTGCGGCAATCGCCGGCGTATCCATCGCCACGGTCAGCCGGGCGATCAACGAGCCCACCAAGGTGGCCGACGAGACGCGCCGCCGCGTCACCGAGGCGATAGCGCGCACCGGCTACACCACCAATGCCATGGCCCGCTCATTGCGCATGCGGCGCTCCAACATGATCCTCATCCTCGCCCCCGATGTGGGCGATCCCAATTTCTCCAATATCCTTGTCGGGCTGGAGACCGAGGCCAGCAAGCGCGGCTATGGCGTGCTCATCGGCAACACCCAGAACGACGCCACCCGCGAAAGCGATTACCTGCGCTTCATCAGCTCCAACCAGGCCGATGGCCTCATCCTGTTCACCGGCCATCTGCCCTATGGCTATTCGAGCGGCGAAATGCGCCTGCCGCCCATGGTGGCGGTCAACGAGCCGGTGACGGGCAGCGACATTCCCTTTGTCGGGGTCGACAATGTCGAGGGCGCTCGCGTCGCCACCGAGCATCTCATCTCGCAGGGCCATCGCCGCATCGCCTTTATCGGCCATTCCACCGCAAAGGCGGTGAACGGCCTGCGCGAGGAGGGGTACAGGGCCGCCCTTTCCGGCCACGGCATCGCCATCGACCCGCGGCTGATCCTGGCCGGGGACGGCACCACCGAATCAGGCCGTGCCGCCACCGAGCACATGTTCGTGCGCGACGTGCTGCCCACCGCCTTTTTCTGCGTCAACGACGCCACGGCCCTGGGCGTCATCATTTCGCTCAATGCCCGGCGCTACGACCTGCCCCGGGAATTTTCCATCATGGGGTTCGACGACATTTCCTTCGCCAGCTTCGTCACCCCTTCGCTCACCACCATGAAGCAGCCGCGCCTCAAGATCGGCGAGGACGCCATGGACCTGTTGCTGGCCCTGCTCGAGGGCAAGCCCGCGCCGCGCCGCGAAGTGCTGCTGCGCCCCGAGCTCATCGTGCGCAATTCGGTCAGCCGGCTCGGCCACGACTGAAGCTCACCCCTTCAGCCGCTCCAATATGGCGTCGAACTTGACCATGGAGGCATTGGCGCCCCATTCCATGCCGGTTTCCACCACGGCGTCGCGGCTGGCGATGGAGTCGAGCCGGCTGACCGAGCGGTAATGGGTCTTGCCGTCGCGCTCCTCGAAGCGATGCTCCTCGTAAAAGCGCGGGTCTTCCTCGAACTGGCCCTCCACCACGAAGGTGTTGCGGATCAGCGTCATCGGCTCGACCGCCAGATAGGTGCCGAAAAAGGTGATTTCCGAGCCGTCGCTCATGGTGGAGACGATGCGCCACCGGCCGCCGGTGCGCACGTCATAGTCGAGGATCGCATTGTCCTCGCGCGGGCCGAACCAATAAGCGACGTGTTCCCTCTCGGTCCACACCTTCCACACCAGCGCCAGCGGCGCGTCGAACACGCGCGACATGATGATGAGCGGGGCGTCGGCGGGCAGCTCGGTCTTGAAGGGATTGGGGAATGTCTGGGCGCGCATCGGCCTCTCCTTGTCAGTTCCTGTCGGGGGTTTCGGGGGTTTGCAGCCTGGTGAGATAGGCGTCGAGCTGATCGAGGTTCTGCTCCCAGAACCGCCGGTAGAACTCGACCAGTCCCGCCACTTCGCGCATGGGGGCGGCTTCGAGCCGGCAGGGGCGCCATTGCGCCTGCCGGCCACGGCTCACCAGCCCCGCCGCCTCCAGCACCTTGATATGCTTGGAAACGGCGGCCAGCGTCATGTCGAAGGGTTCGGCCAGCGCATTCACGCTCGCTTCCCCCTGCGTCAGCCGGGCCAGGATGGCGCGGCGGGTGGGGTCGGCGAGGGCGGCCAATGTGGTGCTCAGCGAGTCGGTCACTTCAATCAACCAATTAGTATAATACCATTCAGTTGAATATTTCACCTAACCGCGCTTGTCAACCTCCGCGCCCTCGGGCAAGGAAACGGGCATGAAAACCATCCTCATCGTCGGCATCGGGGCGGGTCATCCCGACCACATCACCGTGCAGGCCATCAAGGCGCTCAACCGCGCCGATGTGCTGTTCATTCCCGAAAAGGGCGAGGACAAGACCGCGCTGGCCGATCTGCGCCGCGACATCATCGCCCGCCACGTCACCAATCCGCAGAGCCGCTCCATCCCCTACGCCGTCCCCCGGCGCGACGCCGCCAATCCCGATTACGGCGCCGGGGTGGACGACTGGCATGGGGCGCTGGCCGACATCTTCGGCGCCCTCACCGGTGAAATCCCGCAGGACGGCGTCGGAGCCTTCCTCGTCTGGGGCGATCCGGGGCTCTACGATTCCACCCTCCGCATCGTCGAGCGCCTGCGACAGCACCAGGACTTTGCCGTCGAGATCATCCCCGGCATCACCGCCATCCAGGCCCTCACCGCCGCCCATGGCATTGCCCTCAACCGCATCGGCGAGCCGGTCCACATCACCACCGGCCGCCGCCTCGGCGCCATCGAGGCCGACACCGTGGTCATGCTCGACGGCCGCACCGCCTTCCGCGACGCCGACCCAGACCTCGAGATTTTCTGGGGCGCCTATCTCGGCACCCCCGACCAGATCCTGCTCTCCGGCCGTCTCGGCGATATCAGCGAAGCCATCCTCGCCACCCGCCAGGCCGCCCGCGCCCGCCACGGCTGGATCATGGACACCTATCTGCTGCGCAAGCGGGCGAAGTAATTCCTAATTTCCCCCTGTCGTCCCGGCCCCGCGCCGGGACCCATCCCGAGAGGGGTGAATGGGGCACATTGTCAGGATAGGCCCCGGCGCAAGGCCGGGGCGACATGGTGGATGGGGCAATATAGTATCCCACCTACCGAGCCACCCTTCTCCCCTCGTGGGAGAAGGTGCCCGAAGGGCGGATGAGGGGGCCTTTCTTAGGGGCATTGAAGCATATGCGGGCGCAGCGGACCCCTCACCCTGCTTTTCTGCTGGACGCAGAAAAGCTGTCCCTCTCCCACAAGGGGCGAGGGAGGGTCTGTGGATGGGGCAGTATGGAGTCTCCCCCGCCATTCCCCCTGCCCCGCCGATCCGCTAAAGCTGGGCCATGTCGATGATCCTGCCCATTGCCCCTTCGCGCCGGGGCGCCTGCCCGACGCTGGAAGCGCCGATGCCGACCGGCGACGGCCTGCTGGCGCGGCTGCGGCTGGCCGAGCCGGCCTTGGCCCCCGCCGTGCTGCGGCAACTGGCCGAGGTCGCCGCCGCTTTCGGCAATGGCACCGTCGAGATCACCGCGCGCGGCAATCTGCAGATGCGCGGGCTCACGCCTGAAACCACCGCCCCCTTCGCCCGCGCCATCCGCAATCTGGTCCCCATCGAGACCGGCCTCGTGGTCGACGTGCCGCCGCTGGCCGGCGACGACCCCCTCGAATTCACCGATCCGCGCCCCCTGGCCCGCGCCATCAAAAACCTCGCACAGCCCCTCGAAGCCCGCCTGGGCCCCAAGGTCAGCGTCATCGTCGACGCCAATGGGCAGATCGGGCTCGGCGCGCTCAAATCCGATCTGCGCCTGGTCGCCGTCGCCGCCGACATCTGGCTGGTCTTTGTCGCCGGCCGCCTGCTGGGCACGACGCGCCAGCCCGAGGATTGCGCCGCCATCGTCCTCTCCGCCCTCGCCGGTCTGGGCCGCGATGCCCGCGCCAGCGATCTTGCCGGCATGGACGACGCCCTCGCCGGACGCGTCGCCCCCTCGGCGCCGGTCATGCAGCCCACCAGCCTGCCGATGGGCGATTTTCCCACGCATCTCGGCAATGCCATCGGCCTGGCCCTGCCCTTCGGCGCCACGACTTGGCAGGCGCTGGCCGCTCTGGCCGATCTGGCCCGGCAGCAGGGCGTCAACCAGTTCCGCCTCGGCCCCCGTCATGCCCTCCTCGCGCTTCCCGCTGGCGAGGCGCTGGCCGAGGAGGCGGTGAAGCTGGGCTTTATCGGTTCCCCCTATGATCCGCGCCTGCGCATCAGCGCCTGCGTGGGCAGCGCCGGCTGCGCCTCGGGCGAGGCCCCCGCCCGCGCCGACGCCGCCAGCCTCGCCGCCTTTATGCCCCGCGACATCACGCTGCATGTTTCGGGCTGCGCCAAGGGCTGCGCCCATCCCGGCCCCGCCGACATCACGCTGGTGGGTCAAAAGCAGGGCTATGGCCTTGTCATAAATGGAAGGGCGAGCGATACGCCTCATGCGCAATTGCGCGCCGACCAGCTCGCCGCCGCGCTGGCCGGCGGCCGGGGATGACCATGACCGAATATGACTACATCAAGGATGGCGAGGCGATCTATCGCCAGTCCTTCGCCATCATCCGCGCCGAGGCGGATTTGTCGCGCTTTTCCGCTGACGAGGCCGAAATCGCCGTGCGCATGATTCATGCCGCCGGCGCGGTCGAAGCCGCCGCCCATTTCGAATTCGGCCCCGGCTTCGTTGCCGCCGGCCGCACGGCGCTGCAAGCCGGCGCACCGATCCTTTGCGATGCCGAAATGGTCGCAAGGGGCGTCACCGCCGCGCGCCTCCCCGCCGATAACGAAGTGATCTGCACCCTGCGCGATCCCCAGACGCCGGAAATCGCCACGAAAATCGGCAATACCCGCTCCGCCGCCGCCCTGCGCCTGTGGCTGCCGCGCCTCGAAGGCGCCGTCGTCGCCATCGGCAATGCCCCCACCGCCCTCTTCTTCCTGCTCGAACTCCTCCGCGACGGCGCGCCAAAACCCGCCGCCATTCTGGGCATGCCGGTGGGCTTTGTCGGCGCCGCCGAATCCAAATCGGCGCTGGCCGAAAACTCCTATGGCGTGCCCTATGCCGTGGTGCGCGGGCGGCTGGGCGGCTCGGCCATGACGGCGGCGGCCCTCAACGCCCTGGCGAGGCCGGGCCTATGAGCGCGCAGCTTTATGGCGTCGGCACCGGCCCCGGCGATCCCGAGCTGCTCACCCTCAAGGCGGTGCGCATCATCGACAGCGCCGATGTGGTGGCGTTCTTCGCCAAGGCGGGCAATGCCAGCAATGCCCGCGCCATCGTCGCCGACCGGCTTGCCGGCAAGATCGAGGAGCGGCTCGATTATCCGGTCACCACCGAAATCCATCGCCACCACCCCGATTATCAATCGGCCACCCAGCGCTTCTACGACGAAGCCGCCGTGCGCCTCGCCGCCCATCTCGATGCCGGGCGCAAGGTCGCCGTGCTCAGCGAGGGCGACCCGCTGTTCTATGGCAGCTATATGCATCTGCATGTCCGCCTCGCGCCCCGCTACCCAACCGAGGTCATTGCCGGCATCACCGCCATGTCAGGCTGCTGGTCCGCCGCTGGCCTGCCGCTGGTGCAGGGCGACGACGTGCTTTCCGTCCTCCCCGGCACGCTGGACGAAGACGTTCTGGCCGCCCGCCTGGCCGGCAGCGAGGGCGTGGTCATCATGAAAGTGGGCCGCAATCTGGGCAAGATCCGCCGGGCGCTGGCCGCCGCCGGCCGGCTCGAAACCGCCGTCTATGCCGAGCGCGGCACCATGGACAACAGCCGCACGCTCCCCCTCGCCGAAAAATCCGGCGACGACGCGCCCTATTTCGCGCTCATCCTCGTCCCCGGCTGGAGCGCAAGGCCATGATCGGCAGGCTCGTCGTCATCGGCACCGGCCCCGGAAATCCGGGCCAGACCACGCCCGAGGCCAGCGCCGCCATCGCCGCCGCCTCGGTGTTCTTCGGCTATGGGCCCTATCTCGACCGCCTCACCTTGCGCCCCGACCAGCGCCGCGTCGCTTCCGACAACCGCGAGGAACTGGCCCGCGCCCGCGAGGCCCTTGCCAGTGCCGCCGGGGGCGAGCATGTCTGCGTGGTCTCGGGCGGCGATCCCGGCGTCTTCGCCATGGCCGCCGCCATTTGCGAGGCCATCGAGGCCGGCCCGCCTGCCTGGCGCGCGCTCGACGTGACCATCCTGCCCGGCGTTACCGCCATGCTGGCCGTGGCCGCCCGCGCCGGCGCACCGCTGGGCCATGATTTCTGCGCCATTTCCCTGTCGGACAATCTCAAGCCCTGGCCGCTGATCGAGGCGCGCCTGCGCGCCGTGGCCGGGGCGGGTCTGGTCATCGCGCTCTATAATCCCATCAGCAGGGCCCGCCCCTGGCAATTGGGCACCGCCTTCGCCATCCTGCGCGAAGTGCTGCCCTGGAACACCCCGGTCATTTTCGGCCGCGCCGCCGGTCGCCCCGATGAAGCCATAACCGTCGTTACCCTTGCCGATGCCGACGCCCCCCGCGCCGACATGGCCACCTGCGTCATCATCGGCTCGCCCGAGACCCGCCTTATCGAGCGGCCCGGCCTCGCCCCGCTGGTCTATTCGCCCCGCTCGGCCGGGAGCGTCTAGCATGGCGACAAAGCTCTATCAGCCGGGAGGCACGCCATGAGCTGGCTCAGCATTGTCGGCATGGGCGAGGACGGACTGGACGGGCTCACCGAGCCCGCAAAAATCGCCATCGCCAATGCCGATTACGTCTTTGGCGGCCAGCGCCATCTCGATCTCGCCGCGCCCATCATCATGGGCGAAACTCATGTCTGGCAGAGCCCGCTGTCGCGCTCGATCGACTTTCTCCTCACCCGCAGGAACCACGCCGTCTGCGTGCTCGCCTCGGGCGATCCCTTCCATTACGGTATCGGCGCCACGCTCAGCCGCCATCTCGATCCCGGCGACATGGCGGTCTATCCGCACCCTTCGTCCTTCAGCCTCGCCGCCGCAAGGCTGGGCTGGCCCTTGCAGGACGCGCACACCCTCTCCCTTCATGGCCGATCGCTCGATCTGGTGCGCCCGCATCTGCATCCCGGCGCGCGCATCCTCGCCCTCACCTCCGACGAGAACGGCCCGGCGGAGCTGGCGCGCCTGCTCACCCAGGCCGGGTTCGGCTTTTCCATCCTCACCGTGCTCGAGGCCATGGGCGGACCGCAGGAAAGGCTGCGCTCGCAACTGGCCAGCCAGTTCGACCTCACCGACATTGCCCCGCTCAATCTCTGCGCCATCAGCGTCGTCGCCCTGCCCGATGCGCGCGTCCTGCCCTTGACGCCGGGGCGCCATACCGCCCTTTTCGAGCATGACGGGCAGATCACCAAGCCCGACATCCGCGCCCTCACCCTGGCCGCCCTCGCCCCCCGGCGCGGCGAATTGCTCTGGGACATCGGCGCCGGCTCGGGCGCGGTGGGCATCGAGTGGATGCTGGCCGATCCCAGCCTGGCCACCATCGCCATCGAGGCCGATCCCGTCCGCGCCGCCCGCATCGCCCGCAACGCCGCCGCCATGGGCGTGCCGGGCCTGCGCGTCGTCACCGGCGCGGCCCCCGATGCCCTTACCGGGCTCGACGCGCCCCACGCCGTCTTCATCGGCGGCGGCGGCTCCGACCCCGGCGTCCTCGACGCCGCCATCGCCGCCCTGCGCCCCGGCGGAAGGCTGGTCGCCAATGGCGTGACGCTGGAGATGGAGCAGGCGCTCCTCGCCCAACACGCCGCGCTTGGCGGCAGCCTCACCCGCATCACCCTCTCCCGCGCCGAACCCCTGGGCACCATGACCACCTGGCGCCCAGCCATGCCGATCACCCAATGGGTGTGGGGGAAATGAGCCAGGCTGTTCCCCAGTCTCCTCCGCCTGCGCCTCCCTCCCCCTTGAGGGGAGGGATCGAGGGTGGGGGTTCGGAAGGTTCAGCGAACCCGATGCTGCCGACGAATTTGCCGATGCTGCGGAACCCCCACCCCGGCCCTCCCCTCAAGGGGGAGGGGGCGATGGAGCCGAAACATCCCATCCACACCAAGGCCCTGCCATGACCGTCCATTTCATCGGCGCCGGCCCCGGCGCGGCCGATCTCATCACCGTGCGCGGGCGCGACCTCCTGGCCCGCTGCCCAGTCTGTCTCTATGCCGGCTCCATCGTGCCGCCCGAAATGCTGGGCTGGTGCGGGCCCGATACCCGCCTCGTCGACACCGCCCCGCTCTCGCTCGACGAGATCGCGGCCGAATATGCCCGTGCCCATGCCGCCGGCGAGGACGTGGCGCGCCTCCATTCGGGCGATCTGTCCATGTGGAGCGCCGTGGCCGAGCAGATTCGCCGGCTCGAGGCGCTGGGCATTCCCTATACGCTGACGCCGGGCGTTCCCGCCTTCGCCGCCGCCGCCGCCACGCTGGGGCGCGAATTGACCCTGCCGGCCATCGCGCAAAGCCTCGTCCTCACCCGCGTTTCCGGGCGCGCCTCGCCCATGCCGGCGGGCGAAAATCTTGCCGCTTTCGCCGCCACCGGCGCGACCCTGGCCATTCATCTGGCCATCCACGCGCTGGGTCACGTCGTGGCCGAGCTCACCCCGCTCTATGGCGCCGACTGTCCCGTCGCCATCGTCTTCCACGCCTCCTGGCCCGACGAAAAGATCATCACCGGCACCCTGGCCGATATCGGCGCGCGCTTCGCCGCCGATCCGGTGGAGCGCACCGCCATTATCTTCGTCGGCCGCACCCTCTCCACCGCCGATTTCCGCGAAAGCGCTCTTTACGATCCCGACTACCAGCGCCGTTTCCGGGGGCGGGAATAGCCCCGTCCGCCGGCCCTTCCCTCTCCCATACCCCTCCCCACCGTCATTGCCGGGCTCGTCCCGGCAATCCACCCCTCCGCTAGCGCTGAACCATGGACCACCGGGACAAGCCCGGTGGTGACGGTCAGGGAGGCGCTATGGACGTCCCTGCCCTCGCCCCGCAGGAGTTACAGCCGATCCCCCCTCACGGATAAAGCCGCTCGCTCCGCCACCCGTCGCCGTCCCGCGTGAACCGCACGCGGTCATGCAGCCGGAACTCGCCATCCTTCCAGAATTCCACGCTGTGCGGCACCAGCCGGAAGCCCGACCAATGGGGCGGGCGCGGCGCCGGGCCTTCCCCGATCCGCGCCGTCAGCGCCGCCACTTCGTCGAGCATGGTCTGGCGATTGGCCAGCGGGCGCGACTGGCGCGAGACGCTGGAGCCGATCTGGCTGCCCAGCGGGCGGCTGGCGAAATAGGCGTCGGCCTCCTCGGGGCGCACCACCTCCACCGGGCCGCGCATGCGAATCTGCCGGCGCAGCGACTTCCAGTGCATCACCATGGCGGCCTTGGGCTGGCCGAGCAATTGCCGGCCCTTTTCGCTCTCGAAATTGGTGTAGAAACAGAAACCGCGCGCGTCGCGGCTGTTGAGCAGCACCATGCGCACATCGGGCAGGCCGATTTCGTCCACGCTGGCCAGGGCCATGGCGTGGGGGTCGTTGGGCTCGCTCTCCCGGGCCAGCGCGAACCATTCCTCGAAAAGCGCGAAGGGGTCGAGGCCGGAGCGGTCCTCGTCCCCGAAAAGGCGGTCGGTCAGCGTGTGAGGCATGGTAGGGTTCCGAAAAAGAGGCGCGGGCGCAGAACTGGACATTGCGGGGGGCGCTCGCCATATAGGACTGGAAACACGGGCATATCAACGCCCAGCCTCATTGAATGGACCAAATGCGCGATCCCTATACCGTGCTTGGGGTGCAAAGATCGGCGAGCGAGAAGGATATCAAGTCCGCCTATCGCAAGCTGGCCAAGAAGTACCACCCCGACCAGAACCCGGACGATCCCTCGGCCCAGGCCAAATTCGCCGAGGCGACCAATGCCTATGACCTGCTCGGCAATGCCGAAAAGCGCGGGCAGTTCGACCGTGGCGAAATCGACGCCGAGGGCAATCCCCGATTCGCCGGCTTCAATCCCGGCGGCGGCTTCGGAGGCGGCGCGCGCGCCGGCCGGGCCGGCAGCGGCGGTGCCGGCGGCTTCTCGGCCGAGGATATTCTCAAGGAATTCATGAGCGGCTTTGGCGGCCAGCCCCGTGGGGGCGGCGCCGGCATGGGCGGAATGGGCGGCGGCCGCGGCGCCCAATGGGATCCCTTTGCCGGCGCCACCACCGGCGGCGGCGGGCGTTCCATCAAGGGCGAGGACATCGTGGTCAACGCCACCATCTCGCTGGAGGACGCTCACAAGGGCGCTTCCATCCCGGTGCGCATGCCCACTGGCAAGGTGCTCTCGGTCAAGCTCCCCGAAAAGGTCGAGGAAGGCCAGCAGATCCGCCTCAAGGGCCAGGGGTCTCCGGGCCTGGGCGAGCCGGGCGATGCGCTGGTCACCATCCGCTATGAAAAATCCAGGCAGTTCCGCCGCGACGGCGCCGATCTGCGCACCGACGTGCCGATCACGCTGTACGAAGCGGTGCTGGGCGCCAAGGTGCGCGTGCCCACGCTGGACGGCCCGGTCGAGCTCAACCTGCCCCCCGGCGTCGACACCGCCAAGGCCCTGCGCCTCAAGGGCAAGGGCCTCTGGGGCGATGGCGACCTCTATGTCAACATCAAGGTCGTGCTGCCCCCCGGCGGCGATCCCGACCTGGAAGCCCTCGCCCGCTTCATGCGCGACCAGAAGCCCTATAAGGTCCGCGATAATTAGCGCTGACCACCGAGGGGGCAGTGTTTGCTTCGGGCGCGTCCTGTCCCGCAGTCCCTGCCATCCACCGGCGCTTCCCGCGGACTTGATCCGCGGGCCACTCCCGGCAAACGCCGGGCCATCAGGGGCTCCCAATCTGGCCCACGGGTCGAGCCCGTGGGCAGCGCCGGGGTTCCCTATTCCCTCGGCGCGGCGGCCCGTTGCAGCCGGTCGTTGATCGCCTCGCCCAGCCCGGTTTCGGGCACCGGCGCCACCGCGATCCGGGCCTTCCCCTCGGCGTCCAGCTCATGGAGCATGGCGAAGAGATTGCGCGCCGCCTCGCGCAGGTCACCGGTTGGCGAGAGGTTCCGCATCGGCCCGGCGAAATCGGGCGCGGGGCCAAAGGCCAGATAGGCCTCGCCCACCATCGGCTCGGCATTGAGCTGCATTTCGGCGCGGGGCGCGTAATGGCTCAGCATCATGCCCGGCGCGGCGATGCCGGCCTCCTTGCCCGCCAGCGCCACCTTGCGGCCCAGCGCCGCCTCGATCTCCTCCCGCGCCAGCGCCCCGGCGCGCAATTGCACCAGGGCGTCGCCCTCGATGCGGAGGATGGTCGATTCCACCCCCGCCCGGCAGGGCCCGCCATCGAGCACCGGAACCGCGTCGCCGAACCCCTTGCGCACCTGCGCGGCGCTGGTGGGCGAAAGTTTCCCCGACGGATTGGCCGAGGGCGCGGCGAGAGGGCGGCCCACGGCCGCGATCAGTTCGCGCGCCAGGGGATGGGCCGGAATGCGGATGCCGACGCTGTCGAGCCCGGCGGTGACCAGATCGGCCAGCCCGTTGCCGGGCCTGGCCTTGAGCACCAGCGTCAGCGGCCCCGGCCACAGCTTTGCCGCCTCGCGGGCGAGGGGCGGGAATTCGGCCAGCGCCTCGGCCATGGCCAGGTCGGCGCAATGCACGATCAGCGGGTTGAAGCGCGGCCGCCCCTTGGTCTCGTAGATGGAAAGCACCGCGTCGGCATTGGTGGCGTCGGCGCCCAGTCCATAGACGGTTTCGGTGGGAAAGGCGCAGACGCGGCCGGCGCGCAAGATCGCGGCGGCTTCGGCAACGGTGCGGGGATGGAAGGAGGACTGGGGGCTGGGGCGCGACATGAGGTCTGTTTGACAATGCCGCCGGGGCGCGTCAAGACGGGATCAAGCGCCAGAGGAGCCCGCACCGCGTGACCACGCTGCTCGTCAGCCAGCCCAATTTCGCCGATCACCGCACGCCCGAGGGTCACCCCGAGCGCGCCGACCGGCTTCGGGCCGTCGAGGAGGCGCTGGACCGGCCCCGCTTCGCGCCCCTTCTGCGCCGCGATGCGCCCATGGGCGATCTCATGCTGGCCGAGCTGGTGCATGACCGGGCCTATCTCGACATCCTGCGCCAGGCCCGCCCCGCCGAGGGCATCGGGCAGATCGACCGCAACACCTATATTTCCTCGGGCTCGCTGGGCGCCGCCGCCACCGGGCTGGGCGGGGCGCTGGCAGCGCTCGACGCCGTCATCCTGGGCGAGGCCGACAATGCCTTCTGCGCCATCCGCCCGCCCGGCCACCACGCCGAAACCGCCGCACCGGGGGGCTTTTGCCTCATCAACACCGTGGCCATCGTCGCGCGCGAGGCGCAGCGCAAATATGGCGCCGAGCGCATCGCCATCGTCGATTTCGACGTGCATCACGGCAATGGCACCCAGGACATCTTCCAGTCCGACCCCGACATCCTCTATGTCTCCAGCCACCAGATGCCGCTCTATCCCGGCACGGGGAAGGCCGACGAGACGGGCGTTGGCAACATCGTCAACATCCCCCTGCCCCCGCAAAGCGACGGGGCGCTGATGCGCGAGGCCTATTCGGAGCTGGTGTTTCCGGCGCTGCACGATTTCGCCCCCGACATTCTCCTGCTCTCGGCCGGGTTCGACGCGCATGTCCGCGAGTCCCTGGCCCAGCTCAACTGGCAGTCGGGCGATTACGGCTGGCTCACCGGCAAGTTGATGGATGTGGCCGAAAGCCGCTGTGGCAACCGCATTGTATCGCTTCTCGAGGGGGGCTATGACCTCAGGGGCCTGGCGGGGGGCGTTTCGCACCATGTCGCCATGCTGATGGATGGCGCCACCGGGCGTCTGGACGATTAGGATGAACGCAATGGCCGACAATGACGACGTCAAGACGATGAGCTTCGAGGCCGCTCTGGCCCAGTTGGAGGAAATCGTCGGCAAGCTGGAATCGGGCCGCGCGCCGCTCGCCGAATCCATCGCCATCTATGAGCGCGGCGAAGCCCTCAAGGCCCATTGCGAGGCGCTGCTGCGCACCGCCGAGGCCCGCATCGAAAAGATCACCCTCTCGCGCGACGGCAAGCCCGCCGGCACCGAGCCGCTGGACGCCTGAGAAAGGCCCGAACCGCCATGAGCCTGCGCAATTTCCGCATCATCCTCTGGGTGCTGGTGGCCGTGGTCGCCATCGCCGCCACCGCGCTCTACATCTTCCAGCCGCCGGCCCGCCCGCTGGGCGTCACCGGACAGGCCTTCGCGCTCAATTCCACCAAGGGCGGCGCCTTCACCCAGGACGATCTGCGCGGCACGCCGAGCATGATCTTCTTCGGCTACACCTATTGTCCCGATGTGTGCCCGACCACGCTGGCCGAAACCACCGCCTGGCGCGCGCAACTGGGGGTGAGCCCGGACGATCTGCGCATCATCTTCGTCACCGTCGATCCCGAGCGCGACACGCTCGACATGGTGCGCGATTATGTCGAGGGGTTCGATCCCACCATTATCGGCCTGGTCGGGCCCGACCTCACCCAGACCGAGAACGTCAAGCGCGCCTTCGGCGTCTTCTCGGAAAAGGTGGGCGAGCCGGACGACCCCTATTACCTGGTCAACCACACCGCCCTCACCTTCCTCATCGACAAGGACGGCGCCTTCAAGGGCACCATCGCCTATGAGGAAGCCTCCGACACCGCCATAGGCAAGCTCAAGCTGCTGCTGGGCAAATGAGCGGGCGCATCCGGCTCGATCTGGCGCTGGAGCAGCGCGGCCTGCTGCCCAGCCGGGCGCGGGCCCGCGACGCCATTTTGCGCGGCACCGTTTCGATCAACGACACTCCGGCCTCCAAGCCCAACCAGATGGTCGGCCCGGATGACAAACTCGCCCTTTCGGACCCGGCCGCCTTCTATGTCTCGCGCGCCGCGCTCAAGCTCATCGCCGGGCTCGACGCCGGCGCCATCGATCCGGCCGGGCTGGTATGCCTGGATGTCGGCGCCTCCACCGGCGGCTTCACCCAGGTGCTGGTCGAGCGCGGCGCCGCCCGCGTCCATGCCGTCGATGTCGGCCACGCCCAGTTGCATGCCCGCCTGCGCGCCGATCCGCGCGTGGTCAGCCTCGAAGGGTTCAATGCGCGCCTGTTGACCCGCGAGCAGGTCGCCGACCCCATCGACCTGCTCGTCTGCGACATCAGCTTCGTTTCGGTCACCAAGGTGCTCGCCGCGCCCCTGGCGCTCTGCGCGCCCGATGCGCGGGCCGTCATCCTCTTCAAGCCGCAATTCGAGGTGGGGCGCGAGCATGTGGGCAAGGGCGGCATCGTCACCGACGCGGCAGCCACCGAGGCGGCGCTGACCAAGGTGATCGCCTTCGTCGAGGGGCAGGGCTTCGTCCACCGCCTCTCGGTCCCCTCCCCCATCAGCGGCGGCGACGGCAACCACGAGATCGTGCTGGTCTTCGGGCGGGGGTGAGCGGGCCGATTTGTCTTTGCCGTCCATCTGGGCTAGGCACGGCTGCATCCCCCATCCTTCCAAGAGGAGCGCGCCATGGCCGGCGATAATGATGACTATGTTTACGACGAGGAGAGCGGCGAATGGCGCCCGGCCTCCGAGCTTGCCGCCCAGCCCGCCGCCCCCGCCGTGCTCGACGCCTCGGGCAATGTGCTGGCCGATGGCGACTCGGTCGTTCTCGTCAAGGACCTCAAGGTCAAGGGCGCCGGGCAGACCCTCAAGCAGGGCACCGTCATCAAGTCGATCCGCCTCACCGACAACGCGGAAGAAATCGACTGCCGCCACGACGCCATCAAGGGCCTGGTCCTGCGCACGGAATTCGTGCGCAAGCGGTGAGCGAGGCGTCTCCGAACGCTCCCGTCCCGTTGCCGGGTGAGCCCCTATATTGCCCTCACCACCGTGTCATTCCGGCGCAGGCCGGAATCCATGTTGAAGGCTATCCCCTGCCATCAAAGCGCGGGGAACCATGCGGACGTGGATTCCGGCCTGCGCCGGAATGACCCGGTGGCTGGGATTGGGGCGGTGACTATTCCCATGATCGATGTCATCCCGGCCTTGAGCCGGGATCCATCCTGAAATCCCACTCCATCATGCCATCTCAGGATGGGCCCCGGCGCGAGGCCGGGGCGACAGGGTGGGTGGCGCTGGCGCCCTCAGTTCCGCTCGAAACCCACCGCGCCGTCGCGCCCGGTCTGGCCGCGATGGCGCAGATAGTGGTCGGCCAGGACCAGCGCCATCATCGCCTCGCCCACCGGCACGGCGCGGATACCCACGCAGGGGTCGTGCCGCCCCTTGGTGACGATGTCGGTATCCTCATTGGCCGTGGTCACCGTCTGGCGGGGCGTGAGGATGGATGATGTGGGCTTGACCGCGAAGCGGCAGACGATGGGGTCGCCATTGGAAATGCCGCCCAGGATGCCCCCGGCGTGGTTGGCGAGGAAATAGGGGCGCTCGGCCCCGGCCCGCATCTGGTCGGCATTGTCGACGCCGGTGAGGCTGGCCGCCTCGAAACCCGCCCCGATCTCCACGCCCTTGACCGCGTTGATGCTCATCATCGCCGAGGCCAGGTCGGCGCTCAATTTGCCATAGACCGGCGCGCCCCAGCCGGCCGGCACGCCCTCGGCCACCACCTCGATCACCGCGCCCACCGAATTGCCGCTCTTGCGCAGCCCGTCGAGATAATCGGCCCAGAGCGCCGCCGCCTGGGCATCGGCGCAGAAGAACGGGTTCTCGCCCACCTGGGTCCAGTCGAAATTATTGTAGTCGATTTTGTGCGGCCCCATCTGCACCAGGCTGGCGCGGATGGTGACGCCGGCCAGCACCTGCCTTGCCACCGCGCCGGCAGCGACGCGCGCCGCCGTTTCGCGCGCCGAGGTGCGCCCGCCGCCGCGATAGTCGCGGATGCCGTATTTCTGGTCATAGGTGTAGTCGGCGTGGCCGGGACGGTATTTGTCGCGGATTTCCGAATAATCCTTGGAGCGCTGGTCGGTATTCTCGATCAGCAGCGAAATCGGCGTGCCGGTGGTGCGGGGGCCGTCGGTGCGCTCGTCCTCGAAGACGCCGGACAGGATTTTCACTTCGTCCGGCTCGCGCCGCTGCGTGGTGAACTTCGATTGGCCCGGCTTGCGCCGGTCGAGGTCGCGCTGGATCATCTCGGGCGTGAGCTTCAGGCCCGGCGGACACCCGTCCACCACCACGCCCAGCGCCGGCCCATGGCTTTCGCCCCAGGTGGTGAAGCGGAAAAGATGCCCGAACGTATTGAAAGACATGGCATGGCCCCTTGGATGTCGGCTTTCTAGGCAGGCCGGGCCGTCAGGTCAATCGAGCCAGTTTTCAAGCCGCAAATCGGGCACCCGCGAAAACTCGCCGACATTGGCCGTCACCAGGGTGAGACCCAGCGCCCGGGCATGGGCGGCGATGAAAAGATCGTTGGGGCCGATGGGCATGCCCCGCCGCGCCAGATGGGCGCGGATATCGGCGTAAACCCGATCGGCGGGAGCCTCGAAGGGGAGGATTTTCACCAGCTCGAAGAATTCATCCAGCCGCTGTGCCAAGCTGGCGGAAAGCCGATGGGCCAGGCCGAATTTCAGCTCGGCAGCGGTAACGATGCTGACGCACACATCCTCGGCTTCCACCGCGTCGAAGGCGAGACGAACCGGACTGTCCTGCGGCGCGCGCATGATGGCCGACACGATATTGGTGTCGAGCATGAAGCGCATGCCATTCACAGCTCCACGTCGCGCAACGGCCCCAGATCGTCGTCGGTGATATCCGGCCATTCCTCTTCGGAGAGGGGCTCCCAACTGTCGAAGAGCTCCTTCAGGCTGCGCTTCTTGCCCGGCTTGGGTTCGAGGATGAGCCGGTCGCCATCCTTGCGGATGGTGGCCTGCGTGCCCGGCAATTCAAATCCCTCGGGAAGCTCCACCATCTGGTGGCGGCCCTCCTTGGTGAGATTGGCCGTGCTTTCGGAAATCCGGTGATTGATCTCGTTCATGCCGCGCCTCCGCTCCAAGGGCCTAGATATCTAACATAGGCCCTGGGAGACCGCGCAACAATCCTCAGAGCCCGTCCGGCCCGATCAGTTCCATCCGGCCGGGCGAGAAATGCATGATGACGTCCTGCGGCGGGGCCCAGTTGATGACTTCCAGGATGGGCGCGCGCTCGATCAGCACGCGCAGCGTGCGGGCGATGCCGCCATGGGCGACGATCACCGAGGGGCCCTTGAGCACGGCGGCGAATTCGTTGAGGCGCGCCTCGACGTCGCGGTAGTTCTCGCCGTTTTCGGGGCGGAAATCCCAATAGGTCTCGTCGCGCTGGCCCGGCGCCACCGCCATGGTGGCCGGCAGTTCCTCGAACAGGCTCCCCTCGAGCACGCCGAAGGAAATCTCCATCAGCCGCACGTCGTATTTCACCTCCGGCAGGTGCTGGGGAAAGCCCATGCGCACCCGTTCCATGGTTTCGCGGGTGCGCCCCAGCGGAGAGGCGTGCCACTCGAAGGCCTGCGGGTCGAGCCCGCGCGCCGCGAACAGCGCCGCCAGCGTCTTGCCATTGGCATTGGCCTGGCCGCGGCCCTTGTCGTTGAGGGGAATATCCTTGCGCCCCTGATAGCGGCGTTCGGCGTTCCAGGGCGTTTCACCATGCCGGACAAAGTAGATTTCCGGCCAGACAAGGGCAGTCATAATGCCTCCGGCGCCATCGTCCCGGCGCGTCCAGAGTGGAAGGAAAGCGGGCTTATTCGCCCGCGGCCTCGTCTTCGATCAGCTTCATGCCCACCACGCTGAAGCCGGCGTCGACATAGTGGATTTCCCCGGTCACGCCACTGGCGAGGTCCGAGAGCAGATAGGTGGCGGCGCCCCCGACATCGTCGATATCGACATTCTTGCGCAGGGCCGAATTGGCTTCCTGCCAGTGCAGCATGTCGCGCAGGCCCGAAATGCCCGAGGCGGCCAGCGTCTTGATGGCGCCGGCGGAAATGGCGTTGACGCGGATGCCCTTCTTGCCCAGATCGACGGCGAGATAGCGCACCGAGGCTTCCAGAGCCGCCTTGGCCACGCCCATCACGTTGTAATTGGGTACATATTTGACCGCGCCGTAATAGGTGAGGGTCAGAAGCGCGCCACCGGGGTTCATCAGCGCTTCGGCGCGCTTGGCCACGGCGGTGAAGGAATAGACCGAGATGTCCATGGTCAGGGCGAAATTGTCGCGGCTGGTCTCGATATAGCGCCCTTCCAGCTCGTCCTTGTTGGAAAAGCCGATGGCGTGGACGACGAAATCGAGCCCGCCCCATTTTTCCTTGAGCTGGCGGAAGGTCTCGTCCATGGCCGCTTCATTGGTCACGTCGCATTCGACCAGGAAATCCGAGCCCACTTCGGCGGCCAGCGGCTCGACGCGGCGCTTGAGCGCCTCGCCCTGATAGGAAAAGGCCATTTCGGCCCCCTGGGCGTGCAATTGCTTGGCGATGCCCCAGGCGATGGAGCGGTTATTGGCCAGGCCCATGATGAGACCGCGCTTGCCTGCCATCAATCCAGTGGCCATTCCTTGTCATCCCTTGCTGGAGTCGTTGCGCCGGTTGTGGCACATGGAAAGCCATAGGGGCAAGTTCGCCGCCCCGCAATTGCCTGTCAGCGTCGGGTTTTCCCATGTCCCTTTCGTCCCAAGAGATTGTTGCCCAGCTCGCCGCCCTGCTCGGCCCCGAAAGCGTCATCGGCGACGTCGAGAAAATGGGGGCCTGGCTCAACGAGCCGCGCCGCCGCTTTCACATCCCCGCCGCCGCCGTGGTTCGCCCCGCCAATGTCGAGCAGGTGCAGGCCATCGCCCGCTGGGCGCATGGCGCCGGGGTGGGGCTCATTCCCCAGGGCGGCAATACCGGGCTGGTGGGGGCGCAGGTGCCGCTGCGGGGCGACGAGGTCATCGTCAGCCTCGCCCGGCTCGATCGCATCCGCGCCATCGACACCGCCGCCGGCACCATGACGGCCGAGGCCGGGGTGATCCTTGAAACCGCCCACCGCGCCGCCGAGGCCGAAAACACCATTTTCCCGCTCTGGCTGGCCTCGCAGGGCTCGGCCCGCATCGGGGGCGTGCTCTCCTCCAATGCCGGCGGGGTCAATGTGCTCGCCTATGGCAATGCGCGCGAGCTGACCATGGGCGTCGAGGCGGTGCTGGCCGATGGACGGCTCTATCGGGGCCTCAATTCGCTCAAGAAGGACAATACCGGCTACGACCTCAAGGACCTGCTGGTCGGCGCCGAGGGCACGCTGGGCATCATCACCGCCGCGACGCTCAAAATCTTCCCCAAGCCGGAGGATTACGAAACCTGCATCGTCAGCCTCACCGGTCCCGAGGCGGCGCTGGCGCTTTTCCAGGTGCTGCGCGCCCGCATCGGGGGCCGGCTCAATGCCTTCGAGATCGTGCCCGCCATCGGGCTCGACATGCAGTTGCGCCACGGTTTCCTCGACCGCGACCCCACGGCGGGGCCCTCCCCCTGGTATGGGCTGATCGAGGTGTCGCGCATGGCGGGGACCGAGCCGGGGGCGCTGATGGCCGCCATCGAGGCCGCCTTCGGCGCCGGGCTGATCGAGAATGCCGTCTTTGCCGAATCGCTGGAGGAGCGCACCCGCATGTGGGCCTTCCGCGAGCAGATGAGCGAGGTGCAATCGAAAGAGGGCGCCTCGATCAAGCATGACGTGTCGGTGCCCATCGCCGCCGTGCCCCGCCTCATCGCCGAGGGCAGCGCCGCCGCCCTGCGCCTCTGCCCCGGCATTCGCCCTGTCCCCTTCGGGCATATGGGCGATGGCAATATCCACTTCAATTTCAGCCAGCCCGTGGGCGCCGACCCCAAGGCCTTCATGGCGCAGTATGACGAGGCGATGCACGAGGCCATCTACGAGGTGGTGCTGGCGCTGGGCGGCTCGATCTCGGCCGAGCACGGCATCGGCCAGCTCAAGACGGACCTGCTCCGGCAGGTGAAGGACCCCGTGGCGCTGGAGATGATGGCCGCCATCAAGAAAGCGCTGGACCCCAAGGGTATCCTCAACCCCGGCAAGATGCTGGGATAAGGCGTTATCCCACCCACAATGTCGTCCCGGCAGTCCCGGTCACATCCATGTGCGCTCTTGCGCCCGTGCCGGGGCCGCCCCATCTATCGCCCATGCTTGACGATATCGAATTCCTCGACGACGCCACCCGCCCGCCGGCGCAGAAGCTCGAAGGGCTGCGGCCGGACCAGCGCGCGGCCGGCGAACACCTCAAACAGATTCACGACCATCTGCGCCACAACATGGTGGTGCTGGGCCAGCTCATCGAGCGGGCCAATGCCGGCGCGGTGACGCCCGCCCAGGTGGCCGCCGAAACCGGCGATCTGGCCATGGTCGCCAATTTCCGGCGCTTCGGCAATCTGTGCGGGCAATATTGCCAGTTCGTGCACACCCATCATTCCATCGAGGATGCCCATCTCTTCCCCGCGCTGGCGCAGCAGGGACCGGCCTTCAAGGCCATCGCCGACCGCTTGCAGGCCGAGCATGTGGTGGTTCACGAGCTGCTGATCCGCCTCATCGACGCCCTCAACGCGCTCGCCGCCGAACCGACCCCGGCCCGTTTCGAGGACACCAAAATCCTCTATCACGCCCTTGAAAGGGTCCTGCTTTCCCATCTGGGCTATGAGGAAGACGCCATGGGCGACGCGCTGGGCTATTTCGGCATCATGTAGGGGGAGCCTCTCAAAAAAGGCTCATCTGCCCGCTCCTGGGCGGTGGCGGCGCCGGCTTTTCCAGCGTCACCGCCGCGATCAGGCCCGGATCGTCGTCCCGCGCCGAATTGACCCGGCGCGAGACGGGGTGGAACTTCACCGCCCCTTCGGCCAGCGGCAGGGCCAGTTGCGCGGCCTCGCGCGCCCGCACAGTGCCCACGTCCAGCCAGGCCTCGATGGCCTCGCCCTCCAAAATCGCCGGCATGCGGTCATGCACCGCCGAAAGCTGGGCATTAGCCGGCACGGTGATGGTGGCGACGCTGTCGATCTCCTCGCCATTGGGCCCCATCCAGCTCGCCACGAACCCGGCCAGCGCCATGGGCCGGTCATCGCTCAGCGTGATGTAATAGGGCTGCTTGGATTTGTCGGGATTGGTGTGCCACTCGTAATAGCCATTGGCCGGGATGATGCAGCGGCCATGCTTGAGCGCGTCGCGGAAGGCGGGCTTTTCGGCCATGGTCTCCACCCGCGCATTGATGATGAGCGGAAATTCGCGCGGATCCTTCACCCAGCCCGGCACCAGCCCCCAGCGGGCGAAACGCGCCTCGCGCCGCCCATGCTGCTCCCAGATGGCCGCCACCGGCTGGGTGGGGGCGACATTGTAGCGCGGCACGGTGATGACGCTGTCGAGCAGGCGGTAGAGCTTCATCAGCTCCTCGCGCGGCGTGGTCGCGGCAAAGCGTCCGCACATGGTTTGGGGCCTCCTTATTAGGGGACCAAGAGGTAGTCTTTCAGTTCCCGAATCGCAAATGGGCCCGAAGTGACCGAAAATCCTCCCAATGCCGCCAGCGTCGCCATCATCCGTGGGGGCAAGGTGCTGCTCATCAAGCGGGCCTATGCGCCCTATCAGCATTTATGGACCCTGCCGGGCGGGCGGCTCGACCCCGGCGAGACCATCGAGCAATGCGCCATCCGCGAGGTGGCCGAGGAGGTGGGGCTGGTCATCCGCAATCCGCGCCCGGTGCTGGTGCAATCGCTGGGGCGCGACGAGGCCTATCGGCTGGCCGTGTTCGCCACCGGGGATTTTTCCGGCCAGATCCGCGCCTCCGACGAGGTGGCCGACCACAAATGGATCGATCCGGCCGCCCTTGTCGCCCTGCGCACCACCAGCCGGCTCGATGACGTGCTCGCGAAGGCCTTCGCAGTCCTGGGCGGAGAATGATAAGGAAAGCCGGAACGTAGGTGCGGAAGCGATGATGGTGCGGCTGTGGAAATCCCTTGCCCTGGCGGCGATGCTGGCGGGCCTTTGCGCGCCCGCCCAGGCGCTCGATCCGCTCTATCAGCGGCAGTTGGAGCGGCTGGCCGAGATCATGGGCAGCCTTTATTTCCTCCAGCCCCTCTGCGCCGGGCCGGGCGAGGACTGGCGCGCCCAGATGGAGGAGCTGCTGGCGCTGGACCAGCCCGACGACGACCGCCGCCAGCGTCTGGCCGGCGCCTTCAACCAGGGCTACACCGCCTATGCGCGCTTTCACCGCGCCTGCACGCCCACCGCGCGGGAGGCGCTGAGGCGCCTGTTGTCCGAGGCCGAAAAGACCGCCCGGGACATCCATACGCGCTATGCCGAATGACGGGGCGGTCTTCCCCTCGCTAGAATTGCCAATACGGCGTTAACCTTCGGGTTACTTCCCGCGCGCTTCGCGTCCTCATGCGTGCTAACCCGGCAGCATGAGTTCGAGCAAAACCATGTTCGCCCCCGCGCCGGGCCAGACACTGTTCGACCGCGAGCATGGCGAGCGGCAACTGGCGCTCGAATATCTCGCCGAGGCCTGGAATTGCGCGGAAGACGATGGCGTGCACAGCGCCGCCCTTGCCCACGCCTCGCTCTTTGCCGCGCTGGCCACCTTCGTGCGCCTGCATGGCGATGACGCCACCGCCGACCTCGTCGCCCAGCTCCCCGACCGCATCCGCTCGGGCGAATACAATCTGGAACGCGTGCTGCAATAGGGCTCGCCCCACTCGCCCCTCTCCCCACCGTCCTTGCCGGGCTTGTCCCGCCAATCCACACCTCCGCTTGCGCTGACCGTTCCATGGATCACCGGCACAAGGCCGGTGATGACGATGGGGGAAGCCTGCTGCCTGATGTATGGAGCCGGTGGGTGGGGAAATATCGTGCCCAACAATCATCCCCTCCCAACCTCCCCCATCAAGGGCAGTGTTTACTTCGGACGCTTCCTGTCCCCCAGTCCCGTTCCACCCACCGGCGCTGCCTGCGGACTTGATCCGCGGGCCACTCCCAGCAAACGCCGAACCATCAAGGGCTCCCAATCTGGCCCATGGGTCGAGCCCGTGGGCAGCGTCAGGGTTTTGGGAAGGCTCAGAGCCAATGCTCCAGCTTCCGAAGTAAACACCCCCGCCAAAGGGGAGGTGTTGGGAGCCCGAATGTCAGGGCCAAACACCCTCTCGCCCCACCCACCATGTCGCCCCGGACCTGATCCGGGGCCCATCCCGAAAGGCAAGCCTCACCAGCACGATGCCCCCTCATCCGCCCTTCGGGCACCTTCTCCCGCAAGGGGGAAGGGAAAGCCAGCGGATATGGCGTCGTCCTGCCCTGTTCCCTACGGGCCCAATACAAGTTCATGGGAAGCGGTAGGCGAGGAGACCCTGGTGAAGCCCCGCGCCTCGTAGAACGCTGCACCACCGGCAGTATCGGTGAAAAGCCTGATGCGCCGGAATGTAGCGCGTCCGTTTCGAACCAGTTCATCCACGAGATGGGTGGCATATCCGTTTCGCCGGTCAGCTTTGGCAACATAAAGGTGCCGAAGCCGCCCGATCTGAACATCGCCGAGATACGGGTCGATATTTAGTCCGCCAACCGCCACCAAATCTGGGCCTCTAAATATCCCAAGGAAGATTTCGCCGGGAGCATCGAAACGGTTCGCTCCGCTTCTCCAGCCGTTGCGAAGTTTCTCCATGAACCGGAATCCATCGGTCAGGGCTTCCGCGCATAACCGGTCTATGCCCACCGGCAGTTCAGTCAGCGGGATGATCTGTTCGGATGGTGCGGGCGGCTTCCGCATCCCCCCTACAGCGCCTCCAGAAACCGCATCGGCTGACCCACGCCGCCCGTCACCAGTTCCCCCTCCCACATCACCACATGGCCGCGCACCACCGTGCCCACCGGCCAGCCGGTGACGCTCACCCCGTCATAGGGGGTCCAGCCGGCGCGGCTTTTCACCCAGTCATTGGCGATGGTCTGGCGGCGCTTCAAATCCACCACGGTCAGGTCCGCATCGTACCCCACCGCGATCCGCCCCTTATTGGCGATGCCGAACAGGCGATTGGGCCCGTGGCTGGTCATGTCCACGAACCGCTGCAGGCTCAACCGGCCGGCATTGACGTGGTCGAGCATGGTCGGCACCAGCGTCTGCACCCCGGTCATGCCCGAATGGCTGGCCGGATAGGGGTGGTCCTTCTCCGCGCGCGTGTGCGGGGCGTGGTCCGAGCCCAATATGTCGGCGACGCCATTGGCGACGCCCTTCCAGATGCCCTCGCGATGCGACTTGTCGCGCACCGGCGGGTTCATCTGCACATAGGTGCCGAGCCGCTCATAGGCGGTTTCGTCCAGCGTCAGGTGGTGCGGGGTCACCTCGACGCTGGCCACGTCCTTGTGGTCGGCCAGGAACACCATTTCCTCGGCCGTCGAGATATGCAGCACATGGATGCGCTTGCCAGTCTTGCGGGCCAGCGCCACAAGACGTCTGGTGCAGTTGAGCGCCACTTCCGGCGAGCGCCAGACCGGGTGGCTGGAGGGGTCGCCCGGAACGCGCAGAGCTTCACGCTCCTTCAGCATGTATTCGTCTTCGGAATGGAAGGCGGCGCGGCGGGAAATGGCGCGCAGGATCGCCTCCACCCCGGCGTCGTCCTGCACCAGCAGCGTGCCGGTGGACGAGCCCATGAACACCTTGATGCCGGCGCAGCCGGGCAGCTTTTCCAGCTCGCCCAGCTCGCCCACATTCTCGTGCGTGCCCCCGATATAAAAGGCGAAGTCGCAATGCATGCGGTTGGTGCCGGCGGCGATCTTGGCCTCGAAGGTTTCGCGCGTCGTGGTCAGCGGATTGGTGTTGGGCATTTCGAAGACGCCCGTCACCCCGCCCATCACCGCGCTCAGCGAGCCCGATTCCAGGTCTTCCTTATGCATCAGCCCCGGCTCGCGGAAATGCACCTGCGTGTCGATGACGCCGGGCAGGATATGCAGCCCCGTGCAGTCCACCACGCGTCCGGCCGCCGCGCCCAGGCTTCCCAGCCCGGCAATACGGCCCCCGCGCACGCCGACATCGGCGACACCCTCGCCATCGTGATTGACCACGATGGCATTCTTGAAAATGATGTCGTACTGCGCCATGTCCATACTCCGCCTTCTGTCCGTGGCGGTTTAGAGCGTTTCCGGCAAAAGTGGTAACGGTTTTGCGGTTCGGAAATGCGGCAGGCAATGTCCGTCCCTTCGGGAAGCAGGAAGATCATGTCCATTCAGTTGCGCGCCGACCGTGCCCTTTTCCGGTTCTCGGGCGCCGACGCCCATAAGCTGCTCAACGACGTCCTCACCGGCCCCATTCCCGCCGCCCCCGGCCCCGCCGCCCCCTGGGCGTTGCTCTCGCCGCAGGGCAAGATACTGGCCGAGGGCCTGGTCGGCTGGGTGGAGGATGCGCTCTGGGCCGATGTCCACCTGTCTGTGGCCGACGATTTCTTCAAGCGCATGCGGCTTTACCGCCTGCGCGCTGCGGTGGAGATCGAGGACTTGCGCGAAAGCTGGTGCGTCGGCTTTTCCGCCCGCGCCAATCCCTGCAATTATTGCCAGGCCGACCGCGCCGGGCCCGTTGCGCTGGGCTGGCGCATCCTGGCCCCGCGCGAGGCCGCCGCCACCTGGCAGCCGGACGACAGCGACTACCACCGCGCCCGCATCGCCGCCGGCATCGCCCAGCAGGGCGCCGATTTCCCGGCCAATGACGCCTTCGCCCACGATATCGGGCTCGACCTGTTGCAGGGGATCGATTTCGCCAAGGGCTGCTATGTCGGCCAGGAGGTGGTTTCCCGCATGAAGCATCGCGGCACCGCCCGCCGCCGCCCGGTCATCGTTTCGGGCGTCACGGCGCCCGCGGGCACCCCGGTTATCACCGGCGGGCGCGAAGCGGGTATTATCGGCCAGGGGATCGACGGCAAGGCCGTCGCCATCCTGCGGCTCGACCGCATCACCGATCCGGCCGCCGTCACCGTCGCCGGCCAGCCCGTCTCCCTCACCCTGCCCGTCTGGGCCGATTATGCCTTCGGCGAAGCCTCGCCCGAAGCCGAAAACGGTTAGCGTCACTGTCGAATCGAGGGACGGTTCGTTACACTCGGCGCTAACAGTCCGTTAGCATCAAGGCCCCCGATGGCACGCGTCCGCGAACGCGCCTGGCAGCGTATGCTGTCCGGCCGCCGGCTCGATCTTCTCGACCCTTCGCCGGTCGATGTCGAACTTTCCGACATCGCCCATGGCCTGGCCCGCGTTGCCCGCTGGAACGGCCAGACCGCCGGGGATTACCCCTTTTCGGTGGCCCAGCACTCGGTGCTGGTGCTCGAGCTTTTCCGCGCCTCCAACCCCGAGAGCAGCGCCATCGCGCAGGGCCAGGCCCTGCTCCACGATGCGCCCGAATATGTCATGGGCGACATCATCTCTCCCTTCAAGGCGGCCATGGGCGGCAATTACAAGGACGTGGAAAACCGTTTGCTATCCGCCATTTACCTGCGCTTCTCCCTGCCTGCCACCATGCCGGCGGCGCTGGCGAAACAGGTCAAGAAGGCCGATCGCGAGGCCGCCTATTTCGAGGCGGTGCACCTGGCCGGGTTCGAGGATGGCGAGGCGCGCAAATTCTTCGGCGAGCCGGGGATACCGCCTTTCGATCTCGAGGCCTTCGACCGGCTGATCCGTCCCTGGCCGACGCGCGAGGCGCATGACCGCTTCATCGCCGCTTTCGAGGCCATAACGGTGTGATCTCCCGGGCCTGTGGAGATTAACCTTAACACAAGATCAACGCCGCCTCCCGCTGGCCAGCATGGTTTCCAGACCGTTAAGACAAGGGTCAGGATGCCTCATTTTGGGACGCGCGCCATGTCACTACCAGACCGCAAGCTGCTTCTGGGCCTGTTTTCCGCCGCTCTCGCCGGCTTCAGCCTCGCGCTTCCGGTGCTGGCCGATGGCGAGCCCAGCCACGCCATCGATCCCTCGAAACTGGTGTTCCACCACGGCCAGCCCTACACGGTCTCCTATGACGAGACGGTGTCGAGCGATCCGGTTTCCACCAGCAGAGTCAAGAAGATAGAGGCCGGTCGGGTGAGCTGGGTCACCATCGCCACCACGGCCAGCGGCACCTATTCCACCGATGCGATGTTCTCGCCCAATGTGCGCTATCCGGGCGTCAGCGTGAAGCGGGTCGGCTGGCCCGACCACCCCTACCCCCGCAGCCGCTTTTCCTACTGGTCCGGCTCGAACTGGACCAGCATGAGCCTGCGCAGCGGCAATTCCTTCTTCTACTACAGCAACACCGCGAGGCGCTGAGTCTCAGCCGAAGAGCCAGCCGCGCTTGAACTTGTAGAACACGTGCAGGCCGATCTGGGTCACCCGGGTCATGCGCGGAGCCCAGGCGGGGCTGACATAGGTGGCGTGATAGTGGGTGGCGTCACCCACTTCGGTCAGGTAGAGCGAGCCATTCATGTAGCGCTGGGCAATGTCCTGGGCCTGAGCCCAGGATTTCTGGTCGTTGATGACCTCGGGAATGCCATCGCAGGCAAAGGAGAACTGGCAGGCATTGCGCCGGCTCTGGTTCTGATAGACCACGCCGCAAATGGTGTCGGGATAGCGGTGATCGTTGACGCGATTGAGCACCACCTGCGCCACCGCCACCTGGCCGCGATAGCTTTCGCCGCGCGCCTCGAAATAGATCGCCGTGGCCAGGCACCACATGTCCTTGTCGGAAACCTTGCGGCTTTCCCCGCTGGCGAAACCGCCGGTGGCCGGGGCGTTGGCGCGGGCATAAGCCAGTTGCTCGGATGCCACGATGGGCATGGGCGGGGAGAGAGGCGCTGCGGCCGGCGGGGCGATGCCGGCAATGGCGTCCAGCGCGGCGGCGGTCGCCGGGTTGAGGGCCGCCAGCGACATACGCGGTCCCTCCTCCACGTCGCCCGTGGCGGCGAAGCGCGACTGGCCTGGCAGGGCCGGATCGATCTCCTCGCCACGCAGCGCGGCGATGCGCTGGCGCACCTCGCTGAAGCCGCGGGAAAAGGCCAGCGCGTCGACGACGGGCCGCTTGCGGTCGGTCTTTTCGGCGCGGTTGGGACCGGTGAAGCCAGCGGACTGGAAAAGGTGGCCGACCGAGCCTGTGATGACCGGATCGTCGCCCGAATAGTTGATGCTGGCGAGGGTGATTGCGGGCGATGCGGGCAGCGTTTCGGCAAGGCCCTCGGCGGGCCCGAAGGCGCCGGTGGTGAACCCCAGATAGCCGAAGCCGCACATCATGCCGATGCCCAGAAAACGGGCGAGACCGTGCCGGCGAACCGCTCTGGCCGGGCGCGAACGCACCCCGGGCCGGTGGGAAGAGGCCATCAAACGCTACTCAACGCTACGCAACAAAAACTAACCGCCGGCACAAATGACGCTAAAAGCCGACGGAGAGGATCATGTCTTATTAGGGTTAGCAGCCGGTAAACGGGCTTTGCGGCCGGGTCAGGGCCGGATTGGGGCGTGCCCGATCAACTGCAGGCGGCCACCACCGGCGCCACTTCCTCGAAGAAACCGCCGACCCGGAAACGCACCGAAAGCGAGCGCGAATTGACCGGGGTTACCCGCACGGTGAGGTTGGTGGCGCCGTTGAGCCCGTCGATGAAGGCGGCGGCCTCGCTGGTGGTGTCGAGCAGGATGGCGGTATTCTCGGCATTGACCGGCAGGGTGCGGCTGCGGCCGGCCTGCAGGTCGTATTGCAAAGTGATGCCGGCGTCGCGCCCCAGCGCCGACATGATGTTTCCGGCGAAACCGAAGGCGACGCGCAGGACGCCGGCCTCGCAGGATACGGTCATCGTCGCCGGCGCGCGCCCACTCGGCCGGGCGGGGATAAGCTGTTCCGATTGCAGGGTGACGCTGATCGCCTCGGCCCCGCCATCGGGGCTGAGGAACAGCGCGTCATAGCAGGCCAGGCGCTCGGCATCCCCGGCTATGGCGGTGCATTGGGCGATTCCCCCCTGCCCCTGGGCCAGAACCGGCGAAACGGCGAAAAAAGGCAGCAAAGCCAAGAGCGGCAAGAATTTCACGTCGGCCTGTCCCATCCCTTTTTTGCCGGCTGGCGCCGGACCTTGTCCAGTTTAAGCAGAAGTCTGCGCCAGCGTCAGCCTCGCCACCGGAACACGATAGGGCGAGCAACTGACATAATCGATGCCCAGCCCGGCAAAGAAGCGCAGCGAGGCGGGATCGCCCGCATGTTCGCCGCAAATGCCGATCTTGAGCTTGGGGTTGGCCGCGCGCCCGCGCGCAATGGCCAGCGCGATCATTTCGCCCACGCCCTTTTCGTCAATGGTGACAAAGGGATCGCGCTCGTAAATGCCCTTGCGCTGATAGGAGGCCAGGAAGGTGGGCGCATCGTCGCGGGAGATGCCGAACGTGGTCTGGGTCAGGTCATTGGTGCCGAAGGAGATGAAATCCACCATCTGCGCGATGTCGCCGGCCCGCAGGCAGGCGCGCGGCAACTCGATCATGGTGCCGAAGGAGAACTTGACCCGATCATTGCGCAGGAGGCCGGAATTGGCGGCAATGGCGTTGACGCGCTCGCGCACCCAGCCCACCTCGCTGGCGGTGGAAACGAAGGGCACCATGATTTCCACGGCTACCGGCTCGCTCTGCCGGTCGGCGGCGGCGCGTACGCCCGCCATCAGCGCCTGCACCTGCATGTGCAGAAGCTCGGGATTGGTGATGGCCAGCCGCACGCCGCGATGGCCCAGCATGGGGTTGATCTCGGCGATCCGGTCCAGATGCAGGCGCAGCGCCCGCACCGCCAGCCCCAGCGAGGCGGCGGTTTCCTCGATTTCCTCCTCGCTGCGCGGCAGGAATTCGTGCAGGGGCGGATCGAACAGGCGCACCGTCACCGGCAGGCCGTTCATGGCCGAGAACAGCGCCGAATAATCGCCGGTCTGGAAATCGACGAGGCCGTTGATGGCCCGGCTGCGATCCTCCTCGTCCTCGCTGAGGATGACGCGGCGCAGGGCCACCATGCGCTCGGGCGAGAAGAACATGTGCTCGGACCGCGCCAGCCCGATGCCCTCCGCCCCGAAACTGAGCGCCGTATGCACCGATTCCACCGTTTCGGCATTGGTGCGCACAGCGATGGAGCGGCTGGCGTCCGACCAGCCCAGAAGCGCGCCGATGGCGCCCCCGATATGGGGCTGGGCCAGCGGCAGCATGCCGGCATAGACGTGGCCCTCGCTGCCATCGATGGTGAGCCGGTCGCCGGTGCGGAATTCGCGCTCGCCGATGCGGCACACCATGTCCCCGGCATTGACGGACAGCGTGCGCACCCCGGCCACGCAGGGCTTTCCGGTGATGCGGGCGATGACGCCGGCATGGCTGGTCATGCCGCCGCGCGCGGTGAGGATGCCGGTGGCGGCCTTCATGCCCTCGATGTCGCCCGGACCGGTTTCGCTGACCACCAGAATGCAGTGCTTGCCCCGCGCCCGCATGCGCGCCGCGTCGTCGGCGTTGAAGACGATGACGCCGCTGGCCGCCCCCGGCGAGACGCCGAGCCCGCTGGCGATGGGCGCGGCGCCCTCGGTGGATTTGAGCCGGGGATGGAGCATCTGCACCAGCCGCGCCGGCTCGACCCGCATGACGGCGTTCTGCGCCGTCCATGTCTTGCGGTGGACGCGGTCGACCGCCGCCTCAAGCTCGGCCGCCGCCGTCACCTGCACCGGGCGGGCGGAGAGAAACTGCACCTGCCCCCTGTTGACGGCGACGAGGCAATTCAGGTGCCGCCCGGCCTTGGCGTCGAGCAATTCGACCAGCGCGGTGATGGATTGGGAGAGGCGCGGCAGCGGCGCGCCATTGACCGGCGCCGGCCCCAATGCCCCGGTGGAGGCGTTGCGGGTGAGGAACTGTTCGATCTCGCCCTCGGCCACCGCCTGCACCAGGACGATTTGCCGCGCCCGGTCATCTTCCCGGCCCGACCAGCGCGGGCCGAAGCCATAGCTGTCGAAGGCCGCCTTGATGGCCTTGGCCAGGGGCCGCGCCGGATCGACCGCATCCTCGGGATTGGCCGGGGCGGGAATACCCACGCGCGCCGACATCAGCCCGCCATTATGCGAGGCGGCAGAGGTGCGCACCACCAGCGCCGGGGGCACCGAATCCTTGCCCACCAGCTTGAACAGGCACGCCACCCAATGGGTGCGCAGCCGGGTTTCGCGCCGCGTGCGCTCGGCCTGCAAGCCATCCCAGACGGCGCGGGTGAGCGCGATGGTGGGCACGGTGGGAAAGCCCGCCTCGCAGACGCGGAAAATCCAGCGGGCCTTGCCGCTCAACAGCTTGAGTTGGCCGGCGGACAGGTTCGCCTTCCCCTGCGCGGGGGCAATTGCGAACATTTCCTGTGCCAAACTCACCCTGGGCTCCTTGCCATGATTGCGCGCGCATAATGCCCGTGCGCCTCGCGCACCGCAACAACACTTGACTTGCCGCGCTTCGGAAAGCATCTGATCTGCTATGGAAAAGCGGCCACATCTAGACATTCTCCTCTGCGCCCCGCGCGGCTTCTGCGCCGGGGTGGACAGGGCCATCCAGATCGTGGAGATGGCGCTCGAGAAATACGGCGCACCGGTCTATGTGCGCCACGCCATCGTGCACAACAAATATGTGGTGGAGGGCCTGCGCCAGAAGGGCGCCGTCTTCGTCGAGGAGTTGAGCGAGATCCCCGAAACCGAGGCGCCGGTGGTGTTCTCGGCCCATGGCGTGCCCAAATCGGTGCCCGCCGAGGCAAAGAGCCGCAACATGTTTTTCCTCGATGCCACCTGCCCGCTGGTCAGCAAGGTGCATGTGGAAGCCCAGCGCCATTTTGCCGAGGGCCATGAGATCGTGCTAATCGGCCATGCCGGGCACCCGGAAGTGGTGGGCACGATGGGCCAGTTGCCGCCGGGGGCGGTGACGCTGGTGGAAACGGTTGCCGACGCCGACGCCTTCGAGCCGCGCGACCCCGAGACCCTCGCCTTCGTCACCCAGACCACGCTGTCCGTGGACGACACGCGCGACATCGTCAACGCGCTGCGCGCCCGCTTCCCCACCATCAACGGCCCGCACAAGGAAGACATCTGCTACGCCACCACCAACCGGCAGGAGGCCATCAAGGCGGTGGCGCCGCTGGTGGAGGCGATGATCGTGGTGGGCTCGCCCCATTCCTCCAATTCGCAGCGCCTTGTGGAAGTGGCCCTGCGCGCCGGCTGCAAGACGGCGACGCTGGTGGACCGGGCCAGCGAGATCGACTGGTCGGTCTATGGCGACATCAAGTCGCTGGGCGTCAGCGCCGGCGCCTCAGCCCCGGAGAGCCTGGTGGAAGAGGTGATCGATGCCTTTGCCGAGCGCTATGCGGTCAAGGTGGAAACCAAAACCACGGCCGAGGAACACATCGCCTTCAATATCCCCAAAGTGCTGCGCACGCTCGAAACCGCCTCGGGCCGATGACCCCGGCGAAACGTATTTATCCCCGCCCCCGCCATTGGCCCTATGCTTGTGGCGTTGATACCGAACCGGATCACAGCTCATGAGCGACACCGTCATCATCCACACGGACGGCGCCTGTTCGGGCAATCCGGGGCCGGGCGGCTGGGGGGCGATCCTGCAATTTGGCGGTCATCGCAAGGAGCTCAAGGGCGGGGAGGCGCTGACCACCAATAACCGGATGGAGCTGACCGCCGCCATCGAGGCGCTCAATGCCCTCAAGCGCTCCTGCACGGTGGAGATCCACACCGACAGCCAATATGTGAAGAACGGCGTGCAAAGCTGGATTCACGGCTGGAAGCGCAATGGCTGGAAAACCGCCGACAAGAAGCCGGTCAAGAATGTCGAGCTGTGGCAGGCGCTGGACGAGGCGACAAAGCGCCATCAGCTTTCCTGGCACTGGGTGAAGGGCCATAATGGCGACGAACTCAACGAGCGCGCCGACGAACTCGCCCGCGAAGGCATGGCCCCGTTCAAGCCGAAAAAGGTCGAAGGCGCCGCGCCGCCGTTTTGAGGGGATTATTCTCTCAAAGCCCTCCCCATCCACGATGTCATTCCGGCCTTGAGCCGGAATCCATCTCCGCATGTTTCCACACGCATCAATGGCAGCGGATGATCTTCAGGATGGATGCCGGCTCAAGGCCGGCATGACGCCGTGCGGGGGACAATTCAGTTCAAAGATGAAACGCCCTAACCCCGCCTGGGCAGCAACCGCTTTACCGCCCGCCACAGCGGCGTGATGACGTAACCGGCCACCGGGATCATCACGAGGCCAAAGGCCAATCCGAAAATTCCGTCAATGAAGGCGGTCATGGCCCAGCCGGCAAAACCAGCGATGGCGGGCACGGCATGGGCAGCCCATTCGGCGGCGGTTTCGATGAAATGCTCGGGCGCGGAGAGGCCGAAGCTGGCCAGGCCATGCAGCACGATGCCGCCGCCCACCCAGATCATGGCGGCGGTGCCGACCACGCCCAGCCCGGCCATGAAGCCCGGCATGGCGCGCACCAGAAACCGCCCGAAACGCTTGGTGAGGCGCAGCCGGCCGCGCCGATAGAGCAGCACGCCGAAATCGTCGGCCTTCACCAGCAGGGCCACGGCGCCATAGACCAGCGCGGTGATGCCCACGCCCACCAGCGCCAGGATGGCGGCGCGGGTCCAGAAATTGTCGACCTCGATAGCAGCCAGCGCGATGGTCATGATTTCGGCCGAGAGGATGAAATCGGTCTTGATGGCTCCGGCCACCCGCGTGTCCTCGGCGCTTTTGGGGTCGAGCGCCGCCGGCTCCAGCCCGGCTTCATGCCCCTCGGCCGCGTGCGGCTGGAGCGCATGGAACACCTTCTCGGCGCCCTCATAGCAGAGATAGGCGCCGCCCAGCATGAGGATGGGGGTGATGATCCAGGGCGCGACGAGGCTCAATATCAGCGCCGCCGGCAGCAGGAAGATCAGCTTGTTGCGCACCGAGCCCCAGGCGATCCTGCCGACGATCGGCAGTTCGCGGGCGGCGGCAAAGCCGTTGACGTAGCGCGGGGTGACGGCGGCGTCGTCCACCACCGCGCCCGCCGCCTTGAGCCCGGCCTTGGTGGCCTGCCCGGCAATGTCGTCCAGCGAAGCGGCGGCGACCTTGGCGAGGCCCGCGACATCGTCCAGCAGGGCGAGAAGGCCGACGCTCATGTCCCGGCCTCCCTGCCCTTACCCAGCGATCCTGGAGAAATCGGCCACCAGATGCATGGTGTCGCGCAGCCGGGCCAGCAGGTTGAGCCGGTTGGCGCGCACCGCCGGGTCGGCGTCATTGACCAGCACTTGCGTGAAGAAGGCGTCCACGGGCGCGCGCAGCGTCGCCAGCTCGGCCATGGCGCCCTTATAGTCGTCCCGGCCCACCTGCGCGGCGACGGCGGCGTGCACATTGTCGATGGCGTCGGCGAGGGTCGTTTCCTCGGGCAGGCGCAGCGCCGCTCGATCGACGGCGCCGGCATAGGCCTTGCCGTCCTTCTTTTCCTCGGCGGCGAGGATATTGGCGCCGCGCCGGTAGCCGGCCAGCAGGTTCTGCCCATCGGCGCTGGCCAGCAGCGCCGACAGCGCCTCGGCGCGCTGGGTGATCTGCAGGATGTCGTTGCTTTCGGCCGAAAGCACCGCATCGACCAGGTCATGGCGCGCGCCGGCATCGCGCAGCGACACCTTGAGCCGGTCATGGAAGAAGGCCAGCAGGTCCGGCTCCACGGCCAGGGGGAATTTCAGCCCGTTCTCAGTAATGATGCGGATGACGCCCAGCGCCGCGCGGCGCAGCGCGAAGGGGTCGCGCGAGCCGGTGGGCTTTTCGTCGATGGCCCAGAAGCCGGTCAGCAGGTCGAGCTTGTCGGCCAGCGCCACGGCGATGGAGGTGGGCTCGGTCGGCACCTTGTCGGTGGGCCCGAGCGGCTTGTAATGCATTTCGAGAGCCGTCGCGATGTCCGCCGGTTCGCCCTGCGCGGCGGCATAATAGCGCCCCATCAGCCCCTGCAATTCGGGGAATTCGCCCACCATGCCGGTGGTGAGGTCCGCCTTGGCCAGCATGGCGGCGCGCTTGGCGCGTTCGGGATCGGCGCCCACCTGCGGGGCGATTTCGCCGGCCAGCTTCACCAGCCGCTTCACGCGGTCGAACTGGCTGCCCAGCTTGGCGTGGAAGACGGTATCTTCCAGCTTGGGCAGGCCATGCTCGAGCGGCAGGGCCAGATCGCCCTGATAGAAGAAGGCCGCATCGCTCAGCCGGGCGCGGATGACGCGCTCATTGCCTGCGGTGATGGCCGCGCCGCCATCGCTGGCGACGGTATTGGCGACGATGATGAAGTTGGGCGCCAGCCGGCCTTGGGCATCGCGCAGGCAGAAGCATTTCTGGTTGGCGCGGATGGTGGCGATGATGACTTCCTCGGGGAGCTTGAGGAAATCGGCATCGAAGCTACCCATCATCACCACGGGCCATTCCACCAGCCCCGCCACCTCTTCCAGCAGCCCCTCGTCATGGATGACGCTGAGGCCCTGGGCGAAAGCGAGATTGTCGGCGTCGGTGCGGATGATGTCCTTGCGGCGGTCGATATCGAGCACCACCCTGGCGCGCTCCAGCGCCAGCACATAATCCTCGAAGCGCTTCACGCGGATCGCCTCGGGCGCGAGGAAACGGTGGCCATAGGTGGTCTGGCCCGACTGCAAATCGCTGGTGGCGAAGGGGATCACCACCGGCTCGTCATTCTCGGTGCCGAAGGTGGCGGTAATGGCGCGCAGCGGGCGCACCCAGTGGAAGCTCCCCGAGCCCCAGCGCATCGACTTGGCCCAGGGGAAATCGCCCAGGATCTTCGGCAGCATGGCGGAGAGCAGGTCCACGGCCTCGGCGCCGTGCCGGTGGATGCGGGCGACGTAGAAATCGCCCTTCTTGGGGTCGCTCTCGATCTTGGCCTCCTCGATCGAGGCCAGCCCGGCCGCGCGCAGGAAGCCGTCGATGGCCGGCTGCGGCGCGCCGACCTTGGGGCCTTTTTTTTCTTCATGGGTATCGGGAGAGCGCGCCGGCAGGCCGCTCACCGTCAACGCCAGGCGGCGGGGCGTCGCAAAGGCCTTGGCTCCCTCATAGACCAACCCGGCATCGACCAGCGCATTGGTGACGGCCTTTTTGAGGTCATCGGCCGCGCGGCGCTGAAAGCGGGCGGGGATTTCCTCGGAAAAGAGTTCGAGCAGCAATTCGGGCATGACTATTACCGGGATAGAGGAAGGCGCGGTTTGCTTAACTTGGGGCGGACAAATTGTCTATGGAAAGGCTTACCAACCGCCGCCGCCGCCGCCCCCGCCGCCGCCACCGGAAAATCCACCGCCGCCCCCGCCCGAGCTGAAGCCGGAGGAACTGGCCTGCACCGGCTGGGCCGCCACCATCGCCGCCGCCATGCCGGCGCTGGCCGCCGAAATGGTGCGGGAGAAATTGCCCGAGGAGAAGGATGAAGGCGAGCCGCCATACCAGAGCGGCTGGTAGCCCGAGCCCTGGAGGTCGGAAACGGCATTGCGCGCCAGTTCGGCCTCGAAATGCTCCGACCAGGGCTTTTCCACGCCCAGCGCGATGGCGAAGGGCAATATGCGCTCGAAGCGCTGCACCGACATGGGCGGTTCGCCCACGATATTGAGCCGGTTCTGCTCGGCCGTCTCTAGATAAAGCTTGAAGCCGTCGATCTGGTCCATGATCTTGCGGCCCTGTACGGTGGGCGCGCGCATCAGCACGGCAAAGACCAGGGTAATCATGACGATGGAGGCCGCGGCCACCGCTGCGGCGTTGATGGTGATGCCGGTGGCGAAATCGGCAAAGCCGGCCAGCATGTTGAAGCCGACCACGCCGATCCAGACCAATGGAATGAAGCGCAGGATCGACCGGCCCCGCCACAGGCTGCGCACGAAACCGGTGCCGGCGCCGAGAATGACGCCGGCCACCGCCGCAACCAGCAGCCACTCGAATTCGAGCACCTCGAAAATCACCATGGCCAGCAGAATGGCCGCGGCGATGATGAAGCCCAGCACCACGAAGAAGGTGTTGTTGCGGAACCAGGTCAGCCGGTTTTCCCGCTCGATGGCCTGCACGAATTCGACGCGGCGCTTGCCGATCTCCACGCCCTCGCCCTTGTCGATGGTGACCGAGCCCTTTTGCGAGAACCAGTCGAACAGCAGCTTTTCCGGCTCGGGCAGCGGCTCGGCCGGCTCCTTGCCCGTTACCTTGACCGTCAGGGTCTTGTCCGGGTTGACGATGGTCACCAGCCCCTTGACCCCGAGGTCGAAGATGGCGGAGGTCAGCGCCGTCCAGCCGGCATTGGAAAAACCCCAATTGTGCACGTAATGCACCAGTGGCGGCGAAAAGCCCTTGGGCGGATGAAAGAGTGGAATGATGGTGCCCTTGGGCGGATCGCGCCCCACCGCGTTCCAGGCCGAGAAATTATAGGCCAGCACCAGGATGACGCCCAATATGGGCAATATTGTTTCGCGCAGGTCGGACAGCCAGGCCAGCAGCGCATCGAGCCCCTGCGGCGGCACCAGCACACCCTTCTGGAAGCTGACGGCAAAGCTCATGCCCTCGCCCGGCCCCAGCGCCCGGTTGGTGGTGATGACCGCTTCGCTGTCGGAAACGCGGGTGATGATTACCGCGCTTTCGGTGGCGCCTACGGCGCCGGTATAGCCCGCCATCCGGTCGATCACCGCGCCGGGGGGCAGATGCACGCGCGCCGAAGAGCGCAGGATGGGAAAAATCCAGTAATTGCCGGTGGCGTTCCAATAGAGCTCGTCGTGATCCTCGAAGCTCCGCGCCATGCGCGTCATGGTGTAGGTGATGACGTAGTCATGCAGGCCGGGCCTGAGAAAGGCGTTGGAATCGCCGATCCAGATGCGGCGGAAATCGCCCATGCGCTCAACCTCGAAACGCTCGGGGCGCCCGTCACGGGTTATCGATTCCACTTCCAGCGCCGCGCGCAGCTTGCGCCCCGCGGCATCCAGCATCACCGTGGGCATGTCGCGGAAAATGCCGCGGCGGATATCCATGCCCTCGGCATTGACCTCGAGTGTCTCCACCACGCGCACCGAGCCATCGGTGCGCAGGGTCACGTCGGCGGCAAAGCTGCGGATTTCCTCGCGCGCCAACGTGGGCAGGGCCAGCGTGGCGAGGAGAAAGACGGCGAGGAATGCGCGCAGCAGCCGCATGGCTCAGGTGAACTTGACGGTCGGCACCGCCCGGTCGGCCTCGTTTTCGAGCTCGAAATATTCGGCCTTGTGGAAGCCGAAGGCATTGGCCAGCACATTGGACGGGAAGGATTCGACCATGACGTTGAGATTGCGCGTGGCGCCATTGTAATAGCGGCGCGCCATCTGGATTTCGTCTTCCACCGTCTGCAGGGCCGACTGGAATTCGAGGAAGGTGGTGTTGGCCTTGAGTTCGGGATAGGCCTCGGCGGTGGCGATGAGCCGGCCGAGCGCGGCGGAAAGCTGGCCTTCGGCCTTGGCCCGCGCCTCGGGCGAACCGCCGGCGGCGGCGCTGGTGGCGGCGGCGCGGGCATTGGTCACCGCTTCGAGCGTTTCGCGCTCATGGCCCATATAGCCCTTCACGGTTTCCATCAGATTGGGGATGAGGTCGGTGCGGCGCTTGAGCTGCACGTCGATGCCCGACCAGCCTTCGGCCACCATCTGCCGGTTTCTCACCAGCCCGTTATAGATGGCGATGGCATAGACGGCGGCGGCAACGACGAGGCCGAGGATGATCCAACCGAACATGGGCATGACTCCGGCAAGGGCTAGGGATGGCGGGAAAGCGAGATTGGCATTGTGTGGAAGCGCGCGCAATGGGCGGCATCTTGACTTGCGCCATTCCATCACTAGCTTAGCAGGCATGAGTACGCTTGCAGCACATCTTCTGGCTAACCCCATCGTGGGATTGCAGCCCTAGGCATGTCCGCCGCGCCGGCACCTGCCTAGGGCAGGTTTACCGGTTGTCCGGCCGTTTTACTGGCGCACTCCAAATCTTCCCCGAATTTCAACCCGGCCCCACCGGCGCGCTGACGCGACGGCGGCCAGAAGGATTTTACGCAATGACGAATACGACCACCCATAACGACCTCGTTCCCGACATCATGCTGAGCGCGGCCGATCACCGCCAGCTCAACAGCCTCGCCATGGCCGGGCTCGAGCGCATGCCCGATCTGTCCGATTACCTGCTGTCCGAGCTCGAGCGCGCCCAGATCGTCGACGACGCCGAAGTGCCGGCCGACATCGTGCGCATGGGCTCGAGCGTGCGCTATCGCACCGATGCCGACCAGGAGCAGCAGGTGACGCTGGTCTATCCGGTGGATGCCGATATCGCCGCAGGGCGCATTTCGGTGATGACGCCGGTGGGCACCGCCCTGATCGGGCTGCGCGTCGGCCAGTCGATCACCTGGCGCGACCGGGCCAATAAGCGCCACATGCTCACGGTTCTCTCGGTCAGCCCCGAAACCGTGGCCGGCTAAGGCAGGCGGCGCCTATTCCGCGCCGCCGCCATCGGTATGCAGCCAGGCTTCGCCGCAGGCCTTGGCCAGCTCGCGGATGCGCAGGATATAGCTCTGCCGCTCGGTGACCGAGATGACGCCGCGCGCATCGAGCAGATTGAAATTGTGGGCCGCCTTGAGCACCTGTTCATAGGCCGGGATCGCCATGGTCTGGCGGTTGCCCACCGAGCCCTTTTCCAGCACCGCGCGGCACTCCTTTTCGGCGTCGGCGAAGTGGCGGAACAGCATTTCGGTGTCGGCGGCCTCGAAATTATAGCGGCTGGCTTCCTGCTCGTTTTGCAGGAAGACATCGCCATAGGTGACCTTGGCGTCGCCGGTTCCGCCGTTGAAATTGAGCTCCATGATGGAATCGACGTTCTGCAGATAGCAGGCGAGCCGCTCCAGCCCATAGGTCAATTCGCCGGCGACCGGATTGCATTCGAAGCCAGCGACCTGCTGGAAATAGGTGAACTGGCTGATCTCCATGCCGTCGCACCACACTTCCCAGCCCAGGCCCCAGGCGCCCAGGGTCGGGTTTTCCCAATCGTCCTCGACGAAGCGGATGTCGTGCAGGCTGGAATCGAGACCGATGGCGGCCAGGGAATCGAGATAGAGCTGCTGGATATTGTCCGGCGACGGCTTCAGGATGACCTGGAACTGGTAGTAATGCTGGAGCCGGTTGGGATTTTCGCCATAGCGCCCGTCCTTGGGGCGGCGCGAGGGCTGGGCATAGGCCGCATTCCACGGCTTGGGCCCCAGCGCGCGCAGCACGGTCGCGGTGTGGGACGTGCCCGCGCCCATGGGCATGTCATAGGGCTGGAGGATCACGCAACCCTGCTCGGCCCAGAATTGCTGCAAGGTGAGAATGAGACCCTGGAACGAATTCTTCGGGTCCATATGCGGCGGGCGGTTGGTCATGTGGCGGTCCCCAATATGCGGGACAAACCTCTAGTTTGGCCGCCCCGCAGGGTCAACGGCGATTGTTGTCCTCGTCCGGCCGATAGGTGCCGTCCGCATCGCGCTTGAGATCGATGACCCCGGGCTGCTCGCGCTCGCGCCGGTCGCGTTCGCGGCGGATCTGGCGTTTCTCCTCGTCCTCGGCCCGGAACTGGCGCGACCAGTCGCGCCAGATCTTGCGCAGCCCGAGCCAGATCAGCAGCCCCAGCCCGGCGACGATGAGGATGCGCAGAACATAAGCGGTCACGGAAAGGCCCCCACCCGGAACAAATTGCGCGCCAGATTTAGGGTCTGCGCGCCGCGATTACCAGACGAGGCGGTCATGCCCCCGAAAAATAGCGTCGAATTCGGGCTGGAAGGCCCGTCCCTCCTGCTCATGCAGCGCCCGGCCGGCCAGAAGCGTCAGGGGCGCGCGCGAGCCCTTGATGCCCCGGACCAGCACGCGTCCGGCCGCCGCGCCCGGCCGCGGCAGCAGCGGCAGGATGGTCAGGGCGCCGAAGCGCTTTTCGAAGCCGGCCAGGAGCGGCGCCAGGCCGGCAGCGGGATAGACGAAGATCACCTCGCCTCCGGCGCGGGCCGAACCGGCCGCGGCGCGAATCCACAGATCGAGCGAAGCTTCCTTCATATGCCGCGCCCCTGCCCTGCCGGCATTTGCCGCCAGCGTTCCCGCTTCCTGGGCGAAAAAGGGTGGGTTGGCGATGACGGTGGCATAGGCATTCTCGCCTATGCCCGCCTCGCCCCGCGCCGCCGCCGGGCCGGTGACGTCGGCCACCACGACGCGGACGCGGGCGGCAAGGCCGTTCGCCTCGGCATTGTCGCGGGCCAGCGCCGCGATTCCGGGGTCGCGCTCCACCATCAGCCCTTGCAAATCCGCATTATGCGCCATGGCGACGAAGCCGGCGGCGCCGACCCCGCTACCGAGGTCGAGCAGGCTTTGGCTCTTCGGCGAAACCGCCGCGCCCAGCAGCACGCTGTCGAGCCCGGCGCGAAAGCCGTCGCGGGGCTGCGACAGAGTGAGCCGATTGCCCAAAAAGGCATCGCGCGTTACCGAATGGTGTTTTACAAAGGCATTTGGCTGGTCTAGGGACATTGCACCCTGTAAGGCCGGTTTTGCGCGACCTTATATGGGTGAGCGCAAAAGGCTCAACCAGATTTGCCGGATTGGCGAACCAGGACGGGAAAGCAGTGTCGGTTCTGACGCAAATGAGACAAGCACCGGCGGCCAATCCGGTTGAGCGGCTGCTCGAAGTCACCGCCGCCGACATGGCCGAGGTCAACAGCCTGATCCTGAGCCGCGCCGAGTCGCATGTGGACATGGTGCCCGAGCTGGCGCGCTATCTCATCGAGAGCGGCGGCAAGCGCCTGCGCCCCATGCTGACGGTGGCCGCGGCCCAGCTTTTCGGCAGGGGCACCGGCTCGGCCATCAATTTCGCCGCCGCCGTCGAATTCATGCACAACGCCACGCTGCTGCATGACGATGTGGTGGATGAAAGCGACATGCGCCGGGGCAAGCCCGCGGCCCGCATGGTCTGGGGCAACAAGGCCTCGATCCTGGTGGGCGATTTCCTGCTCGGCCAGGCCTTCATGATGATGGTGGAAACCGGCGACATCGCCGCGCTGGGCGTGCTGTCCTCCGCCTCGGCCGTCATGGCCGAGGGCGAGGTGTTCCAGCTGGCCAAGACGGGCGACCTCACCACCACGCCGGCCGAGTACGCCGAAGTGATCCGCGCCAAGACCGCCGTGCTGTTCCAGGCCGCCTGCGAGGTGGGCGCCATGTCCGGCGGAGCCGATGCGGCGGGGCGCGACGCGCTGGCCCGTTACGGGCTCGAGCTGGGCAATGCCTTCCAGCTTGTCGATGACGTGCTCGACTATGGCGGGCAGGCGGGCGAATTGGGCAAGAACACCGGCGACGATCTGCGCGAAGGCAAGATGACGCTGCCCGTCATCCTGGCGCTGGCGCATGGCGACGCGGCCGAAAAGGCCACCATCGCCAAGGCGTTGGGCGATGCCGAGGCCAGCAGCGAGCAGGTTGCCGAAGTGGTGGCGATCATGGAGCGCCACAATGCGCTTTCCCGCACGCTGGAGCAGGCCCATGCCCATGCTCGCGCGGCCCAGCAGGCGCTGGACATCCTGCCCCCATCCGACATGCGCGCGCTGTTGAGCGACGTGGTCGAATTCAGCGTGCTGCGCGCCTACTAAATCAAGGTTCCAGAAGGGGCGCGGCCGCCACCCAGTGGCTAGGATATTTTTCGCGCATGGTCCGCGCGGCCTGATGGGCCTGCCCTTCGGCGCCGAAAAGGCCGAACACCGTCGCCCCCGAGCCCGACATGCGCGCCAGGATGCAGCCCGGCGCCTCGCCGAGCGCGGCGATGATGTCGCCGATCACCGGCACCATTTCCACCGCCGGCGGCTGCAGATCGTTGCGTGTTTCGGCCAGCCACAGCCCCAGTTGCACCGGGCGGGCCAGAGGCTCCGGCAAAGGCGGCAGCGCCGGATTGTCGCGCTGCGCCAGACGCCGGAACACATCGGCGGTGGCCAGCGGCACCATCGGATTGACGAGGACGATATGGGCGGCCGGGAACATCGGCAGCGGCGTCAGCCTTTCCCCGATTCCCTTTGCCAGAAGCGGCGCGGAGAGCAGGCAGGCGGGCACGTCTGCACCCAACCCGGCCGCCAATGATGCCAGATCGTCGAGCGCGACAGGCTGGGTGGACAGCCGCGCCATCAGCCGCAAGGCCGCCGCCGCATCGGCCGAACCGCCGCCGATGCCGGCAGCCACCGGCAGGTTCTTGGTGAGGCAGAGCGCCAGTCCGGACCGCACCGCCCCGGGCCAGCGCTCGCGGAAACCGGCCACGGCGCGCAGCACGAGATTGCCCGGCCCCGCCCCCAGCCCGGCAGCAAAAGGGCCGGTGATGACGAGGGAATCGGCATCGGACTCGCTGGCGTCGACCGCGTCCGCCAGCCCGGCGAAGACGATCAGGCTTTCCAGCTCATGATAGCCATCGGCGCGCCGCCCGGTGACGTGAAGCGCGAGATTGACCTTGGCGGGTGCAAACTCGCTCGCAAGGCTCGCTGCCCTCATGGGCGTTGCGGCAGCACGAGACGCAGGCCGGGATGGATGAGATCGGGATTGGTGAGATTGTCCCGATTGGCATCCACCAGCAGCTGATAGGCTGCCCCGCTGCCATAGCGTTCGCGCGCGATGGTCCAGAGATTGTCGCCCCGGCGCACCACATATTCCTCATTGTCGCCGGCGTCGGCATCCGGGGCGGGCTCGGCGGGAAGAACGGCCTCGGCCGTCTTGGTCGCATCGGACCCGGCCTCTTCCATAGACTCGGGGGTCTCGCCCGCGTCGATCTCGGCGATCTTTTTGGCGATGCGTTCGCGCACGTCCCCGATTTCATCGACAAAGGCGGCGATGCGCCACTGGAAATGGGCTTCCAGATGCCGGCCGTCGGCCCAATAGGCGTCGCCCAGATGGTCGTTGAGTTCGGCATCGTTTGGCCGCAGCATTACGGCGCGTTCCAGCGTCTCCACCGCTTCGTCCATGCGGCCGAGCTTATAGAAGGCCCAGCCGAGCGAATCGACGATGTAGCCGTCCTGGGGCTGCGCCTCGACGGCCTTTTCGATCATCTCCAGCGCCGGCTCGAGATTCTTGTCCATGTCGATCCAGCTATAGCCCAGATAGTTGAGCACGGAGGGCTGGTCGGGGTTGAGCTCCAGCGCCTTCTTGAGATCGGCCTCGGCCTTGGGCCAGTCCTTGGCGCGCTCATAGGCGATGCCGCGCACGTAATAGAACCGCCAGTCCGAAGGGCTTTCGCCCCCGGTCAGCTCCAGGGCCTTGGTATAGGCTTCCGCCGCCGGCAGATATTGCTCGTCATAGCGCAGCAGGTCCCCGAGCACGGAAACCGCGTCGATGTCCTGCGGACGGCTGTTGACGATATTGCGCAGGCGCCGCAGGGCTTCGGGCCGCTGGCCCTTGGCGTCCAGGTTCTGCGCCACGCGCACCACCGCCGTGGGCTTCATCGGCGAGGTAAGCGGAATGGCGTCGTAGATGGCGTTGGCGGCGTCATGCTGGTCGGCGCTGTCGAGCAGCTGGCCGAGCGTCAGCGCAATCACGTCGCCGGAGGGATCGAGATAGGCGGCAAGGCGCAGGAACACTAGGGCGAGATCGAAGCTGCCATCGCGCGACAGCGCCGCGCCGATGCCGTGGAACATCTCGGCCGCGCCGATCTGGGGGCTGGTGGCGAAGGCGCCGGGATGCTCGCCCGCCTCGATCTTTTGCTTGACCAGGGTGACGACGGGATGGCTCAGGCCCTGGTTCTCGAACTGGGCGATCACATCCAGCGCCTCGTCGAACCGGTCGGCATTGGCCAGCATGCGGGCATAGACCTCGGTCATGCGGGCGATATAGGGCTCGGCCTCGAAGGCCTGGCCGGCCAGTTCGATCGCCTCGTCGGTCTCGCCGGCCGCCTCGGCCATCAGCGCGCGGTGGAACACCAGGAAATCGTCGAGCCCGGCGCGGCTGAGGCTGTCCAGCGCCGCGTCGGCATCGGCCTTGCGGTTTTCGCCGACCAGCGCCCAGGCGCGCAGAATGGTGGCGGTGAGCCCGGTGAAGCTGCCCTGGCCGACCTTGTCGAGCAGGTGTTCAGCCCCGGCATAGTCGTTGTCTTTGAGCGCCTGCGTCGCCAGCGTCATCTCGGCCAGCTCGTTGACCGGCTCGAGCTCCAGCAAATGCCGCGCGGCGTCCACCGCCCGCTCCATCTGCCCATCGGCGGCAAGGGCGATGAAGGCGCGCTCGACGAGCAGGGGATTGTCCCGATCGGCCTGTGCCGCCGCGTTAAAATACCGCGCGGCCTCGTCGGTGCGCAGATCGTCCAGCGCCTGCTGGCCGGCCAGGAACGCCCCGCTGCCGCCGCTCGGCTGCAGGGGCAGCAGGTCGAACATGGCCATGGGGTCGGACTGCGCCACCATGGCGGGGACCGTCGCCTGCGCCATGGCCATGGTCGGCGCAAAGGCAATCGAGCCCAGAAGCGCCATGCGCGCGAAGCGGTTCAGAAACGGTGTCACGAGGCAGAATTCTCCCTTGGCCTGGGGGCCACGATGTGGGCGTGAAGAGTGTCCGTTTTTGGACGATGCGGCAAGGCGGCACACACCATGGCCTGCTTTCACATTCCCGTATAGTTAGGCCCGCTTCCCCCTTCGGGCGGCACCCAGGTGATATTGCCCGCCGGGTCCTTGATATCGCAGGTCTTGCAGTGGACGCAGTTGGCCGCATGAATGCGGAAAACGGGCTCTCCGCCCTCCTCTGCCACCTCGTAAACGCCTGCCGGGCAGTAAAGGGGCGCCGGCTCGCCATAAAGCGGAAGGTTGTCGCGGATCGGCACGGCCGGATCGGCCAGATGCAGGTGCACCGGCTGGTCTTCGTCATGGGCCAGATTGGCCAGATAGACCGAGGAGGCCCGGTCGAACGTCACCTTGCCATCGGGCCGCTCGTATCGGCGCGGCGTCACCTTGGCCAGGGGCTTCAATCCGGTGGCGTCGGAGCGCTTATGATGCAGCGTGCCCAGAAGCGAGCGGCGCAGGATGGCGGCGCTCCACAATTCCATCCCCGCCAGCAGGACGCCCCCCAGCGTGCCGAAGCGGCTCCACAGCGGCTTGACGTTGCGCACGCCCTGCAATTCGCGGGCGATGCCCGTGGCCATGATGCGATGGCCGAAATCCTTGATGAGATCGTGCTGGCGGCCCTTGCCGATGGCTTCGGCCACGGCATCGCCGGCGCCGATGCCGGAGAGGATGGCATTGTGTATGGCCTTGAGGCGCGGCGCATTCATGAAGCCGGCCGAGCAGCCGATGAGCCCGCCGCCGGCAAAGGCCAGGGTGGGGATGGATTGCCAGCCCCCCGCCGTCACCGCGCGCGCACCATAGGAGATGCGCGTCGCCCCCTCGAGCAGGGGCGCGATGGAGGGGTGGGTCTTGAAGCGCTGGAATTCGTCGAAGGGCGAAACGGTGGGATCGGTATAATCGAGATAGGTCACCAGCCCCAGGTAAAGCTGGCGATCCGCCGCGTGATAGGCGAAGCCGCCTCCTGCCATGTCGTTGCCGAGCGGAAAACCCAGATAATGATCGACCCGGCCCGGCTGGTGGCGGTCTTCGGCGATCTGCCAGATTTCCTTGATGCCCAGCCCATATTTCTGCGGCTCCCGCGCCAGGCCATGCCCGTCGATCACCTTCCTGGCCAGCGAGCCGCGCGCGCCCTCGGCGATGAGGGTATATTTGGCTTGAAGCGCAATGCCCTCGGCAAAGCCGGGCTTGGGATTGCCCTCGCGGTCGCGCCCCAGATCGCCGGTGATGATGCCGCGCACCGGCCCGCCATCGCGGCCCAGCACGTCCACGGCAGCGGTCATGGGGAAAATATCGACACCCAGTTCGACGGCCTGCTCGCCCAGCCAGCGCACCAGGTTGCCCAGACTGATGATGACGGCGTTGGGCGTCCTGAGCTGGGGCGGCACCAGCATATGCGGCAGGGCAAAATCGCCTTTGGCCGTCAGGTAATGATAGGTGTCGCGGGTCACCTCGGGGCCGGTGGGGGCGCCCTTGAGCCGCCAGTCCGGGATGAGCGCGTCGAGCCCCACCGGGTCCATCACCGCGCCGGAAAGAATATGCCCGCCCAGTTCGGCGGCCTTTTCCACCACCGTCACGGCGATGTCGGGATGGCGCTGCTTGATGCGAATGGCGGCGGCGAGGCCAGCCGGACCCGCGCCGACGATCACGACGTCGGTGGAGAGGGTTTCGCGCGCGCCGGCCTCTGCCATAAAAGAAATGCCTCACCGTTCCCGTCGCGCGGCTGGCCGCGCCAAACGGGTTGTGACATAACAGAGATCATGGCTGAAACGCGACCGCTAAATCACGAGGAAATGCTCGCCGCCCTCGACTGGTATCGGGCGGCCGGCGTCGATGTCGTCGTGGGGGAGGAGCCGGTGGATCGCTTCGCCCAGCGTCCGCCGTCGCGTGCCCCTGCCCCCGCGATGACCAGTGCGCCCGCCGCGCAAGGGGCGCCGCCCCCTGCCCTGCCGCTGGGTGGCGATCCGGCCGAAGCGCGCAAGCTCGCCGCCTCCGCCGGGACGCTCGATGAATTGCGGACCATTCTCGATGCCTATGACGGTTGCGGGCTCAAGCTGCGCGCCACCCGGCTCTGCTTCGCCGATGGCAATCCGGAAGCGAAAATCATGCTGATCGGGGAAGCCCCCGGGGCCGAGGAGGACCGGCAGGGCAAGCCGTTCGTGGGCCGATCGGGGCAATTGCTCGACCGCATGCTGGCCGCCATCGGCCTCGACCGCAGCCTTGTCTATATCGCCAATACCGTGCCCTGGCGCCCGCCGGGCAACCGCACCCCCACGCCGGAGGAAATGGCGCTGTGCCTGCCTTTCCTGCACCGCCAGGTGGAACTGGTGGCGCCGCGCCTGGTGATGACATTGGGCGGCCCGGCCATGCAGACCGTGTTCAACACCACCGCCGGCATCATCAAGATGCGCGGCAAATGGCAGAGCGTGGCTATCGGCAATCACCAGGTCGATGCCATTCCCACCCTGCATCCGGCCTATCTGCTGCGCAATCCGGCGGCCAAGCAGCAGGCCTGGCGCGACATGCTCTCGCTCAAGCTCAAGCGGGCCGAATTCGGGCTCGACTAGCCGCACCGGGTCAAAAATTGCCTTTTATCGCCAATGGCCCCTGCCAATTGCGAAACGTCGCGTTATTGTCGAACCCATGTGATTTGCACGCGTTTCCGTTTCTCCCGGCAGTGAAAGCGACATGGCCTCAGTCATCAAGATCTATGCCCTTTTCCTCGGCTCGGCGCTGCTGATGTTCGGCGGCGGTCTGCAAGGGCTGCTGCTCTCGGTGCGTGGCGCCGAAGAAGGGTTTTCCATGCTGGCGCTGGGCCTGATCGGCACCGGCTGGTCGGTGGGGTTCGTCGCCGGCTCGATCACCGTGCCGCTGGTGGTGCGCAAGGTCGGCCATATCCGCGCCTTTTCGGTGATGGCGGCCATCGGCACGGTCACCATCCTGCTCAACCTGCTGCTGGTCAACGACATCGGCTGGATCGTCCTGCGCTCGCTTTCGGGCTTCTGCTTCGCCGGCGCGGCCATGATCGTGGAAAGCTGGCTCAACGAAGTGGCCGAGAACAAGAGCCGCGGCACGATCTTCTCGATCTACGTCACCATCAACATGGCCTCGTCCACCATGGGCCAGATCGCCATGTCGATCACCGGCACCGCCGGCTATATCCCCTTCGTGGTCGGGGCCATCAGCTTCATCTGCGCCGTGCTGCCCACCGCACTCACCTCCAGCCCGCAGCCGCGCCCGCTGGCTTCGGCCAAGCTCGATATCGGCCTGCTCTACCGCACCTCGCCGGTGGCGGCCATCGCCGCCTTTTCCTGCGGCATGGCCAATGGCGCCTTCGGCACCATGGCCCCTGTCTATGGGCATGAGCAGGGGCTGGACTCGAGCGGCATCGCCCTGCTTTTCGCGCTTGCCGCCACGCTGGGCGCAACGGCGCAGATTCCCTTCGGGCGCCTGTCCGACCGCATCGACCGGCGCATCGTGCTGATCGGGCTGGCCAGCTCAGCCGCCTGTATCGGCGCGCTCACCGTGCTCATCAATCCCGGGCCCAATTGGGTGATGTTCGTTTTGTTCGCGGCTTACGGCTTTGCCGCCAACCCGCTTTATGCCGTGGCCGTCGCCCACGCCAACGACTTTGCCCGCGATGGCGATTTCGCCAAGATCGCCGGCGGCATGCTGATGATTATGGGCATGGGGCTGGCCATCGGCCCGGCGCTGGCCTCGATCATCATGGGCGCCTGGTCGCCGGTGGGCCTGTTCACCGTCACCGCCTCCTTCCATGGCGCGCTGGCGCTCACCGCCTTCCTGCGCATGCGCGCCAGAAAGAGCAAGAATGCCTCCGAGCGCACGCCCTTCCGCCCCATGGCCACGGACAAGCCCGATACGCCCGAGACCATCGAGCTCGACCCCCGCGCCGAAAGCGAATCCTATCCGGTTCCACCCGGCGAGCCGCCGGTGCCCGACGAATTGGCGATGTCCCCAGAGGAGACCGATCATGTTCAAGACCGCCCGGTTTGACGACCGCGCCTTCGTGCCGCTCGCCATTGCGGTGATCGCCGTTTCCGACAGCCGCACGCTTGAAACCGACACCAGCGGGGCGCTGTTGCAATCGCTGCTGGAAGCCGATGGCCATGGCTGCGCCGGCCGCCAGGTCGTGCCCGACGACATCCAGCTCATCCGCAAGGCGGTGCAGGCCTACATCGCCGACCCGGAGGTGGACGTGGTGCTCACCACCGGAGGCACCGGCTTTTCCGGACGGGACGTCACCCCCGAGGCGGTCGAGCCTCTGTTTGACAAGCGCATGGAGGGTTTTTCGGTGCTCTTCCATCACTATTCAGCCACCACGGTGGGCACCAGCTCGCTGCAATCGCGGGCCACGGCGGGCCTTGCCGGCACCACCTTTGTCTTCTGCCTGCCCGGCTCGCGCGGCGCCTGCCGCGACGCCTGGGAGGGCATTTTGAGCCACCAGCTCGACTATCGGCACAAGCCCTGCAATTTCGTCGAGCTCATGCCCCGGCTTGCCGAGCGCTGATGAGCGACCGCATCGCCATCGATACGCCGACCGTCGCCCGCATGGTGGCGCGGCAATTCCCGCATTGGGCGCATCTGCCCGTCACCCCGGTCGAGCGCAGCGGCTGGGACAATCACACCTTCCATCTCGGCCCGGCCATGAAAATCCGCCTGCCCAGCGCCGAGCGCTATGTGGCGCAGGTGGAAAAGGAAAACCGCATCCTGCCCCTTTTGGCGCGCCAGCTTCCCCTGCCGGTTCCCGCGCCGCTGGGCATTGGCCGGCCCGATGCGGATTTCCCCTGGCCCTGGTCGATCCAGCGCTGGATTGCCGGCGAAACCGCCAGCCGCGAGATCATTGCCGACATGGCCCGCTTCGGGCACGACCTGGGCCGGTTCCTCGCCGCTCTGCAACGGGTCGACGCCCGGGACGGCCCGCCGGCGGGAGCGCATAATTTCCATCGCGGGGGCGATCTGGCCGTTTATGACGCCGAAGCGCGGCGCTCCATCGCCATGCTGGGCGACCGCATCGACGGCCCGGCCGCACTGGCCCTATGGGAAGCGGCCCTTGCCAGCCGCTGGACAGAGCCGCCGGTCTGGGTGCATGGCGACATCGCCGTGGGCAATCTGCTGGTGCGCGAGGGGCAACTGTCCGCCGTCATCGATTTCGGCAGTTGCGGGGTGGGCGATCCGGCCTGCGACCTGGTGATTGCCTGGCTGTTTCTCGACGCGCCCGGTCGCGCCGTCTTTCGCGCCGCCCTGCCCCATTCCGCCGCCACCTGGGCGCGGGCGCGCGGCTGGGCGCTATGGAAAGCGGCTCTGGTGGCCGCGCAGGGCCAGCAGACCCACCCGGCCGAGTCGCCACCCCTGGCCGTCATCGACCGGCTTTTCGCCGAGCGCTGAGCGGCATTATCAAACAACAGCGAACGTCGCGTTCGTCACTGTTCACTTTACGCGGAAGGCCGGAAAGCACATCTCTTGGGCAAGGAGAACCACCATGTCCAGCTCACCGACCGCGCCGATGCAGATCGGGCTCGTCACCCTCAACGTCAACAATCTCGACGCCACAGCCGATTTCTACCGCCGGCTGCTCGGCCTTTCCGTCCTCGACCGAGACGGCAGGACGCTGCGCCTCGGCGCCGGCACGACCCCGCTGCTGGAGCTACGCGGCAATAGCGGCTTCGCCCGCCGCAGCCCGCGCGCCGCCGGCCTTTATCACACGGCCTTCCTCATGCCGGGCCGCGACGATCTCGGCGTCTGGCTGCGCTTCATGGCCGAGGCCGGCATCCCGGTTTCGGGCGCGTCGGACCATCTGGTCAGCGAAGCGGTCTATCTGGACGATCCCGAAGGCAATGGCATCGAGGTCTATGCCGACCGGCCGCGCGCCGTCTGGACCAATAGCGATGGCCAGATCGCCATGAGCACCGAGCGGCTGGATATCGGCGCCCTTATGGCGCTGGCGCCCGAGCGGCAATGGGGCGATGCCCCAGAAGGCCTGATCGTGGGGCACCTGCATCTGCAGGTTGGGGACCTGGCCCGGGCAGAGCCATTCTATGCCGGCATTCTGGGCGCCGACATCACCACGCGTTATCCCGGCGCCACCTTCTATGGCGCCGGCGGCTACCACCACCAGCTGGCCACCAATATCTGGTCGAGCCGAGGCGCCGGCCCCATCGAGCCGAACACCACCGGCCTCGTCGGCTATGAGCTGCTCCTCGACACCGCCGCGCAGCGCCAGGCCATACTCGAGCGGGCCGAGGCCTCCAGCCTCACCGATCCCTATGGGCTCGAAGTGGCCCTCGCCACCCGCCTGGCGTAATCCTAATGGCCTCCGCCCATGCCGGGCGGGGGCCGGCGGATCATCAGCGCCGCCAGGATCATGAATACCGAGAGCACCGCGCCTATGGTGAAGGCCAGCCTGATGCCGCCGGCCAGCGCCGACACCGGATCGAGCCCGCTCCCGGACAGCGCGGCGGTCTGGATGGTCATCGCCGCGACGAACAGGGCGATGCCCGCGGCCCCGGCCAGCTGCTGCACCGAGCCCAGCACCGCGCTGGCATGGGAATACAGCTCCTTGCGCACCGAGCCCATGGAGGCGGTGAAGACAGGCGTGAACACCAGCGCCAGGCCGATGCTGAGCACCACATGCCCCGCCAGCAGCATCCAGACCGGCGTCTGCTGGCCCACCATGGTCAGCCCGGTCATCACCAGCGCCACCAGCAGCGTGCCCGGAACGGCCAGCACGGTCGGCCCCAACCGGTCGTAAAGGCGGCCGACCAGCGGCCCCATGAGCCCCATGACCAGCCCGCCGGGCAGCATCAGCAGCCCGGTCTGCAAGGTATCGAGCCCCACCACGTTCTGCGTATAGATCGGCAGCAGGATGATGGTGCCCAGAAGCGTCATCATCGCCACCAGCATCATGCTCACGGCGATGGTGTAGTTGCGCGAACGGAAGACGCGCAAATCCAGCAGCGCCCTGTCCTGCTTCTGCAGGCCGAGCTGGCGCTGGACGAACAGCGCCATGCCGACCACGCCCACCGCGATGACCATCCAGGCCGGCACCAGCGGCGCTTCCCCGGCATGGGCGATTTCCTCGCCGAAGCTGGAAAGGCCGTAAACCAGCCCGCCAAAGGCCAGGGCCGAGAGGATGACTGAGACCAGATCGAGCGGGGCATAGCGCGGCGTCGAGACATTCTGGATGCGGCGCCAGCCCAGCAGCAGCGCACCGATGGCGATGGGCAGCACGAGGATGAACATCCAGCGCCATTCGAAATGGGCCAGGATGAACCCGCCAATGGTGGGGCCCACGGCCGGGGCCACCGACATGACGATGGAGATATTGCCCATGGTGGTGCCCCGGCTTTCGGGCGGTACCAGGGTCATCACCGTGGTCATCAGCAGCGGCATCATGATGGCCGTGCCCACCGCCTGCACCACTCGCCCGGCGATCAATATTTCCAGCCCCGGCGCAACGGCGCAGATCAGCGTACCCAGCGTGAAGATGGACATGGCCATAAGGAAGATCGGCCGCGTGTTGAGCCGCTGCAACAGGAAGCCGGTGATGGGGATGACCACCGCCATGGTGAGCAGGAAGGCCGTGGTCAGCCATTGAGCGGCGCTCGCCGTTACCCCCAGATCGGCCATCAGATGGGGGATGGCGACGCTCATCACCGTTTCGTTGAGGAACACCACGAAGGTGGAGACCAGCAACAGGGCGATGACCAGCCGGTTGCGGGCCGCATCGGTGCTGATGACCGGCGCCGCCGCGTTGACGGCATCGAATGTCGGGGCATGGTCGGTCATGTGTCGTCCTCAAGCCGGAAAATAGGAAACTGCGCCTTCGGGAGGCGTCACAACAGATCGGGGTGACGAAAGAGGTCAGCAGCCTCGTTTCGCGGGGCCCACGGGCCCCGCCGGAAAGCGAGCCCGCCTCTCTAGAGCTTTCGCGCGCTCCCGTCCACTCACAAATTCCCCCATCTGTGTTCTTGTTATGTTCTCATTCGATTGCTACATTTTTGCTTGAGCGCTGGCAAGGCGATTCCGCCCGCCGGCCCGTTTGGAGATGAGAGATGGCCCTTACGCAGCTGCCTTCCTTCGAAGCGCTGGACCGGCTCAGCCGCAGCCGGGACGCCGATCTGGCGCGGCGCGAACTGCTCAGCCCCGAACGCATTCGCGGGCGCGGCGCGCAGTCCAACCAGAGCGGGCGCTTCGAGCGGCACCGGCGGGAGAATTTCGACGATGGCTGGGACAATGTCGAACCGCTCCCCCTTTTCGAGACCGTCGAGCATGTGGAGCGCGCCCGCACCATCATCACCAGCAATGACAGCCCCGATATCGGCTTCGAGCGCTCGATCAACGCCTATCGCGGCTGCGAGCATGGCTGTTCCTATTGCTTCGCGCGGCCCAGCCACGCCTTTCTCGGCCATTCGGCGGGCATAGAGTTCGAGCGCGACATCTACGTGAAGACCAATGCGGTGGAGGCGCTGCGCGCCGAGCTGGCCGCGAAGAATTATCGCCCCAAGCCCATCGCCATGGGCACCAATACCGATCCCTACCAGCCCGCCGAGCGCAAGCATCGGCTGACGCGCGGCATTCTGGAAGTGATGCTGGAAACCCATCACCCGGTGATGATCGTCACCAAATCGGCCCTCATCACCCGCGATCTCGACCTGTTGAGCGCGCTGGCGAAGGAGGGGCTGGTGAAAGTCGCCATTTCCATGACCTCGATGGATCACAAGCTCAGCCGCAGGATGGAGCCGCGTGCCTCCTCTCCCGCGCGCCGACTCGAGGCCATGCGGCTCTTGAGCGAGGCGGGCGTGCCAGTCTCGGTCTTTGCCTCCCCCATGATCCCGGCGATCAACGACATGGAGTTGGAGCGCATCCTGGACGCGGCCAAGGCGCAGGGCGCGGTCGGCGCGTCGATGATCCTGCTGCGCCTGCCCGGCGAGGTGCGCGACATTTTCCGCGAATGGCTGCTGCGCCACTTCCCCGATCGGGTGCGTCATGTGCTGGCCCTGGTGCGCGATACGCGCGGCGGCAGGGACAACGACCCGCGCTGGGGCACGCGGATGACCGGGGAAGGCCCCTATGCCACGCTGCTGCGGCAGCGCTTCGACAGGGCCTGCGAGCGCTATAGCCTTCTTACCAGGCTGCCGGGGCTGCGCACCGACCTCTTCGTGCCGCCCCAGATCGAGAGCCGGCAATTGAGCCTGTTCTAGTCTCCAAAGGAGCCGCCTCTTCACCTCTCCCTTTGGGGGAGAGGCCGGCGCGCAGCACCGGGTGAGGGGGCCGATCCTCCATGCTTGATCCTTCAATATTGCGCCACGCGCCGCGCATAGGCGGCCATGAAATCGAGCGAAGCCGAGACGCCGCGCAGCGACATGCGCACCGGGCGAGGCATCAACTCGCCCTTGATGGGAATGGTCAGCGTCATCGCGTTGCGCTCCACCATGCCGGCAAGGATCCTGGCGCTGCGTTCCGGATCGGCGATGAAATACTGGTTGGCGGTGGCGGAGCGGGTTTCGAGATCGGTGGGAAAGGCGAGGCTTTCCGGCTTTTCCGTGCCGAAAGCGATCAGCAGGGGGCGCGTCTCGTCCACCATGGCGTTGTCGGCGGCCACGGTCAGCGCCACGTCGCGCGCCCCGGTCAGCCGGTTATGCACCAGAGTGAGCTTGTAGGCCGGCAGGCCGGCCGCGTTCAATTCCGCGCTGCCGGTGCTGGCAAAGCAGGAAAAGCCGTAATAATCAGCGGCGTCCTCGTCGATGGCGTCGGGACAGGCGGCGAGCCAGTCGCGGTTATATTCCCGCCACTCGCCGAAAGGATGATGAAATGGCTCCGCCGCCCCTGGCAGCGTGGTGGCGACAAGAAGTATGAAGGCGATGCCAATTCTGGCGATCATCGGGTCTGCTTTCCGCTGGTGCCCCCCAGCAGGCGATATATAGCAGCCGCAAGGCGAAAATGGAGGCGGAATGAGAATCAGCGTTTATAACGGTCTCACCCTGCTCGAGATCGACGCCGACGGCCCCCTGCTGTCCAGCGACAGGGACGCGGCGGATCTGGTGGGCGAGGGCTTTGGCGCCGGGGCGGACGTGATCGTCGTGCCCCTGGAGCGCTTCGCTCCCGAATTCCTCGAGCTCAAAAGCGGCATTGCCGGCATCTTCTTCCAGAAGATGCAGAACTATAACCAGCGCCTCGCGGTGCTGGGCGATATCGAGGCGGCCGTCGCCGCCAGCCGGTCGCTGCATGATTTCGTCCATGAAACCAACCGTCGCGGCCACCATCTGTTCGCCCCCGACATGACGGCGCTCAAGGCGCGTCTCTGAATGGTCTCCCCTGCCCCCGATTTCAGCCATGAAGACGCGCTGATGGCGCGCGGCCACCGCATCGTCGCCGGCATAGACGAGGCCGGGCGCGGTCCCCTGGCCGGACCGGTGGTCGTCGCCGCCGTGGTGCTCGATCCAGCCGCGCTTCCCTCCGGGCTCAACGATTCCAAGAAGCTCAGCCCGGCCCGGCGCGAAAGCCTCTTCACCGCCATCATGGCCAGCGCCATGGCCGTTTCCGTGGTGGCGGTGCCGCCGGCGCTCATTCTCGCCCGCAATATCCGGGGCGCCACCCTCTGGGGCATGGCCGAGGCGGCGCATAATCTGTCCCGCGCCCCCGGCGCGGCGCTGATCGACGGGCGCGACGTGCCCCCCGGCCTGCCCTGCCCCGGCCATGCGCTGATCGGCGGCGACGGGCTCAGCCTGTCGGTGGCCGCCGCCTCCATCGTCGCCAAGGTGATGCGCGACCGCATGTGCGCCATCATGGATTGCGACACGCCCCAGTTCGGCTTTGCCGGCCACAAGGGCTATGGCACCGCCATCCACATGCAGGCGCTGACCCTGCATGGCGCCAGCCGCCACCACCGTGCCGGTTTCGCGCCGGTGGCAGCCGTGCTCCGGGCGTGCGAGGGCGCGTCTTAACCTTCCGCTAACCCTATGAAAAAACGGGCCATTAACCCTGGCAGGCTACAAAGGCAGGGTTAGTGATGCGTTAGGGTTAAGTATATGTTGCGGACCGCGCGTAGGGCTGAGCCAGCCATTGCGGAGGAGGCGTCCCGTCTCCCGATCGACACGATTCTGGTGGGCGACTGCATCGACCACATGAATGCCCTTCCGGCCGGTTCGGTCGATCTCGTCTTTGCCGATCCGCCCTATAATCTCCAGCTCGACCAGGGCCTCACCCGCCCCGACCAGTCCAGGGTCGACGCCGTGGACGACGCCTGGGACAAGTTCGAGAGCTTCGCCCATTACGACGCCTTCACCCATGCCTGGCTCAAGGCGGCGCGGCGGGTGCTCAAGCCCGATGGCGCGCTCTGGGTCATCGGCAGCTACCACAATATCTTCCGCGTCGGCACGGCGTTGCAGGACCTCGATTTCTGGATGCTCAACGATATCGTCTGGCGCAAGGCCAATCCGATGCCGAATTTCCGCGGCACGCGCTTCACCAATGCCCATGAGACCCTGATCTGGGCCGCCCGCAGCCAGAAAAGCCGCGTCACCTTCAATTACGAAGCCATGAAGCTGGCCAATGACGACACGCAGATGCGGTCGGACTGGCTGTTCCCCATCTGCACCGGGGCCGAGCGGCTCAAGGATGCCGATGACGAGAAGGTCCATCCCACCCAGAAGCCCGAGGCGCTGCTGTTCCGCATCCTCAATGCCACCACGCGCCCGGGCGATGTGGTGCTCGACCCCTTCTTCGGCACCGGCACCACCGGCGCGGTGGCGCGCAAGCTGGGCCGGCATTTCATCGGCATCGAGCGCGAGCAGCCCTATATCAATGCCGCCCTCAAGCGCATCGCCGCCATTCGCCCCGGCAGGGTCGAGGCGGTGCAGTCGACCACGCCCAAGCGCAAGGAAGCCCGTATTCCCTTCGGCTCGCTGGTCGAGCAGGGGCTTATCGAACCGGGCGCGCAACTTTTCGACGCCGGACGGCGTTATTCGGCCATGGTTCGTGCAGACGGCTCGCTCGTCTCGGGCCGGCATCAGGGCTCCATCCACAAGGTGGGCGCGCTGGTCCAGGGCTCCGAGGCATGCAACGGGTGGACCTTCTGGCATCACGAACAAAACGGGCGTCTTGCGCCTATCGACGACCTGCGCAGCGACATTCGCGCAAAACTTGATTTGCTTTCTGCCTGATCCTGACCTCCAAATCACGTCTCAGGCTCTTTAACTGGCCGCCGGCACCCCCGGCGGCCTTTTTGTTTTCACGCGGCGACGCGAGGGAGTGGCCGGCCCCTCTCCCCCTTGCATATGGCAATCATTTCTCTATACTGAACTATATGGTTCAGTATTATCAAACCCGCTTCGACACCTCCTTCGCCGCGCTTTCGGATGCCACGAGGCGGGGCGTGCTCGAGCAGCTCGGACGTGCGGACGCCTCGATCTCCGATCTGGCCGAGACGTTCCAGATGACCCTGACGGGGATGAAGAAGCATATCAGCGTCCTCGAGCAGGCGGGGCTGGTCCGCACGCAGAAGATCGGGCGCGTCCGCACCTGCCGGCTCGGCGCCAGCCGCCTCGAAGAGGAAATGGAATGGATCGAGCGGTATCGCCAGCTTTGGGATGCCCGCTTCGACCGGTTGGACGAGGTTGTCGACGAACTCAAACGCAGGGAGAACAATGATGGACGATAAACAAGACAATGGTCCGGCCAGCGGCCGCACCGCGGTGAAGCGGATATCCGAATGCGAGATCGTGGCGACGCGCATCTTCGATGCACCGGCCCGGATCGTGTTCGAGGCCTGGGCCAATCCGGAGCTGTTCGCGCGCTGGTGGGTGCCCAAATCCATAGGCACATCGCTGCGCTCCTGCGAGATGGACGTGCGCACCGGCGGCGCCTATCGCCTCGAATTCGGCGGGGATGCGGGAGGCAGTTGGGCTTTCTTCGGCAAATATATCGAGGTGGTGGTGCCGACGCGGATCGTCTGGAGCAATGACGAAGGCGAAAACGGCGCCATATCCACGGTGACCTTCGTGGAAGAAAACGGCAAGACGCTGGTGACCTACAGCGAAGTCTATCCCACCAAGGAAGCGCTCGATGAATCCCTGGGCGGCATGGAAGGCGCGCCCGAACAATTCGAGCAGCTCGCCGAACTGCTCATCACCCTGGGCGCCGGCCAGGGGTGACCGGCAGCCGGACCAGTTGCTCCCAAGCCTTTACTCCAACCCTGCCTGCGCCAGCACCTTTCGGAACAGCGTCGGCAGGGCTTCGCCCTTGAGCGCCTTGGGCGCGCTCCACCAGCCGCCATCGAGGGTGCTGCCCTCGACCTCGGCCGACCACACCTCCAGCTCCAGCCGGAAATGGGTGAAGACATGCACCACCTGGCCGCGATGGCGCCATTGGGCGGTGACGGGATAGACGGGTTCACCGAGCTCTGCGCCCCAGTCCGAGGTCGGCACCTCGCTCATGCCGGCGAGAAGTCCCTTGTGCGGTCGGCTTTGCAGATAGACGTCGCCCTCCGCATCCGTCATCACGAAGGCATGGCCCCGCCGCACCGGCTTTTCCGCCTTTTCCGGCTTGATGGGATAGAGCAGCGGATCGCCCTCCCGCGCGGCGGCGCAGCCGGGCTGCAAGGGACAGATGAGGCAGGAGGCGTTGCGCGGCGCGCAGATCGTCGCGCCCAGATCCATCATCGCCTGCGCGAAATCCCCTGCCCGCTCCGGAACGCTCTGTTGCAGGGCCGCGCGCAAGTCGTCCTTGGCGTCGCGCACCGGCACGTCCAGCGCATGATAGCGCGCCAGCACCCGGTCGAGATTGCCGTCGAGCACCGCGATTTGCTCGTCGAAACAGATGGCGGCAATGGCGGCGCCGGTATAGGCGCCGATACCCGGCAGCGCCTGCAAACCCGCTGCGCTTTGCGGAAAGACGCCGCCATGATCCCGCGCCACCGCCTGGGCGCAGGCGTGCAGGTTCCGCGCCCTGGCGTAATAGCCCAGCCCCGCCCATTCGCGCAGCACCGAATCGAGCGGCGCCACCGCCAGATCCTCGACGCGCGGCCAGAGATGGGTGAAGCGCACGAAATACGCCTTCACCGCCGCCACGGTGGTCTGTTGCAGCATCACCTCGCTCAGCCAAACCCGATAGGGATCGGGACGGACACCCTTCCTGCGCTCCGCCGGCGGGACGCGCCAGGGCAGCTCGCGGGCATGAAGATCGTACCAGGCGAGGACCGCGTCGGAATCGATGGGGTGGGGATCGGCGAGGGGCATGGCCTTCCGATACCCCGCCCCCTCTTGTTTGAACAGCGCCACAGGGGATAGTTGAACCATGGCGAAGAACGAGCTGCCCGAACCCAAACGCCGCAACAGGACGCTGAGCGTCGCCGACGCGCTTTCGGGCGCGCTCGACCCGGTGCTGAAAAAGCGCGGCTTTGCCAGCCGCGATATCCTGGCCCATTGGCATGTCATGGCGCCAGCGCCCTATGATCGCGTCGCCATTCCCGACAAGCTGGTCTGGCCGCGCGGGGAAAGACGGGCCGAAGGGGCGACGCTGGTGCTGCGCTGTGCGGCCGGCCACGCTCTGGCCCTCAGCCATGAGGGGCCGCGCGTCGCTGCCGCGGTCAATCGCTATTTCGGCTTCGTTCTGGTGGAGGCGGTGCGCCTTTCGGCCGAGCCGTTCACCCCCGGTTCAGGCGAAAGGGACGAAAAAAGCCCTCAACCGAGCCAGAGCGTCGTTGCAAAGGTCGGGGCCCAGGTGGCCGATGTGGAAGATGACGATCTGCGGGAGGCGTTGCGGGCCCTGGGCCACGCGCTTGCCGGCAGGTCGGGGCGATAGGAGCGGAATTTCCCAGCAAAGAGCGGCGTTCACCGCAGCTTGATCGGCCTGCCCCCTTGCCCCCACAATCCCCCCGTGTAGTGTCGCGCACATCATTATCAGGAGCGTTAGCCGTGAACTTTACCCGCAGAGACACCCTTATCCTGGCTGCCGCCGCCTCGGCCCTGGGCCTGTGCGGGGTCTCCGCCGCCAATGGAGCCGAAGGCGCCATGGTGGATACGGCCAAGCTGATGACCCCGGCGCAAGGCTATGTCGATCACGTCCTGGGCGATGAGAACGCGCCGGTGACGGTCATCGAATATGCCTCCCCCACCTGCCCGCATTGCGCGGCCTTCGCCATCAACGTGCTGCCCAGCTTCATCGAGCAATATGTCGACACCGGCAAGGTCAAGCTCATCATCCGTCCCTTCATGCGCTTCCCGCAGGACGCCGCTGTGTTCCTGCTGGCCGACGCGGCCGGGCCGGAAAGCTACCATGAAGTGGTCGACGCCTATTTCAAGACGCAGAATGTCTGGGCCGTGTCCTCCACGCCGCTGGACGCCATCTTCGATGTCGCCAAGCAGCTCGGCTTTACCCGGGAAAGCTTCGACGCCGCATTGACGAATCAGGAATTGTGGGCCGCGATACAAGAGCTCAGGAACCAGGCGATCAATGATTTCGGCCTGACGGGGACGCCCACTTTCTATGTCAATGGCAAGACGCTCGTTGGTGACAAGACGCTCGAGGAGCTGGCGGCGGAGATCGATCCGCTGGTGCCGGCCGATTTCGTCGCGCCCGCCGCTGAGTAATTCGCTTCCCTCCGGCGCCGCTTGCCAAAGAGCGGCGCCATGAAGTTCAACCGCCTCCGGCTGCATGGCTTCAAGTCCTTCTGTGACGAGATGGTGCTCGTCATGGAGCCGGGACTGACCGGCATTGTCGGCCCGAATGGCTGCGGCAAGTCCAACCTGGTAGAAGCCATGCGCTGGGTCATGGGCGAAAGCTCCTACAAGGCCATGCGCGCCTCGGGGATGGACGACGTCATCTTCTCCGGCTCGGGCAACCGCCCTGCCCGCAATTCGGCCGAAGTCACCCTCGTCCTCGACAATGCCGACCGCACCGCGCCGGCCGCCTTCAACACCGCCGACCTGTTGGAAGTCACCCGCCGCATCGAGCGCGAGGCCGGCTCGGTCTATCGCATCAATGGGCGCGAGGTGCGCGCGCGCGACGTGCAATTGCTGTTCGCCGACGCGTCCACCGGCGCCCATTCCCCCGCCATGGTGCGCCAGGGCCAGATCGGCGAATTGATCGCCGCCCGCCCCACCGCCCGCCGGGCCTTGCTCGAAGAGGCGGCGGGCATTTCGGGGCTGCATTCGCGCCGCCACGAGGCCGAGCTGCGCCTGCGCGGGGCCGAAGCCAATCTCGAGCGCGTCGACGACATCATCGCCCAGGTCGAGACCCAGCTCGAAACCCTCAAGCGCCAGGCGCGGCTGGCGACGCGCTATCGCGGCCTTTCCGGCGACATCAGGCGCACCGAGGCGACGCTTTATCATATCCGCTGGGTCGCGGCGCGCTTTGCCGAAAAGGACACCGAGGCGCAGCAGGCCGTGCTGGTGCGCCAGCTTGCCGAAGCCACCCATCTCGAACTGGCGGCGCAGAAAAAGCTCGAAGCCGCCGAGGCTGCCCTTGCTCCCTTGCGCGAGCGCGAGGCCGTCACCGGGGCGGTGTTGCAGCGCTATACGATCCTGGCCGAGCAACTGGCCGAGGAGGCGCGCCGCATGAGCCAGCGCCGCGCCGAGCTGGAAGACCGCATAAAACAACTGGCCGCCGATGGCGTGCGCGAGCGCGAGCTGGTGGCCGAAGCCGAAACCACCCTAGCCGCCTATGGCGAGGAAGAAGCCCAGTTGCGCACCGAGGGCGAAGCGGCGCAGGCCGATTTCGATAGGGCGCGCGGCGAGGCCGAAGCCGCCGGCCGCGCCGTCGCAGCAGCCGAAGCCGAGGCCCGCGCCGCCGCCGATGCGCTGGCGCAGTTGCGCGCCCGCCAGGCGCAGGCCCGGCGCAATCTTGCCGAAGCCGAAGAACGCCAGCAGCGCCTTGCCCGGCAATTGGCCGAGGTGGAGCGCGAAGCCGAAACGCTGGCCGCCAGCCTTGCCGCCGACGAGGCGCTCGCCGCCCGCAGCGCCGCACTGGCCGAGGCGCAATCGCGCGCCGCCGCCGCCGAAGCGGCCGCCCTTGCCGCCGAGGAAGCGACCGCTGCCGCCCAGGGCAAGCTCGATGCCGCCCGCCCGCGTCTCGCCGATATCGAGGCGGCGCTCAATCGGCTGGAGGCCGAGGCGGCGACGCTGGCCAGAATGCTCAATGTTGGCGCGAGCCTCTGGCCCGCCATTGCCGACGAATTGCGCGTGGCGCCGGGCTATGAAACCGCGCTGGGCGCGGCGCTTGGCGACGATCTCGAAGCCAGTTCCGACGCCGGCGCGCCCGCCCATTGGTCGGTGCCGGTCGATCACAGCGACGACCCCGCTTTGCCGCAGGGGGCCGAACCGCTCAGCCGCCATGTCACCGGCAGCCGCCAGCTCAAGCGCCGGCTCGACCAGATCGGGCTCATCGATGCCGCCGACGGCCCCGGCCTCATGCATGCGCTCAAGCCCGGCCAGCGGCTGGTGACCTTGGATGGCGCGCTCTGGCGCTGGGACGGGTTCGTTGCCGCCGCGGACGCGCCCAGCGCCGCCGCCCAGCGCCTGGCCCAGCGCAACCGGCTGGCCGAGCTGGACGAGGACATTGCCCGGGCCAAGGGCGAGCGCAATGGCTGGAAGCGCGAGGTGGAGGCGCTTGCCGCCGCCCTCGACACCGCCCGCCAGGCCGAGCGCAGCAAGCGCGAAGACTGGCGCGCCGCCCAGCACGCCATCGGCGCGGCCCAGGCCGAGCTCGACAAGGCCCAGCGCGCCCAGGGCGAGCGCGTGGCGCGGCAATCCGCCTTGGCCGAAGCCCAGGCGCGTCTCGCCGCCAGCCTTGCCGAAGCCGAGGCCAGCCATGACGAGGCCAGCCGTGCCCTGGCCGAGGCGGGGCCGGAAGAAGACGCCGCCCGCGCCGCCGAAGCCTTGCAGGCTGCGCTCGCTCAAACGCGCCAGCAGGCCGAGCAGGCGCGGCTCCGGCTGGGCAGTTTTGAAACCGCGGCGCGCATGCGCGACAGCCGCCTTGCCCAGCTCGCCCGTGACGCGCAGGGCTGGCAGCGCCGCCGCGATGGCGCCATGGCCCAATTGGCCACGCTCGACCAGCGCCAGGCCGAAGTTTCGGCGCAACTGGCCGACGTCAGCGCCACGCCGGACGATTTCGCCGCCCGCCGCGCCGAGCTGGAGGAACGCATCGAGCAGGCCCAGCGCGAGCATCGCGAAGCCGGCGATGCGCTCAACGCCGCCCAGACCGGCTGGCGCGAGGCCGACCGCGCCCTCAAAACCGCCAGCGATGCATTGGCCAATGCGCGGATCGAGCTCACCCGCATCGAGGAGCGCGGCAAGGGCTTTATCGCCCAGCGCCAGCAGATCGAGCGGCAGATCGAGGAATCCCTGGGCATTCCGGCCGGCAAGACGCTGGAAGCCTCCGGCATCCGCCCCGAAGAGGCCCTGCCGCCCGAAGCGGCCACCGAGCAGAAGCTCGACCGGCTCAAGGCCGAGCGCGAGCGGCTGGGCGGGGTCAATCTATCCGCCGAGCGCGAGGCGGTCGAGGTTCAGGAAAAGCTCGACCTCATGGTCAAGGACAAGGACGACCTGATCGAGGCCATCGCCAAATTGCGCACCGGCATTGCCTCGCTCAACCGCGAAGGGCGCGCCCGGCTCAATGAAGCCTTCGTCAAGGTCAACGGCTTCTTCCAGGAGCTGTTCACCTCGCTGTTCGGCGGCGGCACCGCCGAATTGAGTTTTGTCGAAAGCGACGATCCGCTGGAAGCGGGCCTCGAGATCATCGCCCGCCCGCCGGGCAAGAAGCCCCAGACCATGACGCTGCTGTCCGGCGGCGAGCAGGCGCTCACCGCCATGAGCCTGATCTTCGCGGTCTTTCTCACCAATCCCGCGCCCATCTGCGTGCTCGACGAGGTCGATGCGCCGCTGGACGACGCCAATGTCGAGCGCTTCTGCAATCTGCTCGACAGCATGCGCCAGCGCACCAATACGCGCTTCATGGTCATCACCCACAATCCCATCACCATGAGCCGCATGGACCGCCTCTTCGGCGTCACCATGGCGGAGCGCGGCGTCAGCCAGCTTGTGTCGGTGGACCTCACCACGGCGGAAAGTTTCCGCGACGCGGGATAACCCCTTACGCGGCGGCTTCGGCGGCGCCGGGAACCGGCAATCTTTCAGCCACCGACACCACGAAGTCGAAGGTCTTGCGGTCCTCCAGCACGGCCATGTCGACATTGCCGTATTTGAGGCCTTCGATCAGCGCTTCGCGCGCCTCGGCCGCCGCCTGGGTGCCGCTGAGCTGCTCGATGCGGTTGAGCAGGAAGCCCATGGACAGATAGAGCGAATTGACCACGATCTTGATTTCTTCCTCCGGCACGCCGGCGTGAATTTCGCGGGTTACAGACATTTCCCAGGCTCCTTGCGTTGTGGTTATGGGAGAAATGACCCCGGACGGCGCTTCGTTCCCTGAGAGTTCCCCACCCACCACCCCCTGTCGCCCCGGCCTTGAGCCGGGGCCCATCCTGAAAGAGTGCCGCTCCTGCCATCCGAGGATGGATCCCGGCGCAAGGCCGGGATGACATCGGGGTTGTGACCAGCATTGCGCTCCCCCAAATTCTTATCCCCGTCCCCTCGCCCCCATGTCATTCTTTCCCCATCGCCCGTGCCAGAGCGCGATCATGACGAGTGATGAGCACGGGGACGGCCAGGGCCGGGAGGTCGCTCCCGGTGCGCGGGGGAAATGTGTGCTGCTAGGGTCGAGAGGGCCCGCCATGCCCGACCCGTGAAAAATTCCGGCATGGTGGCGAGATTTCCGTCTCAATACTAAAACTCAATATCGGGATGGACGTCTCGCCACCATCGCTCGATAACCGCATAAAGGCGGCGCTTTGCCATGCCGGGAATCTGTCCCTGCCCGCCACGACTTGGCCATATTGGCTGTGGACAGCATGCCGCACCCTCGGCTGGCGCAAATTCTCCATTGAAAATCAAAGTCTTATCGCCCGGACGCTCGTCTTGACACTCCAAATCCCCACCACTATGTTGCGCGCGACTTGATAAGGGCGCCCGGGGAAGACCCGAAAATGGGCCGGCCGGGGGAGTGAGCGGATGGCAAAACCGCAGGACAACCAGGGCCAGCAGCATGGCGCTCGGGAGGTGACGCGGGATCTTGCATCGCGCATCGCCTCGGCCAAGCGGGAGCGCGAGATCGAGGACAACAGAGCCTCGAGGGATGCCTCCCAGGAGATGACCGGACTGGGGCGCGGGTTGCGCATCGGCACCGAGTTCATCGCCGCGATCCTGGTGGGGGCCGTTATCGGCTATCTCATCGATCTTGGCCTGGGGACCAGCCCCTGGGGCTTGCTCGTCATGCTGTTGATGGGCTTTGCCGCTGGAATACTCAATGTCACCCGTGTGGTGGCGCAGATGAATGCCGCTTCGCCTGCCCCGCCGGGGTCCGATCTGGGGCCCGACGAGCAGGACGAAGATGACAATGATGACGCTTAGAGGGCTCCATGGCCGGTACTGACCCGATCCACCAGTTTGTCATCTATGACATTGCCAAGCTGTTCACCCTCGGGGGCGACGGCACCGAGGGCAGCGGGGTCACCTTCGCCTTCACCAATTCGGCCCTGTTCATGGTGGCCACGGTGGCGATCGTCTCGCTTTACATGATCCTGTCCACCGGCGCCAAAAGCGTGGTTCCGGGCCGGGCCCAGCTCGTGGCCGAGCTGCTTTACGGGTTCGTGGCCAATATGGTGCGAAGTGCGGCCGGCACGGCGGGCATGAAGTTCTTCCCGCTGGTGTTTTCGCTCTTCACCTTCATCTTCGTGGCCAACATGCTGGGCATGGTGCCCTATTTCTTCACCGTCACCAGCCACATCATCGTCACCTTCGCGCTCTCGATGCTGGTCTTCCTCACCGTGGTGATCTACGGCTTCGTCAAGAACGGCCCGAAATTCCTCAAGCTGTTCATTCCCTCGGGCGTGCCCGGCTACATCCTGCCCATCGTGGCGCCGATCGAGTTCATCTCGTTCATGAGCCGCCCGATTTCGCTTTCCGTGCGTCTGTTCGGCAATATCCTGGCCGGCCACATCACGCTCAAAGTCTTCACCGGCTTCATCGTCACCATGAGCAGCCTCGGTTTCCTGGGCATTCTTGGGTCGGCGCTGCCGTTGATTATGGCCATCGCCCTCACCGGCCTGGAATTTCTCGTCGGTGCGGTTCAGGCCTATGTCTTTGCGGTGCTCACCTGCATGTACCTCAACGACGCGATCCACCCGTCTCACTAAGACACCAGTTCACGGCGGGATTTTCCGCCAGAAAACCCCCGCGAATATCTCGCTTTGAAAGGACTACAAAATGGAAGCTGAAGCCGCGAAGTTCATCGGTGCCGGTATTGCTTGTTTCGGTATGGCTGGCGCCGCCATGGGCGTGGCCAACATCTTCGGCAACTTCCTGTCGGGCGCCCTGCGCAACCCGTCCGCCGCTCCCAGCCAGTTCTCGAACCTGATCTTCGGCTTCGCCGTGACCGAAGCTCTGGGCATCTTCTCGTTCCTGGTTGCCCTGATCCTGCTGTTCGTCGCCTGATTTCGGCGCGATCCGCGATCTTCCGCAGCCGGGCCTGTTCCGGCTGCGCGCTCTTTTCCGGCCCTCCAGCCGGTTGACCGGATTTAACGGGACCTCTCGCTGATGGTTACGCAAGCCTACGCCCAAGAGGCGGAAACCCCGGCCGAAGGCCAAGTCGATGGCGCTCATGGCGCTGCCGATGCGCTGCATGCCGACCCGACCGCCGACACCCATGCCACCACCGAAGCGCATGGCGGCGATCATGGTTCGGGCGTGTTCCCGCCCTTCGACCCGGCCACCTTCCCCAGCCAGCTCCTCTGGCTCGCCATCACCTTTGGCGCGCTCTATGTGCTGATGAGCAAGGTTGCCCTGCCCCGCATCGACGGCATCCTTGCCAACCGCAAGGCCATCATCGACGCCGATCTGGCTGCCGCCGACCAGGCCCAGCAGAAGACCGACGCCGCCATCGCCGCCTATGAGACGGCGCTGGCCGAGGCCAAGGCCAAGGCCCAGGGCATCGCCAACGAGACCCGTGACGGCATCCAGGCCGATCTGGCCGCCAAGCGCGCCAGCGTCGAGGCCGACCTTGCCGCCAAGGTGAGCGCGGCCGAGGCCCGCATCGCCGGTACCAAGGCCGAGGCGCTCAATCACGTGGATGAAATCGCCACCGAGACGGCGCAGACCGTGGTCAGCCAGCTTGTGGGCGATGTTGCCGCCGACAGCGTCAAGGCCGCCGTGGCCAAGGCGAGCAAGGAGTAACCGGGATGGAATGGCTCGATAACAGCTTCTACGCCACCGTCGCCCTCGTCATCTTCCTTGCGATGGCGCTCTATTTCGGCGTCCACAAGATCATCGCCAAGATGCTGGACACCCAGATCGCCAAGATCGCCAGCGACCTGGCCGAAGCCAAGAAGCTGCGCGAGGAAGCCGCGGCCCTTCTGGTCGAATACGAGCAGAAGCGCGTTGCCGCCGAGGCCGAGGCCGAAGGCATCATCACCGCTGCCCGCGAGGAGGCCACCCGCCTCACCGCCGAGGCCCAGGCGTCCCTCACCGATCTCGTCGCCCGCCGCACCAAGGCCGTGGAAGACAAGATCGCGCAGGCCGAGGCCCAGGCCGTCGCCGAGGTGCGCGCCCGTTCCGCCGATCTGGCCATCGAGGCGGCCCGCCTGGTGCTGACCGAGGAGATGGGCAAGAAGGGCGGCCAAGTGGTCGATCAGGCCATTGCCGATGTGGGCAATCGCCTCAACTGAGGCGCCTTTCCCCTCAAATCCATCAAGGCGGGCCGTTGTGCCCGCCTTTTTCTTTGCGCCGTCGCCGGCGCGATTGACGGCATCCGAAATCTCGCTCATCTTGCCGCCACTGCGGGAGAGATCGGATATCTCCGGCGCCGAAGGAGCAACCGCCCCGGAAACTCTCAGGCAAAAGGACCGCAGACGGAACGAACTCTGGAAAGCGGGCAGGCCCAGGCCGAGCCCCACCGAAGGAGCAACCGGCGCTCAGCCGGGAAATCTCTCAGGTGATGAGGACAGAGGGGGCGCGAAACCCGCCGCAAGGCGGACCTAGTCGTGCCGCCTGTTCACTTTCCGGGATGCGTTGATGGCCCAGACCTCAGCCGAAGACCTCAAGACCACGCCGCTTTTTTCGCGCCACACCGCCGCCGGCGGCCGCATGGTGCCCTTTGCCGGTTACAGCCTGCCGGTGCAATACGCCACCGGCATCATGGCCGAGCACAAATGGACCCGCGAAAGCGCGGGCCTCTTCGATGTCAGCCATATGGGCCCCAGTTTCCTGGTGCTGAACGAGCCCAGCGGCGATGCCGAAGCCGATCACGCCGCCATTGCGGCCCTGGTCGAGCCGCTGGTTTGCGGCGACATTGCCGGGCTGAAGCCGGGCCAGATCCGCTACACGCTGCTGCTCAACGAGACCGGCGGCATTCTCGACGATCTCATGATCGGCCGCTCGCCGAAATTTCCCGGCTCGCTCTACATCGTCGTCAATGCCGGCACCAAGGAGAGCGATTTCGCCAGCCTTGCCGCTGCCGCCGGCGACAAAGCCAAGCTCACCCGCGCCGATGACGGAGCGCTCCTCGCCCTGCAAGGTCCCGAGGCGGTGAATGTGCTCTCCGCCCTCCTCCCGGGCGTGGCCGAGCTGGGTTTCATGACCTACCGCCCCTTCGATCTCAATGGGCAGACCATCATCGTCTCGCGTTGCGGCTATACCGGGGAGGACGGGTTCGAGCTGCTTTGCTCCGCCGATTTCGCCTCCTCGCTTTGGGACAGGCTGGTAGCCGATCCGCGCGTCAGGCCGGCGGGCCTGGGGGCGCGCGACAGCCTGCGGCTGGAGGCCGGCCTGCCGCTTTACGGGCATGACCTCGATGAAACCGTGTCCCCCATCGAGGCCGGGCTGGGCTTTGCCCTATCCAAGAGCCGCCGCGAGGCGGCCGATTTCCCCGGCGCCGCCCGCATCCTGGCCGAGCGCGAGGGTCAGCCCAGCCGTATCCGCATCGGCCTCGTGGTCGATGGCGCTCCTGCGCGGGAAGGCGCTGAAATCCTTGATGGCGCCGGAACGCCCATTGGCGTGGTCACCAGCGGCGGCTTTGCCCCGACGCTGGGCAAGGCCATCGCCATGGGCTTCGTGCCGCCCAGCCAGGCCGAGCCCGCCACCAAATTGCAGGTTTCGGTGCGTGGCCGTGCCCAGCCGGCCGAGGTGGTGCCGACGCCTTTCGTTCCACACCGCTATTTCCGCAAGACCCAATCCAGTTGAGGGATCCGTCATGACCACCAAATTCACCCCTGACCACGAATATATCCGCGTCGAGGGTTCGACCGGCATTGTCGGCATCACCCGGTTTGCCCAGGAGCAGTTGGGCGACATCGTCTTCGTCGAGCTGCCTGCCGTAGGCAAGGTGCTCAACAAGGGCGACGAGGCCGCCGTGGTCGAATCGGTCAAGGCCGCCTCGGAAATCTATGCTCCGGTCTCGGGCACCGTCACCGAGGTCAACGAGGCGTTGTCGGGCGAACCCGGCCTCATCAATCAGGACCCAACCGCCGGCGGCTGGATGTTCAAGCTCGCCATCAGCGACGCTTCCGAGCTTGATGGCCTGCTCGATGACGCCGCCTATGCCGAAATGACCAAGTAAGGGCCGCCATGCGCTATCTTCCCCATTCCGCTACCGAACGGGCCGATATGCTCGGCGTCATCGGCGCCGCCAATATCGAGGCGCTGTTCAGCGCCGTGCCGCGATCGGCGTTCCGGAGCTTCACGCTCGATCTGCCCGATCATCAGCCCGAGTTCAGCGTCGAGGCGCATATGCGCGCCCTCGCCGGCAAGAACCATGCTGGGGGAGACGGCCCCTTCTTCATCGGCGCCGGGGCCTATCGCCACCACGTTCCGGCCACGGTCGACCATCTGATCCAGCGTTCGGAATGGCTCACCGCCTACACGCCCTATCAGCCGGAAATCTCGCAGGGCACCCTGCAAATGCTGTTCGAGTTTCAGACCCAGGTGGCCAAGCTCGCCGGCATGGATGTGGCCAATGCCAGCCTTTACGACGGCTCCACCGCCACGGCCGAAGCGGTGCTGATGGCCCGGCGACTGACCCGGCGCGACAAGATCGTGCTATCAGGAGGGCTGCATCCGCATTACCGCGACGTGGTCAAAGCCTATCTCAAGGACGATGCCGATCTGGTTTGTCTCTCTCCCTCCCCTGAGGGCCAGGGCGATATTTTCGACCATATCGACGCCACCACTGCCGCCATCGTCATCCAGACTCCCGATTTCTACGGCCATCTGCGCAACCTCCAGGCCGCCGCAGACGCCGCCCACGCGCAGGGCGCCCTGCTGATCGTGGTGGTGACGGAAATCGTCTCGCTGGGCCTGCTCGAAGCGCCCGGCGCGCTGGGGGCCGATATCGTGGTGGCCGAGGGCCAATCGCTCGGCAACGCGCTCAATTTCGGTGGGCCCTATCTCGGGCTCATGGCCACGCGCAAGGAATTCATCCGCCAGATGCCGGGGCGCCTGTGCGGCGAGACGGTCGATGCCGAGGGGCGGCGCGGCTTCGTGCTGACGCTGTCGACCCGCGAGCAGCATATCCGCCGCGAAAAGGCCACCAGCAATATCTGCACCAATTCCGGGCTCTGCGCCCTGGCCTTTTCCATTCACCTGTCCCTTCTGGGCGAAGCCGGCTTTACCCGCCTTGCCCGCCTCAACCATGCCAATGCCTGCAAGCTGGCCGATGCGCTGGCGGCGGTTCCGGGCGTGAGCGTGCTCAACGGGACCTTCTTCAACGAGATGACCATTCGCGTGCCCCAGCCCGCCGCGGCTCTGGTCGAGCGACTGGCGCGGCGCGGCATTCTGGCCGGCGTGCCGGCAAGCCGGCTGCTGCCCGACGATCCGAGTGTCGCCAATCTCATCATTCTCGCCGCCACCGAACTCACCAGCGAAGGCGACATCGCCGCGCTGGCCGCTGCCCTTACGGAGGAACTGGCATGAGCATGAACACGCAAGGCCGCCCCACCGGCATCGGCTCAGCCGCAGCCCCCGTCACCGGCTCGGCGCTTCTCCCCGACGAACCGCTGCTGTTCGAAATCGGCGACACCAACCATTCCGGCGTCGACCTGCCCGAAGTGGACATCTCAACAGACCGCCTGGGCGGCTTTGGGCGCAAGACGCCGCTTGATTTAGCCGGGCTCACCGAGCCCGAGGCCATGCGCCACTATGTGCGCCTCTCCCGCCTCAACCACTCCATCGATGGCGGCATGTATCCCCTGGGGTCGTGCACGATGAAGCACAATCCGCGCCTCAACGAGAAAATGGCGCGGCTGCCGGGCTTTGCCGACATTCATCCTCTCCAGCCCGTTTCCACCGTTCAGGGCGCGCTTGAGATGATGGAGGAGCTCAGCCAGTGGCTGATGGCGCTCACCAACACCGCCGCCGTGGCCCTCTCGCCCAAGGCCGGCGCCCATGGCGAGCTTCTGGGCATGATGGCCATCAAGGCGGCGCAGGAAGCGCGGGGCGAAGCGCACCGCACCGTGGTGCTGGTGCCCGAAAGCGCCCATGGCACCAATCCGGCCACCGCCGCGTTCCTGGGCTATTCCGTGCGGGCCGTTCCAGCCCGGGCCGATGGCACCGTGGATGTGGAGGCGGTGAAGGCCGCCCTCTCGCCCGAGGTGGCGGCGATCATGCTGACCAACCCCAATACCTGTGGCCTTTTCGAGCCGCAGGTGATCGAGATCGCCGAGGCGGTGCACGCCGCCGGGGCGTTCTTCTACTGCGATGGCGCCAATTTCAACGCCATCATGGGCGTGGTGCGGCCCGGCGATCTGGGGATCGACGCCATGCACATCAACCTGCACAAGACCTTCTCCACGCCCCATGGCGGGGGTGGTCCCGGCGCCGGCCCGGTGGTGCTTTCCGCCGCCTTGGCCCCTTTCGCGCCGGTGCCCTTCATCCGCAAGGGCGCGGCGGGGCTGGAACTGGTCGAGCATGCAGAAGACAATGCCCTGGGCCGGGTCACCGCCTTCCACGGCCAGATGGGCATGTATGTGCGGGCGCTCACCTATATGCTCAGCCATGGCCGCGACGGGCTGGCGCAGGCGGCCGAAGACGCGGTGCTCAACGCCAATTACGTCAAGGCGCGGTTGCAGCATGTCTTTTCTGTGCCCTTCCCCGATCATCCGGCCATGCACGAGGCGCTGTTCGACGACAGCTTCCTCAAGGGCACGGGCGTCACCACGCTCGATTTCGCCAAAGCACTGATCGATGAGGGCTTCCACCCCATGACCATGTATTTCCCGCTGGTGGTGCATGGCGCCATGCTGGTCGAGCCCACTGAAAGCGAAAGCCGGCAAACGCTCGACAGCTTCTGCGACGTCATGCTGGAGCTGGCGGAAGACGCCAGGGCCGGCAAGGGGGAGCGTTTCACCGCCGCGCCGCTCAAGGCCCCGCGCCGGCGCCTGGACGAGACGCGGGCGGCGCGCCAGCCGATACTCAAATGGGAAAAGCCCGAGGCCATGCCCCGGGCTGCCGAATAAACCAAAAGGGCCGCTGCGGCGGCCCTTTAGAGCGTTTCCAGCAAAAGTGGTAACGGTTTTGCGGTTCGGAAACGCGACAAAACAAAGACTTAGATCCATGTCACTGTTTCAGAGAAACAGTGACATGGATCTAGTTTATTTGGTGTCGAAGCCAACCCAGATGGTGATGTCCTCGCCGCCCAGATAGGGAATGGCGACGTTATCCAATACCTTGACGAACTCGGCGGAACGGGCCGGCTGCGCCAGGGCGACGGGAATGGTGTATTTCTGCGAGAACACGGCCTGCCCGTCCCGCTCCACGGCAAAGCGGATGGGCGCGTTGACCGAGCTCTGAGTGCCGGCAGGGCCGAGCAGCACACGGCCGACCACGCCCATATTGACGGTAATCAGCCCGTTGGACACCACGCAATTGCGCGAGGTCTCGTCGATGACGCCCTGATATTGCAGCGCCTTAGGATCGCCGGTGCGGCCATTGCCATAATAGAACATGGCCTCGGAGCCGGGGCGCACGCGGATGGGCGGACACTGGGTGGCGATCGCCGGCAGGGCATTGGTCTGTGCCTGGGCGACGGCGGCGGGCGTGGCCGTGGCGTTCTGCAATTGCTGGTTCTGGGCCGAATTGCCGCCACCGAACAGCCCGCCCATGGAACAGGCCGCCAGCGTGCCCGCAAGGGCGCAGGTGGCGGAAAGGCGCAGCATCAGCGAAATGGACGTATTCATAAGGCGATCTCCCGACGCGGACACTAGCTCTTGGCGGCTTCGAGCGCCATCAGAATGGCAGGTGCGCCGGTCGCCGTCACGCCCGGAGCGTCCTCGAGGAACACGCCTTCCACAACCCCGTCGCGGATCAGCAGGGCCGAGCGGGTGAAGCGCTTGCCCATGCCCGAGCCGGTATAGTCCTTGCTCAGCCCCAGGGCCTCGGCCAGCTCGGCATTGCCATCGGCCAGAAAATCGATCTTGCCCAGGGCGCCGGAGGCTTCGGCCCAGGCCTTCATCACATGGGCGTCGTTGGCAGCGGCGCAGACGATGCGGTCGACGCCGGCGGCGCGCAGCTTGGCCTCATTGGCAAGGAAGCCGGGCAGATGATTGAGGTGGCAGGTGGGCGTAAAGGCTCCCGGCACGGCGAAGAACACCACGAGGCCCTGACCCAGCGCGGCATCGCTGGTGGTGTCGGCCGCCCCATCGGCGTTGACGAGTTTCACCTTCACCGAGGGAACCGGACTACCATGTTCGATCATAAATGGATTGCCCTATCATCACGGCCACCGGGCGGCGGCACTTTCTTATCTTTGATCTGCAACCGGGATATGCGGCTTTGCGCCCGCCGACAAGGCCAAAAGGCCGTTTCCCCCGCCTGCCCCTCACTGCTCCGGCGCGCGCTCGATCTGCCGGGTCACCTCGAAGGCTCCCGATTCGGTGAGGAAGGTCAGGGTCACCTCCTGCCCTTCCAGATCGCTCTCGTCGCTGCCGCCCAGAACGGGGATGAGCATTAGGTCGGCTTCCGGGCTTTTTTGCGGCGTGCCGAAAAGCGGAGTGCCCGATGGTGTCGCGGCAATGAGCGTGCTCGGGTCCACGCGGGGATCGAGGAGCCGCACCGCCAGTCTGGTCTCGTCCGCATCCAGCGCCACCTCGCCGATGGGCTCGGCGTCCTCCGGCCAATCGAGCGGCACGTCGGCCAGCGCCTGGCGCAGGCGCAGGCCGTTGACCCTGTCCGGCCCGGCCTCGACGGGGTCGAAGGCGAAACGGGCCTGGGCCGGCACGCAGATGTCCGAACAGATGCCCAATACGACATCGAGCTCGATCCATGGCGCTTCGGAGACCTCTAGCTCCACCGGCAGCACCACCGGGCCGAAATAGACATGGTCGAGATATTCGGGGGTCTTCTCGCGGGTGGGGTAGGGCCAGAGGATGGTATGCGCCATCACGCCCCTGGAGCGGGAGAAATCCAGCTCGGCAGGAAAGCCGGTATCGCCGGGCACGCGCCAATAGGTCTTGATCGTCTGCGGCATATCGACTTCCAGCCCGATCAGCGCCGTGCCATCGGGCTTGATCTCGCCGCTGCTGATGAGGCGCAGGCGGACCTGGGGGGCGACATCCACCCATGCCGTCTCGGCCGCCCAGGCCGGCAGGGAGAGGGAAACCAGGCTGAAAAGGACGAGAAAGGAACGCATGACCCGGAACTAGCTGAGGATGGCCCGAGACAACAGCCCGGGAGCCATCAGGCCTTCGTGAAGTGATCGGCTTTGAGGCTGCTTAACTTTGCATGAGAGCGCAAGCATGGCTAGAATTGCCGGTATGAAATCGCTCGAAGGACAATTCCTGGTGGCCATGCCCGACATGGCGGATGAACGCTTCATCGAAAGCGTCATCCTGCTGGTGGGCCACAGCACTGACGGGGCCATGGGCATCGTGGTCAATCACGAGCTGGCCAATCTGCGTTTCGCCGACATATTGGACGAACTCGACCTGGGCGATCCCGATGCGGTCATCCGCCTGCCCGATACCATTCGCGGCCGCTCGGTGATGCGTGGCGGGCCGGTGGAAAAAGGGCGCGGCTTCGTGCTGCATTCGTCCGACTACCAGAGCGGCAACACCTATCCGGTGACCGAGGGCGTCAGCCTCACCGCCACGCTGGACGTGCTGCGCGCCATGGCCTTCGGGCCGGCGCCACGCGCCTCGCTTCTGGCGCTGGGCTGTTGCGGCTGGGGTGCGGGGCAGCTGGAAGACGAGATCGTCGGCAATGGCTGGCTGACCGCGCCTTTTTCCGAGCAACTGGTGTTCGAAACCCCGGTGGAAGACCGTTATGAGGCCGCGCTGGCCAGCCTGCGCATCACAAGGGCCTCGCTCAGCCCGGACGCCGGCCACGCCTAGACCATTTCCCTGTTTCGTTGAAACAGCGAAAATGGTCCAAGTCTTTGTTTCGCCGCGTTTCCAAGCCGCGAAACCGTGGCCACTTTTGCTGGAAACGCCCTAGCGGCCAAGCTGGGCCGCCAGCTTGCGGCCGAATTCCGCTCCGGTCATCGCCGCCCCGAAGGCAAAGCCCTGCGCATAACGGCAATTGAGCTGGCGCAGCCGCTCAATTTCCTCCTGGGTCTCAACACCTTCGGCGATAACCATCATGTCGAGATCGGCCGCCAGCGCCACAATGGCCTTTATGATCGGCGCCTGCGTATGGGCGATGCCGCCGCCCTCGCTCATGGTGACGAAATTGGCCGGGATCTTGATGGTGTCGAAGGGGAAGCGGTGCAGGTAGCTCATCGATGAATGGCCGGTGCCGAAATCGTCGAGCGCCAGCCCCAGCCCCAGGCTGCGCAGCGCCTGCAGCATATAGGCGGAGTGCTCGGGATTGCTCATCACCTGGCTTTCGGTGATTTCGAGCTTGAGGTGCCGCGCCAGTTCCTTGTTCTGGCTGACGAGGCTGCGCATGTCGTTGAGCAGGGTTTCGGTGGCCAGTTGCGTGGGCGAAAGATTGACCGAGATGAAGAAGTCTTCGGGCAGGCCGAGCGTCGTCATCCAGTCGCGCGCCTGCGCCGCCGACTGCTCGAAGGCAAGCCGCCCCAGCTTTTCGATCTGCCCCGAGCGCTCGGCCAGCGGCACGAACTCCTCGGGATTGACGGCGCCGCGCGTCGGGTGGTTCCAGCGCATCAGCGCCTCGGTGCCGACAATCTGGCCGGTCTGGATGTCGGTGACCGGCTGGAACTGCACATGCAATTCGCCCTGCTTCATGCCGCGCTCGAGGTCCTCCTCGCTGGCGCGGTTATAGGCGGCGATGGAGCGGGCCGAAGCGCGATAGGCTTCGATGCGGTCTCCGCCCAGGCGCTTGGCGTAATACATCGCCAGTTCGGCGTCGCGCAGCACATCGGCGGCGCCGGCGGGATTGCTGTCGTAAATGGTGACGCCGATGGAAGCCGAGAGCGTCAGGTCGCGGTCGCCGAAATTGAACGGGGCCTTGAGCGCCTTGCGGATCTGCTCGGCGGTTTCGGCAATCTTGCTGGCGGCCTGTTCGGAGGCCAGGATCACGGCAAACTGGTCGCCGGTGACGCGCGCCACGGTGTCGAGCGGCCGCATGATGCGGGAAATACGCCGCGAAATGGCCAGCAGCACCGAATCCGCAGCTGAGTGGCCGATGCGCTCCTCAAGCTCGGTAAAACGGTCAATGTCGATCAGGAACACGGCCGGCTTGATGCCGCCCGGCGTGCGGGCACGCACCAGCGCACGCTCCAGCCGGTCGAGGAACAATTGCCGGTTGGGCAGGCCGGTGAGGCTGTCATGAACGGCGTCGTGCAGCAGGCGCTCGCGCGCCGCCCGGTCCTCGGTCACGTCCTGCAAGGTGCCGACGATGCGGTTCACCTGGCCATCGCCGCCCAGCACGGGCTTCACCCGCATACGGAAGCTGCGATAGCTGCCGTCGTGGCTGGCAATGCGCATATCGGCGGAGACCTTGCCGCGCCGCAATTCCACCAGCGTGTCGAAGGCGGTGCGGAAACGGTCGCGGTCATCGGGATGCACGCGGTCGAGCCAGCGCTTGATGGCGCCGCGCAGGGCGCCGCGCTTTTCGCCCAGCCGCGTGGCCAGTTCCTCGCTGACGGTCACGCGGTCGCGCTCAATGTTCCAATCGAAGACGAAGTCGCCCGAGCCGGTGAGAGCCAGCGCGCGCCGTTCGACCTCCGAAAGGGTGCCGATGGTGACCTGTCCTTCGGAAAAGGCATGCTGCACCGCGGTGAAGCCGAGCAGCATGACGATCAGGACAAGCCCGCCGCCAACCGCCGGCTGGGCCACGTCGTTGGAGACCTGCCCCGACACCACCAGCCAGGAATAGAACAGCCAGGCGATGAAAATGATCCAGGTCGGCACCAGCAGCACGGCGCGGTCATAGCCGCGCAGGGCCAGGAGCAGGATGAGGAAGAAGCCGGAAAGTCCCAGCAGCACCAGCACCAGCCGGGCGATGGTGGCGGCGATGGCCGGCTGGAAGAAGGCGAAGGCGAAGAGCGCCAGAAACAGCGCCGCCAGCCCCAGCGCCAGATGCACGAAGCGCAGATGCCAGCGATGAAGGTTGAGATAGATGAAGAGGAACCCTGCCAGCGTCGTGGCTATGCCGGCCTCGGCGGCGGCGCGCAGCGGCTGCACGCCCCCCGCCGGCAGGCCCAGGACGCGCCCCAGAACGCCGAAATCGATAAGCAGATAGACCAGAACCGCCCAGGCGAAGGCCGCCGTGGCAGGGAACACGCCCCTGCCCTTCACCACGAACATGATGGTGAGGAAGATCGCCGCCAGCGAGGCCACGCCCAGCACGACGCCCCTGAACAGGGTGAAGGAGTTGACGTAGTCGCGATAGGCATTGGGCTGCCAGAGATAGAGCTCGGGCAGGTCGGCGCCCACGAGTTCAGCGACGAAGGTCACGGTCGCGCCGGGGTCCAGCGTCACCTCATAGACATCGGCTTCGCTGTCGGTCAGCCGCACCGGCCGGATGCCGGCGCTTGGCGTCAGCGTTTTGAGGCGGTCATCGCCCAGATCGGGCTGGAAGATGCCCGAGCCCGGCAGGCGGAAAAAGGGGGCCACCAGGAGCCGCTCGATCTGCTGGTCGCTCTCATTGCGCAGGGCGAACAGGGCAAAGCTGGGATTGGTGCCCGGCTCGCTCGCCAGAACCTCGATGCGCCGGATGATGCCGTCGGCGCCGGGCGCGGTCGAAAGCTGCACGCGGCCATTGGTGCCCGGCTGCACCTCGATCACCTCGGAGAGGTTGATGGCATTGACGTCTTCGGGGACGGTAATGACCTCGAAGGCGGCTGTCGGCCAGACGACTGCCAGCGCGACGAGAACGGACATCGCAAATGCAAGAAGATGACGCATCAGGGGCGGGTATATCCTGCGATAGGCTTCATTATGACGGCATTCCGGCAAGGTCACGGCAGCGACAGCACACCGAAACGGCATCCTCTTGGCGGGGCGCCTTTTGGTAGCGGGGATTGCCGCAGGCGACAAGGCCGACCCCCTGTTGCCAAATAACAACAGACCTAGGCCAGGCGCCCGCTGAACCGCGCCATATCATAGCGCTCACGGGTCAAACCCATGAGCACGTGGTCTTCCCAGCGGCCGTTGATTTGCAGATATTTCTCTGCAAAACCCTCCTCCACAAAGCCGTTCTTTTCCAGAACGCGGCGCGAAGCCATGTTGCCGGGGAGGAAGGCGGCATGGATTCGGTGCAGGTCCAGCGTTTCAAAGACGAAGGGCAGGCAGAGCGCCACCGCCTTGGTCATCAGGCCCCTGCCGGCATGGGCTTCACCCATCCAATAGCCCAAGGTGACGAACTGGGCGGCGCGGCGGCGGATATTGGACAGGGTGATGCCCCCTACCAGCACACCGCCCTCGAACAGGAAAAAGGAATAATCGCTCCCCTCCTCCGCCTCCTGCCGGGCGCGGCGTACCCGCAGAGCGAAGACGCGGCGGCTGAGATCGGCCTCGGTCCAGCGCGGCTCGAAGGGGCGGAGAAATTCGCGGCTGGCGCTGCGCAGGGCGTACCAATCGGCATAATCGGCCATCTGCGGCAGGCGCAGCAGCAGGCCCGAGCCTTGCAGGGCAATCAGCGGTGCCGGGGAAGACCAGGGCCAGAGCATGCCTAGCGCTTCAACATATCGCCTATGGCCCCGATATCGGCCAGCTTGCCGATGGGCCCGATGCCAGCCAGCGTCGGGGTGCCGGAGGTGAAAATCTGCTCGGCCACCTCCTGGACGCGCTGGGCCGTGATGCGGTTGATGCGCTCCACCGTTTCGGCCATGGGGATGGGGCGCCCCCACAGGATCTGCTGGCGCGCCAGCTGGCCGGCGCGGGCGGAGGGGCTTTCGAGCGACATGAGCAGGCCCGCACGAATCTGGTTGCGCACCCGCACCACTTCCTCGTCGGTAATGGTCTGGGTGGCGCGCTTGAGCTCGTCCAGCACCACCGGCACGAGATCGGACACTTCGTCCTCCCCCGTCGCCGCGGCGACGCCGAACACGCCGCTATCGGCAAAGGCCCAGTGGAAGGAATAAACCGAATAACACAGGCCGCGCTTTTCGCGGATTTCCTGGAAGAGCCGCGAACTCATGCCCCCGCCCAGAATGGAGGCCAGCACCTGGGCGGCGTAGAAGCCGTCGGAATTATAGGCGCGGCCCTCGAAACCGATGACGATATGGGCCTGTTCGTGATCGGACAGTAGCCGCTCCTCGCCGCCCTGATATTCGGCCCGCTGCGGCGCGGGAGCGCCATTGGGCTTGAGATCGGCAAAGCGCTGGCGCGCCACTTCGACCAGTCCGTCATGATCGACATTGCCGGCCGCGGCCATGACCATATGGTCGCCCACATAATTGCGGCTCATATATTTGCGGATGGTGTCGGCGGAAAAATCGCGCACCGAATCCACCGTGCCCAGAATGGTGCGGCCGATGGGCTGGGTGGGGAAGGCCGCCTCCTGGAAGAGGTCGAACACATGGTCGTCGGGATTGTCGCGCGCCGCGCCGATCTCCTGGACGATGACCTGTTTTTCACGGGTTAGCTCGTCTTCCTCGAACAGGGAATTCTGCAGGATGTCGGAGAGGATGTCGGCCGCCAGCACCACATCGTCCTTGAGCACACGGGCGAAATAGCCGGTATGCTCGATGGAGGTGGCCGCGTTGAGGTCACCCCCGACATTCTCGATAGCCTCGGCGATCTGCAGGGCCGTGCGCGATCTTGTGCCCTTGAAGGCCATATGCTCGAGCAGATGGGAAATGCCATGTTCGGCCTTGCGCTCGCTGCGCGCGCCCGCCTTTACCCAGACACCGAGCGATGCGCTTTCCAGATGCGGCATGTCATCGGTCAGCACCACCATGCCATTGTCGAGGGTCGTCGATTGAACGCTCACGCGAGGCTCCTTCACAGGCCTGGCGGTCGAGCGACCACGAGGCCCTCGATTCGTCAGGCAGCGCGCGTGCGCGCTGCAATGAAGTCTTCGACCGCCTTCTGGTCGTTGGCAAGGACGCTGAGGCGTTCCTCGCGCTGGTAGAGATCGGCCAGCCAGCCCGGCAATGCCGGGTCGATGCCCGAGGCCTCTTTCACCGCCACCGGGAACTTGGCCGGGTGGGCGGTGGACAAGGTCACCATGGGCGTTGCGCCCAGATGCGCCTGGGCCACATGCACGCCCACGGCGGTATGCGGATCGAGCAGGTAACCCGAGGCAGAAAATGTCGCGGCAATGGTGGCGCGCGTGGCGCTCTCGTCGGTAGTGCCGGCGGCAAAGTCGCGCCGAATGGCGGCGAGCGCCGCTTCGGGCAGGGCAAAGCCACCCGACTGCCTGAGGCCATCCATCATGGCCCGCACGGCGCCGGCGTCGCGCCCGGCGCTCTCGAACAGCAGGCGCTCGAAATTGGACGAAATCTGGATATCCATGGACGGGCTGATGGTGGGCTCGACCCCGGCCATTTCATAGCGGCCAGTATCCAGCGTGCGGCGCAGGATGTCGTTGGCATTGGTGGCGATCACCAGCTTTTCCACCGGCAGGCCCATGGCGCGGGCGCAATAGCCGGCGAAGATGTCGCCGAAATTGCCGGTCGGCACGGTGAAGCTCACCTTGCGATGGGGACTGCCCAGCGAGACGGCGGCGACGAAGTAATAAACGATCTGCGCGACAATGCGGCCCCAGTTGATGGAGTTGACGCCGGAGAGGCGGACCCGGTCGCGGAAGCCATGGTTGTTGAACATCGCCTTGACGATGTTCTGGCAGTCGTCAAACGTACCCTGGAGCGCGATATTGTGGACATTGGCATCGAGCACCGTGCTCATCTGCAGGCGCTGCACGGCCGAGGTGCGCCCCTCGGGATGCAGGATGAAGATGTCGGTGGTGTCGCGGCCACGGAAGGCCTCGATGGCAGCCGAGCCGGTATCGCCCGAGGTGGCGCCGACGATGGTGGCCTTGAGCCCCCTCTCGCCCAGGATATGGTCCACGATCCGGCTGAGGAACTGCATGGCCACATCCTTGAAGGCCAGGGTCGGCCCATGGAACAGCTCGAGCAGGAAATGATTGGGCGCCAGCTCGACCAGCGGCGTCACCGAAGGGTGGCGGAAGCCGGCATAGGCTTCGTCGAGAATGGCCCTGAGCGTGGCGAGGGCAATGTCGTCACCGGTGAAGCGGCTGATGATGGCATAGGCCACATCGGCATAGGGCTTGCCGGCAAAGCCGGCGATTTCTTCCGCCTCGATGCGGGGCCAGCTTTTCGGCACATAGAGGCCGCCATCGGCCGCCAGGCCGGCCAGAACCGCGTCAGAAAAGTTGAGCACGGGCGCCTGGCCCCGTGTGGAGACGAACTGCATTCTGGGGAAGTGCCCTTTTAGAATTGGTGCAAACTAGTCAAACGAGGCGCGGACCGCAAGTTCAGCCATCGTTGCGGCTGCCGGCGAACTGGCGCCGCCCCCAGAAGGCCAGCATCACCACGGCCACGATGGCAAAGCCATACCAGGTGACGGCATAGCCCAGATGGTTGTTGGGAAACTCCAGGACCGTCTCGCCGCCTTGTGGCAATTCGCCCGGCGCGCCCGCCGGCATATCGATGAAGAAGGGCGCTATGGGCGCCATGGCGGGGTCGATCATGGCCGCGAGGCGCTGCGGGTCGCGCACCCATTCGATCCGGTCCGAGGTGTTGGGTTCGGGCGTCATGAAGCCGGCATGCTCGCCCGCGCGCAGCAATCCATCGATGGTCACCAGCGCGTCGCCTCCTTCGCCATCGGTGACGGCGGCCTCCTGGAAAGCCTGGGGAATGAAGCCGCGATTGACGAAAACCGTGCCGCCATCGACCAGGGCGAAAGGCGTCATCACCCAATAGCCGGGGCCGGAGGCGATGCCGCGCGCATTGGAAAGATTGGTGAAGACGGTGAGGGTCTGGTTGTAGCGGAAGCGGCCGGTCAGCGTCACCGGCTGGAAGACCAGCGCATCACTGTCCAGATGCTCCCATTCGGCCACGGGCGGAACGGGAATGGCGGCGGAATGGATGCGCTGCTCGACGGCGGCGATCAGGGCTTCCTTTTCGCCCAGGCGCTGCATCTGCCAATTGCCGAGCCAGACGCAGAGGCCGGCCAGCGCCAGCATCAGACCGATGAAAACCCAGCTCATGATCGGCCGGGCGCCAGACGTGCTCATATTGGTTTCATCCCGTAGCGCCGGACGCCGGGGTCTATCCAGCCGTCCAGACGGATCGGGGCGCAGCTTGCGGCTGCGCCCCGTAAATACATGCCCGGGCTGTCCCTAGTGGCTGATCGCCACGCCCCAGCTGCCCCACACATAGATGGAGGCGAAGAGGAAGAGCCAGACCACGTCCACGAAGTGCCAGTACCAGGCGGCCATCTCGAAGCCGAGATGGCGCTCGGGCGTGAAGTCGCCGCGAATGGCGCGGATCAGGCAGACGGTGAGGAAGATGGTGCCCACCAGGACGTGGAAACCATGCAGGCCCGTGGCCATGAAGAAGGTGGCGCCATAGAGATTGCCGGCGAAGGTGAAGCCCGCCTCGCTATATTCGATGGCCTGCACGCAGGTGAACACCGCGCCCAGCAGGACCGTCAGCACCAGGCCCCATTTGAGGCCTTCCCGGTCGTTCTCCAGCAGGGCGTGGTGCGCCCAGGTCACCGTGGTGCCGGAGGTGAGCAGCAGAAGCGTGTTGAACAGCGGCAGGTGGAACGGGTCGAACAGTTCGACGCCGGTCGGCGGCCAATGTCCGCCGGTGGCGGCGACGCGCGCATATTGCTCGATGTCGTCGAAGCGGAAGAAGCCGTCGAAATAGGCCCAGAAGAAGGCCACGAACAGCATCACTTCCGAGGTGATGAACAGCATCATGCCATAACGGTGATGCAGTTGCACGACGGGGGTGTGGTCGACGCCGTTATTGGCTTCCTTCACCACGTCGCTCCACCACGCATACATGGTGTAGAGCACGCCGGCGAGGCCGATGGCAAAGACCCAGGGGGTCCAGTGGTGCATCCAGAAGATGGCACCCAAGGCGAAGACAAGCACCGAAACCGACATGACAAACGGCCATGGGCTCGGTTCCACCATATGATAGTCGTGGTTCTTGGCTATGCCAGCCATGGTCAGCTTCCCCCGTTGTCTGAAGCGTAGAAGGTATAAGAGAGGGTAATCTCTTTGATGGTGGCGAGCTCGTGGTTTTTGTCGAGCTCGGGATCGATGAAGAACACGATGGGCATCTCGACGGTTTCGCCGGGCTGCAGGGTCTGCTCGGTGAAGCAGAAGCATTCCATCTTGTTGAAATAGACGCCCGCCTTTTCCGGCGAGACGTTGAACACGGCCATGCCGGTGAGCGTCTTGTCGGAATTGTTGGTTGCCACGTAATGGACCGTATCGACCGCGCCGATATTGTCGGTAATGGCCGAGGCGGCCTTGACCGTCCAGGACAGGTCATTGGCGACGTTGGAGTCGAACTGCACCGTCATCTGGCGGTCGATCACGCCGCGCGGCGCCTCGGTGGCGAGCTGCGGCGTGCCGCCAAAGCCGGTGACCTGGCAGAAAAGCTGGTAGAGCGGCACCGCGGCATAGGCCAGGCCCACCATGCTGGCGACGAGGCAGAGGCCGATCACCGCCACGCGGCGATTGCGCCGGGCAACGAGCGGCTCGGGGCTGGAATGGGTTGCGTCCACCATCACAAGGCCCGATCGAAGATAGCCGGACCCATCTTGACGATGGTCAGCATGTAGAAGGTGATAGTGAAGAGCGCCAAAGCGATGCCCAGGGCGATCGAGCGGCGCCGGCGGGTCTTGGCGCGGGCAGCGGCGACTTCGCGGCTCTCGGGCTTGACCTCGTGGATTTCGTCGGGCGCGCTCACGACACCAGCCCTCCGAACCGGTTCAGCAGATGATCGGTCATGAAGGCGAGGAAGACGATGAACAGATAGCTCAGTGAATAGTTGAACACCACACGGGCCGCCTTGCGCATGGCGACATCCTCGCGGGTGCGCAGCAGACGCCAGGCCAGGAGGCTGAAGGACGCGCCGGTCACCATCGCCACGAAGGTATAGACCCAGCCGGCAAAGCCGAACACGGAAGGCAGCAGCGAGGCCACGGCCAGCACCAGGGTATAGGCGAAGATCTGCACCTTGGTGGAGTCGTTGCCCGCGACATTGGGCATCATCGGCACGCCGGCCGCGCCATAGTCGGACTGCTTGTAGAGCGCCAGGGCCCAGAAATGCGGCGGCGTCCACAGGAAGATGATGAGGAAGAGCACCACGCTTTCAAAGGAGATGCCGCCGGTCACCGCGGCCCAGCCGACCACGGGGGGAAAAGCGCCGGCCGCGCCGCCGATGACGATGTTCTGCGGCGTCGAGCGCTTGAGCCACATCGTGTAGATGACGGCATAAAAGAAGATCGTGAAGGCCAACAGGCCCGCCGCCACCCAATTGGTGGCGAGGCCCAGCAGCATCACCGACAGGGCCGAGAGCACCAGCCCGAAGGTCAGCGCCTGCTCGCGGGTGATACGCCCGGCCGGAATGGGGCGATTGACCGTGCGGCTCATGATGGCGTCGATGTCGCTGTCATACCACATGTTGAGCGCACCGGACGCCCCTGCCCCGATGGCGATGCAGACGATGGCGATGACGCCGATCAGCGGGTTGATGCCGCCGGGCGCCACGACGAGGCCGACAATGGCGGTGAACACGACCAGTTGCATGACGCTCGGCTTCAGCAGCGCGATGTAATCCTCCACGCGCGCTTCGCCGGTCATGCCGGTCAGGTTCCTGCTGTCGTCGATGAAAGCCACGGGCCTTGCCTTCTGGGTCTTTGGAAGCGGGCCGCGCGAACGCGGCCCGGTCTGTTTAGTGTGCGTTGGCGGAGTCGATCCGCGGCAGCGTCGAGAACTGGTGGAACGGCGGCGGGCTGCTCAGCGTCCATTCCAGCGTGGTCGCGCCGACGCCCCACGGGTTGTCACCGGCCGGGCGCTTCTTCCGGACGGCTTCCCAGGTGGCATAGAAGAAGATCACCATGGCCACGAAGGTGATGTAGTAGCCGATCGAGGAGATGCGGTTCCAGAAGGCGAACGCGTCGGGATAGTCGATATAGCGGCGCGGCATGCCGGCGAGGCCGAGGAAGTGCTGCGGGAAGAAGATCAGGTTCACACCGATGAACATGGTCCAGAAATGCAGCTTGGCCAGGGTATCGTTGTACATGTAGCCGAACATCTTCGGGAACCAGTAATACCAGCCGGCGAACAGCGAGAACACCGCGCCCAGCGACAGCACGTAATGGAAGTGCGCCACCACGTAATAGGTGTCGTGCAGCGAGCGGTCGGCGCCGGCATTGGCCAGAACAACGCCGGTCACGCCACCGACGGTGAACAGGAAGATGAAGCCGACGGCCCAGAGCATGGGAGCCTTGAAGCTGATGGAGCCGCCCCACATGGTGGCGATCCAGCTGAAGATCTTGATGCCGGTGGGCACGGCGATGACCATGGTGGCAACGGCGAAATAGCGCTGCACGTCCAGGCTCAGGCCGGTGGTGAACATGTGGTGCGCCCACACGACGAAGCCGACGAAGCCGATCGCCACCATGGCATAGGCCATGGCCATGTAGCCGAAGATGGGCTTGCGGCTGAAGGTGGAGACGATGTGGCTAATCATGCCGAAGCCGGGCAGGATCATGATGTAAACTTCAGGGTGCCCGAAGAACCAGAACAGATGCTGGAACAGCACCGGGTCGCCCCCTTCGGACGGCCGGAAGAAGGCGGTGCCGAAATTACGGTCGGTCAGCAGCATGGTGATACCGCCAGCCAGAACGGGCAGCGACACCAGCAGCAGGAAGGCGGTGACCAGCACGGACCAGGCGAAAAGCGGCATCTTGTGCAGCGTCATGCCCGGGGCGCGCATATTGAAGATGGTGGTGATGAGGTTGATCGAGCCGAGGATGGAGCTGATGCCCGCGATATGCAGGGACAGGATCACGAAATCCATGGCCGGGCCGGGGTGGCCCGAGGTGGAAAGGGGCGGATAGACCGTCCAGCCACCGCCGAAACCGAGCGCCTGGGGACCGGTGCCCTCGAAGAAGAGCGACAGGACCAGGAGGATGAAGGCGGGCGGCAACAGCCAGAAGGCGATATTGTTGATGCGCGGAAAGGCCGTATCGGGCGCGCCGATCATCAGCGGCGTGAAATAGTTGGCAAAGCCGCCCATGGTCGCCGGCATCACCGCGAAGAAGATCATGATGAGGGCGTGGGCGCTGGTGAACACATTGTACATGTGCTTGCCCGCGTCAAGCGCCTCGCCGCCTTCCACGCCATAGGCCATGGCCGCAAGGCCGTGGAAAATCTGGATGCCGGGCTCCTGCAGCTCCATGCGCATGAAGCCCGAGAGGATGCCGCCGATGACGCCGGCCGCGATGGAAAAGAACAAATACATCAGGCCGATGTCTTTGTGGTTGGTCGAGAAGACCCAGCGACGCCAGCCCGTCGGCGTATGAGCGTCGGCATGGTGGTCGTGACCTGTCGCGTGGGCTTCGAGGTGAGCGATGTCTGCCATTTTTATATCCCCTGACCCGAGTTCTTACTGCACTGCCGCGAGCGTGGCATTGCCGGCGGCATAGTCGCCGGCCTTGTAGGCCGCCATATAGGTGGCGAATTCATCCTTGGTCACGACGCGGACCGCGATGGGCATGAAGGCGTGATCCTTGCCGCAAAGCTCGGAGCACTGGCCGTAATAGATGCCGGTCTCGCGCACGTTGAACCAGGTTTCGTTGAGACGTCCGGGCACGGCGTCGATCTTGACGCCGAAGGACGGGACGGCGAAGGCGTGGATCACCCCGATCGGATCGGCGGTCACCAGCAGGCGCACGGTGGTGTTGACCGGAACGACCAGCTCGTTATCGACCGCCAGAAGGCGCGGCTGACCGGGCTTGGTCGCCAGGCGCTCATCTTCCTGCAGCATAAGCTGGGTGAAGCCGACCTCGTCCTCGACATATTCATAATCCCAATACCACTGCTGGCCGGTGGCCTTGATGGTGAGTTCGGGCGCCGGAACCTCGACTTCGCCGAAGGAGAAGATGTTGGAGCCCAGATATTTGCGCTGGCCATCGGGAACCACCAGCTGGTCGGTCAGCACGCCGAAGGACGGAATGGCGATGAGGATCAGCAGGAGGATGGGCGCGACGGTCCAGAGGATTTCGACCAGGGTGTTGTGGGTGAAGCCGGCCGGGGTCGGATTGGCCTTGGCATTGAAGCGCACCGCCACCACGACCAGCAGCACGAGCACCAGGATCACGATGAAGGAGATGGCCCACATCAGCGGCCCGTCGTGGAAGGCCACGATGGAATCCATGATCGGCGTGACGGGAGGCTGGAGATGGAACTGACCAGGCACGGGATGGCCCGCCGTTCCGCCGCCGAATTGATCCTGCGCCGAGGCCAGAGCCGGGGCCAGAGCCACTGCGGCTGCAGAAAGCGCCCCCATCTTTCTCAAGAACTGCCCGGTCACTCAAACCCCCTGTCGACTGCAATTGGTGCATCCGCACCGGGATTGAGGGGGACTTATAGCGGCATAGCAAACGCCACCCCGACTCAACCTCGGAGCGCAAAACTCTTCTTTGAGCTAAATCACATTGGGAACAGCAAGTCCATCGCGGCGCACGGAACCAACTGCGTCAAATTGCGCCTCGACAATTCCGAAACCGCCTCACCCCTGCCGCAGTCGGACCCGCATAAATCCCCCCTTGAGGGGCCTTCGGTTGACTTGACCGACAGCCTGTCGGAAACAGATTTTCCCTCGCGCCCGGCGCGATTCGCGGGAGATTACAGAGTGAAGGCAATCCTGAAACACAGCCTTGCCGGCCTTGCCCTGGCGGCGAGCCTGGTGGCCGCCCCCAGCTTCGCGCAGGGTGTGGTGCGCGCCCAGTATGGCGACTGGCAGATGAGTTGCGACACTCCGCCCGGCGCCAGCTTCGAGCAATGCGCCATCATCCAGAACGTCATGGCCGAGGACCAGCCCAATGTGGGCCTGTCGGTAATCGTGCTGCGCACCGCCGACCGCGAGGCGCGCCTGCTGCGCGTCTTGGCGCCGCTGGGCGTGCTGCTGCCCAACGGGCTGGGGCTCAATGTGGACGGCCAGGACATGGGGCGCGTCGCCTTCGTGCGCTGCCTGCCCAATGGATGCGTGGCCGAAGTGGTGCTCGACGACAGCCTGATCGAGACGCTTTCCAATGGCACCAATGCCATTTTCGTCGTCTTCAAAACCCCCGAGGAGGGTATCGGCATCCCGGTGTCGCTCAACGGGTTCAAGGACGGTTTCGCCCAGCTTCCCTGAGGAGGCCCTGCCGGTGGAAGAACGCCGCGCCCATATTCGCCTGCGCACCCTCAAGGGGGCGCGCATCGCCATCAACGACCACCGCTCCACCTTTCAATGCACGGTGCGCAATCTCTCGGCCGGCGGCGCCTTGCTGCGGGTGGCCAGCGTCGTGGGTATTCCCGACAGCTTCGATCTGGTGATGGATGACGGGCGGGAATTCGCGTGCACCGCCGTGTGGCGCAGCGCCACGGAAATCGGCGTCAGCTTTTCCCCAGCACAATAAAAAAGCCGGACAAGCGCAGGGCGCCGGTCCGGCAAGTCATCAGGAAACGGGAACGGTGGCAAAACCGACCCGGAGATGGCGCGAACATTCCGAAGGCGCCGCGCCAACTTAGTGGCGCCGGCCCGCGGCCGGCGCGAACTCAAAGCCGGGCGCTGCTGGCCCGGGCGCCATGCAGCAGCCGGCCGGACTGCGCCGGGGCCTGCAAGGCGGCATGGATGTCGCGGCGGCTGATGCCCATGTCGCGCAGATGGGAATTGTCGAGGTCGAGCAGCGCCTTGAGGGCCGCGCGGCGATCATGGGCTTTGCGCGCCGCAGCCAGCCAACGCGTCAGGGCACGGATGGGATGGGCGGGCGCGGCGGCCGTAAACGGTCGCTCGCCGGACAGCGAGAGAGCCATGATAGTCTCCAAAAATGTGGTTTTGCCGAAGGGAGGCCGGCAGGACGGCGCAGTAGCCACTGCACCAATATGGCGACCATAGCGCTCTGGACTTCCATTCGTCCAACAAATAGATTTCATTTCTTCCATCAATCCTTGTGATGAACGGTCGTCATGGCGGCTCCCCTCGATCTGGATCAGCTTCAAAGCTTCTGCGCCATTGCCGATTGCGGCAGCTTCACCGAGGCGGCGCGGCGGGTGAACAAGACGCAGTCCGCCGTTTCCATGCAGATCAAGCGGCTGGAGGAGCGGCTGGGGCATACCCTGCTCACCCGCGACGGGCGCAGCGTGGCGCTGACGCGCCATGGCGAGGCGCTTTATGCGCGGGCTCGCAAGATGCTGCGCACCAATGCGGAAATCCTCGATCATTTTTCGGAAGGGGACCTCGCCGGCTCCATCCGCTTCGGCGTGCCCGACGATTATGCTGTGCGCCTCCTGCCGGTCATCCTGTCCAGCTTCCAGCGCACCCATCCCCGCATCGCGGTGGATGTGTCCTGCATGGCCTCCGAGCATCTTCTCGAAGGCATGCGTTCGGGGCGATATGATCTCATCGTCTTCACCCAGGGCACCGAGCAGAATTACGGCGAACTGTTCCGCACCGAGAAAATGTTCTGGGTGGCCAGCCATGGCGGGCGGGCGCTGGCCAGCGATCCGCTGGCGATCGCCTGCGGGCCGCAATATTGCATCTGGCGCAAGGGCGCCATGGAGGCGCTGGACCGGGCCGGACGCGATTATCGCATCGCCTATACGTCCTCCAACGCCACGGCGATCTCGAGCGCGGTGCTGTCTGACCTCGCGGTGGGCTTCCTGCCCGAAAGCGCCATGCAGCCGGGCATGCGGGTAGCCGGCGAGGAGGCAGGTCTGCCGCGCCTCGCCGATGCGCAGATCGCGCTGATGCGCGCCAGCCACGCCTATGGCGGCATTTACGACGCGCTGGCCAACCATATCGTGCAGTCCATGGGCAATCTGGACGCGCCGCGCCAGCCCGAGGCCGCCGAATAGGAGCCGGTCTTGACCTTGGCGGCGCGATGACGCACCAGAAGCCATGTCCGATATCTTGTCCAACGCCGCCGAATTCACCGTCAGCGAGATCGCCCAGGCGGTCAAACGCACTGTGGAAGACGAGTTCGGCCATGTGCGGGTGCGCGGCGAAATCTCGGGCTATCGCGGCCAGCATTCCTCTGGCCACGCCTATTTCACCCTTAAGGACGAGAATGCCTCCATCGACGCGGTGGTGTGGAAGGGCAATTTTGCCCGGCTGACCTTCAAGCCCGAGGAAGGGCTGGAGGTGATCGCCACCGGGCGGTTGACCACCTATCCGCGCTCGTCCAAATACCAGATCGTCATCGACAATATCGAGCCGGCGGGCGCCGGGGCGCTGATGGCGCTGCTGGAAGAGCGGCGCAGGAAGCTCCTGGCCGAGGGGCTGTTCGCGCGGGAGCGCAAGAAGCCCCTGCCCTATCTGCCGCGCGTCATCGGGGTGGTCACTTCCCCCACCGGCGCGGTCATCCGCGACATCCTGCACCGGCTGGCCGACCGCTTTCCCAGCCATGTGCTGGTCTGGCCGGTGCGGGTGCAGGGGGAAACCTGCGCGCCCGAAGTGGTCAACGCCATCGAGGGCTTCAACGCCATGCCGGCCGATGGACCGATTCCCCGGCCCGACCTGCTGATCGTGGCGCGCGGGGGCGGCTCCATCGAGGATCTCTGGGGGTTCAATGAGGAAGCGGTGGTGCGGGCGGTGGCCGCCAGCGCCATTCCGATCATTTCGGCGGTGGGGCATGAGACCGATACCACGCTGATCGACTATGCCTCGGACATGCGCGCCCCTACCCCGACCGCCGCCGCCGAGGCGGCCGTGCCGGTGCGGGCCGAGCTTGTGGGTTATGTCGACGATCTTGGCGCGCGCCAGAGGCAGGCGGCGCGGCGGCTGACGGGCAGCGCCCGCGACCGGCTGCGGGCGGCCAGCGCCGGCCTGCCCCGCCCCGCCGACCTGGTGGCGACGCAACGCCAGCGGCTCGACCACGCGGCCAGCAATCTTTTCGCCGGGCTGCGCCATTCGGTGCAGGAGCGGCGCATGGGGTTTTCGCGCAGCGAAAGCCGGCTCAGCCCGCGGGTCCTGGTGGTCCAAAGCCAGGAGGCGGCCGAGCGGTTGCGCAACCTGTCGCGCCGGGCCGAGGCCGGCTTGCGCCAGAGCGTCGAGCGCGCCCGGCTCACCCACGATCCGCGCGCCGGGCGGCTGGCGGCAGCGGCGCGCTTGCTGGTCGAGCGCAAGCGGGCGCAGTTGCAGGCCATCGGCCCCAAGCTGTCGCCGGGAGCGCTGCGGGCCGAATTGCGGCAAGGACGGACGCGGCTGGAGCCGGTCGCGGCACGGCTGCGTGGCGGCATCGGCCTCGCCCTGGGCGAGCGCCGCGCTGCTTTGACGCAGGCGGGCAAGCTCCTCGCCTCGCTGAGCTATCGCAATGTGCTGGCGCGGGGCTATGCGGTCATCAAGGATGCCGAGGGAAAGCTGGTGAACCAGCGGCAGGGCCTGCTGCCGGGCGACAGCGTGGCCATCGAATTCGCCGATGGCGCGGTGGGCGCAACGATTGCGGGCAGCCCGGCCATAAAGAAGAAACCACGTCCACAGCCGGATGGGGACGGGCAGGAAACCCTCTTTTGATCGGCCCTGTTGCGGGCTATACCGGGGCCAGGCGCTGAAGGACGATCTCTCATGAACATCTTCGACAAGGGATTTTCGCCCACCGAAGCGGTGCTCCGCTATGGCGATGGCGAATATGACGTGCTCAAGCCGGGCAGCTTCGTGCGCTGCGCCATCACCCAGAAGCCCATTCCGCTCGATGAACTGTTCTATTGGAGCGTGGACCGGCAGGAGGCCTATGCCGACGCCGTGGCGGCGCATACCGCCTTCGAACGCTTCGGACGCGGAGCCTGAGCGTGGTGGCCGAAGGGGCGGGCCGCCGGCGCTTTCTGTTCATTTCCAATGGTCACGGCGAGGACTGGATCGGCGCCGCCATCGTGGCGCAACTGCCGGCCGGTATCGCGGTGGAAGCCTATCCGATGATCGGGGCCGGCAGCGCCTATGCCGGGGTGTGCCCGATCGTGGGGCCGCGCGCCAGCCTGCGCTCGGGCGGCTCGCGCACGGCCAGGGGCTCGCTGCGCGACGACCTGGCCGGAGGCGGGCTGGGCACCATTCCGCCGGCGCTGCAATTCCTGCGGCGCATCCGCGGCTATTATGACGAGGTGGTGGTGATCGGCGATATGGTGGGCGTCATCGCCGCCTATGTCACGGGCCACCGCAACCTCTTCTATGTCGATTGCTACAAGACCGGCTATGCGCGGCTCTATTCGGCGCTGGAGAAATGGGTGATCCGGCAAAGCTGCGACAGGGTCATCTCCCGCCACCAGAACCTGGCCGACATGCTGGTCAAGCTCGGCGTCGACGCCCGCTGCGGGGGCAATATCATGATGGACACCATCCCCTATGGCGATTACGACGCCGCCGCACGCCGCAACCGGCCGCAGGCGGTGACGCTGCTGCCGGGCAGCCGGGGGCCGACCAGCGATAATTTCGCCCTGCAGGTGCAGGCGCTGCGCCGCCTGCCGGCGGAGCTGATGCCCGACATCTTCGTGGCCGTGGCCGGCGAGGTGGACGTCAACGAGCTGGCGCGCCGCAGCGGGCTCAGCCGCAGCCCGCTGCTGAGCTCGGAGCGGGCCGATTTGGGCGTATTGGTGGACGAGCAACTGACCATCCACATGGCGCGAGGCGGCGCCATGGGCAATCTCCTGGCGGCCTCGGACCTGGTGCTGTCGCAGGCGGGTACGGCGACAACGCAAGCCCTGGGGATGGGCCGGCCCAGCATCACCTTCGTCAGCTCCGCCGACCGGCGCTCGCGCTTCGAGGCCGAGCAGCGCTATTTCGGCGAGGCGCGGGTGGAAACCCCGGCGAGCGCGGAAGGCATCGGGGCAGCGCTCGAGCGCCTGCTGGCCGATCCGGCCGAGCGGCAGCGCCTGGCCGAAATCGGCCAGGCCCGCGTGGGCGGGCCGGGCGCCCTGCAAACCATTCTCTCGGCCCTGGCCGAACGGCACCCGGCGGAAATAGCTTAGAGCCCGCTTACGCTTCGGGCTCGAGCAGGCGATGCAGGTGGACGATGAAATAGCGCGTCTGGGCGCTGTCCACGGTCATCTGTGCCTTCTGCTTCCAGGCGGCATAGGCGGTGGCGTAATTGGGATAGAGGCCGACGATATCGACCTTGTCGAGATCGGCGAAGGTCACCCCTTCGATGCTGGAAAGCTCGCCGCCGATTACCAGATGCAGCAATTGCTTGGTGGGGTCTTCATTAGCCATTGGTCATGTCCGTTCTTGAAGGAATGATCGGGGAAGGCGCGCTGCCGTCTTCGGCGGGACAGCCATAGACCTTGATGAGCGCGGCATGAACGAGGGGTTGTAAGCTCATGTCGCTCAGGGCGGCAAGGGCCCCATGGCGCACCTCGGCCCGGTTGAAGCGCGGAAAGCCGGCGCAGACATCGGCAAAGCCGATGCCAGCCTCATCGAGAATGACGGCGGCGGCTGCAATGTCCCAATCCTGGCTGCCGCGCCGGGCGACGGCGGCATCGAGCCGGCCGGTGGCCACCTGCACCAGCCGATAGGCCAGCGAGGGATAGGCCGGGCCGCGCGTATAATGCAGGCCCGCCGCCTGCATTTCCTGATGCACGGCGCCGGGGGCGGGAATGAGCGGGGCGGCGCCGGCGCGGCGGCTGCGGCGCAGGGGCTTGCCGTTAAGGCGCGCGCCCCCGCCCTTTTCAGCTTCGTAAAGCTCGTCGCGCGCCGGGGCATAGACAACGCCGGCGACGGGCACGCCGTTCTCGACCACGGCGAGCGAAAGGGTCCAGCTATCCTCGCCGCGCAGGAAGCCCCGCGTGCCATCGATGGGATCGATGATGAAGACGCGCTCGCAATCGAGCCGATGGGCATTGTCGGCGGTCTCCTCGCTGAGCCAGCCATAGTCCGGCCGGGCGGCGAGCAGAGTCTGGGCGAGGTAGTTGTCGACGACGATATCGGCCTCGCTCACCGGGGAGGCATTGTCCTTTTGCCAACTGCGCACGTCGCGGCGGAAAAAGCCGCAGGCAAGGATGCCGGCAGCCACCGCGGCGGAGCGGAGCAGTTCGAGATCGTCGCTATAGCTGGTGGCGGGCGCGGGCATTGCCGCGCCTTTTATGCCTGCGGCCGGGCTTGGGCAAGGGGAGCGGGCGCATGGCCCGGTTGCAGGCGGACAGGACAGCGTTAACGGGGATTTTCCGCGTGAAGTTAACCGGCTCCTACTGTGTGCAAGACACCGCTAACCCTCTCGGAAAACAAGATAAACTTAACCGAACCGATTAAGGGGGCGGGTAAGGGGACGCGCTATGTTGGCCTCATAAAGGGAGCGCCAAAAACAAGCTCTCGAAGTTGACAGGAAGGCGAATTCAAATGGTTCACGGTGTTGCGATGGAAGGGACTTCGGTCGTGCTCGCATTCGGCCGGCCCGCGGTGGCGGAACGCCGCTTCGTGGCGGCCAACGACAATGGTCCGCGCGACCCGGTCAAAACCGTCACCCTGCGCCGCATGCTCGAACAGAGCGGGGTCGCCATCAAGATCAAGGTGCCCGTCACCGAATTCATCGGCGTGGCCGTAGCCACGAGGATAAGTGAAGAGGGCGTGCTCACCAGCTCCATCGAACTGGTCCATTCCGACCCCGAACTCAATTATCGCGTGTTCGAGGAAGAAGGGAACCAGAACGTCGTGGCCGAGTGGCAGAACTGGGGCAAGAAGCTGCGCCTGCCGCTCTATATCAAGGCCGGCGATGGCGCCTACATGCCCTATGGCCAGCAGGTCGACGGCGTGATGCTGGGCCAGTCGGCCGGTCGCCGCAAGCTGGTGGCCGAAGCCAATCGCCGCCCGCGCTTCCTCAACCGCCGCAAGCCGGGCCAGCCCGACGCCTCATAAATCTCCTCTGCCTCCAAAGCACGCCTTCAAGGGTTGACCGGTGGTGCGGTCGGCCCTTTTGGCGTTTTTAGGGGTCGACCGATGCGGTCAAGAATAGCGGAGGCTGGAGGGGGTGGGGATAAGTCTCCCCATTCGGGTGTCATCCCGGCCTTGAGCCGGGATCCATTCTGAGATGGTTCCGGCGGCGCAACATCAGGATGGGCCCCGGCTCGAGGCCGGGGCGACATCGTGCAGGGGGAGAGCCCTACCACACCCAATCGGCCAGGAAAGCCAGGGTGAGGACGATGCCGACATAGCGGTTGGACCAGAAGCGGAGCCAGGGATTGCCGGGCTTTTCGGCGTCGACCGTCTGCACCTGCCAGACGAGGATGCCGGCGGCGATGAGGGAGAGAAGGGCGAAGACGATGCCGGCGCCGGCAATGGTAGCGGCGGCCAGCCAGAGGATGTAGGCGAGAGCATAAAAGCCGGCCACGATGGGGCGCGTATTGGCGCCGAACAGGCGGGCGGTGGATTTGACGCCGATCAGCGCATCGTCCTCGATGTCCTGGAGGGCATAGAGCGTGTCGTAGCCGATGACCCACAAAATGGTGCCGGCATAGAGCAGCAGGGCCGGCAAGGCGAGGCCGCCGGTCTGCGAAGTCCAGCCCAGCAGCGCGCCATAGGAGAAGGCGAGGCCGAGAAAAGCCTGCGGCCACCAGGTGATGCGCTTCATGAAGGGATAGATGGCGACCAGCACCAGCGAGGCGACGCCGGCCCAGACGGTGAAGCGGTTGAACTGGAACAGCACCAGCGCCCCCAGAAGGGCCTGAACCACCAGGAAAGCCAGGGCCTGGCGGGCGGTGACCTGGCCGGCAGGAATGGGGCGCAGGCGGGTGCGCGCCACCTTCATGTCGATATCGCGGTCGACAATATCGTTGAAGGTGCAGCCGGCGCCGCGCATGAGAATCGCGCCGACGAGCATGAGCACGGCGGCCCACCAGTCGAAGCCCTGTTCGGGATGGGCGACGGCGGCCAGCCCCAGGCTCCAGGCGCAGGGCCAGTAGAGCAGCCAGAAGCCGATGGGCCGGTCCCAGCGCGCCAGGCGCGCATAGGGCTTGAGCCAGGGCGGCGCAAAGCGATCGACCCAATTGCCCGACTGGGCATCGGCAACGGCGGCAGAACCGGGCTGGTCTTGAGTCATGGGGACTTCCTTGCGTTTTCCTTCGGATCGGAACCGGGGCGCATGAGGTCTACTGCGTTCGCCGGGTTTAGAGTAGACCTCAAGGCGACGTTCTCCGATGGTTAGCCCATGCCCCGCACCCATGCCACCCTGCCCCGCCTGTTCGTTGCCGCCGATCTCGCCGCAAATAGCCGATTGACGCTGGGAAAGGACCAATCGCTTTACCTGGCGGCAGTGTTGCGCCGGACGGTGGGCGACGAGGCGGTGCTGTTCAACGGGCGCGACGGGGCCTGGCGCTGCCGGTTGACGGGCGATTCCAAAAAGGCGGTTGCGCTTGAAATGCTTGAGCAACTCGCCCCGCAGACCCCGGCTTCCGACCTCTGGTACGGCTTTGCACCGCTGAAAAGCGAGCGGCTGGACTATGTGATCCAGAAGGCGACGGAAATGGGAGCGGGCATCATCCAGCCGGTCATCACCGCGCGCACGCAGGTGAGCCGGCTCAAGCATGAAAAGCTGGTGGCCAATGCCATCGAGGCGGCCGAGCAATGCGAGGTGCTGAGCGTTCCCAGCATCGCGCCGGAAACCAGTTTCGAACGGCTGCTTGCGGAGTGGCCGGCGGAACGGGCGCTGATCTTCGCTGATGAGGGCGCAGCCTCGTCTTCTCCGGTGGAGGCGCTGAAACCCTTGCGCGGCAAGCCTTTGGGGCTGCTGATCGGGCCCGAGGGCGGGTTTGCCGAGGAGGAACGGTCGAAACTGCGCGCCCTGCCCTATGTGACGCCCATCAGCCTGGGGCCGCGCATCCTGCGGGCGGACACGGCGGCGGTGGCGGGGCTTGCGGTTATCCAAGCCATCATCGGCGATTGGCGATAAAAGCCATTGCTTTCGGCTTCGGCACGTTTATGTTCCGCGTCACTTTCGAGCCTGCTCCCAAAAGGAAAAGCCCATGGCCGGCGCCGACACCACTTCGCCCCTGATCGAATCGCGAGCCGATCTGATCGAGACCATGGCGCGCGGCGCCAAACCGGAAAGCGAATGGCGCATCGGCACGGAACACGAAAAACATGTGTTCCACACCAACCCCTTGCGGCCCGTGACCTATGGCGGCAAGGACGGCATCCGTGCGCTTCTGGACGGCATCCAGGCCGAAACCGGCTGGACGCCGTTCTATGACGGCGAAAACCCCATCGGGCTGCGCAACGACACGGTGGCGGGCGGCATCTCGCTGGAGCCGGGCGGGCAATTCGAGCTCTCCGGCGCGCCGCAGGAAAACCTGCACGGCACGGCGGCGGAAATGGCCGAGCACATGCGCGTCTCCAAGAAGGTCGGTGGGGAATTGGGCATACATTTCCTCGGCTTAGGGGTGACACCCCTGTGGCCGGTGGAGCAGATCCACGCCATGCCGAAATCGCGCTACGGCATCATGAAGCCCTATATGGAGCGGGTCGGCACGCTGGGCACCTCGATGATGTTCCGCTCGGCCACGGTGCAGGCGAACCTGGATTTTTCCAGCGAAGCGGACATGGTCAAGAAGCTGCGCGTGTCGCTGGCGTTGCAGCCGGTGGCGACGGCACTGTTCGCCAATTCGCCGTTCTCGGAAGGCCGGGACAGCGGCTATCTCAGCTTCCGCAGCCATATCTGGCTCAACACCGACGCGGCGCGCACGGGCATGCTGCCCTTCGCCTTCGACGAGGAGTTCGGCTTTGAGCAATATGCCGACTATGCCCTTGATGTGCCGATGTATTTCGTCATCCGCAACAAGCAATACGTCAATGTCGCCGGCGAGAGTTTCCGGGCTTTCCTCAAGGGCGAATTGCCGCAATTGCCGGGCGAAAAGCCGACGCTGAAGGATTGGGAAGACCATCTTTCGACGCTTTTCCCCGAGGTGCGGCTCAAGCAGTTCCTGGAAATGCGCGGCGCCGATATGGGCGACGAGAAATCGGTGACGGCGCTGTCGGCCTTCTGGACCGGGCTGCTCTATGACCCGGTGTCGCTGGAAGCGGCCTATGAGCTGATCGAGCCCTGGACGGCGGCGGACCGGGAGGCGATGCGCAACCAGGTGCCGCGGCTGGGACTCAACACGCCGCATGACCGCTCGACGCTATTTGACGTGGCGGCACAAGCGGTTGGCATTGCCGAGGCGGGGCTGGTGCGGCGCAACCGGCGCAATGAAAAGGGCCAGGACGAGAGCATTCACCTGGCGCCGCTGGAGGAAACCATCCGCCTGGCGAAATCGCCGGCCGAACGCTGGCTGGAGAAATTCCACGGCGAATGGAATGGCGACGTGACGCCGATTTTCCGCGAAGCCGAGATGTAGCACGAGACGGCTTGCGGCTAACGGACTGTTAGCATCGAGCGTCACCCTTGGTCACATTCGAGCGGCAAATGCCAACCGAAATTCACGCGCGGATTCCGGCAAGGTCTTCTGGACATTGGGGTTTGGGGCGGCATGCGGACATGGATTCCGGCCTGCGCCGGAATGACAAGGTGATTATGCCATAAAAGGGGTGCGCGGGGATTTGTGGGGCGGCCCCTTGCCCTCCCTGCCGGTCTGGTGCATCAGGCGGCCAGCATAAAGGAGGCGGCTCATGCGGGTTCTGGTGATCGGGTCGGGCGGGCGCGAACATGCGCTGGCATGGAAGATCGCGCAGTCACCCAAGCTCAGCGCGCTGTTCGTGGCGCCGGGCAATGGCGGCACCGAAAAGCTGGCCACCAATGTCGCCGTCGACATTACCGACCATGCGGCGGTGATCGCGCTGTGCCGGCAGCACCAGATCGACTTCGTGGTGGTGGGGCCGGACGCGCAGGTGGTGGCCGGGCTGGGCGACGATATCCGCGCCGCCGGCATCGCCTGCTTCTGTCCCAGCAAGGCGGCGGGGCAATTGGAAGGCTCGAAAAGCTTCACCAAGGCGCTGTGCGACGAATTCGACATTCCCACCGCCGCCTATGGCCGCTTCGAGAGCGAGGCGGAGGCGCTGGCCTATCTCTATACGCAGGGCGCGCCCATCGTCATCAAGGCGGACGGGCTGGCGGCGGGCAAGGGCGTGACCGTGGCCATGAGCGTGGAAGAGGCGGAAGCGGCGATCATCGACTGCTTTGCCGGCACGTTCGGGGAAGCGGGCGCGGCGGTGGTGATCGAGGCGTTCATGGAAGGCGAGGAAGTGAGCCTGTTCGTGCTCTGCGACGGCCAGACCATCCTGCCGCTGACCACGGCACAGGACCATAAGCGCGCCTTCGACGGCGACACCGGCCCCAATACCGGAGGCATGGGGGCCTATTCGCCGGCGCCGGTGATGGATCGGGCGGTCTATGAGGAAACGCTGAAAAAAATCATCCGCCCGACGGTCGCGGGCATGGCGGCGCGCGGCACGCCCTATCAGGGGGTGCTCTATGCCGGGCTGATGCTGACCGCGGACGGGCCGAAGCTGGTGGAATACAATGCCCGCTTCGGCGACCCGGAAACGCAGGTGATGATGATGCGGCTCGACAGCGATCTGCTGGAGCTGCTGCACGCCACGGCCACCGGGAGCCTGGCCGGACACGATGTGCGCTGGAAGGACCAGTTCGCGCTGACGGTGATCCTGGCCACCAAGGGCTATCCGGGCAGCTATGGCAAGGGCTCGGAGATTGCGGGGGCCGAGGGGCTGGATGGGGCCGATTTGCAGGTCTTCCACGCCGGAACCAAGCGGGACGGCGCGCGTTTAATCGCTGCCGGCGGCCGTGTGCTCAATGTCACGGCGCTGGGTGGGAGCGTAAAGGAAGCGCAGGACCGTGCTTACGCGGGCGTGGACAGCATTGACTGGCCGGAGGGCTTCTGCCGCCGGGATATCGGCTGGCGCGAGGTTGCCCGCAGCGCAAACTGAACCCTTCTTCAACTTCAATCTGCTAGATTGGGGCCGAGCCGTGTTTGAGCAAACGCGGCCGGTGCGGCCCCTCACCCCGCTGGAAAAGCGCGGCAGGGCCCTGATCGACCGGCTGCGCGGCCAGGACAAGGAGCGGGGCATGGGCACGATTTCGGGTCCGAAGATCGGTGTGGCGCTGGGCGGCGGCTCGGCGCGCGGGCTGACCCATATTCCCTATATCGAGGCCATGGACGAGCTCGGGCTCAAGCCCACGGTGATCGCCGGCACCTCCATCGGCGCACTGATCGGCGCCGGCTGGGCCGCCGGCATGACCGGCAAGGAGCTGCGCGAACATTCCTATGAAGTGCTGGGCACGATGCGCACCATCGCCAGCCGGCTCTGGGCCACCCAAATCCGGGGGCTGAGCGGCATCTTGCGCAACGGCATTTCCATGCAGCTCGATGCCGACTATGTGGTGGACGCCTTCACGCCGCCCGATTTTCCCAAGGAATTCAGCGAACTCAAGGTGCCGCTCTATGTGGTGGCGACCGATTTCCAGTCCTGGCACCAGGTGGTGTTCAATTCCGGACCGCTGCGGCCGGCCATTGCCGGCTCCATCGCCATCCCCAGCCTGTTCAAGCCGGTGATCTATGCCAACCACATCCTGGTCGATGGCGGGGTGGTCAATCCGCTGCCGCTCGACCAGGCCGATATCGGCACCGATTTCCTGATCGGCATCGACGTCAATGGCGACCCCTCGCAGGCCATCCTCAAGACCGATCACGGGGCGCTCGACATCTGGTTCGGCTCCGCCCAGATCATGATGCACTCGCTCACCGCCCATATGATGGCGGCCTATCCCCCCGACATCTATATCCGCCCCCATGTCGCCAATTTCGGCGCCCTGGAATTCTGGCGCGTCCGCGAAATCGTCGCCCATGGCGAGGCGGAAAAGGAGCGCTTCAAGCGCATTTTGGCGCAGAAGGTGGAGGAGTATGTGGCCGGGAAGGTGGATGTGCAGGAGTAGGCGGCCCGGCCCCGGCGTCGCGTGCGCATGGCGTTCGTGGCGCTGATGGCTTTGCGCCGAAAAGACTGGCGCGGCCTGCCGTGCGGTGCGATGAATTCCGCATGGCAAAGCAGTTTTCGCGGCTGGAGCCGCCTCATCATCGTTTCATCGCCGACCAGCACATGTTCTTCACCGCCTCGGCGGCGCCGACGGGGCGGGTGAACGTCTCGCCGCGCAGCACCGACATGTTCCGCGTGCTGGGGGACAATCGCGTGCTCTATCTCGACCGCACCGGCAGCGGCAACGAGACCGCCGCGCATCTGCGGGCCGACGGGCGGATGACCATCATGTTCTGCGCCGTGGCCGGGCCGCCGCTGATCCTGCGGCTTTACGGGCAAGGCCGGGTGATCCACCGCCAGAGCGCGGACTATGCGCAATTGCTGGCCGCGCATTATGGCGGGGCGGCGCCGCTGGGGGCGCGGCAGATGATCGAGCTCGATGTCGAGCTGGTGCAGACCTCGTGCGGCTATGGCGTGCCGCTGTTCGACTATCAGGCCGAGCGGCCGCAAATGGACGCCTGGGCGCGGGCCAAGGGCGAGGACGGGCTGCTCGACTATTGGCGGGAAAAGAACCAGACCAGCCTGGACGGGTTTCCGACGGGGCTGATGGAGTAGAGGGATGGTGGGGAGGGCAGGATGCGTCCTTCCTCGTCACCAGCGGGCTTATCCCGGTGGTCCAGGGAGGGTTCGGCGCAGGCGGGGGAGTGGCCCGGCAATGACGGTGGGGAGAAGCCCGGTGTCGTCCCGGCCTTGAACCGGGTTCCCTTTATCTCAGGATGGGCCCCGGCTCAAGGCCGGGGCGACATGGTGGGTGGGGTGAGCTTAGGGCGTCGTCGCCGTCACCGACGCTGCCCGCGGACTTGATCCGCGGGCCATCCCGGCCTTGAGCCGGCATTGGGGCTTCCCACACCCCCTCCCAACCTCCCCCATCAAGGGGGAGGTGTCCGTTCGGTGGGTGGGGCGCGATGGTGCCAAAAGCGCTGAACCACACCTCCCCCTTGATGGGGGAGGTTGGGAGGGGGTGACTGATGGGCAGGAGGCGTCCTTCCTCGTCACCACCGGGCTTGTCCCGGTGGTCCATGGAGGGTTCGGCGCAAGCGGGGAGAGGCCCTACTCGCGCAATTTGCGGAAAAAATCCTTGAGCAGCGCTTCGGAGCGGGAGGCGCCGAGGCCGGAGATGATTTCGGGGTGGTGGTGGCAACTGGGCTGGGAGAACAGGCGGATGCCGTTTTCCACGGCGCCGGCCTTGGGGTCGTCGGCGGCGAAATAGACGCGGCGCAGGCGGGCATGGGCGATGGCGCCGGCGCACATGGCGCAGGGCTCGAGCGTGACATAGAGGTCGCAGCCATCGAGCCGCCCGGTGCCGCGCGCGGCCAGCGCCGCGCGGATGGCGAGCATTTCGGCATGGGCGGTGGGATCGGCCAAAGCCTGCATGCGGTTGCGCTCGGCGGCCAGCACGATGTCGCCCTCGACCACCACGGCGCCCACCGGGGCTTCGCCCCGGGCGGCGGCCTCGGCGGCGAGGCTGAGGGCGAGATCCATGGGAGATGTGCTCATTTGGCCCAATCCGGCAAATAGTCATGGGGGTCTATCGCGGCCTTGAGGGCGGCGATCTGGGCTGAAGACCAGCCCGGCGGGTCGGCGACGGCCAGCCAGGCATCGATGTAGTCGGCGGGCGCATAGACGTGGCCGTAGCCGATGGGCGAGGTTTGCGCCAGCGCCATGTCGAGCGCCAGTTGCAGGAAGGTGACCACCGGATACCAGGTGAGCGCGGGGGAGACGTCGAAGCCGCGCGGCTCGCGCATCCAGTCCGGCTCGCGGTAAAGCGCTTCGGGCGCGAAGAAGACGATGGGGTCGCTGGCATATTGCAGGAAAACGATGCGCAGCGGCCCCCATTGGGCGCCCTCCCCGTCCAGCACGCCATGCTGATTGGCGAAGCGGATGGCGCGCTGATTGCCGAAGCGCGGCAGCCACTCGGGCGAATCGGGATGGCGGCCAGTGGTGGCGAAGCGCCAGACGCTGCTGGGAAAAGGCGGGCCCGCCCAGAGCGCGCCCTGATAGGGATCGGCCAGGATGTCGAAGGGCTGGCTGGAGGCCTGGGAGACCAGCGCCCCCTGGCTGAGCCCGTGCAGATAAAGGCGCGGCCGGGCATCGGGGGGCATGGCGGTCCAGCGCTCATAGACGGCTTCGAACAGGGCCTGGGCGGTGTTGATGCCATGGGCGGGCTCGACCACCAGGGAGAGCCAGCTGGTGAGATAGGAATATTGCACGGCGACGCTGGCGACGTCGCCGCCCTGGAGATATTCGAGCGTGTCCATGGCGGCCGGATCGACCCAGCCGGTGCCCACCGGCATGGCCAGCACCAGCACGGAGCGCTGGAAGGCGCCGACCCGGTCCATCTCGGCCAGGGCCAGTTGCACCCGCGCCTCCACCGTGGGGGCCGAGCGCAGGCCGACATAGATGCGCAGCGGATCGATGGCGGGCTTGCCGGTCATGCGGGTGATCGCCGCCGCATCGGGCCCGCCGGTGACATAGACGCGGGCATCGCGCCCGATGGTGTCCCAGGCAATGCGGGAGGCGGCGCTGCCGGTCTGTTCGGGGCGGGCGGGCGCGGGCGCATCCTGGGGCACCAGCTCGTCGAGCCGCTCGTAAAAGCCGTCGGCGGCGCGCAGGGCGGCGCGCAGCAGCACGCCGTCGACCAGCACGCCCCCCAATATGCCGACGATGACGATGCTGGCGGCCAGCGCCACGCGGCGGGGCACATAGGGCAGCTTTTCGAGCCATCGCCAGACCAGGTGGATGGCCATGACCACCAGCTTGCCGAGCAGGATCAGCAGCAAAGCGGGGCCGATGGCGACCAGCGCGATGAGCAGCGGCTGGGCATTGTCGGCCAGCTCCATGCCCATGACCGAGCGCACCGAATTCTGCCAGACCAGGGTGTAGCTGAGCGTGACCACCACCAGCACGGCGCAGGCCAGCGCCGCAAGGCTGGTGAGGATGGTGGCAAAGCGCCCCTGGGGCATTTTGGCGCCCAGGGCCTCGCAGCTCCACTGGATGGCGGCGCCCAAGCCATAGCCGGCGGCGAAGGCGCAGCCGGAGAGGATGCCCTGCACCACGCTGGTGCGCGGCAGGAGCGAGGGGGTAAGCGAGATGGAGAAGAACACCGTGCCGATGACCAGGCCCAGCGTGAAGAAATGACGGCGCAGGAAACCCGAGCTGCGGACACGCAGGCTGGAGGCGCGGGAGCGGAAGCGGGCGAGGCGAGCTGTCATGAGGCGCACAACACCGCGCCGCGGCGCCGGGGTCAATAACCTCGTTTGTCGGGCGCGATTGACCTATTGTGCGGCCAAGGAGAATCGCCCGTGCCCATCCGCCAATTGCCCGAAGACCTCATCAACCGCATCGCCGCCGGCGAGGTGGTGGAACGGCCCGCGAGCGTGGTCAAGGAACTGGTGGAAAACGCCATCGACGCCGGGGCGCGGCGCATCGCGGTGACCACCGCCGAAGGGGGCAAGGGGCTGATCCGCATCGAGGATGACGGGTGCGGGATGGGCAGGGACGACCTGGTGCTCAGCATCGAGCGCCACGCCACCTCCAAGCTGGGGGCGGACGATCTCGACGATATCCGCACGCTGGGCTTTCGCGGCGAGGCGCTGGCCTCGATCGGCTCGGTGGCCGAACTCTCCATCGCCTCGCGCCCGGCCGAGGCGGAAAGCGGGCTCAAGCTGACGGTCAAGAACGGGCTGCGCGCCGGGCCGGCGCCGCAGGCGATGAACCGGGGCACCATTGTCGAGGTGAAGAACCTTTTCGCCAATGTGCCGGCGCGGCTGAAGTTCCTCAAGACCGACCGGGCCGAAGCCGGAGCGATCACCGATGTGGTCAAGCGCCTGGCCATGGCCAATCCGGGCGTGCATTTCGTGCTCAATGGCAGCGACCGCAGCCCGGCCAACTGGCCGGCCATGGAGGGCAGCGGGGCGCTGGAAGCGCGGCTGGGGCAAGTGATCGGCGACGATTTCGCCCGCAACGCGGTGCGCCTGGCCCATAGCCGGCACGGCGTGGTGGTGGCGGGGCTGGCGGGCCTGCCCACCTATACGCGGGCCAATTCGTTGAGCCAGTTCTATTTCGTCAATGGCCGCTCGGTGAAGGACAAGGTGCTGGTGGGGGCGGTGCGCGCCGCCTATGCCGACTATATCTTCCGCGACCGCTTTCCGGTGGTGGCGCTCTATATCGCCGTCGATCCGGGGGAAGTGGACGTCAACGTGCACCCGGCCAAGGCCGAGCTGCGCTTCCGCGACCAGGGGGCGGTGCGCGGCGCGGTGATCCGCGCCATCGGCGAAGCGCTGGCGGCGGCGGGCTTCAAGGCCTCGGGCACGGTGGCCGAGGACATTCTCGAGGCCTTCCAGCCCCCTGCCCCAAATTCCGCCCCCGCCGCGCAGCCGGCGGCCGCGCCCCTCCATGGCTACGCCCCCGCCCCGGCGCCGCCAACCGGCGCCACCGGCTATCGCCCCACCGGCTGGGCGGGGCTGGCCGGGCTGGACGAGCCCAGCGCGCGGGTGGAGGCCGAGGCGGCGCCGGTGGCGATCAATTATCCGCTGGGCACGGCGCGGGCGCAGATGTTCGACAATTTCATCATCGCCCAGAACGAAGAGGGCCTGCTGCTGGTGGACCAGCATGCCGCGCATGAACGGCTGGTCTATGAGCGGTTCAAGGCGCAGCTCGCCGCCGGGCCCGTGGCCAGCCAGGCCCATCTCATCCCGGTGGTGGTGGAGCTGCCCGAGGAAGATTGCGGACGGCTGGAGCTGGCGGCGCCGGAACTGGAAAAGCTGGGGCTCTATCTCGAGCGCTTCGGGCCGCGCGCCGTGGCGGTGCGCGAGACTCCGGCGCTGCTGGGCGCAGGCGACGTGGACGGGCTGGTGCGCGACCTGGCGGACGAGCTGGCCGAATGGGACAGCGTTTCGGCAATGAGCGAGCGCCTGGACGCCATCATCGCCCGCATGGCCTGCCACGGCTCGGTGCGCTCGGGGCGGCGGCTGCGGGTGGACGAGATGAACGCGCTGCTGCGCGACATGGAGGCAACGCCCCATTCCGGCCAGTGCATCCATGGCCGGCCCACTTATGTGGAGCTCAAGAAAAAGGATATCGAGCGGCTGTTCGGGCGGAGCCGGTAGGGGCAGACCGCAAGTCCGTGGGCGGGGCGGGATGCGGATATGGATTCCGGCCTGCGCCGGAATGACATGGTGGGTGGGGCCGCTGCCACTTCAGGATGGATCCCGGCTCGAGGCCGGAATGACATAGTGGGTGGGGTGGCAAAGGGCCTTCCACAATCGTCATCACCGGGCTGGTCCCGGTGATCCATGGAGGGTTCGGCGCAGGCGGAGGCGTGGATTGCCGGGACGAGCCCGGCAATGACGGTGGGGGAGGGGTATGAGGCCCCCTTGGGGTGGCGGATAGGCCGGCACGCGGCCGGTGGGATGGCGCTAGGCGCCCTCGCCCCATTCCGGCCAGTGCATCCATGGACGGCCCACCTCTGCGGCGCTGAAGAAAAAGGACATCGAGCGGCTGTTCGGGCGGAGTCGGTAGGGGCAGACCGCAAGTCTTTAGGCGGGGCGGGATGCGGATATGGATTCCGGCCTGCGCCGGAATGACACGGTGGGTGGGGCCGCTGCCGCTTCAGGATGGATCCCGGCTCGAGGCCGGGATGACATTGGGGGTGGGGTGGCAGCGAGACCTTCAACCGTCGTCATCACCGGGCTTGTCCCGGTGATCCAGGGAGGGTTCGGCGCAAGCGGAGCGGTGGATTGCCGGGACGAGCCCGGCAATGACGTGGGGAGGGGTGTGAGGCCCCCTCGTGAGGCGGCGCAGGGGCAAATGCGGCACGCCGCAGGGGGGGGGCGCTAGGCTGCTCTGGGGCCGATATAGCGCGATTGGGGGCGGATGAGGCGGCCGGTGGCGACTTGCTCCTGGGCGTGGGCGAGCCAGCCGCCGACGCGGCCGGCGGCGAAGACGCCGGTGAAGGCCTGGCGCGGGAAGCCCAGCGCTTCAAGCAGCAAAGCGGTGAAGAATTCGACATTGGTTTCGAGCGGGCGGCCGGGCTTGGCGGCGCGCAGCAGCGCCAGCGCGTCGCGCTCGACCGCCTCGGCCAGAGCCAGCCGATCGGCATCGAGCCCGCCGGCGGCGCCGAGGCGCTGCAAGGCCCCCTTGAGCGCATCGGCGCGCGGGTCGCGCACGCGATAGATGCGGTGGCCGAAGCCCATGAGCCGCTCGCCGCGCGCCAGGGCCGCTTCCAGCCAAAGGCGGGCGTTTTCGGGCCGGCCCACCGCATCGAGCATGTCGAGCACCGGACCGGGCGCGCCGCCGTGGAGCGGCCCCTTGAGGGCGCCGAGCGCGGCCAGAACCGCCGAGGCGAAACCGGCGCGGGTGGAGGCGACGACGCGGGCGGCGAAGGTGGAGGCGTTGAGGCCATGATCGGAAACGGTGACCAGATAGGTATCGAGCGCCCGGATCTGGGCCGGGCTGGGATCGGCGCCCGCGAGCATGGCCAGCATGTCTTCGGCATGGGCCCTGGCGCTGTCGGGGGCGATGGCGGGCTGGCCGGCCTGGCGGCGGATCAGCGCCGGCACGAACACCGCCGGCGCGGCGGCCAGCAGCAGGGCGGTTTCCGCATCCTCCCCATCGGGCAGGCGGGCCATGAGGGCGCGCAGGCCCTCGATGAGCGAAAGCGAGAGAAGCCCGGCATCGATGTGGCGCACCTGCTCGAAGGCGCGCAGGCGGGCCTGGCCCAGGCGGGCCGGCAGGCCGGCACTATCAGGAACGAGATCGCCCAGAAGCAGGGCCAGGACATCCTCGAAGCGCCATTGGGCCAGTTCATCCAACGTGTGGCCGCAGATGACCAGGCGGCCGGCAAGGCCATCGACCTCGGACAGGCGGGTTTCGGCGGCGACGACGTCATCCAGGCCAGACATGGGCAACTCCTTGCTGTTTGCCTCCAGATCGGGCTAATCAAGGTTGACGTCAATCTTGATTGAAACCATCAATGTGAGCGCCATGAGCTGGATCAGCGCGGAAGCGGCCCTTTTGCGGCTCGGCACCAAGCCGCAGACGCTTTACGCCAATGTCAGCCGCGGGCGGATCGCGGCGCGGCCGGACCCGGCCGATCCCCGCCGCAGCCTTTACCGCGAAGAGGACGTGGAGCGGCTGGCGGCCCGTCCGCGCGGCCGGCGGCACAGCGCGCTTGTGGCGGCGGAGGCCATTGCCTGGGGCGAACCGGTGCTGGAAACGGCGATCTCCACCGTGCGCGCGGGCAGGCTGCTGTTTCGCGGCGTGGACGCGGCGGCGCTAGCGGAGCAGGACACGCTGGAAGCGGTGGCGGCCTTGCTGTGGCCCAGCCCGCAAACGCCGGATTTTTCGAGCACGACGGGGGCGGCGCAGCCGGGCATCGCGGCGGCCTATCGCGCCATTGCCGAACGGGCGGCAACCGACATGCCGGTGATCGGGCGGGCGCGGGCGGTTCTGCTGGGCGATGCGGCGGGATGCGTCGCGGCCCTTGCCGGGGCATTGGCGGGGCCGGGAGACGGGCCGGTGCATCAGCGGCTGGCGCGGCAATGGGGACGGCGGGACGCCGAGGGGCCGATCCGGGCGGCGCTGGTGCTGCTGGCCGAACATGAGCTCAATGCCTCGACCTTCGCGGCGCGGGTGGCGGCCTCCACCGGCGCGCCGCTGGGCTCGGCGGTGATGGCGGGGCTGGCGGCATTATCCGGGCCGCTGCATGGCAGCGCCAGCCAGACCATGGCCGGGCTGGTGGAGGCGGCGCGGCGGCTGGGGCCCGAGGCGGCGGTGGCGGCGCATCTGCGGCAGGGCCAGCCCCTGCCCTGCTTCGGCCACCGGCTCTATGGGCAGGGCGATGTGCGCGCCGAGGCGCTTCTCGCCCGTTTCGAGGCGCCGCCGCTCTTTACCGCGCTGGCGGAGGCGGGCACGCGGCTGAGCGGGGAAAAGCCGAATATCGATTTCGCGCTGGTGGCGCTGGGGGCCGCCTTCACCCTGCCCGAAGACGCGCCGCTGCACCTTTTTGCCCTGGCCCGGAGCGTCGGCTGGCTCGCCCATGCGCTGGAACAGGGCGAAACCGGCACGCTGATCCGCCCCCGGGCGCGCTATGTGGGGGTGTGAGGGCGGGTTTGGCCACCGGGTGAAGGCTGGCCATCAGCGCCGGAGTGTGGGGAGACATGCGGACATGGATTCCGGCCTGCGCCGGAATGACATGGTGGTTGGGGCGATATGGCGCCCCAACCACGGAACCCCCTTCTCCCCCTTGTGGGAGAGGGAAGACCCGATTGCTTACTGAAACACGCTGGCGCCGCGGTCGGCGGTGCCGACGAGGTGGCGGAAGCCGGCGAAGAGTTCGCGGCCCATGCCGAAATGCTGCGGCGCGAGGTCTTCGGCGGCCAGGGGCCGGGCGAGGAATTCGGCTTCGTCGCCCAGGAAGTCGATGGTGCCGGCTTCGGCATCGAGCCGGATGATGTCGCCATCGCGGATGCGGGCAATGGGGCCGCCATCGACCGCCTCGGGGGTCACGTGGATGGCGGCGGGCACCTTGCCCGAGGCCCCGGACATGCGGCCATCGGTGAGCAGGGCGACCTTGAAGCCGCGATCCTGAAGGATGCCGAGCGTGGGGGTGAGCTTGTGCAATTCGGGCATGCCCACCGCCTTGGGACCGGAGAAGCGCACCACGGCGATCATGTCCCCGACCAGTTCGCCGGCCTTGAAGGCGGCCTGCAACTGCTCCTGGCCATGGAAGACGCGGGCGGGCGCCTCGACGACGCGATGCTCGGGCTTGACGGCGGAGACCTTGATGACCGAGCGGCCGAGATTGCCGGTGAGCAGCTTGAGCCCGCCCGACTGCTGGAAGGGCGTCCTGGCGCTGGTCAGCACCTTGGGCAGGGCCGATTCGGCGGGGGCCGGCTCGTAGGTGAGCTTGTCCGCGATGAGCTTGGCCTCGACCGTATAGCCGGAGAGGCCCGTGCCCCAGACGGTCTTGACGTCCTCATGCAGATGGCCGCTCTCGAGCAGTTCGCGGATGAGGAAGCCCATGCCGCCGGCGGCGTGGAAATGGTTCACGTCGGCCAGGCCATTGGGATAGACGCGAGCGAGGAGCGGCGTGGCGTCGGAAAGATCGCTCATATCGTCCCAGGTGACCTGGAGGCCGGCGGCGGCGGCGATGGCGATCAGATGCATGGTGTGGTTGGTGGAGCCGCCGGTGGCGTGCAGGCCCACCAGCCCGTTGACGATGGCCTTTTCGTCGATGACGTGGCCGACGGGGGTGAAATCATTGCCCTGGGCGGTGAGCGAGAGGGCACGCACCGTGGCCTCGCGGGTGAGCGCGTCGCGCAGGGGCGTATTGGGATTGATGAAGCTGGAGCCGGGCACGTGCAGGCCCATGATCTCCATCAGCATCTGGTTGGAATTGGCGGTGCCGTAGAAGGTGCAGGTGCCGGCCGAATGATAGGACTTGCTCTCGGCCTCCAGCAGCTCGGCGCGGCCGACCTTGCCCTCCATATAGAGCTGGCGGACCTTGCTCTTTTCGTCATTGGGCAGGCCGGTGGGCATGGGGCCGGCGGGCACGAAGACGGCCGGGATATGGCCGAAGGTGAGCGCGCCGATGAGCAGGCCCGGCACGATCTTGTCGCAGATGCCCAGGAACACGGCGGCATCGAACATGTTGTGGCTGAGCGCGATGGCGGTGGCCATGGCGATGACGTCGCGCGAGAACAGCGACAGGTCCATGCCCGGCTGCCCCTGGGTCACGCCATCGCACATGGCGGGAACGCCGCCGGCGACCTGGGCGGTGGCGCCGATCTCGCGGGCGGCGGCTTTGATGAGGTCGGGATAGGAATGATAGGGCTGATGGGCGCTCAGCATGTCGTTATAGGAGGTGACGATGCCCAGGTTGAGCGACTTGGTGCCGGCCAGCGCCGCCTTTTCGGACGGATTGCAGGCGGCAAAGGCGTGGGCGAGATTGCCGCAGGACAGGACGGTGCGGTGAACGCCGGCCTCGCGGGCGGCATCGAGGCGATTGAGATAGTCGCGGCGCGTCTCGCGGCTGCGCGCCGCGATGCGATCGGTGACATCCTGTATGGCCTGACGGACAGACATGGTCGAACTCCTAGCTTTGCCCTTGCGTTCTCGACGGAAAAGGCGGGGATCACCTGTTCCGGGAACGCTGCTGGTGGCGCCACGTAGTGGCCAAAGCGGTCAATTGGGGACCGCTGAGGGGACTCCGCTTTTGTTTATCGCGTTTTCGAACCGGAAAAGTGGGATCCACTTTTCCTGAAAACGCTTTAAGGGCACCAATACACAGTCACAGTCTGGCCGGAGCGCAGCACGGCGCGGATGGGCATGTCCGCAACCGGACCATCGCCCAGAGCCCTGTCGAGCACTTCGGCCTTTTCCTCCCCTTCGATATGAAGGTACAGCCCATCCGTGCGGAGGAGACGCGGAAGGGTAAAGGTGACGCGCGGCTCGCCGGCGCCGGGCGCCCTGATGGCGAGCACCGGGCCCTCGGCGCTCAGCGCCGCGTCCAGCGTGTCGCCGCCGGGAAAGAAGCTGGCCGTATGGCCATCATTGCCCATGCCGAGGACGACGGCGGCGAAGGGCTGGGGCAGATCGGCCAGAAGCGCATTGGTCTTGTCGATATGGGCGGCGTCGGGCTCGCTGCCACCCGAATAGAGCGGCAGGAAACGGGCGACGGCCGCCGGGCCCTGCAACATGCGCTCATTGACCAGCATGGCGTTGGAGCGGTCATTGGTCTCGTCGACCCAGCGTTCGTCGACCAGCGTCACCACCACCTTGTCCCAATCGATGTCCCTGGTCTTGCCCAGCGCCTGGAAGAAGCGGGAGGGCGTCGAGCCGCCGCTGACGGCGATGGCGGCCACGCCCCGGCTGGCGATGGCATTGCGGATGCGATCGGCAACGGACTCGGCCAGTTCCTTGGCCAGAGTGGGCTTGTCGGCGAAGCTGCGGCGCTCGATGGTCATGTCGTCGTCCTTTCGGCCGGGAGGCGTCAGCACCCCTACCCGATGTTTCAGTCGTCACCCTCCCCCTTGTGGGGAGGGATCAAGGGAGGGGGTGTTTGGCCCCAAAATCGGGCGCTCGGCACCCCCTCCCAACCTCCCCCATCAAGGGGGAGGTGCCGTCCGGTGGGGAGGCGTGTAAGTGCCTCCCAGCCCTTTAAATATCATCGTCCTCGTACCAGGTGCGGCCGTCGCGCTCGATGAGGGCGATGGCGCCGCTGGGGCCCCAGGTGCCGGCGACATAGGACTGGGGCGGCTCGCTGGAGCGATCCCAGGCCTCGCGGATCGGGTCGATCCACTTCCAGGCGGCCTCGAGCTCGTCGCGGCGCATGAAGAGGGTCTGGGAGCCGCGGATCACGTCCATCAGCAGGCGTTCATAGGCCTCGGGGGTGCGCTCGTTGAAGGTCTGGGCAAAGGAGAGGTTCAGCGGCACTTCGCGCAGGCGCATGCCGCCGGGGCCGGGATCCTTAATCATCATCATCAGCTTGACGCCCTCGTCGGGCTGGAGGCGGATGATGAGCTTGTTGGCCTTCGGCGCGCCTTCGGCGTGATCGAAGATGGAATGGGGAATGGGCTTGAACTGGATGCAGATTTCCGAGACGCGGGCGGCCATGCGCTTGCCGGTGCGGAAATAGAAGGGCACGCCGGACCAGCGCCAGTTCTCGATCTCGGCCTTGAGGGCGACGAAGGTCTCGGTGCGGCTGCCCTTCTTGTCCTCGGGCAATTCGTCCTGATAGCCGGCGACCGAGGTGGCCTCGGAGGTGACGCCCTTATACTGCCCGCGCACGGTGTTGCGGGCGACATCGCCATTGACGATGGGCTTGAGGGCCCGGAGCACCTTGAGCTTCTCGTCGCGCAGGGCGTTGGCGTCGTCGCTGGCGGGGGGCTCCATGGCCACCAGGCACAGCAGTTGCAGCATATGGTTCTGCACCATGTCGCGCAGGGCGCCGCTCTCGTCATAATAGCCGCGCGTGCCGGCGCCGACGCTTTCGGCCACGGTCAACTGCACGTGGTCGATATGGGCCGAGTTCCACACCGGCTCGAAAAGCGTATTGGCAAAGCGCAGCGCCAGCAGGTTCTGCACCGTCTCTTTGCCGAGATAATGGTCGATGCGATAGACCTGATCTTCCTTGAAGATCTTGGCGACGCCGTCATTGATCTCCACGGAGGAGGCGAGGTCGTGCCCCAGCGGCTTTTCGATGACCACGCGGGCATCGCGCCGATAGAGCTTCTTTGAATGGAGATATTCGGCGATGGGCTCGAAAAGGTCGGGGGCAACGGCCAGGTAGAAGGCGCGCACCACATTGGCATCGTTGCGCAGGGCCTTGCCCAGATCGCCCGATTCCTCGGGCTTGGAGGCATCGACCGGCACATAGGAGAAGATCTTGACGAAGCGGTCGATGACGGCTTCGTCCTGCTCGTCCTTTTCCACGAACTGGGTGACGGCATCGCGCGCCACCTTCTGGAAATCGGCATTGGACAGCTTGGAGCGCGAGGCGCCGATGATGCGGCTCTGCTCGTCGAACTGCCCATCCTTGAAGCGATGGTAAAGCGCGGGGATGAGCTTGCGCTTGGTCAAATCGCCGGTGGCGCCGAACACCACATAATCGAAGGGCTGGACGGGAATGATACGGCTGGACACTGGGGGCTAATCCCTGTTTGACGCAAGAAATCAGGCGGAAAAATTCTGCTGGGCGAGGATGACCGCGCCATGCAGGGGTTCGTATCGGGGCAGCGCGACGAAGTCGCCATAGCGCTCGCGCAGAAGCGGGAACAGACGCTGGCCGAAGCCGCCGACCACCGCCATCACCTGCGCGCCATGGCTTTTGAACCAGCGCACATAGGTGTCGACATAGGTGAATTGCAGCTCGAGCATGCGGCGGGCCACCGGGTCGCCCTGTTCGAGATAGTCGATGAAGAGCGGCATGAGCTTGCCGAATTCGGCCGGGGCGCGGCCGATCAGCGCCTCGTCGCACCCTTCGGAGCCATCGCGGTTGACGATGCGCAGGCCCAGATCGGTGACGAAGGACCAGGTCATGACCGCCTGGTTGTCGCCCCCAAGGGCAGCGGTGACCGCTCTGGTGAGCGGGGAGGATTCCACCAGCCCGTCCTCGGCCTCGACGGCATAGCGGGCCAGCTCGCGCCCGAGGATGGCGCCCGACATCTGGTCGCCGATCTGGAAGCCCCAGCCGCCGGCCTGGTGGCGCTTGCCGCCGACGATGGACATGGCGGCCGAGCCGGTGCCGACGATGATGACGCCGCCCTCCTCGCCGCCCAGGGCGCCGGCATGGGCGATGTCGATATCGTCATAGACCTTGACCCCGGCAAAGGGCCAGGGCCGCGCAGCGAAGGCGTCGCGGGCCGAATCCATCCGCCCCCCGGCCATGCCGAAGCAGGCATGGGTGCTGGCGGTCTCGGCATAGTCGAGCCCGGCGGCGGCGAAGACGTCGCGCGTGCCGTCCAGGATCGCCTTGTAGGCGGGCTCGCCGGCGTCGATCTGCAGATTGGAGCGGCCATTCTTGACCTCGGCCAGCGTGACGAGGTTTTCGTCGGCCAGACGAATGCGGCAATTGGTGCCGCCACCATCAACGCCAAGATAATATCTGGCCACGCCGGGATACTCCATCGGTCCGAAGGGATTGCCGAGCCTTTTCGCGCAAAAGCGGCTTTAGCTCCAGACCCTTGTTTTGTCGCGCCTTGCGGGCGCAAAAGAGTTGGGCCGCGCGCGGGCAGGACTCCAGCACGCGGTTTCGGCGCGGACCATAATGCGAAAGCCGCTCATACGAAAGTAGAATAAGGCACAAAATATGCCCGATGACGGGGCGCAGCCAGACGGGCGCTGATGCGTTATGGAGGCGGCGGACACGGGATGGCCAGGGAGAATGACGGCATGATGCGACATGTGCTGATTCTGGGCGGGGCACGCTCGGGCAAGACGGCTTTTGCCGAAAGGCTGGCGCTGGGCAGCGGGGCCAGCCCGGCCTATCTGGCCACGGCCGAGGCGCTGGACGCCGAAATGCGCGAGCGCGTGGCCAGCCACCAGGCCGGGCGCGCCGGGCGCTTTGCCACCATAGAGGAGCCGCTGGCGCTGGCCGGGGCGCTGCACAAGGCCTGCCGCCAGCACGATGTGATCCTGGTCGATTGCCTGACGCTGTGGATCACCAATCTGCTGATGGCCAACAGGGACGTCTCCGAGGCGGTGAGCGAATTGGGTGAGACGCTGAGCCGGATCGAGGCGGCGCGCATCATCCTGGTCAGCAACGAGGTGGGGCTGGGCATCGTGCCCGACAACGCCATGGCCCGCACCTTCCGCGACCTGGCCGGCTCGGCGCATCAGCGGCTGGCCGAGATCTGCGACGACGTCTATTTCGTGGCGGCCGGCCTGCCGCTGGTGCTCAAGGGCGCGGCGCCGGAGGCGTGAGGGGGGAAGCGCAGCCACGGACTTCCCTTTCTCCCTGAAATTGCACCGGGTGAGCTTCCGGGATGGGCCCCGGATCAGGTCCGGGGCGACATGGTGGGTGGGGCAATATAGGTGCCCACCCACCGGCTTCCCCTTCTCCCCTTGTGGGAGAAGGTGCCCGAAGGGCGGATGAGGGGGCCTTTGTTTGGGCATTGAAGCATGGGTGAGCGCAGCGGACCCCTCACCCTGCTTTTCCTCTGGACGAGGAAAAGCTGTCCCTCTCCCACAAGGGGCGAGGGGGGGCCGGTGGGTGAGAAGACATGGTGTTCACCCCAACGTCATCACCGGGCTTGTCCCGGTGATCCAAGGAGAGTTCAGCGCAAGCGGAAAGATGGATTGCCGGGACAAGCCCGGCAATGACGATGGGGTGGGATGGCGCCACAGCCCCCGCCGCTTACCGCATCGCTGCGAAGATCAGCAGGGCCAGTGCCGCGCTCGTGCCGAGCAGCACGGTGAGGGTCATGCGGTAGAGCTGGAGGGCGCGGAGGATGTCGCTGGCGGCGAGGGCGGATTTTCCGTCGCCGAAGGCGGGGAGGTCGACAAGTTCGCCATCATAGGAGCGGGGGCCGCCGAGCTTGAAGCCGAGGGCGCCGGCAAAGGCGGATTCGGGCCAGCCGGCATTGGGGGAATCGTGCTTTTTGGCGTCGCGGCGAGCGATGGCCCAGGCCATGCCGGGGCTGGCATGGGGCACGAAGAAGCAGGCGGCGGTGATAAGGATGGCAGTGAAGCGGGCGGGGATGAGATTGACCCAATCGTCGAGCTTGGCCGCGGCCCAGCCGAAATCGCGGTAGCGCTCGTTGAGATGGCCGATCATGGAATCGGCGGTGTTGATGGCCTTGTAGAGCGCGATGCCGGGCAGGCCGAGCAGCACCAGCCAGAACCAGGGGGCGACGACGCCATCGGAGGTGCTTTCGGCCAGGGTTTCGATGGCGGCGCGGGCGACGCCCGCCTCGTCCAGCGCCTGCGGATCGCGGCCGACCACATGGCTTACCGCCTCGCGGCCGGCATCGAGCGAGCTGCGCAGCGCCGTGGCGACAGCCTCGACGGCGCGGCCCAGCTCTTTTTGCGCGAGGAAGGGGGTGGCGAGGAGGATTTCGAGCAGCCAGCCGAAGGGGATGGCGCGCAATATTTGCTGGACGATGAGGGCGGGCACGAAGGCGGCGAGGAGCAGCAGGGCCAGGGCGATCAGGCCGCCGCGACGGCGCGCCGGGCCGTCGCCTTGATTGAAGCGCTGCTCCAGCGCGGTGATGAGGCGGCCGAACCAGATGACCGGGTGGCCAATGCGCGAGAGCAGCGCGGGCGGATAGCCGGCGAGGCGTTCGAGCAGCAGGGCGAGCGGCGCGACAAAAGCGAACATCAGGCTTTCTCTATAGGATGGGCGAGCGCCAGCAGCGCGCCGATGTCGAGATGGGTTTCGAGATGGGCGGCGAAGCCGTCGAGAATGCGCTCGACGCCGGCCTCATAGGCGAGATCCGGGCTGGCGGGAGCGCCGAGAAAGGCGCGGCGGAAGGCGTCGGCGGAAAAAAGGCCGTGGAGGTAGGTGCCGGCGACGCGGCCATCGGCGCTGATGGCCCCCTCCCCCTGCCCCTCGACATGGGCGAAGGGGCGGGCGGTGTCGGGGCCAAGGGTTTGGCCCATATGGATATGATAGCCGCTGATGGACTGGCCGGAGGCGGCGTGGCGGGCCTCTTCGACGCGCACCTGCTTGAGCGGGGTCAGCGTGGTTTCGACATCGAGCAGGCCCAGCCCCTGGCTGGCGCCCGGCTCGCCTTCGAGCCCCTCGGGATCGGCGATGACGCGGCCCAGCATCTGGTAGCCGCCGCAAATGCCCAGCACCCTGCCCCCGGCGCGGTGATGGGCGAGGATATCGATATGCCAGCCATTGGCGCGCAAGGCGGCAAGATCGGTGCGGGTGGATTTGGAGCCGGGCAGGATGATGAGATCGGCGTGGCGCGGCAAGGGCTGGCCGGGCTGGACCAGGATCAGGTCGATATCGGGCTCGGCGCGCAGGGGATCGAGATCATCGAAATTGGCGATGCGTGGCAGGCGCGGCACGGCGATGGTGAAGCGGCCCGAGCGGGGGCGGTTGGCGTAGGTATCGAGCGCCAGGGCGTCTTCGGCGGGCAGGAGAGCGGCATCGGGGAAATAAGGGACGGGGCCGAGGCAGGGCACGCCGGTATGCTCGGCGATGGCGGCGGCGCCACTGGCAAAGAGCGCGGGATCGCCCCGGAACTTGTTGACCAAAGTGGCGCGGATGCGGGCGGCATCCTGGGGGGCGATGACGGCGAAGGTGCCGACGAGGGAAGCAATGACGCCGCCGCGCTCGATGTCGCCCACCAGCACCACCGGCACATTGGCGGCTTCGGCAAAGCCGAAATTGGCGAGGTCATTGGCGCGCAGATTGACCTCGGAGGCGCTGCCGGCGCCTTCGACCAGCACGAAATCGGCGCTCGCCGCCAGCTCGTGGAAAGCGGCGAGGACTTCGGGGAGGAACCGGCCGCGCCCGGCCCAATATTCGCGGGCCGCCATGGTGGCGCGGCGCTGGCCGCGCACCACCACCTGCGCACCGGTTTCGGCCTCGGGCTTTAACAGAATGGGGTTCATCGCGGTGACGGGGGCGCGGCGGGCGGCGCGGGCCTGAAGGGCCTGGGCGCGGCCGATCTCGCCGCCATCGCTGGCGACGGCGGCATTGTTGGACATGTTCTGCGGCTTGAAGGGGGCGACGGAGAGGCCACGATTGGCCAGCGCGCGGCAGAGGCCGGCGACCAGCAGCGACTTGCCGACATCGGAGCCGGTGCCCATGAACATCAGCGATCTGGCTGGCATGTGTGTCGTTTCCCTCCGCTGCTTGTCGCCCCGGCGACGGCCGGGGCCCATCCCGAGAGGGAGAGGCTCGGCGCGATTTCAGGATGGATCCCGGCGCAAGGCCGGGATGACATCGTGGTTTTATGAGCGCCCCGTTTATGCCGCATCGACCACGTGGGCGTAAGAGCCCATGACGCGGCCGATGACGGCGCCCATGGGGGGCTGGGCTTCGCCGGCGGCGTCGGTGGCGGCGAAAAGCGGGGTGAGGCGCAACTGGCGGGCCGAGGAATAGTGGAATTCATGGCCGTTGAGATGCCCCGGCCAGGGCAGGTCGCCGGACTGGATGAGGCGGCGATAGCCCAGGATACGCCGGGGCCGGTCGATGCGGGTGGTGACGGGCAGCAGGCCGGCCATTTCGTGGCCCCTGCCCTCCTTGTCGACCAGACTCTCCCCCAGCACCATGAAGCCGCCGCACTCGCCATAGAGCAGCGCGCCCCGGTCGCGGGCGGCAATGAGGCCGGCCTTGAAATTTGCGGCACCGGCGAGGCGTTCGCCATGCAATTCGGGATAACCGCCGGGAAGGAAGACGGCATCGGCGGCGGATGACGGGGCTTCGTCGGCCAGCGGCGAGAAGAAGCTCAATTCGGCCCCCTGGGCGCGCCAGCCATCGAGAAGATGGGCATAGAGGAAGGCAAAGGCGGCATCGCGGGCGATGGCCATATGCTGGCCCAGAGGCGGCAGCGGGGCCGGGGTGGCGCAGGGCGGGGCCAGGGGCGTGGCCAGCGCCATGAGGCGGGGCAGATCGATATAAGTACCCATGGCATGGGCGGCGGCGGCGAGGAAGGCGTCAAACGCCTCGATCTCGCCGGGCAGGACGAGGCCGAGATGGCGCTCGGGCAGGCTCAATTCGGCGGCGCGGGGAATAGCGCCGAGCAAAGGCAGGCCGGTGGCGGCAAGGGCCTCGGCCAGCATGCGCTCGTGCCGCATGGAGGCGACGCGATTGAGGATGACGCCGCCCATATGCAGGCCCGGCCGCCAATTGGCGAAGCCGGAGACCAGCGCGGCCACCGACTGGCTCTGGCGCTCGGCATCGACCACCAGCAGCACCGGCACATCGAGCAATTGCGCCAGATCGGCGGTGGAGCCGGCATTGTCGGCGGCGCCATCGAACAGGCCCATGACGCCCTCGACCAGCAGCAGCTCGGCGCCGGTGGATTGCAGGGCGGCAAGGCTTTTGAGGCGCGCCGGGGCCATGGACCAGGGATCGAGATTGACGCAGTCGCGCCCGGCGGCGCGGGCGAGGAAGCTGGGGTCGATATAGTCGGGCCCAGTCTTGGCCGGGGCAACGACATGGCCGGCCTGGCGCAAGGCGGCGACGAGACCGAGGCTCACGGTGGTCTTGCCCGAGCCGGAGCGGGGCGCCGCTATAACAATCCCCCTAGCCAAGGATATGGCTCCTTGCCTTGTCGACATACCAGTCGAGCGTTTCGCCATAGGCGCCGACGGGGCCGAGGACGAGAATGGCCGGCGTGGGCAGATCGGTGAGGGTGGGCGCCTGGGCCAGCGTGGTGTGGAGCACCGCCTGGCGCGGGGTGGCGGCGCGGGAAACGATGGCGAGGCGGTCGCTGCCGCTGCGGCCGGCGGCGAGCAGGTTCTTGGCGATTTCGGCCAAATGGCGGACGGCCATGAACATGACGATGACCGGGGCGGCGCGGGAAACGGCGGGCCAGTCGATATCGGAGGGCACGGCGCCGGTTTCGTCATGGCCGGTGAGGAAGAGTACGGCGTGGTTGGTGTCGCGGTGGGTGATGGGAATGCCGGCATAGGCCAGCCCCCCCAGGCCGGCGGAAATACCCGGCACGACGCGGAAGGGGATATTGGCGGCGGCCAGCGCCTCGGCCTCTTCGCCGCCGCGCCCGAACATGAAGGGATCGCCGCCCTTGAGGCGGAGGACGCGGTGGCCGGCGCGGGCCAGCTCGACCAATTGGGCGGTGATTTCGGCCTGTTTGGGCGAAGGCTGGCCGCCGCGCTTGCCGGCAAAGACGCGGCGCGTTTCGGGCGGGGCCATGGCCAATAGCTCGGGCGAAACCAGCGCGTCATGGACGATGACATCGGCCTCGCCCAGCGCATGATAGGCCAGCAGCGAGACGAGGCCCGGCCCGCCGGGGCCGGCGCCGACCAGCCAGACCGTGCCGGGCAGCAGCGGCGGGAAATCGGCGCGATCGAGCGCGGCGAAATGGTTGGGGCGGGGCATCAGGACCGGGCCTCCGGCAAGGCTGGGGGCCGGGGGGCCATCGGTGGTTCGCCGAACGCCCCCCACCCTCGATCCCTCCCCTCGAGGGGGCGGGAGACGGCTGAACCATTGGGGGCTTGAGGCCGGGGGCAGGAATGCACACATTGAGAGAAAGGAGGCGACATAGAGCGATGAAAATCCTGATCCTGGGCGGCACGGGGGAAGCGCGGGCGCTGGCCGAAAGGCTGGTGGCGATGGGCCATGAGGTGATGACCTCGCTGGCCGGGCGTACGCAGGCGCCTACCCAGCCGGCCGGCGCGCTGCGCCTGGGCGGGTTCGGGGGCATTGCGGGGCTGGCCACCTATCTGCGCGCCGCCGGCGTCGAGGTGCTCGTGGACGCCACCCATCCCTATGCCGGGCAGATCTCGCGCCATGCGGTGGCGGCGGCCCGGGAAAGCGGGGTGCGGCTGGTGCGCTACATGCGGCCCGAATGGGAGCAGCCCCTGGGCGCCAACTGGATCATCGTGGATTCGCTGGCCGAGGCGGCGCGCAGCCTGCCCGCAGGCGCGCGGGCGCTGCTGACCACGGGGCAGGGCGGGATCGAGCATTTCGCCGAGCGCGACGATTGCCACTTCATCCTGCGCGTCATCGAGGCGCCGCCCGTGGCGCTGCCGGCGCATATGGAGCTGTTGCAGGCGCGGCCGCCCTATGGGCTGGAGGGGGAAATGGCGCTGATGCAAAGCGCGGCCATCACTCATCTGGTGACCAAGAATTCGGGGGGCGAACAGACTTCGGCCAAGCTGGAAGCGGCGCGGAGGCTGGGCGTGCGGGTCATCATGATTGCGCGGCCCGCCTATGGCCCGGCGCTGGAAGTGGACAGCATCGAGGCGGCCCTGGCCGCCATTGCGGGCTGAACCCGGCCCGAGGCCAGGGCAATGGCGCAGGTGGCCCGCGCCGACCGCCGCTTGGGCAGGAGCAGCCTGCCCGACGCCGTGGCGGCGGCCTCGGCTACCGAGGGCACGCCGATGGCTGCCAGGACGCGGCCGGACGGATTGGGCATTTCGGGGGCAAGGCGCGCAGCGGGAACGAGGCGCAGCGGCACGCCGAAATGACGGGCGGCGGCGGCGAGGCCCGGATGGCCGGCCTTGCGGGCATGGCTGGACAGGGCCACCAGGCCATCGGGCGCCAGGCCAAGCTCGGCGAGGCAGGCCTCCACCAGCGCCACGATCTCGTCGGCCTGCGCGCGCGTGGTGCAGCCAATGCCGGCAACCAGAGAAGGAGCGGGAAATCTGCCGGGACCGGGCCCGGACGGAGCCATCGTCATCATCGCCTCTCGAACAAAGAGGCAGGTTCGCCTAGACCGTTGCAGCTCCGGGGTTGGTCCCCGAATTGGGTCGACCGCACCGGATTCTGTTTCAGTTCCATCATGGGAACTCTGCGCATGGCCCCGTTGTAGGCGGGGGGAAGGGCGTGGTCAATCAAGGGCTTGGCCGGGGCGCGGCGCAGATCGGAATGCTTCTGAAAATGATTTGCAAATTCAAGGACTTGCAGCCAGAACAATGAGGGAGTAAGGCCTGAACGCGCTGAATGAAGGGCCTCCTCATGACCGTATCGAACCGCAAAACGCTGGCCATAGCGGCCACCAGCCTTTTGATCGGGCTGATCGTGCTGGGGCTCAAATTCCTGGCCTTTTCGGTCACCGGCTCGATCGCGCTCTATTCGGACGCGCTGGAATCGGTGGTCAATGTGGTGACGGCGCTGGTGGCGCTGGGCGCGGTGCGGCTGGCGCAGCGCCCGGCCGACGCCGCCCTGCCCTATGGCTATCACAAGGCCGAATATTTCTCGGCGGTGGTGGTGGGAGTGATGATCGTCATCGCCGCCATCCTGATCCTGCGCGAGGCGGTGACGGGCTTGATGGCCCCTGCCCTGCCCACCGCACCGGAGCAGGGGCTGGCCATCAGCCTGGCGGCCACGGCGATCAACGCGGTGTGGGCCTTCGTGCTGCGCCGCCACGGGAGGGCGGTGCGCTCGCCGGCGCTGGAGGCGGACGGCAAGCACCTGATGACCGACGTGATCTCGACGCTGGGCGTGCTGGTGGGGCTGGGACTGGTCTATCTCACCGGCTGGGCGGTGCTCGACCCGATCCTGGCGACGCTGGTGGCGCTCAACATCCTGTGGTCGGGCTGGGGCGTGATCCGCGAAAGCGTGGGCGGGCTGATGGACGTGGCGGTGCCGGCCGAGCAGCAGAAGACCATCCGCGACATCATCGCCACCAGCGCCGAAGGGGCCATCGAGGCCCATGACATCCGCACGCGGCAGGCGGGCAAGATGATCTTCATCGACTTCCATCTGGTGGTGTCGGGCACGATGAGCGTGGACGCCGCCCACACCATTTGCGACCGCATCGAGGCGCAGTTGCGCCAGGCGGTGGACGATGTGCAGATCACCATCCATGTCGAGCCCGAGAACAAGGCCAAGCATGCCGGCATCGTGGTGGTGTAGCGGTCTCATTATTTTATTGCTTCGGACTTCGTCCGAAAGCCGCTTCGTACTTTTCGGTCCGATGCTTTAGCCGTTGATCGCATTCTCCGGCTGGGGCAGAATCGGCGCATGCGCTTCGTTCTCGCCTTGCTGCTGAGCCTTTTCGCCCTGCCCGCGCTGGCGCAGGGCTGGAGCCATTACGACAATGCCCGCTTCGGCTATGGCGTGGACATTCCGCCCGGCTTCGTCGGCCAGGGCGAAAGCGGCAATGGCGACGGGCAGGCCTTCGCGCTGGCGGGCAAGCCCATCGACCTCGTCGTCTGGGGCGGGCTGCCGATCACGGGCGATTTCGAGGGCGAAGTGACCGACCGCATGGGGCGCGACGCCGATGCGGGCTGGGGCCTCACCTATCAGGCGGTGACGCCGCGCTGGGCCAGTTGGTCGGGCACGCGCGGCGGGCGCATCCTCTACCGGCGCATGGTGGCGCTGTGCGGCGGGGAGAGTTATGCGGCGTTCTCGGCGGAATATTCCATCGCCGACCGGGTGATGATGGACGCGGCGGTGGAGCGCATGGCCGGGAGTTTGCGGGGGGCGTGCTAGGGGTTGTGGAGGTGACCACCCTGCGTTCTGGGGATTGTGGCCCCACCCCCTCCCATCCTCCCCCATCAAGGGGGAGGTGCCCCTTTGTGGATGGGGCAAGATGGTGCCAAAAACACTGCGCCACACCTCCCCCTTGATGGGGGAGGATGGGAGGGGGTGAATTAGGGCACTATGGCGTTACAGCCACAAACCATTTTCCCCCTTGTGCAGCGAGGGAAGGCGCGGTGGGCGGGGAGAATTCATGCCATTCGAGCAGAATTCTCAAGCCCTCACTCCACCAGACCCACAACCGTCACCACCGGGCTTGCCCCGATGGTCCATGACAGCGGAGGGATGGATTGCCGGGACGGGCCCGGCAATGACGATGGAATGAGACGACGCGGTTCGGCCTGTCGTGCTTGCCGGCCTAAAACTCGATCCCCTTCTGCGCCTTCACGCCGGCGCGGAAGTGGTGCTTGATCTCGGTCATTTCGGTGACGAGGTCGGCCAGCTCGATCACCTCGTCCTTGGCGTTGCGGCCGGTGACGATGACATGCTTGCCTTCCGGCTTGTTGCGCAGGGTTTCGAGCACTTCCTCGAGCGGGAGATAGTCGTAGCGCAGGACGATGTTCAATTCGTCGAGCAGCACCATGTCGTAGGCCGGATCGGCGATCAGCGCCTTGGCCTGGTCCCAGGCACGGCGGGCGGCGGCGAGGTCGCGCTGGCGGTCGGCCACGTCCCAGGTGAAGCCCTCGCCCATGGCGTTGATGGTGACCTGGTCGGGGAATTTTTCCAGCACGTCGCGCTCCCCGGTGGCCCAGGCGCCCTTGACGAACTGGACGACGCCGACGCGCATACCATTGCCGATGGCGCGGAAGACCATGCCGAAGCCGGCGGTGGACTTGCCCTTGCCCTTGCCGGTATGGACGATGAGCAGGCCCTTCTCCTCGGTCTTGGTGGCGAGGATCTTGTCGCGCGCCTCCTTCTTCTTCTTCATCTTCTCGGCATGATAGGCGTCGCGCTCGGCCTCGGTCATGCGGTCGGTCTTCTTGGCGGGCTTGTCGGTCATTTGGCGTCCTCCAGATAAGCATGGGCGGAATTGGAGCGCGGGGTCCAGAAGCCGCGCCGGCGGGCTTCCTCGAAACGGGCGATCAGTTCGGCATAGCCGTGGGGATTGGCGGCACGCAGGAAGGCGCGCACGCCATCGTCCTCGACATAGGCCTCGAAGGCCAGATCGAAATGATGGGCTTTCACCGCGCCGGTGGTGGCGGCGAAGGCGAACATGAAATCGAGCGTGGCGACGATCTCGAAGGCGCCGCGATAGCCATGGCGCATCATGCCGGCCAGCCATTTGGGATTGACCACGCGCGAGCGCATGACGTGGGAAATTTCCTCCTCCAGCGTGCGCATCAGCGGGCGCTCGGGGCGGGAATGGTCGGCGTGGTAGGCGGCGGGCGCGTGGCCGGAAAGGCTTTCGGCGGCGGCGGCCAGACCACCCTCGAACTGGTAGTAATTGTCGCTGTCGAGCAGGTCGTGCTCGCGATTGTCCTGATTGTGCAGCACCGCATCGATGTCCGAGAGGCGGGCGGCGAAACGGGCGCGGGCGGGGATGCCGGCGGCACGGGCGCCATAGGCGTATTGGCCCCAATCGAGGGCGCGCGCGCCCAGATCGGCCCGGGTGGACCAGGAACCGGAATCGATGAGCGCATTGAGGCCGGCGCCATAGCTGCCGGGCTTGGAGCCGAAAATGCGATGGCCGGCCTGCAACCCCGCCTCATCCTCGGACTGGCCTTGGGCCATCAGCCCCAGCGCATCGGCGCGCATGCGGGCGGCAATGGGGTTGTCCTCGGCCGGCTCATCCAGCGCGCCGATGGCGCGGATGGCGCGATCGAAAAGGGCGATCTGGGCGGGAAAGGCATCGCGGAAAAAGCCGGAAATGCGCAGCGTGACGTCGACGCGGGGGCGGCCGAGCTTGGGCAGGGGAATGATTTCATAACCCGAGACGCGGAGCGAGCCGGGGTCCCAGGTGGGCCGCGCGCCGATCAGCGCCAGGGCCTGGGCGATGTCGTCGCCGCCGGTGCGCATATTGGCCGTGCCCCAGACCGAAAGGGCAACGGCGCGCAAGTGATGGCCATGATCCTGCAAATGGCGGAGGACGAGGCTTTCGGCGGATTTTTTGCCCAGTTCCCAGGCGGTGGGCGTGGGCACGGCGCGGGCATCGACGGAATAGAAATTGCGCCCGGTGGGCAACACGTCGAGCCGCCCGCGCGACGGCGCGCCGGAGGGGCCGGGGGCGATGAATTTGCCATCGAGCCCATCGATCAGCGCGGCGATCTCGGCGGGGCCGGACTGGCGAAGGCGCGGGCGGATGAGGGTTTCCACCGTTTCGAGCACGGCGCGCGTGGCGGCCCAGGCGGGATCGGGGGCGGCGGCGCCGGTGACGAGGGCGGCGGCGAGGGATTCGAGGTTCTCGACCATGTCGCCAATGGTGCGGGCCTTGGCAGCGGCGATGGCGGGGCCGGTCCAGGGCTCGCCCAGCTTTGCGGTGAGGGGGTCGAAGCCGAGTTTCAGGTCGTCGGCCAGTGCGCGGATGAGGGAATTTTCCTCCGGCGCATCGCCGCGCGGCACGCGGGCCAGCGCCACGATGAGGTCGCGTTCGAGATCGCCCTGGGGCGATTGGCCGAAAATGTGCAGGCCGTCGCGGATCTGGGCTTCCTTGAGGTCGCAGAGGAAGTTGTCGATTTTGACAAGGGCCTGGGTTTCGTCTTCGGGCAGGCCGATATCGCGGTCGAGGCGCGTGTCGCGGGTGAAATCGAGGATGCGGCGCTTGAGATCGGCGAGCCGGCGGCGGTCCATGCCGGAGGCGGCGTAATATTCGTCGAGCAGCGCTTCGAGGTCTTTCAGCGGCCCATAGGTTTCGGCGCGGGTGAGCGGGGGCACGAGATGATCGATGATGACCGCCCCGGTGCGGCGCTTGGCCTGGGTGCCCTCGCCCGGATCGTTGACGATGAAGGGATAGAAATGCGGCAGCTGGCCCCAGAGCGCATCGGGGTAGCAATCGCTGTCGAGCGCCACCGCCTTGCCGGGCAGCCATTCGAGCGTGCCGTGCTTGCCATTGTGGATGAGGGCATGGGCGGCAAAGTCGTGGCGCAACCAGAGATAGGCGGCGAGATAGGCATGGGGCGGGACCAGCGCCGGGTCGTGATAGCTCGCGGTCTCGTCAAGATTGTAGCCGCGCCCCGGCTGGAGCATGACCACGACATTGCCGAAGCGATGGGCGGGGAGATGGAAGGCGTCTTCGCGCACGAAGGGATCGGCGGCCGGATCGCCCCAGCGCGCGGTAACGGCCTCGCGGGTTTCGGCGGGGAGCGCGGCAAAAAGCGCGGCATAGCGGGCGAGCGGGAGGACGGCGGATGACACGCCGCGCCCGGGGTGGGCGTTGGTGGGGCCGGAGGTGAGGAGGGTGAGGAGCGCGGGGGAGGATTTGGGATAGGCGGAACCTTCCGAACCCCCACCCTCGCCAGCCATTCGAGCGTAGCTCTCATGGCCTTCTTGCCTCAAATCGCTCCACTGGAGCGATTTGCCCTCGCGGGGCGGCTCGAAGCCCCTCAAGTGGGAGGGAGGCGCAAGGGCAGATGGTTCCCCTCCCCCTTGAGGGGAGGGGTCAGGGGTGGGGGCTCCGGCGCTGGTGAGATGCGCCGAGATTGCCGTCCAGACCCCATCGAGATTTTTCATCTCATCGTTGGAGAAACGCAGGACAGCGTAGCCGGCGGAGCGCAGGAACTGATCGCGCCTGGCATCATGGCGCCGAGCTTCATCGCTGCCATGGGTATCGCCATCCAGCTCGATGACCAGCTTGGCCCGATGGGACGCGAAATCGGCAAAATACGGACCGATGGGCGCCTGTCGGCGAAAATGCTGCTCGGGGAAGGATTGGCGCAGCAAGGCCCATAGAGCACGCTCGGGCTGGGACGTATTGGAGCGCAGGGTGCGGGCGCGCTCGGTATTCTTGAGCGGGCGCGAGAGGCGGGCATTGGTGAAGCCGGTGGCGGGGGCGGACCTAGGCTCGGAATTTGCGGAGGGGACGGAACCCCCACCCCCGGCCCCTCCCCTCAAGGGGGAGGGGGGAGAAAGTGTGTAGCCCGCTTTTTCCAGTTCCCCCAATATCCGCACCGTGGACTCCGGGGCGTCGTAGCCGACGCCGTTGGCGAGGCGCCCGTCGCGCAGGGGGTAGTTGGAGAGGATGAGGGCGATGCGGCGCTGGGCGCGGGGGGTGGCGCGCAGGCGGGCCCAGTTGGCGGCCAGCGTCACGGCGCGGGCGATGCCATCCTCATCCGGGGCGTAGGCGCTGAGGGGGCATTGGGTGCGCTCGTGCCAGACGGCGTCGGCCTTGTGGCCGACGATGAGCCCGCCAATGCGGCCATCGAGCTCGGGCATGACCAGGTACATGGCCATGTCTTTGGCCGAAAGACCCTGCGGATCGGCGGCCCATTGCGCCTGTGAGCGGCCCGACTGGACAAGCTGGATGACCGGGGCGTCGCAGCCGGAAAAGGGATTGGCGGACGCATCGAGATCGGCCACCCCCAAGGCGAAGGCGGTGAGGTTGAAAATGGCGGCGGGCGGGAAGGCGGCGAGCGCGTTCTGGACGAAGCGGACGCAGGCGCCCTCCTTGAGCGAGGAGACCAGCAGCGGCACCGGGGCGAGGCCATGGGCTTCGAGGCGGGCGATCAGCGCCTCGATGGTGGCGGTGCCGGCCCCTTCGAGGGCGGCGCGATAGAAGAGGATCGGGATGTGGGGAGCGGACGCGGCGTGCAACTGGCGCAGGCCGGCTTCATCGGTCATGCCGGTGCGGGGGTGCCAGAGGCCGAAGCGGGGGAAGGGTTTGGGGGTAAAGGCCCCCTCACCCGGTTGCTGCGCAACCGACCTCTCCCCCGAAGGGAGAGGTGTGGCGAGATCGCGGAAGGCTCGCAGGATGGTATCGGCGTTTTCGGGGCCGCCGGCGATGAAGAGGCCGTGGAGGCGGGACCAGGCTTCGGGGGAAACGGTGGAGCGTTCGATAAGGATGGGGTCTGGATTGGCGTCGCCGGGAAGCAGGACCAGGGGGATCTTGCGGTTGGCGCAAAGGGCGGTGAGTTCGTCGACGCCATATTGGAAATAGGCGATGCCGCCGATGAGGCGCAGCACGACGAGGCGGGCGTGAGCGACGGTTTTTTCCAGCCAGTAGTCGACGGAGAGATTGTTGGAAAGGCGCAGGATATTGGCGAGGCGCAGATCGCCCTCCCCGGCCCTGTCGGCGGCGGCGGCAAGCATGGCCAGCTCGCTATCGGCCGAGGAGGCGAAGACATAGGCGCCGGGGGCCTGGGCCAGATCGATGGCCTCTCCCTCCTGCTGGATGGCGCCGGCCTGGGCGGAGAGCAGGTGCATCACCCCCTCCCCCGGAAGGAGAGGGCCGTGACGGGAAGCGCCGCGGCTCCGGCCGCCGCCGCCAGCAGCATGAAGGGCGGCTCGATGACCAGATCGCCGGCAAAGACCCAGATGGGCAGCAGCACCCCGAGGCCGCCGCAGGCCGCGCCGATCAGCGCGCAGCCGAGGACGCGCCGCCAGCTTGTGGAAAAGGCGGGCGCGGCCCAGAAATAAACGGTAGCCGAAAGCGCGGCCGGCACCAATCCGAAGAGATAGCCGAAGCCCACCAGCATCCAGAGGAATTCCAGGGCCGAGGCCGGATCGACGGAAGGCGGATCGAGCAGGACCGGAAGGAAAAAGACCATCACCGTGCCGACCAGGGGGCCGAGCAGCGCGATGGCGGCGATGCGGCCCGAGGAGGGCCGCACCGGTGAGGCAAGGGCGGAGGTCACGCCGCGGCCTTCTCCAGGCTCTGGGTGATGGCGGCGCGGTCGAGCGGCTGTTCGCCGATGACGACAAGGGCGGTTTCGCGCGGCTCGTCCTCTTTCCAGGGCCGGTCGAAATAGGCGGTGACGCGCGGGCCGACCGCCTGGATGGCAAGGCGCGCGGCGGCGCCGGGAACGGCGGCAAAGCCCTTCAAACGCAGCACATCGTGGTTGCGGATGGTCTCCTCGATGACGCCGATCAGCTCGTCCTTGCCGGCGATGGCCGGCAGGCGGATGGAGAAGCTGTCGAAATCATCGTGCTCATGGGTTTGCCCGCCATGCTCCAGCTCGTGATGGCTGGGGCGGTTGGCGATGTCGTCCTCGCTGCCCATGCCCATGCCCAGCAGGGCGGCGATGTCGACATGGCCGTTGCGAGCACGGATGAGGCCGACGCCGGGACGCATCTCGGCGCGCAGATTGGCCTCGACCGTGTCGAGCGTGGCATCGTCCACCAGGTCGGCCTTGTTGACGACGACGAGATCGGCCACCGAAAGCTGGTCCTCGAAGAGTTCGCCCAGGGGCGTTTCGTGGTCGAGCATTTCATCGGACCGGCGCTGGGCGTCGACGGCGGCTTCGTCGCTGGCGAAGCGCCCTTCGGCCAGGGCGGCGGCGTCGGCCACCGTCACCACGCCATCGATGGTGACCTGGGCCTTGATCTCAGGCCAGTTGAAGGCGCGGATCAGCGGCTGGGGCAGCGCCAGGCCGGAGGTTTCGATGACGATGTGGTCGAATTTCTCCGGGCGGGCCAACAGCGCCTGCATGGTGGGGATGAATTCATCGGCCACGGTGCAGCAGATGCAGCCATTGGACAATTCGACCATGTCCTCTTCGCGACAGGTCTCGTCGCCGCAGCCGGCGAGAATATCCTTGTCCACGCCCAGATCGCCGAACTCATTGATAATGAGCGCGATGCGCTTGCCCTTGGGGGCGTGCGCCAGCAGATGGCGCACGAGGGTGGTCTTGCCGGCGCCGAGAAAGCCGGTGATGACGGTGGTGGGGATCTTGGCGGTCACGCAACAGCTCCACGTGCAAGGGGAAGGGACCGGGCGGCCAGCCGGTCGCCGACCCAGCCGAAGACGCTGCCCAGCACCAGCCAGAACACGGCCGACGTGCCGATGGTGATGGCGGCAAATTCGGTGGCCAGATGCGCCGGCACCTCGCTGGGCTCGTCGGGCGTGACGGGCGCGCCGATGATGTGGGGGATTACGACCAGCGCCACGGCGACGGCAATGGCCCAGCCGGCGCGGGTCTTGGCCAGGAGCAGGATGGCGCCGCCGGTGGCCAGGGCCGTGCCCACCCACCAGAGCTGGCGGGCGAAAAGATCGGCCGCCGGCATGCCGGGCAATTCGGGCGCGAGGCCATAGGCCGGGGCCAGAACGAAGGTGGCGAAGCCCGCCACGCCCCAGAGCCAGCCATTGGCTGTGGTGATGGGCAGGTTGGCGAACATGGACACCGCGCCGATGACCAGCGCGAAGCCGGCGGCGGCGAGCAGATTGGCCAGGATGGTGTAAAGCGTGCGCTCGGCGCCGTCCTGGGGGGCCCATTCCTCGTCTTCTGCGTCGGCCGCTTCGGTGGCGGCTTCGTCATGGCCATGGGCTTCGACGCCCTCGCCATGGCTGTGGCCGCCTTCGCCCTCGAAGGTTTCGGCATGCAGGATCAGCGGGGTGACGCGGAAATACTGGAGCGCGGAGACCACGAGGCCAGCACAAAGGGCTGCGACCAGCGCAGCGAAAAACAGATTGCGAAACATGGTGAGGTTCTTTCCTGTAAGCCCGCTCAGTGGCAGGGGAAGCCCATGGCGTGGCGCGTGTCGTGCGCGCCATTATGCAGGCGATAATCGCCGGCAAAGCCGGTGCCCACCAGCAGGGTGAGGCCGAGCAGCAAGGCCAGGCTGCCGGCGATGAGCCGCTGGGACAGGGAAAGAGAACTGGAAGCAGTGGAAACGGCAGACATATTCATGTGGCACCCTCCGCGCACGGAATAGACAAGGGCTCTTGGCCCGGCTGTTCAGCGGGCCGCATTCCGAACCGCAAAGGTGGGAATCCCTCTTTGCCGAAATACGCCCAAGGGTGACGGCAGGTCTCCTGGCTGGCGGTGAATGCAGCGCCCTCGCCTTCCCGGGCGCTTGCCCAGTGGCATGAGAGGGCGCCCACCGCTTACAGTTGCGGGGGCAGCCACGGATTTGGTCCCTGATGGGTACGCCGCACCGTGTTCCCTTTTGATCCCCCTTGTGCGCCGCACGCGGGGAAACCGTCACGAAAGCAGCATTACGCCCTCGCCCATGGGCGGGTCAATGCTCGGGGGTGCGACTCACGGTATCGGTGGCGCAAACCAGGAGAGGCAGATGAAACCGATCAAATTCGACCGCGACGAAACCAAGGCCATCGTGGCCGAAATCCAGGATTATTTTCGCGAGGAGCTCGACCAGTCCATCGGCGCCATTCCCGCCGAAATGCTGATGCAATTTTTCGCCGAGCGCATGGGCGCCTATTTCTACAATCGCGGCCTGCACGACGCCCAGGCGCTGATCCGCAAGAAACTCGACGATGTGAGCGACGAGATCTTCTCGCTGGAGCAGGTGACGAAGTATGCGCGGTGAATTCGATGGGCGCCCCGGCCCTATCAGGATGGATCCCGGCGCGCGGCCGGGATGACACGGGGTAGGATGGGTTTGGGAAAAGGCGTCGGCACCTCGCAAGAATCCCGCTTCCGCCGGGCTTCGGCGCCGGATACAAGAGCCGGCCGGGATCATGCCGGTTTTCCTTTCTGGAGGAAGCCTTGGGCTTCAACCTTGCCACGCTGGCCCCGATCGGGCTTTTGCTTGCGTCCAACCTGTTCATGACCTTCGCCTGGTATGGGCACCTCAAATTTCCCGGCGCGGCGCTGTGGGTGGTGGTGCTGGCGAGCTGGGGCATCGCCTTTTTCGAATACTGGCTGGCGGTGCCGGCCAACCGCATCGGCTATGGCGCCTATTCGGGGGCCGAGCTCAAGACCATACAGGAGGTGATTTCCCTCACGGTCTTCGTGCTGTTCGCGGTGTTCTACCTGGGCGAGAAATTCACCTGGAACCATGGGCTGGGCTTCGCCCTCATCGCCCTGGGCGCCTTCTTCATCTTCAAGGGGCCGTTCAAATAGCCATCCAGTCCGGGAAAGGATCGGGCAACCGGGCCCAGGCTTCGGGCGTGAATCTGCGCGCCGGCACCAGGCAGGCATCGAGCGCGCGGGTGAGAGCGGCCTGGTCCATGGGATCGGTGCCGATGAAGACGATCTCCTGGCGGCGATCGCCCCAGATCGGGTCGATATAGGTCGATATTGACCTCGCTATCGCATGATGAACTAGATGAAAAATGGGCGCGCTCCGTTTGAGAAGATCGCCAATACCACGTCACCCTGTTGCGTGCCCGCGCAGACCTAACTTTCAGTTCATGCTATAGTATCAAGAGATAGTTTATAAAATTATGAAAAGTATGAATGATTATTACTGGCCCGGCTATTTATTAGCCGGATTTTTTTGTGTAATATCTTTGTTTCTAATGTTATACTATACAATTTCTGGCACAGATACTTTTGATTTCCTCCCGGATGCACCGGGGGTATCAAAACTAAACTGTTCTGCTTTCGCATATTATCATTTTAATGCGCTGTATTCAGTAATGTACATTTCTGGAATAATTGTTATTCCTATTGGAGTTTTGTCCATTGTTTTATCTTTTATATGGCTCCCTATGGGGGCAAGAGTTTTTATTATTTTTGTAAATGTATTACTATCTTTACCTCTAATATCCATTATTAATGGCAATATTTTGTATTATGGGGGAGGGATTCTTAAATCATCATGCCGGAATAATTTATTTCTATATTTTTCATTTGTATATTATATACTATACTACGGTTGTATCGCGATTATAGTGGGGAATTTTTTCTTTGTTATCGCAAGACCACAACGTTGACGATGACCGCGACCTTGCGGCCCTGGCGGTTGTTGAGGATGTGATTGAGCAGCGTGGTCTTGCCGGCGCCGAGAAAGCCGGAGAGCACGGTGACGGGGAGCTTGCGAGGGGACATTGGCAGTTCTCAACTGAAGGGGAATGGGGAGGAGGCGGGCGAAACGCCCCCTCCCCTCCCGCCCCGCAGAACGGAGCGGGAAGGCCGGGCACGGATCAGTGCACGGAGCCGGAGCCGCCCACGGCGACGATGTTGAAGGGCTTGCCCTCCACCGGGATGTCGCGAGCCAGCTCGAAGCTGGCCGCATCGACCAGATGCACCGCGCCGACCAGCGGATCGGTGACGGCGATATAGTCGCCGGCCACGGCCAGGCGCGGGCGCGGCAGGTTCCACTCGCCATCCATGGAATAGGGCTCGGTGAGCTTGAGCGAGCGGGTGATCTCGCCCTTGACCACGTCGAGCTGGCGCAACTGGCCGTCCTCGGTGAAGATGTAGGCGAATTTCGGCCGCACCGGATCGGTGACGAAATGCACCCGGCGCGTCGGCAGGTCGATGAGGCGATAGGGCTCGGCCTCGGCGGGATCGATGAGCACGATTTTGTCGGCGCCGTAATTGCCCAGGAAATATTGCAGCCCCTGCCCGCCCAATAGCGTGGTGGTCTTGCCCGCGGGCAGGCCCGAATAATCGAGCTTTTGTACCTGCGGTTCGCCCGAGCCGGAGGCGATGAGCACGCCATCGCCGCAGCCGACGATCAGCAGGTTGCCCGAGGTCGCCTCGCCATGAAGATCGGGGCAGGCATGGGTGTCGCCCACGACATTGCCTTGCGCATCGAGAACGTTGAGGCCGATGCGCGGCTTTTTCTCGTCGTCGGCATTGGCCACCGAAACCAGGGTGTAATCGCCCCAGGGAATGGCGACGCCGTGATGGGGGGTGCCGCTGTCGATCTCCTTGGCGTGGACATGGCCGTGATCGACCCAATCATGGGTGTCGACAAGGCTGACCAGGCCCGAGCCATCGAAAAACAGGGCGAATGTGTCGCCATGCTCGACGAAATGGCCGGGCTTGTTGCCGTCCAGCGCGGCCTCGATCAGCTCGGGATCGGAAATTTCGATGTCGCCGTGATCGCCATGATCCTCGATGGCGATGCCGGAGCGGATGGCCGAGACGCGGTTGCTGCCGCCCTGCACGGCGATCACCGCTTCACCCTCATGGGCGGTGTAGAGCGTGGCCGGACCGGCCAGGGGGAAGCTGGCGATGGTCTCGCCCGAGACCAGGTCCACGGCGGACACCCGGGCTTCGGCATGATCGGCGATGAAGAGGCGCCAGGCGGCGACCTCGTCGGCAAAGGCCGGGGCGGTGAGCGCCGTGGCGGCGAGGAAGAGAAGGGGGAGGCGGATGTGCATGATATATCTCCGGTATGTTAGCACATTACAGTTGAGAAAATGGCATGGGGCGTGGGGGGGATGGGGCTGGAGGCTGGAGGCTGGAGGCTGGAGGCTGGAGGCTGGCGTGAAACGGGACGCCTGGTTGAGGGAAACGGATTGGTTGGGAGAGCTCGAACCGTTGGCCTCGCGCCCCCCCCCTTGAGGGGAGGGATTGAGGGTGGGGGTTCGGGCCGTTCAGTGGGTCCGATGCAGCCGACCAATCTGCTGAGGTTGCGCAACCCCCACCCCAGCCCTCCCCTCAAGGGGGAGGGGGCGATGGAACCGTGAGGTTTGCTCTAGCCTGAGGCGTCAAACGGGTCCGACTATCGGAACCTGCCGCCCCGCCTAGCCCAGACACTCCACCAGCCCGGCGGCGAGGCCGCGCAGGAGATCGGGATAGAGATCGGGGCCTTCGGGGAGCGCGGACCCTTCGGGGTCGAGCACGCCGGCCTTGGCGCTGGTGCCCTCGATGATGGTGCGGACGATGGCGGGCTCGAAATTGGGCTCGGCGAAGACGCAGGTGGCGCCCAGCTCGGTCACCTTGGCGCGCAATTCATCGATGCGGGCGGCGCCGGGCATGGCGTCGGGCGAGACGGTGACGGTGCCGGCGACATCGAGGCCGAAGCGGTGCTCGAAATACTGATAGGCGTCATGGAAGACGATGAAGGGCTTTTCGGCCAGGGGCGCCAGCGTCTGCTGGAGTTCGGCCTCGAGCGCATCGAGCCGGAGCAGTTCGGCTTCGGCATTGGCATCATAGGCAGCGGCGTTTTCGGGGTCGGCCTCGGCCAGCACGGTGGCGATCCGGGAGACCATCAGCCGGGCATTTTGCGGATCGAGCCAGAAATGCATGTCGCCTTCCTCGTGCTCGTGCTCATGGTCGTGATCGTGGTGGTCATGCCCCTCGTCGCCATGGGAATGGGGCTCGAAGGCGCCGCCCTCGCGCACGGGCAAGAGCGCGATGCCGGGGCTTTCGGCCAGTTCGACCACTTCGGCCTGGGGGGAGAGCGTGTCGAGCGCGTTGGCGAGGAACAGTTCCATGCCATGGCCGGTCCAGAAGACGATGTCGGCATTTTCGAGCGCGGCGGCGTCGGAGGGCCGCAGGGAATAGGTGTGGGGCGAAGCGGCGCCCTTGACGATGAGGGCCGGCTCGCCCACCCCGGCCATGACGGCGGAGACCAGCGAATGAACGGGCTTGATGGAGGCGACGACCCGGGGCGCCGCCATGGCGGTGCCGGAGAACAGCAGCAGGGAAAGGGCGGCGAGCGGAAGGACGCGTTTCATCGTCTGGGCCTCATCGGTGATATGTTATGTTATTACGCTTGCAGCGGTGTTATGCTATAACGTATTAAGAGCCGTCAAGACGGTTTCCGCTGCGCCTGTGCAAAAATCCCGCCGCGCGGAAACGGCTTTGCCGATCCCCACCCTGCCCTCCCCTTCGGGGAGCGGCCATGAAAGAACCGAACCGATCGATGCATGAGCACAGGCACAAGGAAACGCTGATTACCCTGACCTATGCCGGGGTGCGGCGGGGCGGGCGCGTATTGGTGGAAGGGGTGGACCTGACCATTGGCCGCGGCGAGATCGTGACGCTGATCGGGCCCAATGGTTCGGGCAAGTCGACCACGGCCAAGATGGCGACGGGGGTGATGAAGCCGACCATGGGGAGCGTGACGCGCAAGCCGGGGCTGACCATCGGCTATGTGCCGCAAAAGCTCAGCATCGACTGGACGCTGCCGCTGACGGTGGAGCGGCTGATGACGCTGACCGGACCGCACTCCCCCGGCGCCATCGCGGCGGCGCTGGAGGCGGTGGGCGCCTCGCGCCTGCTCAAGGCGGCGGTGCAGGAGCTTTCGGGCGGAGAATTCCAGCGGGTGCTGTTTGCCCGCGCCATGATCCGCAAGCCGGACCTCTTAGTGCTGGACGAACCGGTGCAGGGGGTGGATTTTTCGGGCGAGGTGGCGCTTTACGAATTGATCCGGCAGATCCGCGACACCACGCAGGCGGGCATATTGATGATCTCGCACGATCTGCATGTGGTGATGGCCGAGACCGACACGGTGATCTGCCTCAACGGCCATGTCTGCTGCCGGGGCACGCCGGGCGCGGTCAAGAGCAGCCCGGAATATCTCAAGCTGTTCGGCGAGCGCGCCGCCGCGACGCTGGCGATCTACGAGCACCATCACGACCATGAGCACCATGACGATGGCTGCGTGGTGGGCGCGCATGGCGCCCATGAGCACCCCCATGGCGGGCACCATCACGCGCATGAGGAGCGGGCGGATGGGTGAGGGTTTGAGAGCAATTCCATCATCCTCCCTCCCCCTTGAGGGGAACGATGGAGCCGGGAGCCTGGGGCAAGGGAGCCTGTCCGATGTTCGGTGATTTCTTCTCGCGGGCGCTGATTGCCGGGGTGGGGCTGGCGGCGGTGACGGGGCCGCTGGGATGCTTCGTGGTGTGGCGGCGCATGGCCTATTTCGGCGACACCATGGCGCATTCGGCGCTGCTGGGCGTGGCGCTGTCGATCCTGCTCTCGTTCAACATGACGCTGGGCGTCTTCGCCGTGGCGGTTCTGGTGGCGGGGGCGCTGATCGTGCTGCAAAGGCAGGCGACGCTGTCCACCGACGCGCTTCTGGGGATTCTGAGCCACTCGACCCTGGCGGTGGGGCTGGTGCTGGTGGGGTTCCTCACCAGCGTGCGCATCGACCTCATGGGGTTCCTGTTCGGCGACATATTGGCCGTGTCGGTGGAGGACATCGTCCTCATCTATGGCGGGGGCGCGGCGATCCTGGTGCTGCTGTGGCTCAACTGGCGGCCGCTGCTGGCCGCGACGGTGAGCCCGGAACTGGCCGAGGCCGAAGGGCTGCGGCCCGAGGCCAGCCGGCTGGTGCTGATGGTGCTGATGGCCAGCGTCATCGCCATCGCCATGAAGCTGGTGGGGGTGCTGCTCATCACCTCGCTGCTCATCATCCCGGCGGCGACGGCGCGGCGGCTGAGCGCCACACCCGAGCAGATGGCGCTGGTTTCGGCCGTGCTGGGCGCTATAGCTGTGGTGGGGGGGCTGTTCGGCTCGAAAAACTGGGACACGGCCTCGGGCCCGTCCATCGTGGTCATGGCCCTCATGCTGTTTCTTGTCTCGCTCGCGGTGCCGGTATCGCGGCTGTTTGGGAGGACGTCCCGTGGCGCATCATCATGACATTCCCGCGGACCTGACGCGCAATCAGGGGCTGGTGCTGGAAGCGCTCAACCATTCGGGCGGGCCGCTCAGCGCCTATGACATTCTCGACCGGCTGCGCGGGGAAGGCCTGCGCGCGCCGCTGCAGATCTATCGGGCGCTGGACAAGCTGGTGGAGCGCGGGCTGGCGCATCGCCTGGAAACGCTCAACGCCTTCGTCGCCTGCGCCGACGCCCATTGCCACCGCAAGGGGCTGATCGCCTTCGCCATCTGCACCAATTGCGGCAAGGTGGACGAATTCGCCGATGAGGTGATCGAGGCGCGGCTGGGCGACTGGGCCGAGACCACCGGCTTCAAGGTGGAGCGCACGACGATGGAAATTCGCGGCCAATGCGCGGAATGCCTGAAGGCGGCGTGAGAAGAAGGACTGGCGGGCGATCCCAAGCCCCGCACCCCGTCATTGCCGGGCTTGTCCTGGCAATCCAGCCTTCCGCTTGCGCTGAGCCGTGGACCACCGGGACAAGCCCGGTGGTGACGGTGGAATAAGCATTGCGATGGTCCCTGGCCGGAGACCGTGGCGTCAGCCGAAGCGCAGAAACCGGATGGCGGCGGCGCCGTATTCGCGGGTGTCGTCCAGGGTGAAGCCTTCGGGGATCGTCACCTCGGCGTCGGCGGCTTCCTCCCAGACCAGGGTGGCGCCGGGGGCGAGCCAGCCATTGGCGGCGATTTCGGCCAGGGCCTTTTCGCCCAGGCCCTGGTGATAGGGCGGATCGAGAAAGACCAGGTCGAACTGCCCAAGGGTGCCGGAACGCCCCAGCGCCGTGGCGTCGCGGCGCAGCAGCTTGGCGATGCCGCCGGCGGAAAAGGCCTCGATATGGTCGCGGATGAGGCCGCGCGCCTCGGCCCCGGTATCGACGAAAGTGACGTGGCTGGCGCCGCGCGAGAGGGCTTCGAGCCCCAAGGCGCCGGTGCCGGCAAACAGATCGAGCACGCGGCGGCCATCCAGCACCGGCCCGAGACGGGAGGCGAGGATGTTGAACACCGATTCGCGCACCCGGTCCGCCGTGGGGCGGATGGTCTCGTCGGTGGGCGAGCTCAATTGCTTGCCCCGGAATTTACCGGCCACGATGCGCATGGTTACGCCTTGGGCCGGCGGGGACCGGAGGGCTTGCCCGGACGGCCACCGGCGGGACGGCCCGACGGCTTCGGCCCGCGCTGCGGCGCGGCGCCGTCGCGCCGGGCGCGGGGCTTGCCGAAGCTCTTGCCCTCATCATCGCGCGGCGGACGGGGGCCACGCTGCGGCTTGTCGGCGAAATTGCGGCCGGGGCGCTTGGTTTCGCCCCGGAAGGCCGCGCCTTCGCCGCGCTCGCTCTCGGGCCGGGTGCGCGGCGCGAAGGCCGGACGCCCGGCTTCGGCATCGCCGCGCCGGGGCCCGCGCGGCGTTTCGGTGAATTCCCGGTCGCGCGGGGGACGGCTGCCGCCCTCGGGACGGGGGCCGCGCGGACGATCCCCGAAATCACGCTTGGGACGCTCGCCGGCGGGGCGGCGATCATCGTTCTCGCGGCGAGGACCGCGCGGCTTGTCGCCAAAGGGCTTGTCCCCGAAGGCTTTTTTGGCGAAGGGCTTTTTCTCGAACGGCTTCTTGCCGGCGGAGGCGGGTTTTTCGGCACGGGCCGGGCGCTCGGGGCGCTGGCCATAGGTGCGAGCCGGCTGGTCGTCGGCGTCGCGCCGGGCGAAGGGCTTGGTGTGGCGCTTGGCGACGAATTCCTCGGGGGCGCGGCCATCCTCGTCAAAGTGGATCTGGCGGGCGGGCGGCTTGTATTCATCCTCCCGGCGCTCGTCACGGCGGGGCGCCGGCTTGCGGCTGTCGAAGCGGCCCGGGCGATCCTGGCGGGGGCGCTCGGCGCGCCACTCCTCCTCGGTCTTTTCGGCATGGTCGGTGAAGCGGAAGCGCTGGCGGGCGATTTCCACCGTATTGGTGCCGCGCCCGGTGCGCCGGTCGCGCGTGGGCTTGCCGACAAGGGCATTGGCCTCGGGCATTTCGCTGTCGAAATCGACATCGGCGGCCTCGGCCAGCTTCTTGCCAAGCTGGTCGCGCAGCATCTTGGCCTTGACGGTTTCAACGCCGCCCACCGGAATATCGCCGAGCTGGAAGGGGCCGTAGCTGACGCGGATGAGGCGGTTGACCTCGAGCCCGAGCGCGCCGAGCACGTTCTTGACCTCGCGGTTCTTGCCTTCGCGCAGGGCCAGCACCAGCCAGACATTGGCGCCCTGCTCGCGCTCCAGCGTCGCCTCGATGGGGCCATAGCGGATGCCGTCGACCTCGATACCGTCCTTGAGCTGGTCGAGCGCGGCCTGGGTGACGGCGCCATGGGCGCGCACGCGATAGCGACGCAGCCAGCCGGTGGCGGGCAGTTCGAGCACGCGCTTGAGTCCGCCATCATTGGTGAGCAGAAGCAGGCCCTCGGTGTTGATGTCGAGCCGGCCGACCGAGACGACGCGCGGCAGGCCATGGGCCTCGAGCGCCTCGAAAATGGTGGGACGCCCCTCGGGGTCCTTCTCGGTGACCACCAGGCCCGCGGGCTTGTGATAGAGCCAGACGCGGGTGCCCTGGCGGGCGGCCAGCGGGGCGCCATCGACCAGCACGCGGTCGCGCTCGGTGACGTTGAAGGCGGGGGTGAGCACCTTCTTGCCGTTGACGACGACGCGCCCCTCGGTGATCCACACCTCGGCGTCGCGGCGCGAGCAGAGGCCGGAACGGGCAATGACCTTGGCGAGCCTGTCGCCGGTGGAGGGGGAAAGGGATGTGTCGCTCATCGGCGGACCTTCATGACATGCGGGACCCTTTTGGATGGTCGCGCTTTCGAGGTGAAAAAGTGGCGGCCACTTTTTCTGAAAACGCTCCGTCCGGGCGGCGCGGAAAAGACGAAGCGGCCGGAGAACCCCGGCCGCCCTGGTAAGCAGGAACGCTCCTTGTGCTACTGGAGCGTGGTTTCCTTCTCGGTGAGCCTGACGCCGGCGCTGGAACTGCCGGAGCCGGAGCTGAACTGGTTCTGGTTGGCGCGGATGGCCTTGCGCACCGATTCAGGGCAGCGCGGATCGTTGAGGGAAACCAGCTCGCCCCCGGGCGCCGAACAGATGAGGTCGGCATCGCCCACGCGGGTGAAATATTCCTCCGGGGGCAGATAGAGCGGGCGATTATTGGTGGTGGTGACGTTCATATTGGCGGCGCGCATGCGGGCGGTCAGCGCGCGGGCTTCCTGCTCGGTGAGCGGACGGCCGGCGACCGAACGCAGATCGACAACCCTGGCGTTGCGCAGGCGCTGGAGATCGGCCTCGGTGAGATTGGACGTGTCGATGCGCACCGTATCGCTGTTGGCGGGCAGTTGCGCCGCCGCCGTCTGGGTGACGGGAGCGGGCAGCGCCTGGCCCGAAGCGGGCAGGACCAGGGGCGCGCGGGCATTGGTGAGGTCTTCCTTGGGCGCTTCGCCGGGCACGAGGCCGACGCCGCGCGCGGTGGAGGTCATCACCTCGCGCTCGAAGGTGCCGAAATCGGTCAAGGCATTGGTGCCTTCCACGGTGGTGCAGCCGGCCAGCGCCAGCGTGAGCACCAGACCCAGCGCCGCCAAACCCGTCCGGGTCGCCACCTGCAGAGCAGCACGCTGCCCGGTCAATCCAATACGCATGAAACGTCCTTCGAAATGTCGGTGGCGCTTATAGCGCATTTCGCCGACTAAGACCAGATTCTGGCAGCACGGTGTCCATGCGCGATCAGGAGGCGGTTTTGCCGGGGCGGCCGAGGCCGAGCAGATCGAGGATCAGCAGGATCACGCCCGCGGTGATGGCCACGTCGGCAAGGTTGAAAATGTAGAAGGACCAATCGCCCCAGTGGAAGTGGAAGAAATCGGCCACGGCGCCATAGACCAGCCGATCGAGCACGTTGGACAGCGCCCCGCCGATGCACAGCGCCAGCCCCATGCGCACCAGCCTGACCGATGTGCGCAGCCACCACACCGACAGGGCGATGATGGCCACCAGCATGACCAGGCCCAGCGCCCAGACCGGCAGGCCATCGAGCAGGCCATAGGAAATGCCAGTATTCCAGACCAGCACATAGTCGAAGAAATCGGTGACGCGCACGACCTCGCCACCGCGCCAGCCGGTCATGGAAAAGGGCACGTAGCTGGTGAAGACCTCGACGCAGCGGGCTTCACCCAGCGCCATGCAGTCGGGCGCGATATGGAAGCCCTTCTGCGCCCGATCGACGCCGAAGGCGAGAATGGCCGCCATGAGGGAAGCCAGCCAGGAGGGGTAGCGCAGGGATGGGGTGGACATTCTCAAAGCTCCTCCGGCTTTCCAGCCCCCTCCCCCTCGAGGGGGAGGGAGGCGCAAGAACCGCCAGCCCGACTACACCCCCGCCGCCTGGCGCTCGCGCAGGGCCTGGGCATCGCGGGGGGAGACATCGGGATAGTCGGGGTCGGCGCCCACTTCGGGCAGGATCTTCCACGAGCGGGCGCAGCGCTTGCCCTGGGCCAGGGCGGGCTGGACGGCGACGCCGGGGACATCCTCGAGAGTGAAGCCCTCGCCCTTGCCGGAGATGATTTCGATGGCGGAGGTGATGGCGATTTCGGCCAGATCCTGCCCCTTGAGCGCTTCGAGGTAGCGCGCATCCTCGATGAACACCTTGGGTGCGGCTTCGAGGGAAGAGCCGATGCGCTTTTCGCGGCGCTCGATTTCCAGCGCGCCGGTGACGACGCGGCGGACGGCGCGGATCAGCGTCCACTTGCCCGCCAGATCCTCATCCAGCCATTCGGCGGGCACTTCGGGGAAGAGCCGCAGATGCACCGAGGAATCGGGCTCGGAGTGCCGCTCGAGCCAGCATTCCTCCATGGTGAAGACCAGGATGGGCGCGAGCCATGCGGTGAGGCAGTTGAACAGGTGATCGAGCACGGTCAGCGCCGAGCGGCGGGTGAGCGAGGAGATCGGATCGCAATAAAGCGCATCCTTGCGGATGTCGAAATAGAAGGCCGAAAGCTCGATATTCATGAAGTTGGAGAGGAGCGTGACGATCCTGCGATAGTCATAGTCCTTGTAGGCGGCGCGCACGCCGGCATCGAGCTGGGCCAGCCGATGCAGCATCAGCCGCTCCAGCTCGGGCATGTCGGCGAAATCGACGACGTCGTCCTGGCGGAAATGGGCGAGATTGCCCAGGAGCCAGCGCATGGTGTTGCGCAGCTTGCGATAGGCATCGACCGTGGTCTGGATGATCTCCTTGCCCAGGCGCAGATCTTCCGAATAATCGGCGGAGGCGACCCAGAGGCGCAGGATGTCGGCGCCGAACTGCTTGATGATGTCCTGCGGGGCGACGGTGTTGCCCAGCGACTTGCTCATCTTGCGCCCTTCCCCATCCATGGTGAAGCCATGGGTGAGCACGCTCTCATAGGGGGCGTGGCCATTGGTGGCGCAGCTTTCGAGCAGGGACGAGTGGAACCAGCCGCGATGCTGGTCCGAGCCTTCCAGATACATCGAGGCCGGGAATTTCAGATGCGGCCATTTCTGCTTGTTGCGCAGAACGAAGGAATGGGTGGAGCCCGAGTCGAACCAGACGTCGAGCACGTCCATTATCATCTCGTAGTCCTCGGCCTTGTAGGCCTCGCCGAGATAGAACTGCGCGGCGCCCGGCTTGTACCACGCGTCAGCGCCTTCGGCCTCGAAGGACTGGGCGATGCGGTGATTGACCGCCTCGTCGCGGAGGATTTCGCCGGTCTTTTTATCGACGAAGACGGTGATGGGCACGCCCCAGGCGCGCTGGCGCGACAGCACCCAATCGGGGCGGTCTGCGATCATGGCGCGCAGGCGGTTCTGCCCGGCGGCGGGGTAGAAGCGGGTGGCGTCGATGGCGCGCAAGGCGCGGGCGCGCAGGGTGTCGCCCGCCGCCCCGTCGATGTCGCGGTCCATATAGACGAACCATTGCGGGGTGTTGCGGAAGATCACCGGCTTCTTGGAGCGCCAGGAATGGGGATATTGGTGCTTGATGCGGCCACGGGCGATGATGTTGCCGGCCTCGGCCAGCGCCGTGATGACGCGCTGGTTGGCGTCGCCCTTCTTGCCATTGTCGTCGATGACGCGGGCGCCATCGAAGCCCGGCGCGTCCTTGGTATAAAAGCCGGCATCATCGACCGTGTAGGGGATGGCGGGATCGATGCCGCGCTCCTGAAGAAGGCGGGTCGACTCCATCCAGATGCCGAAGTCATCGAGGCCATGGCCGGGCGCGGTATGCACAAACCCGGTGCCGGCATCGTCGGTGACGTGTTCGCCATCGAGCAGGGGCACATCGAAGGCGTAGCCGCCGGCAAGGCCGCGCAGCGGATGGGCGGCGGTGATGGCGGCCAGTTCCCCGGCGGTAACGGCAGCGCGCTTCTGAAAGCCGGTGACCTTGGCCTTGGCGAAGACTTCGGCGGCGAGCTTGTCGGCCAGGATCAGCCTGTCGCCGACCTTAGCCCAGTTCTCGGCGGGCGCCTCGGTGACGTCGTAAAGCCCGTATTCGATACGGCTGGAAAAGCTGATGGCGCGGTTGGCAGGGATGGTCCAGGGCGTGGTGGTCCAGATGACCACCGAGGCGTCCTGATGCGGCCCCTCGATGACCGGGAACTTCACCCAGATCGTGTCGCTCTCATGGTCGTGGTATTCGATCTCGGCCTCGGCCAGGGCGGTGCGCTCGACCACCGACCACATGACGGGCTTGGAGCCGCGATAGAGCTGGCCGGACATGGAGACCTTCATCAGCTCGCGCGCGATCTGCGCCTCGGCATCGAAGCTCATGGTGAGATAGGGCTGGTCCCATTCGCCCAACACGCCCAGGCGCTTGAACTCCTCGCGCTGGATGTCGACCCATTGCTCGGCAAAGGCGCGACATTCCTGGCGGAATTCGATGACGGGAACGTCGTTCTTGTCCTTGCCGCGGGCGCGATACTGCTCCTCGATCTTCCATTCGATGGGCAGGCCATGGCAGTCCCAGCCGGGCACATAGGCGGAATTGTAGCCCAGCATCTGCATGGAGCGGGAGACGAAATCCTTGAGCGTCTTGTTGAGCGCGTGCCCGATATGGATGTTGCCATTGGCGTAGGGCGGGCCGTCATGCAGGGTGAAGAGCGGCCGGTCCTGCGCCTGCTCGCGCTGGCGGGCATAAATATCCATCTCTTCCCAGCGCTTGAGCCAGTCGGGCTCACGGGCCGGAAGGCCGGCGCGCATGGGAAATTCGGTTTCTGGCAGGAAAAGGGTGGCCGAATAGTCGGTTTCGGCGGCGCCCGGAGCGGTATCGGTCATGGGAACGCAATCGGAAAGGAAGATTTGCGCGCCTTTTAGCAAGGCCAGGCCGATGGGGCAAAGGGTGATTTGGGGCGGGGCATCCACGGCGGCGCCCGGCCCCATCCCGGGATGACATCGCGCCTGAGGGAGGCTAGCCGAAAAAGCCCAGCTTGCGGTCGAGCGCGCTCAGCGGCGTTGCCCGCGCAAGCAGGTCGCGGGCCTTGCGGCTGTCGCGGTCCATGGCGGCGATGAGGACGTCGAGACCGGAAAAGACCTCCTGGCCACGGATATGGCCGACCAGGGCGACGGCGAGGGTACGGCCATAGATATCGGCATCGAAATCGAACAGATGCGTCTCGAAAGGCGGCTGCTGGTTGTCGAACATGGGCTTGCCATAGGCGGCAACGCCGTCGAACACCTTGTCGTTGAGCCGGGCGCGGACGGCATAGACGCCCTGGGCGAGCTGGAAATTGGCGTGAGTGACGGTGTTGGCGGTGGGGTAGCCCAGCTCCCTGCCCCGCTGATCGCCCTTGACCACGCAGCCCTCGAAGAACCAGTGATAGCCCAGGAGCCGGTTGGCGGCCGTGACCGCGCCCTCGGAGAGGGCGGCGCGGATGCGCGAGGAGGAAATGACCTCGTCGCCCTCGTCCATGAGATCGAGGATTTCGACGGCAAAGCCCTGCGCGGCGCCGGCAGCCTCGAGGAAAGTGGGCGTGCCGCGCCGCTGGCGGCCGAAATGGAAATCGGCGCCGACAATGACGCCGGTGACGGCGAGCGCATCGACCAGAAAGCGGGAGACGAAATCCTCGGCCTCGATCTGGGAGAAGGCGCGGTCGAAGGGCAGGATGACGATGCCGTCCAGCCCCAGCGCCTCGGCCAGGCGCGCCTTGGCGCGACCATCGGTGAGGCGGAACATGAAGGGCGCGGGGGCGAAGACATCGCGCGGATGGGGCTCGAAGGTGAGCACCACGGCGGGCACGCCCGCCTCGGCGGCGCGGGCCTTGAGCGTGGCCAGCACCGACTGATGGCCCCTGTGCATGCCATCGAAATTGCCGATGGCGACATAGGCCCCGCGCAGGGCGGCGGGGACAGCATCGAGGCTGGAGAGAGCGAGGAAAGCGCCCAAGGCCGTCACCAGGAAAGGCGCGGCAGGAAGCCGGCCATGCGGGCGCGGCTGGGCGCCACCAGATCGGCAATGGCCTGCGGATCGGGCTTGCCGAAGGCATCGAGCTCGGCGGCATGGATGGAGCCGGTGACGAACAGAAGGTCGACGCCGAACTGGGCCGCGCCGGTGGCGTCGGTGCGCACGCTGTCGCCGATGGCGAGCACACGCGCCTTGTCGAGCGGGCGGCCGACGGCCTCTTCGGCGAGGCGATAGGCTTCCTCGTAGATGGGCTGGTAGGGCTTGCCCGCCATGAGCACCATGCCGCCCATGGCGGCGTAGAGATCGCCCAACGCACCGCCGCAATAGATGATCTTGTCGCCATGCTCGACCACGCGGTCGGGATTGGCGCAGATCATGGGCAGCTTGCGGGCCAGCCAGAGCTCGGCGCGCCGGCGGTACATTTCGGGGGTGTCGTCATCGGTGTCGAGATCGGTCACCACCACGGCCTCGGCCTCTTCGGGGCCGGTGCGGCGCAGGTCGAGCCCTTCATAGAGCATGTCGTCGGCGGTGGGCGGGCCGACGTGATGAATGGCCTTGCCGCGATATCGCCCGATCATCGCTCGGGTGCAGTCCCCCGAGGAGACGATGGCGTCATAGGCATCGCGGGTGACCCCGAGAGCATCGAGCATCTCGATGATGGGGCCGGAGGGGCGCGGGGCGTTGGTGATGAACACCACCCGCCCGCCGGCCTTGCGATATTCGCGCAGCGCCTCGACGGCGGTGGGAAAGGCGGCGACGCCATTGTGGACGACACCCCAGACATCGCTCAGAACCGCCTCGTAGCGGCCGGCAAGATCGGAAAGGCCGGAAATGATGGGGAGCGCAGAGGTCATCGCAGGTTTCCCAGGGAAAGGACGGGTTCCAGAGCGCCGAACGATCCGATGCAATCGAATCCGGCGCTCCATCTCTTTGTTATCGCATCGGGACGATCCGAAAACCGCTTCGCACTTTTCGGTCCGATGCTCTATGTGGCAGCTTCTGGCGCCGGATCAAGGGAAAATGCCGGTGCCCGCCGCTAAAGCTCGGCCCGCCGGAGGGGAGCGGCGGCGCGCGGGGGCGTGGACATGAGCTCGGCGCGCACCGGGCCGGGCGGGGCGATATAGGGCCCCTGCACCAAAAGCACGCCATCTTCGAGCAATTCGATGATCTGGTGCTCATTGGCAATGCCGGTGGCCAGCAGGCGGACGTCGAAGCGGGCGACATAGCTGGCGATGTCGGAGGAATGAAAGTCGGTGAAGGCCTCGGGCTCGGCCAGGAACCGGGCGGCGTCGATGCGCAGAGACTGCACGCCCTGGGCGGCCAGCTCGGCGATATCCATGCGCAGCGACTTGACCCCGAGGAGCGAATAGAAGGCGCCCTTGCGCAGGATGGCGTCGGCCAGGGCGCGCTCGCTGGTGGTCAGGCCCGTCCAATCCGCCTCGCTGATGGAGAAGATCAGGCCGGAAGCGATGGCGCGGTTGGATTCGAGCGTGGCGATGAGTTGGTCGGCGGCGGCCGAATCGCTCAGCGTGGCGCGCGAAAGCGGCACATAGAGCGTCACCGGCTGGCCGCTGGTGCGCGAGCGGCGGGCAATGGTGACCGCCTCGACCAGGGCCAGCGCCTCGATCTGGCGCAGGGCCTCCTCGCCATTGCGGCGGGGCATGAATTCGGCGCTGTCGGCCAGGGCGCCATTGTCGAGCAGCATGCGCGGCACGAGGTCGTAGCCCTGCGGGCGGCGCTGGGGCAGCGTCACCACCGGCTGGACATGAAAGAGGATGCGCCCGTCATCGAGGGCGCGATAGACCTTTTCCAGCGGAATGACCGGCTCGGGCTCGGGTTCGGGCGGCTCGGGCTCCTCGGGGGCGCTGAGCATGCGGCCGCGCGGCGGGGGCTTGGTGGCGCGCTCCTCCAGCTCGGCAACGGCCTCGGCCACCTGGCGCACAACGGTTCCCAGCACGGAAATATCGGCTTCGACGCCATCGAGCCGGCCATCGATATTGAGATCGGCCATGGCGTTGATGCGCTGGCCGAGGACGGCGCCGGCCTGGGCATCGGTGGCCAGGAGGCGCGACAGGTCCTCGATGGCGCGCTCGAGCCGGTTTTCGGCGCGCTGGCGCAGCATGCGCTCGAGCACCACCACGCAGATGGTGGCAAAGACCAGGCCGACGAGAATGGCATTGGCGGGCGTGAAGGTCAGGCCGAAATAGGCGGCCGCGCCAATGGCGACGGCAGCAAGAGCGATGAACGTATAGACCAATGCCTGCACGGCCGGACCTTCGCTGCTTGGGTGGGCGCCGCATCGCCCGGACATCCGGGCGGCCCCACCGCCCATCCCCGATGACGGCGGGGGGATTCGGCCCTTTCCTCATAGCATCGAGTGAAAAGCTGCAAAAGCGCACAGACCCTGATCTTCCACGGCCAATTGTCCCCCCGCCCCCGCCTGCGAAACGCAAAATGCGAGAGGGCGGAACGGATTATTTACCCTGTTGGCCAATGATCGGGACAAGAGGGGCGGCGCCCCATCGCACGACCAAAACGCAAGGACCATGCCGTATGGCGACGCATAACCGGGGCAATAGCGAGGCGCAGGGCCGGCTGTTGCTGATCGAGGGCGATCAACGCCACGCGCAGTTGCTGGTCGACACGCTTGCCGAAACGCTGGGGGAAAGCGTGCGCATCAGCCTGGCCGATGGCGGGCGGCAGGCCAGCGAGCTTCTGCGCCAGGGCGCCTTCGACGTGGTGCTGGCCGACCTGGGCAGCCTGCGGGACATCAGCGAGCGCAGCGACGACGCGGTGGGCCGGCTGGTGAAGCTGGCCGATGGCGCGCTGGTGATCGCGCTTTCCGATGGCGCCTCGGTGTCGGCGGCGGTGGGCGCGATGCGCGCCGGCGCGCATGATTATGTGGTCAAGCCGGTCAACGGCGCGTCCATGGCGGCGCGCATCGGCGAACTGGCGCAGCGCCACGGCAAGGGCGGCGCGCTGAAGCTGGAGGCGCGCGGCGAGGGCCTGACCGATTTTGCCGGCTTCATCGGCGCCTCGAGCGCCATGCAGTTCGTCTATGAGCAGATCGGGCGCATCGCCACCTCCTCGGCGCCGGTGTTCATCACCGGGGAGAGCGGCACGGGCAAGGATGTGTGCGCCGAGGCGCTGCACGCCCAGGGTCCGCGCGCCGGCAAGCGCATGGTGGCGATCAATTGCGCCGCCATTCCGCGCGACCTGATGGAAAGCGAATTGTTCGGCGTCTCGCGCGGGGCCTTCACCGGCGCGCATGACGATCGCAAGGGCGCGGCCGAGTTGGCCGATGGCGGCACGCTGTTCCTCGACGAAATCGGGGAAATGGATCTCTCGCTGCAATCGAAACTGCTGCGCTTCCTGCAAACGGGCACGCTGAGCCGGGTGGGCGAGGCGGGCGTGCGGCATGTGGATGTGCGCGTCATCTGCGCCACCAACCGCAACCCGATGCAGCTCATCACCGAAAAGAAGTTCCGCGAGGACCTGTTCTATCGCCTGCACGTGCTGCCGATCCACCTGCCGCCGCTGCGCCAGCGGCCCAGCGACATCATGCTGCTGGCCCGGCATTTCCTGGCCCGCTACGCCGCCGAGGAACACAAGCGCTTTGCGGGCTTTGCCCCGGAGGTGGCGAGCCTGCTCACCGCCGCCGAATGGCCGGGCAATGTGCGGCAATTGCAGAACCTCATCCGCCGCATGGTTGTGATGTTCGATGGCGGGGACATCACGCTGGCCATGCTCAACGCCGCCGACATCGAGACGCGCGCCGCCCTGCCCCCGGCCGAGCCAGCGCCCCGGGCGGAGAAGAAGCCGGCCATCCTGCCCATGTGGCGGCAGGAGCAGCGCATCATCGAGGACGCCATCGCCAGCTTCGGCGGCAATGTCTCGCTGGCGGCGGCGGCGCTGGAAATCAGCCCCTCCACCATCTATCGCAAGCGCCAGGGCTGGGCCGAAATGGCCGCAACCGGCTGAAGGCTCAGGGCGTATTGGCCTGGCGGGCCTTGACGCGGTCGAGGCCGAGATAATGCTCGCGCAGGATGACGGCGATGCCCGAGGCGACGATGATGAGCGCCCCGCCGATCATGGCGAGGGTGGGCACGTCCCCGAAGACGAGGAAGCCCAGCACCAGCGTCAGCAGCAGCGAAACATATTCGAAGGGGGCGATGACCGACATGTCGGCATAGCGATAGCACGCGGTCATCAGCAACTGGCCGATGCCGCCGAAAAAGCCGGCGGCCACCAGCAGCACGGCCTGCTCAGGCGTGGGCCAGACCCAGCCGAAAGGCACGGTCAGCAGGGAAAGCACGCTGGCGCAGACGAAGAAATAGATGACGATGGTTTCGGTGCGCTCGGTCAGCGTCAGCTTGCGCACCTGCAACATGGCGAAGGCGGTGAGAATCGCCCCGAGGAAGGCCATCAGCGCGCCCAAAGATTCGCCGTCGCCCATGGCCTCGCCGGACGAGAACAGGGTGAGGCGCGGCCACAGGATAATCATGACGCCGAACAGCCCGACAATCACCGCCGTCCAGCGGAAGACATGCACCCGCTCTTTGAGCAGCAGCGCGCTGAAGACGACGATGAGCAGGGGCGAGGCATAGCCGATGGCGGTGGATTCGGGCAGCGGCAGGCGGGTGAGCGCGAAGAAGCCGGCCCCCATGGAGCAGACCCCGATGACGGAGCGCAGCACGTGGCCCATGGGATCGGCGGTATAGAGCGCGCCGCGCAATTGCCGCCGCCACACCAGCCAGCCCACGACCGGCAGAATGGCGAAAAAACAGCGGAAGAACACCAGCTCGCCCGCCGGAATGGTGTTGGTGGCCTTGAGCAGGGTGGCCATGGTGACGAAGCTGCACACCGAAGCGAGCTTGAAGGCGATGCCGCGCAGCGGATCATTGGTGCGCTGCGGCGCCGGGACCACGCCCCCGCTCCCGGTTTTTCCGCCCGATAGCCGGCTCAAGACGCCGCCCCCACCCTATCCGCCATCCATCGGTCGCGGGCGCCCGGCCCGCGACACGGAGCTAGTTTCCGGCCGCTTCCAGCTTTTCCTTGGCGATGCGCGCGGTGGCGAATGCCTTGTGCTCGGGCCCGACGGCGCTGCCGGTCTTGAGCACCTTGCCCTCGCCATCCTGAATTTCCCACTGCCAGTTGGCATTGGGACCGACGCCGCCGACGCGACGCAATTTGATCTGAAGAGAATTATCCTGGGTCATGGCACGACTTATGGCCCAGCTTGCCCGAAGGGGGAAGAGGGAATTGGATGCGCCGCTCTAGACGGCTGAATAATGATATTCGATGCGATCGCCGGCGAAGGCGATGTGATCTTCAAGGCTCTGCACCACCGGGCACGGATCGGGATAATACCAGGCGTGATCGGGACCATCGGCGGTGAGGGTCTTGATGGTGTAGTAATGCGCCTCGCCCTTATAGGGGCAGACAGTGCGGGTTTCGGACAATTCGAGCACATCGGGCCGCACATCGGCGCGGGGCAGGAAGATGCGCAGCGGCTCGCCTTCCTCGCGCACTTCGAGCGCATTGAGCGAACTGCCGATCTCGGCGCCGTCGAACGAGACGTGCACCCGCCCCTGCGCCGGCGTGACCGAGATATCCTTGTCGAGACATTGTCGCGTCATGGTGACCTGCCAAAAGCAAAAAGAACCACCAGACTAACGCACGAACGGAAAGTGAGGTTGCCCGATCTTGACTCGCCAGGGGGGCCTCCATATATCCGCAGCACCCTGTTAGCACTCGCCTCATGTGAGTGCTAACAGTGCCAAGTTTGCATTCAGTTGCTGCGATAAGGAGCAAAAAATGGGCTTCCGTCCTCTGCATGATCGCGTCGTGGTTCGCCGCGTCGACAGTGAAGAAAAGACCAAGGGTGGCATCATCATCCCCGATACCGCCAAGGAAAAGCCCTCCGAGGGCGTGATCGTATCCGTGGGCCCGGGCGCCCGCGACGAGAATGGCAAGGTTGCCGCGCTCGACGTCAAGGCGGGCGACCGCGTGCTGTTCGGCAAGTGGAGCGGCACCGAGGTCAAGCTCAATGGCGAAGACCTCATCATCATGAAGGAAAGCGACATCATGGGCGTGATCGAGGGCTGATTGCCTCTCGCGCCTGTTTTTTCGTCCTATCAACCCGATATTTTCAAGGAGCCATAAATGGCCGCCAAGGAAGTCAAATTCTCCACCGATGCCCGCGACAAGATGCTGCGCGGCGTCAACATCCTCGCCAATGCGGTGAAGGTCACCCTGGGCCCCAAGGGCCGCAACGTGGTGATCGAGAAGTCGTTCGGCGCCCCGCGCATCACCAAGGACGGCGTGTCGGTCGCCAAGGAAATCGAGCTGGAAGACAAGTTCGAGAACCTGGGCGCGCAGCTGCTGCGCTCGGTCGCTTCCAAGACCAATGACGTCGCCGGCGACGGCACCACCACCGCCACCGTGCTGGGCCAGGCCATCGTGGTCGAAGGCGTCAAGGCGGTTGCCGCCGGCTTCAACCCCATGGACCTCAAGCGCGGTATCGACCTGGCCGTGGCCGAGGTCGTCGAGTCGCTCAAGGGCTCGGCCAAGAAGATCACCTCCTCGTCCGAAGTCGCCCAGGTGGGCACCATCTCGGCCAATGGCGAGAAGGAAATCGGCGACATGATCGCCGAGGCCATGCAGAAGGTCGGCAATGAGGGTGTCATCACCGTCGAGGAAGCCAAGACCGCCGAGACCGAGCTCGATGTCGTTGAAGGCATGCAGTTCGACCGCGGCTATCTCTCGCCCTATTTCGTCACCAATGCCGAAAAGATGACCGCCGTCCTTGAGGACCCGGTGATCCTGCTGCACGAAAAGAAGCTCTCCAACCTGCAGGCCATCCTGCCGATCCTGGAAAGCGTCGTGCAGAGCCAGCGCCCGCTGCTCATCATCGCCGAGGACATCGAGGGCGAAGCCCTTGCCACCCTCGTCGTGAACCGCCTGCGCGGCGGCCTCAAGGTCGCTGCCGTCAAGGCCCCCGGCTTCGGCGATCGCCGCAAGGCCATGCTGGAAGACATCGCCATCCTCACCGGTGGCCAGGTGATCTCGGAAGAGCTCGGCATCAAGCTCGAGAACGTGACCATCGACATGCTGGGCACCGCCAAGCGCGTTGAAATCACCAAGGAAAACACCACCATCGTCGATGGCGCCGGCTCGGCCGACGACATCCAGGGCCGCGTTGGCCAGATCAAGGCGCAGATCGAGGAAACCACCTCGGACTACGACCGCGAAAAGCTCCAGGAACGCCTGGCCAAGCTCGCCGGTGGCGTTGCCGTGATCCGCGTCGGCGGTTCGACCGAAGTGGAAGTCAAGGAGCGCAAGGACCGCGTCGATGACGCGCTGAACGCGACCCGCGCCGCTGTTGAAGAAGGCATCGTCGCCGGCGGTGGCGTCGCCCTGCTGCGCGCCTCGGCCAACATCAAGGCCAAGGGCGTCAATGCCGACCAGGAAGCCGGTATCGCCATCGTGCGCCGCGCTCTGCAGGAGCCCGTGCGCACCATCGCCAACAATGCCGGCGCCGAAGGCTCGGTCGTTGTCGGCAAGATCCTGGAAAACAACTCGGCCACCTTCGGCTACAACGCCGCCACCGATGAATATGGCGACCTGGTCTCGCTGGGCGTCATCGACCCGGTGAAGGTGGTCCGCCACGCCCTGCAGGACGCCGCCTCGGTGGCCTCGCTGCTCATCACCACCGAAGCCACCATCGTGGAAGCCCCCAAGGAAGCGGCTCCCGCCATGCCCGGCGGCGGCGGCATGGGCGGCATGGGCGGTATGGACTTCTAAGAAGTCCAAACGCCCAAAACGTAAAGTGTTCGGGCCGGTCAAGCCGGCCCGAATGGCGGTATGGACTTCTAAGAAGTCCAAACGCCCAAAACGTAAAGTGTTCGGGCCGGTCAAGCCGGCCCGAATGGCGGTATGGATTTTTAATCCAGCCTCTCAGCTCCAAACGATTGAGGATCGTTTCTTCCCAGTCACGATCTTCATGGAAAGCCCCGGTGGAAACACCGGGGCTTTTTCGTATGGCCCATCCACCGTGTCATGCCGGCGCGAGGGGATGGTTCGGTTCGTTGTGGCGGTCTTACGGGAAGAGCAGCAGCTTGAGCGCCATGGCGATGGAGACCACCACGACCAATGGCCGGATGATGCGGGCGCCGAAGCGGATGCCGGTGCGGGCGCCGACATAGCCGCCGACCACCTGCCCGGCCGCCATGGCCAGCGCCGCCGGCCAGACCACGTCGCCGGCGGGAATGAAGATGGTCAGCGCGGCCAGATTTGAGGTGAGGTTGAGCAGCTTGGTGCTGCCCGAAGCGCGGGTGAGCCCCAGGCCAAACAGCATGACGAAGCCGATGGTGAAGAAGGAGCCGGTGCCGGGACCGAAAATGCCGTCGTAAAAGCCGATCAGCGCCCCCATGACCGGCACGAAGAGCCCGAAGGGCAGCCGGGCGGCGCGGTCGGCATCGGAAAGGTTGGGCGCAAAGAGAAAATAGAGCGCGATGGCGATGAGCGCGACGGGCACTGCGATGGTGAGCAGGCTCACATCGATCTGGCGCACGATGAGCGCACCCAGGAGGCTCCCGGCATAGGTGAAGGCGACGGCGGGCAGCAGCGCCTTGAGCGAGACGAAACCGCGCTGCCAATAGGTGAGCGTGGCCATGGCGGTGCCGACTACCGACTGCATCTTGTTGGTGGCCAGCGCCGCCACCGGCGGCAGGCCGGCCGACAGCAGCGCCGGCACGGTAATCATGCCGCCGCCGCCGGCAATGGCGTCGATGAAGCCGGCCAGAAGGCCGACCCCGCCCAGGGCGAGAAGCAGAAGCGGATCGAGCATGGGGGTCAGGCGCCGCCTTCGGATTGGTCGGTGCGGGCCGGATCGGCCAGGCGCCGCTCATGGATGGGAATGTCGATCATCGAGGACATGAAGCCGCTCATCATCAACTGGAATCCGCTGACCAGGGCGGTCAGCGCCAGGATGACCGGGCGCATGGTGCTGGACGGATTGAGAGGGCCGAAATCGCGCACGGCCCATTCGCCCACGCCCCAGAGCAGCGCCCCCGCTCCCAGCAGCATCAGCAGGATCGCCCCGAGCAGCACCCGCTCCAGCGTCAGCGCCTCGAGCAGCCGGTCATAGCTGCCGGAGCGGGGAATGAAGCCGTAGCGGGAGGCGAAGCGCCGGCCGATGACGGCGAAGGCCACCGATTGCAGCCCGACGATGATGCAGAGGGCGGCAACCAGGAAGGTGTGGATGTCGAAGGTGACGCCGCCCAGGCGCAAGGGGCCGGGCAGCAGCACCGCGCCGACCACCAGCCCCAGCAGCAGAAGGGCCAGCCCGGGATAGAGGAACAGCCAGCGCGGGGAAAACAGCAGCAGGAACCGCAAATGCCGCCAGCCATCGCGGAAGGAGCGCAGATGGGGCGGACGGGAGCGGCCATCCCTGGCCAGCGTAGTGGGCACTTCGCGGATATCGAGCTGGGCCAGGGTGGCCTTGACCACCATTTCGGAGGCGAACTCCATGCCGCTGGTGCGCAGATTGAGCGAGAGGATGGCGGCGCGGGAAAAGCCGCGCAGGCCGCAATGGAAATCGCCGATGGCGGAGCGGAAGAACAGCCGCCCCACCGCGCTCAGCACCGGATTGCCGATATAGCGGTGGTGCCAGGGCATGGCGCCGGGGGCGATGCCGCCGGCAAAACGGTTGCCCATGACCAGGTCGGCGCCGCCGCGCAGCGCCTCGACATAGGCATCGAGAGCAGAAAAATCATAGCTGTCATCGGCATCGCCCATGATGACATAGCGGCCGCGCGCCGCCTGGATGCCGGCCCCGAGCGCCGCGCCATAGCCCCGCTCGGGCACGGCGACGACGCGCGCGCCGCATTGAGCCGCCAGCGCCTGCGAACCATCGGTCGAGCCGTTATCGGCCACGAGAATCTCGCCGGCAATGCCGGTACGCGCAAGGAAGGCGCTGGCCTTGCCGATGCAGGCGGCGAGCGTCTCGGCCTCGTTGAGGCAGGGCATCAATATCGTCAGTTCAATGCGGCCGGCCACTCTGCCCCACTCCCCAAGCCAAAGCCTTGTGCCGTGAATCGGGGCGAGTGGCAATCTCGCCGGAAGGGCAAGCCCTAAAAGCCGGCTTCGGCGCCGAGATGGCGCAGGATGGCGTCGCGGCGCGCCTTGCGCTCACCGGACCATTGCGCCGTCCGCGAGACGATGAGGCAGGCCTGGCTTTGCAGCATGACCCCGTCCTCGAGCACGCGCAGGCCGTTGGCGGCAAGGGTGGAGCCAGTGGTGGTGATGTCGACCACGATATCGGCAACCCCGGAGGCGGGAGCCGCCTCGGTGGCGCCGAGGCTTTCCACCGTGCGGTATTCGGCAATGCCGGCGCGGGCGAAATGCTGGCGGGTGATGGTGATATATTTGGTGGCGATGCGCAGCCAGCGCCCGTGACGGGAGCGGAAATCGGAGGCGACATCGGCCAGATCGTGCAGATGGGTGACGTCGATCCAGGCCTCGGGCACGGCCACCACCACATCGGCATTGCCGAAGCCCAGCTCCCTGGCGATGGAAACGGCGTCGGGGCCGGCTTCGCTGGTTTCATGGATGAGGTCGCGCCCGGTGACGCCGATGTCGATATTGCCCCGAATGAGCTCGCGGGCAATCTCGGAGGCGGGGAAGAAGCGCACGGTGATGTCGGGCCAGCCCTCGACCGCGCCAAGATAGGAGCGGGCGCCGCCGGGGCGGGTGATGGTCATGCCATGGGCGGCGAACCAGTCGCGCGTCAATTCTTCCAGGCGCCCCTTGGAGGGCACGGCCAGGGTGATGCCGCTCATTTGGGCCACTCCGCTTCCAGACGATCCACCCAGAGTGCGCAACCGGAGGCGGCGATGGGCGCGGTGGCGCCGAGCCGCTCCAGCAGGCGGTCATATTGCCCGCCCGAGGCCAGCACCGTGCCCCCCTGCCCGCGCATCTCGAAGACGATGCCGGTGTAATAATCGAGGCGCGGGGAAAAGCTGGCGTCGAAGGTGACGCGGGCCTCGCCCAGCCCGTCCAGATGCCGGCGGATGGCGCGGATGGGCGCCCCCAGCATCAGGCGGTGCCGGGTGGCCAATGCCTCGACCTCACGCAGGGCGGACAGGGCATCGCCGGAAATGGCGAGATAGTCGCGCAGAAGGCCGAGCGTGGCGGCAGGGACGGCGGCGGCGTCGAGCGCCTGCTGCTCGAGATAGCGGTCGACGATTTCCTCGGGCGAGCGGCCTTCGGAGAGGCTGAGGCCATCCGAGACCATGCGGGCGGTGACGTCCTCGACCAGTGCGTCGCGCCCCCTGTGCTCGCTTTGCCCCGAAGCGGGCGGCTGGCCGAGGCGGGTGAGAAGGCGGTTCATGGCCTCGGTGTGGCCGAAGCGGTGGCGGATGCGCGAGCGCCAGGCATCGGGCATGTCGGCCTGCACCAGAAGGGATTCGAACAGCCCCACCCCACCCAGCCGCACCTGGGGCTGGACGCCATAAAGCGAGAGGGCGGCGCGGGCGAAGGTCAGCACCTGGTCGAGCGCGACATCGCCATCGGGCTGGGCCAGGAGCTCGATGCCGGCCTGGTCGAATTCGGCCGGGCCGGTGGCGCGCTGGCGGAAGATGGGACCGAGATAGGAGAAGGCGGCGGGCTGGCCGGCGCCCTGGGCGATATAGTCGGCGACAATGGGCAGGGTAAAATCGGGCCGCAGGCAATATTCGGCGCCGGTCACGTCGGTGGTGAGCAAGAGGCGCCGCCCGAACTCCTCGCCAGCCAGATCGAAATAGGGATCGGCCTTGAGCAGCAGCGGCGGGGTGGCGCGGCAGCCGCCCTGGGCCTCCACCAGCGCTTCGAGCTGGGCGCGGCGATAGGCGGGGTTGGTCATGGGCGCACCCCCTTCACCTCTCCCTGGGGGGAGAGGTCGACCCTTTTGGGTCGGGTGAGGGGGCCTTCATAAGCCACAGAGTTTGCCAAAGGCCCCCTCACCCGGCGCTGCGCGCCGACCTCTCCCCCGAAGGGAGAGGTGAAGAAGGCGCCGGATGAAAGAGCCTGCCGCATCATTGCTCGCCCAGCAGGTTCTGGATGGCGCTGACCAGGTCTTCGCGCTTCACTTCGAACTGGCCCGGCCGTGCGGCTTTCCATTCGGCGTTGTCGGTGATGGCCTGGGCCGCCTGCTTGCCGGCGACGAGGTCCTTGATCTGGACGATGCCCTGCTCGCGCTCATTGCTGCCTTCGATGATGACGGCGGGGGCATTGCGCTTGTCGGCATAGGCGACCTGCTTGCCGAAATTCTTGGTGTTGCCGAGGAACATTTCGGCACGGATGCCGGCGTTGCGGAGTTCGGAGACCATGGCCTGGTAGGAGGCAGTCTGGTCGCGGTCCATGACCAGCACGACAACCGGGCCTAGCGGCTCGGCGGCATCGAGATTGCCGGTGAGCTTGAGGGCATTGGCAAGGCGCGAGACGCCGATGGAAAAGCCGGTGGCCGGCACCGGCTCGCGGCGGAAGCGGGAGACGAGGCCATCATAGCGACCGCCGCCGCCGACCGAGCCGAAGACCACGTCCTGGCCCTTTTCGTTCTGCACCTTGAAGGTCAGCTCGATCTCGAAGACGGGGCCGGTGTAATATTCGAGGCCGCGCACCACCGAGGGGTCGAGGATGACGCGGCCGCCGAAACCGGCGGCGCTGACGAGACCGAAGATCGAGGCCAGTTCCTGCACGCCGGCAAGGCCGGTTTCGGAGCCGCCGATGAGGCCGGCCAGCGTGTTGATGGTGGCCACGACATGGGCATTGCTGCCGCGCTCCACGCCTTCGGCGGGGACACCGCTATCGACATAGGCGAGGATCGGCTCGATCTGGGCGTCGGTGAGGCCGGCGCCCTTGGTGAAATCGCCGCTCTCGTCCTTGCGGCCCGCGCCCAGCAGCAGGCGCACGCCTTCGGGGCCGAACTTGTCGAGCTTGTCGATGGCGCGCAGCACGGTGAGCTTCTGTTCGTCGCCGCTGACGCCGGCAGTGGCCAGCACGCCGTCGAGCACCTTGCGGTTGTTGACGCGCACGACATATTGGCCGGCCAGGCCCAGCGCATCCATGACATCGGCCATCATCATGCACATTTCGGCATCGGCCTCGGGGCCGGCGGCGCCGACGGTGTCGGCATCGAACTGCATGAACTGGCGGAAGCGGCCGGGGCCGGGCTTTTCGTTGCGGAACACATAGCCCTGCCGATAGGAGCGGTAGGGCTTGGGCAGGCTCTCGAAATTTTCGGCGAAATAGCGGGCGAGCGGCGCGGTGAGATCGTAGCGCAGGCTCATCCACTGCTCGTCATCGTCCTGCAGGGAGAAGACGCCGGCATTGGGCCGGTCGGTATCGGGCAGGAACTTGCCCAGCGTCTCGGTATATTCAAAGAGCGGGGTTTCGACCGGATCGAAGCCATAGCGCTCATAGACCTTCCTGATCTTGTCGATCATGGCGCCCATGGCGGCGACGTCGCCGGGCGTACGGTCTTCAAAGCCGCGCGGCAGACGCGGCGCGATCAGCTTGGTCTTTTCGGTCATCGGATAGCCTCAGAAAGTCGCGCCGTTCCTAGCGGATCGGGGAAAGGGAGACAACACTTCGCTTGCAAGGCGGCCGGGAGGACCCCGGCCGCCGAAGATGCTCATGGCTCCCCCCGCTCGGGGGGAGGGAAGCGCCAGCTCTGGGCGCCGATATAGATCCAGTGGGCGGGATCGTCCGGCGGCGGCACGCCCAGATCGGCCCAGAGATAGGCGGGCACGCTGGAATAATCGCGCGGGCGCTGACGCCACCAGGCAAGAACGGCCGAACCCAGGACGGGCAGGAGCCCGCGCTGCCGGACGGCGTCGGCGATGGAAAATTCAAGGCGCAGCACAACGCTGCCCCCGGAAGACAGGGAATGAGACATGATGGCCTCCGGGCCCGCATGAGTGGCCCGGCCTTCTGGAAAAAAGACAAAACGAGACGCGAAAGCGCGGCCAGGAGAGGCCGGTCAGCGCATCGAGACGAAAGGATCAGGAAAAATCCGCGGCTAGGCCGGGACTATGGAAAAGCTCAGGCTTTATTCCAAAGTCGCAGGGCCGGATGGATATGGCGGACAAATACAAGTGTCATTTTTCGCGCCTCCCTCGGCTGGCGATTGCGGATAGTGCCGTTCTTGCCCTGTTTCGGGGTGCGGCACAAGCCGAGATGCGGCAGCTTGTCGCGGGGCTTTCCCGCTGTTGCAAGAAAAGCACATCGGTTCAGCCGGGCCGGACAAGGGCGTTGCGCTCGGCCTCGACCTCGGCGCGGCAGAAGCACTCTTCGATATGGTCGTTGACGAGACCCATGGCCTGCATGAAGGCGTAGCAGGTGGTGGGGCCGACGAAGCGGAAGCCGCGCTTGCGCAGGTCGCGCGACAGGCGCTGGGACGCCTCGGTCTGGGCCAGGCGCCGCAGACTGTCCCAGCTCAGATCGGCAGGGCGGTGCTCGGGCCTTGTCTCGAAACCCCAGAAATAGGCGGCGAGCGAGCCGAACTCCTGCTGGAGCTCGATGGCGCGGGCGGCGTTGTTGATGGTGGCGGTGATCTTGCCGCGATGGCGGATGATGCCGGGGTCGAGCAGGAGGCGCTCGACATCGGCCTCGGTCATGGCGGCAACGGCGGGAATGTCGAAGCCATGGAAGACCTCGCGGAAGCGCTCGCGCTTGCGCAATATGGTGATCCAGCTCAGCCCCGACTGGAAGCCTTCGAGGCAGATCTTTTCAAACAGCCTTGTGTCGCTGGTGACGGGGCGGCCCCATTCCCGATCGTGGTAATGGCGATAGAGCGCGTCGTCGCCCGGCCAGGGGCAGCGCGGCAGGGGGCTGGAATCGGCGGCTTCGGGCATGGCTCATCATCCTCGGGCAGAATCGGCTCTCGCCCCTTTCTCCCACAGGCTTAGCGACCGAAGCTGTCAGCAGCAAATTTAGCGCGCCGGTAACCAATAGCGGCATCAATGGCTTAACCATGCCGCTTCACCTCGCATTTGGCCCTTGGCCGGCATTATCGGCACAAAGCCGGCAAGACCGGCCGCTATGAGGATGCTGCCATGATCGGGATGAAAACGGCCGGCAAGGGCGTGCTGGCACTGGTGATTTCGCTGTCCACCCTGCTGCCGGCCAGCGCGGCGGGCTTGCAGCCGGGCTGGCGCTTCGCGCCACCGCCGGGCGTCACCATCGTCAGCGGGCAGCCGCGCCACGCCCTGGCCCTGCAAGCCAATACGCAGGTGAACCCCATCTATTTGCGGCAGGTGGTGCGCTATGCCAGCAGCGAGCGCGCCGGTACGCTGGTGGTCGATACGCGGGCGCATTTCCTTTATCTGGTGCTGGGGGACGGGCGGGCGCTGCGCTATGGCATCGGGGTCGCCAAATCGGGCTTCGAATGGAGCGGCACCCACAAGGTGACGCGCAAGGCCGAATGGCCGGGCTGGACGCCGCCGGCCGAAATGCTCAGGCGCCGTCCGGAGCTGCCGCGCCACATGGCGGGCGGGCCGGACAACCCGCTGGGCGCGCGGGCGCTCTATATCGGCTCGACGCTTTACCGCATCCACGGCACCAATGAGCCCTGGAGCATCGGACAGAACGTCTCCTCGGGCTGCATCCGCATGACCAATGCCGACATCATCGACCTTTACGGGCGCGTGCCGGTCAACGCCAAGGTGGTGGTGATGTAACGAGAAGGGGTGGTACCGCCTCTCCGGATTGAACGGAGGACCTCTAGATCCACAATCTAGCGCTCTAACCAACTGAGCTAAGGCGGCAAAGGCTCGGGCGGGTCGGCAGGGCCGGTCCCCGAAAGCGGGCGGAACATAGGGCGAGAATTTCGCAATGACAAGCACCGATTTTGCCGCCGCCGCGCTCTCCCCAGCCAGAGGGGGCGCTTAACCATCCGGCAGGAAGGCGCGAGGGGCGGGCCTGGCCACTATGGACCGTGCCAGGCACACCCTATATTGAAGAAAACTTAAGCTTCCGGCCCGAATTGTGCCGGAATGATACGGAAACGCCGAAGCATCCGTTACGGAGACGCCTTGCCTGATATGGATGCCGAATGGAGCACATCGCCGAGCGCCCGCCGCGTCTTGCAGCATGAGGGCGATCCCCGCCCCGCCTGGCTCTGGTCGCAGGACGGGCAGACGCTGCTGTGGCAGAACGAAGCCGCCGGGCTGTTCCTGGCGAAGCTGAAGAAGCACGGCCTTAAGCGCGCCCAGCCGGCCACCCCGATCAAGGGGCAGGTGTCGCGCAGCATAAGGCTGGGGGCCATGGGGCGCACCAGCCTTGCCCGCATCCAGTTCCTTGCCGGCGACAAGCCGGTTTCCAGCACCTGCGCGACGACACCCCTAAGCTGGCAGGATGGGCAGACGGCGCTGCTGATCGTGGGCGTCGACGCCATCGCGGCGGACGTGCTGGAGGCAGCGCGGCAGGCCGAGACGGACGAGACCGCCCCGCCCGAGCCGCAGGCGGAAGCCTTGCCGACGGAAGACGGCATCTATCAGCGCGAGCTGGAAAGCTGGCGCGAAGCCGAGCAGGAGGGCATGCCGGGCTATGCGGGCGACACCGCCCCGGCCGGGGAAGCCCCGCAGGCCAGCAACCGGCTGAGCCAGCTCGTGGACCGACTGGCCTCGCATGAAGCGCTGTTCACACCGCTGACCGAGGCCGACGAAGCGCCCGAATTACCGCAGGCCGAGACGGAGCCGGACACGGTTGCCGCGCCCCCGACGCTCTATCGCATCACTGGGCGGGGCTTCGTCGCAGACGAGCAGCCGGAGACCCCCGCCATCGAAGCCGAGCCGGAGACTGAGACTGAGCCCGAGCCCGAAACGGCATCGCCCGAGGCGGTGGAGCGGATCTCGCGCTATAATTTCGACGAACTGGCGCGCATCCTCACCGATCGCGTCGGCGAGGTGCAGGCCCGCCCTGCCCCGCCGCGTCCCGTGCCGACGCCCACACCGGCGCCAACGTCGAGCGGTGCGCTCATCAATCTGGGCGGGGAAACGCTGGTGCTCAACCGGCTGCCGCTGGGCATTCTGGTGTTCCGCGACCAGCAGGTGCTGTTCGCCAACCGCGCCATCACCGAAATGGTGGGCTATGATTCGGTGGAGAGCCTGCGCCAGGCCGGGCTGGGCGCGGTCTTTCCCGCCGCCGGGCCGGACAATCAGGAGGCGGGGCCGGTCAACCATCTGGTGCAGCGCGACGGCACGCTGGTGCCGGTGACGGCGCGGCTGCAATCGATCTCCTGGCAGGGACGGCCGGCGCTGATGCTGTCGGCCAGCGCCACCGAGGTGCGCACCAGCCACGAGGGCGCCGTGGCGGCCTTTGCCCAGAACCTCGCCGCCACCACCGACGAGGGCTTCCTGCAAGCGACGCGCACCGGGATCATCAGCTCCATCACGCCCAGGGCGGTGGCGCTGCTGGGCCTGGAGGGCATGGCCGAGGGCAAGGCGCTCTCGGCGGTGATTACCGCGGAGGCGGGTACGCAATTGCGCGCCTTTCTCGAGCGCCCCGCCCGCTTCGCGGAAACCGAGCGGCCCCATATCGCGCTGCGCGCCGCCAAGGGCGGCGCCGAAATCATCGTTTTCGCCCAGGGCCAGGCCGGCATCATCACCGGCTATTTCGGGCTGGTGCGGGGGCATCGGGCGCTGCCGCCAGCCCGGATCGCGGGGCCGGGCGAGGCCGATCCGGGGCTTCTGGCGCGCATCAGCCGGGGCGTGCGCCGCCCGCTCAACACCATTATCGGCTTTGCCGACCTCATGCGCTCGCAGGCCTTCGGCGAATTGCGCAACGAGCGCTACGAAAGCTACGCGCAGGACATCACCACCGCAGGCCACGAGATCGCGGCGCTGGTGGACGAGCTGGACGATTATGCGCGGCTGCGCGAGGGCCGCTATCTGCCGCAGCGGGCCAATCTCGACCTGACGGCGCTTCTGGAAAGCTGCGTGCGGCGCATCCGCCCGCAGGCCAATGGCGCGCGGGTGATCGTGCGCAACGCCATTTCGGAAAACCTGCCGCACGTCTCAGCCGACCAGGCCTCGGTGACGCAGGCTGTGCTCAACCTTCTGGCCAGCGCCATCGACCAGACGCCGGCCGGCGGGGCGGTGGTGATTTCGGCCCAGCGCGAGGACGACAACGGCATTGCCGTGCATGTGCGCGACAGCTCGGCCCATGCGGTGGACATGGCCGAGCGGTTCGTGGTGTTCCGCGACGGGGTGAACCGGGCCGGCGAACCGGTGGCGCCGGTGCGCTCGAGCGTGGGGCTGGCGCTGACCCGCTCACTGCTGGCGGTCAACGCCTTTTCGCTCACCGTCGATCCGGCGGGCAAGGAAGGCATGCTCTTCACCCTGCACATTCCCGCCGATGCCATCGTCGCGCCGCAGGCGCTGCCGGAAACGCGGTAGGTCTTTTTGCCCATAAGGGGGCTTGCCGCGTCTTTATTGCCCGGGAAGGGACGATCGCGGTCATTCTTGCTCCGCATAAGGGCGATCGTAGGAAAGTATAACAGGGCGGGCTGCTGCCATGTTAGCTGCTATCCCCTATATCACTGTGCCATGGGAGCCGGGGCCTCACGCGCCGGCAGGGCCGTCAAAAACTGGGAGTTGCCCTATGGACAAGACGTTGCAGGCCTTTGGGCTGGCGCTTGCGCTGACAAGTGGATTGACGGGGCTGGCCATGGCACAGCCGACCGAGGTGCGGATCGGGGTGGCGCTGGAGCCCCCGATGCTCGACCCCACGGCGGGCGCCGCCGAAGCCATCGACATCGTCGTCTATCAGAACATCTTCGAGGGACTGACCCGCATCGACGACAACGGCTCGGTGCAGCCGGGGCTGGCCGAAAGCTGGACCGTCTCGGAGGACGGGCTCACCTATACCTTCAAGCTGCATGACGGCGTCACCTTCCATGACGGCACGAGCTTCGATGCCGACGACGTCAAGTTCACCTTCGAGCGCATCCTGGCCGAAGACAGCACCAATGCGCATCGGGAATTCTATACCCCCATCACCAGCGTCACCGTGGTCGATCCCCTGACCGTGGAATTCACGCTGGACCGCGAAATCGGCCGCTTCCTCTTCGATCTCGGGCGGGGCGACGCGGTGATCGTGGCGCCGGAAAGCGCCGACACCAACGCCACCCAGCCCATCGGCACCGGCCCCTTCGCCTTCGTGCAATGGAACAAGGGGAGCCGGGTGATCCTGGAGGCCTATGGGCCCTATTGGGGCGCGCCGGTGCATCTGAGCAAGGCCACCTATCTCTTCATCGGCGACACGGCGACCATGACCAACGCCCTGCTCTCGGGGGATGTGGACGGCACCAATAATTTCGCTCCCGAGGCGCTGGCGGTGTTCGAGGGCGATCCGCGCTTCACCGTTCTTGTGGGCACCACCGAAGGTGAGACCATCCTGGGCACCAATAACCGCAAGGCACCTTTCAACGATCTGCGCGTTCGCCAGGCTATGGCCCATGCGCTGGACCGCAAGGCCATCATCGACGGGGCGACCTATGGCTATGGCACGCCCATCGGCGCGCCCTTCGCCCCGCATAACGAATATTACGTCGATCTGACCGACACCTATCCCTACGATCCGGCGGAATCGCGGCGCCTTCTGGCGGAAGCAGGCTATCCCGACGGCTTCAGCGCCACGCTGAAGCTGCCGCCGCTGCCCTATGCGCGCCTGTCGGGCCAGATCATCGCCAGCCAGTTCGCGGCGGTGGGCATCAAGCTCGAGCTCATCAATGTCGAGTTCGCCCAGTGGCTGGAGGACGTCTATTCCAACAAGGATTTCGACCTCACCATCATCAGCCATGTCGAGCCTTTCGACATTGGCAATTATGCCAACCCCGACTACTACTTCGGCTATGACAACCCCGAATTCCAGGCGCTGATCGAGACCCTCAATGGCACCAGCGACGAAGCCAGGCGCAAGGAACTTGCCATCGAGGCCCAGACCATCCTCGCCCGCGACGCCGTCAACGGCTATCTGTTCGAACTCGCCCAGACGGGTGTGTGGAACGCCAAGCTCACCGGCATGTGGCGCAATTCGCCCATCGAAGGGCTGGTGCTGCGCGATATCCGCTGGACGGAGTAGACAGAACGTATCCCCCTGCTCCGGCGCTGCCCACGGGCTTGACCCGTGGGCCGACTGGAGAGCCCCTGTGGCATCGGCGTTCGCTGAAAGTGGCCCGCGGATCAAGTCCGCGGGCAGCGGCGGCGGGTGGGGAGAGAGCGATGGAGCCGAGAGTTTCGTGCATCTCCTCATTCCCCCGAGCGGCATCTATTTCAGGAAGGGGGCCACCCGCCCCCTGCCCTGCGCATGATCGTCTTTGCCCTCCGCCGCTTCATCGGCTTTGCCGCCACGCTGGTGGTGGCGGCGCTGGTAATTTTCTGGCTGCTCGACCTGCTGCCGGGCGATCCGGCGCAATTCATGCTCGGCATCAATGCCACGCCCGATGCGGTGATGCGGCTGCGGGCGCAGATGGGGCTGGACGCGCCGGCGGCGCAGCGGTTTTTCGACTGGCTTTTCGGCATGATGCGCGGCGATTTCGGCATCAGCTATACCCAGCGTGCGCCGGTGGCCGGGCTCATCTGGGGCCGGCTGGGCGTCACCCTGCCGCTGGCGGTATTCGCCATGGTGATCTCGATGATCGTCGGCTTGCCGCTGGGCATATTGGCGGCGCGGCGGCGGGGCAAGGCGCTCGACACCATCATCATGGTGCTGGCCCAGACCGGCATCGCCATTCCCAATTTCTGGTTCGGCATGCTGCTGACCCTGCTCTTCGCGGTGACCCTGCGCTGGCTGCCCACCGGAGGCTTCATCCCCTGGCATGAAGACCCGGTGATGGCGCTGCGCGGGCTAATATTGCCCAGCCTGGCGCTGGCGCTGCCGCAGGCTTCGATCCTGGCGCGGGTGATGCGCACCGCCCTGGTGGACGTGACCGAGCAGGACTATATCCGCACCGCCCGCGCCAAGGGCCTGACGCTGGGCGAGGCGGTGTGGCGGCATGGCGTGCGCAATGCGCTATTGCCGGTACTGACCATTCTGGGACTGCAATTCGCCTATCTGGTGGCCGGCACCATCATCGTGGAAAACGTCTTCTACCTGCCGGGGCTGGGGCGGCTGATCTTCACCGCCATTTCCGAGCGCGACCTGATCCTCGTCCGCGGCGCCACCATCATCCTGGTCGTGGCGGTGACGGCCACCATGCTGCTCACCGACATCGCCTTCGCGCTGGTCGACCCGCGCCTCAGGGAACGGGGGACGCCATGAAACGCCTGCTGGCCCATCCCAGCCTCGTGCTGGGCCTCAGCGCCACGCTGATCTTCCTGGCCATCGGCGTGGTGTCGCTGGTCTGGACGCCCTATGGCATCGCCGACATCGATATTCCGCGCCGTTTCCTCGGCCCCAATTCGGCCCACTGGATGGGCACGGACAATCTGGGGCGCGACATGCTCTCGCTGGTGATGGCGGGCACGTGGACGAGCTTCCTGGTCGCGGCGGTGGCGGTGGCCATCGGCATTTTCATCGGCGTGCCGCTGGGCCTGGCGGCGGCGGCCTGGGGCGGCGCGGTGGAATGGCTGGTGCTGCGCTTTTCCGACTTTCTCTTCGCCTTTCCCGCCGTCATCGTCGCCATATTGATTACCGCCCTGCTGGGGCCGGGGGCGATCAACGCCATCGTCGCCATCGGCATTTTCAACATCCCGGTCTTCGCGCGGGTGGCGCGCGGCGGGGCGCTGAGCGTCGCCACGCTGGATTTCGTGGCGGCCGGAAGGCTGGCGGGACTGGGCAATGCCATGATCGCCTGGCGGCACCTGTTGCCCAATATCATGAGCCTCATCATCGTGCAGGGCACCATCCAGATGTCGCTGGGCATCCTCGCCGAGGCCGGGCTTTCCTATATCGGGCTGGGCACGCAACCGCCGGACACCAGCCTGGGGCTGATGCTGCGCGACGCGCAGGGACTGTTTCTCGTCCACCCCTGGCTGACGCTGGTGCCGGGCATCTGCATCGTGCTGATCGTCATCGCACTCAACCTGGCCGGGGATGGCTTGCGCGACGCCATCGACCCCCGGCTGAGACAGGGCAATGCCAATGTCCTTGCTTGAGGTTTCCGGCCTGTCCATCCGCTTCGGCGCCACCGAAGCGGTGCATGATGTGAGCTTTACCCTGCAAAGGGGCGAGCGCTTCGGCATTATCGGGGAAAGCGGCTCGGGCAAGACGCTGACGGCGCTGGCCATTTCCGGCCTGCTGCCCGAAGGGGCGCGCATGGGCGGCACCATAATGCTGGATGGCGCCCCCCTGCCCAAGGGCGAAAAGGACATGGCGCGGCTGCGCGGCAAGCGCATCGGCATGGTGTTCCAGGAGCCGATGACGGCGCTCAACCCGCTGATGCGGGTGGACGAGCAGATCGAGGAAGCCATCACCCTCAACGGGCAGCACAGCGCGGCACAGATCGAGGTGCCGTTCCTGCTCAAGGAAGTGGGGCTGGAGCTCAAGCATGGCGACCGCTTTCCCCACCAGCTTTCGGGGGGGCAGCGCCAGCGGGTGATGATCGCCATGGCGCTGGCCAGCCAGCCCGACCTGCTGATCGCGGACGAGCCGACCTCGGCGCTCGACCTCATCACCCAACGCCGCGTGCTCGACCTCATCGCCGAAATCTGCACGCGGCGGCAAATGGCGCTGCTGTTCATCAGCCACGACCTCAAGGCGGTGGGCACGCTGTGCAGCCGCGTCGCGGTTCTGCATCGGGGCAGGCTGGTGGAAGCCGGGGAAGCCGAGAGCGTCTTTGCCGCCCCGCGCGAGGCCTATACGCAAAAGCTGGTGGCCGCCTCGCGTTTCGAGATCCGCAATGCGCAGCGGCCCAGGCTCGGGGAAACGCTGCTGAGCGTCGACAAGGTGACGCGCGACTATCGGCAGGGCGGCATGTGGTTCTGGCGGGAGAAGCCGCTGCGCGCGGTCGATGCGGTGTCCTTCTCCATCGCCAGCGCCGAATGCCTGGCGCTGGTGGGGCCCTCGGGCTGCGGCAAGACCACGCTGGCTCGGATCATCACCGGACTGGACAGCGCCACAAGCGGGCAGATGCGGCTGGCGGGCACGCCCTATCAGGGCGCCAACCTGCCCAGGCGCCTGCGGCGCGACATCTCGCTGGTGTTCCAGGACCCCTTCGGCAGCTTCAATCCGCGCCTGACCGTCGCCGCCTCGCTGGCCGAGCCCTTGCGGCTGGAAAGCGGACTGGCGCCGCAGGCAATTTCGGCGCGGCTGCGTGACTCCATGGCGGCGGTGGGGCTGGATGCGGCCATGCTGGCGCGCTATCCGCATGAATTTTCCGGCGGGCAGCGGCAGCGGCTGGCCATTGCCCGGGCGCTCGTGACCCGCCCCCGGCTGGTGGTGCTGGACGAGCCGGTTTCGGCGCTGGACGTGTCGGTGCGGGGCGAGGTGCTGGCGCTGCTGGCCACTTTGCAGGCCGAGTTCGGGCTGACCTATCTCATCATCAGCCATGACCTCGACATGGTGCGGGCCATGGCCGACCGCGTGCTGGTGATGGAGGCGGGCAAAATCGTCGAGGAAGGCGCGCCGGAAGCCCTGTTCGCCCAGCCCCGCCACCGGTTGACCCAGGAATTGATGGCGGCGCGCCTGCCCGATGTGGGCTGAGCGCGCCTCCGCTCACAAAAGCCCGATATAGGCGCCGAAGGGTTCGAGCGCGATGCTGCCGCCGGTGGGCAGGGCGGTGACGCCGGGGCAGCCGGCATCGCGCGGGGCCATGCCCGCCGGCAGGGCGAAAGCCGCCGGCGTCGCGCCCATGTTGAAGACGCAGAGCAGGCGCTCGCCTTCGCCTTCGCGCTCGAAGGCCAGCAGGTTGCCGGGGGCGTCGAGCAGGGTGATGCTGCCCTTGGCCAGCGCCTTGTGGGCTTTGCGGAAGGCCAGCAGCGCCCGGTAGAATTCGAGCACGGAGCCATCGACGCCATCCTGGGTATCGACGGCGTGCAGCAGATGTTCGGCCGGCACCGGCAGCCAGGTGCGGTTGGCGGTGGAAAAGGCGCCATTGGCGGCATGGGCCTGCCAGACCATGGGGGTGCGGCAGCCGTCGCGCCCCTTGAACTGGGGCCAGAACTCGATGCCATAGGGATCGACCAGGTCCTCGAAGGCCAGCTCGGCCTCCTTCAATCCCAGTTCCTCGCCCTGATAGAGGCAGACCGAGCCGCGCATGGAGAGCAGCAGCGTGGCGGCCAGGCGGGTGAAGGCCGCCTCCTGCCCATGGGCGGCCCAGCGGCTGACATGGCGCACCACGTCATGATTGGAAAAGGCCAGGCAAATCCAGCCATCGGGAGCGCCCGCCTCGGTGGCGGCGATGGATTTGTGGAAATGCTCGGCCGAGAACACCCCGCCCAGATAATCGAAGGTATAGGCCATGTGCAGGCGCTCGTCGCCCGAGGTGTATTGGGCCATGACTTCGAGCTGATGCTGGCTGTCGCCGATTTCGCCCACGGTGGTCTTGCCCGGATATTCATCCATCAGCGCGCGCAGGCGCTTGAGGAAATCGAGGTTTTCCGGGCGCGACTTGTCGTAGAGATGCTCCTGGAAATTATAGGGGTTCACCGCCGGGGCGGTGGAGGCATTGAAATCCTCGGGCTTGACCACGGGATTGGATTCGAGCCCCAGCGAGCAGAAATAGAAATTGACCGTATCGAGCCGGAACCCATCGACGCCCCGCTCCAGCCAGAAGCGCATGTCGGCCAGAAGCGCGTCCTGCACGTCGGGATTGTGGAAATTGAGATCGGGCTGGGAGACAAGGAAATTGTGCAGGTAATACTGCATGCGCCGGCTGTCCCACTGCCAGGCGGAGCCGCCGAAGATGGAGAGCCAGTTATTGGGCGGGGTGCCGTCGGGCTTGGGGTCGGCCCAGACATACCAGTCGGCGCGCGGATTGGTGCGGCTCTGGCGGCTCTCGGCAAACCAGGGATGCTTGTCCGATGAATGGGAAATCACCTGGTCGATGATGACCTTGAGGCCCAGCGAATGGGCCTTCTGCACCAGCCGGTCGAAATCCTCCAGCGTGCCGAACGTGGGATCGATGCCGCGATAGTCGCAGACGTCGTAGCCGAAATCCTTCATCGGGCTGGTGAAGACCGGTGAAAGCCAGATGGCGTCCACGCCCAGATCGGCCACGTAATCGAGCCGGCTGGTGATGCCGACGAGGTCGCCGATGCCGTCGCCATTCTGGTCCTGATAGGAGCGCGGATAGATCTGGTAGATCACCGCGCCGCGCCACCAGTCCCGGTCGATGGGCGTTTCGTCGACGGTTTTGGGTTCGGTCATCAGCGAGGTGGCGGTCATGGGCGGCTCCGAAGGGATAATCGGGGCCAGTTAACGCGCCTGACTGGGGGCTGACAAGGCGGGGCGCGACGGCCCCTCCCGGCTCAGCGGCTATTGTGCAACAGCCCCTGGAAGGCGCGATAGCTGGCCTTGGGCGTACGCTTCTGGGTGGCGTAATCGACGTGAACCAGCCCGAAACGCTTGCGATAGCCCTCGGCCCATTCGTAGTTGTCGAGCAGGGACCAGGCGAAATAGCCGCGCACATCGGCGCCCGCGGCCTGCGCCGCCAGGACAGCCTTGAGGTGGTCCTCATAATATTTCACGCGGCGCGGATCGTCCTCGCCCTCGACCTCGGCCATGCCGTTCTCGGTGACGTAGAGCGGAATCTTGGTGTATTCGCCCGAGACGCGCACCAGCAGGTCAGTGAGGCCCTGGGGGTAGATTTCCCAGCCGCTCTCGGTCTTTTCGAGCGTCCCCTCGACCCGCTCGGCCGGCACGGAGGGCTGGGCGCCGGCGCGGTAAAGACCGCGCGTATAATAGTTGATGCCCAGCCAATCGAGCGGGCGGGAAACGATCTCCATGTCCTTTTCATAGCCGGCGGGCATGTGCTTGCCCAGGAAATGCAGGGCCTCGGCCGGATATTGCCCCTTGAGCACGCCGCCCAGATACCAACGGTTGAACAACGCATCGCCGAAACCGGCGGCGGTCCGATCGGCCTCGCTGTCGCTGACGGCTTCGGATTTTTCCAGGTTGAGCACGATGCCGAGATTGCGGACGCCATGGGCGCGCAGGGCATCGATGGCGGTGCCATGGGCGAAAAGCACGTGGTGCATGGCGCGGGCGGCGGCGCGGATGTCGCGGTAGCCGGGCGCGTGAATACCCAGATAATGGCTGAGGAAGGCGACGCACCAGGGCTCGTTGATGGTCGCGGTGGCCATCAGCCGGTCGCCGAATTTCTGGGCGATAAGCGTGGCGTAATCGGCGAACCAGCCGGCAATGTCGCGGTTCATCCAGCCGCCGCGATCCTGCAGGGGCGAAGGCAGATCCCAATGATAGAGGGTGGCATAGGGCTTGATGCCGCGCTCCAGCATGCCATCGACCAGCCGGTCATAGAAATCGAGACCCGCCGGATTGACGGCGCCGGTGCCGTCGGGAATGAGGCGGGGCCAGGAGAAGGAAAAGCGATAGGCGTCGAACCCGCCATCGCGGATGAGATCGAGGTCCTGCGGCCAGAGTTCGTAGTGATTGCAGGCCTGGGCGCCGGTATCGCCGTTGTGCACATTGCCGGCCGTGGCCGAGAAACTATCCCAGATGGAGCTGCCGCGCCCATCGCGCTGGCCGCCCTCGATCTGATAGGCGGCGGTGGCGACGCCGAAGGTGAAGCCCGGGCCGAAATCGGCGCGATCGAATGCAAACATGGTCCCTCCCCCAGCCGATGGTCAGCGGCCGTTTTAGCCAGATAGCGCAGAGCGGGAGGTTATGCAATCGATTGCAAAGACGGAAAATGCTAGATCAGGCCAGTTTGTTGAACTTTTCCATCTTGGCTTTGGTGGCGGCCTGGGCCTTGGCGCGAAGCTGCATTTCGCTGCTCTGCACCTGATCGCTGGCGGTCTTGTTGATATTGATGGACATGAGGTTGCGCACCACGTCGGAGCGCGCCAGACCCTCATCGATCATGGCGCGGCGCCGCTCCCTGTGCAGAAGCAGTTCCTGATAGCGCGTGAGATTCTTGCTGCCGTAGGTAACCTTGGCCATGGCAAAACGGTGGTCTCAAAACGTTAAGAAATCATGAACCGGCCTGCCGGGCCGGCCGGGCGGCCGCGACGGGCGCGGCCAGGATGCGGCGCGCTATGGCGCGGAAGGCCTCGGCCTCGGGGCCGTCGGGGGCGGCGACCATTGGCGGCCGGCCGGCGTCCGAGCCTTCACGGATGGCCATAACCAGCGGGATGGCGCCCAGGAACGGCATGTCCATATCGCCGGCCGCCCGCTCGGCCCCGCCATGACCAAAGATATCATAGCGGCGGCCGGTATCGGGGGCGATGAAATAGCTCATGTTCTCGACCAGCCCGAGCATGGGCACGCCCATGCGGGCCAGCATGTCGATGGCCTTGCGGGCATCGATCAGCGCCAGATCCTGCGGGGTGGAGACGATGACCACGCCGGAGACCTCGGTCTGCTGGAAGAGCGAAATGTGAATGTCGCCGGTGCCGGGCGGCAGGTCGACGACAAGCACGTCGAGATCGCCCCAGGCGGTTTCGCGCAGAAGCTGGCGCAGGGCCGAGGTGGCCATGGGGCCGCGCCAGACCACCGCCTGGTCCTTGGTGAGCATGGAGCCAATGGACATGACCTGGAGCCCAAAGGCCTGATGGGGCGAGAAAATCCCGTCCTCCCGCACCGCCGGCTGACCCTCGATCGCCAGAAGGCGAGGAATGGAAGGACCGTAGAGATCGGCATCGAGCACGCCGACGCGCAGGCCCTCGGCCTGGAGCGCCAGGGCAAGATTGACGGCGGTGGTGGACTTGCCCACACCCCCCTTGCCCGAACCGACGGCGATGATGCGGCGAATGCCGGGCACCGGGGTCTTGCCGGGAGGCACCGCCTTGCCATGGGAAAAACCCGGCCGGGCCTGCGCGGGCGGCTTGCCGCCGGTCAGCGACACCATGACCTTGCGGGTGCCGGCAACGGCCTGGGCGGCCTTCTGGGCGGCTTCGCGAGCGGGGCCGAAGGCTGCCTCCATGCCCGGCGCGACGGCGATGGCAAAGGCCACGGCGCTGGGGGTGACGATGATTTCGGACAGCCCGCCATAGCCGGCCAGATCGCCGCCCCCCGGGATTTCAACCCCGGCCAGGGCGGATTTGATGGCGGCGGCGAGTTCGGTATCGGCCATTTCTCATTCCCTCTTCCCCTCTCCCCTTGAGGGAGAGGGTGGATTGGCCGCAGGCCAAGACGGGTGAGGGGTGTTGCCCATACCGCAGATGCGGAGGGATCGCGGACCCCTCATCCGGCGCTACGCGCCACCTTCTCCCACAAGGGGAGAAGGAAACAGAACCCTAGAGGATCGACTGGCCGGTGGCCTTCCAATCCTTGAGGAAGCCTTCGATGCCCGCATTGGTGAGCGGGTGATCGGCCAGCTTGCGGATGACCGCCGGCGGGATGGTGGCCACGTCGGCACCGGCCAGCGCCACCTGGGTGACGTGGTTGGGCGAGCGGATGGAGGCCGCCAGAATCTCGGTCTCGAAGGCGTAATTGTCGTAGATCTGCCGGATATTCTCGATCAGCTCGACGCCATCGAGGTTGATGTCGTCCAGCCGCCCGAGGAAGGGCGAGATATAGGTGGCGCCGGCCTTGGCGGCCAGGAGGGCCTGATTGGCCGAGAAGCAGAGCGTGACATTGGTCTTGATGCCGCGCTCCTTGAAGGTCTTGGTGGCCTTGAGGCCGGCCAGGGTCAGGGGGAGCTTGACCACGACATTGTCGGCCAGCGCGGCCAGCACTTCGCCCTCGGCAATCATGCCGTCATATTCAAGGCTGGCGACCTCGGCCGAAACCGGGCCCGGCACGATCGCGCAGATTTCCTTGACCACTTCCTTGAAGTCGCGGCCGGACTTGGCGATGAGCGAGGGGTTGGTGGTCACCCCATCGAGCAGACCGGTGTCGTAGAGCTCCTTGATGTCCTTGATTTCCGCAGTGTCGACAAAGAACTTCATGGTTCTCTCCTCATGTTCAATATTTGCCTGCTATCCATAGATGTAGCATGGCAAAATCCGGCTGCAAGGTGAGCCGCCGGGGTTATTTGATGGCAGCGAGCAGGGCGTCGGCCAGATCGCCGATGCGATCCTCGGGAATACCGGCGACATTGATGCGGCTGTCACCGATCATATAGATGCCGTTTGCGGTCTTAAGGTGCTCGACCACCGCATTTTCCAGCCCCAGCAGCGAAAACATGCCGCGATGGGCGGCGATGAAGTCGAAATCCTTGGAATTGGAGCGCTGGCGGATGGCGGCGCTGAGCTTCTCGCGCAGGCCGATCATGCGGGCCCGCATGGAATCGAGCTCGGCTTCCCACTCGGCGCGCAAATCCTTGTCCTCGAGGATAACGCGAATGATCTCGGCCCCGTGGTCGGGGGGCTGGGAATAGGCGCCGCGAATGATGTTCAGCAACTGCGAATTGGCCACATCGGCCTGGTCCGCATCGCGCGCCACCAGAATAGCGGCCCCGACGCGTTCGCGGTAAAGGCCGAAATTCTTCGAACCAGAAAAGGCTACCAGAGCTTCGGGCACCGAGGATAAAACCTTTCGCGTGCCATAGGCGTCGGGCTCGATGCCGTCGCCAAAGCCGAGATAGGCCAGGTCGATGAAGGGCAGAGCGCCGGTGCGGGCGAGGCTGGCGGCAACCTTATCCCATTGATCGGGCGAGAGATTCGCGCCAGTTGGATTGTGGCAGCAGCCATGGAGCAGCACCACGTCGCCGGGGCCGAGCTTGTCGAGCGCGGCCAGCATGGCGTCGAATTTCACCCCGCGGGTGGCGGGATCGAAATAGGGATAGGTGGCGGTCTTGAGGCCGGAATTGGCGGCGATGGGGTTGTGGTTGGGCCAGGTGGGGTCGGACAACCACACGGTGGCGCCGGGCCGGGCGCGGTTGACCAGCTGCATCAGCACCCAGAGCGAGCCAGTGCCGCCCGGCGCCTGGGCGATGCGGACGCGGGCGCGGTCGACGCAATCGGCCAAGGCCAGGTCGAGCACCGCAGCGCCATAGCCCTTATTGCCGGCAATGCCGAGGTAAGTCTTTGTTTTCTCGTTGGAAAGAATCCGCTCTTCGGCCTTGCGCACCGAGGACATGACCGCGGTCACGCCCTTTTCGTCTTTATAGACGCCGACGCCCAGGTCGATCTTGGTGGGGCGCGGGTCAGCCGCATATTCGCCCATAAGCGCCAGAATCTTGTCGCCGGGGGCCTTGGAAAGAGACTCGAACATGTCAGGAGCGGTTCCGAAGAGAATGCGGGGCCTTTATAGGCCCGCCGGGATTTTTTGCAATCGGCGAAACGACGCGGGCGGGTCAGGCCCCTGCCCGGTGTTTCTCCAGCTCCGCGATCAATTGCGGAACGATTTCAAAGAGATCGCCGATAAGAGCAGCATCGGCCAACTTGACCAGCGGCGCTTCGGGATCGGTATTGATGGCGACGATTCTCTTGGCGCCCTGAATGCCGGCGAGATGCTGGAGCGCCCCGGAAATGCCGATGGCGATGTAAAGATCGGGGGCGATGACCTTGCCGGTCTGGCCGACCTGCCAGTCATTGGGCGCGTAGCCGGCATCGACGGCGGCACGGGTGGCGCCGATGGCCGCGCCGAGCTTTCGCCCAAGCATTTCAATGAGTTGGAAGCCTTCGGCCGACCCCACGGCAACGCCGCCGGCCACCACGACGCGGGCGGTGGCCAGATCGGGCCGGTCGCCGGGGGTGCGGTGGGCGGCGATGATGCTGGCGGCGGATTGGCCAGCATTATCAAGGACCTGAATGGGCGCCGCATTGCCGGCTGCGGCGGGGGCAAAGGCCGAGGCGCGCAGCGTGAGCAGATGCAGCGGCTGCGGATCGGTCAATGTTTGCAAGGCGTTACCGGCATAGATGGGGCGCACGAAGCGGTCGGGGCCCAGAATGGCGACGACGTCGGTGACCGGCATGATGTCGAGCCGCGCGGCCAGGCGCGGCACGATGTCCTTGCCCACGGAACCGGCGCTTGCGGCGACATAAAGGTAACGGACTGCTAGCGTTTCGAGTAACGCGACGGCACTTTCCGATAGCACTTGACCGCGCGCGGTTAACACATTGGAGACCCCCGCAAGGCCGGAAGCGGCCTGGGCGATGGGGTCGGGATCTTCGGCAAGAACCAGCAGGTCGACGGCGCCGAAGGGCGACAGCGCGGCAACCAGGCGGGCGGTGGCGGGGGAGAGAACGCCACCGTCATGATCGGCGAGGATGAGCACGCTCATGGCTGGCCCTCCAGGCCGGCGAGCTCGCCGGCGATGAAGGCGCCCAGCTCGGCCACCGATGCCAGCGTCCTTCCTGCCACACGCTCGGGCGGCGGGGATATGTTTTCGACCCGCAGGCGGGGCGAGAGATCGACGCCCAGATCGGTGGCGGAGCGAACGGCCAGCGGCTTGGAGCGCGCCTTCATCACCATGGGCAGGGCGGCATTGCGCGGAATGTTGAGCCGCAGATCGGCGGTGACGATGGCGGGCAGCGGAAGGGCCAAAGTCTCGGTGCCGCTATCGACCTCGCGGGTGACCTCGAGCCCCTTCTCGGTAATGGCGATGGCGGAGGCGAAGGTGGCCTGGGGCCAGCCGAGCAGGCCGGCCAGCATCTGGCCGACATGGTTGGAATCGTCGTCGACGGCCTGCTTGCCCAGCAGCACCAGATCGGGCTTTTCCTCGGCCACGATGGCGGCGAGCAGGCGGGCGATGGCCAGGGTTTCGGGCTCGAGATCGGTTTCGAGCAGGACGCCGCGATGGGCGCCCATGGCCAGGGCGGTGAGAATGACGTCATTGGCGGCCTTGGGGCCGATGGAGACGGCGACGATCTCGTCGGCCTTGCCGGCCTCGGCAAGCTGGACGGCGGCCTCGACCGCATGCTTGCAGAAGGGGTTCATCGACATGCGCACGCCGGCGGTTTCCACGCCGCTGCCATCGGGACGCACCCGGATGCGGACATTGTGATCGACGACGCGCTTGATGGCGACCAGGATTTTCATGCGGCCCTCCGGCAAACTGGCGGTGTCATGACAAATCCGGTGGGGAGGGGCAAGCCGCGAGGGAGGAAATTTGGGCTAAGGCGGACCGGTTTTATGGAAAAGCGTGGCGGGAGTGGAGTGACGTGGGTTGCGATGTCATCCCGGCCAACGAGCCGGGATCCATCCTGAAATGGGTGGATCGGCACGATGTCAGGATGGGCCCCGGCTCAAGGCCGGGGCGACACGATCGTGAGTGGATATTGAGCGTATCGACAGTTCGCCTCGCCGGTTGACGCGGGCGGGCGGGGCGGCGAGATTGGCGGCGCTTTCAACTGCGCCGGAGCATTCATGCCCATCATCAACCGCATTGCCGAATTTCACGACGAGATCACGGAATGGCGCCGGGACTTCCATGCCCATCCCGAACTGCTCTACGCGGTGGAGCGCACGGCCGGCATCGTGGCGGAAAAACTGCGCGCGTTCGGCTGCGACGCGGTGGTGACCGGCATCGGGCAGACGGGCGTGGTGGGCATCATCAACGGCCGGGGCGAGAGCCAGCGCACCATCGGGCTGCGCGCCGACATGGACGCCCTGCCGATGACCGAAAAGACCGGCAAACCCTATGCATCGAGCACCGAGGGGCGGATGCATGCCTGCGGGCATGACGGGCACACCGCCATGCTGCTGGGGGCGGCGAAATATCTGTGCGAGACGCGCAATTTCGACGGACGGGTGGCGGTGATCTTCCAGCCCGCCGAGGAAGGCGGCGCCGGCGGCAGGGCCATGCTGGAAGACGGGCTGGTGGACAAATTCGACATCGCCGAATTCTACGGCATGCACAACTGGCCCGGCATGCCGGCCGGACATTTCGGCATCCGCGCCGGCGGCATCATGGCGGCCACGGACCGATTCTATATCGACATCGTCGGCCAGGGCGGCCATGCGGCGCGCCCGCAGACCACGATCGACCCGGTGCTGATCGCGGCCAACATGATCGTGGGCATGCAGGCCATCGTGTCGCGCAATGTCGATCCGCTCGCCAGCGCGGTGCTGTCGGTGACCATGGTGGAGGCGGGCGAGGCCGACAACGTCATCAGCCAGAGCGCCAGGATCACCGGCACGGTGCGCACGCTGGACGGGGCGGTGCAGGATCAGATCGAGGCCCGGCTCAACGCCTTCGTGCCGACCCTGGCCGCCAGCTTCGGGGCCGAGGCGAAGCTGCGCTATGCGCGCGGCTATCCGGTGACGGTGAACGCGCCGGCGCAGACGGCCTTTGCCGCCGAGGTGGCGCGCGAGGTGGCCGGCCCGGAGCGGGTGGACGCTGACGCGCCGCCCTCGATGGGGGGCGAGGACTTTTCCTTCATGCTCAACGAGCGGCCGGGCGCCTATATCTTCATCGGCAATGGCGAGAGCAGCGAACTGCACACGGAAACCTATGACTTCAACGATGCGTTGATCCCGACCGGGGCCAGCTATTGGGTGCGGCTGGCGGAGCGGGCGCTGCCGGCGGCCTGAGCCCCCAGACAAGGAGATTTGCCATGACCAGAACCATTGCCCTCAGCCTTGCGGCCCTGGCGCTGATGAGCGCGCCGGCCCTTGCCGCCGCCTGCTCGGGCAGCTTCGCGCTGGACAAGAAATATTACAGCGAGCGCGACATGAACGAGTACAACATGTCGCTGCTGCAAGGACGCGGCATCGACGTGACCCGGGCCGAAATGTGGGGCGGCTGCATCCGCGCCTGGGTGCGGCTGCCCAATGGCCAGGAAGAGATGCAGTTCTTCGAGCCGCTGACGCTGCGCCGGGTGGAATAGGGCTTTCGGGCGCAGGAATTTGGGCGGGAGGCCGCCCCGGCACGGGAGTGTGGGGCGGCATGCGGACATGGATTCCGGCCTGCGCCGGAATGACCCGGTTGGTGGGGCGGGTTTAGTGCCCCCCTGCCCTAGGCTTTCAGCGCAATCTCTCCGGCGATGAAGGCGTAGCCATTGGCGCCCAGATGCAGGCCGGGGCCGGCGAGGACGGCGTTGTGCGAGACCGGCTCCAGCCCCATGGCGGGTGAGCGCCCCTCGAGCTGGATGTCGACCGGCTCGGCGGAGAGATTGAAGACGCAGAATATCGTCTCGTCCCCATGCTGGCGGGTGAAGGCCAGGATGGGCTCGGGCGCCTTGTGGAAGGCGATGGCGCCCAGGCGCAGGGCCGGACGGGTTTTGCGCCAGGCGAAAATCTGGCGGTAAAAGGCCAGGGTGGAGCCCGGATCGGCATTCTGGCCGGCGACGTTGAGCGCGGACTGGGCGGGCTTGACCGGCAGCCAGGGCGTGCCGGTGGAAAAGCCGTTGGGCGCCTCGCCCGCGTCCCAGGGCATGGGCGTGCGGCAGCCGTCGCGGCCCTTGTCCTCAGGCCAGAAGCGGATGCCGCGCGGATCGGTCAATTCCTCGAACAGCAGGTCGGTTTCGGGCAGGCCCAGCTCCTCGCCCTGATAGAGGCAGACCGAGCCGCGCAGCGAGAGCAGCAGCGCCGCCGTCTGGCGGGCGAGATCGGCTGGGGCGGCGCTGTGGGCCAGCCAGCGCGTCACGTGGCGGGGCACGTCGTGGTTGGAAAAGCTCCAGCACGGCCAGCCATCGGGGCCGGCCTGGAAGAATTTCTCGATATTCTTGCGGAAATGCGCGGCGGTGAACTGGGGCCCGAGAAAATCGAAGCCATAGCACATATGCAGCGCGTCGCCGCCGGAGGTATAGGCGGCCATGAGCTCGACCGAGCGGTGGCTGTCGCCCACCTCGCCCACCGAGGTGGTGCCGGGAAATTCGTCGAGCAAGGCGCGGACACGCTTGAGGAAAGCCAGGTTCTCCGGCTGGCTCTTGGAATATTTATGCTCCTGCATGTCGTAGGGATTGACCGCATAGGGCAGATGCTCGTCGCGCCTGTTGGGCGGGTTGGAGCGCAATTTGCTGTCGTGGAAATAGTAGTTGACGGTATCGAGGCGGAAGCCGTCGAGGCCGCGTTCGAGCCAGAAGCGCATGACGTCGAGCACCGCCTGCTGCACTTCGGGATTGTGGAAGTTGAGGTCGGGCTGGCTGGCGAGGAAATTGTGCAGGTAATATTGCCCGCGCGTGGGGTTCCACTCCCAGGCGCGGCCGCCGAAGACGGCGGGCCAGTTGTTGGGCGGGGAACCATCGGGGAGCGGATCGGCCCAGACATACCAGTCGGCCCGGGCATTGGTGCGGTTGAGGCGGCTTTCCTGGAACCAGGGATGCTGGTCGGAAGTGTGGCTGACCACCTGGTCCATGATGACCTTGAGGCCGCGCGCATGAGCCTGCGCGACCAGGCTGTCGAAATCCTGGAGCGAGCCGAAAAGGCGGTCGACCTCGCGGTAGTCGGAGACGTCATAACCCATATCGGCCTGGGGCGACTGGGTGATGGGGGAAAGCCAGATGCAATCGACCCCCAGGCTGGCGATGTGATCGAGCCGGGCGATGATGCCGGGCAGATCGCCGATGCCGTCGCCATTGCTGTCCTGAAAGGAGCGCGGATAGACCTGATAGATCACCCCGCCCCGCCACCATTCGGTCATGCTCGTTTCTCCTGATCGGGGGGTCGGGTCAGACGACGGCGCTGGGCAGCGGCTCGCCGGCGAAATGGGCGTCGAGATTGGCGACCAGCAGCGCGCCCATGGCATCGCGGGTCTGGATGGTGCCGCTGCCCTGATGGGGGGAGAGCACCACGTTGTCGAGCGCGAAGAAGGCTTGAGGGACATTGGGCTCGTCGGCAAAGACGTCGAGCGCGGCGCCGCCCAGCCCGCCCTTTTGCAAAAGCTCGAGGAGCGCGGCTTCGTCGACCAGCGATCCGCGCGCCATGTTGACCAGCCGCCCCTCGGGCCCCAGCGCCTCGAGCACGGCGCGCGAGACGATGCCGTCCGTGCCCTTGCCGCCGGGGGCGATGAGCACCAGCCAGTCGGCATCGCGGGCCATGGTGGCCAGATCGTCGTAATAGACATAGGGGACGTTGAGCTGGCGGCGGCGGCCATGGTAGAGCACGCGCATCTTCATGGCCTGGGCGCGCTGGGCGATCTCCTTGCCGATGCGCCCGAGGCCGAGAATGCCCACGCTCCTGCCGGTCAGTTCGGCGGTGAGGCCGAAGGGGCCGGCGGGCCAGCGGCCGGCGCGGACGAAGCGGTCGGCGGGAACGATCTGGCGGGCCAGCGCGATCATCAGCCCGATGGTCATTTCGGCCACCGCGTCGTTGAGCACGTCGGGCGTGTTGGCGACGCGGATATTGCGGGCGCGGGCGGCCTGAGTGTCGATGCCGTCATAGCCGACGCCGAAGCTAGCGATGACCTCGAGATTGGGCAGCGCGGCGATGAGATCGGCCGAAACATAGGAGCTGGCGATGCCCCGGATGCGGGCGCCGTTGGCGGCGAGCCAGGCGGCCTTGTCGGCCTGTTCGTGCAGCTTGTGGACGGTGTAGCGCTCGGCCAGGGCCGCCTCGCAGGAGGCCAGCAGCTTGCCGGTTTGCAGAATATCGATGGTCATGGAATCCTCGTCTTGCTCGGAGACTAGCGGCCCGGCCGGGGGCGGGCAACTAGAGGCTGAGCACATAAAGCCAGAAGGAAATGGTCGCCGCCGAGGCAATGGTGGCGATCAGGATGGTGTTGGCGGCCACGTTGACGCCGCGATTGTAATAGGTGGCGAAGACATAGACGTTGACGCCCGCCGGCATGGCCGAAAGCAGGATGCCGTAGCGCGCCGTTTCGAGCGGGACGCGGAGCACCAGCACCATCAGCACATAGGCGATGGCCGGATGCAGGATGAGCTTGATGAGCGCGGCCACCAGCGCCTGATGCCAGCTTTCGGAAAGCTTGAACTCGTTGAGCGCCCCGCCGATGCCGAACAGTGCCACCGGCACAACGGCCTGGCTCATGAGGGTGAAGAAGGCGTCGGCCGGCTCGATGAGGGTAAGGCCGGAAAAATAGCCGATCAGCCCGGCGGCAATGCCCCAGATGAGCGGATTTGAGGCGACGCGGCGGGCGGCCACCAGCATCGTGCGGCCCAGCGACTGGCCGTCGCGCCGCATCAATTCGATGGTGACCATGCCGGTGGTGAGCAGGATGGCACCGTGCAGGCCGATGATGGAGAGAACCACCGGCAGCGCCTCGGGCCCATAGGCGCGCTGGATGATGGGCAGGCCCACCAGCACGGTATTGGTGAACATGCCCGAAAACCCGACCGAGACGGCGGTGCCCGGCGTGTTGCCGAACCCCTTCAACGCAATGACGATGCCGACGACGAAGCAGGTCAACGCCCCGAAATAATAGGGGCCGATGATGGCGATGTTGAAGGCGGAGGAAAAATCGCTGGTCAGTAGCGAATGGAACAGCAGGCAGGGCGTGGCGAAATTGTTGACGAAGGCGATGAGCCCGCGAATGCCCTCGGCCGGGAACAGGCGGAAGCGCACGGCGAGGAAACCAAAGGCCATCAGCGCGAAAATCGGCGCGATGACAATGAGAATGGCGAGCATGGCCGGGGATTCCGGTGGGCGGGAGGCAATTGGGTAGCCTTGCGGCGCGGCAGGGTCAATGCACGGCGGAACCGGGCGGTGCATAGAGCGGGGACGGCACCGAAACGAAAGTTTATCGTTTAAAGCGAAACAGAAACGCGTATAAACGAAACCAACGGAAACAAGGATCGGACCCGTGGGCACAAACGTCGATATTTTCGTGATTGGCGGGGGCATCAATGGCGCCAGCATTGCCCGCGACGCGGTGGGGCGCGGCTACAGCGTCGCCCTGGCGGAAATGAACGACCTGGCCTCGGGCACCTCGTCGGCGGCAACCAAGCTGATCCATGGCGGGCTGCGCTATCTCGAGCATTACGAATTCCGCCTGGTGCATGAGGCACTGGCCGAGCGCGAGGTGTTGTGGGCGGAAGCGCCCCATATCATCAAGCCGCTGCGGTTCGTTCTGCCCCATCACAAGGGGCTGCGCCCGGCCCTGGTGCTGCGCGCGGGGCTGGCCATGTATGACCACATGGGCGGGCGGCGGCTTCTGCCGGCGACCAAGACGCTGGATCTGAGCCGGGACGCGGCCGGCCAGCCGCTGAAGCCGGGCTACAAGCTGGCCTTCGAATATTCCGACTGCTGGGTGGACGATGCGCGCTTCGTGGTGCTCAACGCCCGCGACGCCGCCGACAAGGGCGCCAGCATTTCGGTGCGCACCAAGGTGAATGCGGTGCGGCGCGAGGGCGATGGCTGGCGGGTGGAGATGGCGGGCGAGGCCGGGCCGCGGACCATCCAGGCGCGGATGGTGGTCAACGCCGCCGGACCCTGGGTGGACGATGTCATCAACGCCGCCATGGGCGAGGCCGAGAAGCGCCATGTCCGGCTGGTGCAGGGCAGCCATATCGTGGTGAAGAAGCTCTATGAGCACGAGCGCTGCTACTTCTTCCAGAACAGCGACGGGCGGATCTTCTTCGCCATTCCCTATGAGGACGATTTCACCCTGATCGGCACCACCGACCGCGACTACAAGGGCGACCCGGCCAAGGTGGCGATCACGCCGGAAGAAACCGACTACCTGCTGGCGGCGGCCAACGAATATTTCGCCCGGCCGATCACGCCGGACGATATCGTATGGAGCTATTCGGGCGTGCGCCCGCTCTATGACGATGGCGCGAGCGCGGCGCAGGAGGCGACGCGCGACTATGTGCTCAAGCTCGAAGGCGACGCGGCGCAGGGGGCGGTGCTGCATATCTTCGGGGGCAAGCTCACCACCTCGCGCCGGCTGGCCGAAGCGGTGATGGACAAGATCGAGGGCGTATTGGGCCGCAAGGGGCCGGCCTGGACGGGCAAATCCACCCTGCCCGGCGGCGAATTCGAGCCGCTGGCCTATGCCGCCGAACTGCGCCGGCTGGGCAAGGACTATCCGCAGATGCCGCCCGAATTGCTGGCCCGGCTGATGCGCCAGTATGGCCGGCGCGCCTGGCAGGTGCTGGGCGATACGCGGACCGTGGACGAGCTGGGCCCGCATTTCGGCTGGACGCTTTATGGGGCGGAAGTGGATTACCTCATGGCCCAGGAATGGGCGCGGCGGGCCGAGGACGTGTTGTGGCGGCGCACCAAGGTGGGGCTGCGCGTGGGGCCGGAGGACGTGGCGCGGCTGGAGGCCTATATGGCGGGGCGCGGATAGAGCTCTCTCTCGCACGATGTCATGCCGGCGCAGGCCGGCATCCATGCTGAAGGCTATCCGCGCCACCAATGCGTGTGGAAAGATGCGGAGATGGATTCCGGCCTGCGCCGGAATGACATCGGGGGTGGAAGTGTGCAAGCGATAGAGCGGAAAGCGCAATGGAGGCAATATGAGCGGCTATATTCTGGCCATCGACCAGGGGACCACATCGAGCCGGGCGATCCTGTTCGGCAAGGACCGGACGATCGCCGGGGTGGGGCAGAAGGAATTCCGCCAGATCTTTCCCCAGGACGGCTGGGTGGAGCACGACCCCGAGGACATCTGGGAAAGCGTGGTGTGGGCGGTGCGCGCGGCGCTGAAAGCGGCGAAGGCGGAAGCGCGGGACGTGGCCGCCATCGGCATCACCAATCAGCGCGAGACGACGCTGATCTGGGAGCGGGCAACGGGCAAGCCCATCCACAACGCCATCGTCTGGCAGGACCGGCGCACGGCCTCCACCTGCGCCAGGCTCAAGACGGCCGGCCATGAAAAGACGGTGACGAAAAAGACCGGGCTGCTGCTCGACCCCTATTTTTCCGGCACCAAGATCGGCTGGCTGCTCGACCATGTGAAGGGGGCGCGCAAGCGGGCGGAAAAGGGCGAGCTGGCCTTCGGCACGGTGGACAGCTTCCTCATCTGGCGGCTGACCGGGGGCAAGGTTCACGCCACCGACGCCACCAATGCCGGGCGCACACTGCTGTTCGATATCGGGGCCAATCGCTGGGACAAGGGGCTGCTGGAGCTGTTCGGCGTGCCCGAGGCGCTGCTGCCCGAGGTCAAGGATTGCGCCGATGATTTCGGGGTGGCGGACGCGGAGCTGTTCGGCGCGCCCATCCCCATTCTCGGGGTAGCAGGGGACCAGCATGCAGCAACCATCGGGCAGGCCTGCTTTGCGCCGGGCATGCTCAAATCCACCTATGGCACGGGATGCTTTGCCCTGCTCAATACCGGAGCGGACCGGGTGGCCTCCAAGAACCGGCTGCTCACCACCATCGCCTATCGGCTGGACGGAAAAACCACCTATGCGCTGGAAGGCTCGATCTTCATCGCCGGGGCGGCGGTGCAATGGATCCGCGACGGGCTGAAACTGGTGAAACACGCCAGCGAAACCGGCCCCTTGGCGCAATCGGCCGACCCCAGCCAGAACGTCTATATGGTGCCGGCCTTTGTCGGGCTGGGCGCGCCCTGGTGGGACGCGGAGGCGCGCGGGGCCATTTATGGGCTGACGCGCAATTCGGGCCCGGCGGAAATCGCCCGGGCGGCGCTGGAGGCGGTGTGCTACCAGACGCGCGACCTGCTGGACGCCATGCACAAGGACTGGAAGGGCGGCGGGGACACGGTGTTGCGGGTCGATGGCGGCATGGTGGCTTCGGACTGGACCATGCAGTTTCTGGCCGACATTCTCGACGCGCCGGTGGACCGGCCGGTGATCCTGGAAACCACGGCGCTGGGCGCGGCCTGGCTGGCCGGCGCCAAGGCCGGCCTATGGCCCGGCATGGACGCATTCGCCGCCGAATGGGCGCGCGACAAACGCTTCGAGCCGGAAATGGACAAGGACGAACGGCGGCGCAAGGTCAAGGGCTGGAACGCGGCGGTGAAGCGGACGCTGAGCGTGTGAGCGGCGGGCCAAGCTCTGCCCCCCTTCTCCCCTCGCGGGAGAAGGTGCCCCGAAGGGGCGGATGAGGGGGGAGGTCTCGAGCATTGAAGCATGGGCGGGCGCGGTAGCCCCCTCACCCTGACCTTCCGCTGAACGCGTCAGGTCTGTCCCTCTCCCACAAGGGGCGAGGGACGCGCCGGTGGGTGAGGCAGGGTCGTGCCATTCGAGCATAGCTCTCGTCATCACCGGGTTTATCCCGGTGATCCATGGAGGGTTCAGCGCAAGCGGAGGCGTGGATTGCCGGGACAGGCCCGGCAATGACGGTGGGGTAATACGGCGCCAGGATCAGCCCATTGCTTGGGGGAGGAAAGCGCCCTACCCCATCCAGGCCTGGAAGCTGCCGCCGGCGATCATTGCCCAGTAATAGCGGCCATTGGAGGCGCGGGCGGCGGCGAGGCCGAATTCGACGAAGCGGTGGCTGAGCAGGGTCGAGCGGTGGCCGGGGGAGGCCAGCCAGCCCTCGATGGCGCCGGGCAGGCTGGTATAGCCCTTGGCGACGTTTTCGCCCACGGCGCCGAGATAGCCGGCGGTCGTGACGCGTTGGCGCAGGGTGACGCCGAGATCGTGGCTGAGAGTATTCTTCTGCGCCATGAGGCGGGCCTGGGCGCGCGCGGCGTCCTCGAGGCGGGTATTATAGGTCCAGGGCGGCGCGCCATTGGCGGCGCGCACCATGTTGATGGCCCGCAGGATTTCCTCGTCGGTGAGGGCCTCGGGGGCATTGGCGGGCTTGGGCAGCACCGGCACGGTGGTGGCGCAGGCCGAAAGCGCCCCGGCGGCGCAGAGAACCAGGAAGCCACGGCGCGACAGGCTGGCGGGCATGGAGCGATCCTTCACGGGGTCAGGCCTGATCGTAGGCGCTGAGCAGATGCGGCAGGCAGGCGAGCTGGGTGGTGATGGCCCTGCCCGCCGCCAGGTCCCAGGAGGCGGAGAGAGCCGCATGCGCCGCCGCCCAGCCCAGGATGCGCTTGCGTGCATAGCCCAGGCGCTGGGCGAAGATGTCGGCGCGGGCGGCGATGCGGCGCGGATCGGCGGCGATCTGGGCGCCCCGCTCGGGATTGATGAAGACATTGGCCAGATCATAGGCCGGATCGCCCATCAGCCCCTTGGGATCAATGGCCAGCCAGCCGCGATCGGAGCTGAGGATATTGTCGTGGTGCAGATCGCCATGCAGGGGAATATTGGCGCTGGGGCGATCGAACAGCTTGAGGGCAATGCCGCTGGCGCGGGCGTAAAGATCGCGCGCCGTATGGGGCCAGGCGCGCACATCGGTGTCGAACAGGGTCTGGAAGCGCTCGCGCAAGGGCTGCAGGTCCTCGGGGGCCTCGGCACGGGGGCGATGGAGCGCGGCGACAACGCCGGCAATGGCGATGGCGCCCTCGTCGTCGCGCCCGGCGCGGACCGGCTCGCCCAGCGTGCCGCCATCGAGCCATTCCATGAAGATGGTATCGCCATGGGTATCGAAGACGGTGGCGGCGCCCTCCCCGCCATACCAGGCGAGCAGCACGCCGCCGCGCCGCTCCTCGGCGGCGTGCTCGGGCTTGAGGATCTTGAGGGCGGCGGAATTGCGGCCATTCTGGTCGACACGGAAAATCCAGCTCGTGGCGGTTTCGGCCACCGGCGTGGAGCGGGTGAGCGACCAACGGATCATGGCGCGGCTGAGCGCGGTTTCGACGGGTGACTGATTCATGGCCGACATTAGAGCAGAAGCCGCGCGTGGTTTCGATATGCCCCCGTTAGAGCGCCCAAAACTTGATGAAATGGTGGCGGTAACGCCCCGCTAAGGCTGAAACCAGAAAGCGGCTTGCGGGCAAGGCTTCGTTACCCTTGGCGGCGCAGGCTGGGAACGGATGGAACCGGAGGACACGGGGAGGCGCAGGGCATGACGCATCAACCCTATGACACACAGAGGACATTGACGCCGGAGCCGGGCTGGGGCCGGCAGGTGATGAACGGCATTGGCGGGCTGATCGCGCTGATGGTGACCGGCGTGGTGATCGTGCTGCTGGTGCTGTGGAAATCGCCCTGAGGGGCTTTGCTTTTGCACACGATGTCGCCCCAGCCTCGAGCCGGGACGACATGGGATTGACCCCTTAGCCGATGCGGTAGGCGTCCTTGGCGGCCTGGTAGCTCAGATGTTTGGCGATGTCGCGGGCGCTGGAGCGGGTGAGGCGGTTTTCGCCCACCCATCTGGCCAGGAACCCGCAGACCTCGCGGCGCCAGACATCGTGGCGGGCCGGGATGGAGAGCAGCGCGCGGGTATCGTCGTTGAAACCGGCGAGATTGTAGAAACCGGCGGTTTCCACCACCTGGTCGAGATAGCGGCGAATACCCTGGGGGCTGTCGTGGAACCACCAGGGCGGGCCGATCATCAGGCTGGGCCAGTAGCCGGCCATGGGGGCCAACTCGCGCGCATAGGTGGTTTCGTCGAGCACGAACATGATGAGGCGCAGATTGGGCTCGTTGCCGCATCGCGACAGCAGCGCACGCAGGCCCCCGACATAGTCGGTGGGACCGGGAATATCGGCGCCGAGGTCCGGGCCGCGCTCGGCAAAGAGCAGCGGATCGGTGTTGCGGCGCGAACCGGCATGCATCTGCATGACCATACCGTCTTCCACCGACAGCAGGGCCATCTCGGTCATCATCTGGGCGCGGAACAGTTCGGCGTCAGCCGCGTCGTGCCGGCCGGCCAGAATTTTATCGAGCAGGGCCTGCTTTTCGGGGCCCGACAGATCGGCGGTATTGGCACTGGGCACGCCATGGTCGGTGGCGACGGCGCCGAAGCGGCGGAAATATTCGCGCCGGTTGCGGTGGGCGTTGATGAGACCGGCCCAGGTCGAAATATCCTCGCCGGTGATCTCGCCGAATTTATGCAGGTTCTCGACGATGGCGGGGCGGCTGGGGTCGGTGACGTCATCGGGGCGATAGGTGGTGCGCACCCGGCCGATAAAGCCATTCTCGGCCATCTTCTGGTGATGGACGAGCGGATCGAGCGCGAATTCGGTGGTGGCGATGGTTTCCACCCGCGCCCGGTCGAGCAGCGCATGGGGAAGCAGGGCCGGAGTGGCCAGGGCCGCGTCGATGGTGTCGTAGATGGCGTCGGCGGTTTGCGGGGAGAGTTCCTCGGTGATGCCGAAGGCCCAGTTGAGGGAATGGTCGACCCAGGTTTTCGACGGGGTGCCGGCGAAGAGGTGGTAATTGGCGGCAAAGAGCCGCCAGGCCGCCCTGCCCCCGGCCACCGGCTTGCCATCCTTGCGGGGCACGCCCAGATCGTCATAGCTCAGGCCGCGGCTGCGCAGCATGCGCAACACGTAATGATCGGGCGTGAGGAACAGCGCCGCCGGATCGGAAAAGCGGGAATTGTCGGCAAACCAGGACGGATCGGTATGCCCGTGCGGGCAGATCAGCGGCAGGTCGGCCACATCGGCATAGAGCTCGCGCGCGATGGACTGGGCGGGCGCCGAAGCGGGGAAAAGACGGTCTGGGTGCAGGTGTGTCATGGCGCTTTCATGCCACGAAGCGGAGCCTAGATCAATCATCTTCCATACAAGATGAGCCTGAATGGCATTTGAACTAAGTTAACCGCGTCGAGAGGATGGCGTTCGCCGATTCCGCTTGCGGGGTTAGCCTCCCATTCGAGGGCAGAAAGAGCCACAGGGCCACGCCCCGTCCCAGTCTCCGGCCGCGGCGGCCGGACCAGTGGAGGGCCATGCGATGACCAATATCGATTCCCGCGAAACCCGGCACATGCTGACCATGGCGCGCCGGAACGCCCGCTCCGACGGGCATCTGCACCACGCCCAGACCATGCTGATGGCCGCCGGGCTGGCGGCGCTGACCATCGTGGCGGTGGCGGCGGCAATGATGGTGTCGCTGGGGTAATTTTCCTGCCGCAGGATGGAGCGGCACCCTGTCAGGATGGGCCCCGGCGCAAGGCCGGGGCGACAGCGTGCCCCCTAAAAGCCATGGTCCCCTTTTGCGACGAAGCGCGTTAGATTGCGGCGGGGACGAGGGGCGCCGATGCGAATCCTGCTGGTTGAAGACAATGAGGACCTGGGCGAGGCGATCGAAAAGCGCCTGCGCAGCGCCGGCCATTCGGTGGAATGGGTGCGCGACGGCAATGACGTGGTGCCGGCGGCGGAAGCGGAGAGCTTCGATGCGGTGGCGCTCGACCTGATGCTGCCCAACCGCGACGGCATCGGGCTGATCGCCGAATTGCGGCGGCGCAAGTTCAATGCGCCGATCCTGGTGATAACGGCGCGCTCGGAAATCGACGACAAGGTGAGCCTGCTCGACCTGGGCGCCGACGACTACCTGGTCAAGCCGTTCGACCTGCGCGAGCTGGACGCGCGATTGCGGGCGCTGATCCGGCGGACGGGCGGGCAAACCAGCAGCCTGCTCAGCGCCGGCAATCTGGAGCTGGACATTACCGGGCTCAACGCCAGCGTGGGCGGGGTGTCGCTGGAGCTGGGCAAGCGCGAATTCCGGCTGCTGGAAATCCTGGTCACCCATGCCGGCAAAGTGGTGCCCAAGGAGCGGCTGATGAACCAGCTGTTCAATTTCGACGAGGCGGTGTCGGTCAACGCGCTGGAGCTGCATATCTCGCGGCTGCGCAAGAAGCTGGAAACCGCCGACATCGAAATCGGCACCGTGCGCGGGGTGGGCTATGTGCTGCGCATACCGAATGGGTGAGGCGCGCGCCTCTTCACCTCTCCCTTTGGGGGAGAGGTCGGCTCGCCCTTGCGAGACGGGTGAGGGGGCCTCCGCCCAGCAGCGCGCGCGGGAAAGGCCCCCTCACCCGGCCCTTTGGGCCGACCTCTCCCCCCAGGGAGAGGTGGAGGGTGTCCATGCCCGGTAAATCCTTCTCCATCCGCCGGCGCATCCTGGTGCTGGCGCTGGCGCTGCTGCTGATGGCGGCGGTGGTGCTGATCGTGTTCATCCGCGACTATGCCGAGCGGGCCTCGGACCGGGCGTTCGACCGGCTGCTGGCGGCCTCGGCGCTGTCCATCGCCGGGGCGGTGCAGGTGGAGGACGACACGGTGATCGTGGAACTGCCCTTTGCCTCCTTCGCCATGTTTTCCGGGCGCGACCGGGTGTTCTATGCGGTGGAAGACCCCAATGGCCGGCCGGTGACTGGCTATGAGGACCTGTCGGCGAGCCTTGCGGAAATGCGCTCGGCCGGGCCGGTCTTCGCCGATGCGGTCTATCGCGGGGAATCGGTGCGGGTGGCCAGCGTCGGGCGACTGACCTCGTCGGGGGGCGATGCGAGCTGGGTGACCATCCACGTGGCCGAGACGCAAAGCGAGCGCGAGGCGCTGAGCGCGGAAATCCTGGGCAATGCCATCGTGCCGGTGGTGGCGCTGACGCTGCTGGCGGTGGCGCTTGTGTGGTTCGGCATCGGGCGCATGTTCGCCCCGCTCTATCAATTGGAGCGGGAATTGCGCGGGCGGGCGCCGGACGATCTGTCGCCCGTCACCGTGCCGGTGCCCCAGGAGGTGAGCCATCTGGTGAGCGGGCTCAACGCCTTCATGGCGCGGCTGGGCAGCGCCATGGAACGGGTGACGGGCCTGGTGGCGGAAGCGGCCCATGAGGTGCGCACACCGCTGGCCTCGCTGCGGGCGCAGGCGGAAGTGGCCATGGACGAGCAGGACCCCGAAGCGCTGCGGCGGCGGGTGGGACGCATCCACCAGGGCGCGGTGCAGGCGAGCCAGCTCGTGACGCAGCTTTTGATGGAAGCCACCATTTCGCACCGGCTGGAAAACCAGGAAACCGACACCACGGCCTTCGGAACGGTGGTGGAGGAGGTGCGCCAGCGGCTCGACCCCGACCAGGCCGGGCGGATCGTGATGGCGCTGCCCCCCGAAGCGGCGGCGGCCGCCATTCGCGGCGACCGGGTGGCGCTGCGCGAAATGGTGCGCAATGTGGTGGACAATGCGCTGGTCTATTCGGAGGGCCCGGTGGAAATCGGCGGGGCGGTGAAGGACGGCATGCTGACCATGCGCGTCGGCGACCGGGGGCCGGGTATTCCCGAGGCGGAAAAACCGCTGGTGCTGGAACGCTTCCGGCGCGGGGCGGCCAGCGGCAGCCGGGCCGGCTCGGGGCTGGGGCTCTCCATCGTCAAGCGGGTGGCCGAGGCGCATCGGGGGGCGCTGCGCCTCACCGACCGGGAGGGCGGCGGGCTGAGCGTGGAGATCGACCTGCCGCTGGTGGGCCGCAACCCGCGGGTGGAGCAGATGCGCAAGGCGCTGGGGAGCCTCGCGGCGCTGCTGGCGTGCCTGCTTCTGGCGCAGCCGCAGGAGGCGCGGGCGGCGACGACGCGCTATCCGGCGCCGGACGGTAGCGCCGAGGTGGTGCTGACCATCGTCGGGGTGACCGACACGCCGCTTTTTGCCCAGTTCATCGCCGGCTTCCAGGCGCTGCGCCCGGAAGTGAGCATCGTTTACGAGGAAACCGACTCGCGCCCGCTCTATGAGCTCTACCTGGCGGGCACGCTGCCGGTGCAGCCGGACCTCCTGGTCAGCTCGGCCTCGGACCTGATGATAAAGCTGGCCAATGACGGCCACGCCATGGCCTATGACAGCCCCTTCCTGGGCGAATTGCCCGACTGGGCGCATTGGCGCAACGAGGTGTTCGGCTTCACCTTCGAGCCCGCCGTCATCATCTACAATCCCGACCGCATCGGGCCGGGAGAGGTTCCGCGCACGCATCTGACGCTGGCCGAAATGCTGGAAAGCCAGGGCGGGCGCTTTGGCGGGGCCATCGCCACCTATGACATCGCGCTTTCGGGCGTGGGCTATCTGCTGGCGGCGCAGGACCAGATGATCTCGTCCAATTTCTGGCGGCTGGCGGCGGCCTTCGGGCGCGTGGGAGCGGTGTTCTCAGGCTCGAGCCCGGCCATCCTCAACGGCGTGGCCGACGGCACGCTGGCGCTGGGCTACAATGTGCTGGGCTCCTATGCCTTCGCGCGCAAGGCGGCGGGCGCCAATATCGAAATCGTGGTGCCGGACGATTACGTGCTGGTGCTGACCCGCTCCATGCTCATCCCGCGCGATGCCGGGGACCCGGAGCTGGCGCGCAGTTTCATCGACTTCGCGCTCTCGCCCGCCGGGCAGGCCATCGCCGCCGGCGGCACGGCGCTGGGCTCGGTGGTGCCGGGGGCGGAGGGTGCCTGGACCAGCGAGGCCATCGCAGCGCGCGGGCGCGGCGTCATCCAGCCCATCCCGCTGGGCCCGGCGCTGCTGGTGTCGCTGGACCAGCAGAAGCGCAAACGCTTTCTCGACAGCTGGAGCGAGATCGTGGCGCCGAAGAGGTGAAGACACGACGGCCCATGAACCGCCCCTTCTCCCTTGTGGGCCTGTTGCATGGCTCCTCGTGCGGCAAAAAACCCGGTGTCATCCCGGCCTTGCGCCGGGATCCATCTCCCCCGCTCCGCAGGAATTGCCAAACAGGCGCGCAAGAGAGAATGACTCGTGCCGCTGGCGCATGGCTGGTCTGCCTTAACAGGGTCTGGAAGAAAGCCGGGGGCAGGCCCATCTTCATGGTCATGAAGGCGCCCGGCAATCCGGCCGGGTCAAAGAGAGGAAAAAGCCATGAGCACCGCCCGCAAATCCCTGTTTGCGACCCTTGGTAACGCGATCGACGTTTTCGGCAGCGCCGCTGCTGTCGCGTCCGCGATCGAAGGGGGCCGCGCGCCCAAGGCCAAGCACCTCAAGACCCTCGGCATCGACGCCGACGCCTTCCGGTCCATCGGCCGGTCGTAAGAAGTCTCCCGACCGACCCGCTGCGGGGCGCTGCCCCTCCCTGCGACCCGCGCCGGCATGCCCGGTGGATCGAGAAAAAGCCCGGACGCTCCATGGCGGAGCGTCCGGGCTTTGCTTTTTCGAGACCGGCTCAGTCCTCGTCGCTGGCCAGTTGTCCCAGCACCTCGCCACGCCCGCGCAGACGCATCCAGAGCGGGAAAAGCACGGCGGCGGCGGCCAGCACGTAAAGCGTGATAGCAATGGGCGAATGGACCAGGATGAGCGGATCGCCCTGGCTGATGGCCAGCGCCCGGCGCAATTGCTGCTCGGCCATCGGCCCCAGGATCAACCCCACCACCACCGGCGCGATGGGGTAGCTGTAGCGCCGCAACAGATAGCCCAGCAGGCCGAAGGCCAGCAGCAGCAGAAGCTCGAACGAGAAGCGGATCGGCCCCAACTGCCCGGACATGGCGGCATTGGCCCCCAGCGTGCCGAGCGTGGCGAAGACCAGGATGCCGCCATAGAGCCAGGGCCGCGGGATGGTGAGCAGCCGCACCCAGAGCCCGATCAGGGGCAGGTTGAGGACAATCAGCATCAGATTGGCGACCAGCAGGCTGGCGATCAGCGCCCAGACCAGGGGAGCGTTGTTGGTGAACAGCAGGGGGCCCGGCTGGAGGCCGAATTGCTGGAAGCCGGCCAGCATGATGGCGGCGGTGGCCGTGGTGGGCAGGCCCAGCGTCAGCAGCGGCACCAGCGTGCCGGCGGCCGAGGCATTGTTGGCCGCCTCGGGGCCGGCCACGCCCTCGATGGCGCCGGTGCCAAATTCCTCGGGCCGCTTGGCGAAGGTCTTTTCGGCCGAATAGGACAGGAAACTGGCGACATCGGCGCCGCCCGCCGGCATGGCGCCGATGGGAAAGCCGATGGCGGTGCCGCGCAGCCAGGGAATCCAGCTCCGCTTCCAGTCCTCGCGGGTCATCCACACCGAGCCCTTGACCGCCAGCACCTCCTCATTGGCCGCTTCCTTGTCCGAAGCGATCTTGAGGGTTTCCCCGATGGCGAAGAGCGCCACGGCGAGCGTGGTCACCTCGATGCCGTCGAGCAGGTCGGGAATGCCGAAGGACAGGCGCGCCTGGCCGGTTTGCAGGTCGATGCCGATCAGGCCCAGGCCCAGCCCGATGAAGAGCGCGGTGAGCCCGCGCAGGGCGCTGTCGCCGAAGGCCGCCGAAACGGTGATGAAGGCCAGCACCATGAGGGCGAAATATTCGGCGGGGCCGAAGGCCAGGGCGAACTTGACCACCCAGGGGGCGACGAAGGCCAGCGCCAAAGTGGCGATGAGGCCGGCAATGAAGGAGCCGATGGCGGCGGTGGCCAAAGCCGGACCGCCCCTGCCCTGCCGCGCCATCTTGTTGCCCTCGAGCGCGGTGACGATGGAAGCGCTTTCACCGGGCGTATTGAGCAGGATGGAGGTGGTGGAGCCGCCATACATGCCGCCATAATAGATGCCGGCGAACATGATGAGCGAGCCGGCCGGGTCGAGCTTGTAGGTGACGGGCAGGAGCAGCGCCACGGTGAGCGCCGGGCCGATGCCGGGCAGCACGCCCACCGCCGTGCCCAGGGTGACCCCGATCAGCGCGTAGATGAGGTTCTGCCATTGCAGGGCGGCGATGAGGCCCTGGCCGAGAAGCGAGAATGTGTCCATGAAAGCGCCCTCCCCTTAGTAAAACAGGCGCTCGAAGGGACCGGCGGGCAGCGAGAGCTGCAGGCCCTTGGCGAAGATAAACCAGACGATGAAGGCAAAGACCGCGCCCGCGGGAATGGTCTTCCACAGGGGACCGCGCCCGAAGCCCATGGCGGTGCAGCCGAAAAGCACGCCGGTGGCAATGGAAAAGCCGGCCCAGGAGAGGAGCAGAATCTGGGCGAGCAGCCCGCCCACGATCCACAATATGGGCGCGATGGCATCGTCCGTGCGCTCGGGAAATCCCCGGCGCAGCGCCGAAACCACCGTGCCGGCGGAGAGCAGCAGAAGCCCGCCCGCCACGACATAGGGGAAAACCGTGGGACCGACCCGCGCCTGGACGGGGGAAACGCGCATCTGGCTGGTCTGCCAGATGATGACGGCGGCGATGACGGCCAGAACGGCGGCGATGACAAGCGCCGCCCCATCGGAGCGGCGCGAGAGGTTGGATTGGCCCGAGCTCATTCGACCAGGCCGATGTCTTTCAGGATGGCCTCGGTGGAGGCGATGTCGGCGGCGAGCTGGGTCTGGAAGGCATCGCCGGCCAGATAGGTATCGACCCATCCCTTGGCCTTGAGGGTCGACTGCCAGGTTGCCGACTTGGCCATCTTCTCGATGTCGGCGCTGATGGCCGCCTTCTGCTCATCGGTGATGCCGGGGGCCGCGGCGACCATGCGCCAGTTCTGCAGGGCCACATCGACGCCGGTTTCCATCAGGGTCGGGCCATCGACGCCGGGCACGCGCTCATCGCTGGAGACGGCCAGCAGACGCAGCTCGCCGGTTTCGATCTGGGAGGCGAATTCGCTGATGCCCGAGACGCCCACGGTCACCTGATTGCCCAGAAGCGCGGCAAGCGCCTCGCCGCCGCCCGAATAGGCGATGTAGTTGACCTGGGTCGGATCGACCCCCACGGCCTTGGCGATGAGGCCGGCGGTGATGTGGTCGGCGCCACCGGCGGAGCCGCCGGCCCAGGCAACGGCGCCCGGGTTTTCCTTCAGCTTGGCCACCAGGTCATCCATGGTCTGGATGTCGGAGGCAGCGGGCACGACCACGGCAACGGCCTCGCCGGTGAGGCGGGCGATGGGCGTGACATTGGCCAGGGTGACCGGAGACTGGTTGGTGAGGATGGCGCCCACCATGACGTAGCCGCCCACGATGAGGGCGTTGGGATTGCCGGTTTCCTGATTGACGAACTGGGCCAGGCCGATGGTGCCGCCGGCGCCGGTGACATTGGTCACCTGCACATTGCCCGAAATGCCCTCGGCCTGGAGCGCCTCCTGCATGGACCGGGCCGTCTGGTCCCAACCGCCGCCGGGGCTGGCCGGCGCCACGATGGTGTAATCAGCCGAAAAAGCGGGAACAGCCATAGCGCCCGAAATCAGCGCGGCCAGAAGCAGCTTGTTCACGAAGTCCTCCCTTATCAAATCCAGAACGTCTCACATCGCGTTCGTGACAGGGAGAATAGAAGCCGTCCCTGTCACCGTCCTGTCAGCACGGCCCGAGGGCCATGCGACTTTGGTTTCGTGGGGGAAACGGGAGGAGACTGCACCCGCGCAGCGGGGAATGCAACAGCGTCAGGCGCTGCGGCTGCGCACGGCCGGAACGGCGGCGCGCTGGCCGAAAAGGGAGAGAAGGCTGGTGATCTCCTCCACCGAGGCGGGCCGGGCGAAAAGATAACCCTGCCCCAACTGGCAGCCCAGGCCGGCCAGCGCCTGGGCCTGCGCCTCGGTCTCTATGCCTTCGGACACCAGCCGCATATCGAGCTTGCGGGCGATGTCGATGATGGCGCCCACGACCACGTCGCTGGGCTTGTCCTCGCCCAGCCGGGCGATGAAGGAGCGGTCTATCTTGATAATGTCGACCGGAAAGCTCAGCAGGTGGGTGAGGGAGGCAAAGCCGGTGCCGAAATCGTCCAGCGCCACGAGCAGCCCGCGCTGGCGCAGGGCGCTCACCGCCTTGGGCACCATCTGGTCGGCCCCACCCATATAGACGGCTTCGTTGACCTCGAGGATGACGTGGCGAAGCGGGACCCTGGCCGCCTCGAAGATCTGCACAATGCGCTCCTCGAGATCGCCGCGCAGGAAATCGCCGGTGGTGACGTTGACGCCCACATGCTGGAAGGGAATGCCCTGGTCGAGCCAGTGGCGGATGTCGCGGGCCACCTGGGCGAGCATCTCGCCGGTGACGCGCCAGGCGATATGGGGATCGGCCAGGGCGGCGTGGAACTCGCCGGCGGCGGCGATGCGCCCATCGGGCATGCGCATGCGCACCAGCGCTTCGAGCCCGACGATCTCGGCGGTGTCGAGGCGCACCACCGGCTGATAATGGGCCAGGATGCGCCCCTCGATGATGGCCTGGTCGACGCAGCGCACCATATTGGCGCGCTCGAGCATGGAAATGCGCAGGCCGGGGCGGAAATGCACATAGCCGCCACGCTGCACGTCCTTGGCGTGATAGAGGGCGAAATCGGCATTCTGGAACAGCGAGGCCGCGTCCACGCCATCGGGGCCGAACAGCGCCCCGCCAATGGTGATATGGGGCGCGATGGTCTGGTCGTCGGCATGGATGAGGCCATGGGCGGCCTCGAGCATGGTGGCGGCGGCGGCCGAAAGGCAATCCTCGCTGCCGCATCCAGCGACCAGCACGGCGAATTCGTCCCCGCCCAGCCGGCAGGCCGTGACCCGGGAATCGCAGGTGGCGATGCGCTCGGCCACGGTCTTGATGAGCAGATCGCCAAAGGCATGGCCGACCGTGTCGTTGACCAGCTTGAGATGGTCGATGTCGACCAGCAGCAGGCCGAAGGGCTGGCCGCGCCCAATATGGCCGGCCAGGAGCTCGTTGAAATGGCCGCGATTGGGCAGGCCCGTCAGCACGTCGAAAAAGGCCAGGCGGTGGTTGCGCTGGCGGACCTGCTCGTGGTCGATGGCGATGGAGCACAGATGTACGCAGGTTTCCACGATGGCCCGCTCCAGCTCGTCCGGGCCCCGGCAGGTGCGGTAGTAGAAGGCGAAGGTGGCCACCACCCTGCCCTCGCGGTTGCGGATGGGGCTGGACCAGCAGGCCCGCAGCCCGTGGGGCAAGGCCACGGCGCGACATTCGGCCCAGAGGGGATCGCTGGCAATGTCGGTGACCAGCACCTGCTCGTTGCGGAAGGCCGCCGTGCCGCAGGAGCCGGCGCAGGGCCCGATGGGCACGTTGTCGATGGCATCGGAATAGCTCGAGGGCAGGCTGGGCCCGGCAAGGGGATGGAGCAGGCCGAACTCGTCGACGCCGAGAATGGTGCAGATGGCATCGGGCGCCAGCATTTCGGCGCGGCGGCAGAGACGCGCGGCCACCTCCGGCAGCGCCTCGCCGCAAGCGATCGCCTCCAGAATCTCGGTCTGGAGACGCAACAGGCGGTCGCTATCACCTAAAATCATGAGAGGCCTCAACTTTACGGCGACAGGCTAAGCGAGGCGGATGAAAACGACGTTCCGAAGATGAATCGAATTGGCGCTCCGGCGGTGAGGAGATGTTAACCGGGGGTCGGGGCGGGAAAAGCAAACGGGCCGCGATGAAGCGGCCCGTTTCGGAGATCAGAACTTGATTGCCGGCCCGGCGGGCTTGGTTTCGGCGGCGGCCGCCGCATTGGCGGCATGGACCTGTTGCAGATCGATGAGCTGGGTGGTGTTGACCAGGAACAGGGCCAGCTTTCCATTGATGAACCAGACATTGAGCATCTCGCCACACGAGGCGGTAATCTTGCCCGAATAAATGCGGCCGATATTCTCGTCAGTGCGGGAGAATATGCTGTCGACGTCGCAATGCTCGTCGCCCGAGGCCACGCGCACACGCGTGGCTTCGTCCGCGGCCCAGATGGTGGCGTCGTAATAGTCGTAGAATTCCTCGATGCGCGCGGGAGGACCGTATTTGCCGATCATGCTGTCCATGATGGGCTGGCCGGCCACCTTTTCATCGGCGTTGGAATATTGCCTCTCGCCATAGCGCAGGGTGCGGCCAATGGCGATTACGGGCTGATCGGGCTGGGTCGTATCGTAATAGAGCTTGATGGATTCCGCCCCGATATCCTCGGGAATGCCCATATCGTCGGGAACCGTCTCGAACTCGTAAGGCGGGCTGAGAAACTGCACCGAATGGGCCAGGGTGGGGTCGGCATCGCGCAGATTATTCGAATTGACGATTTCCGACTGCTTGACGGGGCGACCCTCGAAGGTGGCCGCGATGATCGCCTCGGCCTCGGCGCGCGGCATGCCCAGGCGGACGCCGAGAATGTCGTAAACCCCGCCGGCCTGAGCCTGCGCGCCCAGGTCGTGCGCGGGAATGGCGATATCGTGCCACTGGTCGCCGGACTGGTAGTGGAAGGCAACCGGCTCGATCTCGATGGCGAAGAAGCCGACGCCGCTCTGGGTGCCCAGAATGCGCTGGCGGGTGACCCGCACTTCAAGCGCCGCGTTGCTAACTGCCGCCTCGGGCAGATCGATGCCATACCAAGCCGGATGAGCCTTGAGCACGATCATGCCGCCCACATCCCCGCCCATGCCGAAAGGCAGGATGCGGCTATTGTCGGGGAAGGTTTCGCGCGTGACGTCACTGGCGCCATCGGGCAGGCCGTTCCAGCCATATTTCCACTTGGCGACGGCGGTTTCGACCAGATTGCCCAAAAGCAACTGCGCGCTGCCCTGCGGGCGCCGATCATGCAACTGGCACTCGGTTTCAACGTCGAACCAGCACAGGTCGGTCAGCATGGCCGTGTCCGAAATCCGGTCCTTGACCACATCGAACCAGCTATCGAGCGCCATCACATCGTTGGAAGTGGGCGTGCCTTTGCCCCCCACCAGCGAGGGTGGCAGCAGCGAGGGCCAGGAAAACGGAGGGACACGGTTGCTGGTGCGGATATTCCGCTCGGCGGCCAGCCGCATCTGGAAGGTCTGGTAGCGGAAGGAATCGGTGTTGGCGAATTCGGGACGCTCCCGCGCCAGCAACATGCGCACATAGACCGGATCGAGCGGGAACGGCCCGCTAAAGGCATAGGGGGTCTCGATGGCGCTCTTGACGGCTGCGCCAGGCAGGGGAATTTCTCCCACAACCGTCTGCATCAGCACCGACGAATAGACCGTGATGCCGCTCGCGGAGATGTCGAGCACTGTCCTGTTGCCGTCGCGGCGCGCGCCGGAAATAACCGCCTCGGTGACGGCGACGGGGGAATCGGATTGCAACGAGACCGGCGTCTCGATCACCCGGCGCGCATCATCGGCCTCAAGCGCCCATTTCGTCGGCTGACGGAAGGGCTCAGGCGCATCCAGGCCATGGCGCGAGTAATAGGGGAAAGGCGTCGTGCTGCTGATCTCGATCCCCAGCTCGCCATTCTCATAGCGCCCGTAGTTGATCCTGCGCACCATGACGATCTTGAGGGGAAAGCTCGGCACCTGAGCCAGTAGCTTGTCGCGGAACCGGGCCAGAAAGGCGACGCGCGCGTCCTCCTGCGCGAATTGATTGTCGCCGCGCCATTCCACCCCCGATTGATAAAACATGCCACTTTTGCGGTGCTGACTGGCATGGAATTCGGAAATGAAGGGCTCGACTTCGTCGATATCCAATAACGGCACGAAGAAATCCGTCATCTGCGGAACGTCGAGCAGCGACGGATCGGAGGCCAGGACGAGAAGGCGCCCGAACCTGTCCCAGGCGCGATCATAGACATGATAGTCGCCATTGCCGAGCGCGTTGCCCAATGTCGAATTGGTGCCGGAGGCCAGAATCACGGCGCCATTGCGCATCGGCATGCCGGCGGGACCGGAGGTCATCACGGCGGGCGCGGGACTGGCGGGCGCGGCTCCCCCGGCGGCGGCCAGGAGCTGCCTGATCTGCTCGGCGGTCAGGACGCCGGTGGGTTGGGCGCCGATGCTGCCCTGGAACGCCGCGGCCGCGGCCCAGGAGCCCTGCCCAAAGCTGCCGTCAATATTTCCGGAATAAAAGCCCAGCCCGGCCAAGGCGCTCTGAAGATTTTTCAGCTCCTGCTTGCCCATCATGTCGTAGATCGCGCTGTTCTGCGCCACGCGCACGACATCAGCCGGCGGCACCTGCCGATGGAACCCGGGCAAAGCCCCCGAAATCGGAGCGCTCGACAGAAACGGAGCCTCGCTGGACTGGACGGAACCGCCCAGAGCCGCCAGAAATACAAATGTCAGCCCGATAAACTTCATGGTTCCCTCGACAGTTTGCGTCAGGATGCATGCCGACCCCACCCCGTCAAGAGAGGCAGCCGGAGCCACAGGAACAGCCGTCCCGATAGCCTCATCCCGGCGCGACTATAGACCGGCACGGCCCGAACGGCAGTTGACGGGCATTGTCTGTTATTGTGCTCCGCTGCCGGAAAGCGACACGAATTGCCGGTCTGGCGCGGGAATTTCGGATGAAGGGGAAGTGGTGCCCGGGACCGGAATCGAACCAGTGACACGCGGATTTTCAATCCGCTGCTCTACCAACTGAGCTACCCGGGCAAGGGGCGAAAAGGCCGCCCCGGCTGAAAGCCATCGGCCTTATAGGGGATGGGTTTTGTCCGTGCAAGCGGGAAAAGCGTATGTGGAAAAGGAGTTTGTGGGCCCGGAGGAATCAGGGATCGAGCCCGTCTTCCGGGTCGGGAAGAATGGCGTCTTCGCCATCGGCGGGCTCGTCGTCGCAGGCGGGGATGACATAGCGACCCGAGAGCCAGCGGTTGAGATCGACATCGGCGCAGCGCCGCGAGCAGAAGGGGCGGAATTCCTCGACGCCGGGCTTGCCGCAGATGGGGCAGGGTTTTTCCATGGCTGTCAAACGCCCGAAAGGCTTGCCTGGTTCAGCCAGTTGAAATGGACGGGATAGCCCTCGCCCGCCAGCACCTGGGCGGTTTCGAGCAGCGGCAGGCCGACGACGCCGGTATAGGAGCCGGAAAGCTTGACCACGAAGGCGCCGGCAATGCCCTGGATGGCGTAGCCGCCCGCCTTGCCCTGCCACTCGGCGCTGGCCAGATAGGCTTCCATCTCGCGGGTGGAGAGGCGCTTGAAGCGGATGCGGGTTTCAACCAGGCGCTGGCGCTTGAGGCCGGCGGGCGTGAGCACGGTGAGCCCGGTATAGACGCGATGGGCGCGGCCCGAGAGCAGGCGCAGGCAATCGCTGGCCTCTTCCATGGTCTCGGCCTTGGGCAGGATGCGCCGGCCCACGGCCACCACCGTATCGGCGGCAAGCACCAGGGCGCCCTGGCCGAAACCGGCGGAGCGCGCCTTGTGCTGGGCGGTCAGCGCCTTGAGATCGGCGAGGCGGCTGGCGAGCTTGCGCGGCAACTCGCCCTTTTCGGGCGTTTCATCGACATGGGCCGGAACCAGATGCTCGGGCTCGATGCCGATCTGGTTGAGCAGAGCGAGCCGGCGCGGCGAGGCGGAGGCCAGGATCAGATCCGGGCGGCGGGCCATGGGCTCAGGCTCACTTGAAGCGGTAGGTGATGCGACCCTTGGTCAGGTCATAAGGCGTCATTTCGCACAACACCTTGTCGCCCGCCAGCACGCGGATGCGGTTCTTGCGCATGCGGCCTGCGGTGTGGGCGATGATCTCATGATCGTTCTCCAACTTGACGCGGAAGGTCGCGTTGGGAAGCAATTCAGTCACCACGCCCGGAAATTCGAGCACTTCTTCCTTCGCCATACTGTCTCCTGAAATGACCCATGGGGCATGGCCCTGCCGGCCCGGGGGGTCGCAAATTGGCCGGAACCTACTTCAATTCAACGGCTTTGTGAACCTCTTCCGCCGCGACCGCCGTCACGGGCCGGCGGGACGGAAAAACGCGTTCCCCTGCCGCGCCCGCGACCCTTGAAACGGCGCGCTCTTTTGCCGGGAGCGCCTATGAAACCAGAGGCTCCAGGCGCTCGCGCACGCGGCGGCGGAGGTTGTCGCGCAGGTCGCGATAGGCGTTGAGCACCGCCTCGCGGCTGCCCTCGACAAGGGAGGGATCGTCCACCTGCCAGTTTTCAATGGCACCGGCCTCGAGCCCCTTGCGGGCGACGGCCTCGGGGGCGTCCTCGGAGAGATTGATGACCAGATCGAAGCGGTTGGCCACCAACTCATCCAGGATATGCGGGGTGTGCACGCTCATATCGATGCCGATCTCCTCCATGACCTCATGGACGAACTGGTCGGCCTTGCCGCCATTGACGCCCACCGAACGGGCGATGATGCGGCCGGGAAAGGCCTGGCGCGCGAGCGCGGCGGCGATGGGCGAGCGCACCGAATTCATCGAGCAGACGAAGAGCACGCTGGGCAGCTCGCTTTTGCTCTCGTCGATGCGGCTGGCATAGGGCTGGACGGCGCAGATGAGGGTGAAGAGGCGCCGGGCGGTGTTGAGGTCGATGACGATCTTGTTGGTGAGGCGGGTGCGCAGGAGCTCGGCCGCCTCGTTGTGCATGCCGCGCCTTGCCATGTCGACGGTTTCGATCTGGAAGGGCTGGGCCGAGCGGATGGCCTCGTAATAGGCGTCGCGGATGCGGAAATAATCGCGGATGAGCCGCCGGAAGGGGGTCAGCGAAAGATAATGGGCGGCAATGGGCTGGAAGGTCTCGGGGTGGCGCACATCGAGCACGATGGAATTGCCGATGATGGAGACGTGGAGCGCGAAAGGCCCGGTCGCCTCGACCCGCGCGGGGCGGAAGCAATTGTCTTCCAAAAGGTCGTAGATGGCGATGCGCCACTCATGCACCTCGTCGGGATTGATCGAGGTGATGGTATTGGGGTCGAGCGTGACGGTGACCAGGCGGTCGGTGCCCTTGGGATGGGCCTGGCTTTCCATCGAAATGCTCAATGGTTGAGCCTTATGGAAATGGACCGGCCATGCCCGTCCAGCGCCTCGACCTCGGCCAGGGTGACCGCGGCCTGGCTGAGCGCGGCGAGCGAAGCCGGATCGCAGCCCAGAATGGAGGTGCGCTTGAGGAAATCGAGCACGCCGAGCCCGGAGGCGAAGCGGGCCGAGCGCGCCGTGGGCAGCACGTGGTTGGAGCCGCCGACATAATCGCCGATGGCCTCGGGGGTGTGATGGCCGAGAAAAATCGCGCCGGCATGGCGGATGGCGCCCATCAGCGCCTGCGGATCGTCCAGCGCCAGCTCGACATGTTCGGAGGCGATGCGATTGGCGAGGGTGACGGCCTCGGCCAGCGAAGCCACGGTGATGACGGCGCCGAACTCGTCCCAGCCTTCGCGGGCGATCGCCTGTTTGGGCAGGAGGCTCAACTGGCGATCCATCTCGGCCTCGACGGCGTCGGCCAGGCCCTTTTCGGTGGTGACGAGGATGGACTGGGCCCCTGCCCCATGCTCGGCCTGGGCGATGAGATCGGCCGCGACCCAGGCGGGGTTGGCCGAGCCATCGGCGATGACCAGCACCTCGGACGGCCCGGCGATCATGTCGATGCCGACCTGGCCGAAGACCTGGCGCTTGGCGGTGGCGACATAGGCATTGCCGGGGCCCACGACCTTGTCGACGCGGGCAATGGTGTCGGTGCCGTAAGCGAGGGCGGCCACGGCCTGGGCGCCGCCGATGCGGTAGATTTCGGTGACGCCGGCAATGCGGGCGGCGAGCAGGATGGCGGGGTTGATGACGCCATCGGGCGTGGGCACCACCATGGCGATGCGCCCGACGCCTGCGACGCGGGCGGGCACGGCGTTCATCAGCACCGAGGAGGGATAGGAGGCGAGCCCCCCAGGCACGTAAATGCCCACCGCATCCACCGGCGTCCAGCGCGTGCCCAGGGTGACGCCCAGATGGTCCTGGTAGATGTGATCGGCGGGGAGCTGCTTTTCGTGATGGGCACGAATGCGGTCATGCGCGGTCTGGAGGGCAACACGCACATTTTCGGGCACCGAAGCGGCGGCGGCTTCGATCTCCTCGGGAGAAATGCGCAGATCGGCCAGCGCAAACCGGGTGCGGTCGAACCTGTTGGTCAATTCGAGCACGGCGGCGTCGCCGCGCGCGCGCACATCGGCGATGATGGCGGCGACGGCGTCGTTGACGTCCTGACTGGCCTCGCGCTTGCCATCGAGCAGGCGCTGGAAAGCCAGCTCGAAATCAGCCTGGGCACTGTCTAGGCGAATGGGCATGGATAATCCTCAGTCCAGATCGTGGCTGGGGCGCGCACCGGCGGCCCAGGCGGAGCCGAGATCGGCCAGGCGCGCCTCGAGACATTCGACACCCAGCCGCAGCGTGCCGCCGCCGGCAAAGCTCAATTCGACGATGCCGGCCGGCCCGTCGATGGGGGAAAAGGTGATGGCGAGCAATTCGAGCACGCCTTCGGGCGCGTTCGGATCGAAACCCTGGGTGGCGACCGACTGCACGCCGTCGAAATGCAGCGCCGCGCGCTTGCGCAGGCCCTTTTCGCGCCGGCCCTTGGCCGATTCCCAATCGAAACGGTTCATCAGCAGGGCAAAACGGCGGTCGGCGCGGGCATACCCCATGTCGGAAACGCGCACCACCGCGTCCTGCACATGGGCGGAGAGGACTTCCAGGTCTTCACTGTCAAGCGCGATGAGCTTGAGATCGGTCATGCGGTCTGCCCCTGCGAGGTGAACGCACCCTATCTGGGCGCGCCGCTCCCGATCTACAAGTTTGCGGGCGGGGGAGCAATGGCGGGATGGGGCATGGCGTTGCTTGATAATAACTGACCAGTCAGTTATTATTGCTCCATGAACGAGACCATACGGAAATTCCGCAGGCGGGCCGACGCCCGGCCCGACGAGGTGCTGGACGCGGCGCTGGCCGTGTTCGTGGACAAGGGTTTTTCGGCCGCCAAGGTCGAGGACATCGCCCGGCGCGCCGGCGTTTCCAAAGGGCTGGTCTATCTCTATTTCCCCTCCAAGGAAGCCCTGCTCGAAGGCATCGTGCAGCGCGCTGTGGCGCCGCTGGCAGCCTCGGCCCTATCGGACCTCGAGCATTACAAGGGCAATCCGCGCATACCCATCACCGGCCTGATGGTGCACCTGGGGCATTTGCTGACGGACCCCGAAACGGTGGCCATTCCGCAGCTCATCCTGCGCGAGGCGATGAATTTCCCCGGCATTGCCGAAATGTACCGGCGCAGCGTTCTCGACCGCGTCGCTCCCCTGCTGACGGCCCTGATCGCGCGCGGCGTCGACGAGGGCTATTTCCGCCCGGTCGACCCCGAACTCGCCCTGCGTTCGGTGGTGGGGCCGGTGGTGGCGCATATGGCGCTGGCGCTGGTCTTCGGCATCATGCCCAAGGACGGGCTGTCGCTGGAGCGGCTCATCGAAAATCACGTCACCATCCTCTTCGATGGCCTGTGCAAGCCGGAGAATGGGCCATGAGCGATTTCCTGGCCGGCGTGTTCGCGGCAATGCTGGCGCTGTTCGGCGGCGGCGGGGCGCCCATGGGCTATAGCGGCTATGTCGAGGCCGATTTCCTCTATATGGCGCCGGATAGCGGCGGACGCATCGCCGCGCTGACGGTGCGCGAAGGCGATAGCGTGCAGGCCGGCCAGGTGCTGTTCACGCTCGAGGACGACCGGCAGCAGGCGCAGATGGCGGCGGCGCGGGCCCGGGTGGATGCGGCGGAGGCGACGCTGGCCAATCTCGTTACCGGCAGCCGCAGCGCCGAACTCGACGTGATCCGGGCCTCGCTCGCCAAGGCGCGGGCCGATCTGGACCTGGCCCGCACCACGCTGGAGCGGACCGAAAAGCTCCATGCCGCCGGCACGGCCTCGGCGGCGCAACTGGACCAGAGCCGCAATGGCGTGGCGGCGGCAGGGGCGCAGGCCGATCAACTGGCGGCGCAACTCGCCGTGGCCAAGCTGCCCGCCCGCAGCGCCCAGCAGATGGCGGCCGAAGCCAATCTGGCGGCGGCCCAGGCCGACGCCAGAAGCGCCGAAATCGAGCTGGGACACCGCGTGGTCACGGCGCCGGCGGGCGGCATGGTGGGAAAGGTCCTCTATAGCGCGGGGGAAGTTGCGGCGGCGGGCGCCCCGGTTATCGCCATCCTGCCGGCGGGAGCGCTGGAGGCGCGGTTCTTCGTGCCGGAGGCGGAACGGGCGGAGCTGGCAATCGGACAGGCCATGACGGTGCGCTGCGACGGATGCGGCGCGATGACCGCGACGATCACCAGCTTTTCCAGCACGCCGCAGACCACGCCGCCGGTGATCTATTCGCGCGAGGAGCGCAGCCGCCTGGTCTATCTGGTCAAGGCCCGGCTGGAAGGGGGCACCGGCCTGCTTCCCGGCCAGCCCATCACGGTGCTGCCGTGAGCGGGGACCGCGTCATCGACGTGACGGGGCTGACCAAGAGGTTCGGGGACAAGACCGTTGTCGATCAGTTCGACATCGCCGTGCCGCGCGGGGTCATCTATGGATTCCTGGGGCCGAACGGCTCGGGCAAGACCACCACCATCCGCATGCTGTGCGGCCTGCTGACCCCCGATGCGGGGGAAGGCCGGTGCCTGGGCTTCGACGTGCGGCGGCAGGCGGCCTCGATCAAGGCGCAGGTCGGCTACATGACGCAGAAATTCAGCCTCTACGAAGACCTGACCATCGGCGAAAACCTCGATTTCATCGCCCGCATGTATGGCGTGCGCGACCGTCGGCGGAGAGTGGCGGCGGCGTTGACCGGCCTGGGACTGGCCGATCGCGCCGGCCAATTGGCCGGAACGCTCTCGGGCGGCTGGAAGCAGCGGCTGGCGCTGGCCGCCTGCCTGATCCACGACCCCAAGCTTCTGCTGCTGGACGAGCCGACCGCCGGGGTCGATCCCAAGGCGCGCCGCGACTTCTGGGACGAAATCCGCCGGCTCGCCAAGGCCGGCGTCACCGTGCTGGTCTCCACCCATTACATGGACGAGGCGGTCCAGTGCGATTTCATCACCTATATCGCCTATGGCCGCAAGCTGATCGACGGTCCGGCGACGCAGATTCCGGCCATGGTGGGGCTGCATACCTGGCGGGCAGAGGGCCCCGAGCTCGCCCGCCTAGAGGAAGAGCTGGCCGGACAGCCGGGAGTGGAACAGGTCGCCCGGTTCGGCGCGGCGCTGCATGTGTCGGGCACGGATGGGGAGGCGCTGGCGTCCAGCGCGAAGGCCTTCGCCGCCCGAGGACCGCAGCGCTGGAGCGAAGTGCCGCCGGGGCTGGAAGAGGCCTTCATCTATCTGATGGCGGGGGCGCGCGACAATTTCGCCCGCAAGACGGCGTGAGCGCGCGATTCTCGCCGGCGCGCTTCGGGGCGGTGCTGCTCAAGGAATTCATCCAGATGCGCCGCGACCGCATCACCTTCGGCATGATGATCGGCCTGCCGATCATCCAGCTGCTCCTGTTCGGCTTTGCCATCAATACCGATCCGCGCCATCTGCCGACGCTGATCGAGGTCAACGACCAGGGGCCGCTGGTGCGGGCGCTGGTGGCGGGCATGGAAACCTCGGGCTATTTCGATTTCATCGGCACGGTGGAGGGGCCCGAAGCGGGCGAGGAAGCGCTGCGGCGGGGCACGGCCAATTTCGTCGTCGTGGTGCCGCCCGATTTCGAGCGCGACGTGCTGCGCGGCCACCAGCCGACGCTGCTGGTCGCCGCCGACGCCTCGGACCCCTCGGCGGTAAGCGGGGCGGCAGCGGCGCTCACCGGCATCGTCTCGGGCGCCATCGCCCAGAGCCTGGCCGGCCCCCTCGCCCCGGCCGCCGCCGCGCCGCCCTTCGAAACGGTGGTGCATCGCGCCTATAATCCCGAAGGCCGCACCTCGACCAATATCGTTCCGGGCCTTCTGGCCATCATCCTGTCGATGACCATGGTGATGATAACGGCGGTGGCCATCGTCAAGGAACGCGAGCGCGGCACCATGGAAATGCTGATTTCCACCCCGGTGCGCCCGCTGGAGGTGATGGCGGGCAAGATCCTGCCTTATGTGCTGGTGGGCTATGTGCAGACGGCGGTGTTCCTGGCGGCGGCCTTCGCGCTGTTCCGGGTGCCGTTCGAGGGGAGCTGGCTGGCCTTCTTTTCCGGGTTCAACCTGTTCGTCCTGGGCAATCTGGCCCTGGGCTTCCTGATCTCGACGCTGGCGCGCAACCAGATGCAGGCGATGCAGCTGAGCTTCTTCACCATCCTGCCCTCGGTGCTGCTGTCGGGCTTCATGTTCCCCTTTGCCGGCATGCCGGGCTGGGCGCAGGCCATCGGCGCGGCCGTGCCGGCGACCCATTTCATCCGGCTCATCCGCAAGGTCATGCTCAAGGGCGCGGGACTGGCGGACATCAATGCCGAACAGCTCGCCCTTGGCCTGATCGTCCTCGTCATCACGGCGCTGGCGATGCTGCGCTATCGCCAGACGCTGGATTAGGCGGAAACGGCCGGGTCAACCCGCCACGCGCTCGATCTGGGCGCCGCAGCGGCCCAGCTTTTCCTCGAGCCGCTCGAAGCCGCGATCGAGATGATAGATGCGGTTGACCACGGTTTCGCCCCTGGCGGCGAGCCCGGCAATGACCAGCGACACCGAGGCGCGCAGATCAGTCGCCATCACCTGCGCGCCCTTGAGCTGGGCCTTGCCGCGCACGGTGGCCAATTGGCCATCCACCGAAATATCGGCGCCGAAGCGGACCAGCTCGGCCACATGCATGTAGCGGTTCTCGAAGATGGTTTCGCGGATATGGCTGGTGCCCTCGCTCATGGTCATCAGCGCCATGAACTGGGCCTGCAGATCGGTAGGGAAGCCGGGGAAGGGATCGGTCTCGACATCGACGGGGCGGATGCCGGCGGCGTGGCGGCGCACGCGCAGCCCGGCGGGCTCGACGCTCAGCTCGGCGCCGGTCCGGCCCAGTATGTCGAGGGCGGCCTGCAAATGCTCGGGCCGCGCGCCGCGCAGCAGCACGTCGCCCCCGGTCATGGCCACGGCCATGGCGAAGGTGCCGGTTTCGATGCGGTCGGGAATGACCGAAACGGTGGCCCCATGCAGGCGCTCGACGCCCTCGATGGTGAGGGTGCGCGTGCCGATGCCGGAAATCCTGGCGCCCATGGCCACCAGGCACTCGGCCACATTGGTGATCTCGGGCTCCTGGGCGGCATTTTCGATGATGGTGGTGCCGCGCGCCAGCGTGGCGGCCATCAGCAGGGTATGGGTGGCCCCGACCGAAACCTTGGGGAAGTGGATATGGGCGCCGACCAGCCCGCCCTTGGGCGCCTTGGCGACGACATAGCCCTCGTCGATGTCGATCTCGGCGCCCAGTGCCTTGAGGCCGAAAAGGAAGAGGTCGACCGGCCGCATGCCGATGGCGCAGCCCCCCGGCAGGGACACCCGCGCCTCGTGGCAGCGGGCCAGCAGCGGCCCGATGACCCAGAAGCTGGCGCGCATCTTGGAGACCAGATCATAGGGGGCGGTGGTGTCGACGATGTCGGCGGCGTGGAAGGTCATGCGCTGGCCCTCCCCTTCCGCCTCGCCGCGCCGGCGGCCATGCACGGCGATGTCGACGCCGTGATTCTCAAGGATGCGCTCGAGCTGCTTGACGTCGGCGAGGCGCGGCACGTTCTGCAGCACCAGGGGCTCGTCGCTGAGCAAGGAAGCGATCATCAGCGGCAGGGCGGCGTTCTTGGCCCCGGAAATGGGAATATCGCCATTGAGTTCATTGCCGCCGATCAAACGGATACGGTCCATAGTCTCGTCCTATATGGCGGGCCTCGCCGCCTTTTTACCTGGAATGGAGCCAGACCAGATCCTTTTCGCCGCTTGGGCCGGACCCGCCGCACTCGGGGCTGAAGCGGATGCGCCTGCATCCTTTGGGGAGAAGTGTCGCCCGAAACTGGTTTACGGTTTATTGACCGTATCGGTTCCGGGGGCCGGTGGAGAGGCGGGCGCCTGCCGCTCCGCATCGGCGCGCGCCCGGGCCTGCCCCTTCCGGCGCTTGAGGTTCTCCCGCAGCTTTGCGGCCAATCTTTGCTCTCGCAGGGCGGCCTGTTCGGTTTTGCTCATGACACAGGAAAGATTCGTGTTTGGCTCTGGGCGGTTGATAGGCGTTTTTTAGCCTTGCGTCGAGATTGGGCCTATGGCAAAGGAGCCGCGTTCGCGTTGCTCCCCAACGCCGGATGCTGCTGTAGCTCAGTGGTAGAGCACTCCCTTGGTAAGGGAGAGGCCGACAGTTCAATCCTGTCCAGCAGCACCACTCATTCCCGGCAATGGCCGGATTTCTCCTCAAAAAGACAAAACGGCCGGCGGATGAACGATTCCGCCGGGGCACGGGGCGATATAGACAAGAATTCACTTACCGTGACGCAAAAGCAGGCCGGTTGCAGAATTGACGCGGCCGGGGCGCGGCGGAATACTTGCTCTTAACGTGGCCCGTTCTATGGTTCATCCATGGCCGGCACCGCGCCAGGCCAGGAGCGTATATGGCGAAACCGACACGAGAGAGCCCCGCAGCACCGGCCAGTCCCTATTCGACGCGCATGGTCGTGGCCTATCGTTACGGCTCCCTGGTGATCGCCGGAATCGGCATGGGCTGGGCGGTGGTGTTCGCCGCCATCGGCTGGTGGGGCGTGGTGGCCATGGACATCGCCATCATCGCCAGCGGACTTTCCATCTACCTGCTGATCCGGCAGGGCCATCTGGCCTTCGGCCTGCTGGCGGCGCAGGCCGCGCTGATGGTGATCGCCATCACCATGGGGCTGTTGCTCGACACCCCCACTGCGGACGCGCCGCGCGTGACCCATATCTACCTGCTGGTGGTGGCGGCGCTGGGCTATCTCAATTACCAGCGAGAAAAGAGGCGGGCGCAGCTGGTGCTGATCGGGCTGTGCCTCATAGGCTTCGTGGTGCTCGCCAGCGCGCCGCTGCACAATCCCTTCGTCGTGCCCATGCCCGAGCTGGTGCGCACCACCGGCACCTGGGCCAACACGATCCTGGCCACGAGCCTGCTTGCCGGCGCCATCTATGCCATGCAGGCCGAATTCACCCGCAAGGACAAGTTCAGCCGCGACCTGGCGGCGGCGCTGTGGAATGACGAATTCCACCTGGTCTATCAGCCGCAGGTCAACCTGGCGCGCACCACCATCGGGGCCGAGGCGCTGCTGCGCTGGACCAGCCCGCAACGCGGCCCGGTCTCCCCGGCCGAATTCATCCCGCAGGCGGAAAAATCCGGGCTGATGGTGGGCATTGGCGGCTGGGTTCTGGAAAAGGGCTGCCAGACGCTGGCCGAATGGGGCAAGCATCCCGATTTCCGCCATCTGACGCTTTCGGTCAATGTGAGCGCCAGCCAGCTGCTGCATGAAGACTTCGAAAGCTTCGTGCGCGATACGCTGGCCGCAACCCGCGCCGATCCGCAGCGGCTGATCCTGGAGCTGACCGAAAGCGTGCTGGTGACCGAAATGGAGCTGGTGATCGCCAAGCTCGACGCCCTGCACGAGATGGGCATCACCATCTCGCTCGACGATTTCGGCACCGGCTATTCCTCGCTGAGCTATCTGCGCCGCCTGCCCATCCAGCAGCTCAAGATCGACCGCGGCTTCGTGCAGGACGCGGTGAGCACAGCGCGCAGCGCCTCGCTGGTGGCCAATGTCGTGCGCATCGGGCGCGACCTGGGCCACAACGTGCTGGCCGAAGGGGTGGAAACCATGGAGCAGCACAGCCTGCTGGCCCGCGCCGGCTGCATGCAGTTCCAGGGCTATCTCTATGGCAAGCCCATGGCGCTGACCGATTTCGAGCTGCGCATCGAGGCCGAGGCCAATGGCATCGTCTCGATCGCGCGCAGCGCCGAAGCCTAGGCTGCGCCGCCGGCAAACCGGCGGCGCCCCGAATCAAGCCCGCAGGGCCCGGGCGGTGGCGACGAGATTGGCAAGCGCGGCCCTCACCTCCGGCCAGCCACGCGTCTTGAGGCCACAATCGGGATTGACCCAAAGCTGATCGGCGGGGATGGCGGCAATGGCCTTGCGCATCAGGGCCTCCATATCGGCCTGGCTGGGGACGCGCGGGGAGTGGATATCCCAGACGCCCGGCCCGATCTCATTGGGATAGTTGAAGTCCCGGAAGGCGTCGAGCAGCTCCATGGCCGAGCGCGAGGTCTCGATGGAAATCACGTCCGCATCCATTTCGGCAATGGCGGGCATGATGTCGTTGAACTCGGCATAGCACATATGGGTGTGGATCTGGGTGTCGTCGGCAACCCCGGAGGCGGACAACCGGAAGCAGTCCACGGCCCAGCGCAGATAGGCGGCCCAATCGGCCTTGCGCAGCGGCAGGCCTTCGCGCAGGGCCGGCTCGTCGATCTGAATGATGCCGATGCCGGCCTTTTCGAGGTCGAGCACCTCGTCGCGGATGGCCAGGCCGATCTGCCGGCAGGTTTGCGAACGCGGCTGGTCGACGCGCACGAAGCTCCATTGCAGGATGGTCACCGGGCCGGTGAGCATGCCCTTCATCGGCCTGTCGGTGAGCGATGCGGCATAGGCCGACCAGCGCACCGTCATCGGCGCGGGGCGGGAGACGTCGCCATAGATCAGCGGCGGCTTGACGCAGCGGCTGCCATAGGACTGCACCCAGCCGTTTTTGGTGAAGGCGAAGCCGTCGAGCTGCTCGCCGAAATATTCCACCATGTCGTTGCGCTCGAATTCGCCATGCACCAGCACGTCGAGCCCCAGATCTTCCTGGATGCGCACGGTCTTTTCGGTTTCGCGCTCCAGGAAGGCCTCGTAGCCGGCGGAATCGAGAACACCCTTCCTGAAGGCGGCGCGGGCCTCGCGCACCTCCCGGGTCTGGGGGAAGGAGCCGATGGTGGTGGTGGGATAGGCCGGCAGGTCGAAGCGGGCGCGCTGGCTGTCGCGGCGCAGCGGAAAGGGCGAGGCCCGGTCCAGCGCGATCGCCTGGGCGGCACGGGCCGCGACCGCCGGCTTGTGAATGCGCGGGGAAGCCTTGTGGGCGGCGATGGCGGCGGCGCTGGCCTCGAAGGCGGCTTTGGCCGCCCCCCTGCCCTGCTGCATGGCCAGGGTCAGCGCGGCAACCTCGTCGAGCTTCTGCCGGGCGAAGGCGAGCCAGGATTTGAGCTCGACATCGAGCGCAGTTTCCGCCTCGAGATCGACCGGGCTATGCAGCAGCGAACAGGAGGGCGCGATTTCGAGGCGGTCCGGGCCAATGCGGTCCCAGGCGCGGCCGATGGTTGCGAAAGCCGCATCGAGGTCAGTGCGCCAGATATTGCGGCCATCGACGACGCCGACGGAAAGCGTCCGCTCGGATGGCAAGGCGGACAGAACGGGCTCGAGCTGTTCGGGCGCGCGGACGAGATCGATATGCAGGCCCGCAACCGGCAGTCTGGCGGCCAGTTCGGTATTGTCGCGCAGGGCGCCGAAATAGGTGGCGAGCAACAGCTTCGGGCCGGCCTTGGCGAGCGCCGCATAGGCCACCTCGAAGGCGGTTTTCTGCCTGTCGGTCAGGTCGAGCACCAGAACCGGCTCATCCACCTGCACCCATTCGGCCCCTTCGGCGGCGAGCCGGGCGAGGAGATCGGCATAGACGGGCAGAAGCGCGTCGAGCAGGTCAAGCGGATCGAGGCCTTCATCCCTGGCCTTGGCAAGGCTGAGGAAGGTGACGGGCCCCAGGATTACCGGGCGGGTGGCCAGGCCCAGCGCCCGGGCTTCCCGGTAATGGACCAGGGGCTTGGCGGCATCGAGCGCGAAGCGTTGGCCGGCATGCAGCTCGGGGACGATGAAGTGGTAATTGGTGTCGAACCACTTGGTCATCTCCATGGCCGGCGCCGCATCGGTGCCGCGCGCCATGGCGAAATAGAGCTGGTCGGGATCGGTGATGCCGGCAAAGCGCGGCGGGATGGCGCCGACCAGCACGGCGGTGTCCAGGACGTGATCGTAGAGGGAAAAATCGTTGGAGGGGATGATGTCGATGCCGGCCTCGTGCTGGAGGGCCCAGTGGCGGGCGCGCAGCGCGGCGGCGGTGGCGTGGAGCGCGGCGGCGTCGGTGTCGCCCTTCCAGAAGGATTCGAGGGCCTTCTTGAGTTCACGATGGAGGCCGATGCGGGGAAAGCCGAGATTGGCGGAGCGGGTCATGGAAATTTCCGATGCAAAGCTGCCCGGCGCCGGGACTGGCGCAGGCGAAAGTGGCTGATAAAGGGATGGCTCGGGCCTGGCCCGAGATCAGCGACGCATTCGGAAACGGTGACGAAGGCTCGTCATGGGTCTGGTCCTCTTGCCGATCCGCCCGATCAGCGCGAAGTGAAACTCAATTCCATGGTAGGTCTCCTGGCTCGCGGATCGAACCGGGCCCCTTCCTTCCCGGCCTTGCGGCCAGTGGATTGCTGGGGACCCGTCTCCGCCGACAGTTGCGGGGGCAGCCCCGGACTTGAGCCCGAGGCCCGCACCGGATTCCCTGTTATCCCCTCGCGGGGACCATGGACGAAGGCACCATGCCCAAGGGCAGGAGAGAAGTCAATCAAGATATAAAGATTTCTTTATATCCTTCTCTGCGCGGGCGGAATGGCTTGCTTGAGCCATCTCGCCGCCCCGCGCGCAGGTGTGGAGACATGGATTGCCCAGTCCCCGGGTCGAGCCCGAGGATGGCCGGGCAATGACGATGGAGCGGCAAAGCCGGCAAATGTACCGCGAACAGGCGCCGTCTCAGAAATCCCAGTCTTCATCCTCGGTGGCGATGGCCTTGCCGATGACGTAGCTCGATCCCGAGCCCGAGAAGAAGTCATGGTTCTCGTCGGCATTGGGCGACAGGGCCGAGAGGATGGCGGCGTTGACCTTGCAGGCTTCGGGCGGGAACAGGGCCTCATAGCCCAGATTCATCAGCGCCTTGTTGGCGTTGTAATGGAGGAATTTCTTGACGTCCTCCGACAGCCCCACCCCGTCATAGAGCTCCTCGGTATAGCGCGCCTCGTTGTCGTAGAGCTCGAGCAGGAAATCGAAGGCGAAATCCTTGATCTCCTGGCGCTTGTCTTCCGGCAGGCGCTCGATTTCGCGCTGGAACTTGTAGCCGATATAATAGCCATGCACGGCCTCGTCGCGGATGATGAGGCGGATGAGGTCGGCGGTGTTGGTGAGCTTGGCCCGGCTCGACCAGTACATGGGCAGATAGAAGCCGGAATAGAACAGGAAGCTTTCGAGGAAGACCGAGGCGATCTTCTTCTTCAGAGAATCCCCGCTGTCATATTGCGCCATGATGAGCGCCGCCTTCTGCTGGAGGAAGGTATTCTCCTCGCTCCAGCGATAGGCGTCGTCCACGTCCGGCGTCAGGCACAGGGTGGAGAAGATGGAGGAATAGGAGCGGGCGTGCACCGCCTCCATGAAGGAGACGTTGGAGAGCACCGCTTCCTCATGCGGGGTCGCCGCATCGGCCATCAGCCGCACCGCGCCGACGCCGTTCTGGATGGTGTCGAGCAGGGTCAGCCCGGTGAAGACGCGGATGGTGAGCTTCTGCTCCTCCGGCGTCAGCGTCGCCCAGGAGGGAATGTCGTTGGAAAGCGGCACCTTTTCGGGCAGCCAGAAATTGCTGGTCAGCCGGTTCCATACCTCGAGGTCCTTGTCGTCCTCGATGCGGTTCCAGTTGATGGCGCGAACGCGGCTGAGGGGCTTTACGTGAACGTTCATTTTTCTGTCCTCACAGCGCGCAGGAAACGCAGCCCTGCACTTCTGTGCCCTCGAGGGCGAGCTGGCGCAGGCGGATGTAGTAGATGGTCTTGATACCCTTCTTCCACGCATAGATCTGGGCGCGGTTGATGTCGCGGGTAGTGGCCGTATCGCGGAAGAACAGCGTCAGCGACAGGCCCTGGTCGACATGCTGGGTGGCCGCCGCATAGGTGTCGATGATCTTTTCCGGGCCGATCTCGTAGGCGTCCTGGTAATATTCGAGATTGTCATTCGTCATGAACGCCGCCGGGTAATAGACGCGGCCGATCTTGCCCTCCTTGCGGATCTCGATCTTGGAGACGATCGGATGGATCGATGAGGTGGAGTGGTTGATGTAGGAGATGGAGCCGGTGGGCGGCACGGCCTGCAAATTCTGGTTGTAGAGCCCGGTCTTCATCACCTTCTTCTTGAGCTCGGCCCAGTCCTTTTGCGTCGGGATGGCGATGCCGGCCTTTTCGAACAGCTCGGCCACGCGCGCAGTGGCGGGCGTCCATTCCCGGTCGGTGTATTTGTCGAAATATTCGCCCGAGGCATATTTCGAATTCTCAAAGCCCTTGAAGGTCTCGCCGCGCTCGGCAGCGATGAGATTGCTGGCGCGGACGGCGTGATAGGTCACGGTGTAGAAGTAGATATTGGTGAAATCGACGCCTTCTTCCGAGCCGTAGAAAATCCGCTCGCGGGCGAGATAGCCGTGCAGATTCATCTGCCCCAGGCCGATGGCGTGGCTTTCGGCATTGCCCTTGGCGACCGAGGGCACCGAGGCGATGTTGCTCATGTCCGACACGGCGGTCAGGGCGCGGATCGAGGTTTCGATGGTGCTGCCGAAATCGGGCGAATCCATCGCCGCGGCGATGTTGAGCGAACCCAGATTGCAGGAAATGTCCTTGCCCAGATGCTGGTAGCTCAAATCCTCTTCGTAGAGGCTGGCATCGCTGACCTGGAGGATTTCCGAGCAGAGATTGCTCATGGTGATGCGCCCGGCGATGGGGTTGGCGCGGTTCACCGTGTCCTCGAACATGATGTAGGGATAGCCGCTCTCGAACTGGATCTCGGCGATGACCTGGAAGAATTCGCGCGCCTTGATCTTCTTCTTGCGGATGCGCTTGTCCTCGACCATTTCGCGGTATTTCTCGGTGATCGAAATCTCGGTCATCGGCACGCCATAGACGCGCTCCACGTCATAGGGCGAGAAGAGGTACATATCCTCGTTGTCGCGGGCGAGCTCGAAGGTGATGTCGGGAATGACCACACCCAGCGACAGGGTCTTGATGCGCACCTTCTCGTCGGCATTTTCGCGCTTGGTGTCGAGAAAGCGCATGATGTCGGGATGGTGGGCGTGCAGATAAACCGCCCCCGCCCCCTGCCGGGCGCCGAGCTGGTTGGCATAGGAGAAGCTGTCTTCGAGCAGCTTCATCACCGGCAGCACGCCCGAGGACTGGTTTTCGATCTGCTTGATGGGGGCGCCCATCTCGCGGATATTGGTGAGGCTCAGCGCCACCCCGCCACCGCGCTTGGACAGTTGCAGGGCCGAATTGATGGCGCGGCCGATGCTCTCCATATTGTCCTCGACGCGCAGGAGGAAGCAGGAGACGAGCTCGCCGCGCTGCTTCTTGCCGGCATTCAAAAAGGTCGGCGTCGCCGGCTGGAAGCGGCCGGACATGATCTCGTCGACTAGGCCGCGCGCCAGGGTCTCGTCGCCCCGCGCCAGGGCCATGGCCACCATGCACACGCGGTCCTCATAGCGCTCGAGATAGCGCTTTCCGTCGAAGGTCTTGAGCGTATAGGAGGTGTAATATTTGAACGCCCCCAGGAAGGTGGGGAAGCGGAATTTCTTGTCATAGGCGTGGTCGTAAAGATCGCGCACGAAGTTGAAGCTGTACTGGTCGAGCACGTCCTGCTCGTAATAGCCTTCCTCCACCAGATAGGTCAGCTTCTCCCGCAGATTGTGGAAGAACACCGTGTTCTGGTTGACGTGCTGGAGGAAATACTGGTGCGCGGCCTGGCGGTCCTTGTCGAACTGGATGCGCCCCGCATCGTCGTAAAGATTGAGCATGGCATTGAGCGCGTGGAAATCCAGCGCCTGATCCTGCAGCTTTTCCACCGGCTTTGCCGGGCGGTCTAGTGTGAGCGTGTCCAAAACCGTTCAAGTCCCTGTCTGACAGTGGCGACATCGTCGTCGGTGCCCAAAAGCTCGAAGCGATAGAGCAGAGGCACGGCGCATTTCTGGCTGACGATGTCGCCGGCAATGGCGTAGAAGGCGCCGAAATTGGTGTTGCCCGCGGCGATGACGCCACGGATGAGGCCGCGATTGGCCTCGATGTTGAGAAAGCGGATCACCGGCCTGGGCACGGCCCCCTTGCCATTGCCGCCCCCATAGGTGGGCAGCACCAGCACATAGGGGGCATCGGCCAGCGGCGGCGCGCTGGCGGCATCGACCGGCAGGCGCATTCCCCCAAACCCGAGCTTTTCGACAAAGCGCAGGGTGTTCTCCGAGGTGCTGGAATAATAGACGAGCCCGCCCATTTCGCGGATCAGGCCAGGGCGCCGATCATGTCGGGACGGAAGCCGGCCCAATGGGTGTCGCCGGCAACCACCACCGGCACCTGGCGATAGCCCATCTGCTCCACGCGCGCATAGGCGTCGGCGTCTTCGGAAATATCGACGATGGTGTAATCGAGCCCCTTGCGGTCGAGCGCCCTGGTGGTGGCGGTGCACTGGACGCAGGCGGGCTTGCTGTAAACGGTGATGCTCATCGGTCTTTCCTCGAATAGGCTTTGGAGGCGAGGCATGATGAGGAAAACGCGCGGCAAGGCATGGCCGCTCGTTCGCCTGACCGGGCACCCCGCCGGTGGACGTCTGGTTCGAGGCAGGTCTCCTGGCTCACGGGTCGTCGCACTTGTCCGGCCTTCCCGAAGCCTCGCGGCCCAGTGGCATAGTCGGACAAAACTCACCGTTCACAGTTGCGGGGGCAGCTTCGGCATGGCTCGGCGCCCGAAGGCGCCGCTGTCACCGAATTCCCTCTTAGCTCCCAATCCTTGCGAATCGGGAGCACCTCAAACGCTACATATAGTAGGTCCAGGACAGGGCACATGCAATCGCTTCGAGGGGACTTCCCCCCGGCCTCGGTCAAAAACCCAGGGCGATGCCATCCTTGCGGTGGTCCGAGGCGCCCCAGAGCAGGCCCCTTTCCCGGTCGATCCAGATGGCCTGGCAGCCTCCGAGCGGCTCGGTGGCCCAGCGCGTCCTGTGGCCGCGCCGTTCGAGATCGAGGCGCACATCGTCGCCAATGGTGGGTTCGAGCGTGATGGCGCCCTCGGTGAAGAAGCTGCGCGGCTGGTCGCTGGCCTGCTGCACATCCATGCCGCGATCCAGGATCTGGGAAAGGATGTGGATATGGCCCACCGCCTGGTACTGGCCGCCCATGACGCCATAGCTCATCACCACCTGCCCATTCCGGCGGACGATGGCCGGGATGATGGTGTGAAGCGGCCGCTTGGCGGGGCCGTAGGCATTGGGATGGCCCGGCACCAGGGAAAAGCCGGAGCCGCGATTGTTGAACAGCACGCCGCTCCGGGCGGCATAGATGCCGCTGCCGAAGGCGTTGAACACCGAATTGATGAGGGAGATGGCATTGCCATCGGCATCGACCACGCTGACATAGACGGTGTCGCGGTGGATGGGGAAATCATAGCTTTCCACCGGGCTGGCCCGATCCAGCGCGATGCGCTGGCGCAGCTGGGCCATGGCGCTCTCGGAAAGCAGCTCGTCGACGCCGAGCGGCATGGCGGCGGGATCGGCGACATAGTGGTCGCGCAGGCGGTAGGCGGCCTTGGTGGCCTCGGCCAGGAGATGGATGCGGTCGGCCTGGCTCAACTGCGGATCGGAGAGGTCGAAGCCGTCGAGCAGGCGGGCCAGGACCAGCGCCGTCAGCCCCTGCCCGTTGGGCGGACATTCGAGCAGTTCGCAATCGCGGTAGCGGGCGCTGATCGGCGCGCTTTCGAGGCTGGCATGACCGGCGAAATCGTCCAGCTCATGGGCGCCGCCAACGGCCTGGAGGGTGGCGACCATGTCGGCGGCAATCGCGCCGGTGTAGAAGGCATCGCGCCCTTCGCGGCCGATGCGGCGCAGGGTGCCGGCCAGGACCGGATTGGCAAGGGAATCGCCGATGTCGAGCGGCCGGCCCTTAGGCAGGAATTGCGCGGCGGCGGGCGGATGGGCGGCCAGGCGATGGGAATAGACCTGCCAGTCGAGCGCGACGCGCGGGGTGACCGCGAACCCGTTTTCGGCGGCGGCAATGGCGGGGGCGAGGACGGTTTCGAGATCGAGCCGGCCATGGGCCATGCTGAGGCGGCACCAGGCGTCGACCGCGCCGGGAATGGTGACGGCATGGGCAGACATGTCGGGAACACTTGCATAGCCGGCTTGCAGCAGGGTTTCGAGCCGCGCGGCGGCCGGGGTGCGGCCCGAGCCGTTGATGCAGACCGGGTCGGCGCCGGCGGGCGCGTAGAGGGCGAAGCAATCGCCGCCAATGCCGGTCATATGCGGATCGATGACGCATTGCAGCGCCACGGCGGCCAGCGCCGCATCCACCGCATTGCCGCCGGCGCGCAGCATGTCGAGCGCCACCAGCGTCGCCTGCGGATGGGAGGTGGCGGCCATGGCCTTTTCGGCAATGGCCACCGACCGGCCCGGCACCATGAAATCACGCTGCTGCATCCTGCCCGATCCTGCTAGAGGCGCTGACCCGTCTGCCCGTCGAAGATATGGACGGCCTCGGGGATGGGCGACATGGCGATGCGCTCGCCCGGGCGGGCGGAGAGCCGCTCGCGGAAGACGCCGACCACGTCGTCCTCGCCCAGCTTGCCGAAAAGCTGGGTTTCCGAGCCGGCCGGCTCGATGACCGCCACATCCACCGGCACGCCTTCGGGATCGAGCCGGAAATGCTCGGGGCGCACGCCATAGGTGAGCGGCTGGCCGGGCGCCGCATCGGGCATGGCGGCCAAAGGCAGCAGCACGCCGGACCGGGTGCGGAACTTGCCGTCCTCGATGGTGCCGGAGAAGAAATTCATCGCCGGCGAGCCGATGAAGCTGGCGACGAACCGGTTGGCCGGGCGGTCGTAGAGCTCGAGCGGCGGGCCCATCTGCTCGACATTGCCATCATTGAGCAGCACGATCTTGTCGGCCATGGTCAGGGCTTCGATCTGGTCGTGGGTGACGTAGATGGTGGTGGTGCCCAGGCGCTGATGCAGCGCCTTGATCTCGGTGCGCATCTGCACACGCAGCTTGGCGTCGAGATTGGACAAAGGCTCGTCGAACAGGAACACCTGCGGATCGCGCACGATGGCGCGACCCATGGCGACGCGCTGGCGCTGGCCGCCCGAAAGCTGCTTGGGGCGGCGCTCCAGCAAAGGGGTGAGCCCCAATATGTCGGCGGCGCGCTCGACCTTGGCGCGGATTTCGGCCTTGGGCACTTTCTTGAGCTTGAGCGAGAAGCCCATGTTCTCGGCCACGGTCATATGCGGATAGAGCGCATAATTCTGGAACACCATGGCGATGTCGCGCTCCTTGGGCGGCACGGCATTGACCACATTGCCGCCGATGCACACCTCGCCGCCCGAAATGGTTTCGAGGCCGGCAATCATGCGCAGCAGGGTGGACTTGCCGCAGCCCGAAGGGCCGACCAGCACGACGAACTGACCATCCTCCACCTCGATGGAGACGTTCTTGATGACATCGGTGGAGCCATAGCTCTTGCGCAGGCCGCGAATTTCAACGGAAGCCATCAGCCTCTCCTAGGATCCGAGAACGGCCGCGAGCCGCAGGAGCACGGCTGCGTCGCGCCCCGCCCCGCCGGCGTCGGACAGCACGGGGGCGCCGGTGTTGATGGAACTGGCGAAGGCCATAAGCTCCTGGGTGAAGGCATTGGCGCCCTTGGGCTCCCAATGCTCCACCAGCGTCTGGCCGTCGGCGCCGACAGTGCGCGCGGTGAGGCTGGCCAGTTGCGCCTTCTTGTAGGGCGGGGGCAGATCGATGCGCAGGCTTCCATGGTCGCCATAGATCTCCACCCATTCCTCATAGTCGGGGAAATGGGTGAGCCAGTTCCAGGAAATGACCCAGTCGGGCCCGCCGGCGATGCGGCCGAGCAATTGCAGCTTGGGCGGCTCGGATCGCTGGGCGCCCGGCGCATCCTGATGGCCGGAGATGACCTCGACCTCGCCCTGGGGGAAGAGGGCGCGAAGCACGGCGGTCTGGTGGCAGACCGAACCATGCAGCACATTGCGGAACAGCACCGGATCGATGCCGGCTTCGGCGGCGATGGCGGAGGCCACCTCGGCCTGGTTCTGGGCGCGGGCGGCCTCGATCTGGTCCGGGGCCACGTCGGAGAAGCGCTTGATGCCCAGATCGTCGGTCTGGCGCTCGTCGGAGGGGTGCAGCACGGTCATGCGCACGAGACGCAGGGGGCCGATCGCCTCCATGCGGCGGCGGGCCTCGGCGATGGCGGGCTCATACATCTTCATGTAACCCACCTGCAGCACCAGCCCCTTTTCGGCGGCGAAGGCGGCATCGCGCGCGGCGAGGGCCGGATCGTAGCTATAGGGCTTTTCGGCGAAGACGTGCTTGCCGCTTTCCAGCGCCTGGCGGGCGATGCCGGAATGGGCGCCGGGGGTGCAGATCAGCACCGCGTCGACCTCCGCATCGGCCAGGACCGCGGCGGCATCGCTGGTGTAGCGGGCGCCGAGCTCTTCGCCCAGGGCCCGGGCCAGGCCCGCCGAAAGATCGCAGACATGGACCACGCTGAAGCGGCCGCGCAGGGGGCCCAGGATGTTGGGCAGGTGGACGCTCTGGGTGATGAGGCCAAGGCCGATAATGCCCAGGCGGATAGGCGCAGCAGTCTGCGTCATTTTACAGCTCCTTCCAGCAGTCCGCTCATGAACCGCCTTTGCAAGAGGAAATAGGCGATCACCACCGGCAGCGCGACCAGAACGGCGGCGGCGGCGATGACTTCGGGTTCGGTGGTGCGCTCGTTCCCGGCGAAGAAGGAGAGCGAGAGAGGCGCCGTCTGCACCGCGACATTGTCGGGCATGAGCACCAGCGCCAACATGAACTCATTCCAGGTATAAAGGAAAATCAGGCAGCTCAGCGTCATCACCGCGGTCATGCCGAGCGGAGCATAGATATAGCGCAGGATGTCGAACTCCCCTGCCCCGTCGAGCGCGGCCGCCTCGGCCAGGCTCTCGGGAAGCTGGGAGAAATAATTGGCCATCCAGAAGGTCGCCAGCGGCAGGGAGCTGGCCACCTGCGGCAGGATCAGCGCCCAATAGCTGTTGAGCAGCCCAATGGAGGAGAAGAAATTGTAGAGCGGGATGATGCGCGCCTCGGAGGGGAGCACCAGCCCGATCATCAGCAGGGCGAAGACGAAGACCCGCCAGCGGAATTTGAGCACCGAGAGCACGTAGCCGGCGAGCACGGCGGCCACCGCCGTGGCGCCCACCACCGAAAAGGCGACCAGCGCGCTGTTCCAGAGCGAGCGGCTGAAGCCGCCGCGCGTCCAGGCGCCGATGAAGTTTTCCAGCGTCCAGCCGGTGGCGGCGCTGCCGGGGGCCGGCGAAAGGGCGTGCAGCACCACCGAGACGAACGGATAGAGCGCGACGAACGCCCCGATGATGAGCACGGCGTGGCCGGCGATGACTTCCTTGCGTGATTCCATGGTCAGTCCCGCGACCTCAGCAGACGGGTGATCGCGCCCGTCAGAACCAGAATGAGGATGGTGAGCACCACGCTGGCCGCTGCGGCGAAGCCGACATTGCGGGTGACGAAGGCGCCTTCATAGATGAGATAGCTCGGCACCAGGGTGGAGGTGCCCGGCCCGCCCGAGGTGGTGTTCCAGACGATGTCGAAATTGCGCAGGGCATTGGTGACGGTGAGCACCAGCGCAATGGAGATCTCGCCGCGCAGCGCCGGCAGGGTGACGGCGAAAAATTCCTGCACCGCATTGGCGCCATCGAGCCGGGCGGCTTCGTAAAGCTGGGTATCGATCTTCTGCGCGCCGCCGATGAACAGCACCATGCAGAGGCCGAAATTGATCCAGGTGCCGATCAACCCCACCGAAACCAGCGCGGTGTCGAAATCGCCGAGCCAGGCGCGGGTGAAGCTTTCCAGGCCCACCAGGGTGAGCACGGCATTGATCGGCCCGTCATAGGCATAGATCCAGCGCCAGGCGACGGCGACCACCACGGTCGCCAGGATCTGGGGCAGGAAAAGCACGGTGCGGAACATGGCCAGCAGGCGAATGCGGATGCGCGTCATGATGGCGACGATCAGCAGACCGATCAGCACCGGCAGCACCGCATAAAAGACGATCATGATGAGGCCGTGGCCGAAGACCGTCAGGGTCTGGGTGTTGGTGAAGACCGAGACGTAATTGCGCAGGCCGACCCAGCGCGCCTGGGTGATGCCATCCCAGCTCAGGAAAGAGAAATAGGCGGTCTGGACCAGCGGCCACAGGCAGAACAGGGCATAAACCGCCAGCCCCGGCGCCAGATAGAGCAGATGCCGCCAGGCAAAGCCGCCGATTGCCGGCTCGGCAGACCGTGAGGTCTGCCGAGGGGCGTTGTCGTTTTGCGATTGAGACGCAAGGGTCATTGGGCGAGGCGCTCTGCCTGGTAGGGCTCCCAATCCTGCTGGACGGCAGCGATGAAGGAGTCGACATCGGTGCGGCCGGCCAGCAGCATCTGGGCCTGGGTGCCCATGGTGCGCTGCATGGTGGGGGTCGCCCAATCGAGATACCCCACAAACTCGCCATCGGCAAAGAGCGCGCGGGCGGCGGCAAGCTGGGCCTCATGCATCGAGCCGGTGGGGGTCACCGTTTCGAGATTGGCATTGGGCAGGCGGCTCACATCGGCATAGGCCTGAGCAAAATCCTTGCTCAGCATCATGCCGAGGAAGGCCAGGGCCGCCGGCTCCAGCTCGGTCTTGGCGCTGACGTGCCAGGGCGTGCCGAAGGTGCCGGTGGTGACATATTCCCCGCTTTCGCCGCGCAGCAGCGTGAAGCCGAAGGCATTGGGATCGACGGCGGCAAGACGCGCGCCGTTGAACGAGCCACCGAGGAAGAACACGCCCTCGCCGCCACCGAAGGCCGCCACGGCGTCGTCGAGCGAGCGGCCGTCATAGCCGCGGCCGAAATAGCCGGCATCGCCCCAGCTCTTGAGGGTCTCGAGCGCCTTGCGTATGCCCGGCATGTCGAAGGTCGCGCCTTCCTTGCCGGCGATCCAGGCATTGACCTCGTCGACACCGGAATACATGTCGATGAGAATGCCCAAGACGTGCGAGCCCAGCGGATACTGCGCAGCATTGCCGAGCATGATGGGCAGCTCGCCCGCCTCATTGGCCTTGACCAGGGCGGCCTCGAGATCGCCGATGGACTGGGGCGGCTCGATGCCGAGCGCGTCGAGCTTGGCCTTGCTGTAGAACAGGCCGAGCGGCTGGGTGGCGCCGCCCATGCCATAGATATGGCCCTCGCCCCAGGCGGTGCCTTCGTCGTTCCAGCGCATGGAGGCAAAGCCGCTGGCCGGAACGCCCTGGTCGATGCCATAGGCGGTGATGAAATCATCGAGCTGGCGCAGCAGCTTGGCCTTGACCATGGTGCCCATGATGGCAAAGCCCTGATTGCCGTTGGTCACATCGGGCGGGGTGTTGCTGTTCATGGCGTTGACGACGGTGCCCATCAGGTCGCCCCAGCCCTTGAGGGTGAGTTCCACCGTCACGTTGGGATAGGTTTCCTCATAGAGCGGGATGAGCTTGTTGAGCATGGCTTCCTCGCCAGCATCGGCCCAGACGCGCAGGGTCACATCGCCCAGGGCGGCGACCTCGTCCACCGTCACCGGGGCGGTGATCTCGGCGGCAATGGCGGTGGACGCCATGCACAGGCTCAACGCCGAAGCGGCGAGCATCAGATTGAAATTCCGTCTTTGCATTTTCGTTTCTCCTAGAACTTCCATGCGTTTCACCAATCAGCCCGGGCCCTCACCCAGTGCAGATTCTCCTGTTGTTCAGTGTCGACCGCCGCGTGGTCGTGGCCGCCATCGGGGCGGCGGTCCTGCTCCACCACGATCCAGCCGTCATAATTCCGCCGGCCCAGCGCGCGCATGAAGGCGGCCAGGTCGAGATCGCCGGCATCGAGGCGGGTGGAGGCGTCGGCCATGCCGAAAGCGCTACCGTTTTCGCTGGCGGTCCGGACCGGCGCCATGGTCACGTTCTTGATGTGGATGTGGTTGACCCGGTCGCCCCAGCGGGCCAGCAGGTCGAGCGGGTCATCCCCGCCGGCGGCGGCATGGCCGGTATCGAGCGTCATGGACAGATCGCTGCCCTCGAGCAGGCGGTCGACCTCATGGGGCTGCTCGACATGGGTGCCGGTATGGGGATGATAGGACACCATGAGCCCATAATCGGCGGCGATGCGCGCGGCCTCGCTCATGCCCGCGATGAACGCCTTCCACTGGCCGGCATTGAGATCGAGCTCGGGATGGCGGGTGCCGCGCATCACATGCTTCTTGATCTCCGGCTCGGTTTCCTCGGCGAGAATGACCGGACCCGACTGCGGAAAGGCGGCAAGCGTGGCGCAGACCGCGCGCAGCCCTTCGATATCGGCGGCCATGACCTCGGGGCCATGCAGCGGGCGCAAGGGCACATAGGCGCCGGCCGAACGCAGGCCGAATTCGGCGAGCGCCGCCACCGTTCCTTGCGCATCGGGGCCGAAAAAGCCCAGCGGCCCCAGCTCAACCCCGTCATAGCCGGCCTTTTGCAGGGCGGAGAGAATATCGCGCGGCGTGCGGCCGGCGGGGAGGCTGTGCGGGCCCCACACGCCCCAGGTGACCGGCGCATTGGCGATGAGAACGGACATGGCTAGGCTCCTTGGGCTTGCGCCGAAAACACGGATCCGGCCAGTTGCCGGGCCCGATTGATCGCGCCGCTGACGGGGGGATTGGCCAGCATGGCCACGGCGGTGCCTCCACCCAGGCGCCGGGCGACGGCCGCCGAGAAGGCATCGAACAGCACAGGCTGGTTGCGCAGCACGCCGCCGGCACAGACCACGGTGGAAACGTCGCCGCCGCGCTGGCGCAATTGCTCGACCAGCGTGGCCATGGCCTCGGCATGGTCGAGAATGACGCGATGGGCGCGGCCCGAGCCGGAGGCGGCCGCATCGAACACCACCGAAGCCGCCCGCGCCCAGAGGCGGGGCTCGACGCTGGCCAGATGATAGGAGAGCGCATGGGGATGGGTGACGCCTAGCGCCCGCATCAGCATGGGCGCGAGGCAGTCCGTTTCGGCGCGGTCATAGGCGTCGAGCACCTGCCGCGCCGCATCGCGCACAAGGCCGACCGCTCCACCTTCGTCGCCGAGCACCCAGCCCCAGCCGCCGACCGTCACCGCGCCGCCATCGGCCAGCGTGGCGGTGGCCGAGGAGCCAGTTCCGGCCACCAGGCCGGTGCCGGAATTAAGGCCATGGGCCAGGACCAGCAGATGGGAATCGTTGAGCATTTCGACCAGCGGATAGCGCCGGCGGAGCGGCGCTATCAGGATGTCGTGCTGCTCGGGGCTGTCATTGCCGTGGACACCGGCCACGAGCGCGGCCGGAGCCGGCATCGCGCCCAGTTCGGTGTGCAGCAGGTGCTCGAGCGCATCAGCGCGCGCCTCGTCGGTCATCGCGGCCCAGCCGGTATTGCCGTGCACGCGGTCGACCAGCACCGCGCCGGCCATTGTTTCGACGCGGATATGGGTCTTGGTGCCCCCGGCATCTATGCCGACAAGCACCCGCCCGGAGGCCATGGCGCTCATGCCGAAGCCCCGACGCGGTCTGTCTTGGTGTCGAGGCGGACGAACACCGCCTCGTTGATGTCGATGCCGCGCAGATCGGCAGCGTGCAGGGTGAGCCGCTGGGCGAGGAAGCTGCCGACAATGGCAAAGCCGATACCCTCGCTGACGGGAACGGGCAGCTCCAGCGTCAACAGTGCAGGCACGCGCGGCGCGCCGCCGCCCAGGCCGGTGACATAAGCGAGCCGGTCGGACTGCTCGGCGAGCTGGTCCACGAGAAGGGCTTCGCGCGCGCCGCCGAAGACCACATGCCCGGCCTTGCCGGCCGCATCCATTGGACCATGGAGATATTGGCGGGTTTCCATGCCGGTCGCCATGAGTCGGGGGCCTTCGCGGAACATCAGCGCCGCTTCCTCGGCAATGGAAACGGAGGAAGCAGGCGCGACGAAATCGACGCTGGGGCAGGCAATCAGCTCATCGGCAAGGCCACGCAGCGCGTCATCGGCGGCCATGACCTTGTCCATGCCGGCGCCGATCCATTCCTGCCAGCGAGCGGGATTGTCCCGGCCAGCCCAATAATCGGCCAGCAGGCCGAGCGCCAGCATGGTGCCGGTGAAGCTGACGAAGGACACGGAACTGTCGGACAGGTTGCCCAGATTGAGCCCCTGCCCGCAGACTTCACCCAAGGGAGAAGGGTGATAATTGGTGACGGCAAGGCTGTGCCCGCCTTTGGCCCGCGCCGCCAGGTCGACCACTTCGGCGCTGCGGCCGCTCTGGGAAACGAAGATGACCGTGCCGTCGGACAGGGCGCCGTCGAGCGGCCACTCGCTAGCCAGGAAACGGGACGCGCGAATGCCATCCTGGCGCAGGCGATAGACCGGCGCAGCGGCAGCGGCATGGCTGGCGCCGATCCCCAGGACGGAGATGTCGGCGGGCTTTTGCGGCTGCAGGGCCCGAATCTGCTCCCAAAGCCGGGGCACCATCGCCACCAGCGCCTCGGCCTGGCCGGCATAGGAGTCCGCCGCGCTGATCCAGGCTCGCTTGGGATAGATCGTACCGGACAATTGGGGGCCTCCATAATTCTGTTATTTTTTAAAGTTACAAACTTTAATAAGTAGGTCAAGTGCCCAAATCGGATTGGCGTGCTACGACTTTGGGAGGGGAATCAGGGGAAAGACGCCCATGCAGGAGCTGGCAGACGCCAGGATTTCAGACGTCGCGCGCGCCATCTTCGCCAGCCTGGCCCGGGCCCGGCAGGCGACGCGCAAGATGATCGCCGAGGATGTGGGGGTGAGCCTGCCCACGGTGACGACGGCCCTGGCCGAGCTGAGCGGGGCGAACCTGACCACGGAGCTGCGCCGGGAACAGGGCGCGCGCGGGCGGGCGACGCTGGTCTATGGCATCAGTCCGCTGGCCGGCTGGATCATGGGCATCGATATCGGCGCCACCCAGATCACGCTGGTGGCGCTGGGGCTCGACGGAACCGAACTGGAGCGGCAGAATCTCGACCATGGCGGCGCCCCGCTGGAGGCGGCCAAGCTGGCAGGCGCGCTGGCGCGGCAGGCCATGACGCGCCAGGGCAGCGCCGCTCCTCTGCGCGCGGTGGCGCTGGCGCTCAACCAGATCGTGCCGCGCCGGCTGCATGGCGGGGAAACGCCCACCATCACCCATGCCATGGTGGAAAGATTCGCGGCGGCGGCTGTGCTGGACGCGGACGTGCCGCTGCTGGTGGAGAACAACGTCAATTGCGCCGCCGTGGTGGAGCATCATCACGGGCTGATGCGCGACCATGCCGATGCGGTCTATTTCCAGATCGGCGTCGGCATCGGCGTCGGCATTTTCTGCGACGGCCGGCTGATCCGGGGGGGGCACGGGGCCAGCGGCGAGCTGGCGCAAGTGCCCATTTCATGGTCGGCGGAGGTGGCATCGCCCCGCAACGCCATCGAGACCGCCTATGGCTCCACCGGGCTGATCGCGCGGCTGCGGCCGCTCTGGCCGAAGGGCCTTGCCATGCCCGCCGCCATCACCGAATTGCTGGCGCTGGCGCTGGCCGAAATCGCCGAGGCGCACCAGATCATCACCGAGCATGGCATCGCGCTGGGGCGCCTGGCGGCGGCAACGGCGACCCTGCTCGATCCTTCGATCCTGGTGATCGGGGGCGGCCTGTCGCGCAACGGGCTCATCACCCAGACCATGGCGGCGGAGTTCGCGGCGCGCAACAGCTTCACCCGCATCGAAATCAGCCGGCTGGGCCGTCATGCCACCGCCGATGGCGCGGCCATCATCGCCAGCGAATATCTCAACCGCAAGATCGCGGACCGGCACTACCGCACCATCATCTCCAACCCGCCGGTATGGGCGCCGGCGGCCTAGACCATTTCACTGTTTCCCTGAAACAGCGAAATGGATCTAAGTCTTTGTTTTGTCGCGCTTCCGAACCGCAAAACCGTTTCCACTTTTGCTGGAAACGCTTTAAGTTGTTTTTCCATTGCGCGCCGCCAGGTAACGGCCGGTCAGCGTGTCCTTGCCGGCGGCGAGGTCGGCCGGAACGCCCTCGAACTGGACGGTGCCACCCTCATGACCGGCGCCGGGCCCCAGATCGATCACCCAGTCGGCCCGGGCGATGACATCGAGATTGTGCTCGATGACAATGACCGAGGAGCCGGCATCCACCAACCGGTCGAAAAGCCCGATCAGCGTATCGACATCGTTCATGTGCAGCCCCGTGGTGGGCTCGTCGAGCACATAGATATTGCCCTTCCTGCCCAGTTCGGCCGCCAGCTTCAGCCTTTGCCGCTCGCCGCCCGACAGGGTGGACAGGGGCTGGCCCAGGGTGAGATAGCCCAGGCCCACATCGACAAGGCCGCCCAGGATGCGGGCAATGGCGGGTTCGGTGAAGAAGGCGGCGGCATCCTCGATGCTCATGGCATAGACATCGGCGATGGATTTGCCGCGCAGCCTGTGTTCGAGCACTTCGGGCAGGAAGCGCTTGCCTTCGCAGGTCTCGCAGACCGTGACCATGGGGTCGAGATGGGCCAGGTCGGTATAGATGACGCCCAGCCCGTTGCAATCGGGGCAGGCGCCCTTGGAATTGGCCGAGAACAGGGCCGCATCGACCTTGTTGGCCTTGGCGAAGGCCTTGCGGACGGGATCGAGAATGCCGGTATAGGTGGCGGTGTTGGAGCGACGCGAGCCGCGCGCCAGGTTCTGGTCGATGATGATGGTATCGGGGTAGGCCTCGGGCAGGCACCCCTGGATGAGGCTGGACTTGCCCGAGCCGGCGACCCCGGTGACCGCCGTGAGCACGCCGCGCGGAATATCCACCGAAACCTCGCGCAAATTGTTGCGGCTGGCCTTGACGATGCGCAGCGGCTCGCCCGAGGGACGGCGCAGCTCGGTCTTGATGGGCTGGTGGCGGTTCATATGGTTGCCGGTGAGCGTGCCGGAGGTCAGCAGCCCGGCATAATCACCCTCGTAAACCACCTCCCCGCCCTTGGTGCCGGCGAGCGGCCCCATGTCGACGACATGGTCGGCAATGGCGATCATGTCCGGCTTGTGCTCGACGATGAGCACGGTGTTGCCCTTGTCGCGCAACTGCTGCATCAGCCCCGCCAACCGGCCGACATCGTGCGGATGCAGGCCCACCGAGGGCTCGTCGAACACATAGGTGATGTCGGTAAGCGAGGAGCCCAGGTGTCGCACCATCTTGACCCGCTGGCTTTCGCCTCCCGAAAGGGTGGCGCTTTCGCGATCGAGCGAGAGATAGCCCAGGCCGATGGTGACGAGGTTTTCCAGCCGCTGCGCCAGCGCTTCGAGCATGGGGCCCACCTGGGGCGCCGAGATCCTGCGCACCAGCTCCGCCAGATCGGAGACCTGCATGGCCGAAAGCTCGGCGATGTTGTGGCCTTCGATGCGGCTGGCCAGGGCCTGCGGATTGAGCCGCGCGCCCTGGCAGGCGGGGCAGACGGCGCGGGTGAAGATGCGCTCATATTCGGCCCGCATATGGGGCTGGAGGCTGTCGGGGTCCTTCGAGCCCAGGCCCTTCTTGAGCTTGGCGACCACGCCTTCATAGGTGAGATTGATCTTGTCGACCTTGACCTTGCGCCCATCGTCGAGATGGAAAAGCATGTGGCGCTCTTCGGCGGTGAAATCCCGGATAGGCTTGTTCACATCGAACAGGCCCGAGCGGAAATAGATGGACGACCACCAGCCATCGACCTCGAAGCCCTTGGCCAGCAGCGCCCCCTGGCTCAGCGATTTGCTCTCGTCCACCACCGCCGCCATGTTCATGGCCGCCACCTGGCCGATGCCCTCGCATTCGGGGCACATGCCGCGCGGATCGTTGTAGGAATAGAGCCCGGGCGAACCCAGGCGCGGCTCGGCCAGGCGCGAGAACAGCACCCGCAGCATCTGCGCCGCGTCGGTGACGGTGGCGACGGTGGAGCGCGAATTGCCGCCCAGGCGCTGCTGATCGACGATGATCGCCGCCGAGATGTTTTCCAGGAGGTCGGCGTCGGGCTGGCCGTAATGGGGCATGAATTGCTGCACGAAGGCCGGGTAGGTCTCGTTAATCAGCCGCTGGCTTTCCGCCGCGATGGTGCCGAAAACGAGGGAGGATTTTCCCGAGCCCGAAACGCCGGTGAAAACGGTGATCCTGCGCTTGGGAATATCGAGCGAGACATTCTTGAGATTGTTCTCACGCGCGCCACGGATGGCGATCGACCCATAGATGTCCTGCGTCACGGGCGGGCTCCGGAGTAGTGCAAGAGGCGCCCGGACGGTATCGCCGCCGGACGCCTGTCGCAAAAACAAATTGAAGGGGCAGGCTCAGTCGAGCCCGGCCACGACCTGTTCCAGGGTGGAGACGAAGCCGGGCCAGCTCGCCTGCGCACCCTGGTAGAACTGCTGCTGGTCGGGCGCGAAGCCGGATTGCTCCATGCGCAGATGCGTGCCGGCTCCGGTGGGCGTCAGCGTCCAGGTGACGACGCTGTCGAGCCCATAGGCGGCCCAGCTATAAACCAGCGAGCGGTTGGGCTCGACGGAGCGGACCTGGCAGTCGACCGCGCCCCAATCCCCGCTCAGCTTGAAGGCGTGGCCGACAACGGGGCTGAAATCGTTCTGCATCAGCCACTCCTCGATAAGGTGGGGCTGGGTCAGGGCGCGCCAGATCTTTTCGGGCGCATGGGGGATGTCGCGTTCGACGACGACGGAAAGCGTTTCGGGGGTGGGGCTGGTCATTGATCCATCCTTTTGAGCAGGTCTTCGAGGCTATCGAGCCGATGGTTCCAGAAGCCGGTCATCTCGCCGGTCCAGTCGGCCAGCGGCGCCAGCGCGCCCGGAAGCGCACGATAATGGGTGTTGCGGCCCTGCGGGCGGTCCTCCACCAGACCGGCCTCCCGCAGAAGCCCGAGATGGCGCGAGACCACGGGCTGGGACACCCCGGCGCCCGCCGTGAGCGCCGCCACGGTCTGCTCCCCCTCGCGGCAAAGCCGCTCGAAAAGGGCACGCCGGGTGGGGTCGGCAAGGGTTTTGAAAAGCAGGTCCGGCGTGGGTGACATCGATCATCCATAGCTGTGTGGCTATGTTTTATTCATAGCCACACAGCTATGGATAAGTCCAGCCCCAAAGTGGCCGGTTAAGACAATATTCTCCACAGCGGCAAGAAGGGCGGCGCGAAGGTTGCCCTTGGCAAGATGTGTTCCGGATAATTCGCCTGCAATTGCAATGTATTCGAGGGGGGTGAATGATCGGATTTGGCAGATGGGCGCTCGCCGCCTGCACCGCCCTGACCCTGGCCCTGCCATCCATGGCCCAGGCAGAGACTGCGGTGGAGCCGCTGACGCCGGGGGCGGAAGCCGGTGCGGTACTGGGCGAGCATCGCTTTGTGCTGACATTCGAGCCCACGGCGGTGGAGGGCATGGGGCTGGTGCGCTCAAAATTCCAGCGCGAGGGGATTTTCGCCGAGCTTTTGTCCGACATGGCCGACCAGATCGCCCTGCCCCAGGACATTCCGGTCACCTTCACCGATTGCGGCTATGCCAATGCCTTCTGGTCGCCGGCGAACCGGAGCCTGACCATGTGCTACGAGCTCATGGCGCTCTACAACACCAGCTATGCCCATATCGAGGGAGACGAGCAGGCCTTTCTCAAGGGGCTGGAAGCCGAGGACGTGCTGATGGGCACGACGCTCTTCATCCTGATGCATGAGATGGGCCATGGGCTGACCGACGTGTTCGACCTGCCGATCACCGGCAAGGAAGAAGACGCGGTGGATCAGTTCGCCACCATCACGCTCATCCGGGCCGATGAAGGCGACGATACTTTCGAGCAGCGTCCCTCCCGGCTGGCGCTGCTGGGCGCCTATTTCTTTCTCCAGCTCGCGCGCGAACCGGAGGCTCTCGACCGGAACATTTTCTCGGACGAACACGCGCTGGGCCAGCAGCGCTATTATGATGTGATGTGCCTGGTGATGGGAGCCAATCCCGACGTTTATGCCGGGATCCTTACTCCCGGCATGGCGATGGTGATCGAAACCATCGAGAAAAACCCCGACCTGTTCGACGCCGCCAAGGTAGAGGATTGGCTGGACAAGACCGATGCCCTCAACATCCTGCCCTATCGGCGGGCGGTGCAGTGCGAAAAGGAATATGCCCGCTACGGGGCGAGCTGGGATTTCCTGTTCGACACCTTCATGGTGCCTTCTGCGAAATAAAAAAAACCGGCGCCCCCTCAGGGGCGCCGGCTGCATTGCGCTTAGAGCCAGTAGGGGGCCACGCCGTAATAATCGTGCAGGCGGCGGCCGTTTTCCGGCGTCCAGTAGCTCTCGTCCTCATCGGCATAGTGAGGAGCGCCCTCGATCTGCTCGCGCGTGAGGTCGACGCGGTAGCCGCCGAGGCTTTCGTCATAATTGAGCTTGGACCAGGGCAGCGGATAGTGATCCTCGCCCATGCCGAGGAAACCGCCGAAGCCCAAAACGGCATAGGAGACCTTGCCACTGCGCTTTTCCACCAGGATGCGCTCGATGGTGCCAATGCGTTCGCCGCTAGGGTCGAACACCTTGGTGCCTTCCACCTTGTCGGAGGCGATCAGGTCGTGGGTTTCCTTGACGTTGGCATCACGGGTGCGCATGTCGTCATAGGCCATGTTCTTGCTCCTTTGGTTTGAGTGTGCTGGGGCAACGCACCCTCCGCCGGCCCAGTTCCCCGATTGTGAAACTGTGATCGACGCGCTTCCCCGCCCCAGCGTGGCGGAACCCCGCAGAAGATCGGCGCATTTCCCTTCCAGACCCCGTGCAGGACCGAAACGCAGCCACGGAAGGAAGCATGATGGCAAGCAAGACCGATCCCAAAGCGCCCGACGTCGCCATCGTCGACACATTGGTGGATGAAACCGGCGCGCCGGTGATTGTGCCGGAGGGCTCGAGTGTGCGCCCCACCAGCGAACCGGAGGAAAGCGTCGGCGCCACGAGCCCATCCAGTTGGTGGTTCTATGGCGTCCTGGCGCTGGCCATCGTGGTGGCCTTGTTGCTGGTGTTGCAGATGCTCAACGGCGCGCCCGGCACCGCCACCCAGCCAGGCTCGCCCACCGCGCAGCCGGTGACCACCCCGCAATAAAAAAGCGCAGCCCCGGGGCTGCGCTTTGCTTTTTTGACGGCGGAAGCCGGATCAGCCGCTGATCGGGGCGATCTGGATTTCCACGCGGCGGTTCTGCGCGCGACCGGCCTCGGTGGCGTTCGAGGCGATGGGGCTCGTGGAGCCCTTGCCCTCGATATAGAAGCGGCGCTGGTCGATGCCCTGATTGGCCAGGATGGTGGCGACGGAAACGGCGCGACGCTGGCTGAGCGACAGATTGTGCGAATCCGAGCCGGTCGAATCGGTGTGGCCATAGACGTCGACGATGGTCTTCTCGAATTTCTTGAGCACCAGGGCGACCGAAACCAGCGTCTGGTTGAACTGGGGCTGCACATTCGACTGGTCGGTGGCGAAGGTGATGTTGGAGGGCATGTTGAGGATGATGTTCTGCCCCACGCGCGTCACCGAAACGCCTGTGCCCTGAAGCTGCGCGCGCAACTCGGCTTCCTGCTGGTCCATATAGGAGCCGATGGCCGCGCCGGTCAGCCCGCCCACGCCCGCGCCGATCAGCGCGCCGACGCGCGGGTCCCCGCCCACGGCCGCGCCGACGATGGCGCCGGCGACGGCACCGCCGCCCACGCCGATCAGGCTGCCGCCCGCCGTGTTGGAAAGCCGGCTCTGGCCGGTATAGGGATCGGTGGTGGTGCAGGCGGTCAGCGCCAGCGTGGCCGCGATGGCGACCAGATATTTCGACTTCATATGCTATCCCCCTGAAGGATGGTGAGTGGCCGTTTGTTTACCACACTGAATAAGGCAGTATGGTGGTGAACGAAAGTCCCTGAACCGGCGATGAACCGGCCCGGCCCTCAGCTATGGGCCCAGCCGCCATCGACAAGGAACTGCTGGCCCGAAATCATGGCGCTGTCCTGGGCGGCCAGGAACAGGGCCATTCGGGCGCAATCGTCGGGATAGACGTGCCCGGCCAGGGCTTGGTTGGCTTCGATGGCGGCCATGTCGGCGTCGCTGAGCCAAAGCGCGCGCTGGCGGGGCGTGATGACGGCGCCCGGCACCAGCGAATTGACCCTGATGCCCGACCTGCCCAATTCGCGCGCCATGGCCCGGGTCAGCCCGTGAATGGCGGCCTTGGCCGTTTCATAGACGGGAATTGCGGGGGTGAGCACCATCCAGCTGATCGAGCCGGTATTGATGATGGAGCCGCGCCCGGCCCGGATCATGCCCGGCGCCACCGCCTGGATGGCGAAGAAGGCGTGCTTGAGATTGACTGCCATGCTTTCGTCCCAGGAGGCGGGCGTCACCGCGCGCCAGTCCTGGCGCTGGTCGTAGGCGGCATTGTTGACCAGCACCAGCGCATCGCCATGGATGGCGGCAAATTCGGCAATGGCGGCCTGGTAGGCGGCCATGTCGGTGATGTCGCAGGGCAAAAAGCGCACGCTCATGCCGGCGCCGGAAAGCTCGGCAGCCAGCGCCGCCCCCGCCTCGGCGGCGATGTCGACGAAGCCCACCCTGGCGCCTTGGGCCGCGAAATGGCGCACATGGCTTTCGCCAATGCCGGAGGCGCCGCCCGAAATGATGACGGGAACGCCTTCAAGGCTCGGATAGCGGGCAAATTCGGTCATGAAGGCTCTGATTCCGGCGGAACTGGTGGGAACGACAAGCGATGCTAGTGCGGGACGGGAGCGGCTTCAACCGCCCTCTCCGCGCCGATCAAAATCGCAGGAGGAGGGGTCATTTTTGCCCTCTTGCCGCATTGGCAGGGGCGGCAACGCACTTTAGAATGACTCTTAAGGCTGCGGGGCGACCTCTTCTCGAAGTGCCGGGATTCCTTGAGGAAAACGCGCGGCGAATTGACCTATGTCAATGCCGGATCGGTGGGCATAGGTATGGCTTGCAGCCGGGATGGCATTGCCCGCCCTGCGCCGGCACGGAAGGACTTTCGATGGATTATCGCGGCATTTTTGAAGATGCAGTGGACACGCTGCGGGCGGAAAAGCGCTATCGCGTCTTCGCGGACATCGAGCGGATCGCCGGCGGCTTTCCCCGCGCCATCTTCCGCGACGACGCCGACAATGCCCGCGAAATCACCATCTGGTGTTCCAACGACTATCTGGGCATGGGCCAGCACCCCAAGGTGGTCGCCGCCATGCAGGAGACCGCGGGCAAGCTGGGCGTCGGCTCGGGCGGCACGCGCAATATCTCGGGCACCAACCGCCCGTTGGTCGAGCTGGAGCGTTCGCTCGCCGACCTGCACCGCAAGGAAGGCGCGCTGGTTTTCACCTCCGGTTTCGTCTCCAACGAGGCGGCCATCGCCACCATTGCGCGGCTGATGCCCAATTGCATCATCTTCTCGGACCAGCTCAACCACGCCTCGATGATCCAGGGCGTGCGCCAGTCGGGCATGGAAAAGAAGATCTTCCGCCACAATGACGTGGCGCATCTGCGCGAGCTGCTGAGCCAGGTGGACCGCAAGCGCCCGAAACTCATCGCCTTCGAATCGGTCTATTCGATGGATGGCGACATCGCCCCGATCAAGGACATCTGCGATCTGGCCGAGGAATTCGGCGCCCTCACCTATATCGACGAAGTCCATGCCGTGGGCCTTTACGGCCCGCGCGGCGGCGGCATTGCCGAACGCGAAGGCCTGATGGAGCGCATCGACGTCATCGAGGGCACGCTGGCCAAGGGCTTCGGCACCATGGGCGGCTATATCACCGCCAACAGGGCCATCATCGACGCCGTGCGCTCCTATGCGCCCGAATTCATCTTCACCACCTCCCTGCCCCCGGCCCTGTGCGCCGCCGCGCGCGCCTCGATCGAGCACCTCAAGGGCAATGGCATGGAGCGCGAGCAGCATCAGCGCCAGGCGCGGCTGACCAAGGCGATCCTGGCCGATGCCGGCCTGCCGGTGATGGAGACCGCCACCCATATCGTGCCGCTGATCGTGGGCGATGCGCGGCTGGTCAAGGCCGCCAGCGACATGCTGCTGGACAAGCACAACATCTATATCCAGCCCATCAACTATCCCACCGTGCCCAAGGGCACCGAGCGGCTGCGCATCACGCCCACCCCGCTGCACACCGACGAGATGATTATCGAATTGCGCCACGCGCTGGTGAGCGTCTGGGCCAGCCTGGAAATCCCGCGCGTGGAAGCCGACCCCGCCATCACCGCCGGCAAGCTGACCTCGGGCGATTTGACCCTGCCCAGCCTGGGGGGCTGAGGCGGGCGCGCCGGCGGGCCACCACTTCTGGCTTAAATCACCGACGCTGCCCACGGGCGTGACCCGTGGACCGGCTGGGGAGCCGCCATGGTTGCGGCGTTGGCAGCGAGTGGCCCGCGGATCGGGTCCACGGGCAGCGCCCGGTGGGTGGGGCGAAAGGCCGGGCTCGCGCGCCCTCTCCCTCAACTCGTCAGCACGATGCGCATGAGGTCGGCGGTGTTGCGGGCGCCGAGCTTTTCCATGACGCGGGCGCGATGGACCTCGATGGTGCGCGGGGAAATGCCCAGCTCGCGGCCCGCCTCCTTGTTGGACTGGCCGTTGGTGATGAGCTGGAGAACCTCGCGCTCGCGCGGGGTGAGCTGGGAAAAGCCGCGCACCTCCACCGGCCGCCGGCCGCCCTGCATGGCGCCCAGATGCACGTCGCGGCGCAGGGCGTCGCGGATGACGGTGAGCAGGTGCTCGGTGTCGATGGGCTTGGTGATGACATCGGAGGCGCCCAGCTTCATCGCCATCACCGCAGCGTCGACCTGCGGCTCGTCGGCGAGCATGAAGACCGGCGTGCCGGTGCGCAGCGCCTTGACGCGGCGCAACAGGCCCAATCCGCTTTCGTCACCCACCTTGAGGTTGAGTACCACGATATCGGGCCGCCGCCGCTCCATGCTGATGCTGAAATGGCCCGCTTCCAGCGAAAAGACCGTCTGGAAACCCTCGAGGCGGAACAATACGCTCAACGCTTCGCAGGTTGCCGGGTCCGTATCCACGATATGGATCAGCCGGTCGCGGTTGAGATAGGAATGGTAATAGACCTGATCGCTCATTTCGCCCTCTGCCCTTGGCAAGTTTGAACCACGCGACGCCCCCCAGTGCTGCGAGCCGGCCTGCGAAGTTCCTCCACAGGACGGAACAGGCAGCGATTCAACTGCGGTGAATCGCCAAGGTAGTTTGCGCTAGGGGCTGGCGCTGTCGAGCCGGTCAACCCTTAGGATATACCACCTAGAAATAGGTCTATTAGCCTATATTCCTTCTGTCAACGGAATTTTATCCTATATTTCTTGTGACAAAAAACCGGCGCCGTTTCCGGTCGCCGGCTGTTTGTCGTCAGCGCGGATTGGCGCGCAGGGCGTCGCGGATTTCGGTCAACAGCACTTCCTCGCGGCTGGGCGCGGGCGTGGTTTCCACCGGCTCCTTGGCGGCGTCGCGCTTGAGGGCGTTGATGCCCTTGACGACGAGGAAGAGCACGAAGGCAATGATGGTGAACTTGACCACGGCATTGATGAACAGGCCGATATTGACCTTGGCTTCGCCCACGGTCAGCACGATGCCGGAAAAATCGATGCCGCCGATGATGATGCCGATGAGCGGCATGAAGATATCATCGACGATGGACGACACGATGGCGCCGAAGGCAGCCCCGATAATCACGCCGATGGCGAGGTCGATCATGTTGCCCTTGATGGCAAAGTCCCGGAATTCCTTGAACATTGATGAGCCTTTCAAACTGTCTCCGCCCTCCGGGCGTCCGCGACTTGCGGGGCGGTAGGATTCCATTAACCGACCGGGAAATGCAATGGGGCCAGAGTAGGTCTTGCGCTGGTCCCCGCGAGAGCGCGATAGTCCGGCCGCGCCGCCTTTGAAGGACCGACCCAATGCCTGCTCCAGCGCAGGAGGCCGCAACCAGCCTCTGGCAAGCCATGGATCATTTTCCGCAAGGCATTGCGGTGTTCGATGCCGCCTTGCGGCTGGTGGTCTCCAACAGCCGCTACAATGAATACCTGTCCCTGCCCCCGGACCTGACGCGGCCGGGCACGGCGCTTTTCGACATGGCGCTGTTCCTGGGCGACCGGGGCGATCTGGGGCCGGGAGACGCGGCGCGGCTGGCGATCGAGCGAATCAACCTGCTCACCCAGGCGCCCACCACCATCACCCAGCGGCAGGGCAGCGCCGGGCAGATGCTGGAATTCCATTCCAGCCGCCTGCCCGATGGCGGGCTGGTCATCAGCTTTTCCGACGTCACGGCGCGGGAGCGGGCGGAAAAGGCGCTGGAGCGGGTCAACCAGTCCCTGGAAGAGCGCGTCGAGGAGCGCACGGCGGCGCTGACGCGGGTCAATGCCGAACTCGAAAGCGCCCGCGCCAAGGCCGACGCCGCCAATCACGACAAGACCCGTTTCCTCGCCGCGGCCAGCCACGACCTGTTGCAGCCGCTCAATGCCGCCCGGCTCTACACCTCGACGCTGATCGAGCGCGCCAAATCCACCAGCCTGGCGGACCTGGCCAATTCCATCGAGGCCTCGCTGACGGCGGTGGAAGACATCATGACGGCGCTGCTCGATATTTCCCGCATCGACAGCGGCGCGCTCAAGCCCGCTCCCGCCCCGGTGGCGGCGCGCGACCTGCTGCGCAAGATCGAGGTGGAATTCGGCCCCATGGCCCGCGAAAAGCAGATCGCGCTGCGCATCGTGGCCACCAATGCCACGGTGCTGGTCGACCGCACGCTGGTGGGGCGCATCGTGCAGAACCTGGTCTCCAATGCCATCAAATACACGCCCCCGGGCGGCAAGGTGCTGGTGGGGCTGCGGCGGCGGGGCAGCCGCATGCGGCTCGATGTCATCGACACCGGCATCGGCTTCAACCGCGACCAGCACCGGCTGGTCTTCGTCGAATTCTCGCGGCTCGAGCGCGGCGCGCGCATGGCGCAGGGGCTGGGACTGGGGCTGTCCATCGTGCAGCGCCTGGTGAGCGCCCTGGGGTTGACGCTGGAGCTGGACAGCCAGGAAAGCCGCGGCTCGCGCTTTTCGCTGTTCCTGCCGGCCACGCGCAGCACCCTTCCCACCGCTTCCGCCAACACCGCCCCGGCAGAAGCCAGCTTCGGCACGCTGGGGCTCAAGGTGCTGTGCGTCGACAATGAAAAGGCCATCATCGAGGCCATGGAGGGGTTGCTGCGCCATTGGGGGTGCGACGTGCGCAGCGCGCTCTCGCTCAAGCAGATCGACCGCGAGCACCTGCTGGAAGGCTGGTATCCCGACATGGTGCTGATGGATTATCACCTCGACCAGACATCGGGGCTCGATGCCATCGAGTGGCTGCGGCACAATCTGGGCGGGCATCTGCCGGCGGCGCTGGTCACCGCCGACCGCAGCCCGGCAGTGCGCACCCTGGCCGAGGAACGCGGCATCGCCGTGGTCACCAAGCCGGTCAAGCCCGCCGCGCTGCGCGCCGCCATCAGCGGGTTGGCCAATCAGAGCCGAAGCCCATCGGGGCGCGGCAGCTGAGGCTCAGGCCGCCTGCGGGGCGGGCGCGAACAGCCCCGCCTTGCGCCGTTCCAGCGCCCACCAATACAGCGCGCCACGCGCCACGAACCAGCAATGGAGCGCCGTCCACAGGCCCCAATTGCCCCAGAGCGGCTGCAGCAGCAGCGCCGCGGCAAGGAACACGGCCAGCGACACCACCATGCCATTGCGCATGGCGGCGTTGAGCGTGGTGCCCACCAGAATGCCGTCATAGACGAAGGCCGGCATGAAGGTGACGGTGCAGAGCGCGGCGACGGGCAGATAGGTGAGCGCGAAGGCCTGCACCTCGGCATTGGTGGTCATGAGGCCGATGACAGTGGCGCCGCCCAGATACCAGGCAAGGCCGAGGCTCAGCGTCAGCACCAGTCCCCAGAGCATGGAAAGGCGATAGGCCGTATCGAAAGCGGGCCGCCAGTTGGCGCCCACGGCCCGGCCGGTCAGCTGCTCGGCGGCCTGGGCGATGCCGTCGAGAAAATAGGCGATGACCATCAGCAGATTGAGCAGCAGCGCATTGGCGGAAAGCGCCACCTCGCCCATGCGCGACCCCTGCGCGGCGAACCAGGCATAGGCGCCCATAAGCGCCGCCGAGCGGATCATGAGGTCGCGGCTGAGGCCGAACATGCGCCGGAGCGCCGCCGCATCGCCCAATTCGCCGGGCGCAATACGGCCGAGAACGGCGGAAGGGCCGCCATAATGGCGCGAAAGGATGAAGAGACCCACCGTGGCGGCGACGGCCTGGCCGATGACGGTGGCAATGGCGGCGCCCGGCACGCCCCAGCCCAGACCATGCACGAACCAGATCGAAAGCACGACATCGCAGCCATGCAGCAGCAATTGCAGCATCATGCCGGTACGCGCATCGGCGCGGCCGTAGAACCAGCCCAGGAGCGCATAATTGACGAGCGAGAACGGCGCCGACCAGATGCGGAAATTGAAATAGTCGGCCAAGGCCGCCGCAGCGCCGGCCTCGGGGGCGAGAAACAAGTCGGCAAGCCAGAGAATGGCGCCGCCCAGCCCGATCATCGCCAGCCCGATGCCGACGCCGAGCAGAATGGCGCGCACGACGTGGAGAAGCCCCTCGGAAGGATCGCGGCTGCCCACGGACTGGGCAACGAGCCCGGCCGTGCCCAGCCGCAGGAAATAGGCCAGCGAGAAGACGATATCGAAGACCAGCGCCCCCAGGACCAGCCCGCCGAGCAGGCCGGCATCGCCCAGCCGGCCGATTACGGCGATGTCGACGATGCCCACCATCGGCTCGGTGATGAAGGCGATGGAGGCGGGCAGCGCGATCTTCCACACATCGGCGTGGCGCACGGTGAAGGGATATTGCGGGCGGAGGGCGGGCGGCATGACGGGACTCGGGAACAATGCCGGCTCTCCTAGCATAAAGGCGCCGCGCCATCCCAGAGTGGGAAATCTGGACAATTGACACGCTCATCGCGCCGTTTATGGTCCGCCTCCCATCCAGCCAAGGAAAATGCCATGCCCCATACCGATCTCGCCAGGGTGATCGATGATGCCTTCGAGGCGCGCGCCGAGATCAATTTCCACACTCAGGGTGCGGTGCGCGAGGCGGTCGGTGAGGCCTTGCGCCTGCTGGACAAGGGCGAATTGCGCGTGGCCGAGAAGGTCGGTGGCTCCTGGCAGGTCAACCAGTGGCTCAAGAAGGCCGTGCTGCTGAGCTTCCGCCTCAATGACAACAAGCTGGTCGAAGGCGCGCCGGGCGGCTCGCATTACTGGGACAAGGTGCCGACCAAGTTCGAGGGCTGGAGCGAGAACACGTTCCGCGAGGCCGGCTTCCGCGCCGTGCCGGGCGCCGTGGTGCGCAGCCCCGCCTATATCGCCCGCAATGTCGTGCTGATGCCCAGCTTCGTCAATGTCGGCGCCTATGTGGATGAAGGCACCATGGTGGACACCTGGGTCACCGTCGGTTCCTGCGCCCAGATCGGCAGGAATGTGCATATTTCGGGCGGCGTGGGCATTGGCGGCGTGCTCGAGCCATTGCAGGCCGGTCCGGTCATCATCGAGGACAATTGCTTCATCGGCGCCCGTTCCGAGGTGGTCGAGGGCGTTGTGGTGGGCGAAGGTTCGGTCATTTCCATGGGCGTTTTCATCGGCGCCTCGACCAAGATCGTCGATCGCAATACCGGGGAAATCCATATCGGCAAGGTGCCGCCCTATTCGGTGGTTGTCTCGGGTTCGATGCCCGGCAAGCCGCTGCCCAATGGCCAGCCCGGCCCCAGCCTTTATTGCGCGGTGATCGTCAAGACGGTGGACGCCCAGACCCGCAGCAAGACCGGCATCAACGAGCTTTTGCGGGATTGAGATGAGCCTCGATCCGGCCGGCCTGCTGCGCAACCTCATTGCCTGCCCCTCGGTGACGCCGGAGACGGCCGGCGTCTTCGACGTTCTGGAGACGGCGCTGATCGCCGCCGGCTTTGCCACCACGCGCCTGCGCTTTGAGGGCAAGGGCTCCTATCCGGTGGACAATCTGTTCGCCCGGCGCGTCACGGGCGGGCGCAGGCTGCTTTTTGCCGGGCATACCGACGTGGTGCCGCCGGGCGATGCGGGGCTCTGGACCAGCGATCCCTTTGCCGCCCGCGAGGCGGAGGGCCTGCTCTATGGGCGCGGCGCCGCCGACATGAAATCGGGCATCGCCGCCTTCGTCGCGGCGGCTTCGGCCCTTCCCGCCGAGGCAGGCACGATCCTGCTGGCCATCACCAATGACGAAGAGGCCGAGGCCGTCAACGGCACCGAGCCGCTGGTGGCCTGGATGGCCAACCAGGGGCACGGTTTCGATTTCGCCATTGTCGGGGAGCCCAGCTCCGCCGCGCTTCTGGGCGACAGCATCAAGATCGGGCGGCGTGGCTCCTTTTCGGGCCGCGTCACCGTGACCGGCACACAGGGGCATGTCGCCTATCCCGAAAAGGCCAACAATCCCTTGCCGGTGCTGGCCCGGCTGGTGAGCGCGCTCGATGTCGAGATCGACGCGGGCAGCGCGCATTTCCCCGCCAGCAACCTGGAAATCACCTCCATCGACGTGGGCAATGCAGTTTCCAACCTCATTCCCGCCGCCGGCAGTTTCCGCTTCAATATCCGCTACAACGACCTGTGGACGCCCGAAACGCTTGCCGACTGGGTGCGAGGACGGCTTGGCGGCGTCGATGCGGCGGGCACCCGGGTCGATTTCGAGGTTTCGGGCACGCCCTCCCGTTCCTTCCTCTCCCCGCTCAGCGGCGATGTCGACATTCTGTCCGACGCCATCGAGGCCGTCACGGGCCGGCGCCCGGCCCTTTCCACCGGCGGGGGCACGTCAGATGCGCGGTTCATCGCTCCTTACGGGCCGGTGGTGGAATGCGGGCTGGTCGGCACCTCGATGCACAAGACGGACGAGCATATCGCGCTGGCCGATCTTGCCGGATTGACCGAAATCTACCACCGCTTCATGCTCGGCTTCTTCGGAGACGCCGCATGAACCCCTGGACTGCGCTCAAGAACGCCGTCGCCGGCTGGCGCATGATAATCCTGGGCCAGCCCGGCTGGCAGGAGCAGTTCAACCGTACCGCACCGGGGCTGGCTGTGGCGCTGGCGGTCTTCGCCTTTGCCGCCTTCCTCGCCGTGGTGGTGGCCTCGGCCCATATCGGCATGCCGGGGCTGATCGGGGTGGTGGTGGCCATGCTGGTGCTGGGACTGCCGGTGTTTGCGCTGGCCATCATGGTCTGGGTGACGCGCCGGATGGTGCGCGACGAAGGGCCGGTGCAGGACGTGATGGTGCCGGGCACCTATGCCGCCACCGCCTTCCTGCTGGTGGAGGGCATATTGGCGCTGACCGGCGGCCCGCTGGTCATGCTGGCCTGGGCGGGGCTGGCCTATCTGCTCTATCGGCTGGCGCGGATGGCGACGAACTGGCACATGGCAATTGCCATCGGTTTTGCGGTTTTGACCGTCGTGCTGCTTGTCGCATTGCGTCTGGCGCTCTACATGGTCAGCAACCTTCCCACGCCCGACTGAATTTCGAGGCAAGCCCTTGGCCCAGCCGACCACGACTTTCCTCCCCGAAGCCCTGTCCGCCCTGCGCGGCTGCATCGCCCTGCTGCTCGGGCGGCGCGATGCGCCGGGCTATTTCGATCTGAGCCCGCGCGGCTTCGTCGGGAGCCTCGCCGCCGTTCTCCTCGCCATCACCCTCACCGGCTTCGCCCCGCGCCTTCTGGGCATGAACCTGCCCGCCGGGGCGGCGACGCAATCGGTCATCGTCAATGTGGTGCTGTTCCTCGCCCAGGCGGGCACGAGCTATCTCGCCTTGCGCCAGATGGGCCGCCAGGACGGGTTCATGCCCTTCCTCACCGCATCCAACTGGGTGACGCTGTTCTCGGCGATCCTGGTGGTGCTCTCCTCGATCACACCGCTGGGCGGGCTGGTGGTGATCGGGGTGATGGTGATGGCCATCGTCACCTTCATCAATATCGGCCGGCTGGTGGTGACCCTGACCGGCTGGCAGATCGGCATCCTGTTCATCGCCCAGACGGTCGGCGTGTTCATCGCGGTGGGCCTGATGATGGCGCTGTTCGGAACGCCAGCGATCTAGACCATTTCGCTGTTTCGCTGAAACGGCGAAATGGTCCAAGTCTTTGTTTCGCCGCGTTTCCGAACCGCAAAACCGTTGCCACTTTTGCTGGAAACGCTTCAGTAATCCACGCGGGTGAGGAAAAGCCCCGAAGCCGGCGCCATGGCGCCGCAGCGGCGGCGGTCGCGCGCATCCAGCGCCGCACGGAAATCGGCGGGCGCCCACTTGCCCTCGCCCACCAGCTTGAGTGAGCCCACCATGGAGCGCACCTGATGATGCAGGAAACTGCGGGCGCTGGCCGTCACCACGATATGCTCGGCCTCGCGGCGCACGGCGAAGACGTCGAGCGTGCGCAAGGGCGATTTGGCCTGGCACTCGGATGAGCGGAAAGTGGTGAAATCATGCGCGCCCAGGATGAGCCCGGCGGCATGATCCATGATGTCGGCATCGAGCGCCATGGGCACGTGCCAGACATGGTTGCGCTCCAGCGCCGGCGGGGCGCGGCGGTTGAGGATGCGATATTCGTAATGGCGGGCCTTGGCTGAAAAGCGCGCCTCGAAATCCTCCCCCACCGCTTCGGCGGACAGAATGGCAACCGGATCGGGGCGCAGATGATAATTCAGCGCCTCACGGATGCGGAAGCCGTCCCAGGGGCGGGAGAGATCGAAATGCACCACCTGCCCCAGCGCGTGGACGCCGGCATCGGTGCGGCCTGCCGCCTGAAGGGTGACGGCTTCGCCCGACATGGCGTGGATCGCCCGTTCCACCGCCTGTTGCACGCTGGGTCGGTCCGGCTGGCGCTGCCAGCCGGAAAAGGGGGTTCCGTCATATTCGATGGTGAGCCTGTAGCGGGGCATCAGCCGGCCAGGGCGGGCAACGCCCCTGCCCCGCGCAGGAAGGTGGCGCTGTCCATGGCGCCCTTGCCTTCGCGCTGCACCTGGGTGAGTTGCACCGCGCCCTCGCCGCAGGCGATGGCAAGGCCGGAAAGGATGGTGCCGGGCGCGCCGCTGCCCTGGGCCAGGGTCGAGCGCAATGCCTTGATGCGCACCGGCCTGCCGCCCAGCTCGAGCTCGAACCAGGCGCCGGGGAAGGGCGAGAGGCCACGGATATGGTTGTGCACCTCGGCGGCGGGGCGGGACCAGTCGATGCGGGCTTCCGCCTTGTCGATCTTGGCCGCATAGAGAGCGCCTTCGGCGGGCTGGGGCGTGAAATCCAGGCTTCCCCGCTCCAGTGCCGCCATGGCGCGGCCCATGAGATCGGCGCCGACGCGCATCATGGCGTCGTGCAATTCGCCCGCCGTCATGTCGGGACCGATGGGGATAACTTCACCCAGAGAAACCGGCCCGGTATCGAGCCCCTCATCCATCCGCATGACCATGATGCCGGTCTGGGTGTCGCCGGCCATGATGGCGCGCTGGATGGGCGCGGCGCCGCGCCAGCGCGGCAGGAGCGAGCCATGCAGGTTGAGGCACCCATATTCGGGCGCATCGAGGATCGGCTTGGGCAGAAGCAAGCCATAGGCCACCACCACGGCCACTTCGGCATCGTGACTGGCAAAGACGATCTGCTCGGCCTCGCCCTTGAGCGAGCGCGGGGTAAAGACCGGAATACCGAAGCCTTCCGCGGCCAGGTGCACCGGGGATTTGCGCTCTTCCTGACCCCGGCCCGCCGGCTTGGGCGCGCGGGTATAGACCGCGACCACCTCGTGGCCGGAGGAGACCAGCTCGGTGAGCGTGGGGACGGAAAAATCCGGCGTACCCATGAAGACGACGCGCATGGAGCTCTCTCTCTTCTTCCTTCTCCCCTTGTGGGAGAAGGTGGCGCGAAGCGCCGGATGAGGGGTGCCGCGCCAACTGCCGGCGTCGAAGCGGGGGAGAATGCAGCGGCCCCCTCACCCTGCAATTCCGCTGAACGCAGAATTGCTGTCCCTCTCCCACAAGGGGAGAGGGAAACGCGGGTTTAGCCGGCGGCGCGGCGGGCGGCCTTGTCGAATTTCTTGATGACGCGGTCGCGCTTGAGGCGGCTCAGATAGTCGATATACATCACGCCATCGAGGTGATCGAGCTCGTGCTGGATGCAGACGGCGAGCCGGCCCTCGGCCTCGCGCACCACTTCATTGCCGTCGAGATCGGTATATTTCACCGTCACCTCATTGGGGCGCTCGACCTCGTAATAGAGCTCGGGGATGGACAGGCATCCCTCCTCGGTCACCTGCATCTGCTCGCCGAAATGGGTGATCTCGGGATTGATGAGCACCATGGGCGCGCGCGGGCCTTCCTCGGGAGAAAGGTCCATGACCACGATGCGCTTCATCACCCCGATCTGGGTGGCGGCAAGGCCGATGCCCGGCGCGTCGTACATGGTGTCGAGCATATCCTGGGCCAGCGTGCGGATTTCATCGTCGATTTCCACGATCGGATCGGCAACGGCGCGCAGGCGCGGATCGGGAAGGACGAGAATGGGGCGGATAGCCATGGCAGATGTCCGGAAGAATGGGATTTGCCTCTCGATATGGTATTTCCGCGCGCCGGGTCAACTCTTGTCCCCGCTTTGAATGGAACATTCCGCGAACAAACGAATCGGGATAAGAGGGGAGGATGGATAGTGTGCTCTTTTCGCTCGGGAGCTGGGAAATTTCCCAGCAAATGGCCCTTTTCGGCGGCGTCATCCTCGCCGTCCTCGTCGGGCTGGGCCTCATCCTGCGGGCCATGGGCCGAAGCGCCGAGGAAGCCCGCCGGGCCGCCCGCGAAGCGACCGAGGAATTGCGCGGCAATTTCCAGGGCCAGATCGCCGAGCGCGACGCCCGCCTGCGCGAGATGGAAGCCAGAATTCTCAAGGAACGCGAGCACCTTAGCGACCAGCTGGAAGCCGAACGCGCCAAGAGCGCCGACCTTTATGCCGAGCTTTCGGCGCTGCGGGCGCGGCTGGCCGAGCAGGTCAAGCAATCGGAAGCCAACCTGGCCCGTTTCCTCGACGCGCGCCAGCAGATGACCGACGAATTCAAGGCCATTGCCGGCGACGTGCTCAAGAGCCATGGCGAAACCTTTTCCAAGCAGAACCGCGAGCAGGTGGACGTGCTGCTCAAGCCGCTGCAGGAAAAGATCGGCGAATTTCATTCCGGGCTGTTGAAGGACCGGGCAGCCATGAGCGAGCAGATCCGCGCCCTGGCCGAGAGCAATCTGCAGATCACCACCGAGGCGCAGAACCTGACCCGGGCGCTCAAGAGCAATGCCCAGACGCAGGGCGCCTGGGGAGAAATGATTCTCGCCACCATTCTCGAGCGCTCGGGGCTGCGCGAGGGCGAACAATATATAACCCAGACCAGCCATAGCGGGGATAACGGCGCGCGCTTACGCACCGACGTGGAAGTGCTGATGCCCAATGACGACCGGCTGGTCATCGATTCCAAGGTGTCGCTGACCGCCTTCGAGGCCTATACCAACGCCGAAGACGACATGCGCGAGCAGCATTTGCAGGCGCATGTGCTGTCGGTGCGCACCCATATCAAGACCCTGGGGGAAAAGGCCTATCACCGCCACGCCCAGAGCAGCCTCGACTATGTGATGATGTTCGTGCCCATCGAATCGGCGCTGGCGGCGGCGATCCAGGCCGATGCCAAGCTGGTGGATTACGGCATGAGCCAGGGCGTGATGCTGACCACGCCGACCACGCTGATGACCGTGCTGCGCACGGTGCGCAATGTGTGGGACATCGAGAAGCGCCACCGCAACGCCGACGAAATCGCCGAGCGCGCCGGGGCACTTTACGAGAAAGTGGCGGGGTTCCTCTCCAGCATGGACCGGCTGGACGGGCATCTGGACAAGGCGCGACAGAGCTTCGAGGACGCCAAGGGGCAGCTTTCCACCGGGCGCGGCAATGTGGTGCGGCAGGTGGAAATGCTGCGCGAGCTGGGCGCCAAGACCAATCGCAGCCTGCCTTCGGGCTGGGACGGCGGCGAGGAAGAGGCCCCGTCGCTGCGGCTGGTGGAGCCGGGCGATCTGTCCTAGTACTGCTTCAAATTTACTTGGGAGCGTCGGGTCCTTCGTCCCCTCTCCCTTTGGGGGAGAGGTGAAGAAACGGGCGCTTCGGATCACATTTAAGATCACTTCTGCCCGGCGGATGAACCGGGACGATGCTCCTGCGTTTCCCTTCCATCCTGCGGACCAGATGGGAGAGGAACAATGGCCCAGCATCACGACCATCGCGGCACCATGGTGCCGCAGCGGACCAGTTTCGACAATGCCGACCAGCCGGGGATAAGCCAGCCCTATAGCCAGAGCGAGATCGAGGATCTGCTTTATGGCGAGGACCGTCCGGCCAGCGAGCGGCTGGCCCGGCTGCGCGAATTGCGCGACGAGGCGGTGGCGCGCGAAAGCGGTGACTGGGGCGACGAGGACCCCGCCGCCATGCTGGAAGAGATCGACCGCGCCATCGACGAATTGAGCGCCACAATGGCCAATGCCGAGGACAATGGCGCCTATGCCGGGCTCGATACCAGCTTCGACAACGACCCCGCCGAACGGCTGGACCTGCTGTCGCCTGACGATGAGGAGGCGCGGCAAGCCATTGAAGGGGATGAGGATTCCTTCGTCGAGCAGGACGAGGAGGCTCTTCTGGAAGAGCGGGAATGGGACGGGGGCCCGGAATTCAGGCCCGACCCGGAGCTGCACTGACTGCCTGGATCTCGGGACAAGGCCCCCTCACCCGGCGCTGCGCGCCGACCTCTCCCCCCAAGGGAGAGGTGAAGGAGGGTCAGTGTCGCGCAATTCCTGTCAATCCACGGCGTCATTCCGGCCTTGAGCCGGAATCCATCTCCGGCTGGTTTCACAGGCGCTGAATCAGGATGGATGCCGGCTCAGGCCCGGCATGACAGGGTGCGGGGATAGTTTGGGTTAAATCAGATTTCGGTGCGGGCGCGCAGGGCCTGGCTCAGCGTGCCCTCGTCGAGATAATCGAGTTCGCCGCCCACCGGAACGCCATGGGCGAGGCGGGTGACGCGGACGCCGGCGCCGGCCAGCCGGTCGGTGATGTAATGGGCCGTGGTCTGGCCTTCGACGGTGGCGTTGACGGCGAGGACAAGTTCGGAAAATTGAGGCGCACGAGCCACTAAGGCGTCGATCGCGAGGTCGTCGGGGCCGATGCCGTCGAGGGGGGAGAGCACCCCGCCCAGGACGTGGTACTTGACCGCGCCAACCCCGGCGCGCTCGAGGGCCCAGAGGTCGCCCACATCCTCGACCACGATCAGGATGCCGGCATCGCGGCGCGGATCGGCGCAGATCGAGCAGGGGCTGGCCGTATCGATGTTTCCACAAATTTCGCAGGTTTTAACGGCACTTACGGCGCGGTCGAGCGCGGCCGAAAGCGGAATCATCAGCTGCTCTTTTTTCTTGATGAGCTGGAGAACGGCGCGGCGGGCCGAGCGCGGGCCCAGGCCCGGCAGGCGGGCCAGGAGTTGGATAAGCTGTTCGATCTCGGGGCCGCCGGACGCCATTTTGCCTTCACATCTGGGTCGAATTGGTTAGCAGACTGTTAGCATCGAGGCGCTGTCGCGTGAAACTCAAAACGGAAGTTTCATGCCGGGAGGAAGCGGCAGGCCGGCGGTGACTTCGGCCATTTTCCGCTGCATTTCGGCCTCGGCCTTGGCCTTGGCGTCGTTATGGGCGGCCACGATCAGATCTTCCAGAACGCTAACGTCGTCGTCACGGAAAAGCGCGGGATCGATGGCGACGCCCTTCATCTCGCCCTTGCCGTTGAGCGAGACGGTGACCATGCCGCCGCCGGCGCGCCCCTCGACCACCATTTCGGCAAGCTCGGCCTGCATGGCCTCCATCTTGCCCTTCATCTCGCTGGCGGCCTTCATCATGCCCATGATGTCTTTCATTCGTCGTCCTCTTCGTGGGGGGGCGGAAGCGCGTCGGCGCCGGCGGCAGCCTCGTCGCGCAGGGTGACATTGACGACGCGCGCGCCAGGAAAGGTTTCCAGGATCGCCTTGACCAGCGGGTCCTCATGGGCGGCGGCCTGGGCCGCCTCCTGGCGCTGCTCGGCCTGTTGCCGCAAGGTCAGACCCTCGGGGGGCTTGCTGGAGACGTTGACCAGCCAGCGCTGGCCGGTCCAGGCCTGAAGCCGGGCTGACAGCGTGGCGATGATGCCCGGATCGGCGCCATCGGCCAAAGCCACCTCGATGCGGCCCTGCTCGAAGGAGATGGGGCGCATGGAGGCTTCCAGCGCCAGCTTGACCAGCACGTCGCGCTTGGCCTGGGCCAGGGCGATCAATTCCTTGTAGGAGCCGACGCTGGCAAGCGCGGAGGGCGGGGACGGGGCCAGCTGGGGCGCGGGGGCCGGCTCGGGCGCATAGCTGGGCGCCGGCTCGAGCCGCAAGGCCGAAGCCCCGCCACCGCCGGAGGGGCGGGAGAGCGCAGCGGGCGCGGGGCCCGCCGGCGGGGCCGGCTGATTGGAAAGCTTGGCGATGAGATCGTCGGGGCTGGGCAGATCGGCGGCGTAGGCGAGGCGGATCAGCGCCATTTCGGCGGCCTGCAGGCCGTTGGCGGCGCGGGAAATCTCCTCATGACCCTTGAACAGGATCTGCCAGGCGCGGGTGAGCGCGCGCATGGAGAGGCGCCCGGCCAGGGCGGCGCCGCGGCTGCGCTCGTCCGGGGTGAGGGAGACATCGTCGGCGGCGGCCGGCACGATCTTCATGCGCGTCACCAGATGGGTGAATTCACAGAGATCGGCAATGAGCGTCTGCGGGTCGGCGCCCAGATCGTAGAGCTGGCGCAGGGTGTCGAGGGCCTCGGCAATGGCGCCGCCCATCACCTGCTCGAAGAGGTCGATGATGCGGGCGCGGTCGCCCAGGCCGAGCATGGCGCGCACGGTCTCGGCCGAAACCGCGCCATTGCCATGGGCGATGGCCTGATCGAGCAAGGAGAGGTTGTCGCGGGCCGAGCCTTCGCCAGCGCGCACGATCATGGCCAGGGCCTCGGGCTCGCAGGCGATCCCCTCCTGATCGAGGATCGATTGCAGATAGGCGGTCATGATCTCGGGCGTGATGCGGCGCAGATCGAAGCGCATGCAGCGGCTGAGAATGGTGACCGGCACCTTGCGGATCTCGGTGGTGGCGAAGATGAACTTCACATAAGGCGGCGGCTCTTCCAGCGTTTTCAGCAGGCCATTGAAGGCCGCGGTGGAGAGCATATGCACTTCGTCGATGACATAGACCTTGTAGGGCGCCGAGGAGGGCGCGTATTTCACCGAGTCGATGATCTCGCGGATGTCGTTGATGCCGGTGTTGGAGGCCGCGTCCATCTCGATGACGTCGACATGGCGGCCCTCGATGATGGCGCGGCAATGCTCGCCCTCGACGGCCAGGTCGAGCGTGGGATGAGGCCCGGAGGCATCCTGATAGTTGAAGGCGCGGGCGAGGATGCGCGCCGTGGTGGTCTTGCCCACGCCGCGCACGCCGGTGAGGATGAAGGCGTGGTGGATGCGGTTCTGCTTGAAGGCATTGCCCAGCGTCTGCACCATGGCGTCCTGCCCCACCAAGGTGGTGAAGTCGCGCGGGCGGTATTTGCGGGCGAGAACCAGATAGGGCGAGGTCGCTGCGTCAGCCATCGAGCCCTTCCATTGTCTGCGTCGGGGAGAATCTGCCGGAAGCCATGACGGCATCATAAAGGCAAGGAGGAGGCTGGCAACGACCCGTGAAGGTCTCGTTGGGGCTGCTTCCTTCCGGACCTGACCCGGTTGGCGAGGAACACGTCCGCGCCAACCTCCCGGCTGCTATATGCGAATAAATCGACGGGATGGCAAGGGGTGGGGGCTCGCGGACTGCGCAGCTTGTCGCCCCGGACCTGATCCGGGGCCTATCCTGACATGGCGCCGACCCTGCCATCTCGGGATGGGTCCCGGCTCAAGGCCGGGACGACATCGGGGGTGTACCCGCCATAGTGCGCCCCACACTCCGGCGCTGCCCGCAGACTTGTTCCGCGGGCCAGGCCCAGCAAACGCCGAAGTGCCGAGGGCTCCCCGCTCTATCGCCCCCTCCCCCTTGCGGGGAGGGCTGGGGTGGGGGTTCCGCGGCGTCGGCAAACTCGTCGGTTGCATTGGACTCGTGGAGCCACCCGAACCCCCTCCCTCGATCCCTCCCCGCAAGGGGGAGGGAGGCGCAGGCCGAGGCGTCGCAGTAAAAAAATTCAGCGCTTATTAACCATACCAAATCCTTAACCCCCCTCTGCGAGCATGGCGGCAGAATCATGGAGAAGCCGAGAATGGCCAGACGCCGCCACACATCCCTGCGCACTTCGGAGGAGGATATTGCCGCCTCCAAGCTCGCCCCGCCCACCCCGCAAACCGAATCGCCGGCCTTCCGGCTGGCCTTTGCGGACCCCGACTTCCTCACCTCGGAAGACACGCGCGGCATCCGCTTCCAGCTCGAATATCTCAAGATCGAATTCCGCCTGCGCGAACGCGGCATCAATTCCACCGTGGTGCTGTTCGGCGGCGCGCGCATCCCCGCGCCGGGGCAGGACGCCTGGGCGGCCAAGAACGCCGTGCAGAAGAAGAATCTCGAGGCGGCCTCGCGCTATTACGAGGAGGCGCGGCGCTTTGCCCAGCTCTGCTCGTTCACCTCCAAGACCCTGGATTTCAAGGAATATGTGGTGATGACGGGCGGCGGGCCCGGCGTGATGGAGGCGGGCAATCGTGGCGCCGCCGATGTAGGCGCGCCCTCGGTGGCGCTCAATATCGTTCTGCCGCACGAGCAGGCGCCCAACCCCTATGTAACCCCGGAGTTGAGCTTCAACTTCCACTATTTCGCCACCCGCAAGATCCATTTCCTGGTGCGGGCCAAGGCGGTGGCCATCTTCCCCGGCGGCTTCGGCACGCTGGACGAATTCTTCGAGACGCTGACCCTGGTGCAAACCGGGCGCATGGACCGGGTGCCGATCCTGCTGTTCGGGGCGGATTTCTGGGGCAAGGTCATCAATTTCGAGGCGCTGGCCGAGGCCGGCACCATCTCGCCCGAGGATGTGAACCTGTTCACCGTGGTGGACACCGCCGAAGCCGGCTGGGGGGTGGTGCGCAAGTTCTACGACCTGCCCGAGATCGACGAGGTGCTGCGGGGGGATTGAGGCCATTTCCGCAACGCTGCCGGTAGAGGCATGCGGACATGGATTCCGGCCTGCGCCGGAATGACATGGTGGGTGGGGACGAATCCGTGCGGAGCCCCTGCTCCATCGTCACCACCGGGCTTGTCCCGGTGGTCCAGCGCAAGCGGAGGGGTGGATTGCCGGGACATGCCCGGCAATGACGATAGGAGAACTCTACCGGATTTCGGCCGCTGGATAGACGCCGAGGATGCGGAACTGGTCGGTGAAGAAGCCGAGCTCCTCGAAGGCCAGGCGCACCCCGGGATGGGAGGGGTGGCCTTCGATATCGGCATAGAACTGGGTGGCGGTGAAGGCGCCGCCGACCATGTAGCTTTCCAGCTTGGTCATGTTGACGCCATTGGTGGCGAAACCGCCCATGGCCTTGTAGAGCGCTGCCGGCACGTTGCGCACGCGGAAGACGAAGGTGGTCTTGACCTTGCCGGCGTCGGCGGGCGCTTCCTGCTGGTCGCGCGAGAGCACGAGGAACCGGGTGGTGTTGTGCTCGGCATCCTCGATATTGGAGGCCAGCACGGTGAGCCCGTAGATCTCGGCGGCGAAGCGCGAGGCGATGGCGGCGACCTTCCGGTCGCCCTTCTGGGCGACCTCGCGGGCCGAGCCGGCGGTGTCGACCGCATTGATGGTGCGCAGGCCATGGTCGGCAATGAACTTGCGGCACTGGCCGAGCGCCACGGACAGGGACTGGACCGCCTCGATGTCCTCGAGCGTGGCGCCGGGAACCCCGAGCAGGTTCATCTCGACGCGCAGATAGGTCTCCCCGATGATGAAGAGGCCGCTTTCGGGCAGCAGGTGGTGAATGTCGGTGATGCGCCCGTAAAGGGAATTTTCCACCGGCACCACGGCGTAGTCGGCGCGGCCGGACTGCACCGCATTGATGGTTTCCTCGAAGGTGACGCAGCCGACCACTTCATCGCCGGGGAACAGATTGGCGGCGGCGGCATGGCTGAAGGCGCCGGGCTCGCCCTGGAAAGCGATCTTCTTGGTCATGGATAAGGTCCGTAAGCTGGTGGGCCGGAGGCTTTTGAACCCCGGCGCCAACGGAGTCAATCAAGAGCGGATGGCGGACAGGACGGGTTTGGCGGCGGGGAATTGTCGCAGTGTGAGTTTGCCCTGTTGCACCGCTGGCGGGGTGGGGCTATCTTCCGCGCGCGTCGTCCCCGACGTTGAGGCGATTTTCTTTATTGACTATCGAAAGTTTGAGCGGGGTCGGCTACACGTCCACAGGGGATGGACCGGCAGAGAGACCAAATGAATTCGTTCGAACTTAACAAGATCATGGGCGCCGTGCTGGGCACGCTGTTGTTCGTCATGGCCGCCGGCTTTATTGCCGAAGCCATCTATCACCCCATCGTGGGCCGGGGCCCGGGCTATGCCCTGCCCGAGCCCGAGGGCGGCGCCCAGACCGGCGCGCCGGTGGAAGCCGCCCCTGTCGTGCCGCTGGGCGTGCTGCTGGCCAGCGCCGATCCCGGCCGGGGCGCATCGACGGCCAAGAAGTGCCAGTCCTGCCACAATTTCGGCGAGGGCGATCCGAACAAGCAGGGTCCGCATCTGTTCGACGTGGTCGGCCGCCCCGAGGGCGCCGTTTCCGACTTCTCCTATTCCGACGCGCTCAAGGCCCACAATGCCGCCGGCGATGTGTGGAGCTACGAGAACCTCAATGCGTTCTTGACCAAGCCGAGCGACTACGCCCCCGGCACCAAGATGAATTTCGCCGGCATCCGCAGCGATACCGAGCGCGCCGACCTTCTGGCCTATCTGCAGACGCTGTCGCACAATCCGGTCGCCTTCCCGGCCGCCGAGGAAGCCCCCGCCGCTGACGCCGCCGAAGGCGAAAGCGAAGCGGCGCCCGAAGCCGAGGACACCCCGGCCGCCAACAGCTAAGAGAAGCGACAGGCCGAAATCGACTTGAGCCGCGCCTTTCGGGGCGCGGCTTTTTGCTGGAGGATATAGCCAATGCTTTTGCTGCACCTGTCCGATGTCGACGAGGCCGCCTGGGCGGAACGGTTCCGCTCGGCGCTGGCGCCCTATCCGGTGGTGCGGCGGGGCGACGCGTTCGATCCGGCCGATATCCGCTACATCTATGTGTGGAAGCCGAAGCCGGACGCCTTCGAGGGGCTCACCGGGCTCAAGGCCGTGCTGTCGCTGGGGGCCGGGGTGGATGCCCTGCTCAAGCACGAGGACCTGCCGGACGCGCCGGTGGTGCGCTTCGTCGACGCCGATCTCAGCCAGCGCATGAGCGACTATGTGGTGGCGCATGTGACCATGCATCACCGGCTCTATACCCGCTTTCGCCGCGACCAGAAGGCGCGGCGCTGGCAGCAGCTCTATCCGCCCTCGGCCGGCGAAAGCACGGTGGGCATCATGGGCATGGGCGTTCTCGGACAGGACGCGGCGCGGCGCCTGCTGCCACTCGGCTTCACCCTGCGCAGCTGGAGCCGCAGCCCCAAGGCCATAGCGGGAGTGGAGGGGTTCGTCGGCCCCGGAGAATTCGACGCCTTCCTCTCGGGCACCGACATCCTGGTCAACCTGCTGCCGCTGACGCCGGAAACCACGGGCATCCTCAACGCCGAAACCTTCGCCAAGCTGCGGCGCGGAAAGCTCGACGGCGGGCCGGTCATCATCAATCCGGCGCGGGGCGGGCACCAGAAGGAGGCCGATATCGTCGCCGCGCTGAACGACGGCACGCTGGGGGCGGCGAGCCTCGATGTGTTCGAGACCGAGCCGCTGCCGCCCGAAAGCCCGCTCTGGGACATCGAGAACTGCTACATCACCCCGCATGTGGCGGCCATTTCGGACATCGAGGCGGGGGTGCGCTATTTTTCGGCCATCATCGCCGACCATGAGGCGGGCAAGCCGCTCATCAACGTCATCGATCGCAGCCGGGGATATTGACGCGAATTTTATTCGTGCAGCGCGGGCTCTATGCGATGTATTAACCACGGGGGCGCTCTGATGCGTCCCGCCGACAAAGAGCCAAGGGCCGCATGACAGAAAGCACAGCGCAACCGACCAAGGTCAAATTCTACGACCGGTTGAAACAAGCCACCCAGCACCGGCTGGCCGAACCCATACTGGCGCTGCTCTGCTTTCTCGAAGCCATGATTATCCCGATCTTTCCCGAGATCATGCTGGCCCCGATGATCGTGGCCGACCGCAAGCGCGCCTGGCGCCTGGCGACGATCTGCACCATCGCCTCGGTGACGGGGGGGCTGGCCGGCTACGCCATCGGTTACTTCCTCTTCGACACGGTGGGCCGGGCAATCATCGACTTCTACGGCGCCGGCGACGGGTTCGCCTCGCTCACCAAGAGCTTCAAGGACAATGGGCCGCTGATGATAATCATCGGGGCCATCTCGCCCATCCCCTACAAGGTCATCACCATCACCAGCGGGGTGGCGGGGCTGGACCTGTGGACCTTCATCATCTACGGGCTGATCGGGCGCGGCGCGCGCTATTTCGTGCCCTGCGGGCTGTTCTATTTCTTCGGTCCGGCGGCCAACCGCTTCATCGAAAAGCACAAGGCCGCCGCCGGCTGGGCCATGCTGGCGCTGGTGGTGGTGGGCTTCGCCATGGCGCCGCTGCTGTTCCCCAAAGCCGGCACCGAGCAGGTGCAGGAGGCGGTCGAGGTCATCGAGCAGGTGACGCCGGAAGAGTTCAAGCTGCCCATCCTGCAGCCGGAGCTGGGGCCGGGCGAGGAGAGCGCGGAATAGGGACATAGTGCCCGTTGCTCCGCCCCCTCCCATCCTCCCCCATCAAGGGGGAGGTGTGGCCCTGTGTTTTTGGCACCATCTTGCCCCATCCACCGCGGGGCACCTCCCCCTTGATGGGGGAGGATGGGAGGGGGTGAGTTTGACGCACGATATTTCCTCCCTCGCCACCACCGGGCTTATTCCCGCACATGCGGAGGCGTGGATTGCCGGGACGGGCCCGGCAATGACGGTGGCCAGATGATAATGTCTCGCCGCGAAGGGTGAGTTTGGAGCCTACCCCGGATAGCGCTGGCGCAGCACGGTGTAGAGCGCGCGGATGCCCTGGTCGGTGCCGCCCTGGGGGCGGGAGGGGCGGGCTTCGGGGACCCAGCCGAAAATATCCAGATGCACCCAGGCGGCGGCGTTGGAGACGAAGCGGCGCAGGAACAGGGCTGCCGTGACCGAACCGGCAAAGCCGCCGGTGGCGGCGTTGTTGATGTCGGCGACGCGCGATTTCAGCATGGATTCATAGGGGCTCCAGAGCGGCATCTGCCAAAGGGGATCGTCCATCCCCGCCCCGGCGTCCATAAGGGCGCGGGCCAGCGCGTCGTCGGTGCTGTAAAGGGGCGGCAGGTCGGGCCCCAGGGCGACGCGGGCAGCGCCGGTCAGCGTGGCCATGTCGACGAGCAATTCGGGCGATTCCTCGTCGGCCAGGGCCAGGGCATCGGCCAGGATCAGCCGGCCCTCGGCATCGGTATTGCCGATTTCCACGGTGATGCCCTTGCGCGAGCGCAGCACGTCGCCAGGACGGAAGGCGGCGCCGGCAATGGCGTTTTCGACGATGGGAATGAGGACGCGCAGGCGCAGATCGAGCCGGGCGGAGATGATGGCATGGGCCAGGCCCAGCACGTTTGCGGCCCCGCCCATGTCCTTCTTCATCAGCAGCATGCCGGCGGCGGACTTGATGTCGAGCCCGCCGGTATCGAAGGTGACGCCCTTGCCCACCAGCGTAACCCTGGGCGCATCGGCCCGGCCCCAGCGCAAATCGACCAGCCGGGGCGCCTGGCTGCTGGCGCGGCCGACGGCATGGATCATGGGGAAATTGGCGTCGAGCAGGTCATCGCCCACGGTGACGGAAATCGCCATGCCGCGCGCGGCGGCGAAGGCGTGGATCTCGGCCTCGAAGGCGTCGGGGCCCAGATCGTTGGGGGGCAGGTTGATGAGATCGCGCGCGAGGACGGCGGCCTCAACCTGGCGGGCGACTTCCCCGGCATCCGCCGCCTCGGGCGGAACCAGCTCGGGACCGGGCTTTCCGGCGGTATAGCGCTCGAAGCGATAGGCACCGAGGCGAAAGCCGATGGCGGCCAGGGTGGGATCGCCATAATCGCCGACGAGATGCCAGACCCCCTCCCCCAGCGCGGCGCCGGCCTGGCCGAGCTGGGCGGGCGACACCGTTTCCCCCATGCCGAACAGATGCCCGGCCAGCGCGCCACTCTCGCCCGGCAGCGCCAGGAGCCGCCCGCGCTGGCCGGTAAAGCCATTGGCCTCGGCCCAGGCGGAATGGGCCGCCGACAGGCCGGCGCGCGCCAGCTCGCCTTGCCTGACGCAGATGAGGGGAAGCGAGTCCGTCATGGGGAGTCTCCGGGAGAGTTTGGCGTGTTTTAGGCTATTTTCGCCGCACATCGAAAGGGCTTGTGGCGTTTGGCCTGATGGTGAGGCTTCAAGGGCTCTCGGCTCCATCGCCCCCCTCAAGGGGGAGGGAAGGAAAGAGCCGAAATCCCGGTGCCATAGGACACGCTCGAAGGGCACGCCCTATATCTTCTGCATCATGTCCCCGTTCGCCCGCTTCTGCGCCGCACACCGTTATTTACCAAATTACACAAGCACTATCGAAAATCTTATGGTTTATGACTAAATCGACCGGATCGTCCCAATAAATAAGACATCCAAAATGTCCTTTGCATATTTGGCACTTTTGCCTAAACCTTACAGACATTTTGTTTTTAATTGGACAATCCCCGCCACAATAATCCGTGTGACTCTTGGTATATATGAGGTCAAATTCGACTACCAAGCACCAGAATATGTTGTTGAAGCCATACTCGTAGTCTGCTTCTTTTTTGCCGCGATGATTTCCATTTATTTCCCACCGAAAGAAGACGAATAAATCGAACAGCCAGAGCCTTCTGTCCGAGGACTTAACCCGCTCCGCCGCATCCACCCCGCGCCCGGCTTAACCCAGCGTTAGGGTTAATGATTTATGTCTCGGGGAACGGCGCCACCCGGCCCGAGGAGTTGTCCCGTGACCGCGCATAACAGTGTTTTCAGGCCCCTGCGCGTGCTGATGCTGGCCGGTGTGGCCGCCCTGGCGCTGAGCGCCTGCGCCTCCAATCGCACCAGCGTTTCGGCCAGCGCCGATTATTCGGGCCTCACCGCCGCGCAGGGCCAGCACAGCGTGGCCGAGCTGATGGCGCGCTACAAGGCCAATCCGCGCGACAAGGGGCTGGCCATCCATTATGCGGCGGCGCTGCGCGCCGTGGGACAGAGCCAGCAGGCGGTGTCGGTGCTGGAAATCAGCCTCTCGCAGAACCCGCGCGATCCCGACATCGCCGTGGCCTATGCCAAGGCGCTGACCGCCGATGGGCGGTTCGACCAGGCCTTGCAGGTGCTGGACAATGTGATCCGCCCGGAAGCGCCGGACTGGAACGCGCTGCTGGTCAAGGGCGCGGCGCTGGACCAGCTCGGCCGCAATGGCGAGGCCCGCGGGCTTTATGCGCAGGCGCTGGTGCTGGCCCCCCAGGAAGCCTCGATCGAGGCCAATATGGGCCTTTCCTACGCCATGACCAACGAATTGCCCAAGGCCGAGCAGCATCTGCGCCGCGCCGTGCAGATGCGCGGCGCCAATAGCCGCATCCGGCAGAACCTGGCGCTGATCGTGGGCCTGCAAGGGCGCTTCACCGAGGCGCGGGCGCTTTACGGCGCCGAGCTTCCGCCCGAGCAGGTGGAAAGCAACATGGCCTATATCCGCGCCCTGCTCACCCAGCAGAACCGCTGGGACCTCATCGAGAAAAGCTGAGGGCGCATCCCTCCCCAATCGTCACCACCGGGATCGTCCCGGTGGTCCATGCTTCAGCGCGAGCGGAGACGTAGATTGCCGGGACAAGCCCGGCAATGACGGTGGGGATGGCGAGGGGGCGACCCCAACAGGCTCCGGTGCCTGGCCCAGGAATGGGGATGCGGCGCGATACCGCCCTCAGCCGCCGCCCACGGTGGAGGCGACGGGGCCGGCGAAGACCTTAATCATGGCGGGGGCGATGATGACGATGAAGAGCACCGGCAGGAAGCACAGGATCAGCGGCACGGTGAGCTTGGGCGGCAGGGAGGCGGCTTTCTTCTCGGCCTCCATCATGCGCTGCTCGCGGCCTTCCTCGGCCATGACGCGCAGGGCCTGGCCCACCGAGGTGCCGTAGCGGTCGGCCTGGATGAGCGCGGTCATCACCGAGCGCACACCATCGAGCCCGGTGCGGCGGCCCAGATTCTCATAGGCGCGGCCGCGATCCTCCAGAAAGGCCAGCTCGGCGGTGGTGAGGGTCAATTCCTCGGCCAGCTCGGCGCTTTGCTGGCCGATCTCGCGCGCCACGCGCTTGAAGGCGTGCTCCATGGACATGCCGGCCTCGACGCAGAGCAGCAGCAGGTCAAGGCAATCGGGCCATGCCTTCCTGATCGAGGCCTGGCGCTTCTGCGTGGTGTTCTTGAGCATCACATTGGGCAGATAGGCGCCCAGGAGCCCGGCGCCGATGGCGTAAACCAGGTTGAGATAAAGCGGGCGATCGCCGGGGTTCATCACCAGGGTATAGAGCGCGGCGATGAGGAAGATAACGAGGGGCGAGACGAAGCGGGCAAAGAGATAGGTGGTCAGGTGCCCCTGGCCGCGATAGCCGGCCATGGCCAGCTTTTCCACGGTCGCATCGTCCTGGAAGGCCTTGCGCAGGTTGAAGCGCTCGACCACGTTTTTCATATAGGTCTTGGTTTCGGCCCCACGCCTTATGTTGCGGCTGTCGGCGGGCGCGCCGCCGCGCAGGCGGGCCATTTCCTGGGCGCGCATCTTCTCGCGCTCGAGGGCGACGCGCTTGATGCGGTCGCGCATTTCGGTGCGCACGATGAAGCCCGAGCCGAAGGTGAAGACCACAGCAGCGACGGAAATGGCGGCCAGGATGGCGATGAGCGACTCGCGCTGGGTCAGCATGTCGATGATGTTCATGCCCGCCTCTCCCTCAATATTCGAACTGGACCATGCGGTTCATGATGAAGACGCCCAGCGCCAGCAGCACGAAGCCCACGCCCAGCCAGATATAGCCGATGGTGGTGGTGAAGAGCGGGGCGAGATAGGCCGGCGAAACCAGGCTGACCAGAATGGCGACGACGAAGGGCAGCGAGCCGATGATGCCGGCCGAGGCCTTGGCCTCGGAGGACATGGCCTTGATCTTGCCCTTCATCTTCTTGCGGTTGCGCAGCACCTTGGCCAGATTGCCCAGCGCCTCGCTGAGATTGCCGCCGGACTGCTGCTGGACGGTGATGACCACGACGAAGAAATTGACTTCCGGCAGGGGCACGCGGTCGAGCAGCACCGTCACCGCCTCGGTCATCGACATGCCGAACGCCTGCTGGTCGAGCACGCGGGAGAATTCGGACTTCACCGGCTCCTTGGCGTCCTTGGCGACGACGCGGATGGAATCGTTGAGCGGCAGGCCGGTCTTGACGCCGCGCACGATGGCTTCGACGGCGTTGGGCAATTCGTCCAGGAACCGGTCCTGGTATTTCTTGCGCTTGCGGCCCACCCACCAGCGCGGCAGCAGATAGCCGGCGGCAACGCCGAAGGCGGGGGCGAGATAGACCGGCACCTGCACGACGATGAGCACCAGCGTCACCCCGGCCCCGAAGATGACGGAGTTGCGGATGAAGGCGGCGGGCTTGATGGTCATGCCGGCCTGGAACAGCATCTGCGGCAGGGTGAGGCGCTTGCGGGCGGCCAGCGCGTCGGTCTGCTGCTTGAGGGCCTGCTGCACGCTTCTGCGGCGCTCGTCGCGGCTGCGGGCGGCGCTGGTTTCGAGCCGGTTGGCGCGCAGATCGCCCTGTAGCGCCTTGCGGCGCTTTTCCGCCCTGCCCCCGCCCAGCGCCGAGGGCACCAGCGCGAACCCCGCCGCACCGATGGTGACCGCACACAGAAGGAAGAGCAGGATGGTGGTCATCACATATCCAGCAGCTGGCGCTGCTCCACATTGGCCTTTTCCAGCGCTTCCACCAAATTGGGCTCTTCGTTGAAATAGCGGGCGCGCTCGGCGAATTGCGGCTTGGTGATGCCGGTGGAGCGGTGCTTGCCCACCAGCATGCCGCCGGCGTCCTCGCCCAGGATGTCGTAGACGAAGATGTCCTGGGTGACGATGACGTCGCCTTCCATGCCCAATATCTCGGTGATGTGGGTGATGCGGCGCGAGCCGTCGCGCAGGCGGGCCGCCTGCACGATGACGTCGATGGAGGAGGTAATCATCTCGCGGATGGTGCGGCTCGGCAGCGCATAGCCGCCCATGGTAATCATGGATTCCAGACGCGAAAGCGCCTCGCGCGGGGAGTTGGCGTGGAGCGTGCCCATCGAGCCGTCATGGCCGGTGTTCATGGCCTGGAGCAGGTCGAAGGCCTCGGGGCCGCGCACTTCGCCGACGATGATGCGCTCGGGGCGCATGCGCAGGCAGTTCTTGATGAGATCGCGCATGGTGATCTCTCCCTCGCCCTCGAGGTTGGGCGGGCGGGTTTCCAGACGCACCACATGGGGCTGCTGGAGCTGGAGCTCGGCCGAGTCCTCGCAGGTGATGACGCGTTCGTCCTTCTCGATGAAGGCGGTGAGGCAATTGAGCAAGGTGGTCTTGCCCGAGCCGGTGCCGCCCGAAATCAGCACATTGGCGCGCACCCGGCCCAGGATGCGCAGCACCTCGGCGCCCTCGGGCGAGATGGAATTGTATTTGACCAGCTGCTGGAGGGTCAGCTTGTCCTTCTTGAACTTGCGGATGGTGAGGGCGGCGCCGTCGATGGCCAGAGGCGGGGCGATGACGTTGACGCGGGAACCATCGGGCAGGCGCGCGTCGCAGATGGGCGAGCCTTCGTCGACCCGGCGGCCAACCTGGGACACGATGCGCTGGCACACATTCATCAAATGGGCATCGTCGCGGAAGCGCACATTGGTGAGGCGCACCTTGCCGCCCACTTCGATGTAGCAGCGCTGGGAGCCATTGACCATGATGTCGGCGATGTCGTCGCGCGCCAGGAGCGGCTCGAGCGGGCCATAGCCGAGCACGTCGTTGCAGATGTCCTCGAGCAGGTCCTCCTGCTCGGAAATGGACATGATGATGGATTTGAGCGCGATGATCTCGGCGACGATGTCGCGGATTTCCTCGCGCGCGGCCTGGCTCTCCATGGTGGCGAGCTGGCTGAGGTCGATGGAATCGATCAGGGCGTTGAAGATGGCCGACTTGGTGTGGAAATATTCCTTGTCGCGGGCGGCATCGGCAGGGGCGCGGACATCGACCACGCCCTCTTCGGCGCCGCGCAGGCGCGCGGCCATGGGATCGGGCTCGGCAGGGCGGCGGGGCGGGGCCGCCGCCGGTTCGGCGCGCGGCGGGGCGGCGCTGGGCACCGGGCGCGGCACTTCACCGACGCCCGGGGTATTGCCGCCAAAGGATGTACGCTTGCCAAACATGGTCGCCCTATCTTTCACGGACCCGGCCGGGCCGGGCAGTCATTGCGTTCAAGCCCGCTTCCTGAGGAAAGACGGCAGCTTGATGAGGCTCGCCGCGCGGCTGGCGCCATGACCGGCCTGCCGGCCGGTGACATGCAGGCCGATGGCGGCGAAGACCTCGTTGATCTTGTTGTTGGCGGCGATCTCGGCGATCATCTGGCCATTGTTGGCGGCGGTGCCGAACAGAGCCGCGTCGAAGGGAATCTGGCCCAGAAGCGGGCACTCCACCGAGCCGGAGAATTCCTCGGCGCCGATTTCGGGCCGGCGGGGCATGCCCACCTTGTTGAGCACCAGATTGGGCGCGGCCTCGGTGGGGCGCAGGGCGCGGATGGTGTCGGCCAGGTTCTTGGCATTGCGCAGATTGGCCAGGTCCGGCTCGGCCACGATGACCACCTCGTCCACGGCGGCCAGGGTGTAGCGGATCCAGGCGTTCCAGGCATGGGGAATGTCGAGCACCACCACGGGCATGGTGTTCTGGCACAATTCGAGCACGGATTCGAACTCGCGCTCCTCGAAATCATAGGTGCGGTCGAGCGTCACCGGCGCGGTGAGCAGGTTGACGTGGTTGGCGGCCTTGCTGATGAGCCGGTCCAGCATGGTCTGGTCGACCTTCTGGTTGGCCTGAAGGGCATCGGCCAGGCCATGGGGCGGGTCCTGGTTGAAGTTGAGCCCCACCGTGCCGAAGGCCAGGTCCATGTCGAGGATGAGGCTGTCCTGGCGCAGCGCGGTGGCGATGGACCAGGCGACGTTGTGGCCGATGGTGGAGCCCCCTGCCCCGCCCTTGGCCGAAACGAAACCGATGGTGCGCCCAATGGGCGCGGCATTTTCAGACGCGAACAGGTCGGTGATGGCGGTGACCACCTGCTGGGCGGTGGCGGGCAGCACGATATATTCGGAAATGCCCGAGCGGATCAGCTCGCGGTAGAGCTGCACGTCGTTGACATGGCCCAGCACGACGACGCGGGTGGCCGCATCGCACACTTCGGCCAGTTGCTCCAGCGCCGCGGGGATTTCCTGCGGCGAGAGCGCGGTTTCCACGATGATAAGATTGGGCGTGGGATTGGACTTGTAGGTCTCGACCGCCCCTTCGATGCCGCCATTATGGGTGGTGAGGGCCACCTTGGACATGCGCCGGTCGTGAATGGCGCTTTCCACCAATTGGGCGGTCTGGGAATGCTCGCAGAAGGCCTGGATGGTGATGCGCGGCACCAGACGCGCGCCCGAGGCGATCTCGGCCGCCGCTTCTTCGGTCTTGCGGGGTTCGGGGGTGAGAAAACTCATGACGACAACACTCCTGGGAACCGCCTCAATCGAGCACGAAACCGACCGAACCGCTGATGCTGCCGCGGATTTCGCCGGTCCGGCCGACGCCGTACATGTTTTCGAGCCGACCGAGGAAAATGGCTTCCGCATCGCTGGCCATGGTGGTGCGGTCGGTGGGCACGGGGATGGCATTGGCCGGGCTGGGCGCCACCAGATAGGGGGTGACCAGGATGACCAGCTCGGTCTGGTTGCTCTGATATTCGCGGCTGCGGAACAGCGCACCCAGGATGGGAATGTCGCCCAGAACCGGGAATTGCTGGATGTTCTGGCTGCTGCCCTCCTGGAGCAGGCCGCCAATGGCCAGGGTGGTGCCGCTGGGCAATTCGACCGAGGTGGACGCCTGCCGCTTGGAAATCGACCAGTCGGACTTGGGCTCGGACACCGAGGTGTCGACCTTGAGCCCGATGGTGCCATTGGCCTTGACCACGGGGGTGAAGGACAATTCCACGCCATAGGGCTTGAAGATCACCGAGCGGCGCAGGCGGTCGTCGCCTTCCGGATCATAGGTGACGTAGGGCAATTCGCCCCCGGCGAGGAACTTGGCCTCTTCGCCCGAGATGGCGGTGAGCGTGGGCTGGGCGAGGATGCGCAGCGCGCCCCGATCCTCGAGCGCGCGGATGGCGCCCTCGATGCGATGGTCCGACCCGACCGAAGTGTAGTTGACGCCGCGCGGCACGTCGGCATCCACCAGATTATTGGTGAAGGACAGCAAATTGGTCAGGCCGAAATTGAAGGCCGCGCCCAGATTGATGCCGAACTGCTTGGCGACGTCGCGCTTGACCTCGGAGACGGTGACCTGGAGCATGACCTGCTGGGCACCGGAGACGTCGATGATGTTGGCGACGTTTTCCGGCCCGCCGGCAAACTGGGTGGCCACCAGCAGGGCGCGGTCGCGGTCCTCGGCGGAGGGCACGCTGCCGGTGAGCACGACGCGGTTGACCGAGCCGCCCAGGGTGACCGATTCCACCCGGATGTTGGAGCCGGGAATGATGCGGTTGAGCGCCGTCTGCAGGGCGTTGCCGACCTGGGAAGGCTGCTCGATGACCTTGACGTCGAGCACGGCGATGGTGCGGCCGGCATCGTCGATGAAGAAGATGTTGGTGTCGCCCCCGGTAATGCCCTGGATCAGCGCCCGCGAACGCGAGCGCATGATGGCGGCGGCCACCTTGGGCTGAGAGACGATGACCTCCGCGGCGCCCGCCGGCAGATCGAGCAGCATGGTCTTGTTGAGCTCGAGCTCGACCTTGCGCGTGGCGCCATAGGCGGCGGAAGCGATGGTGATGTGGGTTTCCTGGGCCAGGACGGCCGGCGCCGCAAGGCCGAAAAGGCCCGCTGCCAGAAGCGGGGCGACCGAGAGGCGGGAAGCCCGGCGGTACAGGGTGGTGAACAGCTTGGTCATGATCTTCTCCACCCTACTGGGGCACCACCTGGGTCGGGACGGGCACCGCCGGCAGGGGCGCGGCCCCGGATTGACTGATATCGGCGGAGGCCCCGCCGGGCTGGACCAGGACGGCGGGCGCGCTGCCGGCCATGACCGACTGCTCGCGGCCGAAGCGGATGAGCCGCACCGTCTGGTTGGAATTGACGCGATCGGCCGGCGTCGCCTTGTCGAAATCGGCCACCGAGCGCAGGGTCAGGCTGAGCTGGCCGGCGGTGGAGGCGTTGATGAGCGTTTCGGCCTGGCCCGGATCGAGCTCGAGCGTGGCGATGGTGGGCCGGTCGAACACGACGGGGGTGGGCGTGGCCTTGGAGGGATCCTCCTGGCCGCCGCTGGCGCCCATTTCGCCCAGGCGCGCGCCAATGGCCAGGACCCGCACATTGGACAGGATCACCTCGGAATGCTGGCCATTATCGGTCTGGGTGGTGAGCACCACGTCGACCCGGTCATTGGGGACGATGAAGCCGCCGGCGCCGGATTCGGCGGTGACCCCGACCGACACGCCGCGCTTGCCCTCGGAGAGGACGGCGGACAGATAGCCCTGATCGGCGCGGACCAGCTTGGCCTCGCGGATCGGCTCGCCGGGGAAGAATTCAAATCGGGCCACGGCGCCGGTCAATTGCGCGGGCGCTTCGGGCATGGCGGCGCTGGTGACATATTCGGGGCGCAGGGCCTTTTCGGGCCATTCCTGCCAAGCCAGCGTCTCCGGGCTCAGCCGCTCGCCCATGCCGATGGGCACGCTGGCCACCAGCACCTGGGTGAGCGCCTCCTCGACCACCTGCGCCTGAACGGTCTGGGGAGCGGGACGGCCGCGCGTGACCAGGAAAGCCGCAAGGCCACCGGCGACGAGCGCCACAATCAACAGGATGATACGCGCCGGCTTCATCACTCACTCCGGTTACAGGCTGGGTACACGCCCAATTCGACCGGATGCAGAGTGACGCCAAAGGGTCAAAGTTTGGTTAATCGCTGCTTTGCAGACGAGGTTAACAATTTGTGAATGCTGCGCTTTTTGCAACGAACAACAGTCGATGCCGGCTAAGCGGGCCCCAATACTGAATAAATGAGAGGTTTCGCCTGGCCTCAGGCAAACCCGTAGAGGCGCAGGAAGAGGGGGGAGCCGGCAAAGGCGATGAGCCCGGCCAGGGCCAGGGCGACGCCATAGGGCACGCCGGTCTTTTTGTCATGCAGCCGCCCGATCCAGTCGTGACGGGCAATGAAGGGCATGAGCGGAAGATTGCGGAAGACGAGCAGGAGCAGGGTGAGCGCGCCGCCCAGCACGCCGGCATAGACGACATAGCGCAGCAGCACCCCATCGGCGAGGCCCAGCCAGAGCGCGGTGGCCGCGGCCAGCTTGGCGTCGCCCCCGCCGATCCAGCGCAGGGCGAAGAAGGCAAAGCCCGCCACCAGCACGATGAAGCCGGCCAGCAGATGCAGCCCGAACGCGGCAAGGCTGAGATTGGCGGCCAGCGCGGCGATGACGAAGAAGAAGGCCAGCGCCAGCACCAGCGCATTGGGAATGCGCATGGTGAACAGGTCGGAGGCGGCAGCCCAGGCCATGATGATGGGAAAGGGCAGCAGGGCAAGCAGCGACATGGACGGTCCCCAGGGGCCGCGAAGCGGCGGCCAGACACGAACCAAACTGAAGCTGCGCCGTTAAAAAAAAGCGAAGGGGAAGACCGGCGGGCCTTCCCCTTCGCGAAATCAGATCGACTGCAAGAAAGCCTTAGAGCTTCTTGGTCGCGTCGTTCAGCTCATTGGAGATACCGTTGAACAGGTTCCCCAGGCTGCCGCCGAGAGCGGTGGCGGCCAGAATGATGCCGACGGAAATCAGAGCGGCGATAAGGCCGTATTCAATTGCGGTCGCGCCGGACTCGTCCTGCGCAAAACGTGCGAAGATGTTCATTACCCAGACTCCATTTTACGCCATTTGATGACGCCATCGTTCGACACGTTACACATCGAACACTTGCGGAAACTAAGCCTCACTTGTTGAAATTCAGTTAATCGCGAAGGCCAGCAACCTGACATTCTCACGAAATTTCTTATGATAATCATGTGGTTAACAGGATATATGGCATTCTATGGAATGGGCAGGAACACCCCGAAAACCGCCACATTTGCAGGCCGTTATTATATCGTTAACTGTAAAATCGGGCGGAAAACCCCGATCCGGGCTGACCATACCCCATTTATACAATATCGGTTAAGCATTCCCGTTTGCCAATTATAAACCATTCGGGCGGAAAATACGGCAATCGCGTATCAGTATGCCGGATCGTTCCCATGCGTCTTTCCCTTGCCGCCGCCCTCGCCTTCAGCCTGTCGCTGGCCGCAAGCCTGGCGCCGATGCCGGCCTCCGCCACCGACGGGGCGGCGATCAGCGTCAATGTGAACATGGCGCGCGTTCTGCGCATCAACGCCTCGGCGGCCACGGTCATCATCGGCAATCCCGGCATCGCCGACGTGACCATCCAGGATCCGCAGACGCTGGTGCTGACCGGCAAGAGCTTCGGGCAGACCAATCTGATCGTGCTCGACAGCGGCGGCAACCCCATCGCCGACACCATGATCGAGGTGGTGCAGATGCAGGCCGGGGTGGTGACCGTCTATCAGGGACAGGCCCGCACCAGCCTTGCCTGCGCGCCGGTGTGCCAGTCCATGGTGATGATGGGCGACGACATGGACTATTCGGGCCGCGCCCTCGCCTCGTCCAAACTGATGCAGCAGATGGTGTCCGACTAACAGCTTCCCCGTTTTGCCGGAACGCCGCGTTTTGCGCGCCGCGCTTGGCGGCGGCCACCTGCTTGCACCCCGGGACGCGCCATGCCACAAGCCGGGCGTTCTCTTTTCAGCCCAAGGTGCGCGCCATGACCGATACGCTTGTTCCCGTCTTCGACCTGGGGGGAGTATTCGTCGACTGGAACCCGATGTACCTGTTCCGCAAGCTCTTCGAGACCGAGGAAGACGCGCTGTGGTTCCACAAGAACATCTGCACCAGCGACTGGAACCTGGAATTCGACGCCGGGGAAATCTATTCGGAGGGCGTGGCCAAGCTGGTGACGCGCTTCCCGCGCTACTGGCGCGAGATCAAGGCCTTCGACGAGCGCTGGACGGAAACCTTCGGTCCCTTCATCCAGGGCACGATCGACATCCATAACGAGCTGGTCGAGCAGGACATCCCCACCTTCGCCATCACCAATTTCTCCTGGGAGAAGTGGATGACGCGGCTGGGAGAATGGCCGTTCCTGGAAAAATTCGACGGGGTGATCGTCTCGGGCCTGGAAGGGCTGGTGAAGCCCGATCCGCGCATCTACCGCATCTTCTGCGAGCGCTACAGCCTGGCGCCGGATTCCTGCGTGTTCATCGACGACAGCGAAGCCAATATCGTGGCGGCGCGGCGCTTCGGCATGCACGGCATCCACTTCACCGACCCCAAGCTGCTGCGCGAGGAACTGATCGCGCTGGGCCTGCCGCTCAAGGCGAAGTAGGCGGGAAGGCCCCCTCACCCGGCGCTGCGCGCCGACCTCTCCCCCAAAGGGAGAGGTGGGGAGCAACATGGCGCCACGGCCCCAATCTTCCTTCTCCCCTCGTGGGAGAAGAGCTTGCCCCGGACTTGATCCGGGGTGCCCCGAAGGGGTGGATGAAGGGGTGTCTCCACGGGCATTGAAGCATGGGTGGGCGCGGTAGTCCCCTCACCCTGCTTTTCGTCTGGACGACGAAAAGCTGTCCCTCTCCCGCAAGGGGAGAGGGAGGGGTTCGGTGGGTGGGGCGTGGTGGGTGTGGAACCCCTCTTGGACGAGCGCAGCGAGGACCCCGCGCGTGGCGCGCCCCGTCTGGAGCGCTACGCGCGCGAAGACATTACTTCGTGCCGTACATGCGGTCGCCGGCGTCGCCGAGGCCGGGGACGATGTAGCCTTTTTCGTTGAGATGGCTGTCGATGGCGGCGGTGAAGACCGGCACGTCGGGATGAGCCTCGGTGAAGCGCTTGATGCCTTCGGGGGCTGCGAGCAGGCACAGGAACCGGATATTGTTGGCGCCGCGTTCCTTGAGCTTGTCGATGGCGGCGGTGGCCGAATTGGCGGTGGCCAGCATGGGATCGACGACGATGATGAGGCGATCCTCGAGGCTGGACGGCGCCTTGAAGTAATATTCGACCGGCTCGAGCGTCTCGTGGTCGCGGTAAAGCCCGATATGGGCGACGCGGGCGGCGGGGACGAGATCAAGCATGCCATCGAGCAGGCCATTGCCGGCGCGCAGGATGGAGGCGAAGACCAGCTTCTTGCCCTTGATGGCGGGCGAGCGCATCGGGGACATCGGGGTCTCGATGTCGATCAGTTCCAGCTCCAGATCGCGCGTCACCTCATAGCACATGAGATGGGCGATTTCGCGCAACAGCCGCCGGAAGCCGGCAATGGAGGTCTCCCTGTTGCGCATGATGGTCAGCTTGTGCTGGATCAGCGGATGATCGATGACCGTTACATTGCCCACGACCTTGCTCATCGGATCACCCTGATTTTTGCCTAAAGGAAAGATTTGCCGTGGCGGCCGGGGGCGAGCCCGAGCCAGGCGGCAATGGTTTCGCCAATATCGGTGAAGCTGGGACGAATGCCAATCTCTCCCGGCGGCAGGGCTGGGGAAAAAACCAGGATGGGGGTCTGTTCGCGCGTATGGTCGGTGCCCGGCCAGGTCGGATCGTTGCCGTGATCGGCGGTGAGCACCAGGAGATCGTCGTGGCGAAGCTTGGAAATCATCTCGGGCAGGCGCGCATCGAACAGCTCCAGCGCCGCCGCATAGCCGGGCACGTCGCGGCGATGGCCGTATTCGCTGTCGAAATCGACGAAATTGGTCATGATGAAGGCGCGGTCGTCGGCCATTTCCATGGCCTCCAGCGTCTTGTCGAACAGCTGGGGGATGCCGGTGCCCTTGATCTTATGGGTGACCCCGGAGCCGGCATAGATGTCGGAAATCTTGCCGATGGCGAAGACCTGATGGCCGGCGGCCTGGTTGCGGTCGAGCAGGGTCGGCTCGGGCGGGGAAATGGCGAAGTCGCGGCGATTGCCGGTGCGCTTGAAGCTCTGGGCATCCTCGCCGACGAAAGGCCGGGCGATGACGCGGCCGATATTGAGCGGCTCGGTCAATTCAAAGGCGATCTGGCAGACCTCGTAGAGGCGGTCGAGGCCGAAATGGGTCTCGTGCGCGGCAATCTGGAAGACGCTGTCGATGGAGGTGTAGCAGATGGGCTTGCCGGTGCGGATATGCTCCTCGCCCAGTTCGGCGATGACGGTGGTGCCGGAGGCGTGCTTGTTGCCCAGAATGCCGGGAAGGCCCGCCCGTTCGACCAGCGCCGCCACCAGATCGTCGGGAAAGGCGGGGACGGTCTGGGGGAAATAGCCCCATTCGAAGGGCACGGGCACGCCGGCGATCTCCCAATGGCCCGAAGGCGTGTCCTTGCCCTTGGACACCTCGCGGCCGACGCCGAAGCGCCCGCCCTTGGGCGTGGCGGAGAGGTTGGGCGGCAAAACGCCGGTGGACAATTGCAGCGCGGCGCCCAGGCCCATGGCATCCATATTGGGCACGTTGAGCGGGCCGGCGCGCAGGCCGGGGCGGTCGGCCTTGCCGGCGGCGGCCCATTCGGCGATGTGGCCGACGGTATTGGCGCCCGCGTCGCCATAGGCCGACGCGTCGGGCGCACCGCCGATGCCGACGCTGTCGAGAATGCACAAAATGACGCGGGGCATGGGCTTACTCCTTGGGCGTGATACGGCCGGCGATCAGGGCCTGGGCGGGGGCGCTTTCGCCCATGGCATAGGCGGATTTGAGGCGGGCTTCCGCATCGGCGGCGCTGGCCTCGTCGGCGGCGTGAAGGCGGGCGATGGGCGTGGACGCATCGAGCCGTGCGCCGAGCCCGGCGAGCCGGTCGAAGCCGACCCGGTGGTCGATGCTGTCGGTGGGGGTGGCGCGGCCGCCGCCCAGCGCCACGACGGCCATGCCGACGCCGCGCGTATCGATGCGGCCGACGATGCCGGCGTTATCGGCAAAGACATCGCGGATGATCGGCGCGGGGGCGAGGTAGCGGTCCATATTGGCGACGAAATCGGCGGGACCGCAGAGGGCGGCGACCATTTTCGAGAAATGCTCGGTGGCGCGGCCGCTGTCGAGGGCGGTTTCGACGCTTTGGCGGGCGGCCTCGGGCGTGTCGGCGCGGCCGCTCATCAGGGCGATTTCGGCGCAGAGGGCCAGCGTCACCTCGCGCAGGCGCGCATCCTGATGGGCGCCGGTGAGGAAATCGACGGCATTGCGCATTTCGAGCCCGTTGCCGGCGGCGCTGGCCAGGGGCTCGTTCATGTCGGTGATGAGCGCCGCCGTGCGCAGGCCGGCGCCATTGGCGACCGCGACCAGGCTTTCGGCCAGGGCCCGGGATTGCTCCAGGGTGGGCATGAAGGCGCCCGAGCCGGTCTTGACGTCGAGAATGAGCGCGCCCAGCCCGGCCGCCAGCTTCTTGGAGAGAATGGAGGCGGTGATGAGGGGAATGGATTCGACCGTGGCGGTGACGTCGCGGATGGCATAGAGCGCCTTGTCGGCGGGGGCGAGATCGGCGGTCTGGCCGATGATGGCGCAGCCGGCCTCGCGCACGGCGCGGCGGAACAGGGCGTTGTCGGGGCTGGTCTGGTAGCCGGGAATGGCATCGAACTTGTCGAGCGTGCCGCCGGTATGGCCCAGGCCGCGCCCGGAAATCATCGGCACGTAAATGCCGATGGCGGCAAGGATGGGCGCCAGCATGAGCGAGACATTGTCGCCTACCCCGCCGGTGGAGTGCTTGTCGGCCACCGGCCCGTCGAGATCGGACCAGTCGAGCACCGTGCCGCTGTCGCGCATGGCCAGGGTCAGCGCCACGCGCTCGTCCATGCTCATGTCGCGGAAATAGACCGCCATGGCAAAGGCGGCGGCCTGGGCGGGCGAGACGGCGCCGGCGGCAAAGCCGGCAATGAAACGAGCGATCTCATCGGCGGAGAGGGTTTCCCCGTTCCGCTTTTTCAGGATGACTTCTTGAGGAAGGAAGACCATGTCGTTTGCCTTTTAAAGGCCCCCTCACCCAGCCCGCCGGGCCGGATGAGGGGGCCTTTGATTACGCTCCGTATGGAATCCAGACGTTCTTCACCTGCGTAGCCTTGCCGAGGAAATAGTCGCCGGCGAAGCGCTCGTCGGAAAGATCGTAATCGAGGCCGCGGCTGGTCCAGGTCTGCTTGAGATTGCCCACCGAGGCCTTCTCGACCATGACCGAGCCCTGGGCCGAGCCCATGAACCAGAGCCCGTCGACGCCGTCATGCTCGGCCAGTGTCTTGGCCAGCGCCTCGCTATCGCCGGTGACGATGTTGACGACGCCGGGGGGCATGTCGGAGGTTTCGAGCACCTGGTAGAAATCGGTCATGGACAGCGGCGCGCGGGCCGAGGGGACGAGCACGACGGTGTTGCCCATGGCGATGGCCGGGGCGAACAGCGCCACGGCGCCCAGAAGCGGGTTGCGCTCGGGCGCGACGATGCCGAGGACGCCGAGCGGCTCGACCATGGCGGCGGCAATGGCGCGCAGGGGCGCATTGTGGACGGCCCCATCATATTTGTCGGCCCAGCCGGCGAAGGCGAAGAGCCGCTCGACGGCGCGGGCGACCTCGTCGACCCCGTTGCCACCGGTCTGCGCCTTGATGCGGGCGGCGAATTCGTCGCGGCGGTAATCGAGATTTTCGGCGAGGAAATAGAGGATCTGGGCGCGGGCATGGGCGGAGGTGGCGGCCCAACCGGAGGCGGCGCGGGCCGCTTCCACCGCGTTGCGGATATCCTTGCGGTTGCCCTCGCCCACTTCGCCCACCAGCTCGCCCTTGGGGCCGAGCACCGGGCGATTGTAGCCGCTGTCGGGGCGGGCCTGCTTGCCGCCGATATACATCTTGGCGGTCTGGTCGATATGGGCGGTGTCGAGCGGATTGCCCGATGCCGGCTTGGCGGGGGCAGCGGGAAGCGGCTTCAGCGTCTTTTCCCAGCCCGGCTTGAGATAGGCAGCCATGCCCTCGCGGCCGCCTTCGCGGCCAAAGCCGGATTCCTTATAGCCGCCAAAGCCGACGGCGGCGTCGAACTGGTTGGTGCCGTTGATCCAGACGACGCCGGCCTTGAGCCGGGGGGCGATGTCGAGGGCGAGATTGACGTTCTCGCTCCACAGCGTCGCGGCCAGGCCATAGCGGGTATTGTTGGCCAGGGCCACGGCTTCCTCGGGGGTGCGGAAGCTCATGGCGACGAGCACGGGCCCGAAAATCTCCTCGGCCACCAGCGTATTGGCGGGGGAAACATTGGTGACCAGAGCCGGCTTGAGGAAACAGCCCTGGGCGGGAAGCTGGCCATCGGGCTCATAGACTTCGGCGCCTTCGGCAATACCCTTCTTCATCAGGTCGCGGATGCGCTCGACCTGCACCGGGGCGACCAGCGCGCCGATATCGATGGATTTGTCGAGCGGATCGCCGACGCGCAGGCTGGCCATGCGGCGGCGCACCTTGGCGAGGAATTTTTCCTCGATGCTCTCCTGAACCAGAAGCCGCGAGCCGGCGCAGCACACCTGCCCCTGATTGAACCAGATGGCCTCGACCAGGCCCTCGACGGCGCTATCCAGATCGGCATCCTCGAAGACGATATAGGGCGACTTGCCGCCCAGTTCGAGCGACAGGCCCTTGCCCGAACCGGCGGTGGCGGCGCGGATGAGCTTGCCCACCTCGGTGGAGCCGGTGAAGGCGATCTTGTCGATATCGGGATGGTTGACGATGGCCGCGCCGGTATCGCCCTCGCCGGTGACGATGTTGACCACGCCCTTGGGCAGGCCGATGCGCTCGCAGATCTCGGCAAAGAGAAGAGCGGTGAGCGAGGTGAATTCGGCGGGCTTGAGCACAACCGTATTGCCCGCCGCCAGGGCCGGGGCAATCTTCCAGGCCAGCATCAAAAGCGGGAAATTCCACGGGATGATCTGGCCGCAGACGCCATAGGACGCCATGCCGGGAAATTCGCGCGCCAGATGGGTGGCCCAGCCGGCATGGTGGTAGAAATGGCGCGCCACCAGCGGAATGTCGGCATCGCGGCTTTCGCGGATCGGCTTGCCATTGTCCATGGTTTCCAGCACGGCGAAGAGCCGGGAATGCTTCTGGATCATGCGGGCGATGGCATAAAGATACTTGCCGCGCTCATAGCCGGACAGCGCGCTCCAGCCCTTGAAGGCGGCGCGGGCGGCCTTGACCGCCGCATCGACATCCTCGGCCGTGCCGTCGCTGATCTCGGCCAGCGCGGCGCCAGTGGCGGGATTGTCGGCCGAGAAGGTCCTGCCCGGCGCGGTCCACTGGCCATCGATGAAATGGCCGAAGCGCCGGCCGCGGCTGTCGAGCCAGGCAATGGCCTGATCGGGGCCTTCGGGGGCCGGGCCGTAGTCGAGGCTGTCGAATATCTCTGCGATCTTGTTCATCTGATCCTCCAGAGGCGGGCGTGCTGCTCCACCCTCATCCGCCCTTCGGGCACCTTCTCCCATCAAGGGAGGAGGCCACAGCCGAGAGCTCTCCGTCTCTTTCCTTCTCCCCGTGTGGGAGAAGGTGGCGCGTCGCGCCGGATGAGGGGGCCTGCGGCCACCTCCCTATTCATCACACCATGGGCTGGCGGTAATCGGCGGCATAGTGGCCGGTAAGGCCGTGTTCGAGCTGGCGCTCGATGTCGGTGAGCAGGGTCGATGCGCCGAAGCGGAAGAGGTGGGGCTGGAGCCAGTGCGTGCCCAGCTCCTCCTTGACCAGCGCCATGTATTTGATGGCGTCGCCGGCGGTGGAAATGCCCCCGGCGGGCTTGTAGCCGATCTCGATGCCGGTTTCCTCGGCAAACCAGCGGATCATGCGCAGCATGGTCAGGCTGGTGACCAGGTTGGCATTGACCTTTTCCTTGCCGGTGGAGGTCTTGATGAAATCGGCGCCGGCCAGCATGCAGACCAAAGAGGCCTTGGCGATATTGGTCTGCGTGGCCAGCTCGCCCGTGCCCAGAATGGTCTTGATGTGAGCGTCGCCACAGGCCTTGCGGAAGGCCCGCACCTCGTCATAGAGCCCCTGCCAGTCGCCGCGCAGCACCATGCCGCGCTCGATGACGATGTCGATTTCCTGCGCGCCATCCTTCACCGACGCCTCGATCTCGGCGAGGCGGGTTTCGAGCGGGGCAAGGCCGTGGGGAAAGGCGGTGGAGACGGCGGCGACGGGAATGCCGGTGCCTTCGAGCGCGTCCACGGCCGTCCTGACGAAGCTGTGATAGACGCAGACGGCGCCGGGCAGGATGCGCAGGTGATCGACGCCCAGCTTCTGGCGAATGTCGGCGCGCAGCGGATTGCGCGCCTTGGCGCAGAGCCGCTCGACGCGGCCGGGCGTATCATCGGAATTGAGCGTGGTGAGGTCGATCATGGTGATCGCCTTGAGGAGCCAGGCGAGCTGGTAATCCTTCTTGACCGTGCGGCGGGCGCCGATGGTGCCGGCGCGGCGCTCCAGCGCCGAGCGGTTCATGCGGATGCGCTCCACCCAATCGAGATCCAGCGGATAGCCGGGATTACGCTTGTGGGCGGGCTCAGGGGGCTTGCTGCCCACGACCTTGAGACTCATCGCTTTTCCTCCGGACCGCGTCGCGCGGTCCCCTTTTTAAGGCGCCAGATATTCTGGGCCAAAACTGTGCGGCAGCAATTGGGCCAAAGTCTGCACCAGCGGGGCGCCATCGACACCGTGGGAGACGATCTCCACATCGGGGTCGGCAAATTCGCGGATGCGTTGGCGGCAACCGCCGCAGGGCGTGACCGGCATGGCGCCGGGACCCGTGACATAGATGCGCCTGATGCGCCTGCCCCCGCCGGCCAGCATGGCGGCGATGGCGCTGGGCTCGGCGCAATTGCCGACCGGATAGGCGGCATTCTCGACATTGCAGCCGGCATAAATCTGGCCGTCATCGGCAAGAATGGCCGCGCCCACCTGGAACTTGGAATAGGGCGCATAGGCCCGGGCGCGGACGGCCTCGGCGGCGGTAAACAGGGCCTTGTCGATCTCGTCCATCGCCTTACCGCTCCTTGGTATAGGGAATGCCCGAGGCCTTGGGCGCCACGGCGCGGCCGACGAAGCCGGCCAGCAGCACCACGGTGAGGATATAGGGCAGCGCCTGGATGGCCTGCACCGGCACCTCGCCGATAAAGGGGAAGGACTGGCCCTGGATGCGGAACTGCACCGCGTCGAGGAAGCCAAACATGAGGCAGACCAGCAGCGCCGGGCCCGGCTTCCACTTGGCGAAGATCAGCGCCGCCAGGGCGATATAGCCGCGCCCGGCCGACATGTTGTTGTTGAAGCCCGCCGACTGGGCGATGGACAGATACGCCCCGCCAATGCCCACCAGAACGGCGGTGATGACCAGGGCCTGATAGCGCAGCAGCGTCACCGAGATGCCGGCGGTGTCGATGGCCTTGGGATTTTCGCCCACGGCGCGCAGGCGCAGCCCGAAGCGGGTTCGGAACAGCACCCAGGCGGTGATGGGCACCGCGGCCATGGCGAAATAGGTGATGATGTTGTGCCCCGAGATCAGCTCCCAATAGATCTGGCCGATGACCGGCACGTCGCGCAATTCGTTGGCGAATGGCAGGGTGATGGGATTGAAGCGCTGGTCGCCGGACAATTGCGGGGTATAGCCGCCGCGCTTGAACCAGCTCTGGCCCAGGAAGGTGGTGAGGCCGGCGGCGAGGAAATTGAGCGCCACGCCGGAAATGGCCTGGTTGCCCTTGAAGTTGATCGAGGCCAGCCCGTGAATGCCCGAGAACAGCAAGGCAGCGGCAATGCCGGCGATGAGGCCCAGCCAGGCCGAGCCGGTGACGGCGGAAACCGAGGCGGCGGCGAAGGCGGCGGCCAGCAGCTTGCCCTCGAGCCCGATATCGACGATGCCGGCGCGCTCGGAATAGAGCCCGGCCAGGCAGGCCAAGATCAGCGGCACGGCGAGGCGCGTGGTGGAATCGAGGATGAGGGTGACGTCGACGAGGAACTGTTCCATCACCTGGCTCCCCCCGAAAGACCCGTTCGGGCCAGGACCCGTGCCACCGGCTCGCGCAGCATGTCGCCCATGGCGCCGGTGAAGAGGATGACCAGCGCCTGGATGGTGACGATCATCTCGCGGGTGATGCCGGGCATCTGGAAGGCCAGTTCCTGCCCGCCCTGGTAGAGAATGCCGAAGAGCAGCGCCGACAGGCCCACGCCCACCGGATGGCCCTTGCCCATGAAGGCCACGGCAATGCCGACAAAGCCCGCGCCGTTGACGAAATTGAGGATGAGGCGCCCCTGCACCCCGCCCACATTGTTGACCGCGACCATGGCGGCGAGCGCGCCGCACATGGCCATGACGATCATAATCATCTTCTCGTTGGAAATGCCGGCATAGTTGGCGGCCACCGGATTGTGCCCGAGGGCGCGCACGGCATAGCCGAACTTGGTGCGCCAGATGAGCCAATAGACCAGCACCAGCGCGGCGATGGCGAGGAAGAAGGTGAGGTTGACCGGGGAATTCTTGAACAATTCGATGAAGGTGCGCAATTGCGGCACGCGGGTGATGGCATCGAGCGGCGCGCTCTCGTCGGAATTGACCCCGGCGGGCTTGAGAATGCGCGAGATGATGTAGCTCATCAGCGACACGGCGATGAAATTGAACAGGATGGTGGTGATGACGATATGGCTGCCGCGCCGCGCCTGCAGATAGCCGGGGATGAAGGCCCAGGCCGCCCCGAAGACGCCGCCGCAGATAATCATCAGCGGGAAAACCAGCGCCCAGTGCATGCCGTTGAGCGCCAGGCCCACCAGGATGACGCCCAGGCCGGCGACATAAGCCTGGCCCTCGGGGCCGATATTGAACAGGCCCGCATGATAGGCCAGCGACACGGCAAGGCCGGCGAAGATGAAATCGGTGGTGTAATAGAGGGTGTAGCCGAAGCCCGAGCCGTAGCCGAAGGCGCCATAAAGCATGATGCCCACCGCATCGAGCGGATTCTGCCCCACGGCAAGCACGATGAGGCCGCCGACCAGAAAGGCCAGGACCACGTTGAGCAGGGGAAGGAGGACCACATCGGCCCAGCGCGGCAAAGCGGTCATCAGTTGGTATCCCTGCCGGTATTGTTCTGCGGACTCATCTGCACCAGCGTCTGCTGCACCGGCGTTTCGTGCGGCGGCAGGACGCCGGGCTCGGCGACCTCGCGGTCGGGGTGCGAGCCGGTCATCAACAGGCCCAGCTCGGTTTCGTCGGCGGTAGCCGGGTCGGCCTCGCCCACGATCTGGCCGTCGAAGATCACCAGCACCCGATCCGAGAGCGAGCGGATTTCATCGAGCTCGACGGACACCAGCAGGATGGCCTTGCCGGCGTCGCGCATCTTGATGATCTGGTTGTGGATGAACTCGATGGCGCCGATATCGACGCCGCGCGTCGGCTGGCCAACGATGAGCACGTCCGGATTGCGCTCCATCTCGCGCGCCAGCACGATCTTCTGCTGGTTGCCGCCGGAAAAATTGGCGGTCTTGAGATCCAGATGCGGCGGGCGGATGTCGAACTTGCGGATATAGTCCTCGGCGGTGGCGCGGGCCGTGGCGATGTCGAGGCCGGGGCCGCTGCCATAGCGGTTCTGATAGCCCAGAATGGTGTTTTCCCAGGCGGAGAAATTGGTGACGAGCCCCATGCGCAGCCGATCCTCGGGCACATGGGCGAGACCGGCGTCGCGGGCGCGGGCGGCGCCATCATCGCCTTCGAGCGAAAGCGGCTTGCCATTGACGCGCACCACGCCCGACTGCTGGTCGCGCATGCCAGCGATGGCTTCGAGCAGCTCGGACTGGCCGTTGCCGGCGACGCCGGCAATGCCGACGATCTCGCCGGCGCGCACCTGGAAGCTGACATCCTTGACGCGCGGCACCTTGAAATCGTCGGTGACCACGAGATGCTCGACATCGAGCAATACGTCGCCGGGATTGGCCGGCCCCTTTTCGACCCGCAGCAGCACGCGGCGGCCGACCATGAGCTCGGCCAGCTGCTCGGGCGAGGTCTCGCTGGTGGCCAGGGTCCTGACCATTTCGCCCTGGCGCATGACCGACACCTCGTCGGTGATGGCCATGATCTCGCGCAGCTTGTGGGTGATGAGGATGATGGTTTTGCCCTCTTCGCGCAGCTTGCCGAGGATGCGGAAGAGGTGGTCGGCCTCGGCCGGCGTCAGCACGCCGGTGGGCTCGTCCAGAATGAGGGTTTCGGCGCCGCGATAGAGCGCCTTGAGGATTTCGACGCGCTGCTGCTGGCCCACCGAGAGATTTTCAATGACGGCGTCGGGATCGACCTCCAGCCCATAGTCGCGGGCGAGCTGCTTGAGCTGGCCGCGCGCCCGGGAGAGCGTGGGGGCGAGCAGGGCCGAATCCTCGGCCCCGAGCACGACGTTTTCGAGCACGGTGAAATTGTCGACCAGCATGAAATGCTGGTGGACCATGCCGATGCCAAGGGCCAGGGCATGGCGGGAATCGGTGATGACGCTGGGCACGCCATTGACGCGGATCTCACCGCTGTCGGCGGTGTAGAACCCGTAGAGAATCGACATCAGCGTCGATTTGCCGGCGCCATTCTCGCCCACGATGCCATGCACCGTGCCGCGCCTGACGGCCAGATCGATGTCCCGGTTGGCGTGAACCGGGCCGAAATGCTTGTTGATGCCAACCAGTTCGATGGCAAGCGGGGTGGCAGCGGTCTTTTCAGACCGCTGCCCGTTATCCGGGTTCACGCTTGTCATCGAGCGAAGCCCAACCCCTTACCGATCACAGAGCCGGGCACTTCTTGTCGTCACGGAAATCGTGGACGCTGACCTTGCCCGAGATGATGTCGGCGGTCGCCGCTTCCACGGCAGCCTTCATCTCGTCGGTGACCAGGGGAGCATTGTTGTCGTCCATGGCGGCGCCGACGCCGTCCTCGGCCAGGCCCAGAACGATGGTGCCGGCCTGCCAGGTGCCGTCTTCCACGCCCTTCATGGCGTTATAGGTGGCCACGTCCACGCGCTTGACCATGGAGGTCAGCACCGAGCCGGGATGCAGGTGATTCTGGTTGGAGTCCACGCCGATGCCGAACTTGCCGGCGTCAGCCGCGGCCTGGAGCACGCCGGCGCCCGAGCCACCCGAGACCTGGAAGATCACGTCCACGCCCTGATCGAGCTGGGACTTGGCGACTTCGGTGGCCTTGACCGGATCGTTGAAGGCATCAAAGCCCGTGCCGACATAGGTTTCCATGACCTGGATGTCGGGCTTTACCGACTTGGCGCCCTGGGCGTAACCGCAGGCGAAGGCTTCGAGCAGGTCGAAATTGAAGGCCGGCACGACGCCGATCTTGCCGCTTTCGGACTTGAGCGCGGCCATGATGCCGACGAGATAGGAGCCTTCCTGTTCCTTGAAGACCACCGACTGCACGTTGGGCAGATCGACGACGGTGTCGATGATGGTGAACTTGGTGTCAGGGAATTCGGGCGCCACGGCCTTCAGCGCGGTCTCCCACGAGAAGCCGGGCAGGACGATGGGGTTGTTGCCGCGCGAGGCGAACTGGCGGATGGCCTGCTCGCGCATGGCATCGCCCGAAATCTCGAGATCCTGATAGGCGCCGCCTTCGGCCTTGAACATCTCGGCGCCGTTATAGGCCGCCTCGTTGAACGACTTGTCGAACTTGCCGCCACCGTCATACACCAGAGCAGCATCCGCGAAAGCCGCACCGGTCATGATGGCGCTGAGAGCAACGCCGCCTGCGACGGCCTTGGTGAAGGTCGAAAATTTCATTACTGGTCTCCCTGTCTCGCGCCCGACGCCGGTCAAAAAACCCCTGCGGACAATCCGGGTGCGCTAAGCGGCGATACAATCGTGCAAATGCAGGGGCCGCAAGAGGGAATCGCTCAATTTTTTCCGGTTGGTCAAAATTTGGGCGCGACAGGTTAACCTGCGTTACGCACCTCAACCCCGGCGGGGGAGCATGCCCCATTCATAGCCCAGAGGCCGGGGAACCGCAAATCCTCTTGCCGGTCCGCCTTCAGGCATCCTCGCCCAGGGGGATGACGGGAGCGCCCATGGCCTCGCCGAAACGCAGGAAAAACCCGTCGATGATCTTCTGGGCGGAATTGCCGATGACGGCCTTGCCCAGCTTCATGATCTGGCCCGAGGCGCCGCCCCTGGCGGCAAAGACCAGCAGGGTATCGGCCTCGATGTCGGACAGCACGATGTCGGCGGCGCCTTCGGCCAGGCCCAGCAGCCCACCCTTGCCCCGCCCGGCCAGCGTGTAGCGCTCGGCCGGCACGATGCCCGAGAGCAGCAGATCGCCCCGGAACACCGGATGGACGACGCCGAGATTGACCTTGATCTCGAGATCGAGCGTGGTCTCGCCGGACCAGTCGATGCGGTGGCAGCCGGGAATGGCGGCCTTGAGCACATCGGTGTCGTTAAGCGCTGCCCAGACGCTGACGCGGGGCGCGGCGATATGGTAGCGGCCGCCGAAATCCATCAAAGGCTCCCAACCCTTTACGTGCGGCTTTTTCGCACCAATATGGGTTAAATAGTTGCCGCCGGGCCGGCTTGCAATTGTCAGCGCATCCCGCAGGAGCGATCTATAGCGCCAGAGTGGCGCCACACATGGGAGAACACGAATGGCCGATGACGTAACTACCGCGCAGCCCACCCAGAATGCAGCAACCGCGCTTGTGGAAAAGCCGCTGCAATATCTGGACCGCGCCGTAACGGCCATCCGCGACCTCGGCATCTGGCCGGAAAACCAGGGCGAGCAGCCCATTACCGGGCTTCTGAGCCAGATCACCGAGCTGGACGAGACCCGCGTGGTGCTGATCGGGCGCACGCTGAGCCAGGCCAGCGCCTTCAACGAAGTGGTGCGCGAGCAGATCGCCGCCATGAAGATCGGCGAGCGCTACGAGGACATCACCAAGGGCTTCGATTCGATCCGCGACGACGCCAAGGCCATGGTCGACCAGCTCGCCGACAACAAGCTCGACCTGCTGGAACGCGCCTCGAACGTGTGGATGAAGGTGAGCCGCGGCGACATCGCCACCCGCTTCAACAAGATCCGCGACACCTATCTCGCGGTCACCAAGGACACCAAGGACCAGATCGACCGCGAGCAGATCATCCTCGAAGCCTATCGGGACTTCCGCGGCGCGCTGAAGCAGGCCGAGGTGATGGCCCTGGAAGTGCTGGAAAAGGCCGAGAAGCGCCTGGGCGAAAAGAAGGACATCCTGACCGCCGCCTCCGAGGCCGTGGCCAATTACACCGGCAGCGTGCCGGCGGACCGGGCGCGGCTGGAAATGGACCGCGACGAGAAGCTGCGCGACATGCAGAACGAGGAAAAGCGCTACCAGATCGCCAAGGACCTCTCGGACAATCTCACCATCTCCTACAACACCTCTGAAGTGGTGATGGCGCGGCTGATGCAGACCACCAATGCCAAGGAGCGGGTCTATCAGCAGTCGATCTCGTTCTTCTCGACCAACGAAACCGTGCTGACCGCGCTTTCCGCCTCGTTCACCGGCATGTTCGGCCTGCACGAATCGACCGAAACGCTGAACGCGATGAAGGAAGGCATGTCCAAGAGCCTGGAAACGCTGTCGGAAATCGGCGACAAGGTGCAGGAAGAGGCGGTCAAGGCCGGCTACGGCCCGACGGTGCGCGCCGATGCGGTCAAGAAGCTGGTCGATTCGGTGGTGAACTTCCAGGAAAAGAGCCGCACCATCATCAACGAGATGCGCGTGGCCTCGACCAAGAATTCGGCGGAAATCCGCGATGCGGTGGAAGACGGCAAGCGGCGCCTGGCCGCGCTGGCCGCCGACGGCAACGCGCTTCTGCTCGAAACCAAGCGCTGAGGAGCGGCAGACCACGGGTGAACGCCAGCCATGAGTGACGTGACAGCCAAGCCCGCTGCCCCTCTGGACGAGGTGATGCTGGCGATGGACGTGGTCGACACGCTCCGTCACCAGCAGGACCTCGCCCTGCGCGAACTCGGCACCGACGCCAAGGAAAAGCAGCTCATCGAGAAGCTGCGCGACATCTACAGCCAGCAGGGCATCGAGGTGCCCGACCGCATCCTCAGGGAAGGGGTGGCGGCGCTGCAGGAGAGCCGTTTCGTCTATGACCCGCCCGCCCCCGGCTTCGGCACCACGCTGGCCCGGCTCTATGTGAGCCGCAAAAGCTGGGGCAAGCCGGTGGCGCTGGTGCTGGCGGCGCTGGTCGTCGCCGCGATCGGCTTTTTCGGCATCTGGCAGCCTTACCAGCGCGGCATCGCCGAGGCGGCGCGGCTGGAGCTGAGCGAAGGCCTGCCGGCGCGGCTCGACGCGCTCTACCAGACCATTTACGAGGAAACCAAGGTGCAGCAGGCGGTGCTGGACGCCGAGGCGCTGCGCACGCGCGGGCAGAGCTATGCCGCCGAGGGCAACCGGGCAGCGGCGGAAAAGGCCGAGGCGGAGCTGGTCGCGCTGCGCGACCGGCTGCGGCAGGACTATACGCTGCGCGTGGTCAATCGCAGCGACGTGCAATCGGGCTTCTGGACCATTCCCGACATCAACACCGAGGCCACCAACTACTATATCGTGGTGGAAGCGCTGGACGGGGACGGCAAGGCGCTGAGCCTGCCCATCCTCAACGAGGAAAACGGGGAAACCGAAGTGGTGTCCATGTGGGGCGTGCGCGTGCCCGAGGCGGTTTACGACGCGGTGGCGGCGGACAAGCGCGACGACGGCATCATCCAGGTCAACCAGGTGGGGCGCAAGGCGTTCGGCTTCCTCGACGTGGAATATACCATGCCGGTTCTCGGCGGCGCAGTGACACGGTGGTAGCCCCATGAGCATCCGCGGACCCGAAGCGCTGGCGAGCCTGGACGAGGCGATGCGCGACATCAGGCGCGAGGAAGAGGACATTTCCCGGCGGCTGGCGCGCTCGGCCGACAAGCTGGGCAAGATCCGGGAAACCGAGGCAGGCCTGTTCCGGCAATTGGCGCAGGTGCGGCTCGACCCGGCCATGCAGAGCGAGCTCGACGGCCGCATCTCCAGCGCCGAGGCCAAGGCGCGCGACATGCTCAAGGCCCATTCCAAGGAACTGGGCCGGGCCGAGCAGGACGTGGCCGAGATCGACGCGACGCTGACCCGGCTGACCGGGGAGCGCGCCGCCGCGCTCAAGACGCTGAGCGAGCAGCAGGAGGCGTTCAAGGCGCTGGTGGCCAGGCTCGAGCCGACCATCGCGCAGGATCCGGCCTTCGCCGAGAAGAAGAAGCAGGCGCAGGAGCTGGCGGACATCGCCGCCCAGTCCATGCGCAAGACCGAGCAGGCCGAGACCGACCGCGAGGAAAAGGGCAAGCCCTACCGCGACGATCCGCTGTTCCTGTATCTGTGGGAAGCCGGCTATGGCACGGGCAGCTACCGCGCCAACAATCTGGTGCGGTATCTGGACAGCCTGGTGGCCAATCTGATCGGCTTTTCCAAGGCGCGGCCGAATTTCGCCATGCTCAACGAAATCCCGCTGCGCCTGCGCGAGCATGCCGAGCGGCAGATCGCCAATGCGCAGGCGGCGGAGGCCGAGCTCGACGCGCTGGAAGTGAGCGCCATCGACGCAGCCGGCGGCAAGCCGCTGCGCCAGGCGATGGAGGCCAGCCAGAAGCAGATCGACGCGCTGGACGCCGAAATCGTCGCCACCGAGGACCGGCGCGACGAGACCGCGCGCCTGCTGGGGCAATTGTCGCAAGGGGGCAATCCGGCCTTCGAGGGGGCCCTGTCGGAACTGGCGGCGGCGCTGGGCCGGGAAGACATGCGCACCCTGCTCGAGGACGCCCGCCGCACCCGCAGCGGGCAGGACGACACCATCGTCGCCCAGATCGACGATGCGCGGGCGCGGGCCAAGGAAGAGGAAACCGAGACGCGCGAGCTCAACGAGCGGCTCAAGACGCTTTCGGCGCGGCGACGCGAGCTGGAAGACATCCAGTGGGAATTCAAGAAGCAGCGGTTCGATGATCCGCGCTCGAATTTCGGCGAGGACCGGCTGGTGGGCGATTTGCTCAACGACTTCCTGCGCGGGGGCATTTCGGCCGCCTCCTATTGGGAGCAGTGGCGCAAGAGCCAGAACTGGAACGCGGGCACAACCGACTGGGGCGGCGGGGTGGGCCTGCCGCGCAATGGCCGCCAGCGCGCCAGCTCGCCCTGGCCGGAAGCGGGCGGCAGCACCTTCAACTGGCCCGATTCCAGTTTCGGTGGCGGGGCCAGCAAGCCCCGGGGCGGGTTCGGCGGCGGCTGGAGCGGCGGCGGCAAATCCAGCAGCAGCAGCAGCGGCGGCGGGTTCTCGCGCCCCCGCACCGGCTCGGTGGGCACGCGCAAGCATGGCGGCTTCAAAACCGGCGGCGGGTTCTAGGGGGCGTTTCCGCTCAGTTGCCCTCCCGGACCAGCCCCGGGCGACAAGGTGCCTTCTCCCAGCGTCATCACCGGGCTTGCTCCGGTGATCCATGGCGGGTTCAGCGCAGGCGGAAAGGTGGATTGCCGGGACGAGCCCGGCAATGACGGTGGGGGGTGAGGCGTTATGGTGCCCACAGCCACCACGCTCCCCTTCTCCCCTCGTGGGAGAAGGTGCCCGCAGGGCGGATGAGGGGGCTCTTCCCGCAAGCATTGGAGCATGGGCACGCGCAGCGGTCCCCTCACCCTGCTTTTCTGCTGAACGCAGAAAAGCTGTCCCTCTCCCACAAGGGGAGAGGGAAGGATTCGGTGGGTGGGGCATGTTCGTGCCATTCGAGCATAGCTCTCATGGCCTTCTCCCCTCAAATCGCCCCACCGGGGCGATTTGTCCTAACGGGACGGCTCGAAGTCCCACAAGGGGAGAGGGAGGGTCGGTGGGTGGTAGGCGCTTGGCGGCCCGTTTCAGTTCGCCGCCGGCTGGGCCATGAGTTCCCAGATATTGCCTTCGCTGTCCTCGAAATAGGCCGAATAGCCCCATTCGGTCTGGGTGGCTTCGGTGACGATGGCGCCGCCGGCGATGAGGACGCGGCGGAGGATGTCGTCGACATCGGCGGGGCTTTGCGCCTGGTGGCTCAGCACGAAGCCGGGCGCGGTGGCGCTGGCCGGGTCCTTGCCGGCGGTGCGGGCGATCTGCTCGCGCGGGAACAGCACGAAGGAGAGGCCGGAGGGCAGGAAGAAGGCGACATGGTCCTCCCCTGCCCCGATCTGGTCGTCGGCGATCTCGAACAGGGCGCGATAGAAGGCGAAGGCGCGCGGGAGGTCGTCGACCCCGATGGTGATGATGGCGATGGAGGGCTGCATGTCGGTCTCCGACGGAAGGGATCAGCCGTAATAGACGCTGATCTTCTGCCCGCCAATCTCGTGGACCTTGATCTCCATCTCGTAAATCGCGCCCAGGACCTCGGGGCGGATGATGGCGGAGACGTCGCCCTGGGCGGCGACCTTGCCGCGCTTCATGGCCACGATATGGTCGGAATACCAGGAGGCGAAATTGATGTCGTGCAGCACCAGCACCACGGTCTTGCCCAATTCGTCGGCGGCGCGGCGCAGCAGCTTCATCATGCCCATGGCGTGCTTCATGTCGAGATTGTTGAGCGGCTCGTCGAGCAGCAGGTAGTCGGTATCCTGGCACAGGACCATGGCGACGAAGGCGCGCTGGCGCTGGCCGCCGGAGAGCTCGTCCAGAAAGCGGCCGGAGAGCGAATCCAGGTCGAGATAGCCGATGGCGCGGTCGATATGCTCCTTGTCCTCGAGGGTGAGGCGACCCTTGGAATGGGGATAGCGGCCGAAGGAGACGAGGTCGCGCACGGTGAGGCGCGCGGTCATGTGATTGTCCTGGCGCAGGATGGAGAGGCGCCTGGCCAGCTCGTCGCTCGGAGCGTGGGAGACGTCGAGCCCGCCCACGGTCACCGTACCCTTGTCCATGGCCATGAGGCGGCTGACCATGGAGAGGAGCGTCGACTTGCCGGCGCCATTGGGGCCGATGATGGAGGTGATGCCGCCCTGGGGCAGCTCCAGCGAGACGCCGTCGACCACGCAGCTTGCCCCATAGGACTTGGTGACGTCGGTGGTGACGATCATCGGGCCGATCTCCGCAAAACAAGGGCGATGAAGACGATGCCGCCCAGAAACTCGATGATGATCGAGAGCGCCGTATCGAAGGCGAAGACCCGCTCGAGCAGGGTCTGGCCGCCGACAAGGCAGATGACGGCGAGCAGGACGGCGGCGGGCAGCACATAGCGATGGCGGCTGGAGCCCACCAGCGAATGGGCGAGCGTCGCCACCAGGAGGCCGAAGAAGGTGACCGGGCCGACCAGGGCGGTGGACACCGAGACCAGCACCGCCACAAGCACCAATATGGTCATGACGGTGCGGCGGTAGTCGACGCCCAGATTGATGGCCTGCGCACGGCCGAGCGAGAGCACGTCATAGGTGTGCATCATGCGCAGGCCATAGGCGCTGACCAGGAGAACGATGACGCTGGACACGCCCAGAAGCGTGGGATCGGTGGTGGCGAAGCTGGCGAAGAGCGTATCCTGGAGCACGTTGAAGGCGCCCGGATCGAGCATGCGCTGCATGAGCTGGGAGAGCGAGCGGAAGAGGATGCCGAAGACGATGCCGACCAGTACGAGCAGGTGCAGGCTGCGCTCTTCGCCCAGGAACAGCCAGCGGAACAGCAGGATGGAAAAGCCCGCCATGGCCACGACTTCGATGAGGAACTGCACCTGCGAATCGATGGCCACCAGCGCACCGATCCCCAGGAAGAAGACCACGGCGGTCTTGAGCAGCACGTAAAGCGCATCGAACCCCATGATGGAGGGAGTGAGGATGCGGTTGTTGGTGACGGTCTGGAACAGCACGGTGGAGACGGCCACCGAATAGGCGACCAGCAGCAGCGACAGCAGCTTCTTGCCCCGGAAGGAGAGCACGAAGCTCCAGCTGCCCTTGGCGCCCAGCGTCATGAACAGGCCGGTGGAGACCAGGGCCAGCGCCAGCAGCACGAGCAGCACGATGGCAGGGCGCGACAGCCCGCGCGCGGGCGCGGCGGCAAGGGACTGGCCGGTCATGCGGCGGCCCTCGGCGTGCGCAGCAGCAGGTAAAGGAAGATGGCGCTGCCGACCACGCCCATGACCACGCTGATGGGGATTTCATAGGGGAAGCGGATGAGGCGCCCGACGATGTCGCAGGCCAGCACCATGCCGGCGCCGCCCAGCGCCACCCAGGGCACGGTGCGGCGCATATTGTCGCCCACGATCAGGCTGACGACATTGGGCACGATGAGCCCGAGAAAGGGAATGGAGCCGATGGAGACCAGCACCACGGCGCTGACCACCGAGACGATGGCCAGCCCCAGCACCATGACGCGCTGGTAATTGAGCCCGAGATTGGTGGTGAAATCGCGCCCCATGCCGGCGACGGTGAAACGGTCGGCGGCGACATAGGCCATGAGGCCGCAGACCAGGCCGAGCCAGAGCAGCTCGTAGCGCCCGCGGATGACGCCGGAGAAATCGCCCATGTTCCAGGCCAGCAGCGAGGCCATGAGGTTGGCGCGATAGGCGATGAAGGCGGTGAGCGCGCCGATGATGCCGCCCAGCATGATGCCGACCAGGGGCACCAGCAGCACGTCGCGCAGCGGCACCACGCGCAGGATGCGCAGGAACAGCGCCGTGCCGCCCAGGGCGAAGACGGCCGCCACGGCCATCTTGGCCATCAGCGGCCAGCCGGGGGCGAAAATGGTGACGACGAGAAAGCCGAGCGTGGCCGATTCGGTGGTGCCGGTGGTGGAGGGTTCAACGAAGCGGTTGCGCACCACCATCTGCATGACCAGGCCGGCAATGGCCATGGAGGCGCCGGCCAGGACCAAAGCCAGCGTGCGCGGCACGCGGCTGATGACGAAGACCTCCATGGCGCGCCCTTCGGCCCCGCCGGCGAGAAGGCCGGCCAGCGAGACGTCGCTGACACCGACAAAGAGGCTGACGACGGCCAGCACCACGGTGAAAGCAAAAGCCAGGAGCAGATAGCGCAAGAGGAAACCGCCAGAAGAGAAAACAACCGAACCCGGCAGCCCATGAGCCGCCGGGTTCAGTCGAAAGCGTTAAGGCCAATCAGCCCTTAAGGCCAGCCAGAACCTGATCGAGCAGGAGCATCACGCCCTGATAGCCGTGCATGGAGATATAGGCGGCCTGCGGGTCGAGGTAAACGACATGGCCTTCCTTGGCGGCGGTGGTCTGGTTGAACAGTTCGTTATCGAGCAGGGCGGCGGCGGCGCCACCGGCTTCGCCGACACCGGCGTCACGATCGACCACGAAGACCCAGTCGGGATTGATTTCGAGCAGGAATTCGAAAGTCACCGAATCGCCGCCGTGATCGCCGTCCTTGACGCTGGCCAGGGCCGAAGGCATGCCGATTTCGTTATAGACCCAGGACACGCGCGAATCGGGACCATAGACACCGAGCTTGCCGGCATTGGTGACCAGCACCAGCGCGGTGCCCTTGCCGTCAGCGGCGGCCTTGACCTCGGCGACCTTGGCATCGAGCGCGGCGTCGAGCTCGGCGGCCTTGTCCTGCTTGTCGAAGATCTCGCCCAGGATGGTGAGGTTGCGCTTGACGCCCTCGATGATCGAGCCGTTGTTCACCGACAGATCGATGGTGGGCAGGATGTCCTTGGCGGTTTCGAGGGCCTTGGCCGAGCGGCCGGCGACGAAATAGACATCGGCTTCGGAGGCGGCGATGCCCTCGAAATCGGGCTCGAACAGCGAGCCGAGCTGCAGCAGGTCGGCGGGAACGCCGGTGATGTAGCCGGGGGCATTGGAGGCGGGGGCGCCGGCCACCGGAACGCCGAGAGCCTGCAGATCGTCATAGACGGCCCAGTCCTGGGTCAGCACCGTGGCGGGAACGCCGGAGATGGTGGTTTCGCCCTGGGCGTGGGTGATGACTTTATCCTGCGCCATGGCGGAGACAGCGGTGAACGAGAGCGCGCCGGCCACGAGGGCGGCGAAAATGGCGGGAGTGCGATCGAGCTTCACGGGAGGCTTCCAATCCAGAAACGATAAAAGGGAGGACGGTCAATCCTGACCGGACCTGTCCGGTTTTCTAATGACGGGAGGGGCAAGAGTCAAACAAAGATGACCTGACCGATCAGCTTTGGGGAAAGCTCAGCTCGAGGGGCTGTAGGTCTCGCTGCACAGGGCGATGAAGCTCTTCATGGCCGCCGAAAGCGGGGTGGATTTGCGGCGGGCGACGAGAAGCTGGCGCAGGGCCCAGCTTTCGCCCAGGGGCGCGCAGACCAGATCGGTGCCGGCCAGCAGATGCAGGCTGGTGGAGCGCAGGAAGCCAATGCCGAAGCCGGCTTCGACCATGCGCACCAGCGCCGGGAAGCTCTCGACGCGGACGTTTTCCCGGAGCTGCCGCCCCGCCTCGCGGGCGGCTTCCCCCAGGAGGCGATCGAGCGAACCGGCCTGGTGGATGCCGACGATGGGGTAATCAATGACATCGAGAAAGCCGATGTCCTTGCGCGGCTCGATCCGGTCGGCCAGAGGATGGTCCGGCGGGGCGAGCACCCAGACGCGGTCATCCTCGAAGGCCTTGATGTCGAAACGGCTGAAATCGTAATTGTCGGAAACGATGGCGATGTCGGCCCTGCCCTCGTCCAGCGCCAGCAGCGCCTTGGCGGCGCCCATTTCCTGAATGTCGAGGTCGATGCCGTCATGCCTTGCGGCATAGCGGGCCAGAAGCTCGGGCAGGCGCCCGGTAAGGGCCGAGCTGGTGCAGGCCAGGCGCAGGCTGCCGCGCTGGCCCGAGCCGAATTCGGCCATGACCACATCAAGATCGGCGATGGCGCGCAGCACGATGCGGCAGCCTTCGGCATAGGCCTCGCCGGCCGTGGTGAGGCGCACGCCATGGGCCGAGCGATCGAAGAGCACGACGCCGAGGCGGCTTTCGAGATCGGAAACGCGCCGGCTCACCGCCGATGAGGCGATGCCCTCGCGCTCGGCGGCGCGGCCGATCGAGCCGGTTTCGGCCAAAAGCAGGATCAGGCGCGCGGTTACGCTGTCGAAAGGTGCCATGGTGTCTCCCCACGGCACCTTAAAGCATTTCATCGAAACGATGAAATGCCCCATGTCATCGAGCGGCCGCGTTTTCGAGCCGCAATAGTGGAGACCAATCTTTGCTGAAAACGCGCCGGCGATCAGCCGCCGAGAAGCAGGAACAAGCCGCGCCCGAGATAGTAAATGCCGATGAGGGTGACGACCCAGCGGGTCCAGGCGCGGAAGCCGTCATCGGTCATGCGTTGCAGGATGTGAAAGCCCAGATTTGTGCCGGCAATGGCGAAGGGCGCGGCGATGAGCACCATGAGCCAGTCGCCCGTGCCCATGGCCGAGGCGGCGGCGCCGTAGAACAGCACCTTGGCGGCGTGGGACACGACCTGGGTGGCGGCCTTGGTGGCGATGACCTTGCGCCGGTCCATCCGGGTGCGGATGAAGAAGATGTCGACGGTGGGGCCGGAAACGCCCACCGCCAGGTTGAGCCCGCCGCCGAGAAGCCCGCAGAAAAAGCCATGCACGGGCTTGCTGGCGTCGAGCGCCAGCCAGCGGCGCGGAATCCACACCAGGATGGGCATGAGGCCGATGGCGATGCAGACGCCGGCGAGATCGGGCGTATAGCGCAGGATGAAGAGGAGAATGGCAGCAGCGACCAACCCCAGGCAGATGGTGAAGAGGATCGGCCAGTCGATATGGTCGCGGGAAAACCAGGCGCGCGAGCCATTGGCGACGATCTGGATGGCGCCCTGCACGGCGATGGCGGTGGCCACGGGCAGCATGGCCAGCAGCACCGCCAGCAGGACGAGCCCGCCCGCCATGCCGAAAACGCCGGAAAGCGTGGAGGTGAGAAAAACCGCCACGGCAAGGATGGCGGCGACGGCAAGGCTCATTCGGGATCCCCTCGAGAATTCAGTCCTCATGCCCAATCGGCGCGCGGAAGGCCATCGCCGTTTGGGCAAGAGGGGGTGCCGGGGGCCTCGGCCCCTCCCCTTTGCTGGCAAGTTTATCGCCTATGAATTTTGAGCTTTGTGTGTGTTGCACACCCCCTCCCATCCTCCCCCATCAAGGGGGAGGAGCCGCATCCCGTCCTGGGCAATATCTCGCCAAAACACCGAAGCGGCTCCCTCCCCCTTGAGGGGAGGGCTGGGGTGGGGGTTCTGCAACCTCATCTGATTGGGCGGCGGCATCTGACCCTCTGAACCGTCCGAACCCCCACCCTCGTTCCCTCCCCTCAAGGGGGAGGGAGGCGATAGAGCCGCTTAAATACCGTCTGCCCCTAGGTGCTCGCGGCCTTGGCGTTGGCCTGGGCGACGAGGTCGTCGGGGATGTCGTCGAAGCTGGCGTAGTTCATGTTGTAGAGGCGGGCATAGAGCCCGTCCCTGGCCATGAGCTGGTCGTGATTGCCCTCCTCGATCAGCTCGCCATTCTGCAGCACGATGATGCGGTCGGCGCCGCGAATGGTGGCGAGGCGGTGGGCGATGACCATGCCGGTGCGCCCTTCGAGCAGGGTGAGCAGGGCCTTCTGGATCTGCCGCTCGGTGTAGCTGTCGATATTGGCGGTGGCCTCGTCGAGCACCAGGATCTTGGCGTCGGCCACCAGCGCGCGGGCGAAGCTGAGCAATTGGCGCTGGCCCAACGACAAATTGGAGCCGCGCTGTTCGAGCACCGAATCGTAGCCTCCGGGCAGGCGCGAGATGAACTCATGTGCGCCCACCGCCTTGGCCGCCGCCACCACGTCCTCGCGCGTGGCGGTGAGCTTGTTGTAGCGGATGTTGTCGAGCACGGTGCCGGTGAAGAGGAAGGGCTCCTGGAGCACCATGGCCACCTGCTCGCCCAGCGATTCCTGGGTGACGTCGCGCACATCGTGCCCGCCAACCAGAACGGCGCCGGACTGCACCTCGTAGAAGCGATGGACCAGCGCCATGGCCGAAGTCTTGCCCGAACCGGTGGGGCCGACCAGGGCGACGGTTTCGCCCGGATTGACCTTGAAGCTGACGTTTTTGAGCACCGGCCGGTCGGGATGATAGCCGAAGACGACGTCGCGGAATTCCACCGAGCCATCCATGGCCCCGGTCAGCGCCACGGCGCCGGGCTTGTCGGTGATGGTGGTGGGCAGGTCGAGCACTTCGGTGATGCGGCGGCCCGAGGTCATGGCGCGCTGCATGATGGAATATTGCATGGTCAGCGACCGGATGGGGTCGAAGAAGCGCTGGATGTAGAAGATGAAGGCGACGATGACGCCGATCTCCAGGCTGCCATTGAGCACCAGCGAGCCGCCCACCACCACGACGATGGCCATGGCGATGCCGGTGAGGCTGTCGACGATGGGCACCATGACCTGCGCATAGCGCGAGCCGGTGAGCTGGGTCTGCATGTTGGTGTAGGCCTTGTCGTCGTAAAGGTCGAAATTGACCTTCTGGCGATCGAGATTCTGCACGGTGCGCACGCCGTTGATACCCTCGGCCATGGCGCCATTGGTGACCGAATTGGATTCGTGCGCCGCCCAGAAGGCGCGCTTGGCCGGGGGCAGCCAGAAGAGCCGCACCACGAACAGCACCGGCATGGTGGAGAGGGTGAGCAGGCCCAGGCGGAAATCGAGCGTCAGGAGCACCACCACGATGCCGACGAGCAGCACGATGTCGCCCACCGAAATCACCGAAGTCTCGAGGAATTCCTGCATGGAATTGACGTCGCCCTGGAGCCGGCTCATCAGCCGGCCCACCTCGGTCTTGTCCATGAAGCTCAACGAAACGCGCTGGAGCTGGGCGAACATGGCCCGGCGCATGTCGAACAACACATGCTCGGCCACGCGCCCGACCTGGCTTTCCTGCACCCAGGAGGCGCCAAAATTGATGGTGATGGCCAAAGCGAAGGCGGCGACCGCCCAGAGCAAATTGGTGGTGTTGCCCCCCTGGGTCATGCCGCTGTCGATGGCATGGCCGATGATGAGCGGAATGGCCAATTGGGTGGCGGTGAACACCAGCACGGCCAGGACCGAGCCATAGATGCGCAGGCGGTAAGGACTGACGAAAGCCCAGATGCGGCGCACGGTCTGCGGATCGTAGGCCTTGCCGAAAATCTCTTCCTCGACGCGATGCGAGCCGACGCTGGCGCGGGGCGGGCGCTGGCCGGGGAAGGCGGCCAATTCGCGGTCATCATCGTCAACGGCGCTCATTGGGCGGCACTCCCGATGTCGAAATCCTCTGCGGGGCGGGTTTGCAGGTCATAAAGGGCGCGATAGCGGCCATTGAGGGCCAGAAGCTCGTCATGCGTCCCCGCCTCGACGATGCGGCCCTCTTCGAGGAAGAGGATGCGGTCGGCATGGAGGAGCGAGCTCAGCCGGTGGGAAATGACGATGGTGACCCGGTTGGCGGCATAGCGGCGGATGGCGCTGCGGATGCGGTGCTCGGTGCCGGCATCGATGGCGGCGGTGGAATCGTCGAACACCATGACGGCGGGCTTGAGCACCAGGCTGCGCGCGATGGACAGACGCTGGCGCTGGCCGCCGGAGAGCGAGACGCCGCGCTCGCCCACCACCGTATTATAGTCGGCCGGCAAGCCCATGATGTAGTTGTGCAACTGGGCGCTTTCGGCGGCCTTCTCGATCTTGCGTTCCTTGGCCCAGGGATCGCCATAGGCGATGTTGTTCTCGATGGTGGTGGTGAACAGGAAACTGTCCTGCTGCACCACGGCGACGGCGCGGCGCAGCGATTGCAGCGACACCTTGCCGACATCCTGCCCGTCTATGGTGATGCGGCCCGAGGTGACATCGTAGAAGCGCGGGATGAGGTGGGCGAGCGTGGACTTGCCGCTGCCCGGCGCCCCGACAATGCCGATGGTCTGGCCGGCGCGGGCCTCGAAGCTCACCCCGTCGAGCGTGGGGTGGGTGGCGCCCTCATAGGTGAAATGCACATTCTCGAAGCGCAGCGTGCCTTCGGTGACCGTGAGGTCTGGCACGCCGGGGGCATCGGCAATGGCCAGGGGCGTATCGAGGAAGCCATAAAAGCGCTCGCCGCAGGTTGAGGCGCGAGCGAAGGAATTGACCATGAGCCCGAGCTGGCGCACCGGCATCTGCAGAATGGTCATGAAGGTGAGGAAGCTGGCCAGCGTGCCCACGCTCATCTCGCCGGCGATGACCTTGTTGCCGCCGAACCAGAGCACGAGCCCCATGGCGATGAAGAAGGAATAGGTCATGGCGCTGGTGTTGCGCACGCGGATGCGCACCCGGTCATGGGCCAGCTCCAGCGCCTCGCCGGAGGCGGCGTCGAACTTGGCGAGCTCGAATTTCTGCCCGGAAAAGGCGCGCACCACGCGGATGCCGCCCAGATTCTCCTCCATCACCCGGGTGAGGGCCGAGAGCTTTTTCTGGAGGACCAGCCAGGTGCTGCGCAGGGTGAGTTGGGCCACCGAGGAGCGCCAGGCCACGAAGGGCACGAAGCTCAGCGCCAGCAGGCCGAGCAGGAAATCGGTGGAGAGCAGCATATAGGCCCCCACCCCAATCAGCACCGAAAGCAGCACCACGCGCACAAGGCCGGTGGAAAAGAACATGCGCAAGCCGTCGAGGTCGAGCAGGCCGATGGTGATGAGATCGCCGGTATGGACCTTGTCGTGATAGGAATAAGAGAGGCGCTGCACCTTGTCGTAAAAGGCCAGGCGCAACTCATAGGCGACGTGGTGGCCCACCGATTCGCCGAAATAGTTCTGGACCAGCGTGAAGAAGCCACGCGCCACCGAGACGCCCAGCAGCAGAAGCGCGCTCCACAAGAGCGCCTGCTCGGCCCCCTCCCCCGCCTCGCTGAGAATGCCCTGGGCCTGGTCGACCGCCTGGCCGAGCAGGCGGGGAATGAGCAATTGCAGCACGGCGGCAATGATGGTGGCGCCGATGGCGGCGCTGGCCCGCCAGGGGTGGCGGAAGGAATAAAGGGTGATCCGCCGCAGCGGTCCCATGCCCTTACCGGCATGCGCCGCAGCCACATGCGCCCGTGCATCGCCGCGTGATCGGACGCGGCCAGCCTTGTCGGTGGTCAAGGAACTATCCAGACTTCAAAAATGTGTGGGGTCCGAAACGGTTGGGAGGCAAACTCGCCCTGATCCGGACAAATCAACTCGCCCGTCTAGTGAACCCCGGTTCGGTCTGCCATTCAAGATTGAATCTGGGCAAAAAACGCAAAGAACACCGATCTAAAGCGCGCCATCGTCCTCTCCGCCCGCATCGAGCTCGGGATAGATGAGCACCGAGCATTGCCGGTTCTGCGCGTCGAGCAGGGCCTGCTCGGCGGCACTGACCATGCCGGTGGTCATGGCGGACCAGAGATCGTTGCGCTTCACCCCCTCCAGGCCGCATTGGCAATAGGTGAGGCAAAGCCCGGGCGTAGTGCCGCCCTCCTCGCAGGTCACCTGGCAGGAGCGCAGGAAATCGGCGTCGCGCATGGCCAGGCCCGGCTGGAACAGGCCGGCAGCGGCGGCGGTGAGGCCGAAAAGGACCGGCTGGTGGAGCAGATAGATGAGAAGGCTCCAACGCCCGAGCCGGGCCAGGAGGCGCGGCAGGCGGGACTGGGGCTGGATGGCGGCCAGGCGCGCGGCCAGCGGGGAGGCCAGCACCAGCCGTGCGGCGACGACGCCCAGCAGGACGACCCCGAACCAGGGGAACATCGGCACCAGATCATTGGCCGGGGGCGGCACCTGCCAGAAGCCGATCCACGACCAGGCGCGCTCGTTATAGAGGGGATCGGAAAAGACGAAGGGCAGCAGGATGACGAGGGGAGCGACGAGGAGGGGCAGCCAGAGCGCGCTGCGCACGAAGGCCAGCCCCAGAAGACTCGAAAGCGCAATGGCGTGGAGCACGCCGAAATAGACGAAGCTGTCCGGAAAGGCGAGCCAGGTGGCGAGCGTAATGGCGAGCGCACCGGCCAGAACGAACAGCCAGCGCCGCCAGAAGCGGGCCCAGCGCACGCCCCGGCCATGGCCCAGGACCAGCCCCACCCCGACAAGGACCATGAAGGCGAAGAGGATCGTGCGGGCAATGACCACCCAGACCGGATCGCGCCCGACATTGGGAGCGATGAAGCGGAAATAGGACAGGTCCCAGCAGAAGTGATAGGCCATCATGGCGATGATGGCGACGCCGCGGGCGATGTCGACGACGACGAGGCGTGGGGCGGGAAGGCTGGGCGAAGCGGGCATGGACTTGGGGGTGTTCATGGCGCGCACAGTGGCGCGGGCCGGCCGCCGGTTCAATCGAGAAAGTCGCGCAGGAGGCGGCTCCAGTCTTCGCCCATCAAACCCCCGAGATAGGCATCGCCCCGATGGATGGCGTCGGCGATGTCGGCATGGCGGGTGGAAAACCCATAGGCGCCGCGCGGCACGAAGCCGATGAAGCGCTGCGCCCAAAGGGCGGGCATGAGGAAGGGCTGAGCCATGCCGCGCACGCCGGCGCAGCCTTCCGCATCGAGATGAGCGAAAAGATCGGCCAGCATGGCGGCCTCGGCGCCGGGGCAGGCAAGGCAATTGAGCACCCGGGCCACCCTGCCCTTGCGCGCATAAAAAAGCGTGCAGGCCAGGAGCGCGCCGGCGCCGTCGCGCAACTGGCGGCATTGCAGAGGACCATCGACGGTATTGAGCGCGGCCATGGCCAGCAGCCAGCGCAGTTCGACCTCGCCCCAGACGGGGCGCAGGGTGAAGCGATCGAGCAGGGCCGGCGCTTCGGCGATGAAGGTCTCGAGCGGCATGGCCTGACCCGCTGCCGGCCCGGCGGCGCGCAGGCCGGGAACCAGGCGGCGCAACAGCGCATCGAGCGGGCGCAGAAGCGGGGCCAGCCCCGATGGCAGGCGGGCAGCAAAGCGCGCGACCAGCCATTGGCCGGGGCGGAAAATGCGCTGCCAGTCCAGGCTTTGCAGCGGCAGCACCTCGCCACCCAGAGCCCGCCAATGGTCGGCGCTGGCGGCGTTGCAACTGTCGGAAAAGCAGAAATCCTGATTGCGGGGGCGCAGGCTCATCACCAGGCCCGCGGCACCGCGCGAGGGACGGGCCGAATCGGCCATGAAATTGCTGGCGAGCCGCCCGAGAAAGACCCGGTCGCCGCATTTGACCTGCATGGGAATGGCCAGAAGCGCGGCGGCGACGACGCCTTTGGCGTCGCGGTAGAAGAAGCTGGCCGCCGCTTCGTCATAATGGGGCGAGGCGAGGAAGCTGGCGCGGAGATAATCGATGAATTCGGGCGGCGGCGTCTGGCCGTTGCGGAAGACGCGATAAAAGAGCGCGGCGATTTCAGGGGCATCCGACCAGCGCAGGGGAGCAATGCCGGGGGCCATCATGCGGGCTCCGCGCCGATGGCGTCGAGGACGGCGGCAATGGTGCGCACGGGCAGGCCGCGCCGGCGCACCTGCTCGAGCACCATGGCCATGAAAAGCGGCGAGCAGCCGATGGACGACGGATCGCGGCGCACGTCATGGGTATAAAAGATCAGCCAGCCGCCGCCCCGGACCAGATCGTCGAGCAGGGCTTCGAGCCGACACGGGGTGAGGCTCTGGTCATAAAGTTCCTCGGCGCGCAGATGGGCAAGGTCGATCCAGCCGCGATTGATGCCGGGCCGGATGCCGCGCAGGCCGGCATAGAAGTGGGCAAGACGGCGCTTGGCCCCCAGCGAGACGATGCCGAAGGGATAGGCGAAGGAGGTGGGCGCGCGGCCGGTAAGCGCGACGATGGCCGCATTATTGGCGGCGATTTCGGCGCGCAGACGGGCGGAGGACTGCTGCTGCACATCGACATGGCCATGGGTATGGCCGCCGATTTCGTGACCGCGCGCCGCAAGCTCGATAACCTCGGCGGGGGTGACGATGGACTGGCCGTTTTCCATTCCCCCGGCCAGGGCATCGGCGAAATAGAAGGTGCCGCGCGCGCCTTGGGCTTCAAGCAGGCTCGCCCCATGCGCGGCCGCCGAGGCGGGAAAATCATCGAAGGAAAAGGAGACCACCGGCTGCGCCTGCGTCCAGCGGTGGGGCCGGAAGGGAACGGTGCGGGCGAGACGCCGGGACAGCCCGGGCAGCAGACCCCGTTTCATGGCCGGTTCCCCACATCGAGTTCGGCCAGCATGGCCAGGAAGCGGGAGACGGCGCGCTCGGTGGTGAAATCGGCGGCGCGGCGGCGCATGGCGGTGCGGTCCGGCTTGGTGTCGAGGGCCATGCGCATGCCGGCGATGAGCGCGTGCAGATTGCCCGGCGGCACCAGCCGGCCGCATTGGCCGTCGATCAGGATTTCGCGCGGGCCATGGGGCACGTCGGTGGCCACGACAGGCGTGCCGCAGGCCAGGGCCTCGACGATGGCATTGCCGAACCCTTCATGCCGGGAGGCGGAAACAAAGAGCGCGGCACGGGTGAGGAAGGCGGCCGGCTCGTCGACGAAGCCGGGCATGGAGACGCTGTCCTCGAGGTCGAGCACGCGCACCAGCCTTTCCAGCGCCGGACGCTCGGGCCCCTCGCCCAGAATGGTCAGGTGCACCGGGCGCTCGTCGCGCAGCACGGCGAAGGCGGCGATGAGGCTGGCAAAATCCTTTTCCGGGGAAAGCCGGCCCACGGCGACGATCTCCCCGGGCAGCCGCGCCTCGGGGGCGGCAAGGCTGGTGAGGCGCAATTGGGTCAGCACCGCATTGGTGCCCAGATTGACCGCGCGGTCGGGGGCGACGCGGCATTGGCGGATCAGCTCGTCGCGCACCCCGGCGGTGAGACTGACGACGCGGTCGGCGCGGGGATAGAACCAGGGGGCCAGCCGATAGGCCAGCCGGTTCTGCCAATAGGGATCGGCATGGCGCGCGGCGCTGGGCACTGCCACCTCGCGCAGCACGATGCGCGGCCGGTTCGCCCTGGGCAGGGCCAGGGCGGCGTGGACGAGCAGGCAATTGGCCGCCACTTCCGAGGCGATGATGGCCGAAGGGTGCAGGGTCTGCATCAGCCGGCGCAGCGCCGGAGCGGCCCTGGCCATGCGCAGCGGCTCCCCCGCCCCCAGATCGATGAAGGGCAGGCCGGGCAGGACATGGCGGCGCAGGGGACCGGAGGCATTGAGCGTGGCGATGGCCGTGGGCAGGCCCGCCGCATGCAGCCCATTGGCCAGCTCGATGGCGTCGCGCTGGGCGCCGCCCCCTTCCATGGCCCGGACCAGCATGACCACCGGCGACGAATATTCGATCGGGAAAAGTGACATGGCGACGCAACCACAAAATCAACTTAATGTTCTTTTGTCCTTTTCCAGAAATATTGTCATGAGGAACGATTTGTTCGGGTTAATTGACCAGAGAATTACTTATGACATTCTACTACCCCTATAATTGACCATGAACCGGGACGCAGTGATCTATCTGGCGTCGCGGCTGGGAGCGGCGGTGCTCAACCTGGGCGCCATCGCCCTGTTCACGCGGCTGGCCAGCCCGGCGGTCTATGGCGGCTATCTCATCGGCTTTGCCGGCGGGTTCATCGTCTTCGCCACGCTGTTCCAATGGCTGATCCAGGCCCATTTCGGGCTCTATGCGCCGGCCCGCGCGCCGCAGCTCGCCGGAGCCTTGCTGGCGCTGCTCGGCGCGATGGCGGGTCTGGCCGGATTGGGCCTTGCCGCAGCCATAGCGCTGGGCGCGATGCCGCTCTCCGATGGGCTGGCGCTGGCGGCGCTGCTGGCGGGGCTGGTGGTTTATGCCGCCGCCGTGGAGATGGGCCGGGCGCGGCTGATGGTGCGCGCCGTGGCCCTGGCGGGGCTGGGCCGGGGCCTGGCGATGCTGGTCCTGGGCAGTGCGGCATTGTGGGTGGCGCCCTCGGCGCCGCTGCTGCTGGGTGCCGTGGGGCTAGGACAGGCGCTGGCGGGGCTGCCGATCCTGCTGGCGCTGCGGCGGGCGGGCATCGCGCGGCCCGAAAGCGAGGACATGGCCGGGCTGATGCGGTTCGGCGCGCCGCTGGTGCTTGCCTTCGCCGCCTCGGCGCTGGCGCTGCATTTCGACCGGTTGCTGCTGGATGGGCTGGCCGGAGCGGCGCTGGTCGGGCTTTATGGCGCGATTGCCGATCTGGTGCGGCAAAGCTTCGTGGTGGTGGGCGAGGCCATGGCCGCCGCCTATATGTCGCGGGCCAAGGCCACCGGGCCGGGCGCGGACCGCGACCTGGCGCTGCGCCGCGCCTTCGCGACGCTGTGGAGCCTGGTGATGCTGGGCATTGCCGGCTGGATGGCGCTGGGGCCTATGCTGATCGGGCTGCTGCTCGGCCCGGACTTCGCCGCCGCGCCGCCGGGCCTGCTGGAGCTGGTCGTCATCGGCACGGCGCTTCTGAGCCTGCGCGCCTATTATTTTGCCCAGGTCATCTATTTCGCCGGCGGGGCGGGCCGCGAAGTGGTCTCGAGCCTGGTCATGCTGGCGGCCGGGGTGATGCTGGCCCTTGCGCTGGTGCCGATGCTGGGAGTGACGGGCGCGGCAGCGGCCTATCTGGGGGCGCAGGCGGCGGGGCTGGCCAGCCTGATGCTGGCGGACAGGACGACGCGGCTGCTGCCTTTGGACGCAAGGGTGGTGGCCGAGACGCTGCCCATCTGCCTGGGCGCGGGACTGGCGGGCGCGGCGCTGGCGCCGCTGGGCTGGGGCTGGGCCGCCCTGCCCGTGGCCCTGGCAACGCTGCTGCTGGTGCTGCGGCACGACCTGCTGGGCGGGGCTCAATGGCTGGCGAGAAGGCGGCAATAGGCTTCGAGCATGGCCGAAACGCCATGGGCGGCGTGAAGCGCCTGGGCGGCGGCGCGGCGTTGGGCGGCCGAAGGAGAATGGGCCAGCCTGTGGCGCAGGGCGGCGGCCCAGGCCTCGGCATCGCCGGGCGGCGCGAAGCCGGTGATGGCGGCGGGGGCCAGCACTTCGCGCAGGACGGGCAGGTCGGCGGCGAGGATGGGCAGGCCGGCCAGCCCGGCCTCGACGGCAACCAGGCCAAAGCTCTCCCAGACCGAGGGAAAGACGAAAAGGTCGGCTGCGGCAAAGAGATCGGCCAGGGCCGGCGGATCGAGGGTGCCGACCAGATGCAGCCGGCCGGCAATTCCGAGGCGGGCCGCTTCGGCACAAAGGGGCTGATGCAGCGGCCCCTCGCCGGCCAGCACCAGATGGGCGCCAGGGAGCTCCCGGAGAGCGGGCAGGAGAACGCGCTGGTTTTTCTGCGGCGCGAGGCGGCCGGCGCTGACCAGAAGCGGCGCCTCCGGCGGGATGCCCAGCGTTTGCCGCCAATCCTCCCCCCGCCCGGCGGGCAGAGGGGCGACGCCGTGTGGGATGAGACGCAGCCGGGCCCGATAGGCGGCGGGATAAGTTGCAACCGTTTCGGCGGTGGCGGCGGAATTGGCGACGATATGGGTATGCAGGCCCAGGGTTCCGAATAGCCGGTCGAGCCAGCGCCAATGGGGCCGCATGGCCGAAGGGATGGCGGTGAGCTGGGTGATGCGGACGGGCACGCCCCCTGCCCGGCCCAGAAGCGCGGCGGCCAGGCTCGCCGCCACCTGGTAGGAGAGGACGGCATCGTATCGGCCCGCTGGCAGGGCGCGGAGGATTTCACCGCCATGATCGCGCAGATTGCGGGTGTGGACGACGTGGCCACGGGCTTCGAGCCCGGCTGCGATGCCGGCGGCTAGGGTGAGGACGCCGCCGGGCTCGGCATGGCTCAAAAGCTGGAGGACCCGGCTCACGGGCGCAGGTCCGCCTCGGACCAGTAGCGCAGGCAGGCCAGCGCCAGAAGGCCGGTGAACCAGATGGAATCGCCGCGGTTGAACAAGACCGATTCCAGGCTCGCGCTCATCAGCACGAAGAGCCAGCTGGCGATGAGGAATTGCAGGAAGGCGCGCGCTTCGGCCCCGACAAGGCGCGGCCGGATGGCGGCGATCTGGCGGAGCGGCGCAAACAGGGTGAAGGTCAGCACCAGCGCGAGGCCCGGCAGGCCGGCGGCCAGGACGTTTTCGACAAAGCCGTTATGGGCGTGGGAGACCTGCGCGGCCGTATCGCCGCTGCCGGCCACGGCATAGGTGACGCCGGTATCCCAGAAGACGGCATAGCCATAGCCGGTCAGCGGACGCGCGGCGGCGGCTTCGAGGCCCAGCCGCCAGATGTCGGTGCGGCCGGTAAAGCTGGGATCGGGCAGATGGGCGAGGAGAGCGGAGAGGGGCGCAAAGGCGACGCCGCCCAGCGTAATGAGCGCCAACCCGCCGACCAGAAGGACGACGAGGAAGACGCTGGTGGACTTGCCCAGGCGCAGCAGGGCCATGGCGCCGAAAAGGGCGGGAACCAGCAGCAGCGCCGAGGTCTTGCCGCCCGAAAGCAGCAGCAGCACCGACGCGCCGGCCATGAGCGCCGCCCCCCAGAGGCGCCAGCGCATTTGCCAGAGCAGCAGGCCGACGAAAAGGAAATGCACGCTCATCGGCGCCAGGTCGTTCTTGTGGCGGAACATGCCGCGCCAATCGCCGGCCAGCCCCTGCTCCACCGCGTCGCGCAGGGAGTGGATGGCCAGATCGGGCACGAAAAGCGCGCCGAGAAAGGAGAGAACGACGGCCAGGCTCGCGGCCAGGCCGAGCACGAGGACAAAATCGGAAAGGCGGGTAAAAAGCAGGGGCAGGCAGAAGGCGATGGCCAGGGTGATGCCGGCCAGCGCCAGCCGGTTGAGCGCCAGGCCAGGCGCGGCGCCCAGAAGCGCGCAGCAGGCGAACCAGGCGAAGAGAACCGGCACCAGCCCGCCCATGGCGCGCCGGAGCTGGCCCAGCCGGCCGGCGCGCCAGACCAGAGCCAGGAACAGGGCGAGGATGAGCAGGGTGAGGTTTCGGCGCAGCGGATTGGACTGGGTGGGATCGTCGAGCACGCCATAGCTGGAGAGGCTGGCGAAGGGCTGGGCCTGGGTCCAGAGGGTGAGGAGGGCCAGGAAGACGAAGGGCCCGGAAAGGCGCGTCGCCGGGTTCACCAGTCGGCCCTGAGATAGTCGCGCAGGAAGCGGCCATATTCGCTGGGCCGGCCCTCGCGGGTGAGCAAGGCGGGACTGGCGCCTGCGCTGTAGCACCAGGCCGTGAAGCCGAGCCCCAGCCCGTCGAGCACGTCGCGGGTGAAGGGAATGGCAAAATCGTCGAGCCCGCCACGCAGGTCGGACGCGCAATCGGGACAGAAACCCCATTCGGTGACGATGACGGGATGGGTTTGCGGCAGCGTGCCGAGGCTGGAGAACCAGCGGTCGGGCCGGTCCCGGTCCTCATTGGGATAGGCATGCCAGGCATAGGCGGTGCGCGGATCGGGGAGCGGATCGGCGGCGGCGCCGGTCAGATCATGCGCCCAGCGTCCGCCGGCGGCGAGCAGGATGGTATCGGCCAGATCGCGGATTTCGGCGGTGATCTCCAGCCAGGCCTGGCGGAACACCGGCCAATGAGCGCCATCGGAAAGCCAGTGCCGTTCGTCGCCCACCGGCTCGTTCCACAATTCGAACAGGATGGCGGGGTCGTCGCCATGAAGCCGGGCCATGCCGCGCCAGAAGGCGATGGCCTCCTCGATGGTGGAGAGATAGGCATCGGCGGGCAGGCCCCAATCGGGCGGGGGCTGAGGCTGGTAGAGGCCGGGAAAGCCGATGGCGTGCCAGTCGACGATGACGAAGAGCCCCTGCACGCGGGCGGCGACGATATCGGTGTGCAAGAGCTCCATCATCAGGCCCGGATCGAGCCGCCAATGGCCGGGATGGACGCTGATGCGCACGCAATTGGCGGCCCAGTCGCGCGCCACCACGGCATAATCGTAAGTGCTGCGCCCGGCGCGGATATAGACCGGGTCGCCCATGGCGATGCCGGCCAGCCGCAGGGGCGCGCCATTCCAGGTGAGGCGATTGCCGGCAATATCCATATGGCCGGGCTCGGCGGCGCGCAGCAGCGGAGCGGCCGAAAGGCTGGCCAGGCCCGCCAGCGTTCCGCGCCGGTTCATGCCCGCCTCCCCAGGCCGAGGCGGAGCCAGCCCAGCCCGGCCCCGGCGCAAAGGCCGGCGATGAGCCCCAAAGGAAGCATGAGGCTGAGACGGGGCGGGAAATTACGCTCCAGGGGCGGCACGGCGGGAGACACCACCTGGGCGTTGATCGTATCGACCGCCGCCTGCTCGGCGGTTTCGCGCGAGCGCAGCAGGGCGTCCTCATAGACGGCGCGGCTGGCCTCGGCCTCGCGCTCGAGCTGGCGCAGGCGGATGCGGCTGGCGTCGTCGTCCTGCAATTGCGCGGTGGCGGTGCGCATCTGCGCGCTAAACGCCGCCTCGCTGTCCCGGGCGCGTTGCAGGGCCAGTTCGGCGGCGGTGACCAGCCGGCCGATCTCGCCCCTGATGGCGGCGCGGATGGTGGCGATCCGCTCCTCGGCGACGATCCGGCGCGGATGGCGCGCCCCCAGCGTCGCCCCGAGAATGGCGGCATCGGCGGCGGCCGTCTGCCACTCGGCGCGCAGGCGCGTCATCTCCGGCGACCCCAGGGCTTCGGGCGCGGCGATGATGCGCTCGGGGTCGGCGGCGAGGGCCTGAAGCTGGCGGAGCTGGATGGACGCGGCCTCGACCCCGTTGCGGGCGGCCAGCAGGGCCGCATCGGTCTGGCCGACGCGGGTTTCGATGAGGGGGCGGCCGCCGGTTTCGACGATCCCCTTGCCGGTGCGGAACGTTTCGACGGCATTTTCGGCCGCTTCGAGCCGGGCGAGCAATTGCGCCAGACGGCCGCCCAGCGCGGCGGAGGCGCGGCCGGCCTGCTCGGCGCGCTGGCTTTCGCGCAGGGCCAGATAGGCCTCGACCACGCCATTGGCGATGGCGGCGGCCTTGGTGGCGCTTTCCGATTCGGCATGGACGTCGATGACATAGGTGCGGTCGAGCCGCACCACATGCACCGCCTTGCCCAGCGCCAGCACCGCCCGGCCCAGATCGTCGCGCGGCGCATCGGAAGCGGGAGTCAGCGCGCCTTCGAGCAGGGCGCGCAGGGGATTGAGCGGGCGGACGAATTCGGGGTCGCCGTCCAGTCCCAGCCGCGCGGCGGCGGCGCGCAACACGGCGTCGGAGGCCATGACGCGGGCCTGGCTTTCGATCAGCACCACGCCGGCATCGCCGGCGGCGGTGGAGGGCGACAGGTCGCGCTCGAGCACCTGCAGGTTCTGCGGATCGATGAAGATCTGGGCATTGGCGCGATAGCTGGGCGTCAGCAGTTGCGCCGCCAGGATCGCCGTCAATCCGCCGGCAAGCGCGCCCAGAACCATCCAGCCTTTCAGCCGCCAGCCCAGCGCCAGCCAATCGCCCAGTGGCAGGGTTGGCCGGGGCGGTTCCGCCGGCAGGGATTGGGGCGTGCTGACCGCCTCGAACATGTGCTGGCTTTGCCTCCGGCTTTCGCAAGATCGGAGCAAATCCTAGCAATGAGCGTGCTTGCGGAGCGGTGAAGACAGGTGCGCGCAGAAGGGCTTAGGGGGAAATACAGCCGGGGCGCCAGAGACGTGGGATAAGGCCCCCTCACCCGGCGCTGCGCGCCGACTTCTCCTCGAGAGGCCTGTTGCGCAATTGCCGCGAAGAGAGAAACGCGCCGCGATGGCCCTCCACCCCCGATGTCGCCCCGGCCTTGAGCCGGGGCCTATCCTGAGATTTGAGGATGGATCCCGGCGCGCAGGCCGGGATGACACCGTGTTTGTTGCTGCTCCAGATGTTATGCAACAAGCCCCCCGAGGGAGAGGTGAAGGAGCGATCAGACTGGCGCTAATCCAGCTTGGCGAGGACCGCCAGAAAGGCTTCGCCGTAGCGGTCGAGCTTGGCCTGGCCGACGCCGGGCAGGTTGAGCATGTCGTGGGGGTGGCGCGGGCGGGCCAGCGCCATGGCCTTGAGCGTGGCATCGTGGAAGATGACATAGGGCGGCACGCCCTGCTGGCGGGCGATGCGCAGTCTTTCCTCGCGCAGGGCATCGAAGACGGGCCTGGCGTGGTCGGGGATGGAAACGGCATTGGCCAGCTGGCGGCGCACCTCCACGGCCTTGCGCGGCCTGTCCTTGCGCAGGGTCACCTTGCGCTCGTGGCGGAAGACGGCGCGGGACGCCTCGCCCAAAGTCAGCGCGCCGTGATTGGCATGGTCGACCACGACAAGCCCGGCGGCGGTCAATTGCCTTATGACCGATTGCCAGGTCTTGGCGTCGAGATCCTTGCCCTGGCCGAAGACCGGCTGGTTGTGATGGCCGAAGCGCTCGACCTTCTCGGTGGATTTGCCCATCAGCACATCGACGATATGGGCGGCGCCGAAGCGCATGCCGGTGCGGTAGATGGCGGCCATGGCCTTGATGGCGGCCTCGGTGCCATCCCAGGTTTCCACCGGGGAGCGGCAGGTGTCGCAATTGCCGCAATTGCCCGGATGGGCCTCGCCGAAATGGTTGAGGATGGCCTTGCGGCGGCATTCGGCGGTTTCGCAGACGCCGAGCAGGGCGTTGAGCTTGCCGTGTTCGAGGCGCTTGACCTCGTCGGGGGCGCCGCCCTCGTCGATCATGCGGCGGCGCTGCACCACATCGGCCATGCCATAGCTCATCCAGGCATCGGCGGGCTGGCCGTCGCGTCCGGCGCGGCCGGTTTCCTGGTAATAGGCCTCGATGGAGGACGGCAGGTCCATATGGGCGACATAGCGCACATCGGGCTTGTCGATGCCCATGCCGAAGGCGACCGTGGCCACCATGCAGATATTGTCTTCCTTGAGGAAGGCATCCTGATTGGCGCTGCGCCGCTCGGGCGGCAGCCCGGCGTGATAGGGCAGCGCTGGGATGCCCTTGGCGCTGAGCCAGTCGGCCATGTCCTCGACCTTGGCGCGGGAGAGGCAATAGACGATGCCGGAGCTGCCCTTGTGGGCGGCGAGGAAGGCGAGAAGCTGGTCGCGGGCCTTGTCGCGCTCGACGATGGAATAGGAAATATTGGGGCGGTCGAAGCTGGTGGTGAAGATGCGCGCCTGCTCGAGCCCCAGCCGCTCGATGATGTCGGCGCGGGTGGTGGGATCGGCGGTGGCGGTGAGCGCGATGCGCGGCACGCCGGGGAAGAGCTCGACCAGGTTGATGAGCTCGCGATATTCGGGGCGGAAATCATGCCCCCACTGGCTCACGCAATGGGCCTCGTCGATGGCAAAGAGCGAAATATCGATGCCCGACAGCATGTTGGCGAAGCCGGGCGTGGCGACACGCTCGGGCGCGACATAGAGCAGGTCGAGTTCGCCATTGCGCAGCCTGCGGCGCACGTCGGAAGCTTCCTCGGCGCTGAGGGCGGAATTGAGCGCCGCCGCCGCAACACCGGCCTGGCGCAACGCCTCGACCTGGTCGCGCATCAGGGCGATGAGCGGCGAAATGACGATGCCGACGCCGGGGCGGCAGATGGCAGGGACTTGATAGCAAAGGGATTTTCCCGCGCCGGTGGGGAAAAGCACCACGGCATCGCCCCCGCCGACGACATGGGCGACCACATCTTCCTGCTGGCCGCGAAAGCTCTTATGGCCGAAAATATCGCGCAGCACCGCCAACGGTTCGCGCGGCCCCGGCAGCGCGCCCGACTGAAACAGATCCCATGCCGATTCGAGCGTATTCACACCGGACTTGAATCACACCCCATGGGTGCGCCGCAAGCCGACATGGCGCAGCGCTCCCTTCTATCCCCCGACGATCTCGCCGCCATTGGGGTGGAGCACCTGGCCGGAAAGATAGGAGCTTTCGTCGCAGGCGAGAAACAGATGGCAGGGCGCAACCTCGTTTGGCTGGCCCGGACGCTTCATCGGCTGGTCGGCACCGAATTCAGCCACTTTATCAGCATCGAAGGTGGCGGGGATAAGTGGCGTCCAGATCGGGCCCGGCGCCACCGCATTCACGCGGATGCCCTTATCGGCCAGATTGCCCGACAGCGCGCGGGTGAAGGAGACGATGGCCCCCTTGGTGGCGGAATAATCGAGCAAAGTGGGCGAGCCGCGATAGGCGGTGACCGAGGCGGTATTGACGATGGAGGCGCCGGCCTTGAGATGAGGAAGCGCCGCCTGCGTCAGATAGACATAGCCGAAGATATTGGTGGCGAAGGTTTTTTGCATCTGCTCGGGCGAGATGTCGGTCACCTCGTCGCGCGGATGCTGCTCGGCGGCATTGTTGACCAGCACGTCGAGCCGGCCAAAACGGGCAAGGGTCTTTTCGACCACGCCGTCACAAAAGCCCTTGTCGGCCACGTCGCCCTTGAGCAGCAAGACCTCTCGCCCCTCGCCCCGGACGGCGGCTTCGGTGATGCGGGCGTCCTCGTCCTCCTCGAGATAGACCAGCGCCAGATCGGCCCCTTCGCGGGCAAAGAGCACGGCGCAGGCCCGGCCGATGCCGCTATCGCCGCCGGTGATGATGGCCACCTTGCCCGCCAGCCGCCCATTGCCGGGAAATTTCGGCATGTAGTCGGGCTTTGGGTGCATCTCGGTTTCGCGGCCGGGCTGATGATCCTGCTGCTGGGGCGGGTTGATCCTGTCGGTCATGGCCAGCTCCTAATGCGCGTGGTGCTCGGCGTTGCGCTCGCGGGTGGCGGCGGCCTTTTTGGCGGAGGCGGAGCGCTCGGCGGCCGAACGACTGGCCGAAGCCTGCCCGCCCTTCTTGCCGCCCTTGTGGGCAGCGGGATTGCCGGTGTGCTTGCCCCGGCCGGAGCCGGACTTGTTGCCGCCACCGTCATCCTTGTTGACGGTGGCCCAGGCGCGGCGCTCGGCCTCCTTTTCGGAAACGCCACGCTTTTCGTAGCCTTGCTCGATATGCTCGGCCTTGCGCTTCTGCTTGTCGGTATAGGCGGATTTGTCACCCTGGGGCATGGCGAATCTCCTTTAAGGGTGAGGCGGCGCGGGTGGGACCGGGGCTCGGCTGCCGTTTCGTTGGCCGGACCGGGAAACCGGAAAAACCATGTCCGTTCCCCAACACCACCATGTCCGGTTGACGCGCGCCGGCCTCGCCAGACCAATGGAGGGCGGCGCGGATGGTTCCGGTGGGGTGAAAAGTGTGAACGGCAGCGCTAGCGCAAGGGCTTGCTGAGGAAGGGCGAGCCGCGCCTGACGAAGCGCCAGGGCGTTTCCACCCCCTTGGTGATGCCGATGCGCGGGCCGGTGGCGATCTCGCCCGCCTCGTCCGCGGGAAGAAGGGTGAAGGGCGTTGCATCGAGCGGCAGGCCGTTCTGAGCCAGATCGACGCCCAGCGCCTGGCACAGCCGGCCGGGGCCGGCGCAAAGCTGGCGCGGGCCGACGCCGCCCCGCCGCTCGGCCATTCGCGGCGCGCCGTGGAGCGGCTCGAGCGCGCGGATCAGCACGGCGCTGCCGGGCTGGCAGACGAAATTGAGGCACCAGTGCATGCCATAGATGCGATAGACATAGGCATGGCCGGGCGGGCCGAACATGGCGGCATTGCGCGGGGTGGGACCGCGAAAGCTGTGGGAGGCCGGATCGGTCCGGTCATAGGCCTCGACCTCGACCAGCGGGCCGCCAACGCCATCGACCAGCAGCGTCACCCCGATCAGATCGGTGGCGACGGCCAGCACCGGGCGGTCGAAAAACGCGCGGCCCAGCGGCGTCATCAGGGCATGGGGCCGTCATCGACCCCGCGCAGCATGCCGGCATAGACACCGGGCTTGGATTTGGGGATGGGAAAGGCGTCGAGGCGCTTCTGGTAGAAGGCGACCGGGCCGGGGTCGCCGATGATGGCATAGCCATAGCCGGCCTCGCGCATGCCGCGCAAAGTCGCCAGCAGCAGCGCCTCGCCTATGCCCTGCCCTCGCGCCGCCTCATCGACGCCGGTGGGACCGAAAAAGCCCTTGGCGGTGGTGTCGTGGCAGGCAAAGCCGAGCAATTGTCCATCCCTGACCGCCAGCCAGGTGGTGACCGGGTTCTGCATCATGCCCTTGCTGGCCTCGCTGACCCAGGCGGGATGGAAATGCTGGCCGATCCAATCGAGCACCACATGGATTTCGGGGGCGATGGCGCGGCGGATGACGACACCGGAGGCGGCGACGCGCGCTTCGGAGTCGAGGACGGGCAGATCGTAGAGGCGGACCAGAAGGTCTGTCACGTGCAGGCTCCGGAAAGGATGGTCGCTGGGAGTTTAGGGGCGGAGGGGAAGAGAGGAAAGGCCTTCATTCACCGGCGCTGCCCACGGGCGTGACCCGTGGGCCTCTCTCCCCCAGCACAATTGGCGAATGGCCCGCGGATCAAGTCCGCGGGCAGCGCCGGTGGAGGTGGCGGGCAGCGGTGTTCGACTATCCGCCTCGCCGCTCAATCCACTCTTCCGCGCGCGGCGACGTCGACGGTTTCCACCAGATGATCGCCGGAAATCAGGTGCACCCGGTCGAAAAGGTTGGAGACGACGCAGGCGTGGTTGGGAATGATGCGCAGCTTTTCGCCAATGGCGGGGCGGCCGGTACAGGCGGAGAGGTCGATGGTGCCGTGTTCCTCGCTGAGGCCGGTGATGACGGCGCCGGGATAGGCCTCGATGAGCCCGAAGCCCTCCATGCCCAGGGTGTCGCTGGTCAGCGCCTTGGAGCCGGCATCGATGATGGCGCGGTCGGGCGTGGGGCGGCTGACGACGCTGGCGAGCACGGTGAGGGCGCAATCCTCAAAACCGCCGACGCCGCGGGCGACCTGGGAGCGGTCCATGTAGATATAGGTGCCGGGGCGATGCTCGGTGGCGGCCGTGACCTCATGGGCGCGCCACAGATCGGGCGTGCCGCCATTGGAGATGGTCTCGGGCGGCAGGCCGGCCTCGGTCAGCAAAGCCTTGGCGCTGGAGAGGAATTCGGCATTGGCCTCGACCTGGCCGGCGGCCGGATAGGTCATGAGGCCACCGAAGCGCAGGCCGGGGGAATTGGCGATCTTGCCGGCCAGGGCCAGCGCCGCCTCGGGGCTTTGCACGCCGCAGCGCCCCATGCCGGTGTCACATTCGACCAGCACGGTGAGGGGCGTGGGCGAATCGGCAAAGGCGCGGGAGAGACCCTCGACGGTCTCGGCGCTGTCGGCAGTGACGGAGATATCCACACGGGCATGGAGGGCGCGGAGGCGGGCCAGCTTGGCCGGGCCGATGATGTTATAGGGCAGGAAAATCGGGCTAATGCCGGCATCGGCGAAGACTTCCGCCTCGCCCAATTTCTGCACGGTTATGCCCACCGCGCCCAGCTCCATGGCGCGTTTGGCAAAGCGCGGCAGCTTGTGGGTCTTGATATGGGGGCGCAGGCGCAGGCCGTGGCTATCGGCATAGGCCTGGGCGCGGGCGAGATTGGCCTCGACCCGGTCGATATCGATGAGAACGCTAGGGGTATCGAGCTCGGAAATATCGGTCATTTGCCCCTCAGGACCTCATCGACGAAACGCAGATTGCCGGCGGTGAGGCCGGCATCGACCGGCAGCACCGTGCCGGTTATGCCCGAGGCCGCGTCGGTGCAGAAGAAAAGCGCGGCATTGGCGACCTCTTCGGGCGAAACCAGGCGGCCCAAAGGATAATGGGGCAGGACCTTGTCGAGAAGGCCCGGATCGGCCGCAAGCCGATGGTCCCAGGCGGGGGTGCGGACCGAGCCGGGGCAGACGACATTGGCGCGCACGCCCTCGGCGCCGCGCTCGACGGCGATGGCTTTTGCATAGGCGATGAGCCCGGCCTTGGCGGCGGAATAGGCCGGATTGCCGAAATGGGCCAGGGCGTTGACCGAGGAGATGAACACCACGCTCCCCCTGCCCCGCGCCGCCATGGCGGCGACGATCGGGTCGGTCAGCGCATAGGCGCCATTGAGATTGATGGCGATCTCGGAGGCCCAGACATCGTCGTCCAGATGCCCGAAATGCTCGGCGCGGGTGAAGCCGGCATTGGCCACCACGGCGTCGGGCGCGCCATGCTCGGCCAGCCAGGCGGAAACGGCGGCGCGGGCGGCGCCGGCATCGGCCTGATCGCAGAGGATGGCGCCGGCCAGGTCGAGCCCGGCGAGCAGGGAAGGATCGCGGTCGATGGCGACAACATTGGCCCCTGCCCGGCGAAAGGTTTCCACCATGGTGCGGCCGATGCCGCCCCCGGCGCCGGAGATGAGGACGGTTTTTCCCGCAAGGCCGAACATGCCGGTCATGATTTTTCCCTTATCTTACGGGCCTTTATAGGCGACACATTCGATCTCGACCTTGCAGTCGACCATCATGTGGCTCTGCACGCAGGCGCGGGCCGGCGGGTGCTCGCCGAAATAGCTCTTGTAAACGCCATTGAAGCTCCAGAAGTCGCGCGGGTCATCGAGCCAGACGCCGCAGCGCACCACGTGCTCAAGACCGTAGCCGGCCTCCTCGAGAATGGCGATGACGTTCTTTATGGTCAGATGCGTCTGCTCGACAATGCCGCCATTGATGATCTCGCCATCCTTCATGGCGACCTGGCCGGAGACATAGAGCCAGCCGCCGGCCTCGACGGCGCGGGCGAAGGGCAGGTTCTGGCCGCCGGCACCGGATTTTTCCGCACCATAACGTTTGATCGGCATTGCGAGCCTCCTGAGCTGTTTTGAAAGCCAATTTCGTTTTCCGGCATTCTAGTGGCATGAAGCCGCGTTTTCGCCAGCAGATTCCGGGTCAAAATGTAAATTTCTTACGTGATCGACCTATATCGGGCATGCTAGCCTGTCTCCTGGGCGGTGTCTGTCGCCCGGTTCCCTCAGCATCCTTTTGCGAGTTCCCCCCGTGCGCGTCTTCACCGCTGCCCTCGCCACCGAAACCAATACATTTTCGCCTATCGCCGTGGATCGCAAGGCCTTCGAGGCCTCGCTCTACGCCCCGCCGGGCCAGCATCCGGCAACCCCGACGCTGTGCACCGCGCCCATCACCGTGGGGCGGGAGGTGTGCGCCCGCGAGGGGTGGACGCTGATCGAGGGCAGCGCCAGTTGGGCCGACCCGGCGGGGCTGGTGGCGCGCAGCACCTATGAGCAGTTGCGCGACGAAATTCTCATGCAATTACAAGCCGCTATGCCGGTGGATGCGGTGGTGCTGGGGCTGCATGGCGCCATGGTGGCGCAGGGCTATGACGACCCCGAGGGGGACCTGCTGGCCCATGTGCGCGAGATCGTGGGACCGGATGTACTGATCGCTGCCGAGCTCGATCCGCACAGCCATTTGACCGCCAGGCGGGTGGCCATGGCTAACGTGCTGGTAGCGTTCAAGGAATTCCCCCATACCGATTTCGTCGACCGGGCGCGCAACCTCTGGGATATCACCGTGCGAACGCTCAAGGGGGAGATATCCCCGGCGATGAGCGTCTTCGACTGCCGCATGATCGATGTGTTCCCCACCTCCAAGCAGCCGATGCGCGGCTTCGTCGACAAGCTCTATGCCCTTGAAAAATCGGAGAAAGACCTTCTCTCGCTGTCAGTGATCCACGGCTTCATGGCCGGCGACGTGCCCGAGATGGGCACCAAGATCATCGCGGTGACCGACAATAATCCCCGTTTCGGCGCCGAACTGGCCGAGCGGCTGGGGAGAGAACTTTTTTCCATGCGCGGCACCTTCATGGTGGAACAGGTGGACGAAAAAGCCGCTCTCGACGCCGCCGTGGCTGCGCCCAAAGGGCCGGTGGTGATCGCCGATGTCTGGGACAATCCCGGCGGCGGCACCGCGGGCGATGCCACCGTCATTCTGGCCGAAATCCTGGCGCGGGGGATAAGCGACGTGGCGGTGGGCACCATCTGGGACCCCATCGCGGTGCAGATCTGCATGGCGGCGGGGGAAGGGGCGGAAATCGCCCTGCGCTTCGGGGCCAAATCGGCGCCGGAAACCGGCAGCCCCATCGACCGGCTCGTCACGGTCAAGCGCCTGGTAAAGAACGCGGAAATGCGTTTCGGCGACAGCTTCGCGCCGTTTGGCGACGCTGCCTGGATCCACTTCGACGGGGTGGACGTGATCCTCAATTCCACCCGCGCGCAAAGCTTCGATCCGAGCCTGTTCTCGGTGATGGGAATCGAGCCGACATCGCGCAAGATCCTGCTCATCAAGTCGACCAACCACTTCTACGATTCCTTCTCGAAAATCGCGTCCGAGATCATCTATTGCTCGGCGGGCAGGCCCTATCCCAACCGGCCGGCGGAGACGAATTACCGCAAGGCGCGGCGCGACATCTGGCCCATGGTGGAGAACCCCTGGGCGTAACGTCCGCAGCGTTTTGGCTAACGGACTGTTAGCATCTGGCACAGCGCATGGTGACGCTGAGCATGATTTTGCGCGGGTGGTGGTAACACGGGGGTGGCGGGCGCCATAATGCCGGTGTCGTCCCGAGATGGGTGGAGCGGCGCGATGTCAGCATGGGCCCCGGCTCGAGGCCGGGGCGACAGGGGTGGGTGGGGCAGGATGGTGCCGCAGCCACCGAGTTCCCCCTTCTCCCCTCGTGGGAGAAGGTGCCCGAAGGGCGGATGAGGGGGCTTTTTTTCACAAGCATTGAAGCATGGGCGGGCGCGGTAGTCCCCTCACCCTGACCTTCCGCTGAACGCGTCAGGTCTGTCCCTCTCCCACAAGGGGAGAGGGAGGGGTTCGGTGGGAGAGGGTTGGGGCCGGTGGGTGGGTACGGTCATGCCATCCGAGCGTAGCTCTCCCATGTTCGTCACCACCGGGCTTGTCCCGGTGGTCCATGCTCCAGCGCAAGCGGAGCGGTGGATTGCCGGGACAAGCCCGGCAATGACGATGGGGGAGCGGTCAGCGGTCCACCTGCTTTTTGCGTGGACGCGGGACGGATGGCAGGGGCGATTTTACCGCTGCGTGGCTTCCTCGAAATGGCCGTACATGATCGGCATGAGGCCGGCGAGAGCCTGGAAGCGGGGCCAGCTTTTGCGCTCGGGCAGGGTCCAGCCGGCTTCGGCGATGGCCGAGAGGCGCGGGAAGATGAGGCGGTCGAAAATGGCGCGGTCGGTCATCGACTCGCTCCAGATGCAGGCCTGCACGCCCATGAGGTGCTTGAGCCCCTGTTCGGAAAAGCCGGCGCGGGCCTCGAACTCATAGGTTTCCTGCGGGCCGGACCAGCCAGCCCAGCCGGCGCCGGGCTCGGCCCAGGCGAGGCTGTTGGCCATGTCGAGATAATAGCGCTGGCCGGGAGAGACGACGATGTTGAAGCCGCGCTCGGCCAGGGCGGCGTTGATTTCGACATTGCGCCAGCCGATGACGAAGCTCTTGTCCTTTTCCACCGCGTCGCCATGGGCCGCCTCTTCCCAGCCGCCGGTGATGGCGCCCTTGGCGGTGATGTAGTCATGCACGCGGCGGATGAAATGGGCCTGAAGGATCGCGGTGGGCGAGCCCTCGATCTCGTCGGCGCCATGGTGGTTGCCAAGCTGGTTGAACTGGCCCTCATGCTTCCGGCGCATGTCGGGGCCGGCCAGCTTTTCGATGAGATCGAGCGCCAAAGGCGAGCCGGACCAGGCGGCCAGCGGCACCTCGTCGGCCCCGACATGGAAGATGCCGGCGGGGAACATTTCCAGCACTTCGTCGATGACGGTCTCGACGAAGCGATAGACCGGCTCATGGGCGGGGTTGAGGCTGTTATTGGGGAAGCCCTGCACCGACTGGTATTCGCCCTTTTCATCGGGATCGCGCAACTGGGGCAGCGATTGCAGCGCGGCATAGAAATGGCCGGGCATGTCGATTTCGGGAATGACGGTGATGGCGAGGCTGTCGGCCAGGGCGACGATGTCGCGCACCACCTGCTTGCTGTAATAGCCCCCGGTGGGCTGGGGGCCGGAGCCGAGCAAAGGCGGCAGCGCCTTGCCATGGCCGCGCCAGGCGCCGATCTCGGTCAGCTCGGGATAGGCGTCGATCTCGAGGCGCCAGGCCTCGTCTTCGCTGAGATGCCAATGGAACTTGTTGAGCTTGTTCCAGGCGAGGAGCTTGAGCAGGCGGCTGACCTCGGCGCCGGTATAGAACTGGCGGGCCACATCGAGATGGCAGCCGCGATAGGCAAAGCCGGGCGCATCGGCGATGGTGCCGCCGGTGGGGAAGACGAAGGTCTGCGGATATTGCCGCGCGCCGCGCAGGATCTGGCCCAGGGTGACCAGGCCATAGAACATGCCCTGTCGGGTGGTGGCGGAGACGGTGGCGCCGTTTTCGGAAAAATCGATCTCATAGGCCTCTTCGGCCAGGCCCGATCTGGCACGGATGGCGACCGGCATGCCGGCCTCGGAGGCCGGACGCACGATGGCCTCGACCGGGAACAGGTCGGCCACCAGCGCGGTGAAGGCGGCGGCGGCGCGGGTGGCCAGCTCCCCTTCGGGCAGCAGGTTGAAGCCGGGCGGGGCGATGCGCGCGCCGGTGGTGGCGACCGAACGCGGCCAGGGAATGATGGAGACCGGCACCGGCGCCTTGGCCGGCACGGGGAAGCGCATCGCCCCCTTGAGCAGAGGCGAATTATGGCCCTTGCCGCGCGTGGGGGCGGTGGCGGCGGGCACCAGCGTGCCGTCGCTCAATTCGACATAGCCGCTATTGGCGCCGTCGCTCCAGTGCCGCAGGCCATAGGAGAGGCCGCGCGCGGTGGCCGTCCAGGTCTGGCCGGGGGCGAGCACATAGCCCTCGGGCGGGGCGATGAGCGTGTGGTTGGACAGGCGCACCAGCAGGCGGCCATTTTCCAGCGTGGCGTGAGGATCGATGCGCGCGGGACCGGAAAAGCCGAGCTTGAAGCCGCTGACCGGCTCAGTGCCGGTATTGGTCAATTCAATGCCATAGCCGAGCGGCTCGCCCTCGGCGGCGGGCGCCCAGGTGGTGGTGAGGGAGAAGGAGATGGTCATGGGGAAACTCTTGGGCTCTGGAATGAAGGCCGGTGCGGGCACGATCGGCACCCTCCCCCTTGTGGGGAGGGCTGGGGAGGGGGCGGGATCAGCCGGGAAAATCGGGGCTCCCCGTACCCCCTCCCATCCTCCCCCATCAAGGGGGAGGCGCCGTTCCGCTTGCGTGGAGAGTCATCGGCTCAATCCCCCAGGGGCTGAGCGTCGTCGCCGTCGCGGTTGACGACGAGCTGGTGCTTGATGCGGCGCATGGTGGCGACGGCGGGGGCGCCCAGGCGGGTGGCGACGGTCTGGGCGAGCACGTCGACGGTGGCCAGGAACGCGTAGCGCCCCGGCGTGGGGCGCAATATGTCGGAATTCTCGTGCCAGTTGACCGGCAGCAGGATGTCGGCCTGCTCGGCCACGGGCGAGCCGGAGCGGGTGACCACGATGCGCACAATGCCGTATTCGCCGGCAATGGTGAGGGCGCGGGCGAGCTGGTGGTTATTGCCCGAAAGCGAGAAGGCGACGAGCACGGTGCCGCCGGGCGCGGCGGCAGCGCGCATCAGCTGCAACTGGTGATCGTCGGTGGCGGAAACCTTGAGGCCGAGGCGGAAAAGCCGCGTTTCCATCTCGGTGGCCATCATCGAGGAGGCGCCGCCCGAGCCGAAGCTCAAAACGAAGCTGGACTTGACCAGGCTTTCGGCGGCGCGCTCGATGGCGTCGACATCCATGTGGTCGAAGGTCTCGTAGATGATCGACTGGATGCCATTGACGATGCCATGGGCGATGTCGCGCACGCTGGAGGGGCCGGAGGCGGGGGCGAAATAGCGCTGGCCGACAAAGCGCGACTGGGCCAGCCGCACCTTGAAATCGGCGTAGGAATCGCAGCCCAGCCGGCGGCAGAAGCGGGTGACGGTGGGCGGCGAGACGTCGGCCAGGGACGCCAGGTCGACGATGGACATCTTGAGCACGCGGTCGACATCGGCGAGGACGATTTCGGTGAGCGCGCGCTCGGAGCGGGTGAACTCGCTCTTTTCGGTCTGCAAGAGCCCCACAATGTCCAGCATGGCGCGGTTTCTCCTCGGCCGGGCACTCCGGCACCCCTTATCCCGCGCTCTCCCCGGGCCGCGGGCGCGGATGCATCAATAGACGGCGAGCCCGTTAGAATCGAACAGATGCACCTGGTCCAGCGAAAAACCGACCTGGAGCGGTTCGCCCTCGGGCACCTTGGGATCGCCCTCGAACAGGGCGATGAAATTCTCGCCCGCCGGCAGGTCGGCATAGACCACGGTGTGGATGCCCAGATGCTCGACGATGCGCGGGGTGATGGTGAAATCGACCGCGCCCGCGCCCAATTGCAGATGCTCGGGGCGGATGCCGATGGTGACGGACTGGCCGGCAATGGCAGTGGACGTGCGCGGCAGGGCGATCGTGCCCAAAGCGCCCAGGTCGATCGTGGCCGTGGCGCCATTGGCCCCGGTGACGGTGCCGGCGATGAAGTTCATCTTGGGGCTGCCGATGAAGCCGGCGACGAAGAGATTGTCGGGCTTGTGATAGAGATCGAGGGGCGAGCCGATCTGGGAGATGGTGCCGGCATCGAGCACCACGATCTTGTCGGCCATGGTCATGGCCTCCACCTGGTCGTGGGTGACGTAGATCATGGTGGAGCCAAGGCGCTTGTGCAGCTCCATCAATTCGATGCGCATCTCGGAGCGCAGCGCCGCGTCGAGATTGGAGAGCGGCTCGTCGAAGAGGAAGATCTTGGGCTGGCGCACGATGGCGCGGCCGATGGCGACGCGCTGGCGCTGGCCGCCCGAAAGCTGGCCGGGACGGTGCTGCAAACGGCTTTCAAGCTGGAGCACCTTGGCGGCGGCCTGCACCCGGTTGTCGACTTCCGCCTGGGGAAGTTTCTCGACGCGCAGGGGGAAGGCGATGTTCTCGTAAACGCTCATATGCGGATAAAGCGCATAGGACTGGAAGACCATGGCGATGCCGCGCTGGACGGGCGGCAGGTCGTTGACGACGCGCCCGCCGATCTCGATCTCGCCGGCCGAGACATCCTCGAGGCCCGCGATCATGCGCAAAAGGGTGGACTTGCCGCAACCGGAAGGGCCGACAAAAACCACGAACTCGCCCTCGTTCACTTCCAGGTCGATGCCCTTGATGATGCGGGCTTCGTTGAAGGATTTTTCGAGGCGCTTGAGGCTCAGCTGCGACATGGTGCGCGTCTCCGGGGAGCGGGAAAGGGACGCCGCCGCCCGCAAGGGCGACGGCGCGGAGGGGTCTTACTTGTACTGCTCGAGCTCGGCAGCGGCCTTTTCAAGGGCAGCCTGGGGCTCGGCAGCGCCGGTGACGACCGACTGGACCATTTCGATCATGGTGTTCTGCAGACCGATATAGTCGTTGAACAGCGGCTCGGGACCACCGAATTCGATGCCGTCGAGGAAGGGCTTCCAATAGGGCTTCTCGGCAACCAGCTCGGAGGTGTTGGGCTCGAGCGGACGCAGCGGGGTCAGGCCCTGCAGCATTTCGGCATCCCACTGGCGCTGGCCGTCGGTGAGGAACTTGGCCAGGCTGATCGCCTGCTCTTCAACGCCGGTGCCCTTGAAGATGGCGAGAGCGTCGGTGATGAGCAGGGTGCCGGGACCCTTGGCATCCGGGCCGAGCGGCAGGTTGGCCACGCCCCAGTTCATGCCGGCTTCCTCGGCACGGATGGCGGCGCCGGGGGAGGCTTCGATCATGGCAACGCCACCATCGAGCCAGATGGCACGCACTTCGTTCTGCTCGTAGGCGGTCGGACCTTCTTCCGAATAGGGAATGATGTCCTTGAGCGCGGTCAGGGCCGCCAGAACCTGCGGCGAGTTCAGCGTGATGTTGCCATCGGCGTCGATCACCTGGCCGTCATTGGTGTAAACCCAATGGAGGAACTGGTGCATGGTGTTGTCGAAGGTCTTGGCGACGGCACCATAGCCGGCGGCATCGGTGTTCTCGGTGATCTGCTTGGCGAAAGCGATCTTTTCTTCCCAGGTCTTGGGCGGGGTGTCGGGATCGAGGCCGGCAGCGGCGAACAGATCCTTGTTCCAGAACAGGGCCTTGGTGGAGAAGGCCACCGGCACGCCCCACTGGGTGCCGTCGAAGGTCACGGTGTCGGGCACGTAGTTGTAATAGGCCGCCTTTTCCGCGTCGGTCATCGGCACGGGGACGATGAGGTCGTTCTGGGCGAACTGCTTGAGGGTACGCGAGCCGACATAGGCCAGGGCAACCGGGGTGCCGGCGGCGGCCAGCGTGGTCACCTTGTCCTGGCACTGACCCCAGCCGACCAGCTCGGGCACGATCTTGTAACCGGGATTGGCAGCTTCCCACTCGGCGAAGCTCTCGGCATAGCCCTTGGTCAGCTCGTCACCGCAGTTGATGAAGCTGATCTCCTTGACGTCCTGGGCATAGACGCCCGAGGCGGCGCTGGCCAGCGCCATCATGGATACGGCCAGCATACCGATGGTCTTTTGCATTAGTAGTCTCCCTTGATTACGGCCCGGGGGCCTTCTCCCTACTGCTTCACGGCTCCGGCGGTGAGGCCGGCGACGAGATAGCGCTGCAGGAACACGATAACGATCATGACCGGCAGGATTCCGACGAAAGAGGCTGCCATCAGCTCGTTCCAGATCACTTCCTGCTTGCCGAAGAAGGCGAAGAGCCCGATCGGCAGCGGCATGAATTCGGATTTCGAGTTGAAGGTCAGCGCGAAGATGAATTGCTGGGCGTAGGCGCCGATGAAGGTCATGATGGCGACCACCACGATGCCCGGCATGGCCAGCGGCAGGATGACCCGGCGCAGGGTGTAGAGGCGCGAGGCGCCATCGACCCAGGCGGCCTCGTCGAGCTCGCGGGGAATGCGCAGCATATAGGTGCGCAACAGCCAGACCGAGGAGGGGATGAGGAAGGCGGCGCCCGGCACGATCATCGCCCAATAGGTGTTGAGCAGGCCCATGGTGCGCATCAGCCGGAAGAGCGGGATGAGCAGCACCGCGCCCGAGAACATGTTGACGGCCAGGAACCCGCCCATCAGCAAGCCGGCGCCGGTGAAGTTGAAGCGGGCGAAGGCATAGGCGGCCGGCACCACCACAGCGATGACGATGATGGTCACCACGGTGGAGATGAAGAAGGAATTGAAGATGTGCATGCCCAGCATGGGAACCGAGGTCCACATGTCGATATAGGCGGCGAAGGAGCCGTTCTTCGGGATGAAGCTGTAGGGCGTGGAAAACAGCTGCGCCAAGGGCTTGAGCGAGACAAGGAACCCTTCGATGAAGGGGGCGAGCACGAAGAACAGGAAGACGGCAATGCCCAGATAGAGCCCGCCGATCTCGTACCATTTGTACCGATCGATCATGGGGCGGCTGGAGCGGCGGGGTGCGGGACGCACCTTGCCCTTGACGGCAGGAGTTGCGGCGGCGGTTTCGGTGGTGCGCGCGACGTCGGTCATTTGGCTTCTCCCTGCTGAAGCTTGCGCACGGCGCGGAAGTACACGATGCAGAAGATCGTCACGAAGATGGAGATGACCACGGCGCGGGCGGCGCCTTCGCCATATTTGCGGCTGCCCATGGCGGTCTTGTAGGTGTCGATAATCATCGTGGTGGTGGAGCCTGACGGACCACCCTGGGTGAGGATCCAGATGATGTCGAAGGAATTGAAGGTGGCGATGAGCGAGAGCAGGCTCATTGTGATGATGGCGGGGATCATCAGCGGCAGGGTGATGCGGCGGAAGCGATAGAAGCGCCCTGCCCCGTCGGTCCAGGCGGCCTCGTGCAGATCCTTGGGAATGGACTGCATGGCGGCCAGGAAATAGATGGTGACCATGGGCACGCCGATCCACACGTCGGTGACGATGGTGGCCCAGAAGGCGGTTTCGCCATAGGCCAGCCAGGCGATGGGCTTGCTGGTGAGGCCGAAATTCTGCAGCAGGCCGGAAATCATGCCGAACTGGCCGTTATACATCCAGCCCCACATGAAGATGCCGATGGCCATGGGCACGATCCAGGGCGGCATGGTGAGGATGCGGAAGACGGTCTGGCCGGGAATGGCGGCATTGAGCAGCACCGCGCCGCACATGCCGATAATCATCTTCAGCGACACCGAGAAGAAGGTCCAGATGAAGGTGCGGATGATGACGTCGGTGAAATTGCCGGCGGTGAAGATGCGCTGGTAATTGGCCCAGCCGATGAAATCGTAGGTGGCCTTGAGCGAGGCATTGGTGAAGGAGAGGATGACCGTATCCACCAGTGGATAGGCCACGATGGTGAGGATATAGATGAGTGCCGGAGCCAGCAGGGCAAAGGCGAAAAGGGTGGCGCTGCGGCTGCTGGTCATGGGCCTTGCTCCTTAGCCTGCACGCCCGAGGGCAGCATCGAACTGCTGCCAGAGCGGGGCCATATCGACAACCGAACCCGTGCGCATGGCCCGGTCCATGGAAAGGGCGAGAAGCCCCGCTTCGAGCGCGTCGACCACCGAGACCGGCAGCGGCACCCCCTCGGTCAGATGGCGCAGGATATCCTCGGCCATCTGCTCGTCGGCCCCGTAATGCTGGGACAATTCGGAATTCTTGTAGGTCTTGTCTTCCAGGCGCTCGGCCGTGCGGCTGTCGGTGACGCGGAAGTAATTGCGGATGAAGTCGCCTTCGGCCATGCCCTTGGCGCCGATGACGGCGAAGCGCCGGAAATCGTCGGGCACGTTGATATTGGTGTGGAAGGTCAGCGCCGCGCCATTCTCATAGGAGACGATGGCGGTCTGGAAATCGATGATGTCGCCGTCGCTGTCGAAGACCTTGTCCGAGCCCTGCCAGCCCGAGGGCTTGCGGTGATAGACTTCCAGGTCGTTGGCGCCGGCATCCTGCGGGGCATTCTGGGGCACGAAGCTGCGGCGGCCGCCGAAGCTGGCGACGAAGCGCGGCCGGCATCCCATGACGCCATTGTAGAGGTCGAGGTCGTGGCAGCATTTTTCCAGCATGAAGCTGCCGGCATATTTCTCGTAGCGGCGCCAATCGCGCATGAAGAAGGCGCCGTGATAGGGCGGAATATGCTCGGACGCCTCGATGGAGGCGATATCGCCCAGCTTGCCCTCGGCCTGGGCCTTGCGCAGATCGACGTAAAGCGGAGCATAGCGCAGCACGAGGCCGACCATGACATTGTCGGCGCCGTATTGGCCGAGCAGCCCGGCCAGCGCCATGGTGTCCTCGATGGAGGTGACCACCGGCTTTTCGGAAAAGATCCTGAGACCGTGTTCGAGCCCGACCCGGATATGCTCGAGATGCATGTGGTTGGGCGAGCCGACCATGAGCAGGTCGAGATTGCCGCCCTCGATCAGCGCTTCGAGGCTGTCATAGGCGGGACCGACGGAAACGCCGTGCTCGGTGGCATAGGACAGGCCCGCCGGATCGGGATCGACATAGCCAACGATCTCGAAATCCGGACGCGCGACGGAAAAGACACGAGCCAGATATCCCAAACGATAGCCGAGGCCGATTATGCCGACGCGCATAAGGTTCCTACCCTGTTTATCAGACTGCCGACCTCTTGCGGGCCGGTGACGTTTGTGTAAACGATTTTCAAGACTAGGATCGTTCCGAAAGCAATGTCAACACGAATTCGACACAGTTTCAATACCAATTTAAGCCACCCCTGAATTTTCCGCCATTGACGCAGATTTTGCCTAATTTCTGGGGGTTTCTGCCTATATTTTCGGCAGGCGGACGCTGGACAAAGCCTGTGGAAAGAGGCAGCATGGCCAAATTGGTATTCATCTGGGCTCTTGGATGAGCTTTCAGAATGATGACCGCAATGAAAATTTGAAACACAAATATGGCGGGGCGGGACCGGAACGAGCGGGGCCGCGCCCTGGCCGGCGAGGAGCCCGATGAGCAGCACCAACCCCTTTCCCGGCGACGCCGACCGCAGCGCCATCTGGACCATGCTGGTGGACCGCGACATCGCGGCCTATATCGCCGCCGACTGGTCCATGGTGGAAGACGACTTCGTGGCCGAGGATTTCCTCGGCATCAACGGCAATGGACGGGACAATCCCGACGGCTGGACCATCAGCTTTCCCACGCTGGCCGACTATCGCGAGGAATGGCTGCGCCAGGCGCGCGAGGGCCAGGCGGTGGCCTATGCCGAGGACGCCCAGGCCGCCATTCACCGCGCCACCAGCCTCACCGAGATCGAAATCAAGGGCGAGCGCGCCGTGGCGCACAAGAAGTTCGACGGCACCATCGCCCGCGCCGATGGCGGACAGGACCGGCTCAATTGGCAGACGGTCTATTTCTGCCGCAAGGTGGGCGGCGCCTGGAAGCTGACCGGCTTCGTGGGCTACCTGCCCTATCCGATGGGGAAATAGGGGCCGGCGCCCCATCCCTCTCCCCTTGTGGGAGAGGGAGAGAAAATCCTCGTTCAGAGGATTTGCGAGGGTGAGGGGGCTGCGCCATCCCCTGCTTCGTCGCTTACGGATAGCGCGGGCCCCCTCGGGCACCTTCTCCCAGAAGGGTTGCGGTGGTTGGGGGATATATCGTGCCATCCAGGCACCCCCTCCCAGCCTCCCCCATCGAGGGGGAGGTGCTGCCCGGTGGGTGGGGAGAGCTCGTGAATATGGATTCCGGCCGACGTCGGAAGGACAAGGTGGCTGAGGGAGCCTCGACATGTCGTTTTTCACGCCGCAGCGGCTGGTGATGCTGGTGTTCTTTTTGCAGCCCGTCGCCTTCGGGTCGTGGCTGCCGCGGATTCCGGAGGTGCAGGCCAGCCTGGGGCTGGGGCCGGCGGCGCTGGCGCTGGCGCTGCTGGGCATGCCCTGCGGCACGCTGGTGACCCTGCCTTTCGCTGGCCCGCTGGTGGGGCGGATCGGCGCGCGGCGGGCGATCCTGATCGGCTTCGTCTTCTATTCCATCGCCGCCTGCCTGCCGGTGCTGGCCCCCAGCCCGCTGCTGCTGTTCCTGGCGCTGATGCTGGCCGGCTCGGCGATCTCCTTCGTGGAGCTGGGGTTGAACGTGCAGGCCGACCTGGTGGAAAAATCCGGCGGCCGGCTCATCATGAACACCGCCCATGGCTGCTGGTCATTGGGGATCATGGCGGGGAGCCTGGTGGGGTCCGGGCTGGCCGGGATGGGGCTGGCCCCTGCCCTGTCGGTGCCGCTGCTGGCGGCGATCGTGCTGCCGCTGGCGCTGCTCGCCGCGCGCGCCCTGCCCCGCTTGCAGGACGGCGCGCCGCAGGGCGAAGCGCGACGCTCGGCCTGGGCCCTGCCCAGCCCGGCGCTGATCGGCATCTGCCTTTTCGTCTTCGGCATCACCATGACCGAGGGCGCCATGGCCGACTGGTCGGCGATCTTCCTGCGCGACGCGCTGTCCGCCGAGGGCGGGCTGGTGGGGCTGGGCTATTCGGTCTTCGCCTTCATGGTGGCGGCGGGACGCTTCGGGGGCGACCTGATGAAACGCCGCCTGGGCGCGGTGGGCACGGCACGGCTCTGCGGGCTGCTGGCCGTGCTGGGCGGCGCGCTGCTTTATGTCGCGCCCAGCGTCGAGGTGGCATTGCTCGGCTTCGGCACCATCGGGGTGGGGGTGTCGGTGGGCTTCCCGCTGGCGGTGACGGCGGCGGCGGGCCTGGGCGACCGGGCCGCCTCGGCCAATGTGGCCGTGCTCTCCTTCGTGGCGCTGACCGGGTTCCTGATCGGGCCGCCGCTGATCGGCCTGGTGGCCGAGCATGGCGGGATCAGGCTGGGCATTGCCTGCGTCATTCCCGTGCTCGGGCTCAGCCTCATGCTCAGCGGGCGGCTGACGCCGCGCCGGGCCGCCCCCGCCCATAATCCTCAAGCCGACATAGCCGGAGTGCTCTGATGCGTATCGCCGTTGCCGGACTGCATATCGAATGCAGCACCTATAATCCCGTGCTCAACCATGAGTCCGATTTCCGCGTGCTGCGCGGACCGGCCATGCTCAAGAACGGGTATTTCGATTTCCTCACGCATTTTCCCGCCGAATTCATCACCATATTGCATGCGCGGGCCATCGCCGGCGGGCCGGTGGCGCGGGACATCTATGAGCGCTGGAAAAGTGAGATTCTCGACGGCATCCGGGCGGCAATGCCTCTCGACGGGGTGTATCTGCCGCTGCATGGCGCCATGGTGGTGGACGGGATGTTCGACGCCGAGGGCGATTTCATCGCCGCGGTGCGCGATGTCGTCGGGCCGGACCTGCCGATCGCGGCGAGCTACGATCTGCACGGCAATATCAGCCAGCGCATCATCGACAATCTCGACATCTTCTCCACCTATCGCACCGCGCCCCATATCGACACGCCCGACACCATGCGGCGGGCGGTGAACATGCTGGTGCGGGCGCTGCGGCGGGGTGAACGGCCGATGCTGGCCTGGGCGAAGGTGCCGGTGCTGCTGCCGGGGGAGCGCACCTCGACCCAGGACGAGCCGGCGCGCAGCTTTTATGCGCAATTGGAGGCGGTGGAAGACCCCACGGGCATCTGGGACGCCTCGTTCCAGGTGGGCTATGTGTGGGCCGACGAGCCGCGCGCCACCGCCTGCGCGGTGATTACCGGCACCGACCGGGCGGCCATGACGGAAGCGGCGCGGCACCTGGCGCAGGATTATTGGGACATCCGCGCGCAATTCGTCTTCGGCATGGAGACGGGCTCGATCGAAGAGTGCGTCGAGAGGGCCATAGCGAGCCAAACCCATCCGGTGGTGCTGGCCGAATCGGGGGACAATCCCACCGGCGGCGGGGTGGGCGACCGCGCGGAAGTCTTGGCAGCGCTGATGGCGCGGGATGCGCAAGGCGTGGTCTTTGCCGGCATTGCCGACGCGGCGGCGACCGAGGCCGCCTATGCGGCGGGCGTGGGCGCGCTTGTGAAGCTGCATATCGGGGCAAGCCTCGACCCGGCGAGCACGCCGGTGGAGACGGAGGCCGAGGTGCAATTCCTGCTCGAAACCGGGGAGAAGCGCCTGCGCGAAGCGGTGGTGCGGATCGGCGGCATCGAGCTGGTGCTGACGGCGCGGCGGCGGCCCTTCCACAATATCGAGGACTTCACCCGGCTGGGGCTCGACCCGAAGGGCGCGCGCATCGTGGCGGTGAAGTCAGGCTATCTGTCGCCCGAACTGGGGCCCATCGCTAATCCGGGGCTGATGGCGCTGTCGCCGGGGGTGGTGGACCAGTTCGTCGAGCGGCTGGAGCGCAAGCACAAAAGCGAGAAGCAATATCCGTTCGACAAGGATTTTGCGTTCATGCCCGAAGTGGTGTGGTCGGCGCGGGCGGGGTGAGCGCTGTAGTCTCCCCAAACACGGTGTCATTCCGGGCTCGACCCGGAATCCATCTCCGCATGTTTCCACAACCCCTGAGGGCGTTGGATGGCCTTCAGGATGGATGCCGGCCTTCGCCGGCATGACATGGTGGGTGGGTGAACCTGCTCAGTTCAACATCGCCCGCAATTCGGCCTGCACTTGCTGCATGGCGGGCAGGTAGAGGCCGGCGAGATCGGCGACGTCTTTCTGGGTGGCGGGGGCGCCGATATTGAGGGCGGCGACGGTGACGCCCCGGGCGTTGCGGATGGGAACGGCGATGGAGCGCAGGCCCATTTCCACTTCCTGATCGATCAGCGCATAGCCTTGCGCGCGCACGCGGGCCAGCTCGGCCAGGATGGCGGCGGGGTCGGTCTGGGTGCGCGGGGTGCGGGGGACGAGGGGCGCGGCGTTTAGGAGCGCCGCCGCTTCGGCCTCCGGGCGGGCGGCGAGGAGGACGCGGCCCATCGAGGTGCAGAAGGCGGGCAGGCGCGAGCCGGGCATGAGGGCGATGGCCATGAGCTTGCGCTGGGCGGCGCGGGCCACATAAACGATATCGGCGCCATCGAGGATGGACACCGACGAGCTTTCGCCCAGAGTTTCCGAGAGCCGGTCGAGCAGCGGCTGCACCATTTGCGGCAGCGGCATGGTGGCCAGGCACGCCGTGCCCAGCCGCAGGACGCGCGGCGTCAGGGTGAAATATTTCCCGTCATAATCGGCATAGCCCAGATGCGCCAGCGTCAGCAGGCATCGGCGCGCCGTGGCCCGATCGAGCCCCGAGGCGGCGGACACCTCGCTGATCGACTGGCGCGGGTGCTCGGCGGTGAAGGTCTCGATGGCAAGCAGGCCCTTGGCCAGCCCGCCCATGATGTCGCGCTCCAGCATGGGCTGTTCTCTGTGCGATATGTCAACAAATGCAGCATATCGCACAAAATGGGTTGAAGGGGAAGGTGCGGTGGCGGTTTATGGGGCGTGGATTTATCGGCCGCATAGCCTGCAAGCCTGTTCATCCGCTGGCGCTGCCCCCGGACTTGATCCGGGGGCCAGATGGGGAGCCACAGGAACTGCGAGGCTGCGGAAAGCGGCCCCCGGATCAAGTCCGGGGGCAGCGCCGGTGTTTTTGGAAAGGATGGAGGTCCATGGACAAAAGAGTTCCCGACCTGGCGGCAGCGCTGGCCGGCATTGAGGACGGGATGGTGGTGATGATCGGCGGGTTTGGCGGCTCGGGCGCGCCGATCGAGCTGATCCATGCGCTGATCGACCGCTTCAAGGCGACGGGGAGCCCGAAGAACCTCACGGTCGTCAACAACAATGCCGGCAATGGCCGCATCGGCATCGCCGCCATGATCGATGCCGGCATGGTGGCCAAGATGATCTGCTCGTTTCCGCGCTCGGTCGATCCGCGCGCCTTCACCGAGCGCTACCAGAAGGGCGAAATCGGGCTGGAGCTGGTGCCGCAGGGCACGCTGGCCGAGCGCATCCGCGCCGGCGGCGCCGGTATTCCGGCCTTCTATACGCCCTCAAGCTTCGGCACCGAACTGGCTAAGGGCAAGCCGGTCGCCGAATTCGAGGGGAAATCCTATGTGCAGGAGCGCTGGCTCAAGGCCGACGTGGCCATATTGAAGGCGGAGCTGGCCGACCGCATGGGGAACCTCACCTATCGCAAGGCGGCGCGCAATTTCTCGCCGCTGATGGCGGCGGCGGCCAAACTCACCATCGTGCAGGCGCGGTCCGTGGTCGAACCGGGGGAAATCGACCCCGAACAGGTGGTGACGCCGGGCATTTTCGTCGACCGGGTTCTGGAAGTGGCCGATGCGCAGCAGGAAGAGGCGCTGATGCGCGCCGGGGTGGCTTATGATGGTTGAGAAACTTTCCAACGCGCAGATCGCCTGGCGCGCGGCGCAGGACATTGCCGACGGGGCCTATGTGAACCTGGGCATCGGCTTTCCCGAAATGGTGGCCAAGTTCCAGCCGCCGGGGCGGCAGGCGGTGTTCCACACCGAGAACGGCGTGCTCAATTTCGGCGAGGCCCCGCCCGCGGGCGAGGAGGATTGGGACCTCATCAATGCCGGCAAGAAGGCGATTACCCTCAAGCCGGGCGCGGCGTTTTTCCACCACGCCGACAGCTTCGCCATGGTGCGGGGCGGGCATCTGGACGTGGCGATATTGGGCGCCTACGAAGTGGCCGAGACTGGCGACCTGGCCAATTGGTCGACCGGGCCCAAGGGCGTGCCCGCCGTGGGCGGAGCCATGGACCTGGTGCACGGGGCCAGGCGCGTCGCCGTCATCACCGACCATGTGACCAAGGATGGCAGGCCCAAGCTGGTGAAGCGCTGCTCGCTGCCGCTGACCGGGGTCGGATGCGTGACGCGGGTTTATACCAGCCTTGCCGTGATCGATATCGAGAAGGACCGTTTCATTCTGCGCGAGAAGCTGGCGGGCCTCAGCCTTGATAGCCTGCAAGCCGTGACCGGAGCCGAACTGGTGGTTTCCGGCCCGATTGCCGATCTGGTGGCCCCTGAGGTGTGAACATGACCGACGCTTATATCTGTGACTATATCCGCACCCCCATCGGCCGCTTCGGCGGCGCGCTGGCGCATGTGCGCCCCGACGATCTGGGCGCCATTCCGCTGATGGCGCTGGTGGCCCGCAATGGCAAAATCGACTGGGAGGCGGTCGACGACGTGATCTTCGGCAATGCCAACCAGGCGGGCGAGGACAACCGCAACGTGGCGCGGATGAGCCTGTTGCTGGCCGGGCTGCCGCTGGGCGTGACCGGCACCACCATCAACCGGCTGTGCGGCTCGGGCATGGACGCGGTGCTGACGGCGGCGCGGGCGATCAAAGCCGGGGAGGCCGACCTGGTGATTGCCGGGGGCACGGAATCGATGAGCCGCGCGCCTTTCGTCATGCCCAAGGCGGACAGCGCCTTTTCGCGCAAGGCCGAGATCTACGACACCACCATCGGCTGGCGCTTCGTCAATCCGCGCATGAAGACGCTGAATGGCGTCGAGTCCATGCCCGAGACCGGCGAGAACGTGGCCAGGGACTTCGGCGTGTCGCGCGAGGCGCAGGACGAATTTGCCGTGCGCAGCCAGGACAAGGCGGTGGCGGCGCAGCAGAACGGGCGGCTGGGTCAGGAAATCACCCCGGTCGCCATTCCGCAGAAAAAGGGCGACCCGGTGATCGTGAGCGTGGACGAGCATCCGCGCGCCGGCACCACCATGGAGACGCTGGCGCGGCTGAAGCCGCTTTTCCCCGAAGGCAGCGTGACGGCGGGCAATGCCTCGGGCGTCAATGACGGGGCGGCGGCGCTGGTCATCGCCTCGGAAGCGGGGATGAAGCGCCATGGCCTCACCCCCATCGCCCGCATTCTGGGCGGGGCGGTGGCGGGCGTCGCCCCGCGCATCATGGGCATGGGCCCTGCCCCGGCAACGCAGAAGCTGTGCGCAAGGCTGGGGCTGACGCCAGCCGATTTCGACGTGATCGAGCTCAATGAGGCTTTCGCCAGCCAGGGCATCGCCGTGTTGCGCGAATTGGGCATCGCCGAGGACGATGCGCGGGTAAACCCCAATGGCGGCGCCATTGCGCTGGGGCATCCGCTGGGCATGAGCGGGGCGCGCATCACCGGCACGGCGGCGCTGGAGCTGAGCCTTTCGGGGCAGAAGCGGGCGCTGGCGACGATGTGCATCGGCGTGGGCCAGGGCATCGCGGTGGCGCTGGAGCGGGTGTAGCGCCCAAACTCTTCCCGGCCCCCCTTCTCCCTTTGGGAGAGGGGCGCCCGGTGGTGCGGGAAAGCTATTGCGCGGCCAGCTCGGCCAGACGCTTCGTGGCGGTGGTAAGGCCGGTGAGCGAGAGCGTCAGCGGCACGGGGTCGTTCTCGGCGGCGCCGGTGCCGGTGACCACGAGCCTGGCGCCGGCGCGCAGGCGGTCCGCATCGGCGCCGGTGAAGGTGACGGGCACCAGGCACCCGGCCGGCAGGCAGGTGAGGAAGGGCAGCGGCACGCCGAGCGCGGCATCGTCGATGGCCAGGGCGGCGCCGCGGGCGAAGTTGAGCCCGAAGGGCAGCACCATCATGCCGTCGAGACCGCCGGCTTCACCGGCGTAAAGCTCGATGGACAGCACATGCTGGCGCGTTTCGCTATCGACCAGGGACTGGGTGATGGCGCAGTCGCGCACGCCCTCGGCGGTGGCGCAATTGAGGGTCCAGTCGCCATAGACCTCGCTGAGCTGGCTGGGACCGGAGGAGCCCGCCTGCTGGGCGAAGGCCGGAAGGGCGGCGAGGGCGAGAAGGGCGGGCAGGAAACGCAGGATCATTTGAACCTCACGAGGTGGCGCGGATGGGTTCGCGCCGGGCCTTGGGCGCGATTTCGCGGGTGTCGAGGCGGAAGACCGCATCGGCGGAGGGGCCATGGGGCGAAGGGGTGAAATCGCCATCGCCGGGCAAAAGGATGCCGACGCGGTCCACGCCCAGATCGGCGAGCTGGAACGGGGTGCCGTGACCATATTCCATATGGCCGCGCCCGATGATGCCCACGACCAGCGCCTCGGGATCGGCGGCAAGCGCACGGGCGATATTGACGGCAAAGGCGCGGTCCCAGACGCCCTGGGCGCGCACGAAGCGGTCGAAGCCCGGATCGTCGGGGGCGGAAGCGCCGCCGGAGAAACGACCGCCGCCGGTGATGTCGAACAGGAATTGCCGCGCCGCCGGGGTCGCCGGGCGGGCCGGGGTGAGCCCGTCGCGCTCGGCCTCGGGCACGGCGTCCCAGCCCTCCTTGCCGACGCGGGTCACCAGACCCCGCTGGCAGTTGAGCGCCAGCATGGGCAGCTTGAACTGGCGGCAGAAGTGAAAGAGCGGCAGGTACAGCGCGGCGTCGAACCCCCAGACGGTTTCCCATTCGCTGTGCTGGAGAAAGGCCTCGGCCTCGATCTCACCGCCGACAAAGGCATCGAGCGCGGGCTGGACGCGGCGCGGGAACATCTCGAAGCCCAGCATCAGCCGGCGCCCGCTGGCGAGCAGGCCGGAGGCGACGTGCAATTGCCAGCGGTGGATGTCGAAGCGGTCATGGGTCTCGCCCAGGAGCACGACCTGCTTGGTGGCCATTTCGGCGATGATGTCGGCATGGCTGGCCAGTGCGCCGCTGGCGGGCACCAGCCACTGGCCGGGGGGATGGACGATCGCGATCATGCTCCGGCGCTTTCCAGACCGGCCCCGGCGGCAAGCGCATCGGCGCGGCCGCGCAGGGTGAGGCCGGTGGCGGCGCCATCGGGCCCCAGGGCGGAGAGCACCAGATCGCCGCCCTCCTCGCTCTCCTGCCAGCCGGAAACGGCGCCGGCGCGCAGATGCAGGTGGAAATCGGGACGCATGACATTGATGAAGCCGCGCGAGGGGCTGACCTTCTCGACCACGCCCTGCCAATGCTGGATGAAGCCGGGGCGCTCGACGCGGATGGTGACCTCGGCGCCGGCGGCCAGCGCCCGCTCGAAGGCTATCGCGCCCGGATCGGTCTCCTCGGACGCGGCGGCGGCAGCGGCGGGCGGGGTACGTTCCTCGACCGGCAGGGCTTCACCCGGACCGAAGGCGGCGAGCGCCGCGTCGAACGGGGCCAGGCCGGAAAAGCTGATGGCGCTGCACAGGACGCTCCCGTCCGCGAGGCGGAAATCGGCGCGCGGATAGGCCTCGCCGCCCATGATGCTGGTGCGATCGACCACCACCGAGGCGATGCGGGACAATTCGATGCGGGCAGTGTGCTCGGGGCCGGAGCAGACCAGCCAGCCCTTGTCCTCGCCAACGGTTTCGACCGCGCCCATGCGCTCATGGGTGGCCCCGTTCCAGCGGGTATTTATCATGATGCGGCCCATGGCCGGCAGCGCGCGGATGATCTCGGCGGGGCTGGCGGACAGGCGGGCGCGGGGATGGGTGGTCTCGGACATGAACAAGCTCTCAAAAGTCAGGCGGGGATCAGGGCCGGCGCCGGATCGGGCGACGGATCGTGGGGATGTTCGGACAGATCGAGGATGCGCAAATCATCGAGCCCGTTGGGGCGGTGATGGGACACCAGGATCAGCATGGAATTGGGCAATTCGGCCCGCAGCAGGGCGAAGAGATCGGCTTCGGCGGCGGCATCGAGCGCCGAGGTCGGCTCGTCGAGCCAGATGCATTCGGGGCGCAGCACCAGAAGCCGGGCCAGCGCCAGGCGCTGTTCCTCGCCGCCCGAGAGCCCCTTGGTGCCGATGCCGCGATCGTCCGGGTCGGTGCGGTGGCCGAGGCCGACGCGGCGCAGGATGTCGTCGAGATCGGCGCGCGGATAATTGCGCGGGTCCTCGGGATAGGTCAGCGCCGAATAGATGCTGGCATCGGGGAAATAGGGGCGCTGGGGCATGAACACCTGCGTGCCGGCGCAGCGCAGGCACCCCGAGGCGAAAGGCCAGAGCCCGGCCAGGGCCTTGAGCAGCGTGGTCTTGCCCAGGCCCGAGGCGCCGCGCACCCAGATGGTTTCGCCGGGGGCGACATCCATGCGCGAGACACAGAGCAGGCCCCGGCCATCGGGGGTGGCGACGGCGACATTGTCGATGCCGATCTCGGCCCTGGGGGCAGTTTCGCGGATGACCCCGCCCCGGCGCAGGCCGGCCTCGCGCGCGGCCTGGAGGAAGCCGTCGAGGCGGGCGGAGGCGGTGACCAGATCGGCCAGGTCCCGATAGGAGAAGATGAACCAGGAAAGCGTGGTCACCACATTTGAGAAGGCGCTGGCCAGCTGCATGAGCCCGCCAAAGGCGACATGGCCGGCCAGATAGCCGGGCAACGCCACGAACAGCGGAATACGCAGCACCGAATGATTGAAGGGGAAGGTGAAGCCGGCCAGGATGATCTCGCGCCGGACCAGCCAGTTCCAGTTGCGCACCACGTCCTCGAAGCGCATGTCGAGCAGGCGCCGTTCGGCCGCCTCGCCGCCGCCCAGCGCCACCGCGTCGGTATTGGAGCGCAGGCGGGCCAGGGCGAAACGGAAATCGGCCTCGCGCTGCTGCTGCTGGATGAGCAGGGGCTTGAGCGGCTTGCCCAGAAGATGGGTGAGGCCGCTGCTGAGCGCCACATAGATGAAGGCGGCCCAGATCATGTAATGGGGGATTTCGACGGGCAGGCCCATGAAGGCCAGCGAGAGCGGGAACTGCGCGAGGCTCCAGAGCACGACGAGATAGGAAAAGAGCCCGACGACGCGCGAAATCAGGTCGAGCGCCTCGCTGAGCAGCTTTTGCAGGAAGATGGTGCAATCCTCGGCGATGCGCTGGTCGGGATTGTCGATGGCGTCGCGCCCGGACACGCTCAGATGCCAATAGGCCTTGTTGGCCAGCCAGATATCGAGGGCATTGGCGGTGAGATTGCGGCGCCAGCGCATCTCCAGATGCTTGCGCGTATAGAGCGCGGTAAGGTGCCGGGCGGAATTGAGCGCCACGATGAGGGCGAAAATGCCGACCTGGGTAACGGCCTCGGCGGCTTCGAGCCGCTCGAGCGCGCCATAGAAATCGCCGGTCCACTGGATGAGGCGGAGGCTGGCGACGACGCTGAGCAGTTCCAGCCCCACCACCAGGGCGAAGAGGAAAAGGCCGAGCTTGCCCCTGTCGCCCTTGAGGCAGAGCGCCATGAGGCGCGAGAACTGGGCCAGGACTTTGAACATCGGGGGGCCTCGGAAAACGGGAAACGGCCGGGGGAACGGATGTCCCCCCGGCCGGATGGGCAGGATCAGAACTTGACGGTGGTGCCGAGCTTGAAGGTACGGCCCGGGCCGCGCTGAAGCTCGATGCCGCTCTGCGCCGCCACGGCCGCCGAGGCGGGAACCGTGGTGTAGCCGGTGAGCGTATTGGGGAAGTAGGCGGTGTCGAAGATATTCTGGACGCCGAAACTGACTTCCACGTTCTCGGTGGGCTTCCAGCGGGCATAGGCATCGAAGATCGCGTAGCCTTCGGTGCGGAAGGTGGTGGGCAGCGCCCGCTCCCCCTGGCCGGCGGCAAAGGTGCCCTGGACCTCGAATTCGAGGCCATGCTCGGGGATCTCGTAGCGCACGCCCAGAACGGCGGTCAGCGGCACGGCGGCGTCGAAGGCGGTTTCCGGCGCATTGGCCGAAAGGCGCTGGGTGCCCTTCTGCCAGCTCACGCTGGCGGTGGCGAAGATGTTTTCATAGAACTCATATTCGCCGCCCAGCTCGATGCCCCACAGATGCACCGACGAGACATTGTCCGACCAGTAATGGGTGGGGGTGACGCCATCGGCCGCAACCATGCCCGGCACGCCCTGAAGGCTGCGGATGAAGTTGTCGTAATTGGCGTAGAAGCCGCCGACGCTGAACCAGCCCCGATCAAATTCACCGCGCAGGCCGATCTCGTAATTCTTCACCGATTCAGGCTGAAGGTTGGGATTGGGGATGATGTAGGTGACGGGGAAGGAGAAGATATTGGCGCTGGACTGGAAAAGCTGCTGCGCCGTCGGCATCTTGAAGCCTTCGCCATAGGCGGCGAAAACCGAGAGGTTTTCATCGAGCTCGTAGCTGATGGAGAACTTCTTGAGCAGGGCGACGCTGCTGACCGCCGAAGGCGTATAGCCGGGCAGCGAAACATAGTCGCTGTCGGGCGTCAGGCTATAGGTGGCCAGGCGCGCGCCGGGCGTGATGGTCAGGCGATCATCGAGCAGCTTGATCTCGTCCTGAACATAGAAGTCGGCGCGCACCGTGCGCGCATTGGGGAAGCTGAAGCCATTATTATAGGCGTAGGTGGTCGCGTTTGTATCGGAGCGCCAGGTCTTGTTGACGTCGAAATACTCCCCACGGCTGATGTCGCCATCGAAGCCATAGGTCAGCGTATGCGCGGTCGGCCCCAGATCGAAGGAGGACTGGAGCTGGAGGTCGGCTTCCCAGAAGTTTTCCGAGTAATTGCGGATCGATTCGATGATCCGGTTATGCGCAGGGTTGGTGTAGGTGCGGTTGGACGTGCTGTCCATGTCGCGGGCCTGCGGCGAATAGGACACGTTCCACTTCACCGAATCCAGCCAGCTCGCCCCCACATGCCAGTCATGGGAGAGCGCCAGGCGGTAACGCCGCATGTCGACATTGCGCAGATAGGAATTGGAAATGTAGTAGAGCGAGGTGCCGGGATTGGAGCCGGCGCCGCTGTCCCAGATCTGATCGACCGCGGTCTTGCGGGAGAAGAATTCGCCCGTGAGCTTGATCTCGTGATCGGCATTGGGCGTCCACACGATCTTGGCGAGCCCGTTATAGGCGCTGGTCTCGGCAGGGAAGAGCCGGTCGCAGCGGAAATAGGCGGGACGCTGCGGACAGCCCCAGCTTCCCCCTTCGGGATCGGCCTTGATGGCCTTGGGCTCGGTGCTGGAAAGGTGACCGAAGCTGGCCAGAACCTCGACATCGCCGAAATCATAGGCAGCGGTGATCTGCTGGCGCCAGCTGTTGTCGAAGCTGTCGAAGGTCGACTTGAGCTCGACCGCCCAGGGCTTGTCCTGGCCTTCGAGCAGATCGGAGGGGTCGCGGGTGCGGAAGGCGACGCTGCCGCCCAGCGCGTCCGAGCCCCAGAGCACCGAATTGGGACCGCGCACGATTTCGACCGCCTTCATGTTGAAGGGATCGACCAGATCGCGGGAGCCATCGGTGAGCAGCTCCTGCACGCGGGAGCCGTCGACGGTCATCTGCACGCGATTGCCGCTCATGCCGCGCACGGTGAAGCTGGACAATTGGCCGAAGGGATTGGTGGTGTTGGTCGACCGGGTCACCGACACGCCGGGCTGGTAGCGCACCAGATCCTGGATGTCGCGGACGACGCGCTTGTCGAGCTCGTCGGCGGTGACCACCGTGACCGAGGCCGGCACGTCCAGGACCTGGGTGCTGGTGCGGGTGGCGGTGACGGTCAGGCGCTTGAGCTGGGTGACCTGATTGGCGGTCAGCCCGGCCTGCGACTGCGCCGCGGCCGGCCCGGCGGCCAGAACGGCGAGGACGGCGCAGCCGGCCAGCCAACCCAGCCCCCGCGCCCGGAAAGCGGGCGCAGCCAATAGCGCACCCGGAACATGATTATTCATGCGAGCCCCACTTATATTTGTCTTTTGTTGTTTCGTGGCTGGCTGGCTTGGCCGATGGGCGGCAGGCTCGCTGGCGTCTGACCCCGGAAACAGGCTCCCAGGGCACCCGGTCTTTTTAATATGATCGGATTAGTCAGCTATTATCGGGGAGAGGCGGCGGCTGTCAAGTGCGCCCCACAACACGGTAAATCCGTCCTATCGATTTGATTCAAAAGAGCTATTTCCTAAAATAGAGCATGGCATGCTCCGCCATGCAAACATGATTTTTTAACTCACCTATTGATGCGTGACAAAAGTGCCGCTAGGTGTGGCCTGAGAACGAACCCGGGCTCCGTCCATAGCGCCCCCAGGCAAACCTTTGATATGAAAAAAGAAAACCCGACCATTCGTGGCCAGGGCGTCAGTTCTGGAAATGATGGGGCCGCAGCGCAAGAAAAGCGTGAGCTGCGCAGCCAGGACATCTTTGGCGACGCCAATGCGGTGACGATCACCCATGACGGCGCCACCTACATCCTGCGCATCACCAAGCAAAACAAACTTATCCTGACAAAATAGGCAAAGTAAAGATGAGCGAACGCAAATCGGCGGACACTATCCGCGCGCTCCGGGCCAAGCATCCCGAAATGCGCGCCCGGGACTTTGCCCGAATCCATGGCATCGCCGAAGCCGAGCTAGTGGCGTCGCAGATCGGGCATGACGGGACCAGGGCGCTGGCTCCCGATCTCGAACGCCTGCTCAACGGGCTCATGGGGGTGGGCGAAATCATGGCGCTGACGCGCAATGAGAGCTGCGTCAGCGAAAAGATCGGCCGGGTGGAGCGGGTGGAAATCACCCCCCACGCCGCCATGACGCTGGGCGCCGATATCGACCTGCGCATCTTTCCGCGCCAGTGGCGCTTCGGCTTTGCCACCACGCGCCAGGACAATGAGGGGCGCACGCACCGTTCGCTGCAATTCTTCGACGGCCAGGGCAACGCGGTGCACAAGGTGCATTCGCGGCCCGGAACCGAGGTCCCGGCCTGGGACGCGCTGGTTGCCGCACTGACGCTGGACGAGCAGAGCGACACCATCGCCATCGAGCCCGAGGCCGTGGCGGCCCCTGCCCCCCAAGGCGTGGCCGACGCCGAGGAATTGCGCCGGCGCTGGCGCGCCATGACCGACACGCACCAGCTTTTCGGGCTTCTGCGCGAACTCAAGCTGACGCGGCTGGCGGCGCTGGACGCGCTGGGCCCGGACATCGCCTGGGAACTCGACCACAGCGCGGTGGCGGGACTGTTCGAGGCGGCGGCGGAACGGCAGGTGAAGCTGATGGCCTTCGTCAGCAACAAGGGCTGCACGCAGATCCATGGCGGAACCGTGCGCAAGATCCAGATGATGGGGCCCTGGCTCAACGTGCTCGACCCCGGCTTCCACATGCATCTGCGGCTCGACCAGGTGGCGCGGGTCTGGGCGGTGCGCAAGCCCACCCGTGACGGCGAGCTGACCTCGGTGGAGGTGTTCGACGCCCAGGGCGAACCCATCATCCAGCTTTTCGGCCAGCGCGGCAGCGGGCAGCCCGAGCCCGCCGAATGGCGGACGCTGGCCGAGAGCCTGCCGGCGCTGGCCCTCACCCGGAGCGCCTGAAAATGAAAAAATTCACGCAAAGCCTCGCCCTCACCGCCCTGGTGCTGCTGCCCCTGGCGGCAGCGGCGCAGGAGGCCGAGCCGCGCCTGGCGGTGGAACTCAACGCCACCGAAGCCACCGAGGCCGGCTGCAAGGTGACGTTCCTGGCCACAAACGGGCTGGGCACGGCGCTGGACCGGGCGGCGCTGGAAATGGCGCTGTTCGACCGCGACGGCGGCATCCGGCGCATCGTGACGCTGGAATTCAAGGCGCTGCCGGAAAACAAGACCAAGGTGCTGCAATTCCAGCTCGCCGGGCTCGATTGCGCCGAACTGGGGCGGGTGCTGGTCAATGACGTGACCGCCTGCGAGGGGCCGGAGCTGGCGGCCAATCTGTGTCTGGACCGGCTGGCGACCAGCGCCCGGCCCGATATCGGTTTCGGAGTTTAGCAATGGGCGGCGACGTCGCGCATGATTTTTCGCTTTTCGCCCTGTTCCTGCAGGCCGACTGGGTGGTGAAGACGGTGATGGTGGGGCTGTTCGTCGCCTCCATCTGGTGCTGGGCCATCATTGCCAACCGCGCTATCGCCTATGGCCGCAGCCACCGGCAGATGCGCGCCTTCGAGAAGGCGTTCGCCAGCGGCATGACCTTCGATCAGCTCCTGGCGCTGGCGGGTACGCAGGACGGCGGCATGGCCAGCCTGTTCCGCGCCGCCATGGAGGAATGGGACAAGAGCCACGCCCAGCAGGCGGCCAATGCGCCGGGGCTGCAAAGCCGGCTGGAGCTGGCACTGGACCTGGCGGTGAGCGAGGAGAGCCGGGCGCTTGAAAAGCAGCTAGGGTTCCTGGCCACCATCGGCAGCGCCGGTCCGTTCGTGGGCCTGTTCGGTACGGTATGGGGCATCATGAATGCCTTCACCGCCATCGCGGCGGCGGAAAACACCAGCCTGGCCGTGGTGGCGCCGGGCATCGCCGAGGCGCTGCTGGCCACCGCGCTGGGGCTGCTGGCGGCCATTCCCGCCGTTATCGCCTATAACAAGCTCAGCGCCGATGCCGGGCAGTTGATTGCGCGGCTGGAAGGGTTCGCCGACCGGCTGGCCGCCATGCTGTCGCGCCAGCTCGACGCCGGGAGGGCCGCCTGATGGGCATGGCGCTGGGCAATGCCCGCCGCAAGGGGCGCGGGCGGGGCCGGCACGCCCCGATGGGCGACATCAATGTGACGCCGCTGGTGGACGTGATGCTGGTGCTGCTGATCGTGTTCATGGTGGCGGCGCCGCTGATGACCATGGGGGTTCCGCTCAACCTGCCCAAGACGGCGGCCAATCCCATGCCGCTGGAAAAGCAGCCCATCTCCATCAGCGTCACCAGCGACGGCACCATCGCGGTGGACAAAAAAATCGTCGCCTATGAGGCGCTGCTGGACACCATCGCCGCCAAGGCCAGCGAGGGCACCGACGAACGGCTTTATATCCGGGGGGATTCGGCCACCGCCTATGGGCAGGTGATGAAGGTGATGGGGGCGCTGTCGGCGGCCGGCTATGAGCGGATCGGGCTCATCACCGAGGCGGAGGCGCAGCCCTGAGATGCGTGCGGAATTCGCCGGCTCGGCGCTGGTCCATACCGGGCTGATCGGGGTCGCCCTTCTGTGGCTGGGCCTGCCCACGCCCGAGGACGCCCCCGCCATGGGCAGCGTGACGGTGGAGCTGATCGGCACCAGCGTGGTGACCAGCAACCAGAGCGAGAGCGTGGAAAGCGACGCGGCGGTGGACGAGGTGTCCAGCGGCGCCGAGGCCAGCATCGCCCCGATCGAGGCCAGCGAGACGCTGGAAGAAGTTCCCGCCGAAACGCTGGAGGCGGTTTCCGAAACCGTCGAGCCCCTGCCGGTGGAGACGATGAGCGAAATGGTGGCCGAAACGGCAGAGCCGGTGCAGGCCGAAAGGCTGGAGCAGGCCCCCCCGGCTGCCGAGGCGGAGCCGGTGGACATCGCCGAGGCGCCGCCGGTGGAAATATCCGAAAGCATCGCGCCCGAGCCGCAGGCAGTAGCCGAGCCGATCCTGGCGGCGGCGGCGCTGCCGCTGGAGGCGGAGGACGTGGTGGCGGCGGTGGAAACACCGGCGCTGGAGCCGGAAGCGGTGAGCGAGGCCAGGATCGCGCCGGTTCCGCATATTCTCTCCTTCACCCGGCCCGACGCGCCCACGCAAAGGCAGGTCAGCGCGCCGCCCCCGGCACGGCGGCAGGCCCCCGCCCCCCAGCAGGCGGGCAATGGCGGGGCCAGCGCCCAGGACACGGTGGCGGCCCTGTCGGCCTCGGGGCAGAACGGAGCCGGCGGCGGGGGCAATGCCGATGTGGCGCGCTATCCCGGCCAGGTGGAGCGCAAGCTGGGCCGCGCCCTGCGCTATCCGCGCGATGCCGGGCGAGCCAGCGGCGAAGCGGAAGTGCATTTCGTGCTCGACGCCGGCGGGCGGGTGCTGCGCGTGAGCCTGCGGCGCTCATCGGGCAATCCGATCATCGACCAGGCGGCGCTGGACACGGTGCAGCGGGCCGCGCCCTATCCGCCCTTCCCGGCCGGATCGGGGCGCACGCAATGGGAATTCTCCATTCCGCTCAATTTCGCGCGCTAAAGCCTTTGTTTTTTCGCGTTTCGCTTGCGCGGCCCTTTGGGTCCGAACCGCAAAACCGTCGTCACTTTTGCTGGAAACGCTCCTAAAGCATCAGCTCGGAGGTGACTTCGAGAGTGCGGTCGGCGCGGGGGGCGGGGCCGGGATGGGCGGCCAGGACGCGGTCGCGCTGGCGGATGAGGTCGGCGATCTCGGCCTCATAGGCGGCGAAGATGGCGGTGAGCCAGCGATTGACCAGATAGGAAGGCCGGGGCATCTGCATGTCGAAGCGGGCAAGCAGGGGGATGGTGGTCTCGGCATCGGCCCAGTCGTCGCCCACCACCCATTGGTTGACGGTAAAGAGGCGGAGCGCCCTGCCCTGGGCATCGACGCCGATGGCGGCGAGATGATGAATGGGCCCCTGCGGCCCGTCGGGCCGCAGGAAGCAATGGAAATGGCCGTGCTCGAGGGCGGCTTCCTCGGCCGGATGGCAATGGTAGAACCATTGCGCATTGCTGGCCGGATCGAAGACGTCGCCGGGCGGATAATGATCCCAGGCGGCGATGGCGGAAACACCCTGGAAGGTTTCGCTCAACACGTTGAGCCCGCCCTTGGCGAGAATGGCCTCGCAAAAGGCGATTTCCTCCAGCGCCCGCTCGCGCGCCCCGGCGGCCATGTCAGTCTTTCTCCACGACGAGATCGGGGGCTTCCTCGCCGGCCGGCTTGAGCTTGGGCGGCGGAGGCGGCGCGGCCTTTGCCGGCGCGGCCGCAGGGGGCTGGGCCGGGGGTGGCGGCGGCGGGGCCTTGGCCGGGGTCACCGGCGCGCCGGCTGCGCAAGGGGCGGCAGCGGGCGGGGGCGGGGGCGCAGCCTTGGCCGGCGCGGCGGGAGCGCCGGCGGCGCAGGGCGCAACAGCGGCCCCAGCCGCGCAGGGGGCAGCGGCGCAAGGCGCATTGCCGGCGGCGGCTGCGGTGCCGCCATAGACCGGGCGCGGCGGCACCGGCTTGGTGACGTGATCGTAGGCGATGGCGGCGGTGCTGACGGCGAGCGCGGCCCCGAAAAGCAGAGTATTGCGAGCGCTCATTTCCTGGCGAACCCATCAAGACCGAAAACAGGACGCAGCCAGATGCCGACGAACGAACCGACAAAGGCGGCGGCGAACCACAGCCAGCCATGGACGCTCCCCGTGGCGATGCCGGAGAACAGCGCCCCGATATTGCAGCCGAAGGAGAGGCGGGCGCCATAGCCCATCAACAGGCCACCGATGATGGCGGCCAGAAGCGAGCCCAGCGGCAGCTTGGCCTTGGGGGCGAACTTGCCGGCAATGGCGGCAGCCAGCGCCGCGCCGAGCACCAGCCCGAAATCCATGACCGAAACGGTGTCGGCCAGCACGCTGGAATTAAGCGCCTGGGCCTGGGCCGGCCAGGTCCAGAATTCCCAGCTCGCCACATCGATGCCCACGCCTTGCGCGATCTTGGCGCCCCAGAGGCCGAAGCCATAGGTGATGGACCAGGGATGGCCGGCGAGCAGGAGCGTGGCGATGTTGAGCAGCGCCAGCAGCAGGCCGGCGCCGACCAGCGGCCAGGGGCCCTGCCAGATCCAGCTCCAGCCCGGACGCTTGGGGGCGGGCTCGGTTTCGAGATTGCCGTGGATGCGCTTTTCGATGAGCGCGGTGACGAGCGCCACCAGACCCAGGCCGGCAATGGTGAGGGCCAGCGCCCCGGGCACGCCGAGCTCGACCCCGAGGCTGATGGGGGGCAGCGACGGCTGGGCCAGCCAATAGGGCAGATGGGCGGTGCCGATGACAGCGCCGACGATGAAGAAGACCAGCGTGACCAGCATGCGAGCCGAGCCGCCGCCGACGGTGAACAGCGTGCCCGAGCCGCAGCCGCCACCCAATTGCATGCCCAGGCCGAACAGCGCCGCCCCGAGCAGCACCGAAACGCCCACCGGCGCCAGGGCGCCGACCATGGGCTGGCCGCCGATATTGCCCGCCGCCACCAGCGGGATCATGGCGATGGCGGCGACGCCGATGGTGAGCATCTGGGCGCGCATGGGCCGGCCCCGCCCCTCGGCGACCATGCGGCGCCAGCCGCCGGTGAACCCGAAGGAGCCATGATAGAGCGCGACGCCCAGCGCCCCGCCGATGAGGAAGAGCCCGCCCTGACGGAAATCGACAAGGGTGCTGATGAGCAGGAACCCGCCCAGCAGCATGACGGCCGCAACCAGCAAAGGCGTGCGGTCGGCCGTGGCGGGGGGCAGATAGGATGGCGGGGCGGTGATGGATATGTCGGTCATGGATCGCGCGCGAGGGAAATGACGAAGCCTGTTCTGGGTGATGCGAAGAGCCGGCGCAACACCCAGAACAGCATTTTTGAGAAAGCTATGCCGGCTTACTGGATCGGGCGGGCCGGATCGGCAGCCCATTCGGCCATGGAGCCGTCATACATGGCGGTGTTCTCATTGCCGGCGACTTCATGCAGGGCGAACCAGGCGATGGACGCCCAATGGCCGGTATTGCAGAAGACGATGTTGTCTTCCCCCGAAGCCAGGCCGACGCCTTCGGCCAGGGCGGCAATGGTCTCGGGCGTGGCGAAGCTGGCATATTCGCCGCTGTAGAGGCTGGAATGCTCGATGTTCAGCGAGCCGGGAATGGTGCCCTCGACGCGCACGACCGGGCTCTTGGAATTGCCCACATGCTGGTCATGCGGGCGGGCATCGATCAGCTTGGTGCCGTTTTCGAGGGCGGCCAGCACGTCCTCGGTGGTGCCGCGCAGCTCCTTGCGGACATTGAGCGGGAAGGTGGTGGCGACGGGAGTGACCGGCTCGGCGACGCGCTCGCCGCCTTGGGCGTCATACTGGCGCCAGCCGCCATCGAGGATGGAGACGGCGTCGTGGCCGAGATATTTGAAGGTCCAGTAAACGCGGGTGGCGCCGGCGAATTCGGAGGAATCGGTGCCCCAGGGCACGATGACCACATGGTCGTCGCCATCGACGCCCAGATCGCCGATCAGCCTGGCGATGTCGGCATCGGCGGGAATCTGGCCCGGCACGCCGTCGATTTCGGTGCGCCAGCCATAGCTGGCATAGGGGGCGACGACGGCGTGGGCGAGATAGGGCAATTCGCCCAGATCGGTCTCGCCGACCTTGTCGCGGATGTCGATGACCACGACGTTTTCGTCGGCGGCGTGGGCCTTGAGCCATTCGGCATTGACGAGCGGGGTGACCTCGACCTGCTGGGCGAAGGCGGGAGCGGCAAAGAGGAAGGCCGCGGCGGCAAGCGATGCAAGGCGCATGCTATTTATCTCCGGTCTGAACTGGCCGCGATCATAAGGGCCCCCGGGGGGCGGGGCGACGATGGCCAGACCAATTGTGGCGGCAAAGAGGAAAAACTGCACTCTTTGCAGCGCCGGGACCGGAAGGTTGTTGCGCGGGCGCCCCGGCCGGGCCGCAGCGCCTATGTCTCTGGCCCGGCTGGAGAAACGCCCCTGCCCGCTCAGGCCTTGCCGAGGCCGCGCAACTGGCGGGCGCGCTGGGCGCGATAGCTGAACAGCACCAGGGCCAGCACCGTGACCACGAAGGGGATGGTCTGGATGATCTCGCCGGGAATCCAGTTGAACAGATTGGGCATGACGATGGCCAGCGCCTCGAAAATGCCGAAGAGCAGCGCGGCCAGCATGGCCCCGACCGGATGGCGCGCGCCCAGCAGCACCGCGCCCAGCGCGATGAAGCCGCGGCCCGCCGTCATGTCGCGGGTGAAGCCGATATAGTTGAACATGGCCAGTTGCGCCCCGCCAATGCCGGCCAGCGCGCCGGAGGCGACCAGGCTCCAGGCGCGCACCTTGCCCACGGCGATGCCGGCAGCCTCGGGCGCGGCGGGATATTCGCCGACGCCGCGCAGCCACAGGCCATAGGGAGTGCGATAGAGGAAGAACCAGACGCCGAACACGGTGAGCACGGCCAGCCAGGAGAGCAGCGAATGGCCCGAAAGCAGGCTCTTGAGCGTGGGGCCGGCAAAGGGAATGGCTTCGAGGAAGGAGAGATTGACCGATGGCACCGCCTTGGACGGCAGGTTGATGGAGGTGCCCTTGTCGCCACCCGTCGCCTGGGCGAGCGCGAAGACGGTGCCGCCCGTGGCCAGGATGTTGACGGCGAAGCCGACCAGGATGATGTCGGCCTTGAAGCGCAGGTGGAAGAGCGCCATGAGCGCGCCGAGCATGGCCCCGGCGCAGAGACCGGAGAGGACCCCGACATACCAGGGCGCATAGACCGAGACGATGACGGCGGTGAGCGCGGCGATGAGCATCATGCCTTCGAGCGCGACGTTGAGCGCGCCGGACAGGTCGGAAATCAGCCCGCCCATGGTGGCGAACAGCAGGGGCGTGGTCGTGCGGATCACGGTGACGAAGAAGGTGGCCGACAGGACCGTCATCAGCAATTCGATCATTTGGCGGCCTCCGGCGCGGGCGTGGCCCGGGGGGCGCGGCCCAGAAGGCGGGCGAGCGCGGCCCGGCCCGGCAAGGTGAAGGACGACGCCACCAGAAGGATGATGATGGCCTGCACCACCGCGATCATCTCGGTGGGCACGTCGGTGCGCAGGCCCATGAGCTGGGCGCCCTGGCGCAGATAGCCATAGGCCAGCGCCACGAAGGGCACGGCCAGCGGGCGGGAGCGGGCGACGATGGCGATGAGGATGCCCTCGAAGGCGAGGTTGCCGTCGAAATTCTGCGCCAGATTGCCGAAGGCGCGGCCCTGCACGAAGACGGCGCCGAGCAGGCCGCCGAAGGCGCCGGCCACGGTCATGGCCGAGACCATGATGACGCCGGAGCGGATGCCGGCATATTCGGCGAATTTGGGATTGTGCCCGACCAGGCGCAGCTTGAGCCCCCAGCTGGTGCGATAGAGCAGGAACCAGACCAGCAGGGTGGAGACCAGCGCCACCACGATGCCCAGATCGAAGCGCGTGCCCGGAACGATGGCAGGGAGGATGGCGGCTTCGGGGAATTTGGCGGTCATCAACTGGCCGCTGCCAGGCGGGGCGAGATGGGCGCGGATGAGGTAATTGACCACGAGGATGGCGATGTAGTTGAGCATCAGCGAGGAGACGATCTCGCTGGCGCCAAAGCGCGCCTTGGCATAGCCGGGAATGAAGCCATAGGCGGCGCCGGCCAGCATGGCGGCGAGCATGGCCAGCGGAATGGCGAGGGGGGTGGCCCCCAGCGGCGACATGGCGACGAGGGCGGCGCAGAGCCCGCCCATATAGACCTGGCCCTGCACGCCCATGGAGAACTGCCGCGCCTGGAAGACGAGGCTGAAGGCCAGCCCCGTCAGGGTCAGCTTGGCGACATCGTCGATCCACAGCCCGAGGGTGCGGTTGGAGGAGAGCGGCGCGGTGAGCAGGGTGCGGAACGCCGCGCCCGGATCGGCGGAGGTGGCGAAGATGACCACCAGCGCCACGGCCAGCGCGATGACCACGGCGGTGAGGGCGCGGCCGGTCTCGCGCGCGATGGCGGCGAAACGGGGGGAGGAAAGGAGGCTCATTGCAGCGCTGCCCGCATGACTTCGGGTTCCTGGGTGTCGAGGCCGAGCATGTAGGTGCCCAGCGTTTCGGGCGTCAGCCCGTCGCTGTTGTGGAAGGCGGCGACGATGCGGCCGCGATAAAAGACCACGAGGCGGTCGGACAGGGCGAGCAGCTCGGACAGGTCGGCGGAGCTGAGCAGCACGGCGGCGCCGCCATCGCGCGCCTGGGTGAGCGACTTCCAGATGAACTGGGTGGCGCCCAGGTCCACCCCGCGCGTGGGCTGGTTGACCAGCAGCAGCCGGGGCTGCTCGGCCAGCTCGCGGGCCACCACGACCTTCTGCATATTGCCGCCCGAAAGCGTGCTCACCGCGAAGCCGGGGCCGCCGGCGCGGATGGAGAAACGCTCGATCAGCGCCTGGGCATTGGCCTTGATGGCCTTGAGGTCGAGCAGGCCGGCGCGCACGAACCGCCTGTCGGCCAGCCGCGTGGCGACAAGGTTTTCGGCAATGGTGGAGCCGGACGCCAAGCCCCGCACCAGCCGGTCCTCGGGAATGCTGGCAAGGCCCTTTTCACGCCGCTGCAGGATGGAGAGCCCGCCCAGGCTTTCGCCATAAAGGGTCACCTCGCCGCCAGCGATGGGCCGCAGGCCGGCAATGGCTTCGAGCAATTCGGCCTGGCCATTGCCCTCGACGCCGACAAGGCCGAGGATTTCGCCGGAATGGACCTTGAGGTCGAGGTCCTGGGCGATGGTGGCGCCCAGATCGTTGGCGATGGCGAGGGCGCGCACTTCGCAGGCGACCTCGCCGCGCCCGGGCGCGCGCTCGACGCGCAGGGTGATCTCGCGGCCCACCATCATGGTGGCCAGGCTCTCCTCGGTCACCTCGCTGGCCTTGACCGAGCCGACGGTGCGGCCGGCGCGCATGACGGTGATGCGGTCGGAAATCTCCAGCACTTCGGGCAGCTTGTGGGCGATGAAGATGACGGTGCGCCCCTGCGCCACCAGCGCGCGGATGGCGACGAAAAGCTCTTCCACCTCCTGGGGGGCGAGCACGGCGGTGGGCTCGTCGAGAATGAGGATGCGCGCGTCGCGGTAAAGCGCCTTGAGGATTTCGACGCGCTGCTGCTGGCCGACCGGCAATTCGCCAACGGGGGGAAGCGGATCGACGGCGAGGCGGAATTTCTCCGAGAGCGCGCGCACCTCGGCAATGGCCCGGGCACGGTCGAAACGGATGCCATTGCGCGGCTCGGAGCCGAGCACGACGTTTTCATAGACGGAAAAAGAGGGCACCAGCGAGAAATGCTGGAACACCATGCCGATGCCATGGTCGATGGCCTCGCGCGGATTGGCGAAGGAGACGGGGCGTCCTTCGAGGCGCAATTCGCCGCGATCAGGCTGCTCGACGCCGAAGAGGATCTTCATCAGCGTGGACTTGCCGGCGCCGTTCTCGCCGACCACGGCATGAACCTCGCCGGGGGCGACGGAGAGATCGACCCCATCATTGGCGACGGTGCCGCCCGGATAGGTCTTGCCGATGGAAATGGCTTCGAGCAGGGGCGCCATCGCATGTCCTCAGGAAAAAGACGCGGCCCCGCCGGAACGGGGCCACAACAGCTTACTGCATGGCGGTGTCGACGACGATCTCGCCCGAGATGATCCTGGCTTCCTGGGCATCCACCTCGGCGCGTACCTCGGCCGGGACCAGCTTTTCGTAATAGCTGTTCTTGGCGATGCCCACGGCGCCGTCGGCCAGGCCGAGCAGCAGGTTGGTGCCATAGGGGGCGGTGCCGTCCAGGGTCTGCACCAGGGCGGTGTAGAGGGAATCGCCGACCTTCTTTTCCACCGAGGTGAAGATGACGTCGGCCTGGGCCGGGTCGGTGGCCTCGAAGATCAGCGCCTGGTCGCTATCGACGCCCACGGCCAGCTTGGCCTCGTCACGGGCGGCCTGCAACGCACCGATGCCGGTGCCCCCGGCGATGGGGAAGACGATGTCCACACCCTGGGCGAACTGGGCCAGGGCGAGCTCCTTGCCCTTAGCCGGATCGGTGAAGCTGCCGGCGACGGCCCGGGTCACCTCCACATCGGGATTGGCGGCGCGGGCGCCCTGCTCGAAGCCCACGGCGAATTCGAGGATGGTGGCGCCTTCGACCCCGAGAATCTCGCCGATCTTGCCGGTCTGGCTGATCTTGGCGGCGGCGTAGCCGGCCAGATAGGCGGCGGTGGAGACGCGGTAGTTGATGGCCAGGATATTGCCGAGATTGCCCGCCGAGAAATCGGGCGCGTCATCGAAGATGATGAACTTGGTGTCCGGGTAATCGGGGGCGAGCTCGGCCATGAAGCCGGTCATTTCCCAGGTGCCGGCAATAACCACGTCGAAGCCCTGATCGGTGGCGTCGGCCAGGGCCGGCTGCCAGCGGCCGCGATCCAGGCCCGCCTCGATGACGGTGACGTCGACCGGCAGCTCGGCCTCGGCGCGGGCCAGGCCCGCCGCGGCGCTGTCGAGGAAGCTCTTGTCGCCCAGCGTGCCGTGGACGACCAGCGCCACCTTGAGCGGGTTTTCGGCCGAATAATCCTGCGCCATGACGGCGCCGGCCGACACCGTGGCCAGAAGGCCGGCGGTGAACAGGCCGGCAAAGGCGCGGCGATTGAGTTTGAACATGGTCATTGACGGCGCTCCTGTGGGGTTCTCAGTCTATCGGGTTGCGGGGCGGTAGGCGACGGAAGCCCGGTAAAGGGCGACCAGGCGGTCGATCCTGGCTTCCTCGATGAGGGTGACCCTGGGCGTGCCCAGGCGTCCGGAGGGATCGACCACGGTCATGCCGCGGGTGATGCCGGGGGCGAGCGCCACATCCACCGAAGCCGAGACGGACTTGGTGACGATGTCGGGCTCGATGACGGCGGCGATGGCCAGCGGATCGACGAAGCGGAAATGGTCGGGGCCGCCATAGCCGATGGTGGTCTTGCGGGCATGATCGACCAGGGCGGCGGAGAACTGCTTTTGCGGGCTGTCGGGAATTTCGGCCAGCAGCGCATCGACCTCCTCGCCCGTCATGAAATGGGAAACGCAGGGCTCCCACGGGGCGACCAGGGTGTCGATATCGGCGCCGAAGACCACCGCGGCCGCCTCGGGGTCGGCATAGATGTTGAACTCGGCGGCGGGGGTGGTGTTGCCCCGGCCATAGACGGTGGCGCCCATGATGGTGAGCTGGCCGATGCCGGCGGTGATGTCGGGAGCCAGGCGCAGCGCCAGCGCCAGATTGGTCAGCGGCCCGATCATCAGGATGTCGACCTTGTCGCCGGCGGCAGCGGCGGCGCGGAAGCTGGAGACGAGGAAGCCCACGCCATCCTCGCTCGCCGCCTCGGGAATGGAAGCGGGGCGGGGCGCGCCGCCGAGCCCGTCCTCGCCATGGATATATTTGGCGTCGATGATGGGCTGGGTGAGCGGGCGGTCGGCGCCCTTGTGCACCGGCACCTCGGGCAGGCCGGCGACGGCCAGCACGGTGAGCATGTTGCGGGTGGCCGCATCGAGCCCGACATTGCCGAAAACGGTGGTGATGGCGTCGGGCGCGCGGCCGGCGCCGATCAGCATCAGCAAGGCCTGGGCGTCATCGACGCCGCCATCGGTATCCAGGATGAGCTTGCGCGCCATGTCAGGCCACCTTGCGCGCGGCAGCGACGCGGGCCCAGAAATCTTGATAGGTCATGGAATAATCTTTTTTGATGTCGTTGAAGGGGCGCCGCGTCAACTGGCGGTCGGCAACCAGATGTTCCCCGCCGACCCAGAGGTGCCGGACGTCGCGGCCGCTGCCCGAATAAACCAGAAGCGTCTCGATGTCAGGGGTCTGGGAATAACCGGGGCCGGAGATATCCACGGCGATGATGTCGGCGGCCTTGCCGGGCTCGAGCGAGCCGATCTCATGGTCGAGCCCGAGGGCGCGGGCGCCTTCGATGGTGGCCATGCGCACCAGCTCGCGGCTGGAAATGGGCTGAGCCCTGCCCTCCCGATGGGACGCGACGAGCCCGGCGACGCGCATTTCGGCAATCATGTCATAGGCATTGTTGGCCGCGACATTGTCGGTGCCCAGCGCCACGACCACGCCGGCCTCGCGCAGCCGGACCGCCGGGCAGATGCCCTCGCGGCCCGAGCGCAGGCCGGCCGTGGCGCAGTAGGCCACCGACGCCGCAGGGGCAGCGGCGAAGATGGCGATATCGTCCTCGGACAGATCGAGGCAGTGGGCGGCATGGACGCGGCCGGCGAAGAAGCCGTCGCGGGCCAGGGCCTGGGTGGCGGTGAGGCCGTAACGCGCCAGCGTCTCCTCATTGTCCTCGGGGCCGGCGGCCATGTGAAGATGCATGCCGCAGCCATATTTGACCGCCAGATCGACCTCGGCGCGCAGCAGATCCTCGGAATTGTCGACATAGGGGGCGTGGGGGCCGAACCAGGGCACGATGCGCCCGTCGGGCGAACGCTGGCGCTCGATGAAGGCGGCGGCGTTGCGCAGTTCCTCCTCGCCCCGCGCCGCATCGCCCAGTTGCACGATGCCATAGGCGATGACCGCGCGCAGGCCGGCTTCGCCAACGGCGGCGGCGATCTCGTCGGCGAAGAAATACTGCTCGCAAAAGGTGGTGGTGCCCGAAAGCGCCATTTCGGCGCAGGACAGGGCGACGGCGGGACCGATGTCGCCGGCGATCAGGGAAAGCTCGGGCTCGCGGATGGAATTGTACCAGCCCTCCATGGTCAGAAGGCTCTGGCCCTCGGAGCGACCGCGAAACAGGATCATGGCCGAATGGGTATGGGCGTTGACAAGGCCGGGCATGACCACATGGCCGGGCAGCGACTTCACTTCGTCGAACCCGTCCGCATCGGGGCAGGTCTGCATCGGCCCGACCCCGGCAATGCGGCCATCGACCATGGCGACCCAGCCGGAAGGGAAGACGGTGTCCTGGCCATCGACCGTGAGGATGATCGCGTCGCGGAGAAGTGCAGAACCCATTTGACCTGCCGTTAGTAAAGCGCTTTACATAGCGATCTAACGCCAGTTTCAAAGCCATTGTCAAATGCAATCGGGCAGCAGGCGGGCCCTCTCAACAGCGGCGTGACCGTCGCTGCCCAATCCGGCAGGAAGCGCATGAGCCTCAACCCCTTCACCGCCGATCCGGCCATTCCCGAACGCCTCGCCCGGATCGGGCCGGAAACCCGCCGCCAGGTGCGGCAGGCGGCACGGGAGGCGCTGGCCGCCGCCGGGCCGCGGGCGGGTGGCGTCATCCCCCGCGACGCGGTGGAGGCGATGGTGCGCCGATTCGAGTTGAACTCGGTGCGCGAGCTGATGCTGGTGCTGCTGGAGCTGGCCAAGGAAGGCGCGCGGCCGCACATCTCCAACTTCCATGTCGGGGCGGTGGGGCTGGAAAGCGAGACCGGCGCCCTGGTGCTGGGCGGAAACGTGGAATTCCCCGGCACGCAACTGGGCTTCACCCTGCATGGAGAGGGGTTCGTGTTCACCCGCGCCATGAGCCGGGGCACCAATATTTCGGTGATCGCCATCGACGAGGCCCACCCTTGCGCCCATTGCCGGCAGTGCCTGGCCGAATATGCCCAGAGCGACCGGCTGGAGCTGATCGACCCGCTGGGGCATACCCTGACGCTGGCCCAGCTCTATCCCTGGCCGTTCGACCCCTCGCATCTGGGCGAGCGCGGGGCGGTTCCGGGGCGGGAGTGCTGGCCGGACCTCACGCTCGGCGAGGGGGCGGACCATCCGCTGGCGGAAACCCTGCTGGCGGCGGGGCGGCGCAGCCACTCGCCCTATAGCAGATGCCCCGGCGCGGTGGTGCTCGGCCTGGCCGATGGCAGCAGCGTCAGCGGGATGGCGATCGAAAGCGTCGCCTACAACCCCACTATCCAGCCCATCCAGGCGGCGATGGTGGAACTGATCGCCCAGGGCCATGACTATGGCGACATCACCGGGGCGGTGCTGGGCACGGTGATCGGCGGGGCGGTGGATTATGCGCGCGGAACGGCGGAATTGCTGGCGCGGATCGCGCCTCAGGCACCGCTGACCATATTGGGGTGGTCGGCATGAGCGGGCTCGATCTGTCGCGCTGCGCCTTTCCCGACGTGGCGGCGCGATTGCAGGACGGGGCGCTGGCGGTGCTGGCGCTGGGTGCCTGCGAGCAGCATGGCGCGCACCTGCCCCTGACCACCGACACGGACATGGCCCATGGCGTGGCCCGCCGGCTGGCCGACGAGCTCGACGCGCTGCTGCTGCCGCCCCTGGCCTATGGCGATGCATGGACGGCACGCAGCTTTGCCGGCACGATCTCCATTTCGCCGCGCACCCTGCAGGCGCTGCTGGAGGATATCGGCCACGAGGTGCTGCGCATGGGCGCGCAGGGGCTGGTGCTGGTCAACGGGCATTTCGGCAATAGGGAACCGATGCTGCTGGCGGCGCGCACGCTGGTGACGGCGGGATTGCCGGTGTGCCATCTCGATTATCCGGGGCTGGAAAGGCTGGCGGGGGAGATCTGCGACAGCCGGCCGGCGGCGCCGCATTTCTATCACGCCGACGAGGTGGAAACCGCCATCATGCTGGCGCTGGCGCCCGAGGGCGTGGACATGGCGCGGGCCGCCCCCTCCTACCCCCAGTTCCCGCCCGGCTTCGGCAGCGAGCCGATGCAGCTGGGCGATTTCAACCCTGCCGGCGTCTTCGGCGACCCCCGCCCGGCGACGGCGGAAAAGGGCGAGGCGCTGGTGGCGGGGATCGTGGGCGAAAGCCTGCGCCTCATCGCCGCCTGGAGGGCCCGCCATGGCTTTTAGGATCGCGCCATGGCCACGCTGAACGACGTTGCCGCCGAGGCCGGGGTATCGCCCACGGCGGTGTCGCGCCATCTCAACAAGACCATTGCGCTGCCGCAGGCGACGCGCGACCGGATCGACGCCGCCATCGCCAAGCTGGGCTATCGCCCCAACGTGCTGGCGCGGCGCCTGTCGCGCGGCAAGGCGGAAGCGATCAGCCTGGTCACGCCCGACATCGCCAACCCCTTCTTCGCCGAGCTGGCGGCGGCGGTGGAGCGCGAGGCGCATGACCATGGCTATGCGGTCTATATCTCCTCGACCGGGAGCGGTGCGGGCAACGAGGCCGAAGCCATCAGCCGCATGGCGGACGGACATGTCGACGGCCTCATCATGATGACCAACCGGGTGGATGACGGAAGGCTGGCGCGGCTGCTGGCGACGCTCGACAATGTGGTGCTGCTGGACGAGGACATCGCCGGGGCGGGCCTGCCAGGGGTGTTCGTGGAGAATGCGGCGGGAACCTATCTGGCCGCCCAGCACCTGATCGCCGCCGGGCACCGGGAGATCGCCCTGATCGGCGGGCCGGAGCGGCTGATGAGCGTCAATGAGCGCCTGGCCGGGTTCCGGCGCGCCATGGCCGAGGCGGGGCTGGCCATTCCCGGCGGCTGGACGCTGCTGGGCGATTATACCAGCGCCTTCGGCCTTGCGGCGGCCTCGCAATTGCTCGACGGGCCGCGCCGGCCGACGGCGATCCTGGCCTGTTCGGACTATATCGCGGTGGGCGTCATCAAGGCGGTGCGCAGCCGGGGGCTGGTGATCCCACGCGATCTGAGCCTTGTCGGCTTCGACGACATGGCCTTCGCCGAACTGGTCGACCCGCCGCTGACCACGGTGCGCCAGCCGGTGGCCGAAATGGGCCGGCTGGCCGTGCGCCACCTGCTGGCCCTGCTGGAGGACGGCCCGCAGCCGCCTTCCGAAACCCGCCTTGCCGTCGAGCTGGTGCCCCGCCAGTCCGTCGCTCCTCCCTTGCCAAAGGATGTTTCATGACCAAACGCATTCTCATCGCCGGTGAATCCTGGACCGTGCATTCCATTCACCAGAAGGGGTTCGACAGCTTCACCACCACCGAATATGCCGAAGGGGTGCGCTGGCTGAAGGCCGCGCTGGAAAAGGGCGGCTGGGCGGTAACCTACCAGCCCTCGCATGTGGCGGCGCGGGAGTTTCCCTTCACCGCCGAGGAACTGGCCGCCTATGACTGCGTGGTGCTCTCCGATATCGGGGCCAATACGCTGCTGCTGCATCCCGACACCTTCAGCAAATCCAGGCCGCTGCCCAACCGGCTGCATGCCATACGCGACTATGTGGCCAATGGCGGGGGCTTCGTGATGGTGGGAGGTTACCTGACCTTCCAGGGGATCGACGCCAAGGGGCAATATGCCGGCTCGGCTGCCGAGGAGGCGCTGCCGGTGACGCTGATGCGCGCCGACGACCGGGTGGAGACGCCGCAGGGCATCGCCCCCCGGGTGACCGATGCCAGCCACCCCATCGCCGCGGGGCTCGAGGGCGCTTGGCCGGACCTTCTGGGCTATAACCGGGTGAGCGCCAAGCCGGGGGCGACGCTGGTGGCCCAGGTGGGCGAAGACCCGCTGATCGTGGCCGGGCAGATCGGCAAGGGACGCGGGGTGGCCTTCACCTCCGATTGCGGGCCGCATTGGGCGCCGCCGCCCTTCGTGGAATGGGAAGGTTATGACCGGCTGTGGACGCAGATCGCCGACTGGGCCGCCGGAAAGATCTGATGCAAGCCGCCCTGCCCGACGACCTCATCATCAATGCCGCCGACGAGGTGGCCATCCGCAAGCATCTGGCCCTGGTGGCGCTGGGCAAGAGGCCCGCCGACCGCATCCTGCGTGTCGGGAGGCTGCTCGACGTGCATGGGCGGAGCTGGCACGCGGACCAGGAGGTGGTGATCTCGGGCCGGCGCATCGCCTGGGTGGGGCCGGCGGGCGCCTATCGCGGCGAGGCGGGCGAGCGGGTGGATCGCGCCGCGCTCTCGGCCGTTCCCGGCTTCGGGGAAGTGCACAAGCATATCGAATCGAGCCATCTCAGCCCCGAATGGGAGGCGGCGCTGGTGCTGCCCTTCGGCTGCACCTGGACCTGCGAGGCCAGCCACGAATTTTCCAATGTGAACGGGGCGCGCAATCTCGATTTCTGGATGATGGCGCGGCGGGCCGGCTCGCCGGCCAAGATATTTCCCCTGCCCGGCTCGGCCGTGCCGCCCACCGCCTATGAATGGGGCGGGGGCCATTACGGCTTTGCCGAGCAGGAGCGTTTCCTGCGCGAGCACCTGGCGGTGGCCGGGCTGGACGAGGTGATGGACTGGCCAGCGGTGTGGAACCCCGACAACCCCTCCCATGACCGGCTCTGGGGCATGATCGAGGCGACCTTCGCCCAGCGCGGCGTGGTGGAAGGCCACGCCGCCGGCATGCGGGCCATAGACGACATCAACGCCTTTGCCGGAGCCGGCATGGCCTCGGACCACGAGGCCTGGACCAGCCAGGAAGTGGCGGACAAGCTGCGGCGCGGGCTGTTCATGGAATTGCGGCCCCACTCCTTGCGGGAGATCGTGCGCGACCTGCTGGCGCAGGGGCAGCAGGACTGGTCCAATTTCGCGCTCTGCACCGACGACCGCAGCGCCTCGGACACGCTGAAGCTGGGGGCCACGGACCACAATGTGCGCCTGGCCATGGAGGCTGGACTGCCGCTTGAGATCGCGGTGCAACTGGTGACGATCAATCCGGCGCGGCATATGCGGCTCACCCCCTGGGTGGGCGCCATCGCGCCGGGGCGCTATGCCGACCTGGTGCTGCTCGACGACGAGGCGCGGCTGGGCATTGCCGAGGTCTGGGCCGATGGGCGGCAGGTTTCGCGCGGCCGGGACTACCTGGCGCCGGTGCCGACGATCGACTGGCCGGACTGGGCGACGCGGACGGTCCATATCGAGCGGGAACTGCGCGCCGCCGATTTCGCCATTGCCGCGCCGGACGGGGCGGGCGAGACGGCCCATGCCGCGCTGCTGCGGCCCTTCCACTGGGACGATGCGTTCATCACCGCGCAATTGCCGGTGGCGGAGGGGGAGGTGCAGCGCGACAGCGCCCGCAACATCACCAAATTCGCCATTGTCGACCGGTTTTCGGGCGAGGGGAAAGTGGCCAGGATGTTCTGGCTGGGCACGGGGCCGAAAACACCGGACACGGCGCTGGCCTGCTCGATGGGCCATGACAAGCACAATATCTGGGTGGTGGGCTCATCGGACGACGCCATGGCGCTGGCGGTCAATGCGCTGCGGGACATGCAGGGCGGCTGGGCGCTGGTCAGCGGCGGCAGGGTTCTGGCGCAGGTGCGCTACGAGATCGGCGGGCTGATGACCTGCCGGCCGGCGGCTGAACTGGATGCGGAAATGGCCGAGCTCTACCGGCAGGGCGAAACGATCGAGTGGATGTATGAGCCCACTTTCTCGCCGCGCTGGTGGCCGGGCTTTCCCGAGCGGCTGGCCTTCGCCACGCTCACCTGCGCGCCCTGGCGCTGGGTGCTGGTGGCGCCCTCGCCGCTGGCGCCGAATGGCCTGGTCAATGTGCAGACGGGGGAGACGCATCCCATCGTCTGGTAAGGCCCCTCACCTGCCGCCATGCGTCAACCTCTCCCCCAAGGGAGAGGTGAAGGGCGGCTGCATGTGACATCAATTTTCTCCCAGCCACAATGTCATTCCGGCCTTGAGCCGGAATCCATCTCCGCATGTTTCCACGTGCGTGGATGGCGGGGATGGCTTTCAGGATGGGTGCCGGCTCAGGGCCGGCACGACATGGTGCGAGGGGAGGAAAAGTCGAATTTGAACCGCATTAGCGCGCCGCCCAGAGCAGGCCGCGCTTGAGGATGGTGCGGATATGGGGGATTTCCAGCTCGTCGGCGGTGTGGCCGAGCGAAGAATAGAACACCCTGCCCCGGTCATGCGTGGTGGTGAACACCACCGGCATGACCACATCCTTGCGCCAGGGGTGGAACTCGCCCGAGAAGGTGGTGGTGGCCAGCACCTCCACCGCCGGATCGTAATTGAGATAATATTGCTCGGAGGTGTGCTCGAAGCTGGCAATGCCGGCCATGATGGGATGGTCGGGGCGGGTCACGTCCACCTTGTAGGTGATGATATTGCCCGGATGCTGGACCCAATAGACGCTGGCGGCATAGCGGAAGGGCACGCTGGCGCGGAAGGTTGTGGCCAGCCCCATATGGTAGCCGGCGAGCCCGGTGCCCGCGCGAATGGCGGCGATGAGATTGTTCATCTTTTCGGGCGGCAGCGTGCCATCGGTGATGACGGGCACGATAAGATCGTTCCGGCCCACATCCTCGGGCCCCAGCGCGTCGTAATCGGGGGTGACGGTGACGACGAAGCCTTCTTCCTCGAGCAATTGGCGCACCACATGCGCGCCCCGCTCGGGGGTATGCAGCTCCATGCCGCCCCAGACCACCAATGCGCGCTTCTGCGTCATGCCTGTCTCCTATAGGCCAAGCCCCACCGGCTCGGTGCGATGCACGCCTTGGGGCAGGAAGGGAAAGGCCGCCTCCACGCCCAGCAGCTTGGCCGACAGATACACCACGGAGAGCCACATCTCGGTGCCTTGCAGGCTCGGGGCCTGGCCATCGGCGAAGGCGAAGCCCTCGCCATCGACCCAGCGCTCGCCGGCCCGGGCGATGACGGCGCGGGCAATGGCCTCGGCCTCGGCCCTGCGGTGGTCGGTCTGGGCAAGGCAGAGCAGCAGCGGGTGGATGGTGTCGAGCAAATTGCAGGCGGTGTAGGTGGCCCCGGAAAAGCCGGCGTAATTGCGGTGGTTGAGCAGCACCGAATCGATGGCCTGATCGGGCCGGGGCACGGCGACGCCGAATTGGGCATAGGTGCCGCGCGTCAGCCGGTAGAAGCCGTTGACCGGCTGGAGCAGGCCCTGCTCGCGCGTGGGCGCGCCCCAGAGGCCCGAGGCCCGGTCCTGATGCAGCGCCAGCCAGCCGAACAGGGTCTCGCGCGCGCTGGCGGTGGTGAAATAGCGGGCGTTGAAATAAAGCGCGGTGCCGATGGCATCGACCGTGGCGCCAGCCCCCCAGGCGCGCTCGCGCCAGGAGAGGCCTTCCAGCCAGCGGCACAGCTCGGGGGCCGGCAACTCCACCGCCGCGACGGGGTGAAGCGGCTGGCTGCCCAGCACTTCGAGGGCGTAGCCGGCCGAAAGCACGTTGTAGAGCGCCAGGCCATCGTCGCGCAGGGGCGTTTGCGGCGACGGCGGCTGGAAGGGATCGGGGAAGAGGCCCGTTCGCGCATCCTGCACGGCTTGCAGCCGGGCGATGGCGGCGGCGGCATCGAGACCGGGCGGCAGGGCGCCGAAGCCGGCGGCAATCTCGATGGCGTCGCAGAGATGGCGATTGCTGCGGCGGGCCTGCCCGTCATGCTCGCGGGAGACATAATCGTCGCCCTCGCGGTGGCGGGCGAGAATATCGGGCCATTGCGCGGCGGCGCGGCCCCCCAGGGCCTGCAGATGCGCGGCGGCATCGCTCCGGGACCTGCCGCCGCGATAGCGCAGGACCCGGGCGGGAACGCCCCCGACAATAGCCATGGCGGGCACGTCGCGGCTGACCACGGCGCCAGCGGCGATGACCGCGCCGCGCCCGATGCGCACGCCATCGACGATCACGGCATTGGCGCCGACCCAGACATCGTCCTCGATGGTGATGCCGCGGCTTTCATGCGGCTGGCGATAGATGGGCGTTTCGGGATCGTCATAGCCATGGTTGAAACCGACAAGGGAGGCATGGCTGGCGATGCGCACGCCATCGCCGCAGGTGACCTTTCCGGAAATCATCGCATAGGGATTGACGGTGCAATGGGCGCCGAAAACGGCTTCGCCGCGCACCAGGGCGTGGCCGGCGATCCAGCTTTCTTCTCCCAGGACCAGGCGGGAGGTAAAAATGGCCGCTTCGGCCGCGACATAGGCGCGGGGGCCGAAGCTGGCGCCGGCGGAAAGGGCGAGGCGGGCGAGCCGCTCGCGATGGGCGGGCGCGTCGATGTCGGCGGGGCCACGCTCCCAGGTGAGGAATTGCAGCCTCGCCTCATGCTCGGACGGCGGCGCGGAAAGATCGTCCATGGCTCAGGCCAGTCGCTCCAGGAATGCCGGTTCTATCTCATAGAGCATGGGCTCGCCGCGCACGAAACGCTCGATCTCCTCGATGACCATATGGCCCAGCCGCAGCCGCTCGGTGCCGATGGCGCCGGCGATATGGGGGGTGAGGAAGACATTGGGCAGCGTATAGAGCGGGGAGTCCAGCTCGGGGATTTCGGGGTCGGTGACGTCGATGACGGCGTGGATGCGGCCGGCCTGCAATTCGGCCACCAGCGCCGCCTCGTCCACCAGCGCGCCGCGCGCAGTATTGATGAAAGCCGCGCCATCGCGCAGCAGGCGCAACTGATGCGCACCGATCATGTGGCGCGTGGAGGGCAGCGAGGGCGCATGGAGCGAGACGACATCGGAGCGCGCCATCAGCGCGTCGAGCTCGACCAGCTCGGCCTGGGCGGCGACGGGATCGGACGGCTGCACGAAGGGGTCGTAGAGCAGCACGTCGACATCGAAGCCCGCCAGCATGGCGATGACGCGGCGGCCGATGCGCGAGGCGCCGACAATGCCCACGGTGCGGCGGAAATTGCCGATGGGCTGGTCCATCAACTGGTAGCTGGTGACGCGGGTGGGATCGGCGCGATAGAGGTCGCGCAGGTCGAAGGCGCGCTTATTGGCGAAGATGATGGAGGCCAGTGTGTATTCGGCCACCGGCACGGCATTGGCCTCGGCCGAATGGGTGACCCGGACGCCGCGCGCATAGGCGGCCGGATCGACATTGAACTTCACCGTGCCGGCGGCATGGGCGATGAGGCGCAGGCCGGGGGCCATGCGCAGCACCTCCGGCCCGATCATGGGACAGCCCCAGCCGGTGAGCAGCACTTCGGCCTGGGCAAGAAGGCGTTGCGCCTCGGGCGCGGCGAAACTCTCCATGGGCACGAGCGAAAGAATGTCGCAGCTTTGCGCCAGCCGCTCGAGCCCCGCGGCGTCAAAGACGTGCCGGGTCTTGCCTGGGCTGAGGGCGAAGGCGAGTTTTGGCCGCATCATCAGAAGCGCTCCGGCACCAGAATGGCGCTGACATCGACGCCCTCGCGGGCAAAGAGGGCCTCCAGCCCGGCCAGGTCGGGCAAGGCCGGGGGCGTAGCCAGCGCCGCCTCGGCCGCCGCGCCCGCCGGCAGCGCCATGGCGGCGGTGGCCAGGATCGTGGTGCCCGCCGGGATCTCGCCGCGCAATTGCGGCACGATGGTCTTGGAGACGATGAGATTGGTGTTGGGGAGGGCGCGGAAGGCCCTGCCCTCGCGCCTTCCCTCCGCCGAAAGATCGACGATGGCGCTGACATCGTCGGCGCCGATGGCGGCGCCGCGACCCGGCTCGTCGATATAGCGGTCGGCGTTCAGGTCGGCGCGGCCGATGGCGAAGCCGCCCTCGGTGGCGTGAAGCGGGCGCGGCGTGGTGATGCGGTGGATGCGGACATGCCAGGGACTGGCCGGCAGCAGCCAGGTTTCCACCGTCACATCGGCCCAGGGCTTCCAGACCGCATGGAGGCTATTGCCGGCGATGCGGGCGCTCTCATTGGTTTCGCGCACGCGATAGTGCCGGCGATCGTCGGACAGGGCCAGCGCGCCATCGAAGGCCCCCTGGTCGTAGGAGCGCTCATCGGCCTCGACGGAAAAGCCGTAACGGGAGGAATAGACGAATTTGGCGTATTTTTCAGCGCCATGGCGCATCTGCCAATTCTGCTGGCCGGACGACAGCGCAACGACATTGCCCGGCGTGTGCATCATCACCATGCCCGGATGGCGCAGGGGCAGCGGCGCCTCGTCGAAGCCGGCAGGCTCTTCCTCGGCGGTCCAGAAGGGGTGGTCGGCCGGCAGGGCCAGCGGCAGGAAGGCCTTGAGCGCCCAATAGGGCGAGCCGGCGGAATTGTAGCTCTCCGACATGAACAGGTCGGGATAGCCATAGCCGATGGACAGCACGCCGTCGCGGTTGGCGATGGGCAGGCGGCTCCACCAGCGCAGATGGCGCAGGAAATGGCCCTTGATGCGGCCCCAGGGCAAGGCTTCGAGATCGGCAAAGGCCAGGGCGCCCCAGAAGCCGCCGCAGGCGAAGCGATAGGTGAGGCTGCGCCCGAAGGCGAGCGCGCCGCCATCCTCGTCGAACCAGTGCTGGATGTCGGCGGCGAACCGGGCCGCGCGCTCCTTGTAGATAGCGACGCGCGGATCGTCGGGCCTGGCCAGGCGGGCATAGATCAGCCCGTAAAAATGCATGGCGAAGGGGATGTAGTGGTCGAGGCGCCGGACATTGCCGTCCCGATACCAACCATCGCCCAGATAGAAGCCGTCGAGTTCCTCAAGGTATTTTTCGGTGAGGGCGCGGTCGAATTCCACCCCACATTGATCGAGGCCGAGATCGACCAGGATGCGGAAGAACTTCCAGTTGTTGTCGGCGTAGTCGAAGCGGCGGGCATGGACCAGATAGGCGGCCAGATTATCCTTGGCCTTTTGCGGCAGCGGGTCCCAGACCAGATGCGGGAGCAGCTTGAGGGTGAAGCCGATGGCGGCCAGCTCGACCATGCGCTGGTCGGTGGCGTTCACCTGGCCCCAATATTCGGGATGGTCGGGATCGGTGCCATTGGCCAGGCCCTGGCGGTAGAGCTCCCAATGCTCGAAATCGCCGCCGCCGGCCGCCAAAGGGGTGAGGCCCCAGAGCGGGCGGGCGAAGCCTTCCAGATCCGCCGCGGCCCGGTCGAAATGGGCCGCCGCGCCATCGAGCCGGACGCGGGCGCCGCCGGCGGAGAAATAGGGCAATAGCGGGGTGAAGAGATCGCGCAGGCCCTTTTCGACATCGGCGCGGGTCTGAAGCGGATTGCCATGCAGGGGATTGGCGCTCACCGGATCATAGGTCATTTACGCGAGTGTCCTTTGCGGGGCCGGTTCGTAGGCGCCCTTGAGTTCGAGGGTTTCGGCAAAGTGGCAGGCGGCCAATTGCGCGGTGCCATTGATGGGACGCAGCGCCGGCGTCTCGGCGCGGCAACGGTCCTGGGCGTAGCGGCAGCGGGTGTGAAAGGGGCAGCCCTGGGGGCGATTGCCCAGATAGGGAATTTCGCCCTTGAGCTCGGTGCGCCGCCCCTTGCGCCGGATGGGGTCGGCAATGGGCAGGGCCTCGAGCAGCATTTCGGTATAGGGGTGGCGGGGCCGCTCGAAGAGCATTTCGGTAGGCGCATTCTCCACCACATGGCCCAGATACATCACCACTACCCGGTCGGCGATGTAGTTGACCACGCCCAGGTCGTGGCTGATGAAGATATAGGTGAGGCCGAATTCGGCCTTGAGATCGTCGAGCAGGTTGAGCACCTGCGCCTGGATGGACACGTCGAGCGCCGAGACCGCCTCGTCGGCGATGACCAGCTTGGGATCGAGCACCAGGGCGCGGGCAATGCCGATGCGCTGGCGCTGGCCGCCGGAAAAGGCATGGGGATAGCGGCCTACGGCATCGGGCGCGATGCCGACCTTGGCCAGGGTGTCGAGCACCCGGTCCTCCAGCGCGCGGCCCCGGGCGATGCGATGGACGCGCAGCGGCTCGGCCACGATGTCGAAGACCCGCATATTGGGATTGAGCGAACTCATCGGGTCCTGGAAGATCATGCGGATGTCGCGGCGCCAGGGCTTGATCTGGCGCTTGTCGAGCGCGCTCAGCTCCACCCGCTCATGGCCGGGGGGATGGTAATAGACATGGCCGGCGCTGGCGGGCTGGGCCTTGATGATGCAGCGGCCCAGCGTGGTCTTGCCGCAGCCGCTTTCCCCCACGATGGCCAGCGTCTCGCCGGCCTCGACGCTGAGGCTGACATCGTTGAGCGCCACCAGCTCGCGGCCGGGGCGGAACAGGCTGCCGCCCAAGGTATAGACCTTGGAGAGGTTCTGGACGGAAAGGAGCGTGCTCATGCCAGCTCCTCCTCGGCGACGCGCGTCAGCAGGTGGCAGCGCGCCACGTGGTCGGCGCCCAGCGCCGTGCGCTCGGGCCGCGTGCCGGCGCAGGGACCGAAGGCATGCGGGCACCGGCTGGTGAAGGCACAGCCCGCGGGGCGGTTGCGCGGCGAGGGCACGTTGCCCTTGATGGGCGAGAGGCGCTGCCGGTCGGCCTTTCGGGAGAGGCGCGGCACCGAATTCATCAGCGCCTGGGTATAAGGATGGCTGGGCGCGCGGAAGACGTCATAGACGTTGCCCTGCTCGACCACGTCGCCCAGATACATCACGGCCACGTCGTCGGCGATCTCGGCGACCACGCCCAGATCATGGGTGATGAACAGCATGGCCATGCCGAAATCGGCCTGCAACTGGCGCAGCAGATCGAGGATCTGGGCCTGGGTGGTGACGTCGAGCGCGGTGGTGGGCTCGTCGGCGATGAGCAGGCGCGGCGTGCAGGCCAGGGCCATGGCGATCATGGCGCGCTGGCGCAGCCCGCCGGACAATTCGAACGGATAGGCATTGGCGCGGTCGCGGGCGCCGGGCACCCCGACCTGATCGAGCAAGGCCACGGTGCGCTCGCGCGCCTTTTTCGGGGAGAGATGCTCGTGCAGGATGATGATCTCGTCGATCTGGTCGCCGATGGTGTGCACTGGGGAGAGCGAGCTCATCGGCTCCTGGAAGATCATGGAAATCTGCGCGCCGCGAATGGCGCGCATGGCCTGGCTGTCGGATTTGAGCCGGGCGATATCGACCTCGCCGCCGGCGCCGTCGAAGACGATCTGGCCGCTCCCGATGCGGGCATTGGAATCGAGCAGGCGCAGCACGGCGCGGGCGGTGACCGACTTGCCGCAGCCGCTCTCGCCCACCAGCGCCAGGGTCTTGCCGGGCGTCAGGGTCAGATCGACCTGGCGCACCGCCTCGATCTCGGCCTCGTCGGGAGAGGTGAAGCTGATGGAAAGATCGGAAATGGTGAGAATGGGTTTATCGGCCATGGGGATCTGCGGCGTCACGAAGGCCGTCTCCGAAGAAATTGAGAGCGAGAATGACCACCACCACGCACACGCCCGGCGCCAGCAGCCAGGGCGCGGTGGCCAGGGTGCGGATGTTCTGGGCCTCCTGGAGCAGCGTGCCCCAGCTGACGATGGGCGCCTGCAGGCCCAGGCCGAGGAAGCTCAGCGCCGTTTCGGCCAGGATCATGCCGGGAATGGCCAGGGTGGCGGCGGCGATGATGTGGCTGGTGAAGCTGGGCACCATGTGGCGGGTGACGATGCGCCAGTCGCTGGCCCCGTCGAGTTGGGCGGCGGTGACGAAATCCTCGGTCCTGAGGCTCAGGAAGCGCCCGCGCACCACGCGCGCCAGCTCGGTCCAGCCGATGAGGCTGAGAATGATGGTGATGGCGAAATAGGTCTGGATGGCGCTCCAGTCCTTGGGCATCGCCGCCGCCAGCCCCAGCCACAACGGTATGGTGGGCAGGGAGCGGATGAACTCGACCACGCGCATCACGGCGCTGTCGAACCAGCCGCCGTAATAGCCGGCGAAACCGCCGATGACGATGCCGAAGAACAGGCTGAGCGTAACGCCGGCGAGGCCGATGGAGAGCGAAATGCGGGTGCCATGGATGAGGCGGCTCAAGAGGTCGCGCCCCAGCCGGTCCGCGCCCAGGATGTAGAAGGGATCGCGCGGGTTCTCGACACCCATGAACTTGACCGACATGGGGATGAAGCCGGCCAGCAGATAGGGTTGGGACGGGGCGAAGAAGCGCACCGGGATGATCTCTTCAGGATCGAGCACGAAGCTGCGGCGCATGGCCTTGCGGTCCACCTCTGACTTGTAGCCGTTGACATGGGGCTGGAAGGCCCAGCCGCCATTTTCATCCTGGACGATGAAATGCAGGCCCTGCGGGGGCGCATAGGTGTAACGGGCGCTATAGGCGGCCGGATCGGTGGGGGCGAGGAACTCGGCCAGCGCCGCCACCAGATAGAAGAACAGCACGATCCACAGGCTGACCACGGCGAGCTGGTGCTGGCGGAAGCGCCGCCACATCAGCGCCATCTGGGACTCGCGGCGCGCCTTGGCCGGCGCGGCCACGGGGGTCTCAGCAAGGGTTTCCATGGTCATGCTACTTGCCCCCATAACGAATACGCGGATCGATCCAGGCCAGGAGCAGGTCCGAGATCAGCGTGCCGATGACGGTGAGCACGCCCAGGAGCATGATGATGGCGCCAGCCAGATACATGTCCTGGCTGGTGAGCGAGCGCAGCAGCAGCGGACCGGCCGTGGGCAGGTTGAGCACCACCGAGACGATGACCGAGCTCGAGACCAGCGCCGGCAGCAGCCAGCCGACTGTGGAGATGAGCGGGTTGAGCGCCACGCGCACGGGGTATTTGAGGATCACCTTCCATTCGGGCAGGCCCTTGGCCCGGGCGGTGGTGACATAGGGCTTCTTGAGCTCGTCGAGCAGGTTGGCGCGCAGGATGCGGATCAGCTCGGCGGTGCCGGCCGTGGCCAGCACCAGCACCGGCGCCCAGGCATGGGCGAGAAAATCCATGAGCTTGGCCGGGCTCCAATGGGCGCCTTCGAAGGCCGGCGAATAGAGCCCGCCAATGGTGGTGCCGAACCAGACGAAGCTGAGATACATCAGCAGCAGCGCCAGCAGGAAATTGGGAATGGCGAGGCCAATGAAGCCGGCGATGGTGGCCAGATAGTCGCCCAGGGAATATTTCTTGACCGCGACATAGACGCCGATGGGCAGGGCGATGGTCCACATGACCAGGACGGCCAGGCCCTCGACGATGAGGGAATTGCCCAGGCGCCCCCAGATAAGGCTGGTGACCGGGGCTTTCCACTCGAAGCTCTGGCCGAAATCGCCGCGGGTGAAAATGCCGGAAATCCATTTCCAGTATTGCACGATGAAGGGCTCGCCAAAGCCGTATTGGCGGCGCAGGCCCTCGATGGCGGCGGGGTCGACCCGGTCGCCATTGGCGCTCAGGGTCGCAACATAGGTGGTGAGATAGTCGCCGGGGGGAAGCTGAATGATGGCGAAGGCGACGAAGCTGACGGCCCACAGGGTGAGCACCATGGCGATCAGCCGGCCTATAACGAAACGCAGCATCTGCGCCTCCCTGAAGTAGCGAACCCGGAGCTCGCCATCCCCCCAAGCCAGGGGAGACGGCAGATCGTGGTCATGAAGGCCGCTCGGCCTCAGCCCTCCCGCGGCCCGGGGAGGGGTCGCGGGAGGCCGGGAGGAACCCTATTCCTTGGCAAAGTACCACTGGAACGGGTCATAGGGGGCCGGGGTGGGGAACAGATAAGCGTGAAGCATCAGCTCGGCGACGTTCCGCAGATTGTTCTTGGCGATGTAGTAGCCTTCGCCGGGCAGGCTGACGCCGATCACCGGGAAGTTCTCCTTGCCGATGGTCAGGATCTGACGCATCAGGTCGTCCCGCCGGGCCGGATCGCCCTCGGCGCGCAGCTCGGTGAGCAGGTCCATCTGCTTCTTGGCCCAGTCGGCCGGCTCCTCGGCGATTTCCGGACGCGAGCCCTGGAACCACTGTGCCCAGCGATAGGCCCAGACGGATTCGTCGCCCGCCGCCATGTAGTAGCGCGGCTCCTGCACCACATCGAGGCCACCGTCGCCCTGCCAGATCTGGGCGTCATAGTCACCCAGCGGGCGCTTGTCGTAATAGAGCGTGCGGTCGATGTTGTTGAGGTCGATCTTGATGCCGCCGGCGGCCAGCTGGAGCTGGATCAGCTCCATCATGTCGATCCATTCGGGACGGACGGTGGAGATCATGTCGACGGTGATGGAGAGGGGCGAGCCATCGGGCATGGTGTAGTTGCCATTGGCATCCTTGGGGCCAAGCCCGGCCGCCTCGAACGCCGCCGCGGCCGCGTCGGGATCGAACTCGGTATATTGCTTGGCGTATTCCTCGTCATAGAAGACCGACTCGGGGCGCGGGGCCACCTGGTAGGGTTCGCCCTGGCCGGTGAAGACCACGTCGATGATTTCCTCGCGGTCGATCAGATGGCTGATGCCGATGCGGAAATCCTTGTTCTGGAACAGCTCGCGCCGCGCCGGGTCGACATGGTTGAGGTTGAACTGCAACACCAGCGTGTTGGAATTGGACAGCACGTTGGCGCCCAGGCGGTAATCGCCCGCTTCCTGCCCGTCATAGAAGAGGGGCTGGTTGGCGACGGTGGCGATATGGCGGTCCTGATAGTCGATCTCGCCATTGAGGGCCATCAGCGTGATCTCCTCGAGCGAATCGGAGACGCGCATTTCCAGCCGGTCGATATAGGGCAGCTGGTTCCCCTCGGTATCAACCTTCCAGTAATAGGGATTGCGCACGAAGGTGGTGCGGGTGGCGTCGCCCGTCAGGGGCTCGTCGATCATCCACGCATTCATCATCGGCAATTCGGGATTGGCCCAGCGGATGGTCTCGGTGGCCCAGGAGCAGCGGTCCTGCATATAGAGCTCCCAGGTCTCGAAGCCCGCCGCCTTGGCATTGGCCGCCGCGTCGGGATTGTACTTGGGATAGAACTGGCTGCAGTAATCCTTGCTCAGCGACACCAGGGTGAAGCCGTTGACGCTGGCCAGCTCGTCCATGATGACGCCATTGGGATTCTCGAACACCAGGCTGAAGGTGGTGTCGTCGATGACGTCGACGGTGACGGGGTTATGCGGGTTCTTGATGAAGGTGCCCACGCCATAGCTGGGCTCGGAGAACAATTCGACCGCAAAGGCGATGTCGGCACTGGTGAAGGGGGTGCCGTTGTTCCACTTCAGGCCTTCGCGCAGCTTGAAGGTATAGGTGCGCGCATCCTCGCTGACTTCCCAGCTTTCGGCCAGGTTGGGGATGATCTCGTTCCATTCGCGGTTGTAGCGCACGAGGCCATCATAGGCGACGGTGCGCGCGATCCAGGCATTGTCCAGGCCCCCGCGCAGGGCCGAGTGCCAGGTGCCGCCATAGGTGCCCACCGATTCCACCGGCGTCACCACCAGCGGATTGGACGGCAGGCGCTGCTCCACCGGCGGCAGCGCGCCGGCCGATACGCCATCGTCGAGCATCGGGGCCTGGCTGTATTGCTGGGCATAGGCAAAGCCGGAAACCGATAGCAGGGCGACCACGGCGGTGGCCCGCAGCAGAGCCGAGCGGGTCAATCCTCCAGAAAACCTTTTCATATTCTTCCTCCCATAGACCGCGAAGATGCGGACGCCTCCTCACGACGCGAAGGGAGCCTAGAACACCACTTGCGTTAACGCAAGTATTGCGTCAAAATTCCTCAAATTACGCAATTTGCGTAATATTTGCGTTGCAATCTGAGGGTGTTGGGCTGTGAATTTCGAGCCCAATGGGCCCTTGAAGCGGCGACAGAGCCCGAAAGGAAGACCGAAAATGACAGCAGCCGAGCGCGTGGCCAGCCATGACGAGATCGACCTGCAACTGCTCTATTTCACCAGCACCAGCCTTTCGGCGGATGGGCGCACGCTGGTGACGATCGGGGAAAGGGACGGCCATCCCAATCTCTTCAAGGTGGATCTGGGCAGCGGCGCGCTGCGGCAATTGACGCAGAATGCCGAGGGCTGGCTGCGCTCCTATGTCTATTTCGACGGCACGCCCTACAAGGGGTTCGGCAAGGCCAGCGTCAGCTTCGACGCGGCGCGCGGGGTGCTCTATTATCTGCAGGGGCGCGAAATAAGGGCGGTGGATCTGGAGGGCAAGGAGCGGGTGCTGGCGCAATTGCCCGGCGACCAGGTGACCGCCTTCACCCATGTATCCGCCGATGGCAGGCTGCTCTGCGTGCCGACCACGGACGAGGCGGCCTTCACCGAGGACGATGCCTGGGGCGAAAAGCATCGCGGCATCGATGCGCGGGTGCAGCGGCTGGGGCTCAATTCCTGGCTGCGGGTCTATTCCACCGAGACCGGCGAGGACGTGCTGTGCGAACCGGTGCCGCGCGCCTGGGTGACGCATGTGCAGTTTTCGCCCACCGATTCGCGCCGCATTCTCTACAACCACGAATGGCCCTCGGACTGCGGCATCCGCCGCGTCTGGCTCTGGGACGGGGCGAACCATATCCGCCTGCGCGAGGAGGGAGCGGGCCGCAGCCGGCAGGACTGGACCTGCCATGAAATGTGGGAACGCGACGGCAGCGCCGTCATCTATCACGGGCTCTACAGCGACGGCCGGGCCTATATCGGCCGCGCGCGGTTCGACGGCAGCGCGCCCAGCGAAATCCGCCTGCCGCAAAGCTGGGTGCGCTACGGCCATTTCACCGTGGGCCCGGATGAAACCATGCTGGTCAGCGACGGCTACTATCAGGGCGGACCGGAGGATGAGAGCCGCACCTCACCCTGGATTTCGCGGCTGGATGTGGACTGGGCCGGCGGAGAAGTGCGCTGGCAGGTGCTGGGGCGCTCGGATTCCTCCTGGGACAGCCAGGACAGCCACCCCCACCCCATCACCGACGCGGAAGGGCGCTTTGTCTATTTCACCTCGGACGAGGACGGGCGGCGGGCGGTCTATCGGCTCCCCGCGCAACAGCGGCCGCCGGTGGATGAGGTGACCTTCGGGGCGTCCTGAGGGGTTCAGGCGAGCGTCGCGACCGTCTCCCCGGTCACCATGGAAACGCCGATCTCGAGCTGCTGCACCGCCGTCTCGCCTTCCAGATGCTGCACGAGCAGGTTGATGGCGGCGCGGCCGATGGCTTCGCGGTCGACATGGACGGTGCTGAGGCGGGGCGTGGCCATGCCGGCAATAGGCAGATCGTCGAAGCCGATGATGGAGAAGCTGCGCGGCAGGGGGCTTTCGGGCGCATAGATGCCATCGAGCATTTCCACCGCCGCGATGTCGTTCCAGATGAAGGCGGCGGTGACATCGTATTTGCCGGCGAGCAGGTCGCGCAGCAATTCGCCGGTCTGGCGCTCGTCGGTATTGACCATGGTGCCCACCGCGCCGGGCGTGCGCGAAATGGCGGTTTCGAACCCGCGCTGGCGCTGGCGGATGGTGGGGCGATAGCGGTGGGTATAGTGCAGGATGCGCCGGTGGCCAGCATCGAGCAGGCGCTGGGTGGCCATGAAGGCGCCGTAGTAATTGGCGGGCGAAACGGAGCTGACCCGCATGTCGGGATCGCTGCCATTGACCAGCACCACCGGCATGCCCGCCTGTTGCGACCAGGCGGCCAGCTCGCTCCAGGCGTCGATGCCGGCCAGCAGCAGCCCCCCCGCATCGGTCTGGGCGACCTGCTTGGTGATGAGCTCCAGCGTCACCGCCGCCTCCTTGACCAGGCGCACTTCCAGTTGCACCCCGGCGGCAGCGGCCTGGGCCTGCATGCCCTCGACAATGCCGAAATAAAAGCCGGACAGGCCGCTGGTGGCGCTGCCCAGCGGCACCAGGGCCACGGCGCGGCGGTCGCCGGCGGCGCTGGCCGGGCCATGCTTGGATTTGTAGCCCAGGCTGCGCGCGATACGCTGCACTTCCCGGCGCACGCCATCGCTGATGCCGATCTCATTGGCCAGCGCCCGCGACACCGTGCTGACGGAAACGCCCAGCTTTTCAGCGATATCGGCCTGGCTGGCCCGTCTGTTGGGCGGCATGGTCATCCCCTTATGCTGCAATTACGCAATATTTGCGTTTCTTGAACAAGACAAGGGCTGGCGGGCAGAAAAGCCCGGTTATGCCAGGCCTGTGACCGATTTGGCTCACGGCCAGGCGGCATAGGAGCCTTCGCGCCCGGCGCGCTGGAGCAGGAATTGCTGGCGGTAACGGCCGGGGGACATGCCGGCGCGGCGGGCGAAGAAGCGGTTGAAATAGCCCGGATCGCGGAAGCCCAGCGCGTCGGCGATTTCGCCCACCTGCAGGATCGAGCGCCCGAGCAGGCTTTCGGCGTCCTCCATCAACCGGCGATGCACCAGCTCGAGCGGGCTCTGGCCGGTGGCGCGGCGGATGGCGGTGGTCAGCCGGTCGGTGGAGACGCCCATGGTGCGGGCATAGTCGCTTATGCGCCACTGGGCGCGGGCATTGAGCTCAACCAGTTGCAGGAAATTCTGCACCAGCTGGCGCGGCGAGGACTGGGGCTGCACCGAAGCGCCGCCGCCCCAGCGCCAGAAGGCGATGAGCACCAGGCACAGGCGGCTGATGATGGCCTCGCGCATGCCGGGCAGATCGTCCAGCGCCTCGCGCCGCATCTCCTCGAGGTCGCGCACCGCGCCGCGCGCCGCAGCCGGCTCGATGCGCACGCCGAGCATGGGCCGCTCGATGGCCTGGCGCAGCGGCCCGGCAATGGAGCTGGCCGGCACCACGCGCCCCAGGGCCGCATCGGATACCGCCATCATGGCGCCGCGCGCGCCGGCGTCGAGCCGCACCCGGGCAAGGCTGCCGCTGGGCAGCCAGACGACGCAGGGGCCTTCGAGCGGGTGGACGGCTTCGGCCAACAGCACCGAGCCGCTGCCCGAGGCGAGTACGAAGCCATGCCCGCCCAGCCGGGCGGTGGCCGAGGAAAAATCCCATTCATGGGCGGTGAGCGCGCCGGCCAGTTCCTCGACCTCGACGTCCTGAACGAAACCCGATGGCAGCGCCCGGCCGTTGCCGACCATGATTTTCCCCTCCAAAACCCGCTAAAAGTACAATTCTCTTTCTTAAATGTCCATTTGATCGCCCCTGCCCCCGGCCTAGGGTCGAAACAGGAGCGGCCCCGGACGCCAAAAGGACCAGCAAGGTCCGCGCCGGAACCGAACCCCGACGAGGAGAGCGCCCGCATGGCGGGCATGGGAGGAAACATGACCAATCTGAGCCGTAGAACCGTCTTGCAGGGGCTGGGCGCCGGCGCCATGGCCACGGCCCTGGCCGGCCTGCCCGTGATGGCGCAGGACCGCAGCGCCATCCGCATCGGCTATGCCGTTCCCAAGACCGGCGCCAACGCCGCCGGCGCGGGCATCTCCACCACGCCCAATTACGTGCTGTGGGTGGATGACGTGAACAAGGCCGGCGGGCTCAAGCTGAGCAAGCTCGGCGTCACCCTGCCGCTCGAAGTGGTCGAATATGACGACCGTTCCAGCACCGAGGAACTGATCCGCGCCGTCGAGCGCCTCGCCACCCAGGACAAGGCCGATTTCATCCTGCCCAGCTGGGGCACCGGGCCCAACCTGGCCGCCGGCCCCACTTTCGACCGCTTCGGCTATCCGCAACTGGCCGGCACCGCGGTGACCGACCTGGCGCCCGAAATGGCCAGGCGCTGGAAGCACAGCTTCTGGATGCTGGGCGGCGGGCACGACTATGCCAATGCGCTGGTGCAATTGCTGGTCAAGCAGCGCGAGGCCGGCACCATCAACAACAAGGTGGCCATCGCCTCAGTCGCCGACGGGTTCGGGATCGACCTGTCCAAGGCGGCGACGCCCGCCTTCACCGAGGCCGGGTTCGAGCTGGTCTATGACAAGACCTATCCGCTGGGCACCTCGGACTTCGCCCCCATCATCAACGAGGTGGCGGGGCTGGGCGTCGACACCTTCGTCGCCTTCTCCTATCCGCCGGACACCTTCGCGCTGACCCAGCAGGCCGTGGCGGTCAATTTCAGCCCGAAAGTGTTCTATCTGGGCGTGGGCACGGCCTTCCCGGTCTATCCCGGCATTGCCGGCCCCAACCATGACGGCGTCATGGGCGTGGGCGGGATCGACCCCGACAGCGCGGCCCTTGCGGCCTATTTCGAGCGCCATACCGCGCTGATCGGCCAGGCCCCGGACAGCTGGGCCAGCGCTATCACCTATGCCAGCCTGGAAATGCTGCAACAGGCCATAGAGCGGGTGGGCGACATCGACCGCGACGCCATCTCCACCGAGCTGGCCACGGGCGAATTCGACACGGTGATCGGCAAGGTGAAGCTGGTGGACAACCAACTGCGGAGCCTCTGGACCGTGGGCCAGTGGCAGGACGGCAAGTTCGTGGGCCTTGCCCATACCGAACGCGAGGGCAGCCGCGACCCGGTGGTGCCCAAGCCGGCCTGGGTGCAGGGGTAAATTGCGCCGAGGCTTCGGTTTATCGCCCCCTCCCCCTTGAGGGGAGGGCCGGGGTGGGGGTTTCGCAACCTCAGCATATCCGGCGGCGGCATCTGACTCGCTGAACCGCCCGACCCCCCACCCCCGTTCCCTCCCCTCAAGGGGGAGGGAGGCGCCGGGGATGGGGCCGGTTCAACAGAACAATCAATCCTAGTGGAGCGCCCATGCTCAGCGCCATTCTGACCGGCCTCGTCCTCGGGGGCACCTATGCCCTGGTGGCGATGGGCCTGACGCTGCAATACGGCGTCGCGCGCATCATGAACCTGGCCTATGGCGACATCCTCATCGCCGCCAGCTTCGGCGCGCTGGTGCTGTTCACCGGCCTGGGCATTAATCCGCTGCTGGCCATGGTGGTGATCCTGCCCGCCAGCTTCGCGCTCAACTGGGTGATCTATGCGGTGATGTTGCAGCCGCTGGCGCGGCGCTCGAAGGACCGGGGGCGGCTGGAGGGGGATTCGATCCTCGCCACCTTCGGCCTGCTCTTCGTCATCCAGGGCGTGGCGCTGGTTATGTTCGGAGCCGGCTTCCAGAATTACAGCTTCATGGCCGGGCCGGTAACGCTATTGGGCACGACCATGCAGCAGAACCGCGTGCTGGCCTTCGTCCTCGCGCTGGCCCTGGGACTGGGGCTCTACCTGCTGCTCACCCGCACCCGCTTCGGCACGGTGATCCGGGCCGTGGCCGCCAATCCGGCCTCGGCGCCGCTGGTGGGCATCAATGTCGACGCGGTGGCGCGCTTCGCCTTTGCGTTGGGCGGAGCGCTGGCCGCCGCCGGGGGCGTGGTGGTGTCGATGTATCTGACCTTTTCGGCCACCATGGGCGTGGTCTTCACCATGAAGGCGCTGATCGTGGTCATCATGGGCGGGGTGGGCAATCTCATGGGCGCGCTGGCCGCCGGGCTGCTGCTGGGGCTGGTGGAGACCATGGTCTCGAGCTTCATCGATCCGGGGCTGACGCTGGCCGCCACATACCTCCTGTTCCTCGCCGTGCTCGTCATCCGCCCGCAGGGCCTGTTCGGAAAGGCCGCGCGATGAAAGCCGTCCTCGCCCTCGTCATCTTCGCCGCGCTGGCCTTCGTGCCTTTCTTTGCCGAACCCTATCCGCTGGGGCTGATGATCGGCATTCTCGGCTATGGCGTCTTGGCCACCGCCTGGGCGCTGTTTTCGGGGCCGACGCGCCATATCTCGCTGGCGACAGTCGCCTTTTTCGGGCTCGGCGCCTATACGGTGGCGCTGCTGGCCGATGTGCTGCCCTATCCGCTGGTGCTGCTCTGCGCCGCCGGGGTGGGGCTGGTGGTGGCGCTGATCGTGGGGCTGGCGACGCTGCGGCTGGCCGGCATCTATTTCGTCATCTTCACCTTCGGGCTCACCGAACTGGTGCGCCAGCTTGTCACCTTCTACGAGATCAACGTGACCCGCACGCTGGGGCGCTATGTGTTCCTGCCCATCGGGCCCGAGCACATCTACTGGCAATTGCTGGCGCTGCTGGCGGCCACCCTGGCCATCGCCTGGTGGGTGGGCCGCGCCAAGATCGGGCTGGCGCTGCGCGTCATCGGCGACGATCCGGTGGTGGCGAGCCACCTCGGCATCCGCATCACCCGGGCCAAGCTGACGCTGTTCTCCATCAGCGCCGTGCTGATGAGCCTGGCCGGGGCCATCCAGGCGCCGCGCTGGACCTATATCGAGCCGGCCATCGTCTTCAATCCCACCACCAGCTTCCTCGTGGTCATCATGGCGCTGCTGGGCGGGCCGAACCGGCTGCTGGGGCCGCTGCTGGGCGCCATCCCGCTGTTCATGCTGTTCGAATGGCTGTCGGCCAATTTCCCCAATCATTATTCGATCATCCTGGGCCTGCTCTTCATCGCCATTGTCTTCGTGCTGCCCAATGGCGTGCTGGCGGCGTTCGACACTCTGCGCGCCCGGCTGGCCGGAAAGGAGGCCCGGACATGAGCTTCTTGCGCCTTGACGCCGTCACCAAGCGCTTCGGGGGCCTGACCGCCGTCAACGGGCTGAGCTTCGAGCTCGCCGCCGGGGAAACCGTGGGGCTGCTCGGCCCCAACGGCTCGGGCAAGACCACGGCGCTCAACATGATCTCGGGCTACCTGCCGCTGAGCGAGGGCAGCATCACCCTTTCGGGCGAGGCGATCAGCCGATTGCCGCCGGAAAAAATCGCCCATCGCGGCGTCGCCCGCACCTTCCAGCTCGTGCGCGCCCTGCCCTCGCTGAGCGTGGGCGAGAACGTCTTGGCGGCGCTGGCCTTCCGCAAGGCCCCGCTCTGGGGCGCGGAGGCTGAGGAGCGCATCGGCCAGCTTCTCGAGGATGTGGGACTGGCCGGGCGGGCCGACCAGCCGGCGGACGGGCTGACCTATATCGACTTGAAGCGCATGGAGCTGGCGCGGGCGCTGGCCGCCGATCCGCAACTGCTTCTGCTGGACGAATGGCTGGCCGGGCTCAACCCCACCGAATTGCGCACCGGCATCGAGCTGATCGCGGCGCTGCGGGACCGTGGCATCACCATATTACTGGTGGAACATGTGATGGATGCCGTGCGCGCGCTGTGCAGCCGCTGCATCGTGATGAACACCGGCACGAAAATCGCCGACGGGCCGACCGCCGAGGTGCTGGCCCATCCCGAAGTCGTGCGCGCCTATCTGGGGCAAGACCATGCTTGATGTCGCTTCCCTTTCGCTGCGCTATGGCAAGCATCTGGCGCTGGACAGCGTCTCCCTCTCGGTCAACCAGGGCGAGACCGTGGTGGTGCTGGGCGCCAATGGGGCGGGCAAATCGAGCCTGCTCAAGGCTATTGCCGGGCTGGAGCGCCCCGCCCCCGGCGCCACCATCACCCTCGATGGCGTCTCGCTGCCGGGTCGGCCGGCGCATAAATTCCTCGAAGCCGGCATTGCGCTGGTGCCAGAAGGGCGCGGGATTTTCGGCGAGCTGACGGTGCGGGAAAACCTCGAGCTCGGCGCCTATACGCCCCATGCGCGGCCCCGCGAGGCCGAGCAGCGCCGCCTGGTGCTCGATCTCTTCCCCCGGCTGGGCGAACGGCAGGGCCAGATTGCCCGCACCATGAGCGGGGGCGAGCAGCAGATGCTGGCCATCGGGCGGGCGCTGATGAGTTGCCCGCGCCTCCTGATGCTGGACGAGCCCAGCCTGGGGCTCGCCCCCATCGTCACCACCGAGTTGTTCGCCGCCCTCGCCCGCATAGGCGGAACGGGCATTGCGCTGCTGGTGGTGGAACAGAACGTCAAGGCAAGCCTGGGCATCGCCCATCGCGGCTATCTCATGGAAGCGGGACGCATCACCGGTTCGGGCACAGCCGAGGCGCTGCGCACCGATCCCGCCGTGCAACAGGCTTTCCTCGGCGGAACCATGCCCCCCAATACCAGAAACGGAGTTCGTGCATGACCGATCTCGGCCTGCTTATCAACAACGAGGACTGTCAAGCCAGCGGCGGGGGCACTTTCGAGCGCAACAATCCCGTCACCGGCGAACTGGCCACCCGCGCGGCGGCGGCCAGCGTGGACGACGCCCTGCGCGCCGCCGACGCGGCCAGCGCCGCCTTTCCCGCCTGGAGCCGGATGGCGCCTGCGGCCCGGCGCAGGATATTGCTCGACGCTGCCGACCGGCTGGAGGCGCTGACACCCGATTTCATCGCCGCCATGGGTGCCGAAACCGGGGCCACCGCCGGCTGGGCCGGCTTCAACGTGATGCTGGCCGCCGAAATGCTGCGCGAGGCCGCCGCCCTCACCACCCAGGTGACCGGTGAAATCATCCCCTCCAACCGCCCCGGCTCGACCGCTTATGGCGTGCGCCAGGCGGCGGGGGTGGTGCTCTCCATCGCCCCATGGAACGCTCCCGTGATCCTGGGGGTGCGTTCGCTGGCGACGCCACTCGCCTGCGGCAATAGTGTGGTGTTCAAATCCAGCGAGATCTGCCCGCGAACCCACAGGCTGATCGCCGATGCGTTGCTGGCGGCAGGCCTGCCGGCGGGCGTGCTCAACGTGGTGTCCAACGCGCCCGAGGACGCGCCCGAGCTGGTGGAGGCGCTGATCGCCCATCCGGGCGTGCGGCGGGTCAATTTCACCGGCTCGACAAGGGTGGGCCGGCATATCGCCGAGCTGGCGGCGCGCAACCTCAAGCCGGCCCTCCTGGAGCTGGGCGGCAAGGCCCCCTTCGTAGTGCTGGATGATGCGGATCTGGACGCCGCCGTCGCCGCCGCGGCCTTCGGGGCCTATATGAACCAGGGGCAGATCTGCATGTCGACCGAGCGCATCGTGGTGGACGATTCCATCGCCGACGCTTTCGTGGACAGGCTGGCGGCCAAGGCGTCCTCGCTCAAGGCGGGCGACCCGCGCGCTGGCAACACGCCGCTGGGGTGCCTGGTGGACCTGGGCGCGGCGCAGCGCATCGACGCACTGATCCGCGACGCGGTGGCCAAGGGCGCACGCGTGGTGGCGGGCGGCACGATCGACGGCACTATCATGCAGGCCACCGTGGTGGACGGGGTGACGCCCGGCATGAAGCTCTATCGGGATGAATCCTTCGGTCCGGTGGTGGCGGTGGTGCGCGTGGGCAGCGTCGATGAGGCGGTGCGCGTGGCCAACGACACCGAATACGGGCTTTCCGCCGCCGTGTTCGGGCGCGACGTCAACCGCGCCATGGGCGTGGCCGCACGGATCGAATCGGGCATCTGCCACGTCAACGGCCCCACGGTGCATGACGAGGCGCAAATGCCCTTCGGCGGCGTGAAGGCCTCCGGCTATGGCCGGTTCGGAGGCAAGGCCGGCATTGCCGAATTCACCGATTTGCGCTGGATCACCGTGCAGGACGGGCCGATCCATTATCCGATCTGAGGGGTCCCCAAGCCCTCTCTCCCCTTGCGGGGCTGTCGGGTAACGCCAGGTGCCGCAACAAAAACGGTGTCATCCCGGCCTCCGCGCCGGGATCCATCCTCACATCCCAGGATAGGCCCCGGCTCAAGGCCGGGGCGACACCGGAGGGTGTGTGACCATTGCGGCGCGCTCCCCCGCTTCGTAGCACTTGCGCAACAGGCCCACGAGGGAGAAGGGAGAAAACTGCTATCGCGCATCCGCCAGGATGGCGGCGGCGGCTTTTTCGGCGATCATGATGGTGGGGGAATTGGTGTTGCCCGAAGTGATGAAGGGCATGGCCGAGGCGTCGGCGACGCGCAGCCCGTCGACGCCGAAGACCTTGAGGGACTTGTCCAGAACCGCCATGGCGTCGCCCGCCACGCCCATGCGGGCGGTGCCGACGGGATGGAAGATGGTGGTGCCGATGTCGCCCGCGACCCGGGCCAGGTCGGCCTCGCTTTCCAGATGCGCCCCGGGGCGGAATTCCTCCGGCCTGTAGCGGGCCATGGCCGGCTGCCGCATGACCTTGCGGGCGCAGCGGATGGATTCGGCGGCCACCTGCCGGTCTTCCTCCGTCGCCAGATAATTGGGCGCGATGCGGGGCGCGTCGTTGACTTCGGCGGAGCGGATATGGACCGAGCCGCGGCTGGTGGGCCGCAAATTGCAGACGCTGACGGTGATGGCCGGGAAGTCGTGCATGGCATCGCCGAACTTGTCGAGCGAAAGCGGCTGGATGTGGAACTGCAGGTTGGGCGTTCCATGCCGCTCTGACGAGCGGGTGAAGGCGCCGAGCTGGGACGGCGCCATGGTGAGCGCGCCGCGCCGCAGGAAGAGATATTCCGCGCCCATCATGCCGCGCCGAACAAGCGAGCGATAAAGCATGTTCATGGTGGGTACGTCCGACACCTTGTAGATGGGGCGCAGTTGCAGATGGTCCTGCAGATTGGCGCCGACGCCAGGCAGGTTGTGCACCACGTCGATGCCCAGGCTGCGCAGATGCTCGCCCTCGCCGATGCCGGAGCGCTCGAGAATGGCGGGGCTGGCCACCGCGCCGGCCGAGAGCACGATCTCGCGCCGCGCCCGGATGGTCCTCGCGATGCCGTTCTGCCGATAGGTGACGCTGCGGGCCCTGCCCTCATCGACGCCGACGCGCTCGACCAAGGCTTCAGTGACGACCGACAGATTGGGCCGGTTGAGCGCCGGGCGCAGGAAGCCGCGCGCCGCGCTCCAGCGGCGGCCGCGCTTCTGATTGACGTCGAAATAGCCGCAGCCTTCATTGTTGCCGGTGTTGAAATCGTCGCTGCGGGGAATGCCGGCGCTTTCGGCCGCTTCGATGAAGGAATCGAGCACCTGCCAGCGCAGGCGCGGCTGCTCGACCCGCCATTCGCCGCCGGCGCCATGCAGCGGCCCGGCCCCGCGCCAATTGTCCTCGTGGCGCTTGAAGACGGGCAGCACGTCGTCCCAGCCCCAGCCGTTCAGGCCCATGTCGCGCCAGCGATCATAATCGGCGGCCTGGCCGCGCATATAGATCATGGCGTTGATGGCGGAGGAGCCGCCCAGCACCTTGCCGCGCGGATAGGCCAGGTCGCGCCCATTGAGGCCCTCGGCCGCCTCGGTGCGGAACAGCCAGTCCGAGCGCGGATTGCCGATGGCGAAAAGATAGCCCACCGGAATGTGGAACCAGATCCAGTTGTCCCTGCCGCCCGCCTCGAGCAGGACGACGGTATATTTGCCGTTTTCCGAGAGGCGGTTGGCCAATACGCAGCCCGCCGAGCCGCCGCCGCAAATGACGAAATCGAATTCCTGGTCCATGGTGAAGCACTCCTTGGCGCCTATTTTATTGTGCGAAAATCCGCATGAAAACGCCAATGAGCGCGCATATACTGTGGCAAAATGCATGAGAGAGCCATGACCGGATTCGACTGGAACGATCTTCGCTTCTTCCTCGAAGTGGCGCGCATCGGCACGCTGAGCGGCGCGGCGCGGGTGTTGGGCACGGACCATGCGACGGTGAGCCGGCGCATCAACGCGCTGGAGCGGGCGCTGGGCCAGACGCTGTTTCACCGCAGCCTTGCCGGCTATGCGCTGACGCCGGGAGGCGAGAACCTGCTGGTCCATGCCGAGCAGATGGAGGCGCTGGCGCTGCGCAGCGCCGAGGGCAGCGGCCAGCCGGGCGCGGCCCTGGCGGGCGTGGTGCGCCTCGTCACCTCGGACGGCTTCGGCAATTTCGTCCTGGCGCGGCATCTGCAACGCTTCACCGCGCTTTATCCCCGCCTCAGCGTGCAGCTGGTGCCCATCCAGCAAATCCAGGCGCAGTCGCAGCGCGAGGGCGATGTGGCGGTGACGCTGACGCCGGGCGGGCCGCGCTTTTCCTCGCAACGGCTGGCCGATTACGGGTTGGGGCTTTATGCCAGCCCCGCCTATCTCGCCGACCATCCGCCGCTCGTCACCAGCGAGGACCTGCGGCCGCACCGGCTGGTGGGCTATATCGAGGACCTGCTGTTTTCGCGCGAGCTCGATTACCTGGACGACGTGCTGCCGGGCCTGCGGGCGCAGGTGCAGTGTTCCAGCCTTCTGGCACAGGCGGAAGCGACGCTGGCGGGGGCGGGAATCTGCGTGTTGCCGCACTATCTGGCGCGGCGCTTCGCGGGGCTGGTGGCGGTGCTGCCCGAGGCCGTGCGATTGCGGCGCAGCTATTGGCTCAACAGCGCGCCGGGAAGCGAGCGCGTGCCGCGAATCCGGGCGCTTTCGGACTTTTTGCGGCAGGTGGTGAGCGAGGAGGACCTGAGCTGAGCCGATCCTGCAAAGGTGCTGCGCGAAGCGGTCGCTTGTGTCACTTAGTGCTAACATTATGTTAGCGCATCGTCTCTTCGGGCTCGCATTTCCTTGACCTTTCCACCCCTCGAATCCGTCGCGCCGGGCATCATGCGCCTGGCCTGCCCCATGCGCCGCTTCGCCTCGGTGAATGGCTGGGTGATCGGGGCTCCGGGGCGGCAGGCCATCATCGACACCGGCATGCCCGGCGCGGAAACGGCGGCGCTATGGCAGCGCTGCGAGGCGGATGGGCGGATTGCCGGGGTGGAGGCGGTGGTCTGCACCCATATGCACCGCGACCATGCCGGGCAGGCGCCGGGGCTTGTGGCCCGCCACGGGGCCCGGCTGTTCATGAGCGCGGAGGAACATGCGGGGCTGATGGCGGTGAGCGCGGCTGCACCGGCCGAGAGCCGGGCGAAGCTGGGAACGTTCCTGCACCGGCTGGGCGTGCCGGCGGCGCTGATCGCGGCGACCGAGCCTATCGACTACACCATGCTCGCCCCCTTCCCGGCGCAGTTCACCCCGCTCGATGATGATATGGCGCTGGAGCTGGGCGGGGAAAACTGGACGGTGCTGCTGGGTGGAGGACATTCGCCACGGGCGGCGTGCCTGCTATCGGCGGACGAAAAATTCCTGCTGGCCGGAGACCAGGTCCTGCCCGGCTCCGGGCCGCATGTCACGGTGTGGGCCGAGACGCCGGAGGCCGATCCGCTCGGCGCCTATTTCGCCTTTCTCGCGCGGCTGACGCGGCTGCCGGACAGCCTGACGGTGCTGCCGGGGCATGGAGCGCCGTTCACCGGACTGGCGGGGCATGCCGCCAATCTGGACCAGAACCACAGGCGGCGGCTGGACCGGGTATTGGCCGGGCTGGAGGGCGCGCGAAGCTGCGCGGAGATGGCGCGGCTGGCCTTTTCGGAGCGGGCGGCGGAGCGGTTCGGCGATTTGTTGCCCGGCATGACGCTGGCGCTGGCCAACCACCTCTGGCAGGCCGGACGATTGCGCCGGCATATAGACGATGCGGGCGTCTATCGCTTCGAGAAAATCAGGTGATCCGGCGCAGCGGCGTTCCCGCCAGCCAGGCCTCGATGTCTTCCACCGCATCGCCGAAATAGCGGGCGTAATTGTCGCCGGTGACATAACCCAGATGCGGGGTGGCCAGCACGTTGGGAAGAGCCAGGAGCGGGTGATCGGCGGACAAGGGCTCGCTGGCAAAGACATCGAGCGCCGCGCCGGCCAGGGGACCGCTTTTAAGGGCGTCGATGAGGGCGGCTTCGTCGACAAGGCCGGCCCGGGCGGTATTGACCAGCAATGCGCCGGGCTTCATGGCGGCCAGCAGTTCGCGCCCCACCAGCCCGCGGCTTTCGGGGGTCAGGATGGCGTGGAGGGAGACGATGTCGGCGGCGGAAAACAGGCCCATCAGGTCAGGCGCCATGTCGACGCCGGCCTCGGCGGCGCGTTCGGGGGTGAGGCGGGGCGACCAGGCGGTAACGTGCATACCAAAGGCGCGGCCGACGGCGGCGACGCCGGCGCCGACACGGCCCAGGCCCACCAGGCCGAGCGTGCGCCCCTTGAGCCCCAGGCCCAGCGTCGTCTGCCAGCGCCCGGCGCGCAAGCCGTTGGCTTCGGGAACGATATGGCGGGCCAGGGCCAGGATCAGCGCCCAGGCCAGCTCCACCGTGGGCTCGCCGGTGCTGCCGGTGCCGCAGACGACAATGCCGCGCGCGGCGGCGGCTTCGGTGTCGATGGCGGCATTGCGCATGCCGGTGGTGACGAGCAGCCTGAGGCGCGGCAAGGCGGCCATAAGCTCAGCGTCGATGCGGGTGCGCTCGCGATTGGCGACGACGATATCGGCATCGCGCAGGCGCGCGACGAGGGCGGCGCGGTCCTCGATGAAGCGGGTCTCAAAACTGACGGAAACGCGCGGGGCGAGGCGCTGCCAAGGCGCCACCGCGCCGGCCACGGCCTGATAATCGTCGAGCACGACGCAATTGAGGGTGTTGCCGGTGGGCAGATCAGGCATCCGTGGTCGCTTTGGCCTTGCCGAAAGCCCCAGACTGGCGGAAGCCGTCGATCTCGTCACGCGAAAAACCGAATTCGGACAGGATGTCGTCGGTGTGCTGACCCAGGCCCGGCGGCGTGGTGGCGGCATTCATGTCCACCGCCTCGAGCTGGAAGGGCGAGGCGACGCTGCCCACCATATGCTCGCCGACCGGCAGGTCGATGCGGCCACGGGCGGCGGCGAGCTGGGGATTGTCGGCGGCCTCGCCGATATTGTTGACCTTGGCGACCACCACCTTGGCCTTGCCCAGAATATCGATGATTTCGGCGCAGGTCCTGGTGCGGGTGATGGCCGAAACGGCTTCGACCAGCGCCACACGGTTCTGCCGGCGGGCGAAGACATGGGCAAATTCGGGCACGTCGAGCGTTTCCGGCCCCAGGGCGTGGGCGAAGCGCTGCCACATCTCGTCGGTGGAGGCGATGATGACCACCTCGCCATCGGCGGCGGGGAAGGCCTGATTGGGAACGCTGAGATGATTGGCCGTGCCCATGGGCTTATGCATGGTGCCGTCCATCCAGTATTCGGTGTAGAAATAGCTCATCAGATGGGCGGCGCTGAGCATCAGGGACGCCTCGACGCGCTGGCCCCTGCCGGTCTGGCCACGATGGATGAGCGCGCCGAGAATGCCGGCGACCAGAGCCAGGCTGCCATGCAGGTCGACAATGGCCGAGCCGCAGCGCACGGGCGAGCGGCCGGGTTCGCCGGTGATGCTGATGAGACCGCTATGGGCCTGGAGCGCCAGGTCGTTGGCGCCGACATGGGAGAGCGGGCCCTGGCGGCCATAGGCGGAAAACTCGGCATAGATCAGCCGGGGGTTGAGCGCGGCGAGCTCCTCATAGCCCAGGCCCAGCCGCTCCATGACGCCGGGGCGGTAATTGTGCACCACCACATCGACTTCGGCGGCCAGCCTGCGGGCAATCTTCTTGCCGTCCTCGCTGCGCAGATCGATTTCCATGCTGCGCTTGTTGCGGTTGAGCGCGAGGAAGGACGGGCTGGTGCCGCCGAATTTTTCCAGCCGCTCGCGGGTCACCCCGTAAAAGCGGGCTTCGTCGCCCCCGGGCGGCTCGATCTTGAGGATGTCGGCGCCCATGTCGCCCAGGACCTGCGTGGCGGCCGGACCGGCGAACACCCGCGAAAAATCGAGAACCCTAACCCCGCCAAGAACTTTTGCCGACACACCCGAACTCCTGAAAGCACCCGGCAGACGAAAAGCCGGACGTTCTCAAGAGCTAGCATCGCCGCATCGAGGCGATAACGAGCATAAAGCGCAGAGAATTGTTGCAGGAAATGAAAAGACCGGGGGACGCGGTCAGACGCGCACCGACTGGAAGTGGCGGGCAAGGTAGTCGATGAAGACCCGCGCCTTCACCGGCAGGTGCCGCGTGGGCGAATAGACGGCATAGACCGCGTTCTCGAAGGAGGTGAAGCTGATGCGGTATTGCGGCAATAGCCGCACGAGGCGCCCGGCGGCCAGCTCGCGGGTAACGGCCCAGTCCGGCATCAGGGAAATGCCCAGCCCTTCCATCATGGCGATATGGAGCGCGGGCCCGCTATTGGTGCGCATGGTGCCGGTGACGGGCACCTCGGTCAGGTCGCCATCGGCGGAGAGGAAGCGCCAGGTCACCCCGCCCAGATTGATGCGATAGGCCAGGCAATTGTGGTGGAGCAGGTCGCTCGGCTCGGTGATGGGCGGGCGGGCGGCCAGATATTCGGGCGTGGCGCAGAGCACCCGCTCGCTATCGACCAGCTTGCGCGCGATGAGGGAGGAATCGGCCAACTGGCCGATGCGGATGTCGATATCGATATTGTGCTCGATGATGTCGACATCGTCGTTGGAAAGGGTGAGATCGACATTGATCTCGGGATACTGGGCGAGGAAGGCCGGCAGCGCCGGGGCGATATATTGCAGCCCCACCAGCATGCGCGAATGCACATGCAGCATGCCCTGGGGGCGCACATGCTCCTGGGTGACCTCGATCTGGGTTTCGCGCACATCGTTGAGGATGCGCTCGGCGCGCTGGAAGAAGATGGCGCCCATGTCGCTCAGCGACAGCTTGCGGCTGGTGCGGTTGAGCAGGCGCACGCCCAGCTTGTCCTCAAGGGCGTTGATATAGCGCGACACCGAGGCGGGCGAGAGGCCGACGCGGCGTCCGGCAGCCGAGAAGCTGCCGGACTGCACCACGAGCACGAAGAGCTCCATGTCGCGCAGGCTCGGAAGGTCCTGCACATTCCGCCGTTCACCCTGTACCGAGGCAGTTGGAACGGACGGAGTTTTCACGGGCTATCCCTCATTTTCCACGGTCACGTCGCTGGCCGCTTTCCTGATGGACCGTCTTACCAGCGGCAGACCCGCCGTCGCAACCAGCGTCACCAAGCAGAGCACCATGAAGGTGGCCGAGACCGGGGTGGACAGGAAGACGTTGAACGAGCCGCGCGAGAGCAGCAGCGCCCGGCGCATGTTCTCCTCGATCATCGGCCCCAGGATGAAGCCGAGCAGGAGCGGGGCGGCCGGATAGCGGCCCAGGATCATGAAGACCCCGACAATGCCGAAGGCGAGGACGATGAAGATGTCGAAGACGCTGTTGCGGATGGAGAAGACGCCCACGCAGATGAAGAACAGCATGGCGATGTAGAGCGCATCATAGGGAATCTTGAGGATGCGCACGAACACCCCGATGAAGGGCAGGTTGAGCACCAGCAGGATGACATTGCCGATCCAGAAGCTGGCGATAAGGCCCCAGAAGAGTTCGGGATGCTGGTTGACCAGGCCCGGCCCGGGCGCGATGCCGTGGATCATCAGCGCGCCCAGCATCACCGCCATCACCGCGTCGCCCGGAATGCCCAGGCTGAGCGTGGGGATGAAGGCGGACTGCACGGCGGCGTTGTTGGAGGCCTCGGGCGAGGCGATGCCGGCCATGGCGCCCTTGCCGAAAATGCCCGGCGTGCGGGACACGCGCTTTTCGGTGGCATAGGCCATGAAGGAGGCGATGGTGGCGCCGGTGCCGGGCAGGATGCCGAGCACGGTGCCGATCAGCGTGCCGCGCACCGTGGGCATGGTGCTTTCCTGGATGTCCTTCTTGGTGGGGATGAGCGAGCGCAGGGTGACGTCATGCACCTTGAAGGGGCTGCCGTCGCTACGCATGAGGTTGACCAGGATTTCGGCGACGCCGAACAGGCCCATGGCCAGCGCCACGATGCTCAGGCCATCGGCCAGCTCGGGCATGCCGAACTGGAAGCGCTGCACGCCGGTGTTCATGTCCATGCCCACCGTGCCCAGCGCCACGCCCAGCACCACCATGGCGAGGCCCTTGAGCATGGAGCCGCCCGACAGGGTGGAGGCGGCGATGAGCCCGAACAGCATGATGGCGGTATATTCGGGCGCGCCGAACGCCAGCGCCACATCGGCCAGCATGGGGCCGACCAGCATCAGCACCAGGATGGCAAAGGACCCGCCGACGAAGGACGAGAGGGTGGTGATGGCCAGCGCCACGCCCGCCCGGCCCTGCTTGGCCAGCGGATAGCCGTCCAGGCAGGTGATGGCATTGGTGGCGGTGCCGGGAATGTTGAGCAGGATGGAGGCGATGGAGCCGCCATACTGGGCGCCGTAGAAAACGCCGGCCAGCATGATGATGGCGGTGGTGGGCTGCATATAGAAGGTCAAAGGCAGCAGCATGGAGATGGTGGAGAGCGCCCCGATGCCGGGAAGCAGGCCGACCACCGTGCCCAAAGCGACGCCGACGAGACAGAAGACCAGGTTGTTCCACTCGAAGGCGGTGGCGAAACCCAGCTGGATAGCGGACAGATAATCCATGTCGAAACGTCTCTCTTACGACCAGGGGAAGGTGCGCATGGGCATGCCGAGCCCATAGATGAAAAGCACCCAGCCCATGATGGGCAGCACCACAACGGTGATGGCGATGCGCTTGAGATTGGGCACCGGATAGGCAAAGGCCGAGAGCAGGGACAGCGCCACGGTCGCCACGATCAGGCCGGCGGGGCGCAGCAGCAGCGCCCAGGCCAGGATGCCGGCGAGCACGAAGAAGACCGGGCGGATATTGAGCCGGCCGCCCTCGTCGGGCAGGTCCGCATCGGGCACCTTCCATGTGATGAGACCCCCGAACAGGGCCAGCGCCAGGCCGGCCAGGGCCGGGAAGAAGCCCGGCCCCATATTGTTGAGGGTGCCCAGGGGATAGCTCATCGCCTGGCCGGCGACAGCCAGACCCAGCAACAAGATGACGACGCCCCCGATCCGCTCGGACCAGGGTGAGACCTGTGCGCTCATGCTGTCTCCTCCATTATGGCCGGCAATGGGGACCATAAGCCGGCTGCCTTTGGCCAATCACACCATCGTGCAGGTCGCGGGGCGCAGCAAAACTGCAAAAGGCTTCAAACGATCTTTACGCAAATTGCAAAATCGAGGGCGGGGCAAACGCGGTACAGCAGGCGGGATCAAGGCAAACCGCGAGGCAGAAATGAGCGTGACCGATATTGGATATTCCGATGCTGCCCGGAAGATGAGCCCGGCCGTGCGACTCGAGCACGATGGCGATACTGCCTTGATATTCATCGACAATCCCCCCGTCAACGCCAGCTCTGTCGCCGTGCGGCAGGGGCTGGCGGCGGCGCTGGCCGAGGTGAGCAGGGACGAAGGCATTTCGGGCGTGGTGATCCTGGGCGCGGGCAGGAGCTTCATTGCCGGCTCGGATATCAAGGAGTTCGGCAAGGCGCTGCCGCCGCCGGAGCTGCCCGAAGTGCTGGCGGCGATCGAGGCCTGCCCCTGGCCGGTGATCGCCGCCATCCACGGCGCCGCCCTGGGCGGAGGGTATGAGCTGGCGCTGACCTGCGACTGGCGCATCGCCGTGCCCGAGGCGGTAGTGGGCCTGCCCGAGGTGGGATTGGGCATGATTCCGGGCGCGGGCGGCACGCAGCGCCTGCCGCGCCTTGTCGGCCTGCCGCGCGGCATCGAGCTCATCACCTCGGCCCGCCGGGTGGCGGCGCCCGAGGCGCTGGCGCTGGGCATGATCGACGCCCTGGCAGAGACCGATCTGCGCGCCGAGGCCATTGCCTTCCTCAAGGGCAAGGGCAAGCGGCTCGCCAGCCAGATGACCCCGCCCCCGGCCAGCGGCGCCGAGATCGAGGCGGCGGCCAATACCGCCCTGACCAAGGGCAAGGGGCGCGACTGCGTGGTGCAGGCCATTGCCGCCATCCGCCTGATCGAAACCACGCCGGTGGCCGAAGCGCTGGTGATGGAGCGGACGGCCTTCCAGCGGCTGCGCGTGGGCGAGGAGGCAAGCGCCCTGCGCTATAATTTCTTCGCCGAGCGCGCCGCCGCCAAGCCGCCGGTGGCGGCCGAGCCCCTGCCCGTCGCTTCAGTGGGCGTGGTCGGGGCCGGCACGATGGGTGCGGGCATTGCCGGCGTGGTGCTGGCGGCTGGCCTCAAGGTCACTCTCATCGACAGCGACGAGGCCGCGCTGGCACGGGCACGAAGCAGCATCGAGACGACATTGGGCGACCTCGAAAGGCTGGGCAAGCTCGGCAAGGCCAGCGCTGCGGAGCGGCTGGCGGGCCTGAACACCGGAGCGTCGCTCGACGCGCTCGCCGGGGTGGATTTGGTGATCGAGGCGGTGTTCGAGGACATCACGGTCAAGACCGAGGTGATCTCGAAGCTGGGCGCTATCCTGCGCAAGGACGCCATATTGGCGACCAACACCTCCTATCTCGATATCGAGCAGTTGGCGGCGGCGAGCGGGCGGGCGGAGCGGTTCCTGGGGCTGCATTTCTTTGCGCCGGTGCCGCGCATGAAGCTGCTGGAAATCGTGCAATGCGCCGCGACGGACCCGGCGGTGCTGGCGAGCGGCTTCGCGCTGGCCAAGGCCATCGGCAAGCTGCCGGTGCCGGCGCGGCCCGGCGAAGGCTTCATCGGCAACCGCATCTATGCGCGCTACCGGGCGCAATGCGAATATGCGCTGGACGACGGCGCCCTGCCCCAGGAGATCGACGCGGCCGCCACCGGACTCGGCTTTGCCATGGGGCTCTTCGCCGTCTCCGACATTTCCGGGCTCGATATTGCCTGGCGGCTGCGCCAGAGCAAGGCGACGAACCGGGATGCACGCGAGCGCTATGTCACCATTCCCGACGCCATATGCGAGCTGGGGCGGCTGGGCCGCAAGACCCAGGCGGGCTGGTATGATTATGACGGCGCCGGCAAGCCCGTCCCCTCCCCCGTCGTCACCGAGCTGGTCAAGGCGAATGCCGCCCGGCACCAGCGCCCCGCCCCCAATGGCAAGGCCATTGCCGAGGCCATACTGGGCGCCATCGTCAACGAGGCGGCGCTATTGGTGGAAGCGGGCATTGCCCGCTCGGCGCAGGATATCGACGTGGTACTGGTCAATGGCTATGGCTTCGCCAGGCACAAGGGCGGGCCGCTGTTCCAGGCGGCGCGGCTGCCGCCGGAGCGGGTGCAGGCCATGATCGAGCGGGCCGAACAGGCGGCAGGCTGGGGCTTTCGCCGCGGCGACGCCGAAGCGCTGCTGGCCGGACTGCGCGCGCAGGGCTAGGGCCTGTCGAAACGATACCAGGCGAGGCCGGCCAGTGCGCCCAGGGCGATGCTGGCCGGGATCAGCACGCCCATGGCCAGGACCGGGCTGGCAAACAGCGTCGCCAGAAGGCCGATGGAAAAGCCGGTGCCGATCTGCATGAACCCATGGAGGGCGGAGGCGGCGCCGGCCCGCTCGGGATGGGTGGCGAAGGCCGCCGTCATCACCGCCGGAGCGGCGTGGGCATAGCCGAAGGCGTAAAGCGCCACCGGCAACATGATCGTCCAGAAATTGGGGTCGAGCCAGAGCGTGCCGGCGACGAGGCTTGCCGCCCCCAGCAACGCGATGGCGGCGCCCCAGGGCACCAGTTGCGGGGCGAGGAACCGCCGCATGAGCCAGCGCGTCCACAGCGAGGCCAGCATATAGACGCCGGATTGCAAAAACATGCCGGCGCCGAATTGCTGCGGGGTGATGCCCAGATGCGAGATGAGCAGGAAGGGCAGGATGCTGGCCTGGCCGTAAATGGCGCCGGCGCAGCCGGCCGTGCACAGCGCCGGCAGCAGGAAGGCGCGGCTGGCCAGCAACACGCCCATGGAGCGGAGCATGGCCATGGGGCGCAGGCGGGAGAGATCGATCCCCACCGTCTCGATGATGAAGACGCTGGTGAGCCCCAGCACCGCCAGGCCATGCAGGATCATGGTGGCGAAGATCCACTGGCTGCCCCCCACGGCCAGCAACAGGCTGCCGATGGCCGGCGCCATGGCCGGGCCGGCGGCGATGATGATGGCCATCATGTTGAGGATGCGCGAGGAGGCCTGGCCGGTGAACATGTCGCGCACCAGCGCCCGGGAAATCACCAGCCCGGCCGAGGCGCCGATCCCCTGAAGGGCGCGGGCGCCGATCAGCCAGCCGATGGAGGGCGCGAAAAAGCAGCCTATGGCCGCCAGCACATAGAGGCTGAAAAACACCAGGGCGACGTTGCGTCGGCCCAGGGCGTCGGAGAGCAGGCCGCATAGAAGCTGGCCCAGCGCCAGCCCGATATAGAAGACCGAAATGGTGAGGTTGCCGGCGGCGTCGCTGGCGCCGAACCCGGCGACGATGTCGGGCAGCGCCGGGGTGTAGATGGCGACCGAGAGCGGCCCCAGGGCGACCATGATCGCCCCGACCGTTCCCAGCCGCCTTTCGCTCATTGCCGGGCTGGACATGCCGGGGCAACCTCCAGCCGGGTTTGGATCAGGCCAGCTCGACCATGGCCGAGCCCACGGTCAGCTTCTTGCCGGCATCATCCTCGCACCAGACGTCGAGCGTGTGGACGGGCTTGCCGGCTTCATTGACCACGACCGTATTGACGCGGGCGCAGGCGATGACCTGCATGTTCTCGTAGATGGGGGCGATATATTTGGTGGTGAGACGGCTGCGGCAGGCAAATTGCGGCCCATAGACGTCGATCAGCAGGCCCTGGATCCAGTTGGTCGAGATCATGCCATCGGCGATGATGCCGGGCAGGCCCTGGGAGCGGGCATAGTCGTCGTCGTCATGGATGGTGGGCGGCTGGGTGTGGATGCGGCCATCGTCGGCGGCGATGGTGGGCTGGCCGTCGACATACCAGCGCATGCGCTCACGCGTCATGGCGCGGGCGCGGGTGCGGAATTCGGTGCCGGGCTCAAGCATGATGGTCATGGTGCGGCTCCTCAGGCGGCTGCTTTGGACGAATAGGCCAGGATCACCTGGTCGCGGTAGCGCACCAGAAGCTGGCCGGTCTCGACATTGGTGAGTTCCATTTCGAGCAGCACATATTCGCGGCCCTTCTTGAGGAAGCGATCGCGGATGTGGCCGATGACGCTCAGCCGGTCGCCGACGCGGGCGGGGGCGAAGACCTCGGCGTCATATTCGTAATGGATGCGCGCGGTGGGGCCGGTGCCGGCCGGGCAGGCGGCGCTGTAGAGGCGGAGCTTGTCGAGATGGATCAGCGTGGGCGGCATGATGAGGCCATCGGCGCCCTGGAAGCATTCGTGATGCATTTCCACGATGTGGGAATATTCGCGGATGACGAATGAACTCAGGGTGTATTCGACCGGGCCGAGCACATCGCCCTTGTCCAGATCGGTGACGAATTTTCCGGTAGCCATGGCTGCCTCTCCAGTTGGTCAGGATTCGGATGGGGTCGAGCCGGGCACGGGAGCCCAGGTGAACACATCCGTGATGACGTCGAGCGGGGTGAGGAACGGCGTCCAGACGCCCGCCAGATTGGTTTCGAGCCATTGCGCCGACCAGCCCGAACGGGAGGACAGGCCCCGGGCCGGCGAGGGATGGCCGTAAAGATAAAGCTCGCTGCCGCGCGCGCCGATGATCTGGCCGTTGAGACCGGCGGCGGCGTCGCTCCCCAGGAACGCAATGACCGGCGCCATATGCTCGGGCACCGAGGCCAGGCGCGCCCGGCGCAGGTTTTCCAGCGCCTCGGGGGTCATCAAATGCTTGCGCGCATTGTCGGTCAATTCGGTCATGCGGCTGGTGCTGGAGGGCGCGATGCAGTTGGAGCGGATGCCCAAGGGGCCCAGATCGCGCGCCAGGGTCTGGGAAAGGCCGACAATGCCGAGCTTGGCGGCGCCGTAATTGGTCTGCCCGGTGCTGCCGATCAGCCCGCCGGCCGAGGTCATGTGCACATAGGCGCCGCTGTTCTGGCGCACGAATTGCCGGGCGGCGGCGTGGCTGAGATAGACCGCGCCGTAGAGGTTGGTCTGCAGCACGCCCTGCCAGTCGCTTTCGGGCATCTGGTCATAGGCGCCCATGCGGATGATGCCGGCATTGTTGATGACGATGTCGAGGCGGCCGAAGCTATCCATGGCCTGTTCGACCATGGCCTTGCCCGCCGCCTTGTCGGTGACGCTCATGGTGTTGGCGACGGCCGAGCCGCCGGCGGCGACGATGTCGCTCACCACCACGTCGGCGGCGCGGGCCGAGCTCTGGTCGCCGGCGACCGAAACGCCGAGATCGTTGACCAGGATGCGCGCGCCCAGCCGGGCCATATGCAGGCACACGGCGCGGCCGATGCCGCCGCCGCCGCCGGTGACGATGGCAACCTTGCCCTCGAGGGTGGAGGAGACCGGGGTCATTTCAGGGCCTCCGCGGTGCCGGAGAGGCGCGGGATATAGGGTGCCCAGCGGGCGATCTGCGCGGCAAGACCGGCTTCGTCCCAACCGCCATCGCAATGGGCGACGCGCAGGGGCCGGGACTGGGCGAAAAGCTGAAGCTCGGTGGGGCCGATGGCGGCGATCTGGCCGGTGACGGCCTTGCCGGCATCGCCGGCGAGGAACAGGATCATGGCGGCGGCGGCATCGAAGGCGGCGCCACCGGGATCGAGCGCCAGCGTGTTGGAGCGGACCTTGCCCTTGAGATCGAGCGCGATGCCGCGCGACATGCCGGCCGAGGCATAGGAGAGAATGGCGGAGGCGCCGGCTTCGGCGGCGCCGGGCAGGCTATCGGCGGCCACGATGTGGATGATGGCGCCGCCAGCGCCCTCGTTCATGCGGCGGGCCGCGAGCTGGCCCAGGCGGAAGCGGGTGTTGAGCTCGGCATCGGCCGCCGCTTCCCAGGCATCGAGATCGAGCTGGTCGAAGCGGGCGGGGACATGGGAGACGGGCAGCGTCACCAGGGCGTCGGGAACCCAGCCGGCGGGAATGTCGGATGCGTCGGGGGCAAGGCGCAGGACCTCGGCGCCGGCGGCCTCGATGCGGCCGGCAAGGACGGACCACGGTCCCGTGGGGGCCGCGCTGACGAGTATTCGCAATTTCTGGGACATGATGCTTCCGCCGGAGGCGGTGGGGGCGGAGACCGCCCCCACCAGAGGGAGGAGGAGGACGTTAGTTGATGGTCAGGCCCGTGGCAGCCAGCGCCGACCAGCCTTCGATGTCGGAGGCGAGCATGGCCTTGGCCTCGTCGGGGGTGTTGCCGATGGGGGTCATGCCCACGCCCTGGAGGCGCTCGATGATGGTCGGATCGGCATCGGCGACCGCGATGGCGGCGCTGAGCTTGTCGACGATGGCGTCGGGCGTGGCGGCCGGCACGAAGGCGCCGATCCAGATCATCACGCTCGCATCGGGGAAGCCGGCTTCGGCGATGGTGGGCACGTCGGGCAGGTCGGGCCAGCGTTCCTCGGAGGTGACGGCCAGCGCCTTGAGCTTGCCTTCCTGGATCAGCGGGATCGAGGTGAGGGTATCAAAGACGATCTGGACTTCATTGGCCATGAGGCCGACCTGCGACGGGCCGCCGCCGGCATAGGGAATGTGCACCATGTCGATGCCGGTCGAGGCCTTGAAGCGCTCGCCGATCAGATGGCCCGAGCCGCCAACGCCGGCCGAACCGAAATTGAGCTCGCCCGGATGGGCCTTGGCGTAGTCCACCAGCTCCTGCACCGTATCGACGGGCAGCGAGGGATTGGCGACGAGGACGAAGGGGCCGCCAGCCAGGATCGAGACGGCGCGCAGGTCGCCCGTGGTGTCGTAAGGCAGGTTGGCGTTGAAGGCGGCGTGGATGCCGATGGCCGAGGTGTGGACCAGGATGGTCTGGCCGTCCGGATCGGACTTGGCGACATATTCGGTGCCGATGACGCCGGAAGCGCCGGGCTTGTTTTCCACGACGAAGGGCTGACCGAGCTGCTCGCTCAGCGACTGGGCGATGAGCCTTGCACCGGCATCGGTGGAACCGCCGGGGTTATAGGGCACGATGATGGTGACGGGGCGCTCGGGGTAATTGGCCGCATCCTGGGCGAATGCGGAGCCGGCCATCAGCATGGCGGCAGCGGCCAGGGTCGCGGAAAAACGGAATGGCATAGATCCTCCTTGTGGGAATACCCACTTGCTTTATGCCGATAGCTAAGGACAGGGGGCGGAAAGGCTCAACGCGCAATATGCGGCAAACATCTGTGCCTATTCTGCAAAGATCAGGCTATTTTTGGACCGCAGCTTCCATAAGCGGTGGGATCGTGGTGGTGCAGGTGTGAATGGCGATGGCGCTGCTGAGCTGGAGCACATCGGCGATCTCGGCCGGCGTGGCCCCGTGGCGCAGCGCCAGATCGATGTGGCGGCGCAGCCCCTGCGGCTCGGGGCCGGCCGGGCTGGCGCAGACGGCGATACGCACGAATTCCTTGACCTTGCGCGGCAGCGGCCCCTCCGAATAAGGGATTTCGGCGTAGCGCAAATAGGCATCGACGAAATGGGGCGCGTAGCGGAAAAGGCCGTCCGCCCCCTCCGGCCAATAACCGGTCAATTCCATGAAGCCACGTTTGCGGGCCGCTTCCTCGGGCGTGAGGGCGATGTCGGGCTCCTGCCCCGCCGCGCGCATGGCCGCGAGCAGGGCCGGCATGCCGGCCTCGAGCGTCATATGGGCCGAGAGCGTGGTGAGCTGAATGACCTCGAGCACCTCGGCCTTGGTGGCGCCCTTGTCGAGCGCCATCTGGATGTGGCGGGCGGCGCCGCTGGCATAGAGATGGCTCACCGCGCCATCGACGGCGATATAGATGAATTCGCAGATTTTCGGCTCGAGATTGCCCGCCTCGGCAGGCGCGTTCTGGAAGCGCAGATAGGCTTGCAGATAATCGGGCGACAGATCGAGCAGACCCTCGTGGAAGGGATGCCAATAGCCCCGGAGGCGCTGCACCTCATCCCTGAGCTGGTCGCGCGTCGGCTTGTCCATGATCGTCCTTTCAAGATGGCGCGGCGGCGCTCAGCCGCCCAGATAGCGCTTGGAAAGCTCGTCGCGGTCGAGCAGGCTTTCGGCCGGGCCGTGCTGGGTGATGCGTCCGCTTTCGAGCACATAGCCATAGGAGGCATGGCGCAGGGCGAGCGACACGTTCTGCTCCACCACCAGGATGGAAAGCTGCTGCTCGCGGTTGATCTGCCCCAGGATCTGGAAGATCTCGCTGGCGACCTTGGGGGCCAGGCCCATGGAGGCCTCGTCGACCATCAACAGGCTGGGGCGGGCATAAAGCGCGCGGCCGATGGCCAGCATCTGCTGCTCGCCCCCGGAGAGGAAGCCGGCAAAGCTGGACTTGCGGGCCGCGAGCTGGGGGAAATAGTGGTAGATCTCGTCGTGGTTGCGCCTGGAGCCGGGCTTGTTGGTGTCGCGCGCAAAGGCGGCGGCGTCGAGGTTTTCCTCCACCGTCAGGTTGGAAAAGACGTAGCGCCCCTCGCGCACATGCAGGATGCCGCTGCGGGCGCGGCGAAAGGAGGGCACGCCGGTGATGTCCTTGCCGCGATAGCGGATGGCGCCGGGCGTGGCGCGGCCGTTCTCGAATTGCAGAAGGCCGGAAATGGCCTTGAGCATGGTGGACTTGCCTGCGCCATTGGCCCCCAGCAGCGCCACGATGCCGCCTTCGGGAACGCTCATCGAGACATCTTCGAGCCCGACGATCGCCGCGCCATAGGTCACGCTCAGATTGCTCACTTCGAGAGCCGCCGTCATCGCTTTTTCCGTTCCTTGCTGGAAAAGTCAGCCGGCCCCATGGGGCCGGCCGATCGGTTTGCCGGCCGGCTCAGTCGACCTTGGCCCAGCCGGTTTCTTCCTTCACCACCAGCTTGCCGTCCTCGATATTGTAGCGGTAGAGCACGCCATAGGGCACGCGCTGGTTCTCGAAGTGGATTGGGGTGCCATAGACGCCGCCGGTATCGAGGTCCTGGATGGCGTTGATCTCGGCGATCAGGTGATCGCCATCGAGCGGCAGGTCCTTCTCGATGGCGTTGCCGATGGCTTCGCGCAGGACCAGGGCCGCGGCCCAGCTCTGCATGTAGCCCACATTGGCGTAGCCGGTATAAGGCTTGCCGTTCCAGGTCTTGAGATAGTCGGCGATGATGTTCATCATCGGGGTGTCGGTGTCCTCGACCAGAAGGTTGACCGAGATGGCGCCGATATAGTTGTTGGCCGCATCGCCCACCGTGGCCACCACTTCCGGGTGCGAGCCGAACAGCGTGCCCATGAACTGGGTCTCGATGCCATAGTCGCGCGAGAGGCGGATGATTTCCGGCCAGACGTTTTCGGCATAGCCATGGAACAGGGTATAGTCGGGCTTGACGTTGCGCAGCTTGACGGCGGCGCCGGTGACGTCGACCTCCACCAGCTTGGTCTCGTATTCGAGCGCCACTTCGATGCCCAGCTCGGCCGCCTTGGCGCGCATGTATTCGAGCGGATCGCGGCCGAATTCGGTGCCGCTGTAGATGAAGGCGATGCGGGCCGGAGCGTCGCCCTTGTGGGTGGCCTTGATGTAGTTGAGCAGTTGCCCGACCTGATCGGAATAATTGGTGCCGGCCAGGAAGTGGTATTTGAAGTTCTCGGTGTTGACGAGCTCGGACACGCCTGAAGTGCCCGACATCAGGACCTTGTAGGTCTCGTTGTTCTCGGGCGAGATGGCGCGGATGAACGAGGTGCCGTTGCCGCCGGTGAAGATCACGTCGCCATCGGCCACCGCCTTCTTGAAGCCGGCAACGCCCAACTCGACCTTGTATTCGTCATCGTAGAAGGAGACTTCCACCGGACGCCCGCCGATGCCGCCTTCCTTGTTGATCCAGTCGATGGCGTGCTGCCAGCCCACCTGCTGGGCCTGGCCGGTGATGGCGATGGGGCCGCTGAGCCCCAGCGGAATCCAGAATTTGAGCGGTTCGCCGGCGGCCATGGCGGGAACGAGGCCCGAGGCCAGGGCGAATGCCGATACCGAGAGGCCGAGCAGAACGCGGCGCGAGAGAGACATCATTTCATTTTCCTCCAGAAACGATCCTTGACAGATTTCAGTGTTCGACCCGGGCTTCCACGGCCTCGGTTTTGCCCGTCAGCCGTTGCACGAAGCCGACCAGGCCGCGTGGCTCGAAGACGAGGAAAAGCACGATCATCAACCCAAACAGCACCTCGCGCAGGGGCGAGCTGAAGCGGGCCATGTCGGCCCCGTCCCCGGCGGCGTGTTCGATGACGACATTGAGCAGTTCGGGCACCAGCGTCATGAAGACGGCGCCCAGAATGGAGCCGACGATGGAGGCGCGCCCGCCGACGATGACCGCGGCCAGGAAGAAGACCGAGACCAGCAGGGTGAACTGCTCGGGATTGACCAGGCGCAGGAAGGCGGCGAGCAGCGCGCCGGCGGCCCCGGCATAGGCGGCGCCTAGCCCGAAGGCGAGCAGCTTGGTATAGACCACGTTGATGCCCAGCACCTGGGCGGCATAGTCGCGCTCGCGCACGGCGATGATGGTGCGCCCCAGCCGCGTCCGGAACAGGTTGCGCGCGCCCAGGCAGGCGAGGAAGGTGACGACGGCGACGAAATAGTAGAGCCCCAGATCACCCAGGCCGAAAATATCGACCGCCGGCAGGCTGAGGCCGCGATCGCCCCCGGTCACCGCCGTCCATTGCTGGAAGACGAAGCTGAGGGTGAACTGGGCGGCGAGCGTTGCCACGGCCAGATAGACGCCCTTGATGCGCAGCGCCGGAATGGCGAAGACCAGGCCGACGACGAAGGCGGCCACGGCGCCCCCGATCATGGAAAGCCAGAGCGGGGTGCCCCAATGGATGGTCATCAGGGCGCTGGCATAGGCCCCCACGCCCAGAAAGGCGGAATGGCCGATGGACATGAGCCCGCCATAGCCCACGGTGATGTTGAGCCCCACCGTCGCCAGGATATTGATGGCGACGAGGCACCCCATATAGGTGAGATAGACCGAGCCGAAGGCGGGCAGCACCAGCATGGCGGCGGCCAGCAGCAGCCAGCCGAGAAGCTCGCCGGCATTGGCGCGCAGGAAGGACGGGGCGGGCGCGCCCTGCATGTTGTCGAGGGCGCTCATATTCTTTCCACCCGCTGTTCGCCGAACAACCCGTTCGGCTTGACCATCATCACCACCAGCACCAGCAGATAGGGCACGAAGCTCTGCCAGGAGGAGCCCAGATACCAGCCGACCACGAATTCGAGCCAGCCGACGATGAGCCCGGCCACGACCACGCCGCCGACGCTGGTCATGCCGGCCAGCATCACCACGGCCAGCACGTTCATGGCGATGCTGCCCATTTGCGGGGTGACGCCGTTGACCGAGGCGGTGACGATGCCGGCCATGGCCGCGAAGATGCCGGCGAAAATCCAGGCGAGGCGGAAGACGCCGCGAATGTCGATGCCCACGCTTTCGGCCGTTACCTGGTCGGCGGAGCTGGCGCGGATAGCCGTGCCGGCCCGCGAGAAGCGGTAATAGGCGATGAAGCCGGTGGCGATGACCGCCACGATGAGCGCGCTCCAGACCAGGCGCCCCGGGATCAGCATGTCGCCGAGGAAGAAGGGCTGGCGCGGCAGGATTTCGGGCATCATGCGGGCGTCGGGTCCCCAGATGAGCTGGGCGAGGCCGCGCATGATGCTGGAGACGCCGAAGGTGACCATGATGAGCACCACCGGCGGCCGGCCCAAGAGCGGGCGCGTGGCCAGACGCTCGATGACCACCGCCAGAAGGGCGGCGCTGACCAGAGCCAGCGGCAGGGCCAGGAGCCAGCCGAGCCCGAGCTGCACATCGAACATGTAGAAGAAATAGGTGCCGGCCATCATCATTTCGCCGGTGGCGAAATTGAAGACGTTGGTGGCCTTGTAGACCAGCACGAAGGCCAGCGCGATGAGGATATAGACCGAGCCGGAGGCCAGGCCCAGAACCGAGATTTCGAGAAATTCCAGCATGGCGGCGCCTCAGTCCTGACCCAGATAGGCGTCGATGACCGCCTTGTCGCGCTTGATCTCGTCGGGCGTGCCCGAGGCGATGACCTTGCCGAAATTGAGCACGGACACCTGGTCGGACATGGCCATGATCGATTCCATGTGATGGTCGATGAGCAGGGCGGTGACGTCGGTGGTGTCGATGATGCGGCGGATATGGGCGGCCATCTGGCCCTTTTCGGTATGGTTCATGCCGGCAAAGGGCTCATCGAGCATCAAAAGGCGCGGCGACATGACCAGAGCGCGGGCCAGCTCGATGCGCTTGAGCACGCCATAGGGCAGGCCGGACACGGGCTTGTCGCGGTAGGGGCGGATATCGAGCAGGTCGAGCACGCTTTCGTCGATGCGCGCGGTGGCCTCGACCTCCTCGCGCCGCGCCTTGCCCAGATAGACCATGCCGGCAAGAAGCCCGGCGCGCAGATGGGGATGGACGCCCAGCTTGATGTTCTCGAGCACGCTCATGCCCGGAAACAGCGCCAGGTTCTGGAAGGTGCGCGAAATGCCCAGATGGGCGCGCCGGCTGGCCGGCTGGGCCAGAAGGTCATGCTCCTGAAAGCGGATGGAGCCTTCCGCCACCGGATAAAAACCGGAAATGGCGTTGAACAGCGTGGTCTTGCCCGCGCCGTTGGGGCCGATCACCGAAGTGACCCGGTTCTGCGGAACATCGAGCGACACATCGGTCAGCGCATTGATGCCGCCGAAGCGTACACTGACCCCGCTGACCCGAAGAAAAGTCGACTGCTGCAATAGGACCCCCCGCGACAGATTTTTTTTGCTTCTATACCTGTCAACGGCGAAACTGTCTGATGCGGGCCCATCGCCGACAACCTCCTGCTTTTGCAAAGATCGTAGTCACGGAATGCAAAATCCGGCATAGGCCGGCTTTGCTAGGCTGAGGGCAAAACTGGCGGGAGGCAGGGCATGATCCGTATCGGCGCGATAGAAATAGACTGGGTCGAAGAGGTCACGGTCTTCGATCCGCCCGAGCTTTTCGCGGAAATGCAGGCGCAGGACCTGACCCGGCACAGACCCTGGCTGGAGCCGGATTATTACGACGCCGAAAAGGGGTTCCGCGTCGGCGTGCTGAGCTGGATCGTGCGCACGCCCAGCCGCACCATCATCGTCGACACCGGGGCGGGGAACGGCAAGACGAGGCCCACCTCGCCGCGCTTTGGCGGGCTGGACACGCCCTATCTCTCCCGCCTCGCGGAAAAAGGCATCACCCCCGACACTGTCGATACGGTGCTGCTGACGCATCTGCATCTTGACCATGTGGGCTGGAACACGATGATGCGCGACGGCGCCTGGGTACCCACTTTTGCCAAGGCAAGGCACCTGGTCTCGGCGGTGGAGCTGGAATTGCGCGATCCCGAGCGCGGGGCGGCGGCGCGCCCGCCGGCGAGCTGGCAGGTCTATAATGACAGCGTGCGGCCGGTGCTGGAGGCTGGCCTCATCGATCTCGTTTCCGGCGACGAGGATCTGGGCGAAGGGCTGACGCTGATGCGGCTGCCGGGCCATTCGGCCGGACAGATCGGCCTGCATGTGGAAAGCCAGGGACAGGCGGCCATATTCATCGCCGACGTGGTGCACCAGCCCATCCAGGTCTATTTTCCGCACTGGAACTCGCGCTATTGCGAGGACCAGGACACCGCCCGCCAGACCCGCGCCGCCATCTTCACCCGCGCGGCGGAGGAAAAGGCGCTGCTGCTTCCGGCCCATTTCGGCGGCAATCATGGCGGCTTCATCGAGCGGAGCGGAGACGGCTACATCTTCCGCCCGCTGCATGACCAGGAGGCCCGCGCATGAGCGCGGCCAGCTATTGCCAGGTCAACGGCGTGGCGCTGCGCTCGGTGCTCGACGGGGCGACGGCGGGCGAGACGATCGTGTGCCTGCACGAGCTGGGCGGAAGCCTCAACAGTTTCGATGCGCTTCACGAGCGCCTTTCGGGCGGGTACCGGCTTTTGCGCTTCGACCAGCGCGGGGCCGGCCTTTCGGAGAAGATTTCGGGTGCGCTGGACATCGACGTCCTTTGCGACGATCTGGCGGGCTTGCTCGATTTTCACGGGCTGGACGCTCCCGTCATCCTGCTCGGCGCGGCGGTGGGGGCGGCCATTGCCTGCCGCTTCGCCCTGCGCCATCCCGGGCGGGTGAAGGCATTGGCACTGGCGGCCCCGGCGCTTCACATCCCCGCCGAGCGGCGGGCAGCGGGGCGCGACATGGCCGAGCGACTGGACCGGGATGGCATGCGCGCCATTGCCGATACGGTGCTCACCCGCTCCTTTCCCGAAGCGCTGTGGGTCAGTGCGGCGGAAAAACAGCGCGCCATCGCCCGCTGGCTGGGGGCCGACCCGCAGGGTTACGCCGCCACCTATCGCATGCTGATCGCGCTGGAGTTGGCGCCGGACCTCGCCCGCATCGATATGCCGACACTGGTTCTGGCCGGGACGGAAGACCCCCATGCCCCGCCGGCCTTTCTGGACACGCTGACGGAAGCGCTGCCGAACCGGCACTTCGCCGCCATCGCGGCCGGCCATTTCATGTGCGTGCAATCGCCCGACGCGGTCGTGGCGGCGCTCGGCGATTTCCTCGCGCGGCTCTGAGATCAGGCGGGGCCGAGGGGCCCGGCATGAAGGGCGAAGACTTCGGGATGGCCGTCCAGCGCCGGGAAGCGCCGGGCGATCTGCGGATCGTGACCGGGAATGACCCGCGCCTCGTCGCCGGCCAGCGCCAGGATGCGCCCGAAACCATCCAGGGTTTCCAACAGGTCGGCAAAGAGCGGAAAGGCCTGGCGGTGCCGGAGATTGCCCCAATAATGAGCGGCGTCGCCCGCCAGCACCAGCCAGCCGGAGGCGGTATGCACCCGCACCACCTGCAGGCCGCCCGAATGCCCGCCAATGCGATGCAGCCACACCCCGTCGCGCATCTGCATGTCGCCGTCATGCAGGGTCATCCGCCCGGCATGAAGCGCGGAAACGGCCTGGGCCACATGGTCGCCATCGAAGGCGAGGCGCAGCGCCGGATGCTGCATGGCCGGCCCGGTGGCATAGGCCATCTCGGCGGCCTGGAGATGAAAATGGGCCCCGGGGAAAAGACCCAGCGCGCCGGCATGGTCCCAATGGAGATGGGTGAGGATGACCGTCTCGACGGTTTCGGGCCGCATGCCGAAGGCGCGCAGGCAATCGTCCGGGCTCTTGCGCAGGACGCGATTGCGCCGCGCGGCGGCCTCATGGGTAGCGCCGGTGTCGATGAGGATGGTCTCCTGCCCGTTGCGCAGAAGGAAGAGGTAGTAATCCATGCCCTCGTCGAAATCGGCGGCGGGGGCCGCGCCCAGATAATTGGCCGCATGCATGCGGCTTTCCGCAGCGAAGCGCAGGGCGAACACCTCATAGGGCCCGGCCATGTCAGCGCCCCCGGAAGACCGGTGCGCGCTTTTCGACAAAGGCCCGCTGGGCTTCGGCGGCATCCTCGGAATGGGAGAGCTCAATGGTGACGCCCTGCTCGAAACGGTAGCCGTCCCGGTCGGGCATTTCCTCGACGGCGTTGAAGGCCATCTTGGCCTTGCGCACGGCCAGCGGGCTCTTGGCGGCGATCTGGCGGGCGATCTGCATGGCGGCGGGGAGCAATTGCTCGCGCGTCGTCACCTGTTCGACGACGCCGAGGCGATAAAGCTCCTCCGCCGGCACCGCCTGGCCGGTGAAGAACATCATGCGCGCCTTGGAGCGGGCGAAATGCTGGGTGAGGAATTTGGCGCCGCCGGCCAGCCCCACATCGAGCTCGGGCATGCGCACATAGGCATTGTCGGAGGCGATGATGATGTCGGCGCAGGCCATCATGGCGTAGCCGGCGCCGATGGCGGCGCCATTGACGGCGGCGATCACCGGCTTGGCGCAATCGGTGATGGCATAGAAGAATTCGCGCGTGATGCGGTTGAGCCGCAGATAGGCGCCGGGCTGCGCCCTGCCCACGCCCCCTGCCCGCTCCTTGATGTCGGCGCCGGCGGAAAACACTTCGCCCGCCCCGGTGAGGATGACGGCGCGCACGTCCTCGCGGTCGCTCAGGGCGTCGAAAATCTCGATCATCTCCTCGCGCGACTTGAGATTCTGGGCGTTCACGGGCGGCCGATCGAAGGTGACGACGGCGATGGCGTCGACAATCTCGACGCGAAAACAGGTGTAATTCATGGCTCCTCCAGCCCCGCCACTATAGGGCCGGCCAAAAGCGGAGAAGCGCGCAAAAGGCAGGAAGCAATTTTTCGTTTTCTGGAAAGACGGAGGGGGCAATATCCGCCCTGCCCTGCCTCCGGGGGAATCGGCTAGGCTGGTTCCTGCCTTTGACCGGAGTTTTCCCCCATGCCCCTATCGGATGCCGAATTGGCGGCGCGCCATGCCCCCCAGCTCATGCTCGACCGGCAGGAACCCTACAGGCCCCTGGCCTTCGGCTATTCGGTCTTCCGGGCGGCGGGCCAATCGCCCTCCTCGGCCTTTTTCATCGAGCCGGGCGCGGCCACGGTCATCGAATATGCCATCTATTACGACTGGGACATCGGCCATCTCTACGACCTCGAACATGTCTGGGTGCATGTGGGCGAGGATGGCGCGGTGACGAAGGTGGAAGCCTCGGCCCATGGCGGCCGCAACCTCATGGATGCGGGCGGGGGCGGCGCGGAAATGCTGGGCCCGCGCCCTGTCGTCTATGTGGAGGCGGGAAAGCATGCCCATTGGGCCGCCCCCGAGCAGATGGACCGCATGGCGCGCTGGATGCTGAAAATGGCCTGCGGGCCGCTGGCGGGGATAGACGGGGTTCTGGTCAGCACGCCGCTGGGAGAAGCGGGCGCCTATACGGCCAGCCCCCGGGACCATCGCCTGGCCCGGCTCAAGATGCAGGCCGAAGCCTTCGAGCCCGCCTATGCCTATGAGGCGCTGGCAACGCTGCCCAGGCTGATGCCCTGGCCGGAGCTGGCCGCGCTGATCCCGCAGCGCATCCGGGCGGAACTCGCCGGGCTGGAGGAAAGCATGCCGCATTTTTCGGCCATTTTCCTCGATTGCGGCGACACGCTGATCGATGAAGGCACGGAGGTGAAAGACGGCGACGTGGTGCTGTCCGGAGCTCTGGTGCCGGGAGCCCGGGAGATGGTGCTGGCGCTCAAGGCCGCCGGCCACCGGCTCATCCTGGTGGCGGACGGGCCGCGACAGAGCTTTCTCAACCTGCTGCCCCAGCATGGGCTGTGGGAGCATTTCGACGCCCATATCATTTCCGGGGATGTCGGGGCCGAAAAGCCGGATGCGCGCATGTTCGACGCGGCATTGGCCGCGGTCGGCCTGACCCGCGCCGATGCATGGCGCACGGTGATGGTGGGCAACAATCTTTCGCGCGACATCAGCGGCGCCAACGCCCTGGGCGTCGCCTCGATCTTCATGGCGTGGTCGGGCCGGCGCAGCCATGTGCCCGCCAATGCCGGCGAGGTGCCGGACTACCGAATCGCCACGCCGATGGAATTGCCGGGCCTTCTGGCGCAGCTTGAACCGCTCCTGCGCTATCATCCCCTCTCGGGCGCGTAGCGCACCCCGGCATGGCCGAGCGCGGTGATGACGCCGCGCAATTCGGCCAGCCCCTTCATGCGGCCGATGGTGGGATAGCCGGGCTGGGCGTTCCGGCCCAGATCGTCGAGAATATCCTGGCCATGGTCGGGCCGCATGGGGATGGACCAATCGGTGCGGCCGGCATCGCGGCGGCGGCGCTCCTCGGCCAGGATGGCGGCGATGAGCGCCACCATGTCGGTATTGCCGGCAAGATGCTCGGCCTCGAAAAACGAGCCCATCACCGCCCCGCCCTCGCGGCGCACATTGCGCAAATGGATGAAATGCACACGCTCGCCCAGCGCCGCCATGATGGCGGGCAGGTCGTTGTCGGGCCGGGCCCCGAGCGAACCGGAGCACAGCGTCATGCCATTGGCGGGACTGTCCACGGCGCGCAGGATGTGGCGATAGTCATCCCCGGTCGACATGATGCGCGGCAGGCCCAGAAGCGGAAAGGGCGGATCGTCGGGATGGCAGCAGAGGCGCAGGCCGAGCTTTTCGGCCTCGGGCACCACTTCCTCGAGAAAGGCGATGAAATGGGCCCGCAGGCGCTCGGGCGATATGGCGCCATATTCGGCCAGGTGCCGGCGCATGTCCTCGAGCGACATGGTTTCGGTGGAGCCGGGCAGGCCCATGGTGACGCTGCGCACGAGCTTGCGCCGCGTCCCCTCGTCCATGGCGGCATGGCGCCGCGCGGCGGCTTCGACCACCGCTTCGGGATAGTCCTCGCCGGCCCCGGCGCGCTTGAGGATATGGATGTCGAAGGCGGCGAAGTCCTCGAGATCGAAGCGCATGCAGGTGCCGCCATGGGGCAGGCGCCAATGCAGGTCCGTGCGCGTCCAGTCCAGCACCGGCATGAAATTGTAGCAGATGGTCTCGATGCCGGCCTGCGCCAGGTGCCGCAGGCTCTGGCGGTAATTGGCGATATGCGCGCGCCAGTCGCCGGTCTGCTTCTTGATGTCCTCCGAAACCGGCAGGCTCTCCACCACCTCCCAGGCCAGGCCCGAGGGCGAGCCGTCGCGCCGCGTGGCGATTTCGCGCTGGCGGCGGGCGATCTCCTCCGGCTCCCAGACGGCGCCGGTGGGCAGGTGGTGGAGAGCGGAGACGACGGCCTCGGCCCCGCTCTGGATGATGTCGTCGATGCCGGTGAGATCGCGCGGCCCGAACCAGCGCCAGGTCTGCTTCATCTTCTTCTCCGGAAAGATCAGCCGCCAAAGGCCAGCCGGGGCAGCCACAGCACCAGATCGGGCAGGAACAGCAGCACGGCGATGAGCGCGCAGACGGCGGCGATGAAGGGAATGGATTCGAGGGAATATTCCTCGATCGACACATTCATCAGCGAGCACACCGCGAACATGGCCGACCCGCTCGGCCAGGTCATGCCACCCAGGGTGACGATGGACATCATCAGGATGCCGAAATGCACCGGGTCCATACCCACCTGCGTGACGATGGGCACGAAGATCGGCGTCAGCAGCAGCACCATGACGGTGCTGTCCAGCGCCAGCCCGGCGATGAGCAGGAAGATGAGGATGACCAGCACAATCATGTTGGGATCGGTGATGCCGGCGAGCATCCAGCCGGCCAGTTCCTGGGGCACCTGCAGATAGATGGTGGCATAGCCCACCATGCCGCTCATCAGGATGATGAGCATGATGAGCCCGACATCGGAGGTGGCCTGGCCGAAGCACTGCCAGATCTTCTCGAAGGTCAGCTCCCTATGGGCGAAAAAGCCGATGACCACGGCATAGACCACGGCGGCCGAGCCCACTTCGGAAGGGGTGAAGAGGCCGCCGCGAATGGCCAGCACCAGCGCCACGGGAAAGAGCAGCGCCCATTTGGCCTCCCAGCAGGCACGCGCCAGCGCCTTGAAGGTGGGGCGCTGGCTGTCGGCCACCACATAATGGCGGCGCCGGGCGATGATGTAGGTGGTGACCATCAGAACGATCATCATCAGGATGCCGGGGATGATGCCGGCCAGGAACAGCCGGCCGATCGAGACATTGCCGATGAAGCCGTAAAGGATGAGCCCGATGGAGGGCGGCAGGGTGGCTGTGATGAGCGAGCCGACGGCGATGGCGGCGGCGGAAAAGCCCTTGCCATAGCCCTTGGACACCATGGTGGGGCCCAGGACGCGCGCCTCCATGGCCGCATCGGCCACCGCCGAGCCCGAAACGCCGCCCATAAGGGTGGAGAGGACGATGGCGACCTGCGCCAGCCCGCCCGACATCCAGCCCACCGACAGCATGGCGACCTTGAGCAGCCGCGCGGTGATGCCGCTTTCATTCATCAGATGGCCGGCGAGCACGAAGAAGGGCACGGCCAGCAGCGGAAAGCTCTGGCTCATCGAGGCAATCTTCTGCACGGCGATCGACATGGGCATGCCGGGGGTGGTGAAGAAGAAGACAAAGCCCGAAATGCCGGTCGCAAAGGCGACGGGCATGCCGATGACCATGAGGATGACGAACAGGATTCCGATAAGGGCCATGGTCAGAGCTCCAGCGTGGGGGCGCCGGCTTCGATTTCAGCCTGCGTGCGGTTATAGACGAGCATCTGCTCGTCGCGGTGCCGGAAGGCCCGGCGGAGATTGTAAAGCAGCGTCGCCGAGAGCAGCAGGCATCCCGCCGGCACGGCCACTGTGACCCAGGCATAAGAGAGGGTGCTGTCCCCGAAGGTGCGTTCGCGGTTGAGCAGGGTCAGCTTCCAGCCCTCGACCACCAGCACCAGCAGGAAGGCCAGGATGACCAGCGTGCAGGCGACCTCGAGCCAGAAGCGGTGGGTGTAGCTCAGGCGCGAGACCAGCACTTCCATGCCCAGATGCGATTTTTCGCGCATGGCCTTGTTGGAGCCCAGGAAGCACAGCCAGATGAACAGCAATTGCGCCATGTCCACCGACCAGACCAGGGGATGGCCGAAGAACCGCATGATGGCGGCAACGAAGACGAGACCCGTGATTCCGGCGAGCAGCACGAGGCAGATCGCCAGCTCGAGTTGAGCCAGACGCTTGAGCATGGTGATTTCCAATATGAAAGAGGTTGCGGGCTCCCGGGAGGAAGCCCGCATGCCGGGCCTTACTGGTTGGCGAGCGCCTGAAGCTCGTCGCGCAGCGCACCATAGCCGAGCTTTTCGTAAACGCCGGCCGTGGCCTCGCGGAACGGGGTCACGTCGATCTCGTTGACCGTCATCCCCGCCGCGACCAGCCTGGCCTCGATGTCGGCCAGCGCGTCCCGCGTGCCATAGGAGGCGATGTCGCCAGCCTTGAGCGCTTCCTCGCGCAGCAGCGTCTGGAATTCGGCCGGCAGGCTGTCGAACCAGGGGCCGGAGGTGACCAGGCCGGTGATGAGGTTGATATGGCCGGTCTTGGTGAGGACCGAGGTCACTTCCTGCAGATTGGCGCCCAGGCCGGCGGGCAATTGCGCCTCGACCGAATCGATGACGTTCTGCTCCAACCCGGAATAGACTTCGGCGAAGGGCATGGGCGTGGGCACGGCGCCCATTGCCGTGACGGTTTCGACCCAGACCGGGGCGCCCGGCGTGCGCATGCGGTTGCCGGCGAGATCGGCGGGCGTATGCACTTCGCCCTTGGTCCACAAATGCCGCTCGCCCTGCCACCAGTTGAACGAAAGCACCTGGTGACCGGACGCGTCATGGAGCCGGGCGACCCATTCCTCGAACTGGGGCGACACCACCACCTTGCGGATGCCGTCATAGCCGGAGGCGAGATAGGGCGCGCCCAACACGCCGAATTCGTTGACGAAGGCGGCCAGCCGCCCGCCATCCACCACCACGGCGACGGGAGCGCCGGCGCGGGCCTGTTCCAGCACGTCCTCATCGGGGCCAAGCTGGGAATTGGGGAAAAGCTTGACTTCGATGGCCCCGTTGGATGCCGTGGCCACATTGTCGCGGAACGCTTCCAGTCCCTTGTAAAGCGGATCGGAAGTGGCCAAGGCGGTATTGACGCTCAAGGTATAGTCGGCCGAGAGCGCCGGCATGGAACAGGTGATGACAAAGCCAGCAGCAAGCGCCGCGGCAAGCGGTGTGAATTTCATGATTCCTCCCTAGCGGCCGTGCCGCGATGAGCCAAAGCTTCTGGTCTTTGGCTATAAAAATGGTAGTATGGTAGTAAACAGGAGTCAACATGCCCGCTTTCGAGCCGCTATCGAACATGTCTTCCCTCATCGAGCGGCCGGCCACGGTCAGCAATCGGGTGTTCGACACCATCCGCCAGGCCATCGTGCAATTGCAGCTCAAACCCGGCGACCCGCTGTCGGAAGCGGAGATGGCGCGGCAATTGGGGGTATCGCGCCAGCCGGTGCGCGAGGCCTTCATCAAGCTGGCCGAGGTGGGGCTGGTGGAAATCCGCCCCCAGCGCGGCACGCTGGTGGTGATGATCTCGCGCCGCGAGGTGGAAAATGCCCGTTTCATCCGCGAGGCGCTGGAAGTGGCGGTGGTGCGCAAGGCGGCCAAGGAGGCGCGCCCTGAGCATCACGGCAGGCTCGACGCCATCATCGCCCGGCAGCGCGCCGCCAGCCAGGCGGGGGACCTGGCCGAATTCCTGCGCCAGGACGAGGCCTTCCACCAGGCCATCGCCCAATCGGCCGATTGCGAGCGGGCCTGGCGGCTCCTGGAAAACCTCAAGGCCCAGATGGACCGGGTGCGCTATCTCTCGCTGGACGACGCCACCCCCGTCGATGTGCTGATCGACCAGCATGCCGCCATTGCCAGGGGCATTGCCCAAGGCGATGCCGACGCCGCCGAGGCCGCCATGAAGGCGCATCTGCGCGAAATCCTCACCTCGCTGCCCATGCTGGCCGAGGAACACGCCGAGCTTTTCACCGACTGAGGCCGGACTTGCCAAGAGCGGGGGCGCGGAGGAATAGATAAAGGGCGCATAGCCGGAGGGGGAACTCTTGCGTCTGGATTATCGCCTGCCATCGGCGCCGCTCGCGGACTGGATCACCGTTCATGCCAGCGTCGGCGCCGTCGCCGTGCCGGGCGCGCAGGTGCTCCCGGCCATGCTGCCCAACCTGCATGTCTGGCTGGGCGGGCAAGGCCGCTATGTCTTTGCCGACGGGACCGCGCAGGCCGCGCCGCGCATCGGGCTGCTCGGCCCCACCAGCGCGGCCTATCGCATCGAGCTGGATGCCGGCGCGATCATGCTGGCCACCGGCTTCCTGCCGGCGGGCTGGCGCGCGCTGATCGGCGCGCCAGCGACCGATTTCGCCGACCAGCTGATCGCGGCGGACTGGTTCTGGCCGCAAGGCGCGCTGGAGCGGCTGCATGACCGCATGCTGGAAGCGCAGGGGGACGCGGAGCGCTGCCGGCTGGTGGAGGGTTTCCTTTTGGCGCAGGCGGGGCCCGACCCTGACCGGCAGCGGGCGCCGGTTGCGGCGATCGACCATTGGCTGGAGACCTCCGGCGGGCTTCACCTCGACGAGCTTGGGGCGCTGCTGGATGTGGGGCAGCGGCATATGCGCCGGCTCACGCTCGATCTTTACGGGCTTTCCCCCAAGATGCTGGCGATGAAATACCGGGCCTTGCGCGCCGCCTCGGTGCTGGCCCTCAATGGCCAGGACGGCCTGCAAGAGGCGATCGCCCCCTTTGCCGACCAGGCTCACCTCACCCGCGACTTCCACCGCTTCATCGGCTGGACGCCCGCGCGCTTCATTGGAGAAAACCAGAACACCGCCGCCCGCACCCTGGCGGGGCGCAGACGGGCCGGCGCCATGCGTCCGCTGACGCTGCTGAGCTGAGGACGTCCGTTTCGTTCAAGACGGCGGCGAGGCGCGCTGCCAGAATCCTCCCGGCTCGCTCCGGGAGATCTGCCGATGAAAGCACTGCTTGCCCCTCTTCTTTTTTGCGCCGCGATGAGCGCGGCACACGCCAATCCCGACCCCGCCACCCGGTTGGCGGGCGATTACGACCTCTGGGAGGACTTCGAGGGCGGCCGGGTCTGCGCGCTGACGCTCACCGGCGACCAGACGATCGGGGGGTACGGCGCGGAGGGGGACGAGGACTGCATCGCCCATCTTGGGCTCGATGGCGACATCTTCGCCTGGTTCGTCGCCGGGGATGGGCAATTGGTGCTGATCGATGCCACCCGCAGGGCCCTGCTGCGGTTCAACGTGACCGGGGATGGCGTGTATTATGCCAATCGGGAGGGAGCGGGGCTGGAAAACCTGGTGCTGTCGCCGCGCTGAGCGGGCGGATCAGTGCAGGATCTGAAGGGCCTGCCGGCTGGCCTCGAGGCCCGCGGCGGCGTCGCCATGGCCGGTGGCGGCGACGGCGCTGAAGATCTGCAACGCCTCCCGGTAGCGCCGCAGATGATAATAGCTCCAGGCGCGCAGCGTCAGCAGGTCGTTGCGCTCGGGCGCGTAGCGGGCGCGCAATTCCAGGGCATCGAGGGCGCGCACATAATCGCCCACCGAATAGGCGCTGGTGGCCCGTAGGGTGAGAATGGCGATATCGAGCTCGATGGTCTTTTCCTGGCTGAGCGGGGCAGCGGCGGCGGCAACCGACGCCTCGTTGGCCAGCCCCATGCGCACATAGGCCAGCGCCTGGCCATAGGCGGCGTCGCTGCGCGTCTTCTGCGCCGGCGACTGCAAGGCCCGGGCAAAGAGATCGACGGCCTGCGCCGGGCGGTTGGTCCGCATCATGCACCAGGCCCGCGCCTGCGCCGCCTCGGGGGAGAGGCTCGCCGGAGGCACCGATCCGGTGCAGGATGAGGAGGTTCCCGAAGAGGACGCGGCAGGCCCGGAGCCGCCGCCGCGCTGGGGGCTGGTCGTCGCGCGGACGGCGGGGACCGGCGCGGCGCGGGCATTGGCCGAGCTCTGGCCAAAGGTGGCGATGCGCACCGAGCGGCCGGACCATTGCACCTTGAGCGCCGTCACCGTGGCGGCATCGCCCAGCGCATCCGAGGCCACCACCAGGCCATAGGCAGCCGGTTCGAGATCGGGCTGCCAGCGCAGGGCCAGGTTGAACCATTCGGCGGCGGTTTGCGGCTGCTGGAAGGCATAGGCGTACCACCCCAGCTCCTGGGCGGTATTGGCCGAGCGCGCCGCCGTGACAGCATCGACGATGCGCCCCAGAACGTCCCGGTCGAGGGTAACGCGGGGCTCGCCCGAGAGCAGCGCCGCGGCGGCATCGAGATAGAGGGTGCCCAGCGCTTCGCCGTCGTCCCGGTAATCGGCCAGCGTGCTTTCGGCGGCGGCAAAGTCGCGCAGGCGCAGATAGGCGACACCCAGCCCCTCGGCCGAGGCGGCGGAAGGATCGAGCTCGAGCGCCTTGAGGAAGAGCCGCCGCGCCTCGTTGGCGCGGTTGGCCTCCAGATTGTAATAGCCCAAAAGGCGCAGGTCGTCGGGGGCGTTGGTATCAGTCACATGCTGCTCGAACAGCGCCAGATCGGCGGCCGAGGGCGCGGCGCCATCCTCGTCCAGCGACGCCGCGACGGCGCGCCGCGCCAGCGCGATGCCGATGGGCGCGAATTCGGGGCGGCCATCGGCGCCGGGGCGCTCCAGCGCCATCAGGCTGTCGAGATCGGCGCGGTCGAGCAGCTCGGACGCCTTCTGCATGGTGGCGTAGCGCTCGGGCTGGTCGGTGCAGTTGGCCAGGATATAACGATAGCTGTCCATGGCCCGGTCCAGCCGGTCGCGCCGGACGAAGGCCTCGGCCAGCCGCCAGAGATTATCGACGCTGGCGCAGACCAGCAGGTCGGGATGGTTGGCGGCCACCGAAATGACCGTGTCGTACTGCCCGGCCTCGGACGCGTTGCGCAATTGCTGGCCGGCCTCGCCCAAAGCGAGGCTCGACAGAAGGTCGGGCGAGGGCACGAAGCCGGGATCGGCCGCCTGCTTGGCGGCAATGGCGGCGCGGGCGGCGGCATAATCGCCGGCGCCGTACAGGTCCCAGATATCGATGATGCCCTGATCGGGCGCATAATCGTCGGCCAGCGGATCGGCGGGCGGTTCCCAGCCGGGATAGAGCCCGCGCAGCCGCTCGATTTCGCGTTGCAGGCGCACCGTATCGCCCTGGCGGGCAAAATAGCGCAGCGCCGTCTCGTCGGGACGGGCCGGCTGGGCGATGGCCTGGGCAACGAAAAGCGGCGGCCCGGTCTCGGTCTGCGCCACCGCGGGCGGCGCGGATGTTGCCCCCTGCCCCGGCCAGCGGTGGAAAAGCGATTGCTGGCTCAGCCCGACATAGCCGATGCCGAGAGCGGCGCCGAGCAGCACGATCGCGGGAAGCCTTTTCATGTCATACCTCCCCCGACAGGCAGTCGGTGCGCTGGCGGCGCAGATGATCGAGCATCAGCAATTGCAATGTCGCCGCGTAATAGCTCGACGCCGTCATGGTTTGCAGCTCGGTGGGTACGGGCGTGCCGTTGAGTGCGCAATCCATGGCGGCGCGAATGAGCCGGTAGCCCGGCTCGCCGATGGGTTCGATGGTGTTTCCGCTCGCCATGTCGACCTTGGCGAGGTCGGGCGCCGGGGCCTTTTTGAGAAAGGGCCGCAGGAAAGCCGGATCGAGCCCGGCGCGCAGGAGATAGAGCGGAATGCGAATGCCGTTATAGCCGAATTCGGGATCGAAGCCTGGCGCGGGCTTTATCGCCCCATCGGCCAGTTGCACCCAATCGGCGGGAATGCCCGCCGGGGTGAGCGCGGCGCGGCGCAGGATGTCCAGCCCCGAGCGCGCCTGCGTGTCCCAGCCACTTTCGGGGTCGATTTCGGCAAAGGCGGGAAAGGCTTCGAACACCCAATAGGACGGGTTGAGGATGGGGCCGCCCTCGGCATCGGCAAAGCCTTCCGTTCCGGGCAGGATCACGCGCATGCCGTCGGCCTCGACCAGAAGGGTCTGCCCGATGGTCCGCACGATGGGGGCCGCCGCCGCCGCATAGGCGGGATGATCCCAGAGCGCGGCGGCGCGCAGCAGGCCATAGGCGATGAGCATGTCGCCATCGGTGGCATTGTTGGCGTCGGTTATCGGGGGCACGCTGGCCGGGTCCCAGCGCCAGGCGGCCAGGCCGTCGTCGCGCACCAGCAGATTGGAGGCGGTGAAGCTCCAGATGCGCTCGAACATGGGCCGGTCGTCGGCAAGCACCGACAGCACCAGGCCATAGCCCTGGCTTTCGCTGTGGCTGATATTGCCATTGGCGGTATCGAGGACGCGGCCGTCCCCGGTGATGAAATTGCCGGCATAGCTCTGCCATTCCCCCGGCTGGAACACCGTGTCGGCGAAGGCGGGCGGGGACAAGGCGAGACTGACCATGGCAACCAGGAAAATGGGCTTCATTCGCGGCGCCCCACGCGGGAGAGCACCAGCGCCGTGGCCCCCATGAGAAGGATGGACGCCAATGCGATCAGCGCCGTGTAGAACAGGATGCGACCCGAGAACCAGTTGGCGGCCACCAGGCGCAGATTGGCGAAGGAACGCGGCAGCGGCTCCACCAGTTGCGCATTGTCGGCGGGGGTGACCACCGGGTCGGCGTCATTGGGACCGAAGGCGGTGAGCCGCCCGGCGATCTGGCGCCATTTGGCCGTTTCGACGAGCCGCTGCGTGCCCAGGCCGAGGGAAGCCTCGTCGGGCGCGGTGAGCACCGTCCACAGCCCGCCTTCGGGCTGGTGGCGCTGGGCCAGAGCCAGCGTGCCGGCGGGCGGGACATAGCCGGGCTCGGGGACGGGCAGGACGCGCAGATCCTCGACCTTGAGCCCGATGCCGTCGCCCAGCCGGTCGGCCAGCCACTGGGCCGGATTGGTGGCTTCTCCGCCGAAGCGGTTGAGGGCGCCGCCTTCCCCGGGCATGGCGGCCGAGGCCCGTGTCAGCCCCATGCGCGCCAGAACCGGGGCGGGCAAGGCCGGATAGGGCGCGATCAGCAGCGCATTGCCGGCCGGGTCCAGGCTGGCCTCCTCCACCACGCTGACCGGGATCGGCTTGCCCGAGGCGGCGGCCATGCGCGCCAGGAAGGTCATGGCCGAGAGCATGGAGGCATCGTCCCGCCCCACCACCAGCGGAACCGGCGCCCCATCGGCATAGGGCGCGCCCGAGCCGGTCAGCACCTTGAGGTTGGGCACGAGGGTGGCGCGGGCATAATCTGGCAGGCGCAGGCGGCTGGTGTCGGAAAAGACGAAGCGCACCGGCGCCTCCCCGGTCCAGCCGGGGCTGCACAGCGCATCGGAGGCCGATTGCAGGTTGACCGCAAGCTCCACCAGATTGCGGCCGGGCTGGAGATGGGTCATGGGAATGCGGATGACGGTGTCGCGCAGCATGCCGCCATCGGTGCGCAGGAGGGGCGTCGCCGAGGCGATCCGGCCGTTGACATAGACGTCGATCTCGCTGCCCGGCAGCACATCGGACGAATAGGCGGCGTCCAGGATCAGTTCCATCTCGCCATAGCGCTGGGCGTAGAAATCGGCCGGAAGATCGAAGCCGACCCGCTCGGCATAGCGCCGGCCGTTGAATTCGGCCGTGGTCATGCCCAGCGCGGAAAGGCTCACCTCGCTGCCGCCTTCGAGAAGCGGATGGGGATAGGCCAGATCGAGCCGGGGCCGGCCCTCCGCCGGAGCCGCCCGGCGGATCGCCTCGCCGGCCTGGGCGATGCTGGCCCAGTCCGGGCCGGAAATAACGAGCCTGTTGGCCCCCGAGGCCGAGGGCATCAGCATGGCCAGGGGGCCCTGGCTCGCCTGGGCGCGCAGCGCGGCGAATTCCTCGGGCAGGTCCGCAGCCAGGGCGACGAGCAGGTCCAGCGCCCCTTCCCGATATTCGCCGGCCGGCGCGGCGTCGGGCTCGATATGGAGCTCGGCCACGCGCCAGGCGATGGCCAGTTGCTGCACCAGGCCGAGCATGGCGCCGGTGGCCTGGGGAGAGGAGGCGGCGGAACCGCCGACGAGGCGCAGGGTGCTGCGGCCTTCTCCATCCATCCCCAGCGCCGCCAGATCGGCCAGATGGGTAAGCTGACCCAGCCCCTCGCCTTCCAGGCTCAGGCGAATATCGGCGCCGGCCAGTTGCGACCACAACTCATAGGTGGAAGCAATCGAGCAGTCGGTGCGATGCCTCTGGGTGGCGCGGAATTCCACGGTGTTGGCGCCGGCGCGCAACAGGCCCGCCGGGACGATGACATCGACCGCGCCCGGCGTGGCGGATGCCATGATGGGGGTCGCGGCCACCTGCACGCCATTGACCAGCACCAGCAGGTTGGAAAATTCGGGCGCCACCACCAGCGCGTTGAGATAGGAAAATTGCAGCCGCGCCGGCGCCGCCGCCTGTTCCCCGCTCAGATAGAGCACCGAAGCCTGCCGGCTTTCCTCGCCCACCAGTTGCATGGCGGCCCCGGGCAGGAAATGCCGCTCGAAAGCCGCCATGACCGGCTGGGCGGGCGCGGCGTCTTCCACCGGAGCGGCAGGGGCGGACGGGGCCACCAGATCGCGCTCGGGCGACATGTCGAAGGGCACCGGCTGGGCCAGCGCCAGGGACAAGGTGGTTCCCAGGATCAGGGTGGCGAAAAGGGACTGCTTAATCATGGTTTGCGCCGCTATTGGCGCCGAAGCGCAGGAGATAGCCGAGGCCGCGACCGGTCTGATAGACGGACTGGGCCAGGAAGCGCAGCGTGCCGCGAATAACCCCGATATTGACCTGGCGGGAGCGCTGGCGCTGCTGCCAGAGCGCGGAATTGGCGTAGAGCAGGTCGGCGATCAGGCGATAATCCTGACCGCGCTCGGGCATGAAGCGGCAGCCCAGCACCACCCCCTTGCCCTCCGAGGCGCTCGAGCGCACGAAGATGGACAATTCGTCGAAACCGATATCGGAAAGCGGGGTGAACCGGATGGTGGCGGGCGATCCCCGCCCCAGCCCCGCCGCGCCCGAAGGCAGCCGCACGGCGAGGCCCCCGCTCGAGACGTTGATGATGGTGCCCCGCACCCAGTTGCCGTCGGCGCCGCGCACCTCGCAGCGCCGCTCGATGTCGACGCGGCGGCTGGAGCGGGCCTCGCGCCGCTCGGAGACGACGCCCAGGGCGCAGCCGGCGAGAATGAGATTGAGGATATTCCAGCCGCCCACCACCATGGTGACCTCGGCCCGGTAGGGCTCGGCCCCGATCTTGTAGATGGTCATGGCCAGCGCCGCGAGCAGCAGCAGGAAGATGAGGTAGAAGGGGCGCGACAGTTCCGAGAGGCGCGCCTTGTCCACGCTCTCGTCCTTGGCCGTCACCTTGAAGGCGGGCTTGTTGGGATTGCGCAGCACCGAGAGCAGCGCGCCGAACAGGTGCACCGACTGGATATATTCGTAGAGCTCGGAAATCCACGGCCAGCGCCAGCGCCCGAAAAGCGAATTCTGCATCACCAGGTTCACCACCACATAGGTGAGCGTGTAGGCGGCGAATTCCCCGCCCGAAGCGGTGAAGATCTGCAAATCGAAAAACAGATAGCAGAAGGGCGCGAAGAGGAAGATGAGGCGCGGCAGGGGGAAGAGCCAGAACAGCGTGCTGGACAGATAGCTGAGGCGCTGGGTAAGCCGGAGGCCCGACTTGAACAGCGGGAAGCTGAACAGCATGATCTGCATCATGCCCTGGGCCCAGCGGGTGCGCTGGCCGATGAAGCTGGCGAAGGTGGCCGGCTGCAAGCCGGCGACCAGGGGCCTGTCGACATAGATACTGTTCCAGCCGCGGCTGTGCAATTGCAGCGCGGTCTCGCAGTCCTCGGTGATGCTGCGGCCGGAAAAGCCGTTTGTGGTTTCCAGCGCCTCGCGCCGCAGCAGGGCCGCCGAGCCGCAGAAGAAGGCGGCGTTCCAGCGGTCAAGCCCGCGCTGGATGACGCCATAGAACATCTCGTTTTCCGAGGGCATCTCCTCGAAGGTGCGCAGATTGCGCTCGAGCGGATCGGGATTGAGGAAGAAATGCGGCGTCTGGACGAGGAAGAGGCGGGCGTCGCGGGCGAAATAGGGCACGGTTTCCTGGAGGAAATCGCGCGCCGGGGCATGGTCGGCATCGAAGACGGCGACGAATTCGCCCGAGGAATGGGCCAGGCCGTTATTGAGATTGCCGGCCTTGGCGAATTCATTGGCCTCGCGCGTCAGGTAACGGCAATCGAGCTCGTCGCACAGCCTTTGCAGCAGTTCGTGGCGCTCATGGGCGGCGGCGGCCAGATCGGGATTGGCATCGTCGCGCTTGGCCTGGGTCGCGCCATCGTCAAGCAACCAGACGGTGAAGCGGTCGGCGGGGTAGTCCATGGCCTTGGCCGCCGCCAGGGTGCCGGCCAGCAGGTCGTAATCCTCGTTATAGGTGGGGATGAAGACATCGACGCTGGGTACCGGATCGTCCTTGGCCAGTCGCACCGAGGGGCGCGAGGGCATGGGGCGGACGACGACGAAGACGCTGAGGAACAGCATCAGGATACAGTACATCTCGGCGAGATAGAGGATCAGGCCGGGGATGAAGTCGGCGATCTGGTCCACCGGCGGGATGGTGCTGGTGGTGCGCCAGAAGGCGTAGCGCAGCACGATGACCGTGCCGAAGGTGAGGAGCAAGAGGCGCCAGTTCCCGCTGCTCGGGCGCATGAGCTTGATCGCGGCCATGGCCAGGATGAGCACGCCGGCGGTGACCAGGTGCACCTGAAGGCTCACCGGCAGGGTGATGACGAGGATCATCGCCGCCGCCGCCGCCAACCAGACCAGGATCGTAAAGGCTTTCGTCATGTCGCAATATCGCCGGTTCTGGAAGGATCAGACGCCATTGGAAGGCGGCCGCGGAACGGTGGGCCCGCTGGCGGGGCCGGTGACTGGAGAAGGAACGACCGGAGTTCCGGCCGTGCCGCCCGGCGAAGGCACGATGGGCGCCCCCGGCGGGACCACGGGCACGGTGGGCCGGGCCGGCGCGGCGCTCCGAGGCGCGGTGCTGCGGACGGGGCCGCCGGTTTCGATGACTTCCGCGAAGCCCTCGACACCCACGGGGCGGATGGGCGCGCCGCGCCCGATGCGGTGGGTGACCTTGCCGGGCGGGAAGACCACGGTGTTGAGCCGCAGATTATACATGACCTCGAGCAGCCGCTCTTCGGTGGTGTTCTGCCGGCACATCTGCAGGCGCACGACGATGGTGCCGCGGTCCACCATGCCCGAGGGCTTGAGGGTGGGGTCGATCCGCTGCCAGGCGTAGATGCAGGTATCGCCATTGGCGGGCTTGGCGATGGCATAGCCGAAGGCGCCGTAATCGTTCTGGACGTAATAAGGAGACACCGCCATGCCGCTGCCGGGCCAGGCGGCCAGCGCCTCCTCGGTCAGGTTCACATGGGTGAAGGGCACGTCCACCAGCCGCGCATCGCTGCCATCACCGCCCTTGTCGGTGAAGCGGATGACGGAGATCTTGTTCTCCCCCACCGAGCGGGCGGTGGTTTCGAGCCAGATGTCCTGCTTGACCGCGTTGGGATAGTCGGTGGTCACCACCTTGAGAATGGCCGGCCCGCCGGGAGGGGGCAGCACGACGGATTCGCTGGGAGTAACGATATGGGCTTCCCGGGTCACATTGGTGCGGTTGGAAGCGCATCCGCTGACCAGCAGACCCACGAGACCGACCAGCAGCGTGCCGCGCAAAAGACGATGACAAAAACGGGCCGATGAAAGGGAGGCCACTGTGCTCATACTGCAAACTCACACCCGAACCATTGCCGCCGGCAGCCCCCAGCGCCCGGCAACTGTCTGCAATATCTAAATATTTATAGTTAATCCGGGATTAATCCGGGCATGCGGGAACACCCACCGCCCGATCCTGCCGCGCGCGGGCACGCCGAGATGGCGGCTTTCAGGGCGTTTCGCGGCACGCCCGGGCCATCGCGCCGGTCCCGTCCCGGCGCGGTGATTTTCCGCTTTCCGGCCCCTCCGGCCCGCAGAAAAGCCGCGATCTCAGAAGATGGGCTTGAAGAGGCCCGAGGCCTTGGCCAGGAGGGTTCCGGCCTGGTCGCGCACCTCGCTTTCGACGAAGGCGACATTGCGCCCGGTGCGCAGCACCGTGGCCGTTGCGGCGATGCGGCCATGGCCGGGCCGCAGGAAGCTGACATTCATTTCCATGGTGGCAAAGGAGGTCGCACCGTCGGTTTCGGCCAGCACCGCCTGGCCCATGGTCACGTCGAGCAGGGTCATGAGCAGGCCGCCATGGGCCGCATCGCGCGAATTGGTGAGCGGAGCCACGGCATCGACCTCGAAGCGCGGCTTTTCGCCGGGTGTCTCGACGCGTTCGATCCGGCAATGATCGAGGAAAGGAATGGCGGGCATCGGCATCTCCCATCAAGGCTTCTCCCCCGTGGTTAGCACCGAACCCCTCGCCTGACTCATGCCGATGGCGCATAAGCGCCGATACCACGAAACGCTATTCCCGCAGGCTGGGGCCCCACCTAGTCTATCCGGGGTCCGCAGGGGCGATGGTGATGCCCCATCACCTTTTTTCCAGCGTCTGCGGGCCGCTCATCGTGGAGGAGGAAACTGATGAAACAGGCCGTACATGCGCCCGATCTTATCCCGATATTGCCGCCCTATCCGGTGGCCGTGAAGCATGGCGGGCTGGTGTTTCTGTCCGGCGTGCGCCCCGGCACCGCCGGCAAGCGCCCATCGAGCTTTGCCGACCTGCCCGAGGCGGGGCAGGCCCGCCGGCAGGGCTATGGCCTGCCCGACAGCGTCGAAGGCGAGGTGACGGCGGACGCCTGGGCGGTGCATTCCTCGCTCGACGCCGTGCTGGCGGCCAGCGGCTCGCGCGACAACCAGATCCTGCGCCAGCATGTGTGGCAGCGGGACAAGCGCTTCTTCCCCTGCTACGAGAAGGCCCGCGCCAGCTTCCAGCCCAAGCCCGCGCCCAGCAGCGGCCTGGGCGTCGGCCAGGTGGTGGGCGGCCCGCTCGACTGGATCGGGATCGACGCTATCGCCGTGGTGCCCGGCGCCCATCCCGACCGGCCCGAACGCGAGGTGATGTCGGCGGTCTATGACCCCCGCCTGCCCTCGGCCTCGCATTACTCCCAGGCCGTGGCCTCGGGCGAGTTGCTCTTCACCGCCGGCCACATTCCGATCAAGACCACCGAGCCCGGCAAGCCGCTGGTGCAGGGGTTCGACGACGTGCCCGAGGAGGGACGGTTCCTGGCCACCGGCCGCAGCCATCCCGACAGCCGGGACGGCCCGATCGCGGCGCAGACCTGGTTCGTCTATGACGAATTGCGCAAGCTGCTCGCGGCCAATGGCGCCTCGATGGACGATGTGCTGCTCTCCACCGTCTATCTGGCCGATGTGCGCGACTTCCCGGTCTTCCACCGGGTCCACCGCCATTTCTTCCCCAATGACGATGTGGCGCTGGCCGTGTCGGGCTTCGACGAAGTGGGCCATCGCGGCTGCCGGATCGAGATCGAGCTGACGGCGGCAGTGGGCGGCAGCGGCAGGCGCCGCGCGGTCAAATGGTCCATGCCCGCCCCGCTCGGCGCTCCGGCGGCGGTCGGCTATGGCTCATTGCTGTTTTATTCAGGCATGGTTGGGCTCGATGCCCAAGGCCGGCTCGTGCGCTCCTCGGCCGATCTGGACGGGGCGGCGCGCGCCGTGGTTTCACGGCTCGAGGAGATCGAATCCCGCCCCGGCTTTGCCGCCCAGTGCTGGGCCTGCTTCGAGCAGCTGGCCGTCGCCGCCAGGACCGCCGGCTCGGACCTCGCCCGGCTGGTCAAGCTCACCGTCTATCTGCGGGAAGCCGCCGACCTCAATGTCTTCGAGGCCATCCGCCGCGAATTCATAGCCGATGCGGACCTGCCGGCGCTCGAATGCGTCGCGGTGCATGGTCCGGGACCGGTGGGGCGGGCCGAAGTGCAGTTCGAGGCCATCGGCTGTGTCTGAGGCGCTGATCGCCGCCCTCGGCGAGGGCGGCCTCACCATCGATCACATCGGCATCGTCGTCCCCGATCTGGGGGCGGCGATCGCCTTTTACCGGGATGCTCTGGGCTGCGCCATCGGGGCAACGGTTCGGCTCGAAGAGCACGATATCGAGGTGAGCTTCGTCGATTTTGCCAATGCCCGCATCGAGCTGATCGCTCCGCTGGGGCGCCACGCCCCGCCGCGCACCCTTTTGGGCGATCACACCAGCGCGGACTTCCTGGCCCGCTCGCCCCAGGGCGGGCTGCATCACGTCTGCTATCTGATGCCCGACCTGGCCGCGGCCCTCGCCCGGCTCGGCGCCATGGGCGTGAAGCCGCTCGGCATCGGCCGGCCGGAGATCGGGGCCAGCGGCAAGCCCATCATCTTCCTCGACCCCGCGACGACCGGCGGCACGCTGGTCGAGCTCAAGCAGGCCGGCTGAAACCATCCTCTCCATGCAAACGAAGAAGGGCCGGAGCAATGCTCCGGCCCCTGGTCGTCCGTTCGGGAGAATCAGAACACGGACCAGATATCGTCCTTGGCGCGCAGTTCGCCGGCCGGCGCATCATAGACGATGCTGCCGGAGCGGAAGACGATGGCGCGCTGCACGATGGCCAGCGCGATCATCACGTTCTGCTCGACCAGCAGCACGGTGGTGCCGAAGCGGCGATTGATCTCGACCAGCGTCGAGAGCACCTTTTCGGCGGCGACGGGCGAGAGGCCCGCCGTCGGCTCGTCGAGCAGGATGGCCTTGGGTTGGGTGATGAGCGCCATGCCCACGGCCAGCAATTGCTGCTCGCCGCCGCTCATGGAGCCGGCGCGCTGATGGGCGCGCTCGGCCAGGATGGGCAGCAATTCATGCACGGCGTCGATGCGGCTGGCGCCGCTGCGCAGCGCCGCCGTGTCGAGGCATTCGCGCACGGTGAGGCTGGGAAAGACATTGCGCGATTGGGGCACGATGGCGATGCCCCGCAGCACGTTTTCATGAGTCTTGCCGGGCAGGATGGGCTGGCCGGCGAAATCCACCGAACCGCTGATCTGCCCGCCCGTGCCGATAAGGCTCTTGAGAAAGCTCGACTTGCCCGAGCCGTTGTGGCCGAAAATGCCGGTCATGCCGCCTTCGGCGAAATCAACCGTCACATCGCGCACGGCCTGGAGCTGGCCGTAATTGACCGAAACATCGCGCGCGGAAAGAAGAGGCGAGGTGGTCGTCATGATTTCGATCCGAAATAAAGGGCGGTGAGGCGCTGGTCGGCCAGCAGGTCCTCGACCGAGCCGGAGGCCACGATGCGGCCGTTGAACATGAAGACGGCGCGGTCGCACATGTCGCGAATGAAGCCGATATTGTGCTCGACGATGCACACGGCCTTGCCGGCGGCCGCCTCGTCGCGCACCACCTTCTTCATGGTTTCCACCGTGCGCCCCTCGACGCCCGCCATGGGTTCGTCGAGCAGGATGCAGCGCCCGTCATTCATCAGCGCCCGGGCCAGGCCCACCAGCTTCTGCTGGCCATAGGAGAGCTGGGTGGCGATGCTGTCGGCGCGATGGGCCAGGCCCACCCGCTCGAGCAGGTGCATCGCCTCGTCCTGGCTGGCCTTTTCGCGTTCGCGCACGCGGCCGGGGGCGAAAACCAGGTTGGTCAGGCGCTCGCCGGGATAATCCCGCCCGGCCACGATGACATTGTCGAGCAGCGACAGGCTCTCGAACAGGCGCGGCCGCTGCCAGGTGCGGGCAAGGCCCAGCCGCGCCCGCTTGTAGGAGGGCAGGTTCTCGATGCGGTGGTCGGCGAAGCGTATGCTGCCCTCGTCGGGCCGCACGAAGCCGGTCAGCATGTTGAACAGCGTCGTCTTGCCGGCGCCATTGGGGCCGATCAGGGCCACCACCTCGCCCGGCGCGAGGTCGAGATCGAGATCCTGCGCCACCACGATGCCGCCGAAGCGCTTGGTCAGTCCACGAGCCTGCAACATCACTTGGCCTCCTTGACCCGGGCGCGCGCGGCGGCGCTGCCGCGCCAGGCCTGGAGGCCGCCGGTGGTTCTGCCCCCGAATAGTCCCTCGGGGCGAGTGAAGAGGAAAAAGATGACGAGCCCGGTGAAGAACACGCCCTGAAGCGGCCCCAGCGCCGAGACCGGCAGGTTGAGGAAGCGGATGGCCTCGGGCAGCAGGGTAAGCAGGATGGCGCCCAGGATCGGCCCGCGCACCGTCGCCGCCCCACCCACCACCACCATGGTCAGCAGCGCCGCCGAGGCGAAGATGCCGAACTGGTCGGGCGTGAGGAACAGGAAGTAATGGGCATAAAGCCCGCCGGCCAGCCCGGCCAGGCCCGAGCCCAGGGCAAAGAGCGTCACCTTGATATTGATGGCGTTGCGCCCGATGCCGGCCAGCGCCTCCTCGTCATTGCGCATGGCGGTGATGGCGCGACCATAGGGGCCCGAGACCAGCCAGCGGATGGCGAGGATGGCCAGGGCGGCGACGAGGATGACCACGCCGGCATAGATCCAGGACCGGTAGGGCCCTTCGATCACCGAGGTGATGTTGGAAAGACCGCTGGCCGCCCCGGTGATCTCGAGATTGTTGATGATGTGGACGATGCCGAGCTGGAAGCCCAGGCTGGCAATGACGAGATAGTCGCCCGAGACGCGCAGCGAGGGCAGCGACAGGCCGAACGAGGCGATGGCGGCGAAGATGGCGCCACACAGAATGGCCAGCGGCACGGGCACGCCCAGATGCATGGACAGCAGCGCCGAGACATAGGCCCCCAGCGCGTAGAACACCGGATGGGCCACGCTCACCAGGCCACCATAGCCCAGGATGAGGTTGAAGCCGCTGGCGAGCAGCACATTGATGCCGGCCAATATGGCCAGGGTGAGCAGGAATTCGATCACGGCTTGTCTCCCTGGGCCTGATCCGCGGGCTGGGATGCGAGCGCTCCGGCGGCGCGGGCCGGCCCGCGCCGGGGCAGCTTGAGCACGACGCCGCGGGGGAACACCACGATCACCACGAAAATGAGGACGTAAAGCAGCAGCACCTGCCAGGTGGAGGGGATGACCAGCACGCTGAAGGACTGCACGAGCGCCAGCACGAGGGCGGCGATGCCGGCGGCAAAGACATTGCCGATGCCGCCCAGGATCGTGGCGATCACCGCCAGGATCAGGTACTGGTTCATCGGCGTGGCCGGATACATCGGGGTCTTGGTGCCCATCAGATACATGCCGGCGGTCACCAGCACCGCCGCAAGGGCCATGGCCACCATATAGGCGCGCTGCTTGCTGATGCCGTACATTTCAGCCAGCTCGGGCTCGTCGGACACGGCGATGAGCGCCTTGCCCTCCCGCGTATAGCGCAGGAACAGCCAGAGCCCGGCCACCAATGCGATCGCCGTGGCCATGGCGATCAGGTCCCAGTGGCTGATGACGATGGGCCCCACCAGCATCACCGGCGACATGATCGAGGCGAAGAGGGTCTTGGGGCTGGTCCCGAAGATCAACTCGGCCAGATAGATCATGAACTGGGTGAAGGTCATGGTGAAGATGAAATAGGTCAAGGTGGAGGAATTGCGGTTGCGCAGGACGTTGAAGCCCCATTTCTCCAGCCCCACGGAGGCGGCGATGGTCACCGCCACGCCGAAGGCCAGCCCCAGAACCAACGGCAGGCCGAGAGACTGGAACGCCACGAACATGGAGAAATAGGCCACGACCATGATGCCGGCATGGCCGAAATTCCAGATGCGGTTGACCTTGAGCACCAGGGCGAAAGCAAGGGCGAACAGGCAATAGGACGATGAACTTGCAAGACCCGTCCAGGCGAGTTGGGCGATAAGATCAGGTGTGAAATTCATCGTCCTGTGCTTTCGTTGGGCTAGAGCTTGCCGACGACCTGGAACTTGCCGTCTTTGACCTGCCAGAAATAGGTGGGGGCCTGAACGGTGTGGTCCGGGTTGATGGTGATCGTATTGGTCAGCGGCAGGTCGAACTTGCCGATATCGAGAAGCGCCTGGCGCATGCTCGTGCCGGTGATCTCTTCGCCATTGTCGATGACGCGTTCGAAGAGGCGCGCCAGGATATGGGGCGCGTCATACCAGTATTGGGTATAAGGCAGCCCGTTGGGCTCGCGCCCATGGGTATCCTGCCAGCGCTGCAGGAAGGCGGGCAGGTTGGCGTTGTCCTCGACCGAGGGAGCGAGCGCGGTGACGATGATGCCCTCGGCGCCGGCGCCCAGTTCCTCGATCATCTGCGGGTTGAACGCAGTCTGGAAGCTGGTGACCTGCATGTTGAGCCCGAGCTGGCGCATCTGGGCGACGATGGCGGTGAAGTCGCTGACCACGCTGTGGATATGGACCACGTCGGGATTGGCCGCGCGCACCTGCAGCACCAGGCTGGTGAAGTCCGAGCGCTGCTCCTCGTAGGACTCGTTGAGCACGATCTCGCCACCAGCGGCGGTGAAGGCCTCGCGGAAGACCTTGGCGCCCTCGGTGCCGGTCTCGTGGTTCACATAGAGCACGGCGGCGCGGCGCTTTTCCTGGTTGGTGTAGAGCCAGGTGCCCAGGGCGCGCATGTCGACATCGGCCAGCGGGAAGGTGGTATAGACGTAATCCCCCAGGTTCTTGATGTCGGGCGAATTGGCGCCCACGCTCAGCATCAGCCGCTTCTCGCGGTTGGCGATGGGCGCGACGGCCTTCACCACATTGCTGAAGGCGGTGATATAGGCTGGCACCTGGTCGACCTGCACCAGGCGCGTCACCACGGCGATACCCACTTCGGGCTTGGCCTGATGGTCGACGATGATGGCCTCGAGCGGACGCCCATGCACGCCACCGGCGGCATTGATGTCCTCGACGGCCCAGCGCACCGCCTGCATCTGGTCCTCGCCGAAAATGGCCGAGGGACCGGTCAGCGGGTCGGCGACGCCGAAGCGCAGCGGTTCCCCCTGGGCAAATGCCGGCCGGATGAGGGCGGGCATGGCCAGGCTGGCCAGTGAGCCGGCCAACAGGGCGCGGCGCGACAGGGTAAACTTCAATTCTGACATGATCTCCTCCTTGCATGTCATCTTGATTGCGTTTGCGGCTATGCCGTGGCTAGGTGCTCCAGCCGCTTTTCGTCGATGTCCACGCCCAGGCCCGGACCGTCCAGGCTGCGGGCCCGGCCGGCCTCGATCTCTATTGGCCGATGAACGGGATCGCTGGCCAGATAGCCATTGGTCAGGCTCAGCCCCCAGCTCGGACGTCCCCAGGCCGAGGCGATGGCGAGGGTGGCCGCATTGGCCACGCTGGTTTCGCCCACCTTGCCCGAAAGATTGATTTCCCCGCCCAGCGCATGGGTCAGCCGGCAGGCGTCGAGGCATCGCGTCAGCCCGGCCAGCTTCATGATCTTGAACGAGCCGCCCCGGGCGCCGCCGCTCTCGATCAGGCGCCGCATGTCGGCGATGGAATGGATGGCCTCGTCGGCCCCGATGGGCAAGGCACTGGCCCGGGCCACCTGCACCATGCCCTCGTAATCCTCCGGCTCCACAGGCTGCTCGATGAAATCGGCGGCGCTGTCGCGGGCCAGGGACAGGAAGCGGGCAGCCTGGCTGCGCGACCAGCCGCCATTGGCGTCGGCCCCGAGCATGATGGCGCTGCCCAGCTGGCGGCGCAGGGCGACCAGCGTTTCAGCTTCCTGGGCGACGTCGCCATTGGCGACCTTGTATTTGAGCGCGGCAAAGCCCTCCCCGACCTTGAGGCGCGCCTCGGCCAGGTCCTGGGCCGGATCGCCGGCCCCCAGCAGGTGCAGGCATTGAAATTCACCCGCCTTGCGCCCGCCCAGAAGGGCATGGAGCGGCAGGCCGGAATTGCGACCCAGGGCATCATAGGCGGCCACTTCCACCGCCGCCTTGGCGGCCGGGTTGGCGGCGAGCGCTGCCGCAAGCGCCGCGCTCACTCGCCCCAGATCGCGCACATCCATGCCGATGACGGCATCGGCCAACAGGCCCACCGCCGCCACGATTCCCGGCACCGTCTCGCCGGTGAGCTGGGGGGCGGCCGAAGCTTCTCCCCAGCCGGCATGCCGGCCCTCGGTTTCCAGGCGCACCAGCACCGTCTCCAGCCGTTCATAGACGCGGCCGGCCATGCGCATGGGCTTGCGCAGGGGGAGGCTGAGGCAGATCGGCTGGATATGGGTGATCTTCATCGGTTCGGACCCTTAACGGCTCTTGCCGGCCTCGCGCGCCCGCGCGGCATTCTTGAGCTCGGTCTCGTCCGACCGGTCGACGCCGGCCAGATAGTCCTCGACCATCTGCTTGTTGCGCGCGCGGAACTGGTTGAAGTCGGGGTCGCGCTTTTCCATGAAGGCATTCATGCCTTCCATGGCCTCTTCCGAGCCCCAGACATGGGCCAGAAGCTCCATGCCGGCGCGCCAGGACGAATAGAGATTGTCCGATTCATGGTTGAGCGAGGTCTTGGTCATGCGGATGGTCTGGGCGCTGTGCGCGCGGATCCGGGCGCAGAGCTCCTCGGTCTTGGCGCGCAGTTGATCGTGCGGCACGCAGTGATTGGCAAGCCCGACCTGCACCGCTTCCTTCGCCGTGAAGCGCCGGGCGCAGAAGATCATCTCGCGGGCCAGGCGCTCGCCGATCAGGCGCGGGATATACTGGGTCGCCCCCACCGTCGGGCAGGCGCCGACCTTGGCGCCGGTCTGGCCAAACATGGCATGCTCGGAGGCCACCACGATATCGCACCACAGCGCCAGCTCATGCCCGCCGCCCATGCACCAGCCATTGACCATGGCGATGACAGGGATATGGGCGCCGCGCAGGGTCATGGCGCAGTTGAGCATGCGGTCGTTCCAATGGCTGGCCACGACCCAGTTCAGCCGCATCATCGAGCCGAAATCGCCGCCCGAGCAGAAGGCGCGGTCGCCCGAGCCGGTGATGACCGCGCAGGCGATGGACGGATCGCTCTTGGTCGACTGCACGGCATGGGCGATCTCGTCCAGCGTCAGCTCGCGGCAGGCATTGAGCACATGCGGACGGTCGATGGTGATCCAGGCGACCTGGTCGATCACCTCGTAGATGATGTCCTTATAGGGGGTGGTGACGGCGTCGGACAGGGTGGACATGGCAGAGCTTTCGTTCATCAGGGAGTAAGGGTCAGGCGGCGGTCGAGCCCGGCGGGGCGACCGTTGTGCAGCGCATCCCACATCCAGTCGGCGATGGCGGGATAAGCATCTGCGGCGATCTCGCCACCGGGGTGGAAGACGTCCTCATAGAGCCAGAGCTCCTTGGGGCAGGTGAGGTTGTCCATGAAGGCGTGGATGTCCTCGGGCGGGCACAATTCGTCCATGTCGCCGCCCACCAGCAGATAGGGGCACTTCATCTCGCGCGAGCGCTGGACGAAATTGTCGTCCATCCGCTCGACGAAGGAGTCGAAGCTCTCCTCGTCCTTGATGTTGGTCATGTACATGTGGATGCGCTTGAAGTTGGGCTGGGCCTGCTCGAAGATCACATCGCTCGGCCCTACGCTGGGCATCTGCCCGACCACGGCCTTGACGCGATCGTCCCCGGCAGCAATCTCGACGCCATAGCGGGTACCCATGCTGGTGCCGAAGACGCCGATGCGTTCGGGATCCACTTCGGGCAGGGTAAGCAGGAAATCGATGACCTTGCGGCCGGCGCGGGCATAATTGCCGACATCGAGCCAGGTGCGGTTGATGTTGCATTCGGCCTGGCCGGGGCCGTCCATGGCCACGATATTCATGCCGCGGCGGGTGAATTCATTGTTGAACGGGTTGGGAAAGTCTTCCTTGGCCGCGTCCATGCCGGGCGTATAGACAATGGTGGGCTTGGGGCCCGGGCCCGGCGCGCGATGCACGATGCAATAGACGTCCTGGCCGTTCTCGAAGGGCACCACATGCTTGCTGATGGCGCCATCCATCAGCGCCATCATTTCCTTGTAGCAGCGCTGCATGCGCGCATGCGCCTCGATCTTCCTGGGATTTCCGTCGACCGGGATGAGGTGCTGGGCGCGGCCCCAGTAAAGAGCGGCGCGGTGGAAGTGCTGGGAGGCGGTGACGCGGTTGCCGGCTGCCAGGGCCTTGTCGCCGAAGCCCTCCTGCTTGGCCGCCTCGCGGGCCCATTCGCGCGGGAAGGAGCGCCGCCCCTTCACCCGGTGGAAGACGCGCTCCATGTCGGCATATTTGAAACCGCGCTCGAGCCGCACCCCCATCATGCCGGGATGCAGGATGTCCTCGTCATCGGTGAGCTTGATGAAATTGTCGAAAATCCAGTTCTGGCCGGAGCGTGGAGCCTGTCGACGCATGGGAGACAATACCTTTTCTAGTGAGACGGGGCGGTGGGATGACCCGCCGCAGACAATGGGGGCACGCCGGCAAAGGCCGATTGCAGGTCCTGGACGCTTTGCGGGTTGGAAAGGGAGGTGAGGTCGCCCGCCGGCTGGCCCAGCGCGATGGAGCGGATGACGCGGCGCATGATCTTCTGGTTGCGCGTGCGCGGCAGGTCGCTGGCGAAGACGATGCGCTTGGGCCTGTAGGGAGCGCCGAAATCGCGCGCCAGCGCATCGGAAAGCTGTCGGGCGAGCCCGTCGCGGTCGGGCTCGCGGGCGATGCAGACGCAGAGCAGGGCCGAACCGGCGATATCGTCGGGAATACCGACCACCGCGGCGTCGTCGATGAGGCCGGTGGCGATCAGCGCCGCCTCGATCTCGGAAGGGCCGGTGCGCTTGCCCGCCAATTTGATGGTGTCATCGGACCGGCCATGCAGATACCAGAGGCCATCGGCGTCGCGCGAGGCCAGGTCTCCCTGCACCCAGACGCCCGGAATCTGGCGCCAATAGCTTTCCACATAGCGCTCGGGATCGCGCCAGAGGCCGCGCGTCGCCCCGATTGTGGGGCGGCGCAGCACCAGCTCGCCCACTTCCCCCGCGGGAAGCGAATTGCCCTCGGCATCGACGATATCGACGCCGCCACCCGGCACGGGACCGCCAAAGGACGAGGGACGGAGCGGGCGGTGATGGGTGCCGATGAGGATGGCGCCGCCACATTCGGTGCCGCCGGAATAGTTGAGGATGGGCACCTGGCGGCGGCAGACGGTATCGAAGAACCAGGTCCAGGCCTCCGGCGTCCAGGGTTCGCCGCTGGAAATGATGGTGCGCAGCCGCCCCAGGTCCAACCCTCCATCGAGGGGATCGACGCCCGAGCGCATCATCTGGCGCACCGCCGTGGGCACGATGCCGGCGACGGTGACGCCGTGGCGATCGCAGAGGCGCCAGATGCGGTTCTGCTCGGGCCAGTCGGGCGTGCCCTCGGCCATCACCAGCGTGGCGCCGAGCAGGGTGCAGCCGATGGAGATCTTGGGGCCGACGATCCAGCCCATGTCGCTCATCCAGATCAGGCGGTCGCCCGCCTTGACGTCGAGGCAGAGCCCCATGTCGAGCGCGTTCTTGACCAGCATGCCGCAATGGGTGTGCACCGTGCCCTTGGGCCGGCCGGTGGTGCCGGAGGTGTACATCAGCATGGCCGGGGTCTCGGCCGGAAACATTTCGGGGCGGCGCCGGCGCGGGCCGGCCGGCTCGGCGGTGGACCAGACCACGTCGAGCGGGCCAATGGGGTCCAGCCCACCGGCGCGGTCGAGAAGGATCACATGGCGCAGGCCCGGCGCTTCCGCCGCTGCCTCCAGCACGGTCTGGTGCATGGGCACGGCCTTGCCGCGCCGCTGGAAGGACGGGCAGGTCACCACCGCCACCGCGCCGGCATCGGTGAAGCGGTCGACCAGCGGACGGCGGCCGAAGCCGGAAAAGAGCGGCATGACGATGGCGCCGATTTCCACCACCGCCAGGAAGGCGGCGACGGCCTCGGGCACCATGGGCAGATAGAGCCCGACCACGTCGCCCTTGCCGATGCCCTGCGCCAGCAGCAATTCGGCCAGGCGCGCCACTTCCGCGTCGAGCCGGGCAAAGCTCCAATGCAACGCCTCGCCCTGCTCGCTCTCCCAGACCACGGCGTCGCCCTGCCAGAGCGGGGTGCCTTCATGGCGGGACAGGCAGTTCCAGGCGATATTGGTGGTGCCGCCCACGCACCAGCGCGGCCACTCGACGCCGGCGCTCTCGTCCAGGACGCTCTCATAGGGGGTATCGAAGCGGATGTCGAAGAAGCGGATCAGCGCGTCCCAGTACCAATGGGCGTCGCTGTCGGCCCGGGCCAGCAGCGCCTGCTGGTCGGCAAGGCCGTGCCGGGCGAGGAACGCGGACAGCGTCGTCGCCGCAATGAGCTCAGGCGATGGCTCCCAGGCAAACTGTCCCATTGTCGTCGTATCCTCCTGCCGGTTTTCCGGCTTGAGACGACGTTAGCGGGCTCGGTGGACGGCGGGAAAAGCTCATTCGGCATGGCGCGCCATGCCGCTCCTGTTATGCCTTTGCGGCATTGCTCCGGCCGCGCCCCCGGCCCGGCCTGGGCTTTTCGGGCGGGCGGGCGGTGACCTGGAGCTTGACGGCGCAGTCGGCGATCACCTGCCGGGCCATCTTGACGGCCGGGGAAAGCTGGATGCGCGCCCGATGCGCCAGCACCAGATCGCGCGTGATCGGCGGATCGACCAGTGGCAGCGCCGCCAGCCGGCCGCTTTCCACGTCCTTGTGCACGAAGCCATAGGGGGTGACGGAAAAGGCCAGCCCGCTCGACACCAGCTCCTTGATGAGCGTGATGCTATCGACCTCGATGACGGTGTTGAGCTTGATGTCGAGCTGGGTCAGCCAGGGTTCGATGATGCGGTAAAAGCCGTCGGCAAGGGCGAAGGGAAGCGAGGAGATCTCGGCTAGGCGCACCTCGGACTTGCCCGGCGGCATGTGGCCCGGCAGGCCGATCAGCACCATCTGCTCGCGCACCAGGGGCGAGAGTTCCAGGCTCGGCGTCTCGGCCGGGCGGGTCAACACGGCGACGTCGATCTTGCCCTGGCTCAGCCATTCCTCGAGGAAGATGCTGAGCCCTTCGGTGACGCGCAGCGACACTTCGGGATAATTCTTCTGGATGGCGTCGATGATGGCGGGGGCCAGCATGCCCGACACCGAAGGCGGCATGCCGACGATGACGTCGCCGCGGATCTCGGCGGGGGACTTTTCCACCTCGTCGCGGATCTGGTCCACCAGATCGAGCAGCGAGCCGCCCAGCTCCAGCAGCTTCTTGCCCGCTTCGGTGGGAATCACCCCGCGCGGGGTGCGGATCAGCAGGGGCGTGCGCAACTGATATTCAAGCGACTGGATGTGCCGGCTCAGCGCCGGCTGGGCGATGTTGAGGGCGCGCGCCGCCTTGCTCACGCTTTTGAGGCGGACGACATGGATGAAATATCTGATCTGCCTGAGTTCCACGGCGTTCCCCCTTCGGCTGGTCCGGAGCGGCACAGTCTTGCATAAATTTTGCGCCCGTCACGAGGGGCATACGAAAGTGGCACGGATGGGCCATTCCGGTCACTGATCGGTTAAGCTGTGTTAATGTTTGGGGCGGGCGAAATGAACATTCGGCCCCGCCGCACGTTCAGCCGGAAGCGGGAGGAGACTTCAATGAACGTATCCAATCTGCAATTGCAGGGCATGTATCTGGTGATGGCGACCCTGGCCGAAACCCTGGTGGCGCGCAACGTGCTCAGCCGGGACGAGATCGACCGAGCCATGGCCCAGGCCGAGCAGATCGCCCTGGGCGAGGAGAGGACCGCGGAGGACCTGCCGCCGGCGGCGCGTGACGCGCTGGCCTTTCCGGCCCGCTTCCTGCGGCTGGCCAATGCGCGGAGCGGCGCGGGCGATCCCATCTCCTTTGCCGAGCTGACCCGGCTGGTGGGCCAGACCAAGGGACATTATCCCGACGAGCTCTGAGAGCGGCGCGACCGGTAAGAAGGCCGGCCCTCCGGCTCACCCTGCCAGCAGATGCTCGACGTCGGTGACCGTCAACTGTGTCTGGAAGCGATGGCGGTAAAGATCGAGAATGGCGTCATGGGTGGCATCGGCCGAGCCGAACAGCGCATCGAGCGGCAGGATGACCTCATAGCCCAGATCGACCGCGCCCAAGACCGTTGCCAGCACGCAGACATCGGTTTCCCCGCCGCTGACGATCAGGCGGGAAACACCTTCGGCTCGCAGGAAGCGATGCAATTGGCCCGACCACCAGGGGGAATAAACCGTCTTGTCGAAGACCCGGGCGGGCGGCACGAAGTGGGCCAGCGCGGGGACCAGTTCGATGAGCTCGCCATCGAGCCGGTCCCCGACCATTTCGGGCCAGCGCTCATAATAGTCCCGCCAGGCGCCCCGGGTTTCTTCCAGCGTGGACGGCGGCACGAAACGGGTGAAGACCGTGCGCTCGGCGAAGCGCTCCGCCAGCCTTTCGATGCCGGGCAGGATGCGTTCGAGCCAGGGCGCGTGCCAAGCGGTCTTGCAGGCGAAAAGCCCCTGCATGTCCACACAGACATGCGCGAGGCCCTCGTCCCTGCTGGCCTCCGGCATGCCGGCTAGGCGGCCTTGCGGTTGATGCTGGCTTCCGCCAGCGTCGTCAGCTTCTCGTCGGTCGCCGATTCTTCCTTGAGGGTCTGCTCGAGCAATTGCACCGCGTCGCGCATGCCGAGCTGCTGGGCCCAACTGCGCAGCGTGCCATAGCGGGCAATCTCGTAATGCTCGACGGCCTGGGCGGCGGCGATGAGGCCGGCATCGAGCGCCTGGGTGCCCTTGAAATCCTCCATCACCGCCTTGCCTTCCTCGATGATGCCCAGAATGGCGTCGCAGATCTTGCCGCGCGGGGCCTTGCCGAGGCGCTCGAAAATCTGCTCCAGCCGCTCGACATGGGTTTCGGTCTCGGCATGATGCTGCTCGAAGCCGGCCTGCAAATCGGGCGACTGGGCCGCCTTCGCCATTTTGGGCAGCGCCTTGAGGATCTGGCGCTCGGCGTAATAGATGTCCTTGAGCGTATCGAGAAAGAGGTCTTCCATCGTCTTTTCGGTCGCCATGTCGCGTCTCCTTGTGGGGATGATGCTCCCACAACCGCGCGCTGCGCCCAGGGTTCCGGGCCAGGCCATCACATTGTGGCCCGGCGGCCCCTACTCCTCCCGGCTGCGCGGCTGCGCCAGTCCGGTCAGGGCCTGCCAATAGTCATCGGCACGCTTTTCGAAGGTCGCCGCATCGCGGGCGTCACTTTGATAGAGGGTGCCGCGCGGGAGGGACGAATAGATCTGCTCCACCCAGCCGCGCGGATCGTCATGGGGCAGGCGGTAGCCGGTATGGCCGAGCGCTTCGGCGCCCTTGTAATGGGCGTCGCGCAGATGCAGCGGCACGGAAGCGGGCGGGGTCGAGGCCACCATCTGCAAGGCGGCCATGATGCCCCGGCAGGCCGAGGCCGATTTGGGCGCCCGGGCAACATGCAGCGCCGCATGGGCCAGCACGATCTGGGCTTCGGGATAGCCGATCTTTTCCACCGCCTGCGCCGCCGCCACGGCAGTTTGCAGCGCGGTGTTGTCGGCAAGCCCGATATCCTCGGATGCATGGATCATGATGCGGCGGGCGATGAAGCGCGGGTCCTCCCCACCATGGATCAGCCGGGCCAGCCAGTACAGCGTCGCATCGGGGTCCGAGCCGCGCATGGACTTGATGAAGGCCGACACCACGTCGTAATGCGCGTCGCCCGAGCGGTCGTGATTGACCGGCGCGGCGGCATAGGCCTCATCGATCATGGCGTCGGTGATGCGCACCGGTCCTTCATGGCCCAGCGCCAGGCTTTCGAGCGTGGTCAGCGCCCGACGCGCATCGCCGCCCGACCGGCCGGCGATGCGGCGGATCTGCTCGGGCGCCATCTCGACCGCATTGCCCTGGGCGGCGAGATGGTCCAGCCCGCGCCGCACCACCTCCTCCATCTCGGCGATGGAGAGCGGTTCGAGCTTGAGGATGGTCGAGCGCGACACCAGGGCCGGGGTCAGCACATGATAAGGATTGCCGGTGGTGGCGCCGATGAAGTCGGCGGTGCCTTCCTCGCAGATGGACAGCAGGTCGTCGGTCTGGGTGGCGGAAAAGCGCTGCACCTCGTCGACGAAGATCAGCAGCGGCGTCATCCGCGCTTCGTCGGCCAGTTTGCGGATATCGGAGACGCCGGCCCGCGTGGCGTGAAGCGGGCGGAAGCTCTTGCCCAGCATGTTGCCCACGGCCCGCGCCATCGAGGTCTTGCCGATGCCCGGCGGCCCATAGAGGATGATGCTGCCCAGCGCTCCGGCAGCGATGCGCCGGCGCAGGATGGAGCCGGGCGCCACCAGCCCCGCCTGCCCGATCACCGCGTCAAGCGTCGCCGGCCGCAGCGCCGCGGCCAGCGGCATGCGGCCCGGCCGCGCGCCGGTATCGAAAAGATCGCTCATGCCGATTCCATGTCATGCCTGGTCCGGCCCCGAGTAACAGGAAGCCGAGGGGCAGACAATCGAGGGGCCCCGGCCTATTGGCGGCGGAAGGGGATGCACATGGGGCGCTGGTGCACCGGATCGGTGATGATCTGGGCCCCGATATTGAAGACCTCGGCGATGAGGTCGGAGCGCATCATGGCCTCGGCCGGGCCGCTGTCGCGGATCTTGCCGCCGGAAACGAAAACCAGCTGGTCGGCATAGCGGGCGGCCAGGTTGAGATCGTGCAGCACCAAGACGATGGTGCGGCCCTCTTCCTTGTTGAGCCGGGTCACCAGTTCGAGACATTCGAGCTGGTGGGCCATGTCGAGATGGTTGACCGGCTCGTCCAGGCAGATGACGTCGGTTTCCTGGGCCAGCACCATGGCGATCCAGGCGCGCTGCAATTGCCCGCCCGAGAGCGAGCCGATGCGGCGATGGCGCAGGGGTTCGACGCCGGTGCCCGCCATGGCGGCGGCCACAGCTTCGTCGTCGCGCGGGCTCCAGGGCTGGAGCATGGCTTGGTGCGGATAGCGCCCGAGGCGCACCAGCTCCTCCACGCTCATGTCCTGGGGCGCGCTGGGGCTTTGCGCCAGGAGACCGATGCGCCGACCCAGCTCCTTGCCGTTGAGGCGGGAAATATCGAGCGTATCGAGCAGCACCTGCCCCGATTGCGGCGCATGCAGGCGGCGAATGGCGCGCAGCAGGGTGGACTTGCCGCAGCCATTGGGGCCGGCCAGCACGGTGATCCGACCGCTGGGAATGGGCAGGCTCAAGGCATCCAGGATGACGTCCTGGCCATAGCTGAGCGTAAGGTTCTTCACCTCGATGCGGCTGGCCAGCATGTCATCCATTGGTGTTGTCCTTGCGCATGAGCAGATAGAGGAAATAGGGCGCCCCGATTACCGCCGTCACCGTGCCGGCCGGCACTTCGAGGGGGGCGAAGGCGACGCGGATGAGCAGGTCCGCGCCCACCAGGATGATGGCGCCAAGCAGGATGGAGGTGACGATGCCCGCCAGCCGCGCCCGCCCGACCAAGAGCCGGGCCAGATGCGGCGCCATCAGGCCGATGAAGCTGACGCCGCCGGCAAAGGCCACCGCCCCCGCCGTCAGCAGCGCGGCGAGGAAGAAGATGAAGATGCGATAAAGGGGCAGGTTGAGCCCGATGCTGCGCGAGGAGGTGTCATCCAGATCGGCGGGCGGCAGATGGCGCGCGGCGATGGCGGCGACGATGCCGGTGGGGATGAGCACCGCCAGCATGAGCTGGATTTCGGTGGTGTTGATGGTGTTGACCGCCCCAGCCAGCCAGCGCGCCGCCTGCGCGGCCTGGTAGATGGGGCCGACCAGCATGAAAATGGTGGTGAGCGCCTTGCACACGGCGGCGACGGCGATGCCGAAAAGCAGCAGGCGAATGGCCGAGGAGGCCTGCCGGCCCGAGAGGATGAAGACGAGGCCGACCGCGGCGATGGCGCCCAGCGCAGCGGCCAGGGGCTGCCAGGCGACCGAAACGACCAGGGAATTGGCCTCATTGGAGAAGATCGCCATGAAAAGGACGACGCCGAGCGCTGCGCCATCCACGACGCCGAGCACGCCGGGCGATGCCAGTTCGTTGCGGGTGATGCGTTGCAGCAGATAGCCGGCAAAGGCGATGGCGCCCCCGGCGATGGCCGCGGCGGCGACGCGCGGCAGGCGCAATTGCAACACCACCAGCTTGGCGGTCTTCTCGCCGCCGCCAAGCAGCACATGGGCGACGGTTTCGAGCGGAATCCAGGTCGAGCCGAAGCCGATGCCGGCCAGGAAGAGCAGCACGAAGACGGCGGCGACGCAGAGGGTGACGACGCCCGGACGCAACCGGGCGGGCGCGGGCGCGGCGGCTATGGCGGTCATGCCAGCCTCCGCATCAGCAGGACCAGCAGCGCAACGGCGCCGACGACGGCGGTGATGGCGCCCACCGGCGCTTCCACAGGATAGATGACGAAGCGCGCCGCCACGTCGGCAGTCGTGGCATAGATGGCGCCGGTAAGGGCGGCGGCGGCAAGCTGGTGGCGATGGCGCAGGCCCACCAGCCGCCGGGCGATATGGGGCACGACCAGCCCGACAAAGGCGACCGGGCCGGCCATGGAAACGGCCGCGCCCGTCAGCAGCGAGACGGCCAGAAAGGCCATGGCGCGCACCGCCGTCAGCGGCACGCCGAGGCTGGCGGCGGTGGAATCATCGGCCTGAAGCGCGTCGAAGGCCGGGGCCAGCGCAAAGCCGGCGACAGCCCCCACCAGCACCACCGGCAGGCCATTGAAGAAAAGGCTAATCGGCCGGTCGACAAAGGCGCCGGACAGCCAGAACAGCATCTGCTGCAATTGCGCCTCGTTGCTGGTGAGGATGATCTCGACCACGGCATGGGCGAGGCTGGCGAAGGTGACCCCGACCAGCACGATCTTGAGCGGGGACAGCCCCCCCGCCCCGGCGGCGACGCCAAAGACGATGATGCTGGTGACCAGCGCGCCGATGGCGGCGGCCAGCGACAGGCCCACCAGCGACTGCACCCCGAAAACGATGGTGGCAACGACCACGGCCAGCGAGGCGCCGGCATTGAGGCCCAGTGTGTCGGGCGAGGCGATGCGGTTGCGCGAAAGCGTCTGCACCATGACGCCGGCCATGCCCAGGGCCGCCCCGGCCAGCGGTGCGATCAGCGCGCGCGGCAGGCGCAGGCCGGCCAGGACCGTAGCGGTTTCCGAGCCGTCATTGGCGAATAGCGCGGCCCAGACCTGCGCCGGGGAATAGAGGCGATAGCCCAGCGTCATGCTGGCAAGCCAGACCAACGCCAGCATCCCCGCCAACCCCGCATAGATGGCGCCACGGGACAATTCGATTCCCCGGACACGCGGCGCGGCAGCGGCTATGGCCATTCCCGGTCGTTCCAATCCTGATATTGACAGTCAGATTATTTTGATCGATGAAGCCATCCGATTTCTGAGAACAGATGTCAAGTTTTATGGAGAGCTTCATGTCGTCTCTGCGCATGCTCGCGGCCGCCCTGCTGGCCGCAACCGCCTTCGCCGCCCCCGTCGCCGCCCGCGAAATCACCCACGCCATGGGCGTGACCGACGTGCCGGACAATCCGCAGCGCATCGTGGTGCTCACCAATGAAGGCACCGAGGCGCTGCTGGCCGTGGGCATCACACCGGTCGGAGCCGTCAAGTCCTTCCTGGGCAATCCCTGGTACGAGCATATCGCCGCCGACATGGCCGACGTCACCGTGGTGGGCGAGGAATCGGCGGTGAACCTGGAGATGCTGGTGGCGCTGGAGCCGGACCTCATCATCGGCAACAAGCAGCGCCAGGAAGCCATTTACGAGCAGCTTTCGGCCATCGCCCCCACCGTCATCTCCGAGCGCCTGCGCGGCGACTGGAAGATCAACATGGCGCTCTATACCGATGCCGCCGGCAAGGGCGAGGAAGGCAAGGCGGCGCTGGCCGCGTTCGACGCCCGCGTCGCCGCGCTGCATGACGCGCTGGGCGCCTCGCTGGACGATGAAATCTCCATCGCCCGCTTCCTGTCCGGGCAGACCCGCATCTATTTCAAGGACAGCTTTTCCGGCCTGATCCTCGAGGAGATCGGCTTCCACCGTCCCGCCACCCAGGACCGGCCCGAATTCGCCGAGCCGATCACCCGGGAGCGCATCCCCGAGTTCGAAGGCGACCGGCTGTTCTACTTCACCTATGAGACCGGCAATGGCGAGGCCAATACGCAGGCCGAGGACTGGCTGGCCGACCCGCTGTGGCAGAACCTCAACGTGGTCAAGGCCGGCAAGGTGCACGCCGTTTCCGACGCCATCTGGAACACGGCCGGCGGCATCATCGCCGCCAATCTGATGCTCGACGACATCGAGGCCGTTTACGGCGTCGCCTCGACGCGCTGACCCTTCATGGCCGGCCCCGGAGCCGGCCATTTTCTTTTCCAACCGGATCGTTCCCCATGTTCATGCGCCCGCTCGCCCTTGTCGCCGCCCTTTCCGTCAGCCTGCTTGTCGCCCTGCCGCTCGAGGCGCGCGAAGTGACCCACGCCATGGGCGTCACCGAGGTGCCGGACAATCCGCAGCGCATCGTCATGCTCACCAATGAGGGCACCGAGGCGCTGCTCTATCTGGGCGTCGTGCCGGTGGGCGCGGTGCAGAGCTGGGACGGCAATCCCTGGTACGACCATATCGCGGCGCCCTTGGCCGACACCGTGCCGCTGGGCACCGAGCTGGCGGTGAACCTGGAAATCCTGGCCACGCTGGAGCCCGACCTGATCCTGGGCACCAAGGTGCGCCAGGAGGCCATCTATCCCCAGCTCTCGGCCATCGCCCCCACGGTGATGACCGAGACCATTGGCGGGGAATGGCAGGACAACCTGCAATTTTACGCTGACGCCATCGGCAAGTCCGAAGACGGCAAGGCGGCGGTGGACGGCTTCGTCGCCCGCACGCAGAAAATTCACGACGCGCTGGGCGATGCGGTCAATGACCAGATTTCGCTGGTGCGCTTTTCGCCCAACCGCACCCGCATCTACTACAAGGAAACCTTCGCAGGGCTGGCCTTGCAGCAGATCGGTTTCCAGCGCCCGACCGCGCAGGACAAGGACGACTTCGCCCAGGAAGTGACCAAGGAACGCATTCCCGAGATGGATGGCGACCGCATCTTCTATTTCTCCAGCGACCTCAATGGCGATGAAGCGGTGGCCAATCTCAACGACTGGCTCAGCGATCCGCTCTGGCTCAACCTCGAAGGGGTGAAGGCCGGCAAGGCGCAGCGGGTCAGCGAGATCATCTGGAACACCGCCGGCGGCATCTATGCGGCCCATCTGATGCTCGACGAGCTCGAGGCCATTTACGGCCTTGCCTCCACCCGCTAGGCGATGGCCGGGCACGTCTTCTGCTCCGACGTCTGCCGCGCACGCGGCGAACCCCTGGCCGGCACCGGGGGCGCGCCCGAGCGCGTTCTCATGCTGGCCTGGCCGCGCGGGCAATGGCGCGTGCCGCGCTGGGAATCTGCGGGCATGGGCGAGGCGTTGAGAGAAGTACTGCATGAGGCCGTCCACAGCGACATTCACGTGGCTCTGGTCGACAAGGTGGAGTCCGAAACCGGCCTGCCCACGCTGCACGCCCTGCCCGAAAATATCCATGCCGATTTCGCCGATGAAGCGGCGATCGTCGCCGCCATTCGCGCCTATATCGGCGGCACCGTCTTCGCCGGCACGGCGGACCCACGCATCACGATCCTGTGCTGCACCGACAGCCGGCGCGACGCCTGCTGCGCGCGCCATGGCTTTTCCACCTACAAGGCGCTGGTGGCCGAGGCCGACCCGGCCCGCTTCCATGTGGTGCAGGCGACCCATCTGGGGGGCTGCCGCTTCGCCGCCTCGCTGGTGGTGATGCCACAGCGCCAGCGCTACGGACGCATGAGCGCCGTGCAGGCGCCGGCCTTTCTCGACGCGCTCGAGCGTGGCGCCATCTACCTGCCCGCCTATAAGGGCCGCACCGACCAGCCCGAGCCCCTGCAGGTGGCCGAGATCGCTGCCATGGGCTGGGCACAGGAGCATGGGCTCGACACCGGCGCCGTCGTGCTCGATGCGGCCAGCCTGCCCCAATCGGCCTCCGAAGGCGCCTCCCTCACCCTGGGAGCCGCTATCGGCGCGACGCGCCTCGCCATTCGCCTTTCGGCCCGGCGTTTCCTGATGCAGGGCAATTGCTCCATCGTGGCCAAAGGCGGGGGCGTCGAAACCCTGCGCTGGTGCCTCGACGCCGTACAGCCGGAAGCGGCGGGTTAAACCTCTTGCTCCGGCCGGCGGGGCATGGCAACGCAGCGGACATGTCTCACCATCTCATCGCCAGGGGCCTGCAATTCCAGGCCGTTGGCCCCTTCGATCTCAGCGTGGAAAGCGGCAGATGCCTCGCCATTGTCGGCCCCTCGGGGTCGGGCAAGAGCCTGCTGCTCAAGATGCTGGCCGATCTCATCCCCCATGAGGGCACATGCAGCCTCGATGGCGTGGACGCCCGCTCCATTCCGGCGCCGCACTGGCGCAGGAGCCTGCGCTATTGCGCGGCCGAGCCGGGCTGGTGGGCGCCGACGATCGGCGCCCATTTTGTTGATCCCGAGGCGGCGCGGCGCGCCTGCCCGGCCCTGAAGCTCGATCCGGCCCTGCTCGCGGCCGCGCCCGAACGCGCATCGACCGGGGAAAGGCAGCGCCTCGCCCTCCTGCGCAGCATGGAGGACGATCCCGCCTTCCTGTTGCTGGACGAGCCCAGCTCGGCCCTGGACGAGGCCTCGACGGGGCTGATGGAGACGCTGCTGGAAGAGGCCATGGCAAAGGGCATGGGCCTCGTCCTCGCCTCCCACGACAAGCGGCAGGTGGCGCGGCTGGCCCATGACATCGTGGAGATCGCCCGGTCATGACACCCGGCTTCACCCCGCTCGAGATGATATTGGCCGCCGGCCTGGTGCTGCTAAGCGCCGGGCTGTCGCTGGCGCTGAAACTGGGCATTCACCGCTCGCTGCTGCTGGCGGCGCTGCGCATGACGGTGCAATTGCTGCTGGTGGGCCTGTTGCTGCGCGCCATCTTCTCCTCGGGCAGCGCCTGGCTCACCCTGGGCCTCATCGTCATCATGATCGGGGCGGCGAGCTACGAGGTGGGCGCGCGCCAGCGGCGGCGCCTGCGCGGGGGCTGGACCTTCCTGGTCAGCGGCACGGCGGTGAGCAGCTCGACCCTGCTGGTCGCGGTCTTCGCGCTGGCCAGCCTTTCGGGGTCACAGGACTGGACCGCGCCGGCGGTGGTGATCCCGGTCGCCGGCATCATCCTGGGCTCGGCGATGAATGCCGCCAGCATCGGCATCGGCTCGCTGCTCGAAACCATTTCGGCCGAGCGGATGGGCATCGAGGCACGGCTGGCGCTGGGCCATTCGATGCGGCAGGCCACCGATCCCCTTCTGCGTCGCGCCATCCACACCGGCACCATCCCGGTGGTCAACCAGATGGCGGGGGCGGGCATCATCACCCTGCCCGGCATCATGAGCGGCCAGGTGCTGGCCGGCTTCGACCCGCTGGCCGCGGCGCAATCGCAGATCTTCCTGATGTTCCTTTTGAGCGCCGCCTCGGTGGGCAGCGTCATCATCGCGGTGTTCCTCACCCTGCGGCGGCTGGGCGACGACCGGCAGCGGCTGCGCCTCGACCGGCTGGAGCCGGCCAGGCAATAGGCTCTCACGGCCGGGCGTGGAATTCCACGAAGAAGCGCACCGCGCCCAGCGGAGCGACCTCGTGCTGGGATTGCGGATAGATCAGCGGGTGAATGCCGGGGGCCAGTTCCGTCTCGGTCCCGGCGGCCAGGTCGCGGAAGAGCAACCGGCCGGAGAGCACGTGGAGCTTGGCCCAGACGCCGGCCTTGGTGGAATGGCTGCGCAACAGGCCCGCGGGCACGCTGGCCTCGGTGAATTCGGATGTGCGCTTATAGGCGGCCAGGTCCTGCGGCCAGTGGCGGTCAGGCGCGCTCATCGGGGCCCTCCCAGGCATAGATGTGAATGAGCTTGGGGTCGTTGGGATGATCCACCAGCATGCGGCGCACCCGATCCTGCCAGAGGCGGCCGAATTCGGCCTGCTCCTCCGCCGTCGCCTCCCCCGAGACCGCCCTGGGCATGAGCCGGGCCATTGCCGGGGCGTGCGGCACGTGGTCGGTATTGATGTCCACCACCACGCCCTTGCCGGTGTCGCGCCGCACCAGCGCCAGCGTGCCCTCGATGTCGGTGGCAAAGCTCAGCAAATCCTTGCGGGCGAAACGCCGGGCCGGCCCGATGCCCTGGAAGCCGGTTTCGGGCGCCGCCCCGGTCAGCAGCGTGGCGACCGAGGCGAGGACCCCCGTAGTGGCGTGATCGCGCTCATTGCGCATGAAGACGCGGACGCCCCCGCGCTCGGGCAACTGGTCGTCGTAAAGCGCATCGAGCCCGTTGAGCACCATCAGATAGGCGCTGGCGACGGCGGGGCAGGAATGACCGGCCAGCCGCACGGCATCGGCGTAATGATAGGCGATCACCCCGTCTTCGGCCGCGCCCAGAAAGGCCGCCAGCGGCTCGCGCATGCGCAGAACCGGCGCATCGTCGAAAAATGCGGGGAAGGTCATGGTCGTCTCTCCGGGCTGGTCGGTGCAACGCCCTTATACACTCAAAACATGTATATAATAGTCATGTTTTAACGGAGAGGCCGGCCAATTTGTCGCGCCCGCGATCAGGCGGCGGGGCGCTCGATGCCGAAGCGGGCGGGATCGACGATAAGATCGGCGAGGCTGTGCCGGTCCATCTCGGCCAGAAAGGCCGCCAGCGCCCCATCCAGGATTCCTCGCAACCGGCAGGAGGGCGTGATGCGGCAGCGATCGTCGGCTCCGAAACATTCGACGATGGCGAAATCGGGCTCGGTGGTGCGCACCACATGGCCCAGGCCGATCTCGGCGGGCGTCATGGCCAGGCTCAGGCCGCCGGAGCGGCCGCGCACCGATTTGAGATACCCCTCGCGGGTGAGATGGTTGGCCACCTTCATCAGGTGATTGCGCGAAATGCCGTAGGCTTCCGCGGTTTCCTCGATGGTGATGAGCCGGTCGGGATGGGTCGCCGCGTAGATCAGAAGGCGCAGCGCATAGTCGGTGAATTGAGTCAGGCGCATGTCAGCCCCAGGCAAGATTTGACGCGATCCTAAAAGATCGAACCCGAAAGGTCCAATCGCAACCGCGGGCCCTCGCCGCGCGCATCCGGGGTGTGGCGCGCTGTCGCATGGCAGGGGCGGAAACGGCGCTATATCAAAACATGACTTTTATATACATATTATCGGAGCGAAGCTGGTTTCGTCCGATCTCGGGAGAAGTGAAATGGTCACTCGTCGTCAATTCGTTGCCGGGGCCTCTGCCGGCCTGGCCGGCACTTTGTTCGCGCCCATGCTGGTGCGGGCCCAGGAAAAGCCGCTGGTGCTGTGGGGACCGCCGGCCATTCCCTCGGTCATTCTGGCGCAGGCCACGCAGGACGCCGAACTGGCCCGGGTCGCGCCCGGCGTGTCCTTCGCCGTCTGGCGCAATCCCGACGAAATGCGCGCCGGCATCGCCTCGGGCGAGATGTCGGCGGTGATCCTGCCGGTCTATGCCGCCGCCAATTTCTACAATCGCGGCCTGCCCGTGCGCCTCGCCAATGTGCTGACCGAAGGGCTGCTCTATGTCGTTTCGGGCGATGAAAGCGTCAAGACCATCGCCGATCTGCGCGGCAAGACCATTGCCTGCCCCTTCCGCAACGACATGCCCGACTATGTGTTGCAGCGCCTCTTCCAGCATGCCGGCCTGACCCTGGGCACGGATGTGACCATCGAATATACCGCCACCCCGCCCGAAGGCATGCAGTTGCTGCTGGCCGGGCGGGTGGACGCCATCGCCGTTCCCGAGCCGGTCGCCACCGGCGCCATCGCCGCGGCCAAGGGGGCGGGCAAGAGCCTTTACCGCTCCATCGACGTGCGCAAGGAATGGCTGGCCGCCACCGGCACCACCAGCCAGCCCTCGCCGGGCCTTGCCATCACCGCCAGCCTGGGCGAGCGGATCGGCGAAGACGGCATCGAAATCCTGCAACAGGCCATCGAGCGCGCCGTGGCGCTGGTCAACAGCCAGCCCGGCGAGGCCGCGGCGCTGGCCGCCGAGGCCCTGGCCCTGCCGGTGCCGGTGATTGCCGAAGCGGTGGCCTATTCCAACCTGGTCGCCCAGCGCGCCCGCACGGTCAAGAGCGAGATCGAGGCTCTCTTCAACACCCTGGCCGAAGCCGATCCGCGCATCATCGGGGGCAAGCTGCCCGACGACGGCTTCTACGCCCTCTAGACGGATCCGACACGTCCGGCCCTTATCGGGCCGGGCGCCTTCGGAGCGGTTTTCTTCATGCAGGTACCCTCCCTTGCCCGCCAAAGCCTGGCCGCCCTGGGCTGGCTGGGCCGCTATATCTGGGCCGGATGGGCCGGCGCCGCCGGCCTTTTCTGCTTTGCCGCACTCTGGCAGTTCGGGCATGAGCTCTATGGCTCCTTCATCCTGCCCTCGCCGCAGGAGACCCTGGATGCCCTGGTCGGGCTTTTCGCCCTGCCCGGCTTCGGGGAGATCGCCGGCAATTCCATCTATCGCGCCCTGAGCGGGTTCCTGCTGGCCGCCGGGCTGGGCACGCTTCTGGGCACGCTGGCGGGTTATTTCTTCGCCGCCATGCGCCTCCTGCGGCCCATGGTGACGCTGCTGATGGGCGTGCCGCCCATCGCCTGGATCGTATTGGCCATCATCTGGTTCGGCTCCAGCGGCGGCTCGGCCATCCTGACCGTGGTCATCGCCTCCTTCCCCATCGCCTTTGCCGGGGGACTGGAAGGGGTGGCCACGCGCGACAGGGCGCTCGAGCAGATGGCGCGCTCCTATGGCGCTTCCTCCTTCACCCGCTTCCGCACCATCACCCTGCCCCATCTTCTGTCCTATCTTTATCCCGCCTGGATCACCACGGCCGGCAATTCCTGGAAGGTGGTGGTGATGGCCGAGCTCCTGTCCAATACCGGGGGAATAGGCGGGGCTCTGGCCACCTCGCGCTCGCTCTTCGACATTCCCCAGGTCATGGCCTGGATCCTTCTGGTGGTGATCTTCGCCCTGGTCACCGAATATCTCATGCTCCAGCCGGTGCGCGAGGCGCTCGAGCGCTGGCGGGCGGCCGGCATTCCCTGGGGCATCAAGCGATGAAGCTGCGTCTCGAACAGATCGGCCACTCCTATTTCGGCAAGAGCGTCATCGAGGATTTCAACCTCACCCTCGGCACCGGCGAGGTGGTGGCGCTGATCGGGCCGTCCGGCTGCGGCAAGACCACCATCCTGCAAATCGCCGCCGGGCTGATCGAGGCAACCAGCGGCACCATCATCCGCGCCTATCGCCGCCACGCCGTGGTGTTCCAGGAGCCGCGCCTGCTGCCCTGGATGACCATGCTGGACAATATCGCCTATGGATTGCGCGTCCGCGGCACGCCGCGCCGGGAGGCGCGCGACGCCGCCGCCGAGCGCGCCTTGCAGGTGGGGCTGGAGGCGGGCGACTTCGGCAAATACCCGGTCGAGCTGTCGGGCGGCATGCGCCAGCGCGCCGCCGTGGCGCGGGCGCTGGCGGTGCGGCCCGAGGTGCTCTATTTCGACGAACCCTTCACCGCCGTGGATGTGGGGCTCAAGCGCGTCCTGCAGGACCTGGTGATCGAGGCAGCGGCGCGGGAAAGCTTTTCCGCCCTCTTCGTCACCCACGACCTGGCCGAGGCGGTGCGCATCGCCGACCGGCTGCTGGTGCTGTCCACCCGCCAGGGCGGCGTCATTGCCGAACACGACATCGGGGGCCTGCCCGGCCAGCGCAGCAATAGGGAGATTTTCGAGCTGGTGGAGACCTGGTCGGCCGACCCCGCCTTTGCCGAGCTTTTCGGTCATGAAGACAGGGTCCGCGCATGAAGGGCGAGCCGGCCATCCTCAGCGAGGGCTTGCGGCTGTTCTTTCCGGCCGCCGCCATCCATGGCGCGCTCTGGCCGGTGGTCTGGGTGGTGCTCTATGCATTCGACCTGCCCTTTTCGGGCGCGGTGCCCACCAGCCAGTGGCACGCCCATGAAATGATCTTCGGCACCTATGGCATGGCGCTGGCGGGGTTTCTGACCTCGGCGGTGCCCGAATGGACCGATACGCCGCGCCTGCGAGGAAAGCCGCTCCTCATTCTCCTCGTGCTATGGCTGCCGGGGCGGCTGGCCGGGCTGATCGGCGCCGACTGGATGATCGCGCCGGCCGGGCTCGCCGATGCCGCCTTCCTCGCCGTCCTGGCGGTCTCGATCGCCTTGCCGATGATCCGCCGCCGCAACCGCAATCATGCCAGCTTCGCCTTCTGGGCCTTGGCCATGCTGGGGCTGGAGATCACCATCCGCCTCGCCTGGCTCTTGGGCGATTTCGAGCTCTCGGCCCAATTGCTGCATGGCGCCCTGGTCATCTTCGTCGTGCTCATGGCGCTCTCGGTCACGCGCATCAACATGGTGGTCATCAATCATGCGCTCGACCCCAGCGGGGAAACGCGGCCCTATCGGCCCCATCCGGGGCGGCGCAATCTGGCCGGCGCCCTGACGGCGCTTTATGCGCTGTCGCTGGTGGCCCTTCCCGGCTCGCAGGCGCCCGCCTTCCTGGCGCTGGCCGCCGCCGCCGCCTTTTTCGACCGGCAGGCCGAATGGTTCATCGGCACGGCGCTGTTCCGCGCCGAGGTACTGGCGCTGGCCGGGGCCAATTTCTTTTCCGGGCTGGGATTGGGCCTTCTGGGCCTCGTGGGCCTGGGCGCGCCCTTCGCCCCGGCCACGGGCCTGCATCTGCTCTCCATGGGGGCGCTGGGCCTTGCCGTGCTCGCCGTCTTCACCATTGCCGGACTGCGCCATACCGGGCGCGAACTCGTCCTGCCCGCCAGCAGCCGCCTCGCCTTTACGCTGATGCTCTGCGCGGCGCTGGTGCGCACCCTGCCCGAAATGGGGCTGGGCACCGCGCTTCTGGGCCCGCATTACGCCCTGGCGTCCCTCTTGTGGGCCGGTGCCTTCCTCGCCTGGCTCAGCGGCTTCCTGCCCATGATGCTGGCGCCCAACAGGCCAGACTAGCTTTTGCGGCTCATGACATTGTCGACCACATAGCCGATCAGACGCGGCCAGAAGAGATCGAGCAGGGTGCGCAGGCCCACCAGCAGGATGAGGCCGAACAGGCCGCTGCCCGCCAGCATCACGCCCCAGGCGCCGATGATGATGACCAGTTGCATGACGATGATGCGCAGATAGAGCCCGGCAATCGCCGGCAGCACGCTGGGCTCCCTGTGCTCGTGCCAGAAGAGCACGCCCCTTTGCACGAACACCACCGCCAGCATCGGCCACAGGCCCTGGCCGATGACGAAGGTGTCGAAAAACACCGATGCCGAGCGCAGATGGCCCGGCCAGTCCCTGCCGAACAGCGTGCTCATCAGGAACAGGTGGATGGCCAGGAAGAAGCCGGCATGGAGCGTGATGAAGGCCGCGCCCCAGCCGGCGGTGGGGGAACTCGCCTTGGTGGGGCCGGAAAAGCTCCAGGTTTCCTCGCCCTCGTGCAGCGCGATGGTGACCACGGTCCAGAAGCCGATGACCAGCGTTTCGCACCAGTAGAACACCAGCAGCGTATAGATGTCCCAGCCGGCCAAGACCACGCCGAGAAGCGGCAAGGCATTGGAGAGCACGATCAGGAAAAGCGCGCCGGGCGACGGCAGGGGATAAAGCCAGGTCAAATCCGCAACCGTCCTATCGCAAGGCCGCATCGGGCGGCGAGACACGCATCCCCGAAAGGCTATGATCGGCAAGGCTGCCGGGGCGAAGAAAGACCATTGCGCACTCCCTGTTGAAACGAAGCTAGCAACGGCTCCGCCCCGCGCCATCCCCTGAACAGGGGCGACCCGGCGCGCAGGGGCAAAATCCCCCGGGCGCTCACCGCCCCTCTCTCACCCAGACCAGCATTTCGCCGGGCGCCCGGTTGTCCCACAGGTGATAGGGCACGAGGCGCACGCGGTCCTCCACCCTGTCCGGCGCATCGGTGGTGTAGAGCGCTTCGTCGCGGGAGATTTCGCGCAGCGCCGGCAGGTCGATGGCGATGGCCTGGCGCAGATCGGGGATGGTTGCGGTCCGGGCGCGGCCCAGTCCATCGGCGAGCAGCACCGAATTGAGCCCCGGCGCATTGTCCGCCCCTTCCAGGCAATAGACCAGCGGCCCGCGCATCACCGCCACGCGCCCGGCATCCTGGCGCACCCTGGTGTTGGCGCGCACGGCGCGGGGCTCCAGGGGCAGGTTGAGCGCGATGGCGTCGCCCGGCGCCCATTCGCGCTCGATGCGGGCATAGCCGTCCACCGTGATGTCGCCAAGGCCCAGGGCCCTGCCGTTGACGGCGAGCGTGGCGCCCTTCGCCCAGGCGGGAAGGCGCAGCGAAATGGCGAAGCTCGAAGGCATATCCAGCTCCACCGCGATGGCGATCCCGCCGCCCCAGGGATAGTCGCTCTGCTGGCGCAGGGTTACGCGCCGGTCCCCCGCCAGGGTGAAGCGGGCGGTGCTTTCGCCATAGAGGTGGACGGCGATTTCCGTCTCGGCCAACCCATACATATAGGAGCCGATGGAGGTGACCAGCCGGGCGATATTGGGCGGGCAGCAGGGACAGGGATGCCAGGCCCAGCGGTGATGCCCGCCGGTGCTTTCGAGCGGATTGTCGTAAAAGAAGGTCCGCCCATCGGTGGAGAGCCCCGAGATGGCGCCGTTGTAGAGCGCCTGCTCCATGATGTCGGCATAGCGCCGGTCGGGGCCGCGGCCCAGCATGCGGCTGGCCCAGAAGACCAGCCCCACCGCCGCGCAGGTTTCGGCATAGGCGGTATCGTTGGGCAGGTCGTAATAGTCGGTGAAGCCCTCATTGCTGTGCGCCGGCCCGATCCCGCCGGTCACATACATCTGCTTGCCGGTGAGGTCGTCCCACAGCGCCTCGAGGGCCTCGGTCAGGGTGTCGTCCCGATATTCGGTGGCGATATCGGCCATGCCCGAATAGAGATACATTGCCCGCACCGCGTGCCCCACCACCTTGCGCTGCGCGCGCACGGGCAGGTGCGATTGGCTATACTGGTAGTTCTTGAACGCATAGTCGGTCGGGTCACGCCCGGCGGCGCGGGATTCGGCGTCGAAGAAATGCGGCTGGGCGCCGCGTTCGTCGATGAAGAACCGAGCCAGGTCGAGATATTTACGCTCCCCTGTCACGCGGGCGAGACGGACGAGCGCCAGCTCGATCTCCTCATGCCCGCAATAGCCGCGCACCTGGCCGGGACCACGCCCGAAGCGCTTCACCAGCAGGTCGGCCATGCGGCACATGATGTCGAGGAATTTGCGCTTACCGGTGGCCTGGTAATAGGCCACCGCGCCCTCGATCATGTGGCCGGCGCAATAGAGCTCGTGGAAATCGCGCAGATTGGTCCATTTCCAGTCCGGCCGGATGCGCTGGAAGAAGCTGTTGAGATAGCCGTCCGGCTCCTGCAGGCGCTCATACATGTCGATGATGTCGTCGGCTCGCGCCTCCAGCGCCGGATTGGGCTTGCGATAGGTCGCATAGGCGATGGTCTCGATGCACTTGCCCAGGTCGCTGTCCCAGAACATCTGCGAGGTGCCGAGCCAGCCCGCGATGGGGATGACGATGCCCGGGCTGGGCACGCGGATGTCAGTCTGCTCGAGCATGCGCGCCGCGACGCAGCGATCAAGCAGGATTTCCGCGGTGCTGTCGCAGACCGCGTCCTGCCATTTGCCCCAATAGCCGCCGACATCGACGTTGGGGACGGGAAGCGGGCGGAACTGACGGGAAGAGGCCTGTGGCATGCGGAACTCCATGTCCTGTTTGACGGCGCCGGCCATGCGGCCGCGCCCATACTAGCCTTGCAGCCGCGGGAAGACGATGAGGGGGGACGCCCTTCAGGCAAGGGCCTCAGCGCCCGGCGCCGGCGCGGGCGTGGAGGCGGGGGCGGCCGCGATGAGGTCGCGGAGCAATTGCGGCTTGTGGAAGAAATAGCCCTGGCCGATCCGCAGGCGGGTTTCGGCCATGAGGTAGAGATTTTCCTCCATGGTCTCTATGCCTTCGGCCACCACGGAAATCCCCAGCGCCGTGCCCATGGATTCGATGGCGCGCAGGATGCTCTGGTTGCGGGGCCGCGTGTGGATGGCCGAGATCAGCGAGCGGTCGATCTTGAGCTCGTCCACGATCAGGTCGGCGATGGTGGAGAGCGAGGAATAGCCGGTGCCGAAATCGTCGATGGACAATCCGATCCCGGCCTCGCGCAGCAGCGGCAGGATCTGGGACTGGAAGGGGCCGGTGGCGGCCAGGGATTCCTCGGTCAGCTCCAGCATGAAGCTGCCGGCCCGCCCGGTCCGCCCGAGCCGTTGGATCAGGCCCTGCATGAACGGCATGTTCACCGCCTGGGTGGGCGAGACGTTGATGCTGTAATGCACGTCCGTGCCGAACCGGTCCTCGAGCCGGGGCAAGGCGGCAGCCAGGTCGCTGACGACGATATCGGTGATGTCGTTGAGCAGCCCAAGTTCGTTGGCCAGCGGCAGGAAGGTGCCGGGCATGCGCGTCGCCCCGTGCCGGTCCACCCAGCGCAGCAGCGCCTCGAAGCCGACAATGGCGCCTGTGCGGATGTCGACCTTTTTCTGCAAGGCGCAATGGAAGGCCCTGGCGTCGAGCGCGTCGCGCAATTCCTGTTCCAGGATATGCTTCCTGGCCGCCCTTTTTCCCAGCTCCCGGTTGAAGAAGGCGATGCCGCCCTTGGAGACGGTCTTGGCCCGGTACATGGCCATGTCGGCATGCCGCCTCAGGGTTTCGTAGCTGTCGCCATGCACGGGATGGATGGCGACGCCGATGGAAGCCGATGGGCGGATTTCGGCGCCCTCGAAGCTGAACGGCTCGCGCAGCCGGGCGCGTATGCGGTTGATAAGCGCCGAGATGTCGGACCGCCGCGTCACCGGATTGAGCACGATGACGAATTCGTCGCCGCTGATGCGGCCGAAAATATCGCTGCGCCGGATGGAGGAGCGGACGCGCTGGGCCACGGTCTTGAGCAGCGCGTCGCCGGCGGCGTGACCATAGATGTCGTTGGCCCGCTTGAAATCGTCGAGATCGATGAAGGCCAGCGCCAGCTTCTCGCCCGGCTTGCGGCGGCCGATGGCCTCGGCGACCAGTTCCTGGATATAGGCGCGGTTGGGCAGGCCGGTGAGCTGGTCGTGATTGGCCCGGTGCTGCAAGGCCTGCTGGCTGGCTTCGAGCTGTTCGGCCAGATGCTTGAGGCGATGACTTTCCGCCTCGGTCTGGCTGGCGCGCTTGGCGGCGAAGGCGTGGGAGGCCAGGAGCGAGAATTTCCGCGCCAGGGTCACATGCGCGCGGTCGAATCCGGGGCTGCCGCATTCGCGCAGCAGCAGCATGAGGCCGCGCCTGCCCCGCACGCCCAGCGGCAGATACAGCGCCGGCTCGCAGCCGGCGAGGTCCAGCCCCGGAACGTCGGGCCAGCTGGCGGCATCGGCTTCGGCGAGCGTGGTGATGATCCGGCCCGAAAGCGCCTTGGCCAGCAGCTTGTTCTCCATCCAGCGCGAGCCCACCGCCGGGGCGGCGCTGGCGGCGACGCATTCGAGCGTGCCCGAGGGCTCTTCCGCTTCGATGAGCACGATGGCGTGGGCGCATTCGAAAACCGGCATCAGCGCCGAAAACACCCCGGCAAACGGGTCGTCATCGCCATCCACGCACAGAACGGCGTCGAGGGCCTTCAGCAGCAGGTTGGAATGCGTGGTCTCGATGCGCAGCAGGTCGTTTTCCCGGCGAAGGGCGACCAGTGCTTCTCGAAGTTCCTCGGAGCCTTCCATCGCTGGGCTTCACGCTCCGAAGGCGATGGCTGAAATCATGAGATTGCCATGCGCGTTACGGCCGAGAATAGCCCCCTGCTCGCCAAAGGTGAAGCAGCCGAGAAAGGGCTTGCCCTCGAAGCTCCCAGCCACGGCCCTGGCGACCTGGGGCATGCCTTCGCCCACCGCCAGCATGCAGCCGCCGCAATAGACGACGAGCCCCCCGGCAAGGCTTCCCGTACCCCCCGGCAGCATGGCGGCGGCAGCGGAGGCGACCTTGCCGGCGCGGGTGATGAGGCGCTTCTTCTCGCCCTTCATGCTGTAGAGCCGCGTGCCTTCGGCGATGGAGGCGAAGGTCGACACACACCCGTCGCCAAGGATCTTGTCGGGGTGGATGAGCAGATAGCTGGTGATCCCCTCGATCTTGCCGACATCGACGCCCAGCGGATGCATGGTGGCATCGGCCAGGATATTGCCGCCCTCCTCCAGCTTTCCGGCCACCGCGCCGCCGGTCCAACGGTTATAGACCGCGGCTGCCGGCTCTCCGTCGATGGCCATGATCTTGCGGCCGGAGACCTGCGTCGCCACGCCGCTCTCCCCGCTCGGCTCGTAGCCGCCCTGGAAGGCAAAGCCGATGCCGCCGGAGGAAAAGAGAACGCCCACCACCAGCCCGTCGGTGATGGCGCCGTCGGGGCCCATCTGGCGCCATTGCCCGCTGACATCGTTATCGGCCGCGCTGCCGCCGATGATGGGGCAGCGGTCGCCGACGACGCGGCGCAGCCCCTCGATAACCGCTTCTTCCTGGCCCGGCGCCTGGTAGATCCAGACCAGTTCAGGCAATTCGCCTTCACAGCCGGCATTTTCGAGGGCGGCGTGCAGGGTGCGTTCGGCGCAGTCCGCGACATCGCCCTCAAGCCGCACCGCAGCAGTGCCGTAATTGCCCTCGGCGTCTTCCAGCACCAGCAGTCCGATGGAGCGCTGCCCGCCGAGCCCCTCCTGGTTCATCACGCCATTGCAGGAGGTGCCGCCCAGGATCGCCTTGCCGGTGAAGCGCGACTGCAGGAAATCGAAGATTTCCCCGTCATCGTGTTCGGCATCATAAAAGACGCAGATGAAATCCGCGGGGGCGGGGGTGTTTCCCACCGCCTCGTCCAATGCCGCGAGCGCTTGGCCCGTGGTGGCGCCTGTGGCGGTGAAGGATTTCAGTGTCGTCATTACAAAGGCTTGCTACGGCTCGTTTTCCTTCCTTCACCCTAGGACCGCGAGGTTAAATATCGCTACCGGAATGAGAGCATTTTCAGCCTCATGTGGTAGAAATGGCAAATAAAGTCACAAGAATGCTGTCATGTGCGGGCGCCAGGACGCCCGCATGCTAGTCCTTCGCCCCGCCGATCATGCGATAAAGGATTGGGTTCTTCAGCACCACATGATGGAACACCACCGCCAGCACATGCAGGCCGATCAGGGCCAGAAGGGCGATCTTGATCGTGCCATGCGCCTGGGCGGCGGGCCCGATCCGGCCGAACCACGCAGCCATGCCGGAAACCGCCATGGCCACCAGCAATCCGTAGAGGCTCCAATGCGCCACCTGCGCGGCAAGCCGCAAAAGCGCGGGTTCATTGGCGGGCGGGGGCGGCGCGCCCCTGCGCCAGCGCAGGACCAGCCGCCAAACGACCAGCGCCAGGATCAGCAGGCCCCCGGCCACATGGGCCAGGATCAGGGGATTGAACGCCACCGGCAGGCCGCCCGCCATGGCGCGCCAGGCCTCCGAAATGGGCGCGTTGAAAAGGAACTGGGCGGCCACCAGAACGGCCACGGCCCAGTGCAGCGCCATCTGCGCGGCTGAATAGTGTTCTTTCTCGTTCATCTTTCCCGTCTCCTGCCCTCAAAACCTATCGCGGCGCGCCCCAGCCCCGTGGGCCCGCTCCGAAGCGCTGGGTTTCGCGCGTCGCCTCCTCCAGCGTCACCTGACCATCGCCATCGCTGTCGAGCAGCGCAAAGGGCTTGCGGGCGAAGTCCCGGGCCAGCTCGGCCACCAGATCGGCGAATTCTTCCTGCGACAGGGCGCCGTTGCCGTCTTTGTCATGGATGCGATAAATTTCGGAAAGCCCGGCCTCCCGCTCGGCGGGGCTGATCCGGCCGTCGCCATCGGTATCGAAACGGTCCAGCATGGGCGGCATTGCCCCCGGCCCCATGCGCATCATCCAGGGGCCGTGAGGGGGTCCCCAATGCGTGGCGCGCGCGATGGCCGGAACGGCCATGACGCCGACCGCGACGAGGGCAAGTCCACCAAGGATCAGAATTGTGCTGCGCTTCATCATCTCGCTCCTTTTCCAAGCGCATCCAGTCTGGTCCTTTCTTGTCGCACCATGATCCCGGAAGCGGCGGGATTTGTATCGTTCTGTCGCAGACGGCCGCCGGGCGACGGGCCGCTACACTTATCTTGGCGGTCCCGGCCCGAACTGGGGTATGAAAGCGGCATGACGAGCCAGCCACAGACGCCTCACATCCTCATCGTCGACGATCACCGCGAAATCCGCGACGCGGTGGCGCGCTATCTCGAGCGCAATGGCATGCGCGTCACCAGTGCTCAGAATGTTTCCGAGATGGATACCCATTTGCGGGCCGGGCGGTTCGATCTCATCGTGCTCGACGTGATGATGCCCGGCGAGGACGGCCTCTCGGCGGCGCGGCGGCTTTCGGCCACTGGCGGCCCGCCCATCATCATGCTCAGCGCGCTGGGCGAGGAAACCGACAGGATCGTCGGCATCGAGATCGGCGCCGACGACTACATCGCCAAACCCTTCAACCCCCGGGAATTGCTGGCCCGGATCAAGGCGGTGCTGCGCCGCACGGACCAGAGCGAAGCCTTTGCCGGAGGCCTGGGCGGGCATAGGCTGGCCTTTGCCGGCTGGGTGCTCGACACCGATGCAAGGACCCTTTGCCGGCAATCGGGCGGAGCGGCCGTGCCGCTCACCACGGCGGAATTCAAGCTGCTCACCGCCTTTCTGGAGCGGCCGCGGCTGGTGCTCTCGCGCGATCAGCTGCTCGACATCACCGCCGGCCGCAAGGCGGAGCCGTTCGACCGCGCCATCGACAATCAGGTCAGCCGGCTGCGGCGCAAGATCGAAGCCGATCCCGCCCATCCGCAGATCATCGCCACGATCCGCTCGGGCGGCTATAGCCTGGTGGCCGATGTGGAGCCCGCCGCATGAGCTGGCGCCGGCCGCGCGGCATGCTGGGGCAGCTTACCCTGTTGATGGTGCTGGCTTTCTTCGTCGCCCAGGCCATCAACATCCTGCTCATCGCCAGCGGCGGCAATGCCGCGCTGCGCAGCCTCCAGCAGATGGAAACCATCGATCGGGCGGCAGCCATCGTCAGCGCCATCGACAAGGCGCCCCCGGGTCTTCGGGACGATATTCTGGCCGCCACCGGCTCGCGCGAACTCCTCATCACCCTGGCGGACGCCCCGCTGGTCACGCAGGACAGCGACAGGCTGGACACGCTCAAGGCGCGCCTTCAGGACCTGCTGCCCGGCATCAGCGCCCTCCATATCGATCAGGCGTTCCCCCGCCGGATTGACTCGGATGGTCCGCCGCCGGCCCGCTGGTGGGCGGAGCGCCTGCAAAATTCCAGCTTCGCCCCCGCCGCCCTCCGCCTCTCCGCGCAATTGAGCGACGGCTCCTGGCTCAACATCGCCACGCAATTGCAGAGGCCGGGCTTTCAGGTGCCGCCCTTCATCCTGGGCACCACCATGCTTTCGTTCCTGCTGATCGTCGGTGCGGTCTGGCTGGGCATAAGGCGCATCACCGGCCCCTTGCGGCGCTTGGCCAGCGCGGCCGATGCCTTCGACATCGACAGCCCGCCCCCGGCCTTGCCCCAAAAAGGGCCCGAAGAAGTGCGCGCGCTCTCCGAAGCCCTGGCGCGGATGCACGCGCGCGTGGCCGACATGGTGGCGCAGCGCACCACCATGCTCACAGCCCTGGGGCACGACCTGCGCTCGCCACTAACCGCCCTGCGGGTGCGCGCCGAAATGGTGGAGGACGATGAAACCCGCGAACGCATGATCGCCATATTGGGCGAGATGCAGGAGATGGTGGAAACCACCCTGGCCTTTGCCCGGGGCATTTCGGCCGATCAACCCAGCGAGGACGTGGATCTTGCAGGGCTGGTCGATGACGTCGCGCGCACCCTCGCGCAGCCGGTCGCCATCGCAGCAGGCGAGCCCGTCATCGTGCGCGTTCGGGTCGTACCCATGCGCCGGGCCCTGCGCAACCTCATCGAGAACGCCCAGAAATATGGCAGTTCGGTCAGCATCGCCCTTCATGCCTTCCCGGACCGGGCCGAAATCCACATCGACGATAACGGGCCGGGCATTCCGCCCGAACAGATGGAACACGTCTTCGAGCCCTTTACCCGGCTGGAAGCCTCGCGCTCGCGCGATACCGGTGGAATCGGGCTTGGCCTGCCGATTGCCCGCGCCATCCTGCGCGCCCATGGCGGCGAGGTCACGCTGCATCCCGGCCCGTCCGGCCGGGGCACTCGCGCCCTCGTCACCCTCCCCTTGCCTCCTGCCCCGTGAGTAGGGGTCAGCGGAGCCAGCCCAGGCGGCTTTCGACGCGCCGGGCGCTGGATTTGACCAGGGTGATGAGGTCCGGATGCACCTTGGATTCGGGCACCACAATGGACATGGTGGCGTGGCACACGCCGCGATTGTCGCAGATCGGCGCGGCGATGCAGGCCACGGCGAAATCGGATTCGCCGGCCTGGATGGAATAGCCCTGCGCCAGGGCTTCGCGGGCGTTGTCGACCAGAACCTGCGGATCGGTTTCGGCCCGCCCGGTGGGCGAGACGCGGGCCGAGCGCTTGAAAATGGTCAGCAGCTCATCGTCCGGCAGATGCCCGACCAGAAGACGGCCGGACGCCGTCCAGTTGAGCGGGCTGCGGCTGCCCACGCGCGAGCTGACGCTGAAATGGCCGCCGCCATCCTCCATGGCCAGCACCACCATCATGTCCTGGTCGCGTCCGCAGACCTGCACCGTTTCGCCCGAGAGTCGCGCCAGCTCGTGCATTTCCTGGGTGGTGGCGCCCAGCAGATCGAGATTGCGGGCATAGGTGAGGCCATAGTGATAGAGCCGCGGCCCCAGCCAGATAAGGCCCTTGGCATCCCGGTCCAGCAGGTCCTTGCTCAGCAGATCGTCGATGATGGCATAGATGGTGGAGAGGGGAGCCCCGATCTCGCGGGCGATTTCATAGGCGGTGCTCGCCTGCTCGACGCGCTGGAGATAATCGAAAATCTGCAGCGCCCGGTCGATGCCGCTGGTGCGCGTCCGCCGCGCCGGCTCCATCTGGCTTCGAATATCGTCCACCGCTTCGCTCCGGTCCCTGGCCTCCTGGGGGTGCCCCATCTACCCCCTCAATCGGGCCACTTCAAGATCGCCGCCTCCTGGGCCAGCCAATGCTCGTCCAGCGGGGTGGCAATCACCTCATTGGAGCGCTGGGCCCGCTCCAGTTCCTCCACCAGCCGCTCGGCGACGATGAACTCCTGATCGGGGTGGAGGTTGCAGGGGTCGAGAAAAACATAGCCATGCTCGGCCTCATGGTCACGCACGATGACCGGACGGTCGCCCCGCGCCATGGCGGCGGCGAAATCCCAGGCGGTGATGCGCGCTTGTTCGGGATCGAGGGCGAGCTTGAGCCGGTCGAGCGGATTGTCGGTGGGGTCGGGCACGATGGTGGCAGTGACGCCGGGGCGGCCGGAAAGCGTTTCCATCCAGACATCGAGCGCCTTGCGCTCGCGGGCGCGGATGCCGTCGTGATCGCGGCTCTTCCAGGCTTCGAGCGCGGCGATGACGCCGGCAATGCCTTCCTTGCCTACCTTCATGCCGCGGCCGATGCCGCGGTTCTGAAGGTAGATGTTGCGGATGAAATCCTTGTCGCCGGCACAGATGCCCGAGGTGGGGCCACCGAGGAATTTGTGCCCGGAATAGAGCACCACATCGGCTCCATCGGCGAGGAATTTGCGCAAATCATATTCGGAGGCGGCATCGACGATGACCTTGACGCCGCGCGCATGGCAGATCGCAGCGAAGGTCTTGAGCGGAATCTGGGCGTAGTCGACCACATGGTGGGAGACGACATAGACGGCCGCGACGGTGCGCTCGGTGATGGCGCCTTCGAGCTGATAGGCATGGGCGCTGGTCGCCTGACCCACCGGCACCACTTTGCCGCCGGCCAGCCGGATGGCCTGATCGACCGGCGCGCCATAGCTGACCATATGGCCGACCTGGATGAGCACCTCGTTGCGGAGGGTACCAGCATCGGGCAATTGCTCGATGGCCCAGAGATTGTCGCCGGTGATGGCGGCGGCCACGGCCAGGGAAATCGCCGCCGAACAGGAGGCGGTGACGAAGCCGGCTTCCGCGCCGGTCAACTCGGCAATCACCTTGCTGGCGCGGCGGTGCAGAGCGCCCATTTCGACGAACTGGGAGAGTATCCGCGTGACCGCGTCCACCGCCTCGGGCACGACGATGGAGGCGCCCAGCGCCGTCATGGTGCCGGACACGTTGATTACCGGGCGCAGCCCGAGCTGGGCACGAATATCCTGGGTCATCTCGTCATTCATCCCTTGTCCTGCCAATGGTCGCGTCAATCGAACGCGACGATGGCCTCGATTTCGACTGTAATCTGGTTGGGCAGCGAGCCGAAGCCCACCGCCGAGCGGGCATGCATGCCGCGCGCGCCGAACACCTCGTTCATCAGGTCCGAGCAGCCATTGATGACGGCGGGATGGTCGCCGAAATCAGGCGCGGCGTTGACCATGCCGAGGAGCTTGACCACGCGCCGCACCCGGCCGAGATCGCCCAGCGCCGCCTGCATCACCGCGATGAGATTGATGCCAGTGAGCCGGGCATGGGCATAGGCGGCCTCCACCGAAACGTCGACGCCCACCTTGCCGGTATAGAGCATGCCATCAGGCTCGGTCGGCCCCTGCCCCGAGAGGAAAAGCAGATTGCCCTCAATCACATGGGTGACGAAATTGGCGATGGGCGGGGGCGCATCGGGCAGCACGATGCCCAGCGCGGCCAGCCGGTCGTAGGGGGTGGCATCCGGGCGCTTGGCAAGCTCGGAAATGCTCATGGTCAGAACTCCAACTCAGACTACAGCTCGCCCTGGCGAATGCAGGCAACGTGATGATTGCCCCCGATATGCTCGACCGGCGGAACGATCCCGGCGCAGGCCTCGATGGCCACGGGGCAGCGGGTGCGGAAGACGCATCCCGAGGGCGGATTGATCGGGGACGGAATATCGCCCGCCAGCGGCACATGCGTGCGCTTGCGCGTGGGGTCCGGCACGGGGGCGGTGGCGAGGAGGGCTTTGGTGTAGGGGTGGCGGGGAGCGGCGTAGACCTGGCGCGAGGGGCCGCGCTCCATGACGCGGCCGAGATACATCACCACCACCTCGTCGCAGAGATATTCGACGACGCTGAGATCATGGGCGATGAACAGCATTGTGAGGCCGAGCTGCTGCTGCAAATCCCCAAGCAAATTAAGGACTTGCGCCTGCACCGACACATCGAGCGCCGAGACCGGCTCATCGGCGACGATGAAGTCGGGCTCCACCGCCAGGGCCCGGGCAATGCCGATGCGCTGGCGCTGGCCGCCGGAAAACTCGTGCGGAAAACGGCGCGAATAGTCTGGCGAAAGGCCCACTAGCGTTAGCAATTCGCTAACGCGATCGCGCCTTTTCGTCCCCTTTGGATAGCCCCGCGCATCCAATGCTTCCCCGATTATGGCATCGATCCGCAGACGCGGGTTGAGGCTCGAATAGGGGTCCTGGAAAACGATCTGCAACCGCTTGCGCCATTGCTTCATCTCGCGCGCACGAAGCGCGAAAATATCGGTGCCATCGAAAATGGCCTGGCCGGAGGTCGGCTCGACCAGCCGCAGGATGGAACGGCCGGCGGTGGTCTTGCCCGAACCGCTTTCGCCCACAAGGCCCACCGTGGTGCCCCGGCGCATGTCGAAGCTCACATCTTCGACCGCATGCACGATCTGGCCGTTGCGGCCGGTGAAATGCTTGGTCAGCCCGCGCACGCTGAGCAGCGCCGTCTCATTGTCCGGCCGGGTCATAGCTCATGGCTCCTGATGCAGCGCGAAAAGGTCTCGGGGCCGGCGGGAACCAGCGGCGGCAGCGCCGCGCGGCAGGCCGGGATGGCCATGGAACAGCGCGGCTCGAAGGCGCAGCCGGGCGGCAGATTGGTGATCGGCGGCACCGAACCGGGAATGGAATAGAGCGCGCGGCGGGCGCCGTCCTGCCCCAGATCGCGCCGCGCATCGGGCGTGCAGGCCAGAAGCCCCTTGGTATAGGGGTGGGTCTGATGGGCGAAAAGCGCATTGACCGGCGCCTGCTCGACCACGCGCCCGCCATACATGACCACCACGTCATGGGCGATTTCGGCCACCACGCCCAGATTGTGGGTGATGAACAGGATCGACATGCCGAACTGGGCCTGAAGGCGCTGCAACAGATCGAGGATCTGGGCCTGGATGGTGACGTCGAGCGCCGTGGTCGGCTCGTCGGCAATGAGCAGGGAGGGATTGCAGGCCAGGGCCATGGCGATCATCACGCGCTGGCGCATGCCGCCCGACATCTGGTGCGGATAATCGTCGAGCCGGCGCCCGGCATCGGGAATTTCGACATGGCGGAGCATGTCGAGCGCCTTGGCGCGGGCCTCGCCGCGGCTGACGGGCTCGTGCAGCGCGATCATCTCCCCGATCTGGTCGCCCACCGTATAAAGCGGATTGAGCGAGGTCATCGGCTCCTGGAAGATCATGGCGATCTCGCTGCCGCGAATGGCGCGGAACTGCCGGGGGGAAAAGCCGGCCAGGTCATGCACCGAACCGGCGCGGTCGCGGAAGAGAATCTCCCCGCCCTCGATGCGACCGGGCCGGGCCAGAAGCCCCATGATGGTGAGGCTGGTGACGGACTTGCCCGAGCCGGACTCCCCTACCACGGCCAGCGTCTTGCCGCGCTTGAGATCGAAGGTCACCCCGTCGACGGCCTTGGCGGTGGCCCGCTTGGAGACGAACCAGGTGCGCAGGTCGCGCACCGACAGGATGGTGTCGGCGGCCAGTTCCCCGGTCATGCGGTCCACCCGCAGCTCGGGCATTTATGCCCGGGCTCCCCGGCGGCGATGGGCTGGTGGCGATGGGCGGGAACCGCCTCGGCGCCCAGAATAGCGTAACGCGGCTCGAAGGTCTGGTGCAGCGTGCTTTTCGCGCCCTGGCTGTCGGTGACGACCAGATCGCCATCCACCAGATCGAAAAGGGTGAACTCGGCCGGCTTGCCCCTGGCGAGCAGATTGTCGGCGGGCTTGTTGATGGCGCGCTTGGGCGCGGTGGAGGAAGCGATGACCACGTCCTCCATGCCCATGCCGAGCGAAAGCAGCTTGCTCATGGTGGTGGCCAGATCCCACACCGAGGTATCGAGCGAGCGATTGTGCAGATCGGTGGAGATGGTGGTGGGCAGAAGGCCCCGCTCCAGCGCCGCCCGGCCGACATCGAAAGAGAAGGACGCGCCGCCATGGCCGACATCGAGGATGATGCCGCGCCGGGCGGCGTCCTCGGCCAGCCGATAAAGATCGTCGTCCTCGATGATGGAGCCGCCCTGCTTGCCATTGAAGCAATGGGTGACGATGTCGCCCTCGGTGAGCAGGCCCAGCACGTCGTCATAAAGCGGGGGCGGCTCGCCCACATGCACCATGACCGGCAGGTCGAGCACGCGGCTGAGCTTCTTGGCGAGCTTGAGCGGCACCAGATCCCAGCCGCCGGAGATCACCGCGCTGGCGCGCACCTTGAGACCAACGATGACGTCGCGGTTTTCCTTGATGACGGCGATGGTGCGGTCGAGATCGATCGAGCGCATGTCCTGCAATTCGGTGACCCGGTTGCAGGCGACCAGGCCAATGGAGCCCAGATTGAGGAAGGCGTAGATATTCTCGCGGGCCGGCTCGATGATGAATTCGCGCAGGCCATGGAAATTGGCCTCGCCGGCCGAACCGGCATCGACGATGGTGGTGACGCCGCGCCCGGCCCCGCCCTGCTCGGGGCGAATGGAAATATCGGTGCCGCCATACCAGACATGGGCGTGCAGATCGGTCCAGCCGGGCGAGATGAAGGCGCCCCCGGCGTCGAGCGTTTGCGCGGACTCGGCGGCGATGGAGGCGCCGATGTCGAGAATGGCGCCATCGGCGCCCACCAGCACGTCGAGGACCGGCGGCAGGCCGGACTGGGCGAAACCGACAGGCCTTGCACCCTTGATGAGCAGGCCGCTTGCCTGCGGCTTGAAGCGGTTATCGAACATCAGACATCCTTGGCGAGGCGCGGATCGAGGAAATCGCGCAGGCCATCGCCCACGAGTTGCAGGGACAGAACGGTGACGATGATGGCTCCGCCGGGAAACCACATGATCCAGGGAGCCTGCTCCATATATTGGCGGCCCACCGAGATCATGGTGCCCCAGGTGGGAATATCGGGCGAAATGCCGACGCCGAGGAAGGAGAGGCCCGCCTCGGCCAGGATGGCATTGGCGAAGATGAAGGTGGCCTGCACCAATAGCGGCGAGGTGAGATTGCGCAGCACATGGCGCACCAGCGTCACCGGCACCGGCACGCCCAGCGCCCGCGCCGCCTCGACATAAGGCAGCTCGCGGATGACCAGGGTGGAGGCGCGCACGACGCGGGCAAGGCGCGGCGCATAGACCACGCCCAGCGCGATCACCACATTGTTGGCCGAAGCGCCCAGCGCCGCCACCAGGGCGATGGCGAGGAGGATGTCGGGAAAGGCCATCATGGCGTCGATCAGCCGCGAGACGGGGGTGTCGAGCCGGCGGAAGAAGCCGGCCATCAGCCCCAGGAACACCCCGAGGATGGAGGAGAGGATGACCACGGCGAAGCCGACCATCAGCGAGGTGCGGCCCGAATAGAGCACGCGGGTGAGGACATCGCGGCCCAGATCGTCGGTGCCGAACAGATGAACGAGACTCGGCCCCTGCATGCGGTCGCGCACGGCCAGCTTTGCCGGATCATAAGGGGAGATCCACGGCGCCAGCAGCGCCAGCGCCACCGCCAGCACCAGCACGATCAGCCCGATCATGGCGGCAGGGCGCGTCGCCAGCTTCTGGATGATATTGGGTTCCCGCAGGGCGGGTGCTGCAATCGCGCTCATCAGTATCGCACCCTCGGATCGACGATCAGGTAGAGCATGTCGATCAGGAAATTGACCAGCACGTAGAGCCCGGCCACCACCAGCAACGCCCCCTGGATCAGCGGATAATCGCGCCGCAGCACCGCCGAGACGATGAGGCTGCCGACGCCGGGCAGGCTGAACACGGTTTCGGTGACGATGGCGCCCGAAATCAGCAGCGCGGCGGTGAGCCCGATGACGGTGAGAATGGGAATGAGCGCGTTCTTGAGGGCGTGGCGCACGACGACGCGCCATTCGCTCATGCCCTTGGAGCGGGCGGTGCGCACGTAATCGTCATTGAGCACGTCGAGCATGGAGGCGCGGGTGAAGCGGGTGATGAGGGCGGAGCTGACCAGGCCCAGCGTCACCGCCGGCAGCACCAGATGGTGCATGCGCGTGGCGAAGCTGGCGCCGGGGCCGCCATAGCCGGAGGCGTCGAACCAGCCCATCTTGACCGCGAAGACCTGCATGAAGATCAGCCCCAGCCAGAAGCTGGGCACGGAGGCGGCGAACATGGCCAGGGCCGTGGCCGCCTGGTCGAAGACCGAGCCGCGCCAATAGGCCGAGAGCACGCCCACGGGCAGCGCGATCAGCGTGGCGATGGCGAGGGAGAAAATGGTGAGGAAGAAGGTCGGCTCGGCGCGCTGCATCAGCGCCTCGGTCACCGGCATGTTGAGGAAGATCGACTGGCCGAAATCGCCGCGCAGCACGCCCCCGACATAGACGAGGAACTGTTCGGGGATAGAGGCATCGAGCCCCAGGCGCTGGCGCAGGCTGGCGATGTCGGCGGCGGTGGCGTCGGGGCCCAGCATCACGGCGGCGGGATCACCGGGAGTGACGCGCACGATGACGAAGACGATGGTCACGACCAGGGCCATGACGACCAGCATGCCGAAGATGCGATTGAGTGCGGAGCGGATCATGGTGTTGCTTGCTGTTCCCTGTGCAGCTTCGGACAAACCAGAATGCCATGCCGGCCTCGGGCCGGGGCGGCGCCCATGGGCGCCCGGGATGGCCCGCCGCAGCCTTGCCGCGGCGGGCGGGCCGGGAGGGGCCTATTCGTTAAGATAGGCGTTCCAGAAATAGGGCCAGGGCGCGGGCGTCACGCCCTCGAGAGCCGGATTCTGGGCGGCCAGGGCATTGAAATTGCCCACCTTGTAGCCGGGAACCTCGTCATAGATGACCTTCTGCACGTCCACGAAGAGATCGACGCGCTTGGCCGGGTCGCTTTCGGCGTTGAAGGCCTCGACGGCGGCGTGCTTGGCGTCGGTCGCCCACCAGCCGGGGCTGGTATCGGACATGATGCCCATCAGCGAGGGTTCGGGCAGGAAGGGGCTGTGGGTGATGTAGATGTCCCACAGGGCCGGGTCGGCGCGATTGGTGGTGAGCGTCGCCCATTCCACCACGTCGAGCTGCACCTTGAAGCCGGCCGCTTCCAGGTAGGCCTGGGCCACGAGCGCCATCTTGTAATGGAACTCGTACTGGCGGCTGGTGAGGATGCGCAGCGGGGAGCCATCGTAGCCGGCCTCGGCCAGCAGGGCCTTGGCGGTTTCGGTGTCGCCCTGGGGCTTGTAGGCCGCGGTGCCCTCTTCGGTGTGCCAGACATAGCCTTCCGGATACCAGGCGGCGTCGATGGAGAAGAAATCCTCCGAGCCGAAGGCGGCCAGCATCATGTCCTCGGGGGCGAGCGCGGCCTGGATGGCCTTGCGGACGCGGATGTCGGAATTGAGCCCTTCCTTGGTGTTCATCATGAACACCGGCCAGCCGAACGGAGCCAGCACCACCGGGTCGGTCGCGCCGTCGCTGATCTGCTGGTAGGATTCGACCGGGAGTTGGTCGACATAGTCGTACTGGCCGGCCATGGCCACGCCGATGCGGGTGTTGGGATCGGGCACCGGCACGAAGCGGATCTCGTCCAGATACTGGTGGCGGGCGCCGCCATAGCCGTCGCTCTCGCCGGCGAGCGGCTGATAGTCCTCGAAGCGGACCATCTGGATATACTGGTCGGGCACGCGCTCCTGGAGCTTGTAGGGGCCGGTGCCGATGAAGCTCTCCAGCGGGTCCTGGCTGGCATTGGCCGCCGGGATGATGATCGCGGCCGCGTTGTTGAACGAGAGCAGCGCCACCAGCGGCGCATAGGGGGTCTTGAGCGAGATGGTGACCGTGGCATCGTCGGTGGCCACGACGCTCTCGATCACCTCGGCGGCCTGCTTGCCGCGCGTGGCGATCTTCATCCAGCGCTCGAGCGAGGCGACCACGTCGGCCGAGGTCATCACCGAGCCGTCATGGAACTTGATGCCGGTGCGCAGCGGGATGGTGTAGGTCTTGCCGTCTTCCGAAATGGTGGGCAGGGCCGCGGCCAGGAGCGGCGTCGCGCCCCACTGGGCGTCGAACGTGTAGAGCGTTTCGAACATGTGCTGGGTGACGATACCCACCAGGTCCGCGGTCGACGCCATCGGGTCGAGCGTCGGCGGCTCGCCGATGGTGGCGACATCGATCACGCCACCCTGGGTCTGGGCATAGGCAAGTGCATTGCTGGACAGCAAGGCAACGACAGCGGTCGCCGCTAGCAAGGCGGTACGCTTCATCTCATCCTCCTCCTATATTCCTTAATATTGGAATATATACCTTTGTTACAGATGTAGCATGCACTCAAACCGGCGATCGTCAAGCGCAGAATTGCGCCAGGGCCATCGGCACCCCGCAGAAGGGGAGACGATGGCCCTGGCGCATGAAGATCGGGAGGGGAGGATCGGGGCGGCGAAAGGCCGGCCCACAAGGGGTTTCCGGCGCCCGGCGGGATCATCGGGCGCCGGAAAGGAGGGACATCAGCGGCGCTTGAGCACGCGTGCCAGCAGCGGCCAGACCCAGATGAAGATCGTCACCACGGCCAGCGAGCCGGCAATGGGGCGCTCGAAGAAGGAGATCGGATTGCCGCCCGACTTCATCATGGAGGTGAGGAAATTCTGCTCGAGAAGCGGACCGAGGACGATGCCGAGCACCAGCGGGGCCAGGGGGAAGCGCAGCGCTTCCAGGGCCACCCCGATGACACCGAAGGCCAGGGCGACGCCCACGGCGGTGATGTTGTTCTCCATGGCGAAGGCGCCGATGAGGCAGAAGATGAAGATGACCGGCATCAGGATGTTGAGACGCACGGTCAGCATGACGCGGCTGAGCCGGATGGCGACCCAGCCGAGCGGGATCATCAGCAGGTTGGCGAGGAAGAAGGTGCCGAAGATGGCATAGACCACGGCGGGGTTGTTGAGGAAGATGGTGGGGCCGGGATTGACCCCCTTCATGAACAGCACGCCGATGATGATGGCGGCGATGGCGTCGCCCGGAATGCCGAAGACCAGCGAGGGAATGAACCCGCCGCTCACCGCGGCATTGTTGGCGGCGCCGGCGGCGGCCAGCCCTTCCTTGGAGCCGCGGCCATATTCCTCGGGATTGCGGGAAAACTTCTTGGCCAGCGAATAGGAAATCCAGGCGGCGATGTCGGCGCCGGCGCCGGGCAGGATGCCCAGAACCGTTCCCAGGATATTGCCCTGGGCGATGGCCTTGCGCTCCTGCCAGAGAATCCTGCCCTGCCCCTCGAACACGCCCTTCATGCTGGCCTGCTCGAGCTTCATGGGCTGCACGCGCTTGGCATAGAAGCGGAAAATCTCGGAAAAGGCGAAGAGCCCGATCATCACCGGCACCAGCGACAGGCCGCCCAGAAGCGCGGTATTGCCGAAGGTGAAGCGCGGCACGCCGCTGACCGGGTCGATGCCGATGGTGGCCACGAACAGCCCCAGGGCCAGCGAGATGACGCCCTTGGCGCGCGAGGCCTGGATCATGAAGCCGGCGGTGGTGAGACCGAGCAGGCAGAGCCAGAAATATTCGTAGGAGGAGAATTTGAGCGCCACCATGGCCAGCGGCGGGGCGAAAAGGGCCAGGATGACCGCGCCGAACAGGCCGCCTATGGCCGAGGTCAGAAGGCAGATGCCCATGGCCACATGGGCCTGCCCCTTCTTGGTCAATGAAAAGGCATCGTCGGTATAGGCCGCCGAGGCGGGCGTGCCGGGCATGCGCAGCAGCACGGAAGGAATATCGCCCGAGAACATGGCCATGGCCGACGCCGTCACCATGGCGGCCACGGCGGGAACCGGCTCCATGTAGAAGGTCACCGGCACCAGCAGGGCCACCGCCATGGTGGCCGTCAGGCCGGGAAGCGCGCCCATGAACAGGCCGAAAGCGGCGCTGGCGAGCATGACCAGCAGCACATAAGGGTCAAACAGCAGGCTCAGGCCCGCACCGATATTTTCGATCATAGGTGGGCTCCGAAGGGCGTGAGCAGGCCGAGCGGGAGGGGCACCAGCAGGAGCTTGGCGAAGAGGATATAGACGATGACCGAGCCCAGAATGCCAATGGCAAGCGCCTGCCAGAGCGCCACGCGCCCGAGCAGAAGCAGGCCGGTGAGGATGATGGGCGCCAGGACGAGGAAGCCGAGCTGCTGGGAGAAGAGGACATAGACCAGCCCCGCCGCCATGACGATGGCGGGCTTGAGCCAGTGGGTTTCCTCGGCTTCATCCTCGAGCTCTTCCACGTCACCGGCCGGCTTGAACGCCAGCGCCCCGCCGGCAATGGCGATGGCGATGCCCAGAATGCTGGGGAAGAAGCCGGCGCCATAGGCGATATGGGTCGCCGCCAGGGGCGGAGGAAGCTGAAGGGAAAGCACCAGAATGGCGACGCCCAGGGCGGCAAAGCCCAGACCGATCAATTTGTCCGTCATGCAAGCCTCTCAATCTAGGGCCCGGAAAAGATGGATGCCGGCGGGAGGAGTGCGCCGGCATCCAGTTAGGCGCGGGATTGCCGGGAGCGCAATCCGCGGTGGGCGCCTATTTTCCAGCCAGGGCGTTCAGCACTTCCTCGGTCTCGGTGAAGTGCTGGGCGAGGAAGGCGGTGAAATCGTCATGGCCGAGATAGGCGACGCCGAAGCCCCGGTCTTCCATGCCCTTGACGAAACGGTCCTGCTTGACGGCATCGGCAATTGCCGCCTCGATCTTGCCGACCAGCGCCGGGTCCATTCCGGCCGGGCCGGCGACGCCGCGCCAGGTGCCCCCGACATAGGAGGTGCCGATCGCTTCCTTGACGGTGGGAACGGCGTCATCGATGGCCACACGGTCCTCGCTCATCACAGCAAGCGTCTTGACCACGCCCGCTTCCTTGAGCGCGGTGGTTTCCGGGATCGAGCAGAGCACGATGTCGATGCCGCCCGAAGCCAGCTCCTGCAAGGCCGCCGCCGAGCCCTGGGCCGGGATCAGGTTGAGCTTGCTGACATCGACGCCTTCACCGAGCAGCATGGAGACGAAGGGAATGTCCCAGCTCGCATTGCAGGTGCCGCCGCAGGAAATGTTGAAGGCGGACGGATCGGCCTTGATGGCGGCGATCAGCGTGCCCAGGTCCTGATATTCGGACTCGGCGGAGACGTGGATGGCCGAGGGATCGGCGTTGAACTGCGCGATGGCGGTGAAATTCTCGGGCTGGAAATTGGCCTGCCCCAGAAGCGTGAACTGGGCGATGGGGGAAAGCTGGCCCAGGGTGTAACCATCCGGCGGGGAAGAGGTGTAGGTGGTGTAGCCCACAATGCCGGAGGCCTGGGCCAGATTGACCACCGGGAAGGGCTGGCCGAGGGCGGCTTCGAGCTCGGCCGCCAGGAGGCGGAAGGTATAGTCCGAACCGCCGCCAGCACCGGCGACGACCACCAGCTGCACCGGGCGCTCGGGCCATTCCTGGGCCTGAACGAGCGGCGCCATGCTGCCGAGCAGGGCCGTGGTGGCCAGCGCAAGAGTGAAAAGTTTATTCATAAAGGATCCTCCCTTTGGGTTGATGGAGCGCACCCCGCCCGATGCGGCGGGGCGCAGGGGCATTCCCCTCAGTGCGGAATGGCCTTGAGGGCCTGGGCAATCAGCGCCTTGCGGGCATCGTCGGGTGCGCGCATGGGCGCACGCGGCAAGGCGAAAGGCACGCCCTGGAGCGACTGGGCGTATTTGATGTTGGCCGGCAGATCGTCGGTGATGAGCGCGTTCCAGAAGCGCAGCATGTTCTCGTGCAACACCTTGGCCTCGTCATGGTTTCCGGCCTTGACCAGATCCCAGAGCTTGACGGTCGCCTTGGGGGCGGCGGCGGGGTTGGCGGCGATGGTGCCATGCACGCCCAGCACGAAGCTGGGATAGAGCAGCGCATCGACGGCGGTGAAGACCAGCTTGCCCTTGGGCAGGTCGATCAGCAGGTCGGCGGTGAGCTTGAGATCGCCATTGGACTGCTTGACGCCGATCACGCCCGGAACCTCGAGCATGATGCGCTTGAGCAGAGCGGGACGCAGATAGCACCAGGGCACGACGTTGTAGATCAGCACCGGCAGCCCGCTTTCCTCGCTGATGGCGCGGAAATGGTCGACCAGGGCATCGTCGGAGGGGTGGAACACATAATGGGGCGGCGTCACCTGCAGGGCGACGGCGCCGGCCCGGCGTGCATCCTGGGAGCGCTGCACCGCCTGGCGGGTGGAGTTGATGATGATGCCGGCGATGAGCGGCACGCGCCCGGCCAGGGTCTCGTTGGAGATTTCGAGCAGCTTGCGCAGCTCGTCGGCATCCAGGGTGTGGCCCTCGGCCGACGACCCGCCGACGCAGACGCCATGGACGCCGGACTCGACCATCCAGTCGATCTGGGCCTTGAGCTGATCGTACTGGATCTCACCCTCGGCGTTGAAGGGCGTGGTGGTGGGCGGGATCACCCCAAAAAACTGGTCGGACGACATCGTCTTCCTCATTAATCAGACATGATGTCTGATTAATGGACATAATGTTCGCGGTCAAGAGCCGATATAGGCTTCCCCGCCCTATTCCAGCCGATCGGGATCGCCGCCCAGGCGCACGGAAATCAGCCGCGCCTGCTGCTTCACCAGGCTGGCAAATTCGGCAATGGTCTTGTCATCGAAGCGCGCCTTGTCGCCGGTGACGCTGATGGCGGCAAAGACCCGCCCGCTGGCGTTCCAGATGGGCGCCCCCACGCAGCGCCGCCATTCCTCATATTCCCTGTCGTCGATGGAATAGCCGCGCTCCAGGGTCTTGCGCAGCTCCTCGCGCAGCACGTCCGGATCGGTGATCGTATGGGCGGTGAAGGCGGGCAGGCCCTCGTTCATCACCCGCCTGATGACGGCCTCGCTCTGATGGGCGAGCACGGCCTTGCCGGTGGCGCTGCAATGGGCCGCGGCGCTTTCGAGCGTGATGACATTGTTCATGCCGCGCGAATCGAGCCGGCTGACCATGATGATGCCATGGCCGTCGAACACCCCCAGATGCACGGACAGCCCCGTCTTGTTGGAGAGCGTGCTGATGCTCTCGGCCGCCTCGCGCTGCACGTCCATATTGGCCAGGACTGTATTGCCCAATTCGAACAGCTTGAGCCCGAGGCGATAGCGTTCCCGGTCCCGGTCCTGCTCGAGAAGACCCAGCGTCTTGAGGGTGCTGACCAGGCGATGCACGGTGGTGCGCGGCAATTCGGTGCGCTTGGAGATCTGCAGCACGGTCAGGGCCCGGTCGCTGCGCGAAAAGCATTCCAGCACCGCCATCATCTTGAAGTAGGACAGCATCTGGCCGGTGGCTTCGGTGCGCGCCGTCTCCACCAGGCTTTTCGTCTCTGTCGTCACGCTCTATCTCCCGATGGCTTCCACAATCCTGACCATGGCCAGCATACCCGGATCATCGAGCCCCTTGGAAGCGTCGGCGAACATGCGGGCCCGCCCCATCTTATTGGGGCGATCGCGGAATTGCTCAAGAGTGTCGCGCGCCGCGGCCTGCGCCGCCGCCTGGACATCCCCGGCCTGGTCGACCCCAACCAGGGCCCGGGCCACCGAATCGATCGCATCGAGCACCGTCTTGTCGCCGAGGCTGGCGCCGCCCCGCGACGCCATGGCGTCGCGCGCCTGGGCCAGCAGGTCTCCCAGCTCCGACCACGGCACGTCCACGCGCCCCTTGGTCTGGCGCGACACCGTCATCAGGGCGGTGGCGATCAGCGTGCCCAGGCTCGAGCCCGTCGCGCCCATGGTCGCCTTCGCATAGGCGGAAAGGGCGACGCCCACATCCTCGCCTTCGGCGGGCGCGGCCTCGTCCATGGCCCGGATGACGCGCGCCAGCATGGCGCCGGTGTCCCCGTCGCCCAGGCGGCTATCGGCCTCGTTCAACTCGGTCTCGAGCGCGGGCAGGACGGCAACGATGCGCGACACCGCCTGGCGCAGGTGAGTGCTTGTCAGGGCCATGTTACTGAACCTTCCAGAAGGGGCAGGAGGCCGGGGCGGCCAGGAGGGCCTCCAGCTCGGCATCGAGGGCGATGAGGCTGAGGGACATGCCGGCCATCTCCATGGAGGTGACGTAATTGCCCACCAGCGGCTGGACCAGGGTGTAGCCCGCCGCCGCCAGCCGGCGTTCGGCCTCGCCATAGACGATGAAAAGCTCGTCGAGCGGGGTGGCGCCCAGCCCGTTGACCAGCAGGGAAACGCGCTTGCCCGGCAGGTTGGGCAATTCGGCCAGCAGCCGCTCCAGCATTTCCTCGACGAGGTCCGCGGCGGTCTTGAGCGTGCCGCGCCAGATACCGGGCTCGCCGTGAATGCCCATGCCCATCTCGATCTCGTCCTCGGCGATCTGGAAATTGGGCGCCGCCGCGCCGGGCACCTGGCAGGAGGTGAGCGCGACGCCAATGGTGCGGGTGTGATCGACGGCCTTTTGCGCGATGGCGGCCACCGCGTCGAGATCGCTTCCGGCCTCGGCGGCGGCGCCGGCAATCTTGTAGGCATAGATGAGGCCCGCCACGCCGCGCCGTTTGGCGGCGTCTTCAGGGCCGGCGCTGGCGATGTCGTCGGTGCCCAGCACCGTGCGGGTGCGGATGCCCTCGTCTTCCAGCATTTCGCCGGCCATGGAGAAATTCATCCTGTCGCCGCCGTAATTGCCGAACAGCAGCAGCACGCCGGCACCACCATCGGCGAGGCGGATCGCCTCCATGCAGGAGGCCAGGTTCGGCCCCTCGAACACATTGCCGATCGAGCAGGTGGTGAGCAGGCCCTCGCCCACATAGCCGGTGAACAGCGGCAAATGCCCCGAGCCCCCGCCCGAGGCAATGCCCACCTTGCCCACGCTCGCCCCGGCCGCCCGCCGGATCACCCGGCGGCTCTCGCCATCCAGAACCATGCCGGGATGGGCGGCAACCAGCCCCCGGAGCACATCCTCCACATAGGTCGTGGGGGCGTTGATAAGCTTCTTCATGACATCCTCGCATCCATGCCCGCGTGGGACCACGCTCGTCAGACAGCGAATAGACGTTCATTATTCGGACATCAAGTCCGAAATTTCTCCGAATACGATGCCGGCGGCCCTGGGGCCGCCGGTACGCCGATTCGTCGGGAGGAGAGGCTAGAGGAAGAGCTTCGGCACGATGAGGGCGATGTCGGGGATGTAGGTCACCAGGAACAGCACCGCCAGGAGCGCGATGAGGAAGGGCCAGCTTTCGCGCACGTAATGGCCGATCTTCACCTTGGCGATGGAGATGGTGATGAACATCATGGTGCCCACCGGCGGGGTGAAGCCGGCAATGGTGAGGTTGATCGACATGATGATGCCGAAATGCACCGGGTCGATCCCCATGCCCAGGATGATGGGCACGAAGAGCGGCGCCATCAGGATCATGGCCGAGCCCCCTTCGAAGAAGGCGCCCACCCCGAGCAGGATGAGGTTGATGACCAGGAGCATGACCAGCGGATCGGAAATGCTGCCGGTGAGGGCGGTGGCCACCATGCCGGGAATGCCTTCCCAGGTGAGATAGGCCGAGAACACGGTGGCGGCGCAGATCAGCAGCATGACGCCGGCGGTGGCCAGGGCCGATTCGAGCAGGATGGCGGGAATGTGCTTCCATTGCAGGCGCCGATAGACCAGCGCACCGACGATGACGGCATAGAGCACGCAGACCGCGCCGGCCTCGGTGGGGGTGAACAGGCCATAGCGCAGCCCGCCCAGGATGCCGAAGGGCAGGAACAGCGCCCAGCTCGAATCCAGGGCCTGCCTGCCGATCTCGCCCCAACTGGCGCGGGTCTGGCGGCTGGGCTTGTACTTGCGCGCCTTGGAGATGATCGCCACGGTGATGGCGATGGCCACATAGATGAGCAGGCCGGGCAGATAGCCGGCAAAGAAGATGCGGGTGATCGAGACGTCCGACACCAGCGCATAGAGAATGAGAATGATGCCGGGCGGAATGATCGGGGCGATGCAGGAGGAGGCCGCGGTCACGACGGTGGAAAAGCCCTTGTCGTAACCGAGCTTGGTCATTTCCGGCACGATCATCTTGGTGGTCATGGCCGCATCGGCATTGGCCGAGCCGGAGGGCCCGCCCAGAAGCATGTTCACCAGCACGTTGACCTGGGCCATGCCGCCGGTGAGATGACCCACCATGGTGTCGGCCAGCTTCAGGATCTTTTCGGTAATGCCCGAATAGTTGAAGACCACGCCGGCGCAGGTGAAGAGCGGGATGGCGAGATAGGAAAAGGACTCGGTGGTCGCCATGAGATTGGTGACCATGGTGTCGGTGGGCATCAGGGTATTGATGAAGGTGAAATAGAAGGCCGCCGCGCCGATCAGGGAAAGAGCGACGGGAACGCGCAGGAAGAACAGCGCGAACATGATGAGGAGCGGTGCAAAAGAGGTGAAGGACATCGGAGCCCCCTGACGCTCGCTGCGGAGCGGGATTATGTGGTGATGGCGGCGTCGGCTGGATCGGGCCGGGCTACATCTGTTCTTCCAGTTCGACGCTGGGCAGGTCTCCGCCACGCAGCAGGATCACCAGGAACCAGACGCTGTAGAGGGTCATCAGGCCGAAGGCGATCGTGGGCGCCAGGTTGACCCAGAAATAGGGGATGTCCAGGAACGCGGTGCGGCGGACCCACCCGGTCACGGCCAGGCCCAGGCTGAGCTTGAAGAAATAGCCGCAGACGGCGATGAGGATCAGGTAGTTGACGATGTTGGCCGCCCGCCTCAGCCGCTCGGGCAGCAGGTCGACCACCAGGTCCACCGCGATCATGGCGCGGTGACGGAACAGCAGGGTCGCCCCGAAGAACACCGAATAGCCGAAGGTGAGATAGGCGATCTCTTCGGTGAAGACGAGCGACATGCCCGTCGTGAACCGGATAATCACATTGCCGAGCACGACCAGGATCATGATCGCGAAGGCGGCCATGGCCACGAAGGCTTCAAAATTCCGAACCAGGCGAACGCCCCAGAAAAGCACAGGCATGATGGAGAACCACGATTGATGAGGGGGCGCCCGGAGCGGGCCGGGCGCCTTTGAGAGTGGACCAGCAGGCGTCTACTTGATGGCTTCGAGCATGCGCTCGTAAAGGCCGGGGCTCCATTCGGGGAAGTTGGCCGGAACCGTGGCCGCCGCCTCGATGAAGGCCGACTTGTCGACATCGTTGAAGGTGATGCCCTCGTTTTCCAGCGTGGTGCGGAACTCCGCCTCCAGAGCCTGGATGGCCGGGACGCGCTTGGCCGGCTCGGCACGGCCAACCGTGTCCAGGGCGCGCCGGGCGTCCTCGGGCAGGTTGTCATAGACCTGCTGGCTCATGATGATCGAGGTGGTCGCCACCAGATGGCCGGTGAGCGAGATATGGGGCCGGGTCTCGTAGATCTTGGAGGAATAAAGCAGCGAGAGCGGCGATTCCACGCCGTCGGCCACGCCCTGCTCGAGGGCGCTATAGGCTTCCGACCAGGCGGTGTTGGTGGGGTTGCCGCCCAGGACGCGGGACACTTCGTTCCACATCTTGGTGGGGGCATTGCGGATCTTCATGCCGGCGGTGTCGGCGCGCGTATGCACCTCGCGGTCGGACAGGAGATGGCGCGTGCCGAAGTAAACCAGGGTGACGACATGCAGGCCCTTGGCGGCAAGCTGCTCTTCCAGATCGGCGACCAGATCGGAATTCCAGGCCTGCTCGATATCGGACGGCTCCTTGATGAGGTAAGGGGCCATGAAGACGGCGAAGTCGGGCACGTAATTGGACAGATGGCTGGGATCGGAATCCTGCAGGATCGGCGCGCCGCGCGAGATGGCATCGATCATGTCGACGGTCTTGCCGAGCCCCTCGGAGGGGAAAATCTCGACCTTGAGGGTGCCATTGGAGGCCGCCTCGAGCTCATTGGCGAATTCCTGCCAGAGCGGGAAGGTCTTGTCCTGGTTGGACACGACCATGTTCATGCGCAACAGCGTCGGCGCCTGGGCCAGCGCCGGCAGGGCGCAAGACATGGCCAGCGCGGCCGAGAGGCCGGCAACCGCGATGCGGCGGGTCAATTTCAGCATTGATGTTCCTCCTGTTCGGCTGCGGGAGCAGCCAGCGCCTCCTGGGCGCTCAACCCTTCATTGGTGATCCTTGCCCGCCCGGTCCATGCGGAAGGGGCGAGCCATCCATCCCGATCACATAGATATATGATGCATCATATTCGGCTTGCGTCAAGATGCTCTAAAAGGCTCCTGAACAGGAAAGAAAATCATTGATTATCAGCCTGTTATGGGAATTCCGTTGCCTGCATCGACTCCCGCTTCCGCACGGTTTCGAACCATTCCCGCAGGCCAGGACAGCGATCGCCCCACCGGTCTTCGGAGAAACGGAAGTCGAGATAGGCAAGGGCGCAGGCGATGGCGATGGCGCCCAGATCGAAATCGGCGCGGGTGCCCGCATCCTGCTCCAGCCGGTCCAGGACCTGATCGATGGACCGCCGGTAGAGGCGCAGGCGCTCGGGGGACTGCTGCTCGGCGGGGCGCTGGGTTTCGTGCCGGCGGGGCACGGCAGCATCCATCAGGCCATCGCCCAGCGCCTGGGCGCGCAGGACGCGCCAGCGCGCCTCCCCCGCCGCAGGCAACAGACGCGGCCCGAAGGTGACGTCCAGATATTCGCAGATCACGGGACTGTCGAACAAGGCCGACCCGTCGTCGCGGATCAGCGTCGGCACGCGATTGATCGGGTTGGCGGCGCCCAGGTCGTTGTCCCAGGCGATGGCATTGAGCGGCACCAGGTCCACCTCGACGCCCAGTTCGTGGGCGACGACGCGGACCTTGCGCGAATAGGGCGACGGGGGGCCGTATAGCAGCTTCATCGACGATCTCCTTGTGGCATGACAAAGCGCCGCCGGGCGCGCCGGCGGGTTCAGAACTCCAGCCGCGTCGGGCCGCTAGAGGGCCGCGCTGCGTTCGGTTTCGAGCGTTCGCACCATTTCCTCGCCCCAGCGGATATCCTCCTGCATGGCGGCGCGGCTGCGCTCGGGATCGCCCGCCTCGAGCGCGGCGATAAGGTCGTAATGCTTATGGTTGTCGCCCGAGAGCTGGCGCACCGGCATGCGGTCGTGGAAGGTGCGCAGGAACGGGCCCATGAGCACCCACATATTCTCGCAGATGCCCTCCAGGATCGGCATCTGCGCCATGCGGAGCACGGCGAAGTGGAAGTCGCGGTTGAGCACGCTGGCCTTGGCCGGATTGTTCGCGGCCGCCTTGATGAAGTCGGCATTGATGGCCTTGAGCGCCTTCAGATCGGCCTTGGTGGCCAGCTCCGCCGCCCGGTGGGCCGCCGTCCCTTCCAGCTCGACGCGGATGCGCTGCACCTCGCGCAGGCTTTGCGGGGAGAGATTGGGAACCTGCACGGAGGTGGCGGCGCGGATTTCCAGCGCCCGCTCGCTGACCAGGCGGAAAATGGCTTCGCGCACCGGCGTGATGCTGGTGCCGCACTCCTCGGCAATACCTGAAATGGTCAGCTTCTGGCCGGGCGCGTATTGCCCGTCCATCAGCGCCGTCCTCAAGTTGTTGTAGAGTTGCGTCGACAGATTTTCGCGCGTAACCGGCTTGCTCGCCACAGGCCAATCCTCCTTCAGGTCATCCATCATCTATCATATAGCAAGCCCTATTGACCCTTACTTCGCCGGCAATTCAACAAGTTCGATCAACACCCCATGGGGATCGCGCATATAAAGCCCGCGCAGGCCGGCGGCGATGCCCTCGGTGATCTCGGTCAATTCCCCCTGAAGCGCGCCGCCATTGGCCAGGATGTCGTCGCGCAGGGCGGCGACATCCTTGACGCGCAGGCAGATATGGGCGGCGCCGGGCTGGCTGCCGCGCGGCACGGAGGGGGCATCGTTCCGCTCGAACTGGATGAACTCGATATGGCCGCCATGGCCGTAAAGATGCACCAGCCGCACCTGCGCGCCGGGCACGCCCATGAAGGCGGCGATCCAGGGCTGGCGGCGCTCGCCGATGGGCTGGGCCTGGAACCCCATCACCTCAGTCCAGAATTGCACCGAGCGCTCGATGTCGGGCGTGATCCAGCCGGTATGGTCGAGGCTGGAGGCGCCCCATTTGTCGAAATAGGCAGCGTCGGTCATGCAAAACTGTCCTTGCGAAGGGCATGGGCGGCCAGCCGCTCCCAATCGAGGGCAAGACCGGCGCCGGCGCCCTCGGGCGCCAGCATGTCGCCATCCTCGATGCGGGGCGGGGCCAGGAAGAACTGGTCGATGGGGTCGGCGCCCACCTCGGGCATAATCATCTCGACGCAGCGCACCCCATCGCAGGCAAAGCCGAGCTGGGCGTGAAGGCCGGGAAAGACATGGGGAATGACCGGGCGATCGAAGGCGCGCGCCAGGGCGATGGCCTCCATGGCGCCGGTGATGCCGCCGCTGACCGAGGCATCCACGCGCAGGATCCCGCCCGCCGCCGCCAGGTCGCGGAAGCCGGCGAGGTCGATGACATCCTCGCCCACCGCCAGGGGCACATCGAGCCGGGCGGACAGGGCGGCAATGGCATGGACCTGGGTGGGGGTAAAGGGATCTTCGACAAAGGCCGCGCCCAGCTCCTCGGCAAGCCGGCACCAAGGCAAGGCCTCGTCGAGGCTGGTCCAGGACCAATGCGCATCGATGCCGAAACGCGCGCCTTCGGGCAGGGCCGAGGCCAGGGCCTGCATCACCGCGCGGTCGGTTTGCAGGTCGCGCCCGTCGATCATGCATTTGATCGTGCGGAAGCCGCGCGCGGTCAGCGACGCCGTCTCGCTGGCGGCGCGTTCGGGGGTCATGCCATAGCCGATGACCGGCATGACCGGCAGGCGCCGGCGCGCCCCGCCCAGCGCTGCCCAGAGCGGCAGGCCGTTCGATTGGCACCAGGCGTCCCACAGGGCGATGTCGCACAGGCTCATGCCGCGCGTCATGGTGGCGCGCGGCGCCGGCGTCGGCCCCAGGGCGAGCCGGCGCAGGCGATTGCGGTCCTCGGCGGGCTGGCCGAGATAGGCCTGGGCAGCGCGGGCCACGACATCGAAAAGGGGCAAGCCGCGATCATAGCCATAGGCATAGCCTTCGGCGCCATCGGCAAGGATCAGGCGCAGGGCGACGTAATCGCGCTGGGCGATGGTGACGGCGCCCAGATGCACGGGCCGTTGCAGCGGCACCCGCGCCGTCATCACATCGATGCGTTCGATGCGGGCCATCAGCTCGCCATGCCCAGATCGACGCTCTGCGTCAGGAAGGCATTGGCGGTCATGCCGCCATCGACCATGAGGACGTGGCCGGTGACGAAGCTGCCGGCCTCGGAGGCGAGGAAGATCGCCGCGCCCATCAATTCGTCCGGCTCGGCCCAGCGGGCCAGGGGCGTGCGGTCGATCACCTGCTGCTCGAAGGTGCCGGTGCCCAGCACCTTCTTGTTCATGTCGGTGAGGATATAGCCCGGCCCGATGGCGTTGACGGTGATGCCGTCCGGCCCCAGCTCGGAGGCCATGCCCCGGGTGATGCCGACGACGCCGTGCTTGGCGGCGACATAGGAGATGACGCCGGGGCGCGAGCTGATGGCCATGACCGAGGCGGTGTTGACGATGCGGCCATATTTCTGCTGCCGCATGGGCCGGGCACATTCGCGCGCCACGCCGTAGAGCGAGCTGAGATTGATGGCGATGACCTTGTTCCAGTCATCCATGTCATGGGTTTCGATGGGCTTGCGGATGAGGATGCCGGCATTGTTCATCAGGATGTCGAGCCGGCCATTGCGGGCGACGATGCCATCGACGGCGGAGGCGACGGCGGGATTGTCCGTCACGTCGAAGGGCGCGGCCTCGGCGCTCCAGCCCGCGCTTTTGAGGCTGTCCACCGCCGCATTGGCGGTGTCGGGATTGATGTCGTTGATGACGACATGCGCCCCGGCGGAGGCCAGGCCCTTGGCAAAGGAGAAGCCGATGCCCCTGCCGGCGCCGGTGACCAGGGCCACGCGGCCCTTGAGGGAGAAGAGTTCGGTTCCGACGGACATGGTCAGGCAGCCTCGATCTGGGTGATGGCGCGGGCGATATCGGCGGCCGAGACGGGCCGGTAGAACTTCTTCATATGTGCCGCTTCGGCCGACACCTGCGCAATGGTGTCGATGTCGGAATTGGATTTTCCGTCATGGCCGAGATCGGCCAGCTTCAAGGGCAGCCGGGCCTCGCGGTAAAAGCCGTACATGTCGTCCATGAAGGCCTGGTCGCGGTTTTCCAGCACGAGCTGGACCAGCAGGCCATAGGCCACCTGATGACCATGCAAGGCATTGGCGACGCCGGGAATGGCCGAGAGGCCGCGCGTCATGCCATGGGAGACCGAGAGCCCGCCGCTTTCGAAGGCGAGGCCACTCATCAGCACGCTGGCTTCCACCAGCGCCTCGAGATGGTGGTCGATCTCGCCCCGGGCGATGGCGGCATAGGCGGGCGCGGTGTGCTCGCGCACGGTGTCGTAGCAGGTCCGGGCCAGGGCCAGGGCGGAAAGGGGCGATGCGCTGCCGAAGACGTTCCTGCCGCCGGCGCCGATGCATTGCTCGACCTCGAAGCGCTTGACCAGGGCGTCGCCGACACCGGCGGAAAGCAGGGTGAGCGGCGCCCTGGCGATGATGGCGGTATCGACCAGCACCAGGTCGGGATTGGCCTTGTTCTCCTCGACGGCCACCAGCTTGTGGTCTTCGTCATAGACCACGGCGATATGGCTGGTGGGCGAATCGTTGGAGGCAACGGTGGGGATGGAGACGAAGCGAGCCCCCAGCTCGCGGCTCAGCAGCTTGCCGGTGTCGATGGTCTTGCCGCCCCCCGCCGCCACGACGATGTCGTGCCTGGCCCCGGAGACAGCGGCGACGAGGCGCTTGACCTCGGCATAGGTGATCTCGCCGCCGAAGCGCAGGGGCGTGATGCCGATGCCGGCCTCGGCGGCGGCGCTGGCTATGGTGGCCCCGACAATGGCCTGGACCCGGTCGTCGGCCAGGATGATGGCCGATTGCCCCAGGCTGGCCAGTTCCGTGCCGATGCTCGACAGCACGCCCGGCCCCTGGACGTAACGGCGCGGTGCTCCAAAAACGATCATTGCTCTACTCTTTGATGGATCGGATGCGGGACGCGGTGGTGCCGGCACCCAGGATGAAATCGATGAAGGGGTCGATCTGCCCGGTCAGCATGTGGACGCCCTCGTGAATGACGGCGCCGCGCGCCCCGGCGGCCCGGAGGAGCGGCGTCACGGGCGGGGCCATGACCACCTCGGCCACGACCGTGCCGGGCGCGATCGTCGCCGGATCGAGCGGCAGGGGATCGCCCTCGTGCATGCCCAGGGCCGTGGCGTTGACGACGAGGCCGAAACCCGTCGCATCGGCAGGCCCGATGGCGACGTCTCGGCCGGGATGGAGCCCGCGCAGGCGCTCCACCAGGCGCTGGGCCCGCTCGATGGTGCGATTGGCGATGACGAGGCGGCTGACGCCGGCCCCCAGCAAGGCATCGGCAATGGCCACGGCCACGCCCCCTGCCCCGACCAGCAGCGCCGCCTGGCCGCGCGGGTCGCGCCCCTCCCGGACCAACCCGCCGACAAAGCCTTCGCCATCGAGAATGCGACCGACCAGCGCGCCGTCTTCTCCCTTGCGCACGACATTGGCCACCCCGAGCAGTTCGGCCGGCCCTTCGAGGCGGTCGCACAGCGCGGCCACGGCCTCCTTGTGGGGAATGGTGACGATGATGCCGGGCACGCTTTCGCTGCGGCGCAACCCGTCCAGCACCGGGCCCAGATGATCGGGATGCACCTGCCATGGCACCAGCACCGCATCCAGGCTAAGCTCGCGGCACCGGGCATTGAACAATTGCGGCGTGCGCAGATGCGCCGATGGATAGGCCAGGTGCACGAAGACGTGCGTCCTGCCATTGATCTCCATCCTCACCCTCCCGCAGCCGCTTCCGACACATTGATATCGCGTATGATGCATGATATTTTCTGTACGTCAACACGCGCACCCCAAGGGAGGAAACCGCCGCCATGAAAGCCCTGGTGCTTCAAGAACCCCATCGGCTGACCATAGAGGACCGGCCGGTTCCCGAGCCCGGCCCCGGCGAGGTGCGGGTGCGCATCCATCGCGGCGGCATCTGCGGCTCGGACATGCATTATTTCCACCATGGCGGGTTCGGCGTGGTGCGCATGAAGGCGCCGATGGTGCTCGGCCATGAGCTGGCCGGCGTGGTGGACGCCGTCGGGCCGGGCGTCGGCGCGGTGGCCAATGGCGATCGCGTCGCCGTCAATCCCAGCCTGGCCTGCGGGCAGTGCGCCTATTGCCGCGCCGGCGCCCCGCGCCAGTGCAGCGACATGCGCTTCATGGGCAGCGCCATGCGCAATCCCCATGTCGATGGCGGGTTCCGCGAATATGTGGTGGTCACCGAGCAGCAGGCCGTGCCGGTCGGCGATGCAATCGGGCTCGACGAGGCGGCGGTCTGCGAGCCGCTGGCGGTGTGCCTGCATGCCGTGTCCCAGGGGCCCGACCTGGCGGGAAAGCGCGTTCTGGTGACCGGGTTCGGACCGATCGGCGCGCTCACCTTCCTTGCGGCGCGGCACGCCGGGGCGGCCGCGCTCTGCGCCACCGACGTGGCCGCGGGGCCCCTGGCGCTGGCGACGCAACTGGGGGCGGCGGCAAGCTATGACGTCTCGGTTCCCGGGGCGCTGGCGGAGGAGGAAAGGGATCGCGGGCAGTTCGACGTGGTCTTCGAATGCTCGGGACACCCCTCGGCGGTGCAGGCGGCGCTGGCGGTCACCCGGCCGGGCGGCAGCATCGTGCAGGTCGGCATCCTGCCCGACCAGATGAACCTGCCCTTCAATCCGCTGGTGACCAAGGAAATCGCCTATCGTGGCACGTTCCGCTTCGACCGCGAGTTCAACCAGGCGGCGGCGCTGATTTCCAGCCGCGCCATCGACGTGCGCCCGATCATCTCGGGCGCTTTCCCCTTCACCGAGGCGGACGCCGCCTTCGCCTTCGCGCAGGATCGCCAGCGGGCCATCAAGGTCATGCTGGAATTCGCCTGAGCAGAAAGAGACATCTCGTGACCCAGACCCTTCACAGCCGCCTGCGCGACCCCAGCCTGCTCACCGACCGCGCCTATCTGGCCGGCGCATGGGCCGGCGCCGATTCGGGCCGGACCTTCCCGGTGGACAATCCCTCGACCGGCGAAATCCTGATCTCGGTGCCCGACATGGGCCGGGCCGAGACGGCGCGCGCCATCGACGCCGCCCATGCGGCGCAGAAATCCTGGGCCCGGCTGACCGGGGCGGCGCGCGGCAGGATCCTGCGCAAATGGTTCGATCTGGTGATGGCCAATCAGGACGACCTGGCCAGCATCCTCACCGCCGAAATGGGCAAGCCCTTCCCCGAGGCCAGGGGCGAGGTGGCCTATGGCGCCGCCTATATCGAATGGTTCGCCGAGGAAGCCCGCCGCATCTATGGCGACGTCATCCCCGGCCATGCCGAGGACAAGCGCATCATGGTCATCAAGCAGCCGGTGGGCGTGGTCGGGGCGATCACGCCCTGGAATTTCCCCATCGCCATGATCGCCCGCAAGGCCGCCCCGGCATTGGCGGTGGGCTGCGCCTTCATTTCCAAGCCGGCCAAGCAGACCCCGCTCTCGGCGCTGGCGCTGGCCGTGCTGGCCGAGCGGGCCGGCATTCCCAGCGGCGTCTTTTCGGTCATCACCTCGGCCTCGAGCGCCGCGATCGGCGCCGAATTCTGCGAGAACGAGAAGGTGCGCAAGCTCAGCTTCACCGGCTCGACCGAAGTGGGGCGCATCCTGATGCGGCAATGCGCCGACCAGATCAAGAAAGTGAGCCTGGAGCTGGGCGGCAACGCCCCCTTCATCGTCTTCGACGACGCGGACCTGGACGCAGCGGTGGAAGGAGCCATCCAGTCCAAGTTCCGCAATGCCGGGCAGACCTGCGTGTGCACCAACCGCATCTATGTGCAGGCCGGCATCCATGACGCCTTTGCCGAAAAGCTCGCCGCCGCGGTGGGCCGGCTGCGCGTGGGCGACGGGTTCGAGGCGGGCGTCACCATCGGCCCGCTGATCGACGGGGCCGCCACCGCCAAGGTGGCCGAGCACATCGCCGACGCGCTGGGCAAGGGCGCCCGGCTGATGCATGGCGGCACGCCCGCCGGGGGCCGCGATACCTTCTTTACGCCCACCGTGCTCACCGGCGTCACTCAGGACATGGCGGTGGCGCGGGAAGAAACCTTCGGCCCGCTCGCCCCCCTCTTCCGCTTCGAGGATGTCGATGAAGTCATCGCCATGGCCAACGACACCATTTTCGGGCTGGCCGCCTATTTCTACGCACGCGACCTGGGCAAGGTGTTCAAGGTGGCCGAAGCGCTCGAATACGGCATTGTCGGGGTCAATACCGGGCTCATCTCCACCGAGGTCGCCCCCTTTGGCGGGGTCAAGCAATCGGGCACGGGCCGGGAAGGCTCGAAATATGGCGCCGACGACTATCTGGAGATGAAATATATCTGCCTGGGCGGCATCCCCGCCTGACCACAGCAAAGCGGCGGCATCGGGCCCGATGCCGCCGCTTTCGATCGTCCGGCCGGGGAGGATTGGCCGGACGAGATGGCGAAAACGCCCTAGAGATAGCGCGCCGCGACCTCCTCGATGCCGGCCGCATCGAGCTTGTAGTGGCGGTAAAGATGGGTCGGGGGGGCGATGAGGCTGTATTCGTCCATGATGCCATGGCGCACGAGCCGGGCCCCGGCCGGGTTCTCCGCCATCACCTCGGCCACCGCCGAGCCGAGACCGCCCAGGATATTGTGCTCCTCGACCGTCAGCACGATGCGCGAGGCCTTCGCCGCCTCCATCACCGCCTCGGCATCGAGCGGCTTGATGGTGTGCATGTCGATCAGGCCCACGGAATGCCCCCGGGCATTGAGCGCCTGCATGGCCGCCCTGGCGCCGTGGACCGCCATGCCGCAGGCGATGATGGTCACGTCCTTGCCGAAGCCATGCACCTTGGCCTTGCCGATGGTGAAGGGCTCGGCCTTGTCGTAGATCACCGGATCGTGGCCGCGATGGGTGCGGAAATAGATCGGCTGCCGGTAGGTCGCGGATTCGCGCAGCAATTGCGCATATTGGGCGCCGTCCGAGGGCGAGATCACCGTCAGGTCGGCAATGGCCCGCATGGTGGAGATGTCCTCGGTGGCGTGGTGCGAGGTGCCGTAAAAGCCCATGGAAATGCCGGTATGATGGCCGATGAGCCGCACCGGCTGGGCGCAATAGGCCACGTCCATGCGGATCTGCTCGCAGGCCAGCAGCCCGATGAAGGAGGCGAAGGTGGCCACATAGGGGATGAGCCCTGTGGTCGCCATGCCGGCGGCGGCCGAGACCATGTTCTGCTCGGAAATGCCGAACTGCACAAAGCGCTCCGGATAGCGCTCGGCGAACCCGACCAGCCCGTTGGAATGTTGCAGGTCGGCAGTGCCGGCGGCGATGGGATGGCCGGCCTCGACCAGCTCGATCAGCGTATCGGAAAGCACCGAGAGCGAAGGCGCCTTCTTGTTGAGGTCGCGATATTGCCAGGATTGGGGATTGAGCGGGGCGTTCATGACAGGGCTCCGTTTGCGAGAATGGTCTGGCGGGCGGCTTCCTCGTCCTCGGGCGCGAGCCAGCCGAGATGCCAGCCGGGCTCGGTTTCCATATAGTCGATGCCCTTGCCCTTGAGGGTTTTGGCGATGATGCAGCAGGGGCGCGTGCGCGCCTTGTCCGCCTTGACCTCGCGCAGCTTCTGGGTCAGCGCGACGATGTCGTGGCCGTCGACCACATGGACCTCCCAGCCGAAGGCGCGCCATTTCTCGTCCAGCGGCTCGATGGCGATGACGTCGTCGACCTTGCCGTCGAGCTGGTAGCCGTTGCGGTCGACGATGGCGATGAGATTGGACAGACTGTGGCTCGAGGCGTTGAGCGCCGCTTCCCAAACCTGGCCCTCCTGCATCTCACCGTCGCCCAGCAGCACGAAGACGTTGAAATCCCGGCCCTGGATGCGCGCGCCATGGGCCATGCCCACGCCATTGGAAAGGGCGTGGCCGATGGAGCCGGAGCTGAAATCGACGCCGGGCACCTTGCGCATGTCGGGGTGGTCGCCGAGCGGGCTGCCCAGGCGGGTGTAATCGTCGAGCCACGCCTTGGGGAAGAAATCGAGGTCGGCAAGGATGGGGAAAAGCCCGACCGCCGCATGGCCCTTGCCCATCAGGAAGCGGTCGCGATCGGGCCATTTCGGCTCGCCGCGCCGGATATTCATGACGTCGTAATAGAGCGAGGAGAATATCTCTGCGCAGGAGAAGACGGACGAATAATGCCCGACCTTGGCAATGCTGATGAGACGTATCGTCTCCAGCCGCACGAATTGAGCCCGTTCTTCAAGCCGCGCTATCTGCTCGGGTCCTAGTTCGGTATTTTTCATGGCGTCACTCACATCCGGCATTTGAGAGCCTAGCGCCAAGGGCCGCGAAGCTCCCGCAGCGGCACCCTGCCCTGCACCTTCTATCGAGTAACAAGATCGATATGGTCGGTCAAGTATGATGCATCATATATGATCGAAGATGTGCCCTCCGGGCGTGAGGGGCCGTTGGAAGCCCGGGGGCGAGGGGACGTTAACCGCTCTCGTTTAGAAATTATGGAGGCCGAGCTTTTATCCTCGCGCGGAAATTGGCTTGGCGAGAACTCACATGCGGTCAGCGGAAGCACAGAAGAACCCCCCGTCCCCGGGCGGAGCCGACCGGGCCCTGCCCCTGGTGCTCGACGTCGACAACGCGCTGCTGCGGACCGACCTGCTGCATGAATGCGCCATCGCCTTCGTGAAGGCCAATCCGCTTCGCATCTTCCTGCTTTTGTGGTGGCTCTGGCAGGGCAAGGCGCTGCTCAAGCGCAAGCTGGCCCAGCAGGTGCAGCTCGATTTCGCCGCCCTGCCCGTCAACCAGCAGCTCGAGGACTATGCCGCCGGCGAGCACGCATCGGGGCGCACGGTCTGCCTGGCCACCGCGGCCGACGAATTGCTGGCCATCCGCCTGTCCCAGCGCTTCGCCTTCGTGGATTTCGTGCTGGCCAGCGACGGGCACCGCAACCTCAAGGGCCGGGCCAAGGCCGACGCGCTGGATGCCCGCTTCCCCGACGGCTTCGTCTATGCGGCCGACAGCCGCTCGGACCTGCATATCTGGCGAAAGGCGCAGGCGATCATCCTGGTCAATGCCAGCGCCTGGACCAGCCGGGCGGCGCGCGCGCTGGGCAAGCCGGTGGAAGCCGTCTTCACCCATCCGCCGCTGGGGCTGCGCGGCTGGCTCAAGGCCTTGCGGGTGCATCAATGGGCCAAGAACGTCCTGATCTTCATCCCGCTGGTGCTGAGCGGGCTGTTCACCGACCTCGACGCCTGGCGGGCGGCGGGGCTGGCTTTCGTTGCGCTGAGCCTGATGGCCTCGGCCACCTATCTCGTGAACGACATCTGGGACATCGAGGACGACCGCCGCCACTGGAGCAAGCGCAACCGGCCCCTGGCCAGCGGCCGCATGAGCCTCAAGCAGGCCGCGCTGGTGGCGCCGGCCGCGCTGGTGGCCAGCCTCGTCCTCGGCGCCATGATAGGCCCCGCTGTGTTCGCTGTCCTGCTCGCCTATGCCGTTCTGACGCTGGGATATTCCTTCGCCTTCAAGCGCAAGCCCATTCTGGACACCTTCATCCTGGCCACGCTGTTCACGCTGCGGCTGGTGCTGGGCATCGCCGCCGTGGGCGTGACGACCTCGCCATGGCTGCTGGTGTTTTCGATGTTCCTGTTCACCTCGCTCTCCTTTGCCAAGCGCCTGACCGAAGTTTTGCGGTTTGCCGAGAAAAGCCCCGATATCGGGGAGAAAATATCGGGGCGCGGCTATTTCGTCATGGACACCCCTTTCATTCTCGGCATGGGGGTATCGAGCGGCATGGCCTCTATCCTCATCATGGTGCTGTATCTGACGCAGGACGCGTTCCTGGTCGATTTCTACGCCAACGCCGTCTGGCTCTGGGGCATTCCGCCGATGTTGTTCCTGTGGCTCTCGCGCATCTGGATGATCGCGCAGCGGGGCGAGCTGATGGACGATCCGGTGGTCTTTGCCACGCGCGACCCCAAGAGCCTGATGCTCTGCGCGGCGGTGGGCGCGGCTTTCATCATGGCCTGGCGGGGGCTGCCGTTTTGATGGACCGCCTGCCGCAAGTCGTTCGCTTTCTGCTGCTGGGCGGGCTGGCCGCGGCCATAAACTGGGTGGCCCGCTTCCCGCTGTCGCTGTTCATGCCGTTTTCGGCCGCCGTGCTTGTCGCCTATTTCATCGGCATGACCTCGGGCTTCCTGCTCTATCGCAGCTATGTCTTTCCCGGCTCGGACCGGCCCCTGTTCCAGCAGACCGTGACCTTCCTGGGGGTCAACCTGGTCGGCGCAGGCATCGTCATGGTGGCCGCCAACGGCCTGCTCTGGCTTTTCGCGCAGACGGGATGGCCGGAGGCCGTGCGCGAGGCGCTGGCCCATGGCCTGGCCATCGGCATCGGCTCGGTGGGCAATTTCTTCGGCCACAAGCTGCTGACATTTCGGATATCCGCCAACGGCTGAGGGCCGGTCGCGCACTTTACTGGAGACGTCATCGTGTTTACCAAGCGCTCGCTCGTCATGGCTGTCCTGGGGGTACTGGCCCTCGTCTTCCTGGCCGCTTTCGGCCTGGCAATCCTGGGCGAGCAGCCGCTCACCAACAGCTATGCGCAACTGGCGCAGGGCTGGTTGCAGGGCCGCTTCGACACCGATCTCTGCGTCGATGGCGATTGCGCGCTGTTCAACGGCAAGACCTACATCATCTTCCCGCCGCTGCCGGGGGTCATCACCCTGCCCTTCGTCGCCCTGTTCGGGCCCGAATTTGCCGGGTTCTCGCTATTGGCGGTGCTGGCCTTCCTCGCCAGCGGCTGGCTCTGGTGGCGCATCTTCTCGCAGCAATCGGGGTCGCGCGACATCGCGCTGCTGCTGGTCTGCGTGGTGCTCTTCGCCTCGCCTCTGGCCTTCGTCACCCTACGCGGCGATCACGTCTGGTTCTTTGCCCAGAGCTGGGGGTTCCTGTTCGCAAGCGCGGCGCTGTATTTCGCGCTGGTGCGGCCCAACGCCCTGCTGGTGGGGCTATTCATCGGCATGGCGTTCCTCTGCCGGCAGATGACCATTCTCTACCTGCCCGTGCTCTATGTGCTGATGCTCGACAAGGACCGCGCCTGGTTCACCATCGACTGGACGGCCATCCGCAGGGTGATGGCGCTCTCGGCCTTCCCGCTCGCGGCGATCGCGGTGTATTTCGCCTATAATGCCGCCCGGTTCGGCTCGCCCCTCGAGACCGGCTACAGCTATATTTTCCCGATCGAATGGGAAACGGGAGAAGATGTCGCCATCTTCCTGCGCGATCGTGTGCGCGACCTCGGAATCTTCTCCGACCAGTACTTCCTCTTCAACTTCATCTACATGTTCATCGCCGGGCCACATGTGGAATTTGGCGGCAAATATCTCACCGAGATGGCGAGCTTCGACATCAACGGCGCCTCGATCTTCCTGGTGACGCCGGCGCTGCTGTTCGCGCTATTGGCGCCGTGGAACCGCGATTTCTGGTTCGGGCTGGGGACGGTGGCCCTCATCCTGGGGATGACGCTGTTCTACCACTCCAACGGCTTTTCCCAGTACAGCGCCCAGCGCTATGCGCTGGATTGGCTGCCCCTGCTGCTGGTGCTGCTGGCGCGCGGGGTCCGCCCTGCCTACAGCGCCCCGCTGGCGCTGCTGACCGGCTATTCGATGGCCGTGACGCTGAGCATGCTGGCCTTCGGCAAAGTGCTGGGCGTAGCGGGCTAAAGGATACTATTGCCCTCGACGGTGATTGAATCATAGGTGCCGGCATCCGCCGCCAGGTCGGGGCTGACGATATCGTCCCACCTGGCCCCGGCGATGGCATGGCGGGCGCTGCCCGAGACCACATTGCCGCTGATGCGGGCATGGCCGGCGCCGGGGGCGAGGCTGACCATGATGCCGACCTGGCAATCGCGCACCAGATTGTCGCTGACCAGCACGTCCCGCAGATAGGGCCCCCAGCCGACGACGATGCCGCTGCCGGGAACGGCTTCGACGATATTGCCGACAATGGCGGCATCGGCCTCGGCGGCGATGCCATAGGGAACGACGCCGGGATTGGTGAGCGAGCCGCTGGCGAGGTTGCGCACGATATTGCCCTTGCACACGGACAGCCGTCCGTTGCGGTCGAAATTGGTCATGGAAATGCCGGCCGCGCCGCCCTCCACCAGATTGTCGCTGATGATGGAGCCGGAAAAACCGAACTCGGAGAAGATCGACACCTCGCCGCTGCCCACGCAGTGATTACCGATGACCCTGGTGTCATTGGTGGCATTCAGCCGGATGGCCGAGAAGGCGCAATCGCGGATGGAATTGTCGGTGATGCTGACGCCGTCGGCGCGGAACACGTTGATGCCATTGCCGTTCTGGCCATTGCCGCCGCCCTTCCAGTCGATGGCGCCGATGCGGTTGCCGAAGATGCGCGAGCCGTCGGCGCCGCTTTCCTGCCGCCAGATGCGGATGCCGCCATTGCCGCAGCGGGTGATGGCATTGCCCTCTATGTCCAGCCCCTGGCTGTCGGTGGAGAAGATGGCGGTGTCGGCAATGTCGGAGAAGGCGCAATCGGCGATGCGGCCCTGGCTGCCATGGGCCCGGATGCCGATGCCGGCGGCATGGGAGAAACGGCAATCGCGGACAAGCACGCGGCTGGCCCGCACCATGTCGAGCAGCGCCGTTTCGGCCCCCGATTGGGCGCTCCCCTCCAGAACCAGTCCTTCCAGCACGATATCGCCCTGATCGCGGATCGAGAGGAGCGCGTCGCCCGCGCCCAGGCGGAGGACGGCCTGACCCGCCCCCCGGATGGTCAGGGGCCCGGTTATGTTGACATCGTCGACCTCGAACACCCCCGCGCCCAGGACGAGGGGCTGGCGGAGGCCGACCGCCGCGTCGATGGCCATCTGCAAGGCGCGGCTCTGGTCGCCCGCCCCGTCCTCGAGGCCGAAGGCCCTGGCGTCAACGACGGCCTGCGCGGAAGCGGCGCCGGCCAGGGCGAGGCTCGCCACGGCGCCGGCGCCGGTGGCCAGCAGGTTTCGGCGTGTCATCATCGCGGGCACTCCCCTCCGGGACAAAGCGCCATGCGGCGCTTGCCCAAGCCAACAGCCAATACGGTTAAAGGCTCCTTTACGCCGCTTCTATAGTCTTTGCGCAGCATCCCCGAAACCAGGCATGGCATGACCGAGACACTTTCCTGGCGCGACGCGGCGAGCCTGGACGCGGACCGATATCGCGGCCGGGCCTATCTGCGCGTCCTGGCGTCGAGGAGCCTGCGCGCGGTCGTCTGGCTATGGGTGTTCTCGGGTGGCATCATCCTTTTCGAGCCGTCCTTCTACGAGTTCCTCTTTCTCGTGACGCTGGGGGCGGCCATGGCGGCGGGCCTCAGGCTCTACAGCTCCACCACGCCGCTGCTGCTGCTTTGCGTGGTGTTTTCCGCCTTCGGCCTCATCGCCGCGTTCCAGGTCCGCTACACCTCGCTGACCGACGCCTTCGTTTTCGTGGCGGTGACGATCTTTTTGCTGCTCACCGCCTATTTCGTGGCCAATTTCGTCGCCGAGGCGCCGGCCCAGCGCGTGGCGATCATCCGGCGGGCCTATGTGGCGATCGCCGTCATCTCCGCCGCCATCGGCCTGCTCGCCTATCTCAAGCTGCTGCCGGGCGCCGACATCTTCCTGCGCTATGGCCGGGCCAAGGGCATGTTCAAGGACCCCAATGTCTATGGGCCATTCCTGGTGCTGCCGGCCATGTTCGTGCTGCGCGACCTGCTGGTGCTGCGCGGGAAGCGCTTCCTCAACGGCGCCATCGTGCTGCTGCTGATGGTTGGGGTGTTCGTGAGCTTCTCGCGGGCGGCCTGGGGGCATTTCGCCGCCTCGGCGCTGCTTGTCTTCGCCCTGTGCTTCTGGCTGGAGGCAAAGGCGGCCGAAAAGGTGCGCATGCTCAGCTTCGCCCTGGTCGGGGGCGTCATCGTCATCGCGGCCTTTGCCGGCCTGTTGTCCGTTCCCGCCATCGGCACGCTTTTCGAGCAACGCGCCAGCGTGACGCAGGATTACGACACCGGCGAGACCGGCCGCTTCGGCCGGCAGGGCTATGCGTTCGACCTGGCGCTGAGCCATCCCTGGGGGCTGGGGCCCACCGAATTCGGCAATTTCCGCATCCGGGAGCAGCCGCACAACACCTATGTCACGGTGCTCCAAGCCTATGGCTGGGGCGGCGGGCTCTGCTACTACCTGCTGATCGTGCTGACGCTCTGGCGCGGGATTTCGGGGCTGAAGGATCCTTCGCGGCGGGCCCTGCTCATTCCGGCGGTCGCGGTCTATATCCCGCTGGTCGTCCAGTCCGGGCTCATCGACACCGATCATTGGCGCCACTATTTCCTGGTGGTGGGGCTGATCTGGGGGATCACCGCCAATGCCGGCCTTGCCCTCGCCCGCCCCACGCCGGTCAGGCGATAGAGGCGCAAAGCTGGGCTTCGGTCTCGGAGACCACCCAGCCATCCACCACCACGGTCCGGCCGCCGGCGAAATCCTCGCAGCATTGCTGCTGGATCATGGCCTGGCGGGTATCGAGGCAGCTCTCCTCATGCGCCGCCAGCAGCAGCGGGCGGCTTTCGAGCAGGCGCACCAGCGTCGGCTCGGTGCCGAAATCGGGATGGAGCCGGGCGACGCGGCTGCCCACGGCGCGGGCGGCATCGACCGTTTCGCCATCGAGGCTGGCGAAGAAATTGGGGACGTTGCGGGAAACGCCCCGGCAATAGAGCAGGAAGAAATCCCGCGCTGCCAGCACCGACATGGCGCCAATAGCGGTAAACAGGAGCTGGCGGCGGCTGGGCCTGAACATGATCTTTCCTTCCTCACCTACACCAGGGCGCCCAGCCGGTCGGCAAGGCGGATGGCCAGGGCGGTGATGGTCAATGTGGGGTTGGCCGTGCCGCCGGTGGTAAAGACCGAACTCCCGGCGACATGCAGATTGGCGAGGCCATGGACCTTGCAGTTGGCGTCCACCACGCCCTGGGCGGGATCGTCATGCATGCGCGTGGTGCCCATGTGGTGATAGCCGGTGAAGACGCCGTCGAATTGCGGGGGATCGCCGATCCCCAGCCGCAGGCGGCCAATGCCGGCGGCGCCCACCGCCTGGCCGATCATCTCATGGGTGCGCCGCAGGGAGAGCATGTCGTGCTCGGTCAACTGCCAGTCCAGCGTGGCGCGACGCAGCCCGAAGGCATCGCGCTCGCCATTGAGAAAGACGCGGCTGTCGGGATTGGGCACCTGCTCGGCATCCTGGCGCAGGCGCAGCGTGGTCAGCCGGCCCGCCGGAACGAAGCGGCGCTGCACGTTGCGATAGATCCCGGTGAAAACGGCGCCGGGCGCCTCGGCGATGGTGCAGAGGCGCGGCCAGAGCTGGTCCGGCATATGCCCGCGCGCGAAGGCGCGGGTGATGGCGGAGAAGGCCAGCCAGGAATGATCGCGGAAATCGTCATTATGGCTTTCCGATTCCCAGACCGGATCGAGGAAGACGCTGGTATGGGCAATCTCCTCGCGGCGCAGCACCGCATCGGTCAGCCGCAGGGCGACCAGCAGCGGCACCTCGTCGGCGCCATGCTGCTCGTAGAAGGCGATATCGGCTTCCGGGTCGGCCGGAACGATTTCTCCCAGCGTGCAATTCATGTGGTCCATGAAATAGCGGCCGACCAATCCATGCTCATTACCCAGGCCGGCGCTGCGCTGACGGTCGAAATTGAGCAGCAGGCGGGCATTTTCGATGCCGCCGCAGGCAAGGATGAAGTGCCGGGCTTCCACCCAGATATTTCGCCCCGCAAAGGACCTGACCTTCGCCCGCACCACCGCGCCGGCATCGTTGACCTCGAGGTCGGTGAGATTGGCATGCACGAAGCCCTGGATGTGATCGCTGTCGGAAACGGCATCCAGATAGACCTCGGCAAAGCGCGTCGGCGGGCTGTTCTGGTAGATGACGTTTTCGACGATGGCCGGATCGAGCGGCCAGGGCGCGCCATCGAGGACATGCTGCCACTGGCCGACGTCATAGGCGAAGGGGCCCAGTTGCAGATAGGGCTGGGCACGCTGGTAGAAGGGGTCGAGATCGGCCCGGGTGATCGGCCAACCGCTATGGGGCACGCCGGCGCGCTTTTCGAAATCGATTGGCGACAGCGGGGCGCACAGGCCCGTCCAGTGCCCGGTGGTGCCGCCGAACTGGCGCAGGCGCGAATAGGCGATGTCGGTCTGGCCCTGGCCGGTGACCGCGCCCTCGTAAAGGGATTGCGATTCATCCTCGAATTCGAACCCGCCCCCTTCGAGAAGGACGGTATCGATGCCCGCCCTTGCCAGTTCGAGCGCCATGGTGATGCCGGCCGCTCCCGCGCCGATGATGCATATGGGTGCCGTGAGGGTCGTGCCCTCGTCGAGGGAATCCAGGGGAGTGAGCATGATAACCACATGTTAGACGGGGTTCTCCCTAGCACCGAAACGGTGAAGGAAGCTTCAATCGGGGGGTGCAAGCCGCGCTCTGCTTAACCGAACCTGAACCCGGCTCAGCTAGTGCTTGTCTGCCCGGCAGCACCGACCGGGCCCGCGCGGGGTGAAGAGCTTGGACGCATATTGCGATACATATGGCGTATTGCTGCTCCTGCGCCGCTTCTGGCTCGGGATCGTCCTGGGGCTGGGGGCGATCCTGGGGCTCGCCTATCTGGGGCTGGGCTCCGTGCCGCGCATCTATGAAGCCAGCGCCACCATTCTGGTCGAGCCGCGCCAGGCCAATGGCCCGGCGGTCTATGGCGGGGTGGTCGATGGCCCCCGCATCGCCAGCCTCGTCCAGGTGCTGCGCTCGCGCGACACGCTGGCCCTTGCTGTCGAGCGGGAGGGGCTGGACGGAATCGAGGAATTCAGCGGCGGCCAGGCGGGAGACGCAGCCAGGGACGCAGCCATCGCGCAACTGGCCGACCAGGTGCTCGTGGTCGCCGGCAAGGGCAACGCCATGATCTATGTCCGAGGGCAATCGCGCAATGCCGAGCTGGCCCGGCAGGTCACCCTGGCCGTGGCGCAGGCGGGGCTCGACCGCCGGGTGGCGATGCTGTCCGGTGACATCGAGCAGGCTGCGGGCTGGCTCGAAGGCGCGGTGACGGAACTGCGCGCAAGCGTGGAGGCAGCGGACCGGGCGGTGGCGGATTTCAGGACCCGGCATGGCCTGGCGCTCAACCCCAGCCAGACGCCCCTCGAAGAATTGAGCATGAGCGATCTCGACGCGCGCATTCAGGCCGCGCGGGAGCGCGCGCTGCTCCAGGCCGCGCGCGCAAAGCTCTGGCGCGGCTGGCAATCCTCGGGCAATCCCGCCCTCAACAGCATTCTCGCCGACGGCCGCGACGGGGGGTTGTTGCAGGACTATGCCAGCGCGCAGGCCGAGCTCGCCAGCCTCTCGAGCAGCATGGGGGCCGGGCACCCGCTGACGCGGGCGGCCAGCGGGCATGTCGCGGAACTGCAAAGGCAGCTGGCGGCCGCGGCGGAAACGGTCATCCATGAGGCCGAGGCGCAGGCGGCGGCCGACAATGCCCTGGTGACGGCCCTGGAAGGGGAGCGCGCGCAGGCGCGCGCCGGGCTCGCGGCGCGGATCGGGGAAAGCCCCGAGCTCGACGCGCTGCAACGCGAGGCGGACGCCAAGCGCCGGGTTCTGGAGGACTATCTCGACCGCTACCAAAGGGCGGCGAGCTTTCAGGGACCGGGCGCCATCCTGCCGGACATGCGCATCATCTCCCATCCCATGACGCCGGTGGACGCCATCGCGCCGCGCAAGAGCCTGATCCTGGGCGCGCTGGCCATCGTGCTGGCCATGGCGGTGCTCGCCGCGGCCATCATCAGCCTTCAAAGCGGGCGCAAGCCCCTCACCGCCTGAGCAGTGTCTTGAGCCGCTGCTTGCCCTGATGGGCGGCCTGCCAGCCCTTGGCAAGCAGGTCGGTGCGCCAGTCGTCGGGCCCCAGGATCAGCCGGCCCATGGCCTTCTGCCCGTCCCAGAGGCCCAGGACGACGTGACCGCCCGTGGTGGTGGCCGCATCCATGTCGGCAAATTCCCGATCGGCGTAAAAGCGCTCGATGACGAGATATTCGAGCACCATGCCCGGGCCGTATTTGCGCAGGTCTTCGTCATAGGTGCATTTGGGGGTGAAGGCGGTGCGGCCCCGGGCGATATTGAGGCTCATGGCGATGGGGCGGCCATCGAGCAGCAGGCTGTCCATGGCCGCCAGCCCCTGCTTTCCGGCATCGTCGGCAAAGGCGCGGCGGGCGAAATCGGCATGGGTGGGGTCGGAGAGGAAAGCGGTGCCGCGCTCGCCCTTCCAGCCGGCCTGCTCCAGGGCGAGGAACTGATCGAGGCGCTCGCGCAGCCGCGCCGGCTCCGTCACGCGCTCGAAGACGAGCTCGCCCATGTCGCGCAGGCGCCGGAGATTGCGCTGGATGTCCTTGAGCCGGTTCCTGGCAATCACCTGGCCGGCATGGGCATCCAGATCGGCCAGATGCCCGGTCAGGTGCGGGCGCGGATAGGGAACGACGAGCCGGCTCGTCAGCCCCCGCGCCGCCGCCGCATGCTCGATCAGCCTCATCAGCGCGTGATCGGCATTGAAATTGGCCATGGTCCAGAAAGAGGGCAGCTTGCGAGCGGCGATGGCGTCGAGCCAACAGGCAACGACCTCCGCCGCGCCCTCCCGCGCCACCAGCGGCATGGAGCTGAACTGATAGAGATTTTCCGCCCCCTGCGCCACGGGCCAGGGGAAGGGCGGCACAATCCGGCGGCGGAAGGGAAAGAGCCCGGCCAGCCTGCCCTGCCCGCTCCAGACGGCGAGCATCCGCAGCTCCGCCGCCCTGTCGATGGTGTCGAGCCCGGCCAGCACATATTGGCGGGCATAGAAGGGATTGTCCGCCAAGGCATTGGCGGACAGATCCTCCCAGGCGGCGGGATCGAGCGCGCGGATGCCGGCGGAATCCAGGAGGGTGCTGGTGTAGAAGGGCTCACCGTGCATGGCGCCGCATTCCCCGATTGGCGAGAAGTCCGGCGCCGAAGGGCAGGAACAGCCCCAGGCGCCCATAGGCGAAGAGCGCCATCACCACACCCCGCACCGTCAGCGCCGCCGCCGAGGCGATGGCGGCGCCCATGGGGCCGAGCTGTGGGATGAGGGTGAAATTGAGCCCGATATTGACCGCCAGGGCCAGGGCGATGCTGAGCGAAGCCAGGCGCTCCTGGCCCAGCATGTTCAGCACATCCTCGCCCGGGCCCAGCAGGCAGGCCATGGCGATGCCGCCGCACAGCATGAGGACGAGCCCGGCGCCGCCCGCATAGTCGGCGCCGAACATCGACAGCAGCGGACCGGCGAGGATGGTCATCGACAGCGCGCCCAGCGTTGCCAGCCCGCCCGATACCAGCGTCACCCGGGCGATCAACTGGCCGAGCTGCTCGCGCTCGTCCTTGCCGGTCAGCACGGCCATGCGCTGCGCGGTGGCCGCGCTCATGCCATAGGGCACATAGGCGAGAATCTGGGCCAGCCGCGTCGCGGCAAAATAATAGGCGACCTGCTCGGGGCCCACGAACATGCCCAGGATCAGGATGTCGGCATTCATGAACAGCACTTCGGCGGCATCGCCCAGCGCCATGGGCAGCGCCGTCCGCACCCATTCGGCCACATGATAGACCGGGGTCCGGCCCTTGAGGATGGGAGCGAGATGGCGCTGGAGCAGCCCATATTGCAGGAGCAGGCTGACCAGCAGGCCGATGATGGTGGCGCTCAACACCGTCACCGCGTCGGTATGGAGGCCGAAAAGGAAAAGCCCGCCCACGCCGAAGACGATGGCCAGATGGCGCACCAGATAGGCCGGACCAATGCCCAGGGTCGGCCGGTCGAGGCCGCGGGCGATGGATTCGAGGAAATCCTGCAAAGCCAGCAGGGGTACGGCCGAAAAAGCCAGCGTGCCGACCAGCACCAATTGCGGATCGAGCGCCAGAAATCCCGAATGCACCAGCGCCATGGCAAGCGCGCCGAGCAGCGCTCCCACCGCCACCACGACCGCAAGGGCAAATCGCAGCAGGCCCGCTATGGCCGGAAAATCGCCGGCCTTGAGATATTGGGCGACATAGCGGCACAAAAGCGGATTGCTGCCCACCGTGCCGCCATGGCCTAACAGCAGCAGCCAGACCAGCATGAGGCTGTAGCGCCCGAACTCCTCGGCCCCCACGATGCGCGAGGCGACCACCTGGGCCAGCAGGGCCAGCCCGGCCCCCACGATGCGGACGGCCATGATGGCGATCCCGCTGCGGCTTGGATCGGGGTTGCTCATGACGGACGCTGGGCCTGGCGAAACTGACGGAGCGACCGGGCCATCTGCCAGAGCGGCTCGTTCTGCTTGATGAGGCGCTTGGCGGCACGCCTGGCGCCGAAGGCGGGCGCCAGCAGCCTGCCCTTCACGCTCAGCGGCAAGACCAGATCATAAACGGGGGTCTTCTGGGTCCAGATTTCCTTGTAAGCGAAATCGCCGACGCCCATATCGACGCTTTCCACGCCTTCGGCCACCAGCCGCTCGACCAGCAGATACATCAACAGTCCCATGAGGTTGTATTTGGCGGCCGGGCCCGAGGCGTTGGAATTGATATATTGGGAATAATGGGTGCCGGCCCGAATCCCGATCGCCGTCGCCAGGATATCGTCGCCGCCGTAAAGGGCGTCGAAACAGAGGACCGGCCGGTCCAGGGGCAGCGAGGCGTTGGCCAGGTCCTCGAAAAGCCGGCGGAAGGAAGGCTGGGCGAAGATGTTCTCGACGCCCATTTCACGGAAACGGACAGTCCTCTGCTCGAGGAACGCCGCGTGCATCGCCTCGACCTCGTCGGGCGTGCGCGCGCGCCGCAGGGTGATCGGGCCGGCTAGTTCCTCGAGCCGGCGCTGGCCGCGCAGGATGTCTCCGCGCCGCCGTTTCGGCAGGTTCTCTCGCGTCCGGAGACCGATGGGCCCGACATAGAAATGATCGGGCGCCGGCGCGACCGGATAGGCCATGAGGGGACTGTCCGCCCCCTGCCAGTGGGCCGGCAGGTTGGAAAAGCGGATGACGTCGACCCCCTGCGTGCTGGCCAGGAGCGCGAAGGCGCTATCGAGCAGGGCCTTGTCCAGCAACGACCCGGGGCTTTGCGGAAACCAGTCGGAATTGCCCAGTTGCGCGCCGGGGATTTCGGCCAGGGTGCAGCCGAACCGGCTGGAGAGGACCAGAGGAAGGGCGGCGCGCAGCGTTCCGGCATCCTCGATCACGAGGAGCCTGAAGCTCTCCTCGGGCTCGCCGAACGCGGCCATGACACCGGCCAGCCAGCCGGGGCTCTGATAGGGCGTGAACCGGAGCGTTTGAGCGCAGTCCGCCCAGGCCCGCGCAGCTGCGGCGCCGGCCAGAACGTCGATCGACGGCGCTGTCACCCCAGCGGGCGAGCCATTCGAAATTTGCGCGGACGACACTTCCACCATCAGACCTTTTCCGGACGCCCGGAAAATCCGGGACTTGCATCAGGCTAGGGCCAGGATGGTAATAAAAAGTGATTTTGCCGCGCCATGTTGCAGGAATATTCGGCCATCGCGCCGAATGGTGAGGACTTCGATAAGGAGATGCATGTTTTAACTCTAGCTCCAGATCGTCCTGCTCCGCCGGAGGGGAAGAGGCTAAAGTGGGCGCGTCGCCCATAGCGACCCCAAGAGGTCTTCCTGATGCAGCATTCGAGCCTCGGCGCCATTCTCGACGACCGGAACAACGGCTTCAACGGGGTCCGCCTGCTCGCCGCCACCGCGGTGTTCGTTTCCCACGCCTTCCTGATCGCGCCGGCGGGCTGGCATGGCGAACCGCTGGACGGCAGCGCCTATAATCTCGGCCAGATCTCGGTGAACGTCTTTTTCTTCCTTTCCGGGATGATGCTGAGCCGCAGCTTCGCCCTCAAGCCGGACCTGGTCAGCTTCATCGCCGCGCGCCTGCTGCGCATCTTTCCCGGCCTGATCGTGTGCGGCATGGTGACCGCCTGGATCGTGGGGGCGATGAACACCACACAAAGCCTGGCCGCCTATTTCACCGATCCGGCGACCCTGTCCTATCCGCTGCGCATCCTGGTGCAGTTCAACACGGCGGACTTGCCGGGAGTGTTTCCCCATGGGTGGGAGGCCGGCGAGGTCAACGTGCCGCTATGGACGGTCAAGTTCGAGCTTTTCGCCTATGGCGCCTTCCTTGCCATACCAATCCTGGGCCTTTTCGGCTCGAAGCTCTGCGCGGTGCTGCTGACCCTGGGGTTCGGCGCCATGCTGGCCGTCTCGAACATCACCCATGCCTTCGACACCAGCTTCTGGGGCAGCATCATCCGTTTCGGCTTCTGCTTCACGCTGGGCATGACCGCCTTTCTCTACCGCGACAGCATCCGGCCCAACTGGCCCCTGGCGGTTCTCGGCATCGTCCTGGCCATGGTCCTGCCGCCCTGGCCGCTCGGCCAGGTCTTTTCCGCGCTCGCCTTCGCCTATTTCGCCGTCACGCTGGGCGGCACGTCCCTGCCCTGGGTGACGCGGGCCACCAACCGCAACGACATTTCCTACGGCCTTTATCTTTACGCCTTTCCCATCCAGCAGGCCCTGATCGCGCGCTATGGCGTGACGCTGGAAAGCGCGCTGGGCGCTTCCGCCATCGCCTTCGCCATCGCCGTGCTCGCGGCCTATGGCTCCTGGCTCTTCATCGAAAAGCCGGCCCTGTCGCTCAAGCACTGGTTCCGCGCGCCCGCGGCAACCCGCAGCTATCCGCGATAAAGCGCTTTCGCTTCAGCGCTCATCGCGCAATTCATCGGGCAGGCTTTCGAGCGTCAGCGGCGTGGTGCGGGCCGCATAGCTGGCGAAGATTTCGCGCTCATTGTCCTCGACCAGAAGGCGCCGGTGATAGGGCGCATCGAAAATGCCCATCCAATCCGCCTCGGATTTATCCTGCTGGAGGAAATAGCGGTCCCCGCCATGGCAGGAGAGGCAATTGGCCAGGAACAGCTCCTTGCCATCCGCCGGCAGGCCGGCGATCACGCTCGCTCCGTCCGCACCCCCCGCATCGGCAAGGGGTGTGATGCGCGCGAGATAGTCGGCCAGCGCCAGCAGCGCCGCATCCTCCTCGGTGGCTCCCAGATCGGCGCGCCATTGCTCGACGCCCTGGCTCCTGGCGAGCAGGGCCGAGAGCGCGGCGGCATCTTCGCCCGCCCAGGCGAGTAGCGCCTGTTTGGGTCCTTCCGGCAGGGCCGCATCGGCATCGGCGAAAGCGGGGGAAGACGACACCATCGCCGAGACGGCCAATGCGGCCACAAGCCGGGACATCCGGCCACCGGCCCGGATCGATTCCAAGGTCTTCGACATCGCTATCCTCCCTTTGCCGCAATGGCGGCTTTTCGCATCTCCACTCATGGCGCCCCAGCGGCGCCCTTTATTGATAGGCCAGGGTTTGCCGTTTCAAATTGACCTGGGTCAAACCCGTGCCAGTCCAGGCCCTTATGGTGGGACATGGTCCGGACGGGGCCCTTGGGACGGGAGCGGCATGACGATCGGCAGGACAGGCGGTTTTGATCCATGGTACGGCGCGGCGCCCGATTACGGCGCCGAGATCGCGGTGTGGCCCGCCTCCGTCGCCCTGCTCGGCCAGGCCTCTTCCCGGCTGCGCCCGGTCTTTTCCGTGGCCGAGGGCGAGCGGGTCGCGGCAGGCGAAACATTGTTCCACGACCGGCGCCGGCCCGAGCTGCATCATGTCGCCCCTGTGGCCGGCACGGTGGCCGAAATCCGCCGGGGGCCGCGCCGAAGCTTCGAGCATCTGGTGCTGGCGGTGGAACAGGGGGAAGCCCGTGACTTTACCCTTCCCCCGCATCTCGACGCCGAGACGCTGACCGCCCTGCTCATCGAAGCCGGGCTCTGGACCAGCCTGCGCACCCGCCCCTTCGAGCGCGTGCCCATCCCCGGCAGCCGGCCCGACGCGCTGTTCATCACCGCCATCGATACCCGCCCCTGGGCGCCCGATCCCGCGCGGATCATCGCGCCGCGCGCCGAATGGTTCGCCCGGGGCGCCGCGGCGCTGCGCCTGCTGAGCGGGGGCAAGACCTTCCTCTGCCAGAAAACCGGCGCCGACCTGCCCCGCATCGAAGGCGTCGAGGCGGTGGGCTTTTCGGGGCCCCATCCGGCGGGCCTGGTCGGCACCCATATCCACCGCCTCCATCCGGTGGGCGCCGGCGGGGTGGTCTGGCACATTCCCTATCAGGAGGTCATCGCCATCGGCCATCTGCTCGCCACCGGCCGCATCTGGTCGAGCCGCATTATCGGGCTTGCCGGGGACGGCGTCGCCCGGCCCGCATTGCTCGAAACCCATCCGGGCGCGGATCTGCACGATCTGTGCAGGGGCCGGCTGGGCGAGGGGCCGGTGCGGCTGCTCTCGGGCTCGCCGCTCGGCGGCCAGGCGGGGCGCTATCTGGAGGCTGGCCATGTGCAGCTCTCCGCGTTGCGCCACCAGCCAGCGCCGGGCTCCGCCGGATGGCTCGCCCAGGCCCGCGACTGGCTGGTGCGCGGCAGCGGCGCCATCCTGCCCAATGCCCTGCACGAGCGCGCCGCGCCGCCCGGCATCCTGGCCATTCCGTTCCTGCGCGCCATCAGCGTCGGCGATGTCGAGACCGCCCGGGAGCTGGGCGCGCTGGAGCTGGCCGAGGAGGACATGGCGCTGCTCACCCATGTCGATGGCGCGGGCACCGATTTCGGAAGCCTGTTGCGGGGCGTGCTCGACGCGCTGGAGGCAGCCTCATGATGCCGGCCCTCCTCATCCGCCCCGCCATGCACCCGCTGCTGCGCGGGCAATTGCCCGCGCTTGCCGGCCTCGTCCTGCCGCTGGCCTGGCTGGCGACGCAGAAGGGGCCGGCCGCTCTCGGCCCATTGGCGCTGGTGGCGGCGATCGCGCTTGTTTTCCAGTTCCTCTTCGCCCGCATAAGGGGGCAGGGCTTCGGGCTCGAGGGCCTCGCCATGGCCGCGCTCGTTGCCCTGCTGGTGCCCGAAACGGCGCCGGCCTGGCAATTGGGACTGGGCGCGACCTTCGGCATCGTCATCGGCCTGCTGATCTTCGGCGGTCCGGGCCGCAACATCGTCCATCCAGCCGTCGCGGCGCTCACCTTCCTCATGTTTTCCTTTGCCGGCGAGAGCTATCGCACCACGCCTGATTTTCCCCTCTGGACCCTGGCGCCGGCCCTGGTGCTGCTGCTTGTTTCCGGCCAGGCCAACTGGCGGCTGCTTGCTGGCGGCATGCTCGGCTTTCTGGCGCTGGGCTGGACGCAGGCCGACCTGACGGGCAATGGCCTTTTCTGGCTGGTGCTGCTCTATTTCGTGGCCGACCCGGTGGCCTCCGCCGCCACCAATTGGGGCCGCGTCCTCTCCGGGCTGCTCTGGGGCGGTCTCGCCGGCCTGTTCCTGCAAGCCGGCACGCCGCTAAGCGCGCTGGTCTTTGCCGCGCTGATGAACGCCATCTTCGCGCCCCTGCTCGACCAGATCGTCATCGCCATCAATGTTGCACGGAGGAGGCGCCGCCATGGCTGACACCGGCCCCCTCGCCTTGTGGAAACGGTTCCTTGCCCGGCCCAATACCAATCCGGTCAAGACCGTCGGGGTGGCGCTGCTGGTGGCGCTGGCCTGCGGGCTCGCCGTTTCCAGCGCCGCCGTCATGCTGCGCCCCGCCATCCGGGCCAATGTCGAGGCCGAGCGGCAGGCGCTGATGAGCGCCATGCTGGCGGCCCTCCCCGGCATCGGCGAAATCGTCGCGGAGGCGGGCGCCGATGCGGTGGAGGCCGTCGTCGTCGATCTCGACGCCGGCGCCATTACCGACATCGACCCCAGCACCTTCGACCAACCGGCCAGCGCCGCCGACCCGGCCACCAGCACCGCCCTCTCCCGCGCCGAGGACCTGGCCGGCATCAGCCGGCGCGAAAATTTCGCCTCAGCCTATATCGTGCGCAAGGACGGCAAGCTCGCCCTTCTCGTCCTGCCCATCCATGGCAATGGCTATCAATCCACCATCCGCGCCTATCTGGCGCTGGAAGCGGACCTTGCCACCGTCGCCGCCTTCACCGTCTATGAACAGGGCGAGACGCCGGGGCTGGGCAGCCGCATCACCGAGCCGGGCTGGCAGGCGCAATGGGCCGGCAAGTCGCTGAGCAGGGATGGCGAGGTCGTGATCGAGGTGGTGCGCGGCGCCGCTTCCGGCCCCCATGAGGTGGACGGCATCTCCGGCGCCTCGGTCACCGGCTATGCCGTTACCGACATGATCCATTTCTGGCTCGGCCCCAAGGGCTTCGGCCACTGGCTCGCAACGCTGAACGAGGGAGAGCCGTGATGCTCAAGAGCCTTCAGGCCATCACCGACCCACTGCTCGACAAGAACCCGGTGACGGTCCACATCCTCGGTATCTGCTCGGCCCTGGCGGTAACCACCTCGGTTTCCACCGCGCTCACCCTGTCGCTGGCGCTGATCGTGGTGCTGACCCTTGCCGCAGGGATCATCAGCCTCATCCGCCACCATATCCCGTCCTCGATCCGCATCATCGTGCAGATCACCATCATCGCCTCGCTGGTGATCGTCGCCGACCAGCTCTTGCAGGCCTTCGCCTATGAGATGAGCCAGCGCCTTTCGGTCTTCGTCTCGCTGATCGCCACCAATTGCATCGTGCTCGGCCGCACCGAGGCCTTCGCCCTGCACAACCGGCCATTGCCATCCATGCTCGATGCGCTGGGCAATGGCGCCGGCTATGCGCTGGTGCTGCTGGTCGTGGCCGGCATCCGCGAACTGCTGGGCGCGGGCACGCTGGCCGGGTTCGGCGTGCTGCCGCTGGTCGCTGAGGGCGGCTGGTACCAGCCCATGCGCCTGATGCTGCTCGCGCCCAGCGCCTTCATCATCCTCGGACTGCTGGTCTGGGCGGTGCGCAGCCTTAGGCCCGCCCAGCAGGAGCCGCGTGAATTCGCGGTCCGGATGCAGCCATGATCGAGCTGTTCCAGCGCGCCATTTTCGAGGAAAACCTCGCCCTCTCCTTTTTTCTGGGCATGTGCACCTATCTGGCGGTCTCCAAGCGGGTGGAGACGGCCCTGGGCGTGGGCGTGGCGCTGATCCTGGTGCAGGCCATCAGCGTGCCGCTCAATCATCTGCTGCATGCCGGGCTGCTCAAGCCCGGCGCGCTGGGCTGGCTCGGCCTGCCCGAGACCGACCTGGGCTTCATGCGGCTCATCACCTTCATCGGCATCGTCGCCGGGCTGGTGCAATTGCTCGAAATGCTGCTCGATCGCTTCTTTCCCGCGCTCCACCGGGCGCTGGGCATCTACCTGCCGCTGCTCGCCATCAACTGCGCCATCATCGGCGGCAGCCTGTTCATGGTCGAGCGGCAATATGACCTGGCCGAAAGCGCCGTCTATGGGTTGGGCACCGGCATCGGCTGGGCGCTGGCGATCCTGACGCTGGCCGCCATCCGCGAGCGCCTGCGCTATGCCGACCTGCCGAAGGGCCTGGAAGGGCTGGGCATGGCCTTCATCGTCACCGGGCTCATTTCCATGGGGTTTTCGGCCTTTGCCGGGGTGCGGGTGCTATGATCGACATTCTGCTCGGCCTGGTCTTTCTCTCCATCCTTCTCGTCGCACTGGCCCTGGCCCTGCATGGCGCGCGCGAAATCCTGCTGCCGGCCCGGCCCGTGACCATCACCGTCAACGGCGGCACCGCCATTGCCGGCGCGGCCAATCGCAAGCTGCTCGACATCCTCAACGAAAACGGCGTCGCCGTGCCCTCGGCCTGCGCCGGGGCGGGCACGTGCGGGCTCTGCCGGGTGAGCGGGCTCAGCGGCGCGGGCGCCCCCCTGCCCATCGAGGCGGGGCGGCTGACCCCGGCCGAATTGCGCGCCGGCACGCGGCTGGCCTGCCAGGTCACCGTGCGCGAGGACATGGAAGTGAGCGTGGACGAGGCCATATTGGGGGTTTCCACCCTGGCCTGCACCGTCACCGCCGTGCGGGCGCTGACCCCGCTGATCCGCGAGATCGTCCTGGCCGTGCCCGAGAGCGCGCGCTTCGATTTCCACGCAGGGGGCTTCGTGCAGGTCACCGCCCCTGCCTACGAGTTGGCCTTCGCCAGCCTCGACATTCCCGAGGCCCATCGCGCCGCCTGGGCCGGCATGGGGCTGGAAAAGCTGGTGGCACGCAGCGCCGAGCCGGTTTCGCGCGCCTATTCGGTGGCCAGCCGCCCAAGGGAGAAGGGCCTGATCGTGCTCAATATCCGCCTCGCCACCCCACCTCCCGCCGTTCCCGACGCGCCGCCCGGCATCGTCTCCTCCTGGCTTTTTGCCCGCCAGCCGGGCGACGTGGTGGAACTGGCCGGGCCCTATGGCCATTTCGGCGCGCAGGAGACCGACAGGGAAATGGTCTTCATCGGCGGCGGCGTCGGCATGGCGCCCCTGCGCGCCATCATCTCCGACCAGCTCGAACGCCTCGGCACCAACCGCAGGATCAGCTTCTGGTATGGCGCCCGCTCGCGGGCCGAACTCTTCTATGAAGACGAATTCGACGCGCTGGCCCGGCGCTTCCCCAATTTCTCCTGGACGCCGGCCCTTTCCGACCCGGCCGCCGGCGACGACTGGCAGGGCGCGACCGGCTTCGTCCACGACGTGGCCTACGCCGCCTATCTCAAGGATCATCCCGCCCCCGAGGACTGCGAATATTACCTTTGCGGCCCGCCGCTGATGATCCAGGCCGTCTATGCCATGCTCGAGGATTGCGGCGTCGAGCGCGATACCATCTTCAACGACGATTTCGGGATCTGAACCATGGGGATTGACCGGCGCACCGTATTGAGCGGAATTGTGGGGCTGGGCCTGACGGCGGCGCTGCCGGTGCAGGGCGCGGAAGCGACGCGGCTCTCCGGCCACGCCTTCGGCACCAAATGGTCAGTGTTGCTGCCCAGGGGCATGGACGGCGCCGAGGCCGGGGCCATTGCCGCCATTCTCTCGCGCATCGAGGGCACCATGAGCCCCTTCCGGCCCGAGAGCACCCTGTCCCGCTTCAACCGCTCTTCGGCGGGCCAAATGGCCGTGGAGCCGGAACTGGCTTTCGTCACCGCCGAAGCCCTGCGCATCGCGGCCTGGAGCGGCGGCGCGTTCGACCCTACCGTGGGCCCGCTGGTGGGCCGCTATGGTTTCGGCCCCATCACGGGGGAGCGCCAGGGCGATTACTCGGCGCTTTCCTGCAAAGCTGGCGGCATCGCCAAATCTGTGGCCCATCTCACGCTGGACCTTTGCGGCATTGCCAAGGGCTATGCGCTCGACGCGGTGGGCAACGCCCTGTCGGCCCTGGGCCATGGCGATTTTCTCATCGATATCGGCGGCGAATTGCTGGCTGCCGGTACGGGCCCCGGCGGCGCGCCCTGGCGGCTGGGCATAGAGGATCCACTGGGCGGCGGCGTCCGAACGCGGTTCGAGACGGAGCAACTGGCGCTGGCGACATCGGGCGACACCGTTCATTTCTACGAAGTGGGCGGACGTCGCTACAGCCACACCATCGACCCGCACACGGGGGCGCCGGTGCTCAATCCGGTGGCTTCGGTTTCGGTCGCGCATGCCTCGGCCATGACCGCCGATGCGCTGGCCACGGCCATGCTGGTGCTCGGCCCCGAGGCAGGGCTCGACCTGGCCGAAGCCGCCGACCTGCCGGTGCTTTTCCTGCTACGCGGGGAGGATGGCGGGCTCGTCGACCGGCAAAGCCCGGCCTTTTCCCGCCTCCGGCCCATCTAGGAGCCCATCCATGCAGACCATTCTCGCCGCGACGATCCTTCTGGGCCTGGCCATGCTGGGGCTGGCGCTGGGCATTCTCTTCGGCCGGCCCGCGCTCAAGGGGTCCTGCGGAGGCGTCGCCTGCACCTGCCAGGCCTGTCCCGAGCGCAGGAAAGAGCATCGGCCATGAGCGGGGAAAAGCTGGTACGGCTCGAAGCGGTGATGAAGACCGATCTGGTGACGCTGACGCCGGACACGGAGATCGTGCGCGCCGTCTCCATCCTCCTCGAAAGCGGGGTCTCGGGGGCCTGCGTGCTCGACGCGGAGGGGGAACTGGTCGGCATCCTTTCCAAGCGCGACTGCCTCAAGGCCGCGCTCAGCGCCTCCTATTACAAGCAATGGGGCGGCACGGTCGCCGACTACATGTCGCGCCAGCCCCAGACGCTCGACGCCGATCTGGACCTGGTCAGCGCCTGCGAGATCATGATCGCCAGCCCCTTCCGGCGCTTTCCCGTCATGCGCCACGGGCGGCTCGCCGGCCAGGTCAGCCGCACCGACCTGCTCGAAATGCTGCAAAGGCAATGGCGGTAAGGGTCGGAGTCCCGCCGGCCCCGGCTATGCGCCCGTTTCCAGCATGCGCCCATAAAGCGCGCCCTGCCGATGGGACAGGGCCTGCCAGGCCGGGCGGGTGGAAAGAACCGGGCTCCAGCTTCGGCCGGTGCGGACCATGGCCGCGCAGGCCTCGGAATAGCCGTCATACCAGCCGGCGCCGACGCCGGCGGTGATGGCCGCCCCGAGCGAGGAGGCCTGGTTGGAATAGCACCGGACCACCTCGACCCCGCAGCTATCGGCGATCATCTGCAGCCAGGCGGCGTTTTCGGCGCCGCCTCCGATGGCGATGATACGGTCGGGCTGGATTCCATGCGCCGCCATCTGGCTTAGGGCGCGGGAGAGCTCGAGCGTCATGGCCTCCAGGGTGGCGCGGTAGAGATGGACGAGGCCATGATCGGCGCGCAAGCCCGAAATCGTCGCGCTGGCATCGGCATTCCAGTGTGGGTCCATGCAGCCCATGAGATAGGGGCAGATCATCACGCCTTCCGAGCCGATGGGCAGGTCCAGTATGGCGTCGTTGAGCCGGGCGAAATTGGCCGGTGAGGTGCCGCCGGCCGAAAAATTATGCAGCAGCCAGTCGACGAGATAGGTGCCCGCCTTCTGGACGGTTTCGAGCAGATAGCCGGAGCCGGTGGGAGAGACCAGCGTGCGCCAGTAAGGACTGAGTTCGGCCCGGGGCGACCAGAGGCCGCCGACCAAGGCGGTGCCCAGGTTGAGATAGAGCCTGCCCTGTCCGATTGCCCCGGCGCCCAGCGCGGCGCAATGCCCGTCGCCGCCGGCGGCAAAGAGGGGCGTGCCGGCGGGAAGCCCGGTTTGCTGGACAGCCGCGGGCGTGATCGTTCCCATCAACGCTCCGGGCGCGCAGATTTCGGGCAATTGCCCGAGCCGCACCCCCAGATGATCCAGCAGCGGCGCCGACCAGGCCTTGGCGCCGATGTCGAAAATGCCCCAGGGGTCGGCGCTGGTCCAGGAGGTGACGAAGCGTCCCGTAAGACGTAGGGCGAGAAAGGCCTGCACATCGGCGATGCGCACCGCCTTGTCCAGCAGCTCGGGAGAGGCCTGCCGATACCAGGCGAGCCGGTAGAGGCAGGCAATCACGTCCACGGGCTTGCCGGAAATGGCGTGCAGCCTCTCCGCGCCCAGGGCATCGGCAAGGCTTGTCGTCATGTCCTTCGCGCGCCGGTCCAGCCAGAGCGTGGCCGGGGCCAATGGGCGATCGCGGGCATCGAGAAACACCATGGTCTCGCGTTGATTGGCGATGGCGATGCCCTGGATGGCGGCCGGATCGATCTGCGCCGTCACTTGCCCCAGCGCCGCCACCGTCGCCTGCCACCAGCTTTCGGCGTGCTGCTCGACCTCGAGCGGCGCGGGCGTCAGCACCTCGAGCGGGGCCCGGCCTTCGGCCGCGATCCGGCCATCGGGGGTCCAGGCGATCGCCTTGACCGATTGGGTGGAGGAATCGATGCCGATGACGTAGCGATCGGTCATGGGGCATCGTCCATCAGGGCGGTGGCGGTGTCGGCATCGGTGACCAGGATGCTGGCATAGCCGCCTGCAAGGGTCGCCCGAATGCAGCCGAGCTTTTCCGGCCCCCCGGCGATGCAGATGCGCGAGGGCAGGCGCAGCAGGCCCTCGAGTTCGAGCCCCACCATCCGGTCGTCGAGCGGGCCGCTGACCTGGACGCCGTCGCGGTCGATAAAATGGCCGATAATGGCCGCCACCGCGCCGCGCGCCACATACTCCTCGATGTCCTGGGCCGAGGCGATGCCGCTCAGGCGCAGGGTGCTGTCGGAATGCAGGTCCCCGACGCCGAAAACCACCCTGGTGCAGGAATCGATCAGCGCGAATTGCGCGCGCAGCACCGGCTCGTCCAGCAGCATCTGCCTGAGGGTCGGCGTCGACAGCAGGGCCGGCGCCAGCATGTTGACGCATCGCGCCCCGAGGCGGCTCGACAGCAGCGACGTGCACAATTCGGGCGAGAAGCTGGGCGCGCCGATGGAGTGGCCGGACACCTGCACCACGGTCAGGTTGTCGAGCGGCGCCCGCAATTGCGCCTGCTCGGCGGCGGCAAGGACGGTGCGGCCCCAGGCCACCCCGATGACGTCGCCCGCCTGCAACTGGTCCACCAGCACCCGCGCGCCGGCGCTGCCCAGGCGCCGGATCAGGTCGGCCCCCTTGGCGCTCGGAATCACCAGTGCGCCGGAAAGGCCATATTTGTCCGCCAGCTCGCGGGCGATCCGCGTGCGCCCCACGATCTCGGAATTGATCTGGATCGAGACGATGCCCCGATCCCGGGCTTCCTGGAGATAATTGACGATGGTCGCGCGCGAGACACCGAGCAGGGCGGCGATATCGCTCTGGGTCATCTGGTCGGCATAATAGAGCCAGGCGGCCCAGGTCACGGCGTCGTCGAACTCGCTCCCGCCTATTCCGGTCTGTGCCATCCCCGCCTCCCCACAGTTTCCTTCATAGCGATCTGACGCCCAAACAGACATTTGTCAATGCATATTGAATTTTGCATTTGACAAATGACAATGCACGTTGTCAGTTGACATGGAGAGAGGGAAAAGACCGTGGACCGCACGACTTCAATGGGGGACACCGCTTCGGGCGGGTGGTCCCGCATCATCGACGACATTCTTGCCGGGCGCTGGGTCAACCCCGAAACGGGCCGGCCTGCCACCGTCCCGCATGGACGGATCGTGCTGTCGGAAAGCCTGGACGGCCGCGAGGCCGACCTGGTGCAGGCCCTCGAGCTCGGCCCCGGCCTCACCGTGGTGGCGGACACGCAGACCTGGGACGCGCAGGGTCGGCAGGTGGCCAAGGCCCTCGCCGCCCTCGGCCCCGTGGAGACCGTCATCCTCGACCACCCCAAGGCGGATCAGGCCCATATCGCCATGCTGACCGACCGCCTGGCCGATGCGGAGGGCATCGTCGCGGTAGGCTCGGGCACGATCAACGATCTGTGCAAATATGTCGCCGCCCGCACGGGTCGTCGCTATGGCGTCTTCGCCACGGCGGCGTCGATGAACGGCTACACCTCCACCACGGCCTCCATCACGCTCGAAAACGGCCTCAAGGTTTCCCTGCCCGCCGCGGCGCCGGCGGGCCTGTTCATCGACCTGAGCGTTTCCGCCGCCGCGCCAACGCATCTGGCCGCGGCGGGGTTTGCCGACAGCATCGTGCGGTCCGTGGCGCAGGTGGATTGCTGGCTTGCCCATCGGCTGCTGGGTGCGCCCTATTCGCAGGCGGCCTTCACCTTGCAGGAAGAGGACGAGGCCGAACTGCTCGGACGCGCCGGCGGCCTGCCCCGGCATGACCTGCCGGCCAATGGCTATCTGCAACGCATCCTGACCCTGTGCGGGCTGGGCGTCGCCCTCACCGGCAGCACCAATCACGGCTCTATGGGAGAGCATCAGATCTCCCATTATATCGACTGCTTCGCCGGCGACCGGCATCCGGGCACGCTGCATGGCCAGCAGGTTGGCGTCGGCGTGCTGACCATGGCGCGCCTACAGGACGCCATGCTGGCCAGCGACGGCCCCCCCGTGCTCAAGGCCACCCATATCGATGAAGCCGACATGGCGCGGCGCATGGGCGACGCCATCGCCGCCCAGTGCCGGCGCGACATCGCGCCCAAGATATTCGGGCCGGCCGCCACCGAAGCGCTCAACCAGCGCCTGGCGGAAATCTGGCCGGAGCTGCGCCGCGAAATGGACGCCTTCCGCATCCCCACGGCGGAGCTGGAACGGCTGCTGCTGGCCGCGGGCGCACCCACCACGGCCCGGGACCTGGGCGTTCCGGCGGATTTCTACCGCGAGGCGACGCTGCATTGCCGCGAGATGCGCAACCGCTATTCTTTCCTCGACCTGGCCGCGGACGCAGGAGTCCTGGCCGATTTCGCAGCAGGAGAGGCCCGATGAACCCAGTTTCCAGCTTTCCCTGGGCCGACGCCGCCAGGATCGACTATGTGTTCGCCGATATCGACGACACGCTGACCACCGATGGCCTGCTGCCGGCGCAAACCCTGCTCGCGGTGGAACGCCTGGTCGCGGCCGGCATCGCGGTGGTCCCGGTGACCGGCCGGCCCGCCGGCTGGTGCGACATGATCGCCCGCTTCTGGCCGGTGGCCGGCATCGTGGGGGAAAACGGCGCTTTCTATTTCTCCTATGACCGCGCCCGAAACGCCATGCGCCGGGTGTATGCCGCCTCCACCCAGGAGCGGGCCCGCAACCGCGCGCGCCTGGCCGAGCTGTGCGAGAAAATCCTGCGTGAGGTGCCGGGCTCGGCGGTTTCCGCCGACCAGCCCTATCGCGAGTCCGACCTGGCCATCGACTTCTGCGAAGACGTTCCGGCGCTGGCGCAAAGCGATGTCCGGCGCATCCGCGACATCTTTCTCGAGGCCGGCGCCACCGCCAAGATTTCCTCGATCCACGTCAATGGCTGGTTCGGGGGCGGCGACAAGCTGTCGATGACGCAGCGTTTCGCCGACGAGGTTCTGGGCATCGGGCCTGACAGCCTCAAGCAGCGCGGGGTCTTCATCGGCGACAGCCCCAATGACGCGCCCATGTTCGGGTTCTTTCCCCATGCCTGCGGCGTCGCCAACGTCGCCGATTTCGGCGATCTCGTCGATCCGCCGCCGCGATACGTCACCAGAGCCAGAACGGCCGGGGGGTTCGTGGAACTGACGGAGCATCTTTTGGCCGCGCGGGCAATGCGGCCGTAACGGGAGGAGTATTCACCATGACGGGCAAACCGTTGATTGCCATTACCGGCGCCAGCTCGGGTATCGGAGAAGCGACGGCGCGCGCCTTTTCGGCGGCGGGCCATCCCCTGCTGCTCCTGGCGCGCCGCATCGACCGCCTGGAAGCCCTCGGCCTGCCCGACACGCTCAATCGCCAGGTCGACGTCCGGGACCGGGAAGGCCTGAAATCCGCCGTGGCCGAGGCGGAAGCGAAATTCGGCCCGGTCGATCTGATGTTCGCCAATGCCGGCATCGCCCGGCTGGCCGATATCGCGCGCCAGCCGCCCGAGGAATGGGACGAGATGATCGACATCAACACCAAGGGCGTGATGAACACCGTCCATGCGGTCATGAACGGCATGATGGCGCGCCGGCGCGGCACGCTGGTCATGATGAGCTCCATTGCCGGGCGAAAGGTCTATCCCGACCATACCGTCTATTGCGGCACCAAATTCTTCGTCCACGCCGTGTCCGAAAGCCTGCGGAGCTATCTCGCCCCCTATGGGGTGCGGGTCATCGTGCTGTCCCCCGGCATCATCGAAACCGAAGTGCTCGACCATGTGCGCGACGAGACGACGCTGGCGAATTACCGGGCCAACAAGGAGGCGATCGGGGGCGGCATTCCGGCGGCGGCGGTGGCCGATTCCATCCTCCACGCCTATGGCATGCCGCAAAACGCCCTGATCCAGGAAATCTGCATCACGCCCACCGCACAGTCCTACTGACGGGCGGCCCGCACGCCGCAGGGCGATCCTGCACGCCCATGCTTGCAATTAATTACGAGACTGATACAAATAACACACCGCTGACGTTACCGGCCCAAGACCGGCCCGGCGACCGCGCCAAACGCAAAGAAGTTCCGATGACTGTTTCAACCTGGTCCGATGAAGATGCCCGCCAGTTGGTCGCCGCGCTCGACGCGCAGGGCGTCAACCGGGACATCGCGCTCGAGATCTACGCCACCCGCCAGCTCGGGCTGGACCCCTCGCTGGTGCTGCATGGCGGGGGCAACACCTCAGTCAAGACGCGCTGGACCGATATCGACGGCCAGCAGGTCGATGTCCTCTGCGTCAAGGGCAGCGGCGCCGACATGGGCACGATCGGCCTTTCCGGCATGCCGCTGATGCGGATCGCCGAACTCGTGCGCCTGGCCGACATCGAACAATTGTCCGACGACCACCTCGTCATGCTGCAACGGCGCATGCTGCTCGATCCGGCCGCGCCATCGCCTTCCATCGAGGCGCTGCTGCATGGCATCATTCCGCAGAAATTCGTCAACCACACCCATGCCAACGCCATCGTGGCGCTGACCAACCAGCCCCATGGCGAGGCGCTGGTGCGCGAATTGTTCCCCAAGGCCCTGATCGTGCCCTATGTGATGCCGGGCTTCGAGCTGGCCAAGGCCACCCACAAGGCCCTTGCCGGCCACCCCGATGCCGACGGCATCATCCTGCTCAAGCACGGCATCTTCACGTTTTCCGAAGACGCGCGCGACGCCTATGAACGGATGATCGCCATGGTCGACGCGGCCGAGCGCAGGCTGGCCCAGGGCAAGGCGAAGCCCTTTGCCTCGATCGCCCTGCCCCCGGCCCTGGCCGACGCGGCCGAGGTCGGGCCGATCCTGCGCGGCGCCATCGCCCTTCCCACCGATGTGGAAGGGGTCTCCCGCCGCTTCGTGCTCGAACACAGATCGAGCCCCATGGTTCTCGATTTCTGCAATTCCCCCGACCTTGAAAGCCTCGTCTCGCGCGGCAATGCGACGCCCGAGCACGTCCTGCGCATCAAGCGGACCGGCATTGCCCTGCCGGCGCCCCAGCGCGACGGGCTGGATGCGTTCAAGCAGGCCGTAACGGCGGCCGTTTCGGATTATTCCGAAGAGTATCGGCGCTATTTCGAGCGCAATGTCCGCCGGGCGAGCGAACCCAAGACCATGCTCGATCCCATGCCGCGCGTCTTCTACGTGCCGGGGGTCGGGCTCTTCGCCGCCGGGGCGACCAGCAAGGCCGCAGCGGCTGCCGCCGACGTGGCCGAGGCGACGGTGGAGGTCATCACCCGGGCCGAAGGCATCGACCGCTTCGAGGCGCTTCCCGAATCCGACCTCTTCGACATCGAATACTGGTCGCTCGAACAGGCCAAGCTGGCCAAGGCCCAGGTCAAGCCGCTGACCGGCCAGGTGGCCGTGGTCACTGGCGGCGCCGGGGCCATTGGCTCCGCCATCGCCGGAGCGCTCAAGGCCGAAGGCGCCGAGATCGCCCTTTTCGATCTTGAAGGTCCCGCCCTCGAAAGGGAGGCCAGGCGGCTCGACGCCCTGGCCGTAGTCTGCGACGTCACCGATGTCGCCTCGGTCAACACCGCGGTCGCCCGGACGGCGGCCCGTTTCGGCGGCGTCGACATCCTCGTCTCCAACGCCGGCACCGCCAATCAGGGCCGCGTGGCGGAGGTCCCCGACGAAGCGTTCCGGCAGGCCTTCGACATCAATTTCTGGGGCCATCATTCGGTCGCCCGGGCCGTGGTGAAGGTGATGGAGCAGCAGGGCAATGGAGGGGCGCTTCTGTTCAACGTCTCCAAGCAGGCGGTCAATCCCGGGCCGGATTTCGGGCCTTATGGCACGTCCAAGGCCGCCCTTCTGGCGCTGGTCCGCCAATATGCGATCGAGCACGGCGCCAGCGGCATCACGGCCAATGCGGTCAATCCCGACCGCGTGCGCTCGGGGCTGATGACCGATCAGCTGATCGAGGCGCGCAGCAAGGCCCGCAAGGTGACGCCGGAAACCTATATGCGCGGCAATCTGGTGGGGCGGGAGGTGACCACGAAGGACGTGGCCGAAGCCTTCGTCTATCTGGCCAAGGCGCGCGTCTGCACGGGTGCCGTGCTGTCGGTCGATGGAGGAAATGTCGGCGCGATGATGCGCTGAGGAGGAAGAGCCAGCGCAGGGCCGGCAGGCCCGCTGGATGAGGATCATGGAGCAAGGCTGCGAGACCGCCGAACGGCGGCCGCATGCGAAACACCCGCGCGTGACCCGAGGGGCGCGCGAAACTGGAGGAGAGAATGGTCTATAATGTAGCAGTGATCGGCGCCGGCAACTGGAGCAAGAACCACTTGCTGGGCTGGCGGGCGCAAAAGGATGCCAAGATCACCTGGGTGGTGCGCTCGGACGAAGAACGCGCCCGGGCCCGCGCCGAGGAGTGGGGCGTCGCCAATTATACGGCCGACTACCGGAAGGCCTTCGCCGATCCGGACGTCCATATCGTGGACCTGGTCCTGCCGCACGACCTGCATGTCAAGCTGGCGCTCGAGGCGCTGGAAGCGGGCAAGCATGTCGTTTTGGAAAAGCCCCTGGCCGAGAATATCGACGACGCCCAGAAGCTCGTGGATGCCGCCGCCGCCAGCAAGCTCAAGGTCATGGTCGCCGAGAACTGGAACTATGGCACGTTCGTTTCCAGGGCCAAGAAGCTGATCGATGCCGGCGCCATCGGCCGCCCCTACATGATCCGCGGCTCCCTCGACCTCGATATCCGCTATGCCTTCAAGGGCGTGGCCTGGCGTCACCAAAGCGAGCGCATGGGCGGCGGCGTGCTGATCGATGCGGGCACGCATGCCATTTCGGTCATGCGCTACCTGATGGGCGAAATCACCGAAGTGTCGGCGCAGATCGACAATTACGATTTCCCCGATCTGGGCTCCATGGAGGATACGGCGCTGGTGCTGGCCCGTTTCGCCAGCGGCGCGATGGGCGTGCTGAGCGCCACGGCGGTGGCGACCAAGGTGCGCAACAGCACGGCCTTCATGATAATGGGTGAAAAGGGAGCCATAGAGTTCGACACCCACGACCGCAGCTTCTTCACCACGATCGACAAGAAGCGCTCGGAGGAATTCACGCTCGAGCCCTCGAGGGGCCTTGTCGAGCAGATGACGCATTTTCTTTCCGCCATCAGGGAAGACACCACACCGCTCACCGCGCCCGCCGAACAGATGGGCTCGATGCGCGCCGTGCTGGCCGCCTATGAGAGCGCCCGCACGGGCCGGACAGTCAAGACGGAGGAGATCCGGGCCAAATAACTGGCCCGAGGTTTTGCAAAGGGAGGACTACACATGACGTTTCTTGGAAAAACCGCGCGGGTACTGGCCGCGACGGCACTCATATCCGCGCTGAACATGCCGCCGGCGCAAGCGCAGCAGACCTTCGATGCCACGCTGGCAACGGTGAACTCGCCGGACTTCCTCACCGTGCAGGCGATGCAGAAATTCATCGACCTGTCCCGTGAGAAGACCAATGGCGGGGTGAACTTCAACCTCGCCGCCAATGGCCAGATGGGGAGCCAGAAGGAAACATACGAGCAGGTGATGGGCGGGCTCATCGAAGCCGCCCATGTCAGCGGTTCGGTGTTCGGCGCCTCGCTGCCCGAGCTGCAACTGCTGCAGCTGCCCTTCCTCTACCGCGACAACGCCCATATGGTCCGCGTCGTCTCGGGCGAGATCGGGCAGGGCCTCTACGACAAGCTGGAGGAGGCCACCGGCGTCAAGGTGCTGATGCTCGCCCTTGCCGACGGGCCCCGCTCGGTGTGGAACAACGTCCGCCCCATCCACACCCCGGCGGACATGAACGGCCTGACCATCCGCGTGCCGGAAAACCCCATCATGCTGGACACCTTCCAGGCTCTGGGCGCGCTGCCCACGCCGATGCCCTTCGGTGAAGTCTATATGGCGGCCAAGCAGGGCGTGATCGACGGCGGCGAGTCGCCTCCCTATGCCCTGGGCGAATTCCGCGCCTGGGAAGTGGGCAAGTATTACAGCCTCGACAAGCATACTTCGGGCCATGCCGTGCTCGCCCTCAACAGCGACTGGTATCATTCGCTGCCCGAAGAATATCAGGCGGCGCTCGAGGAAGCATCGGCGGAAGCGGTGGCCTGGTTCAACGTGGAACTGGAAAAGGCCAATGAGCAGGCCATGGCGGATGCCGCCTCGCATGGCATGGAAGTCAATGACGTCGACGACCTGGATGCGTTCCGCGAAGCGGTTGCTCCCGTCTATGAGAAATATGCGCCCATCGTTGGCGGGGAAGCTGCCATCCAGGCTGTGATCGACACCCCCTAGCAGCCTGCGGGGGAGGACCGGCGGCGCCGGCTCCTCCCCATTCTTCAACTGGGAGGAAGAAGATTCATGCTCTCGCGCTTTCTCAAGCGGCTCGATGCTGTCGTCATGGCCATCAGCATGGTGGGGCTCGTCACCCTGTTCGTGGTCACCCTGCTCCAGGTTTTCCTGCGCTATGTCGCACGGGTCCCCTTTGTCTGGTCCTATGAATTCCTGAGCCTGCTCTTTCTGTTCATCAGTGCGCTCGTCGGCGCCATCGTGCTCGGTCGCAAGGAACATTTCACCGTTCCCATGATCGCCGACGTGCTGAGCCCGCGCAACAAGCTGTGGTTCGAGCTGTTCTCGATCGGCGGCTGCGCCATCTTCGCGCTCATCATCTCCATCGACGGGTTCCGCGTCGCCTGGCGCCTGCGCAACACGGCCACCCCCGTGCTGGGCATCAGCGAGGCCATCCCCAATCTGATCCTACCGGTCATGGGCGTCTATATGCTGCTCCATACGATCAACCATCTCCACCAGGTGGTCCGCCTTCTTGCCCGGAAGGAGGGGCAGCCCCAATGATCGCAATCGTCGTCTTCATCGCCATGGCGGTCTATCTGCTGCTCAACATTCCCGTGCCGGTCGCGGTGTCGCTGTCGGCCATGACGGCCATGACTCTCAATGGCGGCATGGACCTGCAGGTCGTCGTGCAGCGCATGTTCTATGGCCTCAACAACTATATCTATCTGGCCATCCCGCTTTTCGTGCTGCTCGGGCAGGTCATGATGGCGGCCAAGATCACCGAGCGCCTCGTCGATTTCGCCCTGGTGCTGGTCGGCCACATGCGGGGCGGCCTAGCCCAGGTGGCCGTGGTCGCCTGCGCCGTCATGTCCTCGATCTCGGGCTCGTCCTCGGCGGATGCGGCCGCGACGGGCGCCGTGCTCGGGCCGTCTATGGTCAAGCAGGGCTATCCCCCCGGCTTCGCCTCGGCGGTGATCGGGGCGGCCTCCGCCGGCGCGGCCCTCATCCCCCCCTCGATCACGATGATCGTCTATGCCTCGCTGGCCAATGTCTCGATCGGACGGCTGTTCGTGGCCGGCATCATGCCCGGCATCCTGGTCGGGGCGGCGCTGATGTTCTCCATCTGGCGCTCGGCGGTTAAATACAATCTGCCGGTGGGAACCGAGCGGCCGACGGTCAAGGTGGTCGGGCAGGCTTCGGCCCGCGCCCTGCTGGTTCTGCTGGCGCCGATCATCATCATCGGTGGCGTGGTGGGGGGTGTTTTCACGCCCACCGAGTCGGCCGCCGTGGCGGTGCTCTACACCCTGTTCCTCGCCTTCGTCGTCTATCGCTCCATGCGGCTGCGCGACATGATCGGCGTGCTCGAGCGCTCCCTGGTCATCTCGGCCCAGTTGATGCTGACCCTGGCCGCCGCCTCGATCTTCTCGTGGATCATCGCGCGGGCGGGCCTGCCCAACCAGGTGGCGCAACTGCCGATCTTCCAGGGCGACAACGGCTGGGTCGTGCTGCTGCTGGTCATCAATGTCGTGGTCTTCCTTCTCGGCATCTTCCTCGAAGGCAGCCCGCTGCTGGTGATCGTCACCCCGATCTTCCTCGCCCCGGCGCTTGCCGCCGGCATCGACCCGACGCATCTGGGGATCGTGCTCGCCATCAACCTCGCCATCGGCGGAATATCGCCTCCCTTCGGCATGCTGATGTTCGTGGCCTGCGCGGTGACGCCGGCAACGATGGTGCAATTCTCAAAGGCCATCGTTCCGTTCATCGTGCTGATCTGCGCGGTCGTGCTGGTCATTTCCTACATACCGCAGATCTCGCTGTGGCTGCCCGACATACTGGGCCTCTAGAAACAGGGACGTGCCGGTTCGCCGGCACGTCCGCCGCACACCGCATTTCCAGCCAGGAAGGGCCAGGACCGTGATTCCCAACCAAACCTATGTCAGCCCCACCGAACGCCGCCGCCGGTTCCGGGCGCGCCTCGCGGCCGGAGGCACCATCTGGGTTCCGGGCGCATATGACGGGCTCAGCGCGCGGCTTGCCGAGCAGGCCGGCGCGGAGGCGGTGCTGCTGGCCGGCTTCGCGGTCTCCGCCTCGCTCCTGGGAGAGGCCGACGCCGAAATCTACACCATGACCGAGGTGCGCTCGGTGTTGCGCCACATGGTCAACGTCACCACGGTCCCCATCATGGCCGATGGCGACAACGGCTTCGGCAACGCGCTCAGCGTCATCCGCACCGTGCAGGAATATGAAGCCGCGGGCGCCACCTCGATAACCATCGAGGACCAGGCGGCGCCGAAACGCTGCCCGATGATTATCGCCAAGCCGGCCCTGGTGCCGCTCACCGAGGCGGTGGGCAAGATCAAGGCGGCGGTGGATGCCCGGCGGGACCCCGAAACCGTCATCATCGCGCGGACCGACTCGCTGGAGATCAACGAGGCGATCGAGCGGGCCTGCGCCTATGTCGAGGCCGGCGCCGACGTCATCAAGCCGATCTGGGACGATGCCGATTCGCTCGAAAAGTCCCGCAAGCTGCTCAAGGCGTGCCAGCGCCCGCTGTCGATCTCCATCGTGGAATATATCGAGGAAAAATTCTCCATCGCCGAGATGGAGGAAGTCGCCGCCATCGCCACCGTGCCGGTGGCGCCGATAGCGGCCGTCGCCAAGACGCTGCAACAGACCTTCACCGCGATTATGCAGAAGAAGTATCTCTCGGGCTCGGATGTTTCGCTCATGCCTGTGAAAGAGTTCAAGAAGGCAATAGGTTTCGAACAGATAGAGGCGTATGAACGCCAATATCTGCCGCCGCAATAGGCCGGCGGCCGGGCCTCATATCTGGCGGTGCCATGAAGAAGATCGATGTAGCTGCTCCCAGTGCCGACGATATGGAAGTCGATGCTGCCTGGCTACATTTCGTGGAAGGGCTGACGCAGGCCGAGATTGCCGAGCGCCGCGGCCTGTCGCGGATGAAGGTGCACCGGCTGATCCAGCTCGCACGCGAAAAGGGGCTGGTGCGGTTCTTCGTCGAGCGCGTGCCCTCCGATTGCCTCGAGCTCGAATCCCGGCTCATGGAGCGGTATGGCCTCACCAGTTGCACCGTGGTTCCCGCGACCGGCAAGGACATGGTCTCCTCCCTCGACGTGGTGGCAGTGGCGGGCGCGCGCTTCCTCCACGGCATGCTGGAGCCGACAGCGCCGCGGACCATCGGCATCGGGTCGGGCCGCACCATTGCCCGGGTGGTCCACAGCCTGCCGGCCCTGGCCCGCCCCAACACCACCTTCACCTCGATCACCGGCGATTTCGCCGAGCTCAACGAGGCCAATCCCAAGGAAGTGGTCAACGCGCTGATCCGCAAGACCGGCGGATCGGGCTATGCCCTGCCCGCGCCGCTCGTCGCCGACAGCCCGGCCGACCGCGACCTGTTCTTGCGCCAGCGAAGCGTCGCCGCGACGCTGGAGGCGGCGACGAAGGCGGATTTCTTCCTGATCGGGGTCGGCCATCTGGGCAAGAATTCGTTCTGGGACAAATGGAACCTGGTCAGCGGCACCGAGCTGCGCGACCTCGAAAAGCGCCGGATCGTCGCCGACATCGCCGGCCACCTGATCGACGCCGATGGCCGCCTGGGCGATGGCGAGCTCGCCTCGCGGCTGGTCTCCATCGATTATGACGCGCTGCGCTCGCGGCCGGTCTATGCGGTTTGCGGGGGCGTCGAGAAAGCCCAGGCGCTGCAGGTCGTGCTGAAATCGGGCCTGCTCACCGGGCTGATCGTCACCTCCAACCTCGCCAAGCTCGTGCTCTGAGCCTCCCCTGCCCTTGCCGCCATGCCCCCGGCCTTTTCCCGAAGGCCGACTTGCGCACGTCTCGTCGTGCCTGATCCGCAAGCAGAAAATCCAAAGCCGATATTGCAATTAATCACGATGATGATACAAATCCCATAACAGAGGGGGTTCGTCAGAGCGTGGTCAAAATAGCAATCATCGGCGACCGCTTCATGCGCGCAGGGGTGTTCGAAGCCGCCTTGCGCAAGCGCATATCGGGGCCCCTCGACATCGCCAGCATGGAAACCGACTGGCCCGACAATCCCTTCCACGGGCGCAACGGCCCGGCGGGACCGGCCATTTCCGAATATCAGGGTGAAGAAGCCCAGATTATCGCCACCGCCGCCGAGGCGCAGATCGCCATCACCCATCTGGGCCCGTTCAGCCGCAAGGTCATCGAGGGCTGCGGGAAGCTGCAACTGATCGGCCTGTCGCGCGGCAGCTCGGTCAATGTCGATATCGAGGCGGCGCGCGAGCGCGATATCGTGGTGACCAACGTGCCCGGGCGCAACGCCTCGGCCGTGGCCGAATTCACCATCGCCCAGATCCTGAGCCTGACGCGCAGGCTCTCGGAAGGGAACGCCGCCCTTTCCGCCGGCAGATGGCAGGGCGAGCTTTATCGGGCCGACCGCACCGGCGAGGAGCTATCGCAGCTCACCGTGGGTATTGTGGGCTACGGCGCCATTGGCCAGCGGGTGGTGCGGCTGCTCAAGCCCTTCGGCCCCCGCATCCTCGTCAACGACAAATATGCCGGGCTCACCCTTTCCGACCAGATCGATGGCGTGGAAAAGGTGGAGCTGGACACTCTTCTGGCCAACAGCGACGTCATCACCCTCCACGCGCGGGCAACCCCCGAAACCGAGGGCATGCTGGGGCCCGAGCAATTCGCGCTGATGCGGCGCGGCGCCTATCTCATCAACAATGCCCGCGCCTCCATGGTGGTCGCATCCAGCCTTCGCGACGCGCTCAGATCGGGGCTGCTGGCGGGGGCGGCGCTGGACACGTTCGATCCCGAGCCGCCCGAGGCGGATGACGACATGCTGGCCATGCCCAATGTCACCGTGACCCCGCATATTGCCGGGGCCTCGCGATATGTCACTACCTTCGCCGCGGAGCGCCTTGCCGAGGAGGTGGCGCGGTTTCTCCAGGACGGATCGGTGAACACCCGCGTAGCATGAGGGCGCAGGATACATGTTCCGCCCCGGGCAAACGGGGCGGATAGGGCAGGCAGTTCACGGGAGGGGACATGCAGCCGGTAGTGATGGCTATAGATGCGGGAACGGGCAGTTGCCGGTGCCTGCTGTTCACCCTCGAGGGCAAGGAAGTCGCGGCGGCCAGCGCCGAATGGACGCATCCGGTCGCGCCGGGCGTTCCGGGCGGCTTCGATTTCAACACGGCCGCAAACGGGCTTCTGCTCGATACGGTCATCGCGCGCTGCCTGCGCAGCTATGCCGGCTCTGCCAGCGACATAAAGGCCATCGCCACGACCTCGATGCGCGAGGGCATCGTACTCTACGACAAGGCCGGGGAAGCGCTGTGGGCCTGCCCCAATATCGACGCCCGCTCCACCCTGGAGGCGGAAAGGCTGGTGGAGACCGGGCTGGCCGACCGCATCTTCGATGTGGCGGGCGACTGGGTTTCCATCACCACGCCGGCGCGGCTGAAATGGCTGGAGGCGCACCGCCCCGATATTCTGGAGCGCGCCGTCACCTTCGGCATGATTAGCGACTGGGCCGCCACGCGCCTTACCGGCCAGTATTTCACCGAGCCCAGCGCGGGCTCCTCGACGGCCCTGTTCGACCTGTCGTCCCGGTCCTGGTCGTCCGAACTGTTCGAGGCGCTCGGCATCGATCCGGCCATCACCCCGAACGTGGTCGAATCCGGCTCCCCCATCGGCGCTGTGACACCGGCGGCGGCGGAGCGGAGTGGTCTCGTCGCCGGCACGCCCGTGATTGCGGGCGGCGGGGACACCCAGCTCGGCCTTATCGGCCTCCGGCGCGGCCGGGGCGACGCGACCCTGTTCGGCGGCAGCTTCTGGCAGATGACGACCCTGCTCGACCGGCCGCTGACCGATCCGGCGCGCGGCCCAAGGACGCTTTGCCATGCGGCGCCGGGCCTGTGGATGATGGAAGGCATCGGCTTTCTCAGCGGCCTGTCACTGCGCTGGTTCCGGGACGCCTTCTGCCAGGCGGAGGTGGAATCGGCCCGGGCGCGCGGCCTCTCTCCCTTCGACGTCATGGGGGAAAGCGCCCAGGCCATGCCGCCGGGCGCCAATGGCGTGACCGCCGTCATGGCCAGCATCATGCAATCGGACGGCTGGACGCAGGCGCCCCCGACCCTGCTCGGGTTCGATTTCAACCGCCCGGCCGAGACGGGCCGGGCCGCGGCGACGCGCGCCATCATGGAGGCGGCCGCCTATGCCGCGCGGGAGCATCTGCGGGTGCTGGAGGGGCTGAGCGGAACCGTTTTCCCCGAGGTCGTGTTCAGCAGCGGCGCCTCGCGCGGCAATCTCTGGCCGCAGATCGTCGCGGATGTGCTGGGCCGCCCCGTGATCGTTCCCGACAATAGCGAATCCACCTCTTTGGGCTGCGCCATGCTGGCGGCGGTAGGTGCCGGACTTTTTGCCGATCTCGAGGAAGCGGGCGCCATGGCCGGGGGCGCCCGGCGCCGTATAGAGCCCAATCCCGAGCACGCCGCGCTTTATGACGAATTGTCGCGCGACTGGCTCCGGATCAGCCGGGCGATGATCGAGATGGCGGAATCGGGCGTGACGAAACCCATGTGGCGCCCCGCCGGCGCCCGCAAGAAGACGCATTCCTGAAAGACCAGGCAGACATCGCGCCTGTCGGACCTTCAGGCGAGGCTCCGGCCCAGGTTGCGCCGGACGCTAGATGGCCCTTATGAAGCCCCCATCAACGCGGACCATGCTGCCGGTGACGTAGGAGGCTTGCTCGCTTGCCAGGAACGCCACCATGGAGGCGAATTCGGCGGGCGTGCCATAGCGCCCCACGGGAATGGACTTGGCCGATTCCATCTCGATCGTCTCGATGGGCACCCCGCTCCTGTCGGCGAGCAACTGATCGAGCAGGTGGACGCGGTCGGTGGCGATCCGTCCCGGAAGCACCACGTTCACGGTGACCCCGTATGCTGCGACTTCTGCCGCAAGGGTCTTCGACCAGGTGGCGACCGCCGACCTTATGCCATTGGAAAGGGCCAGGGCGGGAATGGGCTGGACGATGCCCGACGAGCCGATGGTGACCACGCGGCCCCAGCGTCTTTCGATCATCGGGGGAAGCAGGCGCCCCGTCAGGTGAAAGAGGTTCACCGCCATGCTCTCGAATTCGTCGAGCCATTGCTCGCGCCGGGCTTCCGCGGCGGTGGAACGCGGCGGGCCGCCGCTATTGTTGACCAGGATGTCCACGCCCCCCTCGCTCAGCAACTCGTCGCAGAGCGCGTCCACCGATTGCAGTTGCGCCAGGTCGAGGCGGCGGCTGGCCAGGCGGGAAGCCGCATCGCCATCCAGCTCCGCAGCCCATTGCGCGATGCTGGACGGATTGCGCGATACGGCGATCACCGAGGCGCCTTCGTTGAGCAGCATCTGCGCCGTTGCCGCGCCCAGCCCGCGGCTGGCGCCGATGACGAGTGCACGCTTATTTGAAATACCCAGGTCCATGGGACATCGATCCGATTCTACGTGCCGAGATAAAAGGCCGATAGCCGCCCGAAGGCCGGTCGCTACCGCTGCTGCAGCATTTTCATGAAGCCCGACCAGACGGCGTCGAGGTGCCTTTCCATGGCCTGGCGCGCCGCCTCCGCGTTACGGGCTTCGAGCGCATCGAGAATGGCCAGGTGCTCGTTGCAGCTTTCCTGCCATCGGTTCGGAAGCCGCTGCACATTACACATGCGCGCGTGCCGCCGCACCTTTTCGATCATGGTCGCCAGCCAGCGGTTGCCGCTGGCCTTGGCGATGATGTCATGAAGGTCGTCGTCCAGTTGATGCTGCTGTTCGACCGTAACGGTGGGCGAATCGCGCAGCGCGGTGATGCGGCCGCGCAGTTCCGCGATGGACTCGGCCGACATCCGCCCCGCCGCCCGTGCCACGGCATCACATTCCAGAAGGCGGCGAAGGTTGAGCAGATCGAGATAATCCTCGGTGTTCAGGGCGCTCACGGCATGCAGGCCATTGGACGCCCGCACCGTGAATCCCTCGCCATAGAGCCGTCCCATGGCGATCCTGAGCGGGGTACGCGAGACATTGAGCCGTTCAGACAGGGCACGCTCTTCCAGTATCTGCCCGGCGACCAGTTCCTTGTTGAGAATCATCGCCAGCAGCGCCTCGTAAGCGCTGTCCGTAAGAGTGCGCGGAGCGGATCCGCTGTCCATTTCATGGCCTCCAAAGCTTCCGTACCAAAATAGAGCCGGGCTGGCGGGAGCCGGGCCCGGGGCGCCAATACCCCGGGCCCGCCATTCCCTTATTGCTTGAGCCCGAAAATTTCCTGCCACCGGCCGACAAGTTCCTGCGCTTCCTCGGCGCTGATAAGCGTTTTTCCGAGTATCACATTGCTCAGCCCTTCAGAATGGCCGCCCGGCAGATCATAACCGGGATCGGCAATGCCGGTGCGCGCCATAGCAAGCCCGTCCACATCCTTCCAGGCATTCTGCCCGTTCTCGCTCAGCATCCAGTTGACGAACACCTTCGCCGCGTTCGGATGCGGGGCCTGCGCGGCGACGAACGCCACCTTGTAGGAAGCCACCGTGCCGGAGGGCGGATAGGCGAATTCCAGCGGAACCCCGTCCTCGACGAGGAACTTCACCGCCGAATCCACCATTGGGGCGACGGAGACGTCGCCGCGCACCAGAGCCTGGGAAAGATTGGCGGCGCTGCTGTTGATGACCACGCCATTGTCGAGCAATTGCTGGGCGAAATCGGGCTTGTCGAGGGTTTTTTCGACGAAGGCCGACCACAGGGCGATGGTGGGGGAAGTCCATGGCCCCACGATCCCGACCTTGTCGCGGAAGCGCGCATCGACGAGGTCCATCCAGTCGCGGGGACGCTCATCCTCGCTGACGACGGTCGTGTTCCAGGCGAGCAGGATACGGATCGCCGCCACCACGAAGCTGCGGTCGGAGTCGTTGTATTTGGGATCGAAATTGGCGATCTCGGGCGGCTGCCATGTTTCGGCCCAGCCGCCGGCAACGCCCTCGTCCACCACCTGGTCGCTGGTGGTATAGACGGCGTCGGCGCCATGGATGCCGGAGGCGAGTTCGGTCTGGATGCGCACGACCAGCGGCGACGAGCTCAACCGGACCGGCTCCACCTCGATGAAGGGATAATCGCGGTTGAAAGCCTCGAGAATCTTGGGGATCGAGGGGGCCGTGGAGTCGGTGTACCAGACGACCTTGCCTTCTCCCCGTGCGGCTTCCACGATCTGGTCCCAGCTCGCCTCCTGCGCGCCGGCAGGGGCCAGCAGGCAAATCGATGCCGCCATTACCCCCGCAACTATCTTCGGTAGTTCAGTCATTGGGTCCTCCCTGGATCCTCGTTAAGATGTTGAACGCCTTCATCCGGCGATGAGCCGGCATCTCGATGCGCTGAACCACACGTCCACCGCGCTGCCGACCGGCAGGCCGTCCAGCGAATGGGCCAGGATGCGGTCCCCGCCGATCTCCACGTGGTATTCGGTGAAGGCGCCCAGATAGCTCGCATCGAGGATTTTCCCCGAGAGCTTCACGTCGCGATCGCGCTCCGGCGCGGGCGCGCCCTGCCCCACCACCAGCAGGTTTTCCGGCCGCACCATGAGCTTGAGCGGCCCTGTCCCGCCGGATCCGGCGCCCTCCAGCCGCAGCTCCTGCCCGCCGGCGGTTCGGAAGCTGCCGGCCTGCTCGCCCCGCACCACCGGGATGAAGCTCGCCTTGCCGATGAACTCGGCCACGAACCTGTTCTCGGGCTGGTGATAGAGCGATTGCGGCGTGCCCTGCTGCATGATCTTTCCGCCATGCATCACGATGACCCGGTCGGACATCGCCAATGCCTCTTCCTGGTCGTGGGTCACATAGAGCGCGGCCACACCGAGCTCCTGTTGCAGGCGCCGGATTTCGGCGCGCATGCTTTCGCGCATCTTGGCGTCGAGATTGGAGAGGGGCTCGTCGAACAACAGGATTCTCGGCGTTCCCACGACGGCGCGCGCCAGGGCGACACGTTGCTGCTGGCCGCCCGAGAGCTGGGAAGGGTAGCGGTCGCGCAGGCCGCCCAGCCCCACCATGTCGAGCACGCGCTCGACCTGCGGGGCGATGCTGGCGCCGTTGGCGCCCCGGACGCGCAGGGGAAAGCTGACATTGCTGGCAACCGTCATATGCGGCCAGATCGCATAGGACTGGAACACCATGCCCAGATTGCGCCGGTTGACGGGGAGCTCGTAGCCCTTGGCGGCATCGAAGGCCAGATCCCCGCCGATATGGATCGATCCGCCGTCCGGCTCCTCGAGACCGGCAATGCAGCGCAGCGTCGTGGTCTTGCCGCAGCCCGAGGGGCCCAGAAGGCTGACGAACTCGCCCTCCCCCACATCGAACGACAGGTTCTCGATCACCGGGACGGCGCCGTAATTCTTTGCCAGCTCTGAAAGGGCGATACTCATGATTGTCTCCCTGTTCGCCTAGCGGGCTTTTCTGGCGTCGGGGGTCAGGCCGACGATCAGTCCCATGACGAGGAAAATGATGACCATCGAGGCAAAGGAGGTGGCCGATGCCAGCCCCCAGTCCCCGGATTCGAAGAAGCCGAAGATCAGGATCGAAATGACCTGCGTGCCCGATGTGTAGAGAAGGATGGCCGAGGACAGCTCGCGGAAGAAGATCATGAACAGCAGCATGTAGGCGCTCTGCACCGCTGGCGCCGACAGCGGCAGGATGATCCGGGCAAGGCTGCCGAGCCGGGTGGATCCGCTGACCCAGGCCACCTCTTCCATCGACTTGTCGATCTGCACCAGCTGGCCGCTGATCGCCTCCGTTCCATAGGGCAGGAACCGCGTGACGAAGGCTACGATCAGGATAATCAGCGTGCCATAGATGGGGATGGGCACGCTGGTATAGGCCCAGATGAGCCCCAGGCCGATGACGATGCCGGGGATGCCGAAGGGTACATTGACGATGAAATCGAGCACCGAGGCGCCGCGGGGCTTGGCCCGAACGGTGAAATAGGCGCTGACGAAGGCGATGACCACGCAGATGGCAGCGCCGACGCCGCAGACGATGAGCGTGTTGAAGAATGCCGTCCTGACGGCGGGATTGGTCAGCAGATACTCGTAGTTCCGCAGCGTGTAGGCGGCCGTCCAGGGCGTGGCCACATAGAATTTAATCAGCGAGACATAGATCAGAACCAGCGTCGGCAGCACCAGCGTCAGTGCCGGCACGAGGAAACAGAAGGCAAAGGCAAGCCATTTCCACTTGCCCAGGCGCAGGGCGACCTGGCGCGGGCCCTTCCCCGAGACCACGGTCATCCGCCCGGCCTTGGACACCCTTCTTTGCAGCAGCAGCGCCGTGGCGGTGAGCGCGCTGAGGGTCAGGGCGATCACGGCGGCGTAGCCGTAATTGACCGGCACCACCTGCACCGCCATCCAGATCTGGGTGGACAGGACATAGACCTTGGCGGGCATGCCGATCATGGCCGAGATCACGAAATCTTCGATCGAGAGCACCAGGATCAGGATTCCGGCCGAAAGCAGCGAATAGGCCAGGAGCGGCAGGGTGACGCGGAACAGCACCTGGAGCGGGGTGGCGCCCGCAGTGCGAGCCGCCTCTTCAAGCGCGCCGTCGAGATTGTTGAGCGGCCCGCGCATCAACAGGAAGGCCAGCGGGATCTGATGCAGGATCTGGATCCAGATCATCCCCGGCATCGAATAGATGCTGACCCCATCGGATGCCCAGGGGAGCAGCTTCAGCATACCGTTCAATATGCCATTGGGCGAGAGCAGCAGGATCCACGCCATCGCGGTCACGTAGGAGGGGACGTAGAAGCTCAGGGAAAGAAGAACCGTGACGGTCTTTTTGAAGGGAAAGTCCGTCCGGTGGATTATGATGGCCAGAAGCGTGCCGACGGCCACCGCCGGCACCGAGACGCATATGGCAATGGACAGGGTGCGAACCAGCACACCCCAAAGATGGCCCGAGGCAATGCTCGCCCAATTCTCGAAGGTCCACTCCCCGGCGGTGCGCGGCGCCCCGGACCAGAAGCTGGAGTAGATCAGCGCGGCGAGCGGCATGATGACGAGCGCCGCAATCAGCACGAAGGTGAACAGATAGGTCGCGTTGAGCACGCGCCGGTCGAAAAGGGCATTGCGAGAATAGGTCAAGAGCTGCCTCCGATATCCATTCGACCAGCGCGTCCCGATGCGCCTAGAGGTCGAGCTCGATGCCCTTGGCCTTGAGGCGATCGCCCCAGCCGCTCACTTCCCAGGTCGTCACTTCCGGGGTGAAACGCGCCCGCGCCCGGGCCTCTTTTTCCTCGCGCGCCTTGCAGGCAACCGCGATGTCGTCGATCTCGGCGGCGGGCACCACGACCACGCCGTCATCGTCCGCCACGATAAGATCGCCCGGATTGACCAGCACGCCGCCAATGGTGATGGGCACGTTGATCGGCCCCAGGCTTTCCTTCACCGTGCCCTTCATGCAGACGGACTTGGAGAAAATGGGAAAACCCATCTGGCGGATGACGGCGACGTCCCGCACGCCCGAGTCGATGATGAGGCCGGCAATCCCCTTGGCCTGGGCACAACTGGACATCACGTCCCCAAAGGAGCCCTGCTCGGTGAAACCGCCCGCCGAGCACACGATGACGTCGCCGGGCCGGGCGAGCTTGAGCGCGGCATGCAGGGTCAGGTTGTCGCCCGGCTCGCACACGCAGGTGAAGGCCAGGCCATGGGTGCGCATGCCCTGACCGATGGGCCTGATCGAGGAATCCATGGCGCCACGGCGTCCCATGGCCTCATGGGCCGTGGCCGCGGTGATGGTCCGCCATGGCTCCAGCTTCGAGGGATCGACGCGCGGGAAATCACGATTGATGACGGGCAGGGACGAGTTTGCCATGGAATTTCACTTTCCTGATCTGAAGACATGCGATTGGGAGACGGGCAGCGCCTAGCGCTCGGCTTCGTAAGCCTCCCGGTTGGCCCGGACGCCGAGGCCGCTATTGACCCTGTTGCTGAGATTGAAGAAGGCCACGATGCCCGCGGCATAGACGATCTCGAGCTCGCTGAGCCCGGCGTCGCGCAGAAGCGTGAGATCGGCCTCCTCCACCTCGCCCGGCGTGCGGGTCAGCTTCACGGCATAATCGGCCAGCGCGCGCTCGCGGGCGCTGAGGTCGGCATGACGATAATTCGCCTCGACCGTGCCGACCCAGACGGCATCGCGGGTAAGGGCGCGCAGCCGGGACGCATGCCCGAAGATGCAGGAGACACAGCGGTTCTCCACACTCACGACCAGCGCGAGCAATTCCTTTTCCTTGGGCGTCAGATGCTCGCCCGGCCCCATCAGCGAACGGCTGAGATTATCCTGGGCAACCAGCACCGCCGGCGCGACGGCCATCATCCGCTGCGCCGTGCGCACATAACCGATCCGCTCGCGCGTCCCCTGGAAGACCGCCTCGACCTCCGGGGTCGGAACCGGCTCCTCCAGCCTCAGCCAGGACAGGGCCCTGCCCTCGCTCTTTTCGTCATCCCCGCGCCCGCCCATCGGCATCCTCCTCAGAAATTCTTATTCAATCCATCTTGGATCCCAAAGAAATGCCATTGACATCCTGATGTCAAGCGCCTTTCTGAAATGGGATGATCGGGGGCCCGTCCGGAGGGGAAAAGCGCCGGTATCGGCTTGCCTCCCGTCGCCAGACATGCGATGCCATGACCGCTTTCGGTTCCGCCATGACGCGCGGATGAAAAGGGAATACCGGTGCGGATTACCCATCAGGGGCCAAGACCGGAGCTGCCCTCGCAACTGTAAGCGGCGAGCCGCCTGCCATCACCACTGATCGTTTCGATCGGGAAGGGGCAGGAGGCGATGGAGCCGCGAGCCAGGAGACCTGCCGCAAGCGCAAGACCATGAAGCCGGGCGAGGTGTCCCGGCAGGGGGCGTCTATGGGTTTTCGCACGTCTGGCGTGCCGCAAAGCTGTTGGCTGCTTTCCCCTTGTCGGGGGAGCGGTCCGTTTGCGCCCTGACGCCATCCTCTATCTGGTCACCCAGCCCTATCTCAGCGCCCGCCGCTTCCGCGCCCTTTGCGACGGGCTTGTCGCCGCCTCGGAGCTTCCCGCCGCGGTGGCGCGCATGGAAGGCGTCGGGCCGGGCCCGATGGGCATGCTCGACACACTGGTCGCCGCCGGAGCGCGCGCCATTCTGGTGCAGCCGGTCGGCCTGCCCTTTTCCGACAGCCTCGCCGCCTGGCTGCCCGGCGCGCTGGCCCATTGGCTGAACCAGCCCCGCGCGGCAAGCGTAAGCCTGTCGCTGGCCGCCGATCAGGTGGATGACGGCACGGTCCTCGCCGCGACCGCCGCATCTGCCCTGGCCCATGCCGGAACGGCCCGGCCCATCAGGCCCGAACAGGCTTGCATCACCAATCCGGGGTGGCAGGAGCCGCCGCCCTTCCGCCATCACCTGCTCGTCTGCACGGGCCCGCGCTGCACCTTCCGCGAAGCCGGCACGGTGCGCCAGGCGCTCGACGCCGAACTGCGCCGCGCCGGCATCCATGACGATTGCCTGATTACGCTCACCGGATGCCTGTTCCCCTGCAATCAGGGGCCGATGGTCGCCGTCTATCCCTCCGGCCGCTGGTATCGGCTGGAAAGCCATGCGGATGTCGCCCGCTTTGCGACTGCCCTGGCGGCGGGTGATCCGCTGCCCGAACTCACCATACACGAGGTGCATCATGAAACCCGCTAGCCTGCTCACCGCCGCCAGCCTGCTGCTGCTCGCCACGCCGACCCTGGCCCAGGACCGCAGCATCGAGAGCTGCGAAACCGTCTCGCATTTCGAGGCCGTGCCCAGCCGCGTCATCACCCTCAACCAGCAGGCCACCGAGATCATGCTGGCGCTGGGCCTGGAGGGCCACCTGGCCGGCACCGCCTATCTCGACGATGCCATCCCCGAGCGCTGGAAGGCCGCCTATGACAGCGTGCCGGTGATTTCCGAGCGCTATCCCGCCCGCGAGGTGGTGCTGGCCAAAAACCCGGACCTGCTGTTTGCCGGCTTCAATTCCGCCTTCGGCGAAAAGGCTCTCGGTGCGCAGCAGGACTGGAACGATCTGGGCATCGGCACCTATCTGGTCAATGTCGAATGCCGCAATCTGCATCCGGCCGATGTGAAACTGACCACCGAGCCGCTTTTCATCGATCTGGAGCGCATCGGCGCGCTGTTCGGCGTCGAGGACAGGGCCGCCGCGGTCGCCGCCGACATCCGCGACCGGCTCGATGCCGTCGCCGGCGCCAATCCCGGCCAGGGCCGCCGCGCCTTCCTCTACGATTCGGGCACGGAAACCGCCTTCTCGGCCGGCTGCTGCGGCGCGCCGGGCCTGCTGCTCGATGCCGTTGGCCTTGAAAACATCGCCGCCGGGGTGGAAGGCCGCTGGGCAGACCTGGCCTGGGAAGCCGTCGTCGCCGGCGATCCGGAGGTCATCGTGCTGATCGAGGCCGAATGGTCCACCGCCGAAGAAAAGATCGCCCATCTCAAGGCCGACCCCGTGCTGTCCGAACTGGAGGCGGTGCGCGAGGACCGGTTCGTCACCATCCCGTTCTCGTCCACCGTTCTGGGCGTGCGCTTCGTGGAAGGCGTCGAACAGTTGGGCGCCGATCTGGCGGCTCTCCGCTAGCATGATCCGATTGCGCGGCAGAACGGCCGGGACGTTCATCCTGGCGGCCATCGCCCTGCTGCTGGCGGGGTTGGCCGGTGTCTATTGGGGCACCGCCGACCTTTCCTGGAGCGACCGCCTCGACGCCCTGCTGCGCCTGCCCGAGGCGCAGCGGCACCTGGTGCTCATCATCTGGGAATGGCGCCTGCCGCGCGTTCTCATGGTGGCCCTAGTGGGGGCGGCGCTAGCCCTGTCCGGCGTGCTCATGCAGGCCCTGTTGCGCAATCCCCTCGCCGATCCCTATCTGCTCGGCCTTTCTTCCGGCGCATCGGCGGCGGCCACCGCCGCCATCGTCTGGCTGCCGGCGGCGTTCGTCGCCACCATCGGCCTGCCCCTGCTCGCCTTTGGCGGCGCGGTGCTGGCCTTCATCGTCACGCTGGGCCTGGCGTTCAGCCCGGCACGCGGGCTCGACCGGCTGGTGCTGATCCTGGCGGGTATTGCCGTGTCGCTATTCTTCCAGTCCATCTCGGCCTTCTTCCTGCATATCGCCGACCCCCACGTCACCCAGGCCGCCCTGCAATGGCTGATGGGCTCGGCCGCCGGCACGACGTGGCACGACCTGCTGCCGCTCGCCTTCGCCCTGCCGCCGGTGCTGGCGCTCTCGCTCTGGTTCGCGCCCATGCTCGACGCGGTTCTGCTGGGCGATGAGCGCGCCACCGCGCTCGGCGTTCCGGTGGCCTGGCTGCGCATCGGCTTCTTCACCGGCGCGGCGCTGCTGACGGGCCTGTCGGTGGCGGGGGCGGGCATCGTCGGTTTCGTCGGCCTCATCGTGCCGCATATGGCGCGGCTGCTGATCGGCGCCACCCATCGCCGGCTGGTGCCGCTGGCCGCCCTGCTCGGCGCCCTGGTGCTGGTGGTGGTCGATCTGCTCTGCCGCACGGTGCTGGCCCCGGAGGAATTGCCGCTCGGCGTGCTGCTGGCCCTGTTCGCCGCGCCCCCCTTCATCGTCATTCTGCGGAGGGTTCGCCGTGGCATTTGACCCGCTTCTCGCCGTCGAGGCGCTCAGCCTCGTCAAGCAGGGCAGGACGCTGCTCGACGGGGTGCGTTTCTCGCTGCAACCCGGACGCTTCTACGGCCTGCTCGGGCCGAACGGCGCCGGCAAATCCAGCCTGTTGCGCCTGCTCTACCGGGCCGACCGCGCCAGCGGCGGCACGATCCGGCTCGCGGGGGAGCCGATCGGCACCATTCCCCGCCGGTCCTATGCGGCCAGGGTGGGCGCGCTGGTGCAGGAGCAGGTCAGCCTGGCGGGCCTGAGCCTGCGTGAGGTGGCGCGGCTCGGCCTGCTCCCCCTGCGCCTGCCGGCAGAGGAGATAGAGGCGCGCATCGCCGCCGCCCTGTCCGAAATCGGCCTGCTGGACCGGGCCGACGATGACGCCGCGCGCCTGTCCGGGGGCGAGCAGCAACGCCTGTTCTTCGGGCAATTGCTGGCGCTCGACCCCGAGCTCTATCTGCTCGACGAGCCGCACAACCATCTCGACCTGCATTTTCAATACCGGCTGCTCGACCGGGTGCGCCAGCGGGGCAGGACGGTGCTGGCCTCCTTCCACGACATCAACCTCGCCGCCCGTTATTGCGACGAGGTGCTGTTGCTGGATCGGGGACACCTGATCGACATGGGGCCGATCCAGACCATCCTCACCCCCGAGCGCCTCGCCGGCATCTACCGGGTCCAGGGGCAATTCAACGATGGTCAGCTAAGCGTGACCGGAGCAATCTGACCTCAATGCCGCCGGTCAGCTTGCATGCTCCATGATCTGCGCCAGGTTCTGTCCGATCTTCTGCGCGGTGGCGATCAGGCTCGGCGCCAGCCGCTCGGCGGCCTCCTTGCGGCTCATGACCGATGAGAAATAGGTGACGCCCAGCGATGCGCGCACTTCCCCGTTGAACATGACGGGCACGGCGAGCGTGGAGGTCTGCGGCTTGATGCCCACCACGCGCTCGGCATACCCCTTCTTGCGGATCTCATATATGTTGGACCAGAGGCGCTTGGGGTTGCGCGCGATGAAATCCTCCTGATTGCCGCTGCGCGCCAGCACGCCCACGATGTCGTTTATGACCGCATCGGCGCAAAAGGCCAGATAGGCGCGGCCGAGGGCGCGCGACACCAGGCTGAGGCGCATGTTCACCGTCGAATGGAACGGCGCGAGCGGGCTGCTGGATGCCGTGGAATAGCGCACGACGACCGCATCGAAGTCGAACAGCGCGATCGAAGTCGGCCATTTCACCTCGCGCGTCAGGTCCTGCATGGACTGGCGCCCGGCCTCCAGGATGAGGGGATCGCGCTGGAAGCCGCAGCTGAGGGACTCGGTCAGCGAGGTGATCTGGTAGCCGCCCTGCATGCGGTCATTATTGACGAACCCCTCTTCCTCGAGGGTTTGCAGCAGGCGAACGATGGTGGATTTGGGCAGCCCCATCTCCAGATGCAGATCCGCAACGGAGGAGATGGGCCGCCGGTTGAGGGCGCGCAGAAGCCGAAGCGCTCGCTGGACTGACTGTACGGGTGTAGAACGCAAGGACTACTCCGTTGACCGGGTCAGCACGTCATTTTTCGCCGGGCCAATCCCGGGGCGGCCAAATCTGGCACCGGCTCACCGCCCGGGCAAGACCCTTCAGGGATCGGCGTAGTCGGCCGCGTTCGCAATCCATCCCTTCGCGCGGAAATCGAGCCGGGCGGGCGCAAAAATATCCAGGAGCAGGTGGCGCCCTTCCCCCACGCCCTCGGTGGTGTGGATGACGCCCGGCGGAATGATCGTCAACGAGTTGGGGGCGACCGCGGGATGGGCGTCCTGCCGCCACATATCGGCATCCGGGCCCCATTCCACGCGGAAGTGATTGATATAATGTCCGTGGATGGCAAGGGAGCCCTGCTCGAAATCCTCGTGACTATGCGGAGAGAGCTGGCGCCGATCGCGCGGCCCCTCATATTCGACCCAGTTGATGCTCATCGTCGCGCTTTGCAGCATCTTCAGGCGGGACCGGCCGGAGGCCGGCGCCACCGCGTCGAGAGGGTGAATGCGCAGCCCGGCCCCGTCCCTGGCCTTCAGCGCCACGACCGGGCCGACGCGGGGATCGGGCGCGTCATAGGTCGCGCCATTGAGGCATGCCAGGCCCTCTTCCGGGCTGAAATCGGTCCTGAGGACAATGGCGATACCGGCCTCTTCGAGTCGGATTTTCCAGCGGCCCGCAGGCAGGATGGCGACGGAACGGGCCGGCGCCCGGGCGCTTTCCGCCGCCGTCGAAACGGTCGCGGCCACGTCGGGAAGAACCAGCATGGCCTCCTCCTCGCCGATCGCCTCATATTCCCCGCCGGCCGAGGCCGAAATCCATTCGACGATAAAATTCTGGCCTCGTGCGCGGGTCACCTGCGCGGCAGCACCGGGCGCTTGAGGCAATAGGACGTAGTCTGGTTCCCGAATGGGCTGTGCTGTGGTCAAGGCGGGCATTCCTGGATGGTGGGGCATTTGGCGGCCGCCCTGCGGCAGCCGCCATTTGGGGTTCAGTTCTCGATGCCGAGGCGCTCGATCACCTCTCCGAAAACCGCACGGTCGTGCTTCATGGTTTCGGCGAAGGTCGCGCTGTCCTCGAAACGCGGGGTAATGCCCGCCGCCATCAGGCGGGTGGTCACTTCCTCCGATTGCAGCGCTTTTTCGATTTCGACATTGAGGCGGCTGACGACATCGTCCGGCAGGCCCGCCGGCCCGAGGATGCCGAACCAGGCGAGAACCCCGGTGTCGTCATAGCCGGTCTCGCGCAGCGTCGGCAGGTCGGGCAGCAGCGGATTGGCGGTTGCCCCGAGAACGGCAAGCCCGCGCAGCTGGCCGTCGCGGGCGGCCGGAACGGCGACAGTGTCGAAGATCACCTGCGCGCGGCCGGCAATCGTGTCCGTCAGGGCGGGTGCGGAACCGCCGAAGGGAACATGGTCTATCTGCACGCCGGCCTTGGCATTGAAGATTTCGCCATAGAGATGGGCGATCGTGCCGATGCCGCTGGAGGCAAAGAAGAGTTCGCCGGGATGCGCGCGGGCATATTCGACCAGCTCGCCCACCGTTTCGGCCGGGACCGAAGGATGCACGGCGAGCACGCCATTGGAAAAGCCCACCATCGAGACGGCCGAAAAATCGGCGGCTGGATCGAACGGCACTTCCATCATGTTGGGGGTGATCGAAACGATGCCGGTGCTGGACATCAGCAGCGTGTAGCCGTCCGGCTCCGCCACGGCCACGTGCTGGGCGCCGATGGTGCCGCCCGCGCCGCCGCGATTGTCGATGATCCAGCTTTGCCCGGTCTGCTGCTCGAGCTGGTTGGCCACGATCCGGGCCACGCCGTCGACGACGCCGCCGGCCGGGAAGGGAACGATCAGCGTCACCTGCCGCTCCGGATATTCCCCGGCGATCGAGCCGGCCGAGCCTGCCAGCAGGCCCGCCACTGCGATTGCCGGCAAGGCTGCCAGCAGGTGCCGCCTTCCTTTGTCATATGTCATTTCCATCCTCCCTTTTATTGTGATGCAGGCGTTACGAAAGGCTCGCGCAGAAGCGCTGTATCCGCAGGCAGGCTTCGGTCAGGTCCTCCATCGAAGCCGCGTAGGACACTCTGAAATTGGGGCCGAGCCCGAAGGCGGAGCCGGCAACGGCGGAAACGCCTTCCTGGGTGAGCAGTTCTTCGACAAAGCACTCGTCATCCTCGATGACGCGACCCGAGGGCGCCCTGGTGCCGATCAGGTCGGCACAGGACGGATAGACGTAGAAGGCGCCCTGGGGCATCTCGCATTGCAGGCCCTTCGCCTTGTTGAGCTCCGCCACCACGAAATTGCGGCGCTCGAGGAAGGAGGCGCGGGCCTGGTGAACGAAATCCTGCGGGCCATCCAGGGCCTCCACCGCCGCCCACTGCACGATGACGCAGGCGCCCGAGGTGATCTGGCTCTGATAGAGCGACATGGTCTTGATGAGCGACGCCGGCCCGCCGGCATAGCCCAGGCGCCACCCCGTCAGGGCATAGGTCTTGGAAAGCCCGTTCATCGTCAGCACCCGGTCGCGCAGGGCCGGCTCGACCTGCGCCATGGTGGCGAAGGGCTGGTCGCCATAGATCAGGTGCTCATAGATGTCGTCGGACAGCACCCACACCTGCGGGTGCCGCAGCAGGACCTGGGCGAGCGCGCGCAACTCCGCGGCGGTATAGGCCGCGCCGGAAGGGTTGCCCGGCGAATTGAGGATGAGCCACTTCGAGCGCGGCGTGATTGCCGCCTCAAGCGCCTCGGGCGTGATCTTGAGGCTGCGCCGGTCCGGCTGGATGAAGACGGACGTGCCCCCCGCAAGGGTGACGAGTTGGGGATAGGACACGAAATAGGGCGCCGGGATCAGCACCTCGTCACCTGGGTCGATCGTGGCGAGCAGGGCATTTGCCAGCACCTGCTTGCCGCCGGTGGAGACGATGATTTCCTCGGGCGAATAGTCGAGCCCGTTCTCGCGGGCGAATTTCCTAGCGATGGCGTGCCGGGTCTCCATGAGGCCCTGAACCGGGGGATAGCGGTTCTCGCCGCGCTCGATCGCCTCAATCGCGGCGCGCCGGACGTTTTCAGGCGGCGGCAGGTCCGGCTGGCCGTTGCTCAGCGCGATGACCGAGCGCCCCTGGTCGCGCAGGTCGCGGGCCCGCTGGGTCATGATGATCGTCGCCGATCCTTTGATCCTGGCGAGATTGGAGGCTTTCATCGTCATGTCGCATCCTTCGCTTGGCCGACGTCGATCCCCGGCCCGGAAAGCAGCCGGGGAGCCGGCCATTCAGGGGGAGAGCCACAATCATCGTGACGGTTTTCATGGAGCTGCGGCGATCTGAGGGATCGGCCGGCAGGTGATGTCAACCTGCCGAGGCGCCTGGGTGTTTGCAAGTCGAATTAGCGAGCGTTCCGCACCATGGAACGCTCGCTAATTCGAATTGCGCCCCCCGGAGGTTTGCTGTTTGTCACAGTAAACCGGGACGTCCCGATGGGAGCGTCCCGCCGCCTGGAAGCACCGGCAGGGAAGAGGGAAAGATGGAAATTGCGTTTCAGGGCGCTGTCCGGCGCGGCGACTTGCAGGTCGGAATATTCCAGAAGACGCCGGCGGTGGAGATCGTCGAGCTGCTCGCTTTGTCAGGCGCCAATTTCGTCTGTTTCGACGCCGAACACGCCGCCTTCGGGCGGCGCGACCTGGATTCGTGCCTGGCGATTGCGAATGCGCTGAACCTGCCGGCCCTGGTGCGCGTCGCCGCCGCCCGCCCCGAATGCATTCTTCAGGCCCTGGACGGGGGCGCCTCGGGCATTCTGGTGCCCCATATTGCTTCGGCGGCGCTGGCGCGCCAGGTCGTGGCCTGGGCGCGCTTCGGGCGGAGCGGCGGGCGCGGCTATTCCGGCTCCACGCGCGCGGCCGGCTATGGGCGCCGCCCCATGGGCGAGGTGCTGCAAAGCCCGGGCTCGCAACCACTCATCTTCGCCCAGATCGAAGAGCCGCCCGGCCTTGCCGAAATCGACGACATCCTGTCGCTGCAGGATATCGCCGGCGTCTTCTTCGGCGCCGCCGACTATGCGGTGGCCTCGGGATGCGCATCGACCGGCGACGCGGTGGTCAAGGACGCCATGAAGAGCGTGCTTCGCTCCGGCGCCGCCCACGGCAAGCCGGTTGCCGCATTCGCCGCCGACACAAAGGGCGCCGTCGCGCTGCGCGACCAGGGGGTGCGTCTCATCATCGTCGGGTCCGAACAGAGCCTGATCGCCTCGGGCATGGCTCTCACGGTTTCCGGGGTGCACGATGCGGCGCGCACCCCTCCGGCTCAGGCGTAGGAGGCCGGAAGCGCGTCGCCCCCGGATCCGAGGCGCAGGGCTGCACAAAGGGAGGGGATAAATGTCCCGTTATGCCAAAGACATCGCTGCCGGCAGCTTTTTCGCGCTGGTGGGAGCCTATTTCTGCATCAGCGCCTGGCTGAACCTGCCGATCGGGACGGCGTTCCGAATGGGCCCGGGCTATTTTCCCCTGATCCTGGGCGGCGTTCTCGTCCTGCTCGGCGTGGCGATCGCGGTGAAGGCATTCTTCGTCGCCTCGGGGCCGATCGAGGATCTGGCCTGGCGCGGCATGCTGCTCATCGGGCTTTCGCCCGTGATCTTCGGGCTCACCGTCCGGCCCCTGGGGCTGGTTCCGGCCATCGCGCTCTCCACCCTGGTCGGGGCGGTTTCAAGCACGCGCATGCGGCCCCTGCTGGCGCTCGGCCTCACCATCGGCCTGACGATATTCTGCGTTCTGGTCTTTTATTTCGGTCTCGGCCTGCCAATGCGGCTGTTTGGACCGGTGCTGGGAAATTGGGGGTATTGAGATGGAACTGCTGGGCAATCTCGCTCTCGGCCTGGAAACGGCGCTGCACTTTCACAACCTGTTCTACTGCTTCGTCGGCGTGCTTCTGGGCACGCTGATCGGCATCCTGCCCGGCGTGGGACCGACCGCGACCATCGCCATGCTGCTGCCGGTGACCTTCGCGCTCGAACCGGTGTCGGCGCTCATCATGCTCGCCGGCATCTATTATGGCGCGCAATATGGCGGGTCCACCACCGCAATCCTGATGAACCTTCCCGGCGAGGCATCGACCGCCGTCACCGCCATCGACGGCTACCAGATGGCGCGCCAGGGGCGCGCCGGGCCAGCCCTCGCCATCGCCGCCATCGGCTCTTTCGTGGCCGGGACCATCGCCACCGTCGTTATCGCCGCCTCGGCCCCCATGCTGACGAGGATGGCGCTCGAATTCGGAGCGGCGGAATATTTCTCACTCATCGTCTTCGGCCTCATCTCCTCGGTCGCGCTGGCGCATGGCTCCGTGCTCAAGGCGCTGGCCATGATCGTCCTGGGGCTGGCGCTCGGCCTTGTGGGCACGGATGTCTATACCGGAATCCAGCGTTTCACCCTGGGCTCGCTGGACCTGTTCGACGGCATTAACGTCGTCGCCATCGCCGTGGGTATTTTCGGCATTGCGGAGATTCTGCGCAGCCTCGAAAACGAATCCGAGCAGGAGGTCGGCGGGGTCAAGGTCGGCTCGCTCATGCCGAGCAGGGAGGATTTCCGGCAATCCGCAGGCCCGATCTTTCGCGGCACGATACTGGGCTCGCTTCTGGGCGTCCTGCCCGGCGGAGGGGCGTTGCTGTCCTCCTTCGCCTCCTATACGGCGGAAAAAAAGCTCTCCAAGACGCCCGAGCGCTTCGGCCATGGCGCCATCGAAGGGGTGGCTGGTCCCGAGGCCGCCAACAATGCCGGCGCCCAGACCTCCTTCATTCCGATGCTGACGCTCGGAATCCCCTCCAACACGGTCATGGCGCTGATGATCGGCGCGCTCATCCTGCAAGGCATCGTGCCGGGGCCGAATGTGGCCATCGAGCAGCCGGGCCTGTTCTGGGGCCTCATCGCCTCGATGTGGATCGGCAATGTGATGCTGCTGCTGCTCAATCTTCCGCTCATCGGCATCTGGGTGCGTCTCCTGCAGGTGCCCTATTACGTCCTCTTTCCGGCGATCATCGCCTTCTCGGCCATCGGCATCTATTCGGTGAACGGCAATCCCTTCGACCTTTACCTGCTGACGGTCTTCGGTCTGGGCGGCTACCTGCTCATGAAGCTTGGTTGCGAGCCGGCGCCATTCCTGCTCGGTTTCGTGCTCGGCCCGATGTTCGAGGAACACCTGCGCCGCGCCATGATCTTCTCGCGCGGCGACCCCTCGATTTTCATAACCAGCCCCATCAGCGCCTTTTTCCTTGCGCTGTCGGCCCTGATGCTGGTTCTTGTCGCCCTGCCGGCGGTTCGCTCCCGGCGCGAAGACATCTTCATCGAAGGAGAATGAGCGGACGCAACCGGTAGCCCGCGACACAGCGGAGCCCGACGGGCTCCCTGGAAGCGGGGCGGCTCTGGAACTGTTGTTCCCCCAAAGGCGTTCGCTTCGCGATGGCGAGATTCCTCACTCTTGGGCACTCCAACAGATCGGTGCAGGACGTGATCGGGATGCTGCGTGACGCGCGGGTCTCGCTGCTGGTCGACGTCCGCTCGTTTCCGCGCTCGCGGTCCAATCCCGACTTCAATATCGAAAGCCTGCCGAAGGAGCTGGAAAACGTACAGATCGGCTATCGGCATTGTCCGGCCCTGGGCGGCCGCCGAGGGAAGCAGGCGGGCGTCGATGCGCGCATCAACGCCCTCTGGCGCGTGCAGAGCTTCCACAATTATGCCGACTACGCGATGGGCGACGTTTTCGCCGCCGCATTCCGCCAGTTGATCGCGCTCGGAGAAGAAGGGAGCGTGGCGCTCATGTGCTCCGAGGCCGTCTGGTGGCGGTGCCACCGCCGGATCATCGCCGATTATCTGCTGGCGGATGGCCACGAGGTCGATCACCTGATGGCGCCGGGACGGGACGAGCCCGCCCGGCTGACCCCCGGCGCGGTCACGATCCCCGACGGAAAAGTGACCTACCCCTCGGGCGGAAACGGCGGCTAGATGAGGCCGCCATTGGGTTGAAGGATCTGGCCATTGATCCACGACGCCTTGGGAGAGGCGAGAAAGGCAATGGCATTCGCGATCTCTTCGGGCTGCCCCACGCGCTTGAAGGGGCTCAGGGCGGCGGAGGCGGCAATCGCCGCCTCGCTTTTGCCGGCCCGGAACAGGGCCGTATCCGTCGGCCCCGGAGCGACCGCGTTCACGCGGATTCCCCTTTCGCCCAATTCCTTCGACATCGCCCTCACCAGGCTTTCCACCGCGGCCTTGGTGGCGCAATAGGGCCCGAACCCGGGCGGGGCGTGACGGACATAGGAGGTGGTAAGAGCGATGATGCTGCCGCCATCGGACACGCGGGCGGCGGATTCGCGCAGAACGTTGAAGGCGCCGATGAGGTTGACCTCAATGATCGCCCTGAAGGCGTCCGCCTCGGTCTGGCCGACGGATCTGTTGGGCAGACCGATCCCCGCGCTCAGCACGACCGCGCCCAGGGGCCCGGAAAAGTCCCGCTCGACCGCCTCGAATACAGCCGCCACCGCACTCGCATCGCGGATGTCGGCCTTGTAGCCGGCAATATGAGCATCGGGAAATTCGACATCGGTTTCCGGATGGCTGGCATAGGTGAAGGCGACATCGAAGCCTTCCCCCGCCAGCGCCGCGACACTGGCTTTTCCGATTCCCCGCGAACCGCCGAAAACTATCGCTGTTGGACGTGCCATCTTCTGTTTCTCCGCATGCGTGGTGATAAGGGCTACAGCCCCAGATAGGCGCGTTTGATGCGCTGGTCGGAGAGGAGCTGGTCGGCGGTGCCGCTCATCACCAGTTCTCCGGTTTCCAGCACATGGCCGGACGTGCACAGCTCCAGCGCCTCGACGGCACGCTGTTCCACCAGCAGGACGGAGATTTCGGTTTCGGCATGGATCTTGGCGATGCTGGAGAAAATATCGTCCACGATGGCCGGAGCGAGACCCATGGAAGGCTCGTCCAGCATCAGCAGGCGCGGCGCCGACGCCAGGCCCCGCCCTACCGCCACCATCTGCTGCTCGCCGCCCGACAAGGTGCCCGCCAGCTGGTCCGCCCGTTCCCCAAGCCTGGGGAAGAGGGTGAGGATCATGTCCAGGGTGCGGGCCTTTTCGGCCGCATTGCGCTGCACATAGGCGCCCATTTCCAGGTTTTCGCGCACCGTCATGGTGCGGAAGACCTGCCGGCCTTCGGGCACATGGGCAATGCCCAGCCGGGGCCGCTCGGACGGGGCGGTCTTGAGCAGGTCGACGCCGTTGTAATGGATTTCCCCGCTCGCCGGCTCGATGCCCGATATGGCCTTGAACAGCGTGGTCTTCCCAGCCCCGTTGGGCCCCACGATGGCGACGAAGGCCCGGGGCGCCACCTCGAGGCTGACGGATTTGAGCGCAGGCACGCCGCCATAGGAGACACTGAGATTCTTAAGCGTTAGCATGGCGGTTCCACTTCTTGCCGAGATAGGCTTCCGTGACCTCGGGCTGGTTGAGCACCTCGTCCGGCGCGCCTTCGGCGATGAGCTTGCCGTGGTCGAGCACGATCAGCCGATCGACCAGCCGGACCATGACATGCATGGTGTGTTCGATGATGACGATAGTCAGTCCGGTGCTGGAGAGGGTTTTGAGGAGCTGCAGGAATTCTTCGCTTTCCGTGCGGCCCAGCCCCGCCAGGGGCTCGTCCATCAAAACCAGCTTGGGTTGCCCGGCGATTGCCCGGGCCAGTTCCATGAGCCGCAATTCCTTGTTGGTCAGCTCTGAAACCGCCGCGTCCAGCCGATGGGGCAGGCCCACCTTCTCGAGGGCGGCGCGCCCCGCTTTTTCTGCCTCCGCCTTGTCTTTGGTGACGTTGTAGGCGCCCACGGTGACGTTTTCCAACAGGGTCATCCGCGGAAAGGAGCGGGCCACCTGGAAGGTCCGGCCGATGCCCGCGCGGCAGATGGCGTTGGGACGCAGCCCCTGTATGGAGCGCCCCTCGAAGGCCAATTCCCCGGCGGTGGGCGTGATGAGGCCGCTCAGCATGTTGAACAGCGTGGTCTTGCCGGCGCCGTTGGGCCCGATAATGCCCAGGATCTCGCCCTCCCGCACCGAGAAGCTCACCTCGGACACGGCGCGCAGGCCGCCAAAGCTGCGGGACAGCCCGCTGCCCTGCAACAGCACCTTGCCGACGGGGGGACGTGTCTCCATTACCGCCGGCGCGACCACGGCCGCCTCGGCGGCAACGGGCGCCGGCGCGCGCCGCGTCAGGCGCTCGCGGATGCTCCAGAAAACGCCCTGCGGCGCCAGCATGACCACCAGGATGATGGTGGCGCCGTAAACGATGCCCTGGATGCCGGGCAGGATGGAGCCGAACTCCGCCCGCAGCGTTTCGGACAGCGGCACCAGAACGGCGGCGCCGATCACCGGGCCCCAGATCGTGCCCATGCCGCCGAACATGGTCAGGATCATCGGCTGGGCCGAAACCAGCATGCCGAACACGGCATGCGGCGTCACGATCAGCAGCACGACTGCATAGAACCCGCCGGCGAAAGCGGCTAGGCCCGCGCTGAGCACGAATGCCCGCAGACGCACCGAAAAGGTGTTGATGCCCGAGGCTTCGGCCGCCGCTTCGTTTTCCCCCGCGGCGCGCAGCGAGAACCCGAACACCGACCGCTCGATAAAGGCGCAGAGCACGAAGGTGACAGCGGCAAGGGCGAGCGCCAGATAGGTGTACATCCGGGGATCGGTAAACTGCATATGCGCCGCCGGCGCTGTGCGCTGGATGGGGAACACCACTTCGGAGAGGCGCAGATATTCCAGCACGTAGAGGATGGCCAGCGGATAGGCGAGCATCGCCAGCGCAAAATAATGCCCGCGAAGCCGGAAGGAGATGAGGCCGATGCCCAGCCCCGCCACGGCCCCGATGCAGGCCCCTATGGGAATGCTGATCCAGGGCGAGATGCCGAGCATGGAGGCCGAGAGGGCGACCGTATAGGCGCCGATGCCGAAAAAGGTGGCATGGCCGAACGACAGCAGGCCCGAATAGCCGCTGAACAGGTTCCAGGCCAGGGCGAACATGGCCCAGACCGGAACCAGGGTCAGCATGAGCTGGTAGTAGGAGTTGGTGATGAAGGTGGCCAGAATGGCATAGACGGCGACTATCCCACCCATCAGCAGGAGGTTGCGCACGAGGCGGCGGTCGAGGGCCATTTTCAGGTCCTTTCTGCGGAGCGCCCGAAAAAGCCTTCGGGTCTGAGGAGGAGGATCGCGAGGAAGACCACGAAGATCGTCGTGTTCTGCAACTGGGTTGGCAGCAGCAGGGTGGAGAGCTGCTGCACGACACCGATGGTCATGCCCCCCCAGAAAGCGCCGAGGATGCTGCCCATGCCTCCCAGCACCACGCCTGCATACATGACGATCACGAATTCCAGGCCGATGAAGGGCTGAGCGGTATAGGACACGGCAAGCAGCGCACCGGCGATGGCGGTGATGGCCGTGCCCAGGGCGAAGGCGATCCTGTAGGCATTTTCCACCCGCACGCCCACATAGAGCGCCGCCGTTGGATTGTCCGACGCGGCCCGCAAGGCCCTGCCAAGGCTGGTGCGCGTCACGAAAATGAACAAGGCCGCCGAAACGAGGATGGCGAAGCCCGCCGCCAGCACCCGCCCCTGGTTGAGGAAGATGTAGACATTGGCAAAGCTCAGCTCCCAGGCCTGGGAGGCAAGGGGCGAGGCGATGGTGCGCGGCGTGGAGCCGAAGATAATCAAGGCGGCATTCTGGAGAACCAGTGCCAGGCCCAGCGTGAGGACAAGCTGGGTATAGTGCCCGTCACCGCCCCCCGTGGCCAGCGTGCCGGTCGCGCGGGACAGGAGCAGGGACTGGACCAGGTAGCCGGCAACGAAGATGGCGACGCCCGCCAGCAGCGCGGAGATGACGACCATGACATAGGGGTTCGTCCCGGCGAGCATGCCGGCGGCCACGATGGCGACATACATGCCCAGCATCATGAAATCGCCCTGGGCGAAATTGATGACGCGCATGACCCCGAAGATCATGCCCAGCCCGACGCACATCAGGCCATAGAGAAAACCCACAAGAATACCGGCCGCCAGCGTCTGGAGCACGGTTTCGACGAGAACCACCAACGTGTCGTCCATTAATTCATCCCTGTCTTAGGAAGAAGGCGGTGCGCCGCTTACTGGGGCGCCAGCAGCCGCACCGCCTTCATCATCAAGTTGCGCTAGGCGCAGCTCACTTGGACCAAAGAGGCGTGGCCCCGCCGGCCATTTCGGGAGGATAGACCACGACAGGCTGGCCGGCCTGCCATTGCACCAGCATCATGCCCGCGCCGATGCGATTGCCCTTCTCGTCGAATGCCAGGGTGTCGCCGCCATAATAGAGACGGCCCACGCCCTCGTTCATCGGCAGGTGCATGTTGCGCAGGGCCTCGGCGACCTTTTCGCGGTCGGCGACGCCAGCCTGTTCGATCGCTTCCTTAATCAGCCAGACGTCAGCATAGGCGTTGGAGGTCTCCTGCGCCATGAAGGGTTCGCCGCTGGCCTCGATATAATCGTCGACGATGCTCTGCCGATCCGGGGTGCCCCAGTTGTTGATGGCGACGAGCATGCCATCCAGCGCGTTCTGCTCGATGACCTGCGGCACTTCCGAGGACGCCAGGGCATTCGCGATGTGGAAGGTGGGGATCTTGACGTTCAGCTCGGACATCTTGTCGATGAACAGCTTCATGTCCGGAACGTTGGTGGCGATGTTGATGAAAATATCGGGTTGCGCGCGCCGCAACTTCTGGACGAGCGAGGTCGTGTCGGCGATCGGGGGCGTGAATACCTCGTCGACCACCAGGCTGACCCCCTCGCGCGGCAGCACGGTGGTGCGCAGGATGTCGGACCAGTTGGCCGGCGCCGGCGTGCTGTCGGCGATGAGGGCAGCGGTCGTCGGCCGGCGGCCCAGCGCATCTTCGCTCAGGGCCATGATGCCGGGGGTGAGCTGTTCCACCCAGGCGGCGCCATCCGGCACGGTGCGGAAAATATAGTGGAAGCCGCGTTCGGTCAGCAGGTCCGCCGAAGAGCCGGTGACCAGCGCGATACCGGCGCGCTCGGTGACTTCCGAGGCGGAGAGCGTGAACGAGCTGAGCCATGCGCCGGCCGCCGCCACCATGTCGGGCTGCTGGGACACCATGCGCTGGGCGGCATTGCGCGCCGTTTCCGGGCTGTCGCCGGCATCATAGATGGCCAGCTTGATCTGGGCGCCGTCGATCGCCTTGATGCCACCCTGCTCGTTGATATGGCGAGCGGCCAGTTCCGCGCCCTGCACGTATAGGGTGCCGGGGCGCGCCCAGGGGCCCGAGGTGGGGATGATGATCCCGACGGTCACTTCGTCGTCGGCGGCAAATGCCCCCTGCCCTGCAAGCATGGTGCTGGCGGCCAGCGCAGCCGCCCCGATGAGCGCATTGCGGCGCTTGAGAATAAAACGTCTGTGCATATTGTTCTCTCCCTATGGTTGTTGCGTATCCCGCAACATCTACCATCATGCGCAACTTATACGATGAAATACGCCCGATCAAGAGGTCGCCCCCGGCGAATGAGGCCGCAAAGCCGAGTTTTTTATCCCATTGCAGGCGGGCCAATGGGAGAGAAACCGCACTTCTTCTCCCCCAATCGAAGGCACAGCCTCATTTGCATCGTTTACGCCGCCATGCTAAAGGACGCGCAACTTGTTGCGAAAATACGGTGGATTTTTGGGAGATGGCTTCACAAACCGGCGTGGCGGAAAAAACGAAGTCAACGGAGGACGCCCCGTCCCGGGATTCGGGCTTGATCGGATCGTTGCTCAACGGGCTTGAAGTCTTCGAACTTTTCACTCGCGAGCACAGCATCGTCACGGTCGGGGAGATCGCCCGCCACCTGAACGTGCATAAATCCAGCGCCTCCCGCATCGCGGCGACCCTGGTTGCCGCCGGCTATCTTCGCCCGGCCGCCGCAACGCTCGGCTTTCAGCTCGGCGGCAAGCTCGCGCGATTGGGAAACCTTGCCCTGGTGGACACATCCCTGGTGAACGTGTCCGAGCCCGTCATGCGGGACCTGGTGGAGAAGCTGGGCGAAACCTGCCACATCGGCACGCTCGACGGAAATCAGGCGGTGACGATCGCCCTTCTGGATGGTTCCTATGCGGTGCGGCTTCATTCCTGGGTGGGCAAACGCAGCCCCGCGCATCTTACATCGATGGGCAAGGTCATCCTCTCGGGGATGAGCGAAGAGGAAATCGACCGGCTCTATCCCGAAGAATCGCTGGAAACGCGGACCGCATTCTCGATTCCCACCAAGACCGCGCTGAAGCAGCATCTGGAAAAGGTGCGCCGGCAGGGATACTCGCTCGACAATGAGGAACTGGAAATCGGGCTGCGATGCGTGGCCGCCCCGATTCGCGACCACAGCAACCGCGTGGTCGCCAGCCTGACGGTGGCCGGCTCCGCCTCGCGCATTCAGGTTTCAACCATCGATACCTATATCGAGGCCGCCCGAAGCGCCGCCGACGACATCACGCGCCAGCTCGGGGGCAATCCCGATTCCGAAGGCTGACGGCGTCTCCGGCCCACCGGCCTAGATCCAGGCCCTTCCGGCCATGATCGTTCGGGTGGTGCGGGAAACCGAAACGCTGCGTATGTCGCCATTGCCCGCCAGTTCCACCCCTGCGGTGAGGGTGGAGGCCGAGGAGGACACCACGATGTCGCCCGAGGCCGCGGCTGTCCCCGTCATCAGGCTGGGCAGCGTGCCGGCGATCGTTCGTGCACCCGCCAGGCACAGCGCCGCCGTCACCGGCACCGAGGAAATGACCTGCCCCATGGAAAGGGCGGTAATGGCGACATCATCCCCCGCCCCTTGCCGGTGCAGCAGAACCACCCGGGGCACGGCCGGCGAGGCGTCCATGGCGGCCGCGGCGCTGGGGGCCTGCCCCAGGCGGTAGCTGGCCTCGCCCCTGATCGCTTCGATAAATGCGACGATCGCGGGGTCGCCAACATCGCCATCGCCCACGATTTCGTCGTGGGCGAGAAAGAGATAGGGGTGGCTGATATCGATGATGCTGGCCGCGACCCGCCTGCCGCCGGCTTCCAAAACGTCCGATGCCGCGCCGGTGGGCAACATGGCGCCCAGCACCGCCCCCACCGGATCGAGATAGGCGGTGCGTACGCAAGCGGGCCGGCCGGGGGCATGGTCCGCTTGCGTGCTCAAATCGCATTCGATGATGCCGCCGGTGGAGAGGTTGCGCAATCGCACCGCGCCCCTGCGATCCTGCGCGATCAAGCCGCGCTCGAGGGCGAAGAGGGGCACCGTGGCCGTCATGTTGCCGCAGGTTCCGCTCCAATCCACGCGCCCCGCGCCGATCACGACATTACCCACCTGATAGGAAAAATCGACGTCCTCCCCCGGATCGGCCGGATAGACGAGGACGATCTTGGCGGTGGTCGGGCTTCCCCCGCCCAGGCCGTCGACCAGGGAAGGCCCGTCGCCGACAAGCCGCAGCACGGCGCTGTCCCGCTGCGGCCCGGCCGCCGGCAGGTCGGCGCCCAGCAGAACCGGCCCACGGCTGGTTCCGCCCCGCATGACATGCACCTCGATGCCGTGCCGGCCGCCTGTCGTCATCGGGCCCTCCCGCCGGTCAGGACCAGGCCAGGCTGGCGGAGTTTTCGTCCAGGGTGCGCAGCTGACCGCCGCCGCCGGGATGGACCGAGCCCATGGCGGAGAGCACGGTGATGACGGCGGGGCCGTTTTGCGCGCGCGCCCAGGCGAAAGCCTCATCGAGCTTGGCGGGATCGGCAACGGTGATGGCGGGGATGCCGCAACCCTCGGCCACCTTGCTGAAATCAAGGCGATAATCGGGGTTGCCGCCGGACCCGTCGAAATCGGCAAAGGCAGTGTAGCCGACCTGGGCCATTTGCGTGTTGTGCACCACGCCATAGGCGGCATCGTCAATGATGACGGTGATGATGGGCAGCTTGTATTCGGCGACCGTGGGAATGGCGGCCAACGACATGGACATGCCGCCGTCTCCCAGCCAGGCGATGGTGGGCGCGTCGGGCCGGGCGAGAGCCGCGCCGATCGCCCCGGCCAGCCCGATGCCCATGGAGGCGCCGCCCATGCTGGAAATGATGTAGTCGTCTTCGCGCGCCTCGAATTGCTGCACGATCCATTTGTGATGCTTGCCGCAGTCGCAAACCAGGTTGAGCGGCTCGGAGAAGGCGCGGCGCATGGCCTGCACCACCGCTCCGGTGCCGATGGCGCCGACCGCGCCGCCATCCTGCGAAGCCTCGGCGACTTTCGCCCATTCCGCCCGCGCCGTGTCGATGGAAGCAAACCAGTCCGCGCGGTCCGGGTGCTCGTCACCGAGAGCCTGCTGGAGATCCTCCAGCGTGGAGCGCATATCCCCGATCAGGGCCTGTCGAACCGGATAGGCATTGGCGATCCCCGACATTTCGATGTCGGCCTGGATGATGTTGGGGCTGGCCGAGAAGGTCGCGCCATCCACCCAGGAGCTCGCCGTGGTTTCGGCCAGCCGCGCCCCCAGCACCAGGATGAGGTCAGCCGAGCGGACGGCGTGGTTGGCGGCACCCGTGCCGGTCCAGCCCGCCACGCCAACCGACAAAGGATGGTTTTCCGGGAAGGCGCTCTTGCCGGCGGCGGTGGTGGCGACGGGGATGTTGAAGGCTTCGGCGAAAGCGCGCAGCTCCGCGCGCGCGCGGCCGAGATTGACGCCATTGCCCGCGAGGATGACGGGGGCCTTGGCGGCGGCGATATAGTCGGCAGCCGCCTTTACGCTCGCCGCATCGGGCCGGGGGCGGGCCTGGAAGACAAAGCCTTCGATATTGGGCTGCCCGGCTTCATCGACTTCCTGCGACCAGATTTCCTGGGAAACATTGAGCGCCACCGGGCCGGGCCTGCCATTGGTGGCTTCCCGCAGCGCGGCGAAGGCATTGCTGGCGATGTCCCCGGCCTGGCGCGGCTCCCACAGCCTTTTGACCGCCGGCCGGATCACCTGGCCGAGATCGTCGTTGATCTGCCGGGACAGCTCCTGATAGCCGCCGCGACCGATCCCCGCCGACGCCGTGTTTCCGCTGATGAAGAAAAGCGTGGAGTAATCGGCATAGGCATTGGCCACCGGGGTCAGGCCATTCATGGCCCCCGGAAAGGCATGGGTGAATGCGGCCATCAGCTTGCCGCTGACGCGGAAATACACGTCCGCGGCGAAGGTGGCCGTGGATTCATGGCGAACCAGCAGGGGTTTCAGGGCGGGATTGGCCCCTACGGCAAGTGCAAAGTCACCAACAGTATGGCCGGGAATGCCCGCCACTATCGAAACGCCCGCCTGCTCCAGGATGGAGGCGAGGACCGTTGCACCCGTTTTTGTCATATTTATCTCACATCGCTCGTTGTCGCAGGCCGATGATGTCCAACCGGCCTATTCGATCCGGTGATATCATAGCCCTCTCACAATCCGCAACCTATTTCGCTATACGCAACTTCTAGCGCGTCGCACTTGACTTGCCGGGAGAAAGGCAGCTAGCAACGCAACATGTTGCGCTTGGCGCGAACGGTTGACGAGAACCCAGAGAGAAGGGGAGCAGAAGTGCCCGAACCGAAAAAAGCCTTGCTGTTGCTGGACCTGCAGAACGAGATGGTGGATGCCCGGGGCAAGATCGGCGGCGGCGGGCTGGCCAATGTCGTGGCCGAGCGCGGCGTTCTGGAGAATGCCGCCCGCGCCCTCGCCACCGCCAGGGAGCGCCAGATGCGGGTGGTGTTCGTCCGGCTCGGCTTCCAGCCCGACTATAAGGACGCCCTCAGCGTCGCACCGCGCATCGAGCGCCTGAAAGCCAACAAGGCCGTGATCCTGGGAGAATGGGGAACCGAGTTTCCCGACGCGATCGCGCCGCGGCCCGACGAACTCATCGTCACCAAGCAATGCGTCAATCCCTTCTTCAATACCGGCCTGCTCAACTGGCTCTGGGCCAATGGCATTTCCGAGCTGTCGGTCGGCGGCGTCGTCACCAATCTGGTGGTGGAAAGCACGGTCCGCGCCGCCGACGATGCGGGGTTCGCCATCAACGTTCTCGAAGATCTCTGCGCCGCGCCCAATCCCGATTGGCACAGATTCTCCATGGAAAACATCATGCCGATGTTCGCCAAGGTGACCGATTCCCAATCATTCGCTTAACCCGAACCGCGCCGCTCTCGGCGCCGCAGGAGCATCCCATGCAGTTCATTCCCTGGCGCTGGAAACTGGGCTACGCGATTCCGTCGTGGAACACGGTGATCGAATATGAAACCGCGCGGATGGTCCCGCCGGACACGTCCGTGCATTTCTCCCGCATCGTCCATACCAATGACAGCCCGCAATCGCTGGCCGCCATGACGGAGGAGTTTCCCCAGCATGTGGAGCTGTTGCTGCACGCGGAGCTGGACGCCATCTGCTATGGCTGCACGGGCGCCAGCTTTCTGGGTGGACGCAAGACCGATCTCGAGCTGACCCGGTCCATGTCCGAGCGTTTTGGCAAGCCGGTCGTGTCCATGGCGGGGGCGCTGGTGGACGCCGCCGAGGCGCTTGGCCTCTCCCGCGTCGCCGTGGCCGCCCCCTATGAGCCCTGGCTTTTGGAGCGCCTCGTCGTCTATCTGAGGGAAGCCGGCCTCACCGTCACCAATTCGGTGGGCCTTGGGCAGCAGGCGAATATCCTGCATGGCCCCGACATGGCCAGGGACCTGGCCAGGCGCGCCTGGACGGAGGATTCCGACGGGGTGATCCTGAGTTGCGGCAATCTGCGCACGCTGGAAGTGCTGGAGCTGACCGAAACCGATATCGGCGCCCCGGTGGTCTCCAGCAACCAGGCCGCCCTGTGGCGGCTTCTGCAGGCCGTTGGATGGCAGGGCCGGCTCGACAATATCGGCCGGCTGTTTCAACGGGAGCATCCGGCCCAGCCGCCTGCCCCATGATCCACGAGCTCAGGCAATATCGCATCCGCCCCGGCGCGATGGAGCGCTATCTGCACCTGATCGCCGAAGTCGGCGGCCCCATTCGCGGCGATGCCTATGGCAGGCTGCTGGGGTTCTGGCTGCCGGTATCGGGCGACGGCAACGAGGTCGTCCATCTCTGGGAACATGAGAGCCTGGACAGCCGGCAGCGCCTGCGCCTGGAGCTGTTCGCCTTGCCGGCCTGGTCGGCGCTGGTGGAGCGGATCGCTCCCCTGGTCGAGCGCCAGACGATAAAGCTGCTCAGCCCTCTTGCCCCTTTCCTGGCGCCCGCCGGCGCCGGGAACGGCTACGAATTGCTGTCCCTGGGCGCCGTGATGGGCCAGGCGCGCCGCATGGCCGAGCTGGCGGAGGCTGAACTGGTTCGGTCGGCGCAGGCGCGCCTGGTGGGACTATGGGAAAGCCACGCGCCCGATCCCAACGAGATCATCGGGCTTCTCGCCCATCAGGACTTCGACGCCAGACGCGGGAGCGTTTTCGGCGCGCCGCTGTCGCAATCCTTCCTCGCCAGCCACGCCGCCAGCCTTCCGGGCTATTGCACGCGCCTCATGGTCCCCGCGTCGCACTCACCCCTCCAATAGGCGCTCATCCGCGCCTGCCGAAACCGAGCGCAGCCAGCGCCTCGGCACTGGCCAGAATATCCCGGTCAGGGGTTTCCGAGATGACTTCGAGCACGGGAAAGCCCCGATAACCCACCGCGTCCAGCACGGCGGGCAAGCCGGCAAAGGGCACGTCGCCCAGGCCCACCGCGTCATGGCGATAAAGCCTGCGGTTCGTATCGGAAAAATGCACCAGCCCCAACCGCGGCGCCACCTGGCGCAGGCCGACCGCGGGGTCCTCACCGATAAAATGGGCGTTGGCGACGTCGTAGATGATTTTCACCCCGTCATGCCCATATGCGTCTAGCGCCGCCATGAGCCCGGGCGCATCGGGCAGGAAGGCAAAGGCGATATTCTCGATCAGAAGCTGCACGCCATGGCGCTCGCCAAGGGGCGCGAAAACGTCGAGCGCGCGGAAAAACCGCTCCTTCAGCAAGTTGACCGGGCCCGGAAACAGCGGATTCGCCTTGCCGGGGCCGAGGACGATGGCGGGGCTGGCGAGATCGCCGCTGCAAGCGATGAAGCCGGAAATCAGATCGACGGAATAGGCGCGCATCTCCTCGCTCGCCCCGGCCACGTTGAGATCGATATTGGGCATGTTCGTGGCCACCAGATGCGTGCCGGTATCGTCCAGCGCCCGGCGCAGGTCCCTGATGCCAGCCGGGTCGCCGGGCCAGCAATGGCCCGGATACATCATGACCTCGAAGGCCGGATAGCCCTGCCCCGCCAGGCGCCGCACCGCCTCCGCGGCGGAGATGTCCATCATGTAGGCATAGGTGTTGATGGCAAACAGGCCAGTCGCGCCGACGGTCATGGCTTTTCCTCCCCTTGAGATGTGGGCCCAGCATAGGGGCAGGCGTTATGTTGCGCAACATGCAACTGGTTGCATAATACGATATTTTCGGGCAGGCTTGCCGCCGAGACATGCCGGAGCCTTTCCATGACCCAAACCCTGCAATGCGATGTCCTGATTATCGGCAGCGGCGCCAGCGGGCTGATGGCGGCGCTGGCCGCCCATGCCGAGGGGCTAAGGGTCATCGTCATTGAGAAAGAGCCGCTGATCGGCGGGACGAGCGCGCGGTCGGGGGGCTGGCTCTGGGTGCCGGGAAACCCCATATCCGCGCGCGCCGGCATTCAGGACGATCCGGCGGAAGCCCGCCGCTATATCCGCGCGGAAACGGGCGGGCGCTGCGACGCCGAAAAGGTCGAAGCCCTTCTCGCCCATGGCCCGGAAATGGTGGCTTTCTGCGAGGCGCGGACCATGGTCCGGTTTTCGGCGGCCCCTGCGTTTCCGGACTATCACATGGACCAGCCGGGCGCCGCCCTGGGCCGGCCGATCTGCGCCCAGCCCTTCGATGCCCGCCCCTTCGGCACGCTGGCCCGACGTCTGCAAAAGCCCCTGCGCGCCATGACCTTTCTGGGCATGGCCATCAGCTCGGGGGGCGAGCTGGGGCATTTCTTCAACGCAACGCGCTCGTTGAGATCGCTCGATTTCGTCATCCGGCGGCTGGCGCGCCATGGTTTCGACCTGCTGCGCTTCGGGCAATCCATGCGGCTGGCCAATGGGAATGCCCTGGTCGGCCGGCTGCTGGCTAGCGTGGAGGCGGCGAATATCCCGGTTCTGGTCGACACGGCCGCGACCGACATCGTTTTCACCGGGGGCCGCGTCAGCGGCGCCAGCGTCAGCAGGCAGGGCGCCCCGGTAACCATCGAGACAAGCCGGGGCATCGTGCTGGCCACCGGCGGATTTCAGCAGAACCCCGGCATGCGCAAGGCAAGGCTGGCCGACGCCGCCGGAGCGGAGCCGACGCCCCTCTCCCCCGCCGGCAATACGGGCGACGGGCTGGCGATGGGTTTGGGGGCCGGCGGGCAGGTTCACACCGACCTCACCCAGCCGGCGGCATGGGCTCCGGTATCGGAGGTCTGCTGGCCGGACGGGACCAAGGGGGCTTTCGCCCATATCATCGACCGCGCCAAGCCGGGCGTCGTCGCCGTGCTGCGGAACGGCCGGCGCTTCGTGGATGAATCCTGCTCCTATCACGATTTCGTCGTGGCCATGCGCAAGGTAGCGCAGGAAAACCAAAGCGCCGCGGAAGCCTTCCTCGTTTGCGACCACGCAACGCTGCGCAAATACGGGCTGGGCTTCGTCAAACCCTTCCCCATTCCGCTGCGGCCGCATCTGCGCAGCGGCTATCTGCTGCGGGGACGAACCCTGCGGGAACTCGCCGGACGGGCCGGAATAGACGCCGAGGTGCTGGCGGCAACGATCGACACCTTCAACCCGGCCGCCGCGCAGGGCATGGATCCGCAATTCGGCAAGGGGCAGTCCATCTATGGCCGCTATATGGGCGACCAGAACGCTGCGCCCAATCCCTGCACCGCGCCGCTGCTCGAGCCTCCCTTCTATGCCGTGCGCGTCACGCCGGGGGTGCTGACGACCTATGTCGGGTTGCGCACGGATGCCTCCGCCCGCGTGCTCGACCCGGGCGGGCAGGCGATCCCCGGCCTTTATGCCGTGGGGAGCGATGCGGCCAGCCTGGGCGGGGGAGGCTATCTCGGCGGCGGCGCCAATCTGGGCCCCGGCATGACCTTCGGCTACATCGCCGGGCGCGCACTGGCCTCCGAGGCGGGGGCGGGTCCGGCGGCTGGGCCGCAAGCCTAGGGGGCATCCTCCAGGGGCACGCCGGCCGCGTCATGGGCGGCAATATAGCCGAAGGTCATGCCCGGCCCGAGCGTGAAGCCGCCGGCCGGATAGCGCCCATTGGCGATGCTCGACATGTCGTTGCCCACGGCATAAAGGCCGGGGACGGGCTGGCGTTCGCCGTCCAGCACGCGCGCCCGGTCATCGGTGCGCAGGCCGGCAAAGGTGCTCAGGCTGCCCGGCACGATGCGCACCGCATAATAGGGCCCCTTGACCAGTTCCCCCAGGTTCGGATGGGGTTGGTGGGCGGGCTCGCCCATCGCGCGGTTGAAGGCGGTTTCGCCGCGCCCGAAATCGGCGTCCTGCCCCTGCCGCGCGAAGCCGTTGAAGCGCTCGACCGTGTCGCGCAGGCCTTGGGGAGAAATCCCGCAGGCCTGCGCCAGGGCCTCCAGGCTGCGCCCCTGCTTCAGATAGCCGTTCCGGAGCCAGGGCCCGAGCAGGAAGGGGCGGGGCCTGACGCGGCCGAGCCCATAGCGGCGAATGAAGCGATGGTCGCAGACCAGCCACGCCTCCAGCGGCTCGCCGGGCGGGGTCATCTCGATCAGGGCGCTTATGACATCGTGATAGGAATTGGCCTCGTTGCAGAAGCGCCGCCCATCGGCCCGCACGATGATGAGCCCCGGCTTGGCCCTCTCCACCAGATGGGGGAAGTGCCCGTCCGCGCCGCCGGGATTGGGCACCAGGGAGACCGGAACCCAGCCCCCGCCGGCGGAAAGGTCGTCGCGCACCACGCCCCCCGCACTCTCTCCCAGGCGCAGCCCGTCGCCGGTATTGCCGCGCGGCGCGGCCGACCAATGCTCGGCCCCGGTCGGCGCATGGGCGAAGAGCCTGGCCCGGCGCAGCACGTCATGGGGAAACCCGCCCGCCGCCAGGATCACGCCCCGCCTGGCCAACAGCCGCGTCCGGCCCCCGGGGCCTGCAATCACCACGCCCTCGACACGGGTTTGACCGCGCAGCAGCTCGACGACCGGGGAGGCCGGCATGATCCTGATCTTGAGATCCAGGGCCGATTTGAGCAGCCGCGCCACCAGGGCATTGCCATTGACCAGGTGCATTCCCCGCCCATGGCGGACCCGATCCATCAGGTGCCGGCCAACCCGCCGGGTGACGTGCAGGAAAGAAGGCCAACGCTGGAACATGTTGAAGAAGTGGCCCATATCCGCGCCGGAGGCGATCCCCATGCCGAGGGGGGAGACCAGGTCCAGCGGCGGGCGCAGCAAGGCGATGTCCTTGCCCAGCCGCCGGCCGTCGAAGGGTTGGGCGCACACCGCCCTCCCCCCGCTCGCCGCGCCGGGCAGGTTGCCGTGAAAGTCCGGCAGGGTGGCGCCGTTGAAAAATTTGACTTCGGTTTCCCGCTCGAAGAACGCCACCATCCGCGGCCCCTGGGCAAGGAAGGTCTCGATGATCTGCTCGTCATAGCTATTGCCCAGCTCGGCGCGCAGATAGGTGCGGACCTCGTCGAGGCTTTCCACCTGCCCGGCAGCCAGGGCCAATGGGTTGCGGGGTATCCACAGCCAGCCGCCCGACCAGGCGCTGGTGCCGCCGATCACCGGCTCCTTTTCCGCCACGACGACGTCGAGGCCCAGCCTGGCGGCCACCACCGCCGCCGACAGGCCGGAGGCGCCCGAGCCGACGATAACCAGGTCGCATTGCAGGGTGTCGCCGGCCTGGGCCGGATCGGATGCTGATTTCATTGCCATTTCCGGGACCGGGTTAGGCCGTCTTGCCGGCATATCTCTGTTCGAGCGCATCATATTCGGGCTTGCCCACCACGCGCTGCCGTTCGGCGAAGGTGGCCATCAGGCCACTGGCCTCCTCCAGCTTCCCATCCTTCTGCAAGCGGGCCAGGACGGTCTGCATGCTGAGCAGGGCCGCCTGAAGCGCCGCATTGGCATAGAGCACGATCGAGAATCCGAGCCGCTCCAGTTCGGCCTGCGACAGCACCGGGGTCACGCCTCCCATCACCATATTGGCGAAATGGGGCGCCTGGACATCGGACGTGAGCCGCGCAAGCTCCTCGACGCTCCTGGGAGCCTCGATGAACACGGCATCCGCCCCCGCTTCCACGAAGCGCTGGGCGCGTTCGATGGCGGCATCCAGGCCATGGACGGCGCGGGCATCGGTGCGGGCCACGACCAGAAGGCGCTCCCGCGTATCCACCGCCGCCTTGATCTTGTTGACGATCTCGTCGAGCGGCACCACGTCCTTGCCGGTGAAATGCCCGCATTTCTTGGGGAAGACCTGGTCTTCGATCTGCACCGCGTCGGCCCCTGCCCGCTCCAGCGTACGGACGGTGCGGACGGTATTGACCGCATTGCCGAAGCCGGTATCGGCATCCACGATCAGCGGCTGGGTCACCACGTCGCGCATGGCCGATACGGTATTGGCCAGTTCCGTGACGGTAATCAGCCCCAGATCGGGCACGCCCAGGGCGCCGTTGCTGACGCCGGCGCCGGTGACATAAATGGCCTCGAACCCCATGTCGGCGATAACGCGCGCGGCAAGCGCATTGAAGGCGCCCGGCACGAGCACCGCCTGACGCCGGCTGAAGATTTCCCGGAGACGATCGGTGGAATGGAGCGGCATGAGGTGTCCTTTGGCTAGAATTTCGTCGCCCCCGCAAGGGCCTGGTTTCCCGAGAAGGCTCAATCGTTCCAGAGGCCGCCATTCAGATCGAGAACTTCGCCGGTGATGAAACCGGCGTTTTCGCCTGCCAGGAACGACACGGCGGCGGCGACCTCTTCCTTCCGGCCGAGCCGGCCGACCGGGATCAGATCCTGCAGCGCCTTGGGAAATTCGCTTGTCATGGCCGAGGCGATGGGGCCGGGCGCCACCACATTGACGGTGATCCCATCGGCGGCCAGTTCCTTGGCGAGATAGAGCGACATCGCATGCACGCCCGCCTTGGCGGCGCCATAGGCGGCGTTGGCGGCCCGCGCCTGCTCGGCGGGGTTGATCCAGGGCCGGGCATTGCCGCCATTCTTGGCCAGCACGGAGCCGATATTGATGATCCGGCCGCCGCCGCGCGCCCGCATCGGGGCGATGGCGGCCTGGCAGCACAGGAACACGCCCCGCAGATTGATCGCCATGACCCGGTCCCACTCGGCGATATCGATGGAGGCGGCGCTGCCGAAGGAGGTCACCCCCGCCGCGGTCACCAGAATATCGAGCCCGCCCAGATCGGCCAGGGCAGCGGCAAAGGCCGCGCGCAGGGCTTCAGGATCGGAAAGATCGCAAGGATGGTCGAAGGCTTCCCCGCCCGAGGCCCGGATTCGCTCGGCGGTTTCGCTGCAGGGATTGCGGCCGATAAGGCCAATGGCGCATCCGGCCTCGGCCAGCGCGAGGGCGACCGCGCCACCGATGGCGCCCCCGCCGCCGGTGACAATTGCCTTTCGAGTCAAAGTCGACATATTCACTCCTCAAGTTGCGCACAACGCAACATGTTGCGAAAACTTGACGGAGTTTGCGGCGGCTGTCAATATGAAGAACAGAGCCTAGGGCCCCGGCCCGATGACGCTTCAGGCCTTTTCGGAGATTAAGATGGCTGCACAGGGCAAACCGTCAGTGAGCAACGTGGTCGAGACACCGTGGCGGGAATATCCAGGCCATTTCGGCGGGGCCTTGTCCAAGCCCCTGGTGGATGCGGAAACCAAGGGGGCGCGGCAACTGGATTACCGCATCTCCATGTACCAGCCCATGGCCTATGTCGAGCGCCATGTGCATGCCGTCCAGGAACAGGTCTATCATGTTCTGGAGGGGGAAGGCATCGTGGAGCTGGATGGGAAAATCCATGTGGTGCGCAAGCACGATGTCATATTCGTTCCCCCCGGCGTGCATCACGCCGTCACCAATACGGGGCTGGGCGATCTGATCTTCATCGTGGTGACCGCGCCGATCTCCGACAAGGCTTAGCTTGTAGCTAAGCCTGCCCGGCCACGCCCCCACCTCTCCTCTGGAAACCACGTTCATGACCCTGGCCGTTGCGCCCCTCAAGGGTGCGCTGCTGATTAGCAGCGCCACTTTCATCCTGGCGGGCATGGATACCACGACGAAGTTTCTGGTGGCGCGGCACGAGATCGTTGTGGTGCTGGCGGTGCGCTTCCTGGTTCAGGCGCTCTACATCGCCGTGGTCTATGGGCCGGGGCTGGGGCGCGAAATCCTGCGGACCCGCCGCACCGGGCTTGTCCTGCTGCGGGGCCTGAGCCTGGCCGTCACCGCGCTGTTCATAGCGCTTTGCCTGCAGCGCCTGCCCGTCGCGGAAACGACGGCGATCTTCTTCCTCACCCCCATCGTCATCGCCCTGACCGCCGCGCCGCTTCTGGGCGAGCCGCGGCGCTGGCACCATATGCTCGCGGCCCTGGTCGGATTTCTGGGCGTCCTGCTCATTTCCATGCCCGGCAGCGGCCTCGACCCGCTGGGCCTGATTTTCGGCCTGGGCGCGGTGCTCTGCAACACCTGCTACCAGATGCTGTCGCGCGTCCTGGGCGCAACGGAGACCACGCCGGCGCTCATGCTCTACGCCTCCCTCATGGGCATAGCGGTTTTCGCGCCGCTGGCCGTCCTGCCCGCCAGCGGAGGGGAATGGTCGCTGCTGGATCCGGTGCTGATGATAATGGTGGGCCTGGCCAGTGGGGTGGGCCATTATCTGCTCACATCCGCCTTCCGCTTCGCCCCCGCGTCGATGCTCTCGCCCATCTCCTATTCCCAGTTGATCTGGGCGAGCTGTTTCGGCATCGTCGTTTTCAGCGCCGTGCCGTCAATGCAAACCATCGGCGGCATCGTCCTGATCTGCGTCGCCGGGCTCATGCTGCTGGTCAACATGAAAACCCCGGCATAAACGCCAGCCGGCAATATCGAAGGCTTGGGCCAGCTTTTCGTGGCGCGGTCGATCAGGTGCTCGGATTACAGCACCTCGGCCACCAGCCAGGTTTCGGCGCCGGGCTCGAGACAGACGGCATGCACGGTGCCGGGCGCTGCGGTTGCAAGCGCAAGCTGCGCAATGCGAGCGCTTATTCTCCCGTGAGAGCGAAAACCTGGATCTCGACACGAATGTCAGGAGCTGCCAGGCGGGCTTCCACGCAAGCGCGGGCTGGGGCGTTGCCGGGCGAGACCCATTTGTCCCATTCGCCGTTCATCAGGTCGAAATCGGCAATGTCGCGCAGCCAGATATAGGCATGGGTGACCCGGCTCTTGTCGGTGCCGGCTTCTGCCAGCAACTGGTCGATCTTGGTGAGAACGTCCTTGGTCTGGCCGGGCACGTCCAGCCCGCGATTGTCGGGCACCTGACCTGAAATGACCACCATGCGGGCGCTGGCGGGATAGGTCACGATCTGGCTCATGCGGGAACCCGGCCGAATACGCTGGATCATCATCTCTTCTTTCGTGGCTTGCGGTTGGAAAAGGGGAACGTCGGAAAACCCTGGCCTGCGTCCTAGTCCTCAACGACGATGGAATCGACGCGGTCGGGATAGAAGGCCAGTCGACCCTTGATGGGTGCGACGGCATCATAGGGGTTTTCATAGCTCCAGACCGCATCGGTTGCGCGCGCGCCCCCCATGGGAATGCTGTAATAGGACGCGTCGCCCTTATAGGCGCAATGGGTTTCGTGGGTGCTGCGCACCAGCAGGTCCATCCGGACGTCCTGGCGCGGAATATATTGCACCGGGCCATATTTGCTTTCGCGCAGCGTCAGCGCATCGTGCGTATCGGCGATCACCACACCATCGAGCATCACCCGGACGCGACCCGGATTGGGCTCAATGGCGATGGGATGATCGGGACCGGGGATCTTGATCTTTTTTTCTTCCATGTCCTGCTCCTGATTGGAGGATCCCGCCGGGTCCTGCCGGCGGGAACCAGGTTGAGTGCGGTCAGACCGCCTTGAAGTAGTTGAACTGCCAGTTGTTGCCGTCGGGCAGGAAGGCGGGCTCTATGGTGTCGCGGTAGCCCAGGGCAAAGACCTCGTTGGTCAACCACACCATCGCAGAGGTTTCATCCATCAGCTTTTGCAGCTCGATGATCTGCTCCACCCGGCTTTCGCGGTCGAGGTTGCGCCCGCTTTCTTCCTGGATGCGGGCGAATTCGGGGCTGTCCCAGCGCTGCCAGTTCCAGTCGCCGATCTGGTTGGGCAGGAACCAGCGGGCATTATAGGTCGGGTCGGGATTGGCGTTGAAGCGCAGGATGAACAGCTCGAGCTGCTCGCCCGACTCCGCCTTGCCCGACGACCAGAAGGTTCCGGCCTCGCGCTGGTCGACTTCGACATTGATGCCCACTTCCTGCAACAGCGCCTGGGCGACCAGGGCCATGTTCTGGAAGGCCGGCTCGTTGAGGATGGTGAGCTTGAGCGTGAGGGGCAGCGCCACCCCGGAAGAGGCCAGCAATTGCCGCGCCTCCTCGACATTGCGCTCATATACCGGCGCATCGGCCCAGTGGCCGAGCAGGCCGGGCGGCAGCATGGTGTTGAGGCGCTGGGCGTTGCCCTGGTAACCCGCCAGCACCATCTGCTCGACATCGAGGGCGGCGCGGATCGCCTGGCGGACCGCCAGATTGTCCAGCGGCGCCTTTTGCATGTTCATGCCCAGCCAGACAAAGCGCTGGCCCGGCCGCTTGTCCACGACGACGCCCTCGATGCCCGCCAATTCGTCGGCGGAATCCACCGACAATTCGGTGAACTGGATTTCGTCCGCCCGCAGCGCCAGCTCGGCGGTCTTCTGGTTGGCGATATAGACCAGCTTGCAGGTCTCGAAATCGGGCGCATAGGCGGTGAAGTCGGGGTTGCGCACCAGGGTCACGCCACGGTGATCCTCGAAGTCCGAGACCATATAGGGCCCGGAGCCGACCGGCTTGCGGCTATGCTCGGCGCCCAGCTCGGTAACGGCCTTTTGCGACTGGATCACGCCCGAGGTGCCGGCAAGCACGACTTCCCACAGGCTCGGCGAGGGCGCGGAGAGGATGAGGCTGCCCGAATAGGTGTCGTGCACCTGCACTTCCACCAGCGCTGCCCAGTCCGCCCGGTAGCTCGAGACCTTGCCGTCCGCATCGGGCGTATTGTAGCGCTCGAAGGAGAACTTGACGTCGGCGGCGGTCATTTCACCATAGCCACCGGTGAACATCTGACCCTTTTTGAGCGTGAAGTCGATCTGAAGCGGGGAGACCTGCTCGATGCTCTCGGCTGCGTCCAACTCATATTCATAGGTGTTCGGGATATAGGCGATCAGGCGCTGGAACACCGCACGGATGATGTTGCTGTCGGTGGTGCCCGTCATGAACGGGGGGTCCAGGTTCTGGATTTCGCGGCTGATGCGGACCGAAAGGGTGCGCTGCCCCTGGGCCCAGGCCGGGCCGCCGGGCAGCATCGCCGCGCCGGCGACACCGGCAAGGCCAGCGAGAATGGATCGGCGAGTGAAGGTCGTGCTCGTTAACATGTCTATGGCTTCCGTGATGTGATGGGCTTGGTCTAGTCGGCAGAACTCGCGGCTGGCGGCTGCGGGCCGGCCAGTGCGAGGGAATAGGGGAAGTGGCACCGCACCAATGAGCCGGCTTCCGTTCGGGTCAGCTCCGGCATTGTCTGGGCGCAGAGGGGCTGTGCCACGGGGCAACGCGTATGGAAGCGGCACCCCTTGGGCGGATTGGCGTTGCTGGGAATCTCGCCTTTGAGAATTATCGCATTGGTCGCGCCGCCCGCCGACAGCAGCGGATTGGTGGAGAGCAGCGTGGTGGAATAGGGGTGGGCGGGCCTGCTGAACAGCGCCTCGGTCGGCGCGTCCTCGACGATCTGGCCGAGATACATGACCACCGTGCGCCGCGTCACGCGCTTGATGACGTGCAGATTGTGGCTGACCATGATGAAGGTCAGGTTCATCTCGCGCTGGAGTTCGAGCAGCAGGTTGAGCAGCTCCCCCTGCACCGACACGTCCAGCCCGGCGGTCGGCTCGTCCGCCACCAGCACGGAGGGGCGCAGCAGAAGCGCGCGGATCACCCCGACCCGGCGGGCCTGGCCGCCCGAAATCTCGTGCGGATAGCGTTCGAGGATCGATACGGGCAGGCGCAGGCGCTCCAGCAGGGCGAGAATACGCGCCTCGGTTTCCAGCCGGTCCAGGCCATGGATGGCCACCGCCTCCCGCATCAGGCTGCCTATGGTCATGCGCGGCGAGAGCGTTGCGACCGCATCCTGCATCAGCATCTGGATCTGGCGGCGGAACGCCTTGGGATCGGATTTGAGCGCCGCCGTCACCGACTGGCCCTCCACCGCGGCATCGCCCGCCGTGGGCCGGGTGAGCCCGACCAGAAGCCGGCAGAGCGTGCTCTTGCCCGAGCCGGATTCCCCGACGACGCCGACGGTTTCGCCCGCCGCGATCTCCAGCGACACGCCATCGAGGGCCCGGATGACCCCGAGATAGACGACGCTGGCCTTGTCCAGGCGTACGGAGGCGGCGGCGCTCATGCGATTTCCTCGATACGGACGCAGGCGGCCAACTGGCCGTTGAAAGGCCGCAGGGGAGGCATGGCCTGCGCGCAGACGGCGGTGGCGTAGGCGCAGCGCGGCGCAAAAATGCAGCCGGGAGGATGGTCCACCGTTTCGGGCACCTGACCCGGAATGAAGGCCAGCGGCACATCCAGCGGCTGATCGTCGATCTCGCAGCCGATCAGCGCGCGGGAATAGGGATGCAGGGGCCGCGCCAGCACGTCGCGCACGGCGCCCAGTTCCACCAGATGCCCGCCATACATCACCGCCACTTCGTCGCACAGTTGCAGCACCGTGCCCAGATTGTGCGAGATGAAGATGATCGAGCCGGAGAATTCATTCCGCAGGCGGCGGAGCAGGTCGATGATCTGGGCTTCGATGGTGGCGTCGAGCGCCGTGGTCGGCTCGTCGGCGATCAGGATATCGGGCTGGCACAACAGCGCCATGGCGATCATCACGCGCTGGCGCATGCCGCCGGACAACTGGCCCGGATAGTCCCGCATCCGCCGTTTCGCGTCCGATAGCCCGACCTTGACCAGCGCTTCGCTCGCCCGCCGCACCGCCTCTTCATGAGAGGTGCCGGGATAGCGGTTCTGCACCACATCCACCAATTGCGTGCCGACACGGAACACCGGATTGAGCGCCGTCATCGGGTCCTGGAAGATCATGGCGAGCTTGTTGCCGCGCACCGCCGCCATGCCGGCGCTGTCGAGGCGCAGAAGATCTTCGCCATCGAGCAGGATGCTGCCCTCGGCCTTCAATCCCGGCGCCAGGAGGCCCATTATGGTGCTGACCAGGCTCGATTTGCCCGACCCCGACTCCCCGACGATGCCGAGGATTCGGCCCCGCGCCACGCTCAGATTGATGCCGCGCAGGATCGAGGCGGTGCCGCGATCGGTCTGGGCGGTCAGGCGCAGATCGGTGATGGACAGGAACGGCTCAGCCATGCCGGCCTCCCCGCTGCGATCGGGGATCGATGGCGTGGCGCAGCGCTTCCCCGAACATGGTGAAGGCCAAAGTCGCGATGGCGAGAGCGCCACTGGCGATCAACACCGGCACCACGGTCTTGGATATGTTCTGATAGCCGTCCTGCAACAACCCGCCCCAGCTGGCCAGCGGCGGGCGCAGGCCCAGCCCCAGGAAGGACAGGCTCGCCTCGATGGCGATGACGATCGGGATGTCCAGCGAGGCGATCACCACCAGTGGCGCCAGAATATTGGGCACGATATGAAAGAACAGGATGCGCAATTGCGAGGCGCCGAACACCATTTCGGCCTCGATATAGGGCTCGTTCTTGACCGAGAGCACCTGTGCCCGCGCCACGCGGCCATAATGGGGCACCAGGCTCGTGGCGATGACCACGATCAGCATCGGCATGGACGAGCCGAGCACCGCCACCGCCGCCATGGCCAGGATCACGCTGGGGAAGGACGACACCGAATCGAAGGCGATGAGGATGACGCGCTCGACCGGGCCCGGCACATAGGCCGAGACGATGCCCAGCGCCATGCCCGCCGCCAGCGCGATCCCGATCACCGACAGCGCCACCACGACGGCGACCTGCGTGCCGAAAATCTGCCGGCTCAGCAGATCGCGCCCCAATTGATCGGTGCCCAGCCAATGCTCGGGCGACATGCCGGCAAGGCGGTTGACGACGTCGAGCTTGTTGGGATCGTAGGGAGCAAGGAGCGGCGCGAAGATCGCCACCAGCAGGATCAGCGTCACCAGCGCCAGGCCGATGGCGCCGCTCGGATAGCGCGCCGTCCGGCGCAGCGTTTTGAACAGGATGGCGAGGGCTTTCATCATGCTCACCGCCGGTTGTACTGGATACGGGGGTCGAACAGGGAATAGCTCAGCTCCGTCAGCAGGTTGACGACGACGAAAATGACCACGACGACGAAGACCGCGCCCTGCATCACCGAGAAGTTGCGCGCCTGCAAGGCGTCGTAGAGCACGCTGCCCAGCCCCGGGCGGGCAAAGATGATCTCGATCAGCACCGCACCGCCCAGAAGCCGCCCGAAGCCCATGCCGATGATCGCCAATGTGGGGATGACGGCGTTCTTGAGGGCATATTTGTAGTGGATCATGTTTTCGCGCAGACCATAGGCCCGGGCGGTCCGCACGTAGTTCTGCCCCAGGGCCTCCAGCATGGACGTGCGCACCAGCCGGGCGATCAGCCCGATCCAGCCCAGGGCCAGCGCGACGGTGGGCAGGATCATGCGCACCAATTGGTCACCCAGGCCGGCATTTTCGGACACGCCCAGAACGGGCAGCCAGTTGAGCCAGATCGAGAACACCACCAGCAGGAAAATGCCGAGGATGAAGCTGGGCACCGAAACGAAGACCACCGAGATCATGGCCATCAGCGTGTCGCCGATCGAGCCGCGGTGAACGGCGCCGTAGACGCCGGCGGGAATGCCGATGAGGCAGGCCAGGGCCATGGAGGCGAAAGCCAGGGCGAATGTGTGGGGCAGCGCGGCCCAGACGATGACATTGACGCTGCGGCCCGAAATCACGTCCGTGCCCAGATTGCCCATCGCCACCTGGCTGAAAAAGCGCCAGAGCCGGACGGGGATGGGTTGGTCGAGCCCCATTTCGGTGATGAAAAGCTGGGCATATTCGGGGGTTGCCATCGGGCCGAGCAGCGCCGTGGCCGGATCGCCCGGCACGAGATCGAGCAGCACGACGATGACCAGCATCGCGCCGAAGACCGACATCACGGCGGTCAGAATGCGATTAAACACGTAGTTTTCAAGTAATCGCAAAGCAACCCGCTCCTCCGGTTTGCAGGGTCCGGCATGCAGAAACAGAGCCCGTCGTCTTCCGCCGGCCTTAGGCGCGGCAGCATAAGGGGGATGATAACGCGATGCTCGGATCGCGTGATATCCCAAATTCGGGACACTGTATCTCAACACCTCTGGAGGACCGGGAAAATAATCAAAATATTCAATGTCTTGCGCCCACAAGACATGCTTTTCCCAGATAAGGCCGCAGCTATGGCACAGCATTTCGCAGCGTGATCGGGCGTGCCGGATGGGCGTGATTCAGGGCCGGACGCGCCGGGGCGCCCACGCGAAGGCGAGGCCGGTGGCCGCACAAAGCGCGCCGCCGGCGACAAAGGTCACCGGCATGCCCAGCCAATCGCCCGCCAGGCCCGTGATGAGTGAGCCGAGCGGCACGACGCCAAGCAACACCATGGCATACATGGCCATGATCCGGCCGCGCAAAGCGGGCGGCGCGAAATGCTGCAACAGCGTGTTGGAGGCAAGGTTCTGCGACAGGATGGCGAGCCCCAGCGGCAGCGCCAGCACGGCCGTCACCCAATAGGTACCCGAAAAGCCCATGCCGATGAGCACCAGCCCCAGCGCCACGCTGGACCAGGCGGGAAAAATTTCAAACTGCTCGACGCGATCGCGCACCGTCAGGGTAAGGCCGGCGACCATGGCGCCCAGGCCCGTCAGACTCATCAACAGCCCCGCCGCGTCGGCATTCTGGCCGAGCATGTCGCGCACCAGCGCCGGCAGGAAATAGAAATAGGGCACCGAGCAGAAGCTGCAAGCGGCCACCAGGATCAGCAGCCGCCCCATATGCGGGTGGCGGTGCACGAAGGTGAAGCCTTCCATGATGTCGGCAAAAAAGCTCTGCGGCGTCCCGGGCGGGCGCAGCGGCGGGCGCATCCGGAACAGCACGAAAAGCATGGGCAGGTAGGTCAGCGCCTTAATCACGAAGCACCAGCTTTCGCCGGCCAGGGCGACGACGGTTCCCCCGATGGCGGGGCCGATCAGCCGCGCCAGGTTAAACAGCATGGAGTTGAGAGCGATGGCATTGCGCAGGTCGTCGAGCCCAACCAATTCGGCCACGAACACCTGTCGCGCCGGATTGTCGAAGGCTGCCAGCACCCCCAGCCCGAGCGTGATAATCACCAGCAGCTCGGTGCTGATGGCCTCGTTGAACGTGAAGACGATCAGAACGCCGACCAGGGCCACGTAACCGGCCTGTAGCGAAAGCAGCAGAAGGCGCAGATTGACGCGGTCGATAATGGTGCCGGTGAACGGGCTCAGCAGCAGCGTCGGGCCCAATTCACAGACGGCCAGCACTCCCAGCATCCAGGGCGAATTGCTCAGCCGCCACATCAGCCAGCCCAGCGCGATGGAGTGGATCCAGGTGCCGATCAGAAGCGGCACCTGCGCGAGAAAGAACCGCCGATATTCGGGATGGCGCAAGGCTCGGCTCGCCCGCCCCCAGCGCGTATCGCTGTCCTTCCCCTCGTTCAGCACACCCGGCCTCCCTGCCGCGATCTCACACCGCCGAGGTTGGGCCGAGCGCAAAAAAACCATCGATTTCCGGGAGCCCCGCCAGCTCCACAAGCGCCGCCATGCCGTTCTCGCCCGCCAGCTCCGCCGTAATGGCCTCCAGCGCCCGCGACAGCGGCCGGTCGGCACGCGAAAAGCTGGCCTGGGCGCGCACGATGTCGTGGATCAGCCGGGCCACGCCCTTGGGCGTGTCGCCGGCAATATCGAGGGCCTGGGCGGCGAGCATGCCTTCGAGCGCGGCGAGATGGCGCAGGCCGGTTACCTGTTGCTCGAGCCGCTCCACCACCAGAGGCAGGAAGCTTGCTTCATCCTCCACCCCGCCCGCCACGACCATGGCCTGGGCGGAGACCGGCGCCGACAGGGCCAGAACGCGCGCGAACAATTCGCCCGCCAGCTTGATGACCGGCCCCATGCCGGTGGCGATCGCGCCGGGCGGCACCAGATTGACCGGCAGGCCTCGCCGCCCGCCATTGCCCAACAGAACGCACCGGTTGAAGCCGTTGCGCGCGACATGCGCCAGGGCCAGTTGCACCATTTGCAGGCACAGCACCACATCGAGCGGCAGCGATCCGCCCGAGGTCAGCACCCTGCCATCCACCACCACCGGATTGTCGTCGCTGCGTCCGGTCGCAGCCAACAGGGTGCGCCCGGCGGCAAAAAGGCCATCCAGCCCCGCCCCGAACACCTGCGCCATCATGCGCAGGCTCAGCGGGTCCTGAACCTGGGTGGCTTCGGTCCAGTCGCAGGCGGCGGCCTGATCGTCGAGCCAGGCGCCGATGATGGCCTCATGCGGGCTGCCCAGCCGGCTGGCCGCCTGCCAGGGCGCGCGCGACGCGCCCAGTGCCCCCGCCGCGGTCAGCCCCACCGCCAGCGCCATGCGGACCGCGCCCGCCGCATCGCGCAGCGCATGGGCGGCGGCGGCAAAGGCGACGGCATTGGTGGAAACGGAGGCCAGGCTATCGCGCGGCGCAAACAGCATGGGCGCGATCCCAGCCTGCGCCAGCGCCGCCCCGGCGGGCATGATGCGCCCCTGGGCATGAACCTCTCCCGCTCCGGTCAGCACCGCACCGATCTGGCCCATCAGGCCGATATCGGCGCAGCCGATAGACCCCATGCGCCGAACGAGGGGCACCAGATCGGCCCGGAGCATGGCCAGATACATTTCCACCAATTCCCCGGTGACCCCGACATGGCCGCCCAGCGCCATATTGATGCGGATCGCCATGGCGCTGCGGATCACGCCTGGAGCAAAGGCCTCGCCAATGCCGAAACTGTGGGCCTGCACCAGGCCCAGATTGAACAGGTCCCGGTCGGCAGGGGTCCAGGACACGTCCTTCATCGCCCCGACCCCGGTGGTCGCGCCATAGACCGGGTGTCCGGCGGCGATATGGTCTTCGAGCACCTGCCGCGCGGCGCATACCCGCTGCATGGCGGCGGCGCCGGCGGTCAGCGTGACGCTGCCGGCAGCGATAGCGGCCAGTTGGGCAAAGCTCAGCGGCTTGCCTTCAAGTTCGAGCGTGGTGGGTGCAGCCGGCATGGCGCGGAAATCGTCCCTATGGCGATCCAGCATAACCGGATCGGCCTGATGCTCATGATATCCTAAAAACGGAACGGGAGATGCTGCGCCGCCGGGGTTGACGCGAAGCCGGCCGGCGCCTGTTCGTTTGGCGATAGCATGACGGCGCCCTGCATCAGGCCCACGATGCCGTCGACCAGCGGACGGGGGAGCACGCCGCGGCGCCAGACCAGCGTCAGCTGTTGCCGATAGCTCTCGGGCATCGGCCATCTGCTCAGCCGATGCGGCAGGCGCTCCACGGCGCTTTGCGGCATGACGCTGAGATAGCCATAGCGCGCCACCATGTTGACGATCACCGGCACGGAATCGATCTCCACGATGTCCTTGGGGCCGGAGGCCGAGGAGGCGGTGACCTCGCGCAAATAGCGTTCCGCCGCCTGGCGGATGCCGCTGCGCACGCTGGGCAGGACCAGGGTGCGTGCGGCGAGCACGCCGGCGATATCGGCGCGCTCGTCCAGCTCCGGCGGGCCGACCAGCCACAAGGCATCGGTCCGTATCGGCTGGCACTCGAAATCGGGCGGCACGGAAAGATGGTCGATCAGCACCAAGTCGAAATGGCGCGTCTTGAGGCCCGACAGAAGCTCATCTGCGGTGGTGCCGGAAATGGCCAGGTGCTGGCGCGGCCTGAGCGTTTCCCAGCCGGCCGCGACCGCCGCCAGCATATGGGCGATGGAGCTTTCATGTCCCAGCGGCATCACCGACCCCATCCGCCAGGTTTCGATATTGTGGCGGAAGCGCTCGGCTGCGGCCTGGGACACGGCCTCCCAGTCCGCGATGATCTGCTCGGCAATCGGCAGCGCGGCGTGACCATAGGGCGAACAGGACACCCCGGCCCCGCTACGCTCCAGCAAAGGATAGCCGAGATGGCGCTCCATGTCGGAAATTTGCCGCGTCAATTGCGGCTGGCCGACGCCAAGCGTCTTGGCCGCCTTGCGGATGCTGCTGACGCGCGCCACCTCGGTGAAGCGGACGAGGCCGAGAATGCTGATCGGGGCGATGGGCCTGTCTTCGGGCGCGCCGGCCAGGCTCATCAATTGGCGCGCCGCCACCGCGATGCGGTTGATGGCGCCGAGCCGCCGTTCCGCCTCCAGCGTCAGCGTCATGCTCGTTCCCTCGCGCCGCACCAGCGGCACGGCGACCGCCGCTTCGAAGCGCGACAGCGCGGCGCTCATGGTGGCGGGCGGGCGCCCCTCGATGCGCGCCGCCTCCCGCACGCCCCGTACCGCAAAGATCGTCCTTACGGCGCTGATGGTCGCAATATTCAAGGCGATGCTTCCTCCGGCACGGCTGTTCCCCAAAGCTTTCCGCCAGCCCGCGGAATTTGTCCACACCACCGTTTCGGGAAACGTATCGGTTCGGGCGCTTGCCTTCCCGGCTGGAGGACGGCTACAGCCGGAATGTCATGGGATTGCCGCGCCTCCGGCTCAATCCGGCATCGGCATAGACTGTCCATGTTTTGATATCTTTCGGGCCGGGGACGCCTGCCCTCTCATCGGGCTTGAGCCGACCGGCACGAGTCTTCCCTCCTGCGCCAGGACTACACATGTACGAGATCAACCACATCCATTTGCGTTCCTCGACGCCCCGCGAAACCGCGGAATGGTACGTGAAGGCTTTCGGTTTCGAGTTGGTGCGGGACTGGGTGCGCCCGTTCGGCGACCGTTTCGTACGCTGCCGCAGCGCCGGCGGCCTCATGGTCAATATCTCCGGTCCCCGCACCGGCGAAGTGCTGGCGCCCGCCACGACGGACACCTATCTCGGGCTCGAGCATTTCGGCATTACCGTCGACAAGCTCGAACCGGAAATTGCGCGCCTGCAAGAATTGGGCGCGCGGCTGGTCAGCGAGCCGACGGCGGCCGATGCCGGCATCCGCATCTGCTTTCTCATCGTGCCTGGTGACGTGCGCATCGAATTGATGGAAGTGATCGACGCCTGACCGGATGGCGACGGCCCGGAGCGTTTCGGGCCGTCGCGCTTCAGCTCTCCAGCCGGATATGGCCGATGCCTTTCCGCTCGATTTCATCGAGGCTCTCGGCATGGCCGGCATCGGCATAGCGCATCACGCCCAGCGCCGTATCGTTGGTCAGCGCATGGGCGAGCCGCTCGTCGCCCTCGGCCGTGCCGTCCGCGACCACGGTCACTCCCGCCGAGGTCATGTAGCCCGCATAGCCCCCGCCGCCGGAATGGACCACCACCAGATCGGCCATGGATGAACACAACAGCATGGCGTCGAGCAGCGGCCAGTCGGCGATGGCGTCCGAGCCGTCCTTCATGCGCTCGGTCATGATATTGGGATGCGCCATGGCGCCCGCATCGAGGTGGTCGCGGCTGAACGCGACCGGCCCCTTGAGCCTGCCCTCGGCGACCATGCGATTGACGGCGCGCGCCAGAGCCGTGCGTTCGCCATGGCCGAGCCAGGCGATCCGGGCGGGCAGCCCTTCGAAGGGCACATGCCGGCGGGCAAGGCTGATCCAGTTGGTGACGATCCGATTGTCGGGGAACATTTCGAGCAGGGTGTCGTCGATCAGCGCGATATCCTGCGGGTCGCCCGACAGCGCCATCCAGCGGAACGGCCCGATGGCGCGGGCGAAAAGCGGGCGCAGATAGGCTTCGGTGAAGATCGGGATGTCGAAGGCATTCTCAAGCCCCCCCGCCTTGGCATGGGTGCGGATCAGATTGCCGTTGTCGAACACCTCGGCGCCCGCCGCCTGAAAAGCCAGCATGGCGCGCACATGATCCACGATGGACTCGCGGCTGGCCGCCATCAACTGACCGGGGCCGTCGGTGCGCAGGCGGCGCACCTCTTCCAGCGTCATGCCTTTGGGCACATAGCCATAAACCAGGTCATGGGCCGAAGTCTGGTCGGTGACGATATCGGGCACGATGCCGCGCCGGGCGATCTCGGGATAGATGTCGGCGGCATTGCCGACGAGCCCGATCGAGGTGGCGCGCTTTTCGCCCACGGCCTTTTCGATCATCGCCAGCGCCGTGTCGAGGTCCGGGGCGATGGCTTCGAGATAGCCGATTTCCTTGCGTTTGCGCACCCGCTCGGCATCGACGTCCACGCACAGGATCGCCGCACCGGCCATGTAGCCGGCCAGTGGTTGCGCACCGCCCATGCCGCCCAGGCCCGCCGTCAGGATGAACCGCCCGGCCAGCGCGCCGCCGAAGCGGTTCTCGGCGATGCGCATGAAGATTTCATAGGTGCCCTGGATGACGCCCTGGCTGCCGATATATTGCCAGGCGCCCGCCGTGAGCCCGCCCCAGCAGATGAGGCCCTTCTTTTCCAGCTCGTAGAAGATTTCGGCCTTGGCCCACTGCCCCACGAGATTGCAATTGGCCATGATGACCAGCGGCGCCCTGGCGTGGGTCTTGAGCAGGCCGATCGGCTTGCCGGACTGGATAATCAGCGTCTGGTCCTCGTCCATGGCCAGCAGCGTTTCCACGATGGCCTTGTGGCTGGCCCAGTTGCGCGCCGCCTTGCCCAGGGCGGCATAGACGATCAGGTCATCCGGGTTTTCGCCGACGCTCAGCACGTTTTCCAAAAGGCGCAGCAGCGCCTCCTGCCGCCAGCCCTTGGCCCGCAATTCGGGTCCCCCCGGGATCGGAAAGCCGGGATGGCGTGGATTGGGTGTGGGCATGGCACGAGCCTCCTGAGTTGAGTGCGGGGGACCGGGATCAGCCCAAGGCGTAGCTTTTGAGCTCGATCCCCATCCGGTCCTCGACGAAGGGATAGACGCTGGGGTCGCGCACGCTGGCGCTGAGCGGAATGATGGTCTTGGGCACGTGCAGCACGAAAATCTGCATGCCCTCGCGCAACTCGCCGACCGAAAGCGGCTGTCCTGCGGCGTCCAGCGTGGTGATGACGTCGGGGAAGGTTGCAACCCGGCGGCCATCGGCATCGTCCACGGCCATATATTCGTTCATCACATGCAGCGTCGCCGCCGTGGTTCCCGATCCCAGGGTGACGGTGCCGATGTCGAAGGCTTCCTGGGTATAGACCACGTTCTTGGCCCGCACCTGGCCTTGCGTCAGCAGGGTTCCGCCGGTGACCTCGACGATGGCGTCGATGACCGCCGCGCCGCCGCGCTTTTCGGCTGCGATGATGGCCTCACCCAGCTTGAGGGCCAGCGAGATGCCGCCCAGCGCCGCATGCTGGCGCACATAGCTGGCGCGCAGCGGATTGCGGCAGGAGGCGATGAAGCCGCCGGACTGGTCGGCGGCGGCGCGCAGCACCGGCGATATCCTGGCCGTGGCGCCTTTCACCACCAGTTCGATATAGCGGTTTTCGCTGCGGTTGCCGCCCACGGCGGTCTGGATCATGGGCGCCGGCGAGCCGGCCATGCCGATGGAGCCCATATCCCCGGTGGGATGCGCCCTGACATCGCCCACCGCGTCCAGAACCTTGGTCCCCAATATGGCCGAAGGGAGCCAGCCATTCAGCGTCGAGGATTTTCCATTCTGGCCGATCATCAGTCCGGCGAGCTTTTCGCCCAGCGCGTCCTGCAACAGGGAAACGGCCTTGACGTAGTCGATGCCCTGCATCTCCCACGGCGTCGTCGAGGCGGGCGCGCCAATGGCGGCAGCGGTAGCCACCCAGTCGTCGTCGCCGAGCTCTTCGATGCTGACCAGTTCGGGCTTGCCGACATTGACGGCGGCATAGCCGAGCGTCCTGCCATGATCGGCCCAGCCACCGCCGCCGGCGGCGTAAACCGATCCACCCCTGACCGCGGCTTCGACGTCCTTTTCAGTCAGTATGCGGCCCATCAGCCGATCTCCTGCAGTTTTCTGTCCAGCGCAACGACGGCATCGAGCAACACCGCCGTGCCCAGCGCTATGTCCTGGTTTGTGGCAAATTCGTCCGGCGCATGGCTGCGGCCCTCAACACAGGGCACGAAAATCATCGCGGCCTTGGTGATCCGGGCCATCCAGGCCGTGTCGTGCCCGGCGCCGGACGCCATGCGGCGGTGCCGGGCCCCCGCACTTTCACAGGCGGCGTCGAGTACATCGAGCAGCTCGGGATCGCCCGGCGTCGGATGATTGTCCGAAATGATGCGCGCCGGGCCGGCCGCGATGCCGGTCGTCGCGGCAATCGCCGAGACTGCGCTCTCTAGATCGGCGATGAAGCGCTCCATATCCTCGCGGCGCTCGGCGCGCGCGTCGATGAGCAGGCGCACCTGCGCCGGCACCACATTGGCGGCATTGGGCGTCATCTCGAATTCGCCCACGGTGGCGGCGAAATGATGCCCGCCTTGCGCCAGCGCCCGGCCCAATTCCTCGACGCCGAGCACGATCCTGGCCGCCGCGGCCAGCGCGTCCTTGCGCGCCGACATGGGTGTCGTGCCCGCATGGTCGGCCCGGCCCTGCACGACGATCTCGATGCGGGTAATGCCGGCAATCGCCGTCACCACGCCGATATCGAGCTTTTGCGCCTCGAGCACCGGCCCCTGTTCGATATGCAGTTCGAGGAATGCCTTGATGTCGTCGCGCCGCGCCGGCTCGTGCGGCCTGCCCCCGACCTGGGAAATTCCGTCTTCCAGCGTCAGTGCCCCGCTCGTGCGGGTCAGCCATTCCGCCGGGCGCGTTCCGCTCATGCCGCGACTGCCGATGCAGGAGACGCCGAAGATCGACACTTCCTCGGCCAGGAAATCGACGATCTCCAGGGTATGATCCAGCATGATGGCCTGGTCGCGCAGCGCCCGTGCCACCTCAAGTCCCGCCACCACCCCGGCAATGCCGTCGAAGCGGCCGCCATCGGGCACCGTGTCGGAATGCGAACCGACCATGATCGAGCCCAGCTCCGGGCGCTTGCCCGGCACCACGCCGATCAGATTGCCCGCCGCATCGGTTTTGGGGGTCGCGCCCGCCGCCCGCAGGGCCTGCTCCAGCCATTTGCGGCCTTCGAGGAATTTGGGAGTGAAGGCGCGCCGCGTCCATGGCCGGCCCGGCTCGGTGATTTCGGACAGGGCGTCGATATCGGCGGCGATCCGCTCGACACGCACGGCCCAATTGCTGCGCTTCTGAAGCTCTTGCATCGTCATGCCCGGACATCGGGGCGGACGAACCGGCCCGTCCCGGGCGGGGCCACCTGGGTGCCGTCGAAGACCTGCTGCCCGCGCAGATAGGTCAGCCCCACGGTCCAGGGTAGCTCAATGCCGTTATAGGGTGACCAGCCGACCACGTTGTGCCCGCTTTCGGCGGCGTCATAACGCCGGGGGCGGGGGAAAAGCACGGCGATGTCGGCATCCTTGCCCACCTCCAGCGCGCCCTTGCGATCCAGGCGGAAATGCCGCGCGGGATTTTCGGCCATCAGCTTTGCCGCCCAGGTCAGCGGGATGTCGCGGGCCAGCGCGCCCTTGACGAAGAGCGGCAGCATGACTTCCAGGCCCGGCACGCCGGAGGCATTGGCCAGCATGTCGGGGTCGGTCTTGCGGTTTTCCGACCAGCTCACATGGTCGGTCGATACCAGCGTGACATTGCCGCGCCGCACATGGTCCCAGAGCTTTTCGACTTCGGCGCGCGGGCGGATCGGCGGGTTGATCTTGGCCTTGCCGCCAAGCCGGGCCACGTCGTTCTCTTCATCCAGCGTCAGATAATGGATGCAGCATTCTATGGTGGCGTCGAACCCCTGGTCGCGGTAGCTGCGCGCGATCTCGTAGCCGCGCCCCAGGGAACAGTGCACCACATGGGCGGGACAGCCCGTGGCCGCGCCGGTTTCATAGATTTGCAGGGAAGCCAGCAGCTCGGTCAGAGGCGGCCGGCTCAGTGCATGGGCGCGATAGTCGGAAATGCCCGAGGCCCGCACCTTGGCCATGGCCGCGCGCACCGCCTCGTCATCCTCGTTGTGCACGCCCGCCGTCAGCCCCGTCGGCGCGATGGCGGCAAAGCACTCTTCCAGCAAGGCCGGCGGAATGCGCGGGAAGCGCACCGGATCGGTGCCAAATGTAGAAAACTTGAATGCGGCGACGCCGGCCTCCACCTGCTCGGCGATCCGGCGCGCCCCCTCCTCGGGGACGATGGTGCCGTAAAGCGCGAAATCCACACGCGCCTGCGGGCTGGCATGCGCCACCTTGCGGCGCACCGCCTCGGCGGAGGCCACCAGATTGCCCTCGTCATAGGGCATGTCGACGATGGTGGTCACGCCGCCCGCGGCAGCGGAACGGGTCGACCAGATGAAATCTTCCTGATCCTTCTGGCTGAGCGAGTGCACCTGCGCGTCGATCGCCCCGGGCAGGACCAGCGCCTCGCCGAGATCGTGGCGTTCGCGGGCGGCGGGCGCGGCGCCTTCCCCCACCTGCGCGATCCTGCCGTCGCGCACCGCCACATAGCCGCTCTCGATAACGAGATCGGGCAGGACGATTTTGCCACCCAGACAGAGATCGAAATCGGACATCTAGCAAAACCTTCGACGCAGTTGCGAGGGCGGCATCTGGGACGAGAAAAGGGCAGGCGGAATTGTGCATTGCCGCGTGCCGGAAAACGCCCGGCCCTCTCCGCCAGATCGGGCTCGATGAACTCTATTGGATGCGCCCCGGCCGTGGGATATCCCATTTCCAAGACAAGATATTCGCTCGTTGCCGATGCGAGGTCCGAAAGAAAGGGTTTCCGTCAGGCGATATCGATGACGATCTTGCCCCGCGCCTTGCCGGAATCGAGCAGCGCATGCGCCTCGGCGGCCTGCGCCAATTCAAACACATGCGGATCGAGCAGGGGCCGCAGCTTGCCCGCGTCCACCTGGGCGGCGACATCGCGCAGCACCGCGCCATGGGCCGCCCGGCCTTGGCCGGTCAGCAGCGGCAGCAGCATGAAGATCACATGCAGCGACAAGGCCTTGCCGTGCATCTGCCCCAGATCGAGGGTGGTCCGGGCATTGATGGTCGCAACCCGCCCCTGCGGGCGCGCCGCTTCGAAGGAGCGCAGCAAATTCTCCCCGCCCACCGTATCGATCACCGCATCGAACCCCTGGCCGCCGGTATGTTCGGCGACATAGTCGGCCACCGGAGTGGAGCGCAGCACGGTTGCGCCAGCGCCCAGGCCCCGCGCGATCTCCCCGGCTTCCTCGGTGCTGACGGTGGCCACGACATGGGCGCCGGCGGCCTTGGCCATCTGCACCGCGATATGGCCGACCCCACCGACCCCGCCATGCACCAGCACCCTTTCGCCGGGGGCGATGGCGGCCCGCTGCATCACATTGGCGGCGGTGATCGCCACCAGCGGCAGCGCGGCGGCCTCGCGGAAAGAGAGGCTGGCCGGCTTTTTCGCCAGAAGCTGCGCGTCGGCGGCTATATGGGTGGCCATCGTGCCCCCCATGCCCTTGACGCCGCCGGCGCAGCCATAGACGGCGTCGCCCACCGCGAAACCGCGCACGTCTTCTCCCACCGCTTCCACCACGCCGGCGAGGTCCGCCCCCAGGACGGCGGGCAGCGCCGGTCCGACCGGCAGGCCGTTGCGGATCTTGGAATCGACCGGGTTGAGCGCGGCGGCATGAATGCGCACCAGCACCTCGCCCCGGCCCGGTGCCGGCATGTCGACCTCCGCCAGGGTCAGCTTTTCCGGCCCACCATGTTCCCGAAGCACGACTGCACGCATTGCGATCCTCCCTAGTCTATGTGAAAGCGGTCCGAGCGAGGACCCTGCCAAACACCTGCGTCGAGGGGGATGCTCGCGTCAATCGCGCGCGCCCATTCTGGCGCGCGCATTGTTGTACGCCTTATGCGCATTGCTGGACAGGATGGCGATGAAAGCGCCTACCGCTTTCCACCCATCAGGCTGCGGGCGGCATTTTCGATAGCGGGCGCGTCGATGCCGAAATGGGCATAAAGGTCGTTGACCGTGCCGGTCTGGCCGAAATGCTCCACCCCCAGCGTGATGGTGCGGTGGCCGCGCACGCTGCCCAGCCAGCCCAGCGTCGCCGGGTGGGCGTCGATGGCGGTGACGAGGCCCGCATGGTGCGGAATTTCGGCCAGAAGATCCTCGATATGGCAGGTGGCGTCCCGGTCACCATGCAGCCGCGCCCGCTGCGCCCCGTGCCAGCCGGCGTTGAGCCGGTCGGCGGAGGTAATGGCGAGAATGGCGACGTTGCGCCGGTCGCCCCCGATCGCGGCGGCTGCCGCGATAACCTCGCTGGCCAGCACGCCCTGATAGGCGATGACCACCGTGCATTCGGGGGTGGGCGGCTTCAGCCAGTAGGCGCCGCGGATGATGGCATCGGCCAGGGGCTTGTCGATCTCACGCGGGGGCTGCTCGATGCCGCGGGTGGAAAGACGCAGATAGACCGAGCCGCCGGTGACGTCGCGCGGCCAGTCGGCCAGGTCCGGGCGGGCGTCGCCCGAGCGCTGCATATAGTCGAAGGCCCAATCCATGATAACGGACAATTCGTCCGCAAAGGCCGGCTCGAAACTGGCGAGGCCATCCTGGGCCATGCCGATCAGCGGGGAGGCGATGGATTGGTGCGCGCCGCCCTCCCCCGCCAGCGAGACGCCCGAGGGCGTGGCGACGAGCAGGAAGCGCGCATCCTGGTAGCAGGCATAGTTGAGCGCATCGAGGCCACGCGAAATGAAGGGATCATAAAGCGTGCCAATGGGCAGGAGGCGCTCGCCGAACAGGGAATGGCTGAGGCCGGCGGCGCCCAGCGCCAGGAACAGGTTCATCTCGGCGATGCCCAGCTCGAGATGCTGCCCCTCGGGGGTGAAACGCCATTTCTGGGCGCTGGGAATGGCTTCCTTCTGGAAGATGTCGGCCATTTCGCGGCTGGCAAACAGGTTGCGCCGGTTGACCCAGGTGCCCAGATTGGTGGAGACGGTAACGTCGGGCGACGTGGTGACGATGCGGCGGGCCAGGTCGCTGTCGGTCTTTGCGATGGCGTCGAGGATCTTGCCGAAGGCAGCCTGGGTGGACGTGGCGCCGGTGCCCACGAATTGCGGGCCGATGGTGGCGACGGCCGGAGCGCTGTGGCGGCGGGATTGGCTGGTGTTGAACGGCACGTTTGCGAGGAAGCGTTCGATGGCCGCCGGGTCGGCCAGCCCTTCGAACTTGTCCCATTCATGGCCGGGGCGGACATTCATGGCCTCGCGCAGGAAATCGATCTGCGCGCCCGTCATCTGGCCGGCGTGGTTATCCTTGTGGCCGGCGAGCGGCGTCGACCAGCCCTTGACGGTGTAGGCGATGAAGACGGTAGGCTTGTCGCTGCCGGCGGCGCGGAATTGTTCGAGCAGGCTCGGAATGCAGTGGCCGCCCAGATTGGCCATCAGCTCGGCCAGTTCGGCATCGCTGCGGCGGGCGAGAAGGGCGCTGACCGCCCCCTGATCGCCAATCTCGTCGTTGAGCCGCTCGCGCCAGGCGGCGCCGCCCCGGAACATCAGCGCCGAATAGATGGCGTTGGGCGCCGCGTCGATCCACGCTTTCAGCTTCTCCCCGCCCGGCTCGGCGAAGGCGGCGCGTTGCAGGGCGCCATATTTGAGGGTGACGACATTCCAGTCGAAGGCGCGGAAAATGGCCTCGATACGGTCGTAGAGCCCTTCGCGGACAACGCCATCGAGGCTCTGGCGGTTATAGTCGATCACCCACCAGGTATTGCGCAGGCCATGCTTCCAGCCTTCGAGCAGGCATTCATAGACATTGCCTTCATCCAGCTCAGCATCGCCGACCAGGGCGACCATGCGGCCCTCGGGGCGGCTGGTGTCCGCCCAGGACTTTGCCCGCACGTAATCCTGGATCAGGCTGGCGAACGCCGTAAAGGCGACGCCCAGGCCCACCGAGCCGGTGGAGATATCGACGTCATCGGTGTCCTTGGTGCGGCTGGGATAGGATTGCGCGCCCCCGAAGGCGCGGAAATCCTTGAGTTTTTCCAGGCTCTGCTTGCCGAACAGATACTGGATGGCGTGAAAGACCGGGGCGGCATGCGGCTTGACCGCGACGCGATCCTCGGGCTTGAGCACACCGAAATAAAGCGCCGCCATGATCGCGGCCATGGAGGCGGAGCTGGCCTGATGGCCGCCGACCTTCACCCCATCCACATTCGGACGGATATGGTTGGCATGGTGGATCATCCAGTTGGAGAGCCACAGGATCTTGCGGGTCAACACCTCGATGCTGCTGGTGGTCGTGTCCGTCGTCCCGCTCATGTCGTCTCCTCGTGCGCTAGAGGGAATTTGCGCCTTGTCTGCGGGCTTTTTTCGTCTATTTTGACCGGATAGGCGAAGATTTGCGCAGGATTTTCCAAGATAGGAGCCAGAAATTGGCGAAAACTGCCAGAATCGAGTTGACGCCGATCGACCGCAAGATATTGCGGGCCTTGCAGGAGGATGGACGGATGACCATCCAGGCCATTGCCGACCGGGTGGGGCTGAGCGCCTCGCCCTGCCTGCGCCGCATCCGCCAAATGGAGACCGCGGGAATTATCGCGGCCTATAGCGCCGTGGTGGAGCAAAAGGCGGTGGGGCTGCCGGTTTCGGTGTTCGTCTCCATCAAGCTCGAGCGCCAGCGGGCGCAGGAGCTGGATGCCTTTGGCGCCGCCATCAGCCAATGGCCGGAGGTGATGGAATGCTATCTGATGACCGGGCAGTTCGACTTCATGCTGCGCGTGGTCTGCGCCGATCTGGAGGCCTATGAGCAGTTTTTGCGCGAGAAGCTGACGCAAGTGGCCGGGGTGGCTTCCATCGAAAGCAGCTTCTCCCTCGGACAGGTGAAATATTCCCGCGTCCTGCCGCTCTAGGCTGGATCGCCAGGCGCGTTGGAGACATGCGAGGCCGCGCGCTGCTCTCGGGTCAAAGCGTCTTGCGATGCGCCTGAGGAATTACGGATTGAGAACCGCAAATTCTCATTGCCATTCAAACATCAGATCAGATTTTCGATGAGAAAAAGCGATGGCGCGCCCGAAGAGATTCGAACTCCTGACCCCCAGATTCGTAGTCTGGTGCTCTATCCAGCTGAGCTACGGGCGCGCATGCCGATGGTGCGGCGGCGAGAGGCGGCGGTGGGCCTTGCCTCAGGCGGCGCAACCCATACATGGGTGATCCGGGCTTGGCAAGCGGCAGGGGGAGAGTTTTTTCGCTATCCCCTACTGGCCCACAAGAAGCAGGGCGCGCGGCAGGATGAGATCGAAGCGCGTGCCCGCCGGCTGATCGCCCAGAACCAGCCTTCCGCCATGGGCTTCGGCGATTTCGCGGGCAATGGCCAGGCCCAGGCCCGTGCCGCCGGAGCGGGCCGAGCCCTCGAAGGCGATGAAGAGCTTTTCGCGCGCCCTGGGCGGCAGGCCGGGGCCGTTATCGGCCACCGAGAGGGTCACCTCCCCCTCCCCTTCGGTCAGGAAGATCCGGATTTCGGGGTGGGCAATGGCGCTGCCGGCCCCTTCCAGGGCCTCGCGGGCATTCTTGATGAGGTTGAGCAGCACGCGGCCGAGCTGGGCAGCATCGGCATTCAGGCGAACCGGCTCGGGCACCTCGTTGACCAGGGCGATGCGGGGATGGCCGGAAAGGCCGGCCTCGAAGGCGGCGTCCTCGACGAGAAGCCGCGGGGCCAGCGGCGCCATCACCGGCGGGGCCGCGGTTTCGCGGCCATAATCGATCACCGACTGGGCAAAGCCGATGGCCTTGTCCAGCGTGTTGACCAGGCGCGGCGCCAGCCTTTGCACTTGCGGATCGTCCAGCGTCGCCACCTGGTCGGAGAGCAATTGGGCGGAGGTGAGCATATTGCGCAGATCATGGTTGATCTTGGCCACCGCCAGGCCCAGATCGGCCAGGTGCCGGCGCTGGCGCAGCATGGAAAACAGGTCCGATTCCATCGCCGCCAGCTCGCGCTCAGCAATGCCGATCTCGTCGCGCCGGGCAGAGGGGGCGATTATGCGGCCGGCATTTTCCGGCGCCTGGCGGAATTCGAGCATGTTCCGGGTCAGCCGGCGGATGGGGTGGATGAAGAAGCGGCTGGCCAGCAGATAGAGCACCAGCGCGGTGACGGCGGCGATGGCCAGCGAGACGAAGCCGATCTGGCGCGAATAGACCAGCATGTCCTGCCGCAGGGGGCGCTCGGGCATCAGAACTTCGATGAGCCCGGCCTCGTCCTCGTCGAGCCCGACGATGCGCAGGGTGCGGCCGGGGGTGGCGAACAGGGTGTCGGCGGCGCCGATGATGAGGCTCATCAGGTCGGCCTGGCGCATGTCGGCGGTCACCACCGCCTGCGGGGTCACCGGATCGGCCAGCTCGATGATCTGGCTCTGGCCTTCGCGGCGATAGACGATGGCATGGGCGCCGGCCGAGGTGAGCAGGCGGTCGGTCAGCTCGCGCGGCACCGCCAGCACGTCGGGCACGGCGTCGAGCACGCGCGCCGCCACCGTGCCCACGCGCAGCCGGTCATTGAGCCAGCTGGCGCGGAAATTGGCGAGCGAGGGCAGATAGACCACGATCTCGACCAGAAGGATCACCGCGACGATGGCGGCGATGAGCTTGATCGACAGGCCGGAGAACCGGCCGGGCAGGACGCTGCGTTCGTCTGTCATTGGCGCCATTATAAGGGCTGGGCGCGGGCGGCGTAAGCCCCCGCGCGGGGAGAGGTCGGCTCACCACCACAGGCGGCGGCGGGGGCGCCGGGCGCCATATTGGCCGGCAATGTCGATGAGGGCGGCGGTCAGGTCGGCCGGCGGCAGGGCCATGCGCTCGAAATCGCCCAGGCCCATGCCTTTTTCCAGGCAAAGCGCCGCCAGCGCCACGGTCTGGGCGGCGCCGGGGCCGACGCCGCCGCATCCCAGGATGCGCCCGCCCCGGTCGCTGGCCAGCACCACAAGCCCCTGCCCCTGGCCCAGCGCCCGCGCGGCGTCGTTTTCGGCCAGGTTGGCGCGCCAGAGCGTTTCGCCGGGGCGCAGGTTCGCGATCCGCCCCGCCTGGGCCAATGCCGGCTCGGTCAAGACGAATCGCGGCAGCGCTTGCGATGCAAGCCGCCCGGCGCCATGCCCGGCGAGACGCTCGACCAGCAGCGCGGCCTGCCGCTCGGCGACATGGGGCTCCCCCTCGAGCACGCTCACGCGGCGGTCGGGCTTTTCGGGGCGCGCGGGCTCGCGGCCCATGGCCACCAGGATATGGGAGACATCCAGGCTCGCCGGTCCCTCGGCGCGGGTGAGCGCGATGCCGATGCCCTGGCGGCGCGGCTGGATGGCGCTGACCTGGGCATCCTCGAGAATCTCCAGCCCTTCCTCGCGCAGCGCCCGCAGCAGGAGGGCGACCAGCTCGGGGGCGAAGCCGGGCAGCAGCCCGCCCTGCGGCACCAGGCTCACCTGCGCGCCCAGCCGCCGATAGGCCTGGGCCAGCTCGAATGCCTCGGGCGTGCCCCCGATCACCACCAGATGGGTGAGCTTGCGGATATTGTCGGCGATGGAATCGGGGGTAAAGAAGGCCACCTTGTCCAGTTCGGGCAGCGGCGGCACCACCGGCGCGCTGCCCATGGCCAGCGCGAAATGGCGGGCGCGGATGGTGGTCTGGCCGACGGCGAAGCGGCCGGGCGCGACGAAAGCCCCCTCCCCCTCGATCAGGCGGACGCCCAGGGCCGCCAGCCGCTCGGGCGTGTCGCGGCTGGCGCCGGCCTCGGCCAGGGCGGCGGCATGGGCGGCGACGGCGCGGAAATTGAGCTTGGGCTCGGCCTTGTCCAGCCCCAGGGCGCCGGCGGTGCGCAGGGCCTGGGCGCGGGCGGCGCTGGCCATGAGGGCGGCGCGGCGCAGCCGCCCCTGGGGCGCATCGCCCGGCTCGGGGCCGGGGCCGGCCACCAGCACCACGTCGAGCCCGCGGGCGCTGGCGCGGCGGGCGAGGGAAAGCCCCAACGCCCCGGCGCCGATGACGCATAGATCGGGTTTGATGATGTCCGCCATTGCCGCCAAGGATCAGAACAGGGGGTCACAAGATGAGCCGGCCCGATTTATGGGGCGATCCGGCGGGGAAAACAACCGGGTGCGACGGGCGGGAAGAGGCGTGATGGCGCGTTGACTTGGGCCCGAGTTTTCCCTATAGACCCCACCAACCCGCACCGTGGGCGCCTCGCGCTCCATGGCTGCCCGATAGTCTTGCCTCGAGCAGAGCCAAATTAGAGGAACCGTGCCCGGCGCGGTCTGATGTCATGAAGCGTACATACCAGCCCTCCAAGCTCGTGCGTGCCCGTCGTCACGGTTTCCGTGCGCGTATGGCCACCAAGGACGGCCGCATCATCCTGAATCGCCGCCGCGCCCAGGGCCGCAAGAAGCTCTCGGCCTGAGGCCTTCTGGCCGGATGACGGCCATGGAGCAGCCGACCATTGCCTTGCGCCGGCTCACCAAGCGTTCGCAGTTTCTACGGGCTGCCCGGGGCAATCGCGCCGGGCGGTCTGCGTTTGGGTTGCAGGCCGTGCCGGCTGCCGATACGGCGCCGGGCGTCGGCTTCACGGTCACCAAGAAGACCGGCAATTCGCCCGAGCGCAACCGCATCAAGAGGCGCCTGCGCGCCGCTGCCGCAGCCTGCGCGCGTGACTTTGCGCCTCACCATGATTATGTGCTGGTCGGCAGGCGGGAGGCGCTCAGTCAGCCCTTCGGCACGCTGGTGGCCGATCTGGAAGCCTTGATCGTGCGCGTTCACGCGCCCAGATCTTCCAGCCACACCCCTATTTCCCGCGGCGGACCCCGGAAACCGAGACAATGAACGACAATCGCAATGTGATCCTCGCCATCGTGCTCAGCATGGCCGTGCTGTTCGGCTGGCAGTTCTTCGTTGCCGGCCCGCAGCTCGAACGTGCCCAGCAGCAGGCCGAGATCGCGGCCCAGCAGCGCGCCGATGCCGACGCCGCCCTGGCGACGCCCGCGACACCCGCCACGCAGGGCGAGGCCGCCGCCGCGCCCGCCGCCACCGGGGTCAAGGTCTTCGCCAGCCGCCAGGAGGCGCTCGCCGCCAGCCAGCGCATCGCCATCGAGACCGAGGACCTGGAAGGCTCGATCAGCCTTACCGGCGCCCGCATCGACGATCTGCGCCTCAAGCAATACCGCGAGACGGTGGCCCCCGATTCGCCCATCATCACCCTGCTCACGCCCCAGGGCGTGCCCGACGCCTATTTCGTCGAGGAAGGCTGGGTGCCGGCGGCCGGCGCCAATATCGCCGTTCCCAATGCGCAGAGCGTGTGGCGTCTCGAGGGCGAGGCCGCTCCGCTCACCGCCCAGTCGCCGGTGACGCTGGCGTGGGACAATGGGTCGGGCCTCACCTTCCGCCGCACCATTTCGCTGGACGAGCACTACCTGTTCACCGTCAGCCAGACCATCGAGAACCATGGTCAGGGCGATGTGGCGCTCTATCCTTACGCCCGCGTCATCCGCAACGGCACGCCCCATGTCGCCAATTTCTTCATCCAGCATGAAGGTCCGCATGGCGTGCTGGGCAGCAACAATCTGATCTCGAAGAAATATACCGACCTGCAGAACGAGCGGCAGGCCACTTACGAGAGCACCACCGGCTGGCTCGGCTTCTCCGACAAATACTGGGCTACCGCCGTCATGCCGCCCGCCGGCACGACCATGAACGCACGCTTCAGCTGGTCCAACGGCTCGGGCTATGACGATTACCAGACCAGCTATGTGGAGACCGCCCCCGTGGTGGTTCCGGCCGGCGCCAGCGCCACGCGCGAGAGCTATCTGTTCGCCGGCGCCAAGGAAGAAGCGGTCATTTCCGCCTATCAGACGGAATACGGCTTCGACCGGCTCGAGCTGCTGATCGACTGGGGATGGCTGCACTTCATCACCAAGCCGATGTATTACCTGCTGAGCTTCCTCTACGGCATCCTGGGCAATTTCGGCCTGGCCGTGCTGGCGGTGACGGTCATCGTCAAGGGGTTGTTCTTCCCCCTGGCCAACCGTTCCTACGCCTCCATGGCGGCCATGCGCCGGGTGCAGCCGGAGATGAAGTCCATCCAGGAGCGCCTCAAGGACGATCGCGCCGCCCAGCAGCAGGCGATGATGGAGCTTTACCGCAAGGAAAAGATCAATCCGCTGTCGGGCTGCTGGCCCATCCTCATCCAGATTCCGGTGTTCTTCGCGCTCTACACCGTCATCTTCATCAGCCTGGACATGCGCCATGCGCCCTTCTTCGGCTGGATCCAGGACCTGGCGGCGCCCGATCCGACCAATATCTTCACGCTCTTCGGCCTCATCCCGTGGGATCCGAGCGTCGTGCCCTTCCTTGGCGGCTTCCTGCATCTGGGCGTGTGGCCGGTCATCATGGGCATCACCATGTGGGTGCAGATGCGACTCAACCCGCCGCCCGCCGATCCGGCCCAGGCCATGATCTTCAACTGGATGCCGGTGATCTTCACCTTCATGCTGGGCACCTTCCCGGCCGGGCTGGTGATCTACTGGGCCTGGAACAACACCCTGTCGGTGGCCCAGCAGTGGTTCATCATGAAGCGCCACGGCGTCAAGGTGAACCTGTTCGGCAACATCGTGGACAGCTTCCGCCGCAAGAAGACCAACGAAGCCGCCAAGTCCTGACCGGGTGCCGGCTTTTTCCCAACGTCATCACCGGGCTTGTCCCGGTGATCCATTCTGAGCGCTATGGAAAATGGATTGCCGGGACAGGCCCGGCAATGACGATGAACAGAGGGGCAGCATGAGCACCATCGACTACGACCCCCTGATGATCGAGCGCGGAAGGCTGCTGTTCGCGCGGCCTTTCCTCTTCGTCAAAGGCTGCGTGCGCCTGGCCGACCTGCCGCCCATGGACCGGGTGGAGATCGCCTTTGCCGGCCGCTCCAATGTCGGCAAGTCCAGCCTCATCAACGCCCTGTGCGGCACCTCGGCGCTGGCGCGCACCTCCAATACGCCCGGCCGCACGCAGGAGCTCAACATCTTCGAGAGCCAGAGCGAAAAGCTGCGCATCGTCGACATGCCCGGCTATGGCTATGCCAAGGCGCCCGAGGACAAGGTGCGGCAATGGACGCGCCTCATCCACCAATATCTCACCGGCCGCGCCACGCTGCGCCGCGTCTATGTGCTGGTCGATGGCCGCCACGGCCCCAAGGACAACGACCTCACGGTGATGAACGAGCTCGACCTCTCGGCTGTGAGCTATCAGGTCGTGCTCACCAAGGCCGACAAGCTGCTCGCCCCCGAGCTGGAAAAGGTCGTGGCGGCGACCAAAGCCGCCATCGCCAAGCGCCCCGCCGCCCATCCCCACATCATCCTCACCTCCTCGGCCAAGGGCACGGGCCTCAAGGATTTGCGCACCGAAATCGCCATGCTGCTGGAGGCTTAAGGCCGTCCGTGCCTGCTTGACGTAGCCGTTTTTTCGCCGTCCCAATGCGGGCATGGCGTGGGTTTACATCATGGCGAGCAGGCGGCTTGGTGTCCTCTACATAGGCGCCACCACCGATCTTGTGCGGCGGGTCTGGGAACATCGCAATAATGTCGTGCCCGGCTTCACGCGGGCCCATGCCTGCCATCTTCTGGTTCATCACGAGGAACATGCGACGATCTACGCCGCCATGCAGCGGGAGCACACTCTCAAGCACTGGCGCCGCGCCTGGAAGATCGCGCTGATTGAAACCCTCAATCCCGAATGGGACGACCTTTATCCCACCATAGCATTGGGCTAAGACCCGGGAAGCTGAATGGTGCTGGCGCAAGCGGTGAATGGCCCTCGGATCAAGTCCGAGGGCAGGCCGGTGAGGGAGGTAAAATTGCTTCCCCAGCCACCATCTCTGCCCTCGGACTTGATCCGAGGGCCACTCTCCGCCTGGATTGAAGCTGCGGCGGCTCTCCAGCCGGCCCACGGGTCACGCCCGTGGGCAGCGCCGGGTTTTTTGGAAACCGGGAGCCAAAGCTAAGCCGCCCGCCGCGTCCCCGTCCGCGCGCCGCGCTCCGCCCCGTCGGTGGTGAACACCGCCACGATGCGGTCCAGCGCGCTGGCCTGTTCCTCGGTCTGCTCGATGGCGGCGTTGGTTTGTTCCACCAGGGCGGCGTTGTGCTGGGTGATCTCGTCCATCTGGCGCACCGCCACATGCACCTCGTCGATGGCCACCGCCTGCTGGCGGCTGGCGAAGGTGATCTCGCCGATGAGGCTGGCGCTTTCCATGACCGAGGCGTTGAGCGCGGCGATGCGCTCGCCGATCTGGAGCACCACCTGCGTGCCGGCCTGCACCTCGCCCACCGAGATGTCGATCAGCCCCTTGATGTCGGCCGAGGCCTCGGCGGCGCTCTGGGCCAGCCGCCGCACTTCCACCGCCACCACGGCAAAGCCCTTGCCCGCCTCGCCGGCCCGCGCCGCTTCCACCGAAGCGTTCAGGGCCAGCAGATTGGTCTGGAAGGCGATGTCGTCAATGAGCCCGATGATGTTGGAGATCTTGGCCGAGGAGGCCGAAATCTGCTCCATGGCCTTGGTCGCCGATTCCATGGCCGCCCCGCTCTCCACGGCGATACGCGAGGCGTCGCTGACGGCGCGGTTGGCGTCCTCGGCGCGGGTGGCGTTGGCGGTGACGGTGGTGGACAGATGCTCCACCGTGGCCGAGGTCTGCTCCACCATGGCCGCCTGGCGGCTGGTGCGCTCGGACAGGTCGTTGGAGCCGGCGAGGATTTCCCCGGTGGCGGTCTTGAGCCGGCCGGACGTCGCCTGAAGCTCGCCCATCACCCCGGCCAGCCGTTCGGCCACCGCATTGGTGTTGTCGCGCAATTCGGCAAAGGCGCCGGTGAAGCTGCCGCTGACACGCGCCGTCAGGTCCGCCCGCGCCAGCGCCGAGAGCACGCGGCCGGTGCCGGTGAGGCCCTGGTCCACCGCATCGAGCAGCGCATTGACCTCCTGGGCCAGTTGCCGCAATTCGGCCTGCTCGTAGTCTCCGGCGACGCGGCGGCTCAGATCGCCCGCCATCACCAGCCGCAATGTGGTCTGCAGGTCGTCGGTCAGCCGGTCGGCGGCGCGGCGGCGCTGGCCGTCCTCGCGGTTGCGCTGCTGCTCGCTCTGCTGCAGGGCGGCCTGCTCCACCAGGGCGGCGCGGAAGCCTTCGAGCGCGGTGAACATCACCGTCAGCTCGTCGGCCACCTTCTGGGCCGGGATGGCGACGTCGGTGCGCCCCGCCGCCAGTTCGCCCGTCAGCCCCACCAGCGTCCTGAGCCGGGCGGAAACGACCTTCTGGAAGAGGACGAAGACGCTGAGGCAGCCGGCGGCGGCCGAGGCCCCGGCCAGCACCAGCGGGGTAATCACCGCCATGTCGGGCTGGGCCAGCAATTGCATCAGCGCCAGGCCGCCGAAAACGATCACCAGCGCCCCGAAGCCGAGAAAGGCCGCCACCAGCTTGCTTGTGATCGACATGGTGGAAAAATTGAACATGGATGCCCCCTGAACCCAATCGCGCGCACTCTGGCCGGATCGTGGTTAAAAGAGGCTTTAAGGGAACCCGTGTCATTCCGGCGCAAGGTCGCGGTCAGATCATTTCCCGCTCGATCCGCAGCGGTGCTTCTTCACCTCTCCCTTGGCGGGTGAGGGGGCCTTGTCCTGCACTCAAGGTTCGGAAAAGGCCCCCTCACCCTAGCCCTCCCCCCCCCAGGGAGAGGGGACGAAGGAGCCGATATCTCCGGGCAAAGGGAAAATAATCTAGCGGGTGGTGCAAGCCACCCAGCGGCGCAGGATGTCGGGGAGGAGCGCGCCCTTGCGCTCCAGGTCCTCGGCATCGCGAAAGGTCACCACGCCGCGGTCGGGCGCCGCCCAGGCGATGAGCCGGTCAGGGTCCTCGAAGCGGAAGAAATCGTCGGCCCCGGCCTTGCTGCCGCGGTGCAGGATCAGTTGCAGCCGGTCGCCTGGATGCAGGCGCATGGTGATGCGGTCTTCCGCGCCCGGCCCGAAGCTGGGGGCGTTCCACTTGATATGCTCGGCCAGGTCGGGAACGGCGTTGTGGATCAGCCGGCGCAGCGTCTCGATCTCGCTCTTGCGCGCATGGGTGAGCGCGTCGAGAAAATCGTCGATGACCGAGATCGTATCGGTGGCGGCCATTCTCAGCCCCCCTTGAAGAACCGTCCTATGGAGCGGGCAATTTCGGCGCTATCGGAGGGCTTGGCAATGGAGGCAAGCGCCCTATCCACCACTTCATCGGGGGCCCGGCCGCGCCGCAGCTCGGCCAGCGCCATGGCGTAATCGTCCTCGAATTCGGGGTGGGGCTGGAAGCTCAGCGCCCTGCCATTGCGATAGACGAGCCCGGCATTGGGGGTGAAGTCCGAGGCCAGGATCACCTCGGCCTCCCGCGGCGGGGCGATCACCTGGTCCTGGTGCGAGCAGGCCACGGCCAGCGTCGCGGGCGCGCCGGCCATGAAGGCGGGCCGCGCCTTCACCTCATAAAGGTGCCGCCCCATGCCCCAGCCCTTTTCGGATTTGCGCACCTCTCCGCCCAGCGCGTCGGCCATGATCTGGTGGCCGAAGCAGATGCCCAGCATCGGCGTCTTGGCGGCATAGGCGGCGCGGATGAAGCCGCGCAGCGGCTCGAGCCAGGGGAGATCGTCATAGACCCCGGCGGGCGATCCGGTGATGACGATGCCCTCCAGCCCCGCCGGATCGGGCAGCGCCTCGCCATCCGAGGCGCGCACCGTGGCGTAGGAAAAGCCCTTGCCGGTGCGCTCGAACATGGTCTCGAACATCTTGGGATAGGAGCCGAACCGGCCCTGCAAAGGCGCGGGCACTTCCCCGGTCTGGATGATGGTCAGTCGCATATGGCCTCGCCCCGCTTTTGCGCCAGTTAACGGGGAGCGGGGGGCGCGGGCAACCCGATTCAGGCCCCCTCGGGCACAAAGCGCAGCGCCAGGCCGTTGATGCAATAGCGCAGGCCCGTGGGCGGCGGGCCATCGGGGAACACGTGGCCCTGGTGGCCGCCGCAATTGGCGCAATGCACCTCGGTGCGCACCATGCCCAGCGTGGTGTCCTCGGTCTCGCCCAGCGCCCCCTCGATATAGGTGTAAAAGCTGGGCCAGCCGGTGCCGCTCTCGAATTTCGTCGCCGCCTCGAACAGGGCCGCGTCGCATCCGGCGCAGTGGAAGCGCCCGGACCGGTGCTCATTGTTGAGGGGTGAGGAAAAGGCCCATTCGGTCCCTTCCTCGCGCAGCACGGCATAGGCTTGCGGGCTCAGCCGCTCGCGCCATTCCGCCTCGCTCAGGGTGAAGGGAAATTCCTCCGCCCCGGCGCGGCCCGACAGCAGCGGGACACCGAGCAGGGCCAGCCCGCCCGTGACGAGCCTGCGACGATCGATAGCCATGGCAACCTCCTGTTTCCGGCCCAGTCTAAGGCCTTTGCCGGCCTTGGAGCGATCACGTTTGCGCGCATATTAAAGGGGCTACCCGCTTCCCCTTTCCGGTCCGATGCTCTATCCCCTTAGCGGTTGTCTCACTGCCTTGCCCACAGGATGCTTCGTCCATGTCCGACCAGACTCCCTCGACCGACCGGTTCAGCCACGACGCCGGCATCCTCGCGCAGGCCCTGCCCTATATGCAGCGCTACGAGGGCAAGACCGTCGTGGTCAAATATGGCGGCCATGCCATGGGCGACATCGAACTGGGCCGGGCCTTTGCCCGCGACATCGCGCTTTTGAAGCAATCCAAGGTCAACCCCATCGTCGTGCATGGCGGGGGGCCGCAGATCGCGCTGATGCTCAAGAATCTGGGCATCGAATCCAAGTTCGAGGGCGGGCTGCGCGTCACCGACGCGCGCACCATGGAAGTGGTCGAAATGGTGCTGGCCGGCTCGATCAACAAGGAGATCGTGGCGCTCATCAATGCCGAGGGCGAATGGGCGATCGGGCTGTGCGGCAAGGACGGCAACATGGTCTTTGCCAAGAAGGCGCAGAAGACCGTCAAGGATCCCGGCTCCAATATCGAGAAGGTGCTCGACCTGGGTTTCGTCGGCGAGCCGGTGGAGGTGGACCGCACCCTGCTCGACCTGCTGGCGCGCTCGGAGCTGATCCCGGTCATCGCCCCCGTTGCCCCCGGCCGCGACGGCAACACCTATAACATCAATGCCGACACCTTCGCCGGCGCCATTGCCGGCTCGCTGGGCGCCAAGCGCCTGCTGTTCCTCACCGACGTGCCCGGCGTGCTCGACAAGAACGGCACGCTCATTCCCGAGCTGACGGTGAGCGACGCCAAGGCGCTGATCGCCGACGGCACCATTTCGGGCGGCATGATCCCCAAGGTGGAAACGTGCCTGGAAGCGCTGGAAAACGGCGTCGAGGGCGTCGTCATCCTCAACGGCAAGATGCCCCATGTGGTGCTGGTCGAGCTCTTCACCGAATTCGGCGCCGGCACGCTGATCGTGCGGTAGGCGACGGAGGGCTCACCCCCTCCCAACCTCCCCCATCAAGGGGGAGGTGGAACTTTGTGTTCCTGGCACGATAGTGCCCCAGCCACCGGACAGCACCTCCCCCTTGATGGGGGAGGCCGGGTGGGGGTGGGGCCACACAAACAGCCCCCTACCCCTCTACCTCCAGCGCAATCACCACATCCGCCCGGTCCTTCGTGCCCGCCACCAGATCGTAATTGGGCAAATCGTTGCGCGCGATATGCGCCCTATTGCGTTCCTCGGAAAACAGCCCTTCCTCCCCATGCCGGCGCAGCAGCCGCGCCTCCACCAGGTCGCGCGGCACGTCCAGGAACACCGCGTAATCGAGCAGCGCCCGCACCCCGGCCCAGGGCCCCTCGGGCAACAGCAGGTAATTGCCCTCGACCACCAGGATGCGCACCTGGGGCCCCACGGTGAAGGCGTCCTCCACCACGTCCTCGATCTTGCGGCTGTAGCCGGGCCCGCTCACCGGGCCGGTGGCGTTTTTCAGGTGATGCAGGAAGCTCACAAAACCCGCGCCCTCGAAGGTGTGCGGGGCGCCCTTGTAGTCGGTCTGGCCCATGGCGACGATTTTCTCGTGCCGCATGTGAAAGCCGTCCATGGGCACCAGCGCCGCCTGCCCGGGATGCACGGCGTCGAGCAGGGTGACCAGTTCGGCGGCGAGGGTGGATTTGCCGGTGCCCGGCCCGCCCACAAGGCCGATGGCGATGCGGCGATGGGCCTGGCTTTCCATCTCCAGAATCTGCGGCACCAGCCGCGCCAGCGCCGCCTCGGGCGTCAGCACCAGCCGGGGCGGGGTCACGGCCGGCCTCGCAATAGCCGCATCACCAGCCAGAGCGGCACCACCAGCGCCGCCCCGGTCAGGATATAGCGCCCCAGATCGCCGAACACGCCCAGCCCGTCGCGCAGCGCATTGCGCACCAGCGCCATCGCCCCGTCGAACACGGCCTGCGCATCGAGCCCGAAGGTCGCCATGACAAAGCCCACGATCAGCGACACGATGGCCAGCCGGATCACCACGCCCATGGGCCGGCCGCCGATAAAGCGTTCCAGCGCCGTCAGCGGGCGTCCGGTGGGATATTGCTCGGTCATGTCTGGTCTCCGCGCCCTGTTGTGGTGGCTCCCGGATCATATAGGCTCGATTGTGATTTGAAGAAGGTGCGATTTGCCCATTTCGTGCACGATGCTCGGCCCACCCCCTCCCGGCCTCCCCCATCAAGGGGGAGGTGTGGCCTTGTGCATTTGGCACGATCTTGCCTCAGCCACCGCGGGGCACCTCCCCCTTGATGGGGGAGGCTGGGAGGGGGTGGAGCCCGAAACGCCGGCACCTCCCGGCAAGCCAAAGCCCTGACCCTTGGATACCCCCCTTCCCCCCGTCATCGCCGGCTGGTTCGCGCAAAAAAACTGGTCGCCCCGCCCCCATCAGCTCGACGTGCTCGCCAGCTGGCAGGCTGGCGCGTCGGCCCTGCTCATTGCGCCCACCGGCGCGGGCAAGACGCTGGCCGGGTTCCTGCCCACGCTGGTCGATCTGGCCGAAAATCCCTTCGAGGGCCTGCACACCCTCTACATCTCCCCGCTCAAGGCGCTGGCGGTGGACGTGCAGCGGAACCTGACCACCCCCATCGCGGAAATGGGCCTGGCCATCACCGCCGAGACCCGCACCGGCGACACGCCCGCCTCGCGCCGCGCCCGCCAGCGCAGCAAGCCGCCCCATATCCTGCTGACCACGCCCGAGCAGTTGTGCCTGCTGCTCAGCCATCCCCATGCCCATCTGTTCTTCGGCTCGCTCCGCCGCATCGTGCTCGACGAATTACACGCGCTGGTCACCTCCAAGCGCGGCGAATTGCTGTCGCTATGCCTGGCGCGCATCGCCGCGCTGGCGCCGGACCTCGCCATCACCGCGCTCAGCGCCACGGTGGCAAGGCCGGACCTGCTGCGCGACTGGATCGCCCAACCCCTGCCCCGGCGCCAGACCCATCTGCTGCGCGCCAGCGGCGGCGCTCCGCCCCGGCTCGAAATCCTGCGCACCGACGAGCACCTGCCCTGGGCCGGCCATTCGGCCGTCTATGCCCATCGCGAGCTCTATGGCGTCATCAAGGCGCATCGCACCACGCTGCTTTTCGTCAACACCCGCAGCCAGGCCGAATTGCTGTTCCAGGGGCTGTGGGCCATCAATGACGACGCCCTGCCCATTGCCCTGCATCACGGCTCGCTCTCGGTCGAGCAGCGCCGCAAGGTGGAAAGCGCCATGGTCGCCGGGCGTCTCAAGGCGGTGGTGTGCACCTCCACGCTCGATCTGGGCATCGACTGGGGCGATGTCGACCTCGTCGTGCAGGTGGGCGCGCCCAAGGGCTCCTCGCGCATGCTCCAGCGCATCGGCCGGGCCAATCACCGGCTGGATGAGCCCTCAAAGGCGGTGCTGGTGCCCTCCAACCGCTTCGAGGTGCTCGAATGCGAAGCCGCGCTCGAGGCGGTGGCCGAGGGCCATCAGGACAGCGAGGACCCGGTGGCCGGCGGCTATGATGTCCTCGCCCAGCACATATTGGGCATGGGCTGCGCCGAGCCGTTCCTGGCCGACGCCCTCTATGACGAAATCCGCCGCGCCTGGCCCTATCGGGAGCTGCCGCGCAGCCAGTTCGACCGGGTGCTCGATTTCGTCGCCACCGGTGGCTATGCCCTGCGCGCCTATGAGCGCTATGCCCGCCTTCGCCGCAATCCCGATGGGCGCTGGCGCGTCGCCAATGCGCAGGTGGCCCAGCAATATCGGCTCAATATCGGCACCATCATCGAGGAGCCCATGGTGCGGGTGCGGCTGGTGCGCGGGCGCGGCTTCAAGAAGGGCCGCACCACCGGCCCCATCGGCATGGGCGGGCGCGTTCTGGGCGAGATGGAGGAATATTTCTTCGGCACGCTGCTGCCCGGCGACACCTTCATGTTCGGCGGCGAGATCGTGGCCTTCGAGGCCATGCGCGACAACGAGGCGTTCGTCTCGCGCGCCCAGGCCACCAATCCCAAGATCCCCTCCTATATGGGCGGCAAGTTCCCTCTCTCCACCTATCTGGCCGAGCGCGTCCGCCGCATCATGGACAGCCCCGAGGACTGGTCCAGGCTCCCCGACCAGGTCAGCGACTGGCTGCGCCTGCAACGCGAGGTCTCGCTCATGCCGGCCCATGACAGCCTCCTGGTCGAGACCTTCCCGCGCGGCGACAATAATTTCCTTGTCTGCTACCCCTTCGAGGGGCGGCTGGCGCACCAGACGCTGGGCATGCTGCTCACCCGCCGGCTCGAGCGCGCCCGCGCCCGCCCGCTGGGGTTCGTCGCGAGCGAATATGCGCTGGCCATATGGGGGCTGGGCGATCTTTCCGCCCTCATCCGCAGCGGGCGGCTGTCGCTGGACGAATTGTTCGCCGAGGACATGCTGGGGGACGACCTCGAAGCCTGGCTCGATGAATCAGCTTTGATGAAGCGCACCTTCCGCAATTGCGCCATCATCGCCGGGCTGATCGAGCGCCGCCATCCCGGCAAGGAGAAATCGGGCCGCCAGATCACCATGAGCTCGGACCTCATCTATGACGTGCTCTACCAGCACGAGCCCGACCACATCCTCATCCAGGCCACCCGCCGCGATGCGGCGCGGGGCCTGCTCGACATCGAGCGGCTGGGCCAGATGCTGGCGCGCATCCGCGCCCATATCGTTCACAAACCGCTCGCGCGCATATCCCCGCTCGCCGTTCCGGTGTTACTGGATATCGGCAAGGAGCCGATTTTCGGGGAAGGCCGCGAATCGGCTATGGCAGAAGCGGCAGACGAATTGCTGCGCGAAGCGATGGGGCGCGATTGAACCGATCACTGGCCGAGGCGATTTCCGACGAAACGCCCATGCTGCATTTTGCCGGTCACGATTTCGAGCCCCTGCCCTCGGGCGGGCTCTATTGGCATGCCCAGCGCACGCTTCTGGTCGCCGATCTGCATTTCGAGAAGATGGCGAGTTTCGCCCGGCGCGGCCAGTTGCTACCCCCCTATGATACCGGCATGACGCTGGCGCGGCTCGAAGCCGATCTCGCGCTAACGAAAGCGGTCCGTTTGGTGGCCTTGGGTGACAGTTTTCACCGGGCAAATGCTAGCAGTCTGTTAACCAATTCGGACCAGATGCGACTCGATGCGCTCACCGAACGCCTCGAATGCATCTGGCTGCTGGGCAATCATGACCCCATCCCCCATGCCGGCATCGGCGGGGTCTGCCTGCCGGGTCTGGAGGTGGGCGGCCTCACCCTCACCCATGAGCCGCGGCGCGGCGTCGCCGGGCTCGTCGCCGGCCATCTGCACCCGGCCGCGCATGTGCGCATGGCGGGCCGCTCGACGCGGCGGCCCTGCTTTGTCCACGATGGCAAGCTGCTGATCCTGCCCGCTTACGGGGCGTCCACGGGCGCGCTCAATATCTTATCCCCGGCCTTTGCCGGGCTCTTCCACTGGCCGGCGCTGGAGGTCACCATGCTGGGGCGCGACCGCACCTATTCGGTCAGCCCGCGCCGGCTCATCGCCTGAACAGCACCCCACCCAGCCAGCCGGTGAACAGCGCCAGCACCACGCAGACCAGGCCGTAAAGCAGCGGCTGCTGCACCGCCGAGCGCGCCAGGAACCGCTCGAAGCCGATCTTGCGCACCGCGAAACCCTCGGATTTGCGCGCGATGATCTCGCCGTTCTGGAACACGTAAGTCATTGCGATATAAGGCCCCGGCGGGGCATTGCTGGGCAGGGTCAGCCGGGCGGAATAGAAGTTATCCGACATGAAGTTGACCGCGTTCTCCTGCACGCCGAACAGGCCTTCTTCGGTCATCAGCCGGATCAGCTCGCGCCCGAATTGGATGTTCTTGCCGATATCGCTGCCCAGGGCGGCCAGGGTGTGGGATTCGGGGGTGATGAAATTGGTGGTGAGCGTGCCGATATCGGTGATGTCGCTCAGCCGGGCGCTCGATAACACATGGAAATAGCTGGGGAATTTCTGGAATTCCACCTGGTCGGTGTTCAGCCACACCCCCAGGACATTGCTCATCTGGCGCGCCACCCGGTTCTGCGTCGGGCCGAGCACCACCACCACCACGTGGAACGTTCCTTCCACCACCTCCTCTTCCGACCCCGCATCGGGAACGATGGTGCCGAAAAAGGTGAGCTTTTCGCCCGCGAAGCTGGAAGTGATTTCCACCGTGTCGGTGGAAATCTGCGAGACGAGGCGCGCCGCCATGGCGGGCATAGCAAGCGAAAGGACCAGGAAGAGGGCGGCCAGCAGGCGGATCATCCGGCGCCTCCGACGATGGCCATGCTGAACAGATCGCTCGGGGTCAGCACCAGCGTCAGCCCGAAGCGGATGGCCACGGCCAGCACCAGCAGCGCCAACAGCCCCCGCAACTGCTCGCCGCGCAGATATTTGCCGGCCGACGCGCCGAACTGCGCCCCGGCGGTGCCGCCGACCATCAGGCAGAAAGCCAGCATGATATCAACGCTTTGGCTCTGCACGGCATGCAGAACCGTGGTCGCCGCCATCATTGCCACCACCTGGGCCAGCGAGGTGCCGATGACCACATTGCCCGGCACCCGCAGCAGATAGACCAGCGCCGGCACCATGATGAAGCCGCCGCCGACACCCAGAAGCGAACCGACGAAGCCGATGAACAGCCCGATGACCAGCACCGGCAAGACACTGATATACAAGCGGCTTTTCTTGAAGCGCACCCTGAAGGGCAGGCCGTGCATCCAGTTGTGCTGGTTGGGCAGGTGCTCGCGCACCACCACGCCCTTGCGGCGCTTGAGGATGGCGCGCACCGATTCCTGGAGCATCAGCACGCCGACAAAGCCCAGCAGCACCAGGAAGCCGAAGGAGATGAAGAGGTCCAACTGCCCGGCATCGCGCAAAAGCGCAAAGGTCGCCACGCCGCCAAAGGCGCCCAGAACGCCCGAGAGCACCAGATAGAGCGCCAGATGCAGGTCGATGGCGCCGCGCCGGTAATGCGCCAGCGCCCCCGAGGTGGAGGCCGCCACCACCTGCCCGGTCACCGAAGCCACGGCCACCGGCGCCGGCACGCCGGAGAAAATCAGCAAGGGAGTCAACAGGAAGCCGCCGCCGACGCCGAAAAGGCCCGACAGAAATCCGACTGCCCCTCCGATCCCCACGAGAAAGAAGAGGTTCACGGACAGCTCGGCGATCGGCAGGTAGATCTGCAAGACCCTGATCCGTACAAAACTCAGCAACGGGGGTAGCTTACAGCATCGTCCGTCAACAAGAGGTCAAAGCCCGTCACCTTCGCGCGATGAGCCTTGAAAAAAGCGCCGGGCCCATGCGCCCGGCGGCGGGATCGTCAAACCGGCTGGCTGCCCAGCACGGCGAGCAGGCGCGGATTGACCACCCCGCTTTCGCTCATGCCGACGCCGCGCTCGAAGGCCCGGATGGCCTCGGCGGTGCGCGGACCGGCCAGCCCGTCAGGCGCGCCGACGCTGAAGCCGAGCCGGTTGAGCACGGCCTGCACCTTGCCCACCACCTCGCGCGAGCTGATCTTCTCGCCAGGGTCGAAATCCTTCGCCCAGGTGCCGATGGGAGCAAAATTTGCCGCCAGGTCAATGGGTTCGGCGACCCATTGCGCCAGCGCGTCATTGACGCGGCCCATGCTTTCGGCCGAGAGCGACTTGGCGATGTCGTCGCGCGCCTGGCCGGCATCCTTGTCGCCGCTACGCGCCGCCAGGGCGAACCATTTGTAGGATTGCTCGAAATCCTGCTCGACGCCCAGGCCGCGGGCATAAAGCATGCCCAGGTTGAACTGGCTGTCGGTCATGCCGCGGGCGGCGGCGCGGTCGAACCATTCGGCCGCCGATTCGAATTCCTGGTTGCCGAGTTGGCCGCTGGCATAAAGCGCGGCCAGATTGTGCATGGCCATGCGGTTGCCGGCCTCGGCGCCGCGCTGATACCAGAGCCGGGCCATTTCGAGGTCTTTTTCGACGCCCTGGCCGGTCTCGTAGAGATTGCCCATGCGATACTGGGCCGGGGCGAAGCCCTGCGCGGCGGCGCGCTCATACCATTTGGCGGCCTCGGCATAGTCCTGGGCCACCGCCTTGCCCTCGGTATAGACGGCGCCGATCTCGAACTGGGCCCGCACATCGCCATCGGCCGCCGCCTGGCGCAGGGCCAGCGGCCCCACCGCCTCGGGCGGCAATTCGAAGGTTTCCGCCGCCGAAGCCACATTGGCCGGAATGCTGCCGGTAACGTCGGGATTTTCCGCATCGGGCAGGCGCCGGGCCGGCTCGCCCTGCGCCAGCGCCGTCGAAAAGCCGCTGGGCAGCGGGGGAATGGAGGTCGCCTCGGCATGGCGGACGAAGCTCATCGGCTCGCCGGGATTGATCGAGCCGGTCGGGGTGCTGTCGATCATGTCGATGACGCGCGGCTCGGGGCGCACCAGCGACACGTCCGCGGTGCCGAGGGCAGCGGCGGCGGCCGGCGGGGTCTCTACTTCGCTCTGGGCAGCCGGATCGGGCTGCTGGCGGGCGGCGCCCATGCGCTGGATGACCAGGTTGAGCGCCAGCATGGACACGACGACCAGCGCGGCGGCCAGCAGCAGCGGGCGCCGATGGCGGGTGAGGAAGCCGGGCGCCAGCGCCTCTTCGATGCTGTCGTCTTCGGCCTCGAAGGCGGGCGCGGCGGGGGTCTCGACGACCTTGCGGCGCAGGAAGGCCCGGGCGGGCCGGGCCGGTTTTTCGGCCACCGGCTCGGGCGGCTCGACCGCTTCTTCCACCTCTGCGGGGAGGGCGGCCTCGGCCGGCTTGACGGGGCGGGCCCGCGACAGGGCCCGGGCAAAGACCGAGCCGCCGGACGCGGCCGGCTCGGCGGCGGCCTCCTGGCGGGCCCGCTGCGCCCGGCGGGCGGCGGCGACGAAAGTGCTGGTATTGCTCTTGCCGGCCGGTGCGGCCGGAGCGACCACGGCCGGCGTTTCGGCGGGCGCGAAGGGATCGGGCTCGCCGGCGGCAAGGCTCGATTGCGGGCGCGGCGGACGCTCGATGCTGGCCGGGTCGAAGGCGGGCCTGGCCTTGGGTTCGGGCGCTGCCGCCACGACCGGGCGCGGTTCGACGGCCCTGGGCGCGACCAGCGCGGCGCGGGCATCGGGCTTGTGGCTCGGCGCGATGTCGCGGAAACCCGGATCGATCAGCGGCGCCTCGTCGCCCGGATTGGCGGGCATGCGGTCGCTTCTGGCGGGAGCCGGGGGGGCGCGCCGCGCCGCCGGCCGGTCCTGCGCCGGTTCGGCCTCGGCCTGCACGCCGCGATGCGGACGGTCCTTGCGCTCGCTCAAGGCGGCTTCGAGCCGGGCGAGGCGTTCGGCGGTGTCCTTGCCGGCGGTGTTGAAGAGCGCCGTCATCCGCTCTTCGAGCGCGCTCATGCTTTCGGCGCTGAGGGCGGGGCCGGCAGCGGGAGACGCCGTGCGGGAAACCGCCTCGGAGGTGCGCTCGGCCACGATAGCGGCCAGCGCCTCGAAATCGGGGGCCTTGCCGGCGGCCTTCAACAGGCCCGTCAGCCGATCCTCGATGCTTTTCAGGCTCTCGGGCCCGAACATGGCGACCGGGGCGGGAGCCTTGCGGGTCACCGCCTCGCTGGTGCGCTCGGCCACCAGCGTGGCCATGGCTTCCAGCTCGGCGGGGTCGGACTTGGCCGAATAGAGCCGGGCCAGCCCGTCGAGCTGCTCGCCGGTTTCGTCCATGCGCGCCATGAGCTGCTTAAGCTGGGTTTCCACGCGCGCCGTATCCACCGGGGCCACCCGGTCGGACAGCGCCTCGATCTGGCTTTCAAGCCGCAGGAAGCGCGGCTCCATGCCGGCCATGACCGCGCTTTGCAGCGCGGCGATATCCTGCTTGAGCCCGTCGACATCGCCATTGGCGGCATTGAAGCTGCCGATGCGCGCCGCCAGCGCGTCCACCCGGTCGACCAGCCGGTCCGGCGCCGCCTCGCGTTCGCGCATGGCCTTGGTGAAGGCGGCCATCTCGGCGGTCAGGCGCTCGAAATCGCCCGAGGACAGCGCCACGTTCTTTTCGATGGTGTCGATACGGTCATAGACATTGCGCACGCTGGTCTCGATGGCCTGCATGGCCGGCGCCAGACCCTCACCGGCCGCATCAGACCGGTCGTCGCGCATGATTTCGCGCTCCATCTGCTGGGCCTGCAATTCGGCCAGCTTGCCGACGGTGAGCGAGACATCGTCGAGGCGCTTGTTGAGCGTGGAAAGATCGGCGCGCGAGCCTTCCTCGATCAGCGCCGCCAGCGCGCCGATCTGGGCCTCGAGGCGCTTGACCTGGCCGGTTTCGCCCACGGCGCCGGCCAGCAATTCCACCACATGGGTCAACTGCTCCACCTGGGAGGCGATTTCGCGCACGCTGCCCTTGTCGGCGCGGCTGGTGCGCAACTCGCCTTCGAGCCGTTCGAGACGGCCCGAAAGCCCGCCGACAAGGGCGCTGAGCTCGCGCAATTCCGGCATGTCGGAGGCCCGTCGGGCCTGCAAGGCCATGGGAGCGGCCATCTGGCGGCCGCGGATTTCGGCAATGGCGTGGCTGAGTTCGTCGTGATCCTGCCCCATGGGCGCCTCGCGTTCGCTGAAGCGATCCACGGCGCGCTTGACGCTGCGCAGGGCTTCCTGCCGGCGCATGGCCGGCTCTGGGCCCACGACCTGATCGCGCAGGCTGCGCACCCGCTGGGTCAGCCCCGACAGTTCGGGCTCGCCGCGCGCCGCCGGGGCATAGCGCCCCTCGACCTCGTCGAGCAGCGCCACCAATTCTCCGCGCAAGGCCTGCCACTCCCCCGCCGGCGGTTCGGGGATGAGGTCGGGCATATCCGCAATGGATGAGGCGCGGGCCATGGCAAGTCCATCTGGTGCATTGGCAACCCCCCGCGATTCAACACGAAGGTATGACGGCCACTCTTGGGAAAACATGGTAAAGAAGCCGTTAAGTATAGCCGTATTAAGCATATGACAGGGCCAGCCGAAGCTGATTGTGAACTCCCTGCGGGGGCGTCCATACGCAGCTCTGCCTAGTCCGATCTTGGTTTTCCGGGGAGCCCGCCGCCGACATGAGCCGCCGCCGTATCATCATCGTTGACGACCATCCCCTGTTCCGGGCCGCGCTGCGGCAGACGCTATCGGGCGGCGACGCCACCGTCAGCGTGGAGGAGGCGGGCGATCTCAACGGGCTCAGCGCCGCCCTGGAGGCGGACCGGGACTGCGACCTGGTGCTGCTCGACCTCAACATGCCCGGCGTGCGCGGCTTTTCCGGGCTTTTGCTGCTGCGGGCGCAATATCCCGACATTCCGGTGATGATTATCTCGGCGGTGGAGGACAACACCGTCATCCGCCGGGCGTTCGAATTGGGTGCGGCGGGCTATCTGCACAAATCGGTCGGCCCCACCGAAATCCGGCGCGCCATCGAAACCGTGCTGTCGGGCGAAATGTTCGTGCCCGAAGGCATGACGCTGGGCGGGGAAGACGACCACACCGCCCTCATGCGGCGCCTCTCCACCCTCACCCCGCAGCAGGTGCGGGTGCTGATGATGCTCAGCGACGGGCTGATGAACAAGCAGATCGCCTATGAGCTCACCATTTCGGAAGCCACCGTCAAGGCGCATGTGTCGGCCATCCTGCAGAAGCTCGATGTGGACAGCCGCACCCAGGCGGTCATTGCCGCCTCGCGCATCGAGGATGGGCAGTTCGAGGCGCTGTTCTCCACCGGCCCTGAAAAGAGCTAACCGGCTATCCGGCCTTCGGCCCAGTCGGCGGTTTTCGTGCCCATGAGCTGAGCGATATTGGCCTTGCCCTGGGCCCGCACGGCGGCGACCAGCCCGCGCTTGATGGCGTCGAGCAGATCGAGCCCGCCAAAGACCAGCGCCGAATAAAGCTGGATGGCATTGGCGCCGGCCTCGATCTTGGCCAGGGCCGATTGCGCCGAATGGATGCCCCCGACCCCGATGATCGGCAGCGTTTCGAGCCGCTGGCGCATCTGCGCCAGCCGGCGGGTGGAGAGGGCAAAGAGCGGCTTGCCCGAAAGGCCGCCGGTTTCCCCGGCATTCTCAAGCCCGGCCACCATGTCGCGGCTGATGGTGGTGTTGGAGACGATGAGACCGTCCAGATCGGTGGCGAGGATGGTCCTGGCAATGGCGTCGAGCGCCGCCTCGTCCAGGTCGGGCGCGATCTTGAGGAAGACCGGCACCCGCGTCCGCGCCTTCGCGCGCGCCGCCAGCACCTCGCCCAGAAGCCGCTTCAGCGCCTCGTCGGCCTGGAGATTGCGCAGGCCCGGCGTATTGGGCGAGGAGATGTTGACCGTCAGGTAATCGGCCAGCTCGGCGAAGCGCTCGACGCCCAGCACATAGTCGGCGACGAAATCGGCGCTATCCTTGTTGGCGCCGATATTGACGCCCAGCGCGGCGGGGATGCGCGCATCCCTGAGGCGGGCAAAGGCTGCCTCGTGCCCCTCATTGTTGAAGCCCATGCGGTTGACCACGCCCTGGGCGGCGGGGATGCGGAACAGGCGCGGTCTGGGATTGCCGGCCTGCGGGCGCGGGGTCACGGTGCCGATTTCCACCATGCCGAAGCCCATTTTCGCCAGCGGCGCGGCCACTTCGGCATTCTTGTCGAAGCCGGCCGCCATGCCCACCGGATTGGCCAGGTCCAGCCCGCACAGGCTGGTGCGCAATTCGGGGCCGTCGGGCAGGTCCTGCTGCGGCGCCAGCCCCAGCTTCAGGGCCGAAAGAGTGGCGCCATGGGCGGTCTCGGGGTCCATGCGCAGCAGCGTGTCGCGGGTGAGCCCGGCCAGCGCCGGCAGCTTGAGCAAAGGCGAAAAGGCCGAAAGGATCATCGCACCGCCTCGGGCAGGACACAGCCGCCATCCGCCCCGACGCTGATCGGCGCTTCCCAGGCGATGGCTGCGGGCAGCAGCGGGCCGCCATGAAGATGGGGGAAGAGATCGCCGCCGCGCGAGGGCTCCCAGCGCAGGTTTTCCCCCAGCGCCGCCGTGCGCACCGCCAGAAGGACCAGCCCGCTTTGGCCGGCGAAATGCAGGCGCAGGGTTTCGGCCAACTGGGCAGCGGTGGAAAAATGCATATAGCCGTCCCGGGCATCGATCGGCATGCCGGCGAAAGCCCCGCCGCGCGCCGGCGCAAAGGCGGCCTCGGTGGCGATCTTGTAAACGAATTCTGGGGTGCTCATGGCCGCGACCCTAAAGGCCGTCCATCGCGCCCGCAAGCGGGAGCGAAGCCCTTTACAAGGCAAAGTGGAGTCTTTAAGAAATAGGAACTAATTCTTAACGCCTCCTGGCTTTTCAGGAATATTTGCCATGCTGTCCCATAGTGCCATCTGGGAGGGGATCGACGCCCTGGCGCGGCGCCATGGCCATTCGGTATCGGCGCTGGCCAAGCTCGCCGGGCTCGACGCCACCGCTTTCAACGTCTCCAAGCGGGTCAGCAAGGACGGGCGCGAGCGCTGGCCCTCCACCGAGAGCATCGCCAAGATCCTGGAAGCGACCGGGGAGAGCGTCGACAGCTTCCTGGCGGGGGGCACCTTCATGCAGATGGGCAATCCGGCCGGGCGCACCGTGCCGCTGCTGGGGCTGGCGCAGGCCGGCAATGGCGGCTTTTTCGACAGCGCCGGCTTTCCCGCCGGCCAGGGCTGGGACGAGATCGCCCTGCCCACGCCGGGCGAAAACGGCATCTATGCCCTTGAAGTGCAGGGCGATTCCATGGAGCCGCTCTATCGGGAGGGAGACCGGATCGTGGTTTCCCCCACCGAGCAGGTGCGGCGCGGCGACCGCGTGGTGGTCAAGACCCGCGACGGCGAGGTGATGGCCAAGATTCTGGCGCGCCAGACCGGACGACAGATCGAGCTGCATTCGATCAACCCCGCTTATCCGCCCCGCTTCTTCGAATTGACCGATATCGAGTGGATCGCGCGGATCATCTGGGCCAGCCAATGACGCGCATCACGACAGTGACACCGGCCGATGCCGACGAGCTTGCCGTGCTGCGGCAAGCCCTGTGGCCCCGGCACGGCGTGGCCCGGCATCGCGCCGACATCGTCGAGGCTCTGGCTTCGGGCAAGGGGCTGGCGCTGATCGCCCGCGATAGCCATGGCCGGGCCGTGGGATTTGCCGAGGCCAGCGTCCGCCACGATTATGTCAATGGCTGCGATACCGCGCCGGTGGCCTTTCTCGAAGGCATTTATGTCGATCCCGGCAGCCGCCGCACGGGACTGGCGCGGCAGTTGGTGGACGCCGTCGAAGCCTGGGCGCGGCAACAGGGCTACCGCGAACTGGCCTCCGACGCCCCCATCGACAACAGCGCCAGCCACGCCATGCACAATGCGCTCGGGTTTAAGGAAACCCAGCGCGTCGTGTTCTTCCGCAAGGGGCTCGGCTGACCGGTCAGTCCGCCTTGAGGAATTTTCCCGCCAGGGCGTCGGCGATCAGCTTGCGCGTCTCGGCGACGCCGAAAAGGGCGATGAAGGAGCCGAAGCGCGGGCCCTGGTCGTCGCCCAGCAGCACCTGATAGATGGCCTTGAACCAGTCGCGCAGCGGCTCGAACTGGTGGGTCTTGCCGATCTCATAGACAAGGTTCTGCAGGCCCTCGGCATCGGTCGAGCCGATATGGGCGCCGAGCTGGTCGTGCAGATCCTGCAGGGCCGCGCGCTCCTTGTCGGTGGGGGCGCGATAGGTCTTGAGCGGCTTCACCTTGTCGTTGAAATAGCGCACCGCATAGAGGGCGAGCTTGTCCAGCTCGGGATGGGTGGCCGCGCTGGCGCCGGGCAGGTAGCGCGAGATAAAGCCCCACATGACCTTGGTGTCCTCGGCATTGGCCGTGGCGACGAGGTTGAGCAGCAGCGCGAAGCTGACCGGAACGTCGGGCGTGGGCACGGCGCCGTAATGCACGTGGAAGGCCGGGTTTTCCAACCGCGCCGCCCCGTCCTGGTCCTGATAGGCGGCAACGAAGCTGTAATAATCGTCCACCTGGCGCGGGATGACGTCGAAATGCAGGCGCTTGGCGACGCGGGGCTTCTGGAACATGTAGAGCCCCAGGCTCTCGGTCGAAGCATAGGTCAGCCATTCGTCGATGGTCAGGCCATTGCCCTTGGATTTGGAGATCTTCTGCCCTTCGGCGTCGAGGAAGAGCTCATAGACATAGTGCTCGGGCGGAGTGCCGCCGAGAATGGCGCAGATCTTGTCGTAGATATGCTGGTTGGTCTGGTGGTCCTTGCCGAACATCTCGAAATCGACGCCCAGTGCGGCCCAGCGCATGCCGAAATCGGGCTTCCATTGCAGCTTCACATGCCCGCCGGTGACCGGCAGGGTGACGTCGCGCCCGTCCTCGTCGGTGAAGGTCACCGTGCCGTCCTTGGCATTGACCTCCTTCATCGGCACATAGAGCACGCGGCCGGAAATGGGGGAGATGGGCAGGAAGGGCGAATAGGTGGCCTGCCGCTCGGCGCCCAGCGTGGGCAGCATAACCTTCATGATGTCGTCATAGCGCTCGGCGGCGCGCAGCAGCACGGCGTCGAACCGGCCGGACTTGTAATATTCGGTAGCGCTGGCGAATTCGTAATCGAAGCCGAAGGTGTCGAGGAACCGGCGCAGCATGGCGTTGTTGTGGTCGCCGAAGCTGGCGAATTCATTGGTCCAGGGATCGGGCACCGCGGTCAGCGGCTTTTGCAGGTGCGGCTCGAGGAATTCCTTGGACGGGACATTGTCCGGGATCTTGCGCATGCCGTCCATGTCGTCGGAAAAGCACAGGAGCCGCGTGGGGACCTGGTCGCGCGTCAGAAGCCGGAAAGCGGTGCGCACCATGGTGGTGCGGGCCACCTCGCCGAAGGTGCCGATATGGGGCAGGCCCGAGGGGCCGTAGCCGGTTTCGAACAGGGCTTCCCCCTTGCCCGATCTCTCCAGCCGAGCCACCAGTTTCCGCGCTTCCTCGAACGGCCAGGCGCGGGCAGTCTGGGCGGCGTCGAAGAACGCGGGGTCGAGCGGGGGCAAGGAAGCGGGCGACAAGGTGAAAGCCTTTCAGCAAAAGGGGCTGCCGGTGTGTTGCATTCCGGGGGCTTGGCGTCAACGTTTTCGGCGCCGGTGCTTGCCAAGCCCGGCCATCCCGCCTAGCAATCGCGGGACCAAGCCTCACGCGGAACCAGATGATGACCCTCTCCGTCCATGACGCCCTCATCCACCTGATGATCGTGGCCGCCTCTTCCGACAGCGCCATGACGGAAAAGGAGCTGGTGCGCATCCAGACGCTGATCGGCCGGCTGCCGGTGTTCGAGAGCTTCGACAAGGCCCGGCTGGCGGCGGTGGCCAATGCCTGCGCCGACACGCTCAATGGCCCCGGCGGGCTCGACAAGGTGCTCGACGACGCCATCGCCGCCCTGCCGGCGAAATTGCAGGACACCGCCTATGCGCTGGCGGTGGAGGTGACGGCGGTGGACCTGCATCTGGAGCAGGAGGAATTGCGCTTCCTCGAAATGCTGCGCGACCGGCTCGATCTCGACCGGCTGACCACGGCGGCCATCGAGGTGGCGGCTCGCGCCCGCCACCGGCGCCTGCCGGCCTGAGGCTCAGTAGAAGCCGACCGGGAACCAGCGCAGGTAGAGCTCGTCAAGGACGCCCTTGTCCTTGAGGCGCACCAGCGCCCAGTCGATGGTGTGGCTGATGGCGGCCTGCCCGGCCGGCACGGCGATGGCCAGCCCCTCCCCGAACAGGTTCGGGCGGAAATAGGGCTCGCCGGCGAAACCGCAGCAATCGAGGTTTTCATTGAGCCAGAACGAAGCCCGCATGGCGTCGCCGAAAAAGGCGTCGACTTTTTCGGCGCGCAGGGCGGCCAGCGCCTCGATCTCGCTGTCGAAGCGGACGATGCGCGCCTCGGGCAGATAACGGCCGAGGAATTCCTCGTGGCGACTGCCGCCGCGCACGGCCACGCTTTTCTCCGCCAGCCGTTCGGGCGCGAAGGTGCCGATATCGGCGGCGCGGGCGACGAAGCGCCCCGGCAGGGCCAGATAAGTGGCGGAGAAATCGAATTTCTCGCCATTCTCCGCGTTCAGTTCCAGTCCGGCGATCAGCGCATCGCCCTGATTGTCCTCCAGGGCGGCGGCGGCCTGTTCCCAGGGCCAGGCCTGGATGGTGCAGGCGATATTGGCCTCGGCGCAGATGCGCCGCGCCAGCTCGATATTGAAGCCGATCAGCTCACCCCCCGCATCGCGGAAATTGAAGGGCGGGAAATCGGCGGTGGTGAGGAAGCGGATGGCCGGCACCGGCGTGGCGCTGGGCAGGATTTCGCGGGCGTCCGGATCGGCATGATAGGGCAGCGCCTGCCCCAGCGCCGGCCCGGCGAGAAGGCCGGCGAGGAGAGCCAGCGCCGCGCCGATACCGCCTTTGGCCATCAGATCTGATCCAGCCCGTAGAGCAGGTCGGCGATGAGGTCGTCCGGGCTTTCCAGCCCCACCGACAGGCGCAGCAGGCCCGGCGTCACCCCGATCTCGAGCCGCACATCCTCGGTCAGCCGCGCATGGGTGGTGGTGCGCGGATGGGTGATGAGCGACTTGGCGTCGCCCAGATTGTTGGAGATGAGGACCACCGCCAGCGAGTCGCAGAAGTTGAACGCCGCTTCCTGCCCGCCCTTGACGTCGAGCGCCATCAGGGTGGAGCCGCGCGCCATCTGCCGCCGCGCCAGATCATATTGCGGATGGCTGGGATGGTGGGGATAGATGACGCGGTTGATCTTGGGATGGCTGGCCAGCATGGCGGCCACCTTCTCGGCGCTGTCGGTCATCTGCGTCACGCGCAGGGCATAGGTTTCCAGCCCCTTGAGCAGCACCCAGGCATTGAAGGGCGACATGGATGCGCCGGTCTGGCGCAGGAACATGTGCACATCGCCCTCGATGATCTCCCTGGAGCCGAGCACGATCCCGCCCAGCACGCGCCCCTGCCCGTCGATATGCTTGGTGGCCGAATAGACGACGATGTCGGCGCCCAGCTCCAGCGGCTTCTGGTAAAGGGCGGTGGCGAACACATTGTCCACGATCAGCCTGGCGCCATGGGCGTGGGCAATGTCGGCGACCGCCTTGATGTCGACCAGCTCCAGCGTGGGATTGGTGGGGGTTTCGAGAAACACCACCTTGGTGTTGGGCCGCATGGCGCGGGCGAAATTCTCCGGGTCGCGTCCGTCCACCAGTGTGGATTCCACCCCGAAGCGGGGCGCGTAGTCTTCCACCACATAGCGACAGCCGCCGAAAAGGGCCTGGGCGGCCACGATATGGTCGCCGGCGCGCACCTGGCTCATGATGGCGTTGGTGACGGCGGCCATGCCGGTGGCGAAGGCGCGCGCCGCCTCGGCCCCTTCGAGCAGCGCCATGCGCTCCTGGAGCATGTCGAAGCCGGGATTGGCGAAGCGCGAATAATTGTGCCCGCCCGGAATCTGGTTGCGGAACAGGCGCTCGGCATGCTCGGAGCTGGGATAGGAATAGCCCGAATTGAGGAACAGCGCCTCGCTGGTCTCGTGAAATTCGGTGCGCCTGCCGCCCCCATGCACCAGCTGCGTCGCCGCCGCGCGCTTTTTCGGATCGAGGAGGGGATTGTTTTCCTTGGACATGGTCGCGCCTTCACAACAAAAAACCGGCACGCGAGGGCGGCCGGTTGCAACGGTCTTTAGCGATTTGTTTCAAGTGGCTGCAAGCGACCGGCCAAATCACCACCGGAGCCGTTTTCGCCCTTCACGCGGCGCAAAACAAGCTCCAAATCCTTCGTCAATCACGGCTCGGGGCCGGAACACGCCCCCAAACCGCTCTAGGTTGTGATGTAAGGCCAATTGCCTGTTGGCGTCAATTGCGCAGATTGCTAGGGAATTGCCCAGGATCAGGAGCGGAACGGCATGGACGAGCAAGGCGCCTGGCCGCAGGGTGTGTTCCCCGCGCGGCTGATCGAAAAGCTGCATGCGCAAGGATGCATTCTGGCGGCGCGTCCCTTCGACGCCGATCAGGTGCAGCCGGCCAGCCTCGACCTGCGCCTGGGCGAGGTGGCCTATCGGGTGCGCTCGAGCTTCCTGCCCGGCCCCGGCCATTCGGTGGCCGAGCGCATCGAGGCGCTCAAGCTCCATGAAGTGGATTTGACCCGGGGCGCCGTGCTGGAGCGCGGCTGCGTCTATCTCGTGCCCCTTGAGGAGAGCCTCGATCTGCCCGATGCGGTCAGCGCCTCGGCCAATCCCAAAAGCTCCACCGGCCGGCTCGACGTCTTCACCCGCGTCATCGGCGACCGCGCGCGCGGGTTCGATCAGATGCCAGCGGGCTACAAGGGGCCGCTCTATCTCGAAATCAGCCCGCGCACCTTCCCGGTGCTGGTGCGCACCGGCTCGCGCCTGAGCCAGATGCGGTTCCGCTCCGGCGATACGCGGCTCGGCATTGCCGCCCATCAGGCGCTGCATGCGCAAACGCCGCTGGTCTTCAACAACAACGCCCCGGTCGGCGACGGAGTAGCGCTGTCCATCGACCTTCGGGGCGAGGGGCGCAACGGGCTCATCGGTTTCCGCTCGCGCCGGCACACCGCCGTGGTCGATGTCGATAAGAAGGGCGCGTTGGACGTGCTCGATTTCTGGGACCCGCTGGTCAATCGCGGCCGGGCTGAGCTGATCTTGGACCCGGATGAATTCTACATCCTGGTCAGCGACGAGGCAGTGCATGTGCCGCCCACCCATGCCGCCGAGATGGTGCCGTTCGACCCCCTGGTGGGCGAGTTCCGCGTGCATTATGCCGGCTTTTTCGATCCCGGCTTCGGCCATTCGGCTGCCGGGGGCAGCGGCAGCCGCGCGGTGCTGGAAGTGCGCAGCCGCGAGGTGCCGTTCCTGCTCGGGCATGGCCAAACCATCGGGCGGCTCATCTACGAGACCCTGGCCGAGCCGCCGGACCGGCTCTATGGCGCCGATCTGGGCTCGAACTACCAGGCCCAGACGCTCAAGCTCTCCAAGCATTTCAAGCCCTATGAGGGCTGAGCGCCGCCCACGCCCGGCCCGATGGGCAAAGCCTTCGGGAAGAGCTTGACGCCTCCCTCAATTTCCCGCATCTATCGCGCCGATGCGGGTGTAGCTCAATGGCAGAGCAGAAGCTTCCCAAGCTTACGACGAGGGTTCGATTCCCTTCACCCGCTCCATCGATTTTTCCAGCCAGATACGACGCCGTCCAAAGCCCCAGGATTTTCTGGGGTTTTAGCCTCGCGCGCGCGTAGGCATATGCCACAAGATCCAATGACAGCCAGCTCGTTTTGCGGTATTTTCGACGGTATCGAGCCTGCCATGCTGGAGCCGATACCGTAATGCCGTTGACCGATATCCAGATTCGCAACACCAAAGCCGATATTAAGCCGCGTAAGCTGGCGGATAGCGAGGGCCTCTATCTCTACGTGTCCACGACAGGCTCAAAGTCCTGGCGTCTCGACTATAGCTATTTCGGCAAGCGCAAGACACTCACCTTCGGCACCTATCCAACCCTGTCTCTGGCAGAAGCCCGAGATCAGATGCGTGAGTCAAAAAAGCGACTCGCGGAAGGCCTCGATCCATCTCTGGCCAAGAAAAGGCAGCAACTCGCTGCAAAAGCCGCTGCCGGGAACACCTTTGGAGCCATAGCCGATGAGTTCATCGACAAGCTCCGTCGGGACAAGCGGGCCGAGCCCACTATCGTCAAGAACGAGTGGATGCTGAAAAGCCTCTCCAAGAAGTTGGCGCCTTATCCCATCACGCAGATTACCGCGCGTGACGTTCTGGACGTTCTCAACCGGATTGAGAGAAGCGGGCGCGTGGAAAGTGCCCTCGCTACGCGCTCGGCTATCGGCCGAGTCTTTCGCTATGCCATTGCAACAGCGCGGGCGGAGTCCGACCCTACCTCCGCGCTCAGGGGCGCCCTGCAACGGCATGTACCCATCAGCCATGCAGCGTTAATCTCCCGCGAGGGTATGGGTGGGCTGATGCGCGCCATCTATGGCTATGAAGGATGGCCTTCGTTGGTCGGCGTCCTGAAAATGCAGGCTTTCTGCTTTGCCCGCCCTGGTGAAACCCGTACCATGGAGTGGGCCGAGCTAGATCTAGATAAGGCCATTTGGACGATCCCGGCAGCCAAGACAAAAATGCGCCGCGAGCATCAGGTGCCTCTTTCTCAGCAGGCGTTGGCGGTCATCGAGGACATGAAGGTGCTCTTCGGCGACAAGCCTCATGTGTTCCCGTCGATGATGTCCGGCAAGAAGCTGCTGTCGGAGAACTCGATGAATTCCGCATTGCGGCGAATGGGGGTAGGTATCGCAGAGCACACAGCTCATGGCTTTCGATCCTCAGCGAGCACGATCCTCAATGAGTCGGGGGAATTCAGCGCCGACGCTATTGAAGCACAGCTTGCCCACCTCGACACCCGTGCGGTCCGACGTATCTACAACCGCTCCACCTATTGGGAGGAACGAGTACGCATGATGCAATGGTGGGCCGATCTTCTGGATGAAATGCGGCTCAAAGTGGCTAACTAGAGGGAAAATAGACCCTCTGACCGCAGATGCAAGGCGAGGGCCGATTTGTAGTGGGTTGCGGGCTATCGAGGGATGGGCGGCCTCTTTGCGAAAGCAGCCGTCGCTGGCAGCTTCCACGACCTAGCCGGCAGTTCGCTGAGAGCTACGCGATTCCGAGACGAGGGCGATTTTCGCCGCCACCGAAGCCAGGAATACCTGGCAACCCCTAGATGTCCAACTCCGCCTGCATACGCTCGTCCTCGGACAACGGTCTGCGGATGGCAGGGTCGGTGAGAGACACCGGGTCTAACTGCAGTTGCGACAGGTCAGTGGTGGCTTGGGAGCCGAAGGCGTAAGTGTGCGTCAGGATTTTGCTCCCCGGATCGTACGAAATGTTGCTTGGGAAGTAGTCGCCAAGCTTTTCGGGCTTCTGCTTGGCAAGTTCTGGCAGTCTTTGGAGTTCGATGTATGCGGCGTCCTTAAGGATGTTGGCCGCTGTCCGGTTCTGCTGCCCGGCCTTTTCGTTGTAGGGCCCCACGGTAGCCAGGACGACACGTGAGATCGCCGGGTACCAGCCACGCATATTGTCGTTCAGGCCGCCCACGATCTTGATTGCCAGCCGCTGCTGGAACGGCGTCATGCCGTCAGGCTGCTCGCCGATAGGCGGGAAAGCGTCGGAGATCGTGGACCTGGCCATGCTCCAGAACGGGTCGCCCGGACCGTTGAATTCATTGGAGATAGCATTCAGGCCGTCGAACACGATCTCAACAAGGATGTCCAACAGGTCGTACCGGCGATCATCTTTGATATCCTCGAAAAACAGGTGGTCATAGGAGCGGTCGGAGAGCGAGGCCATGAGTTTTACGGCAAGCTTGATGGCGTTCGTAACGGTGTCTGTCGCCGCTATTACGTGTTGGAAATCATATGCCGGATTTGTCTGGACCTTGCGAAGCCCCAGGAACGCAGACTCATAGAAGCGCTTGATGCCATATGATCCGTAGGAGCTCTGAATCTGCCCCTCCTCGATCATGGTCTCGAATGTGCGGAGCGCCGCCGCGTTAAATCGGGCGAGTATGCGCAGCGTGATCTTGTCGGGGCCTAAGTAAAAGTCGAGCGCCGTATAATGGCTGACGATGAAGGGATCGCTGAAAAGGGATTCGGATAGCAACGGCGCCGTCCCGAAACCATGGTAGGACATCTCTCGGTCCACGATACCGTCGTCCGAGAGGATAGCCTGCTGCGAGAGTCCATTGATGAAGCTCTCCGCGGCCCGAGCGTAAAGCCGTTCTTCCGATAGTCGCCTCAGCATATGCGAGACAATCCATGGGGCCTTGTTGACCAATGTCTTGCAGAAGCTGGGGTCGGCTACGATCCGCAGCAGGGAATGGGCGTAGGAGCCCTGCTCAATCTTGTCACGGTGGATAAAGTCATAGAACGCCGTGGTCTCCCGCTCCCCCTCAACGAACGCTGCGAGCTGGATGAGTGTCGGTAGGCTCCGGCTCAGGTCTTTCAAGAACTCGAGATGGTCGGTCTCGTTGGCTTCCGAAATAAGCTGCGCTGCGGACTGTGCGAACTGAGGCACCCGCTCAGGCTTTATCCTAATTGGGCTGGAGGCAGCGACCGCGACAGCACCGTAGGCCAACATGAACAGGAAGGTCGCGGTGAATTCCCATACGATCGCGTATCCGATTGGGAAGCCGTGGAGAAACGGCATGCGCGGCACTGAGGCGGCAATCACGCAGCAGAAGGCGCCTGCGAACACCAAGGCATAGAGTCGCCATATCGTCACGTAATGGATCGCCAGACGGAGGATATAGATGGGCTTCAGGAAGTTCTGGACGGTCAGCGTGAAAGCAAGTGCCGTTACCGCGTTACCGAGCGTGAAGTAATTGGGCGACGGAAACGCGGGATCATAGTTGCACAGGCCAAGCCATGTGATCCCGGTACAAACGACTTCGGCCATTGAATAGTCCCCCAAGACATCTATACCTGGGAGACGATTGGCTGACTAGCGGTTAGGCGACGGTCTTCATGGCACCGCGCCGGCGAGCAGGTTTCATCTCAATAGCAGCAGTTCAACAGGAACGAACGGCAGCGTTGGGGAACTCGCCAGCGCTGCCACGATATCCGTGGAAAGCCGAGGGCTACTACCCGCTCAGAGCTGGGGATCGAGAGTGTTCCTGATACTTAAATGCCTTGACTCCATTAATCATTGAAGCGCGAAACGCCCGTCACACCGAAGCATACCCTAGCGCGACGTAACAGCCTTCGCCCTTCACCTGTAACTTCTGAGTTGACACCGACTATTTGTGACATGCGAGCCTCGGGCCTAAACCTTGAGGTGACACATGGCCCGCATCGGTTACGCCCGCGTTAGCACAATCGACCAGGATGCCGATATCCAGATCGACAAGCTCAAAGCCGAAGGCTGCGAGGTTATCGCGCCGAAAAAGTTTCCGGCGCCTCCCGAGCGGGGCAGGTCGAGCTTGAAACCATCATCCAGTTTCTGCGGCCCGGCGATGAGTTGGTCGTTACCCGTCTGGACCGGCTGGGGCGCGACACCCGCGATGTTCTCAATGTCGTGCATGAATGCGAGCAGCGCGGGGCCTATTCCGCTCTTTTTCGCCAATCGAGCTATATTCGATTTCGTCTTGGGAAGGTTATTATTGGGGTTTGCCAGCCAGTCCATAATGTCCTGGGTACGCCAATGAGAAGCTCGGACACCATTACCTTTGGAGACGGGGGCTGGGTATCTTCCTGATTTTATGCCTGCATAGAACGTGCTTCTGGACACGCCAACCAAGTACAAGACCTCATTGAGACGCATAAGTCTCTGAGCCTGCAGCGGAGAATTAAGAGGAATAATGTTGGTCATATTCGTTTCCTTTGGGTTGAGCCGATGGAAACGAAAAAGCCGCCCCATCGACAGTTATCGCGCATGCGCGACTAAACTGTCGAAGAAGCAGCCCGTGCATTTAAGCCTAGGCGTTGCCGGCTAACTGACTGCACAACAGTGCAGCTCGTCTTCTTCGGGCCGGCGATCGGACGCTTTTGTCCGATCCATGTTCACCTAATGAACAATGTCTTTACTGTGATCGATACTTTGCTTGCCGTCAAGAAGCATCCAGAAAAATCCAATTTAGAGCACGGTATTTTATACGGTATCAAGTTTTTATACATATAAAAATTGTTTATATTCAATATGATAGATAATCATTTTGATTCCCTTCACCCGCTCCATCGATTTTTCCAGCCACATGCAGCGCCGTACAAAACCCCAGGATTTCCTGGGATTTCAGCCTCGCGCGCGCGTAGGCATGTGTCGCAAGGTCCAATGACAGGGGCGGTGTTGACCGCTCCTTCTTGTGTCAGGGCAGTGCTATCAGCATCCCGCCATACACGCTGTCATAGGCGCCGCCGGAAAAGGTGATATTCGTCCGTTCGCCGTCTTTCAGCGAAACGGCTCGAACGGCAAAACTGTTGCCGTCCATCTGGCCGCCGCCAGCAAGAATAGGAACGGGCGCTCCACTGTTCGCCCGCAGGCGATATGTCACCGGCTGCACCGTGTCGATGGCGAGCATGTAGCTGATGCCCTTCATCTGGTTTTGCAGGCTATTAAAGGCCTTGCCCACATTGAGTTGCATCGCATGGGTAAAGCCGGGAAGCAGTTCGTTGTTCAGCGGCCAGAGATAAAGTGCGAAGGCATCCTGGCCATCGCCGGGCTCGCCGATGTGGATCGGAATCTCGCCCTCTACGGTGATCGTGGTCTTGGAATCCGCCGACACCAGATTGTAGTCGTCGATCTCCATGGCGGCCTCGACAATATTCTGTATCGCATCAAGTTGGGCACGCTCCTTTTCATCGAGCTTCCCAAAGTTTTCGAAGCGCGCGACAAAACGGACGGAAACATCTTCACCGGCTATTGCGCTCTGAAGGTCCTCTGTCGAGACGCGGACTTCAACCTCCTTTGCCTTGCAGCCGACAAGCAGTGCGGCAGCAAGAATGAAAAACAAGATCTTCTTCATCTCAATCCTCCCCTTCGCAAAGGATGCGATGCGGCAGCGTTTGTCCAGTGCAAGGAGCGAGGAATGACCGCTATTACCTTGAAGCTGATCGATCAGCCAAAGGCACCGGCGCGCGGCGTGGGCGATCCAGAAATGGCGATGCTTGCGGCAACTCCTCTGGAGATCCCTGGTCCGCGCCGACTTCACTTCATTCATATATTTCAATGGTGCAGGTAGTAGGGTCGAGGCCCCTTCACACGCTCCATTCCTCTTTCAAGGACTTGGGGCCACCGGCAGGCGGGCGTGACGCGGCCATGGCAAAAGCCGTCCTGCAATGATATTCGGGACGGGTTGAAGAATATTGGAGGCGGCATGTCCAGCTTCGCTCCCACGCCCGCCCGCAAAGAGCGCCTTGCCGACATCGTTTACGGGCAGATCCTGACCGAGATCACTTCGGGTCATCTCAATGTCGGCGACAAGCTGCCTTCCGAGGCCGAGCTGTCGCTGCGTTTCGGGGTGTCGCGGCCGGTGGTGCGCGAGGCGCTTCTGCGCCTGGGCAGCGACGGGCTGGTGCATGCCCGGCGCGGCATCGGCACCTTCGTGTCCAAGCAGCCCTCCACCCGGCTGACCGAATTGGCCGATTCCTCGGAATTGTCGGGCTATCTGCGCGCCTTCGAGCCCCGCATCGTGCTGGAGGTGGAAGTGGCCCGGCTCGCCGCCCGGCGCCGCACGCGCTCCGACATCGAGCAGGCGCATGCGGCCATCGAGGAGTTGCGCGTCGCCATCGCCGCCGGCGAACTGGGCCAGGAGCAGGACATCGCCTTTCACGACGCGGTGGCGCAGGCGGCGGGGAACGACTTCTTTTCCGAATTGCTCAACGACCTGCGCGAGCCGGTGATGCGCACCATGAATATCGGGCGCGAGCTGGCGCGCGGGCGCTCGGCCGGCCGGCGGCTGCGCATCATCGAGGAGCATACGCGCGTTCTCGATGCCATTGCCGCCGAGGACGAGGATGCGGCGGCCAGCTACATGAAATACCATCTGATGCAGGCGCGCGCCGCGGTGCTGGACGCCCAGCACCTGGAAAACAGCCAGGCGCTGGGCAGCGCCCAGCGCTGAGATCAGTGCAGGATCTGGGCGAGGAATTCCCGCGCCCGATCGGTCCGGGGCGCCGAGAAGAACGTTTCGGGCTCGCCCACTTCCAGGATCTCGCCCCGGTCCATGAAGACGACGCGGTCGGCGACTTCGCGGGCGAAGTTCATTTCGTGGGTGACGCAGATCATGGTGGCGCCTTCCCGGGCCAGCTCCACCATGGTGTCGAGCACCTCGCGCACCATTTCGGGGTCCAGCGCCGAGGTCGGCTCGTCGAAGAGCATGACGTCCGGGTTCATTGACAGGGCGCGGGCAATGGCCACGCGCTGCTGCTGGCCGCCGGAAAGCTGCACCGGGAACTTGTCGGCCTGCTCGGGGATATGCACGCGCTTGAGGAAGCGCTCGGCGGTGGCGCGGGCCTCGTCGCGCGACAGGCCCTTGACCTTCATCGGCGCGATCATGCAGTTCTCGATGACCGTCATATGCGGGAAGAGGTTGAAGTTCTGGAACACCATGCCGGTGCGCCGGCGCACCATGTCGATGGATTTGCGCGAGGCGGTGAGCGGAATGCCGCACACCACCAATTCCCCCGACTGGTGCTGCTCGAGCGCATTGAGGCAGCGGATGAGGGTGGACTTGCCCGAGCCCGAGGGACCGCACACGACGACGGTCTCGCCCTTGCCCACCGACAGGTCGACATCGCGCAAAGCCTGGAATTTCCCGAAGAACTTGCAGACCTTGCGGGCTTTGACCACGTCGTCTTCGTTCTGGCCCATTTCCATATCCTGTTTGCTTGTCCGCTCAGCGGATCTTGGGGTCGAGCGCGCCGGACTGGTAGCGGCGGGCCATGTCGGCCATGGGGATCACCTTGATCCTGCCGGCATGGCCGGCGGTGCCGAATTCCTCCAGGCGCTGCCTGCACAGCCTGGTGATGGCGTCCATGCCCGGCTTCATCATGTTGCGGATGTCGAATTCCTTGGGGTCTTCATGCATCACGCGGCGGATCTGGCCGACCAGCGCCATGCGGTTGTCGGTGTCGATATTGACCTTGCGCACGCCATGCTTGATGCCGCGCTGGATCTCCTCGATCGGCACGCCCCAGGTCTGTTTGATGTCGGCGCCATAGCGGTTCATGATGTCCTGCAATTCCTGGGGCACCGAGGAAGAGCCGTGCATCACCAGATGCGTCTCGGGCAGCCGGCGGTGGATTTCCTCCAGCCGGTCCATGGCCAGGACCTCGCCATCGGGCTTGCGGCTGAACTTGTAGGCGCCGTGCGAGGTGCCCATGGCGATGGCCAGCGCGTCGACATGGGTGGCCTTGACGAAATCGACGGCCTGATCCGGGTCGGTCAGCATGCGCTCGTCATTGCGGTTCTCGAGCTTGCCCAGGACCCCGATCTCGCCTTCCACGGAAGCGCCCATCCAATGGGCCATGCGCGACACCCCGGAGGTGACCCCGACATTGTATTCGTAGTCCGAGGGGGTCTTGGCGTCTTCAAGCAGCGAGCCGTCCATCATCACGGAGGTGAATTTGTGCTGCAGGGCGGTGGCGCAGGTGGCCTGGCTGTTGCCATGGTCCTGGTGCACCACCATGGGAATGTGGGGAAACTGCTTTTCGAGCGCGGCGAACAGGTGCTCGATCATGATGTCGCCGGCATAGGCGCGGGCCTTGGTGCCCACCTGCAGGATCACCGGCGCGTCCACGGCATCGGCGGCGGCCATGACGGCCAGCATCTGCTCCATGCTGGTCACGCTGAAGGCGGGTACGCCATATTGATGCTCGGCGGCGTGATCGAGAAGCTGGCGGAGGGTGATGCGGGACATTGGAAAAACCTTTCGGGGGGCGCGCGGAGGAGGCCCCGCGCGAACGCGGGGCCCATGCATGTCAGAAGCGGGGCAGCTCGTCGTTCACGATGCCGAGCCATTCCCGCTGGGCCGCCTGGATCTCGCCCGAGTTCCACAGCAGCATGATCTCGGTGTTGAGCCACTGATGCAGGTCGAAATCGCCGCGGCGCACGCCGATGCCCATGGGCGACTGGCGCACGGCGAACTTGCGCTGGAACTGGTCGGTTTCCTTGTTGATGGCATTGGCCGCGGCCACGCCGGAGACGATGGCGTCCACCTGGCCCGAGAACAGGGCCTGGTTGGTGGCCGAATCGTCCTCGAAGCGCTGGATATTGGTGCCTTCCAGCGCCTGCTCGGTGATGAGGGTGTCGTTGGTGGTGGCGCGGGTCACGCCCACGCGCTTGCCCACCAGGTCCTGCAGCGTCGCCATCTGCGCATCGGCCGGGGCGATCACCATCTGCTCGTCCACATAGATGGCGTTGGTGTACATGATGGCCTTGGCACGCTCGGCGGTGATGCCGAGCGAGGAGATGACGATGTCGACCTTGTTGCTGGTCAGGCTGGGAATGCGCGACTGGGACACCTGGTCGACGATTTCGAGCTCGACGCCGAGATCGCGCGCCACCAGCTTGGCCATGGCCACGTCGAACCCGGCGGGCGCCATGTTGGCGTCGGTCATGCCGTAGGGCGGGGTCGAGAGCGAGATGCCCACCAGGATCTTGCCGCGCTGGACGATTTCATCCAGCGTGCTGGTGGCCTGGGCCATGGCGGCCGAGGACAGGGCTGCCGTGGCGACTGCCGCCAGAGCCAGGCCTTTGACGAATTTCATCATTTGGTTTCTCCTCCAGTTATGATGACGAGATGGCCAGCCGCTTTTCCAGGCTGCGGCTGTAAAGGGTGATGGGGAAGCAGACGAGGAAGTAGAACAGCGCGGCGGTCATATAGACCTCCAGCGGCTTGAAGGTGGCGTTGCTGACGATCTGGGCGGTGCGGGTCAGCTCGACGATGCCCACCACCGAGGCCAGCGAGGTGTTCTTGATGAGCTGCACGAAGAAGCCCACGGTGGGCGGGATGGCGATGCGCACCGCCTGCGGGATGATGATCGAGAGCATGGTGTCGGCGGCGCTCAGCCCCAGGGCATGGGCGCCTTCGCGCTGCCCCGCCGGCACGGACTGGATGGCGCCCCGCCAGATGTCGCCGAGGAATGCGGCGGCATAGAAGGAGAAGGCCACGGCGATGGCCGTCATCGGGGCGACGTCGAATCCCACATAGGTGGCGCCGAAATAGGCGATGAACAGGGTGACCAGCAGCGGGGTGCCCTGCATCACGAAGATGTAGAACTGTGCCAGCCGGCTCAGCACCGGATTGGACGACACGCGCATCAGGGTGAGCAGCGCGCCGGCGATGGAGCCGCCGAGCAGGGCCACGGCGGCCAGCCCGATGGTCCAGCCGAGGCCGGTGAGCATGTACAGGACGTGGTTGAAGCTGAATTGCTGGAACATCGCTCAGCGCCTCAGGAACTTGAAGGGGAAGAGCACGCGCTCGAGCAGGGTCAGGCCGCCCTTGAGCGCCGCCACCAGCGCCACATAGACGCAGGCGATGATGAGATAGACCTCCATGTTGCGCAGCGTCAGCCCCTGGATGTCGTTGCCGATGCCGGTGAGCTCGGGCACCGAAATGGCCGAGACCACGCTCGAGGAGAGCAGCAGCAGGATGAACTGGGCCACCAGCGAGGGGAAAACCGAGGCCAACGCCGGCTTGAGGACGATGTGGCGGAAGATGGTGAGGCCCGACATGCCCAGGGCCCTGCCGGCCTCGATCTGCCCCTTGTTGATGGACTGGATGCCGGCGCGGATGATCTCGCTGGTATAGGCCCCGCCATAGATGGACATGGCGGTGATGGCGGCGGTCACCGGCTCGAGCCGCAGGCCCAGGGCCGGCAGGCCGAAATAGATGAGGAACACCTGCACGATGAAGGGCGTGTTGCGGATGATCTCGACATAGGTGAGCACCGGCAGGCGCAGCAGGCGGTTGCCGCTCAGCGTGAGGCAGGCGGCCAATATGCCCAGAACCAGCGAGAATCCCATGGCGGCGAGGGACACCTGCACGGTGAGCCACACGCCATCGACCAAAAGGTCGGCACGGGAGAACACGCCTCCAAAGTCAAGCGACTTCACGGCCCTTCCCTCCCTCCATGGATCGTTTTCCAGCTCATGAGGCCAGCGCGCCCGTGGCGGCAAAGCGCCCATAGGCCGGCGAGAAGCCTTCGCCCGATGGGGTCATGGTGACGCCGTCGCGCCAGGCGGGGTGCCCGTTCCAGGGCGTGGCCTGGGCGTCGGTCAGGGCATTGATCTCGTCCATCACCGCCGGCGCCTGCTCGGCCAGCGCCGCTTCCATGGCGGCAAGGTTCGGGAAATGCGAGAAGGCGGTGGCCCAGATGGCGCGCCCGGCCAGATAGCCGCTGGCGCCGGCGCGGTAGGCATAGGTCAGCAGCCGCACGAAGTCGGCCGGAGTGGCGCCGGCGCTGAGCAACACCCAGGGGCGATGGATGCCACCGGCCATGCGGTCGAAGCGCGCCTGGATGCGGGCCGCCTCGGGCCCGTGCGGGTCGGGAACGCCCACGACCTCGGTGGGCGGCTCGAGCTTATAGACGTCGACCCCTTCGGGATCCATCACCTCGGGATCGGCCAGCGATTCCAGCACCAGGTCGACCCGGCGCGCGGCGAAGGCCTCGGGGCTTTCCCCGGGGAAGGGATAGACGAGGAATTCGAGCACGAAGGGAATGTCGTTGCGCGCGCAGGCATCCTTGACCGATTGCAGATAGGCCAGCTGATGAGCCTTGACGTCGGGGCTGACGTCATGGCGGAACCAGAGATTGACCTTGACCGCATCCCCGCCGATGCGGCGGATGACGGCGGGGTCCCAGCCGGGGATATTGGTGGATTTGCGCCCGGTCTCGGTCACTTCCCAGGTGGCCCATTCGGTGGCGACCAGCAGGCCGTTGCGCGGGGAGAGGCCGTCGATGGCGGCGGCATAGCCCAGCGGCGGGTCGATCAGCACCGCCGAGGCGCGCGGCGCCAGGTGCTTGCCCAGCAGGCGCTTGACGGCGGCGACATCGGCATAGGGGGCATGGTCGAGCCCGCGCGCCGCCTTGATCGGATTGACGATGGGGCCGGTCTGGTCCATCGCCAGCATCTTGAAGCGGCCATTGCTGTCGGTCAGGCGGCGCAGGCCCCAGAGTTTGCCGGGCGTGATATTCATGAGTGGCCTCCGTTGAGCAGGGTGTTGACGGCGGTGCGGTCGGGAATGCTTTCCCAGCCGCTGCCGCGGGCGCATTTGAGGGCTGCCGTGGCGCTGGCGAAGCGGGCCGCCCCTTCGACGCCCAGACCCTCGGCCAGGCCGAGCGTGTAGGCGCCGTGGAAGATGTCGCCGGCGCCATTGGTGTCGATGGCGGTGACGGGAAAGGCCGGCACGTTGCGTACGATGTCGCCGTCGAGCCAGAAGAAGCCCCGCTCGCCATCGGTCACCGCGACCACGCCGCGGCAGAGCGCGCGGGCGGCGCGCAGGCCCTCCTCCACGTCCTTGCTGCCGGTGAGGCGGGCCAGGCAGGCGGCGGAGAAGACCACGTGGTCGGGCAGGGCGAGCAGCTTGCGCACCGCGTCCATGTCCCCGACATCGGCATCCAGCACCGTGACGATGCCCCGCTCGCGCGCGGCGGCGAACACGGCCGCCGCCCCTTCGGCCCAGCTGTAATCGGCCATGATGGCGTCGACGCCGTCGAGTTCGGCCAGGGGGAGCCAGTCGGCGTCATTGCCGAGATCGCGCCCGATGAAGCCGAACGCCATGCGGTCGCCATCGGGCGACACCAATATGGTGCCGATGGGGCTGACCCCGCCGGAGACGCGGCGGACGGCGCCGGTCTCGACCCCGGCCTGACGCAGGCGCGCCAGGATCTGGTCGCCGGTATCGTCCTGGCCCAGCCGCCCCCAATAGACGGTGCGGGCCCCAAGGGTGGCGGTGGTATAGGCGGCGGTGGCGGCGATGCCGCCCCCGGTCTTGCGCACGTCATAGGCGCGCAGCTTGGTGGGCGCGGTGGGAAGCTCGGGCAGATAGACGATCGTGTCGAGAAAGGCATTGCCCAGGGTCACGATGCGGCGCGGCATGAATTCTTCTCCACATGATGCGCTTCAAACCCGGCCCGGAACCGGCCATGATCTGGGCGCATCCTCGGCCGGGTTGACCTCCCGGCTGCGTCACTTTCGCCAGACCATTACCCGCTGCTTGACATGTGGTCAATAAATTTTACAAGTGACGCCATCCAAATTGTGGAGAGCCCCTTGCCGACACCGTCCATCCCGTCCCGCATCGTCGGCATGATCGGGGGCAACCCGGTCGAGGCCTATCGGCTCAGCGCCGGCGACACCAGCCTCGAGGTCATCACCTATGGGGCCATCCTCACCCGCCTGACCCGGCCCGACCGGCAGGGGCGCGTCGATGACATCGTGCTCGGCTATGACGATCCGGCCGCCTATGTCGCCGCTCCCGGCAATGCCGGCGCCATTTGCGGGCGCCATGCCAATCGTATCGCCCATGGCCGCTTCCCGCTGGATGGGCAGACCATCGCCCTGCCTTGCAACAGCGGCGAGCATCACCTGCATGGCGGCGCTCCCGGCTTCGGCAAGCGCTTGTGGAGCGCCCATCCCGATCCGGCCGCCAATGCGGTGGAATTCCGCCTGCTCAGCCCCGATGGCGACCAAAATTATCCCGGCATGCTCGAGGCCAGCACCACCTATGCGCTGGCCCCGGACGGAACGCTGTTCATCACCATGCGCGCCACCACCGACCGCCGCACCATCGTCAACCTGGTCTATCACGGCTACTGGAACCTGGCCGGCCATGCCAGCGGCGGCGTCACCGGGCAGATGCTGCAGATCGAGGCCGACCACTACACCCCGGTTTTTCCCGACAAGATCCCCACCGGGCGCATCGAGCCAGTAGCCGGAACGCCTTTCGATTTCACCCATCCCAAGCCCATCGGCCGGGACATCGCCGCCGCCTGGCCCGATGGCGGCTACGACCACAATTGGTGCCTGCGCCATGCCGACGGGCGGATGCGGCGCTGCGCCGTGGCCTGGGACCAGCAGAGCGGCCGGCGGCTGGAGCTGCATTCCAACCAGCCCGGTGTGCAGTTCTATACGGCCAATCACTATGCCAGCGCGCCGACGCCCGGCAAGGATGGCGCCCTTTACGAGCGCTATGCCGGCTTCGCGCTGGAAACGCAGAATTTCCCCAACGCGCCCAACGAGCCGGCCTTCCCCTCCTCGGCGCTCTCGCCGGGGGAAACCTATGAGCACCGCATGGAGATCCGCTTCTCCACCGCCCCGGCGTGGTCGGCCTGACCGGGCTTGCCCTCAGCCGGCCGCCGCCAGGTCGGCGGCCTTGCTGCCGATCGCCATGGCCGGGGCATTGGTGTTTCCCGAGACGATGGCGGGCATGACCGAGCAGTCGATCACCCGCAGCCCTTCGAGGCCGCGCACGCGCAGCCGCGCGTCGAGCACCGCCGCCGGATCGCCGTCCGGCCCCATGGGGGCCGAGCCGGAGGGGTGGTAATTGGTCTTGACTGTCTGGCCGGCATAGGCGGCGAGGCTGGCCTCGTCCTGCATCTGCGGCCCGGGCAGGATTTCCGCCGCGATCTTGGCGCGCAGCGGCTCGGTGTCCAGCAATTGCCGGGCGGTGCGCAGCGCCGCCAGGGTCAGGCGCAGATCGTCGGGATGGCCGAAGAAATTGCAGTCCACCAGCGGCTGGGCCGCCGGATCGGCCGAGCGCAGCCGCACCGTGCCGCGCGCCTTGGGGCGCAACAGGCAGGAGGTGAAGGTGACGCCCCAGGTGGGCCGGGCCTTGGCCACGTCCCGGTCCTGATAGACGATGGGCGCGCAATAGAGCTGGATGGTGGGCCTCTCGCCCCCATCGGGGTCGAAGAACAGGCAGGCCTCGATGCCGGTGGTTGTCACCGGGCCGGAATTGAACAGCAGATATTGCAGCCCGTTGCGGATCATGTTCCAGCCGCGGTCCTCGCCGAAATAGCCCGAGCGCCCCCTGGTGGTGGCGATGACCGGCACTTCGTGATGATCCTGCAGCCTGGAGCCGACGGGCAGGTCGGCGCGCACCCCGATGCCATGGGCGCGCAGGTGGTCGGCCGGGCCGATGCCCGAGAGCATCAGCAGCTTGGCGGTGTTGTAGGTTCCCGCCGCCAGCAGCACCTCGCGCTCGGCATGGACGCGATAGGTCTCTCCCCGCGCCTCGTATTCGAGGCCGATGGCGCGGCTGCCATCGAAGAGCACGCGATTGACGCGGGCTTCGGTGACGATGGTGAGGCGCTTGTCGTTCCTGAGCGGGTCGAGAAAGGCGATATTGGCGTCCGAGCGGCGCTTGCGTCCGTTCCACAGCCCATAGGTGTGCTGCATGATGCCGACGCCGTTCTGGCGTTCGCCGTTGAAGTCGGGATTGTAGGCATGGCCCAGCCCCTGCGCGGCGAGCAGGAAATCCTCGGTCGTATCGCAGACATGGCCCGGCTCGGAGACGCGCAGCGCGCCGGCGGCGCCGTGATAGGCGTTGTTGAAGCGGCTATTGGCCTCCAGCGCCCGGAAATGGGGCAGCATGTCGGCATAGGACCATTCCGCCCCATTGCCCAGATGCGCGGCCCAGCCGTCATAATCCTCCTTCTGGCCGCGCATATAGACCATGGCGTTGACGGCGCTGCCCCCGCCCAGAACCTTGGCCACGGGCACGATGGGGCCGCGCCCGCCCAGTTGCGGCTGCGGCACGGTGCCGTGCATTTCCAGGAAGGTGTCGCGGGCCAGATATTTCATATAACCCGCCGGCATGGCCATGACGGCATTGGTCCGGGCGCGGCCGCGCTCGACCACGAGGACGGAAAAGCCATGGTCGCGCACCAGCCGCATGGCCGCCACCGATGCCGCCGAACCGCCACCCGCGATGACGAAATCATATTTCATGTCAGCCTCTCCGCGATGGCCTCGAGCCTCCGGCCAGGGCGCAGCGCCATTGAAGGCCAGGGCCTCCGGCTTGTCCAGCGGCGCCTTTCGGGCAGCGCAAAAGTTTATGATTAATAGCCTCTTAAGACCCCTCCCCCATGCTGCTCCCAAATCGGCACACGATTCGATGCCGGATCAAGAAGACTGGGGTTTGGATGACGCGGGTTCTTGTAGTCGACGATGATCCGGTGCAATTGCGCCTCACCGCCGAAGTGGCCAACCGGGCCGGGTTCAAGGCCCTGACGGCCACCAGCGGCGAGCAGGCGCTCAATCTGTTGCGCGACGACCGCAATATCGGCGCCATGATCCTCGATCTGGTCATGCCCGATCTCGACGGCATGGGCGTCATGGATGCGATGCGCCGCGAAGGGCTCACCACCCCGGTCATCATCCAGACCGCCAATGCCTCGCTCGAAACGGTCATCTCGGCCATGCGCAATGGCGCGGCCGATTATTTCGTCAAGCCCGTCGCGCCCGAACGGCTGGTGATCTCGCTGCGCAACGCGCTCAAGCTCGACATCCTGGAAACGGCGATCCGCGCCGAGCGCGCCCGCCGCGCCGGCACCCTCACCGCCACCGACATGATCGCCTCGGCCCCCGCCATGGCCCGCGTCATGGCGCTTTCGGCCAAGGCGGCCAAATCCGCCATCCCCGTGCTCATCGAGGGCGAAACCGGGGTGGGCAAGGAATTGATCGCCCGCATCATCCAGGGCAGCGGGGAGCGCGCCGGCAAGCCCTTCGTCACCGTCAATTGCGGCGCCATTCCGCCCAATCTGGTGGAATCGGTGCTGTTCGGGCACCGGAAAGGCGCCTTCACCGGCGCCGTCGCCGACCAGCAGGGCAAGTTCGCCGAGGCCCATAACGGCACGCTGTTTCTCGACGAGATCGGCGAACTGCCCCTCGACATCCAGGTCAAGCTGTTGCGCGCCCTGCAGGAGGGCGAGATCGAGCCGGTGGGCGCCAGCCGCCCCGAGCGCGTCAATGTGCGGGTGATTTCGGCCACCAACCGGCGGCTGCTGAACCTGGCCAAATCCGGCGAATTCCGCGAAGACCTCTATTATCGCCTCAACGTCTTCCCCATCTATGTGCCGCCCCTGCGCGAGCGCCGGGAAGACCTTTCGGCGCTGGTTGGCATGTTCATTGCCCGTTTTTCCGCCGAGGCGGGCAAGCGCGTGCTGGGTATTTCGCCCGTCGCGCTGGAACTGCTGATGGCCTATGACTGGCCGGGCAACATCCGCCAGCTTGAAAACGCGGTCTATCGCGCCGTGGTGCTCACCGATGGCGCTTTCCTCGAAACCGTCGATTTCCCGCAGATCGTCGCCCAGCGCGCCGGGCGGGATTCGGTATTGGCCAGCGTCGAGGCGCTGCCGGCGCCGGGCGCACCCATGCATATCGACACCGCCCCCCCGCGCGAGCGCCCGGCCTTCGAGTCGCCGCCGGCGCCGGCGCCGGATCGCTTCCTCGATTCCAGCGGGGAAGTGGCGTCGCTGGCCGAAATCGAGCGCGCCGCCATCGTCTTCGCCATCGAGCATCATGGCGGGCGCATGTCGCGCGTCGCCCGCGCCCTCAAGATCGGCCGCTCCACCCTTTACCGCAAGCTGCACGAATACGGCCTCGCCGAGGCCCTGCTCAACGACGCGGCGTAGCAATCCGCCCGGTGGTTACCTCCTACCGCAGCACCAGCGTCTTGATCTCGAACGGCCGGAAGGCCAGATCGAGCGCCGCCGCGCCCCTGGCCAGAATTTCGGCCTGCTCCTCCAGCAGGTTGGTCTGGGCAATATCGGCCGGCCGGGAGAGGCTCAGGCGCGCCGTGCCGCCGCGTCCCTGCGTTTCCCAGAGGCGCAGAACGATGCCGCCGCCATCCTCGCTGGCCTTGACGGTCTCGATGGCGATCTGGTCGGTGTCGAGGCTGGCGATCGGCTCGGCAACCGCATCCGCCGCCCCGCCCCCTTCGATCAGGCGCAGCGGCAGGTTGAAGGCGGTGGCCGCCTTGTGCACCGCCAGCAGGTCGCCATCGTGGATCATTAGCGCATAGCGGAAGCGGTGCTCGCCCTGGTCGGCCTCGGGCCAGGGGAAGACCGGCGATTTCACCAGGGTCAGCCGCAGGGTCGAGCCCTTGGCGTCATAGCCATATTTGCAGTCGTTGAGCGCGGCGACGCCGAAATCGGCCTCGCTGAGATCGACCCAGCGGTGCATGGAGGTCTCGAAGCGCGCCCGGTCCCAGCTGGTATTGGCGTGGGTGGGCCGCACCAGATGCCCGAACTGGGTTTCAGCGCGGCTCGCATCGGTGCGCAGCGCCAGCGGGAAGCTGGTCTTGAGCAGCGTGCTGTGCTCGTGCCAATCGATGAAGCTGTCGAATTCGAGCTGGCGCGCATCCCCGGCCAGGGAAATCACCTGTATGATGGACGAGCTCTCATAGCGCCATTCGAAGCGGATGGCGGCGCGATAGGGTCCGGTCTCGACCACCTCGGCGCTGACCAGATCCTCGACCGGCCAGCTCTTGTCCTCGTAAAAATCATCGATATCCCAGGCGTCGAAGTCGATCGGCACGTCCTGAAACGCGGTAAAAACGTTAGCTTTTGCGCCTGAAATGATAACCTGACGCTGACGTTTACGGTCCAAAAGCGAAGAAATGCGACCCTTCGCATCGAACTCGACGCGCAGGTGCTCGTTTTCGAGATGGGTGAGCGAGACCGAAAGGGACGACGCCCCGGCCTCCCCCGCCGCGTCACCGAGCGTGACCACGATTCCGCCCAATCCCGGCACCGCATGCAGCGGCACCGCCTTGACGATGGCGCCATCGGCCCGGTGCAGGCTTTGCGCGGCCAGCGTCTTTCCCGCCACCGTCACCGCCTTGGCCTCGTCCGGCACGGCCAGCAGCCCGCCGCGGGCAAAGCTGGCGCTGTTGAAGGCCAGATGCTTGCCCGCCGGCGCGAGCCAAGCGCCGATCTCAGCGCGGAGGGCTTCCACCTCCTTGAAAAACCTGGCGTAATCCTGATCGCTATCGGCGTAGACCGGGCCGATGGAGGTGCCGGGCAGGATGTCGTGGAACTGGTTGAGCAGCAGGCATTCCCAGAGCCGGGCAAAGTCCTGAGCCGGATAGGCGTGGCCGCTTTCGGCCGCCAGCACCGCCAGCATTTCCAGCTCGTGCAGGGCAATTTCGGCCAGCCGGTTGTTGCGCTTGTTCTTGGCCACCGAGGTCAGCGTGCCGCGGTGATATTCGAGATAGAGCTCGCCCACCCAGGCCGGGAAGGCCTCCGGCTCGGCCTTCATGCGGGCCAGAAGCCTGTGGAAATAGGGGTTCATAGGCTCGTGCTTTATCCGGGGGCAGCCGGGGATGCCGCGCTCCATGCGGCGCAGGTTCTCCAGCATGCCGCGCGTCGGCCCGCCACCGCCATCCCCATGGCCGTAAACGATAAAAAGCTCGTCATGCAGCCCCTTCTGGCTGAAGCGCTTCCAGGCCCCCATCACATGGCTGGGCACCAGATTGGGGCAATAGGTGGTGGTGATGGCCTGGCTTTCATATTCCTGGGTGGTGAGGAAATAGGCCGGCACCCGCGTGCCATCGAGCCCCTGCCAGAAGAAGATTTCGTGGGGCATGCGGTTGGTGTCGTTCCAGCTCATCTTGTGGGTGATGAACATATCGAGCCCCGATTGCGCCATCAATTGCGGCAGGGCGGCCGAATAGCCGAAAGTGTCGGGCAGCCAGCAGATATGGGGGGTGACGCCGAACTGGCGCTGGTGGTAGCGCACGCCCTTGACGATATGGCGGATCAGCGCCTCGCCCGAGGCGATGACGACGTCGGGCTCGAGCCAGAGCGCCCCTTCGATTTCGAACTGGCCGGCCTTCACCTGCGCCTTGAGACGGCTGAAAAGCTCGGGATAATCCCTGTCGAGATAGTCGAGCAGTACGCCCTGATTATACATGAAGCGATAGTCGGGATATTGCTCCATCAGGCTCAGCGCCGTCGCCATGGAGCGGGCCATTTTCTGCCGCGTCTCGCGCACCCGCCACAGCCAGGCGACATCGATATGGGTGTGGCCGGTGGCAACGATTTCCGGCATGGCGTCGGCATCGGCCTCCGCATAGAGCGCATCGGCCCGGGCGCGCGCGGCCTTGAGGCTTTCGGCGAAACGCGCGGCATTGCCGGGGCGGAAATCGATGCAGTCCAGCGCCGCATCGATATGGCCCAGCAGCCGCGCCCGGCGCGCATCGTCGGCCGGCAGCAGCCGGGCCACGTCCAGCGGCACCTTGAGGTCGTAATAGGTCTCCTCGGCCAGCCGGTCATGGAGGCAAAGCTGCACGGCAAAGCCGAGCTGGCGGCGGTTTTCCACCGTGCCGGCCTCGATCAATATGTCATGCACCGCCCCGGCCCGAGCCCTGGCGGTCAAGGGAAATTCGCGGTGATTGCCATCGCCGCCCTGGACGATCCGCCCATCGAGGCGCGTGAGCAATTGCGGGTCGCTCCGCCCCATGAGCGAGCCGAACTGGGCCTCGGCCCGGCCGAACAGGGCCGCGCCGTCCAGCTCGGGCGGAATGGTCACCTGCCCGCCGAACCAGTAATAGGCATTGGGCTCGCCCCAGGCCAGGTCCGGGGTCACCGCGGTCCAGTCGCTGCGGTCGGCCGCCACCGCCTCGGCCCGCTCGCCATCGGCGGCGCGGCGAAAGCGCAAGGGCACGAAAATGCCGGTCGGCTGGAAAATCCGAGCCTCCAGCAGGGTGAGCAGGCGGTCCAGCTTGGCGATACGGATCATCGGACATTCCCTCCTTTGCGGCGGCAGGCCGCCGCGTCTTCCGAGAATCTCTAGCCGCTTTGGGATGGGGACGAAACGCGCAAAACGAATGTTCCACTCTCTCTCCAGTGCAAAATAAACATTCCGCGCTGCTCGGGGCGGGCGGATGACGGCTCCGGGGCGTCGGGGGGGCCGTTCGCCGGCGTTTCCGTGACATCTGGGCAACAAGGAGATGCCAAATGCCCTCACGAAATTGCGACTTATCGTTCCTGTTAAGGAATGCGTAGTAATGATTTTTCCTGCGGAGGGACGCGCCGAGTCCATCCGGGGCGGGGCGGATCGCGCGTTTCGGCATTGCCGTGCATGGAGTGTGAATGAACAGGTTGTTTGTCGGGGTGATCGCCGTTCTGGCCGCTGCGGGCAGCGCCCCGCTGCCGGCCCTTGCCCAGCAGGATGTCGTTGGGCTCGCCGCCGGCCCGGTGGTCATCGCGCCGCCGCAGACGCCGCTGGCCCAGACCATCAAGAACGGCCTTTCGGCCAGCTATTACGCCGCGACCAAGGACAGCGCCGCCTATCTCGAAGCGCAAAGGCTCTATTTCTTCTATGGCAACCGCCATTTCGAGCCCATCTGGCTCAAGGAAGCGCCCGATGGCACGGTGAGCTTCTCCCCCGTCGCCGAAAAGATCATGGCGCTGTTCCGGGCAGCCGAAAGCGAAGGGCTGCGCCCGCAGGACTATCTGACGCCCGATCTCGATCCGGCGGCGGCCAGGGGCGATGCCCTGCGCATGGCAGGCCTGGAAACCGCCTTCTCGGCGGCGACGCTGCGCTATGCCACCCATCTTTATACCGGGCGCATCGATCCCCATTCGATCAGCCCGCTGCTCGACATCACGCCCAAGACGCTGGACAGTGCGGCGCTGCTGATCGAGCTGGCCAACAGCACCGATCCGGCGGCTGTTCTGGGCGCGCTCAACCCCACCCATCCGCAGTTTCTCGCCCTCAAGACCGCGCTGGCCCATTTCGGCGAGCAGAGCGCCGACCGGCCCGTTTCCATTGATGCGGGCCCGACGCTGCGCCCCGGCATGAGCGATCCGCGCGTGCCGGCGCTGCGCGACCGGCTGGGCGTGCCGGCCACCGACGGCCTCGTCTATGACGAGGCGCTGGTGGTGGCGATGAAGGGCTTCCAGAGCGCTGAAAAGCTCGACGTGGACGGGATCATGGGGCCGGCGACGCTGGCCGCGCTCAATGGCGGGGCGCCGGTGACCCGCGCCGACATCATCGCCAATATGGAGCGGTGGCGCTGGATGCCCCGGGAGCTAGGCGCCTTCAACGTCTTCGTCAACATTCCCGAATTCCGCCTCTCCATCAACCGGGACGGGGCCGAGGCCTATACCACCCGCGTGGTGGTCGGCACGCCCAAGAACCAGACGCCGGTATTCTCAGACAATATCCGCCACATCGTGGTCAATCCCTACTGGAACGTGCCCAGCTCGATCATCAAGGGCGAGATCGCGCCGGCGGTGATGCGCAATCCGGGCTATATCGACAAGCAGAACATGGACCTGCTCTACAACGGCAATCCGGTGAGCCCCTGGCAGGTGGACTGGTCGCAGGTGAGCACCAGCAATTTCCCCTTCCGCGTGCGCCAGCGCCCCGGCGCCGGCAATGCGCTGGGGCAGATCAAGTTCCTCTTCCCCAACAAGCACGACGTCTATCTGCACGACACGCCGTCCAAGTCGCTGTTCTCGCGCGCCTTCCGCGCCTATAGCCATGGCTGCGTGCGCGTGCAGAACCCGATGGAATTCGCCGACGCGCTGATGGCCAACGAGCCCAATATCTCGCGCGCCTCGCTGGAAGCCATGTTCGGCCCCTCCGAACGCTGGGTGAACCCGCAGACCCAGATCCCGGTGCACCTGGCCTATTTCACCCTCTGGGCCGACGAAGCCGGACAGCTGCGCGCCTTTGGCGACGTTTACGGGCACAATGCCAGCCAGATCGCGGCCATGGGGCTCGACCGTCCCGCCCTTGCCCCCCAGATCATCGCCGAAGCCGGGCCGGCGGTCGACGAACTCTCCCCCTGAGCGGGCGATCCCGCGCCCGCCTTAACGCCCCGTTTATAATTTCGCCTTGGTTGTGCCCGGTTTTGGCTTTAATAACGGGGCGTGAAGGGAACGGCACCGGCTGGTTGAGTTTTCGTTAGCGTTAATCAATTCGACGATGTTTTGCGCTAACCTGCTGCGACGACTGGCAAGAACCGGGCAGTGTTTGGCGTGACGGGGACTTCCTTTTTGAGACGACACCATATTGTGCGGCTGTTTCTGGCTGCCCTTGTGAGCATAACCGTCCTTCTGCCGCTGGCCGTGCTGCCTGCAGCCGCCGCCAGCGAGCGCGCGCTTTACCTCTATTACACCCATACCAAGGAGACGGCCCGCATCGTCTTCAAGCGCAACGGGCAATATGTGCAGTCGGGCCTCAACGAGCTCAACCAGTTCCTGCGCGACTGGCGGCGCAACGAGCCGGCCAAGATGGACCCGCGCCTCTTCGATCTGGTCTGGGAAGTCTATCAGGAAGTGGGCGCCAGCCAGCCGATCAACGTGGTGTCGGCCTATCGCTCGCCCGCCACCAATGCCATGCTGCGCCAGACCTCCTCGGGCGTGGCCGAGAACAGCCAGCATATGCGCGGCACCGCCATGGACTTCTTCATCCCCGGCGTGCCGCTGACCAAATTGCGCGCCGCCGCCATGCGCAAGCAGGTGGGCGGGGTGGGCTATTACCCCACTTCCGGCAGCCCCTTCGTGCATCTCGATGTCGGCTCGGTGCGCGCCTGGCCGCGCATGACGCGGGCGCAATTGCAGGAAATCTTCCCCGACGGGCGCACCATGCACCTGCCCCCCGATGGCAAGCCGCTGTCGCAGGAGGGCTATCAGCTCGCCTTGGCCGAATGGAAGAAATGCCACGCCTATCCCTGCGGCACCGGCCGCTCGGGAACTCAGGTGGCCGAAAGCGGCGGCAGCGGCCGCACGCTGATGGACCTCTTCTTCGGCAATAACGACAAGCCCACCGCCGGCAAGCCGGCCGCCAGCCCGGCGGCCCCCGCCCAGGTGCAGATGGCCGCTCTTGCGCCGCAGCCCGCGACACCCCGCATGGCGCCGATGCCGGCCATGCGGCCCGCCAATCTGGGCGGAATTGCCGGCGAAGCGCCCACGGCCCAGGCCGCCGGCCCCGCAGCCATTCCCTTCTCCAGCGTCGGCAGCGCGCCGCTCGGCCCCGATGAGATGACGACGCCGGTGGTGGCCCCCATGCCGGCCATCAAGTCGGCCGCCCTGATGGCGGCGACCTCCGCGGCCCTGCCCAGCGGGGATGCGGTGACAGCGCTGGCCGCGCTCACCGCCCCCATTCCGCAGCCGCGCCTCATCATGTCCGAGCCCTCGGAGCCGGAAACGGTCACCGCCTATCTGCCGCCCTCGCCGCAATTGCGGTCCGGCAGCGCCAATCCGGCGCCCACCGCGCCGACGCCAGCCCTGCGCCTGCCGGGCCTGCCCGGGCTCAACGGGGTGACCGGCGCGGTGGGCCTGCGCTCGGCCGCGCTGCCAGCCCCGGCGGCGAACAGGGGCCTCAGCACGCTTTTCGACAGCACCTTCAGCGCCACCCGGCAGAACGAGACCGTGGCGGCGGCGCTGGCGGCCCATATCGCCCGCCGCCCGGCAGGCGATGCCATGCGCAAGCCCGAGCTGATCGCGCCCGATTTCGAGCATGTGGCCGATATCTTCATGACGCCCGCAGCGCTGACGTCGGACCATTTCGCCACCATCTGGGACCATGACGAGGCCGATTTCGACCCCACCGCCGAAATGGGCCGCTATGTGCCGGTGATGGCCGTGGGCGATTTCCCTGCCGGCCTGCCGCATGCGAAATTCTCCGCCGTCCAGCCGGTGGCGCTCGCCGTCAACTGATCGCCCCTTGCGCCCATGCGTAATCCTGCGGCCGGGATTTGCCGCAGGGGCGTATGCCGGTTGCATTGCACCTGTTCGGGGCTTATGGAACGAAGCCAGAGCCCTTCTCGTTTTGTCGCGCTCCCGAACCGCAAAGCCTTCTTGGCAAAGGATAGCCAGCTTGGCCGACAAGCCCGCCACACCATTGCTCGACACCATTGCCAGCCCCGCCGACCTGCGCGCCATGCCGCGCGAAAACCTGCCGGCGCTGGCCGATGAGCTGCGCGCCGAGGTGATCGACGCCGTGTCGGTAACGGGCGGGCACCTGGGCGCCGGGCTGGGCGTGGTGGAGCTGACCGTGGCGCTGCATGCCGTGTTCGACACTCCCCATGACCGCATCATCTGGGATGTCGGCCACCAGGCCTATCCGCACAAGATCCTCACCGGGCGGCGCAACCGCATCCGCACCCTGCGCCAGAAGGATGGCCTGTCCGGTTTCACCCGCCGCGCCGAGAGCGAATACGATCCCTTCGGGGCCGGGCATTCGTCCACCTCGATCTCGGCGGGGCTGGGCATGGCGGTGGCCAGCACCCTGCAGGGGCAGCGCCGCAATGTGGTGGCGGTGATCGGGGATGGGGCCATGTCGGCCGGCATGGCCTATGAGGCCATGAACAATGCCGGCGCCATGGACGCGCGCCTCATCGTCATCCTCAACGACAACGACATGTCCATCGCCCCGCCCACCGGGGCCCTGCGCAGCTATCTGGCGCGGCTGGTGTCCGGGCCGGTCTATCGCGGCACGCGCGAGGCGGCCAAGACCCTGGTATCGCGCCTGCCGCCGTTCCTGCACGAGCCGGCGCGCAAGACCGAGGAATTTGCCCGCTCCTTCTTCACCGGCGGCACGCTGTTCGAGGAGCTGGGCTTCTATTATGTCGGCCCGCTGGACGGGCACAATCTCGAGGACCTCCTGCCGGTGCTCGAGAATGTGCGCGACGCCGAGACCGGGCCGATCCTGGTGCATGTGGTGACCCGCAAGGGCAAGGGCTATGCGCCGGCCGAGAATTCGGCGGACAAATATCACGGCGTGTCCAAGTTCAACGTCATCACCGGGGCGCAGGCCAAGGCGCCCTCCAACGCTCCCTCCTATACCAGCGTCTTTGCCGAAAGCCTCATCCAGGAGGCCGAGGCCGATCCGCGCATCGTCGCCATCACCGCCGCCATGCCCTCGGGCACGGGGCTCGATAAATTCGCTGAAATCCATCCCGACCGCATCTTCGACGTCGGCATTGCTGAGCAGCACGCGGTGACCTTCGCGGCGGGGCTGGCCAGCGAGGGCATGCGCCCCTTCTGCGCCATCTATTCCACCTTCCTGCAACGCGCCTACGACCAGATCGTGCATGACGTGGCCATTCAGGGCCTGCCGGTGCGCTTCGCCATCGACCGGGCCGGCTATGTCGGGGCCGATGGCCCCACCCATGCCGGCAATTACGACGCCGCCTATCTCGGCGCCATTCCCGGTATCGTGCAGATGGCGGCGGGCGACGAGGCGGAACTGCGCCACATGGTGGCAACCGCCGCCGCCTATGATGCCGGCCCCATCGCCTTCCGCTATCCGCGCGGCGACGGCATGGGCGTGGACATGCCGGCGCGTGGGGAAAAGCTCGCCATCGGCAAGGGCCGCATCCTGCGCCAGGGCAACACCATCGCCATCCTCTCCTATGGCACGCGGCTGGGCGAGGTGCTGGCGGCGGCCGACCGGCTGGCGGCGCTGGGCTTCAGCCTCACCATCGCCGATGCCCGCTTCCTCAAGCCGCTCGATGAGGAACTGGTGGCAAAACTGGCCAGCGACCATGACGTGCTGCTGACGGTGGAAGAAGGCTCGATCGGCGGCTTCGGCAGCCATGTCGCCACCTTCCTCGCCCGCAACGGCCTGCTCGACGGCAGACTGAGGCTGCGGCCGCTGATGATCCCCGATCATTTCGTCGAGCACGCGACGCAGGCGGACATGTATGCCGAGGCCGGACTGGACCGCGCCGGTATCGTCGCCGCCGCGCTCACCGCCCTGGGCTATGACGAAGCCGCCATGGCGGCGGCTCTGGCGCGGATCAGCTAGCCGCCTTCGGCTCCGGCAAGGCGGTGAAGACGCGATCCTCGTCGAGATCGATGACTTCCCCCACGATGGCGGCCGCGCCGGCCGCATCGCTGTTGCCGATGGCCTCGACCAGCCTCGTCAACGCGGCGCGGGAGCGTTCAAGATAGCCTTCCTCGCCCTTTTCGGCACATTGGCGCAGCGCCAGCGCCAGGGTCAGCTCGACCAGGCCCGTGACCGAACGCATCAGCGCATTGCCGGAGGTTTCGGCGATGATGCGGTGGATTTCGAGCTCGGCGATGCCATGGTTTTCCAGGTCGCCATTGGCCGATTCAAGCTGATGCAGCCAGTATTTCATGCCGCGGATATTTTCCGAGGTGCGCCGACCCGCAGCGCGGCTGGCCGCCGGCAGTTCCAGCGCCCGGCGCACTTCGAACAGGCTCTCGTAGAACTGGGCGTCGGGGGCGGCATAGAAATGCCAGGAGAGCACCTGGGGATCGAAGAGGCTCCAGCGGCTGGCGGGGGAAACGCGGGTGCCCACCTTGGGCCGGGCCTCGACCAGCCCCTTGGCCTCCAGCGTCTTCAGCGCCTCGCGCAGCACCGTGCGCGAAACGCCGTAGGTCTCCATCATCTCCGCGTCATTGGCCAGGATGGAGCCGATGGGAAAGCGGCCGGTAACGATGGCGTGGCCGATCTCATTGATGACGAAAGTATGGAAATTGCGTGCCGCAGGTCGCCCGGAAAGGGAGCGAATAAGGCTACCTGCTTCGATCATATCAGACTTTCTCGGGCGACTCTTCTCCGGGAGCGGAGGCCGCAAATATGATGCGCTGCAAGACGATGAACAAGAACAGCAATGCGCCGATCACGATCTTGGTCCACCAGCTCGATAGCGTACCATCGAAGATGATGTAGGTCTGCACCAGGCCCAGCAGCATGACGCCGATAAAGGTGCCCAGGACGAAACCATAGCCGCCGGTGAGCAGCGTGCCCCCGATGACCACCGCGCTGATGGCATCGAGCTCCACGCCGACCGCCGCCAGCGGATAGCCCGCAGAGGTATAAAGGGAAAAAACGATTCCAGACAGAGCGGCCAGCATGCTGGAGAGCATGTAGATCTGCACCGTGGTGCGCGCCACCGGCACGCCCATCAGCTCGGCCGAGACCGGATTGCCGCCCAGCGCATAGACGTAGGAGCCGAAGCGCGTCCTGTGGGCGATAATGGCGCCGACCAGGAAGACCGCGATCATCAGAAGCCCGATGAAGCTCAGCCGTCCCCCGCCGGGCAGGCGGATGATGAGATCGGAAATGGTGCGGTAGAACTCGTGGTTGATCGGCACCGAATCCTGGGTGATGACAGCCGCCCCGCCACGAGCGAGGAACATGCCGGCCAGGGTGACGATGAAGCTGGGCACCTGCAGGTAATGGATGGTGAGGCCCATGGCCGCCCCGAAAAGCCCGGCCACGCCCAGCGCGATGACGAAGGCGATGAGGGGATGGAAGCCGAGCCAGGAGATGAGCACGGCGACCAGAACGCCGGTGAAGCCGATCACCGCCCCCACCGAAAGATCGATCCCCCCGGAGATGATGACGAAAGTCATGCCCACCGCGGCAATGCCCAGAAAGGCGTTGTCGGTGAGGAAATTGCCCAGCACGCGGGTCGAGAGCATGCCGGGAAACTGCATGACGCTGACCGCATAGGCGATGAGGAAGATGACGGCCGTGGCCGCGAGCGGGCGGAGACTGCGTTTCATTTGGTGTTCGCCCGCTTGAGGTCGCGCTTGAAGAAGCCCAGCACATTGCCGACCAGCGGCGACTGGAGCATCAGGATGAGGATAATCATCCCCGCCTTGACGATGAGGTTGAATTCGGGCGGGAAGCCGGACACCAGGATGCCAGTATTCATCGCCTGGATGATGAGCGCGCCCACCACCGCCAGCGGAATGGAGAACTTGCCGCCCAGCAGCGAGGTGCCGCCGATAACCACGGCCAGGATGGCGTCGAGCTCGAGCCAGAGGCCGGAATTGTTGGCGTCGGCGCCGCGAATGTCTGCGGCCACGATCACCCCGGCAATGGCGGCGCAGAACCCGGAAAGGGCATAGACCAGCATCAGCAGCATGCGGCTGTGGATGCCGGCAAGGGAGGCGGCGGCGCGGTTGACGCCGATGGCCTGGATGAACAGCCCAATGGCCGTGCGCCGCACCAGGAGCGTGACCAGCACCATGAGGGTGAAGCCGATGACCGCCGCCATGGGCAGGCCGGCAAAGGAGCCGGTGCCGATGAAGATCAGCGCCGGATCGTTGAAGGTGACGATGGAACCCTCGGTGATGAGCTGGGCGATGCCGCGCCCGGCCACCATCAGCACCAGCGTGGCGATGATGGGCTGGATATCGAGCACGGCGACGAGGAAGCCGTTCCAGAGGCCGCAGACCAGGCCCACCGACAGCGCCGCCAGCACCGCGACCGGCGTGGGGTAGCCGGCCACCACCATGGTCGCGGCAACCGCGCCGCAGACGGCCATGATGGCCCCCACCGACAGGTCCACCCCCTTGGTGGCGATGACCCCGGTCATGCCCACGGCCAGGATCGCCACCGGCGCGCCGCGATTGATGACGTCGATCAGGCTGCCGAAAAAGCGCCCGTCCTGCCAGGTGATGCGGAAGAAATTGGGAAAGAGCAGCCAGTTGACCAGCAGCACGGCGAGCAGCGCCAGAAGCTGGGGATTGGCCAGTTTTTCAAGGGGCAGGCGCTTCATGCCACGGCCTCGTCGGGATGGTTGGCAATCGCCTGCACGATGATGCCCGGATTGATGTTCTTGCCGCGCAGCTCGGCCACCATTTCGCGGTCGCGCATGACCACGATACGCGAGCTGTAGGCGACCACCTCATCGAGTTCGGAGGAAATGACCAGCATGGCCATGCCATCCTCGCGCAACCGGTTGATGGTGCGCACGATTTCGGCATGCGCGCCCACATCGATGCCGCGCGTCGGCTCGTCGAGAATGAGGAAAGCGGGGTCCGTGGCCAGCCAGCGCGACAGGATCACCTTCTGCTGGTTGCCTCCGGAGAGGAGCTTGACCGGCATGTCGAGGGAAGCGGCGCGGATATCCATGGCCTCGCCGAACCGGCCGGCGATTTCGAGTTGCTCGTCGCGGTTGAGAGCGCGGAACCAGCCGAGCTTGCCCTGCAGCGCGATGACGATGTTCTCGCGTACGGAGAGATCGCCCAATATGCCCTCAGCCTTGCGGTCCTCGGGGCAGAAGCCGAAGCCATGGCCGATGGCGTCGGTGGTGCGGCGGATGGAGGCCGGGGCGCCGCGCACGCTCAGCGTGCCCTGGTCGGCCGGGTCGGCGCCGAACATGATGCGGGCCATTTCGGTGCGGCCCGAGCCGAGCAGGCCGGCCACGCCCACCACTTCGCCGCGATGGATGGTGAGATCGAAGGGCTGCACGCTGCGGCGGCGGCCATAGCCCTTGAAGTCGAGCAGCACTTCGTCAAGCGTTTCGCTGGGCTCGACGTCGGTGGCGCCGGAAAAGGCGATGTCCTTGCCCAGCATCAGGCGCACCACATCGGTGCGGCTCAGGGTGTCGAGGGTGCGCGTCTCGATCAGCCGGCCATTGCGCAGCACCGTCACGCGGTCGGCAATGGCGAAGACCTGGTCGAGGAAATGGGTGATGAAGATGATGGCCAGGCCCTGCGCCTTGAGGGCCCGCACCACCTCGAAAAGGCGCTCGACCTCGTTACGGTCGAGGCTCGCCGTGGGTTCGTCCAGGATCAGCACCTTGCCCGAGAGTTGCACGGCGCGGGCGATGGCCACGATCTGCTGGACGGCCACCGAATGGGCGCCCAATTCGCTGGAGGGGTCGATATGCAGGTCGTATTTGGCCAGCAGCACCCGCGCGTCGGCCTCCATGCGCCGGACATCGACAAGGCCGAAGCGGAGCGGCTGGTGCCCCAGGAAGAGGTTTTCGGCGACGGAGCGGTTGGGCAGGAGGTTGACCTCCTGATAGACCGTGCCGATGCCATGGGTCTGGGCGTGAAGGGGATTGTCGAGGCTGACTTCCTGTCCCTCGACATAGACGCCGCCGCCATCGGGGCGATAGGCCCCGGTCAGGATCTTGATGAGCGTCGATTTGCCGGCGCCGTTTTCCCCCAGAAGGGCATGGACCTCGCCCGGGCGCAGCCCGAAATCCACGCGGTCGAGGGCGGTATGATTGCCGAAGACCTTGAGGACGCCGCGCGCTTCGAGCACGTATTCGCCATCTGCCATGCCAGTTTCCCCCGGGCCGCCCGCTCCGGTTTTCCCGGCTCTGTCGCGGCAAGCGGACCCGCCGGAAAACCCGGCGGGCCCCTTTTCAGACTCGATTAATAGCCCAGGCTCTTGCGGGTGTCATATTCGCCCTGCGGATCATCGGCAGGGGTGTAGAGCTTGGATTCGGTGATGATAAGCTTTTCGGGCTCGGTGCCGTCGGCCAGGAAGGCCGAAAGCGCGGCGAAAGCGGGGCCGGCCATGTTCGGGGTCAGTTCCACCGTGGCGTTGGCCTCGCCGGCCACCATGGCGGCGAAGATGTCGGGCACGCCGTCGATCGAGACCACCTTGATGTCGCTGCCCGGCTTCAGGCCGGCATCCTTGATGGCCTGGATGGCGCCCACGGCCATGTCGTCATTATGGGCATAGACCGCGCAGATGTCGGCGCCGCCGTTTTCGGCCTTGATGAAGCCTTCCATCACTTCCTTGCCCTTGGCGCGGGTGAAATCGCCCGTCTGGCTGCGCACGATGGTGATGTTGTCATGGCCCGCAATGGCTTCCTCGAAGCCCTTCTTGCGGTTGATGGCCGGAGTGGAGCCCACGGTGCCCTGGAGCTCGACGACCTTGCAGTCGGCGTCGCCCACCTCACCCACCAGCCAGTCGCCGGCCACGCGGCCTTCCAGGATCTGGTCGGACATGACGGCGGTGAAATAGAGATCGTCGGGTGCATCGACGCCACGGTCGAGCAGCAGGACGGGAATTTCGGCTTCCTTGGCTTCGGCCAGCACGTCTTCCCAGCCGGTGGCGACCACCGGGGCCACCAGGATGGCATCCACGCCCTGGGCGATGAAGCCGCGAATAGCCTTGATCTGGTTTTCCTGCTTCTGCTGGGCGTCGGCGAATTTGAGGTCGATGCCCAGGGCCTCGGCCTGCTGCTTGGTCACCGAGGTTTCGGCGGCGCGCCAGCCCGATTCCGAACCGATCTGGCTGAAGCCGACGGTCAGACCCTTGAGATTGTCCTGCGCGATGGCGACAGACGTCAAAGCGGTAGCGAGGCTCGCCGCGATGGCGAGCTTGGTGATGATGGTCACGATGTCCTCCCAAAATGGCCGCCGCGGCGTTTTCACCTGCGACGATGGTGTGGACGCTACATAAAGTATTATTATATGTAAATAGGAAAAATGCCGCCTTCCCGGCCCGGAAATCCGGGCCCATTGCACGCCTTGCAATGCGACATCGATATTCAGGAATGGCAAACACTTACAGATTATCCTGCATGTCGATGGGCAGTTGCGCCCAGCTCGAGCTGAGGAACCGCACCTGATGGCATCCTGGCAGGCATTGGCCGGCAATTTCGCCGTCGTGGCCCTGTTTGCCTTTGGCTGGGGCCACATGCATTTCTGGCTGCGGAGCGTGCCCAATGCCAGCCGCCAGGCCCTGTTCGGGGCGGTGATGGGCGCCGGCGCCGTCACCTCCATCATGCTGGGCACGGAAATCCTGCCCGGCATCATCATTGATCTGCGCGCCGCGCCCCTGGCTGTCTCGGCCTATTTCGGCGGCCCGGTGGCGGCGATCATTTCCGTGGCGATCGCCAGCATATGGCGCATTTCCATGGGCGGCTCGGGCATTCCGGCGGGCCTGCTCATCATCCTTTTTGGCTCGGTTGTGGGGCTGGCGGGGCGCGTCGTCATGGGGCGCCGCCAGATCACCAGCCTGCGCTGGCTGGTGCTAAGCGCCATCGCCGCGCTCGCCTCGGGCGCGCTGCTGCTGTGGCTGCTCAATTTCCTCCATGACGGCATCGGCATGAACCTGCTGATGCCGGTGATGGTGCTCAACCTGTTGGCGACGAGCCTTGCCGGCCTCATCCTCTTCACCGCCGAGCGCATCGCCGCCGAGCGCGACCTTCTGGCCGCCGCCATCAGCCAGGTGCCCCATTACGCCTATGTCAAGAACCGCTACGGCATCTTCGTTGCGGTCAATCAGGCCTTCGCGCGGCTCAACGGCTATGGCTCGCCCTCGCAGATGGTGGGGGCCGACGAGGCCAAATTGCCGCCGCCGGCCCATCCCAGCGCCCTGCTCGCCTCGGACCGGGAGGTGATGGACAAAAGCGAGCCCTCGCGCTGCGTCGAGGACCGGCTGGAGGACAGCCAGGGCCATGTGCGGTGGCTGAGCACCAGCAAGACCCCGCTTTTCGGCCCCGACGGGGCGTTGATCGGGGCGGTGGGCATCGGCTGGGACATCACCCGCGAGCGCACCATGCAGCAGGACCTGGCCGAGAGCGGCAAGGTGCTGAGCCATGCGCTGGCCGAAATGTCGGACGGCCTGGCGGTGTTCGGCCATGACGGCCGCCTGCAATTCTGCAACACCCAGTACCAGAACAGCTTTCCCCTCACCGGGCATATGCGCAAGCCGGGCGCCTCCTATCGTACGATCCTGGAGGCCGTCATCGCCACCGGCGAGCAGAAGAACGCGCCCACCCAGGATGCACAGGCCTGGATCGAGGCCATTTACGACAATCTCTTCAATGAGAGCGAGGCCGAGATCAACCTGGTCGACGGGCGCTGGCTGCAGGTGCGCACCCGCCCCACCAGCCAGGGCCGCACCATGGTAGTCGTGGCCGACGTCACCCGCATCAAGCAGACCGAGATGGAGCTGAAATCGGCCACCGACCGGTTCAGGCACCTGGCGCGCACCGACGGGCTGACCGACCTGCCCAACCGGCGCGCCTTCGACGCGGCGCTGGACACCGAAATCGCCCGCAGCGTGCGCAACGGTGCCCCGCTCAGCCTGCTGCTGATCGATGTCGACCACTTCAAGGCCTATAATGACTATTACGGCCATCCGGCGGGGGATGTGTGCCTCAAGCAGGTGAGCCTGCAATTGCGCTCGGCCCTCAAGCGCCCCGCCGACCTGCCGGCCCGTTATGGCGGGGAGGAATTCGCCGCCGTCCTGCCCGATACCGACGAGGACGGGGCGTATCTGGTGGCCGAGGGCTTCCGCAAGGCGCTGGCAGCCTCGCGCCTGCCCCATGCAGCCTGCGATCGCGGCATCCTCACCGTCAGCATCGGCGTGGCCACCTATATGCCGGACAATCTGCGGCGCAGCGCCGCCGAGTTGATCGAGACGGCCGACGAGGCCCTCTACAGCGCCAAGGCCGCCGGACGCGACCGCGTCTATGGGCGGCGCGTTTCCGCGCTCCGGCAGAAATACGCCCAGGACTAGCGCTCAGACCACGCCGCGGCGCGACGCCACGCGGGCGGAGGCCTTTGCCGGCGCGGCGGTCCCGACCGGGCGATGCGGGGACTTGAACCAGTAAAAAGGCGCGACCAGCAATTCGCGGGCGGCGCGCAGCGTGGCCAGCCCCATGAGCAGCCAATAAAAGGGCAACAATATCTGAGAGGGCAGGAGATGGAGCCGGCCCACCCGCCTTAGGCCCAGGACGGTCATGACCAGCGTGCTGCCATAGCCCAGCACCAGAAGCGCTATGTAATAGACGCCCAGGGGCGAGCCGTCCCAGCCGATATGCCCGCCAAGCCACAGCGCCACCAGCAGCACGGCATAGGCGCAGTGGAGCACGGGCGCCAGGATCATGCCCAGCACCAGCACCTGGAAGGCGAGGAAGCGCGAAATCCCCATTTCGGCCAGCAGCCGACCGGGATCGCGGTTATGCACGATGAAGGTCTGCATCCAGCCCTTCATCCAGCGGGTGCGCTGGCCCAGCCAGGGGCGGAAATGGGTGGGCGCGGCTTCGTGGGTGGCCGCGTCGAGCATCTCCACGCGCAGGCGCCGTCGCGCCAGCCGCATGCCCAGATCGGCGTCCTCGGTGACGTTGAAGGCGTCCCAGCCGCCGAGCCGGCGCAGGGCATCGATGCGGAAATGGTTGGAGGTTCCACCCAGCGGCACTGGCCAGCGCCAGCGCGTCAGGGCCGGCAGCAGCACCGCGAAGAGACTGGCATATTCGCCGGCAAAGAGCGTCGCCAGGGGATTGTCGGCGCCATTGTCGATCACCAGCGGCGCCTGGAGGCAGACGATGTCGGGTGCCTCGCGGAAGCGCAATGCCGCCTTCCAGAGCTGGTCTGGCTCGGGCCGGTCCTCGGCATCGAAAACCACCACATGCTCGCCTCGGCAGAGCGGCAGGGCGAAATCGAGCGCCTTGGGCTTGGTGCGCGGCGCCGCATCTGGAACCGCGACAAGGGAAAAACGCGGATCGCCCAATTGCCTGCGCACGGCCGCGACCGTGGCGGCCGACTGGGCCTCGACGACGAATTTGATATCGAGCCGGGCCGCCGGATAATCGAGCGCCGACATGGCGGCAAAGAGCTGGCGCACCATGCCCGCCTCGTTTCGCAGCGGGATCAGCACCGAATAGACCGGCAATTCCGCGTCGGGCGGCCGCCTGGCCGGCGCCGGCCGGCGCGGTGGCGAGGCGATGGCCCCCAGGCGGATCATCGCCGGGGCGAGCAGCAGGATGAAGCTGAAGGGCAGCAGCCAGAGCGGGGCCAGATAGGGCGCGGCCAGAAGCAGGACCACCAGCAAGGCCAGGCCCGTCATGAAGCCCCAGCGCGCGCCGCGCGTCAGCTCCAGTTGCGCGCAGGCATAGGGCCAGTGGCGCGCCAGGTTCTGCCGCGCGGTGGCGATAAGGGTGGGCGAGGCAGCTTCGGTCAGGTAATCGCGCAGCGCCTGTTCGGGCACGAAGCACAGCATGCGCCGCAAATGGGGCGTTAGCGCCAGACGGTGCCGGAGGCGGATGACGCCGAAAAAGTCGGGCGCGGCAAAGGCGATCTCCCGGTCGAGCAATTGCACCCGGAACAGGCGCACCTCGGCCAGGGCCTCGAGCCTTGTGGGCTCCACCCTGCCCCGCAGGTTGCGCGGCACCCGCTCGAAAAAGCCATAGCCGGCCCAGCGGGCGGCGCGCTCCATCACCAGCGCGGAATCCAGGCCAAGGGCGGTGGCGCAATAGAGCAGGACATCGACTTCGCTGTCGAGCGCCCGCTCCAGCACCTCCAGGGCTTCGGCATCGTCCTGTCCGGCATCGGCGAGGATCGCCTTGAGCAGCGCCACGGCGTCGGACATCGGCCCACCCTACCGGAGAAGCGGCCGCGGGACGGATGGAAAAAAGACGGGGAAGCGGATGCCAAACCGGCCCCGCCTCCCCGCCGCAAAGAAAAAAGCTGCAGACTCCGACATGCGCCGCCCTTCTCCGCGTCGATCGAATTGCATCTCGCGATGCGCCCGATCGGCCCCAAGCGAAGGCAGGGCGGGGATGTCTCCTTGCACAAGTCGGGATAAAGCCGTCTGCAGCAAGTTCAGTGTGCCGGGCGGGAAAATCAGCCATCCGCCAGCGCCCGCCGGGGGCATGCTGGTGCGGATCGCCTTCTTCCCGGCATCGGCGAAAATCATCGCGTCCCGATGGCTATGGACCTTCCCTTTCCGTCCTTCTTCCGCCTCGGTCCAGGGACCGATAGCCGCCATCAGCGTCCACATTCAACTGGAGGGCCCCGGCTCTGAAATCGATACCGGATAGTGAAGAAACTCTTTCACTTTTGCAAGCCGAGGCGGGAAAACCGCCCACCGCCTGAAAAATACGGCCGCTCAGGCACGGCCATATAGAGTCATCGGGAGGCGCAGATCAGCCCTCGACGTCGAATTGGTGGGGATTGAAGTGATAGGCGGTGGAGCAGAATTCGCACACCACTTCGATCTCGCCATCCACCGCCATTTCGGCCCGATCCTCGGCGGAAAAACTGGTGGCCAGCATGTCCTCGATCCGCTCGGCCGAGCAGGTGCAGCGCTCCACCATAGGCAGGGGCTGGAACACCCGCACCCCGGTTTCATGATAGAGGCGGAACAGCATGCGCTCGGGGCTCAGCTCGGGATCGACCAGTTCGAGATCATCCAGCGTCGAGAGCAGGGCGCGCGCCTCGGTCCAGCCATCGCCGGTCTCCTCGACCTCCTCGCCGTCTCCGGGCAGGTCGGGGCGGACGCCCAGGCCGTGTTCGGGCAGGTGCTGGATCAAGACGCCGCCGGCGCGCCAATGCGGGCGATGGTCACCCTTGCGGGTGAACTCGGCGACGGCCAGGCGCACCTGGGTGGGAATCTGCTCGGACTGCATGAAATAATCATGCGCCACCTCCTCCAGCGAATGGCCGTCCAGCGCCACGATGCCCTGGTAGCGCTCAGTATGGGCGCCCTGGTCGATGGTCATGGCCAGATGCCCCTTGCCGAGCAGGTCGGCGGGGCTGGTGCGGCCGGCCTCGGCCGCCTTGACCAGCGCATCGTGGTCGAAGCGGGCATAGCCGCGCAAGCCGTCCGGCGCGTCGAAATCGACCACCAGCAGATTGACCGGGCCGTCGGTCTGGGTCTGGAGGATGAAGCGCCCCTCGAATTTGAGCGAGGAACCGATCAGCGCGGCCAGCGCTACGGCCTCGCCCAGCAGGCGCGCCACCGGAGCGGGGTAATCGTGGCGGGTCAGAATGGTGTCGAGCGCATCGCCCAGCCGCACGCTGCGCCCGCGCGTATCGAGCTTGTCCAGGGTAAAGGGCACGACGCTGTCATCGCCGCTTTCCGGCCGGTCGAGCCCGAGGGCACTCATCAGGTTCTGGCTCATGGTCGTCGTTTCCGTGGTCATCTGGTCGTCTGGCTTTCGATCGGCCGGGCCGGACCGAACGGACAGATGCCCCATGGCGGGTCTGCCACCATGGGGTCGGCTGTTCGATCCGGTCACTATTCGAGGCTAGATGGAATCGACCCCGAAGGCCCAGCACAAAATGGCTTTCTGGGCATGAAGGCGGTTTTCCGCCTCGTCAAACACCACCGATTGCGGCCCGTCGATCACCGCGTCGGTCACCTCGTCGCCGCGATGGGCGGGCAGGCAGTGCATGAAGAGGGCGTCCTTGGCCGCCAGGCTCATCAGATGGGTATTGACCTGATAGGGTTTCAAGACCCGGCGGCGCTCGGCGGCGTCGACGTCGCCCATCGACACCCAGGTGTCGGTGATGACCAGGTCAGCGCCTTCCACGGCGGCCTGGGGGTCCTCGATCAGCCGCACCTGCTTTCCGGCGCGGCGGATGTCGTCCATCAGGTCCTTTTCGGGGCTGTATTCCTCGGGCGTGGCGATGGTGAGCTCGCACTCGAAGAGCTCGGCGGCGTTGACCCAGGAATGGAGCACGTTGTTGCTGTCGCCCACCCAGGCCACCTTGGCGCCCTTGATGCTGCCGCGATGTTCCTCGAAGGTCTGCAGATCGGCCATGATCTGGCAGGGATGGGCGCGGCGGGTGAGGCCATTGATGACCGGTACGCTCGCCGCCTCGGCCAGCTCGAGCAGGTCGGCATGGGAGAGGATGCGGATCATGATGGCATCGACATAGCGGCTCATCACCTGGGCGGTGTCGGCCAGGGTTTCCTCGCGCGAAAGCTGCATTTCCTGGCCGGACAGCATGAGGGTTTCACCCCCCAGCTGGCGCATGCCCACGTCGAACGAGACGCGGGTGCGGGTGGACTGGCGCTCGAAGATCATGGCCAGGACCTTGTCCTTGAGCGGCTGAGGCCGGTCGCCGGCGGCGAGGCGCGCCTTCAGCGTGGCCGCCATGTCGAGCATGCCGCGCAGTTCGGCATGGGTGAAATCATCGATGGAAAGAAAATGCCTGGGGGTGCCGGTCGTCATGGGCCGGTCTCCTTTAGTGACGCTTTGACGTATGGCCGCCGGTTCAAACCCGGCGGCATGGGTTTACTCTCCCACGAAGGAAGGGCTGGCGACAGCCCTTCATTGCGGAGGGAACAGACCCCTTCGTCGCCGCCGGCGCCGGCTGATCCCGAACATTCTATTCCGCCACGGCCGAAGCCGTTTCCTCGGCGGCGATGGCGTCGAACGCCGCGCCGAGCCGGGCCATGGCATCCTCGATATCGGCCTCGGACACGATCAGCGGCGGAATGAGCCGCAGCACGTTGTCGCCCGCGCCGATGGCGAGCATCTGGTGGTCGTCGCGCAGCCGCGCCACGAAATCGCGCACCGGCGGGGTGATCTTGATGCCGGCGAGGAGCCCCTTGCCGCGCAGTTCGAGCACCTGGTCGGGATATTTCTGCGCCAATTGCTGCAAGTGCCAGAAGAGGCGCTGGCCCATCTGGTTGGCATGGTCGAGAAAGCCGGGGGCGAGGATACGGTCGAGCACGGCATTGCCCACCGTGGTCGCCAGCGGATTGCCGCCATAGGTCGAACCGTGGGTGCCCGGCACCATGGAATTGGCCACGTCGCCGCGCGCCAGGCACGCGCCCAGCGGGAAGCCGCCGCCGATGGCCTTGGCCACGGTGACGATGTCGGGCGTGATGCCGGACCATTCGAAGGCAAAGAAGCGCCCGGTACGGCCATAGCCGCATTGCACTTCATCGAGCACGAGCAGCATGTCGTTTTCGTCGCAAAGGGCGCGCAGCCCCTGCATGAATTCATTGCTCATGGCAGTGACGCCGCCTTCCCCCTGTACCGGCTCGATGAGGATGGCGCAGGTCTGCGGGCCGATGGCGGCCTTGACCGCATCGAGATCGCCAGGGGCGACATGCTTGAAGCCCTGCAAGGGCGGGCCGAAGCCTTCCAGATAGGCCGGATTGCCGCCGGCGGCGATGGTGCCCAGCGTGCGGCCATGGAAGGAGCCGGTAAAGGCCAGAACCTCATAGCGATCCGGCTGGCCCTTGGCCCAGAAGTAATGCCGCGCCGTCTTGATGGCGCATTCGAGCGCCTCGGCGCCCGAATTGGTGAAGAACACCTTGTCGGCGAAGGTGGCGTCCACCAGGCGCTGGCCCAGCCGCTCCTGCTCGGGAATGGTGAAGACGTTGGAGGTGTGCCACACCTTGTCCGCCGCTGCCTTGAGCGCCCCCACGATATGGGGGTCGGCATGACCCAGCGCATTGACGGCGATGCCGGCCTGGAAATCGAGATATTCTCGGCCATGCTGGTCATACAGGCGCATGCCCTCGCCCCGCTCGAAAGCGAGTTCGGACCGGGCATAGGTGCCGTATAGCGCAGACATGGGGGACTTCCTTCAAAATGGGAAACAGGCGTTCCGCTGGCCAAGCGTGACAAGAAGGCCACAAAAACCAAAAACGCGCTCGTTGCGCAGCGCGTTTCGGGGATAGAATCTGGCCGTTTTTATGCGGCAAGTCAATGATCTCGCACGCAAGTGGCTGATTTGACTCGAAGTTTGTTAAGGCAATTTTAACCAGTGAATTCTCGGGGAAAGTTCGCCCCGACTCTTGATCCCGATTCACCCCCTGGCGTAATCTGCCTGTCATTGGGAACACGATATCTCGTGTGGCGGACCCATCCAACATACGACGCCTAGCGTTCAGGGCTGCCTTGGTCTTTTCCGGCGGCGCAATGAAGGATTCTGTTTTGACGATGGTTGCAGGAGCACAAGCGGCGGGCTGGACGGACGAGCGCGTCGAGACCTTGAAGAAACTCTGGATGGAAGGGCTCAGCGCCAGCCAGATCGCCGGCGCCCTGGGCGAGGGGGTCACCCGCAATGCCGTGATCGGCAAGGTGCACCGCCTCAAGCTCTCAGCCCGCGCCAAGCCGGCCAATTCCACGCCCCGTCCGCGTCCGGCCGCCCGGCCCGCGCCGCGTCGCGTCGCCAGCCCCAGCGCCGGCATCGGCTCCATGGCCACCAGCAATGCCGCCAAGCTGCGCGCCGCCGCCCCGCGCCCCCAGACCATGGGCGCCACCGCCCTGGCGCAATCTCCCGAGATGGAAACCGAGCTTTACGTGGCACCGGCCGCCGAACTCTTCATCCCCGAGGACAAGCGCCTCAACCTGCTCCAGCTCACCGAGCACACCTGCAAGTGGCCGATCGGCGATCCGCTGAGCAAGGATTTCTATTTCTGCGGCCAGCACAGCCTCGATACCGGCCCCTATTGCGAATTCCATTCGCGCCGGGCCTATCACCAGGTCGACAAGAAAAAGCGCTGAGCGCTTCCGGAACGGAATAAAAAGGGCGCCGCGGGCGCCCCTTTTTTATTCCGCGAGCCTCCACCCACCCTGTCATTCCGGCCTGCGCCGGAATGACCCGGAGGCGGTTCCGCCCCGATGCCCTATGGCAGCAGCACCTCGACCCGCAGGCCTTCGCCGGGCTTGCTGCGCAGGGTGAGAAGACCGCGATGGCGGTGGACGATGTGCTTGACGATGGCCAGGCCCAGCCCGGTCCCCTTCTTCTTGCGGCTGGATTCGGCGTCGATCCGATAAAAGCGCTCGGTGAGGCGCGGCACATGCTCGGGTGCGACGCCCGGGCCATGATCGAGCACGCTCACCAGATGCTGGAAACCGGGCCGACCGGCCGGGGTCAGGCTCACCTCGACGGATTTGCCGGCGGCACCGTATTTGATGGCGTTGTCGATGAGGTTCTCGAAAACTTCGTAGAGCTGCCCGCGATCGCCCATTGTGATAGCGGGGGTTTCGGGCAGGGCGAGGTAGATTTCAACGCCCGCGGCGGCCGCCTGCGTCGTCAATCCCTCGCGCACCTCCCTGAGCAGGCCGGCCAATTCGATGCTGCCGGTGGGGCGCACATGCTGGTGCATCTCGATGCGCGAAAGGCTGAGCAGGTCGTCGATCAGCCGGCTCATGCGGTCGGCCTGGCCGCGCATGATATGGAGGAATTTCTCGCGCGCCGCCGCGTCCTTGGCCGCCGGGCCCAGCAGCGTATCGATAAAGCCCAGCAGCGAGGCCAGCGGCGTGCGCAGCTCATGGCTGGCATTGGCGATGAAATCGCTGCGCAGCGCCTCGACGCGCTTGAGTTCAGTGAGGCTCTGGAAGGTGACGACGAGCTGGCGCTCCTCATCGTCCAGCCAGTCGCGGCCGGGCCGGCGCAGGGGCGAGACCACCACCCTGTCCCAGGTTTCGGAAGGCACGGTTTCGTGCAGTTCCACCGCCCGCGTCACCGCGCCGCGCATGGCCAGGTCGATGGCCTGGACCAGCTCTGGATTGCGCAGGAAAAAGGTGATGGGCCGGCCATGGGCAAGAGCCGGAAACTGCCGGCCCGCCGCCGCATTGGCGTGAACAAGCTGGCTGCGCCGGTCGAGCACGAGGCAGGGATCGGCCAGCGCATCGGCAAAGGCGAAAATCGCCTCTTCTTCATTGAGCGATGGCGGAAAGGGGGCAGGCTCGGCAACCAGCCGCCGCGCCGGTTCAGCGGGGACCAGCGCCAGACCCGCCAGCGCCAGCAGGAAGCCGACCAGCGCCCCGGCGGGACGCAACTCCCCCACCAGCATCAGCGCCAGAAGAATAACGAAAATGCCCAGCAGCCAGCCGGCCCGCGCCACAAGGCGGGCCAGGACAGTGCGCCAGCTTGCGCGCTCCGGCTCGGAATAGGGCTCGTCCATGACGTCTTTCTACAATTGCGGCCGATTACCGCCCCTTGCATGCAGGAGCAGGTTCATAGCACGGTGAAGATGACAACGGAGAGACAGCAGTGACCGACCTCCTCGAAGGCTTCGACATCGACAATCCCCGCCTGCCCAAGGCGATCCGGAAACATGCCATGACCTCGGGCGGCTATCCTTATGAAGATAAGCTCGAGCGGTCCAAGTATGAAGCCCATATGTATGGCCTGCAAAAGCAGCTCGTGCGCCTGCAGGACCATGTGGCGCGCAGCGGCGAGCGCATCATTCTGGTGTTCGAGGGGCGCGACGCGGCCGGCAAGGGCGGCACCATCAAGACCTATCTGGAATACCTCAATCCCCGCTACAACCTCATTGCCGCGCTGCCCAAGCCCAATGACCGCGAGCGCACGCAATGGTATTTCCAGCGCTATGTCGACTGGCTCCCCGCCGCCGGGGAGACCGTGCTGTTCGACCGCTCCTGGTACAACCGGGCCGGGGTGGAGCCGGTCATGGGCTTCTGCACGCAAGAGCAGACCGAGGTTTTTCTCGAAGAGGCCCCGGAATTCGAAAAGCGCCTCACCAATGACGGCATAAGGCTTTTCAAGTTCTGGCTCTCCATCGGCCAGGAAATGCAGCTCAAGCGCTTCCACGACCGTCGGCACGACCCGCTCAAGGTGTGGAAGCTCTCGCCGGTCGACCTGGCGGCATTGGGCAAATGGGAGGCCTATTCGGCCGCCAGCGATGTGATGCTGCGGCGCACCGACACCGCCCACGCACCCTGGACGGTGATCCGCGCCAATGACAAGCGCCGCGCCCGCATCGCCGTCATCCAGACGGTGCTCGGCGGCATCGACTATGCCGACAAGGACGAAAAGGCCATCGGCGCGGTCAATGGCCAGATCCGCATGAGCGCACCGGAGTTTCTGGCGCTTTCGGGCGAGGAGTGAGCCGGGTCAGCCCACCACCTCCTTGACGGTTTCCTTCACCCCGATCTCGAACAGGCTGTCGAGATGGGTGGCGACGGTTTCGGCGAAGCGCTGGTTTTCGGCCAGGTCGGTGCCGAAGACTTCGACAAGGCCCGACAGCCCCACATAGAGCGCCTCGGCATCGTCGCCGGCATCGGCGGCGATGGCCTGCATGCGCAGCGCCAGGGGATCGCGCACGTCGATATTGTCGCCCTTTTCGTCGATGCCGACGACATAGCGCATCCAGGCGGCGACCCCCAGGCCCAGCCGCTCGAAGTCCTGGCCGGCCGCGAGGCGTTCGCGGATGGTGCCGAGCAGGCGCTGGGGCAGCTTCTGGCTGCCATCCATGGCGATCTGCCAGGTGCGGTGCTTGAGGGCGGGGTTGCGGAAGCGCTCCAGTAACTGGTCGCGATAGGCGCCCAGGTCGACGCCGGGCATGTCGAGGGTAGGCATGACCTCCTCGGTCATCAGGCCATGGATGAGACGCACGAAATCGTCGTCGCCCATCACGTCCGAAATATAGTCGTAGCCGGCCAGGTAGCCGAGATAGGCCATGGTGGAGTGGCTGCCATTGAGCATGCGCAGCTTCATGCGCTCGAAGGGCTCCACATCCGCGACCAGTTGCGCGCCGACCTTCTCGAAGGGGGGACGGCCGGCGGGGAAATCATCCTCGATCACCCATTGGGTGAAGGGCTCGGTCATGATCGGCCAGGCATCCTCGGCCCCGATCAGCTCCGCCACGGTCTGCCGGTCAGCATCGGTGGTGGAGGGCACGATGCGGTCCACCATGGTGCCGGGAAAGGCCACGCCTTCCACATAGGCGCCCAGCGCCGCATCGCGCAGATGGGCAAAGCGGGTGACGATGCGCTTCACCGTCGCGCCATTGGAGGGAAGATTGTCGCAGCTCATCACCGCGAAGGGCGCGATGCCGGCGGCGCGGCGGCGGGCCAGCGCCTCGACCAGCATACCCGGCGCAGACCTTGGCGCGTCGGGATTGGCCAGGTCATGGACGATATCGGGGTGGCGTTCATCCAGCTCGCCCGTCGCCGGATCATGGCAATAGCCCTTTTCGGTGACGGTGAGCGAGACGATGCGGATAGCGGGGCTGGCCATCAGCGCCAGCAATTCCTCGCGCTGGCTGTTGGCGTCCAGCACGTCGAGAATGGAGCCGATGATGCGCGGATGGGAGCCCTCGGCGTCGCGCACCGCCACGGTATAAAGTCCGTCCTGGGGCGCAAGGGCTTCCTTGGTGTCGGGGCGGCGCAGGCTGGCGCCGATGATGGCCCAGTCCGGATTGTCCTTGAGCAGATCGTCGACATAGACGGCCATATGCGCGCGGTGGAAGGCCCCGATGCCCAGATGCACGATGCCGGGGGTGATGCGGCTGCGGTCATAGGCGGGCAGGACGACCCCCTGGGGGGCCTGGGCGAGAAGGGAGGCGCTGAGGCGCGTCATCGGAAACTCCGGTTGGAAAATCGGGGGCACCATAGAATCTTCCACTCTTGTATGGAAGATAGGAGCTTGCGGCACGCCTGCCATTACCGGCATAAACCGGCAGCAGCAAGGGAGGGCATGTTTTGGCTCAAAAGCGCGTGGTCAGCATTGGGGAATGCATGATCGAGATGAGCGGGGGCGAAGATCGCACCTATCGGCTGGGCTATGCCGGGGACACGCTCAATACCGCCTGGTACATGCGGGCCCTGCTCGGCCGGGACTGGTCGGTGGATTATTTCACTGGCCTGGGGGAAGACCGCTATTCGGGCGACATCCGGGCCTTCCTCGATCAGAACGGCATCGGCACCGATCATATCCTCACCGTGCCCAACCGCCGCCCCGGCCTTTACATGATCCATCAGGAAAGGGGCGACCGGCATTTCACCTATTGGCGCGACACCTCCGCCGCCAAGCTGCTGGCCGACGACAAGGCGGTGCTGGCCGAGGCGGTCAAGGACGCCGACCTCGTCTATTTTTCCGGCATCACCCTGGCCATCCTCGCACCGCGCGCCAGGGGCCGGCTGCTGGGGGCCATCGTCGAGGCGCGCGATAAGGGCGCCCGCATCGTCTTCGACACCAATATCCGCCCGGCCCTGTGGTCGAGCCCGCGCGTCATGACCGCGGTGCTCACCGCTGCCGCCATGGTCTGCGACGTGGTCATGCCCACCCATGGCGACGAGGCTCCGCTGTTCGGCGACAAATCCATCGAGGACACGGCCGAGCGTTATCTCGAGCTGGGCGTCGAGGAAGTGGTGGTCAAGGACGGCGCCGGCGAGGCGCTGGTCGCCACCGCCCAGGAGCGCGTGCGCGTCGCCCCGCCCTCCGGCGCCAGCGTGGTGGACGCCACCGGAGCCGGCGACAGCTTCAACGGCGCCTATCTTTCTGCGCGGCTGGCCGGAAAATCCCTGCGCAAGGCCGCCGAGGCCGCCCACCGCACCGCCGGCATCGTCATCGGCCACAAGGGGGCGCTGGTCGACCCCAAGCTGCTCTCGGCCTGAACCGCGCTCTTCACCTCTCCCTTCGGGGGAGAGGCCGGCGCAAAGCGCCGGGTGAGGGGGCCTCCGCGCCTACCCGCTGCCTAAAACACCCGGTCGCCCTGCTCCCGCATATAGGCCAGTTCCTCGGGTGTGCTCTCTCGCCCCAGGGCCTTGTTGCGGAAGGGGAAGCGCCCAAAGCGGGCGATGGTGTCGCGGTGGGCTGTCATGAAGTCCAGCGAGCGCGCGTCGCCGAGGCTGGTGAAAAGCCGCACGCCCTCCTCCTGCACCACGAGGGATTCGGCGTGCATATAGGGCATGTAGAAGAAGGCGACACGCTCGGGCGCGACGTTTCCGTCCGCGCCGGCCGCCACCGCCTCCTGCGCCAGCACCAGCGCCATGCCGTCCTGGGCGAAGGCCCTGGGCGAGCCGCGATGGAGCTGGCGGCTGAACTGGTCGAGTACGATGATTTCGGCAAGCCGCCCCTCGGGCGTCCCACGCCAGTTCCAGGCCTCGCCCCGCGCCACCGCCTCGTGGGTTTCGGCAAAGGCCTCGGCCAGCGCCCTGTCGAAAGCTGCGTCGCCGCCGAACCAGTCGTCATAGCCATGCTCGAGGAACCAGAAGCGGATGACGTCGTCGGCGCTGCGCATGGGCTTTCCCTTTCCTTGCTCGGCTTTCTTTTCGGCCATTGCCGGGCCGGGGTCAAACCGCGCGGGGGAATTTGGCGCCCCGCCTTTCCCCTGCCCCGGTTTGGTGCTCGAATGGGGCTTCCCGAAAGCCAAGGAGAGTTAGAATGACCAAGATCATGTACACTGCCCGCGCCACTTCCACGGGCGGCCGCTCCGGCCATGGGGCGACCGATGATGGCGTGCTCGATGTCACTCTCACCACGCCCAAATCCATGGGCGGGGATGGCGCAAGGGGCACCAATCCCGAGCAATTGTTCGCCCTGGGCTATTCCGCCTGCTTCCTGGGCGCCATGAAGGCGGCGGCGCGCAAGAGCGGCGATACCATTCCCGAGGATGCCCGCGTCACCGCCGAGGTGAGCTTCAAGGACCGCGAGGATGGCGAGGGGTTCTGGATCGAGGTGGCGCTCAAGGCTCATATTCCGGGCATGGACAAGGCCAAGGCCGAGGATATCGTCAAGCGCGCCCATATCATCTGTCCCTATAGCGAAGTCAGCCGCAAAGGGTTCGACGTCAGCCTTTCGGTCGAATAGGCAAACGAGAATACCGGGGCAATTGCCCCGGTATCTTTTTAGGCCACCAGCCCCTTGGTCAGCTCCAGCGCCTGGCGCTCGAAGAGGCGGCGATAGATGCCGCCCTCGAGCCGGATGAGGCTGTCATGGGTGCCCTCCTCGACGATGCGGCCCCTGTCGAACACCAGCAGCCGGTCGAGCGCCCGCACGGTGGAGAGCCGGTGGGCGATGACCAGCGTGGTGCGCCCCACCATAAGCCGCTCCATCGCCTCCTGGATCTGCACCTCGCTCTCGCTGTCCAGGCTCGACGTCGCCTCGTCCATGATGAGGATGGGCGCGTCGGACAGGAAGGCGCGGGCGATGGCGACCCGCTGGCGCTCGCCGCCCGAGAGCTTGACGCCGCGCTCGCCCACCATGGTCTCGTAGGCCTTGGGCAGGCCCATGATGAAGTCATGGGCATTGGCCTGGCGCGCCGCCGCCTCGATCTCGCCCCGGCTCGCCCCCGGCCGGCCATAGGCGATATTCTCGGCCAGCGTGCGGTGGAACAGGATCGGCTCCTGCTGCACGATGGCGATCTGCCCGCGCAGGCTCGCCTGCGTCACCCCGGCAATATCCTGCCCGTCGATGCGGATGGTGCCGGCGGTGACGTCATGCAGGCGCTGGATGAGCTTGACGAAAGTGGTCTTGCCCGAGCCCGAATGACCCACCAGCCCCACCCGCTCGCCCGGCTGGATGGCGACCGAGAAATCCTCGTAGAGCGGGGTGGCGTGGGCGCCATAGCGGAACGTCACGCGATCGAAGGCGATGCCGCCCTCGCCGATGCTGATGGCGGGCGCGCCCTTTTTGTCCTCGACGCCCAGCTTCTGGGCTTCGAGGGCCACCAGCTCTTCCATGTCGTTGACCGATTTCTGCAAATTGCGGATGTGCTGGCCTACGTCGCGCAGATGGCCCGAGAGCAGGAAGAACATGGTGAGCACGAAGGTGATGTCGCCGGCGCTGGCCAGCCCCCTTTGCCAGAGCAGCAGCGCCGTGCCCAATATGGCGGTCTGCATGGCCACCATCATCACGCCCTGCAAGCCGCCATTGAGGGTGCCGCGCCGCCAGGTGCGGCGGGTGCGCCGGCGCCATTTGCCGACCACGCCGGCCAATAGCGCATCCTCGCGCGCCTCGGCGCCGAAGGCCTTGACCACGCTGTTGCAGCTCACCGCATCGGCCAGCGCCCCGCCCACCTTGGTATCCCAGGCGTTGGAGAGCGAGGCGGCGGGCGCCACATAGTGCACCGACATCAGCACGGTGACGACGATATAGATCAGCGAGCCCAGGCCCACCACCAGCCCCATCACCGGCCAGGAACTGCCCATGAACAGGGTCGCCCCCACAAGCATGACCAGCGAAGGGAACAGCGCCAGAAGCAGGGTGTCGTTGAGCAGGTCGAGCGCCCACATGCCGCGCGTGATCTTGCGCACGGTGGAGCCGGCGAAGCTGTTGGCGTGCCAGTCGGTGGAGAAACGCTGCACGCGGTGGAAGCCGTTGGCGGCGATGTCGGTCATCATGCGCAGCGTCAGGGGGATGATGTTCATGAACACCGCCTGGCGCAGCGCCACCGAGGCCAGATAGCTGGCCGACATCAGCCAGAAGGCGGCCAAGGCCGCGTCCCAGCCGCTGGTGCCGCCGGCCACGGCGTCGACCAGCCGCCCGGCAAAGACCGGGCTCAATGCCTCGGCCAGGGTCGCGGTAAGGACCAGCGTGGCGATGGCGGCAATGCGCACCGGCTGGTGGCGCCAGTGGCGGAAGGTGAAGCCGAGCACGTTGCGGAAGGCGTCGGCGGAGAAGGCGCTTTTCTTGCGGCTCATTTCGGATGCGTCCGGCGCCGCTTTCCGGCAACCGGCCCTCGAACGGGGAAAAAGGGGCACAGCCAGCGACGGAAAAACGCTTCCTTGCGGAAGGATCGGGCTGCGAAGACGGGAAAATCCGTGGGCGGCTGGCTAACGCCGGCGGGCCGGAACGGGGTGCGCGCTAACGGCGGGCGCCGAATAGTCGCGGGGAAACGGTGACTGTCATCATGCAACGCCTCCCTTGCTCGATTTGAAGCGGTGAACGGCTTTTAGCCAAACCGTTCGGTCTTGCCAATCGGGGGCGGGCGCGTCCCGCCGCTTGTGATGCGCGAATGCAACAGAAATATTGGCGCGCCTGCGGGTAGCGCCCGCTCGCGGCGGAGACTAGGCTCCGGCCAGCCGATTCAAAATCAAAAGAGGCATTGGCCCATGACGTCCTCCCCCATAGATCCCGTCAAGCTCGACAAGCTCGCCCAGGTGGCCATCAAGGTCGGGCTGCAACTGGCCGAAGGCCAGGACCTGGTCATCACCGCCCCCATGACCGCCGCGCCGCTGGTGCGCCGCATCACCGAGCATGCCTACAAGGCCGGCGCCGGGCTGGTGACGACGCTTTATTCGGACGAGGAAGCCACCCTCGCCCGCTACAAATATGCCAATGACAAGAGCTTCGACCGCGCCGCGGGGTGGCTGCATTCCGGGGTGGCCGAGGCCTTCCGCAACAACGCGGCGCGTCTCGCCATTTCGGGCGACAACCCGATGATGCTGGCCGGGCAGGACCCGGACAAGGTCACCCGCGCCATGCGCGCCAATTCGGCCGCCTACCGCCCGGCGCTGGAGCTCATCACCGGCTTCGACATCAACTGGAACATCGTCTCCTACCCCACCGCCGCTTGGGCAAAGTTGGTCTTTCCCGATGACAGCGAGGATGTGGCGGTGGCCAAGCTCGCCGACGCCATCTTCAAGGCCTCCCGCGTCGACCAGGACGATCCCATCGCCGCCTGGAAAGCGCATAACGCCAATCTCAAGGCGCGCTGGAGCTGGCTCAACGGCAAGGCCTTCTCGTCCCTGCATTACAAGGGCCCCGGCACCGACCTCACCGTGGGCCTCGCCGATGGTCACCGCTGGAAGGGCGGCGCCTCGGAGGCCAAGAACGGCATCACCTGCAACCCCAATATTCCCACCGAGGAAGTCTTCACCACCCCGCACAGGCTGCGCGTCGACGGCTATGTGGCCGGCACCAAGCCGCTCAGCCACAATGGCGCGCTGATCGAGGACATGCAGGCGCGCTTCGAGGGCGGGCGGTTGGTCGAATTCAAGGCCTCGAAGAACCAGGACCTCTTCAACAAGGTGCTCGACACCGACGAGGGCGGGCGGCATCTGGGCGAGGTGGCACTGGTGCCCCATTCCTCCCCCATCTCGGCCTCAGGCATCCTGTTCTTTAATACGCTCTATGACGAGAACGCCTCCTGCCACATCGCGCAGGGCCAGTGCTATGCCGATTGCTTCGTGGACGGAAAATCGCTCACCCCGGCCCAGATCGCCGAGCGGGGCGGCAACAGCTCCAATATCCATATCGACTGGATGATCGGCTCGGACAAGATCGACATCGACGGCGTCCATGCCGATGGCAGCACCGAACCGGTAATGCGCGGCGGCGAATGGGCGAACCCGGTCTGAAGCTGAAAGGGGCCGGCGGAAACTCCGGCCCTCCCCAGACACCAGGTCATTCTGGCGCAGGCCGGAATCCAATGCTGAAGGCCCTCCCCAGCCACCAGGGCACGTGAAAGCATGCGGATCTGGATTCCGGCCTGCGCCGGAATGACATCGGGGGTGGGGCGGGTTCAGATCAAAGCTGAAATGCCCTATCCCCGGAATTCATTCTCCCGAATGCTCTCGGGCTTCATCTCGATCGAGAATCCCGGCCGTTTCGGCGGCATATAGGCGGCGTTGCGGATCTCGCAGGGCTCGATGAAATGCTCGTGCAGATGATCGACATATTCGATCACCCGGCCCTCCTTGCTGCCCGAAACCACCAGATAGTCGATCATGGAGAGGTGCTGCACATATTCGCAGAGGCCGACACCGCCGGCATGGGGCCAGACGGGCAATCCGTATTTGGCGGCCATGACCAGTACGGCCAGCACCTCGTTGAGCCCGCCAATGCGGCAGGCATCGATCTGCACGATGTCGATGGCGCCGTCCTTGATGAACTGCTTGAAGAGGATCCGGTTCTGGCACATCTCGCCGGTCGCCACCTTGATGGGCGCGACGGCTTCGCGGATGGCGCGGTGGCCGGAGACGTCATCGGGGCTGGTCGGCTCCTCGATGAAATAGGGGTTGAACCGGCTTAGCGCCCTCACCCAATCGATGGCCTCGCCCACCTCCCAGACCTGGTTGGCGTCGATCATCAGGTAGCGGTCCGGCCCCATGATCTCGCGGACGATCTCGAGCCGGCGGATATCGTCGTCCAGATCGCGCCCCACCTTCATCTTGATATGGGTGAAACCGGCCTCCACAGCTTCGGTGGCGAGGCGCCGGAGCTTGTCGTTGGAATAGCCCAGCCAGCCGGCGGAGGTGGTGTAGCAGGCATAGCCCTCGGCCTTGAGCGTGGCGATGCGCGCCTGCTTGCCCGCTTCGGCCTTGCGGAAGATCGCCAGCGCCTCCTCGGGGGTGATGGCGTCGGTGAGATAGCGGAAATCGATGATGGAAACGAGCTGCTCGGGGCTCATCTCGGCCACCAGCTGCCACACCGGCTTGCCGGCAATCTTGGCCCATAAATCCCAGACCGCATTAACCACGGCGCCGGTGGCCAGGTGCATGGCGCCCTTGTCGGGGCCGATCCAGCGCAACTGGCTGTCGCCGGTCACATGCCGCCAGAAACGGCCGGGATTCTCGGCGATCCAGTCCAGTTCCAGCCCGACGATACGGCTTTCCAACGCCTCGATGGCGGCCACCACCACCTCGTTGCCGCGCCCGATGGTGAAAGTCAGGCCATGGCCCTCATGCGGCCCGTCGGTGCCCAGGACGACATAGGCGGCCGAATAATCGGGGTCGGGATTCATCGCGTCGGAGCCGTCGAGCGACGCCGAGGTGGGAAAGCGCAGGTCGTGCGTCTTGAGCGCGGTAATTCTGGTCATGGCAATGCTCTGCAGGGGCCGCGATCAGGCGGTCCAGCCCCCATCGATGATATGGACCTGCCCGGTGGTGTAGGTGGCGCCGGCCAGATAGACGGCGAGGTCCGCCACCTCCTCGGGCTGGGCGATGCGCCCGATGGGCTGGCGGGCGATGAAGGCGGCGCGCGCCGCCTCGATGTCGCCGGTGGCGGCCCAGCGCTCATGCAGGCTGGGCGATTCCACCGTGCCGGGGCAGATGGCGTTCACCCGGATATTGCTGGTCGTGTAGTCGGCGGCGATGGACTTGGTCAGCCCGATCACTGCCGCCTTGGAAATGGAATAGGCGGCGCGGTTGGGCACGCCCTTTATGGAGGACGCCACCGTGGCCATGTTGATGATGGCGCCATCCTTGCGCGCCAGCATCTGCGGCAGCACGGCGCGGATGGTGCGGATTTGCGCCTTGACGTTGAGGTCGAGCGCGAAATCGAGATCGGCGTCGCTCATCTCCAGCACCGTGCCGGAATGGACCACGCCCGCACAGTTGAACAGCACGTCGATGTGGCCGATTTCAGTGATCGCGGCCCTCACGGCCTCCTCGGAAAGCACGTCGAGCACGCGGGTGACGATATTGGCCGTGCCCTCCAGATCGCGCAGCTTTCCGGCATTGACGTCGGTGGCGATGACGCGCGCACCGGCCCGCGCGAAGGCCAGCGCCGAAGCCTGGCCGATGCCTTGGGCGGCGGCGGTGATGAGAACGGTTTTTCCGGTGAGGTCGGCCATCATGAAGTCCTGGAAGGTGGGCCGGGCAGGATTGCCCGGCCCGATCTGGTTTTAGTCGTAAAGAACCGCGGCGATCTGCGGATCGTTCATGTTCTTGGCGTCGTAATAGTAGAAGCCGGTGTCGATGACCGGGGGCAGCGCCTCGCCCTTGAGGGCGGCGACGGCGGCCTGGACGGTCTGGTAGCCGATGCCGACCGGGTTCTGGGTGATGGCGCCGGCCATCACGCCCGAGGTCACCAGCGCCTTCTGGGCGGCGCCGGAGTCGAAGCCGATGACCACGACCGAGCTGTTCAGCTCCTGCTTGCCATTGGCCACGCCGATGGCCGAGCCCTCATTGGCGCCGAAAATGCCCTTGAGGTCGGGATTGGCGAGCAGGATCGACTTGGTGATCTCGGTCGACTGCAACTGGTCCCCGCCGCCATACTGGACGGTCACCACCTCGATATTGGGATAGGCTTCCTTGATGCGGTTGACGAAGCCGTCGACGCGGTCGATGCCGGTGCGGCTGGTCTGGTCGTGGGCGACCACGGCCACCTTGCCTTCCCCGCCGATCAGTTCGGCCATCACGTCGGCCGCCAGCGCGGCAGCAGCCACGTTGTCGGTGGTGGCGGTGGTGAGCGGAATGTCGCTATCGACGCCGGAGTCGAAGGCGATGACGGGAATGTTGCGCTCCTTGGCCTGCTGCAGCAGCGGAATGGCCGCCTGGCTGTCGAGCGCAGCAAAGCCGATGGCGTCGGGATTGCGCGAGAGGGCGGCGGCCAGCATGTCCATCTGCCGGTCGACCTGGCTTTCGCTTTCCGGCCCTTCGAAGGTGACGTTGACGCCCAGGTCGGCGCCGGCCTTGTCGGCGCCGGCCTTCACGGCCTGCCAGAACTGGTGCTGGAAACCCTTGGAGATGAGGGCGATGTCATAATTGTCCTGGGCAAAGGCCGGGCCGCCGGCGGCGAGCATGGCCAGGGCGCTGATGGCGCCGATCAGGTTGCGTCTGGTAAGCATTGAGGGTTCCTCCCCGGTGTGAAAACAGTTTCTTGGGCGGGCCGTTGGCGGCCTTCATATTGGCGCCCGATGGGCGCAGGGATCATTCGGCGCCTAAAGTTTGCGGCGCCGCAGGATATCGGCATAGACGGCCAGGATGATGATGGTGCCGGTCACCACCGTCTGCCATTCCTGGGCCACCGAAAGGATGCGCAGGCCATTGGCCAGCACGGAGATGATGAGCGCGCCGATCAGCGTGCCGAGCACGGTGCCGCGCCCGCCCGAAAGCGAGGTGCCGCCGATGACCACCGCCGCAATGGCATCGAGCTCATAGCCTTGCCCCAGCGCGGGCTGGGCGGAATTGAGCCGGCTGGCAATGAGCAGGCCCGCCACCCCGCAGATGGAGCCAGCGGCGGCATAGACGGCGATCTTCCAGCGGTCGACATTGACCCCGGAGAGGCGCACCGCCTCCTCGTTGGAGCCCAGCGCGAAGGTGTAGCGGCCCAGCGCCGTCTTGCCGAGGACGAAAGCGGCCAGCAGCGCCACCGCGAACAGGATCAGCACGCCATTGGGGATGGGCAGCACGGGAACCACCGCCCCCACCAGCGAACCCTGGGAAATCTGGGTGAAGCCGGGGGTATCGTTGAAATAGATCGGCCGCGTGCCGGAGATGACCAGCGACAGGCCCTTGAGGATGAGCATCATGCCCAGCGTGGCGATGAAGGGGGGCACCTTGAGCTTGGCGATGACCACGCCCGAGACCAGTCCGCTGGCCGTGCCGGCCAGGATCGCGCCCAGTACGCCCACCGGCAGGGGCAGGCCGAGAAAGGTCAGCAGCACCCCGGCGATCACCGCGCAGAAGGTCATCAGCGTGCCCACCGACAGATCGATGCCGCCGGTGATGATGACCAGCGTGGCGGCGATGGCCAATACGCCATTGACCGAGGTTGCCTGCAGGATCGCCAGGATATTCTGGGTCTGCATGAAATTGGGCGAGGCCAGCGAGAACACCACCACCAGCGCGATCAGCCCGGAAAAGGCCAGCAGGCGGTGGAAGGCCCCGGTGATGCGGATGCCGGATTTGACGGCAGGGACGGCGGTATCGGTCATGGCGTGTCTCCGGCGTGGCACTCATTTGCCGCATCCGCTGCGCGGCACCTCCCCCTTGATGGGGGAGGCTGGGAGGGGGTGTCGAGAGCCCCGTTATCGGGGTTGGACGCAATGGCGCCACCCCGCAACAAAACATTATCCCGCATGGCGCACCTCCATGGCCGGCTCGCGCAGGGTAGCCAGGCGCATGATTTCCTCCTGGCTGGCCCCGCCGGGAAGGAAGCCGGTGAGCCGCCCCTCGCACATCACCGCGATGCGGTGGCTGAGGCGCAGCACTTCGGGCAATTCGGAGGAAATGACGATGATGGCCTTGCCCTCGGCGGCCAGTGCGATCAGGAGCCGGTAGATTTCGGCCTTGGCGCCGACATCGATGCCGCGCGTGGGCTCGTCGAAAATCAGGATGTCGCAGTCGCGCAGCAGCCATTTGGCGATCACCACCTTCTGCTGATTGCCGCCCGAGAGCAGGCGCGCCTCCTGCGTGTCGCCGGGGGTCTTGATGGCCAGCTTCTTGATATAGTCGAGCGCGGTGACGCGCATGGCGCCGTCATCGAGCAGCCCGCCGGGGCCGGTGAAGCGCTCGAGGCTGGCCAGGGCGATGTTGTTGCGCACGTCGAGGCCCGTGGCGAGGCCGAAATGCTTACGGTCCTCGGAGAGATAGCCGATGCCGGCGCGCACCGCGTCGCGCGGCGAGGAAATGCCGACGCGCTGGCCATTGACCCAGATTTCCCCGCTCTCGCGCGGATCGGCGCCGAAAATGGCGCGCGCCACCTCGGTGCGCCCGGCCCCCATCAGCCCGGCAAAGCCGAGGATTTCGCCCTTGCGCAGGGAAAAGCTCACATCGCGGATATCGCGGCCGCGACTGAGATTGCGTACCTCGAGCGCCACCGGGGCGGTGCTGGTATTGGGGATGACCAGGGCCTCATTGGCCAGCGTGCGACCCACCATCATGGAGATGATGGTCTCGATGGGCGTATCGGCGGCGGGCACGGTGCCGACATATTCGCCGTCGCGCATCACCGTCACCCGGTCCGAGATGCGTTTGATCTCGTCCATCTTGTGGCTGATATAGACGATGCCGACGCCCTCGGCCTTGAGCCGGTTGATGATGGCGAAGAGCTCGGCGATCTCGGCGTCGTTGAGGGCCGCGGTGGGTTCGTCCATCACCAGCACGCGCGAGCGGTAGGAGAGCGCCTTGGCGATCTCCACCATCTGCTGGCGGGCAATGGTGAGGGTTTCCACCCGCACCTGCGGATCGAGCTTGAGGTTCATCGAATCGAAGATGGCCTGCGCGTCGCGGTTGAGCTGGCTTTCGTCCAGAATGCCGAAGCGGCGCGGCTCGCGGCCGATGAAGATGTTCTGCGCCGCCGTCAGGTCGCGCATCAGCGCCAGTTCCTGATGGATGATGCCAATGCCCAGGTCCTGCGCCTCGCGCGGGGAGCCAATCTCGACCGGCCTGCCCGAAAGGCGCACCTCTCCGGCGTCGCGCGTATAGACGCCGCTGAGGATCTTCATCAGCGTCGACTTGCCGGCCCCGTTCTCGCCCATCAGGGCGTGGACCTCGCCGGCGCGCAGCTCGAACCGCGCCCGCGACAGTGCCCGCACGCCGGGGAAGGCCTTGTCGATATCGATCATCTCGACCAGCGGCGCGTCGGTCATGGCCGCGCCGGTCCGGGGCTGGAAATCATGATGTGGCCGTCCTCCCAAACGCATTCTTGCGATGCGCATACGAACAATCTATTCATAAATGAACGAGACTTGCAACTGCTAACATGTCAGCCCGGCATGAGGCGCTGCGGGAGGGGTAAAGAGTTGAGCAAGCCCGAAAACGAGCGCTATCGCGCCCCGGCCCTGGACAAGGGGCTGGACATCCTAGAGCTGCTGGCCGGCACGGCGGGCGGCCTGAGCCAGGCCGAGATCGCCAAGGCGCTGGCCCGCTCCCCGGCCGAAATCTACCGCATGCTCGACCGGCTGGTGCGCCGCCGCTATATCCGCCGCACCCCCGAAGACCGTTTCGAGCTCACCCTGAAGCTTTTCGAGCTGGCCCATGCCCGCCCCCCGCTCAACCGCATGCTCAGCCAGGCCATGCCGCTCTTGCGCCAGTTCGCCTTGGCCGCCGAGCAGGCGGTGCATATGGTGGTGCGCGACCGCAACGTGCTGGTGGTCATCGCCCAGGTGGATGGGCCGGGCTATTGGAACGTCTCCATCCGCGTCGGCAGCCGCATCGGCCTGGTCAATACCGGCTCGGGCCACGTCTTTCTCGCCTTTGCCAGCCCCGAGGAGCGCCTGCTGCTGCTCGAGGAGCAAAGCGCCGGCGCCCCCGAAATCATCACGCCCGCGCTCGAGGCCCGGCTGGAGACCGTGCGCCAACAGGGCTTCGAGATGATGCCCAGCGCGCAGGTCTCGGGGGTATCCAACCTGTCCGTGCCGATCTTCGGCCCGCTCGGCTCGGTGGTGGCGGTGCTCACCTGCCCCTATACGCGCCGCCTCGACAAGCTCGACGCCCCCGACGCCGAAGCCAGCCTCACCCTGCTGCGCCAGGCGGGCGCGGCTATTTCCCAATACGCCGATCCGCTATAGCCTTTTCATCATGCGCATCCTCGATACCCACCTGCACCTCATCTATCCCGAGCGCTTTTCCTATCCGTGGCTGGCCGGGGCTCCCGCCATCGACCGGCCCTGGAGCGTCGAGGCCTATTTCGCCGAGGCGCGAGAGCTGGGCGTCGAATCGGCGCTCCATATGGAGGTCGACGTCGCCGAGCCGGACATGCTGGCCGAAACCCGCTTCGTCCTCGGCCTGCCCCACATTGCCGGCGCCATTGCCGCCTGCCGGCCCGAGCATCCCGGCTTTGCCGCCCATATCGAGCAGCTTGCCGCCCTGCCCGGGGTAAAGGGCGTGCGCCGCATCCTGCATGAAGCGCCGGATGCGCTCAGCCAGACCACCCTTTTTGCCGAGAATATCAGGCGCCTGGCCGCCCATGATCTGAGCTTCGATCTCTGCCTGCGCGCCGACCAGCTGCATCTGGGCGTGGCCCTGGCCGATAAGGCGCCTGAGGTCACCTTCATTCTCGACCATTGCGGCAATCCCGACATTTCCGGCCTCGGGCTCGATCCCTGGCGCGACGCGCTTGCGGCCGTCGCCCGTTGTCCCAACGTGGTGTGCAAGGTTTCCGGCATCGTCAATCACTGCCAGCCGGGCTGGACGGCCGAGACGCTGCGCCCCTATGTCGAGCACGTCATCGAGAGCTTCGGCTGGGACCGGGTGGTCTGGGGCTCCGATCACCCGGTGGCCACCCTCACCGGCGGCACCCTCACCGACTGGGTCGAGGCAGCCCTTGCCATCACCGCCGGGGCCAGCCCGGACGAGAGGGCGAAGCTCTTTCACGCCAATGCCGAGCGCTACTACCGGCTCTGACCGGCCCTACGCATTTGGCGGTTGAAACCGCCCGCCCGGCGTGGAAGGCTCGCGTCTCAACGGAGGAACCCAAATGGCCCCTATCAGCCCCGAGCGCATCGCCGTCTCCACCTGGTCGCTGCACCGCCTGCTGGGAACCACCTATCCGCACGACACCTCCACCGACGCGGTGGGGCCCGAACAGCAGACCTATGGCGAAGGCGAGGAATCGCTGCTGGGCCTACCCTCTGTGCTGGCCAATCACGGCTATCACCGGCTCGAAATCGTCTCCTTCCACCTGCGCAGCCGCGACCCCGTCTATCTGGCCGAGCTGCGCGACCAGCTCAAGGTCTGCAATGTGCGGCTGCAAACCCTGCTGATCGACGCCGGCGACGTCACCCATCCCGAGCATGGCGCCCGCGATCAGAAATGGATTGCCGGCTGGATCGAGGTAGCCAACACGCTGGGCGCGGAGAATGCCCGCATCATCGCCGGCAAGCAGAAACCCACCCGCGACGCGCTCGACCGCTCGGTCAAGGCCCTGGCGGCGCTGGCCGATGGCAACAAGGGCGGAACCCGGCTCGTCACCGAAAACTGGTTCGACCTGCTGGCCGAGCCAGCGCAGGTGCATTACCTGCTCGACCGGCTGGAGGGCCGCGTTGGGCTCCTGGGCGATTTCGGCAATTGGAGCGGGGAGGACAAATATTCCGACCTCAGGTCCATTTTCGGGCGGGCCGAGCTGTGCCACGCCAAGGCCAGTTTCATCCATGGCGAGCTGGACGAGGCCGATTACGGGGCCTGCGTGACGCTGGCCGAGGAGGCGGGCTACAAGGGCCCCTATACGCTCATCTTCGACAGCGACATTCCCAATGAGTGGGCGGGGCTGGCGGTCGAGCGCGATTTCATCACCTCGCGCGACGTCTGAGCGGACCCGTCAAACCCGCCGCTTCCGGTAAGGCCGTTGTTAAGGCTTGCCGGTGCACAGTGGCGAAATGTCTGTCCAGAAACGAGAAACCCCCGCCCCGGCCAGCCTGCGCTTCGCGCGGACGCAGTCGGTGCTGGCGCGCATCCTGGACAGCGCGGCGGTGGGCATGGCCGTTTCGGCCATGGATGGGACCATCGCCTATGTCAATCCAGCCTTCGCCGCGCTTCTGGGCCGCACCGTCGCCGGGCTGACCGATACCGATATTCTGGACCTCATCCACCCCGAGGACAATGCCGCCGCCCGGCTGCAACTGGCCCGGCTGCTGCGCGGGGAAGCGCAGGAATATCGCGGTGAGCATCGCTTCCGCCATGCCGACGGGCAGCCGCTCTGGGTCATGGCGGCAGCTTCGCTGCTTCCGGCCAGCGGAAAGGGGGGAACGCCCTTCCTCATCACCCAGATCACCAGCATCGAATTGCAGAAAAAGGCCGAGGCGGCGCTGGCCAATTCGGAAAGCCGCTGGAACTTCGCCCTCGAAAGCGCCCGGCAGGGCGTGTGGGACCACGATATCCGCGCCGACACCATGTTCTATTCGCGCATGTGGCGCGTCATGCGCGGCATTCCGCCCGAGGAAGAGGTGGATGGCGACATGGAAAGATGGCTCGAACGCGTCCATCCCGACGATGTCAGCTATATCCGCGCCAACGTGCATCGCCAGGACATGGGGGCGGACGATTTCGACGCGCTCGAATACCGGGAGCGCACCCGCGACGGCAGCTATATCTGGATCATGTCGCGCGGCCGCCCCGTCGAGTGGGACGAAAACGGCAAGCCCACCCGCACCCTGGGCACCGATACCGACATCACTCGCATCAAGACCATCGAGGCCGAATTGCAGGCCGAGAAGGACCGGCTGCGCATCACCCTCACCTCCATCGCCGACGGCGTCATCACCACGGACGAGGCCGGCCACGTCCTGCTGATGAACCCGGCCGCCGAGGCCCTGACCGGCTATGGGTCGGGCGAAGCTGTGGGCCGGAAGGCCAGTGCCGTCTTCACGCTGTGCGACAGCACGAGCCGGGCGGTCCAGCCCTGCCCCGTCGAGGCATGCCTTGCCAGCAACGATCCCACCCGGCTCGAAGACGACATGATGCTGATGCGCCGCGACGGCGCGCTGCGCGACATCCGCTGCACCGCCGCTCCGGTGCGCGGCGCCGATGGGCGTGTCGGCGGCGCGGTTCTGGTGTTCCAGGACGTAACGCAGAGCCGGGCCATGCAGCGCGCCCTCGCCCATTCGGCCAGCCATGACGACCTGACGGGCCTGCCCAATCGCGGGGCCTTCGAGCGGGCGCTGGAAAGCGCGGTGCTGGTGGCGCGCGACGGCAGCCGGCGCCATTGCCTGCTCTATATCGACCTCGACCGCTTCAAGCCGGTCAATGACAGCGCCGGCCATGCGGCGGGCGACGAATTGCTGCGCCAGGTGGCCCGGACCATTCGCGGCTCCTGCCGCAGCCATGACGTGGCCGCCCGCATCGGCGGCGACGAATTCGCGGTGCTGCTGCATGATTGCCCGCCCGAGCACGGACTGGGCCTTGCCGGCCGCATCGTGCGCGCCATCAGCGCGCTGGTCTTCGAGTGGGGCGGGCGCAGCTACACCATCGGCGCCAGCGTCGGGCTCACCGTCATCGGCGAGCATCCCGCCTCCGCGCTCGGCTTCATGGGCGAGGCGGACGCAGCCTGCTATGCCGCCAAGGCGCAGGGCCGGGGCCTCGCCGTCGCCTTCAGCGCGCTTTGATCGCGCGCCCTATTTCAACGGGGTGAAGCCGGCGACGAGCCCGGCCAGGCGCGCTTCCAGCCGCGCCGGCAGGAGCGGCCCGACCGGGTCGGGCGCGGCGGCGGAGAGGATGAAGGGGCGCAGGGCCGCCGCCAGGACCGCCGCATCCGGCCCCAGAAAGCTCGCTCCCAGCAAGGCTCCCGTGCCGGCATCGGCCAGGAGCCTGATGCATTCGGGGGGCTGATCCTTCTCCCCCTCCTTGCGGGTGGCAACCAGCGCGGGGCGCCCGGCCTGGCGCAACTGCGCCGCGGTCAGGCCCAGCCGGATAAAGGGCGGATCGGTGAGGACGCGGGTGCAGGCAAAGGCTCCGCCCAGGGTTCCGGGCCCCAGCGCCCGGACGCCGGCAGCGCCGGTGCGGCCTTCGGCATCGACCGTGACGAAGCCGGCCTCATCCACCGCGATGCCCGCCGCCGCCAGGTCGAGGCCCGCGGTCATCGGCACCGGCTCGGGCGCCAGCAGCAGATGCGTGCCCTCGATGGAGGAGAGCCTCTGGCCCGAGCGCAGCGAGAGCAGCACGCCATGGCCGGCCCAGTCGGCCGCATCGACCCTGGTGTTGAAGAGGAAGCTCACCCCATCGGCTTCCAGCGCGGCGCGCAGCAGGGCGGAGGCGTCCTCGTCCTCGCCGGCAAGCGGGCGGGGCCCGGCCTCGATCACGCTCACCTTGGCGCCGAAACGGGCGTGGATCTGGGCGAATTCCAGCCCGGCGGCGCTCGCCCCCACCACGATGAGATGGCCCGGCAGGCTGTCGAGGCCCGGCAGGGTGGCCGGCGTCAGGTGGCTGACGCTTTCAAGCCCCGGCCAATTGGGCATGAGCGGGCGCATGCCGACATCGAGGAGGATTTCGGGGGCCAAGAGGCGGCGTTTGCCGACCATGACCGCATCGGGAGCGGCAAAGCGCGCCGGCCCGTCCAGCCGGGTCAGGTGCTTCAGCCCGCCCAGCCGCTCGCCCAGGGCGGCGCCGGCCGCCTGCACCAGCCGCGCCTGGCGGCTGCGCACCGCCCGCATGTCGAGGCTCACCGGCCCGGCGACGGTCACGCCGAACCGGGCGGCGTGACGCGCCGACCAGACGGCGCGGGCGCTTTCCGCCAGCGCCCTCGTGGCCGTGCCGGCCTCGCGCAGCCAGGTCTCGTCCGCGGGCTCCGCCCCGATCAGCGCCACCCGTTTGCCGGACGTTGCCATGCGCGCGGCGTGGGCGACGCCCGCCTCGCCGGCGCCGATGACGATGGCATCGAACTGATCCGCCATACCCTCCCCCAAATCGCTCCGAATCCTAATCCAGCGCCGACGGGGATGTCGATATGCCGCCTGCCGAACGCCCACCGGCCCCGCCCGCCTTGACAAAGCCGCCATTGAAGCGTCCCTCCACACCGGCATACAGCCGTGATGGAGCCCGCCCATGCAGGACTATGTCCGCCGCATCCTCACCTCCTCGGTCTATGAGGTGGCGCAAGAGACCCCGCTCGAGCCCATGGAACTGCTTTCGGCCCGGCTGGGCGCGGATATCCTGGTCAAGCGCGAGGACCTGCAACCGGTCTTCTCCTTCAAGATCCGCGGCGCGCATAATCGCATCTCCAAGCTCACCCAGGAGGAGCGGCTGCGCGGGGTCATCTGCGCCTCGGCCGGCAATCATGCGCAGGGGGTGGCGCTTTCGGCGACGCGGCTGGGCATTCGCGCCGTCATCGTCATGCCCACCACCACCCCGGCCATCAAGATCAACGCCGTGCGCCGGCTGGGCGGCGAAGTGGTGCTGTTCGGCGACGGGTTCGACGCGGCGCGGGGCCATGCCGAGGAGCTGGCCGAAAAGCACGGCTATGTCATGGTGCATCCCTTCGACGATCCCGACGTCATCGCCGGCCAGGGCACCATCGGCATCGAGCTGCTACGCCAGCATCCCGGCCCCATCGGCGCCATCTATGTCCCCATTGGCGGCGGGGGGCTGGCCGCCGGCATCGCCGCCATCGTCAAGTTCCTGCGCCCCGACATCCGGGTCATCGGCGTCGAGCCCGAGGAGGCGGCCAGCATGAAGGCGGCCATCGACGCCGGCCATCCGGTCGCCATCGACCAGGTGGGGCTTTTCGCCGATGGCGTCGCCGTGCGCCAGGTGGGGGCGGAGACCTTCCGGCTCTGCCGCGAGTTGCTCGACGACATCATCACCGTCACCGCCGACGAGATCTGCGCCGCCATCAAGGATATCTTCGACGATCATCGCGCCATCACCGAGCCGGCGGGGGCACTGGCGCTGGCCGGCCTGCGCCGCCACGCGGAAAGCGGCGCCGCGCCGCGCGGGGCGCTCATCGCCATCAATTCGGGCGCCAACGTCAATTTCGACCGGCTGCGCCATGTGGTGGAGCGGGCCGAGATCGGCGAGCGGGCCGAAGCCCTGCTCAGTGTGGAAATTCCCGAGCGCCCCGGCAGCTACCGCGCCTTCATTCGCCTGCTCGGCAACCGCTCCATCACCGAATTCAACTATCGCTATGCCCATGGCGCCACGGCGCGCATCTTCGTGGGCATCAAGCTCGGCCGGGGCGATGCGGAAAAGCAGGAGATCATCGCCCTGCTCGAAAAGAACGGGCTGGGCGTCATCGACCTCACCGACAACGAGGTGGCCAAGCTGCATGTCCGCCACATGGTGGGCGGCCGGGTGCAGGGGCTGGAGGACGAGGAGGTCTATCGCTTCCAGTTCCCCGAGCGGCCCGGGGCGCTGCTCAAATTCCTCGAAGGGCTCAACGACAGCTGGAACATCTCGCTCTTTCACTATCGCAATCACGGCGCCGATTACGGCCGCGTGCTGGTGGGTGTGCAGGTGCCGGCGGCGACGCGCGAGGCCTTCCTCGCCCATATCGATGCCATCGGCTATCCCTATTGGGAGGAGACCCACAACCCGGCCTACCGGCAGTTCCTCGAGGGCGACCGCCCCTGAACCGGGGGCGCGGAAAGCCGCCGTCTTTATTATGATGCAATAAACCCTTAACAGCACAAGAGACGCCCCGAGCGGCCCTAATCGGTTGCAATCGAACACATAAGGGGCAATCTGCACGCAAGATCACACATGCCGGAGACGACGATGCGCTTCACACACACCCTTCGCCTCATGTTGCTGGGCAGCCTGGCGAGCACCGCCATGATCGGGCAGGCCATGGCGCTCGACGCCCAGGCCTTCGTCGAGCGCGTGGCCGAAATCTACAAGAAGGCCGGCTACGAGCTTTCCTTCGGCCCGGCCCAGCTCCAGGGTGACAAAATCATCGTCGATGGCGTCACCGTCGGCATCATCGGCCTGGGCGAAGAGCCGATGGCATTCGACACCGAGATCACCTTCTCGGGCGTCAGCGAGGCGGCCGATGGCAGCTATCAGGCCGCCTCGGTCACCATTCCCGACATCGACACCACCATCGAGGACGATGAGGAAGGCGCCACTATGGGGGTGACGGTCAGCGATCTGCGCGCCGATGGGCTCTACCTGCCCGCGCCCGGCGCCGTGACTCCGGCGGTGATGATGCAGCTGGTCGCGGCCATGAGCTCGGGTCCGGTCAGCATCACCCGCAACGGCGTCGAGATCTTCTCGATCGATTCCACCCGCTTCACCGCCGAATTCGGTCCCAGCCAGACCAGCGCGGCCCTGGAAAGCATCGACACCGTCTTCGCCATGACCGGCATCAAGGTCGACCTCACCACCATGAGCGAGGAAGACCCCGACACCGCCGCCGTCATCGAGCAACTGGGCCTGCTCACCGTGGACGGGGCCATCACCCAGACGGCCACCTGGACGCTGTCGGACGGCCGCATCGTGGTGGATGAATTCCTCTTCGATTTCGACAAGGTAGGGGCGCTCAACTTCACCAGCGAGTTCACCGGCTTCACCCCCGCCCTGCTCGAACAGCTCGAGGCCATGCAGCAGCAGGCGCTTGCCGCCGGCGACATGTCCGAGGAGCAGGCGCAGGCGATGATGATGAGCAGCATGGCGGCCATGCAGGGCGTCAATATCGTCAAGGCCTCGGTGCGCTATGACGATGCGAGCCTGGCCGGCAATCTGCTGGACTTCTTCGCCTCCGAATCGGGCGCCAGCCGCGCCGATTTCGTCGCCGGCCTCAAGGCCATGCTGCCCGCGATCCTGGCCGAAACCGGCGTTCCGGCGCTGACCGACCTGGCCATGCCGGCGCTCTCGGCCTTCCTCGACAATCCGCAGAGCATCGAGCTCAAGGTGGCCCCGCCCTCGCCGGTGTCGCTGCTGGTCATGATGGCTGCCGCCGCCAATCCAGCCGGCCTCATCACCGCGCTCGGCCTGTCGCTGGAAGCCAACGCGCCGGCCCAATAAGCCGGAAGCGGGAATGGCGGGACCCCGCCATTCCCCTCCCTTGCAAGGGTGAAATCCGGGGCGAAGCGGATTATAGGATAGGGCCATGACCCAGAATCCCGCCCCCAAAGACCTCAGCCACATCACCGATTGGGTGTTCGACCTCGACAACACCCTTTATCCGCGCCGCTGCAATCTCTTCGCCCAGATCGATATCCGCATCACCCATTACATGATGGAGGTGACCCGGCTCGACTTCGAGGCGGCGCGGGCGTTGCAGAAGGTCTATTACCGCGATTACGGCACGACGCTGAACGGGCTGATGCAGGTGCACGGCATCGACCCCGACCATTTCCTGCACACGGTCCATGCCATCGACTATTCCCCCGTCGATCCGCATCCGGCGCTGGTCGAAACCATCCGGGCCCTGCCCGGGCGCAAGTTCATCCTCACCAATGGCGACACCGACCATGCCCGCGCCGTGCTGGGCCGGCTGGGCGGGGGCGATCTTTTCGAGCATGTCCACGACATCCGCGCCATGACCTATGTGCCCAAGCCCCACCGGCAGGCCTATGACGGATTCCTGGCCCAATACGGCATCGCGCCGGACCGGGCGGTGATGTTCGACGACCTGGAAAAGAACCTCGTCGTGCCCCATGAAATGGGCATGGCCACGGTGCAGGTCATGGCCGAGGACGATTATGAGAACGACCAGGTGGAAAGCTGGGAGCTGGAGCGCAGCGCCGGCCCCCATGTCCACCACGTTACCCAGGACCTTGCCGGCTTCCTGCGCACCCTTCTCGGCTGACCGGCTTTACAGGGCCGGAGGCGGGGGCTATCAACAGCCCCTCCATCGGCATTTGCCGATATAGAGGCGGCCATGGCCGCCGCAGAACGAGGGATTTCGGACAATGGAATATCGTCGCCTGGGCAAATCCGGCCTCAAGGTCAGCGAAGTGTCGCTGGGCAGCTGGGTCACTTTCGGCAAGCAGGTGCAGGAATCGGAGGCCATGGCGCTGATGGGCCTGGCCTATGACGCCGGCATCAATTTCTTCGACAATGCCGAAGGCTACGAGGCCGGCGAATCCGAAGCGCTGATGGGCGCGGCATTGAAGAAGCTGGGCTGGAGCCGCGACAGCTATTCGGTTTCCTCCAAAGTGTTCTGGGGCGGCGCCAAGCCCACCCAGAAGGGCCTCTCGCGCAAGCATGTGACCGAGGCCGCCCATGCGGCGCTCAAGCGCCTGCAGGTGGATTATCTCGACCTCTATTTCTGCCACCGCCCCGACATCGATACCCCCATCGAGGAAACGGTGTGGGCGATGCACAACCTCATCACCCAGGGCAAGGTGCTCTATTGGGGCACCTCGGAGTGGAATGCCCAGCAATTGACCGAAGCCTGGGCGGTGGCGCGGGCCAACAATCTCATCGGCCCCACCATGGAGCAGCCGCAATACAATCTCTTCACCCGCGAAAAGGTCGAGCACGACTACCTGCCGCTCTACGATCTCTTCGGGCTGGGCACCACCATCTGGTCGCCGCTGGCCTCGGGCCTGCTCACCGGCAAGTATAATGACGGCATTCCCGCCGACAGCCGGCTGACCCTGCCCGGCTATGAGTGGCTGCGCGACCAGTGGATGAGCCCCGAGGGCCAGGCCAAGCTGAGCAAGATCCGCGAACTGGCCAGGCTCGCCGCCCAGATCGGCCTGTCCATCACCCACCTGGCCCTGCTCTGGTGCCTGCGCAATCCCCATGTTTCCACGGTCATTCTCGGCGCCTCGAAAAAGAGCCAGCTCGAGGACAATCTGGCCGCGCTGGAGCACAAGGCCAAACTCACCCCGGACGTCTTGGAGCAGATCGAAAAGATCATGGGCAACAAGCCTGCCGAGCGCCAGCGCTACTGATCCCCTAGAGCGTTTCCAGCAAAAGTGGCAACGGTTTTGCGGTTCGGAAACGCGACAAACAAAGACTTGGATTATTTCACTGGTTCAACGAAACAGTGAAATAATCTAGGGGCCGCTTCCCATCTTGGGGAGCGGCCCTCATCGCTATTTTCGGCTGCGGGAAAGAGCGCTATAGAAGCGGCATGACCGACCTGCCCGGGCGCGTTCCCCCGCCCATCCCCGACACGGCTCCCAGCTTCCGCGAGCGCCTCGAAAATCTTCGCCATCTCGGCCGGCTCGTGGCCCAGATCTGGCGCACCAGCAAGAAGCTGACCGCGGCCAGCGTCGGGCTGCGCCTGGTTTCGGCGCTGCAACCCATCGCCATGCTCTATGTGGGCAAGCTCATCATCGACGAGGTGGTGCGCCTCACCGGCATCACCCCGCCCGGCCCCGATTTCACCGCCTGGTGGGAGAGCGGGCTGCTCAATCCCATCATCGGGCTGCTGCTCCTGGAAATGGGGCTGGTCATCGTTTCCGACCTGCTGGTGCGCGCCACGGGGCTGGTCGATTCCATCCTTTCCGAGCTTCACGCCAATACGGTCAGCATCGAGCTCATGGCCCATGCCGCCCGGCTCGACCTCATGCATTTCGAATCGGCCGAATATCAGGACCGGCTGGAGCGGGCGCGCCGGCAGGCGGCGGGGCGCAACGCGCTCTTGAGCCAGATGTTCGGCCAGGCCCAGGACATCCTCACCGTGGTGACGCTGGCGGCGGGGCTTTTCGCCTATGCGCCGTGGCTGATCCTGCTGCTGCCGCTGTCCTTCGTTCCCGCCATCTGGGGCGAGACGCGCTTCAACACCCTGGCCTATTTCCTCAGCCGCTGGCGCACGCCGGAGCGGCGCGAACTCGAATATATCCGCTATATCGGGGCCAGCGCCGAAACCGCCAAGGAGCTCAAGCTCTTCGGGCTGGGCGATTTCCTCATCGCCCGCTTCCGCGAGCTGGCCCACACCATCTATCTGGAAAACCGCTCGCTTTCGACGCAGCGCGCCGCCTGGGGGGCGCTGTTCTCGTCCATTTCCACCCTCACCTATTACGGCGCCTATGGCTTCATCGTCTGGCGCACGGTGACCGGGGCTTTCTCCATCGGCGACCTGGCCTTCCTCTCCGGCTCCTTCCTGCGGCTCAACGGCCTCTTCCAGAAGCTGCTGCTGGGCTTCACCCAGATCGCCGGGCAGTCGATGTATCTGGACGATCTCTTTTCCTTCTTCGAGATCGAACCCACCATTCTCTCGCCGGCCGAGCCGAAACCCTTTCCCCAGCCGATCCGGCAGGGCATCACCTTCGAGGATGTCGGCTTCCGCTATCCGGGCACCGAGACCTGGGCCATCCGGCATCTGAGCTTCACCCTCAAGGCCGGGGAGACGCTGGCGCTGGTGGGCGAGAACGGGGCGGGCAAGACCACCATCGTCAAGCTGCTCACCCGGCTCTACGATCCCGACGAGGGCCGCATCACCATAGACGGGATCGACCTCAAGGATTTGAGCGTCGCCGACATCCACGCCCATATCGGCGTCATCTTCCAGGATTTCATCCGCTACAGCCTGTCGGCGCGCGAGAATATCGGGGTGGGCCGCATTGCCGACCAGCACGATATGGGGCGCATCGAAACCGCCGCTGAGCGGAGCCTGGCCGACAGCGTCATCGCCCGGCTGCCCAAGGGCTACGACCAGCAATTGGGGCGCCTGTTCAAACATGGGCGCGATCTCAGCGGCGGGGAATGGCAGAAGGTCGCCATTGCCCGCGCCTATATGCGCGATGCCGACCTCATCATCCTGGACGAGCCCACCGCCGCGCTCGACGCCAAGGCTGAGGCCGACGTTTTCGCGCGCTTCAAGAGCCTGGCCGCCGGCAAGACCGCGGTCATCATCTCGCACCGCTTCTCCACCGTGCGCATGGCCGACCGCATCCTTGTGCTCGAAAATGGCGGCATCCTCGAATCCGGCTCGCATGAGGATCTGCTGGCTTTGGGCGGACGCTATGCCGAGCTCTTCGAGTTGCAGGCCGCCGGCTATCGCTAGGCGTTTAAGGCGTCATTCGACCCCGCCCCGCCATTATCGCCCCGCCGTCTTGCCGGGCACTATCCTACCCCCACCGTCATTGCCGGACTTGTTCCGGCAATCCATCCTTCAGCTTGCGCTGAGCAATGGATCACCGGGATAAACCCGGTGATGACGATGAAGGAGGCATTCCGCTGGCCCACTCTCCGGCGCGGCCCTAACGCGGCTTGACCACCACCCGCCCCGAAATCTCGCCGCGCAGGATCCGCTCCGCCGCCGCCGGCAGGTCGGCGAGGCCGATTTCCTCGACCATGCCGTCATAGGCCTCGAAATCGAAAAGGCTCGCCAGCCGGTCCCAGGCCTCCAGCCGCGCCGCATAGGGCTGCATGACGCTGTCTATGCCCAGAAGACTTACCCCACGCAGGATGAAGGGCAGCACGGTGGTGTCGACCTCGATGCCGCCGGCATTGCCGATGCTGGCGACCACCCCGCCATATTTGACCTGCTTGAGCAGCTTGCCCAGCACGGCCCCGCCCACGCTGTCGACGGCGCCGGCCCAGTGCGCCGATTCCAGCGGCTTGTCGGGCTGGGCGAGGAATTCCGCGCGATCGACCAGTCGCGTCGCTCCCAGCGCCTTGAGCGCATCGCCCTGTTGGGGCCGGCCCGACAGCGCCGCCACCTCATAGCCGAGGCGCGAAAGCAGGCTCACGGCCATGGAGCCGACCCCGCCTGCGGCGCCCGTCACCAGCACCGCGCCGGCATCGGGCGCCACCCCGGCGCCGGCGAGCCGGTTGACCGCCAGCATGGCGGTGAGGCCGGCCGTGCCCAGGATCATGGCCTGGCGCGTGCTCATCTCCAGGGGCAGCGGCACCAGCCAGTCGGCCTTGACCCGCGCCCGCGCGGCAAAACCGCCCCAGTGGATTTCGCCCACGCGCCAGCCGGTCAGCACCACCGACTGGCCCGGCGCATAGCGCGGATCGCTGCTCTCGCGCACCGTGCCGGCAAAGTCGATGCCGCCGACATGGGGATAGGAGCGCACCAAGGCGCCGCCGCCGGTGAGGCACAGCCCGTCCTTGTAGTTGAAGCCCGCCCATTCGACATCCACGCTCACCTCGCCCTCGGGCAGGCGGGTTTCGTCGAGCATTTCCACATGCGAGACGATGCGGCCATCGTCGTGTTTTTCGGTCACCAGGGCGGGAAAGGGCATGGCGTGTTTCTCCTCTGGAGCGAATTTGACATGCTCCTCCCGCCGGCGCCACCCTCTGGCGCGGCGCGGCGAAGCGCCTTACCTCTGGAGGGAGCAAGCCCAGGGTACACGCATGACCAGCCCCACCGACGCCCAGATCGCCGTCATCGCCGAGACCTATCGCCTGTTGGGCGACCCCACCCGGCTGCGCGTCCTGATGGCCTGCCTCGAAGGGCCCATCGCGGTGGGAGAGATCGCCCAGGCGGCCCATGCCTCGCCCTCCCTGGTCAGCCATCATCTGCGCCTCTTGCGCGCCGCGCGGCTGGTGGAGGGCACGCGGCAGAACCGGCAGGTTCTCTACCGCACCGCCGACCACCACATCGCCCGCATGCTCTCGGACATGATCGAACATGTGATGGAGGAGGAAAGCCCTGCGGACTAGGGCTTTCGCGCGAGGGCCTCTCCCCACCCACCGGCGCTGCCCGCGGACTCGATCCGCGGGCCAGTCTGCGCCAACGCCGAAGCATCAAGGGCCCCCGGGTCGGCCCACGGGTCACGCCCGTGGGCAGCGCCGGTGGTTCTGGAAAACGCGGAGCCAATATATGAATCAGGGAAAATCCCCACTTGACATGAATATATGAACAGCTATTCATATATTCATGTCAAAGGAGCCCGACAATGGCGACGCATGAGCATGATGGCCAAAGCCCCGATCATTCCCACGATCATGGCGCGCATGACCATGGCGGCCATAGCCATGCCGGACATGACCATGCCGGGCATAGCCACGCGCCCCAGGTCAGCGCCGGCAATGAAAATCTGGTGCTGATCGGCTTCGTGCTCACCGCCGGCTTCATGCTGGCCGAAGTGGTGGCGGGCCTGCTCTCGGGCTCGCTGGCGCTGATCGCCGATGCCGGCCACATGCTCACCGACGCGGCGGCGCTGCTTCTGGCCTGGCTGGCCTTCCGCATCGGGCGGCGCGCATCGGACGGCAAGCGCACCTTCGGCTATATGCGGCTCGAAGTCGTCGCCGGGCTCATCAACGCCATCACGCTTTTCGCCCTCGTCGCCTGGATCGTCTTCGAGGCGGTGCAGCGCTTCCTCAATCCCCATCCGGTGCTGGCCGGGCCGATGTTCGTGGTGGCCGTTCTGGGGCTGGTGGTCAATGTCGGCGTCTTCTTCGTGCTCTCGCGCGGCGACCGCGAGCACGTCAATATTCGCGGCGCCATGGTGCATGTGCTGGGCGACCTGCTCGGCTCGGTGGCCGCCATCGTCGCCGCCGTCACCATCTGGCTCACCGGCTGGATGCCCATCGATCCGATCCTGTCGGTGGTGGTCTCGCTGCTGGTGCTGCGCAGCGCCTGGCGGCTGTTCCGCAATTCCCTGCATATCCTGCTCGAAGGCGCGCCCGACAATGTCGCCATCGGCGAGCTACGCGCGACGCTCCTGGCCGAAGTCGAGGGGCTGGCCGATGTGCGTCACGTCCATGTGTGGTCGATCACCTCGGGCAAGCCGGTGGCGACGCTCGACATCCTGCTCGAGCGCGGGGCCAGGCCCGCATCGGTGTCGCAGGCGGTCAAGGCGACGCTTCTGGACGATTACGGCATCGCCCATTCCACCATCGAGATCGTCTGGAACGGCGACGAGGCCGATTGCGCCTTCTAGGATGCTCACTCTTCACCTCTCCCTGGGGGGAGAGGTCGGCGCGCAGCGCCGGGTGAGGGGGCCTGCTCCCGAGCTCAGTGCGTGAGAAAGGCCCCCTCACCCTGACCCTCTCCCCCCAGGGAGAGGGGACGAAAGAGCAGACGCCTCCAAGCCGGCCTTCCGCCCCAGACGCGACGGCATGTCACTGGCAGGCCGGGGCCAACCGGCCTAAAAGGCAGAGGAGGGCGCAATCGGGGTTGCGCCCGCCGCTTGCAGGACTGCCGTTGTGATATCGGACCGAACCAGGCGCCTCGTGCTGTGCGCCGTCATCTTTTGCGACATGCTGGCCTTCAGCCTGGTCATTCCCTCGCTGCCCGGCGTGGTGCAGGGCTTTGGCGGCGCCGGGCTGGCGCTCGGCCTGGTGTTTTCCGGCTATTCGCTGGCCCAATTCGTCGCCGCCCCCCTGCTCGGGCGCCTCTCGGACCGCATCGGACGCCGGCAATTGCTGCTTTTGGCGCTGACCGGCTCGGTACTGTCGCTGGGCCTCAGCGCCCTGGCCACCAGCCTGCCGGTGCTGCTGGCGGCGCGCATCCTGGCCGGTTTCTGCGGCGGCAGCATCAGCGTCGCCATGGCCATGCTGGCCGATCTCAGCGACGCCAAATCGCGCACCCGCGTCATGGGCATGGGCGGGGCCAGCGTCGGGCTGGCCTTCACCATCGGCCCGGCTTTGGGGGCGCTCGCCGCCGGCTGGGGCTTTGCCGTGCTGTGCCTTGTCGGTGCGGCCATCGCCGCCGCCACCCTGGCCGCCGCCTTCTTCCTGCTGCCGGCCCATCCGCCCGCCGCAACCCCCGCCTCCGAAACCGGGCGGGCCCTGCAAGGCCCCTTCCTCAGGCTTCTCGCCATCACCGGGCTTTCCATGCTGATGTTCGTGGGCATGGAGGCGACGCTGGGCCTCTTCGTCGAGCAGCGCTTCGCCTGGGGCGCGGACCGTCTGGGCTGGCTGCTCGCCCTGGCGGGGTTGAGCTATGTGCTGGTGCAGATGAGCCTGGTCTGGCGGCTGGCCGACAGGTTCGGCGAGTGGCCGGTCACCGCCGGCGCCGCCCTGGTCATGGCCGGCGCGCTGGCGCTGGTGCCGCTCACCGGCCCGCTCGCCCTGATCGTCGGCCTGGTCTTCATCGGCGCCAGCCAGGGGTTCCTCACCACCCTTACCACCAGCCTCGCCAGCCGCATGGCGCCGGCCGGGGCGGTGGGCCAGCATATCGGGGCCAACCAGGCCATCTCCGCCCTGGGCCGCGTGCTCGGCCCGGCATTGGCGGGGCTGCTTTACGATGCCGGCCCGCTTCTGGCCTATGGCGCCATGGGGCTTTTCGGGCTGGCGGCGGCGGCCATGGCCATCAGCAATGGCGCAAGCAGCGCGAGGCAGCTGGCCCTGCGCAACCGCTAAGGCGCGTCCAGCGCCAGCACGAAGCGGAACAGGGCGTCGCCCTCCCACCACATGGGGAAATTGGTGCCCCATTTGTTGTTGTAGAGATTGACGCGCAGTCCCGCCGAGAAATCCGGCACCTGCGGCTGATAGGGCATGAAGGGTGCGCCCGCCGGGCCCACCAGCGCCGCATCGAGCAGGCCCAGGGTGAAGCCGCCCGCTTCGGTTTCGGCCCGGACGCTCTCGACGCCCTGCAACTGCCCGCCGCCGCGCGTCACGATCTTTCCGCTCTCGTGCCACAGCCCCAGCTTGCGCAGATGCCAGCGGCTTTCCCCTTGCGGCGTCACCTGGAAGAACCCGGCCTCGGGCATGCGGTTGGCCGGCTTGCCGCGCAGCACGAGGCTGATCTCCACCTGCCGCTCATCGATGGCGCGCAGGCCGATCTCGCAGCGCCGGGGCGCGCCCAGCTCCAGATACGCCTCCTGCGGCAGATGCGCCACCGACACAGCGCCCGCCACCCCATCCAGCACCGGCGCGAAAACGCCCGTCCGCGCCGTCCTGGCCTTATCCAGGCCCGGCTTGTCATGGTCGAGCACCGCCCATTCCAGCCGATGCTGCAAATAGGTGTCCAGATGGGTCTGCAGCGTCGCCCAATCATAGCTTTCGTGGCGATAGCCCAGCAGCGTCCCGTCCCGCCCCTTGAGCACGCGCCCGTCCGGCGCCGTCAATTCGGCGATGTCCCCGCTTTGCGGGTCGAGCGCCGCCTGCCAGCCGCCCTGGCGCAGCGCCGTGCCCGGCGCCGGTTCCGGCGCGGCCGGAAGCGCGGGTTGCGCCATCGCGGCCTCGCGATCCTCTGCATCGAGCGGTTCGATGGCCGCGTCGATATAGGCGCGCTGCTCGGCCCAGCTCGCCTCGGCATAGGCGAAGCGATAGTCGCTTTTGCGCGCCGCCTCGAAATCGGCGCGATCCCAGGCGGTTTCGTCGCGCAGATAGGTCTTGATGTCGACGCCCCAGGTGTGCTCGGCCACCATGGCCAGTCCCCGCCCGAAGGCGCGGCGGGCCGGGGTCACTTCCGCCTCCCAGCCATCATAGAGCCGTTGCAGCGCGCGGAAGCGCGCCAGTTTCTGCGGATCGGTGGCGGCGCCGTGGATCCAGCTATCCCCGATCTCCCCCTCGACCACCGGGAAATCCGCGCGCCGCGCCCACATCAGCTCGCCGAAGCGGTCGAGCGTCGAGGCCATGATGCGGGCGCCGGGATTGGCGTGGCGCAGGGCGCGCAGCGCCTCCACCGTCTGGCCGACGCTTTGCGGGCCGATATTGTCGTTGGTGTGGGCGAAGCTGAGCCCCACATCCGCCCCGGCGGGAAAATCGGTGGCCCCATAGGAGCCCTGATACATCACCACCACTTCGCTGCCATCGGGCGCGCGCCAGCGGAAGATGGGCGGCACGCCGGGCACCGGGCTGGCCGTATTGACCCCCAGATGCAGGAACTTCACCCCCGCCTCGGCCAAAAGCGGCACCATGCCCAGCGTGTGGCCGGGCACGTCTGTCATCTTGGCGGCGCTGGTGTGCCGGCCGAAGCGCTTGTCCAGCTCCTGCGCATAGGAGAGCCCGGCGCGGAACAGCGCCGGCGACATCAGCTCGGTATGGGTGGTGAAAGGCAGCGCATGCCAGGTGATGAGCCCGCGCCCGATCGCCTCCTCGAGCTGCCTGACCCTGCCGCTCTCCTGGGAATTGAGATGGTCCCAGATCAGCCATGCCCCCGTAGTCCAGATAAAGGCCGGGTCCTCGGGGTTTTCGGCGAAGAAATGCGCGCCCGTGGCGATGGCCTGGGGAATGAACTGCTCGTGATACTGCCGGCGCACGCGCGCGGCGTGGTCGGTGAAGCCGATATCGAGATGGGTCTTGAAGATGAGATGGATCAGGGTGTCGGTCATGAAACTGCCGTCAGCCCACCGTGCCGCGCACGACGAGTCGGGTGTTGAGGGTTTCCTGGAAACCGGGGGCGTTCGGGGCGTTGAGCCGCCGGTTGATGAGGCGCACCAGCGCGCGCACCCGCTCGTCCAGGTCGAATTTCACCGTGGTGAGGTTGTAGCTTTTCCAGTGGGACTGGGCGATGTCGTCGAAGCCGACCACCTTGACGTCCTGGGGCACGCGCAGGCCCAGCTCGTGGCGCAGCGCATCCATGACGCCGAAGGCGGCCACGTCATTGGCGGCGAACACGGCGTCGGCCCCCCCGCCGACCTTGAACAGGTCGATCGTGGCCTGATAGGCGGTCTGGTAGCTGAAATCGCCCGGCGCCACCACCGGCGGCGGCAGGCCGCGCTCGGCCATCACATGGCGCAGGGTCTGCTCGCGCGCGTGGCTGGCGCGGGACTTGTCCAGCCCTGAGAGATAGGCGATGCGCCTTGCGCCATAGCCCTGGAGCAGCGCCACCGCCTGGTCGATGCCGTCATGCTGGAGCACGTTGAGACGGTCGTGCAGCAGGCCGTCGCCCTCGGCGGCTTCGGCCACGCCCGGCTGGGGGTAATGGACATAGATGGGCACGGCGCGGTCGAGAAAGCGCGCCAGGGTGCGCGGCTTGACGTTCTCGACGAAGGCGATCACCGAATCGGGGTTGAAGCCGCGCATATAGGCCAGCAACTGCTCGTCCATCGAATAGTCGGTGCGGGTCTTGAACAGCAGCGTGGCGAAGCCCTCGTTCTGCAAGGCCGTGGTCAGCGCGTCGATTTCCTGGCTTTCCCAATGGCTGCACACATCGGGCACGATGACGCCGACCAGGTGCGAGCGCCCGCTGACCAGGGCCCGCGCCGCCCGATCGGGCGTATAGTTCAGCTCCTGGGCGATCTTGAGGATCAGGGCGCGCTTCTCGGGCTTGAGCGAGGCATGGGGATTGAACGCCCGCGAAACGGCGACGCGCGACACCTGCGCCCGCTCGGCAACCATTTCGGCAGTGGCCCGCCCCCGGGGGGCTTGCGCCGCTTCGCTCACGGCATCCATCCCTGAAAATGAAAACGTGTTCATTTTCTTGCCCGCCATCGAGAGGCTGTCAAGCGGACTTCGTCACGCCGGGGCGCAATCGATACAGGAGATGTCGCAGCTTTGTTGCAAATCCCGCCTATCCTGCGGGAGCATCCGAGGGTGCCGTTTTCGTCATCGAATTCTCCGCATTGACGAAAAATGAAAACGTGTTCATCCTGACCCGGCCTGCGCATGGAATTGCCCAGCGACGGGCCAAACCGGCTACCGGAGAATTCGGAGCCAAATCCTGGGAGGTATTGCTATGAGCAATCGTCTGCGCAGTCTTGCGCTTGGTCTTGTCGGCGCATCCGCCATGGCGGTGCCGGCCTTTGCCGTCGATATCGACATCACCTGTCGCTGCGTCATCGGCGGGGTGAACAGCGCCACCGCCGAATGGCTGGAAAAAAGCGTCATCCCCGCCTTCGAGTCCGCCAATCCCGACATCAACGTCACGCTGAACCAGTTCGGCGGCGAGGATGCCCAGCTCACCCAGCAGCTGGCGCTCGATTTCTCCACCGGCGCGGGCCCCGACATTTCCGGCTTCGACGGCTTCCTCATCCCGTCCTTCGCCGAGGGCGGCCTGCTGCGCTCGCTCGACGAGATGATCGGGGAGCCCTATGCGAGCTGGGAAGGCTGGAACCACATCTCCCCCGGCATCCGCTCCATCCTCTCCTATCAGGGCCAGACCTATGGCGTGGGCCTGGGCACCGACGTGCGCATGATCTTCGTGCGCGCCGACCTGCTGGAAAAGGCCGGGATCGACGCCGCCTCCTGGCAGCCGTCCTCCTGGGCCGACGTGCTCGACGCCGCCCGCAAGCTCAAGGCAGCCGGGGTCGAATTCCCCTTCCAGCTCAATGCCGGCGTCGCCATGGGCGAAGCCACCACCATGCAGGGCTACTGGATGGCGCTGCTGGGCACGGGCGAAGGCGTCACCGACGAGAACGGCAAATATATCGTGGAGAGCAAGGGGATTCTCGACACCCTCAACCTCTACAAGACCATCTATGTCGACGAGGGCCTGGGCGACCAGCGCGCCCAGCTGCTGGCCGACGGCCGCAACCGCAGCTTCGCCAATTTCCGTGACGGCAAGACCGCCATGCTGGTCGAGGGCGACTGGTTCTATCGCTCGGTCACCGCGCCCGGCGCCGAATTCGAGGTCAAGGACCGCGACACGGTGATGAGCTGGAAGAAGATGCCGGCCGAAAATCCCGGTGAGGGCATTCGCGGGCAGGACTATGTCTCCATCTCGGGCGGCACGGGTTATGTCATCAACCCCCATACCGAGAACCCGCAGGAAGCCTGGAAATTCCTCTCCTTCATGATGAGCAAGGAGCAGATGACGGCGTTCCAGGACTACCAGCCGGGTATCCGCTCGCGCTCGGACGTTCCGATCCCGAACAATCCGTTCCTGACCGAAACCAGCCAGGCGCTGCTGCCGCTGACCACCGCGCGTCCCAATGACCCGCACTACAATGCGGTCAGCCAGGAAATCCAGCGCATGACCGAAGCGGTGGTCTCGGGCGAGCTCAGCCCCGAAGAGGCCATGGCCCAGTACAAGTCGGCCGTCACCGCCATCGTGGGCGCCGACAACACGGTCAGCCTGCTCTGATCCTCCCTGCCCCGCCCGGCGCGCTTCGGCGTGCCGGGCTCTCCGGCCATCCAACTCCCAAGGTGTCGCCCCGGCGAAAGCCGGGGCCCATCCTGAGATAGCTGCACCCGGCAAAATCCCAGGCTGGGTCCCGGCTCAAGGCCGGGACGACATCGGGGCTGGCCAACAGCAGACAATTCCTCCTCGCAAGGAGCAAACCCACCCATGACCACCGAAGCCGTGCCAAAACCCAAGAAGACCCGCAATTTCGCGCTGCTCTCCAGTCGGGCGGGCGCGGCCTTCCTGCTGCCGGCGGGCCTGTTGGTCTCGGTCTTCGTGATCTTCCCCTTCTTCTGGGTGATCTTCGTTTCCTTCACCAACCGCACGCTTCTGGGCCGCACCGCGCTCAATCCCGAATTCGTCGGGCTGGCCAATTACCTGACGCTGTTCGATCCGGTCAGCTTCTTCCAGCGCGGCCAGTTCGGCTTTTCGCTGATCCTGACCACCCAGTTCGTGCTGGCATCGGCCCTGCTCGGGCAGGCGCTGCTGGGCCTGTTGCTCGCCTGGCTGATCCAGACCGTCCCGGCCTGGGTCAAGCGCATCACCGAAACCTTCGTCATCGCCGCCTGGATCCTGCCCGAAGTGGTGATCGGCTTTGCCTGGTTCGCCTTTCTCGACCGCGACGCGGGCACGCTCAACATGCTGCTCACCGGGCTGGGCCTGCCGGAGGGCGATTTCCTGCTCCAGCAGCCCTTCTGGGTCATCGTCGCCTTCAACACCTGGCGCGGCGCGGCCTTTTCGATGATGCTGTTCAATTCGGCCTTCTCCTCCATTCCGCCCAGCTATTTCCAGGCGGCGGACGTGGCGGGCGCCTCGTCCTGGCAGAAATTCCGCGATATCGGCCTGCCGCTCATCCGGGGCCATATCGTCACCGACCTCATCCTCATCACCATGTGGACCTTCAACACCTTCACGCCCTTCCTTTTGACCCATGGCGGGCCGAGCTACCGCACGGAGCTGGTGTCGATCTACAATTACCGCGTCGCCTTCCAGGACTTCCAGTTCGGCAAGGGCGCCGCCGTGGGCGTCATCATGATGCTCATCAACCTGGCCTTTGCCCTGGTCTATCTCAGCATCGGCAAGAAAAAGGCGCGCTGACCCATGAAGCTCACCCTGCCCAGCCTTTTCGGACGCATGGCCTTTTCGGCGCTGGCCGCGCTGATCGGCGCCATCTTCGCGCTGCCCCTGCTCTGGTTCCTCTTCGCTCCCTTCAATGCGCGGGCCGAGCTGGGCCTGGCCATGCCCGATCCGTGGACGCTCTCCAATTTCGTCACCGTCTTCGGCAACACCTTCGCCCTGCAGGCGCTGGGCAACAGCTTCATCCAGGCCGCCGGCGGCGTCATCCTGGTCGGCATCGCGGCCACGCTGGCCGCCTATGCGCTTTCCCGCTCCTCCATTCCGGGCAAGAGCGCGGTCACCTATATCCTCTTGCTGTTCTCCTCGGTGGTGTCGGGCTCGGCCGCCATGGTGCCGATCTTCCTCATCATCTCGGCCGCCGGACTGATGGATACCCATCTTGCCGTCATCCTCACCTTTGCCGGCGGGCTGTTGCCCACCGCGATGTTCATCCTGCGCGACTTCATCGATTCCATCCCCAAATCCTACGAGGAAAGCGCCATGGTGGCTGGGGCCTCGCCGGTGCAGGCCTTTTTCGACGTCGCCCTGCCGGTCATCCGGCCCGGCATCGTGGTCATCGTGGTGTGGAGCTTCGTCAATATCTGGGGCAGCTTCCTCATTCCCTTCATCCTGCTGCGCAGCGACACCAACATGCCGGCTGCGGTGGCCATCTATTCCTTCTATTCGGAGGCAGGCACGCCGGTGGTGACGCTCTTGGCGGCCTATTCGCTCATCTATTCCCTGCCGGTCATCGGGCTCTATCTCTTCGTGAGCTGGAAGTTCGGCTTCCGGTTCTTCGGCGGCATCAAGGCGTAATTCCATGGCATCTGTTGAATTCAAGAACGTCACCAAGAGCTTCGGCGAGTTCAAGGCGGTTGCCGATGTGAGCTTCGACATCGGGGATGGCGAGTTCGTCTGCCTTCTGGGCCCCTCGGGTTGCGGCAAGACCACGTCGCTGCGCATGATGGCGGGGCTGGAAACGCCCACCAGCGGGCAGATCCTCATCGGCGGCGAGGAGGTGACCCATCTCCACCCCAAGGACCGCAACATCGCCATGGTGTTCCAGGATTATGCGCTCTATCCGCATATGAACCTGGCCGACAACATCGCCTATCCGCTCAAGGTCCGGGGCGAGGCCGTGGCCAAGCGCCATGCGCGCGCCAAGGAAGTGGCGGACGTGCTCAAGATCGGCCATCTGATGGACCGCCTGCCCAGCCAGATTTCCGGCGGCCAGCAGCAGCGCACCTCGCTGGCCCGCGCGCTGGTCTATCCGGCCAAGGTCTATCTCTTCGACGAGCCGCTTTCCAATCTCGACGCCAAATTGCGTCTCGAGGCGCGCGGCTTCCTCAACCATCTCCAGCGCGACATGGGCATGACGGCGGTTTACGTCACCCATGACCAAGCCGAAGCCATGGCGCTGGCCACCCGCATCGCGGTGATGGACCAGGGCCGCATCGTGCAGTTCGCCTCGCCCATCGAGATCTATCGCCGCCCGGCCACCACCTTCGTTGCCAATTTCGTCGGCAACCCGCCGATGAACCTCATCGCCGTCGAGGGCGCGCAGGCCGATGGCCAGCTCCAGCTTCGCGCCGAGGGCGCCAATATCAGCGCCCTGCCCATGACCGACGCCATCGGCAAGGCGCTCGCCGCCGGCTCCAGCCTCACCCTGGGCGTGCGGCCCGAGCATCTCTTCATCGCCGAGGCCGGCGCGCCCGACACCGTCACCGCGCCACTCTTTGCCAATGAGAATATGGGGCCGGAGAGCCTCGTCACCATCGACCGGGGGGAAGGCGCCCGCGTCACCGCCCGCATCTTCATCGACGAGCATCTCGACCTGGGGGAGACCGTGACGCTCGGCTTCGCCCCCGAGCATGTGCACCTGTTCGACCACACCGGCAGGCGCATCCCGGCGGCGGGGGAATGATGCACGTGGCCGGCTTCGCGCAGAGTGCGTCCCCCTCCTCCTTGAGGGGAGGGGTTAGGGGTGGGGGTTCCAGCCTCTGTGCTCCCACGAACCTTCCGAACCCCCACCCTCGGTCCCTCCCCTCAAGGGGGAGGGAGGCGCAAGAGCGAGCGCAGCGGCCATGACCACCATCACCACCGCCATCACCCGCGCCGACCAGTCCGATAATCCCTATTTCTACATTCCCTTCACCGTGCCCGAGGGAACCACGCGCATCGATGTCACCCTCGCCTATCCCAAGGCCGAGGATTGCGTCATCGATCTGGGCGCGTTCGATCCGCGCGACACCGGCTATCCCACCTCCGAAGGCTTTCGCGGCTGGAGCGGGGGCGCGCGCGACCGCTTCTTCATCGCCACCGACGACGCCACCCCCGGCTATGTGCATGGCGCGATCCAGCCCGGCACCTGGAACGTCATCCTCGGGCTCTACAAAATTCCCGAGGCCGGGACCCAGGCCAGCGTCACCATCACCCTCGACAGCGCCCCGCGCGCGCTGCTGCCCCCGCCCGCCCGTACCTTCCCGGTGCGGCAGGAGGCGGGCTGGTACAAGGGGGATTTGCATTGCCATACTTTTCATTCCGATGCGCGCGGCGCGCCGGAGCTGCTCCACGCCGCCGCCCGGCAGGCGGGGCTCGATTTCCTCGCCGTGGCCGATCACAACACCATCACCCAGCGGCGCTATTTCCACCCCAATTCCTCGCCCGATCTGGTCTTCGTGCGCGCTATGGAGGTCACCACCGCCATCGGGCATGCCAATGTCTATGGCGTCGACGACTGGATCGATTTCCGCATGACCAAGGCGTCGGACGCGCATGTGCTGGCCGGGCTGGTGCATGACAAAGGCGGCCTGCTCTCGATCAACCACGACAAGCCCACCATTCCCTGGGACTATGATTTCCCCGAGGCCGACTGCCAGGAGGTCTGGCAATCGACATGGCTGGCCTGGAACTGGATCGCATTGGAGCGCTATCAGGCCCGCCTCGCCGCGGGGCTGAAGCTCTCGGCCATTGGCGGCTCGGATTTCCACCAGCCCGAGCGCCTGCTGCCCGAGGGGCCGCTGGTGCTGGCCCGCCCCACCACCGTGCTTTACCTTCCCGAGCTTTCCGAGGACGCCATTCTGGCCGCGATGAAATCGGGCCATGGCTATGTCACCGAGAGCCCCAGCGGGCCGCATCTGGACATGCGCGCCGGCGACGTGCCGATGGGCGGCACGGTGCGGGCGCTGTCGCAGGTGGAACTGCATGTGCGCGGCGCGGCGGGCGACCTTCTGGTGCTCATCGACGCCAATGGCATCCGCTCCGAAACCGAGATCGTCGGGGATGACTGGCGCGCGAGCCTCTCCATCGCGGCGCCGCAAAAATTCCTCCGCGCCGAAATCGTCGCCCGGGCCAGCCGCGATCGCCTCGCCGCCGAATTCACCGCGGCGCTGGAAGGGCGCGAACTGCCCTGGCAGCTCAAGAATCTCGACCTCGCCGCCCAGCCCATCCGCCGGGCGCTGGGCAATCCGATCTATATAAGGTCCTGACAATGCTTATCGGCAACGCGCCCTGTTCCTGGGGCATCGCTTATCCCACCGGCAACCGCTATGGCTGGGAGCAATATCTCGATGAAGTCGCCGCAGCCGGCTATCGCGGCACCGAGCTGGGCCCCTTCGGCTATTTCCCCAAGGACGCCGCCCGGCTGCGCGACGAATTGGCAAAGCGCAACCTCACCCTGATCGGCGCCACCCATGTGCATACGCTGGGCGACAGGACCAGCGCCGAGGCTTTCCTCGCCACGCTGGACGAGCTTTCCCGGCTTCTCGTCGATCTGGGCGCCGGCCATCTGGTCATCATGGATGAGAGCAATTTCTATCCCGCCGGCCAGGAAGGCGTGCTCGACGCCGAGGGCTGGCGCGGGCTCGTCGCCATGGTGCGGGCGGCGCAGGTGCGGGTCGAGGGCGAGCATGGCCTAAAGCTCAGCTTCCATCCTCATGTCGGCACCGCCGTCGAAAAGGAAGCCCAGATCGACCGGCTGCTCGAGGAGACCGATATCGACCTGTGCTTCGATACCGGGCACCACGCCTTCTGGGGCCAGGATCCACTGGCCTATATGGAAAAAATCTTTCCCCGCATCGCCTATATGCATCTCAAGAATGTGGATCCCGAGGTGCGCGCCCGCGTGCTCGAGGGCAGGCTGAGCATCGCCGCCTCTTATGGCGAAGGCGTCATGTGCCCGCTGCCCGATGGCGCGGTGGATATCAGGGCGGTGATGGCAATGCTGGAGGCGCGCCATTTCGCCGGCCCGGTCGTGGTCGAGCAGGACGTGGCGGCCAATGCCAGCGAAACCCCGCTGCAACTGGCGGCGCGCAACCTCGCCTTCATGCGCGATATTTCCGCCTGAGCCCGCCCGCGCCGCTCCATCGATAACCGATGGATTATATCGTGCCCCGGCGAATTCATTTCCGGCCCGGGTTCCAATCTGACACAAATCAGGGCATCGACCGGCATCGGTCATGCTGGCGGGACTGCCGCCATTGGGAGGAAACGATGAAGAAGCTGCTTCTGGCACCCTTGGCCATGGCCCTTTTGAGCGGCACGGCCCTTGCCGATACCATCAAGATCGGTGTTGTCGGTCCCTTCTCGGGCCCGGCGGCCCTGCAGGGGCGCAATTTCCAGGCGGGGATCGACGCCTGGCTGGCGCTCAACGGCTCCCAGGTGGCCGGGCACGACATCGAAATCGTCTATCGCGACCTGCCGGCGGCCGATCCGGCCCAGTCGGCGGCGCTGACCCAGGAACTGGTGGTGGGCGAGGGCGTGCAATATCTGGCCGGCTATTACTACACCCCCGACGCCATGGCCGCCGCGCCGATCCTGGAAGAGGCCAATGTGCCCATGGTGGTGTTCAACGCCGCCACCTCGGCCATCGTCAATGCCAGCCCCTATGTGGTGCGCACCTCGTTCACCACCTGGCAGACCTCCACCCCCATGGCCGCCGTCGCCCATGAGCGCGGCATCAACAAGGTCATCACCGTGGTGTCCGATTACGGCCCCGGCATCGATTCGGAAAATGCCTTCGTCGCCGGCTTCACCGCGGCGGGCGGCGAGATCGCCGAATCCATCCGCATGCCGATGAACACCAATGATTTCAGTCCGATCATGCAGCGCATCAAGGATTCGGGGGCCGAGGCGGTGTTCGCCTTCCTGCCCGCCGGCCCCGCCACGCTGGGCTTCATGCAGTCCTATGTCGAAAACGGCCTCAAAAGCGCCGGCGTCGCCCTGCTCGCCCCGGGCGATCTGACCCAGGAGCCGGACCTTTTCGCGCTGGGCGACAACGCGCTGGGGGTGCTGACCACCTTCCACTATGCGGTCAGCCACGATTCGCCGGAAAACCAGGCCTTCGTCGCGGCCGCCTCCAAGGCCCTGGGCAGCGCCGCCGATCTCAGCTTCCCCGCCGTGGGCGCCTTTGACGGCATGTATGTGATTTCCAAGATGATCGAGGCCACCGGCGGCCAGCAGGACGCCGCCAAGGCGGTCGAGGCGGTCAAGGGCCTCGCCTGGACCAGCCCGCGCGGCCCGGTCTCCATCAATCCCGAAAACCGCCACATGACGCAGAACATCTATCTGCGCGAAGTGGCCCAGGTCGACGGGCTCTATATCAACAAGGAAATCCAGACCTTCGAGAACCAGGGCGATCCCGGCTGGAAGGCGCCCTGATCCTTGGCGGCCATTGCGTGTGAAAAGTGAGTAGTCCGTGATGGTGCAGTCGACTCCCTCCCCCTTGCGGGGAGGGATCAAGGGTGGGGGACGTTTAGCCCTTATATTGCGGCTCTCAACACCCCCTCCCAATCTCCCCCGTCAAGGGGGAGGAGCCGCCCGGTGGGTGGGGCACACTCGTGCCATGCAGTTGCCCGCTCCACCTCCCCTGCCCCCGCGCCCTTGTGAGCGGCGCGGGGGCGCGGCACACTGGCCGCCCCTTCCCCCGACCTGATGGACCGCCCCATGCAGACCGTCCTTTCCATCGGCGCCGACGCCCTGGCCTATGGCATGGTGCTGTTCGTCATCTCCATCGGCCTGTCGGTCACCATGGGGCTGATGAAGGTGGCCAATCTGGCCCATGGCGCCTTCGCCATGATCGGGGGTTATATCGCCTCCTATGCCACCCAGCAGATGGGCCTGCCCTTTGCCGTCGGGCTCATCGCCGCCGTCGCCGGCACCGTCATCATCGCCATTCCGCTCGAGCGGCTTTTGTTCCGCCGCATCTATGGCGCGCCGGAACTGACCCAGGTGCTGATGACCATCGGCATCACCTTCGCCATTATCGGCATCGCCAATTTCCTCATGGGCCCCACCCTCAAGACCATCGCCCTGCCGCCGCAATTGCAGGGCCCGGTCGATATCGGCTTCCGCACCATCGCCGCGCACAAGCTCTTCGCCGCCGCCGTCGGCATCGTCGTCGCCGGGGGGCTGTGGATCCTCATCGAGCGCACGCCCTTCGGAGTGCGCCTGCGCGCCTCGGTCGACGACGCGCCCATGGCCGGCGCCCTGGGCGTGCGCACGGGCACCATCTATGCGGTGAGCTTCGCGCTTTCCATCGGCCTCGCCGCTTTGGGCGGCGTCGTCGGAGCGCAGCTGCTGCCCATCGAGCCCTATTACGCGCTGCGCTACATGGTCACCTTCCTCGTCGTCGTCTCGGTGGGCGGGGCCGGCTCCATTCCCGGCGCGCTGATCGCCTGCCTGCTGCTCGGCGCCGTCGAAACCACCGGGCGCTATCTCATGCCCGAATTCGGCGAATTCTTCTTCTACCTGGCCGTCATCGCCATCGTCAGCATCTTCCCCAATGGTCTTCTGGGGCGCGCGCAATGACTGAAACGACCTCGCCTCCCCGCCCCGGCCTCTGGCAGCGCAGCGCCCGCACCGACATGATCGCGGTGCTGGTCATCGCCGCCGTGGCGACGCTGTTCTTCTTCCTCTTCCCGCAAAGCCTGGCGCTGCTCACCCGCATCGTCGCCATCATGCTTCTGGTGCTCTCGCTCGATCTGGTCACCGGCTATGCCGGCGTCGCCACGCTCGGTCACGCCGCCGTTTTCGGGGCGGGGGCCTATGCCGCCGGCATCGCCGCCGCCAAATTCGGCATCACCGATCCCCTGCTGATGCTGGTCATCGGCGCGCTGGCCGGCAGCCTTGCCGGCACCGTTTCCAGCCTCGTCATCCTGCGCGGCCAGGGGCTCAGCCAGCTCGTCCTGTCCATCGCCGTGGTGCAACTGGCCCATGAGGCGGCCAACAAGCTCTCGGCCTGGACGGGGGGCAGCGATGGGCTTTCCGGCATCGCCCCCAGCCCGCTTTTCGGGCTTTTCCGCTTCGATCTCTGGGGCCGTACCGCCTATGTCATGGCCGTGGTGCTGCTCATCGCCGTCTTCCTGGTCCTGCGCATGGTGGTGCGCTCGCCCTTCGGCATGCTCTGCCGCGGCATCAGGCAGGACAAGGTGCGGGTGCGCTCCATGGGCGCGCCGGTCTATTTCTCGCTGGTCAGGATGTATGCCATTGCCGGCGCCGTCGCCGGGCTGGGGGGCGCGCTCTCGGCCATATCCACCAAGGTGGTGGGGCTCGACAGCCTCTCCTTCACCCTCTCGGCCGAGGCCATGGTCATGCTGGTTCTGGGCGGCACCGGCAATCTGTTCGGCGCCATGGTCGGCACCATCGTCTTCGTCTGGTTCGAGGATCGCGTCTCCTCCATCAATCCCTTCCACTGGCTCACCATTGTCGGCGCGCTGCTGGTGGCGGTGGTGCTGTTCGCGCCCAAGGGGCTCACCGGCACCTTGGAAGACTGGTGGCGGAGGGCGCGCAAATGAGCCTTCTCGCCGTGCGCAACCTCAGGAAGAATTTCGGCGGCCTCGCCGTCACCGATGACGTCTCGCTGACGCTCGAGCCCGGCAACCGCGTCGCCCTGATCGGCCCCAATGGCGCCGGCAAGACCACTTTCGTCAATCTGGTGACGGGGCATCTCAAGCCCGATGCCGGCTCGGTCCATATCGGCGGAGAAGACCTCACCCGCGCCTCGCCGACGCGGCGCGTCCATGCCGGGCTGGTGCGCAGCTTCCAGGTGACGCGCCTCTTTCCCGAAATGACGCCAGAGGAACATGTCGCCCTGGCCGTGCTGCAAAGACTTGGACGATCCGGACAGGTTTTTGCCGATTATCGCGGCATGGGCGCGGTGATGGACGAGATCGCTTCGGTGCTCGACCTGCTCCACCTCGCCCCCATCGCCCATACCAGGGTCAGCGACATCGCCTATGGCCAGCAGCGCCTGCTCGAAATCGCCTTGGTGCTGGCGCTGCGGCCGCGCGTCCTGCTGCTCGACGAACCGGCGGCGGGGGTGCCCAGCACCGATACGGTGCTGATCGAAAAGGCGCTGGAGCGCCTTCCGCCCGAATTGGCGGTGCTGATGATCGAGCACGATATGGATTTCGTCTTCCGCTTCGCCCAGCGCGTCATCGTGCTGGCCGCCGGCGCGGTGATCTTCGACGGCACGCCCGAGGCCGTCGCCGCCGATCCGAAAGTGCGCGAAGCCTATCTGGGGAGCTATGAAGATGGCCGCGGCAGCGCTTGACGTTTCCGGCCTTTGCGCCGGCTATGGCCCCACCCGCATCCTCGAGGATATCGGCTTTGCCGTGCCCGCCGGCGGGCGGCTGGCGGTGCTGGGCCGCAACGGCATGGGCAAGACCACGCTGCTGGCCACCCTTGCCGGCCAGACCCGTTACCTCGCCGGCTCGGCCAAGCTCGACGCCACCGAGCTGACCCGCCTCGACGGCTCCGAGCGCGCCCGGGCGGGCCTGGGTTATGTGCCCCAGCACCGCGCCATCTTCAAATCGCTGACCGTGGAGGAAAACCTCTTCGTCGGCCTCAAGACCCGCCCGCGCAGCGCCATCGAGGAAGCCTATGCGCTCTTTCCCCGCCTCAAGGAGCGCCGCAACAATCCCGGCGGCAAGCTCTCGGGCGGCGAACAGCAGATGCTGACCACGGCGCGCACCATTCTCGGCCAGCCCAGCCTGTTGCTGCTCGACGAGCCGCTGGAAGGGCTGGCCCCGGTCATCTGCGAGGAATTGATGGCCGCCTTCACCAGCCTGGCGCAAAGCCGCGCCATGACCATCGTGCTGGTCGAGCAGCGTCTCAAGGCCGCCCTCGACTTCGCCGAAACCGTGCTCATCCTCGAACGCGGCCGCGCCGCCTGGTGGGGCACCCCGGCGGAGCTGGCGAAGGATCCCGAAACCGTCAACCGCCTGCTGGGCGTGGGGCATTAAGCGCGTTTCACTTGATTTGAATCCTCCCCACCCCGATGTCGCCCCGGCCTTAAGCCGGGGCCCATCCTGACATGGTGCCGATCCGTCCCTTCCAGGATGGATCCCGGCTCAAGGCCGGGATGACATCGTGCGCGGGAAGCATGGAGCGGAAATCCCTACCGCAGCCCGGTATAATTCTCCGCAAAGCTCTGCTGCGCCGCCAGCGAGCCGGCCAGGTAATCGAATTCCGCCCGCTGGATGCGCCGCCCGAAGGGGCCGGTTTCGGGGAAGGTGTGGAAGAGGCTGGTCATCCACCAGCTGAAGCGCTCGGCCTTCCAGATGCGCGTGAGCGCGTGGGCGGAATAGGCGTCGATTCCGGCCTCGGATTTCTCGCCGTAAAACTCGATCAGCGCATCGGCCAGCAGCGCCACGTCGGACAGCGCCAGGTTCAGCCCCTTGGCGCCGGTGGGCGGCACGATATGGGCGGCGTCCCCGGCGAGGAACAGTTTTCCGAAGCGCAGCGGCTCGGCAACGAAACTGCGCAGCGGCGCAATGGATTTTTCGATGGAGGGGCCAATGAGCAGGGCCTCGGCCGTAGCCGGATCCAGCCTTTGGCGCAATTCGTCCCAGAAGCGAGTGTCGGACCAGTCCGCTACCCGCTCGCCCTCGGGCACCTGGATATAATAGCGGCTGCGGCTGGGCGAGCGCTGCGAGCACAATGCGAAGCCGCGCGCGTGGTGGGCATAGATCAGCTCATGCTCCACCGGCGGCTGGTCGACCAATATGCCCAGCCAGCCAAAGGGATAGACGCGCTCGAACGTGGTCAGCGCCCGCTCGGGCAGGCTGGCGCGGCTGGGCCCGTGGAAACCGTCGCAGCCGGCGATGAAGTCGCAGTCGATGCGGTGAGTCACCTCGTCCTTGACGTAACTCACCCAGGGTGCGCCATCGGCATCGTGGATTTCGACATTTTCGGCTTCGTAAATGCTCCGTGCCTCACGCACCGCCATCAGGTCGCGCGTCACCTCGGTCTGGCCATAGACCATGACCTGCCGCCCGATCAGGCCGGAAAAGTCGACGCGGTGCCGGTCGCCATCGAAGCTCAGCCCCACCCCCTCATGCACCAGCCCTTCGGCATGCATGCGCGCGCCGGCCCCGGCGCGGTCGAGCAGGTCGGCGCTGCCCTGTTCGAGCACGCCGGCGCGGATGCGGCCCAGCACATAATCGGGGCTGCGCCGCTCGAGGAGAACCGTCTCCACCCCGGCCTGCTCCAGCAGCCGCCCCAGCATCAGCCCGGCCGGGCCCGCTCCGATAATGACCACCTGCGTGCGCAAAGCCTTCTCCCTTTTTATCCGAGCATGGCCATTTCTCCCTTCGCGGTGAATGGACAGGGCGCGCAATCGCTTGCATTATCCGAACATGAAAACCGTCCCCACCTATGCGCTTTACGGCGAGCGGCAGAGCCGGCAGGACTGGCTGCATTGGGAGACCATCCAGGCGCGCTCCAGCCTGCACGATTATTCCATCGCCCCGCATCGGCACGACCAGTTCGTGCAGTTGCTGCATCTGACCGGGGGGAGCGGCGAGGTCTGGATCGACGGGGTCCGTTTCGCGCTGCGCGCCCCCAGCCTGGTGGTGGTGCCGGCGCTGATCGTGCACGGCTATGCCTTCAGCACCGATGTGGAGGGCATCGTCGTCACCCTCTTCGAGCGCGACCTCGCGGCGCGCGGGCCGGCCCTGCCGCAGGCCGGTCTCGTCACCGGCGATCTTTCCGGGGTGGAGGCGGCGCTGGCCCGGCTCATCGGGGAGGCCGACCGGCCCGGTCCGGCCCATGCGGCGGCCATGGCGGCCCATCTCACCCTGCTTCTGGTCGCCCTGCACCGCGCCGGCGGAGAGGCGCCCGGGCCCGGCGCCGCCTCGGACCGGGCCTATCGCCATGCCCAGGCCTTCCGCCTCATGGTCGACAGCCGCTTCCGCCAGACCCGGCGCCTTTCCGATTATGCCGGCGCGCTGGGCATCACCCAGACCCATCTCAACCGCATCAGCCGGCAGGTGCTGGGCACCTCGGCGCTGGGCGTCATCGAGCGGCGCCTGGCGCTGGAAACCCGCCGCATGCTGCTATTCTCCACCCTCTCGATCAAACAGATCGGCAGCCAGTTGGGCTATGACGACCCCGCCTATTTCTCCCGCTTCGCCCGGCGCATGCTCGGCTGCGCCCCCAGCACCTTCCGAAAGGCAGGCGGGGCAGGCGATCCCGGCTGAACGTCCTGACGCCCCAGCCCCTCCCCGCTCCCGTGCCACCCCGGCCCCGAGCCGGGGCCCATCCTGACCATGTGCCGGCGCTGCAATCTCAAGATGGGTCCCGGCTCAGGGCCGGGACGACATCGCGGAGGAGGTGAATCCGGATGTCCCGTTCCGGACGATTTCCAGCCCCTCCCCACCCTCCATGTCATTCCGGCGCAGGCCGGAATCCATGTCCGCATGTCTCCCAGACACCGAGGTCGCGGTTCGCCTTCAGCCTGGATTCCGGCCTGCGCCGGAATGACATGGTGGTTTCAAGCGGGCCGGTTTCATGAAGCCCCTCCCGGCCTCCCCCATCAAGGGAGGACTGGGGAGGAGGTGGAACCCAAAGCCCCCTTCACCGCTCCCGCGCCGCGGCCTGGCGCACGGCCTGCATCAGGCTGGTCGCGGCTAGGCCCGGCGCCGTGTCGGTGCGGGTGGTGAAGCCCACCGGCCCCAGCGTTTCGCTGGTGTCCACCGGCAGCAGCGCCAATTGCCCCTCCTCCACATCGCGCGCCACCACGCCCTCGGAAATGATCCAGATGGCGTCGCTCTGGCGCACATAGGAGCGGCCGAAGGCGTTTGAGACGGTTTCGATCTCGTCGCGCAGCCCGGTGACGCCATGGGCGAGCAGCATGCGGTCCACCGAGGCGCGGATCACCGAATCGGGGGTGGGCATCAGCATCTGGAAGGGCACGATCATGCCCAGGTTGAAGTCGCGCCGCCCCAGCAGGGGGTGGCCGGGCCGCACCGTCATCACCACGCGCTCGGAATAAAGATGCTCGAAGCTAAGGCCGAGCATGGCGCCGGGCTCGGCCATGCGGCCGATGACGAGGTCGACGTCGCCGGTGCGCAACAGCGAGAGCAGATAGCCATTGGGGCCGGTGACGATGCGGCTGTGCACGCCGGTTTCCTCGGCGGCGAACAGGCGGACCGCCTCGGGCAGGATGCGGGCCGACACCGTGGGCAGCGCCCCGATCTTGAGCACGGGGGCCTCATGGGCGCCATGGGCGGCGTCGATCCCCTGGCGCAATGCGGCGATGCTGGTCGAGGCATAGCGGTAGAAGACTTCCCCGAAGGCGGTGAGGAACAGCCGGCGCCGGCTGCGGTCGAACAGCGCCGCGCCCAGGAACTCCTCCAGCTCCTGCACCGTTTTCGAGGCCGCCGGCTGGCTGATATTGAGCGCCTCGGCGGCCTTGACCATGCTGCGCAGCCGCGCCACCTCGAGAAAGCAGGCGATATGGCGCAGCTTGATCCTGGGATCGATAATGCGTCTGGCCATCTGCCCCTCCGGTTATGCGGCCCGGCCCCTGCCGCGCCAAAACCGGCCCAGAAGGCACCTGACGATAAGCTACAGGTTATGATGCCTCCTTTAGTAATCATTTTACTTGCGGCCGGCCAGCCCCTTAAATCGGGGCGAAGAGGAGAGATGGATTGTTCACCCGCGTCAACGGCGTGCTGCTTTCATACCGGCTCGGCGGCAGGGCCGGGGCGCCGGAACTGGTCTTCATCAATTCCCTGGGCACCGATGCGCGCATCTGGGACGATGTCATCGCCCGTCTTGCCGGGGATTACCGCATTCTCAGCTATGACAAGCGCGGCCATGGGCTCAGCGACAGCCCGGCGGGCGAATATGGGCTGGACGCGCATCTGGACGACCTGACGGGGCTGCTCGACCATGTCGGCATGGCCCGTCCGGCGCTGGTCGGGGTGTCGGTGGGCGGGCTCATCGCCCAGGGTTTCGCGCTGCGCCATCCCGAGCGCGTGGCGGGCCTGGTGCTCTGCGCCACCGCGCCGCGTTTCGGCGATGCCGCCGGGTGGACGGCGCGCATGGCGGCGGTGCGGCAAGGCGGGCTGGGCGCCATTGCCGAGGCGGTGATGGAGCGCTGGTTCAGCCCCGGCTTCCGCCGGAACCGGCCCGACGATCTGGCCGGCTGGAAGACCCTCTTCCTGCGCACCGATCCGGCCGGCTACATCGCCACCTGCGCCACGCTGCGCGATACCGATCTCACGGCCCAGACCGGCGCCATCGCCGCCCCCACGCTGGTGGTGGCGGGCGAGGAGGACGGGGCGACCCCGCTTTCGGCCGTTCACGGGCTGGCCGGGGCCATTGCCGGCGCGCGCTTCACCGCCCTTGCCGGGGCCGGCCATCTTCCGGGCATCGAACAGCCCGAGGCGCTGGCCGCCCTGATGACGGATTTTCTCACGGAGGTCGGCCATGGCTGACGCTAGCCTTTACGATCGCGGCATGGAAACGCGCCGCGCGGTGCTGGGCGATGCCCATGTCAATGGCGCCACCGAGCGCATGTCCGAGTTCGATAGCGATTTCCAGAGCTTCATCACCGAAGGGGCCTGGGGCTCGGTTTGGGCGCGGCCGGGGCTGTCCAAGCGCGAGCGCTCGATGATTACCCTGGCCCTGCTCGCCGCCCTGGGGCACGATGAGGAGTTGGCCATGCATGTGCGCGCCACGGCCAATACCGGGGCCAGCCCCGCCGACATCAAGGAGGCGCTGCTGCATGTGGCGGTCTATGCTGGGGTGCCGGCGGCCAACCGGGCCTTCCGCATTGCCCGCGAGCAGCTCGAAAAGCGTGAGGAGGCAGGCCAATGAGCGGCATCATTCTTCCGGGGGCCGACGGGGTCCTCTTCCAGCGCGACCGCGCCTGGCACCCGGCGGCCAATACGCCGGGCTACAAGAGCACCACCTTCCGCGCCCCGCGTCACAGCCTCTTGGCGCTGGGCCCGACGCAATCGGAAATGAGCGGCCCCACTTTCGGCCATGAAAGGCTGGGCGCGCTGGACAATGACCTGATCCGCAATTTCAGCCAGGACGGCACCGAGGCCATCGGCCAGCGGCTCATCGTCTATGGCCAGGTGCTGGACGAGAATGCCCGCGCGGTGCCCAATACGCTGGTGGAATTCTGGCAGGCCAATGCCGGCGGGCGCTACCGCCACAAGAAGGAAGGGTATCTGGCCGCGCTCGACCCCAATTTCGGCGGCTTCGGGCGCGCCGTCACCGACGAAAACGGCTTTTATTCCTTCCGCACCATCAAGCCGGGGGCCTATCCCTGGCCCAATGGCGGCAATGACTGGCGCCCGGCCCATATCCACTTTTCGGTCTTCGGCCATGCCTTCGCCCAGCGGCTCATCACCCAGATGTATTTCGAGGGCGATCCGATGATCTGGCAATGCCCCATCGTCGGCACCATCGCGGACAAGGCCGCCATCGAGCAGTTGATCGCCCGGCTCGACCGGCACAATACTACGCCCATGGATGCGCTGGCCTATCGCTTCGACATCGTGTTGCGCGGCCGGCGCTCCACCATGTTCGAAAACCGCCCGGAGGGGAACTGATGCTCCATCCCACCCCCAAGCTCAAGGAATCCCCCTCCCAGACCGCCGGCCCTTACGTCCATATCGGCATGACGCCCAATTTCTGCGGCATCACCGGGGTTTACGACGCCGATCCGGGCATTTCCATGCTGACGCCGGACACGCAGGGCGAGCGCATCACCATCACCGGACGGGTGCTCGACGGCTCGGGCGCCCCGGTCAATGACGCGGTGCTGGAGATCTGGCAGGCCGATGCCAGCGGCGCCTTCAGCGCTCCCATGGGCCCCAATTCCAATTCGGCGCCGGCCTTTACCGGCTGGGGTCGCCAGCCCACCGGCAGCGATGGCAGCTTCACCTTCGAGACCATCAAGCCCGGCCCCGTGCCCGGCCCCGACGGCCGGCCGATGGCGCCCCATGTCTCGCTGTGGATCGTGGCGCGCGGCATCAATATCGGGCTCCAGACCCGGCTCTATTTCGCCGACGAGGCCGAGGCCAATGCCCAGGATTACGTGCTCAACAAGATCCTCGACGCCCGCCGCCGCCAGACCCTGATCGCCCGCCGCGAGGAAGGGGAGGTGCCGCGCTACGTGCTCGACATCATCCTCCAGGGCGAGGGAGAAACCGTGTTCTTCGATTTCTGATGGCGCAAACCCTGCTTTCGGCCCTGTGCGGCGATGCCGAGATCGCGGCCCGCTTCGGCGACGCCGCCCAGCTCCAGGCCATGCTGGCCGTGGAAGTGGCGCTGGCCGAAGCCAGCGCCGATTGCGGCTGGATCGGCGCGGACGCCGCCACGGCCATCGCCGAAGCGGCGCAGGCTTTCACACCCGATTGGGAAGACCTCGCCGCCGGCATGGCGCGGGACGGGGTGGTGGTGCCGGCGCTGGTGCGGCAATGGCGCGAAAGACTCCCCGAGTCGCATCGCGCCGCGCTGCACAAGGGCGCCACCAGCCAGGACATTGTCGATACGGCGCTAATGGTCCAACTTGCCGGCATTTTCGGCCTCTATGAGACCCGCCTTGCGGCGCTGCTCGCCCAATTGGACGGGCTGGACGAAAAATTCGGCGCCAGGCCCCTCATGGGCCATACCCGCATGCAGATCGCCCTGCCCACCAATTGGAGCGCCAAATTTGCCAGTTGGCGCGCGCCCTTGCAGCGGCATTTGCGGGCGCTCGAGGCCATGCGTCCCGGCCTGCTCGTCGTGCAATTGGGCGGGCCGGTGGGCGACCGCATGAGCTTCGGCCCTCATGGCGACGCCATCGCCGCCGGCCTCGCCCGCCGGCTCGACCTGGGCCTTGCCGCGCCCTGGCATGCCGAGCGCGATCCCATCGGGGCGCTCGGCAGCCTTCTCGCCCTCATCACCGGCTCCTTGGGCAAGATGGGCATGGATATCGCGCTGCTGACCCAGAACGAGGTGGCGGCGGCGCGGCTTTCGGGCGGCGGCGGCTCCTCGGCCATGGCGCATAAATCCAATCCGGTCGCCGCCGAGGCGCTGGTGGCGCTGGCCCGCCACAATGGCGGGCTTTCGGGCAATTTGCAGCAGGCCATGGTGCATGAATATGAGCGCTCCGGCGCCGCCTGGACACTGGAATGGCTCACCCTGCCCCCGATGCTCGAAGCCACCGGCGCCAGTCTGCGCCTCGCGCAAAAACTGCTCGACCAGCTTCAGCCGGCCTGAATGGTCGCCTTCAGCGCCGCTACCTTGGCGGCACTGGTCATCCGCCGCTGCGGGCTGGCAAAACCCAGCCGCCTTGCCTCTGCCCCCGCTTCGGGCGCCGGCTCCGAGCAGGAGCCATGCAGGGCCGCCAGCGGCACGCGCTTGAGAATCTGCGGCGCCGTCGCCGCGTTGACGCCGGCCCCGGCCATGATGGTGATGCGCCCCGCCGCAATCGTATGGGCCCGCTCCAGCTCGTCCAACCCCTCGGAGGCCGAGAGCGCCCGGCCCGAGGTGAGGATGGTGTCAAAGCCCAGCGCCACCGCCGCTTCCACCGCCTCGCTTATGTCGGGCACCAGATCGATGGCGCGGTGCAGCGTTCGCCCCATGCCCGCCGCCGCCCCGGCCAGCCGCGCCAGCCGCTCCAGATCCAGCCGCCCGTTGGGCCGGCTCGCTCCCAGCACCACCCCGCTCAACCCGGCGGCGCGGATGGCGGCGATCTCGGCCAGCATCGCCGCCTCGTCGCCGTCATCGAAGACGAAATCGCCCGGCCGGGGCCGCACCATGGCGCGCACCGGGCGGTCGATCCTGGCCGCCAGCGCCACCAGCCCCGGGCTCGGCGACAGCCCGCCCAGTTCCAGCGCCGCGCAGAGTTCGATCCTGTCGGCGCCGCCCGCCAGAGCAGCCTCCAGCCCGGCGGCGTCGTCCACGCACACTTCCAGCAGCGTCATGCCAGCCCCTCCGAAAAGCCCAGGCTCGCCGCCCCCACCAGCCCGGCATCGACGCTGAGTTGCGCCGGCACCACCAGCGGGCGGTCCAGTGTCCGCAGGATGCGCTGGCGCACTTGCCGGTCGAGCGCCGCGACCAGTTCAACGCTGTTGCCCAGCCCGCCGCCGACCGGAATGATGTCGGGCCCCACGATATTGACCGCCAGCGCCAGCGGCTGGGCCACCAGTTCGAGATAGGCCGCCAGCGTCACCCCCGCCGCCGCGTTCCCATCGGTCCAGGCGGCAATGATGGCGGTGCTCTCCAGCGCCGCCCCATGGATATGGCGGTGCAGGGTTTCGAGCCCACGCGCCCCGCCCACCGTGTCGACGCAGCCGCGCTTGCCGCAGCCGCATGGAAATTGCGGCATCTCATAGGGCGGCACGCTCAGTCTCGTGGCGAGGATGCTGCCATGCCCCCATTCGCCCGCCAGCCCGCCGGCGCCGCGAAACAGCCTGCCATCGGCGACGATGCCGCCGCCCACCCCGGTGCCCAGAATGGCCCCGAACACCACCTTGTGCCCGCGCCCCGCCCCGGCATGGGCCTCGGCCAGCACGAAGCAATCGGCGTCATTGGCCACCAGCACCTTGCGGCCCAGCGCTTCTTGCAGATCGCCGGCGAGGTTGCGCCCGTCGATGCAGGGAATATTGGCGACGGTAACGCGCCCGCTGTCGGGATCGACCACCCCGGTCACCGAAATGGCGATGGGCGCCTCGTCCTGCTGGTCGAGAAATCCCTCCAGCACCGCGACGAAAGCGGCAAAATCATCGCGCGGCGTCGGCTTGCGGCCCAGCAGCGTCAGGTTCTGCGGATCGCTGGCCCGCGCCGCCTTGATGCTGGTGCCGCCAATATCGAAACAGGTCAGCATGGAGAGGTTTCCGGGTGAGGCTGTGACGGCTTCATAGCCGCTCGGCCCGCATCCCGTCAAAACCACCATGTCATCCCGGCCTTGAGCCGGGATCCATCCTGAAGGCTCCATGTCGGGCACATTGTCAGGATGGGCCCCGGCTCAAGGCCGGGGCGACAGAGGGTGAGCAAGCGCCCCCCGCCACACCGAAATCCCGAATGCGCCCACGAACATCCCCGAGAGCAGCAGCACGATGGTGGGAGCGGGGGCGCTGTCGATGAAGAAGGAGAGATAGACCCCGGCAAGCGCGGCCAGCAGCGCCACGGCCATGGCCAGCACCAGCATGGTGCCGAAACGCCGGGTGAGCAGGAACGCGATGGCCCCCGGCGCGATCAGCAGCGAAATGGCCAGGATGATGCCCACCGCCTGCAAGGCCCCGACAATGGTGAGCGAAATCAGCGCCAACAGGCCGTAATGCAGCCAGTTGGTGCGCAGGCCCATGGCGCGCGCCTGGCCGGGATCGAAGGCGTGGAGCAAAAAATCCTTCCATTTGACCCCGATGATGGCGGCGACGAGCAGCCCGATCAGCAGCGACTGGAGGAGATCGCCCATTCCCACCCCCAGCATGTCGCCGAACAGGATATGGTCGAGATGCACGTCGGACTGGATCTTGACATAGAGCACCAGCCCCAGCCCGAACATGCCGGAAAACACCACGCCCATGGCGGTGTCCTGCTTGATGCGGCTGTTGTCGCCCAGATAGCCGCTGGCGATGGCGGCGAACATGCCGGCCACGAAGGCGCCGATGGCATAGGGCAACCCGACCATATAGGCGATGACGACGCCGGGAAAAACCGCGTGGGAAATGGCGTCGCCCAGAAGCGACCAGCCCTTGAGCACCACGAAGCAGGAGAGCAGCGCCATGGGCACGGACACCAGGCCCGCGATCAGCAGCGCATTGACCATGAAGTCGAACTGGAAGGGCAGCAGCAGGGTTTCGGCCAGGCTCATGGCTGCGTCTCCAGCGCTTGCGCGGCGCGGCGGCGCGCGGCCACCAGCCCGTGGCGCGGGGCGAAGAAGAAGGCGAGGAGGAACAGGCCCGTCTGCAACACCACGATGATGCCGCCGGTGGCCCCGTCGAGGAAATAGCTGGCATAGGCGCCGACGAAGCAGGTCACCGTGCCGATGGCCACGGCGATGAGCAGCAGGCGCGGAAAGCGGTCGACGAGCAGATAGGCGGTGGCGCCGGGCGTCACCACCAGGCAGATCACCAGGAACGCGCCCACGGTCTGCATGGCGGCGACGGTCGAGGCCGAGAGCAGGGTGAAGAACAGCGCCCGCAGCGCCAGCGGGTTGAGCCCGATGGAGCGCGCATGGTTCTCGTCGAAAAAGCTGACCATCAGATCCTTCCACTTGACCAGCAGGATGGCCAGCGACACCAGCCCGATAATGGCCAGTTGCAGCGTGTCGGCGGGGGTGATGGCCAGGATGTTGCCCAGCACGATGGTCTGGATGTTGATGGCGACCGGCGAGAGCGACACCATGAACAGGCCGAGCCCGAAAAAGGCCGAGAAGGTGAGCCCGATAATGGCGTCCTCGCGCAGCTTGGTGCGCTGGTTGAGGAACAGCATGGTGGCCGCCGCCAGCCCGCCCGAGAAGAAGGCGCCCAGCGCGAAGGGCAGGCCCAGCATATAGGCGCCCGCCACGCCCGGCACGATGGCGTGCGAGAGCGCGTCCCCGATCAGCGACCAGCCCTTGAGCATCAGGTAGCAGGAGAGGAAGGCGCAGACGGCCCCGACCAGCGCCGAGACCCACATGGCGTTGACCATGTAGCCATAGGAAAAGGGCTCGAGCAGCAGCGCCATCATTTCGGCTCCCGCGCATCGAGCACCAGCGCGCGCTCGTCGTCGGTATAGACGCGCAGCGGCCCGGGCCGGCCGTCGGGGCCGGCCTCGAGCACCACATGGCGCAGGACGCCGCCGAAGGCGCGTTCGAGATTGTCGCGGGTGAACACCTGCGCGGTCGGCCCATAGGCCAGCACCGTGCCCTTGACCAGAATGGTGCGGTCGCAGAATTCGGGCACCGAGCCCAGATTGTGGGTCGAGACCAGCATGACGCGGCCCTCGTCGCGCAATTGGCGCAACAGGGTGATGATCTGCTCCTCGGTCTTGACGTCGACGCCGGTGAAGGGCTCGTCGAGCAGGATCACGCGGCTGTCCTGGGCCAGCGCCCGGGCGAGGAAGACGCGCTTTTTCTGCCCCCCTGAAAGCTCCCCGATCTGGCGCTTGCGGAAATCGAGCATGTCGACGCGGGCCAATGCGGCGCTCACCGCTTCCCTGTCGGCGGGGCGGGCGAGGCGCAGCGGGCCCATATGGCCATAGCGCCCCATCATCACCACGTCCTCCACCAGCACGGGGAAGTTCCAGTCCACCTCCTCGGCCTGGGGCACATAGGCGACCAGATTATCCCTGAGCGCCTGTGCGGCGGGGCGGCCGAGCACGCTGATCTCGCCCCGGGCCAGCCGCACGAAGCCCATGATGGCCTTGAACAGCGTCGACTTGCCCGCCCCGTTCACCCCCACCAGCGCCGATATGGTGCCGGTGGGGATTTCGAAGCTGGCGTCGCGCAGCGCCGTATGGCCATTGCGATAGGTGACCGTGGCGTGCTTCACCGTAATGCCGCTCCCCGCATCCGGCGATGCGGGGAGCACGGGCTTGGGCATTGCTGCATTCATCGGGTCAGTCCCTGGGCGATGGTTTGCGCGGTCACCCGCAACAGATCGATATAGGTCGGCACCGGGCCATCCGCATCCGTCAGGGAGTCCACATAGAGCACGCCACCATAAGCAGCCCCGGTTTCGCGCGCCACCTGTTCGGCGGGCGCCGAGGAGATGGTGCTTTCGGAAAACACCACGCCGATATCGTGCTGGCGCACCGCGTCGATCACCTTGCGCACCTGCTGGGGCGTGCCCTGCTGGTCGGCATTGATGGGCCAGAGATAAAGCTCCTTGAGGCCGAAATCGCGCGCCAGATAGGAGAAGGCGCCTTCGCTGGAAACCAGCCAGCGCTTGTCCTCGGGCACGGCGGCCAGCTCGGCCCGGATGGGGTCGATCGCCGCCGCGATCTGCGCTTTATAGGCCTCGGCATTGGCCGTGTAGATGTCCGCATTGGCCGGGTCGTGCTCGACGAAGGCGTCGCGGATATTGTCGACATAGACCAGCGCGGCGCTGGGCGACATCCAGGCATGGGGGTTGGGCTTGCCGCCATAGGGGCCTTCGGTGATGCCGATGGGCTCGACGCCGTCCGAGACCACCACGCTGGGCACGTCATGCAGATTGCGGAAGAATTTTTCGAACCAGAGTTCGAGGTTGAGCCCGTTCCACAGGATCAGGTCGGCCCCCTGCGCGCGTTGCAGGTCGCCGGGGGTGGGCTGGTAATTGTGGATTTCGGCGCCGGGCTTGGTGATGGATTCCACCTCGGCGGCGTCGCCAGCGACATTGCGCGCCATGTCGGCGATGACGGTAAAGGTGGTCACCGCCTTGAATTTCTCCGCCGCCATCGCCGTGCCCGACAGCGCCAGCACCGCCGCCGCCATTGCCACCAGGGTCCGCTTCCAATGCGCCATGTCCAACTCCGTTGTTGCGATTGATTTGCATTTGCGTAATGCATCACCCTTCTAATTGCAAGTGAGAATGATTTGCAACTAGAAACGGTAATCCGCCTTTCGCCTTGACGCGGCGGCGTTTCGCCCCAATATCGCCCGCATCCGGGCTGGCAGCAGCAAGATGAGCGATCCGAAACCTCCATCCTTCGTCAGTGCGCAAATGGTCGCCGAGCGGGCGGGCGTGTCGCGTTCGGCCGTGTCGCGCACCTTCACCGACGGCGCCAGCGTCTCGGAGGCGACGCGCCGCAAGGTGCTGGAGGCGGCCGGCGCCCTGGGCTATCACGTCAACCATTTGGCGCGCGGCCTGCGCGAGCGCAGCAACATCGTGTGCCTGGTGGTCTCGGACATCGTCACCCCCATCCGCGCCCGCATGGTGGACGAATTGACCCGCAAGCTGCAGGCGGCGGGCAAGATCACCATGGTCATCAACACCGAATCCACCATCGAAAGCGTGTCGCTGGCGCTGCGCCAGACGCTCAATTACCGCGCCGACGCCACCGTGGTGCTTTCGGGCGCGCCGCCCGCCTCGCTGGTGGAAACGTGCCTGGCCAATGGCCAGCAGGTGGTGCTCATCAACCGCGACGACGAGTTGATGGGCAGCCACAATCTGGGGGTGGACAATGCCGTGGCCGGGCGCGAGGCCTTCTTCCTGCTGCGCCGGGCCGGCTGCAAGCGGCTGGGGGTCATCACCTCCACCGCGCGCACCGCCAGCCTGCGCGAGCGCACCAATGTCTTTCTCGAGATCGCCGCGTCCGAGGGCATCCAGGCCAGCGTCACCGAGACCGGGCCCACCAGCTATGCCTCCGGCTTCGAAGCGGCGCGCCAGCTTTTCGGGCGCTCCAACGGGCCCGATGGCGTGTTCTGCGTCACCGACCTTCTCGCCCTGGGGTTCATGGATGCGGCGCGGCACGAATTCGGCCTGCGCATCCCCGAGGATCTGTGCATCGTCGGCTTCGACGACATCGAGCAGGCGAGCTGGAATTCCTACAGGCTCACCACCTTCGCCCAGCCGCTGGCCGACATGGCCGAGCATGTGGTGCATCTGCTGCTCTATCCCGACTCGGTGGGCACCGAGCGCCGGCTCTATGCCCCCACGCCCTGCTGGCGCCGCTCGGTGCGCCCGTCCCCGCCCGAACCCCCGGCCCCCTGAACGCGCTGCGGCTTGCCTCGCCCGCCGGGCTGTGGAAAACTCGCTTCCCTGCCGCGCGGCAGCGGCGTTTTCCGGGCCGCGCCGCCCATTGCACACGTGCGCAATAGTGCACTGTCATCAAACCGTTATGGAACGTCCGTAACACCTGTTTCCAGAATTTTTCATAAATGCACTTGTGTGCAATCCTGATTGGGTGTTGTCTGATGCATGCGATGCGTATCGCGGCGAGACCGGACCCGACACAAGATTGGGCAAACCCTCGCTTCGGCATCGCGGTGAGGGAGGGGCCCATGGGGTGGATGTGCCGGCGCCGATCCGGTCCGTCCTCGGCTCAGAGCCGCATGCTGCCTCCGCAATCGGCGTTGGAAGCGCCGTGACCCCTGGGGTCGCGTTATGGGAGAATTTATTATGAAACGTCGTGACTTCATGATTTCGACCGCGGGCGTCATGGCCGGCATGGTCATCGCGCCGCGTATGTCGTTCGCAGCCGAAAACGTGATCGACTGGTACACCAGTTCGGACAGCAACATCCTCGATTTCTGGGCCAATGTGGTGAAGCCGGCCTTCGAGGCCGCCAATCCGGGCATCACCATCAACCTGGTCGATGCCGGCGACAGCGCGGGCATCCAGGCCATCGGCGAGCGCGCCATGGCGGCCAAGCAGGCGGGCGCCGATCCGCAGGCCGATTTCTTCGAGGCTGGCAATTCCCGCTTGCCCACCGGCGCCATCGAGGCCGGCATCTACACCAATATCCGGGAAGCGGGCCTTTCCAACTATTCCAAGATCAACCCGCTGGCCATCGACGACGACTATTCCGTGCCCTATCGCGGCAGCCAGGTGCTGCTGGCCTATGACAGCACCAAGCTCGATCCGGCCGACGCCCCCAAGACCTGGGACGAGCTGGTCGCCTGGATCAAGGCCAATCCCGGCCAGTTCATCTACAACCGTCCCGACAAGGGCGGCTCGGGCGGCAACTTCGTGCGCCGCGCGCTCCATCAGGCCAACGGGCTGGACCCGTCCAAGTTCACGCTGGACAATTTCTCGGAAGAATATGCCGCCGAGACGCTGGGCAAGACCTGGGAAATCCTCAAGGACATCGCTCCCCATCTCTATGACGGCGGCGCCTATTCCTCGGGCAACACCCAGTCGATCCAGCTTCTCGCCCAGGGCGTGGTGACCATGGTGCCGGTCTGGTCCGACCAGATCCTGCAGGCCATCGACCAGGGCGTGCTGCCCGAGACCACCGGCCTGGTCCAGCTCCAGGACCTGGCCCTGGTGGGCAGCTTCACCCGCTCGATCGTCATCGAGAACGGGGCCAACCGCGACGCGGCGCTCAAGCTTGCCGACTTCATCCTCTCCGAGGAAATCCAGGGCAAGATCCTCACCGAGCTGGGCGGCTTCCCCGGCGTGAGCTGGGACTATGTCGCCCCCGAGCTGCGCGAGCGCTTCGCCGACATCGTGCCGCAGACCATCCCCACCTTCCCCAATGGGCCGTGGGAGCCCGCCATCAATGATGGCTGGTACCGCAACGTCGCTCCCAACGTCGATCGCAACTCGTGAGCGAAGACGCCGGAACGGCCGCAAGGCCGCTGCTCGACACCGGCGAACGCAGGAGGCCAATCGGCCTCCTGCTGGTCGCCGTTCCCGTTCTGCTGATGGCCTGGCTTATTATCTGGCCGATCTTCAGCGCCGTGGGACAAACCATTTGGCGGCCGAACGAGGCCGGCGAATACGGCTTCAACCTGTCCAGCTACGTCTTTTTCTTCTCGGACAAGTACAGCCTCGACAATCTGAGCGTGACGCTGTGGACCACGGGCATGTGCGCCCTGTTCCTGCTCATCATCTGCCTGCCCATCGCCATCTATCTGCGGTTCTCGCAGGGCCGGATTCCGGCCTATGTGCAGGCCATGGCCATCTTCCCGATGTTCGTGCCGTCCATCATCCTGGCCTATGCGTTCATCCGCGTGCTGGGGCCGAACGGCATGGTGGACATCCTGCTCAACGCGGTCGGCCTGCCCAAGATCCGCACGCCCTACCTCACCCCCTGGGGGCCGGTGATCGGCCTGGTCTGGGACAATATCCCGCTGACCGTGCTGATCCTGCTGTCCGGGCTGGGCAATGTTTCCAATCAGGCCATCGAGGCTGCGCGCGACGTTGGCGCCAGGCGGCTTCAGGTCTTCTGGCACATCATCCTGCCGCGCATCTCCAATTCCATCCTGGTGGCCCTGTCCTTCTCCATTCTGGGCATCTTCTCCGCCTTCACCCTGCCTTACGTGCTGGGTCCGGCATCACCCGAAATGATGGGGCCGTTCATGCAGCGCACCTTCCGCGATCTCTATGACCCGCTCAACGCCATCACGCAGGCGGTCATAACCTTCGCCTTCTGCATTGCCTTCGGGCTGTTCTACGTGCGCTCCGTCGCCAAGAACCAGGGGGCGTGACCATGACGCAATCCGTTGCCATCAAGACACGCGCCCGCATCGACTATGCCGGCATCTTCTTCGCCGTCGTGCTCACCGTAGCCATCATCTTCCCGCTTCTGGTGGTGGCCACCTGGGCCTTCACCGATGTCTGGCGCTATCCCAACATCGTGCCGCAGCAATTCGGGTTGCGGTTCTGGGGGCAGACGCTGAACCGGGCCGATGTCTGGTCGGCGCTGACGCTGAGCCTGCAATTGACCACCGTGGTCACCTTCCTTTCGGCGCTCATCTGCCTGCCGGCGGCCTATGCCTTCGCCCGGATGAGCTTTCCGGGGCGGAACATCCTGTTCTTCTCCTTCCTCTTCGGCCATGCCTTTCCCAAGTTCGGCCTGCTGATCGCCATTGCCGGGGTGTTCCTGCACCTCAACCTCATCGGCACCTTCTGGGGCGTCGTCATCATCCAGCTCGTGGGCACGCTGATGTTCATGATCTGGATTCCGGTGGCAGCGTTCCAATCGGTGGACCGGCGCATGGAAGAGGCGGCGCGCGATGTGGGGGCGGGTCCGTTCCGGGTCTTCTGGTCGGTCACCCTGCCCCAGGCCGGGCCCACCATTGCCGCCGCCGTGCTGCTGAGCTTCGTCGGCACCTTCTATGAAACCGAGGGCGCCTGGCTCATCGGCGCGCCGGGTATCCGCACCATGCCGGTGCTGATGATCTCCTTCATCAACAACCAGATGGTCGTGCAGTATGGCGCCGTGCTTTCGGTGCTGCTGTGGGTGCCCTCCTTCATCGCTCTCATCTTTGCCCGCCGCGTCATCAACGGGGGCTCCTTCGCCCGCGGTTTCGGCGGCTAGGAATACGCATCATGTCCGTTCTCAAGATTTCCGACGTCACCAAAGTCTTCGCCGCCGGCCAGGTGGTGGCCGTGGACACCTTCTCCCTCGATGTCGCCGATGGCGAACTGGTCTGCCTTCTGGGGCCATCCGGCTCGGGCAAGTCGACCCTGCTGCGCATGGTGGGCGGTTTCGAGCGCCCCTCTTCGGGCGCCATCACCATCGATGGCGAGGACATCACCTATCTGCCGCCCGAAAAGCGCCCCACCGGCATGGTGTTCCAGAGCCATGCGCTGTGGACGCATATGAATGTGTTCAAGAACCTGGCCTTCGGGCTCAAGCTGCGCCGCGTTCCCGCCGACGAGATCAAGCGCCGGGTGGAAAACGTGCTCGAGCTGGTGGGCCTGGGCGGCTATGGCACGCGCCAGGTCACCCAGCTTTCCGGCGGCCAGCAGCAGCGCGTGGCGCTGGCCCGCTCGCTGGTGCTCGAACCCAAGATCCTGCTTCTGGACGAACCCTTCGCCAGCCTCGACCAGCATTTGCGCGAAAGGCTGCGCGAAGAGGTGCGCGACATCCAGCAGCGTCTCAAGATCACCACGCTCTTCGTCACCCATGGGCAGGACGAAGCCCTGTCCATGGCCGACCGCATCGTGGTCATGCGCGACGGGCGCACCGAGCAGATCGACCGGCCGGACATGGTCTATCGCGATCCCCTGACGCCGTTCGTCGCCGGCTTCATCGGCACCATGAACCTCATAGAGGGCCAGGTCGCCAATGGCGTCTTCACCCGTCCGGGCATGAGCGTGCCCCTGCCGGTGGATGACGGCCCGGCCATTCTGGCGGTGCGTCCGGAAGCGCTCGACATCGCCGCCGCCGAAGGGGGCGAGGCCCGCGTTCACCGCGTCACCGATTACGGCACCCATGGCCTGGTCGATCTCGACCTGGGCGATGGCACACGCCTCAAGGCGATGGTGTCCCATCCCGACCTGTTCCAGCCCGGCCAGAACGTGCATCTGACGCCCCGTGCCGTCGCTGCCTACCGCGACAACGCCCAGATTTACCGGGGATAGAAATGACTTCTCCCATCGCCATCGAGCGGGGCGGGCATCGCACCTGGCTCAAATGGCATCGTGGCCGGCGCCGGGCGGGCGATCCGGTGTTCACCGGCGCGCGCATTCTCGAAGGCATGGCGCTGGGGGCCAGCGTCGAGGTCGACCTGGTTATCCACGCCGACCATGGCTGCGCTATCCTGCACAATCTCAGCCTCGACGAAGAGACCACCGGGGCGGGCCTCGTGCGCGAAACCCCGGCCGCCCGCTTGCGCCAGTTGCATCTGCGCGGCGAAAATGGCGAGCCCCTGCCCGACCGGGTGATGCTGCTCGAGGACCTGTGCGCCCTGCTCGTGGCCCATCCGCCGCGCGAGGGGGCCCTGCTCCAGCTCGATTTCAAGGAAGACCTGGCCGCGCTCGATCCCGAGACCGTCGCGGGGTTTTCCGCTAGCGTCAGCCCCGTCTCGCGTTACATGATCGTGTCTGGAGGGGACTTCGATGCTATCAGTCTGTTAACGCGAAGCACCCCTCTGCTAAAACAGGGGTACGACCCCTGTTACGGGCAATCCCTGGCCCGGCTCGAAGCCGACGGCGACTATGCCCGCTTCATCGGCGAGGCCCTGCGCACCGCGCCGGAGGCCGATTTCATCTACCTGCACCACGAGATCGTGCTGGCCGCCGACCGCGACGGCTTCGACATGATCGGCGCGGTCCATGCCGATGGCCGCAAGGTCGATGCCTGGACCATAAAAACCGTTGATTCCCAGACACTTCCCAAGGTCGACCGCCTGCTTGCGCTCAAGGTCGACCAGATCACCACAGACGACCCGGAGGGGCTGGCAGCAGCCCTAGCATCATGACCATCAATTACGACACGGTTCTCGACGACATGGTCTCGGCCGCCCGCGAGGCCGGCGCGCTAACCCTCGAGCATTTCAAGCATTTCCGCGACCTGGAGATCGGCGTCAAGGGGCCGGGGGACTTCGTTTCCGATGCCGACCGCGATTCGGAAACCCTCATCCGCGACCGCCTTCTCTCGCGCTATCCGGGCTGGAGCCTCACCGGCGAGGAATTCGCCCCGGTCGACGGGGCCGACCCCGACCATCGCTGGCTGGTCGATCCCATTGATGGCACGACGAATTTTATCTATGGCCAGCATTACACCATCACCATCGCCCTGCGCCGCGGGCGCGAGACGCTGTGCGGCCTGATCTATAATCCGGTGGCCGACGAGATGTTTGTCGCCAGCCTGGGCGGCGGCGCCTGGCTCAATGGCGAGCGCCTGCATGTCAGCCGCTCCACGGACGTGGCCATGATGTGTGTGGGCAGCGGCCTGCCGACGCCGAATCTATCCTTGTATCCAGGGGCTTACGCCCGGCTGGACGCCATTCGCGCCCCCATCGGGGCGGTGCGGATCGTGGGCAGCGCCGCCAATAGCTGCGCCTATGTCGCCTGCGGGCGGCTGACCGGCTATTTCGAGGAAACCGGGTTCGTCGACACCGCCGCAGGCATCCTCCTGGTGCAGGAGGCGGGCGGCATCGTCACCGACTGGTGGGGCCGCGGCCCGGAAATCTATGAACGGACCGGCACGCTGATCGTGGCCAATCCGGCGACCCACGCCTATCTGATCGAGCAGTTGGCCGGGGTTCCGCGCAAGGATCCCAAGGGGCCATAGATTGGCCTAGAAGTTTGTTATATAAGATGTTTGTCGGGGGCGGCATTCATCTCGACTTCTCGTGCAATTTGTTTCCGGGGCAGGCTGTGGCCTGGAAGAAATGAACCTCTATCTGGTTTTGCTGCATATCGCCGGCGCGGTGACGCTGCTGCTCTGGGCCACGCGCATGGTGCGCACCGGCATGGAGCGCTCGCAAAAGGCCGTGCTGCAGCGCCTGCTGGGCCAGAGCGGGCGCGGGAGCCTGCGCATGGCGGGGCTCGGCGCGGGCGTGGCCCTGCTGCTGCAAAGCTCCACCGCAGTGGCGCTCCTGGCCGCCGGCTTCGCCGCCAGCGGAAAACTGAGCCTTTCCCTGGGGTTGGCCACGCTTCTGGGGGCCGATCTCGGCTCGGCGCTGGTGGTGCAGTTCCTCACCATCAATCCCGAATGGCTGATGCCGCTGCTGCTTCTGGTGGGCGGCACCATGTTCCTGCGCGGGCGCAACCGCGACGTGCGGCAGATGGGCCGGGTGGTGATGGGCATCGGGCTCATCCTCATCTCGCTCCAGCTCATCGGGCAGTCCACCACGCCGCTGCGCGATGCGCCCATGCTGCCCGGCATCGTCGCCTATCTCGCCGGCGACCCCTTCACCGCCTTCCTTCTGGCCGCCGCCTTCACCTGGATCATCCATTCCAGCGTCGCCTTCGTTTTGCTGGTGGTAACGCTGGCGGTTCAAGGGCTTGTGCCGTTCGAGCTGGGCGCCTCGCTGGTGCTGGGCGCCAATATCGGCAGCGGCCTCATCGCCTTCATCCTCACGCGCACCGGCACCGCCGTGGCGCGGCGGCTGACGCTGGGCAATCTGCTCTTCCGCAGCGCGCTCGCCCTGCTGCTGCTGGGCCTGCTCTGGCTCAGCCACATCCCCGGGGCCTATCTCGGCCCCGACGCGGCGCGCCAGATCGTCAATTTCCACCTGGCCTACAACGTCATCCTACTGATCGTGGCGCTGCCGCTGACCCGGCCCATGGCCCGGTTCACCGAATGGCTGGTGCGCAGCCCGGCCGGGGAGGCCGAGGCCCGGCGCATCTCGCCGGTGCGGCTGGACGACCGGCTGATCGGCCAGCCGCCGCTGGCCCTGGCCAGCGCCAAGCGCGAGCTTTTGCGCATGGCCGAGGTGGTGGAGCGGATGCTGGAGCCGATCATGGAGCTCTATCAATCCGCGGACCCGGAAAAGATCCGCGAGATCAAGCAATTGGAACACGCGGTCAATGCCGCCCAATCCGATATCAAGCTCTATCTCTCGCGCATCCGCTATCCCGAGCCGGACGGGCCGGAGGCCATGCGCGGCCAGGAGCTGGCGCAATTCGCCATCAATCTCGAATATGTCGGCGACGCTGTGGTCAAGACCTTGGTCAAGCTGGCCGAATCGCGCAGCGAGCAGAAGGTGAAGTTCTCCGCCGCCGGTTGGCGCGAGCTCAACGACCTGCATCACCGGGTGGTGGAGAACCTGCATCTGGCGCTCAACGTGCTGATGTCGGAAGACCGCGCCTCGGCCGAGCTTTTGCTGGCGCAGAAGGCCTCGATGGGCGATGCGGGGCGGGCCAGCGCCGCCGAGCATCTGGCGCGCCTGCGCGACGGGGCGCAGCAATCCATCGCCACCAGCAATATCCACCTGGAAACGGTGCGCGCCTTCAAGACCATCAACTCGCTGCTGGCCAGCGTCGCCTATCCGGTCCTGCGCCAGACCGCACAGCAGGGCTAGACGCGTGCGGTCCAAAACGGCTGGCTTCTTCACCTCTCCCTTAGGGGAGAGGTCGGCGCAAAGCGCCGGGTGAGGGGCCTTCTAAAGAAACACCGGCTCTTCGGAGAGGGTGATGCCGAAACGGTCGGCAACAACAACGCGCACATGCTGGGCGAGCGCCTTGATATCGTCGGCGCTGCCGCCGCCGTGATTGACCACCACCAGCGCATGCCGCTCTGAAATGCCCACGGGGCCAAGGCGAAAACCCTTGAGCCCGCTCTGCTCGATCAGCCAGCCGGCCGAGAGCTTGACCAGCCCCTCTGGCTGGGGAAAGGCCGGTGCGGCTGGGAATTCGGCCAGGATCGGGGCCGCTTCGGCGGAGCCCACTACCGGGTTCTTGAAGAAGGAGCCGGCATTGGGGTGGGTGCGCCAGTCGGGCAATTTGGATTGGCGCAGCCCCACAACCCGCTCCATCACCTGCGCCGGAGTGAGGCCTGCACTGTCGGCGAGATCGGCCAGCCCGGCAAAGCGCAGATTGGGCTGCCATGGCTTTTGCAGGCGAAGGCGCAGGCTCACCACCACGAACCGCCCCGGAAGCTGCTTGAGCAGGCTGTCGCGGTAGCCGAAGGCCATTTCGGCGCGGGCAAGGCGGCGCATTTCCCCCTGCGCCCGATCAAAAGCCAGCAGCGAGTCGAAACTATCGGCCAATTCGGCCCCATAGGCGCCGATATTCTGCACCGGCGCCGCGCCGGCCGTGCCGGGAATGCCGGCCAGGTTTTCCAGCCCGCCCAGGCCCTGGCCCACGCTCCAGGCCACCAGATCATGCCAGGTCTCGCCAGCTGCGGCCTCGATGAGAACGCCGGTCTCGTCCTCGCCGAGGATGGCGCGGCCGGTCATGGTCATCAGGGCGGTGACGCCATCGAAGTCGGGCGAGAGCACCACATTGCTGCCCGAGCCCAGCAGGCGCACCGCCAGCCCCCTGGCCTCGGCCTCGGCGAACAGCGCCGGCACCGCCTCGGGCGTATCGAGCCGGGCCCCGAAGCGGGACCGGGCGCGCAGGGCCAGCGTATTGTGGGTGGAGAGGTCGAAATCGGGAATCAGGAGCATGGAACATTCGCAGCGGGAGAGGCTGAACCGCTCCTAGCATATTCCGCCCGCGACTTCCCGGCTTCTTTCGCGGGTCCGGCGGGACGCCTAGGGCTCATCGATCTGGATGACGACGCGGGTGCCGCCCCCGCCGTCGCCATAAAGGATGGAGGTGCCCAATTGCTGGGCCATGGCCGAGATCATGCGGGTGCCCAGCCCAGTGCCCTTGGCCGGGCCGGTGCCGTCCCAGCCCACGCCATCGTCTTCCACCACCAGCAGGATGCCCCCGCCCTCCTCGCGGCGCAGCAGCACGCGGATCTGGCCGGTCGCCTCGTCGGGATAGGCATATTTGTAAGCGTTGGTGAGCAGCTCGGTGACAATGACGCCGACGGAAACCGCCTTGTCGGTGAGCATGGTGACCGGGGCGAGATCGGTGACGACGCTGGCCGGGCTGCCGGCGGCGCGCATGGTGGTGTCGAGTTCCTCGATCAGGGATTGCAGATAGGAATCGAGGGAAACCGAGCGCACGTCCTCGGAGGTGTAGAGGCGCCGGTGCAGCCCCGCTATCGCCGAAATGCGCGCCTGGGTCTCGGTCAGCGCGTCGCGCGCATGCGGATCGGAAATGGCCGAGGCCTGCATGCGCACCAGGGCGGCGACCAGCGCCAGGCTGTTGGCGACGCGGTGGTTGACCTCGCCGAGCAGGATTTCCGCCCGGTCGCGCGCCACGCGCACCTGCTGCTCGGCCAGTTCCTTCTGGCGCTGCAGGCGGGTCTTCTCGATCGCCTGCTCGATGGCGTTGACGAGGAGGACGACGAATTCCCCGCCGGCAGTCTTGAGCACGTAGTCGGCCGCGCCGGCCTTGAGCGCCTCGACGGCGACCATCGGCTCCAGCGAGCCGGTGACATAGACCACCGGCGGCGCATCGGCCATGCCGCCCAGGCGCTCCAGGACGCCCATGCCGGTGCCGCAATCGAGAAAATGATCGAGCACGACAACGTCGAAGCCACCTTCTGCGATGCGCGCCAATCCGGCGGCGGCGTCGCTGGCATGCTCATAGCTATAGCCGCGGCGCGTCAGGGATTTTTCCACCAGCCGGGCCAGCGTCGCATCGTCATCGATCTGGAGCACCCGGAAAACGCGATTGGGCACGTTATTCGGTCTCCGGAACCTGCATGACGGAGAAGAACAGCCCCAATTGCCTTATGGCATTGGCGAAACCGTCATAATCCACCGGCTTGGTGATATAGACATTGGCGCCCAGATCGTAGCAGCGCTGGATTTCGCGCTCGTCGTCGGTGGTGGTCAGCACCACCACGGGGGTGCGCCTGGTATGGGGGTTGCTCTTGATCTTCTCGAGGATCGACACGCCCGTCATGTCGGGCAGGTTGAGGTCGAGCAGCATCAGCATCATGCGGCCGGCGCTCACCATGCCCGAGCCGTCCGGGCCCAGCAGATAGGCAAGCGCATCGGTGCCGCTGGCGAAGGGGACGATCTCGTTGGCGACCCCCGCCCTGCGGATATTCTTCTCGATGAGGCGGGCATGGCCCTCATCATCCTCGATCATGATGATGGTGACCGGTCTGGCGTTATTCATGTCTCGTTCCTGACAATCGTTCTGACATCCAACGGCAGAAGGATGGAAAAGGTTGTGCCTTCACCCAATGCGGAGGTGAGGGTGATGTCGCCGCCCAGGCTGCGCACCAGCGTGCGGACATGGGCGAGGCCGATGCCCTCGCCGGGCTTGTCCTGCTGGCCCGAGCGGCGGAAAAGGTCGAAAATGCGCTGGTGATCCTCGGGGGCGATGCCGCGGCCATTGTCGGCGATATCGATGCGCACCTGTCTGCCCGGCGCCGGAGCCACGGCGATGTCGACCGAGAGCGGGCGCGCGCTCGCATGGTATTTGACCGCATTGTCGAGCAGGTTGCCCAGCACCTGCTCGAGCGAGAGGCGGTCGGAGACGATGGTGGGCACCTGGACCGAAAGGCTCGAAACACCGTCCGCCGCCTGGATCTGGTGCTGGATGGAGGAAAGATTGGCTTCCAGGAGAGCCCCGAGGTCGATGGTCTCGGGCTTGAGCGGCCGCTTGCCCTCGCGCGAAATCTTGAGAATGGCGTTGATGAGCCCGTCCATCTTGCGGGTGGAGGAGCGGATGAAGCCGATGGCTTCGGGCATGTCCTCCCGGGCGGCGGTCCGCGCCGCTTCGATTTCCTGCTCGCTCAGCGGGTTGCCGTCGGCCAGGACATAAGCCTGGATGGCCTTCATGGTTTCGTCCAGCTCGCTGGTGAAGCCCATGATGTTGACCAGCGGCGCCCGCAGGTCGTGGGTGACGATATAGGCGAAGCGCTGCACTTCCTCATTGGCGCTCATCAGCGCCTGGGTGCGCTCCTTCACCCGCTGCTCCAGCCCGCCGTTGAGCGCTTCCACCTCGGCCCGCGCCATCAGAAGGTCGCGGGTATAGTTGAGCGCCGTCCACACCGAGCCGCCGATGACCAGGATGATGAGAATACCGGCGACGATGGTGACGTAGCGCAGCGTATCGGCGCTGGTCCGCTGGTCCTGCACGCCCAGGATCAGCTCGTCGTCGGCATTGCTGATGATCTCGACGAAGAGGCTGCGCGCCTCCTCCATGATCTGGCGACCCTGATCGGTCTCCACCAACGCCAGGGCTTCGGCCTCCCGCCCCTCGCGCACCAGGGTGATGGTCTGCTCCAGCTCCGAGAGCTTGTTGCCCAGGGCCGGCGCCAGGGCCTCGACGCGGTCCCGATAGGCGGGCAGGTCGGTCACCGCCTGGGTGAGCTGGCCATAATAGGGCAGGATGCGCTCGCGCGCGGCGTTGTAGGGGACCAGATAGGCTTCGTCCTGGGTGAGGAGGAAACCGCGCTGGCTCGATTCCATCTCCTGCAGGGCAATGCGCAGATTATTGGTGGTGGTGCGCAGGTCGCGCGCCTCGATCACCGTCTCGAAATGATGCTGGGTGCGCTCGACCAGCCAGAGCGTGGTTCCGACAATGCCGATCAGCGCGACGAGCCCCACAAGGAACATCGCGGCGCTGAGCCTGAGAAAGGTCGTTTGGGTAATGGGCATGAAGAGCAACCAGCGGCGAGACCCCGTGCGTACCATCTCTACCCTGCCCGCACCACTCGGCGCGTGCAAGCGATTGGGAGATTGGTGGGGACTGGCGATCACATTTTCAACGGCCGAGCAGCGGAACGGGAGCCGGCCGCTGGCGTTTTTCCCGGAGGAGGGACACATGAGCAAGTTCAGCATCGGCGATCACGTTCGCTGGAATTCCGAGGCCGGGCGGGTTTCGGGCACGATCATCAAGATCCACACCAGCGATTTCACCTATAAGGGGCATAACCGGCACGCTTCGTCCGAAATGCCACAATATGAAATCAAGAGCGACAAGACCGACCATATCGCCGCCCACAAGGAATCGGCGCTGGAGCGGTTCTAGCCGGCCAGCGCCTCGGCCACCCGGCGCTGGAGAACCGGCAGGGTCTCACGCTCGAACCAGGGATTGTTGCGCATCCAGCCGACCACCCGCCAGCTCGGATGCGGCAGGGGAAGAATGGCGTCGTCCGGCGAGAAATCGCGCACGATCTCGGTCATCGAGCGGCCGCGCCTGGAAAGATAATAGGCCTGGGCATAGCCGCCGACGAGCAGGGTGAGGCGGATATCGGGCAGCTTTTCGAGCAACCAGCCATGCCAGGTTGGGGCGCAGCGGCGCATGGGCGGCGCATCGCCCCCGCTCCTGCTGACGCCGGGATAGCAGAACCCCATGGGCATGATGGCGACCTTTTCGGGGTCGTAGAAATCATCGCGGGAAATGCCCATCCAGGCGCGCAGCCGCTCCCCGCTGGCGTCGTTCCAGGGAATGCCGCTTTCATGCACCTTGCGGCCCGGGGCCTGGCCGATAATCATCACCCCCGCTCCAGCACCCGCCTGCACCACGGGGCGCGGCTCATGCGGCAGGTCGGCCGCGCAAAGCCGGCAGGCCGCGATGGCGGCCAGCAGTTCCGACAGCGATGACGTCGTCTGGGAAATGGGGAGCCTTCTTTCCCGCCCTGGGCGAGTCTGTGGCTCCCTTATCGCACAAGCAGGCCGCAAGACCCAAGACCCCCGGGCGGGTTCATCCGGGGGAGCGAGGGGTTCAGGCGACGCGCCGCGCCGGACGCGAGGCGGACTGGGCGGCCTTGGCGATGCGGAAAACCGAGACGATGCGGTCGAGCTCCACCGCCTGGGCCTCGGTCTGCTCGATGGCGGCATTGGTCTCTTCCACCAGCGCGGCATTGTGCTGGGTCATCTCGTCCATCTGCCGCACGGCCGTGGTCACCTCGGCGATGGCGGTGGACTGGCCGACGCTGGCCTCGGCGATCTCTCCGATCAGGGCGGAGTTTTCATGCACGGCGGTGATGATGTCGACCAGCTTGTCCGCCGCCACCGAAACCAGTTGCGAGCCCCCGGAAACCTCGGCGCTGCTTTCCTCGATCAGTTGCTTGACCTCGGCAGAGGCCTGGGCGGCGCTCTGCGCCAGGCGCCGCACTTCCACGGCAACCACGGCAAAGCCCTTGCCGGCCTCGCCGGCGCGGGCGGCTTCGACGGAAGCATTGAGGGCCAGAAGATTGGTCTGGAAGGCCACGTCGTCGATGAGCCCGATGATGTTGGAAATCCGGGCCGAGGACTGGGTGATCTTTTCCATGGCCGCATTGGCCTTGTCCATCACCTGCCGCCCGTCTTCCGCCAGCGCGGCGGCGGCGCGGGTGCGCTCGGCGCCCATCGCGGCCTTGCGGGCATTCTCGCTCACCGTGCCGGCGATCTGCTCCATGGCCGCCGAAGTCTCCTCGATGGTGGCGGCCTGGCGCGTGGTGCGCTCGGACAGGTCATTGGCGCCAGCAAGGATTTCGCCGGTGGCGATGCGCAGGGCATGGGAGGTATCGCGGAGCTGGGTCACCAGCCCGGTCAGCTTGTCGCCAACCAGATTGGTATCGTCGCGCAGGGCGGCGAAGACCCCCTTGTAGTCGCCTTCCATGCGCTGGGTGAGGTCGGTGCGCGCCAGCGCGGAGAGCACGCCGCCCGCCTCGCCCAGGGCGGTGCTCAGCGTATCGAGGACGCCATTGAAATTGGCGGCGATGCGCTGGATATCGGCATCGGGATAGCTGGCCTCGATGCGGCGGGTGAGGTCGCCATCGGCGGTGGCGGCAATGACCGTGTCGAACTCGGACTGGAAGGCCAGCATCATCTCGGCGCGCTGCTGCTGCCGACGCACCCGCTCGGCCTCCTCGGCCCCCAGCGCGGCGATGCGGATGCCGTTTTCCTTGAACACCTGCACGGCGGCGGCCATTTCCCCGATTTCATCCTTGCGGGTGATGAAGGGCACGTCGGTTTCCAGGCGTCCGTCGGACAATTCGGTCATGCTGGCGGTGATGCGGCGCAGCGGATTGGTGGTGCGCACCACCGTGACCCACAGGGCCACGCCGGCGAGCAGCAGGCCGACCAGCAGCAGCGCGCCCGCACCGACAAGCGCCAGGCGCGCCTGGGTGGTGGCGCCGGAAGTGATGTCCTCGGCAAGGGCCACCGAGACATTGGCGAGCGCAAGGATGGTGTCGATGGCCGCGGTAGCGTCATTGACCCATTGGGCGCTGTCGACTGGATAGTCTCCACCGGTGGTGCCGGCGGCATAGACCGAATGGCGCAGGGTTTCGAACGAGCCGAAAAAGCCGGTCCGTACGGCATCGGCGGTCTTGCGCAGCTCGGGCGCGGCGTCGCGGCCGAGATAGGCTTCGACGTTGAACCAGGCCTGTTCGACACGCCCGCGATGGGTGGAGAGGGTGCGCAGGGTTTCGGCGTTGATGGGCGTTGCCGACGCCAGAAGCCCGCCGATCAGGGCGCGCTCGCGCCCGGCGAATTCGCTCATCGTCCACATTTCGCCGCGCACGGTTTCCAGCATGGCGATGCGGGTGGCGGTGGTATCGGCAATAAACTTGGCGCCCTCGCGCAGCCGCTGGGAGGCCACGATGGCCTCGGTCATGGCTGGGACCCAGCGCGCCGCCACCTGTGCGGAACGGGCGGCGAGGGGTTTGCTCATGGCGTCCTCGGCCTCGCCGCGCAGCGTCGTGACCGTCGCCATATTGGCCTTCATCGCCTCGACCAATTGCTGCCGTCCGGCAAAATCATCCCCCTGGACAAGACGCGCCAGCGCCTCGGAGAGCGCCTTGTCGGCAATGTCGCGCTCGGCCCTGATCCGGGCCAGCATATCGGGTGCGACCGGGTCGGCGCCGGAAAGGGCGGTGTTGGTGAGGCCGCGCTCGAGCGCCCAGGCGCCGGCGCTGGTCAGCAGCAGATCGGAGGTGCGCGTGGAAAAGGCCATGCGGTCGGCCTGATCGAAGCCCTGAAGCGCGGAGACCCCTTCCCGGCCCGCCAGCCAGACCAGCGCGACGGACAGGAGACAGACGAGCCCGATAAGGCTGTTTCGGATGGTCATTCGGAAGATGGGCATGGAGGGTTCTCAGGACCGAGGGCAGGACGCTGCCCTCCTATGTGCCTGATAGTGGTAAAGAAATTCGTTAAACCGGCCCGTTCTCCTGCGTCACAACGCCGCCTCAGAGGCCGGCGGCGCTGGTGAGGGTGCCAGTGGAAAAAGCCAGGGTGCCGGCGGCGACGAAGGCGTCGCTGCGCGCCTGCGCCTGGGCATATTGGGCCTTGAGCAGCCCGGTCTGGGCGATGCTGACATCGGCCAGGGTTCCCAGCCCGTTCTTGTAATAATCGAGCGCCGCTTCGTAATTGGTGCGCGCGGCATTGACCAGCTCGCTCGCCGCCGCATTGGCCGAAAGGCTGGTGCGCAGCACGTCATAGGCAATGACGATTTCCTGGGCGGCGGCGCCTTGAAGCCGGGCGAAGTCATATTGGGAGGCGGCGGCGCGGGCGGTGGCCGCGTCCATGCGCGCATCGCGCATGCCGCCATCGAAGATCGGCAGGGTGACCCCGACCAGCACGGCGGCATTGGGCTGGCTGACATCGAGCGTCGCGCCGGAGCCGAAGCGGGAATCGCTGACCGAATAGCTGCCCATCATGCGATTGAGCGTACCGGTGAGGGCGATCTTGGGCAGGAACTCGGCCCGCGCGGCGGCGATCCCCGCCTCGCTCGCCTTCATCTGCGCGAAGGAGGCCTGCACGTCGGGCCGGCGTTGCAGGGAGGCCGTAATCAGCTGGTCGAGATTGGCCGGCACCCGGCGGGGTAGCGACCGGCCGGACAGATCCTGCACCTTGATCGTGGCCGTGGGCGCAATGCCCATGGCGCCGAGCAGCATGGAATAGGTGTTGCGCTCGCGCCCGCTGGTCTGGGTCATGTCGAATTCGGCCTGCGCCACCTGCTGCCTGGCCTGGGCCACCTCCATGGTGGTGGCGACGCCCTGGCCCAGCCGCGCCTCGGAGGCCGAGAGCACGACGCGGGCATTCTGCAAGGCCTCGCGGTCGATCCGGCTCTGGGCGCGGGCGGCGCTATAGGCGTAAAAGGCGTTGCTGACATCGTAGATCAGCTTCTGGTGGGCAGCGTTGAAGCCGACATTAGCGGCAAACGAAAGCTGCTGCGCAGTCGCCAGGGCCGCGTCGCGCCCGCCGAAATCGAAGAGCAGCCATTTGACCGCCAACGAGGGCACGATCTGGGCGCCCGAAGTGGTGATGGTGCCGCTGGGAATGGTGACGAGGGCCGTATCCACCCCCGGCGCGGTATTGGAGGTGACGGCATAGCCGGCCAGCGCATCGGCGCTGATGATGGGCAGGTAGGTCGCCTCGGCAATGCCCACGGCCGCCGCCGACTCGCGCGCCCGCTGCCAGGCGCCCTGCGTCACCGGATTGGAGCGCTGGGCGATGTCGATGAGCTCGGGCAGGCTATAGGCGTGGCTGGGGTCGAGCCGCGGCGCGGCAAGGGCGATGGGCATGGTCGGGTCCGGCGCCAGCGCATAATCGGCGCGGCCGGGATCGGTCGCCGCCTCGCCCGCCGCGCCGCGATAGGGCGTGGTGGCGCTGGCGGGAGCGAGCTTCATCGACGAGGTCGAACAGCCGGCCAGCGCCAGCAGCACGACGCTCAGGAGAAGGATTGGCACCGCCCGCATCACAGCGCCCCGAGCGTGTTGGAAAAGCCCAGGGCCAGTTGGCGATAGCGGGCGATCGTCTCCTCCAGGTCCCGGCGCCATGGCGCGCGCGACGGCGCCCGGGCCAATTGGCGTTCGAGCCGGCCCAGCGTGGCAAAAGATCGGGAAAGCGATTGGTCGAGCATGGTCCGGGCCTTGGGTGGAGGCGCAAGGATAGCCGAGGCGGCGTCATCCAGAAACCGGGCCAGAGACGCTTCATGGGCAAACGTTGCAGCTTTCACACAAAGGGGGGCTCCAAAGAGGTAGCGCGGCCGGGCCTTGAGGCGGCGCAGGCCAGCCAGATCGCCAAGCGCCTTTTCCGTCGCCGCCATCAGCCTGCGGGCATGGGGCAGAAGCGGGGAGCGCAGGCGCAGGCGCGAAGCCTCGAAGGCGGACAGCCGGGAGAGGCGCCCGGCCTCGGCCAGCTCGGGCGGCACGGGCGCGAGGCCGACGCCCGCCCTTTTCAGGCCTTCGGCCAGCCCCTTCACCGCCCGGCTCAGATAGCCGGCCGCACCGGCGCTGACGCTTGCGGGCCAGAGCCAGAGGAAGACGATGGCCACCACGCCATTGCCGATGAGAATGCCCAGGATGCGGTTGCTCGCCACGCCCAGATCGAACGAGGGGCCATAGCCCTGGAGCACGCAGAGAAAGAAGGCCAGCGCCATCTGCCAGCCCATATACTGGATCAGCGAGGAGCCATTGGCCACCCAGGCGGCGACGAAGGTGCCCGCCGCCACCAGCAGCAGCAGATGGCCGATATCGGTCATATGCGGCATGATGAAGACGATGCTGCCCACGCCCATTGCCGCCCCGATGAGGCAGCCGGCCATGCGCAGGCTGGCCTTGTGCAGCGTTTCGCCAGTGGTGCCCAGCGCCACGTAGAAGCAGGTAATCATGGCCGTGTGGATTTCGAACCAGTCGCGGGCGGTATAGATGCCGTAGGTGATGAAAATGGCGAGCAGCGATTTGAGCGCGAACTGCATATAGGCGGGGTTGGTGAAGGTGTCGGCCGGCTCCGCCGCTTCCTTACGAAGCATGGGCAATGGCAGGCGACCAGCCCATAGGCCGGCTATCCGCTCGGCCGTTGCAGCCAGCCCCGCATTTTCGGCCACGCGGCTTTCCACGCGCCAAGGGCTGGGCAAGTCCCGGCGGAATTCGATTGCCTCGGCCAGGGCCGACAGCCGCCCGGCCAAGGCCGCGTCCTGGGGTGCGCCCATGGCCTCGACCAGCAGGTCCTGCCCCAGCGGCATAATGGCGGCGAGGCGGCGCGCTTCGATGCCGGAGTGAAAGCCGAAAACCGCCCCGAGCCGGGCGGGCGCGGCAAGTTCGGCCGCCGTCTGGTCGAGCAAGGGTCTCGCGCGCGCCGCCGCGCCCGCCTCGCCGGCCAGCATGTCCGCCGCTGCGCGCAGGCGCTGCGCCAGCCGGCGCCGGGTGAGGGCGGCCGGATTGGGGCCCATCAGCGCATTGACCAGCACCAGCGTGGCCATGGGCACGAAGACCACCACCCACATCCAGCTCAGCCCACGCGAAAGCAATTCGGGAATGGGCACGAAATCGTTGAGGGTCATGACGAAGGCGAAGACGAAACCCACCGTCGCCGCCACCGGACCGGCTTTGGTGGCAACGGAAAAATACATGCCGGCAAAGGTGAAGGCGGCCATCAGGCCGAGCCGCATCATCGGCTCGTCGGCCGCCAGTTGCAGGAAAACCAGCCCCAGGAGAATGCCCACCGACGCCCCGATGACGAGGCCCAGCGCAATCAGGATGCCGCTTGCCGCATTGTCCCGGCTGGCGAAGAAGACGAGGTAACAGGCCACGGCCGCCTCGGGCACGTGTTGGCTCATGCAGAAGGCCACGACGACGACCACGCAGAGCGTCATGCGCAGGGAGGCGCCCAGCCGCCCCTCATAGGGGCGCAACTCATCGACAAGCACGCCGAAAAGCCCCAGCCTAGTGCGCGCCGTCGCCATGATCCGTTTCCGCGCCATGCAGCACCACCACCGCCGAGGCGCCCACGCGCATCAGCTCGGGCGGAGGCGCGTGCAGCTCCACATAGACCGGGAAGCGCTTGGCGACCTTCACCCAGTTGAGCGAATTGGACACCATGGGCAGGCCAAGGATGGTGGCGGCATCGGCCGAGCGCACACCCCAGCCGATGGCCACCACCGTGCCATGGATCGGCTGGCGGGCATTGGCCATGACGAAGACCTCGGCATCGTCGCCCAGGGCGATATTGGGCAATTCGGTTTCGCGGAAAAACGCCACGGCCTCCCATTTGGAGGTGTCGATCATGGCAAAGACCGTCTGCCCGGTGATGACATATTCGCCCGCCGGCATGGTGAGGCCGGTGACGATGCCATCGAAGGGGGCGCGGATCGTGGTGTTGTCGAGATCGCGCTGGGCCAGCGCCACGGTGGCGGCGGCCGTATCCACCTGGGCCTGCCTTGTGTCGAGCGTGCCGATGATCTGGGTGGCGCCCTGCGATTGCTGGAGGGCCTGATCGAGGCTCACCAGCGCGTCATTATAGGCGGTGTGGGCCTGGTCGACCTGCTGGGCGGTGACGAAACCGCGCTCGAGCAGGGGCTCGAGCCGTTCCAGCGTCTGCCGGGCCAGATCGGCATTGAACTGGGCGCGCTCGATCTGCTTTTGCGCCACCTCGGCATTGGCCTGCTCGGTGGCGATATTGCGCTGGCCCTGGGCGAGCTCGGACTGGGTGGCGCGCAGTTCCGCCTGCGCCTGGGCCAGCCGCAGTTCGTAGGGTTCGGGATCGATCTGGAAGAGGACATCGCCCTTCTTGACCGCGTCGTTATTGGCGACGGCGATGGAGATGATGCGCCCCGGCACGGTGGAGGAAATCTGCACCACCGGCGCCTCGATCTCGGCAACGTCCGAGCGCGGATTGGCCACCCCCAGGCTCCAGGCGAGATAGATCAGCACCGCAGTGGCGATGAAGACCCCATAACCGATGATCCTGCCCAGCACCGCCCGCATCATGCCGCTCCCGACCAGATCATCCACAGAACGATGCCCCCGCTTACGGCCAGGCAGAGATAGACCAGCGGCGGGGCGGGCAGATGCTCATCGATGCGCAGGGCGACCAGCAGCGCGCGCAGCGCCACCGCAACCAGGACGCCGCCCACCGCGCAGATGACCCAGGCGGGAAAGAATGAGCCGAAAACCGGCACCGAAGGCGCCCCGCCGCCGGCGCCGCACCCGGCCAGAGCCACCGCCGCAAGGGCCAGAATGTCCAGTCTCAAACCCCGCGCAAGCATCGGGCGTCCCGTCCCGTTTCCATTGACTCGAGGCTGTTATGAAGACCGGCCCCGGTCTTGGCAAGGTGGGGCAACCCCGCCCGGCTCCCGCTCAGGCAAGGCACAGCATGTGATTGTCGAACTGGAAATCGAAAACCTGGCGCTCGCGGCCGGAGCCGGCCAGTCCGATCATTTCGCCATCGCCGCTGGTGGCGAGGAACCCTGTGCCGTCGGCGGCGAGGCCGCAGCCATTGCGCAGGCCTTCGACCAGAACCGGCCGCTTGCCCTCGGTATCGAGCGCGACGAGAAGGCTCCCTTCCGGCGAGGAAATGGCGACACGCCCACCATCGGCGGAGACCGCGACGGAGCCGACATAGTTGCGCAAGTCGCGCAGCGTATCGGGCGGCAGCTCGACGAGGCGGATGTCGCCATCGGCGGTGGCATAGCCGAGCAATTGCGGCATGTCGGCCGGCCGGCCCTTATATTGGCAGCCGAACCAGACCTTCGAGCGCGCGTCGATGGCCATGTGGCGGATGGAAAGCTGGTGCAGGCCCGGATCGAGGCGAAGCTGGCCGACCAGATGCCCGTCGCGCCGGTCGATGAAGACGATGGAAGCGTCCATGGTCGAAAGGTTCAGCTCGGCCCGACCGTAATCGGGATGGGTCTCGATGCCGCCATTGGCGACGACGAAGGTGACGCCATCGGGCATGAGCAGCATTTCATGCGGGCCCGTGCCGTAGGTGGGAAACTCCCCGATGCGCCGATAGCCGTCGGTGGCGTCATAAAGGCCGATCACGCCCTCGGCGGCCTCGAAATCATTCTCGGTGGCATAGAGCAGCCGCCCATCGGGCGAAAAGACGCCATGGCCGAAAAAATGCCGCCCCTCGCTGGAGGTGAGGGTGATCGGCGCCTCCCGGCCCGCCGGATCGAACACCAGCGCGAAGGTGCCGGGCTGGCGGGCAAAGACCACGCCCCGGCCCGCCTCGCGGCTGATGGTGATGTCGTGGCCGCGGTCGGGCAGGTCGAGGCTGGAAATCACCGTGCCGCGCTCATTGAGCAGCACGGCGCCATAAGCGCCCGAAGCGGTCAGCGTGGCGCTGGCGAAAATCAGCTCGCTCCCCTCGAGCGCCAGAACCTGGCGCGGCAGCAGGCTGGCGGCGAACCCGGCGCCGGCAGCCTTCAGAAACGCCCTGCGCTGCCACATGGTCAATCTCCGTCGAGCGAGGAGAAGCCGACGCTGAGCCCGAGCGAGGCGGAAAGCTCCTCCCCGATGAGGCGCTGCAAATCCTGCGTCGCCGCCAGAAGGTCGAGAAGCGCCGCCGACTGGTCGGGATCGGCCACCGCCGTTTCCACATCGCCCGTTACCCGATCGATGGCGGAAAGGGCGTTGCCGAAGGCCGTTTCGATCGCCTCGGCCAGCGCCGCGTCGGACACGATGCCGGAAAATTCCACCAGACGCCTGATGCCTTCCATATCGGCCCTGAGCATGGGCAGGGTCAGATTGGAGCGCCAGAACAGGGCCTGTCTGGGCTTGGCCGGCTTGCCATCGCGGCTGATGAAGGGCAAGAGCCGCTGGTCGCGCGCCGCCTCGATGCCATGGGCCATGAGCCCCACCAAGGCTTCGAGCGCCTCTGTCTGGGTGCGATAATCGGCATAGGCCGGGTCGGGAATGGTCAGGTGTAGCGCGATGCCGTCCGGCTCGGCCCAGCCGGCGACCAGCTCATCGGCGATGGCGGCGATATTGCCGGCGACAGCCTCGCCGAAGGCGCAGCGGAACGGCGCGCCCGCCGCCAGCGTCTCGGCGCCGGTGCCGAAGAGCACGAATTCCAGCGCGCCAAAGCCCTGCACGGCGACGCTCCCCTGCTCGATCCGCTCGGGCGTGATGGCAGCGCTGTCTTCCCCAGCCAATATCGCCTGCACCTGCTTGAGGGCGATGCCCTTGCGGTCGGGCCAGAACAGCAGCCGGTCCACCCTGTTGTCCTCGACCAGCGGACCGGCGCGGACGAATTCGACGCGGCCGAAGGCCAGCGCCGCCTCCGCGAACCCCGCGCGCGCCGCATCGAGTCGGACCTGGGAGGGCGCTTCGCAGAGGCTGGCAAGATCGGTGGAGAGCGCGCCGGCACGCAGCGACAGGGTTTTGATGGCCGGCCGGATGACGTTATGCACGCTGGAGCGCAGCATTTCCGAAGGCGTGGTGGTCTGCGCGAGAGCCGGAACCGCAGCGGTCAGCAGGAACAGGACAAGCAGCAGGCGCCGCATTAGAGGGACTCCAGAAAGGCCAGCAGATTGGCGCGCGTCTCGGCCGACATGGCGGCGAAGGCATCGCGCGCCGCCTGCGCCTCCCCACCATGCCACAGAATGGCCTCGGTGAGGTTACGCGCACGCCCATCGTGAAGAAAGAGCGTATGGCCCGAAACCGTCTGGGTGAGCCCGATGCCCCAGAGCGGGGCCGTGCGCCATTCATAGCCATCCGCCTGACCCTCGGGGCGATGATCGGCCAGGCCCGGCCCCATGTCGTGGAGCAGGAAGTCGGAATAGGGCCAGATGAGCTGGAAGCGCAAAGCCGGGTTTTCCGCCGCCTTGCTGGTCACGTATTTGGGCGTGTGGCAAGCGATGCAGCCAGCCGTGTAAAACGCTTCCTTGCCCGCCAGAACAGCCGGATCGTCGACATTGCGCCGCTGCGGCACGCCCAGGGTCTGGGAATAGAAGGTCACGAGGTCGAGCACCGGATCGGGCGCTTCGCTCACGCCCAGCCGTTCCTGCTCGCCATTGGGCATGGAGAGGCATTGCGGCTGGTTCTGCGTGCAATCGCCATAGGGCAGGTTCACCAAGGGCGTGGAGAGCCCGATATCGCCGGCAAAGGCCGATGCCGCCTGGCTGCGCACCGTCGCCATGCCGGCTTTCCAGCCGAAGCGGCCCAGCATTACCGTGCCGGTTTCGGGCGCGATGGTCCAGTTGGGGCGGCCGGAAATCCCGTCCCCGTCCCGGTCCTCGGGGTCGGCATGCGCCAGAATGTCCTCGGGCGGGATCTGCTCGACCAGCCCCAGCCCGATCATGGGAGAAGCGGCGCGGGGCGAAAGCATGACTTCCGGGCTCAGGGGGCCATAAGCCAGGTCGGCGATCGAATAGGTCGGCGCGCGCAGGGTAACCACCGTACCGTCGTCCAGCGTCACCGGCTCGTCGGCATAGTCGATCACCATCCTGCCTTCGGCGGGCAGGCCGGGCACGGCGAAGGTCTGCAATTGCGTGCCATAGGTGGGATCGCCCACCTCGCCAGCGATCACCCCGTCCAGCGCCACGCGCTCATCCTGCGTGCCCGGGGGCACCGAGAGGCGCAGGAACATCGAGGCGCTTTCGTTTTCTCCGGGGAAAGGCGGATGGCCGCGCCCATCCTTCAAATGGCAGCTCTGGCAGCCGCGCGCATTGAACAGGGGCCCCAGCCCGTCCGACGCCTGGGTGGAGCTGGGCGAGCTGACCCAGATCTTGCGGAACAGCGCGTTGCCCAGCTTGAACTGCTCTTCCTGCTCGAAGCTGAGATTGGCAAGGAAATGGCTGAACGAATCCTGGTTGGCGCTGAAGGTCGTCGTGCCCTTGCCGGCCGGATTGGTCTCGAAATTCTCGGGATGCGAGAAATCGGTGGCGGGGGCCGTAACCGCCCGCACCCGCGCCAGGTCGTCCGCTCCGATATCGGAGCGCACCGCCTCATCCTCTCCCATGGCCATGCCACATGCGAGCATCACGGCAAGAGCGAGGGTGAGGCGGGTTTTCATGATGGTTGACCCCGGGCGAAGCGGCATGCCGCCCCGCCGGCGATGACTATTCGAAGACGGCGTCGGGATTGCTCAGGGAATCGCTGTCCTCGATGGTCACCGCATCCTGAAGCTGCAACAGGGCGACGGCGCGCTCGATGCCGCGGGTCTGGGCGATGAGCCCGTCGATCGCGGCCTGCACCACGGCATTGCCCTCGACATTGCCCTCGCCGATCTGCTGGTCATAGGCTTCCCCGCCTTCGGCGCGCTCGGCCATGATCTCCATCTTGGCAATGGTGTCGTCGAGCAGCGCCTTGATCTCGCCATCGAGCGCCGCATCCTTGTCGGCGATCACCTGGGAAAGCGAAGGGCCTTCGACCACCGAGCCATCGATGCGGACATAATGGCCGAGATAGACATTGCGGATGCCGATGGCGTCGTTGAGGTGGGACACATGGGTATTGTCCGAGAAGCAGTCATGCTCTTCCTCGGGATCGTGCAGCAGAAGGCCCAGCTTCATGCGCTCGCCGGCCAGTTCGCCGAAGCTGAGCGAGCCCATGCCGGTCAGGATGGTGGAAATGCCCTGCTCGGGCAGCGCAATGCGGGCGGCGCCATCGGCCTGCCAATTGGCCACCATCTCCTCAAGATCGCTCACCAGCAGGCTGGACGCGGCCTTGAGATAGGCGGCGCGGCGGTCGGCATGGTCGGCGGTGGAATAGTCGGTATAGGACCGTTCGCCGGCGCCCGGCCCGGTGCCGTTCAGATCCTGCCCCCAGAGCAGGAATTCAATGGCGTGATAGCCGGTGGCGACATTGGATTCGACCCCGGCCGCTTCCTGCAACACGTCCTGGAGGAAGGCAGGGGTGATCTCGCTGGCATCCACCTCGGCGCCATCGATGGTGATGCGCGGATTGGCGATGACATTGGCGACGTAAAGCGCATTGCTGTCGCTTTCGCTGCCATAGCTGGCGTCGACATAGTCGATTAGCCCCTCGTCGAGCGGCCAGGCATTCACGCGGCCTTCCCATTCATCCACGATCGGGTTGCCGAAGCGGAAGGCCTCGGTCTGCTGGTAGGGAATGCGCGAAGCCTTCCAGGCGTCCTTGGCCGCTTGCAGGGTTTGTTCGCTCGGATTGGCGATCAGCGCATCCACCGCCGCATCCAGCGCCTTGGCCAGAGTCAGGGAGTCCTCATAACCGGCAAGCGCGATATCGGCATAGTTAGAGAGCACGTCGGCGTCGGCGGGCGCCGCAGCCAGCGTCGCCATCGGCGCAACCGAAAGCGTTAGGGCGATGGCAAGGCCGCGCAAAGCAGACTTTCCGAACAGGGGCATGACCGATCCTCCAATGACGTGATATAAGTGGACTATTGCAGTCACCTTCGTAAATCAACTGCCGCCGTGAGCGGATGCTGCAAAAATTGACTCTGTCGCTCCCCTTTGATTATGCGCTAATCCTTCCCCGACCACGCGGAACAGATCATGGCCCGTTTCCCTTCCTTCTCCCGGCTCGGCTTCACGCTTCTCCTTCTCCTTGCGGGGCCGGTCCAGGCGCAGGAAGAAAGCCTCGTCATCTACAATGCCCAGCATGAGACGCTGGCGCAGGAATGGGCCAGCGCCTTCACCGAGGAGACCGGCATTCCGGTCATCCTCCGCCAGGGCGCGGATCTGGAAGTGGGCAACCAGATCGTGCAGGAAGGCGCCAATTCGCCAGCCGATCTTTTCCTCACCGAGAATTCGCCGGCCATGGTGCTGGTCGATAGTGCCGGACTTTTCGAGCCCTTGCCCGCGGATGTGCTGGAGGCGGTACCGCCGCGCTATCGCCCCGGCAACGGCCACTGGGTCGGCATCGCCGCGCGCTCGACGGTCTTTGCCTATAATGCCGAAAACCTTTCGCAGGCCGACCTGCCCGCGACTATGGCCGAGCTGGCCGAGCCCCAATGGCAGGGAAGATGGGCCGCCTCGCCCAGCGGCGCCGATTTCCAGGCTCTCGTCGCCGCCTATCTGGCGCTGGAAGGGGAGGAGGCGACGGCGCAATGGCTCGAGGGGCTCAAGCGCAACGCCGTCATCGTGCGCGGCAATCGCGCCGCCTTGGCCGCCGCCAATAATGGCGAGGTGGAAGGCGCGCTGATCTACCACTACTACTGGTTCGGCGACCGCGCCGGCATGGGCGAGAACAGCGACAAGACGCAATTGCACTATTTCGGCCACCAGGATCCCGGCGCCTTCGTCTCGCTCTCGGGCGCGGGGCTGCTGGCGTCGAGCCAACACAAGCAGAGCGCGCTCGAATTCCTGCGCTTCATCACCGGCCCCAAGGGCCAGGCGGTGCTGCGCGAAGGCCAGTCCTTCGAATATACCGTGGGCGTGGACCAGCCAGCCAATCCGGCGCTCGTGCCGTTGGCCCAACTCGACGCCCCCGAAATCGACCCGGCCCAACTCGACAACCGCAAGGTGGTCGCGCTGATGATCGCGGCGGACCTGCTCTAAATTCCATCGGCACGGGACATGGCTTTGAAGGTTTATTCGTGCTGACCGCGCCGTCCCTGCCGCGCCGCCTCATGCCCGGCCGGGGCAATGCGCTGCTTCTGGCCATCGCCGCCCTGGTGGCGCTGCTCAGCCTGCTGCCGCTGGTTTTCGTGGTCTGGATCGCCGTTGATAGCGGCTGGCAGACGGTGGTCGAGATGGTGTTCCGCCGCAAGGTCGGCCAGCTCCTGCTCAACAGCGCCTTGCTGCTGGGCCTGGCGCTGCCGCTCTGCCTCGTCCTTTCGGTGGCGCTGGCCTTCCTGGTCGAACGCACGGATCTGCCCCTGCGCAAGCTCTGGTCCTGGCTGTTCGTGGCGCCGCTGGCCGTGCCCGCTTTCGTCCACAGCTATGCGTGGAATTCGCTCGCTCCGGGCTTTCACGGGCTCTGGGCCGCCGTTCTGGTTTCGGTGCTGGCCTATCTGCCCTTTCTCTATCTGCCGGTTGCGGCGCAACTGCGCCGTCTCGATCCGGTGCTGGAGGAAACCGCGAGCGCCCTCGGACGCACGCCGGTCCAGGTGTTTTTCTCCGTCACCCTGCCGCAACTGCGCCTCGCCCTTTGCGGGGGCGGGCTATTGGTGGGGCTACATCTGCTGGCCGAATACGGGCTTTTCGTTCTCACCCGCTTCGACACCTTCGCCACCGCCATCGTCGACCAGTTCCAGGCCGTCTATAACGGCGCGGCGGCGAACCTGCTCGGAGGCGTGCTGGTGCTGGCCTGTTTTGCCCTGTTGCTGCTCGAAATCGTGCTGCGCGGCGACGAGCGCTATGCGCGCGTCGGCTCCGGCGCCGCCCGGCCGGGGCGGCCGAAACGGCTCGGCATTCTGACGGGCCCCATCCTCGTCGCGCTCATCGGCTTCATCGGGCTGACGCTGGGCGTGCCGGCGCTCACCCTGGGCCGCTGGCTGGTGCAGGGCGGGGCCTCCATCTGGCGGCTGGACGCGATCGGGGAGGCGCTATGGCAGACGATGCTGCTCGCCCTTTTCGGCGCGGTCCTGACCACGCTGGCCGCCTTTCCCATGGCCTGGCTCAGCATCCGCCGCCCGAGCCGGCTGCAAAAGCTGCTCGAAGCCAGCCATTATTATGTCGGCGCCCTGCCCGGCGTCATCGTCGCGCTGGCGCTGGTCACCATCGCCGTGCGTTTCATCCAGCCGCTCTACCAGAGCGTGCCGATGCTGCTATTGGCCTATATGCTGATGTTCCTGCCCCGCGCGCTGGTGGGGCTGCGCGCCAGCATCGCGCAGGCGCCGGTTGAGCTCGAGCGCGTCGCCGCCAATCTCGGCCGCCCGCCGATGCTGGCCATCTGGCACACCACGCTGCGGCTTGCCGCGCCCGGCGCCGCCGCCAGCGCGGCCCTGGTGGCGCTGGGTATCGCCAATGAACTGACCGGCACGCTGATGCTGGCACCCAATGGCACGCATACGCTGGCCATGCGCTTCTGGAGCTATACGAGCGAACTCAACTTCGCCGCCGCCGCGCCTTATGCGGTGCTGATGGTAGCGCTGTCCCTGCCGCTGGTCATCCTCTTGCGCCTCGAAGCCGATGGGAGGCCCACCCGATGAGCGAACTCGTCCTTTCCGCCCTGAGCAAGACCTATGGGCGCGTCCCTGCCGTCGACAGGGTCGACCTCACGGTTCCCACCGGAGCCCGCATGGCCATTGTCGGCCCCTCGGGCTCGGGCAAGACCAGCCTTTTGCGCCTCATCGCTGGTTTCGAGGCGCCCGATGCCGGCGGCATCATCCTGGGGGGCATGCCCCTCAATGACGAGGCCGGCTTCATGCCGCCGCATCGCCGCGACATCGGCTATGTGCCGCAGGAAGGCGCGCTGTTCCCGCATCTGTCCATCGCGGCCAATATCGGGTTCGGCCTGGCCCGCGCGCCGGGCCGGGAAGCGCGGGTGGCGGAACTGCTGCAGCAGGTGGGCCTGCCGCCCGATTTCGGCCCGCGCCGGCCCCATGAGCTCTCCGGCGGCCAGCAGCAGCGCGTCGCCCTGGCCCGGGCCATGGCCCGCAAGCCGCGCGTCATGCTTCTGGACGAGCCGTTCTCGGCGCTCGATGCCGGCTTGCGCGAGGCCATGCGCGACATGGTGGCCTCGATACTGGGCGAGGCCGGCATCACCGCCATTCTGGTGACCCATGACCAGGCCGAGGCCCTGTCCTTCGCCCATCTGGTGGCGGTGATGCGCGAGGGGCGGCTCATCCAGTCCGGCACGCCGCAGGCGCTTTACCTGCACCCCGCCGATCCGGCGACAGCGCGCTTTCTGGGCGAAGCCATCATTTTGTCCGCCATGGTGGAGGACGGGCTGGCCCATACGCTGCTCGGCCCGGTTCCCGTCGCTTCCGGGCCGGGCCGCAGGACCGTCATGCTGCGCCCCGAGCAACTGCTCCTGGCGCCGCCCCAGGCCGGCGCGGGCACGCTGGCGCGCATCGTCTCGCACAGTTTCGAGGGCGCGAGCTGGCGCACCGTGGTCGAGCACCTGCCGCAGCCCGATGCCGGAGAACCGGTCCTGGAGACCGCCAGCGTCTTCACCCTGCGCGTTCCCGGGGCCGCCCCGCTGGCGCCGGGCAGCCTGGTGTCGATCCGATTGACCGGCACCGCCCATGTGTTCGAGGGCTGACCCGCCCAACCGTTGCTTCTGGCTGAAGACCTACATCACCGCGCCCACGACCCAGGGGACGAATTCATTGTCGCCATAACCGAAGTCTTCGCTCTTGGTGTGCTCACCCGAGGCGATCCTGACGACGAGCTCGAAAATGCGCGTGCCCGCCTCCGCGATGGTCTCGTCGCCAGAGACGATGTCGCCGCAATTGACGTCGATATCGTCGCTCATGCGCTCATACATGGGGGTATTGGACGCGATCTTGATGCAGGGGGCGGGCTTGAACCCCGAGGTGGAGCCGCGCCCGGTGGTGAAGCAGATGAGATTGGCGCCGCCCGCGACCTGCCCGGTCACCGCCACCGGGTCGTTGCCGGGCGTATCCATGAAGACCAGCCCATGGGCGGTCACCGGCTGGGCGAATTCATAGACCGCATTGAGGCGCGACGTGCCGCCCTTGGCCACCGCGCCCAGGGATTTTTCGAGAATGGTGGTGAGCCCGCCTTCCTTGTTGCCATGGGAGGGGTTGTTGTCGAGCTCGGCATTGTTGCGGGCGGTGTAATGCTTCCACCAGTCGATGCGGGCGAGCAGGGCTTCGGCAACGCCGGCATCGGCGGCGCGGCGGGTCAGCAAATGCTCGGCGCCATAGATTTCCGGGGTTTCGCTGAGAATGGCGGTGGCGCGGTGGCGCACCAGCAGGTCGCTGGCATAGCCCAGCGCCGGATTGGCCGAAATGCCCGAATAGGCGTCGGAGCCGCCGCATTGCAGGGCGACGACCAGCTCTGACAAAGGCTGAGAGGAACGCTGGTCCCGATTGGCGACGGCAAGCAGTTCCTCGACGGCGGCGATCGCAGCCTCGATGGTTTTCCGGGTGCCGCCGACCCCCTGGGTGCTCATCTGGCGGATGCGTTCGCCCGCCTCCATGGCGTGCTCCTCCAGCATCAGCGCGATCTGGTTGGTCTCGCAGCCCAGCCCGATGAACAAAGCGGCGCCGACATTGGGATTGCGGGCATAGCCGGTCAGCGTCCGCGTCAGATAGCTGTAGCCCTCGGCATAGCCATTGCTCGAACAGCCGCTGCCATGGGTAAAGGCGACGACGCCATCCACATTGGGATAGCGGCGCATGATCTCGCGGTCCTTGAAATGCTCGGCCACCGCGCGGCAGACCGTGGCCGAGCAGTTCACCGAGGAAATGATCGCCACATAATTGCGGGTGCCGACGCGGCCCGAGGCGCGCTTGTAGCCCATGAAGCTGCGGGCGGCCTCGGGAGCGACATAGTCGGGCTCGCGCGCATCGACCGAGAATTCATGATGCAGCGTCACGTCGGTCATCCCCATATTGTGGGTGTGGACGTGGTCTCCCGGCAGGATGTCGGCCTTGGCGATGCCGATGGTCTGGCCGTATTTGCGCACCGGCTGGCCCTGGGCGAGGGCGCGCAGCGCAACCTTGTGGCCGAAGGGAATGGGCGCGCGGGCGGCGCCGTCTATCTCGTCCAGATGTTCCCCCTGGGCGATGTCCCGGCGGGCAATGGCGATGTCGTCGTCCTGGCCGAGCACGAGAAGGGCGGTGGAATTGTAGATCATGGTTGGCCTTTCTGCGGCGGCGCGGACGGGAGCGTGTCTAGAGCGCCTTGACGGTGACGGAGGTGGCGGGCTGGCGCCGCAGCCGGTTGCGCAGGGGACGGCCGAACCGGGGCACATCGATCTCGAAAAGATCACCATCCCGCGTTTCCACGCCATTGGCGCAGCTCAGGATCGGCGCGCCGAAGAAATGCGCATGCAGATCGCCCGGGCGCCGGAACATGTCGTAGCGGAAATGATGGTGTTCGAGATTCTCGATGGAGTGGGACATGTTGGCTTCGCCGCTGGCGAATTCACCTTCCCAGACCAGCTTGCCGTCGCGGATGACGCGGACGCTGCCGCGCACATCCTCGGGCAGCTCGCCCACCAGCAGTTCTGGACCCATGGAACAGGCGCGCAGCTTGGAATGGGCGAGATAGAGATAGTTCTGCGCCTCGGTGACCTGATCGGAAAATTCGTTGGACAGCGCATAGCCGATGCGCCAGGGCGTGCCGTCGGGGCCGATGACATAGAGCCCGACGATCTCGGCCTCTTCCCCGCCGGCCAGGGCGAAAGCGGGCATGGGCATGTCCGCTCCGGGCGCGACCAGGCTGGTGCCGGTGCCCTTGTAGAACCATTCGGGCTGCACCCCGACCCTGCCCTTGCCCGGCTTGCCGCCTTCGAGGCCCATCTTGAAGATCTTCATGGAATCGGTGAGGCCGGCCTCGCCATCGCTATGGGCCAGCTCGTGCATATGGTCGCGCGCCTGGGCGCTGCCGATATGGGTGAGGCCGGTGCCGGTGAGCCAGAAGCGGCTCGGCTCGGGATGATCGAGCGGCGCCAGCAGCGCACCATCGGCAATGAGGGCGTCGAGCCCCGGTCCCGGCGTCTGCGCGAGCCCGGCGATCTCGGCTTCCAGCCCCCGTCCATTGGCGATGGCGGAGAGCGCCAGCGCGTAGGTGGACTCCACGCCCGCCAGCACGGCGAGGCCGTTTCCATCGGGCTGCACCACCCCCACATGGCGCCGGCCATCGGGGTCACGAAACTGAACGAGCCGCATAATCGGTGCTCCTGAGGCTAGGCGGTGACGATGGAAGGGTTGAGCTCGACGCCCAGGCCGGGCTTATCCCCGACATACATGTAGCCATCGCGCACTTCGGGGGCGCCGGTGACCAGCTCGCCCAGGAAGGTGTCGCCATCCCGCCCGTGATAGGGGAAGTGCTCGATCAGCGGCATGTTGATGCTCGACATGACCAGATGGACATTGTGGATGTCGGGCGCGTGGGGAACGGCCGGCAGGTTGTGCGCCTGCGCCAGCGCCACGATCTTGCGCGCCTCGGTGAAGCCGCCACAGCGGTTGACGTCGAGCTGCACGATATCGACGCAGCCCTGTGTAATGAGCTGCTTGAAGCCGTAGCGGGTGAATTCGTGCTCGCCTCCGGCAATGGCGATCCTGGAGGCGGCACGCAGCCTTGCATAGCCGTCATAATCCTCCGGGATCAGCGGCTCTTCCACCCAGGCAATGTCATAGGGCTCGATGAGCGGCAGCATCTCCATGGCATATTGCACCGTCCAGCCCATATAGGCGTCGGTCATCAGCTCCATGTCGTCGCCAATGGCGTCGCGCAGGCGGCGGACCATCTCGACATTGCGCCGCATGCCGGCGCGCCCGTCGCGCGGGCCCCAGCCGAAGCGCATCTTCATGGCGGTGAAGCCGGCCTGCCGATAGCCCCTGGCCATCTCGACCACCTGGTCGAGATCCTCCATGGCATAGCCGGCGCTGGCATAGGCGCGGATGCGCTCGCGAGTACGCCCGCCCATCAGGTCGAAGACCGGCCGGCCGGTCACCTTGCCCATGATGTCCCAGAGGGCGATGTCGACGCCGCTGATGGCTTCGAGCACCAGGCCCTTGCGCCCGATATTGATGGTGCTGCGGAACATCATCTCCCAGAGCAATTCGACGTCGAACGCGCTGCGGCCGATGACCAGGGGGGCCAGCCGGGTTTCCACGATGCTGGCCAGGGCCTCCGAGCCGAGCCCGACAATGCCGATGCCGCACATGCCGTTTTCGGCCGTCAGCCGCACCACGATGGCGAAAATGTCTTCCCCCGCCGCCGAAATGGGCTTGTTGAACAGCCCCATGGCCCCGACGAGCTGGCGATCCCCGGCTTCATAGAGCGCATCCATGGGGCTGGTGCTCCACCAGGCGGGATTGGTCCAAACGGGTTCCGGAACACGGATCGCTTCGACTCTGACTATTTTCACAACGGCCTCGCAAGGTTCAAATCGACGCCAAAACAATATATGTTGCAACAAATGTCAACGGTTGATATAACAAAAATCAGAATGCCGAGGCAGCAAGCTCAGGAGGGTTCATGACCGAACGGGTGGCAAGAGGCACGGGCGAGCCCCATCTCGCCGAGAAAGTTTATAACAAACTATGCCAGGACCTTCAGGATGGCCTCTATGCGCCGGGGGCCAAGCTCATCCTGCGCGACGTCGCTGCCGAATTCGGGGCCAGCCTGACGCCGGTGCGCGACGCCCTTAACCGCCTGGTGGGGGAACGCGTGTTGCAGATGGGCTCCAACCGCACCATCAGCGTCCCCATCCCCCTGGCGGCGGAAGTGCGGGAAATCCGCCGCATCCGCATGGAGCTGGAAGGCTTCGCGGCGGCGGAAGCGGCGAGCAAGGGCTCCGCCGACGAATTCGCCGACATCAAGCTCGATTGCGACGCCTATGCCCATGCGCGCCGCACCGGTGATGCGCGGCGCATGCTGGAAGCCAATCGGGACTTCCACTTCAAGGTCTATGCCGCCGCCCGGATGCCGTTCCTTCTCGAGATGATTAAGGGGCTCTGGCTGCGCAACGGCCCGCTGCAATATCTGCTCTCGCAATCCTCCATGGCCTCGCTCGAGCGCAGCGACGACCACCATGGGGCGGTGATGCGCGCCCTCGAGGAGCGGGATGCCGAAGGCGCCCGCCGCGGCATCCGCAACGACATCGACTACGCCACCAATGACATCATCCTGGCCTTGGCCGAATTGCGGGAGAAAAGCCTCGCATAGCCCGAAATGCCTGGTTTTCCAGCGCGGAAGGGGATTGCAGCGGAAGGCTCTTTACAACGCCGGATTATGGGTTAGTCTCATAAGTGGTCATACCAAAATGGATTGACCAATAATAGGGCGGCACGGGTTTCCAGAACTGACCATATCGCCGTCAATCGTGTTTACAGGGGAATGAAGTTGGCAGTGGATTTCGACAAGAATTCCGAGATTGGCTATATGACCGCACTGGAGCTGCGCGAGGCCTATGCCTCGGGCAAGCTGTCCTCGGTAGAGGTGACCACTGCCGTTCTGGATCGCATCGCGGAGGTCAATCCCGCGCTCAATGCCTTCACCGTGGTCATGGCCGAAGAAGCGCTGCGCGATGCGGCCAAGGCCGACAAGCAGCGCCGGGAGGGGCATGACGCCCCGCTCCTGGGCATTCCGGTCACCATCAAGGATGCCTATGACGTCGCCGGCATCAAGACCGAGATGGGCTCGAAATGGCTGAGCGCCACCAATGCGGTCGCCACCGCCGACAATGTCGTGGTGGAAAGGCTGCGCAAGGCCGGCGCCGTGGTCCTGGGCAAGACCACCACCTCCGAGCTGGCCTGGTCGGGCCTGAGCTGGAGCCCGCTGACCGGCATCACCCACAATCCCTGGGCCAAGGGGCTCAATGCCGGCGCCTCCTCGGCCGGCGCCGGCGTTTCCTCCGCCGCCGGCTTCGGCCCCCTGCACCTGGGCTCGGACGGGGGCGGCTCGATCCGCATGCCCTGCCATTTCTGCGGCATTTTCGGGCTGAAGCCCACCTATGGCCGCGTGCCGCACGTTCCGGTTTCCAACAATGACTATGCGACCCATATCGGCCCGATGAGCCGGACGGTCGCAGACAGCGCCCTGATGCTGCGCATCATGTCGGGCCCGCATCATCTCGACCATACCAGTTGCGAGGCGCCTCCGGCCGATTATCTCGCCCATCTGCAAACCTCGATGAAGGGCAAGCGCATCGCCCTCAGCATCGATCTGGACCATGCCCGCGTCGATCCGGATGTGGAAGCGGCCATCCGCAGGGCGGCGGCGATCTTTTCCGAATTGGGCGCCCATGTCGAGGAAGTGGCTACCCCTTGGGGGCCGAAGGGCAAGGACGTCGCCCGGTTCCTCTGGGCCGCCAAGGAAGCGCGCCGGGCCGACATTCTCAAGGAATGGGAGCCGCAGATGGGCGCCGATTTCGTCGCCTGCCTGCACGCCGGGGCCAATTACACCTCGGCCGAGTTCCTCAACCAGCGCCAGAGCAAATACGAGTATATCGCCGAAATGCAGGAATTCCTCGAAGACTGGGATTTCCTGCTGACCCCCTCGGCATCGGTCACCGCCTTTCCACCCCAGCAGATGCGCCCCGACCATTGGCCGCAGCATGAGTGGGATTGGATGGCCTGGGCCGAGTTCAGCTATCCGTTCAATCTTTCGGGCAATCCGGCGTCTTCCGTTCCGTGCGGGTTCGATGCCAGCGGCCTGCCCATCGGCCTGCAGATCGTGGGGCGGCGCTTCGACGACCTGGGCGTGCTCCAGGCCTCCGCCGCCTTCGAAGCGGCCCATCCAGTTTACCGCCAGCGGCCGAGTTTCGACAGCTTTCGGTAATCGACCGGGGTTGCGCGTGAAAGCGCGCAGAGGGAACACCGCGCCAATCCCCAGCGCGCTCAACCAAGGGAAACAAAATGAACTTCGTCAAGAAAACAGGGTTGGCCCTGGCGCTGACCGCATTGACTGCCGTTTCTTCCATCGTGCCCGCCCATGCCCAGTCGGCCATCGACCGGATCCTGTCGGCCAACAAGATCGTCATCGGCGTGCAGAACGACGTGCCGCCCTACAGCCAGATCGGCGCCAACAATGAAGTCGAGGGCATGGATATCGAGGTCGCCAAGGCGATCGCCCGCGACCTCGGCGTGGAGCTGGAACTGGTCGTGGTGACCGGCGCCAACCGCATCCCGACGCTGGTCTCCAACCGCGCCGACATGGTGATCGCCACCGTGGGCATCAACCCGCAGCGCGCCGCCGCCGTGGCCCTTTCCAACCCCTATACCTCGTTCCCCATGACGGTGATCGCCTCCAAGTCGGTGGAAATGTCCGACTATGACGGCACCGCCGGCAAGGTGATCGGCCTCACCCGCGGCACCATGCAGGACGACATCATCTCGCGCAACGCGCCGGGTGCCGACATCCGCCGCTATGACGACGACGCCACCGTGATCCAGGCCCTGGCTACTGGCCAGATCGACGCCACCGCCTTCGGCGCCAGCGTCGCCGCCGACCTGGCCGAACGCTTCCCGGACAAGGAATTTGAGATCAAGTTCGACGCCTATTCGACCTACGCCGCCATTGCGCTGCGCCAGGGCGATCTGGACCTGCTGAACTGGGTCAACACCTGGATCTTCTTCAACCGGCACAATGGCTATCTGGCCCAGCTGCACCAGGAGTGGCTCGGCATCGACATGCCGCCGCTCGACTGATCGGGGCGCGCCGGGGCACTCCCGGCGCATCCCTCCTCGCGGGGATGCCAGATGCCCCTTCTGGCATCCCGGCCCCGGTCCTGGACCGAGACGCTGGCGAGCTTCGCCACCTTCCATGCGTCATCCCGAAACAGCAAAGGTGTCCCATGGACTACGTTCTCCAGTTCGGTCCGGTCTTCCAGCGGTTCGACCTGATCTGGTCGGGCCTGTTGATGACGGTCCAGCTCTCCATCGTCGCCATCATCGCCGGCTTCGTCATCGGGGTCATCTTCGCCCGCATGCGGACCGAGGGCGGCGCCATCGCGCGCGCCATCGCCGCCGCCTATGTGGAAACCATCCGCAACACGCCCTTTCTCGCCCAGCTCTTCATGGTGACGTTCGGTATTCCGCAATTCATCGCCCTTCTGGGCATGCCGATCCGCCCCGCGCCCTACTGGCTGGCCATCATCGCGCTCAGCGTCAATCTGGGCGCCTATATCACCGAGATCGTGCGCGCCGGCATCGAAGCCATTCCCCGCCCGCAGGTGGAGGCCGCCGAAAGCCTGGCGCTGACGCCGACCCAGATCTTCCTGCGCGTCAAGCTGCCGCCGGCGCTGGCCAAGGTCTTCCCCGCGCTCACCAGCCAGTTCATCCTGCAAATGCTGGGCTCGAGCATCGTGTCGGTCATCGCCGTGCAGGAGCTGACCTCGGCGGCGGGCCGCATCCAGTCCGAAACCTTCAGAACATTCGAGACCTACCTCGTCGTGACCGCCCTTTATTTCGGCCTCGCCTTCCTGTTGCGGGCAATCCTGGTTTCCATCGCGGCCTATGCCTGGCCCTGGCGCCGCCGGTCGGCGAACTAGAGGAGAGCCGGCATGCGTACTTTTGGTTTCCCCGAGGCCGTTTTCCTCATCGAGGCGGCGCAATGGACGATCTACCTGTCCCTCCTCACCTTCGGCATGGGCGGGCTGGTCGGCTTCGTCATCGCCATGGCGCGGGTCTCGCGCAGTCGCGTCCTGCGCGCCGTTTCCAGCGCCTATGTGCAGCTCTTCCAGAACACGCCGCTGCTCATGCAGCTCTTCATCGTCTATTTCGGGCTGAGCCTGCTCGGGTTCCGGCTTCCGGCCATCGTGGCGGCAGGCCTGGCCCTCACCTTCTTCGCCTCCGCCTTCCTGGGCGACATCTGGCGCGGCTCGATCGAAGCGGTTCCGCGCCAGCAATTCGAGGCCGCCGATGCGCTGGCCCTGACGCCCTGGCAGAGCTTCCGCCACGTCATCCTTCCCCAGGCCATCCGCCTGGCCACCCCGCCCACGGTCGGCTTCTTCGTGCAGATCGTGAAGAACACCTCCCTCACAAGCATCGTGGGCATGACTGAGCTCATGCGCGGAGCGGCGATGATGAACAATGCGACCATGGCGCCGATGAATGTCTATGCCATCGTCTGCCTCATCTATTTCGTCATCTGCTTCCCGCTGTCCGTCCTCAGCCGCAAGCTAGAAAGTCGCCTCAATGTCGGTCGTTAAAGCCAAGAATATCAGCAAAAGCTACAACAAGACTGTCGTTCTGCGCGACATCAGCCTGACCGTGGAATCGGGAGAGGTGCTGGTGCTGCTCGGGCGCAGCGGTTCGGGCAAGTCGACGCTGCTGCGGTGCCTCAACGGGCTCGAGCAGATCCAGGCCGGCAGCATCGAGGTGGCGGGCCACGAGATGATCTATTCGGGCGAGGCGCTGCGCGCCCTGCGCCGGGACGTCGGCATCGTCTTCCAGCAGTATAACCTCTTCCCCCACATGACGGTGGGCGAGAACATCATGCTGGCCCCGCATCTGGTCAAGAAGGTGCCGCGGGCGGAGATGGCGCGCAAGGCGCGCGAGGTTCTGGACAAGGTGGGTCTGCTGGACAAGTTCGACGCCTATCCCGACCGCCTCTCGGGCGGCCAGCAGCAGCGCGCCGCCATTGCCCGCTCGCTGGCGATGGAGCCCAAGCTGATGCTGTTCGACGAGGTGACCTCGGCGCTGGACCCGCAGCTGACCGGGGAGGTGCTGGCGGTGATGGCGTCCCTGGCCCAGTCGGGCATGGCCATGGTGGTGGTGACCCATGAAATGGGCTTCGCCCGCAAGGTCGCCGATCGCGTGATCTTCATGCATGACGGCCGGATCATCGAGGAAGGCCCGCCCGAGCAACTGTTCTCCGAACCCTCTACGCCGGAATTCAAGGCTTTCCTGGCGCAGACGGACTGAGCCGCCGGGCCGGGGAGGATTCGGAAAGCAGGATGGCATGGATATTCTTGATGTGCCGGGCCATGGCCTGGCGCGCGGCCTTGGCGTTGCCGGCCTTGATGGCGTCGAAGATCTTCTCATGGTCCTCGAGCCAGGTCTGCCAATAGGCCTGCATGGGCATGCTGCGATGGATTTCCTGCCAGATCCGTGAATTGAGCTGGGTGGTCCAGAGCATGTCCACGATATTGACCAGGGTGGCGTTGCCCGATGCCGAGGCGATGGCCAGATGAAAGCGGTGGTCGCCGCTCTCGGCTTCCTTTCCCAGCGCATATTCATGCCGCATGATGGCCAGCGTATCGGCGAGCTGGGCGATCAGCCTGTCGGTCACATTGGCCGCGGCGATGGCCGCCAGCTCCGGCTCGATGATGAGACGGGCATCCAGGTTCTCGAACGGCCCCGCCCCGGTTTCGGAGAGAACGACCTTGGCCTGCCGTCCGGTGACATAGACGCCGCTGTTCTTGCGCACCTCGACCTGGCCGCTGAGCGAGAGCCGCAGCAGCGCCTCGCGGATGGTGGGGCGGGAGACGCCGAAGCGGGCCGCCAGGTCGCGTTCGGCCGGCAGCCGGTCGCCGATGTCATACTTGCTCTGGATCAGCGTGGAAATCTCGGCGGCAATGGCCTCATAGGCCCTCTGGCTGTCGCTCAATCTTGCCTCTGTGTTTTCCCGGCCCCTCCGCTCGAGGCTCCCTCCCGAGCCTCTAGCATCGCTTCGATGTGGTTGCAAACCGCCAGTCCGGCCGCGCTCTCTTGCCTCCGGACGCAAAGCGGTCATGAAAACCGCATCGGAGGGCTTGACGAAATTGGTAATACCAAATTGGATAGTCCAAAATAGAATCCAGCAGCTTTCGAGCCAGCCTCCCCGGCCCGGAAAAGCATTAAGGACCAGACATGAACGCCCGCTCGAATTCCCTCCGCGACAACGATATCCGCTATCACCTGCACTCGCAGACCAACCCGCAGATGCTGGATGCCAACGGCCCCCTCATCATGACGGCGGGCGACGGGGCCTATGTCACCGACAGCAATGGGCGGCGCTACCTGGATGTTCTGGCCGGGCTCTGGTGCGCCTCGCTGGGTTTTTCCAACCAGCGCATCGCCGCCGTCGCACAGCAGGCCTATGAGAAGCTGGCCTTCTATCACAGCTTCGGCGGCCGCGCCTCGCCCGCCGCCATCGAGGCGGCGGCGGCCATTGCCGCCTTGGTGCCGATCCCGGATGCGCATATCTTTTTCGCAACCTCCGGCTCGGAAGCCATCGAAAGCATGGTCAAGCTGGCCTGGCTGCATTTCCGCGCCCTGGGCCAGATATCGCGCCGCAAGATCATCGCGCGCAACCGCGCCTTCCACGGCTCGACCATCTTCGCCGCTTCGCTGACCGGCCTGCCCCACATGCACCGTGAATTCGGCCTGCCGCTCGAAGGCATCGTCCATGTCTCGGCGCCCGACCCCTATCGGGGCAAGTTCGAGGGCGAGAGCGACGCAGAATTCGTCGCCCGTCTCGCCAATGAGCTCGAAGAGGTCATCCTGCGCGAGGGCGCCGACACCATCGCCGCCTTCATCGCCGAGCCGGTCAATGCCGGGGGCGGCGTCGTCATCCCGCCCGATGGCTATTTCCCGGCCATGCAGGCCGTGCTGCGCAAATATGGCATCCTCTTCCTCGTCGACGAGGTGGTATGCGGCTTCGGGCGGACCGGGCAATGGTTCGGCAGCCAGACCTTCGGCATCGAGCCGGACATGATGGGAATGGCCAAGGGCCTTTCCTCCTCCTATTTCCCCATTTCGGCGGTCGCCATCGCGCCGGCCATCCACGACACCATCCGCTCGGCCAATGCCGGGGGCACCAATTTCGGCCACGGCTTCACCAATTCGGCCCATCCGGTGGGCTCGGCCATCGTGCTGGAGGTGCTGGCGAGCTATCGGGACATGGATGTGCTGAGCCGCGTCAACAGCCTTGGCAACCGGCTTCTCCAGCGCCTCACCGAGGCGGTGGGCGATATCGACATCGTCGGCGACATTCGCGGCCGGGGGCTGCTCTGCGGCGTCGAGATCGTCGCCGACCGGGCCAGCAAGGCGCCCTTCGCGCCCGAGCTGCGCGTGCCCCAGACCATCGAGGCCATGGCGATGGAGCATGAGCTGATGCTGCGCCCGCAGGGCAATGTCATCGCCTTCTGCCCGCCCTTCATCATCACCGAGGCGCAGGTGGACGAAATGGCCGAAAAGCTGGGCGTGGTCCTGCGCCAGGCCCAGGACCGCTTCCGGCGCTGACCCGCGCCCGGCAGCCGAATGCAAACGGGGCCCTTGGCGGGCCCCGTTTTCGTTTCCGCTTCTGCGGACGGACTAGCGATAGAGCAGGGTCGGCAGCGCCAGCGATATGGCGGGCACGAAGCTCACCAGCCCCAGCACGATGAACATCACCACGAGCAGCGGCCAGATGGCCTTGGAGATGGCGCCCAGGGACAGCTTGGAGATGGCCATGCCGACGAAGAGGCAATAGCCGATGGGCGGGATGGCCATGCCCATGGCGACATTGGTGACGATGATGGTGCCGAACTGGATGGAGTCCATGCCGATGCGCTGGGCGATGGCGATGAACATCGGCCCGAGGATGACCATGATGGCGATTTCGTCCATGACGGCGCAGGCGATGACGATGGCCACGTTGAGCACGATGAGCACCATCCAGGGCTCGCTGATGCCGGTGACGAGGAATTCGGCGGCGCGGACGGCCAGGCGTTCCTGGGCGATCAGCCAGCCGAAACCGGACGAGGCGGCGATGATGAACATAATCATCCCCGACGTCCGCGCCGCCGAGATGATGATGCCGCCCAGATCGCTGAGGCGAATGCGCCGCTCGATGAAGACGCCGACGATGATGGCGTAAAAGCAGCTCACCACCCCGGCCTCTGTGGGGGTGAAGACGCCGGTATAGATGCCGCCCAGCACCAGCAGCGGCGCAAGGAGCGCCCAGATGCCCTGCTTGAAGGCGGTGGCGATTTCGCTCCAGCTCGCCCGGGGCTGGGCGGGAATGTCGTGGCGCTTGGCATACCACCAGGTGACGACCATGAAGCCGACGATCATCAGCAGGCCCGGAATGACGCCGGCCACGAAAAGCTGGGCGATCGAGGTTTCGGCGATGACCGCCCAGATGACGGCGGCGATGGAGGGCGGGATGATGGGCCCCAGCACGCCGGCGCTGACGGCCAATGCGGTGGCGAAGGGCTTGGAGAAGCCGCGTTCGACCATGGCGGGAATGAGGATGGAGCCCACCGCGGCCGTGGTGGCCGGGGCGGAGCCGGAAATGGCCGCGAAGATGGCGGCGGCCACGATGGTGACGTGGCCGAGCCCGCCCCGCAGGTGCCGCACCAGCACGTCGGCGACGTTGATGATGCGCTGCGACAGCCCGCCCCGGGTCATGATCTCGCCGGCCAGCATGAAGAAGGGAATGGCCAGCAGGCTGAAGGACTGGGTGCCGCCCAGCATCATCTGGGGCAGGACCATGAGGTCGATGTCGGCCACCAGGAGCGCGGTGAGGGTGCACAGGCCCAGGGCCACGGCAAAGGGCACGCCCAGCACCAGCAGCAGCGCGAACCCGCCGGTCAGGATCAGGGAAACCTCAGACATCGAGCATCTCGGACGGTTTGGCGCGCGGTCCCCAGACCATGCGCTCCAGGGCGAACAGCACCATCAGCACGCCCGAGACCGGCAGGGCGGCGTAGAGCCAGACCAGGGGATAGCCGATGGCCGCCGAGCGCATGACCGAGGATTCGAGCACGTAGCGGCTGCCCGCCACGGCCAGCGCCACGCCCAGTATGGCGCAGAGCAGGTCGACGCCGCGCTGCTGCACGGGCTTCAGGCGATCGGGCAGGTTATCCGCCACCACCACCAGGCGGGCATGGAAGCCCTCCTTGACCCCCAGGGGCGCGATGAGCAGCACGGACCAGCTGAACATGGCCAGGGCCAGCTCGTCCGGCCAGGGCAGCGTGATGGAAAAGACGTAGCGCAGCAGCACCTGCAAACCGAGGGCGAGGAGCATGACGCAGGTCATGACGACGACCGCTGCCACCAGCAGCCGCCCCAGACCATCACTGATGCCGGCAATGATGCGCATCATGCCCCTCCCCCCTGGTGTTTGCGCTACTGGATGATGGCGAAGACTTCGTCCATCAGCTCGCTGCCGATGGCGTCGCGGTATTTCTCATAGATGGGCCGCACCGCTTCGCGGAAGAGGGCGACATCGGTGATCTGGTTGACCTTCATGCCCTTGGCTTCGAGGTCCTTGACCGTTTCGGCTTCCACTTCCTGCTGGCGGACGCGCTGCTCGGCCACGGCCTCGGCCGCTGCCTCGCGCACGATCTGCTGCAGATCCTCGGGCAGGCGTTCGAAGCTGCGCTTGGACATCAGCAGATTAGCCACCGAATAGGTGTGGTTGGTCAGGGAGAGATAGTCGGCCACCTCGTAATATTTGGCGGCGTCGGCCAGGGCCACCGGCATTTCGAGACCGTCGATGGTGCCCTGCTGCACCGCCATGAAGGTTTCGCCCCATTCCATGGGAATGGCATTGCCGCCCAGCATGGAGAACATGTCGATATAGACCGGGTTCTGCATGACGCGGTATTTGACGCCGGCCACGTCCTGGGGCGTTTCGACGGGGCGGATATTGTTGACCATGCTGCGATAGCCGCCCTCCATGTAGCCGAGAACGACCACGCCCTTGGCGTCGAGCTTTTCGGCCAGCATTTCGCCCGGATGGCCGTCGAGCACGGCATAGGCCTGCTCCTCGGTGCCATAGAGGAAAGGCAGGTCGTTGATCTGGAAGGCCGGCTCGAGCTGGGAGACCACGGCATTGACGATGACGCCGGCATCGACGGTGCCGAAACGCAGCCCTTCGAGAAGCTGGCGCTCGTCGCCGAGCTGGCGGTTGGGATAGGTGATGACCTCGATGCGCCCCTCGGAGCGCTCCTCGACCAGGCGCTTGAAGGCATTGGCGCCGATGGCATAGGGGTCGACCTCGCTGTCGGGGGTCACCCAGCCCAGCTTGATGCTGTAATCGGCCGCCAGGGCACTCCCGGAAACCAGTAGCGCGGCGAGCGCCGCCACGATCGAGATGTTCAACGTCCGTCTGATCATTTTTCCCTCTCAGATGGTGTCCGCAATGGACGGTTGCGCCGGATAGGCCCGCTTCAGGTGAAGTGCAGGATATTGATGCCGACCGCGACCAGGTCTCCGTCCTGGTTGCTGATCCGCGCCTGGGCGCTGGCATTGGATTTGGCCGGGTCGACCTCGGTGATGCGGTAGTCGATGGTGAGGCGGTCCCCGATATGGACGAGCTTGAGGAAGCGCACCCGGTCATAGCCATAGGACACGGCCGGCCGGCCCAGTTGCGCCAGATATTGCGTCGAAGCGCCGGCAATGAGGCCGACCATCAGCGAGCCCTGGGCGACGCGCCCGCCCAGCCCGGAGGCCAGGGCATAGGCCTCGTCGGTATGATTGGGGTGACTGTCGCCGGTGACGCGGGCAAAATCGAGCAGGTCGGCTTCACCGATCTGCTTGACGAAGGAAACGGCGGTTCCCACCAGCCCATCCAGAAATGCGGTCTGCGTGCTCATGGTCAAACGATCTCGCTTTTGCCGTGAAGGTCGCCCCGCAGCACCAGGAGCGACTCGAGCAGGTAATAGCTGCCCCAGATGAGCTCATTCGCCGTGGCGACGCCGTTGCGCATATCGAAGCAGCCATCGGCCAACAAGCCCACGGGCCGGTGCGCGGCGTCGGTCTCGAGGACCAGATGGCGCTCGACCAGCGCTTCGACCATGGCCTGCGCCCGTGCGCGGTAGCGCCCGGCCCGGGCCGGGTCGGCAACCAGGCGCGAAAGTTTGAGCAGGGCGGCGGCGGCGATGGCCGTGCCGGAGCTGTCGCGGACGCCCCTGCCGTCCTGCGGCACGGCAAAATCCCAATAGGCCACGTGATCGGGGGGCGCATGGTCGAGCCACCAATCGGAGACCTTCACCGCCAAGGCCAGGAGATCGGCTTCTTCCCGCGCCATGCCGGCGCAGAGCGTATAGCCGAGCATGGCCCAGGCCTGCGCGCGGGTCCAAATCGAATCGTCGGCCAGCCCCTTATGGGTGAAGCGGCGGCGGATTTCTCCGCTCTGCGCATCGAAGGATGCCGACTGGATGACGCTGCCGTCGTCCAGCACGCAATAATGGGCATTGCGGCGGGCATGGGAGAGGGCGATGTGGCGAAGCCGGGCATCGCCCGTCGCGCCCGCCGCCCAGAGCAGCAGCGGGCTGGCCGTCAGCCCGTCGATATTGGTGTCGGTGTCGCTGACGGTATGGGCTTCCTCGGCATCGCGCCCCAGCGGCATGAGGCCGGCGCGGGGATCGAAGGTCGCGGCCAGCGCGCGGGCGCTTTCCACCGCAAGCGCCCTGCCGCGGGCGCTGCCCGCCAGGTCGGCGCCGAGCGCGGCGGCATAGAGAAAGAGAAAACCGCGAAACACGGTGCGCGAAGGGGCGCGGGGGGCCAGCCTTTCGAGCCAGGCTTCGGCCTGGGCGGCAAATTGCCCCTTCTTCACCTGATCGGCCAGCCAGAGCTCGCCCACCCAATAACCGCCGGTCCAGAAGCCGTCGGGGCTGGTGGTCCAGTGCCCGGTGAGCGGATCGGCGTGATGCGGAAAGCCGGCCAGAGGCGCCGCGCCGGTCCATTCGATCCGGCGGATCATCGCGTTCAGCGCATCGTCGAGACGTGTCACCATGCCGATCATATTCCTCCCTTATCTAAACTTACTAACCAGCCGGTATGTTGTCAATCTGCTATTCTTGTTTTAGGAAAAAGCGCTCTGCCGCTATAGAAATGGGGTGGGAGCGGCACTTTCGCAGCGGGAGGACGGATTTGCAGCGGATGGAGCGGGAAACGGTTGCCGCCGTGGCCGGCCTGCGCTGGCAGGACAGCGCCGGGCGTGTCTTTCTCGTTGACGCCGCCAGCGGCGCCGAGCTCACCTATGGACAGTTCATGGGCCAGGCGGCGGCCATTGCCCGGGCGCTGGTCGCATCCGGGCTGGAGCCGGGCCAGCGCGTCGCCGTGATGGGGTCGGGCACGCTGGCGCTTCTGGGCTGGATGGGGACGCTGCTGGCGGGAGGGGTCGAACTTCCCATCCATCCCGATCTGCGCGGCCTGCCGCTCCGGCACGCCTTCGAGACCGGCCAGCCCGTCGCGCTGATCGCGGACTGGGCCCTGCTGGACCAGTTGGGGGATGCCCCGACGCCTTCCCCGCTCTTCGTGCATGCCCGGCCTGCCCGGGCGCCGCTGAAGCCGGGGGCGCGGGACCTGGAACCAATCCTGGAAGAGGAGGAAGCGGCCCCGCCGGAGCGGACCATCCTGCCCTCCGATCCGGCGGCGGTGCTGTTCACCTCCGGCACCTCGGGCCCGGCCAAGGGAGCGCTGCTGCCCCATCGGCAATTGTGCATGGTGGCGGCGCAGGTGGTGGACATGACCGGGCTCGATGCGGGCGATGTCGTCTATTGCGCCTATCCGCTCAACCATGTGGCGGGCAAATATATGTGCGTCTTCGCCGCCATGAGCGTCGGCGCGCGGGTGGTGGTGGAAAAGCGGTTCGATCCCGGCATCTGGCTTTCCCGCATCCGTCAGTACCAGGCCACGTTCACCATGGCGCATGGCCCGATGCTGGAAATGATCCACGCCCAGCCCGAAACATCCCAGGACGGCGCGCATGCCCTGCGCCGCATGATGTGCTGCCCCCTGCCCCGCGCCATCGGCGCCGCCTTCGAGAAACGCTTCAACCTCAGGGGCATCGAGATGTGGGGCATGACCGAGATCGGCAATCCGCTGTGGACGCGGCGCGATGGACCCCGCCCGGCCGGCTCCTGCGGGCGGCTATTGACCGACTGGTACGAGATGGCCATCTGCGATCCCCGGACCGACGAGCCGGTGCCGGCGGGGACGGTGGGCGAAATCCTGGTGCGGCCGAAATGCAGCTTCACTTCGCTTCTGGGCTATCTGGGCCAGCCCGAGGCGACATTGGCCAGTTGGCGGAACCTGTGGTTCCATTCGGGCGATCTGGCCTATGCCGACGCCGAGGGCAATGTCTTTTACGTCGACCGGCTGGGCGACCGCATCCGCCGGCGGGCCGAGAATATCTCGTCCATCGATATTGAGAGCGCGGCGCTGAGCATGCAGGGCGTGGGCGAAGCGGCGGCGGTGGGCGTGGCCTCCGGCTTCGAAGGCGATGACGACATCAAGCTTTTCGTCGTGCCGCGCGCGGGCGTTCGCATCGACCCCGAAGCCCTGCTGCGCCACATGGCGGCAATGCTGCCTCACTACATGCTGCCACGCTATATCGAGGCCATTGCCGCGCTGCCCCGCACCCCCACCAACAAGGTGCGCAAGAAGGCCTTGCGCGAAACCGGCATCGGCGGCGCGGAATGGGACCGCCACCGCGCCGGGCTGCGCGTCGAAACGCTTTATCCGCGCTCCTGAGCCAGGACGCCGTTGAGCACGGTCATGCGCACCGCCTGCACCAGAAGCCGGCCGTCGATGCGCCCGCCGCGCCGGTGCCATTCGAGCATCATGCCGTCATGCATGGCCACGACCATGGCCACGAACTCCACCGGCTTGATGGCGCCGGTCAGTTCTCCCGCCCGCTGGCCATCCTCCACGATGCGGGCGAGCAGGCCATAGATCTTGTCATAGATGGCCGAGACGCGCCGCCCGATCTCGGTTTCCGAACCGCTGAACTCGATGGAAATCTGGATGAGGCAGAGGAGCTGAAAGGGGCGTTCCAGACCCTGGCGGGCGCCATGATGGAAGAAGGCCACCAGCCGCTCGACCGCCGAGCCGGCCGAAGCCTCGGCCTGGTGCGCAAAGGAGGTGACGATGGATTGCTCGGCCACCTCCAGAAGATGGAGCAGCAGATTCTCCTTGCTCTGGAAGTAGAAGAAGATCGCCCCCTTGGTCATGCCGACTTCGTCGGCGATCTGCTGCAAGGTGGTGGCCGCATAGCTGCGGGTGACGAAAAGCCGGAACGCCGCCTCGGTGATGCGCTGAATACTATCCTCGCGCAGCACCGCGTTGGGGGTGGCCCTGCGTTTCTTGCGGGGCTCGGTGGCCCCGGCGTCCATGGTGTCCGGCATGCGGCTGCGTCACGCTCCTCTCGATCATCTCCCTTTTTACAGACTTTCGTGGAGAATTCGAGTGAAGTCATCGGCTGCGATGGGGCGGCTGTTGCTGGCGGTGGAATGATCCTTGACCGCCCCGCGCACCACTTCGGGGAAGCAATCGGGCGCCACCCCCATCTGCCCAAGCGTTGCGGGCAGGCCGAGCCGGCGCGACAGATCAGCCAGCTCCTGCGGCAGGTCGGCGCTTTCGGCAAGGCCCATGGCCTCTTTGAGGCGGGCGAACTTCTCCCCGGCGCCCTCTCCCTGGGCATTGAAGCGCAGCACGGCAGGCAGCAGCACGGCGTTGAGCGTGCCGTGATGGAGCTTGAGCGCCTTGAGGCCGCCCAGCGGATGGGAGAGGGAATGGACCGCCCCCAGCCCCTTCTGGAAGGTCAGGCCGCCCTGCAGCGCCGCCATCATCATTTCCTGCCGGGCCTGGCGGTTGGCGCCGTCTCTGGTGGCCACTTCCAGCCAGCGCGTGGCCCGGCCCAACCCATCCAGCGCGATGGAATCGGCCACCGGATTGTAGCGGGGGCTGAGGAAGGTCTCGATGCAATGGGTCACCGCATCCATGCCGGTGGCGGCGGTGAGATAGGCCGGCAGACCTAGCGTCAGGTCGGGATCGCACAGCGCCACATTGGGAATCATGTGCGGCGAGATGAAGCCCAGCTTGCGCCCGTCATCCAGGGTCAGCAGCGCCGCCCGGCCCACCTCGCTGCCGGTGCCGGCGGTGGTGGGAATGGCGATCACCGGGGGCTTGTCGGCGGTGATGCGGTCGAGCCCGCCCAGGATGACCGCATATTGCTCGAGCGGCCCCGGGTGGGTGGCCAGCAGCGCCACCGCCTTGCCCAGATCGAGCGCCGAGCCGCCGCCCACCGCCACGATGCTGTCGCAGCCGGCGGCGCGGAAGCGCTCAGCGGCCACAAGGGCAGCCGCCTCGGTGGGGTTTTCCGGGGTCTCGTCGAACACAGCCGTGTCGGCGGCCAATCCGCCCTTTTCGAGCACGGTGGCGAGGACGCCGGCGGCGACGATGCCGCGATCGGTGACGATCAGCGGGCGCGAGGCGCCCAGAAGCCGCAATTCGTCCGACAGCAGGCCGATGGCGCCCGGCTCGAACTGGATGCGCGTGAGATACTGGATGAGGGCCATGATGGAGTCCTGTCGGTTAGCGCTGCCGGGCAGCGAGGAAATTCCGGAAAGCGGCTTCGGCGTGCGGCTGGGCGAAATTGACCGCGTAGAGCCCCGCCTCGACCAGCATGCCGGCCTCCTGCGGGGCGGCGGCGGCGCGCGTCGCCAGCTTGGCGAATTCGAGGGCGAGGGGCGCCTTGTCGGCGAACAGGCCTGCAAAGGCGAGGGTCTCGCTCATCAGCTCCTCATGCGGCACCACCCGGTTGATGAAGCCGAAATGGCGCGCCTCCCCGGCGGTATAGTGCTTGCCGCTAAGCAGCATTTCGCGGGCAAAGGCGGGATGCATGCGGGCCATGGCCAGTTGCGTGCCGCCCCAGCCGGCGAAAGTGGCCAGCGTGATCTCGGGGAAACCGAAGCGGGCGCGCTCGCTGGCGACGATGAAATCGCAGGAGAGCGCCAGCTCGAATCCGCCCCCCAGCGCGTAGCCCTGCACCATGGCGATGGTCGGCTTGGGGCTGCGCGCGATGGAGGCGAAGAAATCCTGGCCCACGCGCATGGCCCGATAGGCCTCCAGCGCGCCGGCCCCGGCAATGGCTTCGACATCCATGCCCGCAACGAAGGCCCGCTCGCCGCCGCCGGCCAGGACCACGACGCGCGTCGCCTCGTCGGCCATGGCCTGGGCAAGGGTCGTGTCGAGCCCGGCGATGACCTCGGGGTTGAGCGCATTGTGCTTTTCGGCACGCTCGATGGTGAGAAGGCGAATGGCGCCATGCTGTTCGGCGCGCACCAGAGGCTGGGTCATGGCTGTCTCCGCGAAGGGGCATGGAGCGGACGATACCGCTCCACGCCGGAAGGATCACCCCTGGATCAGTTCCTGGCCGCCATCACGGCGTCGTAGAAATCCTGGCCATTGGGGATCTGGTCGATCAGTTGCCGGGCCACCGGAGCGGTCGCCTCGACCAGCGAGGTCACGTCGGTATGCACGATGGTGACGCCGGCCGCAGCCATTTCTCCCATCGCCTTGTCATAGACTTCCCGGTAGTAGGCCTGGGCATGGGCCATGGCGTCGTCGGCCGCGCCCTGCACCATTTCCTGCTCCTCGGGCGAGAAGGAATCCCAGCGCGCCTTGGACATGATGAGCAGCGCCGGCATGTAGTGCACGCGGGTGACGTTGTAGAACTTGGAGACCTCGATGAACTTGTCGGACACGAACTGGTCCGGCGAGGTATCGGCGCCGTCGATCACGTGCTGCTGGAGCGCGAGATAGAGGTCGGCATAGGCCATGGGCGTCGCCTGGGCGCCCAGCGCGTTGTAGCTTTCCACATAGCCCGGCGACTGGATGACGCGCAGCTTCATGCCGTTGAAATCCTCGGCGCTTTCGATGGCGCGGGAGGCGAAGACATTGCGCTCCATCGAGGAGAACCAGCCCAGCCCGACCAGGCCGTAATTGGGCAGCACGTCGAGGAATTTGTCGCCCACCGGCCCGTTGAGGATGTCGTTGGCCTGCTCGACGCTGTCGAAGAGATAGGGAATGTCGAAGATCAGGAATTCGCGCGCCGTATTGGTGAGTGTGGACTGGCCGGTGACGAAAACATCCTCGGTGCCCATCTGCGCGCCCTGGATCATGGTCAGCTCGCCCCCGAGCTGGGAATGGGGGAAGACCGTGATGTTGATCTCGCCATTGGACCGCTCCCTGAGCAGGTCGGCGAATTTCTGCGCGCCGATATGGAAGGGGCTGTCGGGCGTCAGCGTATGGCCCAGATTCATGTCCAGCGCCTGGGCGGAAGACATCATCATCAGGACGCCGGCGGCGACCGCCGTGATTTTACCGAGCATATTCATGGATTTCATTTTCCTCCGAATGTTCAATAACCGAGTAGGACCGTGCTCAGGGCGGGGACGTAGCTGATGATGGCAACATCGATCACCAGGACCCCCAGGAAGACCAGCAACGGGCGGATGAGCTGTTCGAGCTTGAGATTGGCGATCTGGCAGACCACGAACAGATTGACCCCGACCGGCGGCGTAACCATGCCGATGGCGAGATTGACGATAATCACCATGCCGAAATGGATGGGATCGATGCCGAAGGAGATCGCCACCGGGGCCAGGATCGGCGCCAGGATGAGGATGGCGGCGAGCGCCTCGACGAACATGCCGATGAAGAACAGCAGCAGGTTGACCAGCAGCAGGAAGACCAGCGGATTGTCGGTGATCTTGCCGAGCAGGATCGCCACCTGCTGGGGCACCTGGTTGATGGTGAGCAGATAGGCGAACACGGCGGCGAAGGCGACGATCAGCATGATGATCGCGGACATGACCGCCGAGCGGCCCAAAATGGCCAGCAGGTCCCTGAGCGCCACTTCCCTGTAGATGAACATGCCCACCACCAGCCCGTAGAGCACGGCCACGCAGGACGCCTCGGTGGGGGTGAAGAAGCCGCCATAGATGCCGCCCAGGATGATGACGGGCATCAGCAGGGCCAGGATGGACTCGCGGAAGGCGCTCCAGATGCCCTTGAGCCAGTCGCGCATGTTGATGGGGGTGACTTCGTCGAAGCCCTTGATGCGGGCGACGACGCAGACGGTGATGACGAGGGTCAGGGTGATGAGCAGGCCGGGCAGGATGCCGGCGATGAACAGGGACGCCACCGAGACATTGGCCGCCAGGCCATAGACCACCATGGGAATGGAGGGCGGGATGATGGCGCCCAGCTCGCCCGAAGCCGCCGCGGTCGCCGCGGCAAAAGCCTTGGGATAGCCCTTGCGCTGCATGGCGGGGATGAGGGTGGAACCGATGGCGGCTGTGGTGGCCGAAGAGGAGCCGCAAACCGTGGAGAACATCATGGAGGTGATGACGGCCACCGCACCCAGCCCACCCCGGATCCAGCCGACAAAGGCATTGGCCAATCCCACCAGCCGCCGGGCGATGCCGCCCGACTGCATGAGATTGCCGGCCAGCACGAAGAAGGGGATGGCCATGAGGCTGAACGAATCGAGCGACTGGAAGGCGGTCTGCAGCACGATCATCAGCGGCTTGCCGCTGCTTTGCAGCGCCAGCACGGCCGAGAGCGCCAGCGCCACCATGATGGGGGCGCCGATGAACATGATGGCCAGGAAGGAAATCGAGAGCGCGGCGATCATGATTTGGCCCCTCCCTGGGCGAGGATTTCGGCGGCATCGTCATCGATTTCGAGGTCATGGGGCTCTTCGGCGCCGATGATCTCGCCGATGGTGTGCAGCAGCGTGTTGGCGGCCATCAGCGCCGCCCCCAGCAGCACCCAGGCATAGACGAAGGCCATGGGCATGCGCATGACCGGGGACCATTGGCGCAGGCCGAATTCGACCAGCGCCGCCGCCTGCCAGACGATGAGCAGGGCCAGGCCCAGGGTGAGCAGATGCGCCACCGCCCGCATCCAGCGGGCCAGCTTTTCGGGCATCATGGAGACGAAGGCGTCGACCCCGATCAACCGCTTCTGGAAGGCGGCGACGGCGCCGCCGAGAAAGACGCTGGCCACCATCAGATAGCGGGCCACTTCCTCTGCCCAGGGGGCGGAAAGGCGAATGCCGGTATGGCTGTAGAGCAGGCGCACCGACACGGAGACGGCAATGGCCGCCACCATGCCGCCCAGCAGCAGGCCGGCGAGCCGGGTGGCCCAGCCATTCACCGCGGCCATTGTGGTGCGGCAGGCGTCATAGCGCGGATGCGCGAGGGTTTTGTCGCTCAAGAATTCCTCCCCGATGTCCAGTGGGCTTCAGTTCTGCGCGGCCCCGACGGCGCGCGCCGCGATCAGGTCTGAAATCTCGGCATCCGAGTAATCGAGCGAGCGCAGGATTTCCCGTGTCTGGGCGCCCAGGGGCTGGGGCGGCATGGCCACCTCCGCGGCGGCGCCGTCATAGCGGATCGGGTGGTTGACGAGGTGGATGGGGCTGCCGGTGGCGCCGGTGACCTGCATGAAACTGCCATTGTGGCGCACCTGCGGGTCGGCCAGCACGTCGGCATAATCGTTGACCACCGCGTGCCAGACCCCTTCGGCCGACAGGCGCGGCAGCCAATGGGCGGTGGGCTGGGCGGCCAGCGCCTCGGCGACGATGGCGGCGACCTCCTCGCGGCGGTTATATTGGGCGTCCTTGTCGAAATCGTTGAGCCGGGGCCGCTCGATGGCGCGCGCCAGAAGGGCGATATCACCGAGGGAAATGGCCAGTTCGCCGTCGCTAGTGGCGTAGATGCCGTAAGGGGCGGCGAAATACCATCCGCCGATATTGCGCGGCTGATGGACGGCGTCGGGCTGCTCGCCATTCATGTAGCAGGTGAAGGATTCCACCTGCAGGTCGATGGCGGCCGAGAGCAGGCTCACATCCACCCGCCCGCCCTTGCCAGTGCGCTGGCGCCGCACGAGCGCGCCGGCGATCCCCAGGGCGAAGAGGGCCGCGCCATGGTGGTCGGCGGCCGACACCCCGACCGGGCGCGCGCCTTCGGCCGAGCCGGTGATCCGGGCAAGGCCCGACATGGCCTGGATCAGGAGGTCCTGCCCCGGGCGGTCGGCATAGGGACCGTCGGCGCCGAAGCCGGAGGCGGCCGCATAGATGAGGCCGGGATACCGCTTGAGCAGGTCGTCGCTGCCTAGGCCCAGGCGCTGCATGACGCCGGGGCGGAAATTCTCGGCCAGGACGTCGGCGCGGGCGATCAGCCGCTCCATGACCGCCTGCCCGCCGGGGCTCTTCATGTCCAGCGCCAGGCTCTTCTTGTTGCGGTTGCCGGCCAGGAACAGCATGGACTGGCCGTCCACGCGCTTATTGGCCCCGCCCCAGCTGCGCTGGAAAGCGCCATCGAGCGGCTCCACCGCGATGACGTCGGCGCCCATATCGGCCAGATACTGCGCCCCCACCGGCCCCAGCAGGAAGTGGTTAAGGCTGACGACACGCACTCCGCTCAGCAGATCCAGCATAGGAACCCCCTTCGATACATCTCCTATCAACTAACTATACAGCCGGTATGTGTCAAGGAGTGGAATGGAGGGCCTCTCTGCCAGGGCGATGCGGCCCCGGTCAGGAGCCCGAACCACGGGAAAATTCAGGGGGAAATGACGATGGGCGGCCTGCCCCTCGGGGTCAGGCCGCCTCGATCAGGCTCGTCTTCCCGCCTCAGGCGGGTTGCAGCAGATTCGCCATCAGGCGGAAGGCGCCAGGGACCAGCCGGTCGAGCTGATGGTGCAGCACAAGGCTGGTATGGGTATGGCGGCCCTTGCCGATAGGCGCGGAGAGCAGCGCGCCCTTGAGGGGCGCCTCGCCGGCGTCGTTCATGGCCAGCAGGGGCTCATAGGCCTTGTCCCAGGCGGAGGCGAAATAGAGGCCCCGCTCCTTGTCCCAGCCAGCAAAGTCGTCCGCCTCGATGCGATTGGGCCCGGCCAGCAGCTTGTGACCGGGAACCAGCAGGCTCACCGGCGCCGCCGGGTCGGTGACGCGCCAGCGCAGGGAGGGCGTGCCGATGGTGATCGGGCGCGGGGGGGTGGTTTCGGCGTTCCACTTGTCGATGGGGCGGTGATAAAGCGTCACCAGATGCCCGCCGCCCTCGACCCAGCGGTGCAGGCGCGGATTGGCCAGCGCCAGATCGGGCCGCGTGCCATAGGCGAAGATGCCGACCACGATGGTATCGAGCCCGGACAGATCGCCGGCCAGGGTCTCGGCGTCGAGAATGACCGGATCGGCTCCCATCCGCTCGAGCCAGAGCGCGACATTGTCGCTGCCGCCCCCGATATAGCCGACACGGGTTGCGGGCAGCTTCAGCTCCAGCGCCAGCACGTCCAGCGCCAGCTTGCGCACGAAGCGGGTGCGGCCGATATGGAGATAGGCGATCGGGGTGCGCGCATAGGCCTCCTCGCCGTCGACGCGCAGCGACAGGCGGTAATGCCCTGCCGCAAGGCCCGGCTCGGGGGCGAGTTCGGCCCCCTCTCCGGTCATCGCCACGCCAAGGCCCGGCACGCCCTCGATCCGGGTTCCCGGCGCCATCGGCTTGATGGCTATGGCCCGCCGCCCCTCGGCCGGCAGGGTCAGGATCACCGCGTCGGGCGAGAGGGAGAGGCTATGGGCCGGCGCGATCTGCACCGGCTCTTCGGTGTCCACGCAGAAAGAGAGCGTTTCGCCCTTCACTTCGGCTTCGATATGCACGGAGACGCCGCCATTGCCGCCCAGGCTCAGCCAATCGGGGGCGAAGGGATTGGTGACGGGCGCCGTGGCCTTCGCCACGAGCGGCAGCACGAGGCGGGGGCCCGTGCAGGCCTGCGGCGCGACCGGCTCGAACAATTCCCCAAGGCGCGGCGTCGCCGTGAGGCTTTCGGCCACGCCCTTGTCGGTTTCAAGGACGAGATCGATGCTGCCGCCAGGGGCCACGTCAGGCGCGGAGACGCTGGCCATGACGCCGATGCCGGCGGCAAGCGCCATGGCCGCGTCGATTTCCTGCAATTTGCGCGTGATCCGGTGCCCATGGGCCGCGCGATTCTTTGCATCGAGCCGGGGCAAGGCGGCGCGCAAGGCCCTTCTGGCGTGCATGAGGGCCTCCAGAACGGGCTCTCTCGCGGGAAAGGCGGCGAGCGCCTTGGCGATGGCCGCATCGGCGTCGGCCAGTTCGGCGGGGCCGCCCAGATCGGCCAGGGTTTTGGGCAGGCCTTCGGCAATATCGGCTTCGGCTGCGCCGCCGACCAGATGCAGCACCCATTCGCTTATGCCGGGATGGCGCCAATGGCCCATGTTCTGGCTGGCGTGGAAGGCGCGGGACACCTCGCCCAGCCGGTCATAGGGCAGGCCGGTGGCGAAATCATTGGCCCGGGCGGTGATGGCGGTGGTGACGGGGGGCGGGGGCACTTCGTCGTCATAGGTGTCGCCGCCGCCCGACCAGGCCGGCAGGTAGAATTTGCTCACCCGCCAGGGGGCGAGACCTTCCTGGGCGTGCTCGGGCCAAGCCGCGGGATCGGCGGCCAGCGCCAGGGCGCGCTGGGCGGCCTCGGTCATGGCGCGGTGATGGCCATGCTGGCCGGGCACGTCGAGAAAGGTGGGAATGACGATATCGGGGCGGAACTGGCGATAGGCGCGCACCAGCCGCTCGATGGTGCGGTCCTCGCCCCAGCGCGCCAGCGTATCCTTGCCGGATTTGGAAAAGCCGAAATCATGCACGGGATCGTCCGGCCCATGGCCGAGCCAGGCGATGTCGGCGTCGATGATGCGCGCCGCCTCTTCCATTTCGCGCGAGCGCAACACGCCCAGCGCGCCGCCGCGCTCGGGGCCAAGCGTGTTCTGGCCGCCCTCGCCGCGCGTCGAGCAGGCGACGATGATCCGCATGCCCATTTCATGGCGCAGCGTGGCGAGCATGCCGTTCTGCTCGTCATCGGGATGGGCGCCGGTATTCATCACGGTGAGGCTGGAGCGTAGCCGGCTCAGGGCCCGGTAGAGCGCGACCAGATGAGGCTCGGCCGCGGCGCGATGCAGGCGTTCTCGATCAGCAAGCATGGGAGCATCCAGACTGTGTTGCCGCGTCAGCCGATGGGGTCGGCGACGCTGAGGTGGGGGGAAACGGTATCGAGCAGGGGCAGGGCCGCCGCGCCCAGGGCGGCGGTCAGCCGACCGCTCTGCCCGCGCAGGACGCGCGGCAGCGAGCGCTGGCGACGGGTGGCCACCGAAACGGGCAGCGGATCGAGCGCGGCGATCACCGCTTCGAACACGGAATCGGGCAGGCCGCCGCCGAAGATCACGGTTTCGGGGTCGAAGATGTTTTCCAGCATGGCCACGGTGGGCGCCAGGTAGTCGGCGGCCATGGCGATCCACTCCGCCAGGGTGGCATCCCCCGCGTCGTGCAGGCGCTGGATATCGTCGGCGGTGGCGACAGCGTGGCCGGCCATGGCGAGGCGCTCGCGCAGGGCGAACACCGAAACGAAACGCTCCAGCGCCCCGGCGGGGCCGTAATGGCCGGCGCGGTTGCGCGGCACCAACCCCACATGGCCGATTTCGCCGGCATTGCCGAAAGCGCCACGCAGGGGCCGACCCTCCTGGATGACGCCCAGGCCGAGCCCGACGCCGAAATAGAGATAGCAGAAGCTGCCCAATTGCCGTCCGGCGCCGTAAAGCCGTTCGCCGACAACGGCCGCCGTGGCGTCGTTCTCCACCACCACATATTGCCCGGTGGCCTGGGTGAAGAGCGCGCCGGGGTCGACGCCCGCCCAGCCCGGCAGGGTGGCGGGGCCGACCGAGCTCATGCCCTCGACCTCGAAGGGGCCGGGCATGACCACGCCCACGCCCAGCAATTTGCCGCTGGCCAGCCGCTCCACCTCCCGCGCCACCAACGCCGGCACTACGTCGGGGCCCGGCGTTGTGAGCTGCACGATGGATTGCTCGCGCACGGTGCCGGCCAGGTCCACCATCAGGGTCACCATGTGGTCGGCGGCGATTTCCACCCCGGCGGTCATCGGGCCGTCGGGATTGAGGGCGAACTGGATGGGCGGCTGGCCGCGCCCCGAGCGCAGGCGGCCGCGCTGGATCAGCAGCCCCTCCTCGAGCAGATCGTCGACGATATTGGCCACCGCCTGCGGCGTGAGCCGGGCGCGGCGGGCGATTTCGGTGCGTCCCAGATGCTCGCTGAGGCGAATGGCTTCGAGCACCACGCGGCGGTTATGCGCGCGGTTGCGCTCGGGATTGGACCCGATGGCGACACGCTGGCGCAGGTTCTTCTTGCCGCGGCTAATCACGCTTGCCGGTCTTTCTCATCCCGTCTTTTCACGCGGCCAGACTAATCCTCGACCACAATAACTCAAGTAGCTTATTTTATTGACAAGCACGGGGCACTTGGCGGACGCTGAGCCCGGATTGGCGGCATTGCGCCATTCTCGCACCAGAGAGGCTGCCGGCACGACCGGCGGTCATACGGAGGATATTCTGATGTTCACCAAGGCAAAAATGGCCGGGCTTGCAGCCGGTATCAGCTTCCTGGCGCTGGGCTCCGCCCAGGCCGTGGAAATTGAATACTGGCAGTATGTCTTCGACAGCCGCGTTCAGGCGATGGACAAGCTGATCGCCAATTTCGAGGCGGCCAACCCCGACATTACCGTCAAGCAAACGACCTTCCCCTATGCGGACTACCAGACCCGCGTCGTCGCCGCCAAGGTGGCCGGCCAAGGTCCCGATGTCGTGCAGCTGTTCTATGGCTGGCTCGACCAGTTCGTCTCCGGTGGTCTGATCCAGCCGCTCGACCCGGCCGTGTTCCCGCATGCCGAGATCGAATCGGACTTCTTCCCCATCGTTTCGGCGATGAAGCGGGGCGACGATTATTACGGCCTGCCCACCGCGGTGCGCTCGCTGGCCCTGTTCTACAACAAGGCCATCTTCGAGGAAGCCGGCCTGCAGCCCCCCGACAATCTCGAGGAACTGCTGGCGGCGGCCGAAGCCACCGTCAAGCGCGACGGCTCGGGCAACATCACCTCGGCCGGCATCACCATGGACATGGCCGGCCAGGATCACCACTGGTGGCGCGAAGTGCTGGTCCGCCAGAATGGCGGCGAACCCTATGACGCCGACGGCAATGTCGCCTATGACAGCGAAGCCGGCGCCGCCGCCCTGAAGTTCTACACCGACCTGCAGACCGAGCATAAAGTGGGCCTGGTCGGCTTCATGGACGAAGGCCAGGCTGCCTTCCGCGCCGGCATGGCGGCCATGACCATCGACGGCACCTTCCGCCTCGGCGCCTTCGCCTCCAACCCCTTCGAATGGGGCGTGGTGGAGTTGCCGGCCGACGCCAATGGCATGCGCTCGAACTATTCGAGCTATTTCGCCAATGCCATCGGCGCCACCGCCCAGGGCGAAGAGCTCGAGGCGGCCCAGAAGTTCCTGGCCTATATCTCCTCGCCCGAGGCGATGCAGGTCTGGCTCGAAACCGTCGGCGAGCTGCCGGCCCGCCGCGACGTGGCCCTGACCGAGAAGAACCTGGCCGATCCGGTGCTGGCGCCCTTCCTCAAGGGTCTCGAATACGCCCACACCACGCGCTTCTATGACGAAGCCGGCCAGCGCCAGGTCGCCATCGACATGGTCAACCGCGTGCTGCTCGAAGGCCAGTCGATCGAGGATTCGATCAAGCAGGCCGCCGGGGCCGAGCAGGCGATCATCGACGCGGGCCGCGAGTAGGCCTAGTCTAACGACATGGCCGGCGGCGGTGCGTCCGCCGCCGGCTCCTATCCGCGAGGAGCGCGCATGGCGTCGGCGAGCACACTTCCCACCACCGGTCCGGTCCGCTTCTGGGATCGGCTCAACATCGGCACCAAGCGGGTCATCTGGGCCTGGGCATTCCTCGCCCTTCCCATCATCTTCTATACCGGCATCCGCTTCTATCCGACCTTCCAGGCCTTCTGGCTGTCGCTGACCAACTGGGACCTGCTGCGCCCGGCCAAGTTCATCGGGCTGGCCAATTACCAGAAGATGTTCGCCGATCCCCTGTTCTGGAAAGTGTTCAACAACACCTTCCTCTACCTTCTGGTCGGCACGCCGGTCAGCCTGCTCATCTCCTTCGTCATCGCCTTCTATCTCGACCGCGTCCGGTTCCTGCACGGCTTCATCCGGGCGCTCTATTTCCTGCCCTTCCTCACCACGGCGGCGGCCATGGGCTGGGTGTGGCGCTGGTTCTACCAGCCGGTCCCCATCGGCGTCATCAACGGGCTGTTGAGCACGCTGGGCATCGCCCAGCAGCCTTTCCTGCGCTCGGTCGACCAGGCGCTGTTCGCCATTCTGGTGCCCGCCATCTGGGCCGGGCTGGGCTTCCAGATCATCATCTTCATGGCGGGGCTGCGCGCCATTCCCACCACCTTCTACGAGGCGGCGCGCATCGACGGGCTGGGGGAATGGGCCATATTGCGCAAGATCACCATCCCGCTGCTCAAGCCCACCACCATCTTCCTGGTCGTCTTCTCCTCCATCGGCTTTTTGAGGATTTTCGACCAGGTCTACAACATGACCACCAATGATCCGGGCGGGCCGCTCAATTCGACCAAGCCGCTGGTGCTCATGATCTACCAGACCGCCTTTTCCTCCTATCAGATGGGCTATGCCGCCGCGCAGACCGTGGTGCTGTTCACCATCCTGCTCATCGTTTCGCTGCTCCAGCTCTATCTGCTGAGGGAAAAGAAATGACCGCCAATCCCGCTTCGTCCACCGAGCTGGCGGCCAACAGCCGCAATATCCGCCCCGGCCGCATCATCGCCTGGACGCTTCTGTTCATCGGCGGGCTCATCATGGTGACGCCGCTGCTCTACATGTTCTCGACCTCGCTCAAGACTTCGGGGCAGGTTTACGATCTGCGGCTCATCCCCGCCGCGCCGACGCTGGACAACTATGTCAAGGTGCTGAGCGACGGGCGCTTCATGCGCTGGTTCTTCAATTCCACCTTCGTGGCGCTGACGGTCACCCTGTCCAACGTCTTCTTCGACAGCCTGGTCGGCTACACGCTGGCCAAGTTCCAGTTCCGCGGGCGCTATTTCATTTTCCTGGCCATCCTCTCCACGCTGATGATCCCCACCGAAATGCTGGTGATCCCCTGGTATCTGATGAGCAGCCAGCTGGGCTGGATCAATTCCTATTGGGGCATCATGTTCCCCGGCATGATGACGGCCTTCGGCACCTTCCTGATGAAGCAGTTCTTCGAGGGCGTGCCAAATGATTTCCTGGAAGCGGCGCGGGTGGACGGGCTCAACGAATTCACCATCTGGTGGAAGATCGCCATGCCCATGGTGGTGCCGGCCATTTCGGCGCTGGCCATCTTCACCTTCCTGGGCAACTGGACCGCCTTCTTCTGGCCGCTGATCGTCACCACCTCCAAGGAGCTCTATACGCTGCCCGTCGGCATATCGAGCTTTTCGGCGGAAGCCTCCATCCAGTGGGAGCTCATCATGACCGGCGCCGCCATCGGCACCATTCCCACGCTTCTCGTCTTCCTGGCCTTGCAGCGCTTCATCGTGCGCGGCGTCATGCTGGCCGGCCTCAAGGGTTAAACCATGACCGACCCCCGCCTTTCCGATCATTCGGTCTTTCCCGACCCGATCTACAAGCGCACCGTGCTCGGGCCGCTGTTCGACGGCGCCAAGGACCATCACGCCGCCGGCTTCCGCGCCGTGGACCGCGCCCATCTGGTGATGCTGGCCGAGACCGGCATCCTTTCAGCCGAGCAGGCCCGGGACATCGCCCGGGCGCTCGACACCATCCATGCCGAGGTCGATCCGGCCAAGCTGGTCTATACCGGGGAGGTGGAGGACTTCTTCTTCCTCATCGAAAAGGAGCTCAAGAGCCGGCTCGGCCCCGATCTGGGCGGGCGGCTGCATACGGCGCGCTCCCGCAACGATATCGACCATACCCTGTTCAAGCTGGGGTTGCGCGAGCGGCTCAACGTCCTTCTCGACAAGGCGCTGGCGCTGCACAGCGCGCTGATCGACGCCGCAAGCCGAGAGAAGGCGACGCTGATCGTGGCCTATACCCATGGCCAGCCGGCGCAGCCCACCACCTTCGGCCATTACCTCTCGGCGATCATCGAATTCGTCGGCCGCGATATCGAGCGGCTGTTCGAGGCCTATGGCATCGTCGACCGCTCGCCCATGGGCGCGGCGGCAATCACCACCTCGGGCTTTCCCATCGACCGGGCCCGCGTGGCCGAACTGCTCGGCTTTGCCGGGCCCCTGCAGAATTCCTATTCCTGCATCGCCGGGGTCGACTACATCACCGCCACCTATTCGGCGCTGGGGCTGATGTTCCTCCATCTTGGGCGCCCGATCCAGGATTTCCAGGTCTGGACCAGCTTCGAGGTGGGGCAGATCTACGTGCCCAACAGCCTCGTACAAATCTCCTCGATCATGCCGCAGAAGCGCAATCCGGTGCCCATCGAGCATTTGCGGCATCTGGCCAGCCAGACCTGGGGCCGCGCCCAGGCCATGCTGGGGGTGATGCACAACACCCCCTTCACCGACATGAACGACAGCGAGGGCGAGACGCAGGCCATGGGCTACCAGGCCTTCGACAGCGCCTGCCGCGTGCTCGACCTGCTGGCCGCTCTCATCGCACAGATCCGCATCGATCCGGCGCGGGTCGCGGCCAATATCAGCCGCTCCTGCATCACCATCACCGAACTGGCCGACAGCCTGGTGCGCCGCGAGGGCCTCTCCTTCCGCGAGGGCCATGAGATCGCCGCCGCCGTCGCCAGGGCCGTGGTGGCCATGGGGGGCGATCTGGGCAGCGACGGCTATGCACCCTTTGCCGAGGCCTTCGAAAAGGCCACCGGGCGCAGGACGACCCTGGACCAGGGCACCTATGCCGAGCTGGTCTCGCCCGAATATTTCGTTGCCGTGCGCACCCGCTATGGCGGGCCGGCGCCCGAGCCGCTGGGCGCGGCCCTTGCCGGCTACCGGCAGGACGCAAGCGATTTCGCCGCCCGCCACGACACTCTGCTGGCCCGCCAGAGCGCGGCCGCGCGCCTGCTCGAACAGCGTTTCGACGCATTGAAGGGAGCCGCCTGATGGCTAAAATCGAACTTCAGGGGCTGGTCAAGGCCTATGGCGCCACCCGCGCCGTGCATGGCATCGACCTCACCATCGAGGATGGGGAATTCGTGGTCTTTGTCGGCCCCTCCGGCTGCGGCAAGTCCACCACCCTGCGCATGATCGCCGGGCTCGAGGACATTACCGACGGCAAGCTGCTCATCGGCGGCGAGGTGGTGAACCAGCGCGAGCCCAAGCAGCGCAACATCGCCATGGTGTTCCAGAACTACGCCATCTATCCGCATATGACCGTGGGCCAGAATATCGGCTTCGGGCTCTATACCGCCAGGCTGCCGAGGGAAGAAAAGCAGAAGCGCATCGCCGAGACCGCGCGCATACTGGGCCTCGAAGCGCTGCTCGACCGCCGCCCCGCGGCGCTTTCGGGCGGCCAGCGCCAGCGCGTCGCCATCGGCCGCGCCATGGTGCGCGACCCCGTCGCCTTCCTTTTCGACGAGCCGCTCTCCAATCTCGACGCGCAGCTGCGCAGCCAGATGCGCATGGAGATCAAGAGCCTGCACCAGCGCCTGGGCACCACCATCGTCTATGTCACCCACGACCAGATCGAGGCCATGACCATGGCCGACAAGATCGTGGTCATGCGCGACGGCAATATCCTGCAGGTGGGCACGCCGACCGATCTCTACGAAAACCCGGTGGACATCTTCACCGCCCGCTTCATCGGCAGCCCGTCGATGAACATGCTGGACGGCACCCTGTCCGGCGGAGCCCTCGCCATCGAGGGGGCGACCGTTTCCGGCCTTGCCCTCCCTGCCCATGAGGGCAAGGTGCGCCTGGGCATCCGCCCCCACGATCTGGTGGTGGGCGAAGCCGGCGGCGCCGGTCTTGTCGCCACCTGTCCGGTGGAGGCCGTGGAGCCGCTCGGTGCGGAAACCCTGGTGCATGTGCGCATGGGCGGCGTGCTCGTCGTCGCTACCGCGCCGGGCCGCGTGGTCCCGGCCATCGGCAGCTCCGTCACCGTGGGCGCGGCGCCCGGTTCCTTCTATCTCTTCGACGCCACCAGCGAGAAAGCTCTGGGCCGGGCATGAGCGTTTCCGCCCGCCGGGCCGTGCTCAGCCTGGGCCGCATCTATTGCGACCTGGTGTTTCGGGGCCTCGATGCCATGCCGCAGCTGGGCCGCGAGATTTTCGCGCAGGAGTTTGCCCTGACCCCGGGTGGCGGCGCGCTCATCACCGCCGCGCATCTGGCCGGGCTGGGCCGTCCTTCGGCGCTTCTGGCCCGTTTCGGCACCGATCCGCTGTCCACGGCGCTTGCGGACGAGCTCGACGCGCTGGGGCTCGACCTGCGCTTTCTCGACCGCGCGGCGGATGCGGGTCCGCAGCTCACCGTGGTCATGGTGCGGGAGGGCGACCGGGCCTTCCTGTCGCGCCGCGCCGGCCCCGCCCGGCCCACCAGCTTCGAGGCCGCCATCGCCGCGCCGGAGGCCGCGCATCTGCATATCGCCGAATATGCCACGCTGCATGAGATGACCGACGCCATTTCCGCCGCCAAGGCCAGGGGCCTCAGCGTTTCGCTCGATCCGAGCTGGGACGACACGCTGATCGGCGATCCGATGTTCTTCGAGCGCGCCGCCGGGGTCGATGTCTTCCTGCCCAATCTGGAAGAGGCCTGCGCCCTCACCGGCAAGGACGACCCGGAGGTGGCGCTGGCCCAACTGCATCGCCATTTCCCCATCGTCGCGCTCAAGACCGGCGGAAAGGGCGCGCTGCTGGCCATGAACGGCCAGACCTTTGCCCTGCCGGCCCCACCGGTGGCGGTCGTCGACACCACCGGCGCCGGCGATGCCTTCAATGCCGGCTTTCTCGATGCCTGGCTCGATGGCGGCGATGCCCGCGTGTGCCTGGCCGCCGCCATCACCGCCGGCGCCCGCTCCGTCCAGGCCTCCGGCGGCACCGGCAGCCTGCGGGATGATCGGGCGCTCCGCAAAAGCGGCGGCTAGACCGTCACCAAACGGCCCCGGGCAAAGACCGGCCGCAGGCTCAGAAGCGCTGCCCATCGCCACTATTGCTCAGCCCGCGCGGGCGCGGCGGCGCTGGGCGAGGGCGGCGAAAACCAGCAATTGCATCTGGTGGAACAGCATCAGGGGCACGACCACGATGCTGACGATGTGGGGCGAAAACAGCAGCACGGCGATAGGCAGGCCGCTGGCAAGGCTTTTGGTCGCCCCGCAGAACAGCAGGGCCGTGCGTTGCGGAGGGGCCATTCGCGCCCAGCGCGCCGCCGCCAGCAAGGCCAGGCCGACCAGGGCGAGCAACACCGCATCGACGGCGATGACGGCGGCCAGCGCGGCGATGGGGATCTGCTGCCACACGCCGGCAACCACGCCGGCGCCGAAGGCGGAATAGACGATCAGCAGGATCGAGCCGCGGTCGACGACCAGGGTCAGCCGGCGGTGCCGCTCCACCCAGGCGCCGATATGTCCGCGCAGGGCAAGGCCCAGCGCGAAGGGCAGCAGGATCTGTATGGCGATGCTGCCCACCGATTGCCAGCTGAAGCCCCCGCTGGTGGCCCCCAGCGTGAGCGCGGCCAGGGCCGGCGTGATGAAGACGCCGGCGAGATTGGAAAGCGTCGCGCCGCATATGGCGCCGGCGACATCGCCATAGGCCAGGCCCGTCAGGGCAACGGAGGATTGCACGGTGGAGGGCAGGATGCTGAGAAAGACCAGCCCGGCGGTCAGCTCCGGCCCCAGGGTCGAGCCGAACAGGACCGCCAGCCCCAGCCCGAGCAGGGGAAAGAGCAGATAGGTGGCGGCGAAGATCAGTCCTTGCAGGCGCCAGTCGGTAAAGCCCGCCCACACCGTTTCGAGCCTAAGGCGGGCGCCATAAAGGAAGAAAAGCAGGGCGACGGCACAGAAGGCGACCGCCGAAACCAGCGGCGCCGCGGCTCCGCGAGCGGGCAGCACCACGGCCAGGCCGACCGCGCCGAGCAGCAGCAGCGTATAAAGATCTATTCCATAGCGCTTGAGCGGATTGTGCATGCCTTGCTCTCCCTGCAGGCAGGGTATTGTGGTGCGCATACAGAATGAAGCATGATAGGAGACATTTCTTTTATCACGGATCGTGATTTCCATGCTGCCTCCCGATTTGCAGCCGAGCTGGTTACGGTCCTTCCTGGAAGTGGCGCGATGCGGCAGCTTTTCGCAGGCCGCGCGGCGGCTTGGGTTGCAGCAATCCACGGTCAGCCAGCATGTCCAGCGCCTGGAAGCCGCGCTGGGGCGGCGGCTGCTCCTGCGCACGACGCATCATGTCTCGCTCACCGCCGAGGGCGCCGCGGCCCAGGAACTGGCCATGCAGGTGGTGGGCGCCCATGACAGCCTGGGCAGCCATTTCATCCGCCTCGCCCGCCGCCAGCGCATGCGGGTGGGCATGTCGGAAGACTTCGCCCTGCTCGAGCTTTCGGACGTCCTCTACGATTTCGGCCGCAAATATCCCGATGTCGACATCGAGCTGACCGTGGGCCTGTCGCAGGCCCTTTATGACGGCTTCGACGCCGGCAAGCTCGACGTCATCTTCGCCAAGCGCCGGCAGGGAGACCGGCGGGGACAGAGCGCATGGCGGGAGAACCTGGCCTGGATCGCCCGGCCGGGGCTGAGCCTGGACCCCAATGCCCCCGTTCCCCTCATCGCCTATCCGCCGCCCTCGGTCACCCGCACCTTCGCCATCACGGCGCTGAACGGGGCTGGCCGGGACTGGCACCTGGTGTGCACCAGTGGCAGCCTGAGCGGCATTCGCGCGGCGGCGCTGGCCGGAATGGGCGTTGCCGCCCATTCTCCCCGCCTGCTGCCCGACGGCCTGGCCATATTGGGCGAGAACAGCGGATTGCCGCCCCTGGGGGAAGTCGAGTTCGCCGCGCTGGGGCCGGGGCGCGGGCAGGTCATCGCCAATGGGCTGATCGATGCCCTGCTCGCCCATATCGCGCATAAATAGGCCCCTCGCCCCCTCCCCCTATGGCGCCACCGGCGCGGGCTTGATGCGCAGCGATTTTCCCCGCACCGTGCCGATGCCGAACAGGGCGACGCCGCACAATATGGTCAGCAACGCCAGCCAGCCCATGGGTGCGATCGGCTCGTGCAGCGCGAAAATGCCCAGCGACAGGCCGACCACAGGCTGGAAATAGGTGTTGAGCGAGGTGGCCGTCGAGCCCCATTGCCGGATGAAATAGAAGAACAGCACATAGGTCAGGGCCGAGCCGGCAATGGCCAGTTCCGCCAGCGCCAGCAGGGCGATCGGATCGGGGTTGCCGATGGTCAGCTGCCCCGCCGCCTGCGCCGCCAGCAGCAGGCACAGCGCGCCGATGCCGATCTGCAGGAAGGCCACCATGAAGGGGTGGACCGAGGAGAGGAAGCGGCGCGTATAGACATTGCCCGCCGCAAAGAAGATCGAGGAGAGCACGATCATCATCGGCCATATTCCCTCGTCGGCGGCCGGCCCCTGGTCCAGCCCGTTGAGGATGACGATGCCGGCAAAGGCGAGCACCAGCCCCAGCGCCCGCAGCAGACCGAAGGATTCCGTGCGCACGATCAGCCAGGAAAACACGAAGACGAAAAGCGGCGTGGTCGCCGAGAGCACCGAGGCGGCCGAGGAGCGCACATGCAATTGGGCCCAGATCAGGAGGACATAGGGCACGCCGATATTGAAGAGCCCCAGGATGAAGGCGTGCATCCAGATTTTCGGATCCCTGGGGAATGGCAGCCGATAGAGCAAGACCACGCCACCCAGCACGACGGCCGCCAGCGCCATGCGCAAGGCGGCAAGGCTCATGACGTTGAAGCCGCGCAGCGCCAGGGCCGTGAAGAAAAAGCTCGACCCCCATACGCTGAACATCAGCGTATAGAGCCCGAGCTGGACAATGGTTCTTGCCTGCAAGGCAGACATTTATCGCCTGTTCGCCACTATGCCCGGACGCAGCCTCTGCGGGGCCGATTCTCAATATACGCTATCATATATGTTTTCGCCTGCAAGGGGAGAGTGCGCACAACCGCCCTCCCCCGCTTTGCCTCGAAGAGCGACGCGGCGCGGGGCCGGGGCAAGATATGCCCGCGTCATGAGCAGCCTGCCTTTCAATTGGGCAAGATGAAAACACCGACCCCTAAATTGCGGATTGCGCTTGATTTTTCTTCTTCCGTCATTTGAGATGACGATATTGGGGGTGCGCGATTGGTTGCATTCGATGAGATGCTGCCGGAGGTTTCCGGTCTTCGAAAACCATATTCGGCTTACGATAGCTGGCTGACGGAACAGGATCCGGCCAGATTGACCGAGAAGATGCGCGATGCCGAGCGCGTCTTCCGCAAGACGGGCATCACCTTCGCCGTCTATGGCGAACAGGAAGCCTCCGAACGGCTCATTCCCTTCGATATCATCCCGCGCATCATCTCCGGTTCGGAATGGCGGCGCCTGACCCAGGGCATCGAGCAGCGGGTGCAGGCGCTCAACGCCTTTCTCGACGACATCTACCACCGCCAGGAAATCCTGCGCGCCGGGCGCATTCCGCGCGAGCTGATCGCCGGCAACGACGCCTTCCTGCCCGAGATGATCGGGGTGCGCCCGCCGGCGGGGGTCTATACCCACATTATCGGCGTCGACATCGTGCGCATCAGCGAGAACGAGTTCTACGTGCTCGAGGACAATGCGCGCACGCCCTCGGGCGTCTCCTACATGCTGGAGAACCGCGAAACGATGATGCAGCTCTTTCCCGAGCTGTTCCAGCGCATCAAGGTCCGCCCCGTCGAGAACTACCCGCAATTGCTGCGCCAGTCGCTCGCCGCCGTGCGCCCGCAGGGCGCGGGAGACAAGCCGACCATCGCGGTGCTGACGCCGGGCAGCTTCAATTCGGCCTATTTCGAGCATGCGTTCCTGGCCGACCAGATGGGCGTGCAACTGGTCCAGGGGCAGGATTTGCGCGTCATCGACGGCCATGTCGCCATGCGCACCACCGAGGGCTACAAGCAAATCGACGTGCTCTACCGCCGGGTCGACGACGCCTATCTCGATCCCCTCACCTTCCGGCCGGATTCGGCGCTGGGCGTTCCGGGCATCATGGATGTCTATCGCGCCGGCAACATCACCATCGCCAATGCGCCGGGCACCGGCATTGCCGACGACAAGGCGATCTATTCCTACATGCCCGAGATCGTCGAATTCTATACGGGCAGCAAGCCGATCCTGGGCAATATCCCCACCTGGCGCTGCTCGGAGCCGGACAGCCTCAAATATGTGCAGGAGCACCTTTCCGAGCTGGTGGTGAAAGAGGTCCACGGCTCGGGGGGCTATGGCATGCTGGTGGGGCCGGCCGCTTCCCGCAAGGAGCGCGAGGCCTTTGCCGAGAAGCTCGCCGCCCGGCCCGCCAACTATATCGCCCAGCCGACCCTGTCGCTCTCGACCTGCCCGATCCTGACCGAAAAGGGGCTGGCGCCGCGCCATGTCGACCTGCGGCCCTTCGTTCTGGTTTCGGACCGCATCCGCATCGTGCCGGGAGGTCTCACCCGCGTGGCGCTCAAGGAGGGCTCGCTGGTGGTCAATTCCTCGCAGGGCGGGGGCACCAAGGACACATGGGTGCTCGATGACTGAAGCGGGCGAGGGAGACTGCTGATGCTGCTCGGGCGCACCGCCAACGGCCTTTACTGGATGAGCCGCTATATCGAGCGGGCGGAAAACATGGCCCGGCTGGTCGATGCGGGCCTGCGCATGGCCCTGACCCGCACGCAAAGCGCTGCGGAGGAATGGCAGTCGGTGCTGACCAGCGCCGGCTCGGACGTCGCCTTTTCCCAGCGATATCAGGATTATTCGGCGGCAAACGTCGCCGACTTCCTCCTGCGCGACGCCAGCAATCCCTCGAGCGCCATGGCCGCCATCGAGACGGCGCGCATGAATGCCCGCATGGTGCGCACCGCGCTCAGCCGCGAAACCTGGGAGAGCATCAACGAAGCCTGGATGGCGCTCAAGCGCCTCGTGGAAAAGCCCATCGACGCCCGCGACCTGCCGGGGGTGCTCGATGCCATCAAGCGCGAGACGGCGCTGATCCGGGGCGCTTTCTACGGCACCATGCTGCGCAACGAGATCTTCGATTTCGCCCAGCTCGGCACCTATATCGAGCGCGCCGACAACACCGCCCGCATCCTCGACGTCAAATATTACGTGCTGCTGCCCTCGGTTTCCTGGGTCGGCTCCAGCCTCGACAATTATCAGTGGGAATCGATCCTGCGCTCGGTTTCGGCGCATCGCTCCTATCGCTGGGTCTATGACGCGGATTACCGGCCGGCCAATATCGCGGACTATCTGATCGTCAATGCGCGCATGCCGCGCTCGCTCACCTTCTGCTACCGCTTCATCCTGGAGCACCTCGATTTCCTCGGCAATGATTACGGCACGCGCCATGCCAGCCACGCCACGGCCGAGCGCATCAGGGCCCTGCTCAAGGTGGGCTCCATCAAGGATATCTTCGATACGGGCCTGCACGAATTCCTCGGCAATTTCATCATCGAGAACACCAGGCTCGGCGATGAGATCGCGCAGGACTACCGGTTCTACTGACATGCTGCTGCGGATCGCCCATCGCACCGAATATCACTACGACGCACCCGTGCATTATGCCTTGCAGCGCCTGCGGCTGGTGCCGGCGAACGGGCCGACCCAGACGGTGCGCAATTGGTCGCTGCATATCGATGGCGCCCGCGAGGAGCTGCGCTTCCGCGACCATTTCTCCAACGAAACCCGGCTGGTCAGCGTCGAGGGCGCCCCCCATGTCATCGTGGTGGAAGCCCGGGGCGAGGTCGAGACGCGCGACACCAGCGGCGTTCTGGGCCCGCATCAGGGCTTCGTGCCGCTCTGGCTCTTTTGCCAGCAGACCCCGCTCACCACGGCGGGGAAAGGGGTCGGCGCGCTGGCCGCCGCCATCGGGGAGGGAAGCGAGATCGAGCGGCTTCACCGGCTGGTGGAGCTGGTGCGCGAGCGCGTCCGCTACACCCCCGGGGCCACCGACGTCGCCACCTCGGCCGAAGAGGCCCTGGCCCTGGGCGCCGGCGTCTGCCAGGACCACAGCCATGTCGTCATCGCCGCCGCCCGCCTCATGGGCCTGCCGGCGCGCTATGTCAGCGGCTATCTGCTCATGGACGGGACCAGCGAGCAGGCCGCCAGCCACGCCTGGGCGGAGGTGCATGTGCCGGGCCTGGGCTGGGTGGGGTTCGATGCCGCCAACGGCATTTCGCCGGACGAGCGCTATGTGCGCGTGGCCACCGGCCGCGACTATCGGGAGGCCATGCCCCTCTCGGGAATAAGGCTGGGGCAGGGCGACGAGCGGCTTGCGGTCAGCATCACGGTGGAGCAGTAATCCTGCCTCTCTCTGCAGCCGGAAGCGAAGCGATTCCATGACCTATTGCGTTGGCCTCAAGATCGACAGCGGACTGGTGTTCATGTCGGACACCCGCACCAATGCCGGCATGGATTCGATCTCCACCTTCCGCAAGATGCATATCTGGGAAGAGCCGGGCGAGCGCGTCATCGTGCTGGTCTCGGCCGGCAATCTGGCGACCACCCAGGCGGTGGTGAGCCTGCTCGACGAGCGCTCCAAGGCGGTGGAGGACCGGCACCGCACGCTGTTGGAAACGCCCTCGATGTATCAGACGGCGCGGCTGGTCGGCGACACGGTCAAGGAGGTCATCGCCGGCTCCACTCCGGCCGGCCAGAAGGCCGAGGCCTTCAACGCCTCCTTCATCCTGGGCGGGCAGATCAAGGGGGGCGAGCCGCGCCTCTTCATGATCTATCCGGAAGGCAATTTCATCGAATCGAGCGCCGATACGCCCTTCTTCCAGATCGGGGAGACCAAATATGGCAAGCCGATCATCATCCGCGCCTATGACAAGGCTATGAGCCTGGCCGAAACCGTCAAGCTGCTGCTGGTGTCCTTCGATTCCACCCTGAAGTCGAACCTGTCGGTGGGGCTGCCGCTCGACCTGGCCTTCTATGAAAAGGACCGGTTCCACATCGGCATGCAGCGGCGCATCGGCGAGGACGATCCCTATTACCGCACCATTTCGGACGGCTGGTCGAACGCCCTCAAGGCCGCCTTCCAGAAGCTGCCCGACTTTCCCGACTAACCCGTCCGGAGCGCAGACGGGATGCCCCGCGCCGGGACGAGGCGGCTCAGGGCTTGACGGCGCGGATGGCGAAACGGTCGGAGGCCAGCCGTTCGGCGCCGCGCCAGAAGCCGGCCTTGCGGGCTTGCGCGAAGTGGATGTCCCACAGGTTGCGGTCGACGACGATGTCGACGAAACCGGCCTGCGCCAGAAGCGCCACCACGGCCTCGGCCGGCATGGTCTTGTTGAAATAGACCTCCTCGCGGATGCGCTTGAGGCGTTCCGACCATTCCGGCCTGACATGCGGCTTCGGATCGGACCGCCCGAACAATTTGTCGAAGCGCGCGTGCAGGGCGGATACCCAGCTCTTCCTGCCCATATTGCCATCCACGATGAGCACGCGCCCGCCGGGCCTGAGCAGGCGGTGCCACTCGGCAAAGGCGGCCGGCACGTCCACCAGCGTCCACACCAGGTGCCGGTTGGTGATGGCGTCATAGCTGGCATCGGGCTCGCCGGTGCTTTCGGCGTCGCGCATGATGAAGCGGATGTCGGTGCCCCGCTTGGCCGCCTTGGCCCGCGCCTGCTCCAGCATCGCCTCCGACCAGTCCAGCCCCGTCACCCTAAAGCCCATGTCGTGCATCAGATGCGAAATGACGGCGGTGCCGCAGGCCAGGTCGAGAAGGGGGCGTCCGTTTCCCTCGCCCAGATGCTTGCGGATCAGCCTGTGCCAGCCGCGCCGCTCCGCCTCGCTGAACACCTCGTGGCCCACGCTTTCATCGAAGGTAGCGGCCCGTTCCGACCAGAATTCGCGGATTTCGTCGCGGACGGAATAATTCTTCAACTGGCTCATACACATACCCCGGAATAGCGGCAACTCATTGGAATCGCTCTAAAAGATAATTCTTGATTCTGTTTGTCATATTTCATAGGCCGGGGTGTCTTTCAACACCGGAGTGCGTGGCAATGTCCATTCGCAATATCGCCCTGGCCGCCCTGGCCGGGTCCGCTATCCTCTTGCCGTCTTTCGCCTGGGCCGATCCGTTCACCGTCACCGACGTGGCCGGGCGCGAGGTGAGTTTCGATGGCCCGGTGCAACGGGCCATCCTGGGCGAAGGGCGGCTGATCTACACGCTGGCCGCCATCGAGACGGAGAATCCCTTCGCCCATGTGGTGGCCTGGCGCAACGATCTGTTCACCACCGATCTCAGTGGCTACAACGCCTATGTCGCGGCCTTCCCCGAGGCGGCCGAGTTGCCCTATCTGGGCAATCTGACCGATGGCACGCTGCAGACCGAAACCGTGGTCGACCTGTCGCCGGACGTGATGATCCTCACCATCGGCTCCAAGAAGGCCGCCGACGAGGTCAAGCTCGAGGCCATGCTCGACCAGGTCGGCGTGAAGCTGGTCTATGTCGATTTCCGCGAGCACATCATCGACAATACCGAGCCGAGCCTGCGCGTGCTCGGCCAGCTCTTCGACAAGGAGGAGCGGGCCCAGGAGATCATCGATTTCTGGAACGCCCAGACCGCCCGCGTCACCGACGTGCTGGCCCGGGAGAACCCGGAAAAGCCGCTGGTCTTCATGTATCGCGCGGCGGGGCTGGGGGATTGCTGCGGCACCTTCGGCAATGACAATTACGGCAAGATGGTCGACATCGCCGGCGGGGTGAACCTGGGCTCGGAATTCCTGCCCGGCTATACCGGCACCATCAATCCCGAGCAGGTCATCGCCTCCAATCCGGACATCGTGGTGGTGACCGGCTCGGACTGGACCCACCAGTCCTCCAGCGGCGACGGCCCGTCCTATGTCAATGTCGGCCCCAACGCCGCCGCCACCGCCGCCGACAGCCGCGCGGCCCTGGCCGCCCTCATGGACCAGCCGGCCTTCACCGATGCCAAGGCGGTCGCGGACGGCAAGGTCTATGCCATCTGGCACCAGTTCTATGCCAGCCCCTACCAGTTCGCGCCCATCCAGCAGATGGCCAAGTGGTTCCACCCCGAGCTCTTCGCCGATCTCGATCCGGATGCGACCTTCCGCGAATTCCACGAGCGCTTCCTGCCCGTTCCCTACCAGCCCGGCTACTGGCTGGCGCTGAACGAGGAATAAGCCCATGGCCCTGGCAACCGCCGATGCTGTTGCCCAAGAAGGGCGCGGTCTTTACCGCGCCCTGGCCTGGCGGCGCATCCTCATCATCCTCGGCTTCGCCCTGGCCCTTGCCGCCAGCTTCACCATAGACATCGCCTGGGGTCCGGCGCGCTACGGCCTTCTCGATGTCGTCTCGGCCATCCTTTCGCCCGGCAGCGTCAGCGACAAGATCCGGGTCGTGGTCTGGGACATCCGCATGCCCATGGCGCTCATGGCCGTCATCACCGGCGCCGCCCTGTCGCTGGCCGGCGCGCAGATGCAGACCATCCTCGCCAATCCCCTGGCCAGCCCCTTCACCCTGGGCATATCCGCCGCCGCCAGCTTCGGGGCGGCGCTGGCGCTGGTGGCCGGCATTTCCATCGTCCCCTTCGCCACCAATTTCATGGTGCCGCTCAATGCCTTCGCCATGGCGCTGGTGGCCACGCTCATCATCCATTTCATCTCGCAGGCGCGCGGGGTCACCGTGCAGACCGTGGTGCTATTGGGCATTGCCCTGGTCTTCACCTTCAACGCTCTCCTGGCGTTCCTGCAATATCTGGCCTCCGAGCAGGCGCTGCAAAGCGTGGTGTTCTGGACCATGGGGAGCCTCACCAAGGCCACATGGGAAAAGATCTGGATCACCCTGGCGGTGCTGCTTTTCGCGCTGCCGCTCTTCGCGCGCCACGCCTGGGCGCTCACCGCCATCCGGCTGGGCGAGGACAAGGCCGCCAGCTTCGGGGTCAATGTGCGCGCCATACGGCTCGAAACCATGCTGATCGTGGCGCTGCTGGCCGCCGTGCCGGTCAGTTTCGTCGGCACCATCGGCTTCGTGGGCCTGGTGGGCCCGCATGTGGCGCGCATGCTGGTGGGCGAGGACCAGCGCTTCTTCCTGCCCACCTCGGTCATGGCCGGCGCGCTGCTGCTCTCGGCAACCTCGGTGGTGTCCAAATCCATCCTGCCGGGCGTGGTCTTTCCCATCGGCATCATCACCGCGCTGGTCGGCGTGCCCTTCTTCTTCTCGCTCATTCTCTCCAATGTGAGGCGGTCATGGTAACCATCGCGCTCGAGGATATCGGGGCCTATTACGGCCGCCGCCTGACGGTGTCGGGCATCACCACGCCGACCTTTTCCGCCGGCGAGATCGTGGCGGTGATCGGCCCCAACGCGGCGGGCAAGTCCACCCTGTTCAAGCGCATGGCGGGGCTTCTGCACGGCCCGGGGACGGTGCGGGTGGACGGCTCGGGAAAGGGCAAGCGCGCCATCAGCTACATGCCGCAGGACACCTCGGCCAATGCCGTGCTCACCGTCTATGAATCCATCCTGCTGGCGCGCAAGCAGGGCTCGAGCTGGCGCGTCAGCGAGGCCGACCTGATGCTGATCGACAAGGTCATGCGCGCCATCGATATCACCGACATCGCCTTCCGCAATCTGGGCGAGCTCAGCGGCGGCCAGCGCCAGCTCGTGGGCATCGCCCAGACGCTGGTGCGCGAGCCCGACATCCTGCTCATGGACGAGCCGACCAGCGCGCTGGACCTGCACCGGCAGATGGAAGTGCTGGCCTTCATGCGGGACGTGGCCCGCGAGCGGCGCATCATCGTCTTCATCGCCATCCACGACCTCAACCAGGCCATGCGCTTCGCCGACAAGGCCCTGGTCATCGAGCGCGGCCGGTTGCGCGGCGCCGGCCCCACCGGCCAGGTCATCACCCGCCAGCTCCTGCACGACGTTTACCGGATCGAGGCCCGCATCGAGCCCTGCTCCCGCGGCCACCTGCAGATCATCGTCGACAGCGTCGCCAGCAGAGCCGCCGCCTGATCCCGCAGCCGCCCGTCCCGACGAGCCGCAATCCCCGGAGCAGCCGGTCGATAAGGACGAGGGTGGAGGAAACCCGTCATCCCTCCAGCGTGTTCAGCATGTCCATGGCCTCGCGCACCGCGTCCATGAGTTCAGGCTTGGGGGTCTCGAACCATTCGTCGGGCCGCAATTCCCGCTTCTGCCGTATATGCGCGATGGCGGCATCGAGATCGGGGAAGAGATGGGGCTGCTTGCGGGCGATATAGAGCGCGCTGAGAGCCACGGAGCGGGAGCGGCCGCCCCGGCAATGAACCAGAACATTCCCGCGCGCACGATTGGGATAGCTCGCCCGCTCCGGAAAGCGCTGCATCATGGCCGCATCGAGGATGTAGTATCCGGCCAGCATCAGATGGGCCGAATTGCCGGGGCCGTCGACTATGCCGATCTTGTAGGTGCGCAGCGGCGCGTGGCCGACTGCCGCCAGCCCCGCTTCCGCCCGCGCAAGGGGCTCGGCGACATAGTTGATATCGAGATTGACCGCGCAATTGACCACGGCAACGATATCGAGGCGCCGCATCAGGCCCAGATCGCGCGCGCCGTCCGCCCCTCCGATGAACAGGGAGGCATCCCCATCGCCCAGACCGGTGGCGATCAGGCTGATGGAGGGACGATCATAGCGGGGCGCGGGCTGGTTCATGAGCGGGCGGTATCCTCGTTCGCTGGAAAGACGGGAATATCGGGAAGAAGCGGACAAAACTGTGCACGCCCGTGCAATGCTGTCAACCCGACCCGAAGGAAACGGGCCGCCCCCACCTGCCGGAAACCAGAATTTCCCGGTGTATTACTGAATTTTTCGGAGTTGCCCCTCCCGGTTTTGGATGTAAAAATAATGCACTGGCGTGCAGAAAATATAACCGGGCAGTCTCATGGCAAAGATCGAGAAGCAGAGGGCGGCGGGAAGCCCCTTCATCAGCGCCCAGCAGGTCGCAGATCTCGCCGGTGTGTCGCGCTCGGCGGTATCGCGAACGTTTACCGACGGCGCAAGCGTGTCGGAGGCGACGCGCCAGCGCGTGCTCAAGGCGGCGGAGACCCTTGGTTATCACGTGAACCATCTCGCCCGCGTCCTGATGCAGGAGAAGAGCGGCATCGTCTCGCTGGTGGCGACCGACGTCGCCACCCCCTATCAGGCCAGGATGATCGACGCGCTGACCTACCGGCTGCAGGCCAGCGGCAAGGTCGCCATGATTATCAACACCTCGAGCGACAGCGAAAGCGTCGAAGCCGCCCTGCGCCAGACCCTCAATTATCGGGCGGACGCCACCATCGTGCTGTCCGGCCAGCCCCCGCATACGCTTATCGAAACCTGCGTGGCGAACGGGCAGCACGTCATCCTCATCAATCGGGATGGGGACGATCCGGGTTCGCAGTCGATCCTGCTCGCCAACCAGACAGCCGTGCGGGAGGCTTTTTTCATGCTCCAGCGCGCCGGATGCCGAAATATCCTGGTCGTCGCATCCGATGTGGGAACGCCCAGCATAACCATGCGCGAGCGCGGCTTCGTGGCGGCGGCGCAGGAAGGGGGCGTCGCGGTCACGGTCAAACGCCTGGGCACCTCCTCTTATGCATCCGGCGCGGAGATTGCCCGCCTGGTCCTGGCCGGCAGCGCCCCGCCGGACGGCGTCTTCTGCGTCAACGACCTGATGGCCTGCGGCTTCATGGATGTGGCGCGCCATAAATTCGGTCTCGATGTCCCCGCCGATCTGTGCGTGATCGGCTTTGACGACATTGAGCAGGCCGGGTGGGATTCCTATGAGCTGACCACTTTCCGGCAGCCGATCGACGCGATTTCCGATTGCGTCGTCGATCTCATCAACGAGGGAGCCGACCCCGGGCCGGCCCGCACACCCGTGACTTTTTCGCTCGAGCCCGTCTGGCGCAATTCGGTTCGGGCCCGCCCCCTGTCCTGATCGCGCCGCCAGGCGCCTGCGCAGTCCCGCCCACAATCCGGCCCGCGAGATTTCGGCGCGCCGTAGATTGCACGCGCGTTCATATTTTCATCCTCAAGCCCGAAATTTCTTCCATAACGATACCCGGAAAACCGTATGGATTCCCGGAGTTTATGCCGAAACGACCACCATCTGGCGCTCCAGGGAGTCAAATTATGTTTGCACGGGGTTGCAATACGTGTAACGTCTGAGGCCACGGAGCAGAAAAAAGGCCACCTCACCCTCAAAGAGGCGAGCCCCCGTGTGGAGGAAGTGCATGTCGGGACTCAGGATTGAGCGCGTCACCAAGACGTTCGGAGCCTTTACGGCTCTCGATTCCGTCAGCCTCGATATAAGGGATGGCGAGTTCATCGCCATCCTGGGCCCGTCCGGCTGCGGCAAGACCACGCTTTTGCGCATGGTGGCCGGCTTCGAGCGCGTCCAGGAAGGCGAGATCGCCATTGGCGAGCGCATCGTCTCGTCCGGGCAGGTGCATTTGCCGCCCGAGGACCGGCGCATCGGCATCGTCTTCCAGTCCTATGCCCTCTGGCCGCATATGAGCGTCGCCGAGAATGTCGGATATGGGCTCAAGGTGGCCAAGGTGCCGCCCGCCCAGCGCACGCAGCGGGTCAACGACGCGCTCGACGTGGTGGGCATGCGGGCCCTTGCCGAGCGTTCTCCCGCCCAGCTTTCCGGCGGCCAGCGCCAGCGCGTCGCCCTGGCCCGCTGCCTGGTCACCGAGCCGTCCCTGGTCCTGCTGGACGAGCCGCTCGCCAATCTCGACGTGCATCTGAGGGCCAGCATGCAGGACGAATTCTCCGATTTCCACCGGAGAACCGGAACCACCATGTTCTACATCACCCACGACCAGGCCGAAGCCATGGCAATGGCCGACCGGATCGCCGTCATGGATGGCGGGCATATCGTGCAGGTCGATGTGCCCCAGGTCCTGTACAATTGCCCGGCGACCGAAATGGTGGCCGGCTTCATCGGCAGCGGCAATGTGCTGCCGGCCGACGTGCTGACCGATAGGGACGAGAGCGGCCAGGTCATGGTCCGGCTTCTCGGATACGACATGCGGCTGCGCGCCGCCCCCGCCCAGAAAGCGTGCAGGAATGCCAGCATCTGCCTGCGCCCCGGCGACATGGCAATTGCCGCGCCCGGAGAAGCGGGCATTGCCTGCCGGGTCGCCCGCGCCTCGTATCAGGGCGGGCACTGGCGCGTTCATCTGGTGGCCGAAGCCGCCGACGCGGTGACGTTCGTCATCAATCACGCCAGCGATGCGCCACCCGCCATCGGTGCGCTCATCAGCCTCACGATCAATGCCGGATGGGTGATCCCCGACACCGGCAATCCATAACGCCCATCTCAAATCTGGAGGAGAAAATGAGATTTCTGACCGTATTTTCGCTGGCCCTGCTTGCCAGCACCGCCGTGCAGGCCGCGCCTGCGGGCAAGCTGGTGCTCTACACCTCGCAAACCCCTGAGGTCGCCCAGGAAACGGTGGACGCCTTCCAGGCCGCCTATCCCGGTGTCGAGGTCGAGTGGATCCGCAACGGCACCGCGCAGCTCATGAACGTGCTCCGCGCCGAAATCGCGGCGGGCGAGGTGCAGCCCGACGTCCTCCTGGTCGCCGACACCATCAATATCGGCACGCTCAAGGGCGAAGGGCTGCTGATGGCCTATCCCGAGGCCGATATCAGCGCCTATGATCCGGATTTCCACGATGCCGACAGCACCTATTTCGGCACCAAGATCGTGGCCACGGTCATCGCCTACAATCCTGAAATCGCGCCCCGCCCCGAGCACTGGTCGGACCTGATCGCGCCGGAAATGGAACGCCTGGTCGCCGTACCCAGCCCGCTCTATTCGGGCGCCGCGCTCAATCATCTCCACACCGCCATCCAGCATGACGAGATCGGCTGGGCCTTCTATGAAGGGCTGAATGCGATCGATGTCGTGCCGGTTGGCGGCAACGGCCCGGCGCTCAACAGCGTGGCGGGCGGGGAAGCCTATTACGGCGTGATCGCCGATGGCGACATTGTCCGCGCCAAGGATCGCGGCTCCCCCGTGGACCTGGTTTATCCGCCCGAGGGCGTGTCCTACATCACCGAGCCGGTGGCCATCATGAGCACGGCGCGCAATCCCGAGGCGGCCAAGGCCTTTGTCGACTTCGTGCTTTCCAAGCAGGGGCAGGAACTGGTTGCCGCGCAGGGCAATATTCCCATCCACCCCGAAGTGGCCTCCCCTGCCGGCTTCCCCGCCCTTGACGACATCAAGCTGCTGCCGCTCGACGTCGAGCAGGCCCTCAAAAGCGACGAAGAAGTCAAAGAGCGCTTCACCGCGATCTTCGGCGGCTAGCAAACCGGGAGTGGCGGGTCATGGCGTTGTCTTCTGAAAATATGAGCTCCACGCGCCGTATCTGGGGCGGCAAAAGGCTCGTACCCGCCACTCCTCAAGCCGTGATGTTCGGCCTGTTCCTTTTCGTTCTGGTCTTCTCCCTCGCGCCGCTGCTGCGGTTGCTCTGGGAAGGCCTCACGGTGGACGGCGTCCTCGATTTCGGCCGGTTTGCCCGCATATTCGGCAATTCCGCCGTCTGGAACGCCACGGCGAACACGATCTATCTCTCCATCGGGGCAACCGCGCTTTCGGCGCTGATCGGCGGCGTCATCGCCGCCATCGTCTCGCTGACCAATATCCGGGCGAAGACGATCTTCGTCTTCTGCTTCATCCTGCCCCTGATGATCCCGCCGCAGGTGGCGGCGCTAGCCTGGATCAATTTGTTCGGCCCCTCCAGCGCCCTGCTGCAGATGTTCGGCATGGCGCCGCCTCCGGGCAGCCGGCATCCGCTTTATTCCATGGGCGGCATGATGCTGGTTCTGGGCATCATCAATTCGCCCCTGGTCTTCATCGCCTTTCGCGCCTCGCTGCGCGCCCTGCCCGGCGACCTGGTGGAAGCGGCCCGCGCGGCCGGGGCCAAACCGCTCCTGGTGCTGCGCACCATCATCCTGCCCCTGGGCTCTTCCGGCCTGATCGCGGGAAGCGCGCTGGCCTTCGTTTCCGTGGCCGGCAATTTCGCCATTCCGGCCATGCTGGGCATTCCCGGGCGGGTCCCCACGCTGATTACGCTGATCTACCAGCGCATCTCCGATTATGGCCAGCAGGCGCTGGGCGACATCGCCGTTCTCTCCCTGGTGCTCGCATTCATCGCCATTGGCGGGCTGATGTTTCAGAGCTGGCTCATGCGCCGGCGCGACGTGCGGGTCTCCAATCTTTCGGCAAACCCCATCGTTTTCGCGCTTTCCGCCAGGACGCGGCTGCTGGTCGAGCTGGGCTGCTGGCTGCTGATTACCGGCATCCTCTTCATCCCCTTCCTTGCCCTCATCAGCACCGCCCTGGTCTCGGGCTATGGCCAGGCGCTGACATGGGAGTCGATCTCGCTGGGCAATTTCGCCACGGCCCTTTTCCAGCACACCATGATCCGCGGCGCGTTCCTCACCAGCTTCTGGATCTCGCTCAGCGCCGCCATCATCCTGGCGGCCGTGACCGTGCCGATGGCCTATTTCACCGTCTGGCATCACAACCGGCTCGTTCCCGTGCAGAATGCGATCGCCGAAATCGGCTATGCCCTGCCCGGCACGGTGGTCGGCATTTCCGCGATCCTGCTGTTCATCAAGCCCATCCCGCTGATCGGGATCAGCCTCTACGGAACGCCATGGATCATCCTCGCGGCCTATCTGATGAACCGCATCATGCTGGCCTTGCGGCCCACCATTAGCGGTTTCTCGCAGATGGACCGGGCGCTCGAGGAAGCCGCCCAGGTTGTGGGCGCGCGGTTCTTCCGCCGGATCTGGGACATCGTGCTGCCCATGATCGCGCCGGCGGCTTTCGCCGGGGGCATATTGGTGTTCCTCACGGCCCTCACCGAAATCCAGGTCTCGGTCCTGCTGGTGACGTCCAGGACCCAGACCATCGGCGCCGCCATCTATTTCCTCGATGAAAGCGGATCGACCACCCTGGCCTCGGCCGTGGGCGTGCTGATCGTGTTCGTGGTGCTGCTGCTGATGCTGTTCGTTTCCCTCTTCCACCGCAGGCTGCCCAAGGGCGCCCTGCCCTGGATGGAATGATTTCCAATCCAAGGCCGCATTCCGGACCCTACCCATGTCGAGTATCCCCCAGACACCTTTATCCCCGCGCCTCGTTCCGATCAGCGGCATCGGGGGGAAACTCCCCGCCTGCTTCCTCGTGGAAACCGGAGCGGCGCGCTTTCTCCTGGATCTGGGGGAAGGGCCGGAGCCCGGCGTCCGCCCGGATATATCCGGGGTGGGCAAGGTGGATGCGATCCTGCTCTCCCATGCCCATGAAGATCATGCCAATGCGCTCGATCTGGCCTCCGGGCTGGGCAATCCGCCGGTCTATGCCTCGCGTTCCACATGGGATTATCTGCCCATGAGCCTCGTGCCCCAGGAACGCCGCCGCATCGTCACTCCCGGTGAACGCGGCAATATCTGCGGCGTCGAGGTGACATGCGGGCGGGCGGGCCACGCGCCGGGCAGCCTCTGGTTCCATCTCTCGGTTGGAAACGGCCTGCTCTATGCCGGCGACCATACCGCCGAATCCTGCCTTTACCCCTTCGATCCTCCCCCCCGCGCGGGAACGGCCATACTGGATGCCTCCTACGGGGATTTCGATGTTGCGCTCGCCCATCAGGTCGACCAGTTGCTCGAAGCCCTCGTTCCCGGCGTCATCCTGCCCGTGCCCGAAGGCGGCAGGGGGCCGGAAATGGCCCTGCGCCTCTACGAGCGAACGGGCCGGGCGCCCTTCATCGACGACAGCATCCGCCGCCAGATCGACGTCATCGTCGGAGGGCGGGACGAAATGGTGCTGCCGGACGCCGCAAGGCAGCTGGAAAACCTGCTGGCGGCCCTGCCGGAGCGCCCCGGCCCGGAAGACGTCATCCTGTGCACGGATGCGAACCTGACATCGGGGCTGTCGAAGACGCTCCATGAGCAACATGGCACCCGACGCCCTTATCTTTTCACCGGGCACGTGCCTCCCAACACGCCGGCTTTCCGGCTTCTGGAAAGCGGCAATGCCCGGTGGCAGCGATGGAATGTTCATCCGCGACGCTCCGAGCTGGTGGAACTGGCAAAGGCCATAGGCGCGCAAACGGTCCTGCTCGCCTTTGGCGATCCGGAAAAAGCCGCCGCATTGCGCGCCAATCTCCAGCCATCGACCGTCGTCACCCAGGCCCGACCGGTCAGTCTCTAATTCGAGTTCAGGATAGTATCGTGTCCCCATCGGCGAACGTCTCAGCCCCCTCCGCCCCCGATCTCGAAGCCATGCTCGATCTGCGGGCCGCGGCCCTGCCCGGCATCCTGCGCGAGGCGGGGGCGATCGCCCGCGCCGGTTTCGACTCGCCCGATGCGGTGTTCGAGCTCAAGGGGCCGCAGGACTTCCTGACAGCGACCGACGCCGCTGTGGAGGAATATCTCCGCGGGCGGCTGGGCGCGCAGTTCGAGAACGACGATTTTTACGGGGAAGAGGGCGGCGGCCATCTCGGGCAAAGCGTATGGATCGTCGATCCCATCGACGGAACGGCGAATTTCGCCCGTCGCATCCCCCATTACTGCATCGCCATAGCCTATGTCTTTGCGGGCGAAACCCGCCTGGGCGGCATTTACGACCCCTCCCGGGACGAGCTCTATCTGGCGCGGAAGGGGCAAGGCGCTTCCCGGAACGGAAAGCCGATCAGCGTGTCGGGGACGGACCGGTTCGAAAGCGCCACCATCGAAATGGGCTGGTCGCGCAGGGTGAGCACCGAAGTCTATCTCCGCACCCTGTCGGACTTCATCGAAACCGGCTTCAACGTCCGGCGCGCCGCGACGGGCGCCCTTGGGCTGGCCTATGTCGCCGATGGCCGCTCCGATGGATATGTCGAGCTGCATATGCAGCCCTGGGATTGCCTGGCGGGCCTGCTGATCGTCAGGGAAGCCGGCGGGCATGTCGGCAATTTCGAAGGCGGCGGAAAGATCCAGGGCGGCGGCCCGGTCCTGGCCTCGAACGCTCATCTCTCCCGCACGCTCAGCGAGATTTCCGGCATCGACCTCGCCTAGGCCGGGATACCCTCCCGCCGGTTCAGCTTTTTGCCAGCAGGCGCTCGAGGACGCTTTCCACGTCATCGAGAAAAGCGCTCCATTCCCCGGTTTCATCTATGCCGACAATGCGCAGCAGGAACAGGCCCTCCACTGCCAGCAGCGCCACCCGGGCCGCCTGCGCGTCGCCCGTCCCCCCGCCCAGGCGCTCGAACATGGACCGGTACCACTGCCGGGTTTCCAGGACGTTTTGCGGGTTCTGGATATAGGCGATCATCAGGCCGGCCATTTTGGCGTTCATGGCCGCCTGCGAACCGCGCATGACCTGGATGTATTTGCCGATGAGATCGGCCGGCGGAACGTCGTCCACTTCCCCCAGCAGGGCGTCGAACTGATGCGTCCACCTGTCGATCAGGGCGCGCACCAGATCGTCCTTCGAGGAAAAGGAATATTGCACGCCCCCCTTGGAAATGCCCGCCGCCTTGGCCAGCGCATCGATGGTGAGGCCCCCTGCTCCCTCATTGCGCACGATCCCTTCGGCGATTTCGAGCAGTCCCTCCCGAGTGATCGTCGGTTTCCGGCCCAAGGCGTTTCTCCTTCCCCATCGGCTATTGAAATCCATACGTATGTATTTATATCAGCGGACGCAACCCTTGTTCAGGTGAACGATGTCGCCCGCTCCTCTCCCGGCCAATCGCTGGCTCGTCCTCGTCGCCGTCATGCTGGCCTTCCTGCCGGTGGTGCTCGACATGACCATCCTGCATGTCGCCGTCCCGACGCTGACGCAATCGCTGAATGCCTCGGGCACGCAGGTGCTGTGGATCATCGACATCTATCCGCTATTGATGGCGGGACTGCTGGTGCCGATGGGCACGCTCGCCGACAGGGTCGGCAACCGCAGGATCCTGCTCATCGGCCTATTCACCTTCGCCGTGGCATCGACAGGCGCCGCCTTCGCGCAAAGCCCCGAAATGCTGATCGCCGCCCGCGTGCTGCTGGCTCTGGGCGGCTCGATGATTATGCCTTGCGTGCTGGGCCTCATCCGCAAGACCTTCGAGGATGAGGGCGAGCGCGCCATGGCCCTGGGGCTGTGGGGCATGGTCGGATCGGCGGGCGCCGCTCTCGGGCCGCTGGTCGGCGGCGCGCTTCTGGAGCATTTCTGGTGGGCTCGGTCTTTCTCATCAACGTGCCGGTCATGCTGCTGGTCGCGCCGGCCTGCCATGCCCTGCTGCCGCGCCTCGAAGAGACCTCGCCCGGGAAATGGCCCATCGGGCAGGCCCTGCTGCTGATCGCCGGCATGGTGTCGCTCGTCTATGCCATCAAGACCGGATTCGGCGGCCAGCAGCCCCTGACGATCATCGCCATCGCCTTTGTCGTCGGCATCGCGGCCCTGACGCTGTTCGCGCGCAAGCAGCTCCGGTCGCCCGAACCGATGCTGGACCTGTCGCTCCTGTCTCATCCCGCGATCGTCGCCGGCCTGATAATGGCCGTCATCGCCTCGGGCGCGCTGGCCGGCGTCGAGCTGACGCTGGCGCAGGAGCTGCAATATGTGCTGGGCAAGACACCGTTGCAGGCCGGCCTCTTCCTGGTTCCCATCATGGCGGCGGCGGCCCTGGGCGGCCCGGCCGCCGGCTCTCTGTCCAACCGGTTCGGATTGCGGCCGGTCGCCACGCTTTCGCTTGCGGTCTCGGCCGGCGCGCTGGTGTTTCTGGCGCAAAGCGACTTCCACGATCCGGGCCTGCGCGTTCCCCTCGCCCTGGCCATTCTCGGGCTTGCGCTCAGCATCGGGCTGACGGCCTCCTCGATCGCCATCATGGGTTCCGTCGACGCCGGCAGGGGTGGCGCGGCGGGCGCGCTGGAGGCCACGGGCTACGAGCTGGGCACCGGCCTGGGGATTACCTTTTTCGGGGTTTTCATGTCGAGCGTGTTCAGCCGCGCCATCGCGCTGCCCTCCAGCGTGCCGCAGGCTTTGGCCGAGCAGGCCTCCCGCACGATCGGCGATGCCTATATCATCGCCGGCGCGCTTCCGGGCGAGGAAGGCGCGGCCTTGATCGAGGCCGGCAAGGCCGCCTTCACCCAGACGCACGCCATCCTCCTGACGGCGGCTGCGGGGGTGATCGCGGTGCTGGCGGTCGTGGTGTTCTTCACCCTGGCCGGCTATCGCCGCCCGCCCCGCGTCCATCCCTGACCAAATTTCCGGAGTATCGGACATGCAGACCATCCAGACCGAACGCCTGATCCTGCGGCCCTTCCGGGAGGGCGATGCGGCCGACCTCTTCGCTTATCTGCGCGCGCCCACAGCGTCCTGCTTCCTCTCGCTCAAGCTCGCGGACCTGGCCGCGGCGGAGATCGAGGTCCGGAGGCGCGCCGTCGATGAGGGTTTCCTGGCGATATGCCTCAAGGAAACCGGCCGGGTCATCGGCGATCTGTTCGGCGGCGCCGGAGAGGCGGACGAAGAGGAGACCGCTTCGGTGGGCTGGAACCTCAATCCGCAATTTGCCGGCCGGGGCTATGCGTTCGAAGCGGCAAGGGCGCTGTTCGACCATCTTTTCCGGGCAAAGGGCTTCCGCCGCCTCTATGCCTATGTCGAGGATCATAACGGGCCCTCGCAGCGCCTGTGCGAAAAGCTCGGCATGCGGCGCGAAGGCATGTTCGTGGAGTTCGTCTCCTTCACCAAGGACGCCGCGGGCAATCCGATCTACGAGAACACCCTGCAATACGCCATCCTGCGCCGCGAATGGCTCCAGCAATCCAGCGCGCGCCCAGCCTGACCAGCCCCTGGGCTGGGGTGAATTTAACGGCGGCCCTCTCCGCCATGCAATCGCTGATGTCCAGCAAGGTCGGTAGCGCCCAACAGCGCAGGCTCCAGGGCGCACTGGGCAGCGTCATCGCGCTGGCGACGGCGGTCTCGCCCGGGCGTGACGCGGGGATCGTCATGAACGCGCCCGAGAAATTGCGGCTTGGCCTGGTGGTCGATGGGTTCTGAAATGTTTTTCTCAATATATTTGAGCGCGGCGAGTATCCGACCCTCCATGGATCCGCGATATTCCTTCAATTCAGAACGCTCTGGCTCCTATATGCCGTGGCGCCGCCGCGCTCCTGCCGATGCCGTTAGGCGCGCTTCGGCGAGGCGGAGCCCTGGGCCGCCGGGCCCGCATTGCCGAGGAAGGTTGCGGGCGGAACGAAGAACAGGCTTCCCGTCGTCGCCCGGCTGAAATCGAGCAATCGGTCGTAATTGCCCGGCGGGTCGCCGACGAACATGTTCCGGAGCATCCGCTCGATCCGCGACGGCGAGCGCGCATAGCCGATGAAATAGGTGCCGAACTCGCCCTTGCCGATCTCGCCGAACGGCATGTTATCGCGCACGATCTTGAGGTCTTCGCCGTTTTCATCGCTGATCGAGGTCAGCACATTGTGCGCCGAGGAGAGCTTGACCGAATCCTCCAGCTCGATGTCGGAGAGCTTCTTGCGGCCGATGATCGCTTCCTGACGCTCGATCGGCAGATCGTTCCAGCCCTTGAGATCGTGCAGGTATTTCTGGACGATGACGTAGCTCCCACCGGCGAAACCGGCATCCTCATCGCCGATCAGCACGGCCTCGACGCTCTCCGGCCCGACCGGGTTCTCGGTGCCATCGACGAAGCCGATCATGTCGCGCTGGTCGAAGAACTTGAAGCCATGGGTCTCATCGACGATGGTGATCGCATCGCCCAGCCGCGCCGTGATCTGCATCGCAAGCTCGAAGCACAGGTCCATGCTCCGGGCGCGGATATGCAGCAGGATATCGCCAGGTGTCGCAACGGCGTGGTGATGGCCACGAATTTCGCAGAAGGGATGCAACTCCTTCGGTCGCGGCTCGCCGAACAGCCGGCCCCACGCGTCCGAGCCGAAACCCATGATGCAGGAGAGCCCGCCATCGAGGTCGCGAAAGCCGACCGCGCGCACGAAGCCCGCCAGATCGCCGCACATGGCGCGGACGGCATTCAGGCTGGCCTCGCCCTCGTTCAGCGTCGCCACCAGAAAGATTGCCGACCGCGACAGCCTCGATGCGACAGCCTGGCTTTCCGTAGTCATGAACCGCTCCGGGTTTCGATATATAAACGCAACCGCTACGTCTTTTCGGCCATGTCCTCAATAGATCGGGAATTCCGGCGCGATTTTCGACCGCAGCCCATCGCGGCGCTCGTCGGCGATTGGCGTTCCCGATTCAGATGAAGCAGGGAGCGGCCGGGCAAGAGGATTTGCGGGGCGTCCCCTCGTAAATGCCTAAGCTTTATCGCGGCAATGCAGGAGTGCGCCGAGCAGGCCGCTGTCCTGCCCGAGGCCGGCGGGCACGATCTCGGTCTGGAACAGGGACGGCTCGGTTGCGGCCTGCATCCTGACCTGATCGAGGAAACCCGGCGCCAACCCGATGCTGCCGCCGATGGCCACGCGGTCCAGCCCCAGAATGGCGGTCAGGTCGGTGACGAGCGTGGCAATGCTCGCGGCGGCCAGGGCAATCACCTCCCCCTGCGCGCCGCTTTCGAAAACGGAGCGGGCGTCGGGCAGGCCGGCCGCCGCCGCGATGGCCTTGCCGCCCGCAACGCTCTCCACCGTTCCCATTCGGCCGGAACCGCATCGCCTGGAGCCATGGGGCGAGGAGACGAAACCCACATGTCCGGCCAGGCCATTGGCGCTTTCGACCAGCTTGCCATCGAGCACGATGCCGCCGCCCACCCCGGTCGAAACGGTGAGATAGGCGAAATTGCGGGCGCCTTGTCCCGCGCCGATCCTGGCTTCGGCCACGGCGGCAGCGGCGGCGTCGTTGATGGCGCGGGCCTGGGCGCCGAAACGCTCGGCGAGCCTTGCCCCCAGGGGCGCAGCGGCGATGGCGGTGAGGGTCCGCGTGTTCACCGCGTGCCAATTGCCGTCGCGGTCCACCCGTCCGGCGACCGCGACGCCCAAGGGGTCGTCATGGCAAAATCCCAGCGCGGCGAGAAGCTCGGCCATTTTGGCCAGTTGCGCCTCCAGGCCGGCCTCGGCTTCGGTGCGGTCCTGCAGGCGCGCAACGACCTGTCCGGCTTCGATGCGCGCCGCCGCGATCTTGGTGCCGCCCAGATCGACGGCGAAGCCGGAAAGGCTCATTTGCGCCCCCGGATCGCATCGGCAAACCAGCCCGTCACATGTTCGAGGCGGGTCAGGGCGCTGCCGACGGTCACGGCATCGGCGCCGGCGGCCATGGCGGCGGCGGCGAGGTCGGGCGTGTTGATCCGACCCTCGGCCATCACGAAGGCGCCGAGCGCGCGATAGGCGGCGATCAATGCGAAATCCGGGCCGGCATTGCGACCCTGTGTTTCCGCCGTATAGCCGGACATGGTCGTGCCCAGGATGCCGGCGCCGGCGGCCAGCGCCAGCCTGCCGTCCGCCAGCGTCGCGCTATCGGCCATGGCGATTTTGCCGGCGCCGAGAATGGCGGCCAGCACGGCCTCCCTGCTGTCGGGACGCGGGCGGTCGGTGGCGTCATAGGCGATGATGTCGGCGCCGGCTTCGGCCAGCGCCAGCGCCTCCGCCACGCGGACGGTGATGCGCACCGGGCTGTCGGGCAGGTCGGATTTGACGATGCCGATGATCGGCACCTGCACGAGGGGCCGCGTGGCCCTGAGATTGTCGACGCCCTCGATGCGCAGCGCCACCGCGCCGCCGGCGACGCAGGCTTGCGCCATGGCGGCGACGATGTCTGGACGATCCATCGGACCATCGTCGACGGGCTGGCAGGAGGCCACCAGCCCCCCGCGGATGCGGCTCAAGACGTCCACGTCTTCGTCCCCCGGTATTGGTGGGTAAATTATGCGCCCAGGCCCAGGCGGCGCACAATCGCTTCGATTTTCCCGGTGGTCGCGCCATCGAGCCCCTTGAGCGGGGCGGTCATGGCGGCCGAGCTGATGATGCCGCGCGCGGCCATGGCCGCCTTGAAGGCGCCGACACCGGCGGCATCGCCCGAACGCCCGGTCGGCACGAAGACGATCTCGAACAGCTCGTTGATGAATTCCTGCTCCTTGACGGCGCTGGCGTAGTCGCCGGCCTTGGCCGCGTTCCACAGGCGCACATAGGCGGCCGCCTCGACATTGGCCGCGCCCGGAACGGCGCCGTCCGCCCCGATCAAGGCCATGGCGTCGACGATCATCTCATGGCCGGTGAACACCGCCAGCGGCTTGCCGGCGGCCGCGTTCATGGCGAGGAGCCGCCGGAAGCTGACGTCGTCGCCCGAGGAATCCTTGACGCCGGCGATGACGCCCTCCTTGCCGAGCTGAACCAAGAGGCCAGGGGAGAGCTTCTTGTGCACGCGCACCGGAATGTCATAGGCGAAGAGCGGCACGGAAAGGCCGGCGCCCACGGCGCGGAAATGGTCACCCACTTCGTTTTCGTCGTTGATCGTATAGAGGGGCGCGGTGGTGACGATGGCGTCGGCGCCGGCGGCGACCAGCCTGTTGGCGGTGCGGACGACGCTTTGCGCGGACACTTCCATGGCCCCGGCGATCACCGGCACGCGGCCGGCATTGGCCTTGACGATGCATTCGACCACCGCGATGCGGTCTTCTTCCGACAGATAGCAGACCTGGCCGGTGGACCCCAGCGCGAACAGGCCGTGCACGCCCGAGGCGAGCAGATAGTCGATGAGCCGGGTGAGGTCATCGAAATTCACCGTGCCGTCCGGATTGATCGGGGTCACGATGGGGGGGACGATGCCGTGGAAACTATGCTTGGACATGAGGATACCGGGGGTCAGGACAAAGAAGCGGAAGAGCTGTCGGCGGGGCTGGCGTGCAGCAGGCTCGGGGCCGCCGCCAGGAGGCTGCGCGTGTAGTTCTGGGCGGGCGAGGTGAGCACCTGCGCGCCCGGGCCGAATTCGACGACCTTGCCGCGATGCATGACGGCGATGTCGTCCGAAATATGCCGCACGGTCTGGATGTCATGGGAGATGAAGACCATGCCGAGATCGAGTTCGCGCTTGAGATCCTGCAAGAGATTGAGGATCTGGGCGGGCACGGAGACGTCGAGCGCCGAGGTGGGCTCGTCGGCCACGATCACCTGCGGCTCCAGCGCCAAAGCGCGGGCGATGGCGACGCGCTGGCGCTGGCCGCCCGAAAGCTGGGCCGGGATGGCGTCGAGCACGGATCTGGGCAGGCCGACCAGCGAGACCAGCTCGGTGACGCGCCGGAGGCGTCTCTGCTCGTCGCCGATGCCGTGCACCTGGAGGGGGTCGATCAGCGCGTCGCGCACCAGCATGCGGGCATTGAGCGCCGTCGCCGGGTCCTGGAACACAACCGACACCACGCGGCCGATGCGCTTGCGGGTCCGGGCGTCGAATTTCCTGACCTCCTCGCCGCCGAAGAAGATCTGTCCGGTGCTGGGGGCGAGCAGCCCGATCAGCACCTTGGCGGCGGTGGACTTGCCCGAGCCCGATTCCCCCACCACCCCCAGCGTGCGGCCGCGATGGACGGCGAGGGAGATGTGGTCGAGCGCGCGCAGGGCCACGGGCCTCAGCAGCGAGCCGCGGATGCGGAAATCGACGCATACATCGCGCAATTCGATGAGGGCCTCGGCCCTCCCGTCCGGAGCGGGGCTCATGAGCGCACCTCCAGGGGTTGCACCGGTTCATCGTCGGGATGGGCGGCGTAGAGATGGGCGGTGCCCGGAATCTGCCGGAGCACGCGGCGTACGCCGGCATTGCGCGCCGGGTCGGACGAGCGCGGGGCGAAGCGGTCGCCGGGCGGAAATTCGCGCGGGGAGGGCACGGTGCCCCTGACCTGGTGCAGGCGCGAGGCTCCCGCCTCGATGCTGAGCACGGCGCCGAGAAGGCCCCTGGTATATTCATGCACGGGCTGGGTGAGGATTTCGCGGGTCGTGCCCTGCTCCACCATCTGGCCGGCATACATGACCGCGATGCGGTGGGCGATTTCGGCCACCAGCGCCAGATCGTGCGACACGAACAGCATGGCGAAACCGAGTTCCTCGCGCAGCCGGTTGAGCAGCTCGACCACCTGCTTCTGCACCGTCACGTCGAGCGCCGTGGTCGGCTCGTCGGCGATGACGAGGCGGGGATTGCGGGTCAGCGCCATGGCGATGAGCACGCGCTGGCGCTGGCCGCCCGACAGCTCGTGCGGATAGGAATTGAGCGTGCGGGCGGGGTCGAGCCCCACCATGGTGAGCAGGTCCTCCGCCGTGCGGGTGCCGCCGCGCGAGGTGAGCTGGGCCATTTGCGAGCGGATCAGCATGGCCGGGTTCAGCGAGGACAGCGCGTCCTGATAGATCATGGCGATGCCCTTGCCGCGCAGGCCGTTGCGCTCCTTTTCGCTCATCGCCAGGAGGTTCCTGCCCTCGAAGAGGATTTCGCCGGAGATGCTGGCGCGCGGATCGAGCAGGCCCATGATGGCCAGCGAGGTAATGGATTTGCCGCACCCGCTCTCGCCCACCAGGGCCACGGTCTCGCCGGGGCGGACGCTGAAGGAGATATCGTCCACCACATTGACCTCGCCATGGCGCGGAAAGGCGATGGAGAGGTTCCTGACCTCGAGCAGCGGGGGCTTGCTGTCATCGGCCACCAGGCGGTCGGTGCGCGCCAGCTCGATCCGGCGCAGCTCGGCCAGCCGCTCTTCGAGGGGCACCACGGCCTCCCCTGTTCCGGCGGCCTCGTCCTCGGGTTTGGGGGCGGCGAGTTCGTCGATGGCGGCGGCGACCTGGCTCTGGTCGATCGCCGCCCTGGCGCGCGGGGCGGCCATGGCGTCGGTCATGCCTTCGGCCAGGATATTGAGCGCCAGCACGGTGACGGTAATCAGCATGCCCGGGAAGAAGGTCGACCACCAGCCGCCCGACATCACCAATTGCCGGCCCGCCGCCATGACATTGCCCCAGCTGGGCTCGGGGTCGGGCACGCCGGCCTGGATGAAGGACAGCGAGGCCTCGAAGACGATGGCGTCGGCGACCAGGATCGTGGCGAAGACCAGCACGGGCGCGATGCAGTTGCGCGCCACGTGCTTGATGAGGATATGCGGGGTGGAGGCGCCCATCACCCGCACGGCGGCCACGTAATCATCGCCATATTGGCCGATGATATTGGCGCGGATGACGCGGGTCAGCTGCGGCGTATAGAGGAAGGCGATGGTCAGCACCAGCACCGGCAGGCTCTGGCCGAAGACGGTGACGAAGACCACGGCCAAAGCAATGCCGGGAAAGGACATCACCATGTCCAGCACGCGCATCAGCACCTCGGAAACCCACCTGCCCGCCGTCGCGGCGATGGCGCCGAGAATGGAGGCCGCCAACAGGGCGACGCCGGTGGCGGCGAGACCGATAATCAGCGAATAGCGCGCGCCATAGGCCAGCCGCGAGAAGATATCGCGCCCCTGCCGGTCGGTGCCGAACCAGTTGACCCCATCGGGACCGGAGGGACCGCGGGTGAGGCCGGTCTGGAACGGGTCGAAGGGCGAGATCAGGGGCGCGAAAATCGCGCCCAGGCACACCAGGACCAGGAGCAAAAGAGCGGCGCGGGACGCCGCCGGCAGGGTCCTGAGCCCGGAAAGGCGCAGCCCCGGCACCGACAGCCTGCTGGTGGTTTGGGTTCTGAGCACGTCAAATATCCCGGATGCGCGGATTGACCAGCACATAGAGCAGGTCGACCACGACATTGATGACGACAAAGGCGACCGCCACGGTCAGGGTCACGCCCTGGACCAGGTTGGGCTCGTTGTTGCTGACGCCGTTGAGGATCAGCATGCCCATGCCGTTGATGTTGAAGATGACCTCGATAATCACCGCGCCGCCCATGAGATAGCCGACGCGCAGGCCGAGGACGGTGATGGGGGTGATGAGCGCATTGCGCAGCACGTTGCGGCCGACCACGACATGGCGGGGGATGCCGGCGCCCAGCGCCGTGCGCACATAGTCCTTGTCGAGTTCCTCCACCACGGCGGTGCGGACGACGCGGGACAATTGCCCGATCACCGGCACGGCGAGCGCCACCGAAGGCAGCAGCATGCGCTCGAACCAGCCGGCAGGATTGTCGGTCATGGCGGGCAACCGGCCCGAGGTGGGCAGCAGCGAGAATATCCCGACCTTGTGGCCCAGCGCCTGGATCAGCAGCACGGCGAGCCAGAAGCTGGGCGTCGACAGCGCAGCGATGGAGATGACGCGGATCGCCTGGTCGGGCCAGCGGTCGCGGTAGATGGCCGCCAGAACCCCCAGCAGCAGCGAGAAGACGACGGCGAAGATCAGCCCCAGGAAGGTCAGCTGCAAGGTGATGGGAAAGGCCCGCGCCACCTCGTTGATGACCGGCAACTGGCGGGCCGAATAGGTGCCCAGGTCGAGATGGGTGAGGCCGATGACGAAATTGACGTAGCGGGTCAGAAGCGGCGCATCGAGGCCGTGTTCGAGCCGATAGGCCTGCCGCGCTTCCAGCGACGCGCCCTCGCCCAGGGCGGTGATGGCCGGGTCGACATTGGAAAAGGACATGATGAAAAAGACGAGGAAGGTGATCCCCAGGATCATGACCGGCAATTGCACGAGCCGGCGGCCGATCAGATTGAGCACGTTCAGCATTCCGCCTGCCCCTCCTCTGCATAGGCGTCACGGGGAGCAGACCCCGGGCAATGCCCGGAGCCCGCGATGCATGGGCGCGCCGGAGGCGCGGGAGCCAGCCTACTTCCTGACGCCCACGTCGAGGAAGGAGAGACCCGTGGTCGGCACCGGCGCGAAGCCTTCCAGCTCATCGCCATTCCAGGCCGTCGGCAGCTGGCGGTGCAGCAGGGGATAGAGCGGGACGTCCTCGGCGATGAGGTCCATGGCCTCGTTCCACTTGGCCTGCTGCGCCTCGCCCGAGAGGCGCTGGGCTTCGTCGAGCAGGCTGGTCAGCTTGGCGTAGTCTTCGCTGTCGGCCCAGCGATAGCGCGACTTCGGCCAGATATTGTCGCCGAACCACCACTGCATCAGGATGTCGGGGTCGTTGCCGAAGACGGACGGATCGCCGGGGGCGATCATGACCTGCATCTCGCCGGCATCGACCTTGCCATACTGGCCGCCGGACTGGCCGATATCGAGCGTGGTGTTGAAGCCCACGGCATCGAGGCTTTCCTTGATGATCGGCGCCACGTCCTTGACCCAGCCATGGTCCGTGCTCATCAGCGTGATGTCGAGCTGGGGGACGCCGGCTTCGGCCAGAAGCGCGCGCGCCTTGTCCTGGTCGAGCGAATAGACGGTGGACGCCTGGTGGAAGTTCGGATGCGTCTCGGGCAGGAACCCCTTGGCCGGCGCGGCATTGTCGAGCATGCCGGTGCCCACCACCTTGTCAATGTCGATGGCATACATGAAGGCCTGGCGGACGCGCACATCGTCGAAGGGCGGCCTGGACGTGTCGAACATGGCGAACAGCAGGCCGAAGGACTGCGCCTTTTCCACCTCGGCAATGGCCGAAACGGCGTCGATATCGACATAGGGCACGTCTTCCATGGCTTGGATGGTGCCCGAGGAAAGCGCATTCACGCGCGCGGTCGGATCGGCGATCAGGTTCCACACCATTTCCGCCGCCAGGGCCGGACGGCTGCCGGTATAGGCCTCGTTGCGCTCGAAGACGATTTCGGCCTCCGGCACGGCGGAGATCAGCTTATAGGGGCCGGTGCCGGTCGGCAGCTTGCCGAACCCCTCTGGATCGGCCTCGACCAGCGCCTTGGGCACGATCTTGATCGAGCCGATGCGCTCGTTGAACAGCGAGAAGGGATATTTGTTGGTGAACTTGACCGTCTTTTCGTCGACCACTTCCACCTTGTCGATGAAGGCCACGAAGGAGCGGAACAGAGAGTTGGAATTGGGGTCCAGGACCCGCTGGGCCGAGAACACCACGTCCTCGGCGGTGACCGGGGTGCCGTCATGGAAGACAGCGCCGTCGCGCAGCTTGACGATATATTCGATGCCGTCGGCGCTGGTCGGCATTTCGGCGGCCAGCGCCGCATAGGGCTGGCGGGTCACCGGGTCGAGATCGACCAGGCCTTCCAGAGTGTGCCAGTTGGCGGCCACGGTCACGGCGCCCGAAGCGTTGAGCGGGTCGAACGTGCCGGACAGGCCATAGGCGATGCCCGCCTGGATGGTGGCATCGAGATCGATAGTGTCGGTATTCACCTGGGCGGCGCTGGCCGTTGCCCCGAAAAGGGACAGCGAAGCGAATGCCCCTGCCGCTAGGCAGAGTGCGCGCCGGGATAGGCCTTGAGAATGCGAAGTCACAATGTTTCCTCCAATTGACATCAGACGTCTGATGTCTTCTATCTCAGGTTTGTACGCTGTGCAAGCCTTGTGTCGGCGTCCAATACGGGAGATATCGCAAGACGCCGGCGAAGACCTAGGGGGTGGAGCCATGAGCGAGACGATGGACGGCACGAACAGTCAGCTGCGCATGCGCCGCTCCACGGCGGCCGAGCAGATCAAGCATCTCATCATGCAGAAGGGCCTGCGCCCCGGCGACGCCATCCCCACCGAGGCCGAACTGTGCCAGGACCTGGGCGTCTCGCGCTCGTCGGTGCGCGAGGCGATCCGCACGCTGGCGACGCTGGACATCGTGGAAGTGCGGCACGGCCATGGCACGGTGGTGGGCAATATGAGCCTGGCGCCGCTGGTGGAAACGCTGGTGTTCCGCGGCGCGCTGACGCCCGGCGACGATCTGGAGGCGCTGCGCGAGGTGGTCGACCTGCGCCGGGCCCTGGATCTGGCCTTCACCGATGCGGTCGTTGCCGCGCATCGGGGCAAATCGAATCCCGTGCTGGAATCCCTGGTGGCGCAGATGGCCGAGCGCGCCGAAAGGGAGGAGCCGTTCCTCAGCGAGGACAGGATGTTCCATTCCGAGCTGCTGAGCCCGATCGGCAATCCGCTGGCGGTGCAATTGGTCGCCGCCTTCTGGGATATTCACACTGCGGTCCTGCCCAAGCTCGGCCTGGCGCTGCCGGCCGATCTGCGCCAGACCGCCAATGCGCATGGCGACCTCTACCGCTCGGCCCAACGCGGCGATGCCGAGGGCTATCGCAGCGCCGTGATCGATCATTACGAACCGCTTCTGCGCATGCTCGGCAGCAAGGCAAAAAGCTGATTCCGCATCGCGGCGGCATGGAAAACACCATAGGACCAAAAATGCGCCATCCCCTCACCGACCTGCTTATGGCCCAGCGGCACAAGGGCGAACTGATCGACGCCGTGCCGGAGGCAATGCTTCCGGCCGATCTGGAAACGGCTTACCGCGTGCAGACGGAAATGGCCGCCGCCATCGGCCCGGTCGGCGCCTGGAAGGTGCAGCCCTATCCGGCTAGCGGCGAGCCCCTGGCCTCCCCCATCCCGCGCAGCGTCGTCTTCACCGATGGCGCGGAGGTCGCGCTGGGCACCGCCGCCAAGCTGTTCGTCGAGGCCGAAGTCGCCGTTACGCTGAAGGACGATTTGCCCAGAGCCGACGGCGGGTACGATGCCGATGCCCTGCGCGATGCGATCGGCACAGCCCATCTCGCGATCGAAATCCTCGCATCGCGCTTTGCCGATCCGGCCCGGCTTCCGGCGCTGGCCGGCATTGCCGATTTCCAGAACAACGGCGCCGTTGTCGCCGGCCCCGCAATGGCCTTTTCAGGCCTGCCGGACCTGGGACGGCTGGGCATGGACCTTCTCGTCGACGGCACGTCCATCGGTCAGGTCGCCGATGGCCCCAGCACGGAGCGCACCCTGCGCTCGCTGGCCTGGCTCGCCAACCATGCCGCCGCTCGCGGCCTGCCGCTCAAGGCCGGCGACGTCATCATCACCGGCGCGCGCATTGGCGCCCTGCCCCTCGATGGGCGGTCCATAACCGTCGCGGCGCCCGGCTTGGCGCCGGTTACCGCCACAATCGCTCATTGAAGGTCACGCCGCCGCGACCCGGCCGCCATCGGCGCGGGGCGGCGTGCGCCTCGGATGGGGTAGTGTGTTTCATTTTGCGCGATCCTTGGCTAGGCTTGGCCCGACCGAGCTATTGCGGAGCAGATCGTGAGAAACCCCTATGAGGTGCTCGGCGTTGCCGCGACAGCCACCGCCGCCGAGATTCAAAGCGCCTATCGCAAGCTGGCCAAGAAGCTGCATCCCGACCTCAATCCCGGCGACACCGGCGCCGAGGACAAGTTCAAGGAGGCCGCCGGCGCCTACGACCTGCTGAGCGACGCCGAAAAGCGCAGGCGCTTCGACGCCGGGGAGATCGACGCCTCCGGCGCCGAGCGGCCGCAGCAGCATTATTACCGCGATTTCGCCTCGGCCGATCAGGGGCAAGCCTATGCCGACATGTCCGGGTTCGCCGATTTCATGGATGGCGAGGATGCCTTCGCCGACATGCTGCGGCGCAGCCAGCAGGCGCGCGCCAACCGGCGCGGGCAGGATATGCAATACCGCCTGCCGATCGCATTCGCCGAGTCGATCGCCGGGGCGAACAAGCGCATCACCCTGCCGGACGGCAGCACGCTGGACGTGAAAATCCCGCCTGGCCTGGTGGATGGCCAGACCCTGCGCCTCAAGGGCAAGGGCGCGCCCGGCAGCGGCAGGGGCGGCCCCGGCGACGCCCTGATCGAGGTGGAAGTGCTTCCCGACCCCCGCTTCCGCCGCGAGGGCGACGACATCCTGCTCGACCTGCCCATCTCGCTGCCGGAAGCCGTGCTGGGCGGCCGTATCCGGGTGCCGACGCCGACCGGCGATGTCACCATGGCGGTGCCCAGGGGCTCCAATACCGGCACGACCCTGCGATTGAAGGGCAAGGGCGCCCCCCGGCGCGGCGGCGGACAGGGCGATGAACTCGTCAAGCTCCGGATCGTGCTGCCCAAGGGGCCGGACCCCGCGCTCGAGGCCTTTGTCTCGGGCTGGGCCGGCAAGGATTTCAACCCGCGCGGGGAGGCGACGCCATGAAGCTCACCAAGCATCAACTCGCCCAGTCCTCGGGCATTACTGTAGAGACGCTAGACGTCTGGATCGAGCAGGAATGGCTCATCCCGGAGCCGACCGCTTCCGGCCCGCTGTTTAGCGACGTGGACATGGCGCGCACGCGGCTCATCCTGGAGCTCAAGACCGATATCGGCGCCAATGACGAGGGGATCGGGGTGATCCTGCATCTCATCGACCAGTTGCACGGCACGCGCGGCGCCCTGGAGCGGTTACGCGGGGAACTTCGATAGCGCGCCCATCAAGGAGGCAGGTTATGGCCAGGAAACGACCCGATGGCATAGTCGACTACAAGGGACCCGCCGGGGGCTGGGGCGCGCTCAAGGCCGTGGCCATGGCCCTCAAGGACCAGCAGGCACTGGCGCGCGGCTCGGTCGCGCTCATGAACCAGAACAAGCCGGACGGCTTCGACTGCCCGAGCTGCGCCTGGCCCGACCCCAAGCACACCTCGTCCTTCGAATTCTGCGAGAACGGCGCCAAGGCCGTGGCCTGGGAAGCGACGACGAAAAAGATCGGGCCGGACTTCTTCACCGCACACAGCGTGCGCGATCTCTGGGCCAGGTCGGACTATTGGCTGGAAGACCAGGGCCGGCTGACCGATCCGCTGCGCTACAATCCCGACACCGACCATTTCGAGGTCGTGGACTGGGCCGAAGCCGTCGCCGAGATCGGGGAGAGCCTTGCCGCCCTCGATCACCCCGACCAGGCCGAATTCTACACCTCGGGCCGCGCCTCGAACGAAGCCGCCTTTCTCTACCAGCTCTTCGTGCGGCTGTTCGGCACCAACAATTTCCCCGATTGCTCCAATATGTGCCACGAGGCCAGCTCGGTCGGCCTGCCCAAATCGATCGGGGTCGGCAAGGGCACCGTCAGCCTCGAGGATTTCGACCAGGCCGACCTGATCCTCTCCTTCGGCCATAATCCGGGCACCAATCATCCCCGCATGATGGCGACCCTGCGCAATGTGGCTAAGCGCGGCGGCCGGATCGTCGCCTTCAATCCGCTCAAGGAACGGGCGCTCGAACGGTTCGAATCGCCGCAATCGCCGGCCGAGATGCTGACGCTGTCGGCAACGCCCATCGCCAGCAGCTATTTCCAGGTGAAGATCGGGGGCGATGCCGCCGCGATCAGGGGCATCTGCAAGGCATTGCTCACGCTCGATGACGAAGCCCGCCGCGCCGGCGCGGCGCCTGTCCTCGATCACGATTTCATCGCCGAACACACCTCGGGCTTCGATGCCTTCGCCGCCGACATCATGGCGGCGGACTGGACGGAAATCGAGCAGGAGAGCGGCCTTTCGCGGGCAGCGCTCGAATCGGCCGCCCAGATCTATGCCGCCTCGAAAGCGACGATCCTCTGCTACGGCATGGGCATCACCCAGCACGCCACCGGCACGAGCAATGTCCAGCAGTTGATTAACCTTCTGCTGCTCAAGGGCAATATCGGCCGGCCCGGCGCCGGCATCTGCCCGGTGCGCGGCCATAGCAATGTCCAGGGCGACCGCACCGTGGGCATCTGGGAAAAGCCGCCCGCGGCTTTCCTCGATCGCCTGGGAGAGGTCTTCGATTTCGAGCCGCCCCGCAATCCCGGCCATTCGGTTGTCGAAAGCATCGCGGCCATGCGCGAGGGGCGCGCCAGGGCGCTGATCTGCCTGGGCGGCAACCTGGCCATCGCCGCGTCGGACCCGCAGGCCTGCTTCGAGGGGTTCCGCAAGCTCGATCTTTCGGTGCACATCACCACCAAGCTCAACCGCACGCATCTGCTGGTCGGGGGCAGGACCTTCATCCTGCCCTGTCTCGGGCGCACCGATATCGACATGCAGGCCGGCGGCCAGCAATTCGTCACCGTCGAGGATTCGATGTCGATGGTGCATGCCTCGCGCGGCTTCATGAAGCCGCCAGGCGAGAATGTCCGGTCCGAGCCCTGGATCGTCGCCCAGATCGCCAAGGCCGCCCTGCGCGGCAAGGGCGGGCTGGATTGGGATGGGTTCGCGGCCGATTACGACCGCATCCGGGACAAGATCGAGGCCGTCTTCCCCGATTTCCGCGACTTCAACGCCAGGGTGCGCCAGCCCGGCGGCTTCCACCTGCCCAATGCGGCGGGCAACAGGGTGTGGAAGACCGAGACGGGCAAGGCCAATTTCATCCTCGCCCCCAGCCCGGCCACGGAGGGGACCACGCCCGACGAAACGGTGCTGCGCCTGACGACGATCCGGGCGCACGATCAGTTCAACACCACCGTCTATGCGCTCAACGACCGCTATCGCGGGGTGTTCGGGCGCCGCGACGTGGTGTTCATGAACGAGAACGAGATCGCCCGCCGGGGATTGCGGGAGGGAGACCTCGTCGATCTGGTCACCGCGCTCCGCTTCGCCCGCGCCGACCGCGTGGTGCGCGGCCTGACGCTGGTGCAGTTCGACATGCCGGACGGGTGCTGCGCCTCCTATTACCCCGAGACGCAGCCGCTCGTCGCCCTGGAAGACCACGATCCACAGAGCGGCACGCCGGCCTATAAGTCCGTGCCCGTCCATGTCCGCCCCTCCGAGGCGGGGAGCGGCCTGGATGTGGCCGTCGCGCGGGCCGGGGTGGTGGGCGCCTCTTTTCCCATCAGGCACGAACAGCCCGCTTCGGCTGACGAAGGGCGCGGCAGGGATCGGTGAGACGCGGCGGCCGGATCAGCCTTTCTCGGGGTCATCGGGGTCGATATTGGCCAATCCGCAGACCACGAGCGCCGCATCGGCGCGGGCAAGGGTAACCAGGGTCAGCCCCGCCTCGGTCGCCCGCCGGGCCGCCAGCGTGGTCGGCGCCGATATGGTGACCAGCATCGGGCAGCCGGCGCGCACGGTCTTTTCAACCAGTTCATAGCTGCACCGCGCGGTGAGCAGGATGAAGCCCTGCGCGGGATCGATGCCGCTTCGGGCCATGGCGCCGACGAGCTTATCGAGGGCATTGTGGCGCCCGACATCTTCACGCGCCAGCCCGATGGCGCCATCGGGCCGGCAGAATGCCGCGGCATGCACCGCGCCGGTGGCCCGGCTCAGGGGCTGGTGGTCCGGCAGGTCGGCCAGCGCCCTGGAAATGGCGTCCCGGCCGACGCTGACATGCGCGGTCACGGGCGGCAGCGGGCGCAGAACCTCGGCGATATTGTCCATGCCGCAAAGGCCACAACTGCTTTCCGTGACGCGGACCCGCGCCCGCGTCGCGGCCTTTCCCACGCCTTCGGGCGGCAGGGCCAGGCGGACGATCCAGCCGCCCTCGACTTCGTGAATCCCGATGCCGGATATCTCCCCCGCGCCCGACACCAGGCCTTCGGCCAGAGCGAAACCCGTGGCGTAGTCGACGAGGTCGGAAGGCGTCGCCATCATGACGGCGTAACCGATGCCTCCCACTTCGATGGCGATCGGGGCCTCCAGCGGCACGCTGCGCGAAATGCGCGCATCGGCCTGCGGCCCCAGGCCAAGGCCGAGCCGGTCGAGCGCGATTTCCATTGCCGACGGCGCCGGCATCTAGCGAGGCCCCCGGGACCGGTCCTGCGAGATTGCTCCAGGCGGATTGCTGCTCATGATCTGTCCTTGCAGGCGGCCCTGCCGACGCGCCGGTGCAATAATAGACATGAACCATGGGCGACGGCCACGGTCATGATGTCCGTCCTTCAGCGCGGCAAGCATCGCCCGGAGACCCTGGCTCGCAAGCGCGCCGATTGCCGGTTAAGCTCGGCCCATGACCAAAGATGGACGCCCCTCCCCCTTCAAGGATACCCGCCTGTTCCATGGCTCCTCGAACACCCCCCTCGAGCAAAGCGCGGAGGCCTGGGCGTTCGCCCGCCGGCTCACCTGGTGGCTGAACGGGGAAGGCTTCAGCCTGGGCCACCACCCGGCGCTTTATATCCGGTTCACCCCTGAGCTGCCCGAGGGCGCGGTGGAGCCGGGGCCGCTGAAGTTCACGCCCGACGACTGGTGGTTCCGCGATGTGTCGGTCGGTGTGCCCAAGGGATTTCCGGGCGGCGATGCCGAGACGGTCGCCATCAGGGGCATCCGCCATTGCCTCAAATTTCTCAAGCCCGAGGAGACGGAGCGGATCGAGCGTGCCGCCGGGATCGTCGCCGCCGCGGGCAGCGATTGCCGCTTTCTGCTCAAGGTCAAGGAGACCGGCAGGCGGGTGATGGAGGTTTCCTCGACGATCGCGGCATGGCCCCAGCCGTCGCGCCTGTTCGTCGCGCTGACCGACAAGGCCACCGGCGCCTATCGGGAAGCGCCGCCGGTGGAGGTGGCGGTCTGGGACGATGCGGTCCTCCTGGCCGGCAAGGTCAGGATCGCCCGAGGCAATGTCGCGCTCGCCGCCCGCACGTCCACCCCGGCCCGGATGATCGCCGATCGCCATGGTGGTGACCTGTCCTGGCATATGGATGATTTCGGCGCGGCGGACCGGCCGGTCATATCCGCCCTCCTGCGCTTCAGATGACCGGGCGGCAGCAAGCGCCGTCCGGGCCGCCCCTCAGTTCTGCACCACCTGCTGGAACCAGGTATCGAGGAAGCGGCTGCGCTTGAGGGGGTCGAGAAAGACCAGCAGTTCGGTGCCCAGCTCGATGGTTTGCAGGTTCTCGATGCCGCTATTGGCCCCCGCCGGGGTCAGCCCCATTGCGCCCAATGCCTGCTGCGCCGGCGCGGAAAACAACAGGCTCACCAGTTCGGACGGCACCAGCCCGCCGGGCCAGCCGGCATGCGCGGGCACCAGCGCCGTCAGGGGCAGCGCCAGCACATAATCCTGCGGGATGACGATGCCGATTTCCCCCTGCGCGGCGGCGGCGCGGCGGGCCAGGGAAAGCGGCACATTATAGCCGAAATCGATGATGCCCCGCGACAGTGCGGCCAGAAGCTCCTCGGGCGTATCGAAAATGCGGGTCTGGGCCATGCCGAAGGCGCCGGAAATGCGCCAGAACAGGGCCGAGCGCAGGCTGTCCTGCGCGGCATAACCATAGGCGACGTTGTCGATGCCGATATTGACCAGCCCCATGCGGCCCTGGAAGCGGGGGCGGTTGCGCTCGAGCATGCGGGCCAGCTCTGTGCGCGAGCGGGGCGCTTCCTCCGCCGGTATGCGCCCGCTATGGGTGACGAACACCGCCGCGTCGTGGGCGATGGCGAAAACCTCGTTGCGCCAATGCGGCGCGGCCAGCCCGCCCGAGGGGATTTGCGGCAGGGTGTAGCCTTCATTGGCCAGTTGCACCGCCAGGTCAGGCGTGGGCAGCAGCACCAGATGGGGCAGAGCCTGGGCTTCGGCCTGGGAGGAAAGCCGGGAAATGATCTGGGCCGGACGGGCCTGGCGATAATCGACAGCCAGCCCGGCCGTCTCGCCCTCCTGTCCCAATGCCCGGGCCAGCCCCGCCATGATTTCGGGCGTCTCGGTGCCCATCAGCACCAGCGGGCCCTGCCCCTGGGCCAAGCCGCGCGAGGACGCGCCGGAAAGCGCGGATGCCAGGGCGAGGGAAATGAAGGTGCGGCGCTTCATGGCTGGCGCCCCCTGGGATCGGCGCAATGGGGCAGGCGCACGGAGACCACCAGCCCGCCGCCCTCGCGCTCGGCAATGGCGATGCTGCCGCCCATGGCCTTGGCCACGGTGCGGGCAATGGGCAGGCCGAGGCCGGACCCGGGGCCACTATTGGCGCCGCGCTCGAACCGCTCGAAGACTTTTTCGCGCATGTCGGGCGCTATGCCGGGGCCGCGATCGGCGACGGTGAGGGCGATGTCGGCCGCCTCCAGGCGCAGGGTCACATCGATGGCGCCCGGCGCGTGGATCTGGGCGTTCTCGACCAGATTGCGCACCATTTCGCGCAGGCTGGTGGGCTCGCCCTCGACCATGACCGGCCCATCGGGCAGGTCGAGCCGCAGCGCCTCGGCAAGGGTCGGATAGGAGCCCTCGGTTTGCAGCCTTTGCAGCGCATCGCCGATGATCTGGCGCATGTCGAGGGGCTCGCGCAGGCGGGTTTCGAGCGAATGGAGCGTGGTGGCATCGGACAGGATCTGGTTGGCCAGCACGGTGGCATTGACCGAATTGGCATGGATGCGCCGCATGATCTCGCGGTGGCGCCCCGGCGGCGCGCTTTCGAGAGAAAGCTCGGACAGGGCGCGCATGGCGGTGAGCGGCGTGCGCAACTGATGGGCGGCGTCGGCGGTGACGTTCTTGAGCCCCACCAGCACCGAATCCAGCCGCTCCATGAAATCGTTGAGCGCCGAAACCAGCGCCCGCACCTCGCGCGGCACCGGCCCCGAAACCGGCCGCAGATCGGAGGCGGCGCGCTGGCGCAGATCGGCTTCCACCGTATGCAGCGGCGCGAAGGCCTGGCGCACCGCCAGCCAGATCAGCAGGAAGGCCAGCAGCGCCAGCGCCACCGCCGGCAGGGCGGCATTGACGCTCAATTGCAGGCCGAGCTGGTCGCGCGCCTCGCGGGTTTCGGCCACCAGCACGTCGACCCAGCCGCCGCCCGCCGCATCGGTGTGATAGCGCGCGGCGGCGGCGATGCGCACCGGCGCGCCGCGATGGGTGCTGGAGAAGAAGCGCAGGCCCGGCCCGGTGCCATGGGGCACTTCGAGCCCCAGAATGGGCGAGCCGGTGATGAGCCGCCCATCGGGCGCGACGACACGATAGAAAATGCGGTTGAGGCGCGAGGTGCCCAGAATGGCGAAGGCGGAATGGGGCAGATCGACCGTCGCCTCGCCTTCCTGAATGGAGACGGTATCGGCAATGGAGAGCGCCGCCGCGCCCAGCACGCGGTCGAACGCCTCTTCGGCCGCGCCATGGGCATACCAGCGCACGGCCCAGAACATGAACAGGCTCACCACCGCCAACAGCGCCGCGCCGGTGACCAGCAGCCGCCGCTGGATGGAGAAATCACCCCTCACCCGCCGCCCCTTCCGCGCGCTGGCGCAGCATGTAGCCGATGCCGCGATGGGTGACGATTTCGAGGTCGCTGCCTTCGAGCTTGCGGCGCACGCGCGAGACCAGAAGCTCGATGGCATTGGGGGTGCCCGCATCCTCATAGCCGAAGAGCTTGAGCACCAGCTTGTCCTTGGTGACGGTGTGGCCGGCGCGGCTGGCCAGCGTTTCGAGCACGTCGAATTCGCGCCGCCCCAGATCGAGCGGCTTGCCCGCCACCATCACGGCGCGCGAGGCCAGATCGATACTCACCATGCCCAGCCGCAGCACCGGCTGGGCCGCGCCCAGGTGCCGGCGCGCCACGGCGCGGATGCGGGCCACGAGCTCGGAAAGATCGAAGGGCTTGACCAGGTAGTCGTCGGCGCCCAGGTCGAGCAGGCCCACCTTGTCGGCCACCTGATTGCGCGCGGTGATGACGATGACCGGCTGGGAGACGCCGCTGTCGCGGATGCTGCGCAGCACGGCGAAGCCGTCTTTCCGGGGCAGGTTGATATCGAGGATCACCAGATCGTGCCCGCCGGCCAGGGCCAGCGCCTCGCCCTCGTCGCCATCATGGGCGACGGTGACGCCATAGCCCTCATCCTCCAGCCGCATGGAGATGGCGAAAGCGATGTCCGGGGTGTCTTCGATCAGCAGGATACGCATCTTCGATGCAAATAACAGGATTATGACAGCATCGGCCAGTATCATCAGCATCACGCCGAAAAGATAAATCCCACGAGGAAAAACGGCGTTTGGGAGACTGAGGAAACAGGTGTCGAGGCTTCTGGCTGCAGGTTTGGCATTGGGCATGCTGCTGCTCCTCCCGCTGGGAACGGGCGCGGCGGAGCAATGCCCCCATGGCGCCTTGCAGGAGCGCTATTGCGACGCCGATGGCGATCTGGTGGCGGATCTGCCCACCGACCCCACCCTGTGGCGCGATCCCCAAACCCTGGTCTGGGCCTATGCGCCCATCGAGGACCCGGCGGTCTATGCCAATCTGTTCAAGACCTTCACCCGGCATCTGGAAACGTGCCTGGGGCGGCAGATCGTCTATTATCCGGTGTTGAGCACCAGCGCCGAAATCGAGGCGATGCGCTCGGGGCGGCTGCATTTCGCCGGCTTTTCCACCGGCCCCACGGTGGAGGCGGTCAATGGCGCGGGCGCTGTGCCCTTCGCGGCCAAGGGCGTGGGCGAGCAATTGCGCGGCTATCGCGTGCTGGCCATCGTGCGGGCGGATTCGCCCTACAAGACCCTGGCCGACCTGGCCGGGCGCCGGGTGGCGCATACCTCCGCCCTTTCCAATTCCGGGCATCTCGCCCCGCAGGTGTTCTTCCCCTCGCAAGGGCTGGTGCCGGGCGAGAATTACGTGCCGCTGATGTCGGGCGGGCATGACCGCTCCATTCTCGGGGTCGCCGATGGCGACTACGACATGGCCGCGGTGGCCTCGGACGTGCTGGAGCGCCTGATCGAGCGCGGCACGGTGCGCCGCGACGCCTTCCGCATCATCTATGAAAGCGGGCTGTTCCCCACCTCCTCCTTCGCGCATGCCCATGACCTGCACCCCGACCTGGTGGCGGAGATGAAGCGGTGCTTCTTCAATTTCACCTTCACGCCCGAGATGCGGGCCGAATTCGGCGGCGACGAGCACTTCCTGCCCATCAGCTATGACCGCGACTGGGCCTCGGTGCGCGAGGTGATCGAGCAGGCGAGCGACCCGCCGCCCTTCTAGGCCCCTTAGGATTTTCGAGCATGCCGCGCGGCGGCCCCGGAGGACATCCGGGGTCGGGCCAGCGGCCCCGCACACCCCCATAGAGGGAAAAGACATGACGCGTTTCGGCAGAAGCCTCTATCAAGCCAGGGTGCATAACCAGGACCCGACCACGCTGATCGGCATCGGGCTGGTGGTGCTGTTCTGCTATCTCATCGCCGCCCCGGTGGTGTTGCTGCTCATGGACGCCTTCGTCGTGCAGTTCGCCGACCAGACCAGGGCGCACCAGGCCATGGGCGAGGCGACCCTCTATTACGTCAACCGCGTGTTCTTCTCGGCCATTTCGCAGGACGTGTTCTGGCGCCCGCTGATGCACACGGCGCTGATCGCGCTTTTCGCCATCGTGCTGGCGCTGGCGGTGGGGCTGCCGCTGGGCTGGCTCATCAGCCGCACCGACCTGCCGGGCCGGAAGTGGTTCTCCACCGCGCTGATCGTGCCCTATATGCTGCCGAGCTGGACCTTCGCGCTCGCCTGGATGACGCTGTTCAAGAACCGCACCACGGGCGGCTCGGCGAGCTGGATGGAGAGCCTGGGCTTTGCCCCGCCCGATTGGCTGGCCTATGGCTTTTTGCCCATCACCCTCATCCTGGCGCTGCATTACACGCCCTTCGTCATCCTGCTGTTCGGCAATGCGCTGCGCCAGTTCGATTCCTCGCTGGAAGACGCGGCGCGCAGCGTCGGCGCCAATGGCGGCATCATTGCCGGCAAGATCATCCTGCCGCTGATGCTACCCTCGCTGGTGTCGGCGGCCACGCTGATCTTCGCCAAATGCCTGGGCGATTTCGGCGTCACCTACATATTGGGCGTGCCGGTAGGGTTCGACGTGCTGGCGACCTCGCTGTTCCGCGCCATTTCCACCAACCAGACCGGCATGAGCGCCCTCTTGGCGCTGACCATCGTGGTGCTGGGCTCGTTCTCGATCCTCATCGACATGTATCTGCTCAAGGAAGCGCGGCGCTTCGTGGTCATCGGCTCCAAGGGCTCGATGAACCGCGCCACGCGCCTGGGGAGCTGGCGCATGCCCGCCTTCGGCTTTGCCGGGCTGGTGTTCGTGGTCAGCGCCTTCATTCCGCTGATGGCGCTGTTCCTGACCACGGTGATGAAGGTGCCGGGCGTGTTCACCCCGGAAAACTTCACCCTCGAATTCTGGATCGGCACCGGCCTGGACACGGTGGCGCTGCAACAGGGCATATTGCTGACGCCCGAATTCTGGCGCGCCACCTGGAACACGCTGTGGATCGTGGGCGTGGCTTCGCTCGGCGCCGGCTTTCTCGGGCTGATCGTGGGCTATGTGGTGGCGCGCACCGAGGTCAAGGCCGTCGCCCTGTTCCTGCGGCAGGTGACCTTCCTGCCCTATCTGGTGCCGGGCATCGCCTTTGCCGCCGCCTATCTTTCCATGTTCGCGGTGCAGCGCGGGCCGGTGCCGGCGCTTTACGGCACCCCCATCATCCTGGTGCTGGCCATCATGGCCGACCAGATGCCCTTCGCCTCGCGCGCCGGCATTTCCTCGATGATGCAATTGGGGCGCGACCCCGAGGAAGCGGCGCGCAATGTCGGCGCCGGCTTCCTCAAGCGCCTGACCGCCGTGGTGATGCCCATCCAGAAGGGGGCGCTGGTGTCCGGCGTGCTGCTGCCGTTCATCTCCGGCATCAAGGGGCTGAGCCTGGTGGTCGTGCTCGCCGTTCCCGGCACCGACGTCCTGACCACCTATGCGCTGCGCCTGGTCGACTATGGCATGGCGCAGGCCAGCAACGCGGTGATGCTGATGATCTGCGTCATCGCCTTCGGCGGCACCATGTTCGTGCAGCGGCTCACCAAATCCAAACTCTCCGACGGCCTGGGAGGCAATTAATGTCCAACATCAGCTTAAGCGACGTCCGCAAGGCCTATACGAAATCGGCCCCGCCCGCCGTCGACCGGCTCAATCTGGAAATTCCGAAATCGGACTTCCTCTGCCTGCTCGGCCCCTCCGGCTGCGGCAAGACCACGACGCTGCGCATGATCGCCGGGCTCGAACATCCCACCGAAGGCCGCATCGCGGTGGGCGGGAATACGCTGGTCTCGGTCGAGGACGGCGTCTATGTGCCGGCCGAAAAGCGCAATATGGGCCTGGTGTTCCAGAACTATGCGCTCTGGCCGCATATGAACGTGGCGCAGAATGTCGAGTTCGGGCTCAAGCTGCGCAAGGTGGGCAAGGCCGAGCGCGAGCGCATCGTGGCCGATGTGCTCAAGAAGCTGGGCATCGCCCGCTATCGCGACCGCCTGCCCTCGCAGCTTTCGGGCGGGCAGCAGCAGCGCGTGGCGCTGGCCCGCATGCTGGCGCTCAAGCCCGACGTCATCCTGCTCGACGAACCGCTCTCCAATCTCGACGCCAAGCTGCGGCTGGAAATGCGCGCCGAGCTCAAGCGCATCCATCAGGAAATCGGCGCCACCGTGGTCTTCGTCACCCATGACCAATGGGAGGCGATGACCCTGGCCACCACCATCGCGGTGATGAGCGAAGGCGAATTGCAGCAATTGGGCACGCCCGACGACATCTATGAGCGCCCGGCCAACCGGTTCGTCGCCGAATTCGTCGGCAATCTGCCGATCAACATCATCGAACTGGCGGACGGCGCCAGCGGCCCGCTGGCCGATTGGGTGCGCACCATGCTGGCCCGGTTCGCCCTGCCGGAAGCGGCCGGCTCGGTCGGCATCCGCCCCGAATCGGTACAATTGGTGGACCCCGCCCAAGACGATACGCGCCCCGCCACCGTGCTCGACATCGTGCCCACGGGCGGAAGCTGGATCGTCGAGCTGGCCGTGGACACCGACCGGTTCCACGCCATCACCGCGCAGGCGCCCCGGGTGGCGCCGGGCGGCACGGTTGGGCTCTCGGTGGCGCGCGAGCACCTTCACATCTTCGATGCGGCCGGCAGCCGCATCCAGACCCCATAACCCAACGGACACCAAAGGAGGAGCAGATGTCTCTCACGTCCAGAACCCACGCCCGCAAGGCGCTCGTCACCGGCATTTCGGCGCTTGCCCTGATGCTGACCGGCGCCGCCAGCGCCCAGGAGATCGGTATTTCCGACGCCGACTATTCCCTCGAAAAGCTGATCGAGGCGGCGCAGAAGGAGGGCCCGATCACCGTGGTCGACGCCACCGGCAAGATCGTCGACATGGCCAATGCCTTCACCGAGAAATACGGCATCGAGGCCACCGGCGTGAAGATGAGCGGGCAGGACCAGGAACAGATCATCCAGCGCGAAGCCCAGGCCAGGAACGTGCAGACCGACGTGTTCAACATGTCCAACCTGCCTTCGGTGACCACCCAGATCATGGTGCTGGGCGCCGGCACCAGCTGGATGCCGCCCGATCTGGTCGACCAGGTTCCGGCCGAATACCAGAACCCGGCGATCACCAGCCTCAACCCCTGGGTGTGGGCCTATAATACCGATGTGAACACCGAAGGCTGTCCCATCGACAATCTGTGGGCGCTGACCACCGAAGAGTGGAAGGGGCGCGTCGCCATCCCCGATCCGCTGCTGCGCAACGAAACCATGTTCTGGTTCAACCAGATCGCCACCCATGACGATGCGGCGATGCGCGACGCCTACAAGGCCTATTTCGGCGAGGAGCTGGCGACCGACGAGGCCAGCGCCACCGCCGAATGGGTCAAGCGCCTGGCCCAGAACAAGCCCAGCGTCACCCGCTCGGACACCGATGTCGGCCCGATCATCGGCGCGCCCGGCCAGGAGAAGCCCTTCATGGGGTTCCTTTCCACCTCGATCTTCCGCGACGCCAAGAAGAACGGCTACGGCATGGGCGTGTGCGACGGGCTCAAGCCCTGGGTCGGCCAGCTCACCCCGCGTGTCGCGGTGATCGCCTCGGGCACCAATCACCCCAATGCCGCCAAGCTGTTCGTGCATTTCATGATGTCGGGCGAAGGCATGATCCCGCAATTGAGCGACGGCAAGATCGCCACCAACACCACCGCCTCCATGCCGGAATCGGAAGCCTCGGGCATCATCAACTATCTCGACCAGATGCACGTCCCCCACTCCGAAACGGCAGCGGAAGACTTCGAGCATCTCCAGGACTGGCAGGATTTCTGGCTGGTCAATTCGCGTTGATTTAGACCTGTCCATCCAAACCAGGAAGACGCGCCGAAACGGCGCGTCTTTCACATCATGCCAAGGGTCTCCAGAACCCCCGATATCAACCTGGAATCGCCTGATGCCCCTTGGGAAGATCCTGCCCCTCACCCAGGGAGATCATGACCAAGAGCCGTCCGAACGACCTGCGCCCCGAAGGCCCGATCAAACCCGCCTCAGCGGTTCTCTCTTTTGTTCTGAAATGGCGCACCCGACAGGATTCGAACCTGTGACCTCTGCCTTCGGAGGGCAGCGCTCTATCCAGCTGAGCTACGGGTGCAGCGCGGACGGGGAACGGGTCCCGCGTCGGACGGACGCAACCTAACCAAAGCCGCTCCGTCGCGCAACGGGCATTTGCGCCCGATCACATCGCCATCAAATTGCCATCACCCTGCCGCGATTGGGCACTATCGCGCCCCTTGGGCAATAGGCTAGAGAAGCTTCATGGCAAGCCTTACACATTTTTCGCGCCGCCTCGTGGTGCTGGGCGCAGCGGGCCTTCTGGCCCTCTTGGCCTCGGGCTGCTCGATGAGCGCCTTCAAGCCCGCGCCCGGCAAGGCCAGCCTGGCGCTGGCCCAGTTCGCCACTCCGGCGACGCCCGAGGCGCAGGCGACTTCGGCCGTGGAGGCCACCGCCGCCGAGGCGGTGCTGGTGGCCGAGGTCACCCCGGCCGGGCATGTGCCCGCCGCGGTGCAGGTGCCGGCGGCCCCTTCGGTGCTGGCCTATGGCGGCAGCGGGCTCGATCCGCTCATCGCCCATTACGCCCAGCAATATGGCGTGCCCGAATCCCTGGTGCGCCGCGTCATCGTGCGCGAGAGCAACTACAATCCGGCGGCGCGCAACGGGCCCTATTACGGGCTCATGCAGATCAGCCACGCCACCGCCACCTCCATGGGCTATCGCGGCGCGCCGGGGGGCCTGCTCGATGCGGAAACCAATCTGCGCTATGCGGTGCGCTACCTGGCCGGGGCCTATGTCACCGCCGGGGGCAATCCCGACCAGGCCGTGCGCTATTACGCGCGCGGCTATTATTACGACGCCAAGCGCGCCGGCCTCCTGGAAAAAGCCGGCCTGCGCTGAAGCGCGTCCACCAGAAAGGCTCTAGGCGCGCGCGCCCACCAACAGGGCGATCTGCTCGGCCAGGTCCTGGCTGCGCATGGGCTTGCCGATGCGGGGCAGGTCGGTTTCGGCGCCCCCCGGCAGCTCGCCATAGCCGGTGACCAGGAGGATGGGCAGGCCCGGGCGCAGGGCGCGGGCGCGCGCGGCCAGCTCCAGCCCGTTGAGGCCCGGCATGGCGAAATCGGTGAGCATCAGGTCGATCGGCCCGTCCCCGGCCAGAAGCGCCAGCGCCTCGTCGCCCGAGGAGACCTCCAGGGCCCGGTGGCCCAGATCCTCCAGCGTGGCGGCGGTGCCGATATTGATGAGCACGTCGTCGTCGACGGTCAGAATGGTCAGGCTCGGTTCAATCATCATGGGCCCGAAAAGCGCATAAGCAACAGCCGCCGGCGCGACGCGCGGGCAGCCTGATGACATAGACTGACGGAAAAACATGGTGCAAGTGAGGCCGGCCTTTTGCCGCTGGCGCATCTGCCCTAGACTTGCGCCTCTGCCAGACTTTGGAATCGCCTCATGCATCTGCTGCTCGTCGATGGCTCGGGTTATATCTTCCGCGCCTTTCATGCCCTGCCCCAGCTCAACCGCAAGTCGGACGGGCTGCCCGTGGGCTGCGTCCAGGGCTTTTCCAACATGCTCTGGAAGCTGATGGAGGATCTCAAGGGCGAGGACGAGCCCACCCATATGGCGGTGATCTTCGATCATTCCGGCAAGACCTTCCGCGACGCCATCTACGACCAGTACAAGGCCCATCGCCCCCCCGCGCCCGAGGAGCTGGTGCCGCAGTTTCCGCTGACGCGCGCCGCCACCCGCGCCTTCAACCTGCCCTCCATCGAGATGGAGGGCTGGGAGGCCGACGACATCATCGCCACCTATGCCACGCTGGCGCGCGCGGCGGGGGGCAGGGTCACCATCGTCTCCTCCGACAAGGATCTGATGCAACTGGTCGAGCCGGACGGCTCGGTGCGCCTGCTCGACACCATTCCCCGCCCCGGCCAGCCGCCCTTGCGCTGGATCGGGCCGGGCGAGGTGCTGGCCAAGTTCGGCGTCACTCCCGACAAGGTCATCGACGTGCAGGCCCTGTGCGGGGACAGCGTCGACAATGTGCCGGGCGTGCCCGGCATCGGCATCAAGACCGCCGCCGAGCTCATCAACACCTATGGGGACGTGGAAACCCTGCTCGAGCGCGCCGGCGAGATCAAGCAGAACGCGCGGCGCGAAAAGCTCATCGCCAATGCCGACCTGGCCCGCATCTCCAAGCAATTGGTGACGCTCTCGCGCGCGGTGCCGGTGGCCGAGCCGCTGGAAGACCTCGCCCGCCAGCCGGTCGAGCCGGGCAAGCTCTTCCCCTTCCTCAAGGCCATGGAATTCAATTCCATCACCAAGCGCCTCGCCGGGCTGCTCAGCGCCGATCCCGACGCCTGGGAGGCCGATCCGGCGCTCTCTGCCAAGCCCGCTTCGGGCGCAGTCGGCTTCGACAACGAGGCGCGCGCCGAAGCCCGCGCCGCCCGCCAGGCGGCCAGCGGCCAGGCCGAGGCGGTGCTGGTGCGCCACGCCGCCGTCCTGCACGAGAAAATCCGCGCCATACCCTTTACCCCCGAAAGCTATGAGATCATCCGCGACGAGACCCAGCTCCGGCGCTGGATCGAGGCCATCTACAGGGAAGGCGTCGTCGCCGCCGATACCGAGACCACCGGCATCGACAACCAGAGCGCCGATCTGGTCGGCATTTCGCTGTCCACCGCGCCGGGCAATGGCGCCTATATCCCGCTGGGCCACATGGAGGGGGCGGGGGACCTGCTGGGCGGCGGCCCGGCCGAGGGGCAGATGGACATGCGGGCGGCGCTGGCGCTGCTGCGCCCCATGTTCGCCGATCCTGCCATCCTCAAGATCTTTCACAACGCCAAATACGATCTGGGCCTGCTCGCCCGCTACGACATCGCGGTCAATGCCGTCGATGACACGCTGCTGCTGAGCTATGCGCTCGATGGCCCGCAATACAACGCGCTGGGCGAATTGGCCGAGCACTGGCTGGGCCGGGCCGGCATTCCCATCAAGGAGCTGATCGGCACCGGCAAGAACCAGATCACCTTCGCCCAGGTGCCGATCGACAAGGCGGCGCTTTATGCCGCCGAGGACAGCGACATGACCATGCGGCTCTGGCATGTGCTCAAGCCGCGCCTGGCCGCCGAGAACATGACCACGCTCTATGAAACGCTGGAGCGCCCGCTGATGCCGGTGCTGGCGCGCATGGAGGGGCGGGGCATTTCGGTCGACCGGCAGATCCTGGCCCGGCTCTCGGGCGATTTCGCCCAGCGCGCCGCCGCTTTCGAGGCCGAGGCGCATGAATTGGCCGGGCAGAGCTTCAACCTGGCCTCGCCCAAGCAGCTCGGCGAGATCCTCTTCGACAAGATGGGGCTCGAAGGGGGCACCAAGACCAAGACCGGCGCCTGGTCCACCGGCGCCGACGTGCTCGAGGACCTGGCGGCCAGGGGCGTGCCGCTGGCGCGCACCATCGTCGACTGGCGCCAGCTCACCAAGCTCATGGGCACCTATACCGATGCCCTGCCCAATTACATCAATCCGCGCACCGGGCGCGTGCACACCACCTATAGCCAGCATTCGGTGCTGACCGGGCGGCTCAGCTCCAACGATCCGAACCTGCAGAACATCCCGGTGCGCACCGGCGATGGCCGCAAGATCCGCACCGCCTTCGTCGCCGCGCCGGGCAAGCTGCTCATCTCGGCCGACTACAGCCAGATCGAATTGCGCGTCCTCGCCCATATCGCCGACATCGCCGCCCTCAAGGATGCCTTCGAGGAGGGGCTGGACATTCACGCCATGACGGCGAGCGAGATGTTCGGCGTGCCGGTCAAGGACATGCCCTCGGATGTGCGCCGGCGCGCCAAAGCCATCAATTTCGGCATCATCTACGGCATTTCCGCCTTTGGCCTGGCCAACCAACTCGGCATCGGGCGCAGCGAGGCCGGGGACTATATCAAGACCTATTTCGAGCGCTTCCCCGGCATCAAGGACTATATGGACACCCAGCGCCGCCGCGTGAAGGAAGACGGCTACGTCACCACCATTTTCGGGCGGCGCATCAACTTCCCCAATGCCCGTTCCTCCAATCCGGCCGAGCGCAGCTTTGTCGAGCGCGCCTCCATCAACGCCCCCATCCAGGGCTCGGCCGCCGACATCATCCGCCGCGCCATGATCCGCATGGAGCCGGCCCTGGCCAAGGCCGGCATCGCCGCCGACATGCTGCTCCAGGTCCATGACGAGCTGATCTTCGAGGTCGAGGCGGGCACCGAGGCCGCGGCCATCCCCGTCATCACCGGGGTGATGGAAAGCGCCACCGAACCGGCCATGCGCCTCACCGTCCCCATCAAGGTCGATGCGCATGCGGCGAAGAACTGGGACGAGGCGCATTGAGGGGCGTGACCCTGCGAAGGCCCGGACGACACGATGGGCGGAAAAGCCTCCAACCCTCCCCTGTCGCCCCGGGCTCGACCCGGGGCCCATCCTGACATTCCACCCCCGGCACAATCCCAGGATGGGTCCCGGCTCAAGGCCGGGACGACATGGTGGGTGGGAGGGCTTCGGAGACTCTTCCCTGTCGCCCCGGCCTTGAGCCGGGGCCCATCCTCCCCTGTCTTCCTTGCCGCCAGGTGGCGCGAGCATCCATCCTACTTGATGATATCCCACCACAGATCGCGCCAATCGGGGTTCGTCTCCTCGATCAGCGCTTCCTTCCAGGCGCGCCGCCATTTCTTGAGGCGCTTTTCGTGCAGGATGGCGGCTTCCACATCCTCGTGCATCGCGAACCAGACCAGATGCCTGCAACCATGCTGGCGGGTAAAGCCGTCGACCACACCCTCACGATGTTCGTGGATGCGTCGAGGCAGGTCATTGGTCACGCCGGTATAAAGCGTGCCCCGCTTGCGATTGGCGACAATGTAAACGCCGTAGCTGCGCCCCATGCCTCAGGAAAGCACGCGCGTCGCATCCCGTCCACCGACATGGTGGGTGGGAAGATTCCCCAAACCCTCCCCTGTCGCCCCGGCCCCGAGCCGGGGCCCATCCTCAAATCCCGCAAGCGCCCAAAAAATTATCCCCGCTTCCGCCGCCCCCGGCAGAATACCAACAGCGCTCGCCCGGCGCCCCCGCCATTCTCCTGAAACCCGCCCCCATTTTGCCCTGATCCGGCAAGGGCTTACGCCTGCCCTCACGCGCCTTGGCGTGATGCCAAAGCGACGAAACGCGGTGCTCGATGCTAACAGTCTGCTAACCCAAACGCGCTCGGCGTCACGACGCGTCAGCGCGCCGTTCCAGCCGGGCCGATCGCCCCTCCCCGCCCGGCGGGATGGCCAGGGTCACCACCAGCGTCGCCGCCGCGACGATCTCGGGGGAGCGCCCGGCCCATTCCACCAGCACGATGGCGTCGGGATTGTCGAGCAGGCCCAGTTCCTCGGCCTCGCGGGCATCGCCCAGCCGGTAGAGATCGGCATGCAGCACCGGGCCCCGGGGCGTGTCATAGGGCTGGACCAGGGCGAAGGTGGGCGAGGGCACGTCGAGCCCGGCATCGCCCGCCAGGGACCGGATGATGGCGCGGGCCAGCGCGGTCTTGCCGGCGCCCAGATCGCCTTCGAGCACCACCAGGTCGCCCGGCGCCAGCCGGGCCGCCAACTCCGCCCCCAGCGCGGCGGTGGCCGCATCATCGGGCAGGAACCGCTGGTTCATTCGGCCACGCCCGCCATGGCGCTGTCGCGCGGCAGGCTGACGATGATGCGCGAGCCGCGCGGCTCGCGCTTTTCGGCGGTGATGGTGCCGCCATGGAGATTGACGAAGGTCTTGACGATGGCCAGCCCCAGCCCGGCGCCGCGCTGGCGGCCGGTGGGGGTGTCGATGCGGGTCTGGATGGCGGCGCGCATCTCGTCGGTGACGCCGGGGCCCTCATCCTCGATGACGAAGATCATGCGCTCGGCGCGATGGCCGACGCTGAGGCGGATTTCGCCGCCCGGCGGGGAGAAGCGCGCCGCGTTGGACAGCAGGTTGTAGAGCACCTGCACGATGCGGGTGCCGTCGGCGATGAAGGGGGGCAGGCCCGGCTCGATATCGACCACCAGATCGATCGGCCTTTCCCCGCTTACCTCGGGGAAAGTGGCGGAAAGCCCGGCCTTGGCCTTGTCGATCAGGGTGGGAATGTCCAGCGGCTCGGGCTTTAATTCGGCGATGCCGGCATCGACCGAGGCCAGGTCGAGGATGTTGTCGATGAGCACACCCAGCGTCACCGAGGAGGCGCGGATATAGTCGATATAGGATTGCTGCCGCTCGGTCAGCGTGCCCATGTCGTTGGCCAGAAGGTCGGCGAAGCCGATGATGTTGGTGAGGGGCGAGCGCAGCTCGTAGGAGACGTTCTGCACGAACGCGTCCTTGAGCAGGTCGGCGGCCACCAGCGCGTCGTTGCGCTCCTTGAGGACCTTGGAATAGCTGGCGCTTTCGGTCACGTCCAGGAAGGTCATCATGGTCTGCCCGTCGGGCAGGCGGGTGATGGCATAGTCGAGCAGCCGCCCGTCGGAGCGGTTGATGCGGCCGGTCTGGTCGGCGCGGGTGGGGTTGAGGTCGATGATGCCGCGCTTGAGGTCGCGCCAGATGCCGGCCCCGTCCTCGGGAATAGCCTGGCCGCTCGCCTCGGCGATCTGGTCGATATGGGGGTTGTGGCCTAGCGTGTTCATCGGCAGCTTCCACAGCGCCGCAAGCCGGGGATTGCACAGGGTCAGCCGGCCATTGGTGCCGAACACCGCCACCGCCTCGGAGAGCGCGTTGATGGTCTCGCGCTGCACGTTGGAAAAGGCCTTGTTGGTGGATTCGAGCTTCAATCGCTCGGTAATGTCCTCGAAGACATAGATGACGCCGCCATCCGGGCCCGCCGGAGCCGAGATCACCTTGATGGTGCGGCCGTCGGGCAGGTGCCAGGGGTCGTTTTCATGCGGGGTCTTGCGCTCGTAGGATTGCAGGTGCTTGGCCCGCCAGGTCTGGTAATTGACCTCGTTGGGCAGCATGCCCTCGGTGCGCAGCTTGTCCAGGATCGCCCGCTCGTCCAGCCCCGGCACGAGGAAAGCGCTGCTCAGGTTCCACAGCCGCGCATAGGCGGCGTTGACCTGCACCAGCTCGCGGCGCGCATTGAAGATGGCGATGGGGGTCGCCAGCGCCTCGATGATGCCGCCGATATGGGCCATGGCCGGGTCGGGAGGCCGCGCCGCCTCGGCCAGGGGCCGCAGATAGCCGGCGCGCCCGCCGGCGGCGGCGAATTCCACCAGATCGAACGAACCCTTGCCCTTGAGCTCGAGCCGGGTGACGCCGGCCTGCCCGCCCTCGGCGCAGGCGGCGAGATGGGCTTGCAGCCGGTCTTTCTCCAGCAGCTCGGGCGGGGCGGTCTCGCTGCCGGCCTTGCCCAGCTCGCGCGCCAGATGCAGATAGGCCGGGTTGGCATAATTCAGCCGGCCGGCGCCGTCGCGGGCAAAGGCGGGCTGGCTGAGTTCGGAGAGGATGGCGCGCACCGTGTCCATGTCGCCGGTCGCGGCGGCGGCGGCCAGCGCCGGCTCGCCCTCGGGCTGCAGGAAGGCCGGGCGCAGCCGCATGGCCGCCCCGCCCCCCAGCACCCAGCCATTGGCGCGGATCAGCCGGCCGTCCAGCGTCTTGAGGCTGATGGCGAAGGCGTGGCCATGCACGCGCAGATCCTCGAGCAGCCGGGCCAGATGGTCGGCCTCGGCGGGGGGTAGCCAGCTCGAGAGGTTGAGCACACTTTCGGCCTGGCGGCCCAGCGGCAGCACCGCTCCCACCTGCCCCAGCAGCTTGGGGGCGCCGCTGCTGTTGTCGGTCCACAGCACCGTCAGCTCGCGCGTGCCCGAGAGCAGCGCCTCATATTCGTCGACCAGCGCCCGCAGGCCGGAAATCTGCTCGGCGGCGCGGCGGCGGGCGGCGTGGCTGTCGAGCTTGGTGGCGCGCACCAGCGTCATGGCGATCAGCGCGAAGGCCCCGGCGCCCACGGCGATGGCCAGGGGCGCCGCGCCGGCCAGGCTCAGCGTGCCATCGGTCTGCGCCAGCGCCGGCACGGCCGTCATCAGGGTAAGGGGCGCCGCCGCCACGGCTGCGAATCCCCAATGCTTCCGGAAGCGATCCGGCGCCATGCTCTGCCCTCGGGTCAGGTTTCGGTTCTTGCCAGTCCGGCCATAAGGGCCGGTACACTCTGCACTTGCTGGACGCGGCCAGACGCGAAACCGTCGGGGGTCTCCTGCCGCTGCCAGATCCGGCCGCATGTCCCCGCACGCCCGAATCACCCTGACCATAGCGATCCGGGGAATCGGCTAAAAGAGTCTTAATGCCTGTTGATTTGGGGCAAAGGCGCGATAAGTGGGGTTGACCGAGAACGAAGCAGAAACACTTCGTTAACCATTCCAGCCTCGCGGCCAAAATGAAAGGGCGCCCGCAGGCGCCCCTTTTTCTTATCCCCGCTCCCCCAAAGGGGCGTAGGCTCAATAGCGATATTCGCCCGACTTGAAGGGGCCGTTCTGCGATACGCCGATATAGTCGGCCTGGTCCTTGGTCAGCCTGGTCAGCTTGGCGCCCAGCTTGGCCAGGTGCAGTTCGGCGACCTTTTCGTCCAGATGCTTGGGCAGCACATGCACCTTCTTTTCCAACTTATCCCCGTTGGTCCACAATTCGATCTGGGCCAGGGTCTGGTTGGAGAAGGAGGCGCTCATCACAAAGCTCGGATGCCCGGTGGCATTGCCCAGATTGACCAGCCGCCCTTCGGACAACAGGATCAGGCGGGAGCCATCGGGCTTTTCCACCAGGTCCACCTGGGGCTTGACGTTGGTCCACTTGAAATTGCGCAGCGCGGCGACCTGAATCTCGTTGTCGAAATGGCCGATATTGCAGACGATGGCCATGTCCTTGAGCTTGCGCATGTCGTCCAGGGTCAGCACGTCCTTGTTGCCGGTGGCGGTGACGACGATGTCGGCGCGCGGGGCGGCCTCTTCCAGGGTCACCACCTCGAAGCCTTCCATGGCCGCCTGCAGGGCACAGATGGGGTCGACCTCGGTCACCAGCACGCGGGCGCCGGCGCCGCGCAGGCTTTCGGCCGAGCCCTTGCCGACATCGCCATAGCCGCAGACCACGGCGACCTTGCCGGCCAGCATCACGTCGGTGCCGCGGCGGATGGCGTCGACCAGCGATTCCCGCGTGCCGTATTTGTTGTCGAACTTGGACTTGGTCACCGAGTCGTTGACGTTGATGGCCGGGAAGGGCAATTCGCCCCGGGCGTGGAGCTGATAGAGCCGCATCACGCCCGTGGTGGTCTCCTCCGAGACGCCCTTGATATTGGCGCGGATGGTGGAGAAGAAGCTCGGGCTCTGCGCCAGGCGCTTCCTGATGGTGGCGAAGAAGATTTCTTCTTCCTCATTGCCGGGCTTGTCGAGGATGGAGATGTCCTTCTCGGCCTTGGCGCCGGTGAGGATGTACATGGTGGCGTCGCCGCCATCGTCGAGGATGAGATTGGGCGTCTGGCCGTTGCCCCAGTCCATCATCCGGTCGGTGAAGGCCCAATATTCCTCCAGCGTCTCGCCCTTATGGGCGAAGACCGGGATGCCGGCTTCGGCGATGGCGGCGGCGGCGTGATCCTGGGTGGAGAAGATATTGCAGCTCACCCAGCGCACCTGGGCGCCCAGCGCCACCAGCGTCTCGATCAGCACGGCGGTCTGGATGGTCATGTGCAGCGAGCCGGCGATGCGCGCGCCCTTCAAAGGCTGGGCCGCCGCATATTCCTCGCGGATGGCCATCAGGCCGGGCATTTCGATCTGGGCGATGTCGATTTCCTTGCGGCCGAAACCGGCGAGGGAAATGTCCTTGACCGCATAATCGGTCGGCTTGGTGCTCATGGCGGGCTCCGCTGGGGAAAAACAATTGCCCCAGCTATACGCAAGCGCGCAAAACCGATCAATCCCGGATATAAAGGGATGCTTATATCTGATTGTTATTTTCTAAACGCCGGATTTCCAACCCGGCCGCGCCGCCGGAACGGCAGGGCGCAGAAGCGCACCAGGCCCGACAGGAAAAGATAGCCGAGGATGAAGCCGGCCCCGGCATAGAGCGCGCCCTCCATGGTCACCGGCATTGCGGGCCGGTAATTTTCCAGGGTGCGGCGGCCGATATCGGTGTCGAGATAGGCGGGCAGCGTCTGCAGCCGCTCCACCGGCCCGGCGCCCTGGATGCGGGCCAGGATGTCGCTCAATTGCTCGTAGCGCACAAAGGTCAGCGCCATGCTGTCGCCGCGCCCGGCCAGGAATGCGTCGCTGGTGGCGTTGTAGCGGGCCAGGGCGTCCTGCCGATCGAGGCCGCTGGCCCTGGCGGCGCGGTCGAAATCTTCGGTGATGACGCGCAATTCGTCCACCGCCCCGCCCAGGCGCTGGGTATATTGCTGGGCATATTCGGGAAACTGGCTGAGCCCGGCCGCCAGGACGATGCCCCCCAATCCCGCAATCGCTCGCCGCATCGTGCCGGTCTCCATTGGTCGGACTGCCGATCATGCCCGGGACAAACGGCAGGAAAAAGTCAGGGGTTCCAGGGCGCCCTGCGCGCCGGTCCGTCCCGCGGCGCCACCGCCGCGCTCACGGCTCGGTCCCGTCCACGTCCTCGTCGAAGCCGTTATTGACCAGCTCGACAATGGCTTCCAGCGCCTCGCGCGCCTGCTTGCCGCTGGCCTGCACCAATATGGTGCTGCCGGGGCCGGCGCCGAGCATCATCAGGCCCATGATGGAATCGCCGTTGACGGCGGTGCCGTCCTTGAGCACCTGCACATGGGCGTCGAAACATTCGGCGGTGCGCACGAAGCGGGCCGAGGCGCGCGCGTGCAGGCCCTTGCGGTTGACGATGGTCAGCTGCTGGGCGACGGCGCGGTCTCCATCCATCAGCCGGCCCCGAGGATGGAATTGGCGACGGTGATGTATTTGCGCCCCGCCTCCTGGGCCTGGGCCACCGCCTCCTTGATGCCCAGATCGGCGCGCACGCGGCCGAGCTTGACCAGCATGGGCAGGTTCACCCCGGCGATCACCTCAACATCGCGGTTCTGCATCACCGAAATGGCCAGGTTCGACGGGGTGCCGCCGAACATGTCGGTGAGCACGATGACGCCGTCGCCCTGGTCGGCGCGATCCACCGCGTCCAGGATGTCGTTGCGCCGCTCTTCCATATTGTCGTCGGGACCGATGGCGATGGTCTCGCAATAGTCCTGCGGCCCCACGACATGCTCAAGAGCCGATTTGAACTCATTGGCGAGCGCGCCATGCGTCACCAGAACAAGACCGATCATGCAAAGTCCCCAGCCTGCCGGGTTTTCGCGGAAAAGCGAAACCGCCGACATTCCAGCCATTCCTGCCGCGGCGGGCAGGGGTTCGAACCGATTCTTATCACATCGTCCGGCCGGTTTCGAGGGCGGCAATGGCCTCCGCCACCAGCAGCGTCTGGTGCCCCAGGCTCACCACGCCCGCCACGGGCACGGGCGCCCGCGCCAGCGTGATTCCGGCCAGTTCGGTTTCGAGCTGGTCTTCCTCCACCATGCGGATGAGATCGGGCACGAGGTCGACGACCAGGTGCAGCGGCGCGAGGGCCCGGTGGGGCCGGCGCACGATGCCGCGGCCGCGCAATTCGATCAGCCCTTCCAGGCGCTCGGGCGCCTGCATGGCCAATTGCCCGCCCTGCTCGACGAGGTCGACGCGGTCGTCGGCGATGAGAAAGGCCTGGAGGCCCCTGCCTTCCCAGCGGTCGAGCAGGGACAGGGCGAGAACCGATTTTCCGGCCCCCGAGGGGCCGCGCAGCAGCACGCCGGTCGAGCCCAGGAGCAGGCCGGTGCCATGCAGATTGGTGTGTGTCTTCATGGCGCCAATCTATTTGCGGGCGCGGGGCAAGACAACCGTGAACACGGCGCCCGAGCGATCCTCGCGGTTCTGCGCCCGGATCGTGCCCTTGTGGGCCTCCACGATCTGCTTGGAGATGGAGAGGCCCAAGCCGGAATGGTCGCCGAAGCTCTCGGTCTCGGGGCGGTCGGTATAGAAGCGCTGGAAGATGCGGCCGACGTCCCCGGTGATGCCCCGTCCCTCGTCGCTCACGCTCACGCTCACCGTCTCGGGGTCGGTGACCAGTTCCACCGTCACCACGCCGCCTTCGGGCGAAAAGGAGACGGCGTTGTCGATGAGATTGGCGAAGACCTGCGCCAGCCGGCTTTCATGGCCGTTGACGATGCTGGGCGCGCGGCCGCCGCGCCTTGCCAGTTCCACGGTGACGCCGCGCCCGGTGGCCACGTCCTTCTGGATCGAGACCATGGTTTCGGCCAGCTTTTCCACATCGACCCGGTCCGAGCCCTCGCGGGCCAGTTCGGCATCGAGCCGGCTGGCGCTGGAAATGTCGGTGATGAGCCGGTCGAGGCGCTTGACGTCGTGCTGGATGATGGCGGTCAGCCGCTCCTGGTCCTCGCGCTTCTTGGCCAGGGGCAGGGTTTCCACGGCGCTGCGCAGCGAGGTCAGCGGGTTCTTGAGCTCATGGGCGACGTCGGCGGCGAAGCGCTCGATCGCCTCGATGCGGTTGTAGAGCGCGTCGGTCATGCGCCGCAGCGCCCCGCCCAGATGGCCGATCTCGTCCTGCCGGTCGGAAAAATCGGGAATTTCGGCGCGGGCATTGCCGGCGGTCTGCACCCGCTCGGCCGCCGCCGACAGCCGGCGCATCGGCCCGGCAATGGTGCCGGCCAGCAGCAGGGACAGCGCGATCTGCACGCCCGCCGCGATCATGGCGATGCGCAATATGCTCCAGCGCTCCTGGGCCACCACGGCGTCGATGTCGCCCGGCGCGGTGGAGAGCAGGATCGCCCCCACCACCGCGCGCACCCGCTGCACCGGCACGGCCACCGAGACGACCAGCCGGTTCTGCGCGTCGACGCGCACGAAATCGGCCGGGGCGCCGTTGAGCGCCGAGGCCACCTCGGGGTAGCGCCCGCCCTCGTCGGGGCCGTAATCCTGATATTTGGGATAATTGTCGCCCGGCACCCAGGCGATGACGGCATTCCACCAGTCGAGCAGGAAAAACCCGCTTTCCGCCGGCGTATCGCTGCGGCTGCGCGACATGCCGCGCGCATAGATGTTCTCGCTGTCCAGGATCAGCAGCCCGCCCTTGTCATAGATGCGGGCGCGGGTGCGGGTGGGGGTGATGAGGTTGCGCAGGAGCGGGGCGACCCGCTCGGGATTGATGGGGAATTCCAGCGTCGGATCGAAATAGGAGAGCGAGCGGACGGTGCCGTCATCCTGCAATTGCAGGAGCCGCTCGGGATTGATGGTGATGACGTCGCTGTCCACCGTGGCCGAGGCGGCGATGGCGGCGGCGATGATCTCGCCCTGCACGCGCAGCGACTGCACCCGCGCCTCGATGAGGCCCGCCCGCCACTGGTTGAGATAGAGGATGCCCACCACCAGCACCACGAGCCCGGCCAGGTTGAGCACGATGATGCGCCGCGTGAGGCTGGAAAAGATGGTGAGATCGAGAAAATGGCCGATGGCCCCGATCACCCGCGCCAGCGGGGCGATCAGCACGCGCCAGCGAAAGCCGCGGCGCGGCGCGGGTTCCGCCGCCGGGCGGCTCCGGGTCTCGGGGTCGAGAATGGCCACTTGCGCCCCTATTGCTCCTTGAAGCGGTAGCCGACGCCGTAGAGCGTCTCGATCATCTCGAAATCGTCGTCCACCGCCTTGAATTTCTTGCGCAGGCGCTTGATGTGGCTGTCGATGGTGCGATCGTCGACATAGACCTGGTCGTCATAGGCCGCGTCCATCAGCGCATTGCGCGACTTGACGACGCCAGGCCGCAGCGCCAGCGCCTGCAGGATCAGGAATTCGGTGACGGTGAGGGTGACGCGCTGCCCCTTCCAGGTGCAGGTGTGGCGCTCCTCGTCCATCACCAGCGAGCCGCGCTCGATCAGCGCCTTGCCCGGCGCCGCCTCCCCGGCAAGGCCGGCGGGCGCGGAGGGATCGCGCGGGGCCGAACGGCGCAATATGGCCTTGACGCGCTCGACCAGCAGCCGCTGGCTGAACGGCTTGGTGATGAAATCGTCGGCGCCCATCTTGAGCCCGAAAAGCTCGTCGATCTCCTCGTCCTTGGAGGTGAGGAAGATCACCGGCACGTCCGATTTCTGCCGCAGGCGCCGCAGCAGCTCCATGCCGTCCATGCGCGGCATCTTGATGTCGAGAATGGCCAGGTCCGGCCGGTCGGCCGTCAATCCTTCGAGGCCTGAGGCGCCATCGGTATAGGTGGCGACGGTGTAGCCTTCCGCTTCCAGGGTCAGGGACACGGAGGTGAGGATGTTGCGGTCGTCATCCACCAGGGCGATCTTGGGCATGGGCTGCCTTTCATGTTCGGACGCGTGCAGGGCGCGGCGCGGAGCGCCTTTTCACCCCCGCTTGCAAGCGACAATTACGCGTTAAATAAGGCGGGGCCAAGAACAGTACAACCGCCATGCCTGCGACGAAGGGCGATGCAACTTCCGTCTTAAGACCCTTTTCGGGATGGTTGTATGATGAAATCCGCTCCTATTTTCAGCGCCATCAAGGCGGCACCGATCCGCCGCCATGGAGCTGAGACAGATGACCGGATTTGACCACGAAGCCCTCCGAAGCCAGATCGCCGCGCGGGCGGGCTCGGTATCGGCCAATGACATTGCCCCTGCCCTGGTGGCCCATGCCCTCGCCGGCGCAGAATGCGTGCTCACCGCCGATGGCGCGGTTTCGGTGCGCACCGGCGCCTTCACCGGCCGCTCGCCCAAGGACAAATTCATCGTGCGCGACGCCCTCACCGACAAAAGCGTCTGGTGGGACAATTCGGGCGCCATGAGCCCGGACCATTTCGACATCCTGCTCGCCGACGCCATCGGGGCGCTGGGCGGCCACGCCGTTTTCCGCCAGGACCTCCTGGCCGGGGCCGATCCGCGCCACCAATATGCCGTCACCGTGCTCACCCCCAGCGCCTGGCATGCGCTCTTCATCCGCAACCTGCTCATCCGCCCCGGCGAGAACGTGCCGCAGGGCGAGGCGCCGATGCCGGTCACCATCGTGCATGCCCCGCATTTCCGCGCCGATCCGGCCCGCCATGGCAGCCGCACCGAGACGGTGATCGCGCTCGACATGAGCCGCAACATCGTGGTCATCGCCGGCACCTCCTATGCCGGCGAGATCAAGAAGAGCGTCTTCAGCGTCTTCAATTTCCACGCGCCGCGCCAGGGCGTGCTGCCCATGCATTGCTCGGCCAATCTCGGCCCGAACGGCGAGGCGGCGCTGTTCTTCGGGCTTTCGGGCACCGGCAAGACCACGCTCAGCAACGATCCGGCCCGCCCGCTCATCGGGGATGACGAACATGGCTGGAGCCAAGATGGCGTCTTCAACCTTGAAGGGGGGTGCTACGCCAAGACGGTCAAGCTCAGCCCCAGCGCCGAGCCGGAGATCCATGCCGCCACCAAACGCTTCGGCACCGTCCTGGAAAACGTGGTGCTGGACGATGCCCACGAGCCCGATTTCGACGACATCTCGCTCACCGAGAACACCCGCGCCGCCTATCCCATCCATGTGCTGCCGGCCATCGCCGAGGGCAGCGTCGGCGGCACGCCCAAAACCGTGGTGTTCCTCACCGCCGATGCCTTCGGCGTGCTGCCGCCGGTGGCCCGGCTGACGCCGGAGCAGGCCGTCTATCACTTCCTTTCCGGCTACACCGCCAAGGTGGCCGGCACCGAGCGGGGCGTCACCGAGCCGCAGGCCACCTTCTCGGCCTGCTTCGGCGCCCCCTTCATGCCGCTGCACCCCACCGTCTATGGCCAGATGCTGGCCGAAAAGCTCAAATCCAGCGGCGCCAGCGCCTGGCTCATCAATACCGGCTGGACCGGGGGCGGCTATGGCGTGGGCAAGCGCATCGACATCGCCTCGACGCGGCGCCTGCTGACGGCGGCGCTCGATGGCTCGCTCGACCGGGTCGAGATGCGCGAGGACGAGCTTTTCGGCTTTACGGTACCGCTTGCCGTGCCCGGCGTCGATACGCGCCTGCTCACCCCCCGGCTCACCTGGGCCGATGCCGAGGCCTATGACCGGCAGGCCCTGCACCTGGCCGGGCTCTTCCGGGCCAATTTCGAAAAATTCGGCAGCGCCGCCAACGCCGAGCCCGGCCCGCGCCTGGCCCAGGCCGCCGAGTAATCCGTCTCCTCCCGAGACGAAAAAGGAGCGCCCCCTGGCGCTCCTTTTTGTTTGCGGGGCTGGAACATTTTCAACTCCGATCCACTCCTCCCACCCACCGGGTCATTCCGGCGCAGGCCGGAATCCATGCTGAAGGCGCTTCACCAGCACCAAGTGTGTGAGAGCATGCGGACATGGATTCCGGCCTGCGCCGGAATGACATGGTGGACAAGACAGGCCTCAGGCTCTCTCCCATCGTCATCACCGGGCTTGGAGCCCCAGCCACCGAGCCCCCTTCTCCCCTCGTGGGAGAAGGTGCCCCGAAGGGGCGGATGAGGGGGTCTTTGTTTGGGCATTGAAGCATGGGTGGGCGCGGTAGCCCCCTCACCCTGCTTGTCGTCTGGACGACGAAAAGCTGTCCCTCTCCCACAAGGGGAGAGGGAGGGTCAGTGGGTGGGGAGGGGTTCGTGCCATTCGAGCGCAGCTCTCATGGCCTTCTCACCTCAAATCGCTCCACTGGAGCGATTTGCCCTGCGGAATGGCTCGAAGTCCCACAAGGGGAGAGGGACAAGCTCTGCGGATAAGGAGAGGTCGTGCCATTCGAGCATAGCTCTCATGGCCTTCTCGCCTCAAATCGCTCCACTGGAGCGATTTGCCCTCTCGGGGCGGCTCGAAGTCAGTTCGGGGCGTAGAAGATGTGCGAACCGATCTCGGCGACGGCGTGATAGGTCTTGGACCAGGAGGGGGTCACCGCCGTGGTGTGATAATAAAGCGCCGAGCCGGGGATGGCGCCGATCTTTTCGCCGGTGGCGAATTCGGCATAGACGCGCTGGGCCAGCTCGGCCGAACGGGCCAGGGCGCGGCGCTCGCGCGGGGCTTCGGTGCGGCCGTCGCAGGCGAAGGTGAACTGGCAGCGATAAAGGCCCTTGTCGGCGTTCTGGTAGATGACGCCGCACAGCGTATCGGGGAACCTTCCGGAGCGAGCCCGGTTGACGATGACGTTGGCCACGGCCAGCTGGCCGGTTTCGCTCTCGCCGCGCGCCTCGTGATAGATGGCCTGGGCCAGGCAGTCGCGCTCGGCATTGGCGTGCTCGAGCCGGCGGGCCAGCGGCTGGTAGCCGGCCTCGACATAGGCCGAAAGCATGGAATTGTTGAGCGCCGGCTCGGGCCGGGCGGCGGGAGCGGCGAAATTGGCGATGGCCGAGACGGCGCTGTTGCGGCCCAGGCCCACGCGATCGATATAGCCCATCACCACTTCGGGGGTCAGCTCGCCCGCCGGCTGGTAGGCCTGCACGTCGATGGCGCGCAGCTCTTTCTGGCGGGCGACGTAATTGGACAGGAGCGCCGGGGTCAACGCCTGTTCGCCAGGCGCCAGCGGCACCAGGGTGGCGCCGAAGGCCGGCTGGGCGCGCAGCGCCGCCAGGCTGGCGGGCACGGGCAACGGCATGACGGCGGGGCCGGAAGCGGTTTCGGCACGGGCCGGCGCAAGGGTGACGAACAGGACGAGAGCCACGGCGCCCAGCGCCAGCAGGTGCGATAACGTGCGCACGGCAATCGTCTGCCAGGTCTGCCCCAATGCCCCGTCCTTACTCATGAGCCCGTCCGGTCCTATCCGGCGGGCCTTCTGCCGAGGGGCCCCGAAGGGTCCTCGTCACTTCCCGGCCGGCACACTAGCCGGAGCGGAGGAAAGTGGGAAGCCGAAATTTACGACAGGTTAACCATGCCGGTTAGCTTCTTAAGTTAGGGTTAATCGAGCGGGAGAAGAATGAAAACCCAGCAGATCCAGGAGCTTGCCCCATGGTGAAGAGGGGCTTTGGGCAAAGGATAAAAGTTTACGCAATTGCTGCTGCTGCGACGCTCTTTCGCAGGGCAAGCAAAAACCCCGGCGCGCGGGCCGGGGCTGGAAGGGACTCGATGGGAGAGAAAAGCTCAGCGGTGGCCGAAGGCGGCCAGCCGCACCTGGTCGAGCGTATCCATCACCATCACGCCCATGGCGGCGATTTCGGCGCCGGGGCGCACCAGGTCGGGCACCATGACGGTCTGCATGCCGGCGGCATGGGCGGCGCAGACGCCGGTATGGCTGTCCTCGAGCGCCAGGCAATGGGCCGGGTCGATCCCCAGCCGCTCGGCCGCCATCAGATAGGGCTCGGGATGGGGCTTGGGATTGACCACGTCGTCGCGCGTCACCACGGTTTCGAACAGGTCGAACAGCCCCACCGCGCTCAGGTGATGACGGGCATGGGGATTGCGCGAGGAGGTGGCGACGGCGGCCGGGATCTTGCGGGCGCGCAATTCGGCGATCAGCTCGCGGGCGCCGGGCTTGACGGGAACGCCCTCATGGGAGCGCTGATGCATGATGACGCGGCAGCGCTCGTCGAACAGCGCATAGGGAAAGGTCACGCCATAGGCTTCGAGCAGAAGCTGGTTGGTGCGCTCGTGGCTGCTGCCCACCATGGCGCTGTGCACCGCATCGGTCATTTCATAGCCGAGATCGGTGCAGACCTCGAAGACGATGGTCTTGAACACGGCTTCGGTGTCCAGAATGGTGCCGTCCATGTCGAAAACGACGGCCTGGAAACCCTCGAGGCGGGGAAAATCGGTTTGCGCTATCATCCTGCACCCTATAGGCCGGTTCGATGACAATCTCCAGACCGCTTTGCCGCAAACCCGCCCTGCGTCCGGCAAAAGGCCGGCTCAAATGCCCGTGACCGGCTTCATCGGCGCGCGCGACCATCTCGGGCTCGGCGCGGATTTCTTCGATCCCGTCAGGGGGGCGGAGTTTCCCCGCCTCACCCTGCGCCACCGCAACCAGGCCTGGGCGGCGCGGCTGGGCCTGGGCGCGCTGACCCCGGCCGAATGGCTCGATCATTTCGGGCGCTTCGCGCCGCTCCCCGATTCCCTGCCCCAGCCCCTGGCGCTGCGCTATCACGGCCACCAGTTCCGCACCTATAATCCCGAGCTGGGCGACGGGCGCGGCTTCCTCCTTGCCCAATGCCGCGACCCCGGGGATGGGCGCCTGCTCGATTTCGGCACCAAGGGCTCGGGCCGCACGCCCTGGTCGCGCGGGGGCGATGGCCGGCTGACGCTCAAGGGCGGACTGCGCGAAGTTCTGGCCAGCGAGATGCTCGAAGCCTTGGGCGTTTATACCTCCAAGAGCTTTTCGCTCATCGAAACGGGGGAAGAGCTCTGGCGCGGCGACGAGCCCTCGCCCACCCGCTCCTCGGTGCTGGTGCGGTTGAGCCACAGCCATATCCGCATCGGCAGCTTCCAGCGCCTCGCCTATCTCGAAGACGATGCGGGGCTGGCAAAGCTGCTCGATTATTGCATCGCCCGATATTATCCGGCGCTGGAAAATGCGGAAAACAAGGCCGCCGCCTTTCTCGAAGCGGTGGTGGGCCGGGTGGCGCTGCTGGGGGCGCAATGGACTGCCGCCGGGTTCGTGCATGGCGTGCTCAACACCGACAATATCAACATCACCGGCGAGAGCTTCGATTACGGCCCCTGGCGGTTCCTGCCCGTTTACGACCCCGATTTCACCGCCGCCTATTTCGACGAGACCGGGCTTTATAGCTTCGGCCGCCAGCCCGACACGCTGGCCTGGAACCTGACGAGGCTGGCCGAGTGCCTGCTGCCGCTGTCGCCCGCCCCGGCGCTGGAAGCGGCGCTCAACAGTGTCTGGCCGGCCTTCCGCGCCGCCCTGGCCCAATGCGTGCTCGGCCGGCTGGGACTCCAGCCCGGCGACATCGACGCCGACAGCGCCTTCGTTGCTGCCCTCTTCGGCTTCCTCTCGGCCAGCAAGACGCCTTACGAGCAATTCTTCTTCGATTGGCGCGGCGGGCTATTGAGCGAGAAGCGGGCGGCGAACAGCCCCTCATCGGCGCTTTATGCCGGCGAAGCCTTCGCCCCGCTCAAGCAGCAGATGGCTGGCTATGCGCCCGCGGACGGGGTCAATCTCGACCACGCCTATTTCGCCGGGCCGGTCCCGCGCACCATGCTCATCGCGGACGTCGAGGCGATCTGGGCGCCGATCGCGCAGGATGACGACTGGAGCTCGTTCGAAAGCACACTTTCCCAAATCGCCGCAATGCGCGATGCCTATGGCCATACGATCTGAGGAGAACGCCATGCCCATCTATTCCCTGGACGGGGTCGCCCCGCGCATCGATCCGCAAGTGGGCTGGATTGCCCCCAGCGCCGTGCTGGTCGGCAATATCAGCGTCGGCGCCGAGGCCGGCATCTGGTTCGGCGTGGTGGCGCGCGGCGACATCGAGCCCATCACCATCGGCGCCCGCACCAATGTGCAGGAAAACTGCGTGCTGCACACCGATAGCGGCTATCCGCTCGTCATCGGGGACAATGTCACCATCGGCCATGGCGCGATCGTGCATGGCTGCACCATTGGCGAGAACAGCCTGATCGGCATGGGCGCCACGGTGCTCAACGGCGCGAAAATCGGGCGCAATTGCCTGATCGGGGCCAATGCGCTCATCACCGAAAACAAGGTGATCCCCGACAATTCCATGGTCTTGGGCGCGCCGGGCAGGATCGTGCGCGAGATCGACGCCGAAGGGGTGGCGGCGCTGGCCGCGTCCGCCGAGCGCTATGTGCGCAACGCCAGGCGCTTCGCCGCCGGCATGGCCCCGGTGGTCACGGATGCCGATTTCGATCCGGCGTAACCCCTTTACGCTGTCGCCCCGGCCTTGAGCCGGAGCGCTCCTCACCCGATTTCGTAGGGCACGATGCTGCGCCGGTCCTGCGGCACGGTGATGGCCGCCGCCAAGGGCGGCACCGAGCGTTGCGGGCAGGCGCGGCGCTCGCAGATGCGGCAGGAAATGCCGATGGGGTCGAACCCGGCCCGCGCCAGATCGACATCCTGGCCATAGACCAGCCGGTTGGCGTGCACCACTTCGCAGCCCAGCGCATAGGCATAGCGGCGCGTGGTGCCGTTATAGCCGCCCGAGCGCTTCTCATGGCTCCAGGCTAGGCACAGATAACGGTTGCCGTCCGGCGTCTCGGCCAATTGCCTTATGATGCGGCCCTGCGCCTCGAAGGCGCGGTGCACGTTCCACAGCGGGCAGGCCCCGCCGAAGCGGGCAAATTGCAGCGCGGTGGCCGAATGGCGCTTGGTGATGGTGCCGGCCGCATCCACCCGGGCGAAGAAGAACGGGATCCCCCTTTCGCGCGGGCGCTGCATAGTGGAGAGGCGATGAGCCACCTGTTCGAGGCTGGCACCGAACACATGGCCAAGTTCCTCGATATCGTAGCCATAGGCCTCAGAGGCGCGCAGGAAGGCGCCATAGGGCATATGCAGCGCCCCGGCGAAATAATTGGTCAGCCCCATGCGAGCGATGGAGCGGGCCTCCTGGGTCTTGAAATTGGCCCCGTCGAGCAGGGTTTCGAGCAGGGTCGCCTGTTCGAGCCCGGCCAGGACGGCGGCGATCTGGAAGAACTGGCTGGCCGGCTCCAGCCGGCTGTTGACCCAGAGCTCGCGATTGGCCCGGTCGAACCGGCTCATCGCCTCCCCGGTGGCGGGCGGGGTGAGCACAACGCGCATATTGTGCATTTCGGCGCTGTAGAGGATCAGCCGCCGCAGCCGGTCGGGGCCGAATTCGCCCAATTCGCCGGCCAGCGCCTCGGCGGCGCGGTCCAGCGGGTCGATATAGTTGTCGGCATAATGGAAGAAATCGCGCACCTCCTCATAGGCGGTGGGCAGGCCCGATTGCGGGTTCTGGCTCAGCGCCGCATCGACGCTGGCCAGCCGCTCATTGCCCTTGCGATAGCTCTCATAGAGCCCCAGCATGGCGCGGGCCATGTCGGGGGCATTGGTGGCGACGGTCTTGAGCTCCTGAAGGCTCGGCGCCGTCTCCCCGAATACCGGATCGGCCAGGGCCTCGCGCAGATCGGCCACCAGCCGGTCGCTGGCATCGGTCATCAATTCGGACAGGTCGAGATTGAAGCCATCGGCCAGCGCCAGCATCACGGCCGCCGTCAGCGGACGCTGGTTGGATTCGAGCTGGTTGACATAGGAAGGGGAAATATCGAGCCGCCCGGCCAGTTCGGCCTGGGTGAGCCGATGCTGACTGCGCAGGGCTCGCAAACGCGCCCCGGCAAAGACTTTTCGCGTCGCCACTTTACAACCCCACAAATTCACAGGCTAATGCTTGTGGAACTGTAACACACGCGCCTTTTGCTGTCTTGGGCGATGAAAGGCGCCGCGCTAGACTGGCCCGGTTCAATGCCGGAGGCGTGCCCATGCAGCAGATCATCACCGCCCTTGAAGCCAGGCGCGAAGAGGCGCGGCTGGGCGGGGGCCAGCGGCGCATCGACATCCAGCACGGCAAGGGCAAGCTCACCGCCCGCGAGCGGCTCGAGGTGCTGCTCGATCCCGGCTCTTTCGAAGAATACGACATGTTCGTCACCCATCGGGCCACCGATTTCGGCATGGGCGAGACCATCATCGCCGGCGACGGGGTGGTGACCGGCTGGGGCACCATCGAAGGCCGGCTGGTCTATGTGTTCAGCCAGGATTTCACCGTCTTCGGCGGCTCGCTCAGCGAAACCCATGCCCAGAAGATCTGCAAAATCATGGATCTGGCCATGCAGAACGGCGCGCCGGTGATCGGGCTCAACGATTCCGGCGGCGCGCGCATCCAGGAGGGCGTCGCCTCCCTGGGCGGCTATGCCGACGTCTTCTGGCGCAATGTGCAGGCCTCCGGGGCGGTGCCGCAGATTTCGGTCATCATGGGCCCCTGCGCGGGCGGGGCGGTCTATTCCCCGGCCATGACCGACTTCATCTACATGGTCAAGGATACCAGCTACATGTTCGTGACCGGGCCGGATGTGGTCAAGACCGTCACCAACGAGACCGTGACGCAGGAGGAACTGGGCGGCGCTTCCACCCACACCAAAATCTCCTCGGTGGCCGACGCCGCCTTCGAGAACGACATCGAAACCCTGGCTGAAGTGCGCCGGCTGGTGTCCTACCTGCCGCTGGCCGCCGGGCAGAAGCCGCCGCGCCTGCCCACCCATGATCCGATCGAGCGGGCCGACGCCAAGCTCGACACCATCATCCCCGACAGCGCCACCAAGCCCTATGACATGCGCGAGGTGATCGAGACCGTGGCCGACGAGGGGGAATTCCTCGAACTGCAGAAGGATCATGCCGGCAACATCCTCATCGGCTTCATCCGGCTCGACGGGCACAGTGTCGGCGTCGTCGCCAACCAGCCGCTGGTGCTGGCCGGGTGCCTGGACATCAACGCCTCCAAGAAGGCGGCGCGCTTCATCCGCTTCTGCGACGCGTTCGATATTCCCATCCTCACCTTTGTCGACGTGCCGGGGTTCCTGCCCGGCGTGGCGCAGGAATATGGCGGCATCATCAAGCATGGCGCCAAGCTGCTGTTCGCCTATTCGGAAGCCAGCGTGCCGCTGGTCACCGTCATCACCCGCAAGGCCTATGGCGGGGCCTATGACGTCATGGCCAGCAAGCACATCAAGGCCGACGTCAACTATGCCTGGCCCAGCGCCGAAATCGCCGTGATGGGCGCCAAGGGCGCCGCCGAAATCCTCTATCGCTCCGAATTGTCGGACAAGGACAGGATCGCCAAGCGCACCGCCGACTACGAAGCCCGCTTCGCCAATCCGTTCGTCGCCGCCGAACGCGGCTTCATCGACGACGTCATCATGCCCCACGGCACCCGCCGCCGCGTCATCCGCGCCTTCTCCACCCTGCGCCACAAGGCCGTGCAGGGGCCGAAAAAGAAGCATGGGAACATTCCGCTGTGATCTCGCTGGTGCACAGAACGAACTCCCTCCCCCTCGCGGGGAGGGCCGGGGTGGGGGACACCGCCCGCCCAAATTCCGATGAGGAAAACCCATGACCATCACCAAACTCCTCATCGCCAATCGCGGCGAGATCGCCTGCCGGGTCATCAGGACGGCGAAGAAGATGGGCATTGCCACGGTCGCAGTCTATTCCGACGCCGACCGGGAGGCCCTGCATGTGCGCATGGCCGACGAGGCGGTGCATATCGGGGCTTCGCCCGCCCGCGACTCCTATCTCCAAATCGAAAAGATCATCGCCGCTTGTAAACAGACCGGCGCCGAGGCGGTGCATCCGGGCTATGGGTTCCTCTCGGAAAACGCCGCTTTCGCCGCGGCGCTGGAGAAGGAGGGCATCGTCTTCGTCGGGCCCCCGCCCAAGGCCATCGAGGCCATGGGCGACAAGATCACGTCCAAGAAAATCGCCGCCGAGGCGGGCGTCTCCACCGTGCCGGGCCATATGGGGCTCATCGCGGATGCCGAAGAGGCGGTGACGATCAGCCGGTCCATCGGCTATCCGGTGATGATTAAGGCCAGCGCCGGGGGCGGCGGCAAGGGCATGCGCATCGCCTGGACCGACGATGAGGCGCGCGAAGGCTTCGAGCGCTCCCGGTCCGAAGCCGCCAGCTCGTTTGGCGATGATCGCATCTTCATCGAGAAATTCGTCACCGAGCCGCGCCATATCGAAATCCAGCTCATTGGCGATGCGCATGGCAATGTGCTCTATCTCAACGAGCGCGAATGCTCGATCCAGCGCCGCAACCAGAAGGTGATCGAGGAAGCCCCCTCCCCCTTTCTGGACGAGGCCACCCGCAAGGCCATGGGCGAGCAATCGGTGGCGCTGGCCAAGGCCGTGGGCTATCGCAGCGCCGGCACGGTGGAATTCATCGTCGACAAGGACCGCAAGTTCTATTTCCTCGAGATGAATACGCGCCTCCAGGTCGAGCACCCGGTGACCGAGCTCATCACCGGGCTGGATCTGGTGGAGCTGATGCTGCGCGTCGCCAATGGCGAAGAATTGCCGCTGACGCAGGATCAGGTGCAACGCAAGGGCTGGGCCATAGAGAGCCGGCTTTATGCCGAGGACCCCTATCGCAATTTCCTGCCCTCCACCGGCCGGCTGACCCGCTATCGCCCGCCCCAGGAAAGCGCCTCCGACACGCTGGTGGTGCGCAACGATACCGGCGTCTTCGAGGGCGGGGAGATTTCCACCTTCTACGATCCGATGATCGCCAAGCTGTGCACCTGGGCGCCGACGCGGCCGGAGGCCATCGATGCCATGGCCGTGGCGCTGGACGGGTTCGAGGTCGAGGGCGTGGGCAATAATCTCCCCTTCCTCGCCGCCGTCATGGAGCAACAGCGCTTCCGCGATGGGCGCCTCACCACCCTCTATATCGCCGAGGAATTTCCCGACGGGTTTTCCGGGGCGACGCTCACCGAGGAGCAGCGGTTCGACGTCGAGGCCGCCGCCGCCCTGATGATGGCGCGGCGCGAGCAACGCCGGGGCGGGGCGGTCACGCAAAGCGACTGGCATGTGCAAAGCCCCGCCGGCGCGGGCCTGGTGCGGCTCACCCAGCAGGGACAGGAAACCGTGGTGGAAACCGGCTGGCGCAGCGCCGCCGCGCATCTTTCCTGGCAGCCCGGCGACAGCCTCGCCCGGCTCGACTGGTCCGACGGGCGGCAGGCCGTGCTCAAGGTCTCGCCGACGACCTCCGGTTTCCGCATCCGCTATCGCGGCGCCGATCTCAAACTCCTGGTGCTGCGCCCGCATGTCGCCGCGCTCCTGAAGCACATGCCGGTCAAGACCCCGCCCGACATGAGCAAATTCCTGCTCTGCCCCATGCCCGGCCAGGTGGTGCGCATCGATGTGGCCGAGGGCGATGTGGTGGAGGATGGGCAGACCTTGGCCATCGTCGAGGCCATGAAGATGGAGAACGTGCTCAAGGCCGAAAAACGCGCCCGCGTCTCCAAGGTCCACGCCGTCCCCGGCGCCGTGCTGGCGGTGGACCAGGTCATCCTCGAATTCGAGGCGGTGTGATGATGGTGGATCACCCCCTCCCCATCCCTCCCCACAAGGGGGAGGGTGCTGCATCCTGCCTGTGGCACAATCTTGCCCAGGCCACAGGGCCGACACCCTCCCCCTTGTGGGGAGGGATGGGGAGGGGGTAGCCCATGTCCCAACTGGCCAAAAAACTCCGCCAGAGCCCGACGCCGGCCGAAGCCCGGTTATGGCAACTGCTTTTCCCCTTGCGCAGCGGCGCCTATCACTTCCGCAAGCAGGCGCCCATCGGCCCCTATATCGCTGATTTCGCCTGCCATCATGCGCGGTTGGTCATCGAGGTGGATGGCGACAGCCATTTCACGCCAGCCGGGCTGCACCGCGACGCCGCGCGCGACCGCTTCCTGACCGGAGAGGGGTATAAAATCCTCCATTTCACCAATACCGACGTGCTGGAAAACCCCGATGGCGTCTATTCCACCATCCTCGCCGCGCTGGAGACCGCCCATGCCGGATAATCACGAAAAATGGGCCGCCCTCGCCCAGAAGGAGCTGCGCGACACGCCGCTTTCGGCGCTCGACCGCGACTATGGCGGCATTCCCGTGCGCCCCGTCTATCTCGGCGACGGCCCCGAAATCCCCGGGGCCGAGCCGTTCACGCGCGGCGTGCGGGCGACCATGTATGCCAATCGCCCCTGGACCATCCGCCAATATGCCGGCTTTTCCACCGCGCGCGAATCCAATGCCTTTTACCGCCAGGCGCTGGAAAAGGGGCAGAAGGGGCTTTCGGTGGCCTTCGACCTCGCCACCCATCGCGGCTATGACAGCGACCACCCTCGCGTCATGGGCGATGTCGGCAAGGCGGGCGTGGCCATCGACTCGGTCGAGGACATGAAAACCCTGTTCGAGGGCATCCCGCTCGACCAGATGAGCGTCTCCATGACCATGAACGGCGCCGTCATCCCGGTGCTGGCCATGTTCATCGTGGCGGCGGAAGAGCAGGGTGTGCGCCAGGAGCAACTCGAAGGGACCATCCAGAACGACATCCTCAAGGAGTTCATGGTCCGCAACACCTATATCTACCCGCCCGAGCCCTCCATGCGCATCGTCGGCGACATCATCGCCCACACCGCGCGCCACATGCCCAAGTTCAATTCCATCTCCATTTCCGGCTATCACATGCACGAGGCGGGGGCGACGGCGGTTCAGGAGCTGGCCTATACCCTGGCCGACGGCATGGAATATGTGCGCGCCGCCCAGCGGCGGGGGCTCGATATCGACGGCTTTGCCGGACGGCTGAGCTTCTTTTTCGGCATTGGCATGAATTTCTTCCTCGAAATCGCCAAGCTGCGCGCCGCCCGGCAACTCTGGAGCGAGATCATGACCGGGCTGGGGGCGAAGGATCCGCGCTCCAAGATGCTGCGCACCCATTGCCAGACCTCGGGCGTCTCCCTCACCGAGCAGGACCCGCACAACAATGTCATCCGCACCACCATCGAGGCGCTGGCGGCGACACTGGGCGGCACGCAGAGCCTGCACACCAACAGCTTCGACGAAGCCATCGCGCTGCCCACCGAATTTTCCAGCCGCCTGGCGCGCAACACCCAATTGATCCTCCAGCATGAAAGCCGCATCACCGACGTGGTCGATCCGCTGGGCGGCTCCTATTACATCGAGGCGCTGACCGCCGAGCTGGTGGGCAAGGCGCGCGCGCTGATCGCCGAGGCCGAGGCCCAGGGCGGCATGACCGCCGCCGTGCAGTCGGGCGGGCCGAAAATGGCCATCGAGGAGGCCGCCGCCCTGCGCCAGGCCCGCGTCGACCGGGGCGAGGACGTCATTGTCGGGGTCAACCGCTACCGGCTCGACGTCGAGGAGCCGATCGAAGTGCGCGAGATCGACAACGACAAGGTGCGGGCCGAGCAGGTGGCGCAACTGGAGCGCATCCGCGCCGGCCGCGACGAGGCCAAATGCCAGTCCATGCTCTCCGCCCTGCGCGAATACGCCGCCAAGGACGAAGGCAATCTGCTCGAAGCGGCCATCGAGGCGGCGCGGGCCCGCGCCAGCCTGGGCGAGATTTCCCAGGCCATGGAGGATGTCTTCGGGCGCCACCACGCCACCACGCGGGTCATTTCCGGCGTCTATGCCGGGGGCTATGGCGACGATGCCCAGCTCAAGTCCGTGGTCGAGCGCATCGCGGCCTTCAAGGCGGCGCGCGGACGGGCGCCGTCCATCTTCATCGCCAAGATGGGCCAGGACGGGCACGACCGGGGAGCCAAGATCATCGCCTCGGCCTTCGCCGATCTGGGCTTTGTCACCCATATGGGGGACCTGTTCGAGACCGCGCCGGAAGTGGCCGCCCATGTCGATACGCTCAAGGTCGATGCCGTGGGCGTCTCCTCGCTGGCCGCCGGCCACAAGACGCTGGTGCCCGAGCTGATCGCGGCGCTGCGGGCGCGCGAGATCGGCGACATCACCGTGGTGGTGGGCGGGGTCATCCCCGAGCCCGATTACGCCTTTTTGTACGAAGCGGGCGTGGCCGCCATTTTCGGCCCCGGCACCAATGTGCTCGACGCCGCCTTTTCCGTGCTCAACGAAATCGAGGGAAGGCTGAGCAATCGATGATGAATCATCTATCGCACCCTCCTCTCTCCTTCATGAGCCAGCCTGTTCAGCCCCCTGTGGCTCAGTCGTCTCCCTCCCCCTTGCGGGGAGGGATCAAGGGTGGGGGGCGTTTAGCCTCAACATTCGGGCTCTCGACACCCCCTCCCAGCCTCCCCCGTCAAGGGGGAGGAGTCACACAGTGGATGAGGTATAACTCATGATCGGCCGCCTCAACCATATCGCCATTGCCGTGCCCGACCTTGGCGCCGCCATGGCGCGCTATCGCGACCTGCTCGGCGGCAGGGTCAGCGCGGTGCAGGTCCTGCCCGAGCACGGCGTCACCGTGGCCTTCGTCGATACCGGCAACACCAAGGTGGAACTGCTCGAGCCGCTGGACGAGGCCTCCCCCATCGCCGCCTTCCTTGCCAAGAACCCCAATGGCGGCATGCATCACATCTGCTTCGAGGTGCCGGACCTGCTGGCCGCCGCCGAAACGCTCACCCAGGGCGGGGCGCGGGTTCTGGGCGACGGCGTGCCGCGCATCGGCGCCCATGGCAAGCCGGTCCTGTTCCTGCATCCCAAGGATTTCGACGGCACGCTGATCGAGCTCGAACAGCTATGAGCTTTCCCCCGCTTTCGTTTTGGCCTAATTCTGAAACCAAACGAAAGCGAGGCCCATGCCCCATCTCAGCCCAAGGCAGCAGGCCATTCTCGATCTCGCCCGGCAACAGGCCAAGGTCGATGTCGACCAGCTCGCCGCCCATTTCGCCGTTTCGGTGCAGACCATCCGCAAGGACCTCAACAGCCTTTGCGACAAGCGGCTTCTGGCGCGCATCCATGGCGGGGCCGTCCTGCCCTCGGGGGTGGAAAATCTCGAATATGAGGCGCGCCGGCGCATCGCCGCCCAGGCCAAGGAGGAGATCGGCCGCGCCGCCGCCGCGCTCATTCCCAACGGCGCCTCGCTCTTTATCAATATCGGCACCACCACCGAGGCGGTGAGCCAGGCCCTGCTCGACCATGGCGAGCTTCTGGTCATCACCAACAATATCAATGTCGCCAACCGCATGCGCGTCTATCCGCGCTTCGAGGTGGTGATTGCCGGCGGGGTGGTGCGTCCCTCCGACGGCGGCATCGTGGGCGAGGCGGCGGCGGGGTTCTTTTCCCAGTTCAAGGTCGACTACGCCATTATCGGCGCCTCGGCGCTGGACGAGGAGGGGGCGCTCTTCGACTACGACTATCGCGAGGTCAAGGTGGCCCAGGCCATCATCGCCAATGCCCGCCACGTGATCCTGGTGGCCGACCAGGGCAAGTTCGCCCGCTCCGCGCCGGTGCGTATCGCCCGCATCGGCCAGATCGGCACCTTCGTCACCGACCATTGCCCTTCCAGGGCCTTCCGCCGGCTCTGCCGCGAGGCCGGCGTGACGCTGATCGAAACGGCATAGGGCGGCGAGCCCCGGGGGTCCTGAAGACTTCTCCGCTCTTGCCTCGAATTTGCGGCCCCATCGCCCTCTCCCCCTTGCGGGGAGGGACGGGGCGGAGGCCCCTCACCCCGCCCGGAGGAAGAGACTTCTCTTGGCCCCACCACTTCTCAAACCCGCCGCAATCGGGCATGAGACTTGTATGGAAGAGGAGAAATCGCATGGCCGATGAGCAGGGACGTTTTGGCATTGGCGTGGTGGGCGCGGGCATGGGCGCAAAGCCGCATGCGCTGGCGCTTCAGGCGCTGGCGGACAAGGTCAACGTGCTGGGCGTCTATCGGCGCGACGCGGCCAGGCGCGCCGAATTCTGCCAGACCTATGGCTTTGCCGAGGCGGAGGATTACGACGCCCTCCTCGCCGATCCCCGGCTCGACGCGGTTCTGGTGCTGACCACGCCCAATGCGCGCGAGGAGATCGTCGCCAAGGCCGCTGCCGCCGGCAAGCATGTGCTGATGGAAAAGCCGGTGGAGCGCACCCTGGCGGCGGCGCGGCGGATCGTGGCCACCTGCGACCAGGCCGGGGTCAGGCTCGGCATCATCTTCCAGCATCGCTTTCGTCGCGCCTCGAAATTCCTTGCCGCCGCCATCGCCGAAAACCGCTTCGGCCCGCTCGAGGCGGTCCATCTCACCGTGCCGTGGTGGCGGCCGCAGCAGGGCTATTACGACCAGCCCGGCCGGGGCACGCTGGCCCAGGATGGCGGCGGGGTGCTCATCACCCAGGCCATCCATTCGCTCGACCTGATGCTGAGCCTGTGCGGAGACGTGGCGGCGGTGACCGCCATGGCCCGCACCACGCGCCTGCATCGGATGGAAACCGAGGATTTCGTCGCCGGCGGGCTGGAATTCGCCAATGGCGCCGTGGGGGCGCTGATGGCGACCACGGCGAGCTTTCCCGGCGGGCCGGAGACCCTCACGCTCAATTTCGCCCGCGCCAGCGCCAGCCTCATGGCGGGCAATCTCACCATTCACACCCTGGCGGGGGAGGTCATCACCGAGGGCGAAACCAGCCAGGGCGGCGGCGGGGCCGACCCCATGGCTTTTCCCTTCGACTGGCACCAGGCCCAGATCGAGGACTTCATCGCCGCCGTCCGCGAGGATCGCCAGCCTCTCTCCACCGGCCACAGCGCCCTCAAGGTGCATGAGTTGATCGAGGCGCTGATGGCGTCGTCGAAAGAAGGAAGGCGCGTGGTGCTGGGCGCCTGACCCGCCCGCCTCCGGACCGGAATGGGCCGGACGATCAGTCCGCGAACCGGGCGACCGGGACGCCGGGCGTTTCCATGTTCAGCGCCATGACGCCGCCGCAATAGGGAAAGAGGCGCTCCTGCTCGGGGCCGGGGGGACCGGCCAGGCTGGTGATGTAGAGCGTGCGCAGGTCCGGCCCGCCGAAGCAGGGCATGGTGGGATGGCGGGCGGGCAAGTCGATCCAGTCCAGCAGCGCGCCCTCGGATGAGAAGCGGTTGATGCGGCTTTGCGAGGGCGCGCAGGACCAGTAATTTCCCGCCATGTCGCAAGCGCCGCCATCGGCGCGGCCCAGGGTCTCGTTGACGATGCTCAGTTGCCGGCGATTGTCCGCCGCGCCGCTCAGGGGATCGAAATCCCAGGCCCAAAGCGCCATCTCGCCGCGCGAATCGGAATGATACATGCGCCTGCCATCGGGGCTCCAGGCCAGGCCATTGGAGGTGGCGAGCCCCTCGGCGAGGATGCGGACCGATCCGTCGGCGGCGACGCGGAAAAGCTGCGCGGCCGGCGCGCCGATGCCGGTGGCGTCCATGCTGCCGATCCAGAAGGCCCCGTCGGGCCCCACCTTGCCGTCATTGAGGCGCATGCCTTCCTTGGCATGCGCGAGGGTCGCCACAACCTCGCGCCGGCCGGTCGCCGGCTCGAAGAGAATGACGCTTTCGCGCAGCCCCACGACCAGACGGCCCGAGCGGCAGAGCCCGAAGGCGGCGACGGGCTCGTCAAAGCTCCAGCGCTGCCTGCGGCCGGTGTCGGTATCGAGGGCATGGATGGTGCCGGCGGGAATGTCGGTCCAGTAGAGGCGGGCATTGTCCGCGTCCCAGACCGGGCTTTCGCCGACGCGAAAGGGGCCGCGGTCGACCAGCGCCACGGCGGCCATGGCTAGTGTTCCGCCTGCAGGTGGCTGATGCTCCATTCCCGGTAGCGGCGGCGCCCGCCTTCCAGGTGCAGCCGCATGGCCTGCCGCGCCGCATCGGGATTGCGCTCGGAAATGGCGTCGAAAATCGCCCGGTGCTCGCTGGCGATGTTCTCGAGGAATTCCGACTTGTCGCGCTCGTCGGAAAAGCCGGCGCCCAGCGCGCGGCGGGGGATCAGGCGCTCGCCCATTTCATCGACGAACAGGATGAAGCGCTTGTTGTTGGTGGCGTCGGCAATGGCGCGATGAAAGGCGTGATCCGCCGAGGTCGCCAGGCTGTTGTCGCTGAGATGCCGGTTGAACTGGGCCAGGGCCTGCTCCATGCGCAGCAGATTGGTTTCGGTGCGGCGCTCGGCGGCCATGCCGGCGGCCTCGATTTCGACGCTGAGGCGAAATTCGAGGAAATCGAGCACGTCGCCGATATCCTCGGGCGTGGCCATGAACATGGAGGTGGCGTGGGGCGCCGGCTCGGCCGCGGGCTCGGCGACATAGACCCCGCTGCCCCGCAGCGAACGCAGCCGCCCCTCGGCCTTGAGGCTGGCCACTGCCTCGCGCACCACCGTGCGGCTGACATCAAAAAGCACGCAGAGCTGGTCGGCGGGCGGCAGCTTGTCGCCGGGCGTCAGGCCATCCTCGGCAATCAGTCGCAGCAGGCCGACCTTGACCTGATCCGTCAGCCCCAGCGCTTTTGTCCCGGCCATGAGTCCCACCGAATTGTCACCCTGCCTTCTTTGCCGGAAATCCGACAATTTGTCATCCTGGATCAGCCCCATATCGTGCAAACCGATCCCTCCCCCATCGAAACAGCTTGTAGCACACCCTTATTTTTCATACAACTTTTGAAAGCTATCATACCTGGAGGGATTGGGATGTATGTCGGGACGCAGTTGAGCGGGGGCAAGTTCGTCGAGCTGGGCGATCGCTATTTGCGGCAATTGGCGCAGCTGGGCGTGCGCCATGTCTGCATCGATCCGCCGGGCGATCCACATGAGTGGACGCGGGACCTGCTGGCCCGCCATGTCGAGAGGATCGACCAGGCCGGGCTCGTGCTCGACATGGTGCAACTGCCCCTCTCCTCGGCCGGCATCGACAAGGTCAAGTCGCCGGCGATCATTCTGGGGCAGGACCCGGACCGCGCGCGCGAGGCCGACAACATCTGCGCGCTGATCGAGATGCTGGGCGCGCTCGGCATCAAGGCGGCCAAGTATAATTTCAACGTGCTGGGCATTCCCCGCACGCCGTCCGAGCGCGGCCGGGGCGGGGCGATCCTGTCCACTTTCCGGCACGACCAGACGACCGACGACGCCGTTCCGACCTCGGCCGGCACGGTGAGCGCGGAGGCATTCTGGGAGCGGATCACCTGGTTCCTCGAGCGCGTGGTTCCGGTGGCCGAGGCGAGCCGGGTGCGGCTGGCCTGCCACCCCCACGATCCGCTGACCCGCCCCTTCTATCGCGGCGTCGAGGAGCGCGTGCTGGGCTCGGTCGAGGGCCTCAAAAAATTCGTCCAGATCGCCGAGAGCCCCTATCACGGGCTCAATTTCTGCCAGGGCACCATCGCCGAAAGCCTGGAGAACCCGCGCGAGGAGATCGGCGAGGTCATCCGCTGGTTCGGGACGCGCGGCAAGATCTTCAACGTCCATTTCCGCAACATCAAGGGCGGGCGCTATTCCTTCACCGAGGAATTCCCCGATGCGGGCGACATGGACATGGCCGACAGCTTCCGCCTCTACAAGCAAGCGGGCGTCGATTGCATGATTATGCCCGACCATGTGCCCGACATCGATGGCGAAGCCCCGTTCGAGACCGCCTTCGCCTTCTGCTACGGCTATATCATCGGGCTGTTCCAGGCCAATGGCTGGGACCCCTATGGGCCGTAAGCGCCCGCAATTCCGGCTTTTCACGCGCTCCGGTCCCGCCGGGGCGCTTTTTTTGCGCAGGAAAAAGGCCCCAGCCTAAGCCGGGGCCCCAGGGAGGATCCTGGCGTTTCGAGCATGTCCTCTTTTTGCTCGAAGCGCTTTAGCTGTGGGCCGCGATGAGGGCGGCGAGCTCGTCCTTTTCGGCGCGCGACAATTCCGTCAGCGGCAGGCGCACCTTGCCGGAGGGCCGCCCGACGATTTCGGTGCCGGCCTTAATCATGGAAACGGCATAGCCCTGACCCCTGTCGCGCAGGTCGATGAGCGGCAGGTAGAAGCTGCGCAGCAGCGCGTCGATGGTCTGCTGGTCGCGCTGGCGCACGGCCTGGTAGAAGCGCAGCGCCAATTCAGGCACGAAGTTGAAGACGGCCGAGGAATAGGTGGTCACGCCCATTTCCAGATAAGGCTGGGCGAAGATTTCGGCGGTCGGCAGCCCCCCGATCAGCGCCAGGCGGTCGCCCATGGCGTGGGACACGCGCTGCATGAGCTGCAGGTCGCCGATGCCGTCCTTGTAGCCGATGAAATTGGGGCAGCGCTCGGCGATGCGGGAAAGGCTGTCCGGTCCCAGCCGGGTATTGTCGCGCGCGTAATAGACGACGCCGATCCCCACCGCGCCGCAGATCGCCTCGATATGGGCCACGATCCCCTCTTCCTGGGCATGGACCAGATAATGGGGCAGCACCAGGATGCCGGCGGCGCCGGCCTTCTCGGCACGCCTGGCCAGGTCGAGGGCCATGCGGGTGCCATAGCCGACACCGGCCAGGACGGGCACGGATTTGTCGCTGTTCTCGACCGCCGTGCGGATCACGTCGTCATATTCGTCATAGCCGATGGAGAAGAATTCGCCCGTGCCGCCGGCGGCGAAAAGCCCCGCCGCGCCATAGGAGGAGAGCCATTGCAGCCGCCTGGCATAGGAGGCGCGGTCGAACTCCCCATCCACGCCGAAGTCGGTCACCGGAAAGGACAGCAGTCCGCCGCTAATGGTTGCCTTGAGCGCCTCGAAGTTCACGACCCACCTCCAATTAGTCATATAACTCAACCCTTAAATGAGGAGATTGCGCACTGTCAATGGCGCTTCCTCATAAAGAAATATGATTTGTTATTGACAGGCACAAAGAAGTCATACGAGATTGCCGCGAGGTCGGGTTCCTGCTGGAGGGCGGGTCGGCCGGAAGAGCGAGGAGGATTTCATGAAGCTCATCAGTTGCGCAGCGCTGGCCGGCATCAGCCTGGTTGCCATGTCGGCGCTTGCGAATGCGCAGGACTATCAGCAGTCTCCCACCCTTGACGCGCAGGTGCAGTCCGGCGCCCTGCCCGCCGTGGCCGACCGCATCGGGGCCGAACCGCGGGTTCTGGCGCTGGGCGAGGTCGGCCAGTATGGCGGCACCTGGCGCGGCGGCATGGTGGGCGGGAACGACCGCAACATGCTGTTCACCAATTTCGGCTACGAGCCGCTGCTCGCCTGGGATGCGGACTGGAGCGGCGATGTCGTTCCCAACATCGCCAAGGCCTATTCGGCCAGCGAGGATTCGCGCGCCTTCACCTTCCAATTGCGCGAGGGCATGAAATGGTCGGACGGCTCGCCCTTCACCGCCGATGACATCGCTTTCTTCATCGAGGACGTGCTGCCCGACAACACCCTCTTCCCCACCAAGCCGGGCTGGCTGACGGTGGAAGGCGAGCTGCCCTCCATAGCGGTGGTTTCGCCGACCGAGTTCACCATTTCCTGGAGCAAGCCGAACGGCCTCTTCATTCTCAACGCGGCCAGCGTCTATGGCGTGCAGATGGCCCTGCTGAGCAAGGCCTATTGCAGCCAGTTCATGCCCAAATACAATGCCGAGGCCGAAAAGCTGGCGACCGAGGCCGGGGTTGCCAGCTGGACCGAGAACCTCGTGCGCCAGTGCGGCGTGGGGATGGAGAATATCGAGCGCTGGCGCAATCCCGACCGCCCGACGCTGGAAGCCTGGAAGCTGGTCGACCCCTATGTCGCCGGGGCCACCCGCGTCACCTTCGAGCGCAATCCCTATTACTGGAAGGTCGACAGCGCCGGCAACCAGTTGCCCTATGTGGATGGGCTGAGCGTTTCGGTCTCGGCCGAAGCCCAGACGCTGCTGCTCAGCACGCTGGCCGGCGAGATCGACTATGAATCGCGCCACATCGCCAATACGGTCAACCTGCCGGTGCTGGCGGAAGGCGCCGAGTCCGCCGGCTTCCACATCAGCCCGCGCGAATCCCGCGTCGGCAATTCCATCGCCATCTCCTTCAACCTCAATTCGCCCGACGCCACCAAGGGCCCGGTGTTCGGCAACAAGGATTTCCGCGCCGCCATGTCGCATGCCATCGACCGGCAGGCGATCATCGACACCATCTATCTCGGACAGGGCACGCCCCAGCAGGTGACGCCGCGCAAGGGCACGCCGTTCTACAATGAACGCCTGGCCACCCAATATCTGTCCTATGACGTGGCCGAGGCCAATCGCCTGCTCGATTCCGTCGGGCTGGACAAGCGCGGCGGCAACGGCTTCCGCCTGGCGCCCGATGGCCAGCCGCTGGTGGTCAATGTGGCGGCGGTGACCGCCCTGGGCGTCTATGCGGACGTCGCCGAACTGCTGACCCAGTATTGGCAGGCCGTGGGGATCGACGCGCGTTTCGCCGCCATGGACCGCACGCGCTTCTACGAGGAAAAGACCGCCAGCCAGCATGACGTGGTGCTGTGGGGCGCCACCTCGGGCGGCATCGACGTGTTCATCGACCCGCGCGACTATTTCCCCTTCTCCACCGAGAGCAATTTCGCCGTGGACTGGGCCAAGTATTATATCGGCGATGGCGGCCAGGAGCCCCCGGACTTCGTCAAGGAGCAATGGGCGCTCTACGACCAGATCAAGGCCACGTCCAATCCCGAGGCGCAGATCGAGCTCTTCCAGCGCATTCTCGACATCACCGCCGACCAGTTCTACCAGATCGGCATCAGCACGGCCGCGCCGACCCTGGCGGTGGTGTCCGACAGGCTGGCCAATGTCCCCGAGAACACGCCCACCGGCTGGATCCATCCCGATCCCGGCACGCTCAATCCCGAGCAGTTCTTCTTCAGGGACTGACCCCGTCGGCCCGGGCGGCGCGCCGCCCGGGCCCCTTCCCGCAACCATCGGACGGGCGCCCATGCTGTCTTACATTCTCAAGCGGATCGCCGGCATGGTTCCCGCCATGTTCGCCATTTCCATCCTCGCCTTCGTCGTGATCCAGCTCCCGCCGGGCGATTATGTGTCCACCTATGCGGCCCAGATCGCCCAGTCGGGCGAGCGCGTCGACAGCGCGGTCCTGACCAATCTGCGCGAGCGCTACGGGCTGGGCGAGAACATGGCCGTGCAATATGTGAAGTGGATCGGGGGCATCCTGCAGGGCGATTTCGGGGAGAGCTTCGAGTGGCGCCAGCCCGTCACCGAGCTCATCTGGGGCCGCATGGGGATGACGGCGCTGATCTCGCTGCTGACCCTGGTGGTGATGTGGCTGATCTCGCTGCCCATCGGCATCTATTCGGCGGCCCGGCAATATTCGCTGGTCGACTATCTGGCGACGGCCTTCGCCTTCCTGGCCATGGCGACGCCCAATTTCCTGCTCGCCATCCTGCTGCTCTACGTCTCCACCATGTGGTTCGGCGTTTCGGTGGGCGGGCTTTTCTCGCCCGCCTTCGAGAATGCCCCCTTCTCCCTCGCCAAGCTCTGGGACTTCGCCACCCATGCCTGGATCCCCATTTTCGTGCTGGGCACCGCCGGCACGGCGTCGCTGATCCGCATCATGCGCGCCAATCTGCTCGATGAGCTCAACAAGCCCTATGTCGAGGCGGCGCGCGCCAAGGGCTTGCCCGAAGGCCGGCTGATCCTCAGCTATCCCACCCGCGTGGCGCTCAACCCGTTCATCTCCACGGTCGGCTGGGTGCTGCCGGCGCTGATTTCGGGCGAGCTGGTGGTCTCCACCGTGCTCAACCTGCCCACGGCCGGCCCCCTGCTGCTGCAGGCGCTCAAGAGCCAGGACATGTATCTGGCCGGCGCCTTCATCCTGCTCAGCGGCGGGCTGGTGCTGATCGGAACGCTGGTCTCCGACATCCTTCTTGCCATTTCCGACCCGAGGATCCGTCTGTCATGAGCCTGGACACCCAAGCCTCCGGCGCCGAGGAAAGCCTTCTCGACCAGCAGATCGTCGCCGGCAGCATGCAGGCCGCCGGCCAGTGGCAGCTGATGTGGCACAAGTTCAGGCGCCACAAGCTCGCACTGGTCTCGCTGGTGGTGGTGGGCCTCATCTATTTCGTGGCCCTGTTCGCCGAGTTCCTGGCGCCCTACGATCCGGGCAAGTTCGACCCGCGCTTCACCTATGCGCCGCCCCAGCAGATCGGGCTCTTTGTCGATGAGGGGGAAGGCCACCGCTTCCAGCTTCATGCCTCGGGCTATACCAGTGCGCTCGACCCCAAGACCTTCCGGCGCAATTTCGCGCCCGATCCCGATGTCGTCATCCCGCTCGGCTTTTTCGTCGAGGGCCAGCCCTACAAGCTCTGGGGCCTGTTCGAAACCAACCGCCACCTGATCGGGCCGGAAGACCCCACGCAGCCCTTCTTCCTGCTCGGGGCGGACCGGCTGGGGCGCGACATGCTCAGCCGCACCGTTCACGGCACGCGGATTTCCATGTCCATCGGCCTGGTCGGGGTGGGGCTCTCGCTGGTGATCGGCCTCATCCTGGGGGGCATTTCGGGCTATCGCGGCGGCATGGTCGATCGGATCATCCAGCGCGTCATCGAGTTCATCCGCTCGGTGCCCACCATTCCGCTCTGGCTGGGGCTGGCGGCCGCCATGCCCAAGGACTGGCCGCCGCTTCTGGTCTATTTCGCCATCCTGGTCATCCTCTCGCTGATCGGCTGGACCGAGATCGCCCGGGTGGTGCGCGGCCGTTTCCTGAGCCTGCGGCAGGAGGATTTCGTCATCGCCTCCCGGCTCGACGGCGTCAGCGAGTTCCGCCTCATCATGCGCCACATGATGCCCTCGCTCTATTCGCACATCATTGCCGCCATCACCCTGGCCATTCCCAACATGATCCTGGCCGAAACGGCGCTCAGCTTCCTCGGGCTCGGCCTGCAGCCGCCCATCGTGTCCTGGGGCGTGCTGCTGCAGGACACGCAGAACCTGCGCGCCATCACCCAGGCGCCCTGGCTGTTCATGCCCGGCATCTGCGTGGTGGTGTCAGTCCTGGCCCTCAACTTCCTCGGCGATGGCGTGCGCGACGCCGCCGACCCCTATGCGAGGTAAATCCGCATGAGCGACGACATCCTTCTCACCGTGCGCAACCTGCGCGTCGACTTCCCCGTGCACAAGGGCGTGGTCCATGCCGTCGACGATGTGAGCTTCGAGTTGCGGCGCGGGGAAACCCTGTGCGTGGTGGGGGAAAGCGGCTCGGGCAAGTCGGTCACCGCCCGCGCCATCCTCCAGCTCGTCGCCGCGCCCGGCATCATCAATGGCGGGCAGATCCTGCTGCACAACCCCACCGGCCCGGAAACCGACATCGTGGCGCTGGGCAATCGCGGCGAGGCCATCCGCCAGATCCGCGGCCGCCGCATCGCCATGATCTTCCAGGAGCCGATGACCTCGCTCTCGCCGGTGCACACCATCGGCCACCAGATCACCGAGGCCATCCTGCTGCATGAAAAGATCAGCAAGGAGGAGGCCCGCAAGCGTGCCGCCGCGCTCCTCGCCCGCGTGCGCATCCCCGACCCGGAAAAGGCGCTCGAGCGCTATTCCTTCGAATTTTCCGGGGGCATGCGCCAGCGCGCCATGATCGCCATGGCGCTCTCGTGCAATCCCGAAATCCTCATCGCCGACGAGCCGACCACGGCGCTCGACGTGACCACGCAGGCCGAAATCCTCTCGCTGATCCGCGAATTGCAGCGCGACCGCGGCATGGCCGTGCTCTTCATCACCCACGACATGGGCGTGGTGGCCCAGATCGCCGACCGGGTGATGGTGATGTTCCGCGGCAGCAAGGTCGAGGAGGCCAATGTCTTCGATCTCTTCGCCCGGCCGCAGCAGGCCTATACCCGCGCGCTGCTCGGCTCGGTGCTGAAGCTGGAAACGCCGGCGCCGCGCCCCCCGCGCCCGCCGCGGGAAACGCCCCTGGCCCGGATCGAGGATCTGCAACTGCATTTCCCCCTCGCGCCGGGCTGGTTCGGCAAGCCCGCCGCCTATCTCAAGGCCATAGACGGGGTGTCGCTCACCATCAATCGCGGCGAGACCGTCGGCGTGGTGGGCGAAAGCGGCTCGGGCAAGACCACGCTGGGGCGCACGCTTTTGCGTGTCTATTCGCCCACCGGCGGGCAGGTAAACTACTGGCGCGCCGATGGCCGGCAGGTGGACATCGCCCGGCTCGACAAGGCCGGGCTCAAGACGCTCTATGGCGAGGTGCGCATGGTGTTCCAGGACCCCCATTCCTCGCTCAACCCGCGCATGACCATCTACCAGATCATCTCCGAGCCGCTGCGCACCAATACCGACATGAGCGAGCGGCAGATGCTGGACCGGGTCCAGGAGCTGCTCACCCGCGTGGGACTGCCCAGCGACATCGGCGACCGCTATCCGCATGCCTTTTCCGGCGGCCAGCGCCAGCGCATCTCCATTGCCCGCGCCATCGCGCTGCGTCCGCGCCTCATCATCGCGGATGAGCCCACCTCGGCGCTCGACGTCTCCCTGCGCCACCAGGTGCTCGACCTCATGCGCGACCTGCAGGCCGAATATGGCCTGTCCTATCTTTTCATCTCGCACGACATATCGGTCATCCGCTATTTCTGCGACCGGGTCGCGGTGATGAAGAATGGCAGGATCGTCGAGATCGGGGATGTGGCCCAGATATGCGAGCGGCCCGAGCATGCCTATACCAGGACCCTGATCGGCGCGGTGCCCCGTCCCGATCCGCGGCTCCGGGCGGATGCACCGGTGGTTTGAGGAGAGGATATGTCCAGGATCCTGCTGACCGGCGCCTCCGGGCGCCTGGGGACCCATATGCGCCAGTGGCTGGCCGCGCGCGGCAGGGCGGTCCTGGCCACCGACATCGCCCCGCCGCAGGAGGGGGACGGCGTCGTCCTCGCCGATCTGGCCGACCGGGCGGCCGTCGATGCCCTGATGCAGGACGGCATCACCGCCGTGGTGCATCTGGGCGGCATGGCCAAGGAGGCGGGCTGGGACACGATCCTGCACGCCAATATCATGGGCACCTACAATATCTTCGAGGCGGCGCGGAAGGCCGGCGTCACCCGCGTGGTCTATGCCTCCTCCTATCATGTGGTCGGCATGTACCGGACCGAAGAGGGGCCGCTCGAGCTCACCGCCGCCCCGCGCCCGGATTCGCTCTATGGCGTTTCCAAGCTGTTCGGGGAGTCGCTGAGCCGGCTCTATTTCGACAAGTTCGGCATCGAATGCCTCGCCATCCGCATCTGCACCGCCGGACAGCCGGGCACGGCGCGGGAAGGACGGCTATGGTGCAACCGCGACGATCTGGCCGAGCTAATCGCGGCGGGCATCGATGCCCCCACGCTCGGCCATCGCGTGGTGTTCGGCATTTCCGACAATGACGACGCCTTCTGTCTCAACAGCCCCGAGCTGGGCGCCCTGTGGACGCCGAAACATGCCTCGCGCGAGCTCGACCTTCCCCATATCGGGGGGCCGCTCGATCCGGACGATCCCCGAAACCGGTTCCTGGGCGGCATCTTCCCGATATGGGGCCATTTCGATGACGGGGACCCGCGCCCATGAGGCGCCGGGACGGAAAAAGGCCGGGAGGGCATGCCCTCCCGGCCTTTCTCATTCCACACCGGGCAGGTTAGGCCGAGGCGGCCTCGGCCTTCCGGGCCAGACGGGCCTTGATGCTGGCGACGTCGGCATTGGGCGTCGCGGCAAAGAGGGTCTTGGTATAGCTGTGCTGGGGATCGGCGAAGACCCGCTCGCGCGGGCCGTGCTCGACCACATCGCCGAAATACATCACCATCACCTCGTCGGCGATGTAGCGCACCACGCTCAGATCGTGGCTGATGAACACATAGGTCAGCGCGAACTCGTCCTGCAAATCCTTGAGCAGGTTGAGGATCTGCGCCTGCACCGACAGGTCCAGCGCCGAGACCGGTTCGTCCAGCACCAGGAAGCTGGGATTGAGCATCAGCGCGCGGGCGATGGCGATGCGCTGGCGCTGGCCGCCCGAGAACATGTGCGGATAGCGGTTGAAATGCTCGGGGCCCAGCCCGACCTTGACCAGCATGGCCATGGCCTTTTCGCGCCGCTCGGCCGGCTTCATGTCGGTATTGAGCAGCAGCGGCTCGGCCAGAACGTCGCCGATCTTCTGGCGCGGATTGAGCGAGCCATAGGGGTTCTGGAAGACGATCTGCACCTTGCGGCGCATTTCGGGAGTGACGTGGCTGGCGTCGGCCGGCGCCCCGTCGATGAGGATTTCACCGGCGGTGGGCGGGTCGATCAGGGTAATCATGCGGGCCAGCGTGGACTTGCCGCAGCCGCTTTCGCCCACCACGGCCAGGGTCTTGCCCTTTTCCAGCGTGAAGGAGACGTCCTTGACCGCCGAAACGGTCTTGGCGGGGCGCAGGAAGCCGCCGGAGGAGACATAGTCGCGCCGCAGATTGCGCACTTCCAGAACGGGCTTGGTCATCAATGCGTCCCCGGGGCGGCTTCGAACAGCATGTCGGACACGGTGGGCAGCCGGTCGCCCACGGCATTCTCGGGCAGGGCCGAGAGCAGCGCCCGCGTATAGTTGGAGCGGGGATTCTCGAACAGCGAGAGCACGTCGGCCTCCTCCATCTTGTGCCCCTTATATTGCACGATGACGCGGTCGGCGGTTTCGGCCACCACGCCCATGTCGTGGGTAATCATGATGAGCCCCATGCCGGTTTCGGCCTGCAGCCGCACCAGCAGGTCGAGGATCTGCTTCTGCATGGTTACGTCCAGCGCCGTGGTCGGCTCGTCCGCGATCAGCAGCTTGGGGTTGCAGGAAATGGCCATGGCGATCATCACGCGCTGGCATTGTCCGCCGCTCATCTGGTGGGGGAAGGCGCCGAGCTTTTCGGCGGCGTCGCGGATGCCCACCAGTTCCAGCAGTTCCACGGCGCGGGCCTGCGCCGCCTTGCCGGACAGGCCCAGATGCTTGTGCAGCACCTCCCCGATCTGGAAGCCGACGGTGAAGCAGGGATTGAGGCTCGCCACCGGCTCCTGGAAGATCATGGCGATGTCGCGCCCAATGATGGCGCGCTTGTCGCGCGGGCTCATGGCCAGAAGGTCCTTGCCCTCGAAGAGCATGCGGTCGGCGGTGACGGTGGCGGAAGAGGGCAGCAGGCCCATGGCGGCCAGCATGGCCACCGACTTGCCCGAGCCCGATTCCCCGACGATGGCCAGCACTTCGCGCGGCTCGACCGAGATGTCGATGCCGTCCACGGCCTTGAACAGGCCCGCCGAGGTGTCGAAGGCGACGGTGAGGTTCTTGATGTCGAGAAGGGGCATGGCTCAGCTCCGCTTCAGCTTGGGATCGAGCGCGTCGCGCAAGCCATCGCCGATGAGGTTGATGGCCAGCACGGTGATGAGGATGGCCAGGCCCGGAAAGGTCACGACCCAGGGCGCCTTGATGATGAATTCGCGCGCCGTGGCCAGCATGGTGCCCCATTCCGGGGTCGGGGGCTGGGCGCCCATGCCCAGGAAGCCGAGCGCCGCCGCCTCGAGAATGGCGTTGGAAAAGCTCAGCGTCGCCTGCACGATCAGCGGCCCCAGGCAATTGGGCAGGATGGTCACCAGCATCAGCCGCATATGGCCGGCGCCCGAGAGCTTGGCGGCGGTGACATATTCGCGGTTCTTCTCGGCCATCACCGCCGCGCGGACGAGGCGCGCAAAGTGCGGTTGCAGCACCAGCGCGATGGCGATCATGGCGTTGAACAGGCCGGGGCCGAGAATGGCCACCAGCACCAGCGCCAGCAGCAGCGGGGGGAAGGCGAGGATGATGTCCATGACGCGCATGATGACGACATCGACCCAGCCGCGGAAATAGCCGGCCAGCACCCCCAGCACCACGCCCACCACCAGCGCGCCGGAGACGACGAAGAAGCCGATGAACAGCGAGAAGCGGGCGCCGTGGATGAGGCGCGAAAGCATGTCGCGGCCCACCGGGTCGGTGCCCAGGATGAAGCGCGGATCGCTCCTGGGGTCCCAGATGGGCGGCTTGAGCAGCGCGTCGCGATATTGCGCGTCGGGCAGATGCGGGGCGATCAGCGGGGCGAAGATGGCCACCAGCAGCAAGAGGCCGAAAACCACGAGGCCGAGCACGGCGCCGCGATTGACCGAGAAATAATGCCAGAATTCGCGCAGGCCGGAGACCGGGCGGGCCGTGGTGACGGGTTCGGAAGCAAGAGCCATTCTAGCGCACCCGGATTCGTGGATTGATGAGGGCGTAGAGCAGATCGACCAGCAGGTTCACCGCCATGACGATGAGGGCGATGATGAGCAGGCCCGACTGCACCACGACATAGTCGCGCTTGGAGATGGAATCGATCATCCACTTGCCGATGCCCGGCCAGGTGAAGATGGTCTCGGTCAGGATGGCGCCGCCCAAGAGCAGCCCCACCTGCAGGCCGATGGTGGTCACCACCGGAATCAGCGCATTGCGCAGCGCATGCACGTTGATGACGCGGCGCGGCGACATGCCCTTGGCGCGGGCGGTGCGCACATAGTCCTCGCCCAGTACTTCCAGCATGGCCGAGCGGGTCTGGCGCGCGATCACCGCCAGCGGGATGGTGCCGAGCACCACGGCGGGCAGGATCAGATGGCGAAGCGCCGACACGAAGGCCGGCCAGTTGCCATAGAGCAGGGTGTCGATCAGCATGAAGCCGGTGATGGGCTTGAGGAAGAAGCTCAGCGCGATGCGCCCGGACACCGGCGTCCAGCCCAGATAGCCGGAAAAGAAGATGATGAGCAGAAGGCCCCACCAGAAGATGGGCATGGAATAGCCGGTCAGCGCCACGCCCATGGTCATCTGGTCGAACCAGGACCCGCGCTTGACGGCGGCGAAGATGCCGGCGGGAATGCCGATGATGACGGCCAGCAGCATGGCGCTGAGCGCCAGTTCCACCGTGGCGGGGAACAGCGTCATGAATTCGTTAATGACCGGGCGCTTGGTGGCGAGCGAAATGCCGAAATCGCCCTGCAGCACGCTGCCCAGATAATTGAAATATTGCTGCCAGATCGGCAGGTTGTAGCCGAACTGTTCCTTGAGGATTTCGTAGCGTTCCGGGGTCACGCCGTGCTGGCCGGCCATGGCCAGGATGGGGTCGCCCGGCAGGACGCGGACAAAGGCGAAGGCGCAGATGGAAATGCCGATAATGGTCGGCACCACCAGCGCCAGCTTGCGAAGGATATAGGTCAGCATGAGCGGGTCTTTGCCCCTGGAGCGGCCGGCCGGTCAACGGCGCGCCGATCCGTTTCCTGTTGCGGCGGGGCTTCGCGCCTTTCGGCCGGCCCGACCTGTCATTAAAAAAGGGGGAGCCCCGTTCCTTGGCGGATCGAGGCTCCGATGCGTTGGGAAAGGCGAAAAGCCTATTCCTGGATGTCCACGCCCACGAAGCTGTGGGTGCCGAGCGGGCTCATGGCATAGTTGAGCACGGTCTTCTTCATCGGCATGAACACGCGGCTATGGGCCAGGGTGATCGCGGGCTCCTCGGCCTTGAAGATTTCCTGGGCCTTGGTGTAGAGCGCGGTGCGCTCTTCGGGGTCGGAGACGCGCTTGGCATCCTGGATGGCGGCCTCGAACTCCTCGTTGCACCAGCTCGAATAGTTGCTCACGCCGATGGCCGAGCAGGAGAAGAGCGTGGCGAAGAAGTTGTCCGGGTCGCCATTGTCGCCGGTCCAGCCGATCATGAACGGGCCCTTGCGGTCGGCCTGCTTGCCGCGCTCGCGATATTCGGTCCACTCATAGGTGACGATGTTGGCGGTGACGCCGACCTTGGCCCAGTCGGCCTGGATCAGCTCGGCAACGCGCTGGCCATTGGGATTGTAGGGGCGCGAGACCGGGATGGCCCAGAGGTCGGTCGAGAGGCTGGTCACGCCGGCGGCCGCCAGCATTTCCTTGGCCTTTTCAGGGTTGTATTCGTCGGCCGGGATGGAATCGTCATAGGACCACATGGTGGGCGGAATGAGATTCTTGGCGTCCTGGCCGGCGCCCTGATAGACGGCGTCGATGATCGCGGCCTTGTCGATGGCCATGGTGAGCGCCTTGCGCACCTCGGCATTGTCGAACGGGGCTTCGGTGGTGTTGTAGGAGATGTAGCCGATATTCAGGCCCTCCTGCTCCAGCACCACCAGGTCGTCGTCGGCCTGGAGGGCTTCCAGGTCGGCCGGGGCCGGATAGGGCATGATATCGCATTCGCCGGCGATCAGGCGCTGGGCGCGCACCGAGGCGTCGGTGGTGATGGCGAAGATCAGGTCATCGATCGGCTGCTTGCCGTTCCAGTAATCGGCGAAGGCCTGATAGCGGATGACGGTGTCGAGCTGGTAGTCGACGAACTGGAACGGGCCGGTGCCCACCGGCTGGGTGGAGAAGGCCGCCTTGTCGCCGGCAGCTTCGAGCTGGTCGGCATATTCCTTGGACACGATCGAGGCGAACTGCATGGCCAGGTTGGCCAGCATCGGCGCGTTGGGCTCGGTCAGGGTCAGCTTGACGGTGAGGTCGTCGACCTTTTCCAGCGAGGCGATGTATTTGGGCATGTCCATGCCCTGGAAGTAATCCCAGGTCATGCCTTCGAGATATTCGTACCAGGGATTGTCGCTCTTCCACTGGCGCTCGAAGGAGAAGATCACGTCGTCGGCGTTGAAGTCGCGCGTCGGGGTGAAATAGGGCTGGGTGTGCCACTTGACGCCGGGGCGCAGGTGGAAGGTGTAAACCAGGCCGTCATCGGAGATTTCCCAGCTTTCGGCCAGGCCCGGGATCACTTCGGTGCTGCCGGGAGCGAATTCCACCAGGCGCTCGAAGATGGTGTGGGCGGAGGCGTCGAAGTCGTTGCCGCCGGTCAGCGGGCCGGGATCGAAATGCGAGGGCGAGGCTTCCGAGCAATAGATGAGCTGCTTGGCCTGCGCCGCGCCGGCCGCGAGAGCCAGCAGGGCGGTCGCCGCCAACAGGGTCTTCATCAGTTTCATATTTGGTGTCTCCCGAAATATTCTTGCGCCCCCGGCTGGTTGTCCGGGAGCTTGGGCCACACCAAAGCGCAGTTTTGGAAAAGGTGCAATGGGAGTTTCTGACCATTTGGTCAATCTTGTGACCGCTGCGGCATCATTCCACAGGATTGGACGGTTTTTGCACTTCCCGTTCGCCCCGCGCCTGCGAAAATGGCGCCGATAAAGGGGGAGAGGCCAGGATGAAATCGTGTTCCATGGGCTTTCTGGCCGCATTGCCGCTGCTGGCCGGGCCCGCCCTGGCGCAGGAGGCGGGCTGGCATTATTCGCCCCTTCCCGGCGAGGGCGACCGCGCGACGCTGGGCTGCGCGCTCAATTCGACGCCCGAAAACCACGCCTGCCTGGCGGTGCGCTGCGAGGACGATTTTTCCACCGGCGTCCATATCATGACCAGCCGCGCGGGCGGGGATGGGGGCGATTGGGCCGTCACCATCGACAAGGAGACGCGCGGGATCGCCGCCATCCCCGCCCCGCCCTATGGCGCCCGTGTCGTGGGCGGGCTAGACTGGCTTCTGCACAATCTCGCCCATGGCGCGGTGGCCTATCTCGAGCCGGAGAGCGGCCCGCCCATGCCGGTCAACCATATTCCGCTCGACGGCTCGCTGCGCGCCATCACCCTGGCGCTGGCCTATTGCGCGCCGCGCCTGCCCGCAACGGTCGAACCACAGGACGATCCGGGCGTTTAATCCCAACACCTTTTATGGAGACCATCATGGATCGCCGCCCGCTTGGCCGCAGTGAAATCGTCATCGAACCGCTGGTGCTCGGCGGCAATGTCTTCGGCTGGACCGTGGACGAGGCCCAGGCCTTCAAGATCCTGGACGCCTATGCCGAGGCCGGCTTTACCGCCATCGACACGGCCGAAGGCTACCCCAACTGGGTGCCGGGCAATCCGCCGGGCCTGAGCGAGACCATCATCGGGAAGTGGCTCAAGGCGCGCGGCAACCGCGCCGGCATGCATATCTTCACCAAGGTCAATTCCGGCAAGCAGCCGGGCGGGCTGAGCGCCGAGGCCATCCACAAGGGCGTGGAGGCCTCGCTCGAGCGGCTGCAGACCGACTATATCGACCTGTATTTCAGCCATTGGCCCGATGCCGAGACCAGCCATGAGGAAACCCTTTCGGCCTATGAGCCGCTGGTGCGCTCGGGCCGGGTGCGGGTCATCGGCGCCTCCAACTACACCGCCGAAATGGTGGAGGAGGCCCAGAAGGTATCCGTGGTCAAATCCCTGCCGCGCTACGAAGTGCTCCAGCCGCGCTACAATCTCTACGACCGCGCCGAATTCGAGGCGCTGCTGCCCACCATCGAGGGGAACGCGCTGGGCACCATCGTCTATTGGAGCCTCGCCTCGGGCTTCCTGAGCGGCAAATACCGCTCCCGGGCCGATCTGGGCAAATCCGCGCGCGGTGGCGGCATCGAGCGCTATCTCGACGAGAGGGGCATGAAGATCCTCGCCGCTCTGGACGAGGTCGCCGCCGCCCATGACGCCACCCCGGCCGAGGTGTCGCTGGCCTGGCTCGTCGCCCAGCCCGGCGTCACCGCCCCCATCGCCTCGGCCACCTCGCTCGAACAGGTGGAAAGCCTGGTCAAAGGCGTCCGCCTCAAGCTCGACGAAGAGTCGATCGCCAGGCTGACGAAGGCAGGGGCCTAAGCGCGCCCCATCCACGGTGTCGCCCCGGACCTGGTCCGGGGCCCATCCTGACATCGAGCCGCTCCAGCCATCTCAGGATGGATCCCGGCGCGGGGCCGGGATGACACCGGGGATGGAGCACAATCGTGCAATGTCCCGGGGGTCAAATCACCACTCGAAATCGGGCCCGTTTTCGCGCGCGCCGAGCAGGAAGACGTCGCTCATCAGCCGCAAGGGGGCCGCATCCACCTCGCTTTTCTTCTGGTCGAGCAGCGTGGCGAAATGGGCGTACATGGCGCCGTATTCATGGTCGCCATGCTGGAGCACCACTTCGCCATTGACGCTCAGCGAGCGTCCGCCGCCTTCGAGCAGCAGCTTGTTGCCGGCGCGGGTGAGGATGGAGAAGGTCCAGATTTCCCCGCTTTCCTCGAGCCAGTTGAAGCCGGCGGAGAGCTGGGGCGCGTGCTTCTGGTCGGATTTGAAGGTGATCTCCACATCCACCGGGGTCTGCCGATTGGCCGGGAAGGTGAGCCTGGCGCTTTGCACGAAAACGGGAAAGGGCATGATCTTGGTGAAGATCGAGAGCGCGTTGATGCCCGGATCGCAGACGCCGAACCCGCCCGGCTCCCACACCCAGTCCTGGCCCGGATGCCATTTGCGCACGCTTTCGCGCCAGTCGATGCGCACGGTGCTGACGCCTTCCTCGGCCAGGATGGCCCTGGTGCGGTCGACCGCCGCGTTGAACTGGGAATGCCAGGTCTGGTAGAGCACGCGCCCGCGCTTTTCCGCCTCGGCGATGAGGTCGTCCAGCTCGGAGATCGTGGTGGTGGGGGGCTTTTCCATCATCACGTCCTTGCCCGCCTCCAGCGCCTCGCGCACATAGCGGTGGCGGATGCCGGGCGGGGTGCAGATGGAGACCAGCTTCACATCGGGCAGCGCCGCGTAGAGCTCGGCCGGCGTCTTGAAGGCAGGCAGGTCCTTATGGCTCAGCCCGCGCGTCGACACCGTCGCGGCCAGCTCGAACGCGTCCGAGGCGTCGATCACCGGCAGATGCTGGTCCTGCGCGATCTTGCCGACGCCGATCACCGCGATTTTGCGCTTGGCCATACCGGCCTCCCGTCCCTCGAAAAGTGAGGCGTATAAAACAGAGCCGCGTTGCTCTGCCAAGCCCAATTATATGATTTATCGCCCCACCGCCGTCACCGCACGATTATCGCCCGGAAATCATTGACATTGGTGCCGGTGGGCCCGGTGGTCACCAGGTCGCCGATGGCGTGGAAGGCGCCCCAGGCGTCGTTGCCGGCCAGCGCCGCCAGCGGGTCGATGCCGGCCTTGCGCAACCGCGTCGCCGTGGTGCCGTCGGCATAGGCGCCGGCATTGGCCTCCGAGCCGTCTATGCCATCGGTGTCGGCGGCCAGCGCCGCAATGCCCTCGACCCCGTCTATGGCGATGGCGAAAGCGAGCAGGAACTCGGCATTGCGCCCGCCGCGCCCGCCGCTGCCGCGCAACGTCACCGTGGTCTCCCCGCCCGAAAGCAGCACCACGGGCTTTTTGAACGGCCGGTCGCGCAGGGCGATCTCGCGCGCCATGGCCGCCAGCACCTGCGCCACGTCGCGCGATTCCCCCTCGATGGAATCGGAAAGGATCGCGGCTTCGATTCCCCGCTCGCCCGCCAGCCGGGCCGCCGCGTCCAGCGACAGCGCCGCCGAGGCGATGGTGGCGACGCTGTTGCGGGCAAAGACCGGATCGTCGGGCGCCGGGGCGGGATTGTCCTCGCCGGCGAGAAGCGCACGCGCCGCCTGCGGCAGCTCGAGCCGGTAGAGATTGGCATATTTGCGCGCCAGCGCGCGCGAGCCGGCCAGCGGAATGGTCGGGCCCGACGCCACCAGCGAGGGATCGTCCCCCGGCACGTCCGACACCACCAAAGTGGCCACCCGCGCCGGCGCGCACAGCGCCGCCAGCCGCCCGCCCTTGAGGGTGGAGAATTGATTGCGGATGAGGTTCATCACCGAGATCGGCGCGCCCGAGGCCAGCAGCGCCCGGTTGATGGCCTGCTCGTCTGCCAGGGTCAACCCCGGCGCCGGGGCGGCCAGCAGGGCCGAGCCGCCGCCCGAGATCAGCGCCACCACCAGATCGTCCGGCGTCAGGCCGGAGACGAGGTCGCCGATGCGCCGCGCCGCCAGCAGGCCGGCATCGTCCGGCACGGGATGGGCCGCCTCGATGATCTCGATGCGCTCGCAGGCCTCGCCATAGCCATAGCGGGTCACCACCAGCCCGGTGAGCGGCCCGTCCCAGGCGGCCTCGAAGGCCCGCGCCATCTGCGCGGAGGCCTTGCCGGCGCCGATCACCAGGGTGCGCCCGACCGGCTTTTCGGGCAGGTGGCGGGCGACGCCCCGCGCCGGCTGCGCTTCGGCCACCGCCTGGTGAAACAGCTCTTCGAGCAGGGGACGGTTCATATTGTTAACTCTGCCTGGGCTTAGTCTGCTTGCGATTCGCCGCCGGCAAGCGTAGCCAGCATCGAGGCGGGTGGACAGTTGTCAAACACCCGACACATGATGGCAATAGCGGCTGGTCAGGGAGATCCGATGACAGAACGATTCGCCATCTATTACGCGCCGTCCGCCACCAGCAATCTGTGGGAGCGCGCCGCCACATGGTTCGGGCGCGACGCCAGCACCGGCGAATTGCTGGGCGGCACGGTGGCGGGGCTGGACCGCGACCGCCTGCTCAATCTCACCCAGGGCGCCAGCCGCTATGGCTTTCACGCCACCATCAAGGCGCCGATGGCGCTGGCCGAAGGCCGCAGCGAGGCCGAGCTCTGCGCCGCCCTGGCCGATTTCGCCGCCCGCCAGCGCCCCTTTTCGCTGGGCCGGCTGCGCCTTGCTCCCCTGGGCGGCTTTCTGGCGCTCACCGCCGAGGAGGCGCCCGCCGCCCTTTCCGGCTTCGCCGCCGGCGTGGTGGAGGCGTTCGAGGGTTTTCGCGCGCCGATGAGCCGCAAAGAGCGCGAGGCGCGCCTTCAGAAGAACCTCACCCCACGCCAGCTCGAGCTGCTCGACAGCCACGGCTATCCCTATGTGCTCGACCAGTTCCAGTTTCACATGACCCTGAGCGACCGGCTGGAGCCGGAGGACCAGGCCGACATCCTGGCGGCGGCCCAGACCTGGTTCGGCCCGGCGCTGGAAGAGGCGGTGACGTTCGACCGGCTGAGCCTTTTCCACGAGCCCGACAGCGGCAAGCTCTTCCGGCGCGTCCTCGATTTTCCGCTGGGGGCCACGGCCTGATGGGTGCGGCGGGCTTTCGCAATGGCCGCATCGTGCTGGCCGATGAGGAAATCGCGGGGGGCCTGTCGATCCGCGAGGGCGTCATCGCCTCCATCGATCCCGGCGCCGGCGCCAGCGGGGAGGATCTCGAGGGGGACTATCTCCTGCCCGGCCTTGTCGAATTGCATACCGACCAGCTCGAAAACTACTACCGCCCCCGCCCCGGCGTCTTCTGGGACCCGATGGCTTCGCTCCACGCCCATGACGTGCAGATCGTCGGCTCGGGCATCACCACGGTGTTCGACGCGGTGCGCATCGGCTCGGATGTCGACATGCCGGAAATGGGCGTGCATGTCGAAAAGCTCACCGCCGCCATTGCCGCGGGGCGAAACGGGGGCTGGCTGCGCGCCGAGCATTTCGTGCATCTGCGCTGCGAATTGCCCGCCCATGACGTCATCGCCCATTTTGAGGCCTATGCCGGGGATGCCCATACCCGCCTCGCCTCGGTGATGGACCATACCCCGGGCCAGCGCCAGTTCAGCTCGCTCGAGGAATACAAGCGCTTCTACAAGGACCGGCTGGGCCGCAGCCAGGGCGATGTCGATGCCTATCTGGCCGCCCGCCAGGCCGAGCACGACCGCTATGCCGCGCCCAACCGCGCCCATATCGTCGCCCGCGCCCGTGAGCTGGGCCTGCCCCTGGCCAGCCATGACGACACCACGCTGCTCCATGTCGAGGAGGCGGTGGCCGATGGCGTGGCCATCGCCGAATTCCCCACCACGCTCGAAGCGGCGGCCGCCGCCCATGATGCGGGCCTATCCATCCTCATGGGCGCGCCCAATGTGGTGCGCGGGCGCTCGCATTCGGGCAATGTCTCGGCCACCGACCTGGTGCGGGCGGGCCTATTGGACATATTGAGCTCCGACTACGTGCCCATGGCGCTGCTGCAAGCGGCGTTCCTGTTGCCGGAAAAGGTGGATGGCCTGAACCTGCCCCGGGCGCTGGCCATGGTCACGGCCAATCCGGCGCGCGCGGCGGGCCTGCTCGACCGGGGCGAGATCGCGCCGGGCCGGCGGGCCGATTTGGTGCGGGTGCGCCTGGTCGATGGCCTGCCGGTGGTGCGCGGCGTCTGGCGGCAGGGCCAGAGGGTGAGCTGAGCCATGGCGCGTCCCCTCGGTTCGCTGGTGCTGGTGGTGGGCCCTTCCGGGGTCGGCAAGGACACGCTGATCGCCGGGGCCAGGCAGGCATTGGACGGGGACAGGCGCTTTTCCTTCGTGCGGCGGCTGGTGACGCGCGCGCCCTGGGGCGGCGGGGACGAGCATGACGAGATCGAGCCCGCGCTCTTTGCCGAACTGGAGGCGGATGGGCGGCTGGCCCTGTGCTGGGAGGCGCATGAGCGGCGCTATGGCCTGCCGCTCAGCGTCGACACCGACATCGCCCTGGGCAGGGTGGTGGTCGCCAGCGTTTCCCGCCATGTAGTGCTGGAGGCCAGGGCCAAATATCCCAATGCGGCGGTGGTGCTCATCACCGCCGAAATCTCGCGCCGCGCCGAGCGCCTGCTCAAGCGGGGCCGGGAGAATGCCGGCCAGATCACCGCCCGCCTGGCCCGCGAAAGCCCGCCGGTGCCGCCCGGCGTCTTTCCCGTCATCATCGACAATTCCGGGCCGCTGGCCATCGGCATCACCGCCTTCGTCATGGCCCTGCGCGCCATCGCGGCCGACGAATAGGGGCGGCCCATTCCGCCCCCGGCGCCGCCTGCCGGGTGGGAAAGGTCAGTATTTCCACCGTCATCACCGGCCTTGCGCCGGTGATCCATGAGACGGGCCAGCGCAGGCGCAGGGATGGATCGCCGGGACGAGCCCGGCAATGACGGGGGCGGGATAAGCCGCGGCGAAAAGCACGCCCCGTTAACCGCACCCTTGCGGCAATTGAACCCGCGCGCGTTGTTCCGCGTTGCTCCCGATCAACAGCGTCAGGAGCTTTCAATGAGCCGCAATGGACTTTACGCCGTCATCGCCATTCTGCTGGTCGTGGTGGTGGGCTATGGCATCTATGCCTGGCAGCAGGAGCAGGCCCGGCCGGGCGTCGAGGTGCGCGTGGATGGGCAGGGCATTTCCATCGAGGGCAATGGCTGATCGCCCGAGGCGGAAGGCAGGATGAAGGCGAGGCGCGGGCCTCGCCTTTTTCAGGCCGCCTCGTTGCCGGCGCGCACGGCCTGGGACACGGCGAAATGGGCCTTTTCGACGGTTTCGAAATGCTGGCCGTCAACGGCGAAGGCGGGCAGCTTGACCGCCAGGAACCGGTAGCCCTCGGCCTGGGGGACGACGACGCCCAGCGGTTCCCCGCCGACTTCGATGACGATGGGCCGCTGCACCGGGGCCCTGGTGATACTGTTTTCCTGCATGGGAGGAGGCTCCACTTGCGCATTGCGGCGGCGACGGCGGTGCTGGGCACCATCCGGGCAGGCAATGCGGGAATTCTATCGGAAGTTTGAGACGAAGGCGTGACGAGAGGTCACATTCGTTTGCGGCGACAGATCCCTTGCCAGCGTTTGGCAAGTTGCAAGTGGCAGCGTACGAGCATGGAACCGGCATGGGTGGTGACGGCGTTTGACAGGGTCATCGTCAGTCCTTTCCTGCTGGTTGCGATGCGACAATCGGTGGATACCGATGGATGATGGCAAGATAGGGGCGTTCGATGCCGAATTCCAGTCCCGCATCTGCCCGCAAAGACGATTTTTCCAAAAAACCGTACCCGACTTTCGTCTGAGGCTGGAAAATCCTGCGCGGTTTTTCCGGCCCGGGGCCGCTCCAGGGCCCCGGAAATGCTTGAACTGGTCTGGACAATCTGGTCTTGTCGGGCCTTCTGAAGAGACCAACCGCGATGCAACGCGGCACGAGGGACGACACCGTGTCCGAAGACGATCTGCCGGCTGCTGCCAAGGGCAAGCGCGGCGTCAAGCCATCTGGCAAGCCGACGCTCAAGACGATTGCGCAGATGACGGGCCTTGCCGTCACCACCATTTCGCGCGCGCTCAACAACGCCCCCGAGCTGGCGCAGGACACGCGCGACCGGGTGCAGAAGATCGCCGCCGAAATCGGCTACCTGCCCGACCGGGCGGCCCTGCGCCTCAAGACCGGACGCACCAATGTGGTGGCGCTGGTGCTCGAGCCGGACGAGCAGATCTACGGCTTCGGCTCCTCCCTGGTCACCGGGCTCAGCGAGGCGGTTCGCAACACCGCCTATCACATCGTCATCACCCCGCTTTTCCGCAACGTCAATCCGATCGAGCCGATCCGCCACATCGTGCGCAACCGCATGGCCGACGGCGTCATCTTCTCCAAGGCCGAGAGCTTCGACGAGCGCATCCGCTTCCTCATCGACAACGACTTTCCCTTTGTCAGCCATGGCCGCACCAACTGGCCCGAGCAGCATCCCTTCGTCGATTTCGACAATGACGCCTATGCCTATGGCGCGGTGAAGCGCCTGGCCGCCAAGGGCTGCAAGCGCGTCTCCATCGTGCTGCCCGACAGCGCCCTCACCTATACCGACCATCTCAAGTCGGGCATGGCGCGGGCCGCCGAGGAGGTGGGCGTCGCCCATGAATTCGCCGGCGACGTCAATCTGGGCAGCCCCACCGACGCCATCCGCAACTACGTCATCAAGCGCTCGCGCCGGCCCGACGCGCCCGATGGCTATGTCTGCGCCTCGGAGGTCTCGGCCCTGGCGGTGATCGGGGGCCTGCGCGAAAGCGGCCATGTCATCGGCGAGACCGCCCATGTGGTCTCCAAGCAGGCCTCGGCCATGTTCGCCCAGTTCCAGCCGGGCGCGGAAACCGCCTTCGAGGATTTCGTCGATGCCGGCCGGCAGATGGGCCAGCTCCTCCTGCGCCGCATCAGCGGCGAACCCCCCGAAGAACTGCATTACCTGGCCAAGCCGAAATTCGATTGGGAATAGGGCGCGCGGCGGTTACTGGCCACCAGCCCTCATGCCCCAACCCATCGTCATTGCCGGGCCCGTCCCGGCAATCCATCCTTCCGCTTGTGGCGAACGCGCCATGGACCACCGGGACAAGCCCGGTGGTGACGGTGGGGAGAAGTTACTGTCCCCGCCCCACCCGGGGAAAAGTTACTGCCCTCCCCACCCTGTCGCCCCGGCCTTGAGCCGGGGCCCATCCTGACGCGGTGCCGCTCCATCCCTTTCAGGCTGGATCCCGGCTCAAGGCCGGGATGACATCGGGGTTGGGGGTAGCATCAGCCCTACCCTTCCAGTTCCTCACGCAGCATTTCCAATTCCAGCCATTGCTCCTCGGCGGCGGCTTTTTTGGCTTCCGCCGCTTCCAGCGCCCTGGATTTGGCCGCGAAGCCATTGGGATCGCGCGTGTAGAAGCCCGGATCGGACAGCGTCGCGTTGATCGCGGCGATTTCGGCGTCGAGCGTGTCAATCTGCCTGGGCAAGGTCTCCAGCGCGTGCTTTTCCTTGAAGCTCAGCTTGCGCTTGGGCGCGGGCGCCGCGGCGGCCGGCGCCGGGGCCGGCTTTGCCGGGCGGGTGGTCTTTTCGGCGATGCGCGCATTCACCCCCGAGCCGCGCTGGCTGACCATGTCGGAATAGCCCCCGGCATATTCGGTCCAGCGCCCGTCGCCCTCCGCCATCACCACCGAGGTCGCCACCCGGTCGAGGAAGTCGCGGTCGTGGCTGACCACGATCACCGTACCGGCATAGTCCGAGACCATTTCCTCGAGCAGGTCCAGCGTTTCGAGATCGAGATCGTTGGTGGGCTCGTCCAGCACCAGGAAATTGGAGGGCAGCGAGAGGGCGCGGGCCAGCGCCACGCGGGCGCGCTCGCCGCCCGAGAGCTTGCCGATGGGGGTATTGGCCTGTTCGGGGGTGAAGAGGAAATCCTTCATATAGCCGACCACATGCTTGGGCTGGCCGTTGATGTGGAGCGTATCCGAGCCGCCGCCCGTCAGCGCGTCGCGCAGGCGCGTTTCGGGGTCGAGCCGGGCCCGGCCCTGGTCGAGCATGGCCAGTTCCAGCGCGGCGCCGAGCTTGATGGTGCCGCTATCGGGCTCCAGCAGCCCGGTCAGCATCTTGATGAGCGTGGTCTTGCCGGCGCCATTGGGGCCGACAATGCCGATGCGGTCGCCGCGCAGCACGCGGGTGGAGAAATCGTCGACGATCTTTCGCGCGCCGAAGCTTTTGGCGATGCCCTCCGCCTCCACCACCAGCGCGCCCGAGGTCCGTCCCTCGCTCACCTGCATGTTGACCGCGCCGGTCACCTTGCGCTGCTCGCGCCGCTCCTGGCGCAGCCCGGCCAGGCGCTCCAGCCTTCCGACATTGCGCTTGCGGCGGGCGGTGACGCCATAGCGCAGCCAGTGCTCCTCGCGTACGATCTGGCGGTCGAGCTTGTGGCGGTCGCGCTCTTCCTGCTCCAGAACCGCGTCGCGCCAGCCCTCGAAGGCGGCAAAGCCCTTGTCGAGCCGGCGGGTGACGCCGCGATCGAGCCACACCGTCGAGCGGGTGAGATCGGACAGAAACCGCCGGTCATGGCTGATGAGCACCATGGCCGAGCGCAAGGAATCGAGCTCCTGCTGGAGCCATTCGATGGCCGGCAGGTCGAGATGGTTGGTGGGCTCGTCCAGCAGCAGGATATCGGGCTTTGGCGCCAGCACCCGCGCCAGCGCCGCCCGGCGCGCCTCCCCGCCCGAGAGGGTCTTCGGGCTTTCCGCGCCGGTGAGGCCCAGCGACTCCAAGAGATACTGGGCGCGATAGGGGTCGTCCCCCGGCCCCAGCCCGGCCTCGACATAGGCGAGCGTTGTGGCAAAGGCGCTGAGGTCCGGCTCCTGGGGCAGATAGCGCAGCGTGGCGCTGGGCTCGAGGAACCGCACCCCGCCGTCATGGGCCACCTCGCCCGCGGCGATGCGCAGCAGGGTGGACTTGCCCGAGCCGTTGCGGCCCACCAGCGCCACGCGCTGGCCCGGCGCCACGATCAGTTCGGCGTCCTCGAGCAGGGTCGTGCCCCCGAAGGTGAGATGGATATTCTGAAGCGAAAGAAGCGGTGCGGCGGCCATGGCGCGGCATAGAGCATAGGCGGGGCGCAAAGGAAAGGCCGGTCAGGACGTTGAGGATCCTGGCCGGCCCGGGGAGACGGTAGCAGCAAGCCCCGTCGTCTCAACAGGCCGCTCCGGCCGGATCCCCTCGGCTCCGGTGCGTCCTGCGATAGGGGGATCAAAGCACAGCTTATTATGAGTGTCAAACTCATAATTATGCCTTGGGGCAAAATATGAACTGGGGAGGGGTCAAACCGCCCACTGCATAAAAAAACACCCCGGACGATGCCGGGGTGCCAGGTACGGAGACCCTTGAATTCAATGCATCGGCGCGCGCACCGCTTCCATGGCGCTCAGCCCCAGCCGGTCGCGGATGGAGCGCTTCTTGCTGGCGAGATCGGCGATGGTATAGCTGGCCAGCACCTCGAAGAAGGCGCCCAGCGCCTCGCGCAGCGCGCCGTTGAGGTCGCATTCCCCGATCAGCGGGCAATCGGCGCCCTCCTCGAAGCATTCGGCCAGCGCGAAGCTTTCCTCGGTCAGCCGGACGGTGTCGAGCAGGGTGATGTCTTCCGCCCGGCGCCCGAGCCGGATGCCGCCATGGCGGCCGCGCACGGTTTCGAGCAGGCCGTTTTCCACCAGCGGCTTGATGAGCTTGAACAGGAACAGCTCGGAAATATTGTAGGCCTTGGCGATATCGCCCACCCGGCTCAGGCCCGGCTCGTTGACGGCGCAATAAACCAGGGTGCGGATGGCATAGTTGGATTGACGCGTCAGGCGCACGGCGGACCCTTTCTGGCAGGCGGCCGGAGCAGGAAAACCCCCGGCGATTCGGCTCTTTTTCGAGCTTACGATGCCTCGCAGCTTATAACCATTCTAAAATAAGTCAACTAAATATGATTTCCGTCTTCATGTTTGTTCCCCGGCTGGACAGGCATTTATATTCTGGTTATGAATTTAAGCAGGGGGGAACGATATAAATGACCACGACTCTGACTCGCGCCTTGCTCAGCGAGGCGGCGGCGCGCCGCACCGGTTTGAGCAAGGCCGACACGGCCGCCATTGGCGATGCCATGTTCGCCATGATGGGTGAAGCGCTGATGGCGGGCGAAAACGTCAAGCTCACCGCCTTCGGTTCGTTCCAGGTGCGCGAGCGCGCCGAGCGGATCGGACGCAATCCGCGCACCGGCACCGAGCATCGCATCGCCTCGCGCCAAACGGTGGTCTTTACGCCCAGCGCACAGCTGCGCCAGGCCATGGACCGGCTCCGCTCAGCCTCCTGATCCGGTTTCGCGCAGGAAATGGCGGCGGTAGAGCACCAGCTCGGCCGCCCCGATGGCCGGCGCCAGCGCCCCGGAATGGCCGGAGCGCAATTGCGGCGGGGCCTGGCCGGTTATGGGCAGGCGCTCGAGCTCGGCCTGCATTTCCGCGATCAGCCGCGCCAGGATCGGGGCGGGCAGCAGCCCGTCGATCACCACCAGCCCGCATTCGATGACGGTCGAGGTGTTGTAGGCGACGCGCGCCAGCGCCATGGCGCTGTCGGCGATCCAGGCGTCGAGCACCGGCCCGAAGCCCTGCCAGTCCCAATGCTGGGGCGGGCAGGCTTCATGGGGAATGCCGGCTTCGGCCAGGCGCCGCTTCAGCGCCGTCAGCGAGGCGATGTCATGGGCCGGGCGCAGCGCGCCGCCCTCGCCCGTGCCCACCAGCATGGAGCCCAGATTGGCCGAATTGCCGTTCGGCCCCTCGCGCAGCGTGCCCTCCCCGACAATGCCGGCGGCGATGTAGCAGGAGATGAAGAAATAGATGAAGCTGGAGGGGCGCGGCCGGGGGCAGGCGATCATCTCGGACCAGCAGGCGGCATTGCCGTCGTTGAACAGCATGGTGTCCAGCCCCGTGCGCCGCTTCAGCTCTCCCGCAAGGTCGAGTTCGATCCAGAGGCCGGCCTGTTCGGGCGGCGCCTCGGGCAGGGTGAGGTGCAGGATGGCGCCGATATTGCTGGGCAGCGCCACCCCGATATCGCGGAGCCGGGGGCGCAGACCGTCGTCCAGGCGCGGCATCACCGCCCCCATCAGCTCGATGATGTCGTCGACCACGCGCCGCGCGTCGGGAAAGGCATGGGAGCGATGCGTCCGGGTCAGCACCTGCGCATGCATGTCGAGCAGCAGCACGTCGATATGCTTCCAGCCGATCTCCACGCCGATGGAAAAGGCGCCGTCGGCGCGCGGATAGATGGGGGTGGCGGGCTGGCCGCGCCGCCCGCGCAGCACTTCGCCGCGCATGATGAGCCCGGCCCGCTCCATGTCGAGCAGGATGGCGGAGACCGTCTGCGGCGCCAGCGCCGAAAGCCGGGCGATATCGGCATTGGACAGGCCCGGATTGAAGCCGATGGCGGTCATCACCGCCCGTTCATTGGCCCGGCGCAGGCTCTGATGCTGCACGCCGCGCCCGCCGGCGTTGAAACTGTCAGGACTGGACTGGGAGCGGGTCTCGGGCATGGTCACATCCAGAAATCGCCGGAAAACCTGTGTGGCGCATTCCGGCGGGCGCCCCTGGCGGAGGGCTGAACCGAACATCTTCTTGGTCCATCATGGCAAAGGGGACATGTCGCGCCAAGGCAACAATTGTATCGATCGGCAAAGTCGAGCCTTGTCTATTCGGACAAGTCCTGCCACCCTTCGCCCCGCCAACATCCTGTGGCCAAACAAATTCCGCCAATATACGCCGGATCCGCCCTCTTCCTTCCAGGGAGAGGGGCCTGAAGCCGTGCCCGGGGCAAACCGGTCTGATCGGCGATGGGAGGGAGAAGGGGCGCGGTCCCTACCCCGCCGCCACCGCGTGGCGCGGCATTTCCGAGAGCACTTCGGCCACCCCGTTGCGGATGATGACGATCTCCTCGAGCCGCAGCCCGAAGCGGCCGGCAAGATAGATCCCCGGCTCGATGGAAAACACCATGCCCTCGTCCAGCACCGTGTCGCTGGTGGCGGTGATATAGGGCGGCTCGTGGATATCGATGCCCATGCCATGTCCGGTGCGGTGCAGGAAATTGGGACCATAGCCGGCTTCGGCGATGACATCGCGCGCCGCCTTGTCCACGGCGCTGGCCAGGGCGCCCGGCACCGCCGCGGCGATGGCCGCCCGCACCGCCCGCTCGAGAATGGCGTGGATGTCGGCGAAGCCTTGCGGGGCCGCGCCGAAAAAGCCCACCCGCGTCATGTCCGAGGGATAGCCCGCGAGCCGCCCGCCGGTATCGATCAAGACCGCCGCGCCCCGCTCCAGGCGCGTCGCGCCGGTATGGTGATGGGGAAAGGCGCCATTGGCCCCGAAGCAGACCGAGCAGAATTCGGTGGTGGCGCCATGGGCCTTGTAGAAATCCCCGATCGCCTGGGCCACCTCCAGCTCGCTGACGCCTTCGCGCAGCGCGGCAAAGCCGGCCGCCATGGCGCGGTCGTTGAGCAGGGCCGACGCCTTGAGCCGTTCATATTCCGCCCCGTCCTTGCGGGAGCGGAGATAGCTCACCGTGTCGCCGGTGAAGCGCCGGCGCGCGCCGGGCAGCGCGTCCAGCACCAGCAGGGCGAAATCGGCGCGCATGGTTTCGTCGAGCACGATGGAGGGGGCATGGCGGTCGATTCCGGTCGCGGCCAGCAGGCTCTCCAGCGCCGCCGCCGGGCCATCGGCATCGGCCCAGGGGAAGAAGGGCAGGTCGGTATGCTGGCGGGCGCTGTCGACATTGAGCGCCGGCATCAGGAAGCCGGCGAAGTCCCGGCTCACCATCAGCATCACCGGGCGTTCGTCGCCATGGGGCGAGAGCGCGGCCAGCCACATCATGTGGCTCGAGGGCCCCAGCACCACCAGGTCGGTGCCGGTCTCCCGCATGCGGGCGCGCAGATTGGCCATGCGGGTGGCGAGAAGAGAGCTCATGGGAATCAGATCCTCGAAAAGCGGCAAAGCCGGGCAGGAGACGAGCAATGCCCGGCTTTGCGCCCTGCGCGCAAGCCCCGATACCCCCCGGCGGCCCCACGCCCCCTTTGGAGTGAGGGGAGGGAGCGGGGCTAGAGCGCCGCCGCCATCAGCGAGGCATTGCCGCCCGAGGCGGTGGTGTCGATGCAGACATGGCGTTCGAGTTGCAGCCGGCCCGCCTCGTCCGGCGTGCAAAGCAGGGGCAGGATGGCGCCGGTGCGCCGGCTCAGCGCCCGGCGGATGGCGCGCAGGTCCTCGGCGTCGCCGAACCAGGCCACGGCATCGAAATCGTCCCCGCCCGCCAGATGGTCGACATCCAGCGATGCCGCGCGCGGCGTGCAGCCCATGGACCGGGCCATGGCGGACTGCGCCTCCCGGTCGGCGTCCGATGGTCCCAGGCAGAGCAGCGTGCCGCGCGGCGCGACATGCAGGCGGTTGGATTCCCCCGTCGGCCCCGGCAGCTCCAGAATGCCGTGCTGCGCCGGCGCGCCGCCGCGGGTGAAGCGGGGCAGGTAGTGCGGCCCGCCCGCCTTGGGGCCGGTTCCCGAAAGGCCTTCCCCGCCAAAGGGCTGCGAGCCGACCACGGCGCCGATCTGGTTGCGGTTCACATAGATATTGCCGGCCCGCACCGCGCGCTCCACCAGCTTCACCCGCGAGGAGATGCGGGTGTGCAGGCCGAAGGTGAGTCCGTAGCCCGAGGCATTGATGGCGCCGATCACGCTGTCGATCTCGTCGGCCCGGAAGCGCGCCACATGCAGCACCGGTCCGAAGATTTCCTCGGGCATCTCCTCGATGCCCGAGACCCGCAGCAGGGTGGGGGCGATGAAGGTGCCAAGGGCGGGTGCGGCGAGCTGGTGGATCACCCGGTCCCGGCGCGCGGCGATATAGGCGGTGATCCTGTCCCGCGCCGCCGCGTCGATGATCGGGCCGATATCGGTGGCCAGGTGCCAGGGGTCGCCCAGGCGCAACTGGTCCATGGCGCCCTTGAGCATTTCAAGGGTGCGCGCGGCGGCTTCCTCCTGCACGTAGAGGATGCGCAACGCCGAGCAGCGCTGCCCCGCCGACTGGAAGGCCGAGGCCAGGATATCGCGCACCGCCTGCTCGGGCAGCGCCGTGGTGTCCACGATCATGGCATTGAGGCCTCCCGTCTCGGCGATGAGCGGCGCGTCGGGAGAAAAATGCTCGGCCATGGCGCTTTCGATGCGCCGCGCGGCCGCGAGAGAACCGGTGAAGGAAATGCCATCAAGCGCTGTGCTCGATGTTAACAGTCCGCCAACCGTAACGCCCCCAAAGATAAGCTGAAGTGACGCCTCGTCCACCCCCGCCGCGTGCAGCAATTGTACCGCCCGATGGGCCACCAGGGGCGTCTGCGGCGCCGGTTTGGCGACCACCGCATTGCCCGCCGCCAGCGCCGCCGCCACCTGCCCGGTGAAGATGGCGAGGGGGAAATTCCAGGGCGAAATGCAGGCGAAAACCCCGCGTGAAGGGGCTGTCAGCCCTTCGGCCTCGCCGGCATAATAGCGCAGGAAATCAACGGCTTCGCGCAATTCGGCCACGGCGTCCGGCCAGGTCTTTCCGGCCTCGCGCATCAGGAGCGCATAAAGCTCGGCGGCATTGGCCTCATACAGATCGGCCGCCCGCCGCAGCGCCTCCGCCCGCAGGGAGGCGGGCTTGCGCCCCCAGCCCGATTCCCGCGCCGCCGCCATGGCCCGGGCCACCTCGGCCGGCGTCGCTTCGGCTATGCTGCCCACGCGGTCGTCCGGGTTGGCCGGGTTGACCACCCAATGGCCCTCCCCCACCAGCCATTGATGGGTGATGAATTCCTCGCGGGCCGCCTCCATGGCGCCGAAGGCGATAGGGTCTGTCAGGTCCAACCCCTTGGAATTGCGCCGCTTTCCAAAAATGTCGGCTGGGGCGGGAATGGCGGGATTGGGCAGGGCATCGCCCAGCGCCAACAGCTTTTCGATGGGGTCCTCGGCCACTTTTTCGGCCGGGATTCCCGCATCGGCAATCTGATAGACGAAGGAGCCATTGGCGCCGTTCTCGAGCAGCCGCCGCACCAGATAGGCCAGCAGGTCCTTATGCGCGCCCACCGGCGCATAGATGCGGGTGGTGGCGCCGTGATCGCGCCGCAGCACCTCGTGCAATTGCTCGCCCATGCCATGCAGGCGCTGGAACTCGAAGCTGTCCATGCTCCGCCCGGCCTCCGCCGCCAGATGCAGGACGGCGGCGGCGGTATGGGCGTTATGGGTGGCGAATTGCGGATATATGGCCTTGGCGGTAAAGAGTTTTTTTGCCGCCGCGATATAGCTCGCATCGGTCGCCGCCTTGCGCGTATAGACCGGATAGCCGGGCAGGCCCTGCACCTGCGCCCGCTTGATCTCGGCGTCCCAATAGGCGCCCTTGACCAGCCGCACCATGATGCGCCGATCCAGGCGTTCGGCGGTGGCCTCGAGCCAGTCGATCAGTGGCAGCACGCGCTTGCCATAGGCCTGCACCACCACGCCGAAGCCGTTCCAGCCGGCCAGCTCGGGCGTGGCGAGCACCGCTTGGATCACGTCGAGCGAGAGATCCAGGCGTTCGGCCTCCTCGGCGTCGATATTGAAGCCCATATTGGCTTCTGCCGCCGCCAGCGCCAGCTTGCGCGTGGCGTCCACCAGCTCGGTCATCACCCGGTCGCGCTGGGCCGCCTCATAGCGCGGATGCAGGGCGCTCAGCTTGACCGAAATACCGGGATTGTCACGCACGGAAGCCTTGTCGCAATGGGGCGCGAGGGTGCGGATGGCGCCCAGATAGGCGTCGAAATAGCGCGCCGCGTCGGCGGCGGTGCGGGCCGCCTCGCCCAGCATGTCATAGGAATAGCGATAGCCCAGGGCTTCGGATTTGCGCGCGTGGCTCACGGCCTCGTCGATGGTGCGGCCGAAGACGAACTGGCTGCCCATCAGCCGCATGGCATGGCCTACGGCGGTGCGGATCACCGGCTCGCCCAGCCGGGCAATGGCCCGGTGCAGCGCGGTTTTCGGCCCGATTTCCGGGTCTCCCAGCACTTCGGAGGTGAGGTTCAGCGCCCATGAGGAAAAATTGACCAGCGGGCTGGGCGAGCCGCCGAAATGGCCGGCCCAGTCGGCGCCGCCCACCTTGTCATGGATGAGCGCGTCCACCGTTTCGCTGTCGGGCACCCGCAGCAGCGCCTCGGCCAGGGACATCAGCGCCAGCCCCTCCTCGCTGTCGAGACCGTATTCGGCAAGGAAACTTTCCATGAGCCCGGGCCTGGTGCCCTGGCGCACCGCCTCCACCAGCCGCGCGGCGCTGGCCGAAATCGCCCGGCGCGCCGGGGCATCCAGGCCGGTCTGGGCAATGAGGCCGCGTACGAGCTCGCCCTCATCGGCATGGAGGCGGGCATGAAGAGCCTGGCGGGCGGACTGGGCGGATAGCGGCGTCATCGGGAGCATCCTCTGGGGCAGGGCAATGCCAGAGTGCCAGAGCGGCGACAGGCCTTTCGCCCAATATATCCCCCTGAGCCGCATTCATGTTATGATCTTTGAATGTCTGGCAGGTGAATCACCCGTGAAAGAGAGCCAAAACGGTCATATCGACCAGATCGACCGACGCATCCTGGACGAATTGGCGCGAAACGGGCGCATCAGCGTGGCCGAATTGAGCCGGCGGGTGAACCTGTCCAAGACGCCCTGCCAGGCGCGGATGAAGCGGCTGGAACAGGCCGGCTATATCCTGGGCTATCGCGCCGTGCTCGACCCGCGACGGCTGGGCCTGCCGCATGTCGCCTTCGTGGAGGTGCGCCTCAGCGATACGCGCAAGGCGGCGCTCGACGCCTTCAACAAGGCGGTGCGGCTGCTGCCCGAGGTGGAGCAGGTGCACATGATCGCCTCGAGCTTCGATTACCTGCTCAAGGTGCGCACCAAGGACATCTCGGCCTATCGGGAAGTGCTGGGCGAAAAAATCTCCGCCCTGCCCCATGTCGCCCACACCTCGACGCATGTGTCCATGGAGGCGGTCAAGGACGAGGTGGATTAGCGCTCAGCCGCCGGTGAGGTTGCGGGCCCAGGCCAGGATATCCCCGCTCGACATGGCGCCGGAGACCCGACCCTTCTCCTTGCCGCCGGCGAAAAGGATCATGGTGGGAATGCCGCGAATGCCGGCGCGGGCCGACCAATCCTGATTATCGTCGGAGTTGAGCTTGACGAAGCGCATGGCCGGCTCGGCCCGTTCGGCGGCGGCGGCGAATTGCGGCCCCATCACCCGGCAGGGGCCGCACCAGGGCGCCCAGACATCGACCAGGACCGGAATGTCCGAGCGGGCAATCTGCCGTTCGAGGCTCGTGGCGGGCAGATCGGCCGGCTGGCCATCGAAAAGCGCCGCACCGCATTTTCCGCATTTTCCCGTGGCGGCATCCTGCTCGTCGGGGATGCGGTTGACGGCATTGCAATGGACGCAGACGATATGGGTCATGACGTGCTCCTTCCACGCGGCCCGGGGGCCGAGGCCGCCTTCAGCGGCCCAGCGTGGAATGGAGCGTAGCGGCACGGGCCCCCGAGCGGCAATAGCCCAGCATGGGCCGGGGCATGCTCTCCCAGGCCTGGTGGAAACGGATCACCTGGCCTTCCCCCAGCATGCCGGAAACCGGGATATGCACGGCTTCCAGCCCCAGGGCGCGCGCGGCCTTGGCCAGTTCGGCAAAGCCGGGCTGGCCGGGCTCCTCGCCGTCGGGACGGGCGCAGACGATGGATTTATACCCCGCCTCGGCAATGGCCTTAAGATCGTCGGCGCTGATCTGGCCGGTGACGGCGAAATCCGGGCTGACCTTGCGAATATTCATGGATTTATCCCCGCGCTTGAAAAAGGAAAACATCAGCGCGCCTTGTTGGTGGAGAGCCCGAGAATCCGGTAGATCGGGCAGAAGCGCAGGAAGGCCGTGGCGATCAGCACCAGGCCGACGATTGGCAGGCCCCATTGCAGAACCGGCGCCAGCGCCAGGCCGGGGATGAAGGGCAGGATGATGAGCACCACGCCCGCCACGAGGCGGATCAGGCGATCGAGGGAACCGAGATTGACCGGCATGGCGGCCTCCTTGCAAACCGCCCGCAATGGGGCGATAGTTCATACACAAATATTCGTATATACGAGATTTCTAATATGTTCAAGATGGATCCGGGCAAGATGGAGGAGAATGCCGACAGGGCGGCACAACTGCTCGTCGCCATGGCCAATCCCAAGCGCCTGCTGATCCTGTGCCATCTGCTGGATCGGGAGCTCAATGTGGGCGAGCTGGCCGAACGGGTGACGCTGGGGCAATCGCCCCTGTCCCAGCACCTGTCGAAATTGCGTGCCTGGGGATTGGTCAGGACGCGGCGCGAGGGCCAGCAGGTGCGCTATTCGCTCGCCTCGGAGGATGTGCGCCGCGTGCTCGAAACGCTTTACGGCCTTTATTGCGCCTGAGATGGCGTCCAGCCCTGCGGCGGGTTGGTGCTTATCATCCAGGGGATGCCGAACCTGTCCACCAGCGAACCGAAACCGGGCGTCCAGAAGGTTTCGCCGAACGGCATGGCGACCTTTCCGCCCTCGGCGAGCTGGTCGAACCAGCGCCGCGCCTCGGCCTGGTCGTCGGTGTGCAGGGTGACGTCGAACCCGTTCTTGGGCCTGGCGATATTGGGAGCCCAGCCCTCGTCCATATCGGCGCCCATCAGTGCCTGGTCGCCCACCTCCAGCCAGCAATGCATCAGCCAGTCGCGATAGTTTTCGCTGGGGGCGCCGTCCCCATAGGGAAAAGCAGCAGTAATGGTCCCGCCCAGGACGCGGGCATAGAACTCGAACGCCTCCCGGCATTGCCCCTGAAAGCTGAGACTGGTCACGATCTTCATGCAGATCTCCTCTCTTCGCCTGGAAGGGAATAACAGCAGGAACGGCCGTTTCGTTCAATCTCCCGGCGCGACAACGCTCCGGCTGACCCGGAAGAGGCGGCCGGCCGCGATGGCGATGACGGCGCTGCCCAGGCTGAACAGGGCCCCCATCTTTGCCGCATCCTGCACCGCGCCGGCGGGGAAGGCGACCGAGGCGACGAAGAGCGCGACGGTGAAGCCGATGGCGGCAACGAAGCCCACCACCGGCAGGTCGCGCAGCGCCATGCCCTCGGGCAGGCCCAGCCGCAGCGGATAGGCCGCGATCCAGCCGAAAAGGGTGATGCCGATGGGCTTGCCCAGGAGCAGGGCGAAGAGCACCAGCCAGGTGGGCTCGGAAATGGCGGAGAATTCCACTCCGGCATTGAGCAGGCCGAAGCCGAAAAGCACGAACTGCACCGGCGCCTTGAGGGCATGCTCCATGGTGTTGAGCAGATCGGTCTGGTAGCGCTCCTCCTCGGCGAAGATGCCGAATTCCCGCTCGGCATGGGGAATGGTCACGACGATGGGCAAGAGGCCAAGCGCGGGATGCAGGCCCGCCATCTGGAAGCCATACCAGCTCACCGCCCCCGCAAGGGCCCAGGGCCAGAAGCCCAGCCTCTTGCGCATCCAGGTGGAATGGGGCCGCTCCTGGTCTCCCCTGTCGAGCCGGCGCGGCAGCACATTGGCCAGGCCATAGACCGCCAGCGCCGCCGCCAGCGAGAGCAGCAGCCAGGCCGGCGCCACCTCGCCGCTGGGATAGAATATGGCGAGAATGGCCAGCCCGCCGGCGTCGTCGGCAATGGCCAGCAGCAGCAGGAAGCCGATGGCCGGATGGCGGGCGCCGAAGATCACCCGCCCCACCAGATAGGAAAAGGCGATGTCGGTGGCGGTGGGAATGGCCCAGCCGCGATGCACGTCGCCCAGAACACCCAAAGCGAGCGCCAGGCCGAGATAGACGGCCACCGGCCCGACCATGCCCCCGATTGTGGCAATGAGCGGCGTGAGCGCCTTGCGGCCGCGCAGCGCGCCATCGCGCAGGACGATGCCCTCCCACACCTCCTTGGCGGCGATGGCGAAGAAGAAGGCCATCAGCACGTCGTTGAAAAGGAAATGCAGGGTCATCACCCGCCCGGTCACGCCATCATGGCTTTCCAGCGCGCCGATGGGGCCGCCGGTCCAGAGCACGAAATGGACCAGCCCATGATAGCTGTCGGGATCGATATTGGCCCATATCAACGCGATCAGGGCCCCGCTGACCAGCAGCAGGGAATAATCGGAGATATAGCTCCAGACTCGATACATCGCCCCCTCCATCCAGATTGGGCAGGACCATTGTCCATATCAAATAGGATCACAAGGCCTTTCGGATACGCCTATCGTCTAGAAGACCAGGGCGCCCGCCTCAGACCTTCCCGCCCAGCGCCACGCTGGGCATGTCGTTGAGGATAGCGACTTTTTCGCTCAGCAGCGTGCGCACCATGACCACATCATGGGAGAGCTCGAGCATATCCACCGCCATCAGGCTGATGCAGGGCAGGCTGATCGACGTCAGGCCGCTCATCACCCACACCATGCCTCTCGAAGACGCCCTCGCCGCCTTCAATCTTGCCTCCAACCGCGAGCAGGCGATGAAGGTCCAGCTCGAAATGGCCTGAGCCACGGAGCGGTATGCCCATAAAAAACCCCGCCATCGGCGGGGTTTTTTATTATCGGGCCGGGCGCGGATCAGAGCGAAACCGTGATGCCGCCATCGACGTAAAGCGTATGGCCATTGACGAAGCTGGCGGCGTCCGAGGAGAGGAAGACGGCCGCGCCGACCAGTTCCTCCACATTGCCCCAGCGCCCCGCCGGGGTGCGCTTTTCCAGCCAGCCGGAGAATTCGGCGCTGTCCACCAGCGCCTGATTGAGCGGCGTCTTGAAATAGCCCGGCGCGATGGCGTTGATCTGCAGACCATATTTGGCCCAATCGGTGCACATGCCGCGCGTCAGGTTGCGCACGGCGCCCTTGGTGGCCGTATAGGGGGCGATGCCGGGCCGCGCCAGTTCGGCCTGCACCGAAGCGATGTTGACGATCCTGCCGCGCCCGCGGGCAATCATGTGCCGGGCCACGGCCTGGCTGGTGTAGAAGACGCTGGACACATTGGTGGCCAAAAGCTGCTCCCAGCGATCCGCCGGATAATCCTCCAGAGGCGTGCGGAACTGCATGCCAGCATTGTTGATGAGGATATCGATCGGCCCCAGATCGGCCTCGATCCCGTCGACCCCGGCGGCGACATCGTCGCGGCTGGTAACATCGAATGCAGCCATTTCGACAGCGAAGCCTTCGCCGCGCAGCGCCTCATGCGCCTTGGCCAGCTTGCCCGGATCACGACCGTTGAGCACGATACGAGCCCCATATTCGGCGAGCCCCCGGGCCAGTGCCAGCCCGATCCCCTGGCTGGAGCCGGTAATCAGGCAGATGCGGTTGCTGAGGTCGAAATGCTTGGCGGTCATGGCATGCTCCTGCGACTGGCGTGGGCATAATTGGGAATCGGGACGGGCTCAAGCCCGATCGGGGAGCACGGATCCTAGCCGCGGCCGACAAAGGGCATTTGCGTCGCCATCAGCGTCATGGTCAGCACATTGGCCTCGAGGGGCAGGCTGGCCATGTCGGCGACGGCCTTGCCGACCAGGGCCGCATCGATGGTCGGCTCGACCGCCATGGAGCCGTCGGCCTGCAAGACGCCCGCGCCCATCTGGCTGGTCATGGCCGTTCCGGCATTGCCGATATCGATCTGGCCGCAGGCGATGTTGAACGGACGCCCGTCCAGCGCGGAGGATTTGGTCAGGCCGGTGATGGCGTGCTTGGTGGCGGTATAGGGCGCCGAATGTGGGCGGGGCGTGGTGGCCGAAATCGAGCCATTGTTGATGATGCGCCCCCCCTGCGGGGACTGCGCCTTCATCTGGCGGAAAGCGGCCCGGGTGCACAGGAACGCCCCGGTCAGATTGGCCGCGACCACCTGGTGCCAGATGGCCACGTCGAGCTCGTCGATCGGCACGGCGGGAGCCGACATGCCGGCATTGTTGACCAGCAGGTCGAGCCGGCCATAGCGGGCCACCACGGCGTCGAACAAGCCATCGACCTGTTCGGCCAGGCCGATATCAGCGGGATGAACGAAGGTTTCGCCCCCCAGCTCTGCCGCCGCGGCCTCCAGAACGTCGGCCCGGCGGCCGGTCATGGCCACGGTGAAGCCGGCCTCGATCAGCGCCCTGGAAATGGCTTTGCCAACTCCCGTCCCGGCGCCGGTCACCACTGCAATCTTGCTCACGGGAGCTGTCCTCCAAGTTCGTCTTCGATATGGGCCGCGATGATTTCCTGGAAGGTCTTCTCCGCCCGGAAACCCAGCGACAGGGCAAGATCGGGGGCATAGTCGAAAGCCCAGCCATCGACGATGCGGGCAATGCGCTCGTCCGGCTCGCGGCGGATGAGCCGGCTCGCCCGGCTGCCGGCCACCTGCTCCAGCGCGGCGATCTCATCGGCCACAGTGGCCGACAGGCCCGGCATGATGAGATTGCGGCGCGCGCCCAGGCCCGAAAGATCAATGCTGGCGCCATGGATCAGGAACTGCACGGCCGCCCGCGGGCTGGCAAACCAGTGACGCACGCTCTCATCGACCGGCAGCACCGCCTCCTCGCCCACCAGCGGCTCGCGCAGGATATTGGAGAAAAAGCCCGATGCGGCGGCATTGGGCTTGCCGGGGCGAATGCAGATGGTGGGCAGGCGGATGCCGATGCCGTCGAAAATGCCGCGCCGGCTGTAGTCGGCCAGCAGCAATTCGGTGATCGCCTTCTGCGTGCCGTAGCTGGTGAGCGGGGCGGTGAGGAATTCGTCGCCGATGGGGGAGGCGAAAGGCGGGCCGAATACGGCCAGCGACGAGCAGAAGACGAGGCGGGGGCAATAGGGTGCCTTGGCCGCTTCGAGGCGAATGGCCTCGAACAGGGCGCGGCTGCCATCGAGATTGACGCGATAGCCCTTCTCGAAATCGGCCTCGGCTTCTCCGGAGACCACCGCGGCGAGGTGGAAAATCACGTCGGGGCGATTTTCCACCAGCGCCGCGGCATCCCCGGGAGACGACAGGTCACCCACGCGGGTGACGAGCTTGCCGGCATGGCCGGCCGGCACGGGCGGAAGCACGATATCGGCCAGCGTCATGGTCTCGATGGCGACCCCATCAAGGGCGCCATCCGCCGCCAGCCTGCCGGCGAGCTTGCGGCCGATCATGCCGTCCGCGCCAAGGATCAATATGTGCATCGCTTTCCCCCAGTCCGGGCGCGCGTCGGATCAATCCGACCAGACGCAGCCCTTGGAGCGCATCATGGCATAGCGGGCCTCGATTTCCATCCGCCCCGAGCGATGCATCTCGATCAGCTTGCTTTCCGCATCCTCGCGGTCCTGGCAGGCCTTGGCCAGCCTGGGCACATCGTCGGTCCGCACCACCACGACCCCATCGTCATCGGCAACGATGATGTCGCCGGGGGTGATGAGTTCGCCCCCGACCACGACCGGCTGGTTGATGGTGCCGAGCGTGTCCTTGGACGTGCCCTTGATGCACAGGCCCAGCGAAAACACCGGGAAGCCGATGGCGCGCAGGCCGCGCCGGGCGGCAAAACGATGGTGTGGAGAGGCCTTGTCCCGCTTTCGCGGCCAGCCGCATCGCCGGCTTTCCATCGAAGCTTAGGCCCCTCCCTTAACCGGACCAAAGAGTGGCCAGATCGGAGCCGGCGGACAAATAACGATTGTCAAATCAGGCCATAGAAAACCGCGATAGCTCGGCCCATCAGGCCTGGCCCGCAGCCGCCAGGGTAGCCTTGAGGAAGTCGAAAGCGATCCGCGCCGTTTCCTGTTTGCCCGAGCCGGGCTTGGCGCGCGCTTCCACGGCAAGCCTGATGCTCAACCCTTTCTCGGCCGCGATCCGCGCCGCTGCCGCGACGATTTCGGCGGCCTTGTCGAGCGTGAGGAAACCGGGCGCGCCGGGCATCATGTGATGATCGCCATAAAGGGGATCGGCCTTGTCCAGAACCGCATTGGCGAGGTGAAGGTTGACGAGCTGGTCCGCGGCCATCTCCAGGGCCGCGACGACATCCTCCTCGTTGAGGGCCGCATGGGCGGTATCGAAGGCGAAGCCGAAATCGGGATAGTCCGACCGCACGCGGGCAAACAGCGCCACCGCTTCGTCGGTCGGCCCGACCAGACGCTTCTTGTGGGCGAAGCGATCGAGGGGCTCGAACATCACCGAGGCGCCAAGATCGGCGGCGGCGGCGCTGATCTCGACAAGGCTGCGGGCGGCGCTGTCATAACCGCGTTGCCGCAGGGCCGGTCCCGGATCGGCGCCGCCCACCAATGCGATGGTGGTGGCGCCGCATTCCACGGCCGCCGGCATGAACTGCTTGACCAATTCCACCGAATGCAGGCGCAGGTCCTCGTCGATGGCGCAGACATCCAGGCCCTGCGCTTCCAAAGGAAAGGTCAGCCAGGTGGCCACCGATATGGCGTGATCCGCGCAGATTCCCCGGATGCGCTTCCGGTCTTGCGGTTCGATGATCGGGCAGAGCTCGATTGCCCGGTAAAAGCCGTCATCGGCTATTCTGCCGACCTGGTCGGCGATGAAGCCGGGCTGATCTCTCCAGACGCTATAGACCTCGGGGATGAGACAGGAGGGCATCAGGCCCGAATCTGCTTTCATTGGACGCAATCCCCTCTCGCCGGGCCGTTCCCGGACGACGGCCATCATCGCTCCGGCAAAGGGTAGGGGCTGGCCCCGGAAGGCGCCAATATCGAGTTTGATATACGGCTATCGCGGCCCTTTATGTGTTCGGCCTGCGGGCGCCGGCTGATTGTCGCCCGCTTCATTTCCGCATAGCCTCGGTCCTTTGCCGGGAGGAAATCGCATGGCCAAGCTCGTCTTTGCGTTGAACGTGTCGCTGGACGGCTATGTCGACCATATGGCCTTCGCGCCCGGCCCCGTGCTCTTCCGCCATTTCATCGAGGATACGAAGGGTCTGGCGGGCAGCATCTATGGAGGGCGCATGTATGAGGTGATGCGCTATTGGGATGAAGAGCATCCCGAATGGGACGAGGCGGAACGCGATTATGCGGCGGCATGGCGGGGCCAGCCGAAATGGGTGGTGTCGCGCGCGCTGAAGACGGTCGGCCCCAACGCCAATCTGGTGGAAGGCGATGTCGGAACGGCAATCAGTGCGCTGAAGGCGCGGCTCGACGGGAAAATCGAAGTCTCCGGGCCGGGACTGGCGGGGTATCTGACCGATCTGGGGCTGGTCGATGAATATCGGCTCTATCTTCATCCGGTCGTGCTCGGCAGCGGCAAGCCGTTCTTCGCCGACCCCAGGCCGCCCCTGCATCTGGTGGCCAGCGACCAGATGGGCGAGGACGTGGTCCGCCTCACCTATGTGCCGGCCGCGCCATAGCCATTCGCCCGGGAAACCGCCGGCGCCGGGATACGCCGCCTGCCTCGTTATGCTCTGCTTGAGAACAGGGAGGATGGGCGGGATTTCCCATCCTCCCCATCGGCTTACTTCTTGCCGGTGCGCACCTGCTGCTCATAGGTGCGGATTTCATTGGCCTTCTGCCAGGGCTGGCCGTGGGTGTTGATCGAACCGTTATTGGAGACGGTGCGCTCGATCGAGGCCTTTTCGGTGTTCGAGAGGGTCATTTCGAAAACTCCTTTTGGGTGACGGGATCACTCTGGCGGAGTTCTCGGGATCTGGCTGCTGACACCCGTTGTAGAACGTTGCAGGGGTGCCGCCTCAGGGTCGCGACACGGTGAAATTGAAGGCGGCGGCCTCCACCTGCTCGCGCTGCGGATGCACGCGGCTGAAGATAAGCCGCGCGGCTTCCTCCGACAGATCGTCGCTCAGGCCGCTCCCCTGATGGAGGAACAGACGCGCCGTGTCGACATCGGTCCAGAGCGCATAGAGGTAGAAGTCGTCGGATTCGGCCTGCACCTTGAAAGGCTCGGCGCCGCTATCGGGAACCGTGACGATCGAGGTCGTGGTGAATTGCAGGGGGTCGGCCTCGGTCGGGGTGAGCACGGTGACGCCGCCGCTATAGCTGGTATTGAGCAGGACCAGATAGCGGCCGATCGGGCCTTCGCAGACCACCCGCACCTCCTCGTTGTAGTGCAGGATTGGCGGCTCGGGCCGTTTTGCGACGGCGCGGCCGATGCCGCCGCGCTGCGCCGTCTGCCGGGTGGAAATGACGCGAATGCGGTTGCGGCAGATGCGGGCCCGGCTATGCAGCAAATTGCAGAGGCGGGTGCGGAACGAGCCGCCATAGGTGCCGACCCCGGCGGCTTCGAGAAGCCCCAGGAAGGTCTCCAGCGTCGGCGCGAAGAACAGCCTGTAGTCGAGGCGCGGCCCAAGATCGAAAAGCTCGATGAGCTTGGCCAGCTCGCTTTCCCGGATGCGGGTTTCCCCATTCACCTTGCGCGACCACTGCGCCGAATCGAGGCCGAGATATTTGGCCTGGTGGTTCTGGACGAAGCAGCGCTCGTGGCGCTGGTGACCGATAATGCCTTCGAGGGCGCTCAGCTTTTCCTTGAGCACGAAGGTCGGCGTATCCGATGGCGCTTCACTGGTGCCTTGTTGATTGTTGTTATTCTCCATCGACCATGCCTGTAAGAGTCCTGTTGGTGAGCGCGATCATGGCATGGCTTGGCCGCGCAGTCCGCTGCTGGATATTGTGCTTTATTGCCATCATGCCCCCGGGACGAAGGCCTTGAAACTGGCCCAGCCCAGGTCGCCCCCATCACCCAAGGCCGCGAGCTGGGCCTGCTGCAAGGCTTCCCCCGGCTCCATGCCTCCGGCAAGGGCGGCATAAAAGCTGGCGGCGAGACCGGCGGCCGAATGATCGGCCACCGGCCACAGCGTCGCCACCACCCAGTTGACGCCCCGCCGGTGCAACAGGCTGGCGAGCGTCTCGCCTTCGGCGCCATCGGCCCCGGTCTCGCAGGCCGATAGGAACACCAGGCCTACGCCCTCCCAGGCATAATCATCGGTCGTGACCTCGGCGGCCGAAAGCGCCTTTCCTCCACCCAGCAGCAGGCGGGAGCTGGCGGGGGAGCCGGGAACGAGGCGGAAATGGCTGGCGATATGGACGATGTCGGGATGCGCGGCCAGCTCCGCCGCAAGGCGGGCGGAGGTGAAGCGCGCATTGCGGGCGGAACGCACGGCACGCGCGAATTTTGCCTTGATGCTGGACAGCTCGGCCGGCACATGCGGGAGGGGCGAATAGCCCGAATGAGCGGTGCTCAGGCCAAAGGCCGCAATCCTCTCCGGGGGCTGCCAGGCTGGTATGGCGCGGGCCTCCACGCCGGATCGATAGCGCAGCACATGGCGCTGGGCGAGGTAGTGCGTTCCGTCATGCAGCGCGGCAAAAGGCAGGTGGGCCATCGCCCCGTCCACGGCGCATTCGACGATCCGGCATCCCCTGAGCGCGGCATCGACGGGGCCGAGCAGATCGCGGAACAGGGCCTGGCCAGCCAGCAGGGCGTTCTCGTTGGCAAGGATGGCGTCGGTCAATGCGCTGATCCGGCCCGCAAGGGCGGCGTGGCCGAAGCCAATCCGGTAATATCGGCTTTCGCCGGCAATGCTGGCTTCGAGGAGCGTTTCGTCCTCTCCTTGATGAAAGCGCAGCGTTGCGACGTCTTCGCCTCGCGTGGCCCGGCTGAAGGCAGCAGCAAGAGAGGGCGGCGAGGGGGGCGGCGGAAGCGGCTCCAGCCCGGCATCGAACAGGGCGGCAAGCTCGGCCTCCAGAGCCGCATGGCCGGTCGCCAGGGCCGGCCTTTCCGCCTCATCGGTCTTCCAGTCGACATATTGCGCGGCAAGCGCCCGCATCCGGCCGACAAGGCTGACATAACGGTCGACGAAGCGACGCTCGCTATCCGTAAAGCCAATGAGCCCGCCGAATTCCGCCGGCTCCGGGCCCCGGTTGCCCAGCTCCAGGCTCTGGCGCAGCCGCAGGGCGGCAACGAGCTGGCGGCGCTCGGGCAACCGCCCGGCGGCGACAAGGCGGCGCTCGAGGCCATGGATCGCATCCCGCCGCACCATGAGATAGGTGGCGGCATCAAGCGTGTCGGCGCCGAGCGGCCGCAGACTCGCCAGCGTCAGGCTGGCGGCCAGCTTGCCAATGACGATGGCATTATGGGGCCGCCCCGCCAGGCTCTCGATTTCCGCCGCGCCGGCCAGGGCCATGGCTTCGACATGGGCATCCTCGATCTGGCCCGCGGCAGCAATGCCTTGCCGCACGATCCATGAGGACGGCGTCATTTCCCCCCGGCGGAGCAGCAGAACGCCAAGCAGCAGGGCACCGGGCAGTTCCGCGCCGGCCAGGGGGCGCTCGGCGCCATCGGAGAGATCGAGCCCATCGACAAGCCAGGCGATTGCATCATCCTCGCGTCTTTCGGCAACCAGCATTTCAGCGCCGAGCAGCAAGAGGGACTGGGACGAACTGGCGCTGGCTCCTGACTCCGCCACGTCCCGCCGCGCCGCCTTGAGGAGGACCAGCGCCGCATCCACGCCATCCCTTCCGCGGGCAATCTTGGCCTGGAGCCGCCACCGGCTGACGCGGTAGCTCTCGCCGGGCGTGGCGGTTTGCCAGCGTTGCGCATAATCGAGCAGCAGCTCGGCCGATCCCAGATGCCCCCGATCCGCCTTGAGCTGGCCCGCATTGGTCAAGGCGGCGACATAGGGGGCGAGCCTGTGCTGGTGATCCTCGAACAATCGGACGCAGGCATCATAATGGTGCTCGGCCTTGTCCAGCTCGACAAGGCGCTCATGCAGCAGCGCCATGGCATGTCGCCAGCTCAGCCGCTCGGCCGCCGTCGCGCCACGCTCGGGCCGCGCCGACGCCATCCGGTCGAGCGCCAGGTCGAACTGACCCAGGTCCTGGGCGGTATTGGCCATGCGGCGCAATATCTGCCGGATGGCGGGGCGCTGGCCAAGCCGCTCGGCCAGCGCAAGCGCACGGGCATAGGTCGCCATCGCCGCCGTGTTGTCGTCGAGCGTCTGCAACCGTAAGGCGTGCCGGTCGAGCGCATCGACCAGCACGCGGTGATGATCGTCATTCTCGGGATCGAGCGCCGCCACGGCCAGCCGGCAATGGCGCTCGGACCCGGTCGGATCGGTTGTCCAGGCCGCCAGGGCGGCGGCGGTGTGCGCCTCCGCTTCAATCGTCGGCGCGGAAATCCCGGCGCCGGCCATTGCCGCGAGCGCGATATCGGCGAAATATTGTGCCCGCGCCTCGCCGGCATCGGAGAACATGCGCGCCAGGGCCGCGGCCGCCCGGACCTGGCGCAGACGGCTCGCAATATCCGGTGGTTTTTCCTCCGCCAGCCGGCGCAACTCCGCAGCGGCGGTGGCGGCGCGTTCCGCATCGCGCGCGCCCAGCCTGGCGATCAGCCGTTGAACATGGCGATCGGCCGGACTTTGCGCCCCACCCTTCACCGACAAGACCCTACATCGCGCAGCAATGGCCCACGGCCCACCTTGGCTCCAGAAATAAGAGGCATCGAGCAATCCGTGAGGTAATGGGATGGCAGGCGTCGGCAGGAGTATCGGCGGGGATCGGGCCGGGTGGCAAGAGCCATGGCCCTGCGCACCGATCATCAGTGGATTCTGGCGCGATCTGGGCAGCCATGAAGTCGCCGAGATCGCCGCATCCCTGCCGCCGCGCGTGGCCCGGACGGGGCTGCCGCTGGCGCTGGTGCAGGGGCGCGAGCTGCCCATCCGCTCCCTTCCTGGCTGGTCGATCCAGGAGCTGGCGGCCGATAGCGCCATCGGCCACCGCGCCATGCTGCGACTGCTGAGCGACGGGGTCACCATGCTGCCGCTCGATGGCACGGGAACGCCGTTCAAGATTGCCTGCACCGGTGGCTTCCGGGGCGGCGACGCGGCTGCGATCGGCCAGTATCTTCGCCTTTTCACCAGCCTCGTGCGCCACGAGGAAACCCCCTTCACGCTTGTGGAGACAGCGGACGACAAGGCCGGGCGAGCCTTCCCGGCCCCCACACCGCTGGACATAGTCCTCACGGCGGATGGCGCCATCTGCAGGGGGTTCGTGGCGTTCGGCCGCGAGCTTTACGATGCGACATTCTTCATCGGGCCCACCGGCGATGTCGAATTGACGGAAGAGGCCTATGTCTCCGAAATCCCCCGCCCCCAGCCCCGGATCTTCTCGGGGGGCTGGCAGTTTTTCTCCATCCATTGAGGGCGACCATCCTGATGGCCTGGGGGCCGGGCCCTCATCGGCAATAAACGACAACGCGGCGCAGTTAACCCGGCCAGGCCTTCTCCCTACCGTTGCAGAGCAGGCCAGCCCCGACAGGGCGCCAGGGGGAGGAATACGCAGCCCGCAGAGACGCGTGCTCCTCCACCATCGGCCGACACGATTTTTGCAAGAGGAACCACAATGATCGCTTTTCCGGTCGCCCGTCTCACCGCTGCCGCGTTTATCGCGCTGGCCGTATCCTGCCCCCTCGCGGCGACCGCCGCGGTCACCGATACGAATGAATGCGACATCCAGGCCGCCAATCCCGGCGATATCGACCGGCTGGCCCCCGGCGCGCCCATGGATAGCATCGTGCCGCGCCGCGCGGTCGAGGCCTGCGAGAAGGCCGTGGCCGACTATCCGGACGAACCGCGTTTCTTCTATCAGCTCGGCCGCGCCTACCAGGCGTCCAACCGCATGGAGCAAGCCACGCAAGCCTATCAGCGCGCTGCCGATCTGGGCTATCCGATGGCCTTCTACAATCTGGGCATTCGGGCGAAGGAGCGGGGCGATACCGCCGCCGCCATCGCCTATCAGAAGGAGGCTTCGGCCAGGGGCGTGAAGCAGGCGGAAACCGAGCTGGCCGGCCTGATATTTACCGGCGACGGCTTTTCCAGCCCCGCATTCTTCCAGGCGGTTTACGACGGAACGCTGAACGGAAGCCGGAATTCGGCGATCTATGCTGCCGAATTTGTCGGGCTGTTCAACAACACGTCCGGCTGCCAGCAGGTCGCCACCTACGGCATCCTGAACAGGCTGGTGCAAGTCGCCAAGGGCGCCTTCCTGGGAGAGATGATTAACGCCCTCGGCAACGCCCCCCGGGATGGGACCTTTGAAGGCGCGGCCCGCGGCGGCATGCAGGCCGGGCAGCAATTGGCCCAGAGCTTCGCCCTGCGTGCGGACAAGGCCCAGAGCGACGCCAATCTGTTCTATACGCGCTATGACTGCAACACGCCCATCGCCCGGCAGTTTTTCAAGAATCTCGGCAACTGGGCCTTCAGCTTCTAGGGAACTGCCCGGCGCCTGGCCGGTGTCGGAGGGCGTTTGAACCCCCATTTCAAGGCAGTTCTCCCTCGCCTCGCTGTTGCCCGTATACCCGTGTCAGCACCAAGGAACAGGGCCGCAGCGGTCTAGGCTTGGAGGCCCAGCAGCGCGACATTCAGCTATTCCTGGACAACTACTCCGAGGTGCCTTGGGAGATTGCCGGGCAGTTTGAGGACGTGCAGTCTGGCGGCGATGATGACCGGCCACAACTGAGAGCCGCCTTGGAGCTGGTGCGGCGGACGGGCGCTGAGCTTCTGGTGGCCAAGCTGGACCGCTTGAGTCGCAAGGTGTCGTTCATCGCCCAACTTATGGATGACCCCAAGGTAAGGCTCCGCGTTGCCACCATGCCGCAGGCTGACAAGTTTCAGCTCCACATATACGCCGCGCTGGCCGAGCAGGAACGGGACTTCATATCGGCCCGCACCAAGGCAGCGCTGAAAGCAGCAAAGGCCCGTGGGAAGGTGCTGGGCGGGCTTAGAGACACCACGATGAAGCGCAATGCCGCCATCCAGCAGAAGGCCACCACAGAGGCCCGGAAGCTCCTCCAAATCATCGGCCCCATGCGGGACGCCGGGCAGACCCTTGAGGCCATTGCCACCGCGCTGGACCGCATGGAGGTGGCTACTTCCAGAGGCGGCAAGTGGACCGCAAAGCAGGTGTCGCGTGTTCTGGACAGGAGGGCAGAGGCGCAAGATAGCGCCGCTTGAGCTACCTCAATGTCACTGGATGGGATGGTAGTGGCAGCTATAAGAGCAGCAGGCAGGCCACAACAATACAGGCGACCATAAAGGACATTCGCTCAGTCAATTGCCGTAATTGAAGGCCAAGCAGCGCCTCAAGCCTATCTATATCCGCCTTTGTCGCAACGCTCCTCATCGTTCCCCATTCGAGAGCAACCCGCCACATTGGCATTGAGCTTATCACTGGTCGCACAGCGGACAAGCCCATCGGATGCTCCCGCTCCAAGCTGGCGAGATTGACAACGAAGCCCCTTGAAACCGCCAATAACCATCTCCATTTCTTAGCAACCAACGATATAGTCGAGGCGTGGAGAGGGACACAGTAACCGGACAACAGGTCTAAAAACCCTCAGCGCTGGCCAGGGCGTACTAGTCGACTACCGTAAGGGACCCGTACGCAAGATAGAGGAAGCACGGCATGGCCTTGTTTTTCACTATCGAAGCCAGTCAGCCTAACGGTGCCTACTACCGGGTGGCAATGGGGTGGTATTTCCACCCTCTGGCCTCGTGGATGTCAGTAATCGTTAGGCTGTTCTAGCGACACCAGATCGGTGTCTTTGGGGAAGGGCACTCCGAAAGGGGTGCCTTTTCTCTTTCTCGTGACCTCCTAAGGTCACCACTCCCGGTCACACTGTGGTCACACTGACCCCGCTCAAAGGCCACCGGCAAGCCTCTCGCCACACTGTGTCTTGCACCAAGCGCGGCGGCAGGCTAGAGTTTCAAAACCACAGGGATTTCAAGAGGTTCTTCAGGTATCGACTGGCGGAGAGAGAGGGATTCGAACCCCCGATAGAGTTGCCCCTATGCCGCATTTCGAGTGCGGTGCATTCAACCGCTCTGCCATCTCTCCGCGAGATCGAAAGGGCGCCCGAAGGGCCCGGCTGGTCGATACGGGCGGGCTTATGGCATAGGCTCAAGCGGCTCGCAACACCTCTTATCGGCTTTTTGCTGCCCTCGAAGCGCCATCACGATGTCGTGGCCGGCTAAACGCATCGCCCCCGATGGCCGTTAAGCCCTGGAGTCGGTTAAGGAGGAAAGCCATGACCGGACGCCGTCGCGTGCTTGCCGGGTTCGCCAGCCTGGTTTTGGCCGGCAAGGCCTGGTCGGCCGTCCCGCCGACCCATGCAGAGGAGAAGGCGCATATGCAGGGCGATATCATTGCGGCGGGCGCGGCCGATATCATCGTTCATCCGGTTGAGCATGCCAGCCTGGTGCTCGGCTTCGGGAGTCATATCCTCTATGCCGACCCGGTGGGCGGCGCCGCGCTCTACCGGGACCTGCCTCCGCCCACGGCCATTCTCATCACCCATGGGCATGGCGACCATTTCGACGTGCCGACACTTACGGGGCTGGCGGGGGCGGCGCCGATCCTGACCAATGCCGATGTGTTCGAGAAGCTGCCGGCGCCCCTCAGGGCCAGGGCCACGGCGCTGGCCAATGGCGAGACGGGGCATGTCGACGGCATCGGGATCAGCGCCATTCCGGCCCATAACGTCACGCCCGAGCGGCTGCGCTATCACCCCAAGGGGGTGGGCAATGGCTATGTCTTCGCCCTGGGCGACAAACGCGTCTATATCGCCGGCGACACCGAGCCCACGGACGCCATGCTGGCCCTCAAGGAGATCGACCTGGCCTTCCTGCCGATGAACCTGCCCTATACGATGACGCCGCAGGAAGCGGCCGAGGCGGTCAAGGCCTTTCGCCCGGCCATCGTCTATCCCTATCATTACAAGGAGAGCGATCTTTCGCTCTTTGGTGCGGCGGTGGGGCCGCAGACCGAGGTGCGCCTGCGCAACTGGTATCCGCGGGGCGCCGGCGCCGCTTGACTCTGCGGGCATTTGCCCCGATAAGCACCGGCGAATGCGCGCTGGCTGGTCCGGCGCGCCTTCTTCGTTTGACAACGCTGTTCGAGGCTGCCCCGCCGGTTCCTGCCGGCAGCATGTTCGAAGACCGCAGGCTTGACGGGCTTTGCCTGCGGCGCCACAGGGCGCGATACAAAGGGACCGGGCGTTTGACGCTCCCGGTTGAATTATGACTTTCGCCGTTATCAAGACCGGTGGCAAGCAGTACAAGGTTGCCGCTAACGACGTTCTCAAGATCGAAAAGCTCGAGGCCGAAGCCGGCTCCATCGTCACCTTCGACCAGGTGCTGATGGTTGGCGACACCGTCGGTGCCCCGCTGGTGGAAGGCGCGCTGGTTGCCGCCGAGCTGATCGAGACCCGCAAGCAGAAGACGGTCATCGTCTTCAAGAAGCGCCGCCGGCACAATTCGCGCCGCCGCAATGGCCATCGCCAGCTGCTGTCGACCGTGCGCATCACCGAGATTCTGACGGGCGGCGCCAAGCCGACCATCAAGGCCGCGAGCGCCGCCACCAAGACCGAAACGGTCGCCGAAAAGGCCCCGGCCAAGAAGGCCGAAGCCAAGACCGAGACCAAGGCCGACGCGGAAGCCAAGGCGCCCGCCAAGAAGGCAGCGCCCAAGAAGGCCGCCGCCGAGAGTGAAGCCGCCGCTGAAAAGCCGGCGAAGAAGGCCCCGGCCAAGAAGGCCGAACCCAAGGCCGACAAGGAATAAGGAGCACCAGAGATGGCCCATAAGAAAGCAGGCGGTTCGTCCCGCAACGGTCGTGATACGGCTGGCCGTCGTCTCGGCGTGAAGAAGTTCGGCGGCGAAGCCGTCATCGCCGGCAACATCATCATCCGCCAGCGCGGCACCAAGTGGCACCCCGGTTCGGGCGTCGGCCTGGGCAAGGACCACACCATCTATGCGCTGGTCGACGGTTCGGTCTCGTTCCGTACCCGCGCCAATGCGCAGGTCTTCGTGTCCGTCATCCCGGCGGAGGCCGCCGAATAATCCGGCCGGCTTCCCGAACCCGCCGGTGACCCGTTCCCCGGCCAAGTTCGCAAGACGAAATTGATAAGGGGAGCCGGCCCGCCGGTTCCCCTTTTTGTTTTCAAGCAGACCCGAGATGGACAGCATCAGGCCCCGCCTCCCCCAAACGCTGACGACGGATCGCCTGGTGCTGGCCACCCCCAGCCTCGCCCATGTGCCCGAAATGGCCGAGCTCGCCAACAACCGGGCCATCCATCAGGTGCTCTCGCGCCTGCCTTACCCCTATGGGCAGGAGGATGGCCGGCTCTTTGTCGAGACCATCGCCCGCGGGCCGGAGGAATTCGCCTGGTCCATCCTGCTCGAGGGCCGCTATATCGGCACGGTGGGCCTGCATTTCCCCGCCGGCCAGCCGCCCGAGCTGGGCTATTGGCTGGGCCAGCCCCATTGGGGCCGGGGCTATGCCACCGAGGCGGGACGCGCCGTGGTCGAGGCGGCCCGGCTGGCCGGCGGATCGGTGCTGCGCGCCCTGGTCCTGCCCGGCAATGCCGGCTCGCGCCATGTGCTGGAAAAGCTCGGCTTTTTGCCGATCGGCACCGTCACCCATGCCTCCGGCACGCTTGCCGGGCAGCAATCGCTGCTGGTGGAGCGCGATCTGGGGAAAGGGGGGACGGCATGATCCCCGTTTTGCGCACTGCACGCTTCATCCTGCGCCAGCCGCAGCTGGGCGACGACGAGCCCATCGCCCGCTATCTCAACGATTTCGAGGTGGCGGGCAATCTGGCGCGGGTGCCGTTTCCCTATGCCCTGAGCGATGCCCGGGCCTGGCTGCGCACGCGCCTGCCCAATCTGCCGGTGGAGGAAACCTGCTTCACCATCGCCCTGCCCGGCACCGGGCTGGCCGGCCATGTCGGCTTTCACCGCGGCGCGCAAGGGCCGGTCGTCGGCTATTGGCTGGGGCGGCCCTTCTGGGGCCAGGGGATCATGACCGAGGCCGTGACCGCCGCCATAGGCTGGTTCTTCGAGGCATCGCGGGCCGAGACGCTCTATTCGGGCGTCTTTCATTTCAACGCCGCCTCGCTCGCCATCCAGAGCAAGCTCGGCTTTATCGAAACCGGGCGCTCGCGCCTGCTCTGCCTTGCACGGGACGCCGAGGTGGAGCATATCGACACCAAACTGACGCGCGAGCGTTTCCGGCAAAAAGTCGATGCCGGCCTCGCCGACGGGAGCGCCCAAATGAACACCTGGAAGGCCAAAGACAGATGAAATTCCTCGACCAGGCCAAGGTCTATGTGCGCTCCGGCGACGGCGGTGCCGGCGCGGTCAGCTTCCTGCGCGAAAAATTCGTCGAATTCGGCGGTCCCAATGGCGGCAATGGCGGCAGGGGGGGCGACGTGGTCATCGAATGCGTCGATGGGCTCAACACCCTCATCGACTATCGCTACCAGCAGCATTTCAAGGCCAAGACCGGCACCCATGGCATGGGCAAGCTCCGCACCGGCGCCGACGGGGCCGACGTGGTGCTGCGCGTGCCGGTGGGCACGCAGGTCTTCGAGGATGACAACGAAACCCTCATCGTGGACATGACCGAGGTGGGCCAGCGCGTCGTGCTGCTCTCGGGCGGCAATGGCGGGTTCGGCAATGCCCATTTCAAGACCAGTTCCAACCAGGCGCCCCGCCACGCCAATCCCGGCCAGCAGGGCACGGAAAAATGGGTCTGGCTGCGCCTGAAGCTCATTGCCGATGCCGGGCTCGTGGGCCTGCCCAATGCCGGCAAGTCCACCTTCCTCGCCGCCGTCTCGGCGGCCAAGCCCAAGATCGCCGATTACCCCTTCACCACGCTTCATCCCAATCTGGGCGTGGTGAGCATAGGCGAACGCGATTTCGTGCTGGCCGACATTCCCGGCCTCATCGAGGGGGCCAGCGAGGGCGCTGGGATCGGCGACCGGTTCCTTGGCCATGTCGAGCGCTGCGGCGTGCTCATCCACCTGATCGACGGCACCCAGGAGGATGTCGAGGGGGCCTATGCCACCATAAGGGGCGAGCTGGCCGCCTATGACGAGCGGCTGGCCGAAAAGCCGGAGCTGGTGGTGCTCAACAAGATCGACGCCATCCCCCCCGAAGAGCTGGACGAGAAAATTGCCCGGCTCGAAGCGGCGAGTGGGGCCGAGGTGCTGACCGTTTCCGGCGTCAGCCACCAGGGCATCGACAAGGTGCTCTACGAGGTGATCGCCATTCTCGATGCCGAGCGCGCCGAGGCGGATGCGGCTAGGAACCGCCAGAGCCAGCCGAACTGGACCCCCTGATGAGCGCCAATATCCTTGCGCCCTACAGGCGCATCACCATCAAGATCGGCTCGGCCCTGCTGGTCGACAAGGCCGGCGGGCTGCGGGCCGAATGGCTGGCGCAACTGGCCGAGGACCTGGCCGCGCTCAAGGCCGGCGGCTGCGAGGTGGTCATCGTCTCCTCCGGCGCCATCGCGCTGGGGCGGGGGCTGCTGGGGCTTTCGGCCGTGGCGCTGACGCTGGAGCAGTCCCAGGCCGCCGCCAGCGCCGGGCAGATCGCGCTGAGCCAGGCCTGGGCCGAGGCGCTGGGCCGGCACGGCATCGTCACCGGGCAGATCCTCATCACCCCCAATATCACCGAAGAGCGGCGCTACTACCTCAACGCCCGCACCACCATCGCCACGCTTCTGGGGCTGGGAGCGGTGCCGATCATCAACGAGAACGATTCTGTCGCCACCGCCGAGATCCGCTATGGCGACAATGACCGGCTTTCGGCCCGCGTGGCCACCATGATCGAGGCCGATTGCCTGGTGCTGCTCAGCGATATCGACGGGCTCTACACCGCTCCCCCGGCCAAGGATCCGACAGCCACCCATCTTCCCGAGGTCAGGGCCATCACGCCCGCCATCGAGGCCATGGCCGGCGGGGCCGCCAGCCATCTCTCGCGCGGGGGCATGACCACCAAGGTCGAGGCCGGCAAGATCGCCACCCAGGCCGGCACCGCCATGATTATCGCCAAGGGCACCGAAGGCCATCCGCTGCGCGCGCTGATGGCGGGCGGCCGCCACACCCTCTTTCATCCCGCCCACAGCCGGGCGCAGGCGCGCAAGCGCTGGATCATGGGCACGCTGGCCCTGGCCGGCACGCTGCAGGTCGATGCCGGCGCGGCGCGGGCCCTGCTCACCGGCAAGTCGCTGCTGCCGGTGGGGGTGACCAAGGTCAGCGGGCAATTCGAGCGCGGCGACGCCATCGCCATCCACGATCCCGAGGGCAACGAGATCGCCCGGGGCCTGGCGGGTCTCAATAGCGAGGATGCGCGCCTGGTCATGGGCAAGCATAGCGACCGGGTGGTCGAGCTTTTGGGGGCCAGCAACCGCGCGGCCCTGGTCCACCGCGACAATCTGGTGCTGGTCGGCACCAAGGAGGAAGCATGAGCACGGCGCAAACCGTTCCTGCCATCAAGGACATCATGGCCGAGCTGGGCCGCAATGCCCGCAAGGGCGCGCGCGCCCTCGCCCTTGCCACCGCCGCGCAGAAGCGCACCGCGCTCCTGGGCGCCGCCGGCGCCATCAACGCCCATCGCGCCAAGATCCTCGCCGCCAATGCCCGGGACATGGCGGCGGCGCGCGAAAAAGGCATCTCCAAGGCCTTTCTCGACCGGCTCGAGCTCAACGACCAGCGCATCGACGGCATCATCGAGGCGGTGAAGATCATTGCCGAGCTGCCCGATCCCATCGGAACAGTCATCTCCGAATGGGACCGGCCCAACGGGCTTCATATCGAGCGGGTGCGCACGCCGCTGGGCGTCATCGGCGTCATCTTCGAATCGCGCCCCAATGTCACCGCCGATGCCGGCGCGCTCTGCATCAAGTCGGGCAATGCCGTCATCCTGCGCGGGGGCAGCGACAGCTTCCAGTCCAGCCACGCTCTGGTCGAATGCCTGCTCGACGGGCTGCATCTGGCCGGGCTGCCGGTGGAGTGCGTGCAACTGGTGCCTACCACCGACCGCGCCGCCGTGGGCGAGATGCTGGCCGGGCTCGAGGGCAATATCGACGTCATCGTGCCGCGCGGCGGCAAGACGCTGGTGGCGCGGGTGCAGGCCGAGGCGCGGGTGCCGGTCTTCGCCCATCTCGAAGGGCTGGTGCATGTCTATATCGACAAAAGCGCCGATCTCGAAAAGGCAGTTAGCGTCACGCTCAACGCCAAGATGCGCCGCACCGGCATTTGCGGGGCCGCCGAGACCCTTCTGGTCCACAAGGATGTGGTCGCCACCCATCTGCGGCCCATCCTCGCCGCGCTGATGGAAAAGGGCTGCGAGATTCGTGGCGACGCAGAGGTGATGGCGCTGGTGCCCGAGGCAAAGCCTGCCACCGAGACCGACTGGCGCACCGAATATGAGGACGCCATCATCGCGGTCAAGATCGTCGACAACCTCGAAGCGGCCATCGCCCATATCGAGCACTATTCGAGCCACCACACCGAGGCGATCATCGCCGAGGACCCCGAGGCGGTGGAGAAATTCTTCCGCGAGATCGATTCGGCTATCCTGGTGCACAATGCCTCCACCCAGTTCGCCGATGGCGGCGAATTCGGCTTCGGCGGCGAGATCGGCATCGCCACCGGCAAGATGCATGCGCGCGGACCCGTCGGCGTCGAGCAATTGACCAGCTTCAAATATCGCCTGCGCGGCACCGGCCAGACGCGACCCTGACCCCGAGGCCATGCCGACATGACCCTGCGCCCCCCGCTTCGCATCGCCGGCATCACCGAACTTCCCTCCTCGGGGGCGGGCATGCGCATCGGCCTTTTCGGCGGCAGCTTCAACCCCGTCCATGAGGGCCATCGCCTGGTGGTGGAGGAAACGCTGCGCCGGCTCGGGCTGGACGCGCTCTGGGTGATGGTGACGCCGGGCAATCCCCTCAAGGACCATAGCGAGCTGGCTCCCTTGGCCGACCGCGTGCTAGCGGCGCGCGCGCTTCTGGGCGCGCCGAAGGTGCGCGTCACCGGCTTCGAGGCCGCTTATGGCTTTTCCTATTCCTGGCAGACGGTGAAATTCCTCACCGGGGCGTTGCCCGACCGGCATTTTGTCTGGATCATGGGCGCCGACAACCTGGTCGATTTCCATCTCTGGGAGCGCTGGCGCGACATCGCCGCCACCCTGCCCATGGCCATCTATGTGCGCCCCGGCTCCAGCCGGCGGGCGCTGGTCTCCCCGGCCGCCAGCGCCCTGTCGCGCTGGCGCATCGACGAGGAGGAGGCGCGGCGCCTGCCCCTGCTCGCCCCGCCCGCCTGGGTCTATCTTCACGGCCGGCAGTCGGGCCTTTCCTCCTCGGCCATTCGCGCCGGACGAAAGGCCAAACCGGCCCCGCTTGCGGAACCGTCATCAAATGCGCATATTGTACGGGTGTGATGATTGTCACCAGAGACAGGAACTGCCTGCTTGCCGTTTTCCGCGACGCCTGCACATTCCGATAGACAACCAAGGATGCTGACCCAACGCATGACCCATGCAGCCGCATGGGCGGAAGGCCATTGCTGATGGCCGCGCTGCCCGAGAACACCGTTTCCACCCCCAAGGCCCCCGCCCCCCAGCGCAGCCTGATCGATGTCATTCTCACCTGCCTGGACGATGCCAAGGCCGAGGACATCGTGTCCGTCGATATCACCGGCAAGTCCTCGCTGGCCGATCACATGGTCGTGGCCTCCGGCCGCAGCCAGCGCCATGTCGGCGCCGTGGCCGACCAGTTGCTGACCGCGCTGCGCGATGCCGGCTATGACAAGCCGCGCATCGAGGGCCTGCCCCATTGCGACTGGGTGCTGGTCGATGCCGGCGACGTCATCGTCCATGTCTTCCGCCCCGAAGTGCGCGAATTCTACAATATCGAGAAGATGTGGCAGGCCGATTTCGCCGCCGACGCCCACTAGAGCGTTTCCAGCAGAAGTGACAACGGTTTTGCGGCTCGGAAACGCGACAAGACAAGAACTTGGACCCATTTCGCTGTTTCAAAGAAACAGTGGAATGGTCTAGGGCGTTTTAGATGCGCATCGCCATTGCGGCGGTCGGACGCATGAAGTCCGGCCCCGAGCGCGAGCTGGTCTCGCGCTATCTCGACCGGGCGAGCGCCAGCGGCCGCCCCTTGGCGCTGACCGGGTTCGACGTCATCGAGCTCGGCGAATCCCGCGCCGGCTCGGCCGCTTCCCGCAAGAGCGAGGAGGCGCGCGCCCTGCGCGCCGCCCTGCCCGAAGGGGCGGTCGTGGCGCTGGACGAGCGCGGCAAATCCATGGGATCGGACGCCTTTGCCCGCCAGCTGGAGAAATGGCGCGATGCCGGCCGTCCGGCGGTGAGCTTCATCATCGGGGGCGCCGACGGCATCGATCCCGAGCTGGTGGCTTCGGCCGATCTGGCCCTGAGCTTTTCCCCCATGGTCTGGCCGCACCAGCTGGTGCGCATCATGCTGGCCGAGCAGCTCTACCGCGCCATCACCATCCTCACCGGCCATCCCTATCATCGCGGCGACTGAACCGCCGATATGGTTAAGCCATGTTAACCTGCGCTTTGCCGGCAAATTGCTATTGTGCCCCTCACTGATTCGGGCGCGATGAGGCGCCGGGGAGACCGCATGGCAACCAGCCTGGGCAAAAAGGGAGCGAGCGTCCTCGTCGGCCTGGTGCTGGCGGGCCTGCTGTCCTTTGCCATCCCGGCGCAGGACGAAACCGCCCCGCCTGCCGATGCCGCCACGCCGGCCGAAGAGGCCGCGCCGGAAGAGCAAGCCGCGCCCACCCAGGCGGACCTCGACGCCATCGCCGCCTCCATCACCCTCAGCCAGAGCCGCATCGACGCCCTCAAGGCCGAGATCGCCGAGATGGAGGGCGACCGCACGCGGCAGAACGCCGCCCTCATCGCCGCCGCCCAGCGGGTGCGGCTGGCCGAGATCGAGGTGGCCGATGTCGAGGAGCGCCTGTCGGGCCTCATCGTTTCGGAAATGGAGGTCAGGGGACGGCTCGACGGTTCGCGCGCCGAGATCGCCAATGTGCTGGCGGCGCTGGAGCGGATCACGCTCAACCCGCCCCCGGCGCTGATCGTGGATCCCGATGACGCGCTGGGCTCGGCCCGCAGCGCCATTCTCATCACCGCCATCGTGCCGCAATTGCGCGCCCGTGCCGAGGCGGTTACCGCCGATCTGCGCATCCTCACCGACATCAAGGGCAAGGCGCTGGAAGAGGAAGCCACGCTCAAGGCCAATTACGCGGTGCTCGAAGAAGAGCAGTTGCGCATCGCCACGCTGATCGCGGCGCGCAAGCAGGGCATCGACCGGCGCAGCGAGGAGCTGGCGGCCGAGGAAGCCGAGGCGGTGGAGCTGGCCGCCCGCGCCAGCTCGCTCAAGGAATTGATCGAGGGGCTTTCCAGCCGCGCCGGCGCCGTCGGCACGCCGGGCGCAACCACCAGGCCAGCCGATCCCAGCCTGCCCCAGCTCAGCGCCGCGGAGATCCGCACCGCCTTCGCCAACAGCGCCCGCACCGAGCCGGCGGTGCCGTTTGGGGCGGCGCGCGGCTGGCTCACCATGCCGGCCAATGGCGTCAACGTGCTCAACTACGGCGCCAATGACGGCTTTGGCGGCATCAGCCACGGCATTTCGCTGGTCACCCGCGCCGATGCGCAGGTCGTGGCGCCGGCCGATGGCTGGGTGCTCTACAAGGGGCCTTACCTCAATTACGGCCAAATCGTCATTCTCAATACCGGTCAGGGTTACACGGCATTGCTGGCCGGGCTTGCCGAGGTCAGCGTCGATATCGGACAATTCGTGCAGATGGGCATGCCGATGGGCATAATGGGATCACGCACAATTGGACGCTCGATCACCACCAATGCTGGCGCCGCCCAGCCGACCCTCTATATTGAACTGCGACAGAACAACGAGCCCTTCGATCCGACCGGATGGTGGGCCAACCCGACTCAGAGTGGATAGACCTCTCATGCGCCTTCCCCCCCTTCGCATGCTTGCCCTGCTTCTGGCGCTGTCGGTGCCCGCCGGGCTCTTGATCGCCCAGGAAACCCCGACGCCCGACCATCCGGTGGAGGATGAGCTGGAGGCGCCGCCCGAGACGGTGACGCGCGACCCGCTCGAAATCTATTCGGACCTCAATCTGTTCGGGAACATCTTCGACCGCATCCGGCGCGAATATGTCGACGTCCCCGACGAGAAGGAGCTGATCCGCGCCGCCATCCAGGGCATGCTGAGCTCGCTCGATCCGCATTCGGGCTACCTGCCCCCGGCCGAATATGACGACATGCGCCAGGACAATTCCGGCGAATTCGGCGGGCTGGGCATCGAGGTGACCATGGAGGACGGCGTCGTCAAGGTGGTCTCGCCCATCGACGACACCCCCGCCGCGCGCGCCGGCATCCTGGCCAATGACATCATCCTGGAGATCGACGGGGTCTCCATCGAGGGCATTTCGCTCGACGATGCGGTGGACAAGATGCGCGGGGCGGTGGGCACCGACATCAAGATCACCATCTATCGCGAGGGCGTTTCCGAGCCGCTCACCTTCGATCTCACCCGCGCCACCATCGCCCTGCGCGCCGTGCGCTGGACCATGGAGGGGGATGTGGCGGTGCTGCGCCTCGCCCGCTTCTCCGAACAGGCCTATGTGGGCATCGAGAAGGCGATCAAGGACATCTATGCCCAGCGCGAGAATGTCGCGCCCAAGGGCATCATCCTGGATCTGCGCAACAATCCGGGGGGCCTGGTGGAGCAGGCGGTCTATGTGTCCGACGCCTTCCTCAAGCGTGGCGCGGTGGTGCTGACGCGCGGCCGCACGGCCAGCGAAAGCGCCCGCTACGACGCCGAGCCCGATCCCCTGGACGAGCTGGTGCAGGACGTGCCGCTGGTGGTGCTCATCAATGGCGGCTCGGCCTCGGCCTCCGAAATCGTCGCCGGGGCGCTGCAGGACCACAAGCGCGCCACCCTGGTGGGCACGCGTTCCTTCGGCAAGGGCTCAGTGCAGTCGGTCATCTCGCTAGGGCGCGACGGGGCCATGCGGCTCACCACCGCGCGCTACTACACCCCCAACAACCGCTCCATCCAGGCGCTGGGCATCACCCCCGACATCGAGATCAAGCAGACCGTGCCCGAGGAATTCCAGGGCCGCGACGAGATCATCGGCGAGGCGGGGCTGGCCGGCCACATCACCGTGGAAGGCCAGGAGGAGACCACGGTCGGCTCCTCGGTCTATGTGCCGGCCGACAAGGAGAAGGACGACCAGCTGCAATACGCCATCCGGCTCATCAATGGCGAGGAGACCAATCCGGCCTTCCCGCCCAAGGCCGAGTAAGCGGGCCGGCCATGACCTGGTGGCGCCATCATGGCCGATGACCTGAGCACCCCGCTCACCGGGCGGCGCGGCAACGCCCGCCGGCACCTGCCGGTGGCGCGGATGCTGTTCGGGCTGCTGGCGCTGATCGCCATCGGCTTCGGGCTGCGCATCGCGCTGGTGGAGGAGCCCAATGGCGGCCGGCCCAGCCAGGAAGTGGCGATCACAAGCACGCGCAATTCCAACGCCGTGGCCGATGCCGTCAGCGACGGGCCGGTGACCATTACCGCCGACCCCCAGCAATATCCCGCCGGCGCCGACGCTCCTGCGTCCATGCGGGGGGCGGGGGGAACCTCCATCGCCTCCCTGCCCGACATGTTCGGGGCCCTGCCCGATCTCAGCGAGGAAACCGCCGACGGCAGCATTCCGCGCATTTCGGCCACCGGGCAGACGCCCTTTGCCACCTATTCGCGTCCCGCTCCGGCGGGAGCGGCGGGGCTGGCGCGCATCGCCATCGTGGTCAGCGGGCTGGGCATCAACGAGCAGGGCTCGCTCGATGCCATCGACCAATTGCCCGACGATGTGACCCTGGCCTTCGCCCCCTATGGCAAGACGCTGCGCAACACCGTGGCCGCCGCGCGCGCCGGCGGCCATGAGGTGCTGCTCGAAATCCCGCTCGAACCCTTCGATTTTCCCCAGAACGACCCTGGCCCGCAGACGCTGCTGACCGGGGAGCCGCTGCGCGCCAATCTGGAAAAGCTGTTCTGGCTGATGGCCCGCTTCGGCGGCTATGCCGGGGTCATCAACAATATGGGCGCGCGCTTCACCGCCTCGGCCCCCGATTTCGCGCCCATCATGGAAGAATTCGGCGCGCGCGGGCTGGGCTATCTCGATGATGGCTCGTCCAACCGCTCGCTGGCGGCGCAACTGGCCGCCGGCAACAAGGTGCCCTTCGGCCGCGTCGACCTGGTGATCGACGCCAATCCCTCGCAGCAGGCCATTCTCTCGGCGCTGGCCAGCCTTGAGCGCACCGCACTGGAGACTGGCCAGGCGATCGGTATTATCAGTGCCCTGCCCATATCGGTTTCGGCGGTGACGGAATGGTCGCGGGAGCTGGAATCGCGGGGCATCGCGCTGGTGCCCGCCAGCGCGCTGATGCAATAGGAAGAGCCCATGCCTGCCCCGGATCGAGAAAGCCTGCCCTACCGCGATTGCGTCGGCATCGCCCTGTTCAATGCCCAGGGCCTGGTCTTCATCGGCCGGCGCCGCCCCCAGCAGGAAGCCGAGGGCAGCGAGGAGATCGCCGCCCCCTGGCAGATGCCGCAGGGCGGCATCGACAAGGGCGAGGATCCGCTCAAGGCAGCGCTGCGCGAGCTCGAGGAAGAAACCAGCGTGCGCAGCGTCAGCCTTCTGGCCGAGCTGCCCGAATGGGTTCATTACGACCTGCCCGACGCGGCCCTGGGCATCGCCCTCAAGGGCAAATATCGCGGCCAGCGCCAGCGCTGGTTCGCCTTCGCCTTCACCGGCGCGGATAGCGAGATCGACGTCCTCGCCCCCGGCGGCGGACGCTTCCCGGCCGAGTTCGATGCCTGGCGCTGGGCGCGGCTGGAAGAGACGCCGGACCTGATCGTGCCGTTCAAGAAGGACGCCTACCGGACCATCGTGGCCGGCTTTTCCGATATTCCCGCGCGGTATTTCCGGCCATGAAGACCATCGGCCTCATCGGCGGCATGAGCTGGGAATCCACCGCCCATTACTACCGCATCGTCAACCAGCAGGCGGCGGCGCGGCTGGGCGGGCTGCATTCGGCCCCCATGGTCATCGAATCGGTGGATTTCGCTCCCATCGCCGCCCTGCAATCGGCCGGCGACTGGGAGGGAGCCGGCGCGATCCTGGCCGCGGCGGCGCGGCGGCTGGAAACGGCGGGCGCGGGCCTGGTCGGGCTGGCCACCAACACCATGCATATCGTGGCCGACCAGATCGCGGCAGCCATCGACATTCCCTTCCTCCATATCGCCGAGCCCACCAGCGCGGCGCTGCTGGCCGACGGCTTCTCCACGGTGGGGCTTTTGGGCACGCGCTTCACCATGGAGATGGGCTTTTACCGCGACCGGCTGGCAGAGGCGGGCCTTACCCCGCTTATCCCCGAGGTCGAGCGCACCAATCTCAACGGCATCATCTATGAGGAGCTGTGCCGGGGCATCGTGCGCGAGGAGTCGCGGCGGCTCTATGTCAACGCCATCGAGCGCCTGGCGGCGCGCGGCGCCGAGGCGGTGATCCTGGGCTGCACCGAGATCGGCATGCTGATCGACGATTCCGTCAGCCCCCTGCCGGTCTATGACACCACCGAGCTGCATGCCCGCGCGCTGGTGGATGCGGCGCTGGCCTGAGCCGGCTTATCCCCGCTTTCCCGGCCGGTCCTAGACTGTTCCCCTCGAAAAAGGAGAACACCCATGGACCAGTCCCCCCGCCTGTCGCTGCCCTATATCATGCCGGGGCAGGCGCAAAAGCACGTCACCCATAACGAGGCCGTCCAGGCGCTGGACGCCCTGGTGCAGCCGGTGGCGGCCAGCCGCAGCCTTGCCGCGCCGCCGGCCTCTCCCCTCGAGGGGGAAGCCTGGCTGGTCGCCGCCGGCGCCACCGGCGCCTGGGCCGGCCATGCCAATGAGATGGCGGCCTGGCAGGGCGGCGCCTGGCAGTTCCTCGATCCCGCCCCCGGCTGGCAGGTCTATGTCGTGGACGAGCACAGCCAATATGTCTTCGATGACGGCGCCTGGACGCCGCTGGCCTCGCTGTCCGGGGCGCTGCCGCAACTGGGCATCAACACCAGCGCCGACGCCACCAACCGGCTCGCCGTCTCCGCCGCGGCCACGCTGTTCACCCATGCGGGCAATGGCCACCAGCTCAAGCTCAACAAGGCGGCGGCGGCCGACACGGCCAGCCTTCTGTTTCAAAGCGACTGGTCGGGCCGGGCCGAGATGGGTCTGGCCGGCGACGATCATTTCCGCCTCAAGGTCAGCCCCGACGGCGCGAACTGGATGACGGCGCTGGGGATCGACGCGGCGACCGGCGCCGCCAGCTTTGCCGGCGATCTATGTCCCGCCCAGGACAATGCGGCGACGCTGGGCGCCTCGGGCGCGCGCTGGGCCGCCATCTGGTCGGCCACCGGCACCATCCAGACCTCGGACCGGCGCCTCAAGACCGACATCGCCCCCTGCGATCTCGGCCTCGATTTCATCCGGGCGCTGGAGCCGGTAGCCTATCGCTGGCGCGTGGGCGGGAAGGGCGAAGCCGGGGTACGACCGGGCGCGCGCCGCCATTACGGCCTTCTCGCCCAGCAGGTGCAGGCCGTGCTCGGCGGCCGTGACTTTGCCGGCCATGTGCTGGCCGATCCGGCCGATCCGCAAAGCGAGCAGGGCCTGCGCTACGAGGCTTTCATCGCGCCGCTGGTCGCGGCCGTTCAGGAGCTGGCCCGGCGCCTGGAGCGGCTCGAAACCGGCGCGGAATAAATGCATCCCCCACTGGCGCGCGCCCGGCGGCGCGCCTAATCTCGCGCCCGGTTTCTGCAAGGAGAACGATATAAATGACGACGGGGCGCGTGGGGATCGGCTTTATCGGCACCGGCAATATTTCGTCGGCCTATCTCAAGGCCATCACCGGGCAGGACGGCATGCCCGGCTTTCCGGTGCTCGAGGTCAGGGGGCTGGCCGATCTGCGTCCCGAGGCCGCGGCGGCGCGCGCCGCCGAGTTCGGCCTCAAATCCATGAGCATCGAGGCGATGCTGGCCGATCCCGACATCGCGCTCATCGTCAACCTCACCATTCCGCGCGCCCATGTCGAGGTGGGCCTGCGGGTCCTCGGGGCGGGCAAGCATGTCTATTCGGAAAAGCCGCTGGGCATCAATTTTGCCGAGGGGCGCAAGCTGCTCGATGCCGCCAATGCCGCCGGGCTGCGCATCGGCTCGGCGCCCGACACCTTTCTGGGCGGCGCCCATCAGCAGGCGCGCGCCGTGGTCGATAGCGGCGCGCTCGGCCAAATCGTGGGCGGCACCGCCTTCTTCCTCTGCCCCGGCCATGAGGGCTGGCATCCCGATCCGGGCTTCTACTACGACATCGGGGGCGGCCCGGTGCTCGACATGGGGCCCTATTACATCACCGACCTGGTCAATCTGCTGGGCCCGGTGGCGCGGGTCTCGGCCATGGCGTCGCGCCTGCGCACCGAGCGCATCGTCGGCTCGGAGCCCAAGCGCGGCCAGAGCATGGCGGTCAGGGTGGACACCCATGTCACCGGCGCGCTGGGCTTTGCCAGCGGCGCCATCGTCCAGGTGGGCCTCAGCTTCGACGTGGCGGCGCATCGCCACCTGCCGCTCGAGCTTTACGGCACCGAGGCGAGCCTCATCGTGCCCGATCCCAATCATTTCGGCGGCAGCGTCGAATTGCGCCGGGCCGGTGAAGAGAACTGGAGCGCCGTGCCCGTCACCCACCCCTATGCGGATGGCAATTACCGTTCGCTGGGCGTTGCCGACATGGCCAGCGCCATCCTCGAAAACCGGCCCCACCGCGCCAGCGGCAATCTGGCCCTGCATGTGCTGGAGGTGATGGAAGCCTTCGAGATCGCCGCGCGCGAGGGGCGCACCATCGAGATCAGGACCCCGGTGGAGCGCCCGGCGCCGCTGGCGCTTTAGAGCGTTTCCAGCAAAAGCGGAAACGCGGCAAAACAAAGACTTAGATCCATTCCGCCGTTTCAAGGAAACAGCGGAATGGATCTAGGCGGCGCGCGGCTCGCGGTCGAATTCGCCGTGGCGGCGATAGCGGAAGAGATAGGAGGGCAGCACCGTATCCATGGCCGTGGGGGTGATGCCGAAGGCGGCGAAGCTGCGCTTGTCCTTCTGCGCCGCCTCCGAGACCACATTGTCGACGCCCAGCAGGTCGACCTGGTCGGCGGTAATCAGCGGCTTGAAGGGCAGGATGCCGAGCAGCCCCGCCATGAATTTGGCCAGCCCGCCCGGCAGGGGCAGGAGCGGACGATTGCGCTGGGCCTCGCGCTGGATGCGGTCCACCAGCTCGCGATGGGTTTCCACCTGCGGCCCGCCCAATTCGTAGATGCGCCCGGTCTTGACCCCGCCCTCGGCGGCGATGACGAAGGCTTCGGCGACGTCGCCGACATAGGCCGGCTGGAAGCGGGTATTGCCGGCGATCAGCGGCAGCACCGGGAAAAGCCGCGCCAGGCCCGCCATGCGGTTGAAGAAGGTGTCGCCCTGGCCGAACAGGATGGAGGGGCGCAGGATCACCGCCTCGGGGAAGGCCTCCAGCACCGCCTTTTCACCCTGGAGCTTGCTGGCGGCATAGGCTCTGACACCGGCCGCCGCCTCGACGCCCAGCGCCGACATATGGACCAGGCGCCCGACCCCCGCGGCCCGGGCGGCGGCGGCGACGCTGGCCGCGCCGTCCACATGGACGGCCTGGAAGCGCTGTGCGCCGCGCTGATAGCCGATGCCGACCAGGTTGATGACGATATCGGCGCCCGCCACGGCGCGCTCCACCGAGGCGCGGTTGCGGATATTGGCCTGCACGGGCTGCACCTGGCCGACGCTGCCATACATCTTGACGTGCCCGGCCAGGTCGGGCCGGCGCACCGCCACGCGGATGCGATAGCCCTTGCGGGCCAGCAATTGCACGATCTGGGTGCCGACAAACCCCGACCCACCGAAAACGGTGACGAGTTTGGGTTCAAAGCGATCCATCTTGGGCTCCGGCGCTGGGCATAAATCGTTCCCGCTTCTAGCCCATGGCCGGCGGCGCTGTCGAGGGCCGGGCCGGGATAGGGGGAGAGAATCAGCTTGACTCGATGGCGAAACTGTTCTGGATTTGTTCGATAACAGGGGAGAAAATGCCATGCCTGCGGAACGCCAGACCTATCACGGCCAGTGCCATTGCGGCGCCGTCCGCTTCTCGGCCACCACGGCGCTCGATTCGCCGGGCGACTGCAATTGCTCGCGCTGCCGGCGCCTGGGCTGGGTGATGCAGTCGGTGCCGGCCGCCGATTTCGTGCTGGAAAGCGGGGAGGACAACCTCACCGCCTATCATTTCAACACCGGGGCCATCGATCATCTGTTCTGCAAGACCTGCGGCATCGAGTCCTTCGCCCGCGGCAATGACGGCAAGGGCAATGATCTGGTGATGGTCAACGTCAACTGCCTGGAGGGCGCCCCGGCCATCGATCGGGACAAAATCAAGCATTGGGACGGGGCCAATTGGTGAGGTCGCGCAGAAAGCGTGTTGACATCGCGCGGCGCTACCCCTAGTTACACCGCGCCTGCCCAGATGGCGGAATTGGTAGACGCGCACGGTTCAGGTCCGTGTGCCGCAAGGCGTGGAAGTTCGAGTCTTCTTCTGGGCACCAAGTTCAAGCCCCGGTCCCGACGACAGTCGCGGCCGGGGCTTTTTCTTTCCCCTGATTCTCCCGGCCGCCAGGAAGTCCACACCCATCCCCGTCATTGCCGGGCTCGTCCCGGCAATCCACCCCTGCGCTTGCCGCGAACCCTCTATGGATCACCGGGACAAGCCCGGTGATGACGGTGGGGAAAGCCTTTGCCCCCACCCACGGTACCCACCCCTCTCCCCTTGTGGGAGAGGGACAGCTTTTCCTCGTCCAGAGGAAAAGCAGGGTGAGGGGCTTCGAGCCGTCCCGAAGGGCAAATCGCCCCGGTGGGGCGATTTGAGGGGAGAAGGCCATGAGAGCTACGCTCGAATGGCGCGAAGCCGCCCATGCTTCAATGCCCGAAGAAGGCCCCCTCATCCGCCCCTTCGGGGCACCTTCTCCCGCGAGGGGAGAAGGGGGGCGCGGTGGTCGGGGGATATATCGTGCCATCCAGGCACCCCCACCCAGCCTCCCCCATCGAGGGGGAGGTGCCCCTTTGTGGCTGGAGCACCATTGGGCCAAGAAAGCCGGATCACACCTCCCCCTTGATGGGGGAGGCCGGGAGGGGGTGGGGCGCCATTCACCGAACAGGAGAGAATGCCTCCAAGAAAACTTATCCCCGCCCCGCTTTTCGCCCCTATGCTTGTCCCCGTTCCTGCCAACGACACGCGGTGCCGACGAAGCATTGGGCAGGGAGACGGGCCGCCGGGGTCGCCTGGCGGGTGCGCGGGAGCCAACGACCGGCACTTCGGAACTGATCCTTTGCGCTGTGGCGGGAGGACCGGTCCCGAGGGCCGCGAGGTGAGCGCACAGATCCCGATCGTGGGAAGCGGCTTTCGCCTCTTCTGTTCTACCAGTTCGCGGGGCGGAAGCCGCTTGCCACCGTGAAACCGCAGGCCAAAAGGCCGGGCGGCAATTCCGCATGGCCCATTGCCGCCTTCCCAACGCCCTTATGCTGTGTCATCAGAACGGCAGGCTTTTTCCGGATCCGAGCGCAATGACCATAAGACTGCATCGCGGCGACCTGCCCGACCTTTCCCGCTATGGCCGGGAAGTGGCGATCGATACCGAGACCATGGGGCTCAACCCGCTGCGCGACCGGCTCTGCGTGGTGCAGCTTTCGCCCGGGGACGGCAGCGCCGATGTGGTGCAGATCGCTCAGGATGCCGGCGCGGCGCCCAATCTCACGGCGCTCCTGGCCGATCCGGCCCGCACCAAGATCTTCCATTATGCCCGCTTCGACGTCGCCGCGCTCCAGCATCGCTTCGGCGTCGTCACCGGCCCGGTCTATTGCACCAAGATCGCCTCGCGCCTGGTGCGCACCTATACCGACCGGCACGGGCTCAAGGACCTGGTGCGCGAGCTGCTCGGGGTCGATCTGTCCAAGCAGCAGCAAAGCTCGGACTGGGGGGCGGAAAAGCTCAGCCCCGCCCAGCTCGATTACGCCGCCTCCGACGTGCTCTACCTGCACGATCTCAAGCGCCATCTGGACCGCATGCTCAAGCGCGAAAACCGCATGGAGCTGGCCCAGTCCTGCTTCGACTTCCTCAAGACGCGCTGCGCGCTGGACCTGATGGGCTGGCCGGAAACCGACATCTTCGCCCATAGCTGACGCGCCGGAGAACGCCATGGACCTGCAGGCCGATGCCGATCGGCGCAGCCGCATCTATCGGGGGCTGGAAGCCCGCAACCGGGTGGTCTCGGTGCTGCGGATCGCCGTGCCGGCCATGGGGGCGCTGGTGCTGGCGGGGCTGATGGGGCAGATCTATCTCTCCAGCCTGGGCGCGCGGTTCGGCATCGGCCAGATTTCCGTCACCCGCGACAGCGTGCTGGTGGAAGCGCCCGAATATACCGGGCTTCTGGACGACGGCACCACCTATCACGTGGCCGCCACCGCTGCCCAGGCCAGCACCGAGGCCTCCAACCGCATCCATCTCGAGGATGCCCGGCTGACCACGCGGCGCCCCGACGGCGTCAGCACCCTGGTGACGGCCGACGCGGCCGTGCTCGACATCGCCACCGAGGCGGTGGAGATCGCCGGCGCCGCCCATGTCGAGGATTCGGAGGGAACGCGCGCGCGCATCGAGAATTCCGTCTTCGACTACCAGGCCCAGATCCTGGTGGGCGAGGGGCCGGTGGTCATCGATTATACCGATGGCAGCCATCTGGAGGCGGAGGGCCTGCGCTACGATGTGCAGGCGATGATCTGGACTTTCACCCGCGCCAGCGTCACCCTGCCCGAAACCCCCGGAGCCGAAAAGGAACCGCAATGAAGCGCCTGCTGACCCTTCTCGTGCTGATGGTCCTGGCCGCGCCTGTCGCGCCCGCCCTGGGCCAGCAGAAGGTGGAGATCACCTCCGATCTCTTCACCGTGGACGAGACCAGCAACAATGCCGTCTTCACCGGCAATGTCGTGGTCATCCATCCCAGCGTGAAGGTGTGGGCCGACAAGGTCGTGGCCGTCTATGGCGCCGGCGGGGCCACCGATATCGAAAGCTTCGTCGCCTCGGGCGCGGTGCGGCTCGAAACCGACCAGCAGACGGCGAGCGGGGAAAAGGCCGTCTTCACCCCCGCCGACCAGATGCTGCGCCTCACCGGCAATGTCCAGGTGGTCAATGCCAGCGGCACGGTGGCGGCGGGCGAGCTGGTGGTGAACCTGGCCACCAATGTCTCCACCTTCACCAGCGCCGGCAGCAAGGGGCGCGTCACCGGGGTCTTCACCTCGCAATGAGCGACATGGGGAAAAAACCGCGCATCGACCAGACCGGCTGGCTGGTGGCGCATGGGCTGGCCAAGAGCTTCGGCAAGCGCGTGGTGGTGCGCGACGTCTCCATCGCCGTGCGGCGGGGCGAGGCGGTGGGGCTGCTCGGCCCCAACGGCGCCGGCAAGACCACGGTCTTCACCATGATAATGGGGCTGGTGAAGCCCGATGCCGGCTCCATCAGCCTGGATGGCCATGTCATCACCCGGCTGCCGCTGTTCCAGCGCGGGCAATTGGGCATCGGCTACCTGCCGCAGGAGCCCTCGATCTTTCGCGGCCTTACCGTCTCGGGCAATATCCTGGCGGTGCTGGAAAACCATATCGCCGGCCGGGCCGAGCGGCGAAAGCGGCTGGCCGCGCTTCTGGAGGAATTTTCCATCCAGCACCTGGCCGAGGCCAATGCCCTGGCCCTTTCGGGCGGCGAGCGCCGCCGCGTCGAGATCGCCCGGGCGCTGGCCGCCGATCCGGCCTTCATGCTGCTCGACGAGCCCTTTGCCGGCGTCGACCCCATCGCCGTCAACGAGGTCAAGGGCCTGGTGCGCCAGTTGACCCGGCGCGGCATCGGCGTGCTCATCACCGACCATGCGGTGCGCGAAACCCTGGGGCTGGTGGATCGGGCCTATGTCATCCATGGCGGCAAGGTGATGATCCAGGGGCGCCCCGAGACCATCAGCGCCGACCCCGACGCCCGCCGGGTCTATCTGGGCGAGAATTTCGCCTTCTGAGCTTTTCCCAGCTCTGGCATGAAACTTGCTGGGCGGCGCCAAATCAGGCATGGTCGCCTCCGAAACCGGCCCTGCGGGGCCTTCAGAGCGACCGCTGGGGACTTGGAGTGAATGGCACTTTCGCCGCGTCTGGAATTCCGGCAGGCCCAGAGCCTGACGCTGACGCCGCAATTGATGCAGTCGATCCGGCTGCTGCAATTGAGCCATATCGAGCTCAACGCCTTCATCGACGCCGAATTGCTGCGCAATCCCCTGCTCGAGCGCGAGGATGGGGGCGAGGGCGAGCCGGCCGAATTGCCCGAGCCGCCGCTCGAGCTCAGCGCCTATGAGGATACCGTCGCCCGCGGCGAGCGCATCCAGGACGCCGGCTCCATCGCCGACAGCCTCGACACCGCCGTCGACAACGTCTTCCCCGACCAGGGCGCGCAGGACCGGCTGAGCGCCCCGGCCCGGCTCGAGGCGGGCGGCAGCGGCGCGGAAACCCCCGATTTCGACCAGTTCGTGGCCGCCCGGCCGCTGCTGGCCGATCATCTTCAGGCCCAGGCCAACATGCTGCTGCGCCACGCAGCGGACCGGCTGATCGCCCATCACCTCATCGACGGGCTCGACGAGGCCGGCTATCTCACCACCGAAATCGAGGCCATCGCCGCCCGGCTGGGGGCCGAAGCCGCCGATGTCGAGGCGGTGCTGGAGGCGCTCCAGGGATGCGAGCCGGTGGGGATCTTCGCCCGCTCGGTGCGGGAATGCCTCGCCATCCAGTTGCGCGAGCGCGACCGGCTCGACCCGATGATGGCGCGCCTGCTCGACCATCTCGACCTGCTCGCCGTCCATGACATGGCGGGCCTGCTGCGCGCGGTGGGCTGCGACCGGGAGGACCTGGCGGACATGCTGGCCGAATTGCGCCAGCTCGACCCTCGGCCGGGCCTGGCCTTCGACAGCGGGCCGGTGGAGGCGGTGGTGCCCGACGTCTTCGTGCGGCAGGGGCCGGACGGGGCCTGGCGGATCGAGCTCAACAGCGACGTTCTGCCGCGCGTGCTGGTAGACCGCAGCTACTACGCCAGCGTCAGCGGCAAGGCGCGCGACGCCCGGGAAAAGGCCTTCCTTTCCGATTGCCTGGCCAGCGCCAACTGGCTGACGCGGAGCCTGGACCAGCGGGCGCAGACCATTCTCAAGGTCGCCACCGAGATCGTGCGCCAGCAGGATGGCTTTCTCACCCATGGCATCGCCCATCTCAAGCCGATGACGCTCAGAATGGTGGCCGAGGCCATCGAGATGCACGAATCGACCGTCAGCCGCGTCACCACCAGCAAGTACATGGCGACGCCGCGCGGGCTCTACGAGATGAAATATTTCTTCACCACCGCCATCGCCGCCAGCGATGGGGGGGACGAGCATTCGGCCGAGGCGGTGCGCCACCGCATCCGCCAGCTCATCGAGGCCGAGCCGGCCAATGACATCCTCTCGGACGACACCATCGCCGCGCTGCTGAAGAAGGAGCAGGGGATCGATATCGCCCGCCGCACCGTGGCCAAATACCGCGAGGGCATGAACATCCCGTCCTCGGTCATCCGCCGCCGGCAGAAAAAGGCGATGGCGCAAGCCCTTTGAGGGCTGCTTCGCATCGACAGCGCGAAGGCTAATTCGGGCCGCCGGCAAAGTCCAAGGGATAATCGCCCCGGGGTCGGGCAGTTGCGCATTGCCCCCCGGCAGGGGTGGGGCTAGCATTTGGTCGTGCTGCTCCCCACATCGAGGGGGCAGGCGACGGACGTGATCCCGAAAAAACCGGGAGCCGGCTTTCGGGATCCTCGGTCGGACCAAACGACACAAGGAAGAGGAAGCCATGACTTTGCGCGTTTCGGGAAAGAACATGGATGTTGGCGATGCGCTGCGCGGCAAGGCGCAGGATCATTTCGCCAGCGTAGTCGGCAAGTATTTCGATGGCGGCTATGACGGACATCTGACCCTCAGCCCCGATGGAATCGGCTTTCGCGCCGATTGCGTGGTCCATCTCGATTCCGGCGCCACGCTGCAGGCCAGCGCCCTGGGCGGCGACGCCACCAGCGCCTATGAGGTGATGGCGCTCAATATCGAAAAACGCCTGCGCCGGTATAACCGCAAGCTCAAGAAAGGCCGCCGCCCGGTGAGCGGGGAAGAGAGCACGCTGACCGCGCAATATACGGTTCTGGGCGCCGCCGACGGGCTGGACGAGCTCGCCGAGGACTATGCGCCCCCGGTTATCGCGGAGACCACGCGCAACCTGCGCCAGATGAGCGTCGAGGAGGCCGTGATGGAGCTCGATCTCAGCGGTTCCCAGGTTGTGATGTTCCGCCACGCTGGACATGGAGGCCTGAATGTGGTTTATCGCCGCTCCGACGGCAATATTGGCTGGATCGATCCGGCCCTGGGCGCCAATTAAGCGGAGCCCACGCCACAATCAAAGCGAGTCTATCTCAAGGCAAAATTTATGGAATTGGCCGAAATCCTGGCTGAACGGGCCGTGCTTTGTTGCACGGACGTGAAGACAAAACGCCAGTTGTTTGAAGAGCTTGCCGAGCGTGCTGCGGAACTGACCGGGCATGACAGCGCTGAAATCCTCGACGCCATCGTCAGCCGGGAAGAACTCGGCTCGACCGGACTGGGCAATGGCATCGCCATTCCCCATGGCAAGATCGCCGGCCTGAGCCAGGTGACCGCACTGGTCGCCCGGCTCGACCATCCGATCGATTTCGATTCCGTCGATGACCAGCCTGTCGACATCGTCGTGATGCTGCTGGCCCCCGCGGGCGCCGGCGCCGAGCATCTCAAGGCGCTGTCGCGCGTGGCCCGTCTGCTGCGCACCGAAAGCGTGGTGGACGAACTGCGCCAGGCCGACACGCCCGAACAGCTGCGCCAGATCTTCACCTCGCAGGCGACCACCGACTACGCCGCCTGAAAGGCCAGGAAAAAATGAAATCCCCGGGGCATCGCTCCGGGGTTATTCTTATTTCCTTTGGATCATTCAGGTTCGATCCGCGACGGTCTTTCTTCACCTCTCCCTTGGGGGAGAGGTGACGATGGAGCCGGGATTTTAAGCCAGCGGGAAACGCTTTAATGCAGGGTGGCCAGGCCCAGCGTCTGCTCGCTCAGCCAGTCGAAAACCGCCTCCTGGGTGTCGGCGACCATCAGCGGGGTGCCGTCGGCGGACATGACCAGGTGGTATTCGGTTTCGTCCTCGAAGCGGGAGTCGTGAACCAGCTGCGACAGGCTGGCGCCATCGAGCGCGCGGATGAAGGCGACGGCGTCTCCGCCCAGCGCGGCGAACTCGGCCTTGGTCAGCAGTTTCAGCGGATGGACCGGCGCGGCCGAAGCGGCGGGGTCATTGCGTTTTTCAAACATGTCCCGATCCTTTCCTCATAATGAGCGAATGTCGATGCGCCTGGCGGTCTTGACGGCCTGCGGGCGCTCGATGGCGATGACCAGCATGCCATGGCCCAGGCGCGCATCGGTGACGATCATGCCGTCGGCCAGAAGGAAGGCGCGCTGGAATTGCCGCGCGGCGATGCCGCGATGCAGGAACTGCCGGCTGGCATCGTCCTTCTGGCGCCCGCGCACCACGATCTGGTTGTCTTCGCTTAGCACCTCGAGCTCGCTGGCGGCAAAGCCGGCCACGGCGATGGAGATGAGGAAATGCTCGGTGCCCGCTTCATCGACGCTGCGTTCGATATTGTAGGGCGGATAGCCATCGGCCGATTTGGCCAGACGATCAACCCGCTCCTCGAAACTGTCGAAGCCGAGAAGGAATGGGGCTGAAAACAACGAAACACGCGACATGAAAGCCGTCCTTGATACTCAAGCAACGTATCGGCGCGGGACCCGTTGCACATTCGGCATCGCGCGCCATGACGCAGATATGGGGGATCGGGGGCCCGCCTTCAAGGCTGGGAGCGGGGCAAGAGGACTTGCCATGCCAGCGCTTTCCTCCTATAGAGCCGCATCCTCCGAACCGCCCGGCCAACAGGCATGCCGTGGCGGTTCTTGAATGCGATGGGCCTCAAATCCATCCAATAGACTCCAAAGGACCCGCAAAATGCCCAAGATGAAGACCAAGTCCGGCGCCAAGAAGCGTTTCAGCTTCACCGCCACGGGCAAGGTGAAGGCCGGCGTCGCCGGCAAGCGCCACCGCCTCATCAGCCACAACGCCAAGTACATCCGCACCAACCGCGGCACCAAGATCCTCTCCAAAGGCGACGAGGGTCTGGTCAAGTGGTACATGCCGTACAACCGCTAACGCTGAAGGGAAGCTGACACATGTCACGCGTTAAGAGAGGCGTTACCGCCCACGCCCGCCACAAGAAGGTTCTCAAGGCCGCCGAGGGTTACTACGGCCGCCGCAAGTCGACGATCCGCATCGCCAAGCAGGCGGTGGAGAAGGCCGGGCAGTACGCCTACCGCGATCGTCGCGTCAAGAAGCGCAATTTCCGCGCCCTGTGGATCCAGCGCATCAATGCCGCCGTGCGCGATCACGGGCTGACCTATGGCCGATTTATCGACGGCCTCAGCAAGGCTGAGGTTGCCGTCGACCGCAAGGTGCTGAGCGATCTGGCGATCACCCAGCCCGAGGCGTTCGGCGTGCTGGTCGAAAAGGCCAAGGCCGCGCTGGCTTACCTCGAGGCCGTCGAAAAGACGACCCACGAGCGCGTCACCGCCTAACACTCCCCAGCCTGGCTGAGGTCAATTCGCGCCTTGCGCCGCCCTTTTCGGGCTGGCGCGGGGCGTTTTGTTTTGGTCTAACGCGCCCAGCTCATTTGGAAATTTGCCATGTCCCTCGATAGCCAGATCGATAGTCTTCGCGCCGAGCTTTCGGCCGCCATCGCCGCCGCCGCAGACGAAGCCGCCCTCGACGCCGTGCGCGTCTCGGCCCTGGGCAAGAAGGGCAGCGTTTCGGCGCTGCTGGCCTCGCTGGGCGCCATGGCCCCGGAGGAACGCAAGAGCGCCGGCCCGGCCATCAACGGGCTCAAGACCGAAATCGCCGGCCTCATCGAGGCGCGCAGCGCGACGCTGAAGGCCGCCGCGCTCGACGCAAGGCTCAAGGCCGAGACGGTGGATATCACCCTGCCGCTCCCCCCCACGCCCACGGCGCGGGGACGCATCCACCCCATCAGCCAGACCATAGACGAGATCACCGCCATCTTCTCGGACATGGGTTTCTCCATCGCCGAGGGGCCCGATATCGAGACCGACTATTACAATTTCACCGCGCTCAATTTCCCCGAGGGGCATCCGGCGCGCGAGATGCACGACACCTTCTTCATGAAGCCCGGCCCGGACGGGGTGAAGAAGGTGCTGCGCACCCATACCTCGCCGGTGCAGATACGCGTGATGCAGAAGACCAATGAGAAGCCGGCGGCCAGCTATCTCACCCCGCCCATGGATCCGCCGATCCGCGTGGTCATGCCCGGCCGCACCTATCGCAATGACAGCGACCAGACCCATACCCCGATGTTCCATCAGGTGGAGGGGCTGGTGATCGACAAGTCGAGCCATATCGGCCAGCTCCGCTGGGTGCTGGAGGAATTCCTCAAGGCCTTTTTCGAAGTGCCCAATGTCACCCTGCGCTTCCGGCCCAGCTTCTTTCCCTTCACCGAGCCGAGCATGGAAGTGGACGTGCAATGCGACCGCTCCGGCGCGGAGGTGAAGATCGGCGAGGGCAAGGACTGGCTGGAGATTCTGGGCTGCGGCATGGTCCATCCCAATGTCATCCGCAATGCCGGGCTCGACCCCGATGTCTATCAGGGCTTCGCCTGGGGGATCGGCATCGACCGCATCGCCATGCTGAAATACGGCATGCCGGATCTGCGCGCCTTCTTCGACGCCGACCAGCGCTGGATTGCCCATTACGGCTTCCGCCCGCTCGACCTGCCGACCCTGTTCGGGGGGCTTTCGAGCTGACCGGTCATGCCTGACACTTCGCCCGAGGCCATCTTCATCGTCACCGATATCGAAGCGGACGGGCCGACGCCGCTGCATCATTCCATGCTCAGCTTCGCCTCGGTGGCCATCGCGGCCGACGGCACGCGCCATGGCGAGTTCGAGGCGGTGCTGACGCCCCGTCCCGACCGCACGAGGCATGAGATGACCATGGAGTGGTGGGCGAGCCAGCCCGAAGCCTGGAAGGCGGCGACCACCGGGGCGGAAGAACCTTCCGTGGTGATGCCGCGCTTTGCCGACTGGGTGGAGAGCCTGCCCGGGCACAAGGTGTTCGCGGCGGCGCCGATAATGTTCGACGGGCTCTGGATGGATCATTACCTCGATGAATTCGCCGGCACGCGCGTGCTGTCCGGCCCGTTCAAGGGGCGGCAGATCTTCCGGGGTGGTGGCGTCTGCCTCTACACCATGGCCGGAACCCTGCGCGGCGCGCCCTATGCCGACTGGGGCATGAGCAAGCTGCCGGCCGAATTCTACGGCCATATCCCCCATACCCATAAAGCCATCGACGATGCGCGCGGCTTTGCCAATGTGCTGGTCGAGCTGATGAAGATTTCCCGCGGGCTGCCGCCCATCGCCGGCAGCAAAAGCGATTTCCGATAAGGTGCTAGAGATATGAAGTTCACCCTCGACTGGCTCAAGGAGCACCTCGACACCACTGCCTCGGCCGAGGAGATCAGCCTGGCGCTGACCGCCATCGGGCTGGAAGTGGAAGGCGTCGAGAACCAGGGCAAGCGCCTCGATAAATTCGTCGTTGCCCATGTGGTGGAGGCCAAGCCCCACCCCAATTCCGACCACCTCAATATCTGCAAGGTGGATGCCGGCACGGGCGAATTGATCGATGTGGTCTGCGGCGCGCCCAATTGCCGGACCGGCATGAAAAGCGTCTTCGCCTTTCCCGGCACCTATATCCCGGGCAAGGATTTCGAATTGAAGGCCGGCGTCACCATTCGTGGCGCGCCCTCCAACGGCATGCTGTGCTCGGCGGCCGAACTCGAGCTCAGCAACGACCATGACGGCATCATCACCCTGGCCGAGGACGCGCCGGTGGGCGCGAAATATGTCGATTATGCCGGCATCAACGGCGTGGTCTTCGATATTTCCATCACCCCTAACCGAGGTGACGCCACCGGCGTTTACGGGGTGGCGCGCGATCTGGCCGCCTATGGCCTGGGAGTGCTCAAGACCACCGACATGTCGCCGGTCGCTTCGGTTGGACCAAGCCCCATCGCCGCGCTGCCGCACCGGTTCGGGCCCGACGAGCCCAAGGCCATCCGCCGCTTCGGCGGCCGCTATATTCGCGGCGTCAGGAACGGACCTTCCCCCGCCTGGTTGCAGCAGCGCCTGCGCGCCGTCGGCCTGCGCCCGATCAATGCCATCGTCGACATCACCAATCTGGTCTCGCTCGGCTGGGGCCGGCCGCTCCATGCCTATGACGCCGACAAACTCGTCGGCCAGCCGGTGCTGCGCAATGCGCGCGACGAAGAGTTCGATGCGCTGGACAACAAGGTCTATGTGCTGGACGAAACCATGACGGTGATCGCCGACGATGCCGGCCCGCTCTGCCTGGGCGGCGTCATGGGCGGCATCCGCTCGGGCGTTGTAGAGGGCACGGTCAACGTGTTCATGGAATGCGCCAGCTGGGACCCGGCGCTCGTCGCCCGCACCGGACGCAAGACCGGCATCGTCTCGGATGCGCGCTATCGGCTGGAGCGCAATGTCGATCCCGCCCTCACCGATCCGGGGCTGGAGCTGGCGACGCGCCTGGTGCTGGAGCTGTGCGGGGGCGAGCCGATGGAGCCGGTGTTCTCGGGCGAGGACGTCTTCCCCGATACGGAGGTGGACTTCCCCCTTTCCGAAGTGCGGCGCCTCACCGGGCTCGAAGTTGCCGAGGACGAGATCATCGCCATTCTGGGCCGGCTGGGCTTTGTCATCTCCGGCGACGGGCCGGTGCGCCGCGTCAAGGTGCCGAGCTGGCGGCCGGACGTGACGCAGAAGGCGGACCTGGTCGAGGAAGTGATGCGCATGGTGGGCGTGGACAATGTGCCCAAGGAGCCGTTGCCGCGCCTCAACCACGTCGCCCCGCGCATGCTGACCCCCATCCAGAACCGCCGCCGCATCGCCCGCCGGGCCCTGGCGGCGCGCGGGCTGGACGAAGCGGTGACCTGGAGCTTCATCAGCCATGAGGAAGCCACGCGTTTCGGCGGCGGCAGCGAAGACCGGCAACTGGCCAACGCCATCGCCGCCGACATGACCGATATGCGCCCCTCGCTGCTGCCGGGCCTGTTGGCGGCGGCGCGGCGCAATGCCAATCGCGGTTTTGCCGACCTGGCATTGTTCGAGGTGGGGCAGGTCTTCCTGTCCGGCCAGCCGGAAGGCCAGCACACTTACGCCAGCGCCATCCGCACCGGCACGGCCGGACCGGATGGGGCCGGGCGGCACTGGTCGGGCAAGGAAAAGCCGGTAGGCGTCTTCGATGCCAAGGCGGATCTGGCCGCCGCGCTCGACGCGCTGGGCTATGATCTGGACAAGATGCAGGTGCTGGCCGAGCCGGCGCCCTGGAGCCATCCGGGGCGCGGCGGGCGCCTGGCGCAGGGCCCCAAGACCATTGCCTGGTTCGGCGAACTGCATCCGGCCTGGGGCGCGGCGCTCGACATCGAGGGACCGGTTGCCGCTTTCGAGCTCGATCTGGACGCCCTGCCCGAGCCGCGCCGCAAGGCGACCCGCACCAAGCCGGCACTCAGCCTGTCGGCGCTGATGCCGGTGACGCGCGACTTCGCCTTCGTGGTGGACCGGAGCGTCAGCGCCGGCGCCGTGCTGCGGGCGGCGCGCGGGGCCGACAAGGGGCTCATCAGCGATGTCAGCGTCTTCGACGTCTTCGAGGGCGCCCATGTGGGCGAGGGCAAGAAGTCGCTGGCCATCGCCGTCACCCTACAACCGCAGGAGCGCACGCTGACCGACGAGGAGATCGACAAGGTCTCCGCGGCCATCATCGCCGCCGTGGTCAAGACCAGCGGCGGCGTGCTGCGCGCCTGAAGCAAAAGGGCGGGAGGCCACGCTTGCCTCCTGCCCGGCTTGCCGGTCATATCGGGGCATGGATCAACAAAGCCGATTCCCCGATGTGATGCTGCTGGCGGCGGGCCTGGGCACGCGGCTGCGGCCGCTGACCGAAACCCTGCCCAAGCCGCTGGTTCCCGTGGCCGGCGTGCCGCTGATCGAGCGGGTCATGGAGAGCGCCCGGGCCGAAGGGGCCAGGCGGTTCGTCGCCAATGCCCATTATCGCGCCGACCAGTTGCTCGCCCATTTCGGCGGGCTGCTCAAGGTCAGCCGCGAAGAGCAATTGCTGGGCACGGGCGGCGGGGTGAAGCGGGCGCTGCCCATGCTGCATTCCGACCCCATCCTGGTGATGAATACCGACGCCTTCTGGCTGCCGGGGGCCGACAGGCCGTTGGCGCGCATGCTCGCGCGCTACCGGGGTGGGGACGAGGTGGTGCTGCTCTGCGTTCACCCGCGCCACGCCACCGGCTTTGCCCGCAGCCATGATTTCTGCCTCGCCCCGGACGGCCGCATCACCTACGACTATGGCGCGCCGGTGATCTATGCGGGGGTGGCGCTCATGGGCACGCCCCTCTTCGCGGGCACGCCGGACGGCGCCTTTGCCCTCACTGACCTTTTCGAGGCGGCGCAGGAGCGCGAGGCGCTTTACGGGGCGGTGCTCGACGCGCCCTGGTTCCATGTCGGGGACCCCGAAGCGCTGGCGGCAACCGAGAAGCTGCTCGGCGCATGACGCTCTTTTCCATTCCCGCCCATGAGCCCTTCCTGCCCCTGCTCGCCCAAAGGGTGATGGATGGCACACTGCTGGGCGGAAGGGACCGGAACAAGGCCTTCTGGCTCAGCGACGTCACCATCGTGGTGCCGACGCGGCGGGCGCGGCTGGCGCTGGCCGACGCCTTTTCGCGCCATCCCGGCAATCGGGGCTGGCTGCCCGATATCCGCACCTTCGGCGGCGAGGCCGAAGATGAAGAGCCCTTCCTGCCCCCCTATGACGCGCCGCTGCTCAAGCCGGCCGCCAGCGGGCTGGAACGGCGGCTGGTGCTGTCGCGGCTGGTGGCGGCCTGGGCGCAGTCGCCGGCGGGGCAGCAGGCCTTTTCCAGCCCCCCCACGGCGGGGGAAATCCTCTCCATGGCCGAATCGCTGGGCCGGCTCATCGACGATCTTCTCACCGAGGAGCGCAGCGCCGCCGACATTCGCGCCATTGCCGGCGACCTGGCGGCCGATCTGGGCGAATACTGGCAGCAGACATTGCGCTTTCTCGATATCGCGCTCGAATACTGGCCTGCCCATCTGCGCGAAGCCGGCCGCGCCGACCCGGCCGAATTGCGCCGCCAGCGGCTCGACCGCCAGGCCCTGGCCGCGCCCCTCCTTTATGGCGAAAGGCCCGTGATCGCCGCTGGCTCCACCGGTTCCATTCCGGCCACGGCGCGGCTTCTGGCCGCCATCAACGCCCTGCCGCGCGGGGCGGTGGTATTGCCGGGGCTCGATTGCAGCCTGGACGAAGACGGCCACGAGGCCCTGCTCGACCCCGACAACACGCCCCATGGCCATCCGCAATATGGGCTGGCCCTGCTGCTGCGCCGGCTGGGCACGACCATTGGCGCGGTGACCGAACTGGCGCCGGCCGACGCGCCCCGCACCCTGCTGGTCAATCGCGCCCTGGCGCTGACCCGGGACACGGCGCTCTGGGCGGAAAACCGGCTTTCCCCGGATATGCTGGCGGAAGCGGGCCAGGGCCTCTCCATCATCCGCGCCCGCAACGAGGACGAGGAGGCACGCGCCGTGGCGCTGGCGGCGCGCGAGGCGCTGGGCGAGGGGCAGAGCGTCGGCATCGTGACGCCAGACCGCAATCTGGCGCGGCGCATTGCCGCCGAATTGCGGCGCTTCGCCATTGTCGTCGACGACGCGGCGGGCGCGCCGCTGTTCCAGTCGGCGGCGGGGCGCGTGCTGCGGGAAATCCTGGCGCTGGCCGACAGCGATTATGCCCCGGTGAACCTGATGGCGCTGCTGCGCAACCGCGCCTGCCTGTTCGGGCGGGCGCGGGCGGACATCGCGCGGCTGGCCGATCTCATCGAGCTCGGGCTCTTGCGCGGGCAGCGCCCCAATCCGGGGCTGGCGGGGCTGCGCGCCCTGCTCGCCGCCAATATCGAGGGCGCCACGCCCCACCCCGCCCGCCGCCTCAGCCCCGAAGAGGGCGGCGACATCGCGGCGGTATTCGCGCAGATCGAGGACGCCATGGCGCCGCTCTGCCGATTGCTCGGCGAACGCTCCATCACCGCCAGCAACCTCGCCGAGCGATTGATGGCTGCGCTGGAAAAGGTCATCGACGGGGCTGACCTGCCGGGGCGGAACGAGCTGGCGGACTGGGCCGCCGAACTGGCGGGGCTGGCCGGAGAAGGCCACAGCTTCGCGCCGGCCGGGCTCGAAGGCGTATTGGCGGCACTGATGACCGGCTTCCAGACCCGCACGCGGGAAGAGCGCCGCGACGACATCGCCATCTGGGGACAGCTGGAAGCGCGATTGCAGCACCGGGACCTGATGATCCTTTCCGGCGTGAACGAGGACAAATGGCCCGAGGCGGCCGATCCCGGCCCCTGGCTCAGCCGGGGCATGCGGCTCAGGGCCGGGCTGGAGCCGCCCGAGCGGCGGCAGGGGCTGGCCGCGCATGATTTCGCGCAGGGGCTGGGCAATGCCAGGGTCATCATCAGCCTGGCCGAGCGGGTCGGCACCAGCCCGGCGACGCCCTCGCGGCTGGTGCAGCGGCTGGAGGCCTTTGCCGGCCGCGATGCGGTGGCCGGCTGGGAGGCCAAGGGGCAGGCCTGGATCGTGGCGGCGCGGCGGATCGATGCGGTGGCGGCGGTGGCGCCGGCATCGCGCCCCCTGCCCAATCCGCCGGCCCATCAGCGCCCGCGCGCCCTCAGCGTCACCGAAATCGAAACGCTGATGCGCTCGCCCTATGACATCTATGCCAAGCACGTACTTCGCCTGCGCCCGCTCGATCCGCTCGGCGAGGCCCCCGATGCGCGCGAGCGCGGCACCATCATCCATGCCATCTTCGCCGCCTTCATCGAGGCCGGGCACAGGGTGACGGCGCCCGGGGCCCTGGAGCAGCTGATGGCCCTGGCGCGGGAGAAATTCGCCGGGCTCGAAGCCATCGGCGAGCGCCGCGACATCTGGCTGCGGCGCTTCGAGACGGCGGCACGGCAGTTCCTCGATTTCGAAACGGGGCGCGAGGACAGGGTCAGCCGGCGCCATGCCGAAATCGACGGCGAATGGCGGTTGCATCTGAAGGAGCCATTCACCCTGCGCGGGCGCGCCGACCGGGTGGACGAATTGCGCGACGGCACGCTGGAAATCCTAGATTTCAAGACCGGGTCACCGCCGGCCAAGGCGGCCATGCAGGCCTTCGAGGTGCCGCAATTGCTGCTCGAGGCGCAGATGGCCCGGGCGGCCGGGCTCAAGGGCCTGGCTCCGGCCGACACGTCCGCCCTTACCTATATCAAGGTGGGTCTGGGGCCCGACGCCTTCATTCCCCGGCCATTCATCCCGGCCGAGGGATACGACGTCATGAGCGCCGCCGACGAGATTGCCCGCCGCATGCAAGCCCATGTCGAGCATTTCCTGATGCGCGATACACCGATGCCGGCGCGGCTCCTGCCCCTTGCCGGCCAGCGCTTTGCCGGGGCCTACGACCATCTGGCGCGCGTCGCCGAATGGACCGCCAATGATGGCGAAGAGGGCGGGATATGACCGAGCGCGGAAAACTCGCCATTCCCAGCGATACCTTGCACAACCAGGCGCTGGCGGCCGATCCGGCCTGGTCGATCTGGGTGTCGGCCAATGCCGGGTCGGGCAAGACCCATGTGCTGACGCGGCGGGTGTTGCGGCTGCTATTGGCCGGGGTCGCGCCCGAATCCATTCTCTGCCTCACCTATACCAAGGCCGCCGCGGCGGAGATGCGCCACCGCGTGGCGAAAGAACTGGCCGAATGGGCGGTCATGGACGAAGCCGGGCTCGACGCCGCCCTCAGGTCTATCGAAGGTCCCCTTTATGCCCCCGCGCTGCGCCAGCGGGCCCGCACGCTCTTTGCGCGGGCGCTGGAGACGCCGGGCGGGTTGCGCATCCTCACCATCCACGCCTTTTGCGAGGCGGTGCTGCACCGCTTTCCGCTCGAAGCCGGCGTGCCCTACGACTTCACCGTCATCGAGGACGATGAACGCGCCGCCATGCTGCTGGCGGCGCGCGAAAGCGTGCTGGCCGAAGGGATCAGGGTGGAAGGCGCGGTCGAAACCCTGTTCGAGACGCTGAGCGACGAGCAGATCCGCGGCGCCATCGACGCCGCCATGGAGGATGGGCGCAAGCTCAAGGCAGTGCTCGCCGATCCCGAGAAGGCCAAGGCCAATCTCGAAAAGCTAGTGGGGCTGGGCGGGCGCGATGCCCAGACCATCATCGCGGAGCTGGAGGGGGAAACCCTGCTGACGCCGGCGCTGATGGGTGAAATGGTTTCACTTTTCGGCGGCGATCCCGGCAAGACGCGCGGGGCGCGGTTCGTGGACATGCTGGCCCGCTGCCTGCCCGGCCCGGTTTCCGCCGATCGCCTGCGCGGGCTTTTTCTCACCGACAAGGGGCCGCGCGCCAGCCTGCTCAACGCCGCCCAGCAAAAGCAACGTCCCGACCTCCTGCCCCTGCTGCTCGCGGAACAGGAGCGCGTGGCGCGGCTCGACGCGGAGCTGTCGGCGGCGGAACTGGTGGCGCGCAGCCACGCCGTGCTCGACATCGTCGCCGCCATTGCCCGGCGCTACGAGGCGGGCAAGCGCGCCCGCTCGAAGCTGGATTTCGACGACCTCATCGAAAGGCTGGCCGACCTCTTCACCCGCTCGGCGGCGGGCGAATGGGTGCGCTACAAGCTCGATGCAGGGATCGACCATATCCTGGTGGATGAAAGCCAGGACACCAATATCGCCCAATGGCGCGTGGTCGAGGCGATCACGGCCGAATATTTCACCGGCGCCGGGGCGGTGAGCCGGCCGCGCTCGCTGTTTGCCGTGGGCGACCAGAAGCAGTCGATCTATTCGTTCCAGGGCGCCCAGCCCGAGCTGTTCGGCAGCACCGGGCGGGACTATGCGCAGAAATCGGCGGCGGCGGAAAAACCCTTCAGCCAGGTGCCGCTGCACACCAGCTTCCGCACCCTCTCCGAAATCCTCAAGGCGGTGGACCTCGTCGCCGCCGACCCCGCCATCCAGGCGGCCCTGCTCGAAACCGCGCCGGTGCATCACGACACCGCCCGCACCATGACGGGGGGCAGCGTCACCCTGTGGCCGCCCCTTCAGCAGCCGGCAGGCGCCGCGATGGATGGCGACTGGCCCACCACGGCGCTGGAGATCGAAAAGACCGCCCCGCGCCAGGTGGCAGAGCGCATCGCCGGGGAAATCGGCGCCTGGATCCGGGCGCGGCGGCCGCTGACCGGGCGGGGACGGGCGGTCAGCGCCGATGACGTGCTGATCCTGGTGCAGACGCGGGGGCCGCTCTTCAACGAGATCATCCGGGCGCTGCGGCTTGCGGGACTGCCGACGCCGGGCGCGGACCGGCTGGGCGTCACCAGCCACATCGCCGTCATGGACATGCTGGCGCTCTGCGCCGTGCTGCTCAATCCGGCGGACGACCTGCAATTGGCGGCTCTGCTACGCTCGCCGCTTTTCGACATCGGCGAGGACGAGCTCCTGGCGCTGGCGCAGCCGCGCGGGAAGGGGGAGACGCTGTGGCAGGCCCTGGCCCATTGCAGGATCGAGAATTGCGCCGCCGCCCATGAGAAGCTGGCGCGCTGGCACGGGGAGCTCGATTTCGAGCGGCCCTACGAATTCCTTGCCCAGGTGCTCTACGCCGAGGGCGGGCTCAAACGCTTCCACGCCCGGATGGGCGGGGAGGTGGACGACGTGCTGGCCGAGCTCCTGGCACTGGCGCTCGAACATGAACAGACCAGCCAGCCCTCCCTGCAAGGCTTCCTCGTCTCCATGCGCCAGCGCCAGGGCAGCATCAAGCGCGACCTGCCCGAAAGCGGCGGTGGGGTGCGGGTCATGACCGTTCACGGCGCCAAGGGGCTAGAAGCGCCCATCGTCATCCTGGCCGATGCGGCGACCAAGCCCCGGCCGCAAATGGTGGGCAAGCCGATCTATGTGCTGCCCGACGCACCCGGTCCGCTGCTGGTCCATGCCAGCGGGCAGGCGGGGCACCTGGAAACAACCCTGCCGATCAAGCAGGGGATCGACGACAACATCCTCGCCGAATATTGGCGGCGGCTCTATGTGGGCATGACGCGGGCCGAGGACGAGCTTTACATCACCGGGGCGCTGACGCCGGGCGCAGACGCGCAAAAGCAGCTTTCCGGCACCTGGTACGAAGCCGTGGAAACCGCCCTGCGCCCCCATGGCGAAAGCCTGACCGACACGGAAGGGCAGGAGGTGGCGCTGGTCTATCCGCGCGAGCGCGCCGCCCCTGCGCCGCTTGTCGGCGACACGCCGCAGGCCATCGCCGCGCTGGCCCCGCTTGAGCTGACCCCGGTGTCCGCGCCACCGCGACGGGCCATCGTCAGTCCCTCCTCGGCGCATCGGGGCGCGGTGGCGCTGGCGGCTTTCGACAGCCTCGCCGAACAGGTGCGCGACGCCGACAGGGCCCGGCGCGAGGGCATCGCCCTTCATGCCCTGCTCCAGCATCTGGGTGGCGTGGAGCCAATGCTGCGCGACGAGGTGGGCCGCAAGGCGCTGGTTTCGCTGCTGCCCGAAGCGTCGGCGAGCCATGAGAGGCTCCACGCCAAGGCCCTGTCCATTCTCGGCCGGCCGGAGCTGGCGGGACTTTTTGGTCCCAACAGCCGCGCCGAAGTGCCGTTCCTGCTCGATGCGCGGCGCGACGGGGACGATATTCGCCTGGCCGGGCGCATGGACCGGCTGGTCATTGACGATTCGGGTGTGGTGGTGGTGGACTACAAGTCCGACATGTCGGTGCCGGCGCGGCTGGAAGACGTGGCGGGGAGTTATCTCACCCAGCTTGGATTATATGCGTTGGTTGCAAGTCAGCTTTTCCCCGGACAAAGTGTGCGCGCGGCCATTTTGTGGACAGAGCTGGAATCATTGATGTTTCTGCCGCCGGACCTGCTGGCGGCGGCAAGGCGGGGCTTCACCATGCGGTAGCCGGTCTTGCGCCCGGACTGGACTCTTCCCAGCTTTAGGCGCACACAGGCCGCCGCTTTTCAACCCAAAGGCAATACACCATGACGACTCACGTTTCCGATGCCACCTTCGGCGAGGAAGTCCTCAACTCCAAGGAACCCGTTCTCGTGGATTTCTGGGCGGAGTGGTGCGGACCCTGCCGCGCGATCGCCCCGGTGCTCGACGAGCTGGCAAGCGAAATGGCCGGCAAGGTCAAGATCGTCAAGCTCAATGTCGACGAGAATCCCTCGATCACCGCCCAATATGGCGTGCGCTCCATTCCCACCATGATCCTGTTCAAGGGCGGGGAAGCGGCCGACATGAAGATCGGTGCCGGCACTCCCAAGGCGGGCTTGGCCAAATGGCTCGAAAGCCACGCCGCCTGATTGCCCCGCGCAAGGATGAATTTGAAAGCCGCCGGTTTACCCGGCGGTTTTTTTATGCCGCTTTTGTCGCCCGCCGGAGCGGGAAAAATGCTATTGGCTTTCCCTGGAAACGCGCAACCAACCCATAGAACAAGAAGACTGCCGGAGACGCCCCTTGGCCCAGATCGACCTTTCCGCCGCCCCCTTCCATCTCGACGATGAGGCGATCGCCTGGGTGACGACGACGCTGGAAGCTCTCTCTGCGCGCGACAAGCTGGCCCAGCTTTTCGTGCTGCTGGCGCGCGGCACGCCTGCCGAGGCGGTCGAGGAGGTGCGCAGCTTCCGGCCCGGCGGCATCACCCGCATCCATTCCGACGATCTGGTGGCCGAGATCGGGCTGGCGCGCGACCTGGGCGAGACCAGCGCCATTCCCCTGCTCATCAGCGCCGATCTCGAAGGCAGCCGCATGGGCCCGCCCTTCGGCACGCCGGTGCCCAATGCGCTGGGGCTGGCGGCGGTGGACGACGTGGAAGCCACTTCGGTCATTTCCACCATCATGGCCCGGGAGGCCAATGCGCTGGGGCTCAACTGGAGCTATACCCCGGTCATCGACATCAACGCCGCCTGGCGCAGCGCCATCGTCGGCACGCGCTCCTTCGGCAGCGAACTGGAGCGGATCGAGCGCCACGCCCTGGCCCAGATCGCCGCCTTCCAGGCCAATGGCGTCGCGGCCACGGTCAAGCATTGGCCGGGGGAAGGCTATGACGACCGCGACCAGCACCTGGTGACCACGGTCAACCCGCTCTCCATGGCGGAATGGGAGCAGAGTTTCGGCCGGCTCTACCGCAAGGCCATCGAGGCGGGCGTGCTGAGCGTCATGTCGGCCCATATCGCCCTGCCCGCCTTCGTGCGCGCACTGGAGCCGGATGCTGGCGCCGAAGCCTTCCGGCCGGCCTCGATCAGCCGCATGCTCAACCAGGATTTGCTGCGGCGCGAGCTGGGTTTCAACGGCCTCATCGTCTCGGACGCCACGCCCATGGCGGGATTGGGCGACTGGGGACCGCGCGATGAAGTGTTGCCCGAACTGGTCATTTCGGGATGCGACGTGATTCTTTTTTCCGACGACCCCAATGCCGACCTCATGCGGCTGGTCAAGGCGGTGGCCGATGGGCGGCTGACCCAGGAGCGGGTGGACGAGGCAGCGACGCGCGTGCTGGCGCTCAAGGCGGCGCTGGGCCTGCACCGGCCCCGGCCGGCGCGCGACATGGCCGATATCGCCAGCCTCATCGCCAGCGACGAGCATCTGGCCTCGGCCCGCAGCGTCACGGCGCGAGTGCCCACCCTGGTCAAGGACGTGCGCGGCCTGCTGCCGCTGTCGCTGGCCCAGCATCGGCGCGTCCTGGTGTTTTCCGGCGGCGTGATCCAGCCCTTCGCGCCCCATCCCCTCCCCCTCAGCGTGCCGCAGAGGCTGACCCGGGAAGGTTTCGAGGTGACGGTGTTCGAGCCGGGCATGAGCGTCAATCCGCGCGATTTCGACCTTGTGCTCTATCTCTTCGCCGAAGAGACGGTGCTGACGCGCAGCCGCATCTTCCTCGACTGGCACAAGCTCACCGGCTCGGTCTTCGGGGCGATGACGCGCTATTGGCACGACGTGCCCACGCTGATGATTTCTTTCGGCTATCCCTATTACCTGCACGATGCGCCGCGCGTGCCGGCCTATGTCAACGCCTATGGCTCGAGCGAGGCCTTGCAGGAGGCGGTGGTGGAAGCGATCCTGGGCCGCGCGCCCTTTGCCGGCACCAGCCCCATCGATCCCTTCGTGGGCAGCGAACAGGGGAAATATTGATAGCTCTTAACGGGGCGCTCGCTTGGCCAGAATCCGCTGCAGGGTGCGCCGATGCATGTTGAGGCGGCGGGCGGTTTCCGAGACGTTACGGTCGCATAGTTCATAGACGCGCTGGATATGCTCCCAGCGCACCCGGTCGGCCGACATGGGGTTTTCCGGCGGCTCGGGCTTGTCCTCGCCGGTGGCGAGCAGGGCGTTGATGACGTCGTCGGCATCGGCGGGCTTGCTGAGATAATCCACCGCGCCCAGCTTCACCGCCGTCACGGCCGTGGCGATATTGCCGTAGCCGGTGAGCACCACGGCGCGCGCATCGGCGCGCTTCTGGTGCAAGGCCGAGACGACTTCCAGGCCGTTGCCGTCCTCGAGCCGCAGGTCGACCACGGCATAGGCCGGGGGCCGGGCGGCGACGGCGGCAAGGCCATCGGCGACCGAGCCGGCGATGCGCACCTCGAATCCCCGCCGCGTCATGGCGCGCTCGAGACGTTGCAGGAAAGCCGCATCATCGTCGACAAGCAGCAGGCTGGGGTCGGTGGCCAGTAGCTCTTCAATTCCGCTCATAGATGTTCACTTAAAGCCTCCAGGCGAAAAAATCAAAAGTTCCGCGCCCCTTCGGCGGCGGTTTCAATGGCGCTACGCGGCCAGGAGAGGCGCACCTGGGCGTGGCCGCCGGCATCGATATTCTCGAAGGCCAGCCGCGCCCCGCTCCGCTCCAGCAGGGTCTTGGCGATGAAGACGCCGAGCCCGAGCCCGCCGGGCTTGTTGGCGTCGGGCCCCTGGGGGTCACGCGGGCGGCTGGTGAGATAGGGCTCGCCCAGCCGGGCGATCAGCTCGTGCGCGAAGCCGGGGCCGTCATCGGTGATGACCACCGAAACCGATTCGGTGTCCCAGCCGGCCTCGATGCGCACCATGCTGCGGGCGAAATCGGTGGCGTTTTCGATGATATTGCCCAGCCCGTAGAGCAGGCCGACGCTGCGCTGCACCACCGGCTCGGGGCCGTCGGCATTCTCATGATAGAAGAGAATGGCCTTGCCGCGCCCCTCATGGGGGCGGGCGACCTCGGCCAGAAGATCGGTCAACGGCACGGCGGCGAAGGGGTCCTTGCCGTCGCTGCCCAGATTGCGCAGCTTGGTGAGGATGGCGCGGCACCGCGCCGCCTGCTCGATGATGAGCTCCACATCCCCCGCCAGGTCGCTCCCCGGCTCGACCTCGGCCCGCATTTCCTTGGCGGCCAGGGCAATGGTGGAAAGAGGGGTCCCCAATTCATGGGCGGCGGCGGCGGCAAGGCCATCGAGGGCGGAAAGCTGCTCGCGGCGGGACAGCGCCAGCTCGGTCACCGCCAGGGCGTCGGCGATCTGACGGGCATCGTGGGCGACGCGGTTGATATAGGCCGAGACGAAGACCAGGCCGCTGATGATCGAGACCCAGATGCCGATGACATAGATGCGGTTGAAGACCAGATGCTCGCCGGGAAGCCAGGGCAGGGGCAGGTGCCAGAGCGACACCAGCGAGGCGATTATGGCGGCCAGAAGCGCGATGAGGAAGGTGGCGCGCTGCGAGAGGGAGGCGGCCGAGACCGAGACCGGGGCGAGGAGGAGGAGCGCGAAGGGATTTTGCAGCCCCCCGGTCAGGGCGAGCAGCCCCCCCAACTGGCAGAGGTCGAACACCAGCTGGCAGGCGGTGGAGAGCGGGGTGGGGCGATGGGACACCCCCAGGCGCAGCACCAGCCAGAGATTGAGCGCCGCCGACAGCCCGATAAGCAGGAAACAGGCCAGCAGCGGCAGGGGAAAGCCCAGCCCGAAGGCGACGAAGAGCACGCTCACCGCCTGCCCGCCAATGGCCAGCCAGCGCAGCATGACCAGCGTTTGCAGGCGCAGGGGCCGCCAGCTCGACGGCGGGGGCAGGCTTTCGGCCTGGATCAGGGGCATCGCGCTCTCCTCACGGGACCGGATTTATGCGCCATAGGACGAAAAAATCCGCTTTCAAGACCTCAAAAACCACAGGCACAGCATTGATCCTGCCCGCACGTGCCCCACCTTAAGGCCATCGTGACTGGGAGAGAAACGACATGTCCACAGCAATCATCAAACCGCAATGGTCCCCGCTAACCATCGCCCTCATGGTTTTGGGCTTCATCGCCTTCTGGCCGCTCGGCCTGTTGGTGCTGGGCTATATCCTGTGGGGCGAAAAATTCGGCGGCTCGGCGGAAAAAGCCGAGCGCTACTGGAACAAGGGCAAGGCCTGGTGCGGCGTCAATCGCGGCCATCCGGGCTGGGGCCGCCAGCATTACGGCTTCTCGTCCTCGGGCAATGCCGCGTTCGACGAATACCGCAGCGAGCAGTTGCGCCGCCTCGAGGAAGAGCGCGCCCGGCTCGACGCCGAAATTGAAGCCTTCCACGAATACATGGCCAATCTCAACAAGGCCAAGGACCGGGAAGAATTCGACCGCTTCATGAATGAGCGGCGTGGCTCACGCCAGGGATATGGCGATCGCCGCCCCGACGAGGGCGAGACCAACAATAATGGCTGGGGCTCATAAGGCCCCCCTCCTCCTTTCGGTCGGTTCCACGACAAGACTGGCGCCCCCTGGGGCGCCTTTTTTGTCGGGCCCGGCATTTGCCGCTACTATCGGGGCCGACTCACGACCAGCTCTTCATGAACCTTTTTTTCCGCTCCAGACCCAAAATTCCCGCCAGCACCATCATCGACCTCGACGGGGTCGCGGTGACCGTCACCGTGCGCGTCAATGCACAGGCGCGCAGCTACAGGCTGTCATTGCCCCATAGCGGCGGGGCAGTGCTCACCCTGCCGCCGCATGGGCAATGGGCGGCGGCGGAAGCCTTTCTCGAAAAGCACCGCAACTGGCTGGCGGCGCGGCTGGGCCGGGCCCCCGCCCCCGTGCTGCTGGGCGATGGCGGCAGCATTCCCCTGCGCGGGGTGACGCACCGCATCGTCGCCACCGGGCGCATCCGGGGTCGGGTCGAGACGGGGGAAAGCGATTGGGGCCCGGCGCTGTTCGTGCCCGGCGAGGCGGCGCATCAGGCACGGCGCCTCATCGACTGGCTCAAGGACGAGGCGCTGAAGGATCTCGAGGCGCGCAGCGCCTTTCACGCGGCGCGGCTGGGGGTGAGCGTCAAGGCGATCCGGATGCGCAGCCAGGTGAGCCGCTGGGGCTCGTGCTCGTCGACCGGTACGATCAACTACAACTGGCGGCTGGTGCTGGCGCCGCCCTTCGTCCTGGACTACGTCGCCGCCCATGAAGTGGCGCATCTGGTGGAAATGAACCATTCCCCCGCCTTCTGGGCGACGGTGAAACGCACATTGCCCGAAATGGAAAAGGGCCGCGCCTGGCTCAAGGCGCATGGGCGCGAGCTGATGATCTATGGCCGCTAGGGTGCCCCGGAAGGGCACCCTGTTGCGCCGTCAGTTCTCGCCATTGCCGAAGATCAGATCCATCAGCGTGCGCTGGCGGCGCGGCTCCTGATAGCTGGGCTGGGGCTGGCCGATGCCGGCCGGCGGCTGCATCTGGGTGGGGGCGCCCGGCACCCAGACCGGCTGGCCGGTGGCCGGATCGACTACCAGCACCATGGGCTGGCCGGTTTCGGGATCGATGGGCGCTTCACCCACGCCATTGCTCTGCGGCTGCAGCGGATAGCCCGTCACCGGATCGATGGCCTGGCCATCCATGCCCTGCCCCACCGGCATGCCGGTGGTGGGGTCGATCTGGTTGCCATTGGCGTCGATCAGCATGCCGCCTTCGGGCAGGCCCGTGCCCAGGCCCGGATCGGCGGTCTCGAAGCCGTTGAGGGCGCTGGCCGGGACATATTGGCCAGTGGCCGGATCGATACGCAGCAATTGTCCCGTCGCCGGGTCGGTGGCGGTCTGCACCGGCTGGCCGGTATCGGCATCGACATATTGGGTGACGAGCTGGCCGGTTGCCGGGTCGACCCCCTGCTGGGCCACCAATTGACCGCCATAGCTGCCGCCCGGAATCTTGGCGATCGGCTTGCCGGCATGGGCCTTGGTCATGAATTCGGACCAGATGGCGGCCGGCACGTTGCCGCCCGACAGGGTGGTCTTGGTGTCGTTGTCATTGCCCAGCCACACGCCAGTGACCATGGCGGCGGTATAACCCACGAACAGGGCGTCGCGCGCATTCTGGCTGGTGCCGGTCTTGCCGGCGAATTCCCACCCGCCCAGATTGGCGCCCCTGCCGGTGCCCACCTCGACGGCGGTTTCCAGCATGTCGTTCATCTCGGCCAGGATATTGGGCGCGACCACCCGGCCGGGACCGGCGTCGGAGGCCTCGTACAGCACCTTGCCATCCTTGGATTCGATGCGGGTGATGACGTTGGGAATGACGCCGAAGCCACCATTGGCAAAGGGGGCATAGGCGCTGGTCAGTTCCAGAAGGTTCACTTCCTGGGTGCCCAGGGCGATGGAGGGCACGGGGGTGAGCTGGCTGGAAATGCCCATGCGGCTGGCCACCTCGATCACCTTTTCGGGCGTCACGTCGATGGCGAGGCGGGCGGCGATGGTGTTGAGCGAATAGGCCAGGCCCTGGCGCAGGGTCACGGTGCCGGCATATTTGCCCGAGGCGTTGCGCGGGCTCCAGCCGTTATATTCGAACTGGGCGTCCTCGGCCAATGTATCGGGCGTATAGCCCTTTTCCATGGCGGCCATATAGACGAAGGGCTTGAAGGTGGAGCCGGGCTGGCGCCGGGCGGTGACGGCGCGGTTATACTGGCTGGCCTGATAGTCGACGCCCCCGACCATGGCGCGCACCTTGCCGTCCACATCCATGGCCACCAGCGCGCCCTGGTTGAAACCGCGCTTGGGCCCCTCGGACGCCACCATTTCCTTGACGATGAATTCGGCGTCCTTCTGCATCTTGAAGTCGATCGTGGTCTGGACCACCACGTCGGATTCGATCTCGCCGATATAGGCGGTCATCAGGCTTTCCACCCAGTCGGCGACATAGGATTCGGAGCCGGCGACGCGGGTGCGCACGCTCTGGGCGGGGTCGATCTGGGCGGCGGCGGCTTCCTCGGGCGTGATGTAGCCCTCGCGCGCCATGGCGGCGAGCGCCAGGCGCTGGCGCTCGATGGCGCGCTGGGGATGGGTCTTGGGATTATAGGCGGCGGGCGCCGGCAGGATGCCGGCCAGCATGGCGGCCTGGCCCAGCGAAAGATTGCGCGCCGAAATGCCGAAATAGGTCTGGGCCGCCGCCTCGATGCCGGTGGTGCCGGAGCCGAAATGCACGCGGTTGAGGTAGAGTTCGAGAATTTCTTCCTTGGTATAGTTCTGCTCGAGCCACACGGCCAGGATGGCTTCCTGCACCTTGCGGCCCAGGGTCTGGTCGGGGGTGAGGAAGAGGTTCTTGGCCACCTGCTGGGTGATGGTGGAGGCGCCGCGCGTGACGCCGCGCGCCTGGATCGATTCCACCACCACGGCCAGGAGCCCAACCGGATCGACGCCGAAATGGCTCATGAAGCGCCGGTCTTCGCTGGCGATGACGGCGGCGGGCACGTAATAGGGCAGTTCCCGATAGGTCACCGCCTCGCCGCCGGTCTGGCCGCGATTGGAAATGAGGCTCCCATCGGCGGCCAGGATGCGGATATTGGGCGGGCGCTCGGGAATGGCCCAGGTGTTGGACGAGGGCAATTGCGCGCCGAAATAGACGATGACGCCGATGACGGCGATGCCGCCCCAGAGGCAGGCGACGAAGGCCCACCAGAGCAGGCCTATGAGGAAGCCGCCGCTGCGCGAGCGGCGCTTTCTGGATTTTGCCGGCTCGGCCTTGCCGCGGCGGGGCGGTTTGGGGGCCTTTGGCGGCTTGCCGCCGCCCGCGCCGCCGGGGGCGCTGCGCTCGCCGGCGACGGAAAAGCCCATGGAGCTGCCCATGGCCGGCTCGACCCGCTCGGCGTTTCCGCCGCGACGCGCCTTCGCCGGCTTCTTGCCCGGACGGGCGGGCTGATTGCCAACCCGGTCATCGGCGGAAATGCGAAAATCCATCAAGCGGATCCTGAGAAAAGCTGCCTTCCGCTCGCTTCTAGCGCGTTCGCTCCCTTTGGGAAACCGAAGCTTAGCGAAAGGTTAAGGCCGAAACCGACCGGCTCGTGGAGGGGAAAACCGTTTCCCCGCGCGCTCCACGCGGTCATAGGCTCTTGTTTCGGGCAATTGTGGCCGGTTTATGTGAGATTTTACCGCTGATGGGGCAGGTGTTGCCGCAACAGCACAAAGAGGATGCCCGATGCGCCTGGCGCTTTTCGCCCTTATCCTGTCGATCCTTGCCGGCCCATTGGCGGCCGACGAGCGCCAGGCCCTTTACGAGGGGGCGCTGGAGCGCGCCATCCTCCAGTTCGAAGCGGCCTGGCCGCACCTCTCCAAAACGGTTTTCGGGGTGGATGTCGAAGCCTATCACGATGCGTTGACGCTGCAGCGCTTTTCCTCGCGCCATTGGGGCGGGCCGGTGACGGTGACGCCGGTCATCCGCATGGAGGCTGCCGGATCATGCGGGCGCTATGCCGCCTTCGTGCGCCTGCCCCCCAGCGATGGCGAGGTGCAGCTGGTGCTCTGCCCGCAATTCTTCCGCCCCGGGAGCGAGGCGCTGCGGGTGCTGACGGTGCTGCACGAAATGGTGCATGTGGTGGCCGGCGCCGACGAATGCCGCGCAATGGCCTTCACGGCGCTGGTGGAAAAGCGGGCGCTGGGCCGCTTCACCCCGGTGGATGCCTATTGGCGGGCCAATGGCTGCGAGGGCTCGGCGTTCTCCCTGCCCTAACGCCAGCCCAGCGCCGGGGCGACGTGCTTGAGCACGGCCTCGATGACATGGGCATTATAGTCGACGCCCAGCTGGTTGGGCACGGTCAGCAGCAGCGTATCGGCCTCGGCAATGGCCTCGTCCTCACCGAGATCGCGGATCAGCACGTCGGGTTCGGCAGCATAGCCGCGGCCGAAGACGGCGCGGACATTTTCCTCGATGAAGCCGAAGCTGTCCTCTTCCTTGCCGCCGCCGAAATACATGCGGTCCTTGTCGTTGACGAGGGCGAAGATGGAGCGGCTCACCGAAACGCGCGGCTCGAAGGGGTGACCGGCCTCTTTCCAGGCGGCGCGATAGGCGCGGATCTGCTCGGCCTGCTGGATATGGAAGGGCTTGCCTGTCTCGTCGAATTTGAGCGTCGAGGATTGCAGATTCATGCCCAGTTTCGCCGCCCAGATGGCGGTGTCATTGGTGGCCGAGCCCCACCAGATGCGCTCGCGCAACCCTTCCGAATGCGGCTCGACGCGCAGCAGGCCGGGCGGATTGGGGAACATGGGGCGGGGATTGGGCTGGGCGAAGCCCCTGCCCCTGAGCACTTCAAGGAAGATCTCGGCATTGGTGCGGGCCATGTCGGCGTCGGTCTGGCCCTCCTGCGGCTGGTAGCCGAAATAGCGCCAGCCATCGACGACCTGCTCGGGCGAGCCGCGGCTGATGCCCAGTTGCAGGCGGCCGCCGGCGATCAGATCGGCCGCGCCGGCATCCTCGGCCATATAGAGGGGATTTTCATAGCGCATGTCGATGACGGCGGTGCCGATCTCGATGCTTTTGGTGCGCGCCCCGATGGCCGAGAGCAGGGGGAAGGGCGAGCCGAGCTGGCGGGCGAAATGATGCACCCGGAAATAGGCGCCATCGGCGCCCAATTCCTCAGCGGCCACGGCCAGCTCGATCGATTGCAGCAGTGCGTCGGACGCCGAGCGGGTGCCCGATTGCGGCGCGGGGTTCCAATGTCCGAAGGACAGAAAGCCGATCTTTTTCATGTCTCGCCTCGCGCAATATCCGCCGCATCGACGCGGCAGGGTATCATTATGATGTCGCGGGCGGCGGAAAAAGCCGGCAGGTGGGAACGCAACGGCTCATTTGAGTGAACAAAGAAAGGCGCGGCGGACGGCGGCGCGCCTTTCCGGTGCTGCCGTCAGACGTCCAGATTGCTCACATTGAGCGCGTTTTCCTGAATGAAGTCGCGGCGCGGCTCGACCAGATCGCCCATCAGGGCGGTGAAGATCTGGTCGGCCTGGCTGGTCTCGTCGATCTCCACCTTGAGCAGGGTGCGGGCATTGGGATCGAGCGTGGTTTCCCAGAGCTGGGAGGCATTCATTTCGCCCAGGCCCTTGTAGCGCTGCAACGACACGCCCTTGCGGCCGGCATCGGTGACGGCCTTGAACAGCGAGGACGGACCATGGATGGGGGTGTTCTCCCCCTTGCGGCTGAGCGTGGGCACGCCGCCATAGACCTCGTCCAGCCGCTCGGCCAACTGGCGCAGCTTGCGGGCGTCGGCGCTGTGGAGCAGGGCCTTGTCGAGCTGGTGGCTCTCGGTGACGCCGCGCACGGTGCGCGAGAAGGCCAAGCCCTCGTCATCGGTGACCGAACCCTGCCAGCCGCGTTCCAGCTCGTCGGAAATACGGTCGAGCCGGTTGGCGATGCGGGTCATGGTGGCCTCGGCCTTGGCCGGATCGGCTATGCCCTCGGGGTCGAGCCCGCCAACGATGGCGGCCTGTTCGACCAGGCTGCGATTGTAGCGGGTGTTGAGATTGTTGATGGCATAGGTGATGTCGCGCGCCTGGTTGAGGATGGCGAGCAGGTCGGCCCCGGCATGCTCGGCGCCGTTGCGGGTGCGCAGAACCGCCTCGTCGAGCCCGGCATCGAGCAGATAGTCCTCGAGCGCGCGCTCATCCTTGAGATATTGCTCGGAGCGGCCGCGGGTGGCTTTGTAGAGCGGGGGCTGGGCGATGTAGATATGGCCGCGCTCGATCAGCTCCGGGGTTTGCCGGTAGAAGAAGGTGAGCAGCAGCGTGCGGATATGGGCGCCGTCCACGTCGGCGTCTGTCATGATGATGATCTTGTGGTAGCGGAGCTTATCGGCGTTGAATTCCTCGCGGCCGATGCCGGTGCCCAGGGCGGTGATGAGTGTGCCGACCTGGTCGGAGGAGATCATGCGGTCGAACCGGGCGCGCTCGACATTGAGGATCTTGCCGCGCAGCGGCAGCACGGCCTGGTTGGAGCGGTCGCGCCCCTGCTTGGCCGAGCCGCCGGCCGAATCGCCCTCGACGATGAAGATCTCGCTCTTGGCGGGATCGCGCTCCTGGCAGTCGGCGAGCTTGCCGGGCAGCGAGGAAATCTCCAGCGCCCCCTTGCGGCGGGTCAGCTCGCGCGCCTTGCGCGCCGCCTCGCGGGCGGCGGCGGCCTCGGCCACCTTGCCGACGATGGCGCGCGCCTCGTTGGGATGCTCCTCGAACCACTGGCCGAGCTTGTCGTTGACGATGTTCTCGACCACGGGACGGACTTCGGAGGAAACCAGCTTGTCCTTGGTCTGGGAGGAGAATTTGGGATCAGGCACCTTGACCGAGAGCACGCAGGTGAGCCCCTCGCGCGTGTCGTCGCCGGTCAGCGTCACCTTTTCCTTCTTGGCGATACCCGAGCTTTCCGCATAGGAGGTCACCTGGCGCGTCAGGGCGCCGCGCAGGCCGGCCAGATGCGTGCCGCCATCGCGCTGGGGGATGTTGTTGGTGAAGCAGAGCACGTTTTCGTGGTAGCTGTCGTTCCACTGCAGCGCCACCTCGACGGTGATGCCGTCCTTTTCGGCCCGCATGGCGATGGGGCTTTCCACCACCGGCTGCTTGGCCTTGTCGAGATAGCGCACGAAGGCTTCGAGCCCCCCTTCATAGAAGAGCTCGACCTCGACCGGCTCGGGGTGGCGCCGGTCGGCCAGCACGATGCGCACGCCCGAATTGAGGAAAGCCAGCTCGCGCAGGCGATGCTCGAGGGTCTTGAAGTCGAATTCCACCATGGTGAAGGTTTCGGTGGAGGGCAGGAAGCTCACTTCCGTGCCCGAGCGGCCCTCATATTCGCCCACCACGGCGAGCGGCGCATCGGCCTCGCCATGGGTGAAGCTCATCTCGTGGACCTTGCCCTTCTGGCGGATGCGCAGGCGCAGCCAGACCGAAAGGGCATTGACCACCGAGACGCCCACCCCGTGAAGGCCGCCGGACACCTTGTAGGAGTTCTGGTCGAACTTTCCCCCGGCATGGAGCTGGGTCATGATGACCTCGGCCGCCGAGACGCCCTCTTCCTTGTGGATGCCGGTGGGAATGCCGCGGCCATTGTCGGTGACGGTGACCGAGCCGTCGGCGTTGAGCGTCACCGTGACGAGGTCGGCATGGCCGGCCAGGGCCTCGTCGATGGCGTTGTCCACCACCTCATAGACCATGTGGTGCAGGCCCGAACCGTCGTCGGTATCCCCGATATACATGCCGGGGCGCTTGCGCACCGCGTCGAGGCCCTTGAGCACCTTGATGCTGTCGGCGCCGTATTCGGTATTGGGGTTCGGGTTTTCGCTATCGCTCATGAGGTCCGAATCAGTCGTTTTCCGAGTGCTTCCGTTCTAGCGGAACGGGGGTATATCCCCAAGCAAAATGGCCTTTTCCGGGGCAATTCCGGGGGATGAATCACGCCAGGGCGAGCCTGCCCTCGCGCACGCTCACCATCTGCGCCCGCGCGCCCAGCGCCTCGAACAGCATGGCGTCGGTGCCGGTGAGGAAACATTGGGTTTCCAGCCCGTCCAGCGCGGCGAAAAGCGCCCGCCGCCGGTCGGGGTCGAGATGGGCGGCGATCTCGTCGAGGAGCAGGAAAGGCGTGATGCCGGTCCGCAGGCGCACCAGCCGCGCATGGGCGAGGATCAGCCCGATCAGCAGCGCCTTCTGCTCGCCGGTGGAGCCCAGGGCGGCCGGCATGGCCTTCTGGGCATAGGTGACCTCGAGATCGACGCGGTGCGGTCCCGATATGGTGCGTCCGGCGGCGCGATCAAGCCCGCGCCCGGCCCGCCAGGCCCGGGCCAGCGCCTCCTCGAGCGCACCGGACGGAACGGCCTCGCTCTCTCCCTCGAAAAGCGGGGTCAGGGCCAGTTGCGCGGCGGGAAAATTCCCGTCCTCGAGGCTTTGGCGGATCAGGGCCTGGAGATGGCCGAGGCTGTCGGCGCGGGCGAGATGGATGGAGGCGCCCAACTCGGCCATCTGCGCCTCGATGGCGCCGAGCCAATGGGGGTCGCCCTCCTCCTCGAGCAGGCGGTTGCGCTGGCGCATGGCCTTTTCATAATCGCCGACCGAGGCGGAATGGGACGGGATGAGGGTGGTGACCAGCCGGTCGAGAAACCGCCGCCGGTCGCCGGCCGGGCCTGAAAACAGCCCATCCATCGCCGGGGTGAGCCAGAGGACGCGCAGATAATCGCTCATGGCCTCGACCGAGCGGGCATTGGCGCCATTGATGCGGACGCGCCGCCCCCCTTCGGGACTGGCGCCGGTGCCGATATCGGCGGGGCCATCGGGGGTTTCGACCGTTGCCGCCACCGCCCAGCCGATGTCGCTGCCGGCGGCCTGCAGGGTCTCGAAGCTGGCGCCGCGCAGGCCGCGGCCGGGCGAGAGCACGGAGACGGCTTCGAGCAGATTGGTCTTGCCGGCGCCATTGGGCCCGGTCAGCACGACATGGCGCGCATCAAGGTCCAGCGCCGCCGCCGCATAATTGCGGAAGGCGGTGAGGCGCAGGCGGGACAGGTGGCGGATGGTTCTGGCCTCAGACACGCATCGGCATCAGCACGTAGAGCGCCCTGGTGTCGCCTTCTTCCTTGACCAGCGTGGGCGAGCCCGCGTCGTTGAACAGGAAAAGCGCGCTGTCGGAGCGGATCTGGCCGATGATGTCGAGCAGATAGCGGGCGTTGAAGCCGATCTCGAAGCCGTCGGTGTCGAACTCCACCGCCAGCTCCTCGCTAGCCGTGCCGTGGTCGGGATTGGTAACGGAAAGCTCGAGCTGGCCGGCATTGGCATGGAGCTTGACGGCCTTGCCGCCGCGATCGGAAGCGATGGTGGAGACGCGGTCGACGGCGGTGGCGAAGCTGGCGCGGTCGACGATCATCTGCTTGTCGTTGTTCTTGGGCGTCACCCGGTCATAATCGGGGAAAGTGCCCTCGATGAGCTTGGAGAGCAGCACCACCGAACCGGCGGTGACGCGGATCTTGGTGTCGCTGACCTCGACCTTGACCTCGCCTTCGGCGCCGTCGAGCAGCTTCTGCACCTCGCCCACGGTCTTCTTGGGCACGATGATGCCCGGCATGCCGACGGCGCCGGCGGGCGCCTCGATCTCGGCGCGGGCAAGGCGGTGGCCATCGGTGGCCACGGCCCGCAGCACCGGGCCGACCCCGCTCACCTCGACGGTGTGCAGGTAGATGCCGTTGAGATAATAGCGCGTCTCCTCATTGGAGATGGCGAACTGGGTGCGCTCGATCAATTCGCGCAGCGCCTCGGCGGGCATGGTGAATTCATGGCCGAAGCTGCCCGATTTGAGATCGGGGAAGCTGTCGGGATTGAGGCAGGCGAGATTGAAGCGCGACCGGCCCGAGGTCAGCACCATATTGTCCCCGCCATCGGTCTCCAGCCGCACCTCGGCGCCGTCGCTGAGCTTGCGGACGATTTCGTAAAGCGTGTGGGCGGGAACGGTGGTGGTGCCGGAGGTGGAGACCATGGCCGGCACGGATTCGGTGACCTCGATATCGAGGTCCGTGGCGCGCAGCTCGACCCGGTCGTCGCCGGCGCGGAACAGCACGTTTGCCAGGATGGGATAGGTGTTGCGCCGCTCGACCACCCGATGCACATGGCCCAAGGATTTGAGCAGATGATTGCGTTCGAGGGTGACTTTCATGCGGGCAATTCCTGGCACTACGCGGACAGCACAAACCCCGGACGATCCGGGGCTTGGACATTTACAATTTGTGAACGGATTAGCAAGGGTGGCGCGGCTTATTCCTCAAGCATGCGCTTGAGGAGCTCGATTTCCTGAGCCAGCTCGGTATCGTCCTTTATCATCTGCTCCACCTTGCGCACCGAATGGAGCACCGTGGTGTGGTCGCGGCCGCCGAAGCGCCGGCCGATTTCGGGCAGGGACCGGCTGGTCAGCGCCTTGGCCAGGAACATGGCGATCTGGCGCGGGCGGACCACGTCGCGGCTGCGGCGGGCGGAGAGCAGCTCGTTGCGCGGCACCTTGTAGTGGCGCGAGACGATCTTGAGGATATCCTCGATGCGCACGCGGCGCGCCTCGCGGCTGCGGATGAGGTCGCCCAGGGTCTTTTCGGCCAGCGGCACGGTGATGAGCTCGCCGGTGAGCTGATTGGCGGCGACAAGCCGGTTGACCGCCCCGTCCAGGTCCCGGCCATGGCTGACCACGACGCGGGCGACATAATCGAGCACGGCGGGCGGGAAATGCATGCCATAGCGGGCGGCGGAATGTTCGGCGCGGCGCTGCACGATGGCCCGGCGCAGATCGAGATCGAAGCCGGAAATCGGCACGACCAGCCCACCCGAGAGGCGCGAGCGGATGCGCTCGTCGATCATTTCGAGGTCGCGCGGGGGCGCATCGCCCGCCACCACCACCTGCTTGGCCCCGGTCAGCAGCGTGCCCAGCGTATGGCCGAATTCGGTGGCGGACTTACCCTGCAGGAACTGCATGTCGTCGATCAGCAGCAGGTCGACCCGGCGCAGCCATTCCTTGAAGCCGAGCGCGGACTGGCGCTGCACGGCGGTGATGAAATGGTACATGAAGTGGTCGGCGGTGAGATAGACGATGTTCTTGGCGCCGTCGGCCTGCTGCACCGCATGGGCGATGGCGTTGAGCAGGTGCGACTTGCCCAGGCCGACGGTGGAATGGATATAGACCGGGTTGAAGCTCACCGTGTTGTTGGTGACGGCCTGGGCGATCTGGCGGGCGACCCCGAAGGCCATTTCATTGGCGGCGCCGGCGACGAAATTGTCGAAGGTCATGCGCGGATCGATGGCGCTGCCGGCCAGGGCGTCGCCCTTGGCCGAGCTGTTGTCGCGCACGAGGCGCGGCGGGCTGGCGGGCGCCGGCGCCACCGGAGCGGGGGCTACCGCCTCGGCCGGTGCGGCAGGCTCGGCCGCAACGCTGGAGGCGAGGCGCGGGCGGGCCTGGCCATTGACGCGCAGGGTCACCTGGATGCGCTCGACCGCCTCGACGTCCTGGCGGAAGGCATCCAGGATCCGGTCGGCATAGTTGGACTGAACCCAGGAGCAGAGGAACCGGGTGGGCGCCGAGAGATGAACGAGCCCGTCGACCATTTCCTCGAGTTCGAGCCGGGCGAACCAGGACGCAAAGACATCTTCGCCCACACCGGCCTTGAGACGGGCGCGGACCCGGTTCCAGAGTTCGCGCTGACCATCGGTGGATTCGGAGATGCTCATGACAGGTTTTTCGCCTTTATTGACCGGAGAGAGGGAAGGGGAAGGGGCCTGCGCCCAATCATCCCTTCCGGCTATTGCCTGTCGCGTCATCGACTGTGCCCCATTTTCATTCGCGCCATCCGGCCCGCAAAGCCGGGACGGCCTCTTCTTGTTCTTGATGCCCGGCCCGATGTCCTTGCGGACGCTCAAACCGGATTTTTTTGCCGCAACGTCCGGAATTTTGGACGCATTCATCAGTACCGGCGCTTTCGCCACCGGCTCAAAACTCCATCTCTTTGTGAACCTGGCCTTATCCGGCCGCAGGCCTATGAAACTTCACCGGACCCGAAAAGCCCGGCTGTCACACTTGCTGCCAACACAAATTCCACCGGATGAGAGATCGGACATCGCTGCCCGAACATCCAAAACCCACGCCCCAAAACTGACCCTGACGACAATGCTGGGCGCTCGTTTTCGGCGTCCTTTCCTGCGCTGTCGAAATTACTTTAGAGGGACGATTTTGGGGCCGCAACCGTGGAATCTGCAAAATGGGGGCTTGACTCCGACGCGGTAATTTTCCTCGCGCGGCCCCGCTCAAATTTGCGCAAACCAAGCGTCTGTGACTCAATGCAGAATCGCCTCGTGAACGCCGGCAAAGGGGTAAAAAATTTATTTCCCCCTTCCCCTCACCCGCCTCGAAAACGGCCTGCGGCAAGGCGACGCGCCCTACCCCGAAACGCCGTAAACCCTTGGAACGCTTCACGGAATGTCAGAAAGCCGAAGGAGTGACCCGGGAAGGGTACGCCGTCATCTGCCCGACATGAAGCCGCCAGGCCAGAAAAACTTCCCAAGCTACCATACAAAGAAAATGGGCCCCTTGCGGAGCCCAGTCTCATACGTTCGGATGGCACGCCGGGACGGCGGGCGCCAGCGTCTCGATCAGGCGCTCAGCGCCTTGACGCGGCTGTTGAGGCGGCTGACCTTGCGGGCGGCCAGATTGGCATGGACGATGCCCTTGTTGGCGGCGCGGTTGATCTCGGGCTCGGCGACCTTGAGGGCGGCGAAGGCGGCGGCGTGATCGCCGGCGGTGATGGCTTCCTCGACCTTGCGGATGAAGGTGCGCATGCGGCTGCGGCGCGACTTGTTCACGGCCGTGCGGGCTTCGATCTTGCGGGTAGCCTTCTTGGCTGAGGGCGTATTGGCCATTGCGGTCCTCTTGGCGTCCAACCGGCCACATGTCTCGGCTTCGGCGAGACGAGCGTCCGGGATGAAATGAAAGCGGCGGCGTTCGACAGCCGCCAAGTTGCGCGGTCTATAGGGGAAAGGCGGGGAAGCGTCAACAGGATTTCGGCAGAGTTTGCCCTTTGCCGGCCGTCAGGGGGCCTTCTGGCAGATGGGGCAGAAGAAGCTCGAACGCCCCGCCTGCACGATGCGCTCGATATGACCGGGACAGCCCGGCGTCGGGCAGGGCGCGCCTTCGCGGTCATAGACGGAAAAAGCGTGTTGGAAATAGCCCGAGGCGCCCTCGGCGTTGCGGAAATCGCGCAGGGTGGAGCCGCCGGCCAGAAGGGCGGCGTTGAGTACATCGCGCACCGCGACGACCAATGCCTCCAGCGCCAGGCGCGGCGCGCCAGCTTCATCGACCAGTGCACCGGCGGGGACGGTGGGCAGGATATGGGCGCGGTAAAGCGCTTCGGAGACATAGATATTGCCCAGCCCCGCCACCACGCGCTGATCGAGCAGGGCGGCCTTGACCGGCGCCTTCTTGCCCCGGAAAGCCAGGGCAAGCTGGCCGGCGTTGAAGTCATTGCCCAGCGGCTCGGGGCCCAAGCCGGCCAGATAGGGGCTCCGGGCGGGGTCGTCGTAGAGATCGATGAAGCCGAAGCGGCGCGGATCGGCATAGATGAGGTGGCTCCCGCCATGGGCCGGATGAGATAGATCCCAGACCATATGGTCGTGCCGGGGCTCCGCGCCCGGCTCGTAATAGCGCGGCGCCTTATCGATGCCGTGCTCGGCGAAACGCCAGGAGCCGGTCATACCCAGATGGCTCAGAAGCGTGCCGCCGCCGGAAAGCGCCATCAGCAGATATTTGGCGCGGCGGCCCACCGAAAGCACCGATTGGCCGGTAAGCGCCTCGGCCATGCCCGGGGGGAAGGGAAAGCGCAGATCGGCGCGATTGAGCGTCACCTTGTCGATGCGGGCCCCGGCCAGGAAGGGCTCGAGGCCGCGGCGGATGGTTTCGACCTCGGGCAGCTCGGGCATGACCTCTCCTTTACCTGTGCGTCTTTGTGCCATATCCAAGCCGGCGGGGCTTGGATATGGTGCGCGCCGATCCAATCGGAAAGCAGTATAATTTTATGGACGAGGCGATGGCCATGAGCGAAGCGCGCGAGACCACCCATTTCGGCGAGCGGACCGTGGCGCTGGACGACAAGCAGGGCCTGGTCAACAAGGTCTTTCACGATGTCGCCGACCGCTACGACCTGATGAACGATCTGATGAGCGGCGGCGTCCACCGGCTGTGGAAGGATGCCATGGTGGCCGAACTGGCTCCGCCCAAGGCCGGGGCGCGGCCCTATCGCGTGCTGGACATGGCTGGAGGCACCGGGGATATCGCCGAGCGTATCATCAATGCCTCGGTGGGCTATGCCGAAGTGGTAGTCTCCGACATCAATTCCGACATGCTGCGGGTGGGGGCGGAGCGGGCCAGGACCTGGCGCTATCCGGCCCAGGCCAGTTTCGTTGAGGCCAATGCCGAGGAGCTGCCCTTCCCCGACGCCGGTTTCGACGCCTACACCATCGCCTTCGGCATCCGCAACGTGCCGCGCATCCAGAAGGCGCTGGACGAGGCCCATCGCGTCCTCAGGCGCGGCGGGCGCATCCTGGTGCTGGAATTCTCCCAGGTCGACGTGCCCGGGTTCGACGCGATCTACAGGACCTTTTCGGATCGGGTGATCCCGCCTCTGGGACGGCTGGTGACCGGGGACGCCCAGCCCTATCAATATCTGGTGGAATCGATCCGCAAATTCCCCGCCCCCGCCGCCTTTTCCGCCATGTTGGGCCAGGCCGGCTTCCGCCGGGTGAAGGCGACACCCTTCACGGGCAATATCGCCACCCTGTTCTCGGGCTGGAAACTCTGAGCGATGGGGCTGGTTTCCTATTTCCGCCTCATGCGCGCCGGGTTCGTGCTGGCCCGCGAAGGAGCCTTGTCCATCGTGCCGGTGAAGGACCTGCCCCCGGCCCTGGCGCCGCTGGGGCTGGGCGTGCGGCTGGCGCGGCTGATCGAGCGGCCCAGCGTCAGGAAGACCGGGCAGGTCGAGCGTCTCAACACCGCGCTCAACCGGCTGGGCCCCACCTATGTCAAATTCGGCCAGACGCTGGCCACCCGCCCCGATGTGGTGGGCCCCCAGATCGCCAGCGATCTTTCGGCCCTGCAGGACCGCATGGAGCCGTTCGATGCTTCCCTCGTGCCCGCCATCCTGAACGCGGCCCTGGGCGAGAAGGCCGCGGACCTGACCGAGCTCAGCGCTCCGGTGGCGGCCGCGTCCATCGCCCAGGTGCATCGCGCCCGGCTCAGGCCGAAGGACGGGCTGCCGCAGGACGTGGCGGTCAAGATCCTGCGGCCGGGCGTTTCCGAGCGCTTCATGGCCGATATCGAAAGCTTCTACGTGGCGGCGCGGCTGGCCGAGGGCATGGTGCACTCCACCCGGCGCCTGCGGCCCACCGAAGTGGTGGAAACGCTCGACCGCTCGGCCCGGCTGGAGCTGGATTTGCGGCTCGAGGCGGCGGCCATTTCGGAAATGGCCGAGAACATCAAGGACGATACCGGCTTCATCATCCCCACGGTGAGCTGGGACCACGTGGCCCAGAACGTGCTGACCACGAGCTGGGTGGCGGGCATTCCCATCCGCGACCACGCCGCGCTCGACGCGGCGGGAGTGGACCGCAAGGCGCTGGCGGCCAAGCTGTTGCAGGCCTTTTTGCGCCACGCCATCCGCGACGGCTTTTTCCATGCCGACATGCATCCGGGCAATCTCTTCGCCGACCCGCGCAGCGGCGACGTGATCGCGGTCGATTTCGGCATTATGGGCCGGATCAACCACAAGGAGCGGCGCTTTCTCGCCGATATCCTTTATGGCTTCATCTCGCGCAATTACCGGATGATCGCCGAGCGGCATTTCGACATCGGCTATGTGCCCAAGGACCAGTCGGTGGACGATTTCGCCCTGGCGATCCGCTCGATCGGCGAGCCGCTGCACGGGCGCACCGCGGCCGACATCTCCATGGCCCGCGTTCTGGGCCAGCTTTTTGCCATCACGGACCTGTTCTCCATGCAGACGCGGCCCGAGCTGGTGCTGCTGCAAAAATCCATGGTGCTGGTGGAAGGCGTGGCGCGGGCGCTCGACCCCGATCTCGACATCTGGACCGTGGCCGAGCCGGTGGTGGGCGACTGGCTGCGCCGGGAGGCCGGGCCGCTGGGCCGGATCGAGGCGCTCAAGGAGCATTTCGACACCATCGCCGAAGCCGCCGGGCGCCTGCCGGTGATCGCGGCGGAGGCCGAGCTGGCTCTGGCCGAATATCGCGCCAGCCAGGCGCAACCGCCCGACCGGGCGATGCGCTGGGCCAGGCTCATCCTGATGGGGCTGGCCGGGGTGACGCTGCTGGCGCTGTTGTGGCGGCTTCTGACCGGAACGGGATGGTGAGCATGATCGAGCCGATTTCCATTCCCCTCGTCTGGCTGCCCCATGGCGAGGGCCTGCCAGTGCCGGCGCGCCAGACCAGCGGCGCCGCCGGCATGGATTTGCGCGCGGCGCTGGCCGAAGGCGTGGACATGGTGCTGGCGCCGGGGCAGAGGGGCGTCGTGCCCTGCGGCTTCGCCATGGCGCTGCCCGAGGGTCACGAAGCGCAGGTGCGGCCCCGCTCGGGCCTGGCCGTGCATCACGGGGTGACCGTGCTCAACGCCCCCGGCACCATCGACGCCGATTATCGCGGCGAGGTCATGGTGCCGCTCATCAATCTGGGGCAGGATGATTTCGTGGTGCGCCGGGGAGACCGGATCGCCCAGATGGTGGTGGCCCCGGTGAGCGCGGCCATTTTCCAGCCGGAGGCGGAGCTCGATGCGACAGAACGCGGCAGCAAGGGGTTCGGTTCGACGGGGCGCGGCAGCGGCCTTTAGCGGCGCCTGGCTGCTGGCGCTGGGCGCGGCGCCGGCGCTGGCGGGCGACCGGGCGGGGATCGAGCTCATCGGCTATTCCCCCGACAGCCGCTATTTCGCCTTCGAGGAATACGGCATCCAGGACGGTTCGGGCTTTGCCTATAGCTCGGTCTTCGTGCTCGAGCTGCCCACCGACATGTGGGTGAAGGGCAGCCCCGTCCGCGTGCGGCTGGACGAAGAGGGCGCGCCCCTTTCCCGAGCCCGGCGCATCGCCGCCGAGCAGGCGCGGCCCCTGCTCGACGCGCGCGGGATCGCCGAGCCGGCGATGCTGCTGGCCCTCAATGGCGATGGGGAGGATGCCGATTTTTCCCGGCTGGAAGCGGGCTGGCCCGGCTATGGGCTGGGCGCGCCGCGCGAGAGCTTCGTGCTGGAGCTGGAGAGCTTCGAGGCCCCCAGCAAGGCCGCCTGCGACACCTATACCGACGAGCCCGTGCTGGGCTTCGCCCTCACCCTGACGCGGGCGGGGGAGAGCACCGAAATCCATCGCGACGAGCGCATCCCCACCAGCCGGGGCTGCCCGCTGGCCTATCGGCTCTATGGCGTGGCGGCGCCCTTTGCCGCGCCCTTTGGGGCCGATGCCGACAGCCAGGCCGGGCTGGTCGCGCTGGTGAGCGTCTATCCCCTGGGCTTTGAAGGGCCGGACCGGCGCTTCATCGCGGTGCCCCTTGGCCGATAAGCCCTTCTCGCCCGACGAAACCCGCCGCTATGCCCGGCACCTGGTGCTCAAGGGCATGGGCGGGGCCGGGCAGCAGGCGCTCAAGCGCGCCCGCGTGCTGGTGGTGGGCGCGGGCGGGCTGGGCAGCCCCGCCATTGCCTATCTGGCCGGGGCGGGCGTCGGCCGGCTGGGCATCGCCGATCACGATACCGTGTCGCTCTCCAATCTCCACCGCCAGATCGTCCACAGCCAGCCGGGCCTGGGCAAGGCGGCGAGCGCCGGGGAATTCGTGGCCCGGCTCAACCCGCATGTCGGGATCGTGCTGCACGAACAGAGACTGGATGCGGGAAATGCCGAGGCCGTTCTCGCGGATTACGATCTGGTGCTCGACGGCACCGACAATCTGGCCACGCGCCGGGTGGTGGCGGCGGCGGCGGAACGGCTGGGCCTGCCGCTGGTGTCGGGGGCAGTGTCGCTGTTCGACGGGCAGGTGACGGTTTTTTCGCCCGGCGGCCCGCGCTTTGCCGCGCTTTATCCCCAGGAGGCCGATGACGGCGACCTGCCCGGATGCGAGACGACCGGCATTATCGGCCCGCTGACCGGCGTGATCGGCGCGCTGATGGCCATGGAGGCGATCAAGCTCATCACCGGCATCGGCGAGCCGCTTATCGGCCGGGTGCTCACCTATGACGGCAGGAACGGCCGCTTCAGCGAATTTTCCTTCTGAAGTTCAGGCGTCGGGGTGCTTGAACACCAGGGCGGCATTGGTGCCGCCGAAGCCGAAGGAATTGGACAGAACCACCCCCAGATCGACGTCGTCGCGGCGCTGGCGCAGGATGGGCATGTCCTCGAAGGCCGGGTCGAGCGCCTCGATATTGGCGCTTTCGGCGATGAAGCGGTGCTTCATCATCAGGATCGAATAGATGGCCTCGTGCACGCCCGTGGCGCCCTGGCTGTGGCCGGTGAGCGACTTGGTGGCCGAAATGGGCGGGCACTTGTCCTCATTGCCGAAAAGGGACCGGATGGCCTCGATTTCCTTGAGGTCCCCCACCGGGGTCGAGGTGGCGTGGGGATTGATGTAGTCGACCTTCTGGCGGACATTGGCCAGCGCCATGCGCATGCAGCGCTCGGCCCCTTCGCCCGAGGGCGCGACCATGTCGACGCCGTCTGAGGTGGCGCCATAGCCCACCAGTTCGGCCCAGATGCGCGCGCCGCGCGCCTTGGCATGCTCGTATTCCTCCAGCACCAGCACGCCCGCGCCCCCGGAGATGACGAAGCCGTCGCGGGCCGCGTCATAGGCGCGGCTGGCCTTGGCGGGAGTGGCGTTGAAATCGGAGCTGAGCGCGCCCATGGCGTCGAAGAGATCGGTGAGGGTCCAGTCCAGGTCCTCATGGCCGCCGGCGAAGACGATGTCCTGCTTGCCCAGCATGATCTGCTCCATGCCATTGCCGATGCAATGCTTGGAGGTGGCGCAGGCGGCGGTGATGGAATAGTTGATGCCCTTGATGCCGAAGGAGGTGGCCAGCGTCGCCGAGGCGGTCGAGCCCATGGCCTTGGGCACGGCCAGCGGCCCGATGCGCTTGGGGCTGGTGTTCTTGCGGGTGATGTCGGCGGCTTCGACGATGGTGCGCGTGGACGCCCCGCCCGACCCCATGACGATGCCGGTCATGGGATTGGAGATGTCGCTCTCCTCCAGCCCGGCGTCGGCGATGGCCTGCTGCATGGCCAGATAGTTCCAGGCCGCGCCCTTGCCCATGAAGCGGGTGACGCGCCGGTCCAGCACCTCGAAGGGATCGAGGGCGGGATCGCCCTTCACATGGCTGCGAAAGCCCAATTCGATGTAATCGGGGGCAGAGACGATGCCGGGAGCGGCGTTGCGCAGGCTCGTCGTCACCTCGTCCAGCGAATTGCCGATCGAGGAAATGATACCCATGCCGGTTACGACAACTCGTCTCATCGTGTCCTCGTCCTATCGATCCTTTGCGGGCACCATCGGGGCGGATGCCTCTTTCTTATCATAGAGCAACGGGCGGCGTTCAGGCGTTTTTCTGCTCGTGCAACTGGGCATCGGTGAACAGGCCCACGCGCAGGTCCCTGGCCTCATAGATCAGCTTGCCATCGGCCTTCACCCAGCCATCGGCAATGCCCAGGGTGAGGCGGGAGCGCATGACCCGCTTGATATCGATACCGTATTCGACGATTTCAACATCGTCGGTGACCTGGCCGGTGAACTTGATTTCCCCGCCCAGCGCGCGGCCCTTGCCGGGGGCGCCGATCCAGCCGAGATAAAAACCGGTCATCTGCCAGACCGCGTCCAGCCCCAGGCAGCCGGGCATGACGGGGTCGCCGATAAAATGGCATTTGAAGAACCACAGGTCCGGATTGACGTCGAGCTCGGCCCGCACCTGGCCGCGGCCATAGGCGCCGCCGGTTTCGTCGATGCGGGTGATGCGGTCGAACATCAGCATGGGCGGCGCCGGCAGGCGGGCATCCATCTGGCCGGGCAGCTCGCCACGGCCATGGGCCAGCAGTTCCTCGTAACCAAATGCATTCTGCCGCTCGGCCATGCCATTACCCCGGTTAAACCTCAGTCTGGTCTCGTATAGGCGCGGAGGAACAGGGTCAAGACGCGCCCTCTCGGCCATTGGGCGCAAATGCCCGGCGCGCTGGGGGCCGGCAACTTGTCTCAACCCCGCGCCATGGCTATAAGGAGGCTGCAATTTCCGGCCCTTTCATCGCAAGGACCCAATGACCGACCGCATACAGACCGTTCGCTCGCACCCCTCGCGCAAGCCCTGCCTCACCGCCGTGCTGCGGATGGCCGGTCTTCGCCCGACCCGCCAGCGCGTGGCGCTGGCCGAGCTGCTGTTCGGCGGCCCGCACCGGCATGTGAGCGCCGAGCAGCTGCATGGGGAAGCGGCGCAGGCCAAGGTCAATGTGTCGCTGGCCACCATCTACAACACGCTCCACCAGTTCCACGAAGCGGGGCTGCTGCGGGAAGTGGCCATCGACGCCTCACGCTCCTATTTCGACACCGACACCTCGGACCACCACCATTTCTATGTGGAGGACGAGCAGCGCATGATCGACATTCCCGCCTCCTCCGTGACCTTCACCGCCCTGCCCGACGCGCCCAAGGGCATGAAGGTGACCCATGTCGACGTGGTCATCCGCGTGCGCAAGAACGACGGCTGAGGCGCATTTTCGTGCCCGCGCCCCAGGCGGGGAATCATGGCGTCAAGCCGGTTTGGACCGGCAAAGGGCGCAATGGAGCCGTGACAGCGCGGCCGCGAATGCCCATATTAGCCCCCAACGACAATAGCGGCATGGGTGGCCAATGAGCCAAAAGGTCAATCTCAACGCCTATTTCGAGCGAATCGGCTTTGCCGGATCGATTGCCCCGACCTTGGCGACACTCGAAACCATCATCGCGCTGCATCCGGCAGCCATTCCCTTCGAAAACCTCAATCCCCTGCTCGACCTGCCGGTCTCGCTGGAGCTGGGCGCCATCGAGAAGAAGCTGCTGGCCGAGCGCCGGGGCGGCTATTGCTACGAGCACAATCTGCTGCTCATGGCGGTGCTGCGCGAGCTTGACTATTCGGTGCGCGGCCTTTCAGCGCGGGTGCTGTGGTCCAATCCCGACGCGGTGGATGTCGAGCCGCACCACATGCTGGTGCTGGTCGATATCGGGGGCGCCAGCTATATCGCCGATGTCGGCTTCGGGGGCATGACGCCCACCGCCCCGCTCAAGCTCAAGCGCGACGTGGAGCAGGCCACCCCACACGAAACCTATCGCCTGCTCGGGGGCGATCCGGTGTGGCGGCTGGAGGTGAAGATCGGGGAGGAATGGCGCCCCGTCTATCTCTTCGAGACCGCGGAAAAGACCGTGGCGGACTATGCCGCGTCCAACGCCTATCTCTCCACCGACCCCGAATCGGGGTTCCGGCGCGAGCTGCGCCTGTCGCTGGCCCCGCCGGGAAGGCGGATCAACCTGCGCGACAATCGCCTGACCATCCACGCATCGGGGGAAGAGCCCGAAATCCGCCTGCTCACCAGCGCGGGGGAGATGCGCGAGGCGCTGGTCGACCTTTTCGGGCTGCAATTGCCCCCGCCCGCCAGCATCGAGCCGCTTTTCGCCTCGGTGCTGACCCGGGCCGGCGTGCCGCCCGCCCCGGAGGAAGAGGCCGGGCTGGCGGACCCGCAATAGCATGGTAAAAGCCGCCGACAGTCCGGCTGGGAGGCCTTCATGATTACCGTCTTCGGCTCCACCAATCTCGACCAGGTCGGCACGGTGAGCCGCCTGCCCAGGCCGGGCGAGACCGTTTCGGGCGGCACCTTCTCCATGGCCGCCGGCGGCAAGGGCGCCAACCAGGCGCTGGCCGCGCGCCGCGCCGGGGCAGAGGTGCGCCATATCTCGGCGGTGGGGAACGACCCCTTCGCCGAACTGGCGCTGGAATTGCTGCGCCGGGACGGGGTGGACCTCTCCGCCCTGCGCGTGGTGGACCGGCCCACCGGCATCGCCATGATCTTCGTCGATGGCGAGGGCGAGAACGTCATCGCCGTGCTGCCCGGCGCCAATGGCGCGGTGAGCCCCGAGGATGCCGAGACCCATCTCGCCGACGCCCAAGGCGGGGTGCTGCTGGCACAGCAGGAAATCCCGCAGGCGGCGACCGAAAGGGCGCTGGAGCTGGCGCGACGCCAGGGCATGACCTCCATCCTCAACACCGCGCCTTTCCTTGATACCACGGCGGCATTGGCGCCCAAGGCCGACATCCTCATCGCCAACGAAACCGAATTCGCGCTGCTGAGCGGGCGGGGCCTTGCCGAGCTCGACGCGGCCATGGCCGACTGGGCGGACCGCCACGGCCAGACCGTGATCGTCACCCTGGGCAAGGACGGGGCCCGGGCGGTGACGCGGGACGGCGAGGCCATCCGGGTCGAGGCCCTGCCGGTCAGGCCCGTCGATACGGTGGGCGCGGGGGACACGTTCTGCGGCTATCTCGCCGCCGGGCTCGATGCCGGGCTGGACCTGGAAGCGGCGATGCGCCGGGCGGCGGTGGCGGCGAGCCTGGCCTGTCTCAACCCCGGCGCGCAGCCGGCGATTCCCTTTGCCGAGGCAGTGGACAAGGCCCTGGGCTGAAATAAAAAGGCAGGCCGTGAAGCCTGCCTTTTTTCATTCCGATAGCGCGGCGCGGCTTATTTGGGCGCCAGCACCATGACCATCTGGCGGCCTTCCGAGCGCGGCTGGCTCTCGACCTTGGCGATGGCCTCGGTCTGTTCCTTGACCTTGAGCAGGAGCTGCATGCCCAGATCCTGGTGCGCCATTTCGCGGCCACGGAAGCGCATGGTCACCTTGACGCGATCGCCCTCGTCGAGGAAGCGATGCACGGCCTTCATCTTGGTCTCGTAGTCATGCGTGTCGATATTGGGACGCAGCTGGACTTCCTTGACCTCGATCACCTTCTGCTTCTTGCGCGCCTCGGCAGCTTTTTTCTGCGCGGCGTATTTGAAGCGCCCCAGGTCGAGCATCTTGGCGACCGGCGGGCTGGCATTGGGAGAGATCAGGACGAGATCGAGCCCCTGTTCCTGGGCTTCCGCGAGAGCCTCACGGGTGCGGACCACCCCCCGGTTCTCGCCTTCGGCGTCGATCAGCTGAACGTCGGGGCTGGTGATATCCTCGTTCGAGAGCGGCCCATCCTTCTGGGGCGCGACGGGTCTCATGGGACGGCGAATGGCAAGGTTCCTTGTGTTGTGGGACGGCTCTTGAAATCGGCCATAAAATCGTGTCAGCCGGTCGAGAAGTCAACTGGCTAAACTGCACAAATTCAGGGCTTCGGCGCCCGAAAGACGCCATGGTTGCCATGGCGTTGCGGCATGGCTAACAAGCCGCTTGTAACATGAAAGAGACCCCATGACCATAACGCCCCCCAAGCGCTTCACCATCGATGTCGGCGCCGGCCCGGCGCGGCGGGCCATCGCCGTCGAGCAGCGGACGGACGGAGCCCCCGGCCTTTTCTGGCTGGGGGGCTATCGCTCGGACATGGCGGGCAGCAAGGCGCTGGCGCTGGACGCGCTGGGCGCCGAACAGGGGCTGGCGGTGACGCGGTTCGACTATTCCGGGCACGGGATTTCGGGGGGCGATTTCAACCAGGGCACGATCAGCCGCTGGCTCGAGGAAGCCGAGGCGGTGATGGCGCTGACACAGGGGCCGCAGATCGTCGTCGGCTCGTCCATGGGCGGCTGGCTGGCGCTGCTGCTGGCCAAGCGCCTGCTGGCACAGGGAAAACCGGCCAAGGGGCTGGTGCTGATCGCCCCGGCGCCGGACATGACCCACGAGCTGATGCTGGCCGGCTTTACCCCCGAGGAGCGCGCGCAACTGGACGAAAAGGGCTATGTGGAGCAGCCCAGCCTTTATTCGGACGAACCCTATCGCATCACCCGGGAGCTGATCGAGGATGGCGCGCGGCACCTGCTGTTCGGCGGCGTGATCGAGACCGGCTGTCCCCTCATCATCCTGCAAGGGGGCAAGGACCCGGACGTGCCGCCCGCCCATGCCATGGCGCTGGTGACGCGCATCCTGCACGATCCGGTGACGCTGACCATGGTGCCCGATGGCGACCATAGGCTGAGCCGGGAGGAGGACCTGGCGCTGATGCGCGCGGCGGTGCTGAAACTGGCGAGACGGGACTAGCGGAACCCGCTGTTGCCGCAATCGCTTTCTAGGGTAGCCTCAACCCATTCGCCAGCCAGGGACTGATTTCATGATTCGCCGCGATGCCTTGCTGCTCGGTCTTGCCGCCCTCCTCGCCACGGGCCTGCCCGCACGGGCGCTGGACCGGGCCCTGACGCCCGATGAACAAAGGCTCATCGGCGAGATCAACGCCCATAATTCGGCCATCCGCACCATGGTGGGGCGGTTCCTGCAGATCGACACCAATGGCGGGCGCAACGAGGGCACGTTCTTTCTCGAGCGGCCCAACAAGATCGCCTTCCGCTACGCCCCGCCCAGCCGCGAGGAGATCGTCTCGGTGGGCAGGGGCTTCTACGTGCTCAACCGGCGCGAGGAGACCTATTACGCCTATCCGCAGGATTCGATCCCGCTGCGCCAGTTCCTGGGCGAAACCATCGACCTGATGCGCGCCAATGTCGTGGATGTGCGCCTCTCGGACGGCTATCTGTCGGTGACCGTGATCGACCAGACCGTGGCCGGCACCGTGCAGGTGTCGCTGATCTTCGACACCGACAGCAAGGACCTGGTGCAATGGAGCCTGGTCGAGCCCAGCGGGGCGGAACTGAGCTTTTCGCTCTATGACGTGGAAAAGGACGTGCAGATTCCGCGCGCCTATTTCTCCATTCCCGCCACCTTCAAGCCGGTACAGCAATAGGCGAGATACGCTAACTCTTTGATTTTAAAGAGTTAATGCGCCAGCCATAGAGCAATCAGGCCGGCGCCACCCACCCCGATCCGCCACCAGGCGAAGGGGGCGAAGCCGTGGCGGCTGACGAAATCGAGCAGATAGCGCACCACCAGCGCGCCGACCACGAAGGCGGCGGCGAAGCCGATGACGATATTGAGCCCCAGGCTCAGATCGATGAGCTCGCGGCTCTTGTAGAGGTCGTAGCCGAAGGCGCCGATCATGATCGGCAGGGCGATGAAGAAGGTGAATTCGGCGGCACTGCGCTTGCTGGCCCCGCCCAGCATGGCCCCCACCACGGTGGAGCCCGAACGCGACACGCCCGGCACCAGGCTCAGCATCTGGAACAGCCCGATGACCAGGGCGAGATGCCAGGGGAAGGCGTAGATGTCGTCGTATCTGACCTTTTTGGGCAGGCGGTCGACGATGAGCAGGATGATGCCCCCGACCAGCAGCGACAGGCAGATGACCATGGGGGATTCATAAATGACCTGCTGGATGTAATCGCGGAACAGCACGCCTATGATAACCGCCGGCAGGCTGGCGAGGATAACCGAAAGCGCGAAGTGCCAGGCATAGGCCTTGCCGGTCAGCGCGTCGCGGATGAGCAGGCCCAAACGGGTGAAATAGACGGTGATGACGGCCAGGATCGCCCCGAGCTGGATGAGCACGATGAAGGTGGCCGGCTGGGTGAGCCCGAAGAAATGACCGGCCAGCAGCAGATGGCCGGTGGAGCTCACCGGAAGGAATTCGGTAAGCCCCTCGAGAATTCCCAGAACCAGCGGCACAAAAAGACCTTGATCGGGGTTCATGTGATCTCCTAATTCAGTGCTGCGGGGCTTGTTCGCCGTGGGTTTCGGGTCCGGCCAAGCTCTAGCGCGGTTCGCCGGATGCGCCAAGCCGGACGACGGGCCGGCCAGGAAAAAAGAGAGCGTGCCTCATGCCGAGCCTCATCCACCATCCCCTCGATCCGTCATCGCGCCTCATAAGGCTGATGTGCGCCGAATACGGGGTGCCGCTGGACCTCACCGAGATCAAGCCCTGGCTGCGCGAGGCGGAGCTGCTGGAAATCAATCCGGCGGCCAATCTGCCGATCTTTTTCGGCGAGGACGACCAGCCGGTGGTGGGGCTTCTGGCCAGCCTGCACATGGTGGAAGACCTCTATACCCCCATCGCCGTGGCCGGGCTGATGCCGGCCGAGCCGGCGGCGCGGGCCGAGATGTGGCGCATGCTCGACTGGGTGATAGCCAAGCTCGACGACGAGGTGACCCGCTACGTGCTCGAGGAAAAGATCGTCAAGCGCGACCAGCGCGGCGCAACGCCCGACCCGGCGGTGCTGCGGGTGGCCAAGGCCAATCTCAACGAGCACATGCTCTATTTCAACTGGCTGTTCGCCAACCGCTCCTGGCTGGCCGGGGACGAGATGACGCTGGCCGATTTCGCGCTGGCGGCGCATCTGTCCACCCTCGACTATCTGGGCGACATCGACTGGGGCAAGGCCGGGGAAACGCGGGACTGGTATTCGCGCATCAAGTCGCGCCCGGCCTTCCGCACCCTGCTCAACGACCGGGTGGTCGCCATGCCGCCGCAAAAGGGCTATGCCGATCTCGATTTCTGACCCCGGGGTAAAGCTGGTCGCCGAGCTGCGCCAGCGCGCCATGGCGCTGGGCTTTGACAGCTTCGGCATCGCCCGCGCCGACGCCCGGCCCGACCTGCCCGCCAAGCTCAATGCCGCGCTCGATGCCGGCTGGCATGGCGACATGGACTGGATGGCCGACACCGCCGAGAGGCGCGGCAGCACGCTGGGCCTCTGGCCCGAGGCGCGTTCGGTCATCATGCTGGGGCTCAATTACGGGCCGGAGAGCGATCCGCTGGCTCTGCTGGGTGAAAAGCGGCTGGGGACCATCTCGGTCTATGCGCGCAACCGCGACTATCACGAGATCATCAAGGGCAAGCTCAAGGAGCTGGCGGGGCTGCTGGCACGGCGCTCGGGCGCCGAGGTCAAGGTGTTCGTCGACACCGCCCCGCTGATGGAAAAGCCGCTGGCGGAAGCGGCGGGGCTGGGCTGGCAGGGCAAGCACTCGGTGCTGGTCAGCCGCGATTTCGGCTCCTGGCTGTTCCTGGGGGCCATTGTAACCGCGGCGGAGCTGCCCGTGGACAAGAAAGGCTCGGAAAGCTGCGGCTCGTGCACGCGCTGCCTCGATGTCTGCCCCACGCAGGCCTTTCCCGCCCCCTTCCGGCTCGATGCGCGGCGGTGCCTCGCCTATCTCAGCGTCGAGCATAAGGGCCAGATTCCATTGGAGTTTCGCGCCCCCATGGGCAATCGCATCTATGGGTGCGACGATTGCCTGGCCGTGTGCCCGTGGAACAAATTCGCTTCCCAGAGCCGGGAGGCGCGGCTGCGGGCGCGCCCGGAGCTGGAGCGGCCGGAGCTGGGAGAAATGGTGCAACTGGACGATGCCGGGTTCCGGGCGCTGTTTTCCGGCTCGCCGATCAAGCGCATCGGAGTGAGCCGGTTTTTGCGTAACGTCTTGATCGGTATCGGCAATTCGGGAGAGGCCGATTTCGTGCCGCTGGTGGAAAAGCGGCTGGACGACGAGAGCCCGCTGGTGCGGGGCGTGGCCATCTGGGCGCTGAGAAAACTGGCCCCGGTGCGCGCCGAGGCCTTGCGCGAGGGGCTGGTGGCGCGGGAAAAGGACCCGGAGGTGCTGGCCGAATGGGGCGGGGATAATCCATGAATGTTTTCGTTTTCGGGCTGGGCTTTTCCGCCCGCGAGGCGGTCACGCATCTGCGTTTGCGTTATCAGACTGTTAACATCGAGGGCAGCAACAGGTCACGCGAACGGGGGGAAACGCTAACGGATCGCGGCGTTTTTTCGCATGTTTTCGACGGCACCCGACCAGGCGAAACGCTGGGCCCGGCGCTCAGAAAAGCCAGCCACGTGGTGCTCTCGATCGCGCCGGGACCGGAGGGCGATCCGGCGCTGGTCCATCACCGCGCCGATCTGGACGCCGCCGAGGGGCTGGAATGGCTCTGCTATTATTCCACGGTCGGGGTCTATGGGGATTTCGGCGGCGACTGGATCGACGAAAGCGCGCCGCTGGTGCCGCGCAATGAACGCAGCGACCGGCGGGTGGCGGCCGAACAGGCCTGGCGCGATTACGCACGGGCGCGCGGGGTGAAGCTGGCGATCCTGAGGCTGGCCGGCATTTACGGGCCCGGCCGCTCGGTGTTCGACAAATTGCGTGCCGGCACCGCCCACCGCATCGTCAAGCCCGGGCAGGTGTTCAACCGCATCCATGTCGCCGATATCGGGCGGGTGACGGCGCTGGCGGCCGAAGCGCGGCTGGAGGGCACCTATAACCTCGCCGACGACGCGCCGGCCCCGCCCCAGGACCTGGTGACCCATGGCGCGGCGCTGTTGGGGCTGGAGCCGCCGCCGGCGCAGGATTTCGCGACGGCGCAATTGACGCCGATGCAGAAAAGCTTCTACGCCGACAACAAGCGCGTCTCCAATGGCGCGATCAAAAAGGCGCTGGGCATCGAGATGCTCTATCCCGATTACCGGGCCGGGCTGGACGCCATATTGGAGGGCGAGAAATGAGCGTCAAACCGGCAAAGTCGGCGCCGCCGCGCCAGGCGCTGGAGGGGCGCTATGTGCGGCTGGAGCCGCTGGAAAAGCGCCATGCCGCCGACCTTTTCGCCGTTTCCACCCTGCCGGGCGGAGCGGAGCGCTATCGGTGGCTGTTCAGCGAGGCGCCGGCAAGCGTCGCCGAGATGGAGGCGCGGATCGCGGCGGCGGACACGGGCCCCGACCGGCATGTAGCGGTGGTGGACAAGGAAAGCGGCCGGGCGCTGGGCCAGCAGGCCTGGATGCGCATCTTCCCCGAACACGCCTCGATCGAAATCGGCGGGGTCTATTGGGGCCTGCCCATGGCGCGCACGCGGCTGGCCACCGAGGCGCTGTATCTGTTCGCGCGCCACGCCTTCGACGATCTGGGCTATCGGCGCTTCGAATGGAAATGCAATGCGCGCAACGAGGGCTCGAAGGCGGCGGCGCAGCGCTTCGGCTTTCTCTATGAGGGCACCTTCCGGCAGGACCGCATCTCCAAGGGCGAGAACCGCGACACGGCGTGGTTCTCCATCATCGACGGCGAATGGCCGGCCATGCGGGCGGAATATGAGCGGTGGCTGGCGCCGGGGAATTTCGATGGCGAGGGACGGCAGAAGACGAAGCTGGCGACGCGGTAGGGGGAGGCCACTGGGGCTGTCGCCCCGGGCCTGATCCGGGGCCTATCCTGGGATGGTGCCGCCGGTGCGTTCTCAGGATGGATCCCGCGCGAGGCCGGGATCAGGGGCTGGATTGGAATGCGGTGCTTTCCCGCTTCCCGGCCCCGCCCGGCTCCCCGCAAGAAACCTCGGCGGCCGTAGCGCCTCATACCCCCGCCCCATCGTCATTGCCGGGCCCGTCCCGGCAATCCACCCCTCCGCTTGTGTGGGGCTGTCCATGGATCACCGGGACAAGCCCGGTGATGACGATGGGAGGAACATCCCGCTCTCCCTCGCGTCGGCTCCTGCCCTTGCCCCAGCGGCGCGAGGGGGGGCGTTTGAACGGCCCGATCCCACCCTCTGTCGCCCCGGACCTGATCCGGGGCCCATCCCGGGATGGCGCCGCCGGTGCGTTCTCAGGATGGATCCCGGCCTGCGCCGGGATGACATGGTGGGTGGGATGGGCCGGTCGGGCTCTTAAGATTGGGATCACCCCCTCCCCAGCCCTCCCCACACGGGGGAGGGTGTGGTTCGGTGTTTCTGGCACCATCTTGCCCCAGCCACAAAGGTGCACCTCCCCCTGGATGGGGGAGGCTGGGAGGGGGTGCGGCGCGGAGTCAGCCCTCAATAGCCATCGGCATTGTTCCCCACCAGGATTTCGCGCTTGCCGGCGTGGTTGGCGGGGGTGATGACGCCTTCGCGCTCCATGCGCTCGATGAGGGTGGCGGCCTTGTTGTAGCCGATGCCCAGGCGCCGCTGCACATAGGAGGTGGAGGCCTTCTTGTCGGTGAGCACGATATGGACGGCCTTGTCGTAAAGCTCATCGCCCGAGCCGGCATAGGCATCGCCCCCGGCGTCGCCACCGAATTCGCCGCCCTCCTCGTCATCCTCGATGACCGAATCGAGATAATCGGGCGCGCCCTGGCTCTTGAGATGATTGACCACGGCCTCGACCTCGGCGTCGGAGACGAAGGGGCCGTGCAGGCGCTTGGTGCGGCCGCCCGAGGCCATGTAGAGCATGTCGCCATTGCCCAGAAGCTGCTCGGCCCCCTGCTCGCCCAGAATGGTGCGGCTGTCGATCTTGGAGGTGACCATGAAGGAGATGCGGGTGGGGAAATTGGCCTTGATGGTGCCGGTGATGACGTCGACCGAGGGGCGCTGGGTGGCGGTGATGATGTGGATGCCGGCGGCACGGGCCATCTGGGCGAGGCGCTGGATGGCGCCCTCGATGTCCTTGCCGGCCACCATCATCAGATCGGCCATTTCGTCGACCACCACCACGATATAGGGCAAGGGCTCGAGGTCGAACTCCTCGCTCTCGAAGATGGCCTCGCCGGTTTCGCGGTCGAAGCCGGTCTGCACGGTGCGGGTGATGACCTCGCCGCGCGCCCGCGATTCGGTGACGCGCTGGTTGAAGCCGTCGATATTGCGCACCCCGATCTTGCTCATCTTGCGATAGCGGTCTTCCATTTCGCGCACCGCCCATTTGAGCGCCACCACCGCCTTGTGCGGATCGGTGACCACGGGGGTGAGCAGATGCGGAATGCCGTCATAGATGCTCAATTCGAGCATCTTGGGGTCGATCATGATGAGGCGGCACTGCTCGGGCGTCATCTGGTAGAGCAGCGACAGGATGAAGGTGTTGATGCCCACAGACTTGCCCGAGCCGGTGGTGCCGGCGATGAGCAGATGCGGCATGCGCGCCAGATCGGCGATGACCGGCTCGCCGCCAATGGTCTTGCCCAGGCAGATGGGGAGCTTGCCCTTCATCTTCTCGAAGTCGGAGCTGGCCAGCATTTCGCGGAAATAGACGGTTTCGCGCGTCTGGTTGGGCAGTTCGATGCCGATGGCGTTGCGCCCCGGCACCACGGCAACGCGGGCGGAAATGGCGCTCATCGAGCGGGCGATGTCGTCGGCCAGCGAGATGACGCGGCTCGACTTGATGCCGGGGGCCGGCTCGAGCTCGTAAAGGGTGACCACCGGGCCGGGGCGGACATTGATGATGTCGCCCTTGACGCCGAAATCGCCCAGCACCTCTTCGAGCTTGCGGGCCATTTCCTCGAGCCGCTCGGGGGCGTGCTCGGGCGAGGGGCCGGCGCGGCGCGGCTCGGCCAGCAGGCTGAGCGGGGGCAGCTCGAACCCGCCGGGCTCGTCGAGGAAGGAGGCCTGGGCCTCGCGCAGCATGCGCTGGCCCGGCACCGGACGGGGCGCCGGCGCGGCGACGCGCGGCCGCGTGGGATCGGCGGGATGGAAGCGCGAATCGCCGCGCTGCTGGTGATTGGGCATCACCGCGGCTTCGGGGACGGGCAGGACATCGTCCTCGGCCTCGTCGGGATAGTCGATCTCGGTATCGTCATAGGCGGGGGCGGCGTTGACGCGCGCCGAGACGAAGCCCGGCTCCACCGGCGCATCGAGCCGGGGCTGGGCGGGCGCAATAGACGGTTCGCGGCGCAGCGGGGCGCCGTCCAGGCTCGGCTCGACGCCCTGGAAGTCCTCGGCCTGCTGTTCGGCGGCGCGGCGGACGGCATGGCTTTCGCGGGCGCGGCGGAAGGCGGTGCGCAGCGAATAGGAGGTGTGGACCACAGCGCCCAAGACGATATCGAGCACGGGATTGGAATCGGGCTCGTCCTCCTCGGCGGGTGCGGCGGCAGCGCGGCTGGCCCCGGCGCCCTTGCGCGCCGGGGCGGGGGCCACGGCGGTGCCCAGGCCCATGGCGATCCAGAAGGCGGCCAGCGCCGGAACGGCGATGATGATGGCAAAGAGCACGGCGGTGACGGCCTGGGGGGCTTCCCCGGTGACCAGCCGCGCCAGCGCCGAAAAACCGTTGCCGACCAGCCCGCCCAGCCCGGTGGGCAGGGGCCAGCTTTCGGGCATGGCGACGAAGGCGAGGACGCCGCAGACCAATACGCTCGCCCCCAGCCAGGCGGCGGCGCGCAGGCCCATATGGCTGGGCTTGCGGCGGCGGGCGAAGGCCCAGCCCCAGAGCGCGGGCGGCACCAGCAGCGCCAGCGCGCCCAGCCCGAAGACCTGGAACAGGGTATCGGCGAGAACCGCGCCGGGGAAGCCCAGCCAGTTGGCGGCGGGCTTGGCGGTAGCATAGGTGAAGCTGGGATCGTCCACCGACCAGGAGGCCATGGCGACCAGCGCCACCGCGACCAGGCCCAGAATCACCAGGCCGGCCAGCCGCAGGGGAATGCGGATCGCCAGCGCCGGGGGCGGCGTGGGCAGGGACCGGGAGGCACCGGCCCGGGCGCGCTGGGGCATGGGGCGGATTTCATCGAGCACGGGGGAGGGAGAACTGGGCATGGGCGAACTCAATACTGCCCGGCAGGGACCGGGCCCATCATTGCCGCCATGCTAAGGGCTGGGGGTTAACCCAAGGCTAACCATGGAGCCTAACCATGGGGGAGCGGTGCGCTTTCCCCGATGCTGTCGCCCCGGCCTCGAGCCGGGATGACATCGGGCGTGGGGCAAGAGCGGTGCGAGGGCCCCATTCATGGGGCCCCCGACGCTTAGTTATAGGCCCGCTCGCCATGGGTGGAGAGGTCGAGGCCGTCGGTTTCGGCCTGCTCGGAGACGCGGGCGCCGCCGAACAGGCCCTTGACGACCAGCATGGCCAGAAGGGCCACGACGCCCGACCACACACAGGCCACCACCACCGCCAGAAGCTGGGTGAAGAGCTGGCCCATCATGTCGTAGCCCTCCCCGCCCAGGCCCCCCAGGGCGGGGGCGGCGACGATGGCGGTGCCCAGCGCCCCGACCATGCCGCCGACGCCGTGAATGCCGAAGACGTCGAGGCTGTCGTCATAGCCCAGGCGCGGCTTGAGGCTGACCACGGCCCAGAAGCAGACGAGGCCGGTGACGGCGCCCAGCACCATGGACCCGGCGGTGCCGGCAAAGCCGGCGGCGGGGGTGATGGCGACGAGGCCGGCGACGGCGCCGGAGACGAAGCCCAGCGCCGAGGCATGGCCGCGGCTGAACTTTTCGCCCAGCGCCCAGGCGATGCCGGCGGCGGCGGGCGCGGTGACGGTGTTGAGGAAGGCCTGGGCGGCCAGGCCATCGGCGGCGAGGGCCGAGCCGGCATTGAAGCCGAACCAGCCGACCCAGAGCAGGCAGGCGCCGATATAGGTGAAGACCAGGTTATGCGGCGCGATGGGCTCGCGCCCATAGCCCCGGCGCGCGCCGAGCACGATGGCGGCGACCAGGGCGGCGACGCCGGAATTGATGTGGACCACGGTGCCGCCGGCGAAATCGAGCGCGCCCATGGAGAAGAACAGCCCCGAGCCGGCCCAGACCATGTGGGCGATGGGCAGATAGGCCAGGGTGAACCAGAGCACGAGGAAGGCCATGACGGCGCCGAACTTCATGCGCTCGGCAATGCCGCCCACGATCAGCGCCGCGGTGATGCAGGCGAAGGTGAGCTGGAAGAAGACGAAGGCCAGTTCGGGAATGGAGCCCGAGACCGTGTCCGGGCCGATCGCGGACAGGAACAGGTTGGAGAAATCCCCGATAAAGGCGGAGAGCCCCGCCCCTTCCGAAAAGGCCAGCGAATAGCCATAAGCCACCCAGAGCAGGGCGATGATGGAAAAGGCCCCGAAGACCTGGGTGAGAATGGACAGGATGTTCTTGGCCCGCACCAGCCCGCCATAAAAGAGCGCCACGCCGGGCAGGCTCATCATGATGACGAGAAGGCTGGAGACGAACATCCAGGCGGTGTCGCCGCTGTCGATGACGGCGGCCGGCGCCGCCGCCTCGGCCAGCTCCTGCGCGCCGGCGGGCAGGCCCAGCAGCATGAGGGCTGGAAGGGCGCAGCCCAGAATGGTTGCGATTTTCATTTTCCGGTTTCTCCGATGACGCAATGTCGATCCGGGAAAAGAGACTCAAGCGCCGTGCCAGATGGAGGGGGCTGGAAATGTTGTTGTTTTACAGGTGGTTATGGAATGAGCGCGGCAGAGGGTTTTGGTCGACGCCGGAAATTGCCTGAAAGATAGGCAACAGAAAAAGCGATAGATGAAAAAATGGGCATGATTATAGGAGTGCCCCAAAACCCGCCTCCGGAGCGCGCGCAGACAGGCGGACATGGATTCCGGCCGGAGCCTGTCCTCGGGCGCGAAGCGTCCCGGGGGCCGGAATGACCCGGTGCGGGGGGAGAGGAACCTCCTGCCCCGCCTGCGGCGCCCGGCCTTCGCGCCGGGATCCATCCTGAAATTCAGCCCCGTCATGTCCTCTCGGGATGGGCCCCGGCTCGAGGCCGGGGCGACACCGGGATGGGTGATGTCGTCGCTGGAACCCGGCGGGTGAATGAGGAACCTCCTGCCCCGCCCGCGGTTGGCAGGGCGGGCGGTTCGGGATAGGGGTAGGCGGCCAAGGACCAGGAGAAAGCCATGAGCGCGCCACAGCGGTACGACGTCGTCATTGTCGGGGGCGGGCCGGTGGGGATGACGTTGGCGCTGGCGCTGGTGCAGGCGGCGCGGGGCATCAGGGTGGCGCTGGTGGACCGGCGGCCGCTTTCGGTGCCGCGCGACAACCGCGCCTCGGCCATCGCCGCCGGCGTCAGGCGCATCTTCGAGGCGCTGGGGGTATGGGCGGAGATGGCGGCGGACGCCCAGCCGATCACCGCCATGCGCATCACCGATTCGGGGGAAGGCGACATCGCCCGGCCGCTGTTCCTCACCTTTGCGGGCGAGGTGGCGCCCGGCGAGGCCTTTGCCCATATGGTGCCCAACAGCGTCAGCGGCCGGGTGCTGCTGGCGGCGATCGATGGCCGGGTGGAGGTCGTCGCCCCGGCAATTCCCACGGCCTGCCGCGCCGAGGGGGACCTTGCCCTGCTGACGCTGGAGGACGGGCGCGTGCTCGCCGCGCCGCTGATCGTGGCCGCCGATGGCGGGCAATCGGCGCTGCGCGGCATGGCCCGCATCGGCGTCACCGGGCATGATTACGGCCAGACCGGGCTGGTGGCCACCATCGCCCATGAGCTGGACCATGAGGGCGTCGCCTATGAGCATTTCCGCCCCGCCGGCCCCTTTGCCAGCCTGCCGCTGCCGGGAAAGCGCTCCTCGCTGGTGTGGACCGAGCGCAGCGCGGCGGCGCAGCATTTCCTCGGCATGGACGAAGCGAGCCTGGCGCGGGAAATCGAGGCGGTGATGGGCTCGAGCCTGGGCGCGGTGCGGCTGGAGGAAAAGCTGATGGGCTTTCCCCTCAGATTGCAGATCGCCCGCAGCTTCATCGCCCCGCGCCTGGCGCTGGTGGGTGACGCGGCCCATGTGGTGCACCCCATTGCCGGGCAGGGGCTCAATCTGGGCCTCAAGGACGTGGCGGCGCTGGCCGAAGTGGTGGTGGACGCGCTGCGGCTGGGGCTGGACCATGGCGCCGACGACGTTCTGGGCCGTTACCAGGCCTGGCGGCGGCTGGACACGGCCAGCATGGCGGCGATGACCGACACGCTCAATCGCCTGTTTTCCAACGACGCCGCCCCGATGCGGGCGCTGCGCGATTTCGGCCTGGGGCTGGTGGACCGGGCCGGGCCGGTGAAATCGGCGCTGATCCGCACCGCCTCCGGCCTTTCCGCCTCCGGCCCCAAGCTGCTCAGCGGGATGCCGATCTAGGACACTTGCCTTGCACCATGTCATTCCGGCCCCGGTGACGCTTCGCGCCCGAGGACAGGTTCCGGCCGGAATCCATGCTGAAGGCTATCCCGCGGCACAAGCGCTTGGGGACGCATGCGGATATGGATTCCGGCCTGCGCCGGAATGACCCGGTGGTTGGTCAGCTTCAGGAAAACCTCACAGCCCCGGCATGTTGCGCAGGGTTTCGGGATCGACGCTGCGGGCTTCGTCCAGGCTGAGCAGCGGCACGCCGCGCAGGATGGGGAAGGCCAGGCGCGCCGCCACCGAGACCAGTTCGGCGCCATCGGCCGAGAGCACCAGCCGCGTCTTGGTCAGCGGGCAGACCAGCATTTCCAGCGTCCGCGTGTCCAGCACGTGGCGCGGCGGAATGTCGGGCGGCTGCGGGGCCATCAGTTGAGCGGGGGGGCGCCGGCCCCCGCCCCGCCCCGGGCGATTTCATATTCGGTCATGGCGATGAGGGTTTCGGCGCGCTGCTCCAGGCTCGCCGCTTCCAGCAAAGCCTGCTTTTCGGCCGGGCCATAGGGGCCGACCATGCAGCAGAAATTGACCAGATCGGCAGTGCCGGTGCGCTCGATCTCCTCCCAGTTGAGCTCGATGCTGGCGAATTCGGCATAATCGCGCATCATCCGGACGAAGCGCTCGCGGTCCACCGCCTCCTCGCCGAAATCGCGGGTGAAGTCGGCGGCGAAATCATCGGCGGCGATCACCCCCTGGCGATAGGGCGTGGCCGCCTCCAGCTCCTCGACCAGCCGGAAGCGCACGACGCCTTCGAGGATGATGAAATAGCGCCCCTCGGCGCTTTCCTCGAAATGGGTGAGGCGCCCCAGGCACCCCACCGCTTGCAGGGGAACCGCCCCTTCCGGGCTTTCCTCGCTGGTGTCCCGGGGCTGGATGAGCCCGATCAGCCGGTCGCCGCGCAGGGCGGCATCGACCAATTCGACATAGCGCGGCTCGAAGATGTTGAGCGGGCGATGGGCGAAGGGCAGCAGCAGCGCCCCGCTCAAGGGAAACAGGGGAACCGAGCGGGGCAGATCCGGAAGGGACGCGGGACGCTTGACCATGGTTTTCCTTATGAGAACAGGGCCGCCGAGAGCAGGCGCCGCCCCTTGAGCGTGGCCGGCTCCTTGGGGCCCCAGGCCTCGAAGAATTCCAGGAGCTTCTTGCGCGCGCCATCCTCGTTCCAGTCGCGGTCGCGCTTGAAGATGGCGACCAGCGCTTCGGCCGCTTCGAGGCGCCTGCCCTCGGCATTGAGCGCCAGGGCCAGGTCGAACCGGGCCTGGTGGTCGTCGGGATTGGCGGCAAGGGCCGCCTCGAGCGCGGCGGTCTCGCCCAGATTGGCGGCCTCCCCCAGAAGGCGGATGGAATTGGCCAGGCTCGCATAGATCTCGCCCTTGCGCTCGGCCTCGGGCACGAGATCGAGCGTGGCCTTGGCCTGCTCGGCCTCGTTGGCGGCCAGATAGACGCGGGTGAGCCCGAACAGGGCCGGCGCGTTCTCCGGGGCCTGCTGGAGCACCATGCCGTAAATCTGGGCGGCGCGGCCGAGATCGCCCGCCGCCAGCGCCTCCTCGGCGGCGGTATTGGCCGCGGCGATCTGGGCCTCGAGCGAGCCTTCCTCGGGCTGCGGCGCCGGGGAGGCGGCGATGACGCGCTCGGCAAAGCGGCGCACCTCGCCCTCGGGCATGGCGCCCATGAACCCGTCGACCGGCCGGCCGCCGGCAAAGGCGAAGACGGCGGGAATGGACTGGATGCCCAATTGCCCGGCGATCTGGGGATGCTCGTCGATATTGATCTTCACCAGCCGAATCGCCCCGGCCTTCTCGGCCACCACCTTTTCCAGCGTGGGGGTGAGCTGGCGGCAGGGCCCGCACCAGGGGGCCCAGAAATCGACCAGCACCGGCTGGTCGAGCGAGGCATCGATGACATCGGCCTTGAAACCGGCATCGGAAGAATCCTGGACGAGGGCGCCGGCGGCGGCGGGCTGGGGAGCGGCATCCTGGCCGGAAAAGGGAGTGGACATGGTCAAATCAGGGCCCTTGAAACGAGGCGAAACGAGAAATCTTGTGTCTTCTTGCGCCCCCGGATGGCGGCGTGACAAGCCCTTCTCCCCCAAGCGCGACAAGAAGATGGCCTCGCGCGCAAAATGTGGGTTGCAATAGGCGTTGCTATTGGGCATATAGGCCCGCGTCGCGGTGCTGCCAAGGCAGCGCCCGGACAAATGGAGCGCGGGTGTAGCTCAGGGGTAGAGCATAACCTTGCCAAGGTTAGGGTCGTGGGTTCGAATCCCATCGCCCGCTCCAAAAATTTCGGGCCGGAAGGGCCCGGAAACAAAGGGTCCGCAAGGGCCCTTTTTGTTTTTCCGGCATGGTGGGATGGGTGCGGCTCGGCGGGTTCTGGCCGTGGGGCGGCCGGTGGTTGCCTTGCCGGCGCCCTATGCCTTTCTCTTTCTACCAGTGGGCCAGGCGCGTGCTGTTCAAGAGGCCTGCCGCCGAGACGATGGGATAGCCGGCGGAGGCGATGTGGGAGTTGATGCGATGCATATCCCGCACCAGGTCGATGAAGAGCGCGGAGACCTGGGAAGAGCCGATGCTGTCCAGCGCGTGGGTTATCTGCTGGCTGATGACGGCAGTCTCCATGTCCCGGAAGACGTCCTTCTGCGCCGCCAGCCGCGCGGACGCCTTGACGTCGCTGGTCGATAGCGCGGCGGGCAGGAGGCGCAGCGAGGCATAGATCACCCCGCTCAGCTCTTGCAATTGCCGCAACTGCTCGTCGGAAAACTCGATCCCCGAGCGTATCCGCGTTTTCATGCGCCTGGCCAGGTTGAGCTTCACCACATCGCCGGCATGCTCGATATTGCCCGAGCACAACAGGATGGCGAAGGCGCGCTGGGCCGCCGCCTGGGCCATGTCGGCCTCGTCGATCTTGCCGATATATTGCTGCACCGATTTCATATAGGTCCCCAGCGTCTCGTCCAGCCTGGGGATTTCCTTGAGCGGCTCGAGCTTTCTGGACTGCAAGGCGGCAAGGACCGTCTCGACCATGCGTTCGAGGATTTCGCCCATGCGCAGCGTTTCGGCGGTGGCATTGGCCAGCGCGGCTTCGGGGGAATCGAGGGCGGCGCCGTCCAGATAGCGCGGCGGGCTGAACCTGCCGGCTTCGGCCGCGGCATCCGGCATCAGGGTTTCGAGCAGCCGCATGACCAGGGGAGCGAAGGGCAGGAACAGGGCCGCCGCCAGCAGGTTGAAGCTCACATGCAGGCCGATCGCGGTGGAACTCTCGGGCATGGGCACAAGCGCGACGAGCCCGCTGATGGGGCCGAGCGCCAGAAGGCATACCAGCGCCAGCGAGCCCCGGCACGCCAGATTGGCCAAGGGCAGGCGCCGCGCACGCATGGGCTGATCCAGGGTGGCGGTGACGGCGGGCAGGCCGCCGCCCAGATTGAGCCCCAGCACGAAGGGCAGCACATAGGCGGGGTCGAGGCTGCCATTGGCCAGGAAGGAGGTGATGAGCAGCACGACGGCAAGCGTGGAGTGAAACATCCAGGCCAGGATCGCGCCGAAAAGGAAGGCCAGGAACGGCTCGCTGGCCACCACGGCCAGGCTCTGATGAAAGAGGGTCGCCTCGCGCAGGGGGGCGGTCGCGCCGACCACCATGCTCAAGGCCAGGAACATCAGGCCCAGCCCCAGCACGACCCGTCCCAGATTGCGGGAGCGGGCCTCGTGGGAGAAGGAAAACACCAGATAGCCGGCAACCAGCAGCACCGGGGCCAGCGCCGCGGCCAGCGAGGAGCCGGCGGCGAACAGGCTCGCCACGACGGCCGAGCCGACATCGGCGCCGAGCAGCACGACCAGGCCCGTCACCGCATTGAGGGCGCCACTGGCGGCCAGGCCCGCCACGATCAGGGCCATGGCGGTGGAGCTGCCCAGTATCGCGGTGGTGACAAGGCCCCCGGAAAATGCCTTGAGCGGACTATCCAGCCGCCGCTCGAGAAAGCTGTTGAGCCTTTCCCCGAACGCCCGGACGATGCCGGTCCGCACCATGCGGACCCCCCAGAGCAGCAGGGCGATGCCGCCGAACAATTCGAGCAGCACGAAGGTACCGGAAGACGTCATCGGCCAAATTCCTGCCTGTTCGGTGAAAGCCTTAGTCGGCGGTGGAGTCGTCGGGGGCGAGGGCGCCGATATTGTAGCCCTCCAGTTTCGCCTCTCCCCCCCGGGAATCGGCAAAATTGAGGATCGCGGCCGCGCCCGGCGTGGTGGGAACGGTGAGGGCTGGGGGCAGGCCGAGGAACTCGGCGCAGGCCGCGCGGATGACGCCGCTATGCACCACCGCCAGAACGTCCCCCTCGGCCTGGGCCAGCCAGTGGCGCACGCCTTCGGCGACGCGGGCGCGAAAACCGTCCCAGTCCTCGCCATTGTGCGGGGTGAAGCGGCCGGCGCGCCATGCGCCGTAATCCTCGGCATGATTGGCGATCAGCTCGGGCTTGGTGCGCCCGGTCCACTCGCCCATATGCAATTCGCGGAAGCGCTTGTCGCAGGCCACTTCGCCATAGCCCAGCAGCCGGGCGGTTTCGCGCGTCCGCCCCAGATCGGAGGAGACCACGTGGCGGGGATTGAGGGCGGCGGCATATTTGGCGAAGCGCAGGGCCTGCTGGCGGCCGCGCTCGGACAGTTCAGAGTTTTCGTGGCCTTGCAGGCGCTGCTCGACATTCCACAGCGTCTCGCCATGCCGCAACAGGATGAACCTCACTGATCGATCCTCCGGCCGGCCTGGTTGAAGATGCCGTCCGGCTCGCGCAGCAGCGACAGGGTGACCTCGGTGCCGGGCGTGGCGGTGAAATAGCCCTCCGCCATGCCGGTCACCCGCATGTCGCCGACCAGCGCCGTGACCATGGTCTGCCCGGCAATGGGGGCCGCCTCGGTGAAGGTGCCGCTGAGCTGGGGCCTGCCGTCGACGGCGCCGATCGCGACATCCTGGGCGCGGTAGAGCAGCTCCACCCGGGTGTCCTCGATGCCGGCGGGCGCGGCGGCGATGGGCCTGTCCTCGAAGAGGAAGGCGCGGTCCCGCCGGGTCGCCGGAATGAGATTGGCCGCCGGCGTGCCCAGGAAGGTGGCGACAAAGGTGGTTTCGGGGTGCCGCAGCAGGTCCACGGGAGGGCCGAACTGTTCCACATGCCCCTTGTTGAGCACCGCCACATGGGTGGCCATGGTCATGGCCTCCACCTGGTCATGCGTGACATAGACCGAGGTCGCCCCGGTGGCGCGGTGAATGCGCATGAGCTCGCTGCGCATCTCCACGCGCAGTTTGGCGTCGAGATTGCTGAGCGGCTCGTCGAGCAACAGGATGGAGGGGCGCGGCCCGATGGTGCGGGCAATGGCGACGCGCTGCTGCTGGCCGCCCGAAATCTCGGCCGGATAGCGATTGCGCAGCTCGGCGATGTTGAGCATGCCCAGCACTTCGTCGACCCGGGCGGCGCGGTCGGCCTTGGGCCATTTGGCCACCTTGAGGGGCCATTCGACATTGGCCTCCACGGTCATGTGCGGCCACAGGGCATAGCTCTGGAAGACCAGGCCCGCATTGCGCGAGGCGCTGTCGCGCAGCGTGCCGCCGGCGCCGCTGGAGACCACCTTGCCGTCGAAGACGATCTCGCCTTCGCTGGGGTCCTCGAGCCCGGCCAGCATGCGCAGCAGGGTGGACTTGCCGCACCCCGAGGGCCCCACCAGCACCAGGAACGAGCCGGAGGGAACGCTGATGCTGATGTCGTCCACGGCCCGAAAGCCACCGAATTGCTTGACCAGATTGCGGATGACGAGAGCGTCTTTCGGCTCCGTTTCAAACGATTGGGTCTTCAATTGCTTTTCCACTTCTGGACGTAATTTTGCAGGATGTGCACCGCAAGCGATGCCAAAAGGCAGATCACGAGAATGACCAGGGTGATCGCATTGGCGAATTGGGGGAAACCAAGGCCCGTATAGGTATAGGCCATCATCGAAAGGACCGGCGTCGTGGCGGTGAACAGCAGCACCACCAGCGACAGGTCGCGGACGATCTTGATGAAGACCAGGATACCCCCGGCCAACAGGCCCCTGATCGCCAGCGGGAAGATGATGTGGATCATCCGCGTCAGCGTATTCGCCCCGGTGAGCCTGGCGCTTTCCTCGATATCGGCGGAGACCTGGCTCAGCACCGAGCGCCCGGACTGGACGGCATAGGGCATGAGATTGGCGGTGGCCGCCAGAACCAGCAGCAGGAAGGTGCCGTACAGCGCGGGGAACGGCCCGATGGGCGCGCCATAGAGCGCGATATAGGCCGCCGCCAGCGCAATGCTGGGAATGAACAGCGGCATGAAGGCCAGCTGGCTCAATATATTGGACAGCAGGGTGCCCTTGTACTTGACGATGACATGGGCGAGGCCCAGGCCCAGCACCATGGTGGTGATGGCCACGGTCACCCCGAGCTTGAGCGTGGTGCCCAGCGCCTCGAGGAACATGGGATTGCGGAAGATGCCCGCCTGCCCCTGCGCCATGCTGGAGCCGGCCTCCCCAATCCAGTAATGCAATGTCCAGTTGGAGAACAGGGCGCTGGTCTGGGGCGCGAAGCTCGAGGCGAACAGCACGAGCACCGGCACGATGGTGGTGATGACGCCGATCAGCGTGGCGATGACGAAGAGCGGCCAGCGCCAGACGCCCAGGGAGAAGCGCTTGGTGCGCGAGCCCTTGCCGGTGACGGTGGTGAAGGCGCGCCGGCCCGAGACCATGCGGTCGGACACCCACAGCAGGGCGGCCGAAACCAGGATGAGCAGCAGCGCGATGACGAAACCGCGTTCGTTCTCGCCGGTCTGCACCATGCCGTAGAGGCGGGTGGAGAGCGTGTGCATGCGCACCGGGATGCCCAGAAGCGCGGGGGCGGCGAAATTGGAGACGCCGCCGGCAAAGGTGAGCATGGCCGCCGAAACCAGGGCCGGCGTCACCACCGGCAGGATGATGCCGAAAAAGATGCGGGGACGCCTGGCGCCGGTCATCTGCGCGGATTCGATGAGGTCCGCGCCCACCGAGCTGAGCCCGGCGGCGATGATGGTATAGGCCAGCGAATAATAATGCGCGATGAGCACGATCAGCGTGGGGACGAGGCCCCAGGCCAGCCAGTCCGGCACATTCCAGCCCAGGCCCTGGATGAAGCCGAGCTGTCCGCCCAGCCGGCTGTTCTGGAACAAGGTGCCCCAGGCCAGGGCCGCCGCGAAGCTGGGGATCATGAAGGGCAGGATGGACATGACCCCGAGAAAGCGCCGATAGGGCACGTCTGTGAGGATGACCAGCCAGGCCAGGAAGCCCCCCAGCAGCAGGCAGCCGGTGGCGACGCCCGCCCCCAGGACCATGGTGTTGAGCAGCGGCCGCCACCACAGATTCTGCGAGAGGGGGCTGGCGATGATCGTCTTCCAGGCCGCAATCCCTTCCGGCGTCAGGGTCGCCAGGACGACCTTGAGCAGGGGCGCGAGGACCAGAATGCCCACGAGAAGAACGAGAATGAGCGGCAAGCCGTTATCGGCGCGAAACAGTTTCCTGTTTGCCCGCGAAAGCATCTGTAGCGATGTCATGACAAACCTGTCCATTGGACGGCGCGTCCCTGTGAACGCGCCGTCGGCTTATGACGGGATTATTGCAGCGCGATCACCAGATCGAGGATCTGGCCGCGCGCGGCGGCGGTCTTGGCCGGGTCGATCTGCCAGAGATTGACCTCTTCGAGGGGCAGCGCGGCCGGATCGTCGGCAATGGTGCGGCGGGCGGCATAGTCGCCCGGCACGGCGAAGGGCTCGAAGCCCGGCCCGCCCGTGGCCGAATCGTCGCCGAACATGAAGTCGATCACCAGCCGGGCGGCGGCGGGATTGGGCGCCTGGTCGGCGATGGCGAGCACGGCCGGGAACAGGATGCCGGACGCCGGATCGACGTCATTGGCGATCTGGAGCGCCCAGCCCTCCTTCTCATTGTCGCGCATGCTGGAATAGGTCATGAAGCCGACCGCGGGATCGGTCGCGGTCTTGTCGCCCACCGAGGCGCGGACGGTGGAGCTGCTCGAGATCAGGATCAGGTCGTTCTCGAACAGGTCCTGGATGAACTGCTGGCCGGCGCCGTCCAGATGGCCCTCGACCTCGATGGGCTTGCCGAAGAACGCCTCGTAGGCGGCGGCCATCTCGTCGGAACGCAGGGAAATCTCGGTCAAGAGGTCGAGCACCTCGCCGCGCTGGGCGGGGTCTTCCATCAGCACCTTGCTGCGCCATTCGGGCGTGGTCAATTGCCAGAGATTGGTGATGGGCGAGCCATCGGGATAGGCCGCCTCGTTATACATCAGCGCCCGGGTGGAGAGGCGATGGGTGGGCAGCGGCTCGGTCAGCCCGGGCGCGATCTGGCCCGCGACGCGCGGCGGCAGGTAGCTCACCAGCCGGCCGGCGGGCACCAATTCGCCGAAAACGGTGGGCGCTTCGGAGAGATAAAGCACGTCGACGGCGTGGATGCCCGCATTCTGCTCGGCCACGAGCCGGGCGATCTGGTTGGTCGAGTTGATGTCGAGCCCGACCAGGTCGATGCCGGGATATTTGGCCTCGAACGCGACCTCGATCTGGGCGATGCGGCTGGACAGCGACCAGACCGTCACCTGCCCTTCCTGCTTGGCGATCTCGTAGAGCTCATCGACGCTCATGCTGTCGAGATCCTGCGCCAGCGCCAGGGCCGGCGCGAAGGGGACGACGGAACACATTAACCCCGCGATTATCAGCTTCTTCATGGTTTCCTCCTCATTTCTCCTCGAAGTGCCGGAACACTTCGGATAGTTTTTCCAAGGCGCCGATCGCCTGTTTGTCGTGGCGTCCCGCCATGGTTATCAACACGGCGTTGACCACCGCGAAGGGTACGGTCGGCGTCTGGAATTCGCTGCCCGACCGACCGCGCGGCGCGGCCAGGATCAGATCGGCCCTCGGCTCCATGGACAGGCCCGAGAGATCCGAAATCAGGATGGTCCTGGCGCCGGCGGCGCGCGCATGCGTCATGAGCGGCCCATAGCCCTCCGGCTGCTTGCGGAAAGCCATGCCCAGCACCACGTCGCCGGCGCCCAGCGACACGATCCGCTCGGCGATATCGCGCCCGCGGCCCGACAGGCCGATCGTGGTCATGCCGAAGCGGTCGAGCCGGCGCTGCAGGAAAGAGAGGACCGACTGGGCATGCCCCTGGCCGAACAGGAACACCCGTTTGGCCTCGAAGATCATGTCGACGGTCTTGTCGATTTCTTCCTGGCTGATGGTCCGGGCCAGGTTTTCCAGCGCGGCGATCTCGGAGGCGATCAGGTCCTGCAGATAGCCCTTCTCACCCGCCAGTTCGATCGAGCGGCGCATGCGGTGGGCGGCGTCCTGGCCTTCCACCATCTCCTTCTGCAAGGCGGCGCGCAGCTGCGGATACCCCTTGTAGCCGAGCTTCTGGGCCAGCCGGGTCGCGGCGGCCTCATGCACGCTCAGCCGCTCGGCCAGTTGCGGCCCCGACAGGAACACCGTCTCGTGGCGCCGCTCCACCAGCGCATCGACGATCTTGCGCTCGGTCTCGGTGAGCTTGACGCTATCTTCTGCAATGCGGTCGATAAAACTCGTCATCAACAAACTTCCTTGCTGAATCATTCATATTTGCAAAATTTCTTGCTGTCAACGCCGGACCCGCTGGCGGCATAAGGCTGCGCCCCGCATGGGCAAGGCCCTGCGGGGGTCCGGGTTGCGATCCTGTCGGGGTCGAAGCGCTGGGGAGGCGGCCGGGGGGAGGGCCTTCCTCCGGTCAGATCACGCCGTGTTCGGTGATGGCCGATGCGAATTTTTCGGGAGCCGCGAAGATGATGGGCTGCAGATGGCCGATCTTGGAGGAATCGATCACCAGGTGGTTTTCCCGGCACTGCATCATGACGGCCCGCTTTATTTCCGCTTCATAGACCTGATAGCAGCTCGCCCCCCGGTTGGGGTCGTAGCCGCCGGCGGAGAAGAAGGCGATGCTGATGCCCAGATTGCTCAGCACGCCGCTGTCGGAGCTGGCGATGAAGCAGTCCGACGCCGGATGATAGAGGCCGCCCAGCAGCAGCAGCCGGATGTCCTTGCGGTCCGCGATCCGCGTCGCGACGTTGAGCGAGCTGGTGACGACCGTGAGGTGGTAATCGCCCGGTATGGCATCGACGAGATGCAACAGGGTCGTGCCCGAATCGATGAAGACGGTGGCGTTGGGCCTGAGCAGGCGCGCGGCCTGCCGGGCCGCCTCGGCCTTGGCGCCCGAGGGGGCGCCCGCTTCCGCCGCCAGGGTGTAGCTGCGCTGGGCGGGGGCGAGGAAAACATGGCCGCCCAGATTCATGAAATCCTGCGTGGCGGCGGCGATGTCGCGGCGCACCGTCATTTCCGAAACGTCGAGGAGCGTGGCGATGTCGCGAAGATGCAGCCGGCCGCGCTCCGTCAGAATCCGCTTGAGCTGCTCGATCCGAAGATCCCGTTTCGACGGCACGCGCCACTCTCCCGACCGCTTTACTGCCAACGCGCCCTGACGCGCGTTTCAGCCCAGCTCACTACGGCAAAACTCAGCAGCGAAACAAGTGTGGCGACCAGGCTGGTGCCCAGGGCGCGGTCCATGTCGAAATCGGCCTTGGCCCGCACGAAAAGATAGCCCAGCCCGCTGGTGCCCATGAGAAACTCGGCAAGCATGGCGGACAGAATGGCCCCGGGAACGGCGATCCGCAAGGCGACCATGACGCTGGGCACCGCGGCGGGCAGGGCCAGCAGGGTGAGCTGGCGCCAGCGCGACGCCCCGCCGACCCGCATCACATCGGCGCTGCCGGCCGGCAGGTGCCTGAGGCCCGCAGAGGTGAACACGAAGGCCGGAAAGAACGAAATGATGCCCACGATGATGATGACCGTGCGCATGTCATAGCCGAAAAAGCGCGCCAGTATGGGAATGACGGTAACCACGGGAATGCTGGAGAACACCAGGCTCAACGGGGTCAGCATGCCCCCCAGAATGGGAGAATACCAGGCCAGGACGGCCAGCCCGGTGCCGAGCAGGACCCCGATCAGCATGCCGGCCGCGGCGACCAGAATGGTTTGCAGGCTGCTGGGAATATAGACCTGCGGATGCCCCAGCATATCGAGCAGCACCGAGAGCGGCTTGGGCATGACGATGGCGTTGAGGCCGCTGAGGTCGACCCAGACCTGCCAGGCGGCGATGACCAGCACGATGGGCCACCAGCGGCGCAACAGGGTGACGAGGCCGTTCAGCAGCGCGTTTGCCATCAGGTGAACCGCCTGTAGATGAGCTTTTCCAGCGCGGTGAACACCAGATAGAGCGTCAGCGAGCAGATGGCCACCAGCAGGACCGTCGCCCACAATAACGGGATCTGGAAATTCTGCATGGCGCTAATCATAATCAGGCCGAAGCCGCGCGGCGCGCCGAACCATTCGCCCACCACCACGCCCACCAGCGCCACCGGCACCGAGAGGCGCAAGGCGGTGGCTATGCCCGGCAGGGCGCTGGGCCATTCGACATGGCGCAAGCGGCGCCAGCGCGACGCCCCCAATACGCCCATGAGATCGCCATAGGCCCGGGGCGTGCCGGCAAGCGCCGAACGCGTGGCCACATAGGTGACGAAATAGACGCTCATGGCGGCGATGGCCACCGGCACGGTCTCGGGCGTGAACATCAGCATGAAAATCGGCGCCAAAGCGATGGAGGGGATGGCGTTGACCAGGGCTGCAAGATTGTCGAGCCCCTCCCAGAGGAAGGGCAATATCCGCGTCATCAGCGCCAGGCCGATGCCGAGCATGGCCCCATAAAGCAGGCCAAGGCCCAGCGAAGCCAGGCTGGCCCCGGCCGCGCGCAGAAAGAGCGCCTGGCGCTGGGGATTGGCGAATTCGGCCAGAACCCGGTCGAGCGCCGGCAGGGTGAGCCCGCCCCAGCCATTGGCGCCGGCAAGCTGCCAGAAGCCCAGGAACAACAGGATGCCCAGGACGCCCAGGACAGGCGGGCTCAACGGGCTATGCTCGGCCTGACCGCTCAATGCTGCTGGCCCTCCCCGCCGGGAGACAGGCACAAGGTCAGCTCGTCGACCAGGGCATGAAACGCCGGCTCGCGCATGAGGTCGGGCGCGCGCGGACGGGGGAAATCGATGGTGACGTCCCGGATGACCTCGCCCGGCCTTCCGCTCATGACGATCACGCGGTCGGCCAGGAAGACGGCCTCGTCGACCGAATGGGTGACCAGCACCGTGGTCAGCTTGTGCTCGAGCCAGATGCGTTGCAACTCGATGTTCATGTGCCGCCGCGTCACCGCGTCGAGCGCGCCGAAGGGCTCGTCCAGCAGCAAAAGCGAGGGGTTGAGCGCCAGGGCCCGGGCGATGGAGGCGCGCTGGCGCATGCCGCCGGAAAGCTGGCTGGGGCGGGCCTGGGCAAAGCCGCCAAGCCCCACCAGCTCGATCAGGGCGGCGACATGGGCATGATCGATCCTGCGCCCGGCAATGCGGAAGGGCATGGCGATATTCTGGGCGATGGTGAGCCAGGGAAGCAGCGCGTGATCCTGAAACGCCACGCCGAGCTGATGCCTGGTGGCAAGATCGGCCGGACGGGCGCCCCACACGCTGACCTGCCCCGTCGTGGGCTCGTCGAGGGAGGCCAGCATGCGCAGCAGCGTGCTCTTGCCGCAGCCGGAAGGCCCCAGCACCGAAATGAACTGCCCCTGGGGTATGCGCAGGTCCACCGCCTTGACGGCCACGACCGAGGCGCTGCCGATGCGGAAGCTCTTGCTCACATTGGAGAGCGTAATCACCTGGGGGGCGCTCATCGGCAGCTCCGACATACTCAACCGCAAGGAGGCAACACCCAACAATGGCACAGTTCGCGCCAACCGCAATGTTACTTTTGTGACTATTCCATCATTTTTTGATATTTAAGTTACGCGCTTCCCATGCCATGCTCCCCCTTGTGGCTTGCACCCGGAACGAGGAAAGCGCCGATATGGTCCGCATTGCCGCCATTGGCGACCTGCATGTCCGGTTCGACGACGCGGACAGGTTTGCCCCCGCGTTCGAGCGCATGAACGACGAAGCCGACCTGCTGCTGCTGGCCGGCGACCTGGTGGAGCTCGGGCAGGTGCGCGAACTCGGGCCACTCCTGCGCCAGCTCGATCGCTGCCGCCTGCCCAAGATCGCCGTATTGGGCAACCACGACTACTATAGCGGCGAAGTTCCCCTGCTCACCGCGCGCCTGACCGATGCCGGGGTCAGGGTTCTCGAGCATGAGGTCGCGCCTTTCGGCGATCTGGACATCGTCGGCTTCAAGGGCACCGCCGGGGGCTTCGGCAGGATGCTCGCCCCCATCGCCGAACCCGAAATCGTCGCCTTCGCGCAATTGTCGCGTCTCGACGCCGAGCGCTTCGAAACCACGCTGTCGCAGGCGACCGCCCGACACAAAATCGTGCTCATGCATTATGCGCCGATCCTCGAGACGATCCGGGGCGAGGCGCCCGAGGAATATGTGTTCCTGGGCTCGTCCCGCTATGCCGAGGCGATCGACCGGCACCGGCCCGACCTGGTCATCCACGGGCACGCCCATTTCGGCCAGCTTTCCGGCCGGACGCCGGGCGGCGTGCCGGTCTTCAACGTCGCCACCCAGATCAGCCGACCCGATGGCCGGATCTATTCCCTATTCGAGGTCGCCCTCGATGAGGGGCCCATGCCGTTGCGCCCCTGAGCCTGCCCAGCAAACCCGAGATCCTTGGAGTTCCCATGGCCTTCCTTCCCAATCTCTCCCGCCGCAATTTCCTCGCCGGGGCCGCCGCGCTGTCGGGCGCGTCGCTGATGCCGGCATTCGCGCAAGGCACCACCCGGATCACCACCGGCTTCGGCTGGGTGGCCAATGTCGAGCACGCCAATTTCTGGGTGGCGCTCGATGGCGGCATGTTCGCCGCCGAGGGGATCGACGCCCAATATCTGGCAGGCGGCCCCGGCCTGCCGAATTCGCTGGTCAACCTCGCCGCCGGCCAGATCGAAGTGGCGGGCGCGGACTGGGGGCCGGTGGCTTCGGCCATCGACAAGAACAACGACTATGTCGTCATCGGCTTCGGCTTTCCGGTTTCGCCCTCCGCCTTCCTTTCGCTGGGCGCCAACCCCATTCGCACGCCGGCGGACCTGGTGGGCAAGCGCCTGCTGATGCAGAATCCCTCCAATACGACCATCGTCGATTCCATCCTGACCGCGGCCGGCCTGCCGCTGGACTATGAAATGGTGCCCACCGGCTTTTCGCCCGAACCGCTGCTGGCGGGCGACGGCGATGCCTTCCTCTGCTTTGCCACCAACCAGCCCATCATCCTCGAGCAGATGGGCATGACGGCGGACAAGGATTTCGTCGTCGCCCTGCTCGACGACCTCGGCTACAAGGTGCCGGCGGCCACCCTGACCGTGTCGCGCGCCTTCCTCGAGGCCAATCGTCCGGTGCTTGTGGGCTATCTGCGGGCGCTGGTGAAAGCCTATAGGGTCAATGCCGCCGACCCCAGCATCGCGCCCAGGCTGGTCGTGGAGAATTACGGCATCGACCTGGGCCTCGACCTGGCGCAGCAGACCCGCCAGAACGAGCTGCAAATTCCGCTGATGACCGCGCCGGGATCGGACAGGCCCTATATGATCGACCTCGACAGCGTGCGCCAGCCGCTGCTCGATGCCGCCAAGGCCGCCGGGGTCGAAAAGACGCTCGACCTGGACGCCATCATCGACCTGTCCCTGCTCGAGGAAGCCTTCGCTTCGGCCTGACCACCCCCCTCCGGTGCGCCGCGGCGCACCGACCCCTCCCAAGAGAATTTTCAATGTCCAATAGACCACGCGACCCCTGGGCGGACGTCCAGACCATCAATGGCCTGCCTGCCGACGAGGTGATCTCCACCCTGCAGAAATCGGTGCGCCGGGGCATGCTGGAAAACGCCCTGCTGACCGCCCATGAGATGACGGCGACCAGCCCCGAGCTCGAAGACTATCTGTGGTCGCGGCTGGTGGTGATCGCCGTCGAGGATGTCGGCCTCGGGCAGTTGCAGATGCCGATGCTGATCGAGACGCTCTACCAGCAGCATCTGCGCTATCCCTATGGCATACACGACCGCTTCCTGTTCGCCGCCCACGCCATCCGCCTGCTGTGCACCGCCATGAAGGATCGCGGCTCGGACGAAATGACGAACTGGGCCAAGCGCACCAGCAAGGCCGGCATCCTGCCCGAAATCCCCGAATTCGCCATCGACATGCATACCCGCCGGGGCCAGGCCATGGGCCGGGACGAGCGGCACTTCCTCACCGAGGCGGCGCGCGTCGAAAACGAGATCCCCAACCGCGACAAGACCTTTCTCAACCGCCTTCTGGAGATGAGAGCGCCGGACTAGGCCCGGCGGGCCTATTCGACCATTTCACCGAAATCGGGATCGGCGGCGGCCGCTTTTTTCAGCTCCGTCAGCACGCTTCGATAGACGAAATCGATGGTCTTGCTGCGCCGATCCGAAAATATGACGCCATAATAATAGCGGAAGCTCGGATCGCCGATGGTGCGGACCAGGAAGTCCTCCGACATAAGGCGCTGATCCATGAGCGTCTTGGGCAGGATGACGGCGGCATCGGTATTGATGACGAGATCGGCGATCGTCCCGTATTCCTCGATTTCGGTGAAGATGTTGAGATCGATGCGGTTCTGGATGGCGTGCTGGTCGACCACGCGGCGCAGGGCGTTTTGCGGGCTCCACAGCATCAGCGGATAGGCGGCCGCCTGACGAAAGCTGATGGAGGGGGCCGAAAGGGCGTCCCGCTCCCGGGCCGCGTCCCGCCGGCACACGAGGAACAAAGGGGCCTTCATCAGGGTCCGCTGGTTGGACGCGGTGAACGGCCGGTCATTGTTCAGAAAGCCGATGTCGAAGACGCCCGCTTCGACGTCGCGCTGAACCTGCTCGCTCGATCCGCTCGTCACCTTGAACTGAACATGGGGGAAGTGGCGATGAAACCGCTGCACGACATGGGCGCCGACAAGCAGCCCATGCGCCGCCGTCCAGATCAGGCGCAAGGCGGTGCGGGTGTGAAGCTGGCGCTGCTGCACATGTTGCAGGGCGAGATCGATACCCTCCAGATGCGGCAGCAGATCGGTCAGGAAAGCCTGCCCTTCCTTGGTCAGCTCCACCCCCCGGCCATGACGATGGAAGAGCTGTATCCCCAGCCTGCGCTCGAGCAGGCGGATGTCGCGGCTGACCGCCGATTGCTGCAGCGACAGGATTTCGGCGGCCCGGGTCAGGCTGCCGCATTCGGCGACGCGCCTGAAGATATTCAGCGACTTCAACTCCATCGAAGACGCCTTCCCCCGGCCCACTTAATACAAATTTGTTGTGCCTGAAATGCCGGAGCGTGTCTAGGTCAACCCCTCGGGCGAGGGTAGCGTGCGAACAGTCGAACAGACCGTCCCGAGGCGGCACGACAGACCCGAGGAGACTACATTGAAAGCGATGAAATTTCTGCGCGCCACGCTGTTGGCCGCCACCGTCGGCCTGGCCGGCATTTCCTTCGCGGCGCCAGCCACGGCCGAATCCGTGCTGCGGATGCAGCAGACCGGCGACCTGGCCATCATCGACCCGATGATGACCACCGCGACCCCGACCCGCGACATGGCCTATCTGGTGTGGGACACCCTGTTCGCCATGGACAGCAATTTCGTGGTGCACCCGCAAATGGTGGGAGACTACAGCCTCAGCCAAGACGGGACGGTCTATACCTTCGCGCTGCGCGATGGCCTCAAATGGAGCGACGGCACCGATGTCACCGCCGCCGACTGCGTGGCCTCGCTCAACCGCTGGATGAGCAAGGACTCGCTGGGAAAGCTGCTGAGCGAGCGCCTGGTCTCGCTGGACGCCACGGATGACAAAACCATCACCCTGACGCTCGAGCAGCCCTGGGGCCTCACCCTCGACGTGCTGGGCAAGCCGGGCGCCTATGTGCCCTTCATGATGCCCGAGCGGCTGGCCACGACCGACGCGAACACCGCGATCACCGAATTCATCGGCTCGGGCCCCTTCGTGATGAAGGTCGACGAATGGATGCCCGGCAGCAAGGTCGTCTATGTCAAGAACCCGCTCTACGTGCCCCGGCCGGAAGCCGCCGACTTCCTCTCCGGCGCCAAGATCGCCCATTTCGACCGCATCGAGCGCATCACCTTCCCGGACGACGTTTCGGCCATCAATGCGCTGCTGACGGGCGATATCGACTATATGCAGGCGGTGCCGCCCGACCTGATCCCGCTGCTCGAGGGCAATGACAATATCCGCGTCTATACGCGCGATCCGCTCGGGCAGAGCCTTCAGGTGGTGCTGAACCACACCCAGAAGCCGTTCGACGACGTCCGCATCCGCAAGGCGGTGCAGCTTGCCCTCTCGCCCCAGGAAATGATGCAGGCCTTTTTCGGCGACCGCACCGACCGCTTCGTGGTCTGCGCCGCCGTCTTCTTCTGCAACACGCCGCTGGAAAGCGATGTCGGCACCCAGGACGTGCTGGTCAAGGATGTCGAGGGCGCCAAGGCGCTGCTGGCCGAGGCGGGCTATGCCGGAGAGCCGATCCTGGTCATCCACGAGACCGATAACCAGGCGGGGGATGTCTTTGCCACCGTCATCGTGCAGTCGCTGCGCGCCGCCGGCTTCACCGTGGACGACTTCGTGACCGACACCGCCGGCAAGTTCTCGCGCCGGGCCAATCGCGGCACGCTGGAAGAAGGCGGCTGGCACATTTTCCACACCGGCTGGGGCGGCATCGACCAGATGAACCCGCTGACCAATGTCTATGCGCTGGGCGCCTGCGCCGATGGCTGGTTCGGCTGGCCTTGCGACGAAACGCTGCAATCGCTGCGCCAGGACTATCTCAATGCCGGCGACCAGGAGGCCCGCTTCGCCGCCGCCGAGGCCATCCAGGCCCGGATGCACGAGATCGTGGCCTTCGTGCCGGGCGGCCAGTATTTCGAGACCGTGGCCGTGAACACCGCGATCGAGGGCCTCATGGACGGACCGGTCTATACGTACTGGAATGCCAGCCGGGCCGAGCCGTAACGGGCTCGCCGCCGGCCCGGTCTCCAACCAAACGTCCAGGTTTGCCATGCTTCGCTATATCGCCATACGATTCGCTACCGCCATTCCCGTGCTGTTCCTGGTCGTGTTGCTGATATTCGCGCTGCTGCGGCTCACCCCCGGCGACCCGGCGATCCTGATCGCCGGGGACGGCGCCTCCCCGGCGCAGCTGGAGGCGATCCGGGCCAATCTGCGGCTGAACGAGCCGCTTCCCACGCAACTTCTGGCCTGGCTGGGCGACCTGGCCAGGCTGGATCTGGGCACTTCGGTCTTTTCCGGCCGGCCGGTCACCAGCCTGATCGCCCAGCGCATCGAGCCCACCCTGATGCTGGCGATCACCACGACGCTGCTGGCCGTCCTCATCGCCACCCCGCTGGGGGCGCTGGCGGCCTATCGGGCGAGAACCGGGCTGGACCGGGGCGTCATCATGTTCTCGGTCGCCGGGTTCTCCGTGCCGGTCTTCGTGGTGGGTTACGTGCTGATCTATCTTTTCGCCATCCAGCTCCGCTGGTTCCCGGTGCAGGGCTACAAACCGCTTGCCGGCGGTTTCTGGGCCTGTGTGCACAGCATCGCGCTGCCGAGCCTGGCGCTGTCATTCCTGTTCATCGGGCTCATCGCCCGCGTGACGCGGGCGACCATGCTCGAGGTGCTGAGCGAGGACTATATCCGCACCGCGCGCGCCAAGGGGGCCCTGACCCCGCGCGTGCTGCTGGTCCATGCCCTCAAGAATGTCGGCCCGCCGGTGATGACCGTGGTCGGGATCGGTTTCGCCGGCCTGCTCGGGGGCGTGGTGGTCACCGAAACCGTGTTCAACATTCCCGGCATGGGCCGGCTGACCGCCGACGCCATCCTGCAGCGCGACTATCCGGTGGTCCAGGGCGTGATGCTGACCTTCTCGCTCATGCTGATCGGGGTCAACCTGCTGGTCGATCTCACCTATCCCTTCTTCGACCCGCGCATTCGCTACTAGGATCCACCGCGATGTCCGTTCAAACTTCACCGACCGCGGCGGTTGCGGCCAGGCCCGCTGCCCGCGCCTGGCGGCCCGACGCAGCGACCACGCTGTCGCTCGGCCTGCTGGGAGCCTATATCGCCATCGGCGTGCTCGCCCCCTTCCTGGTGGGCGACTATATCAGCATCGACGCGGTGAACCGGCTGCGCCCGCCGGGGCCCGAGCACTGGTTCGGCACCGACCAGCTCGGCCGCGACATCTTCGCCCGCTCCATGGTCGGCACCGGCAATTCCCTGCTGGTGGGCCTCAGCGTGGCGCTGCTCACCACCCTTATCGGGGCCAGCATCGGCCTCGTGGCCGGGTATTTCCGCGCCGGGGAATGGGCAATCATGCGGCTGATGGACGCCCTGATGGCCATTCCCAGCGTGCTGCTGGCCATTGCCCTGGCCGCCCTGATGGGCGCGGGGCTCACCACCGTCATCATCGCCATCACCGTGCCGGAAATTCCCCGCATGGTGCGTCTGGTGCGCTCCTCGGTGCTGTCGTTGCGCGACCAGCCCTTCATCACCGCCGCCATCGGCTCGGGAACGCGCACCAGCAAAATCCTGTTCCGGCATATCCTGCCCAATACCGTGGGCACGCTGGCGGTGCAGGCCACCTATGTCTGCTCCTCCGCCATCCTCACCGAGGCGGTGCTGAGCTTTCTGGGCATCGGCTCCTCGCCCGACAGCCCCAGCTGGGGCAGCATCATGGCCGGCGGCCGCGTCTATTTCCAGATCAGCCCGTGGATCCTGTTCTTCCCCGGCCTCATGCTCTCGGTGCTGGTGCTGACGGTCAACATTCTGGGCGACAGCCTGCGCGACGCCCTCGATCCGCGCGTCAAGGCGAGGGGGCAATCATGATGAGCGACACTCTGCTGACCGTGGACGGGCTCTGCGTCGATTTCGGCCAGGGGGAAAAAGCCCTGCGCGCCGTGCGCGAAGTCTCCTTCAGCCTCAAGCCGGCGGAAATCCTGTGCCTGGTGGGCGAGAGCGGCTCGGGAAAAAGCGTGACCTCGCTGGCGCTGATGGGCCTGCTGCCCAAATTCGCCCGCGTCCGGGCCGAGCGCATCGAGCTGGGCGGCCGGTCACTGCTGAACCTTTCCGAACGGGCGATGGCCCGGCTGCGCGGCCGCGAAATCTCGATGATCTTCCAGGACCCGATGAGCTCGCTCAACCCGGCGCTGACCGTCGGCTTCCAGCTGGCCGAAGTGCTGCGGCTGCACAACCCCCTCACGCGCGCCGAGGCGCGGGCGCAGGCGCTGGCCCTACTGGAGCGGGTACGGATCGCCGATGCCCGGCGACGGATGGACGAATATCCTCACCAGCTCTCGGGCGGCATGCGCCAGCGCGTCATGATCGCCATCGCCCTGGCCTGCAAGCCGCGCCTGCTCATCGCGGACGAGCCGACCACGGCGCTGGACGTCACGGTGCAGGCGCAGATCCTTTCGCTCATCACCGAATTGCGGGACGAGCTTGGAACGGCGGTGCTGTTCATTACCCACGACCTTGGCGTGGTCGCCGAAATCGCCGACCGCGTCGCCGTGATGTATGCCGGGCGGGTGGTGGAGCAGGCGCCGGTGAACCCGCTGTTCGACCGGCCCTCGCATGGCTATACGGCGGGGCTGCTCTCGGCGCTGGTCGATGCCTCGGAAAAGCGCGAGCGGCTGCCCGAAATTCCCGGCAGCACGCCGCAGATGCGCCATGACGATGTCGGCTGCACCTTTGCGCCGCGCTGCGCCTTCGCCGAGCCGGAATGCCGGGACACTCCCACGATAGCCACGGAGATGGAGCCCGGCCATTTCTCCCGGTGCCGCCGCCGGGACGTCGTGCGGTCCACCCTGGAGCGGGAGCGTAATCGGCATGTCTGACCCGACCCCAATCCTGTCCGCCCGGGACCTGGCCCTGCATTATGCCCAGCGCGGCGGACGCTGGGTGCGCGCCGTCAACGGCGTCAGCTTCGATCTGCATCCGGGGGAGACGCTGGCCATCGTGGGCGAAAGCGGCTGCGGCAAGTCGAGCCTGTCGCGCGCCCTGATGCGGCTCGAACAGCCGACGGCCGGGAAGGTGCGGCTGGACGGCGCCGACATAACCCATGCCAGGGGCGAAACCCTGCGCCAGCACCGCCGCCATATCCAGATGGTGTTCCAGGACCCCTATGCGAGCCTGGACCCGCGCATGTCGGCGCGCGAGATCGTACGGGAGCCGCTCGACAATTTCGCCATCGGCGCGCACCAGGACAGGGACGGCCGCGTCATCGACCTGCTCGAGCGCGTCGGCCTCTCGGCCGATTATGCGCGGCGCTATGCCCATGAAATGTCCGGTGGGCAGCGCCAGCGCCTGGGAATTGCCCGGGCCCTGGCGGCGGGACCGAAAGTGCTGATCGCGGACGAGCCGGTCTCGGCGCTCGACATCTCCATCCAGGCGCAGGTCATCAACCTGCTCGGCGACATCCAGAAAGCCGAGGGGCTCTCCATCCTGTTCATCTCGCACGACATCAACGTCGTCGCCCATGTCAGCGACCGGATCGCGGTGATGTATCTGGGGCGGATCGTGGAGATCGGCCGCACCGAGGATGTGCTGGGGGCGCCGCAGCACCCCTATACCAGAACGCTGCTGGATGCCGTTCCGGTCCCCCATCCCCGGTTGCGCCGCGCCCGCACGCTGCTGGAAGGCGATATTCCCAGCCCCAGCACACCGCCACCCGGCTGCACCTTCCATCCGCGATGTCCCCAGGCGATGCCGCAATGCCGGATCGAAGCCCCCGAGCTGATCCCGACAGCGCAAGCGCAACTGGCGGCCTGCCATCTCCATGCACGCCCATCCATGCCCTCCACCAAAGCCCACAGCGACAAGAGGCTCCCGTGATCGACCTTTCCCCCCATTCCGGCGACCTGGCCCCGCCATCGCGTTTCGACGACGACATCCACCGCATCAGGACCCGCCTGGATGCCGAGCCGGCGGGGCAGGCCAGCGTGGGCATGCTGGGCTCGTCCTCCTTCCTGTTCTGGGACCGGCTGGCGGAAGACCTGGACAGCCTGCGGGTGCGCAATATGGGGTTCGGAGGGGCAACGCTCCGATCCGCCCGGCTTTACGCGCCGACGCTGTTCGAGACCTACAGGCCCGCAAAACTGATCGTCCAGCTCGGGGAGAACGACCTGGTCAACGACGCCACGACGGCGGAACAGGCCTTCGGGGAATTGACGAAGCTGCTGCTGGAGCTGCGCAGCCTGGTGGGCGGCATCCCCATCATCCTGCTGTCGGCCAAGATCAGCCCGGCGCGCCTGGCCTATGCTCCCCATATCCGTGACTACAACGACAAGCAGGAGGATCTCTGCCGCCGCACCGCCGGCATGACCTATGTCGATGTCAGCCGCAGCCTGTTGGGGCCGAACGCCCTGCCCGCCCATCGCTACTTCGTCCCCGACCTCATCCACCTCAACCACGAGGGCTATGGCCGGTGGGCCGCCGTGCTGAAGGAATTTGTTCGCGTATAAGGGCAAAAGGGGGATTGGGGGACAGCGCCTACGCGACAAAGAGCCGACCACCCTTTCTCGCCCATGATTGCCGCCCCGGAAAGGCCGGGGCGGCGGGGCGGCGGCCGGCTTTTATGGGGGCTAGAGGCTGTTCATGCGGCCATAGGCGTAGGCGGGGGTGGCCGGGATGGTGCCGTTCACCAAAGGACGGCCGAAGCCGGCGATCTCGACGTGGAATTCATCACCGATACGGGTCTGGAAACCGGTGCCGAAAGAGGCGACCGAGGTGCCCATGAACTGCACATGCACGTCGCCCGGCACCAGGTGCTGGTCGTATTTGAAGTGGTGATATTCGAGATTGTCGAGGGAATGGACCATGTTGGCCTCGCCGGTGGCGAAGGGCGCCTCCCAGGCGGTCTCTCCCTGACGGTGGATGGCGACGCGCCCCTCCACCGCCTCGGGCAGGGCGCCCAGGCGCAATTCGGGCCCGAAGCTGCAAAAGCGCAATTTGGCGTGAGGCAGATAAAGATAGGTCTTTTTCTCCATCACATGGTCGGTGGCCTCGTTGCCCACGGCAAAGCCGATGCGATAGGGGCGGGCATCCTCGCCGACCACATAAAGGCCGACCAACTCAGGCTCCTCGCCCATGTCGTCGGCGAAATCGGGCACCGGCAGGGGCGCGCCGGGCCGCACGAGGATATTCCCATTGCCCTTGTAGAACCATTCGGGCTGCACCCCCGGCCGGTCGTCCGCCGGCTTGCCGCCGGCCAGGCCCCATTTGAACACCCGCATGGAATCGGAAAGCTCGGCATCGGCCTGCTCGCCCAGCTTCGTGTTCATCTGGCTGCGCGCCTGGGCGCTGGCCACATGGGTGAGGCCGGTGCCGGCGATCAGGCAATGGGCCGGATCGGGATGGTCGAGCGGGGGCAGGATGCGGTTTTCGGCCTGCGCCTGGTCATAGCCGTGGCTCTCGCCATAGCCCAGGGTTTGGATGACCTCTTCCATCGTGCTGCGCCGGGCGATGGCGGCCAGGGCGATCTCGCGGGTGGTGGAGAGGGTGTTGACGCGGCGAAGCCGGGCGCCATCGACAACGCCGACGGCGCGCGCGCCCTCGAGCTCGAACTGAACGATTCTCATGAGTGTCCCCTGGAAATGAGCATTAGCGCGCGGCGACGGGAATGATCTCGACGCGGATGGAAGGCTCGGCCATGACCACCTGGGCGCAGGAGCGCGCCGGGGGATTGGCCGGATCGATCCAGCCATCCCAGACGGCGTTCATCGCCTCGAAATCGGCCATGTCCCGCAGCCAGATGGTGGCCGAGACCAGGCGCGACTTGTCGCTTCCCAATTCAGCCAGGAGCCGGTCGAGGCGGGCCAGCGCCTCGCGGGTCTGCTGGGCCACGTCGCCGGAGAGGTCGTCGCCGATCTGGCCGGCGAAATAGATGATGTCCCCCACCATGACCGCCCGGCTGCGGCGGCTGTTGCGATCATGCCGCACGATCTGGGGACGGCTGGAAACGCTGTTCATAAATACCTCGACATTGGGCTGCACGTAAAAATGGCCTTGATCGCTACACATTATATATAATATCAATGTTGCGTCAAACGGCTTCTGCCGGACATGGCGCCGCGCGCGGCGCCCAGATTCTTCGGGGAGCAGATCATGCCGCCTTCACAGGGACGCCGGGACACCGCCATCGCGCATATCGGGCACGAGCCGCGCTCGTTCCACGGCTTCGTCAACCCGCCGGTGGTGCGCGCCTCGACGGTGCTCTTTCCCGACGCAGACACGCTGGAGCGGCGCGCCCAGCGCTATATCTACGCCACCCGCGGCACGCCCACGACCGATGCCTTCGCCCAGGCGATGACCGCGCTCGAGGGGGCGGCGGGGACGATCCTACTGCCCACCGGGCTGGCGGCGATCACCGTGCCGCTGCTGAGCTTTCTCAAGAGCGGGGACCATGTGCTGATCGTGGACAGCGTCTATGGCCCCACCCGGGCCTTCGCCGAGGGCCATCTGCGCAAGGCGGGCGTGGCGGTGGAGTATTATCCGGCCCGGATCGGGGCCGACATCGCCCGGCTGTTCCGGCCCGAAACCGCCGTGGTCTTCATGGAATCGCCGGGCTCGAACACCATGGACATCCAGGATGTGCCGGCCATTGCCGGGGCGGCGCGCGCCGCGGGCATCCTCACCATGATCGACAATACCTGGGCGACGCCCTTGCTGTTCCGCCCGCTCGAGCATGGCGTGGACGTCTCCATCCACGCGGTGACCAAATATATCGCCGGCCATTCCGACCTGCTGATGGGCTCGGCCTCGGCCGCCCAGCCGCATTTCGATACGCTCAAGGCCGGGGCGCTGCTGTTCGGGGTGACGGTGGGCGGGGACGACGCCTATCTGGCGCTGCGCGGCCTGCGCACCCTGCCGGTGCGGCTGCGCCAGCAGGCCGCCTCGGCGCTGGTGGTGGCGCAGTTCCTCGCCGACCACCCCAAGGTGGGGGCGGTGCTGCATCCGGCGCTGCCGAGCCATCCCGACCACGCGATCTGGAAGCGCGATTTCGACGGCGCCTCGGGCCTTTTCAGCTTCGTGCTCAAGGGCGCGGACAGGGACGGCGCGCACCGCTTCCTCAACAGCCTGGCCCTTTTCGGCATGGGTTTTTCCTGGGGGGGCTATGAAAGCCTGGTCGTGCCGGTCAACCTGGCCGACCGCACCCTGCCCCAGGCCTGGGACGGCCCGCTGATCCGCCTGCAGATCGGGCTGGAAGACCCCCAGGACCTCATCGCAGACCTCCAGCGCGGCCTTGCCGCGCTCTAGCGGCGGCCGAACCGTTCACAACCCAGCAATTGACAGGAAAGCCATATGAGGAAGAAGGGATATTACGGGGTCACCATCGGGGTGCTGATGGTGGATACCAAATTCCGCCGTTTCGTCGGTGACATCGGCAATGCGGAAACCTGGGATTTCCCGGTGCAGTACAAGATCGTGCGGGGCGCCATGCCGCATATGATGGGCAAATTGCAGGACAACGACCTGCTGGCGCCGTTCAAGACGGCGGCCCAGGAGCTGATCGACGACGGGGTGGACGGCATCACCACCACCTGCGGGTTCCTGGCCTATTACCAGAAGGAGCTGGCCGAATTCTCTTCCGTGCCGGTGGCCACCAGCGCGCTCCTGCAGGTTCCCATGGTCTCGCGCCTCCTGCCCGCGCGCAAGAAGGTGGGCGTGCTGACCTATTCGGCGGCCAACCTGACCGCGCCCTATCTCGAGGCGGTGGGGGTCGACCCCTCCGTGCCGGTCTTCGGCATGCCCGAGGGGAGCGAATTCGTCCGCTCGATCCGCGACGGCGATCCCAGCGTGCCCTATGGGGTATGGGAAAAGGAAATCCTGGAAACCGCCGAGGCCTTCCAGCGCCAGCATCCCGACCTGGGCGCCATCGTGCTCGAATGCACCAACCTGACCCCGTTCACCGCCAAGATCTCGGAGCGGCTGGGCCTGCCGGTCTATGACAGCATCAGCCTGGTCAACTGGTTCCAGGCCGGCCTCCGGCCGCGCTTCTATCCGGAGCGATAGCATGAGCGGGGGCGCGGCCCATCATGATGTCGCCGTGATCGGCGGCGGAATCGTCGGCTGCGCCATCGCCCTGGGGCTGCGCAATCTCGGGCGCGACGTCTGCGTGCTCGACGAGGGCGACCGGGCCTTCCGCGCCTCGCGCGGCAATTTCGGCATGGTCTGGGTGCAGGGCAAGGGGAGCGGCTTCACCCCCTATGCCCATCTCACGCGCATGGCCGCCGATGGCTGGGCCGGTTTCGAAGCGCAACTGCGCGAGGCCGCCGGCTTCGGCGCCGATTTCTACCAGCCGGGCGGCTTCGGCTTCTGCCTCGGTGCGGCCGAGCTGGAGGCCAAGAGCCAGGCCATGGCGGCGCTGCACCGGGAAACGAATGGGCGCTTCGTCTATGAGACGCTGGACGCGGCGCAATTGCGCAAGGAGCTGCCCTGGCTGGGCGCCGATGTCGCCGGGGCGATCTTCTGTCCCACCGATGGCGGGGTCAATCCGCTCAACCTGCTGGCCGCCATGCAGACCGCGCTCGGGCGGGCGGACACGGCCTTCTTCCACGGCACGCCGGTGGACGCCATCGCCCCGGCCCCGGGCGGCGGCTTTGCCATCGTGGCCGGGGACACCAGGGTCACCGCCGACAAGGTGGTGCTGGCGGCGGGGCTGGGCAATGCCCGGCTGGCCGAGGGGCTGGGGCTGTTCGCCCCGGTGCGCCCGGTGCGCGGGCAGGTGGTGGTGACCGAGCGCGTGCCCCCGCTGATGCGCAATGTCTCCAATGTCTTCCGCCAGATGCCCGAAGGCAGCTGCCTCATCGGGGACACGATGGAGGAGGTGGGTTTCGACGAGGGGGTAACCCCGCAGGGGCTGCACGCCATCGCCGCCCGCGCCGTGCGCGTCTGCCCGCCCCTGGCCCGGGTCAACGTGGTGCGAAGCTGGGGGGCGCTGCGCGTCATGACCCCGGACGGATTGCCCATCTATCAGCAATCGGAACGCCATCCGGGGGCGTGGCTGGCCACCGTGCATAGCGGCATCACGCTGGCGCCGGTGCATGCCACGGCGCTGGCCGCGGCCATTGCCGGGGACGCCCTGGCCGAGCCGCTCCAGGCCTTTTCCGCCCGGCGCTTCGCCGCCGGCGCCACGCCCGACCAGATGGTCAGCCACTAGGAGGCCCCATGTTCAAGCGCCTGGAAACGGCAGGCACCCGCCCGGTGCATTTCACCTTCGAAGGCACGGCGCTGGCCGGCGTCGAGGGCGACAGCGTGGCCTCGGCCCTGCTGGCGGCCGGCCACACCGTCTTCCGCCACACGCCGGTGAGCGCGAGCGCGCGCGGCCCGCTCTGCATGATGGGCGTCTGTCATGACTGCCTGGTCAGCATCGACGGGGGCGCCAGCGTGCAGGCCTGCCTGACGCCGCTGCGCGAGGGCATGCAGGTGCGCCAGCCGGCGCTGCCGGCCAGCGCCCCGGCCGGGGAGGCATGAGCATGGAGCGCCACGCCAGCCTCGAAAGCATCGACGCCCTTTACGACCTCGTCATCATCGGCGCCGGCCCGGCGGGCATGCGCGCGGCGATCGAGGCCGGCGCACTGGGGCTCACCTGCCTCCTGGTGGACCAGGCCGACCAGCCGGGCGGGCAGATCTACCGCGCCATCGGCGCGGCGCCGGCCGGGCGGCAGGCGCTGCTGGGGCCCGATTACCGCAAGGGCGCGGCGCTGCTCGCCGCGCTGGAGCGCGCCCCGGTCCACTACCTGCCGCAGGCGACGGTCTGGTATCTCGACGCCGAGCCGCAAATCGGCATCAAGGCCCATGGCCGGTCGCGGATGATCCGGGCGCGGCGCGTGCTCATCGCCACCGGCGCCATGGAGCGGGCCATGCCCATCCCGGGATGGACCCTGCCGGGGGTGATGTTCGCCGGCGCGGCGCAGATCATGCTCAAGGCCCATGGGCTGGCGCCGTCCGGGCGCAGCGTGCTCATCGGCACCGGCCCGCTGCTCTGGCTGCTGGCCAGCCAGCTGGTAAAGGCCGGCAGCGCCCCCCGGCTGGTGATCGACACCACGCCCGCCGCCAATGCCCTGCGCGCCCTGCCGGCCAGCGCCGGCTTTCTGGGCTCGTCCTATCTGCGCAAGGGCCTGGGCCTGCTCGCCGGGGTGCGGCGCAGCGTTCCGGTCATCAGCGGGGCCAGCGGCCTGCGCATCGATGCGGGGGCGGACGGGGCGCTGGCGGTGCATTTCAGCCAGCGCGGCCGCGCCCATTCCATCCCCAGCGACCTGGTGCTTCTGCACCAGGGCGTGGTGCCCAATGCCAATCTGGCGCGGGCGGCGGGCTGCGACTTCCTCTGGGACGAAACGCAGGCGGCCTTCGTGCCGCGCCAGGACGACAGCGGCCGCTCCTCGGTGCCGGCCATCTGGATCGCCGGCGACGGGGCGGGAATCGCCGGAGCCATCGCGGCGGAGAAAAACGGGGGCCTTGCCGCGCTCGCCATCGCCGCCGATCTCGGCCGCATCCCGGACCATGGGGCGCAGGCGCTGGCCGACCGGCTGCGGCGCGAGCGCGACGCGGCGCTGCGCGGGCGGCGCTTCCTCGACCTTTTCTACCGGCCCCCGGCCGAGCATCGGCAGGGAACCGAAGAGGCGGTGATCTGCCGCTGCGAGGAGGTTTCGGGCCACAGGATCGCCAGCGCGCTCGACACCCTCCCCATCAGCGGCCCCAACCAGCTCAAGGCTTTCCTGCGCTGCGGCATGGGGCCTTGCCAGGGCCGCATGTGCGGGCTGGCGGTGAGCGAAACCATCGCCGGAAAGACCGGGCTGGGCCTCGATGCGGTGGGCTATTATAAGGTGAGGGCGCCGGTCGTGCCGATCAATCTCGGTGAAATCGCGGGCACCCCGATGGGGGAAGAGCCGAAGGCGGTTGATGGGCGCAGGTGATATATTATATACGGGGCGGTGAGTCCGACGTGACCTGAACCCTCCGAAAGGATTGCCTTTCATGGCGACAGATATTGCGATGCCCGCCCAGCCGCCCCCGCCGGAAGCCCGTGCCCGGCCCCGTTCCGGCGCTTCCCGGTCCGGGCGCGGCCCGGTCCATCGCCATACCCTGGCCGACCAGGTGGTCGACTATGTGCGCGACCGCATCAGCGAGAACATCTACAAGCCCGGCCAGAAGCTGACCATCCAGGGGCTGGCGGCCGAGCTGGATATCTCGATGACGCCGGTGCGCGAGGCGATCAAGACGCTGGCGGCCATGCGGCTCATCGAAGTCGAGGTCAACAAGCGCATCGTCATCGCCCGCCCCGACACCGAGGAGGTGCGGCAATTGCTGGTGGTTTACAACAATCTGGAGCGGCTGGCGGCCGAGGTGGTGGTGGAAGAAGCCTCGGACGCGCAGATCGGCGAGCTCGACGCCATTGCCCGGCGCTGCAGCGAGGCGGTGGCGGCCAATGACCGGCTCGGCTATTTCCACAGCAACCAGGAATTCCACCTGGCGCTGGTGCGCATCTCCAACAACGACCCGCTCATCGAGATCCACCAGAACCTCAATTCCCGGCTCTATCCCTTCCGCTTCCGCGGCATGAACGACCAGGACAGCCACTGGGTCGAGCTGTCGCGCGAGCACCACATGATCGTGGACGCCCTGCGCGGGCGCGACGCCGCGCTGGCCTCCCAGCTCATCAAGCAGCATGCGCGGCGCACGCGCGACAATATCAACAGGATGCTGGCGGAGCAGGGCTGAGCCCCGCCCGCCCTACCCCACCCAGATCGGACGAAAGGCGTTACGCAGGGCCACCATGGCGCTGGCGGCGACGACCAGCGTGCCGCGCTCGGGATCGAGGACCGGATCGATGCTGGCGCTGAAGGCGCCATAGGCGCCCCGGGCCTCGATGCGGAAGCGGCGCTGCCCGCCCGGCGGCACCGGCGCGTGGTCCACCTGCGTCCGGTCCAGCCCGTGCGCGGCGAGGGCGGCGGCGGCAATGACATTGATGCCCCTGTTGTCGCGCAGGACGGCGCGGACGCTTTCGGCATGCCCGCGCGGCTCGGGATCTTCCCGTGTGGCGGCGACCAAAGTGATCTGCGCGCCGGGATCGAGGGCCATGGCGGCCAAGGCGTCGAGCCCGCCAATGGCGCCGGGCAGGAGGCGCAGCCGGTGGCCGGTCTCTCGGGCGACGGGGAGGAGGGCCTGCTCGAGCGCGGGATCGGCCAGCGCCGCGCCGCCCACGGTCCAGATGTCGGCGATGGCCAGCAGGCGGGGACCATGGGCCTGGAGGGCATTGGCGCCGGAAAAATCGATGAGCAGGTCCGGCGCCAGCCCGGCCAGGGCCTGGGGAGAATCGACCACCGGAAAGGGCAGCGCCCCGGAGCGGGCGGCATCGCGGCGCATGGCGCCGACCACGGACCAGTGCGCCTCATCCTCTTCGGCGCGCAGCGACAGAAAGCTCCGGGCGATCCGCCCCAGACCCAGCAAAGCGACCCGCTTCATGCCCATCTCCCCGGCAAAATGGAAAAGTCCCCGGCGCTGATGGCCGGGGACCGGATTGGGTGGTGGCGACGCAGTCCTATTCGCCGATGCCCGACAGGTCGTCGATCGGCATACCGGCATCCTGAATGGACTGGATAATCAACCGGCGGATCATTCCATCCGCACGGGCCTTGTCCGACCATTCCTGCAGCCAGGCGGCCATGCGGCCGTCCCCGTCCCGCTGGACGGCGAAGTTGGACGGATTTTCCACGCGCGGCTCGGGCGCCGAGAACCCTCCCAGGGCGGAGCCGGCTTCCTTGAGCGCCGCAAGAGCGGAATTGAAGGAATCGACGGAGATGTCAGCCCGGCCGGACTGCAACGCCAGGATCATGCTGGCGCGGTCGGGGAAGGACATATGCTGGGCATTGGGGAGCTTCTCATGAACGGCCTTCTCGCCGGTGGTGCCGGCAATAATTGCCACCGAGATCCCGGCGTTATTGTACTCGTCCCAGGTTTTGAGCGGCTCGAAGCCTTTGCGGTAGATGACGCCTTCGGCCAGGATATAGGCGGGGCCGGGCATGTCCACGGCCTTCTTGCGGTCCTCGGTGGCGCCCAGGGCGCCGGCGATGTCGATACGCCCCGACTGCACGTCCAGGATGATGTTGGACCAGTTGGTGGGCACGAAGACCAGCTCGAGATCCTTGCCCATCGCCGCCGACAGGTCCTTGACGAGGGCGCGGCAGATTTCGGGCAGGTAGCCCTGATATTCGGCGTCGGACACTTTCCAGGAAATCGGCGGATGCTCGAGACCGGCGCAGTGCATCTTGCCGCTGTCCAGGACCCGGTCCCAGACGCCGGCGGCGGAAGCCGGCGCCGCCATGCCGACAAGCACCGAGGCGCCAATCAACCCGGCCCAAAGCCGGCTCGTCTTCAGCGCGGACGCCAGCCGCCGCGCCTGAGCAACAAAGGTGGAAGTCATGAACGGTTCTCCTTTTGCGTTCCCGATTTCGATATTATATATAATGCATACTTAGTCAATACGACCTTGGCAGGGGCCCGCAGGGGGCTGACGAACCGGGCGCTTCTGCTTGAAAAGCCTATTGAATATTGAAGTGACGCAGGAAATGGCGCAGCCGGTCGGACTCCGGCGCCGAGAACATCTGGGCCGGCGCGCCGCTCTCCACGATGGTGCCCTTGTCGACGAAATGCACCTGGCTGGCCACGTCCTTGGCGAACTGCATCTCGTGGGTCACCAGGATCATGGTCATGCCCTCGCTCTGCAATTCGCGGATGACGTCGAGCACCTCATGCACCAACTCGGGATCGAGCGCCGCCGTAGCCTCGTCGAACAGCATGACCTTGGGCTGCATGGCCAGCGCCCGGGCGATGGCCACGCGCTGGGCCTGGCCGCCGGACAATTCGCGGGGCAGGTGATCCACCTTGTCCTCGAGCTGCACCTTGACCAGCATGGCCCGGGCGATGTCGCGCGCCTGCGCCTTGTCCATCTTGCGCACGATGCGCAGCCCGGACATGACATTGTCCAGCACGCTCATATGCGGGAAGAGGTGGTATTGCTGGAACACCATGCCCACTTCGGCGCGGTGCCGGAGCACTTCGGACGGCCGGATCTGGGGCCTGCCGTCGCGGAACTCGATCTGCCGGCCATCGAGGTTCATCGAGCCCGCATCCCAGTTTTCCAGCATGTTGATGCAGCGCAATATGGTCGACTTGCCGCAGCCGCTCGGACCGATCAGCGCGGTGACCGTGCCCTTTTCGATGGCGAAGCTGACGCCGTTGATGACCTTCAGCTTGTTGTAGGATTTGTACAGATCGTTGATCTCGAGAATTTTTGCCATTCCCCGTTTCCTTTCCATTGCCCCCGGCGCGACCTATTTGTCGTCCCGGCTTTCAAGCCTCTTCGAGAGAAACGTGATGGGATACAGAATCACAAAGTAGATGACGGCCACGAAGGTGTAGCTTTCCAGGGGCCGATAGGTGCTCGATGTAATCAGGGATGAGGTGTACATCAGGTCCGGCACGGCCACGACGTAAAGCAGGGATGTATTCTTCACCTGGATGACGGACTGGCTGACCAGCGGCGGCACCATGCGGCGGGCCGCCTGCGGCAGGATTATATGGGCGAGCATCTGGCTCTTGCTCATGCCCAGCGCCATGGAGGCCTGCCACTGGCCCCTGTCGATCGACATGACCCCGGCGCGGAAAATCTCGGTGGCGAAGGCTCCCATATAAAGCGTCAAGCCCAGCCCGGCGGCGAACCAGGACGACAGGCTCACCCCGGTGAGCATGGGCAGCGCATAGAAGAACCAGACGATCTGGACCAGCAGGGGCGTGCAGCGGAAGATCTGCACATAGCCCCCGATCAGCCAGTTCATGAGCCGGAGATTGCTGAGCTGGGCAATGCCGAGCACCACCCCGATCAGGATGCCCCCGATCACGCTGACGACGGAATAGCCGGCGGTGACCGCCAGGGCGTTGAGCCACATCTCCGGGCGGTAAATCGCAGACCAATCGAATTCATACATGCAGTCCCCCCATGGGTTTGCTGCCTTCCGGGCGAAGCCGCCAACCTCTTTCAACGGGATCGGTTGGGCGGCGCGGGTCCCATCAGAACGACATAATTGACATACTGTATATAATATCAAATATCATGGCAATGCGGTTTATGAGAAGGGGAATCGGCGCGCTGCGCCGGCATCCTTCTCCTCCCGCATCCCCGCCGGCCGCCTGGCCCGGCCATCATTGAGGAGCAAGAGATGCAGCATCCCAAGCTGGAAATCGACGACATGACACCCCAGGCCCGCGCCGTCATCGAGGACATCAAGCGGACCCGCAACACCGACTATATCAACGACTTCTGGAAGGTGCTGGCAAACGACCCGGTGACGCTCAAGCGCACCTGGGAGAGCATAAAGGAGATCATGCAGCCCGGCGCGCTGGATGTGCTGACCAAGGAGCTGATCTACCTGGCCGTCTCCATTTCCAATGGCTGCCATTATTGCATCGCCAGCCACACCGCCTCGGCGGAAAAGGCCGGCATGAGCCGGGAGATATTCGCGGAGATGATCGCCGTGGTCGGCATGGCCAACGAGACCAACCGGCTGGTCACCGGCTATCGCGTGCCCATCGACGAGCGCTACCGGTGAGGATGCCATGACCGAGATGACCCTTTCCGAGCTCTGCGCCGCCCTGGCCGGCATCGCCACGCCCACCCTTTCCAGCCAGCTCATCAAGCGCGGCTTTAAGCGCACCCATATCGCGGGCGCCGCGCGCCTGGTGGGGACGGAGCGCATCTGCGGGCCGGCCTTCACCATCCGCTTCATCCCCGAGCGCGAGGACCTGGCGGTGCCGCAAAGCTATGGCTGGCCCAATTCGCTGCCCCAGGCCATCGACAGCGCCCCCGAGGGCCATGTCGTGGTGGTGGATGCCGGCGGGCATCCCTCGGCGGGGACGGTGGGGGATATTTTCGCCACCAGCCTCAAGGCGCGGGGCATAAAGGGCATCGTCAGCGACGGGCCGGTGCGCGACCTGCCGGGGCTGCGCCAGGTGGGCCTGCCGATATGGGCCAATGGCACGACGCCGCCGCCCTCCATCGGCGGGCTCTCCTTCGTGAGCTGCGGCGAGCCCATCGGCTGCGGCCAGGCCGCCGTGCTGCCGGGCGACCTCATCGTCGCCGACGAGGACGGGGTGGTGGTGGTGCCGGCGGCCATCGCCCATACGCTGGTCGAGGATTGCCGCGAGCAGGATGCGCTGGAGGCCTGGGTTCTCGAGCAGGCGGCGACGGGGCGGCCGCTGGTGGGCCTTTATCCGCCCGACGAGGCGACCCTCGCCGCCTTCCAGGCCAGCCGCGGAAAAGCCTGACCCGCCTGGCATGACCTCCCGGCCCGGCCCCGCGGCCGGGCCGCGCGCCTATTCGCCCATGGCATGGGCCCGTTCGAGCGCGGCCTGCTCGCGGCTCTTGGGCGGGGCTTTCTTCGGGCCGCGCAGCAGCAGGATGAGCGGGATGGAGGCACCCGAAAGCAGCATCATCAGCCAGAAATCGTCGAGATAGCTGAGCATGGCCGATTGCTGCTGGACGAGGCCGTTGACCATGGCCAGAACCTGGCCATTGCCGCCGAGAAGGCCCGGCATCTGGGCGGCGACGGCCTGGGAGGTGGCGGTCAGCCGCTCGGCCAGTTCGGCGTGATTGACCTGCACCATGCTCGAAAGCACCGCCGAGACCAGCGAAATGCCGATGCCCTGGCCCAGATTGCGCACCAGGCTGAAAATGGCGGTGGCGTCGGCGCGCAGATTGGGGGCGATGGTGGCGAAGGCCATGGTGGAGAGCGGCACGAACAAAAAGCCCATGCCGAAGCCCTGCATGGCCCCGGTGGTGACGATGGGCCAATAATCCATCTCGAGATCGAAACGGGTCATCTCCCAGAGCGACCAGGTCATGATCGCGGCGCCGAACAGCATCATGATGCGCGGATCGAGCCGGCCGCTCAGCCGCCCCACGATCATCATCGAGACCAGCGTGGCCAGGCCGCGCGGGGCCATGAGCAGGCCGGTGAAGATGACCGAATAGCCCATGAGGTTCTGCAGGAGCGGCGGCAGCAGCGCCAGGCCGGAAAACAGCGTCACCCCCATCACCGCCATGAACAGCGAACCGAGGCTGAAATTGGCATCCTTGAAGATGCGCAGATCGACGAAGGGCGAGCGGGCGGTGAGCGAATGGATGACGAAGACCCAGAGCCCGGAAACCACCAGGCCCAGCTCGATCCAGGTCTCGGGGGACTGGAACCAGGAATTTTCCGCACCGCGATCGAGCATCAATTGCAGCGCGCCCACGCCCAGGGCCAGCATGCCGAAGCCGAAAAAGTCGAAGCGGCGGCGGTTGATCTCGGTATTGGGCATATAGAGCGCCAGCATGACGGCGCAGAGCACGCCCACCGGCAGGTTGACCAGGAACACCCAGCGCCAGTCGAAGCTCTCGGTGAGCCAGCCGCCCAGGGTGGGCCCGACAATGGGGGCGACCATGATGCCCATGCCATAGATGGCCATGGCCTGGCCGATGCGCTCGCGCGGGTTGATGTTGAGCAGCACGGTCTGGGCCAGCGGCGCGATCATGGCGCCGCACAGGCCCTGGAGGATGCGGAACAGCACCATTTCGGGCAGGCTGGTGGCGATGCCGCACAGAAGCGAGGCGAGGGTGAAGCCGGCCACGGCGAAGAGGAAGAGCCGGCGCTGGCCGATGCGGTCGCTCATCCAGCCGGTGAGCGGGGTGGCGATGGCGGCGGCCACGATATAGGAGGTCAGCACCCAGTTGATCTCGTTCTGGGCGGCGCCCAGGGCCGAGGCCATGTGCGGCAGGGCAACATTGGCGATGGTGGTGTCGAGCACCTGCATGATGGTGCCCAGCATCAGCGCGATGGTCAGCAGCGCCTTGTGGCGGACCACGATGGTGGGCTGGGAAAGGGCCTCGGCCATGTCAGTGGCCGGTGAGGCGGTCGAGCGTGGAATGGCCGGTATCGACGCTGACCAGCGCGCTCATGCCCGAGCGCAGACGGTCGGCGTCCTGCGCGGCAAAGGCGACGCGCACGGGCACGCGCTGCACCACCTTGACCCAGTTGCCGGTGGCGTTCTGGGCCGGGATGAGGGCGAATTCGGAGCCGGTGGCGGCGCCGATGCCCACCACCTCGCCTTCGAGGGGATGGTCGGGAAAGGCATCGACGCGGATCTCGGCCGGCATGCCGACGCGCAGCGCGCCCAATTGGGTTTCCTTAAAATTGGCCTCGACCCAGACCTCCCCGGTTTCCACCAGGCTGGCCATGGTGGCGCCGGCGGCGACGAACTGGCCGACATTGAGGCTGGAGACCTGGCTGATGATGCCGTCGGCGGGGGCGGTGACCTCGGTCTTGGCAAGGTTGCGCCCGGCCAGCTCGACCTGGGCCAGGGCGGCCAGCACCGCAGGATGGCTGTCGGTGGCAATTTCGGGATCGCCGGCAAGGGCAGCAACGGCGCTGGCCACCTGCTGGCGCGCGGCGATGACGGCGTTTTCGGCCTGTTGCAGCGCCAGCTTGGGCTGGTCGAGGCTGGAAGTGGAGGAAACGCCCTGATCGACCAGGCTCTGCTGGCGGCCATAGGAGGCCTGCTGCAGGGCCAGGGTGGCCTCGGCGGCGGCGAGCCCGGCCTGGGCGGTGGCATGGCTCACCTTGAGCTGCTCGACATTGACGCGCGCCGAGCCCAGCGCCGCCTCGGCCTGGTCGAGCGCGATGCGATAGCTCTGCGGATCGATGGTGAACAGCATGTCGCCCTTTTTCACCGTCTGGTTCTCGCCCGCCTGCACGGCGGTGATGCGGCCGGCGACATCGGCGGAAATGGCGATCTTGGCCTGGCGCACATAGGCATTGTCGGTTTCCTCGTAGCGCCCGCCATTGAGGTAGAACCAGCCGCCCGCCACCAGCAGCGCCAGGGGCAGGGCCAGCATGAGCAGGCCCCTGCCGGCGCGCCGCTTGCGGGGCGCCTCGGGGGCATTATCGGGGGCTTTGGAGGCGGCATCGGCCTGGGGCAGCGTCACCACCTCGGCGTCGGCGGCGTTCGATTGCGCGGTCATTTCGAAAGTCTTTCCCGGCCGGCCCGGCCGCCAAGCGAAGCGCGCGCGCCTCGCGTCCAGAAGGGTGCGCAGGCCTATACGCAGTCCGGATGCAAAAATCAATGCTATGAGCAGATATCTGCTCTGCGCATTTTATGGGAGATGCAGATGCGCGGCGAGCTCGCGCGCGGCGGCGGCGCCGGCCCGGTTGGCGCCGATGGTGGAGGCGGAGGGGCCGTAGCCGACGAGGTGGATGCGCGGATCGCGCGCCACCCTGGTGGCAAGCCGGCCTTCCATGACGATGCCGCCGCCAGGCTCGCGCAGGCCGAGCGGGGCGAGGTGATCGAGGGCGCTGCGAAAGCCGGTGCACCAGAGAATGGTGTCCACGGCCAGCTCGCGCCCATCGGCCCAGCGCACGCCCGTTGCGGTGATCGCGGCAAACATCTCCTGCCGTTCGAGCACGCCGCGCCGGCGCATGGCCGCGATGGCGGGCGTCATGGGCAGGCCGGTGACCGAGACCACCGAGGCGGGCGGCAGGCCAGCGCGCACCCGCTCTTCGACCAGGGCGACGGCGGCGCGCCCGGCCTCCTCGTCGAAGGGGCCGTCGCGGAAGCGCGGCGGCGTGCGCGTCACCCAGCTGGTGCGGGTGACGCGGGAAATCTCGTCGAGCAGCTGAAGGGCGGAAATGCCGCCGCCGACGACGAGCACGTGCTGGCCGGCAAAGGCGTCGGCGGAGACGTAATCGCTGGTGTGGAGCTGGCGGCCTCCAAAGAGCTCACGGCCGGGATAGTCGGGAATATAGGGCTTTTCCCAGGTGCCGGTGGCGTTGATGAGGCCACGGGCGGAGAACAGCCCCCGATCCGATTCCACCCGCAGCCGCGCGCCGCGCTCGCACACCACCGCCACCCGGGCGGGGCGCAGCACGTCGAGCCCGAAACGGGCCTCGTAAGCGGCGAAATAGGCGGGCACGGCGATGGAGGCCTGCACGCTGGCGTCACCCCCGGCGAAATCGGCGAAGGCGAGGCCGGGCAGGTCGTGGACGCGGTTGACGCTGGAGAGGGTGAGCGAGGGCCAGCGATATTGCCAGGCGCCGCCGGGATGGGCGGCGGCATCGAGCACGAGGAAATCGCGGCGCGGCACCAGGCCGAGCCGGCGCAGATGATAAGCGGCGCTGAGGCCAGCCTGGCCGGCGCCGATGACGACGATGTCGAGCTTGAGCGCGGCCCGCACGCCCGTCGCGGTTTCGGCCATGCCGGCTCCCCCTGCTGCGGCATGGATATAGGATGTTTCGGCCCAAGCGGAAGGGGGATGGCCCGCCGCGATGTCACTCCGGCCGTGAGCCAGGATGACATCGAGGATGGGGAAGCATCGGCTCTTTCGTCCCCTCTCCCGCAAGGGAGAGGTGGGTGGGGCTAGATGGCGTTGCCTTCGGCATCGAAGAGATGGATGCGCGCCGGGTCGACATAGGCCGGGACGGTGGAGCCCAGCGCCACCTGGCGCTGGCCCTCGAGCACGATGTTGAGCGGCTGGCCGTCGCCGGTGGTGGCATAGACCACGGTCTGGCCGCCGAGATTTTCGACCAGGTCCACCCGCACATCGGCGAGCTTGACCCCGGCTCCCTCGGCAATGGTGATGTGCTCGGGCCGGGCCCCGAGCGTGGCGGCCCCGGCGGTGGGGCGCGACAGGGTGAGGGTGCTGCCGGCGACCGAAAGCCCCTCCCCGGCGCTGCGGGCGGCGAGGAAATTCATCTTCGGGCTGCCGATAAAGCCGGCGACGAAGAGATTGCGCGGGGAATTGTAGAGCTCAAGCGGGGCGCCGGCCTGTTCGATGATGCCGGCGCGCAGCACCACAATCTTGTCGGCCATGGTCATGGCCTCCACCTGGTCGTGGGTCACATAGATCATGGTATTGCCCAGATCGTTGTGGAGCTTGGCGATCTCGACGCGCATGGCGACGCGCAATTCGGCGTCGAGATTGGAGAGCGGCTCGTCGAAGAGGAAGATCTTGGGCTCGCGCACGATGGCGCGGCCGATGGCGACGCGCTGGCGCTGGCCGCCCGAAAGCTGCTTGGGCTTGCGCTTGAGGAGCGGCTCGATCTTGAGGATCTCGGCGGCTTTCTGCACCCGCTTGTCGATCTCGGGCTTGGGCATCTTGGCCGTTTCCAGCCCGAAAGCGAGGTTCTGATAGACATTCATATGCGGATAGAGCGCATAGGACTGGAACACCATGGCGATGCCGCGCCGGGCGGCGGGCACCTCGTTCATGCGCTGCCCGTCGATGAGAAGCTCGCCGCCGGTGATCGGCTCGAGCCCGGCGATCATGCGCAAAAGCGTGGACTTGCCGCAGCCCGAGGGGCCGACGAAAACGGTGAATTCACCGGGGTCGATGGTCAGATCCACCCCGTGAATGACCTCGACGTCGCCATAGGTCTTGACGATCTGGCGGAGCTCGATGCTGGTCGACATGGATGGATAACTCCTATGCGGCACGGAACTGGGCGGGCACCCAGCTCTGGTAGAGCGGATGGCCGGGGCCCAGGGGCAGGGCGACATCCTCGCCGCTGGCCGATGAATGATAGAAGGCGGTGACCAGCTCGAGCGAGCGGCGCGAATCGGCGCTGGTGACGGGCAGCTTGCCGCCGGTGACCAGGGCGGTGTGGAAGCGGCTCATCTGGGTCTGGAAGCGCGAGGGCACATAGCGCCAGTCCTTGAGCAGGTCGGCGATGGCGGCGGCGGTCTCGGGATTGCGCGGCTGGATCTTCCAGGGCTTCTCGCCCGGATTATAGGCGGCATGATCGCTTTCGAAGGTGACGTTCTCGAAGGCGAGGCGGATGCGCGTCATGTCGTCGGCCGATCCCAGCGTGGCGGTGAGGCTGGCCAGGGCGCCGCTCTTCATCAGCAGCGAGGCGGAGATGGTGTCCTCCACCTCGATCGGGTTGACGCGGGTGGCGACGCGCCCGAAGACGCGTTCGATGTCGCCCATGAGATAGGTGAAGAGATCATGCGGGTGGATGGCATGGCCCATGAGCACGCCGCCCAGCTCGGTGGCCCATTTGCCGCGCCAGGGCACGGCATAATAGGGCGCGTCGCGCCGCCACAGCGTTTCCACCGTGCCCATGAAGGGCTTGCCGGCCAGGCCGGAATCGATGATGGCCTTGGCCTGCTCGATGCCGTCGCCGAAGCGGTACTGGAACACCGGCATCAGCCGCCCGGCCGAATGGGCCTCGGCGGCGATGACCTCGTCCATCTGGGCGAGCGAGCCGACCAGCGGCTTTTCGCAGATGACGTGCTTGCCGGCCTTCAGCGCCGCCATGACCATGGGATAATGCAGCATGGGCGGGGTGCAGATATCGATGACGTCGATATCGTCCATGGCCAGCACGGCATCGAAATCGGTGACGCGGCGCTCGATGCCGAATTCATCGGCGATCGGGGTCATGCGCTCGATATTGAGGTCGCACAGCACCTTGACCTTGAACTTGTCGGCATTGGGCACGTAGCCCTCGACGATATGACTGCGCCCGATGCCGCAGCCGATGACGGCGACGTTGAAGATCCGGTTCATTGCTGCCACTCCGTACCGCGCTCGGCCATGGCCTGGGCGGCCAGGGCCAGTTTCATGGCATTATAGCACCGCTCGCGCGGCATGGCCGTTTCCGTGCGGTCGCGCACATCGGCGAGGAATTGCCGCCCGAAGGGCAATTCGACATGGGAGCAGTCGATGTGCTCGACGCCCTTCTTATTGACCAGGAACAGGTGGTTCTCCCCGGGACGCCCGGCGATGTCGATATATTTCCTGAGCTCGATATAGCCCTCGGTGCCCAATATGGTCAGGCGCCCGTCGCCCCAGGTGGGCAGGCCCTCGGGGGTCATCCAGTCGACGCGGATATAGCCGGTGGTGCGCTCGGTGCGGATATGGGCGTCGCCCACATCCTGCAGGCCGGGCCGTTCGGGATGGTGGCGGTTATGGACGCTGGCCGACACCACCTCGCCATCGAGAGCATTGGAGAAAAACAGGAACTGCTCGAACTGGTGGCTGGCGATGTCGCAGAGGATGCCGCCATAGCGGGCGCGGGTGAAGAACCAGTCGGGCCGGTTGTTGAGCCGCAGCGAATGGGGGCCGAGGCCGACGGTGTTGACCACCTCGCCAATGGCGCCGGCGGCGATGAGATTGCCCGCCTCCACAGCGGCCGGCACCTCGAAATGCTCGGAATAGAGCACCGAGAAGATGCGGCCGGTCTCTTCCTGCACGCGGCGGATATCGGCGAGCTGCTCGAAGCTGGTCATGCCCGGCTTGTCGGTCAGCACGTCCTTGCCGTGCTGCATGGCGCTGATGGCGATGGCGGCGCGGTCGCCGGGAATGGCGGCGGTGACGATGACGGCGATGGCCGGGTTTTCCAGGATTTCGCGGGCTTCGGCGACGCGGCGGGCCTCGGGATATTTTTCCCCGAAGGCCTTGGCCAGGTCATCCTCGGGCGCGTGGAAGGCGACGAAGCGGGCACCGGCGCGCTTGAGGCAATCCACCTGACCGTAGATATGGGCGTGGTTGATGCCGATGGCGGCAAATTGCAGGTCAGACATGGCTCAGCGTTTCATACCGGTTGTCGCGATGCCCTCGATGAGCAGGCGCTGGAAGAAGAGGAAGAACAGGAAGATGGGCACGAGGCTGAGCACGCTCATGGCGAAGAGCCCGCCATAATCGGACATGCCGGTGGAGTCGGTGAAGGTGCGCAGGCCCAGCATCACCGTGTAGCTGCGCATTTCGCTGAGATAGATCAGCGGCCCGAAGAAATCGTCCCAGGTCCAGATGAAGGTGAAGATGGCGGCGGTGGCCAGCACCGGCGTCGAAAGCGGCAGCACGATCTTCCAGTAGATGCGCCAGGGCGAGCAGCCGTCCATCTGGGCGGCCTCGTCCAGCTCGCGCGGCAGGCCGCGGAAGAACTGCACCATGAGGAAGATGAAGAAGCCGTCGGCAGCGAGGAATTTGGGCACCACCAGGGGCAGGAAGGTGTTGACCCAGCCCAGTTGGCGGAACAGCACATATTGGGGAATGAGGGTCACCTGATAGGGCAGCATCAGGGTGAGCAGCATCAGGGCGAACAGGAAATTGCGCCCCCGGAACTCCAGGCGGGCAAAGGCGAAGGCGGCCATGGAACAGGCCAGCACATTGCCGATGACGCTGAGGATGGAGATGATGAAGCTGTTGGTGAAGAACACCCCGAAGCTGGTGCGCAGCCCGTTCCAGCCGCGCACATAGGCATCCAGGCTCCATGCGGAGGGAATGAGGCTGGCGGAGGTGAAGATCTCGTTCTCCGGGCGGAAGGAGGCCGAGAGCATCCACAACAGCGGATAGAGCATCAGCACCGAGGCGCCGAGCAGGCCCGCATGGATGAGCACGGAGATGATGCGGCGCTGGGTGGGCGAAAGCGTGCGCAGCCCCACCACGGTGAGCTTGTTGGGAGCATCAGTCATCGTAATGGACCCAATATTTCGAGGTGAGGAAGGAGAAGGCGGTGAACAGCCCCACCAGCGCCAGGAGCACCCAGGCCAGGGCCGAGGCATAGCCCATGCGGAAGAAGCCGAAGGCCTCCTGATAGAGATAGAGCGTGTAGAACAGGGTGGAATTGATCGGATTGCCGGTGCCGCCGGAGATGATGAAGGCGGGCGTGAAGCTCTTGAAGGCCTCGATGGTCTGGATGATGGCGTTGAAGAAGACCACCGGGGTGAGCAGTGGCAGGGTGATCTTCCAGAACTGGCGCCATTTGCTGGCGCCATCCAGGCTGGCCGCCTCATACATGTCCTGCGGGATCTGGCGCAGGCCGGCGAGGAAGATAATCATCGGCGAGCCGAACTGCCAGATGGACAGCACGATCAGCGTCCACAGCGAATATTGCGGATTGGAAATCCAGCTCGGGCCGACAATGCCGAAAATGGAGAGGAACTTGTTGACCAGGCCGTCCCCGGCGAAGATCTGGCGCCAGAGGATGGCGATGGCGACCGAGGCGCCCAGCAGGCTCGGCAGGTAGAAAAGCGCGCGATAGAGCGGCAGGCCCTTGATGCCGCGATTGAGCAGCATGGCCACGGCCAGGGCGAAGGCGAGCTTCAAGGGCACCGAAAAGACCACGAAGAACATCGTCACCCGCATGGAGGCGGCGAATTTGGGGTCATTGGTGAACATGCGGATGTAATTGTCCGCGCCGGCCCAGCGCGGGGCGGTCAGAAGATCGAAATGGGTGAAGCTGAGATAGAGCGAGGTGACCATCGGCCCCACGGTGAGGCCGATGAAACCGATAAGCCAGGGCAAAAGGAACAGATAGCCGGGGGCATCCTGCTGCCAGATGCGCTGCCAGAGCGACGGGGTGGCCGCGCGCTCCCTGGCGGGAGCGCCGGTATCCAGGGAACGCGCGGTCATGATTTAGCTCGCCCGGCTCAGAATGGCGGTCGCTTCGTTAACGAAGTACGGACCAGCATCTTCAGGCGAACGGGCGCCGAAAGCGACTTCCTGGCTGAGCGTGCGCAGCAGCGAGATGTCGATTTCACCGGCGGCGGCCGGCGGGGACGGCGGCAGCGGCCCGAGCAGGTCGCCCAGATTGGCCACGAAATTGAGGGCGATCTGGTTCTGCTCGTCCAGGGTCGGGGCCACGATATCGCGGCTTTCGGGCAGGCAGGGAATGCCGCGCTCGACGCCCAGGATCTTGGCCGCTTCCGGATCGGCGATGAAGAAGTTGAGGAATTCGGCGGCCTTTTCCTTGTTGGCGGAAGAGCCGGCGACCGAGAAGAACATGGACGGCTTGCGATAATGGCCGCCGCCGGCGCCCGGCGCGATGCGCGGATAGCCGATCAGGTCGAGGCGATCGGGCACCAGGGCCTGATAGCCGACGAGCTGGTTGGAGTTGGTGGGCATCATGGCGGCATGGCCGGTAACGACCATGGTGGTTTCGAGCGGACCGGTATCGAGCGCCTGGTTGTCGGGGGCGACGATGACGCCGGCGGCGCGCAGCTCGTTCCAGAGCTTGAACCACTCGATCATCTCGTCGGCGCCGAAGCCGAGCTTGCCCTCGGCGGTGTAGAGGGCCAGGCCCTTCTGGCGCAGCCAGTTGTCGAGCATGGGCTCGACGCCCGAGCCGTCCGAGATCATCTTCATGCCGTTGCGGATATTGGCCTTGGCGAAGGCCTCGCCCTTGGACATGATGTCGTCATAGGTCCAGGCATTGGTCGGAGCCTCGACGCCGGCCTCCTCGAAGGCCTTGGTGTTGACCAGCGTGGCCACCGAGTTGGCGCCCAGCGAAATGCCGTAGAGCTTGCCGTCGACCTTGCCGCCATCGAGCTGGTCCTGGTCGAAATCGTCGAGCTTGAGGGCGCCGCCGACGAATTCGTCCAAGGGGGCGATGGCGTTGCGCCGCGCATATTCGACGATATAGCGATAGTCCATCTGGATGATGTCGGGGGCATTGCCGCCGGCGGTCTGGGTGGCGAGCTTGGGCCAGTAATCGTTCCAGGCGAGGAATTCACCCTCGACGGTGTTGCCGGTGGCCGCCTCGAACAGATCGCTCACGGCATAGGTGCGGTCGGCGCGGTTCTGGCCGCCCCAGAAGGTGAGGCGCAGATTGGCGCCCTGGGCGAAGGCCGGCGCGACGCCGGCCATGCCGGCAGCCACCAGGGCCGAGCTGCCCATCAGGAACTGACGGCGATCGATACGAAGAGTCATGTGTGATTTCCTCCCTTGAACTTCGTCGCTGCCCCAAGAAGGAGCAGAAGCTGGTGAACGGCCTCCCCGCCTATAAATCACCAACTGGTTACATTGCCGCGCACAACCGCACTCCTGTCAAGTGCCTTTTGCCGCGACTGCCGCACCAAACGATGCGGGCGAGCCGTTGAAATAACCGGCCGGTTACCTTCTATCACGGAGCCGCCCCACGGTGCAATCTTCTTGTATGGAAGAAAAAGCGACACGAAAAAACGGCGTTACCAAACTCCGGAACAGGGCCCCCGGCCGGCTTGCGCGGCCAGTCTCCAGGGAAGCATGGACCAGACTTAACCAAAATAATAATACGAAATAGCCTATCCGATATAGAAGAAATCTATAGCCAATCCCGGAGGTTCCCTTGGACAAGCTGCTCAACCAGTTCCTGGCCGTGGCCGAGGCCGGCACGTTCAGCGCCGCGGCCACCGCGCTTTTCGTCACCCAGCCGACGCTGACCTTCAACATGCGCAAGCTCGAGGAATCGCTGGGGGTGCAATTGTTCATCCGCAGCCCGCGCGGGGTGGAGCTGACCGAATATGGCGAGACGCTCTACCAGAACGGGCGGCTGATGCGCCGGCTCTACGACAATACGCTGAGCGCCATCGCCCATCAGCGCGGCCGCATCGAGGAGGGGCTGCGCATCGGCACGGGCTATTCGTGGTGGACACTGTTCATCCGCGACATGGTGCTCGACTATGCCGGGCGCTATGGCAAGGCGCGCATCCATGTGAGCCTGGGCAACCAGCTGCGCTGCATGGACCAGCTGCTCAGCGGCGACATCTCGCTGTTCGTCGCCCATGAGATCGAGGGGCTGAGCCGCAGCACCGGGGCGCATTTCCTGCCGCTGTCGCGCGTGGGCCAGGGCTATTTCGCCCGCCAGGGCCATCCCCTGCTCGCCCGGCCGCGCAGCATGGCCGAGATCGAGGCCTATCCGGCGGTGACCAGCGCTCTGCCCGAGGTGCGCCACCAGCGCTTTTTCGAGGCCTGGAGCCGCAGCACCACGGGCAGCGCCCCGTTCGACCAGGGCAAATATGTCTTTGCCTCCAATTCCATGGCGGCGTGCCTCGATTATGTGGCGCGCAGCGATGCGGTGATCGGGCATACCGAGGTGATGGCGGCCGAATTCGAGCGGCGGGGGCTGGGGCGGATCGCCCTTACCGGCGCGACGCGGCAAAGCCTTGTCGGCATCTATGTGCTGGAGGAGCGGGCGGACGAGCCGCGCGTGGCCGCCCTTATCGAGGTGGTGCGCAAAGCGGGGGAAGCGGCGCTGCCGCCCCTGGACTGACCGGCTCAGCCCGGCTGGGTGCGCAGATAGTCGAGCACCATCTGCACCGCCTGCCCCTCGCGCTCCTGCACCATGTCGATGGCGCTGAGGTCGCGGGCGAAGATGACGGACAGCGTCGCCATGTTGGAGACGTAGAAAAAGCCCAGCGCGGCGATGGAAATATAGAGCTGCACCGGATCGACGTCGCGGCGGAAGATGCCGGCATCGGCGCCGCGCTCGACGATGGTTCGGATCTGACCCACCAGCGGGGAATGCAGCCCCTGGATATCGGGCAGGGTCTTGAGGAAGCGGGCGTTCTCGATGTTCTCGGTGCCCAGAAGGCGCGGGAACCAGGGATTGGCCAGGAAATGGCGGAAGGTGAAGCGCACCAGCCGGTCCATGGCCTCGACCGGGCCGAACTGGTCGAGCGACAGCGCCCGCTCGCCGCGCCGGATCTCCTGATAGGCATCGAGCAGGACCGCGCGATAGAGGTCCTCCTTGTTGCCGAAATAATGATAGAGCAGGCGCTTGTTGGAGCCGGCCAGCGCCGCGATGGCGTCCACCCGCGCGCCCTCGAAGCCGCGTTCGGCGAATTCGGCCCGCCCCGCGACCAGAATGGCGGCCTTGGTCTTTTCCGAATTGCGCGCCCGCTTGGGCGGGGCGGCAGGTTTGTGATCCATATGACCTCGCTTGGGCGAACGATCCGGTTACCCATCTATGCCGTCGACACTGAAATACCAGCGCACTTCCATGGGGTAAAGACGCAAGTGCCATGCACCTTTGGGATGAGCCCCGCGGGGGACGCTTGACGAGGGGGCATGGAGGGGTGTAGCTAAGTAACTAATCAGTTACACACCCCGCAGGGAGACAGGGAATGGCGGAACGGCGGCTCGGACTCATCATGCATGGCGTCACCGGACGCATGGGCTATAACCAGCACCTGGTGCGCTCGATCCTGGCGATCCGCGACCAGGGGGGAATCCTGCTCGGCAATGGCGACCGGCTGGTGGTGGACCCCATCATCGTGGGGCGCGACCGCGACAAGATCGAGGCGCTGGCCAGAAAGCACAATATCGCCCGCTGGAGCACCGACCTGGACGCGGCGCTGGCCAATCCCGAGGACACGGTGTTCTTCGATGCCGGCACCACGCTGATGCGCGCCGGGCTGATCGAGCGGGCGCTGGCCGCCGGCAAGCATGTCTATTGCGAAAAGCCGACCTCGGACGATCTCGAGGTCGCCGTGCAGCTCGCCCGCACCGCCCGCGCCTCGGGCCTCAAGCATGGCGTGGTGCAGGACAAGCTGTTCCTGCCGGGCCTGCTCAAGCTCAAGATGCTGCGCGACAGCGGCTTTTTCGGCCAGATCCTGTCGGTGCGCGGCGAGTTCGGCTATTGGGTGTTCGAAGGCGACTGGCAGAAGGCGCAGCGCCCGAGCTGGAACTACCGCAAGAAGGATGGCGGCGGCATCATCCTGGATATGCTGTGCCACTGGCGCTATGTGATGGACAACCTCTTCGGCGAGGTGAAGGCGGTCTCGTGCCTGGGGGCCACCCATATTCCCCAGCGCGTCGATGAAAAGGGCAAGGTGTTCGATTGCGACACCGACGACGCCGCCTATGCCACCTTCGAGCTCGAAGGCGGGGTGATCGCCCAGATCAATTCGAGCTGGACCACGCGCGTGCGCCGCGACGACCTCGTCACCTTCCATGTCGATGGCACGCATGGCTCGGCGGTGGCGGGGCTGCACAAATGCTGGACCCAGCATCGCGTCAACACGCCCAAGCCGGTGTGGAACCCCGACCAGCCCCAGACGATGAATTTCTTCGAGGATTGGGAAGAGGTGCCGGACAACTGGCCGGCGGATAACGGCTTCAAGGCGCAATGGGAGATGTTCCTGCGCCACGTGGCCGAGGATGCGCCCTGGGAATATGGCCTGGAAGCGGGCGCCAAGGGCGTGCAGCTGGCCGAGCTGGGCCTCAAGAGCTGGGCCGAGCGCCGCTGGCTGGATGTGCCGAAGCTGGAGTTTTGAGGGCACGGAGCCCTTCCATTCACGGTGTCATTCCGGCGCAGGCCGGAATCCATGCTGAAGATCATCCCCGAGCCGGATGAAAAGGCGAAATACGGACATGGATCCCGGCCTGCGCCGGGATGACACCGCAGATGTTGAGATTTCGAGGAAAGCCCCCATGCCGACCATCAACCTGCCCAATCCCGACCGTTCGATCACGCCCTATGCGTTGCGCGGCGAGCCCATACCTTTCGTCAAATGCAAGGCCAGTGATTTCCCGCGCATCGCCTATTCGGCGGCGCATGTGGTGGCCGACCCGCTGGCGGGGAACGATCCCTGGCTGACCCCGGCGATCGACTGGGACACCACGCTGCAATTCCGCCACCGCATGTGGGATTTGGGGCTGGGCGTGGCCGAGGCCATGGACACGGCCCAACGCGGCATGGGCCTGGGCTGGGCGGAGGCCCAGGAGCTGATCCGCCGGGCGCAGGCCGAGGCGCGCACGCGCGGGGACAGCCTCATCGCCTATGGCGCCGGCACCGACCATCTCGCCCCCGGCCCCGATGTCGGCATCGATGCGATCATCGCCGCCTATGAGGAGCAGGTGGGGTTCGTCGAGGGCGAGGGCGGCCGCGTCATCCTGATGGCCAGCCGCGCCCTGGCGGCGGCGGCCAAAAGCCCGGACGACTATGCCCGGGTCTATGGCCGTATCCTCTCCCAGGTGAAGCAGCCGGTGATCCTGCACTGGCTGGGGGAAATGTTCGACCCGGCCTTGCAGGGCTATTGGGGCGACATCGACCACGACAGGGCCATGGATGTGTGCCTCGAGGTCATCGCCGCCAATGCCGACAAGGTCGACGGCATCAAGATTTCGCTGCTCTCGGCGGAAAAGGAAATCGCCATGCGCCGGCGCCTGCCGGACGGGGTGAAGATGTATACGGGCGACGACTTCAACTATGCCGAGCTGATCGCCGGCGACAGCGAAGGCTATTCCCACGCGCTGCTGGGCATTTTCGACGCCATCGCCCCGGCCGCCTCGGCGGGGCTGGCGGCGCTGGGGCGTGGCAACACCACCGAATTCTTCGACATTCTCGAGCCCACCGTGCCGCTGTCCCGGCATATCTTCGCCGCCCCCACCCGTTTCTACAAGACCGGGGTGGTGTTCCTGGCCTATCTCAACGGCTTGCAGGACCATTTCGCCATGGTGGGCGGGCAGCAATCGACCCGCTCGCTGCAACACCTGGCCGAATTGTTCCGCCTGGCCGACAAGGCGCGGGTGCTGGCCGATCCCGAGCTGGCGGTGGCGCGCATGGCGCGGGTGCTGGCCGTGCATGGAGTGCAAGCATGAGCATGGAGCGAGGGATTTCGCTGAACCTGGCCACGACCCGGCAGGTCTGGGGCTTTGCCGAGGCGGTGGATGGGTGCCTGCGCGCCGGCATCACCGCCATCTCGCCCTGGCGCGACCAGATCGCCGCCATCGGGCTCGAGGAGGCGGCGCGCATCGTCAAGGTCAATGGCATCCAGGTGACGGGCGTGTGCCGGGGCGGCATGTTTCCGGCGGAAACCGCCGCCGGGCGCCAGGCCAATATTGACGACAATCTGCGCGCCATCGACGAGGCGGCGGCGCTCAATGCCGACTGCCTGGTGCTGGTGGTGGGCGGCCTGCCCGGAGCGAGCAAAGACATCGGCGCAGCCCGGCAGATGGTGAGCGAGGGTATCGCCGCCATGCTGCCCCATGCCCGCGCCTCGGGCGTCAGGATCGCCATAGAGCCGCTGCACCCTATGTATGCGGCGGACCGGGCCTGCGTGAACACCATCGACCAGGCGCTCGACATCTGCGAGACGCTGGGGGAAACGGTGGGCGTGGCCATCGACGTCTATCACGTCTGGTGGGACCCCAATTTGGCGAGGGCCATCGCGCGGGCCGGGCGGATGAAGCGCATCTTCGCCCACCATATCTGCGACTGGCTGGTGCCGACCAAGGACATGCTGCTCGACCGCGGCATGATGGGCGACGGCGTCATCGACCTTCCGGGCATCCGCGCCATGATCGAGGCGGCTGGCTTCTTCGGCCCGCAGGAGGTGGAGATCTTCAGCCAGGACAATTGGTGGAAAAAGCCGGGCGACGAGGTGCTCGCCACCATCAAGGAGCGGGTCGCCACCGTGTGCTGAAGACGAAAAAGCCCGGCATCGGCCGGGCTTTTGGGTCAGACGCGGTTGAACACCAGCGTCTCGCACAGGATCAGCAATTGGCAGCCCTGGATCTCGATGGTGTCCGGGCCGGTCTGGGTGACGGTGGCGGCAGCGGTGTTGCCGCCATAATCGACCGTGCCCTTCCATTTGTTGGGTGCGGCCTGCTCGGCGGTCACCACCTGCTGGTTGACATAGGCCATGTTCTTGGGCGTGCGCGAGGCGCCCTGAATATCGTTGAGCGTGCCGCATAAAGTCGTGCCTTCCCCGCAGAGGCGGAAGGTGAACATGGTGCCTTCGGCATCCATCCAGCGGCCATTGATCGAGTTTTCGGCGGCACTGGCGGGCAGGGCGAGCGCGACCGCGAGAGCCCCCGCGGTCAAAAGGGGTTTCCAATCCAACATTTCAAATTCTCCTTGGCGGCCGGCGCCCTCCGCTCGCCGGCAAGGTTTGCACATGGATGCTTGTTCAACGCCCGCAATGGGGCAGGGTTGCGGGCAAAAGCGTTCAATTTGATGGAGATTTGAAGGTGGCGGCGATTTCCACGTGGGTGGAATGGACGAACTGGTCGACCACAACCAGATCGCTCATCCCATAGCCGGCGCCGGTCAGGATGGCGGCATCGCGGGCAAAACTGCGCGGATCGCAGGCGACCATGACAATGGTCGGGACCCTCGATGCGGCCAGGGCGCGCGTCTGCGCCTCGGCCCCGGCGCGGGGCGGATCGAGCACCACCGCCTCGTAGTCGAGCTCGAAACGGGTGAGCGGATCGCGGAAAAGGTCGCGCGCCCTGGCGGTGAGCGGCCGCAGCCCCTTGGCGAAGCGCCGGGCCTGGTCGAGCGCGGCCACGGCGTCGCGGTCGCTGTCGGCGGCAAAGACCGGGCGCTGCTCGGCCAGGCGCAGGGCAAAGGGGCCGACGCCGCAGAAGAGATCGGCCACCGAGCGGGCCGGCCCCACCGCCGCGAGCACATAGGCGGCCAGTGCCTCTTCGGCGGCGGCGGTGGCCTGGAGGAAACTGCCGATGGGCAGGGGCACGCGGGCGCGGCCCATCTCCACCAGCGGCGCCTGGGCCTGCAGCAGCATTTCGCCATTGAGCGCCAGCCGGGCGAGCCCGAAGCGGGTGGCAAGGGGCACCAGCTTTTCGGGTCGCGCCTGTTTGCGGGCGGTGCGGATGGCGACGTCGAGCCCGCTCAGTGTGGCGGTGAAGCTGACATCGGCCTCGCCCAGCGCCTGGCCGATGGCGCGGGCAATGGCGGGGGCGCGGGCCAGCGCCGGCTCCAGAATGGGACAGACATCCAGATCGTGCACCTGATGGCTTTTGAGGCGCATATAGCCGACCCCCTCGCGGCGGGCATGCAGGGTCGCGCGCCGCCGCCCGGTGCCAGCGGCATTGATGAAGCGGGAGACCCGGGCCTCGATGCCGGCAAAGCGCAACGGCGTCTCGACCAGGGATATCTTGAAGGCCTCATAGGCCGGGCGGGCGAGATGCTGGAGCTGGCAGCCGCCGCAGACGCCGAAATGGGGACAGAAGGGGTCGATGCGGTCAGGCGAGGGCGTCAGCACCTCGACAAGCGCGCCGCGCTCGCCTTCGACATCGAGCGTCACGGTTTCGCCGGGCAGGGCCAGCGGCACGAAGACCTTGCGCCCATCGATTTCGGCGACGCCCTCGCCCTTGTGGCCGAGGCTGGAAATGGTGGCGGTGAGGGTCATGTCGGTCCGGGGCTTGCTGGGGGTTCAGTAGCGCTCCGGCGCCCCCGGGGCAAGCGCAGGGCCCTCACCCGCGCCGGGTAAGGGGCCGACCTAGGGCCGGCTGGCCCATTCGAGCAGGCTCGCCAGGCCCACGAAGGGAATGCCGGCGCGCTCGCTGAGCCCGGAGGCGCAGGTGGAGACGGTGGAAACGCCCAGCGTGCAATCGGGAGGAATGTCGGCGGCGACGAAGCGGGTGGCATGGGCATTGAGCTCGGGCGTGAACAGGCCCTTGTCGCCGGCATAGCCGCAGCAGGTGATGGAGGAGAGCACCGCCACGCGCTCGGCGCAGGCTTGGGCGATGGTTTCAGTGACCGGCTGTTCGGCAAGGCGCTGGGCCGAGCAATTGTGATGCACGGCGACGACCGGCAGCTTGCGGGTTATTGCCAGCTTGGGCAGCAGGTGCGCGGAGAGGAAGAAGGCGGAATCGAGCACCGGGGCATCGCCGGGAAAATCGCGCAGATGCTTGGCGCAGGTGGAGGCGTCGGTGACCACGGAGAGGCGGCCGGCATCGGAAAGCGCCGAAAGCGCGCGCGACAGCGCCGCGCCGGTGCGCGCCGCCGCCTCGGGGAAACCCTTGGACTGGAAGGGCTGGCCACAGCATTGGCCGGTGAGGTTTTCCGGTATTATGACGTCATAGCCTGCCCGCTCCATAAGGGTGACGAGGGCATCGGGGCCGGCCAGCAGATCGTGCCCGGTCCTGGGCGTGCCGAAGAGCCGGCTGGGACAGGCGGGGAAATAGACCACCGAGGGCCGGCCGGTCTGGGCGATGGGCACGGGAAAGCCGGTGCGGCGCGGGTCCTGCCGGGTTTCGCGCGCCCTGGGGACACCGGGGCCGCGATGCAGCGCCCGGGAAAGGCGCGGCACGCGCCCGCCGGTGAGGCGGCGCGCCGTCTCGGTGACCGCTTCGAGCGCGGGGGCGGGAATGATCGTGCGGGCGGCATCGGCAAGGCCCAGCCCGGCGCGCATGCCGCGCTCGAGACCAGGGAGATGATCGGCGGCGAAACTGGCCACCGCCTCGGCCGTGCCGCCACGCCGCCGGGCGCGCTGGCCGATGACCATGGTGCCGGTTTCGATGCCGACCGGGCAGCGCAGGGAACACAGATTGCAGGCCGCACAGGTGTCGAGCCCGGCATAGGCGAAATCGGCGTCCAGCCGGCGCAGGCGCTCGGGGTCCTCGCCGCTGCGGCGCAGGCGCTCGCGCTCGCGGGTGACGGCGATGCGCTGGCGCGGGGTGAGCGTCATGTGATGGCTGGGGCAGGCCGGTTCGCAAAAGCCGCATTCGATGCAGAGATCGACCAGCTCGTCGGCCAGCGGCATGGTCTTGAGGTTCTTGACGTGGATATGGGCGTCGTCATTGAGCAGCACGCCGGGATTGAGCAGGCCCTCGGGATCGAACAGCTTCTTGATGGCGCGCATCAGCCCATAGGCCTTGGAGCCCCATTCGGCCTCGACAAAGGGGGCGATGGCGCGCCCGGTGCCGTGCTCGGCCTTGAGCGAGCCGCCATATTTGACCGAGACGAGATCGCTCAGCGCCTGGGAGAAGGCGGCGAATTTTTCCGCCGATTCGGGCAGCAGGAAATCATCGCCCATCTGGAAATGCAGATTGCCGGCCAGGGCATGGCCGAAGATCACCGCGTCGGGATAGCCGTGATCGTCGAGCATGGCGCGCAGGTCGACGACGAAATCGGCCAGCCGCTCGATGGGCGCGGCCACGTCCTCGGTGAGCATGATGCTGCCCTTGGGGCGGGCGGCGCCGGCCGAGGCGAAAAAGCCCTTGCGAATGTCCCAGAGCGCATGGCTGCGGGCCTCGTCGGTGGAAAGATCGACATGGGTGGCGCCGTGGCGGGTGAGCAGCTCCACGGTCTTTTCCACCTCGCGCGCCAGCGTTTCGCCGTCGGGCGCGGTGACGTCGATGAGGACGGCGGGGGAATTTTCGGTGAGCCAGGGCAGGAGCGGGGCCATGGGCGGCAGATGCTCGACCGTGGCCAAGGCGCGGCGCTCGATATATTCGGCTGCCGTCACCCCCGTCGTGACCTGCACCCCGCCATTGGCCATCTCGATGATAGCGCGGCCCGCCGATTGCGGATCAGGAAAGGGAATGAGGCCGGTGGCCTTGAAGGGATGCTCGGGGACGGTGTTGTAGGTGACCTCGGAGACGAAGCCGAGGGTCCCTTCCGAGCCCACCATCAGGTGGATGAGGATATCGAGGGGGTCGTGGTAATCGACCAGGGCGTTGAGCGAATAGCCCACGGTGTTCTTGATGCGGTATTTATGGCGGATGAGCGCTGTGAGCTCGGCATCGTCCATCACCTGATGGTGCAGATCGTGCAGGCCATCGAGCAGGGATTTGTGGCTCTGCCGGAAACTGGCGCAGGCCTCGGGATCGCCGCTGTCGAGCATGGTGCCGTCGGCCAGCACCAACCGCAGCCGCGCCATGGTGTGATAGGTGTTGTGGGCCACCCCGCAGCACATGCCGGAGGAATTGTTGTTGACCACGCCGCCGATCTTGCAGGTGGCCTGGCTGGCCGGATCGGGACCGAGCTTTCGGTTATAGGGCTTGAGCGCCGTGTTGGCCTGGGCGACGATGACGGCCGGCCCCAGGGTCACCCGGTCGGCGCCGGGATGAATATCGAGCTTGCGCCAGCCATCGCCCAGAACGGCCAGCACCCCGTCGGTCACCGCCTGGCCGGACAGCGAGGTGCCGGCGGCGCGGAAGGTGATGGGCAGGCCCTCGGCGCGGGCCGCCTGCATGACGGCGCGCACCTCGTCCTCGCTGTTGATGAACACCACCACGGCCGGGATCAGCCGGTAGGAGCTGGCATCGCCGCTCCAGGCATAGGTCATCAGGGGATCGGTGTGGATCTGGCCACGCAGCCGCCCGCGCAGGCGGGCGGCCACTTTTTCGCCGGCCGCCTGCCGGTCGGGACTGGCGGCGCGGGGCTGGATGGAGGAGAGAACGGCTTGCTGCATGCCCCATCACTAACATGTTAGTTGGCGGCACGGAAGCGTTTCCCGCAGCGGATCGAGCCGATCAGATGTCGATCTCGTCATCCCCCAGGGCGTCGAGGCGGCCGGCCGCTTCGCGCAGGATGGCGGCAGCTTCGCGCTGGGCGCCCTCCCCGGCGTGGCGGGCCTTGCGCAGGGCGGATTTGAGCGCCTTGCGGGCCTCGTTGAGCTCGGGCACCACATCCTTGAGGTCCCGGTCGGAACCGGGGCCATGGCCGCGCCCGAAACCGCGATGGCCGGGGCCCGGGCCTTGCTCGTCGTCACCGCCGAACCAGTCGCTCTGGGCGAATTCACGGATGCGGTGCATCTGCTCGCCGGCGCGGGCGAGAAAGTCCAGCGTGGTCTCGATCGCCTTGCGGTTGGTTGCCAGATGCTCGCGGCCCTCGTCGGTGATGGCATAGAGCTTCTTGTTGCCATCGGCCTGGGAGGTCACGTAGCCAGCTTCCTCGAGAAAGGTCAGCGCCGGATAGACGACGCCGGGGCTGGGCACGTAGAAGCCCGCGGACTTCTCCTCGACGGCCTTGATGATGTCATAGCCGTGGCGCGGCTGCTGCTCGATGAGGTAGAGCGCGACAAGCCGCAAATCGCCCGAGGCCAGCATACGCCCGATACGCAGGCCGCCGCCCATGTTCTGCCAGCCTTCACCGGCTTCGGCGCCGGCGGCGAACCGCGCCCATTTGCGGCGGGCCATGGCTTCGAGCCGGCGCCAATTGGGTTCGCCATCCTTCCAATAGTCACTCATATTCTTATCTCCGATATATCTGGAATTGCCTGACACCCATATTGGCGGGGCAGTTTCGGATTTCAAGATATATCGTAAGATTGTTTTTGGGTGCGAGCAAGACCCTGCTCCAGAGCGGGCCGCTTGACAGGGCAGACAAATGTAACAATAAAAGTTACATGAAAAAATCGAGCCGCCTTTCCCTCGCCCTCCACGCGCTGGTGCATCTGCACAAGCAGCCGGGGGAGACCATGACCTCGGCGACGCTGGCGCAATGCCTGATGACCAATCCAGTGGTGGTGCGGCGGGTGCTGGGGCAATTGCGCGAGGCGGGGCTGGTGCTTTCGAGCAAGGGGCATGAGGGGGGCTGGCGGCTGGCACGGGGGGCCGAGGCCATCACCCTCTTCGACGTCCACGCCGCCATGGGAGAAAACCTGCTCATCCGCGTCGGCGCCGATGCCGGCGAGGAAGGCTGCGGCATCGTGCGCGCGGTCAACGCCATGATGGACGAATTCCTCGACGACGCCGAAGCGCTGCTGGCGGCGCGGCTCAAGCGCGTGTCGCTGGCGGCCATCGCCGCGACCGCGACGCCCCATCCCCTTTATCCGATCAATGGAGATCATCAGCATGGATGATGTGGTCATCATCGGCGGCAGCTTTGCCGGGCTCGCCGCCGCCCTGCAACTGGGCCGCGCCCGCCGCAAGGTAACGGTTCTGGACACCGGTTGGCCGCGCAACCGCTTCGCCCGCCATTCCCACGGCTTTCTCGGCCATGACCACAAAAAGCCCGGCGAGATCCTGGCCACGGCACGCCAGCAGATGGCCCGCTATGACACGGTGAAACTGGTGAGCGGGCGGGCCACGGCAGTCACCGGCGGTCTCGACGCCTTCCGCATCGAAACCGAAAGCGGGGAGACCCATGACGCCCGCCGGGTGCTGCTGAGCTACGGGCTGGCCGACCGGATGCCCGATATCGCCGGCTTTGCCGCCTGCTGGGGGCAATCGATCGTACCCTGCCCCTATTGCGACGGCTTCGAGGTGGCCGGAAAACATTGGGGACTGGTCTATTCCGGGCCGATGGCGCAGCACATGGTGTCGCTTTATGGCGACTGGACCGACCGCATCACCGTTTTCGCCAATGGCCATGAGCTGGACGCCGAGGCCCGGGCGGACCTCGAGGCCCGCAAGGTGGCATTGGTCGAGGGGGCGATCGGCGCCATCAGCCATGTCGACGGGCAGATCGAGACGGTCGATCTCGTCGATGGCCGCAAGGTGGAAGTCGACGTTCTCTTCGCCCATCCGCGCTACGCGCCGGCCGCGAACCTGCATGTGGCGCTGGGGCTGGAGATAACCGAGACGCCGCTGGGCGCGGTGCTCAAGACCGATGAGCGGCGCGAAACCAGCGTCAAGGGCATCTATGCCGCCGGGGACCTCGCCAACCCCATGGCCAGCGTCACCCTGGCCACCTCGGCAGGAATGATGGCGGCGGTGTTCGCGCAACAATCCATGTTGCGTTGAGACAAGGACGGGGGCCTCGGCTTGCCAATAGTCTGGAATGGTTCTAAAGAAAGTTTAGAATCATTCCAAGGTATGGCCATGCCGCTTTTCCGCTTCGAGACCCGCCGCAGCTTCGAGAGCCTTTCCGAGCAGGAAATCCTGGCGCTGGCGGTGATCGCCGAAGAGGAGGATGCGCGCATCTATGGCGCCTTCGCGGCGCGGCTGGCCGGGCCCTATCCCGGCTCGGCGGCGCTGCTCGAGGCCATGGCCGACGAGGAGAACGAACACCGAAGGCGGCTGCTCGATCTTTATGTCGCGCGCTTCGGCGAAAGGCTGGTGCCGATCCGGCGGGACGATGTGCGCGGCTTCCTGCGGCGCCGGCCCCTGTGGCTCAACCGCACGCTGAGCCTGGAAGCGGTACGGCAGCAAGTCTGGGAAATGGAGGAAGGCGCCTATCGCTTCTATATGGAGGCGGCCAAGCGCAGCACGGACGCCGGCATCCGCAAGCTATTGGGCGATCTGGCGGCGCAGGAGCGCAAGCATGCCGACGCCGCCGACCGCATCGATGCGCAAGTGCTGGGCGCGGAAGGGCGGCAGGTCGAGGGGCAGGAAAAGCACCGGCAGTTCCTCCTCACCTATGTGCAGCCGGGACTGGCCGGGCTGATGGACGGCTCGGTCTCCACCCTCGCCCCGGTCTTTGCCGCCGCCTTCGCCACCGGCGACACGCACCAGACCTTTCTGGTCGGGCTGGCCGCCGCCGTGGGCGCGGGCATTTCCATGGGCTTTACCGAAGCGGCTTCCGACGACGGCAGGCTCACCGGGCGCGGCTCCCCGCTCAAGCGGGGCCTCGCCGCCGGCATCATGACGGCGGTGGGCGGATTGGGCCACGCTTTGCCCTATCTCATCGCCGACTTCACCCTCGCCACCAGCGTCGCCATAATCGTGGTGCTGACCGAGCTCGGGGCCATCGCCTTCATCCAGAACCGCTATATGCAGACGCCCTTCTGGCGCGCGGTCTTGCAGGTGGTGCTGGGCGGCTCGCTGGTCTTCGCCGCCGGCATCCTCATCGGCAGCGCCTAAACCCTATTTCTCGCCAGCCCGCCGGCGCGAGGCTTCGGCCTGGGCGCGTTTCTGGGCCCGGCGGGCTTCGGCGCTGGCGATGGCATCGTCGCCCATATGGGCGAGGCCTTTTTTCCGGGCCAGCTCCATCTGGCGCTGCCGTTCGGCGGCAGCGGCGCGCTTGGTTGCGTCGTCATGGCAATGGGGGCAGCAGACGCCTTCCTGGTAATGGGGGTGGGCGCGCTCGGCCGAGGTGAGGGGGTGGCGGCAGGCGCGGCAGAGGCTCGCCTCGCCTTCGGCCAGGCCATGGGTGACCGAGACGCGCTCGTCGAAGACGAAGCATTCGCCGGCAAAGCGGCTTTCACTCTCGGGCACCACTTCGAGATACTTCAGAATACCGCCCTTGAGGTGAAACACCTCCTCGAAACCCTGGCTCAGCAAATAGCTCGAGGCCTTTTCGCAGCGGATGCCGCCGGTGCAGAACATGGCCACTTTCCGGTCGCGCTTCGGATCGAGATGGGTGGCGACATAGTCCTTGAACTGGGTGAAATTCTGCGTCTTCGGATCGAGCGCGCGCTGGAAGCTGCCCAGCACCACCTCGTAATCATTGCGGGTATCGACCAGCACCACGTCGTTGCGCTCGATCAGCGCGTTCCAGTCCTCGGGCGCGACATAGGTGCCGACGCGCTGGGCGGGATTGGCCTGGGGCGCGCGCAGGGTGACGATTTCGGGCTTGAGCCGTACCTTGAGGCGCAGGAAGGGCATGGCGCCGGCGGCGGAATATTTGACCTCGGCGCCTGCGAGCCGTCCGGCGAAGACCGAGCCGGAAAACAGCCACTCCGCCAGCGCGTCTATGGCCTTTTCAGCGCCGGCCACGGTGCCGTTGATCCCCTCGGGCGCCAGGATCAGCGTGCCCCTGATGCCGCGTTCGGCGCAGAAATCTAAGAGAAGCGGCCGCAGGACGGCGGCATCGGGCAGGTCGGCGAATTTGTAGAGCGCCATCACCTTGTATGGAACAGAATCTTGGGTCATGCTCGCGTCCATTCCGCAGGGCCGGGGCGTTTTCGGCCTGCTCATAGCATTGCCCGGGAGCCGGGCCAAATCGAGAAATCGCCGGGAGACCATCATGACTTACCGGGCCGACACGGCACGTTACGACACCATGCAATATCGCCGCTCGGGGCGCTCGGGGCTGAAGCTGCCCGTGGTGAGCCTGGGGCTGTGGCAGAATTTCGGCGGCACGCGCGACTATCCCAGCGCCATGGAAATCCTGGGCTATGCCTTCGACAACGGCATCACCCATTTCGATCTGGCCAATAATTACGGGCCGCCCGCCGGGGCGTCGGAAGAATTGTTCGGCCAGGTGCTGGCGCGCGACTTCCGCCCCTATCGGGACGAGCTCATCATCTCCACCAAGGCCGGCTACAATATGTGGCCCGGCCCCTATGGCGAATTCGGCAGCCGCAAATATCTGCTGGCGAGCCTGGACCAGAGCCTCAGGCGCATGGGGCTGGACTATGTCGATATCTTCTATTCGCACCGCTACGACCCCGAAACCCCGCTGGAAGAGACCATGGGAGCGCTGGCCCAGGCGGTGCGCTCGGGCAAGGCGCTCTATGTCGGCATTTCCAGCTATCCTGAACAGGAAACGCGCGAGGCCCATCGGATATTGAAGGAATTGGGCGTCGCCACCACCATCCACCAGCCCAGCTATTCGGTCATCAACCGCTGGATCGAGAACGACCACACCATCGAGGCCTGCGGCGAACTGGGCATCGGCGTCATCGCCTTTTCGCCCCTGTCGCAGGGCGTGCTCTCGGGCAAATACAATAGCGGCGCCAAAGCCGGCACGCGCGGGGAAAACCCCAATGGCAGCCTGCGTGCCAGCCATATCGAGCCGCGCGTGCTGGCCGCCGTGGACCGGCTGGGCGAGATCGCCCAGGCGCGCGGGCAGACCATGGTGCAACTGGCGCTGGCCTGGGTGCTGCGGCGCAGCGAGATGACCTCGGCGCTGGTGGGCGTGCGCAATCTCGACCAGCTCAAGGACAATCTGGGGGTGCTCAACAATCTCAGCTTTACCCCGGAGGAGCTGGCAGCCATCGACGACGCCACGCGCGAGGGTCAGATGGAGCTGCACCCCCGCCCCAGCGGCTGGCTGCGCTAGGCGTCCCTATACGCTGTCGCCCCGGCCTGCGAGCCGGGATCCATCCTGATATCGTGCCGAGGCAACCCGCTCAGGATGGATCCCGGGTCGAGCCCGGGAGGACGCAGGGGCAAAAAAGCCTCGGCTGGCCCCATCAATGCAAAAAGCGCTCCATGGCGAAGGGGCGCACGTCGATGGGGGTTTGTTCGCCCGTCATCATCTGGGCCAGCAATTCGCCGGTGGCCGGGCCCAGGGTGAAGCCGTGATGGGCGTGGCCGACGCCGACAAACAGGCCTTCGTGGCGCGGGGCCTTGCCGATGATCGGCATCATGTCGGGCGTGCAGGGACGGGCCCCCTTCCATGGGGTGGGGTCGACGCGCGGCCCCAGATCGAGCAATTGCCGGGCCGCCTTTTCGGCCTTGTCGAGCTGGATGGGGGTGGGCGGGGCGTCGCGCATGGCAAACTCCGCCCCGGTGGTGAGGCGGATGCCGCGCGCCATCGGCGCCAGCGCATAGCCCACTTCCGGGTCGAGCAGCAGGTGGTTGAGCTTCGCGCCCTTTTCGGTGTCGTAATGCATATGGTAGCCGCGCTTGACGAAGAGCGGCAGGCGATAGCCCAGCCGGTCGAGCACTTCGGGCGCCCAGGGCCCCAGCGCCACCACGGCCTGGCGGGCGGAATGGCGCTCTCCGGCAACCGTCGCCGTCCAGCCCTCGGGGCCGGGCTCGAGCTTTTCGACGGCGCCTTCGACGAACTGGCCGCCCAGCCGCAGGAAGAGCTGGAAATATTGCGCCACCAACGCGCCCGGATCGCGCACGGTCCAGGGATCGGTCCAGTGGATGGCGCCGGAGAGCCCGCCCTTGAGGGCCGGTTCGACCGCCTTGAGCGCCGGCCAGTCGAGCACTTCATAGCCAATGCCGAACTGCTCGTTATCCGCCTTGGCCTTGCCGGCCTCGCGGGCGAGGCCATGCTCGCTGCGGAAGGCGAGCAGCCAGCCCCATTTGCTGACCAGCGCCTCGGCCTCGGGCCCGGCCTGGGCCATGAGGTCGGCATGGGTGTCGATGGAGCGCAGGATGAGCGGAGCATAGCTCTGCACCACGCGGCGGTAATGGTCGGGGGAGGATTCCCACCAATAGCGCAGCAGAGCCGGGGCGAGGCGCGGCAGGGCCAGCGGCTCGTAGCGCGCGGCGGTGGACAGGTGCAGCCCCACCTGCATGAGGGTGGCCAGGTCGCGCGGGAAGGCATGGGGACGCACCCCTTCGCGCTGGATGATGCCGGCATTGCCGAAGCTGGTTTCATGCCCCGGTTCGCGCCGGTCGAACAGGGTGACGCTGCGCCCCCGGCGCAGGAGATAGATCCCGGTCGCCACCCCGACAATGCCGGCCCCCAGAACAATGGCGTCGCTCATGCCTCAACTCCTCCATGCGGCGATTTCGGACACTCTATCATGCCGGTGCGCGCAGTTTCGTGCATTTGGTCGCAAAGCAGACCGAAATACGCCCCGTTTATTCGACGGACTGCCAGAAGAACGCAATATTCTTCGCCTCTTTGCGCCCGGGAGCGCATCAGCTGGGCGGCTGGTGGAGATAGCCGCAGGCGCTTGCCGGCACTTCCTGGCGCAGCCAATCGCGCAGAGCGCGAAACCGGGGCGTTTCGCGCCGGCCGCGCGCGGTCGCCAGCCAATAGGCCTGCGTTCCCTCCACGGCGTGATCGAAAGGCCGCACCAGCCGGCCATCGCTGACGGCGTCGGCACTCATCATGTCGGCGGCCATCAGCACGCCCTGGCCGGAAATGGCCGCATCGAACGCCAGCGAAGCGTCGGAATAGGCCGGACCGCTCAGCAGGATATCCGGGTCGAGCCCGATTTCGGCGCGCCAGGCCTCCCAGCTCAGAAGCGAGGTCTCGTCGCGGATGACCGGGACATGGGCAAGGTCGTTGGGATGGCGCAATCGCGCCGCCAGCGCCGGGGCGCAGACGGGCTGGTAGCGCGCGCCCCCAATGCGCTCGGCATCGACGCCGGGCCATTGGCCATTGCCGTAGCGGATGGCGCAATCGATGTCGGGGCGGGAGAGGTCGAGCATCTTCGCGGTGACGTTGAGCCGCACTTCGAGCCGGGGATGGAGCGTGGTGAACCGGCCCAGCCGCCAGACCAGCCAGCGCGAGGCGAAGACGCTGCCCATGGTGAGGTTGAGCACGTCGTCCCCGCCGCCGCGCAGGCCCTCGAGCCCTTCGCGCAAGGCGGTGAAGCCGGCGGTCAGTTGCGGCAGCATGGCGGCGAGCGCCGGCAGGGGACGCAGCCCGGCCGGCGTGCGCTCGAACAGATCCATGCCCAGCCGGTCCTCGGCGCGGCGCAGATGCTGGCTCACCGCGCCGATGGTGACGCCCAGCTCCTCGGCCGCCGGCGCCAGGGCGCCCCGCCGCGCCACGATCTCGATGGCCCGCAGGGCATTGAGGGGAATGGGAAAGGGGTTGGTCATATAGTTTTTCTATACCAGACTATCCACCCCGTCCATTGCGAAGCCCTCTATTGAGGCGCATTCCCTCTTCGGAAGACTGATAGAGGCCCGCAAGGGAGAAAGAAAATGTTCAATCCTGGCTTCTGGCTCCGCCGGTTCCTCGCCCCTTCCTGCGTGACGGATTGCGGCCGGATCGATCCCGAAAGGCTGAGCCTGCGCGACTGGGCCGACCTGCCGGCGCATCATCCGCGCTGCGACCCGGCGCCCGACCGCGACCGGTGGCGGGGCGGGGCGAGAGTTCTGCGGAAGGAATGAGCCCCGCCGGCCCGGCGAGGGCGGCCGATCCTTCCCTCTCGTCAATCATAATGAAAAAATCCGCCCGGCAAGGCGGCGGCTTTCTTGCATTACCCCCGCCAATCGTGTTGATTGATCTGGAGAAAATCACCAGGGCTTGGGGATATTATTGTCTATACTTCATTTCTTCGGGGGCGCCGTCGCCGCCCTGCTGCTCTCTGCCGCGCCGGCTCTGGCGCAGGACACCAACAACACCACCGCCTTCGAGGCCTTCGTTGCCGCGGGCGACTACGAGAAAGCCAATTTCTACCTCGCCAATGGCTATGTGAGCGCGGACAGCATCGATAGCAGCCAGGTTTTCTATACAACCCTGCTCGAGCGCTATGGCGACAACCTCACCGCCAATCTGGGCAAGGTCGACCGGCTCTACAACTATCTGGCCGCCATCAGTCCCATCGACCTCAACAAGCGCTTCGCCTGTCCCGGCCGCGCGGAGGGCGTCTGCCTTCTGGCCAATACCCTGAGCTCGGGCGCGCGCCCGGCCGACATCGCCTGGTTCGTGGCGCGCGGGCTCGACCTCAACAAGCGCGAAGCCGACATCGTGCCGGCGACGCTGCCCCTGGTCACGCGGCTGGGCTCGGTCTATTCCATGACCGACCTCAACTGGTTCGTGGCCAATGGCATGGTGCTGGGCGACGAGACCTATTCGATCGAGGAACTGGTCGGCTACGAGGATGGCGTCCTGGGCACAAGGCATCGCTACCGGCAGCTGACCATGCCGGACAACTTCCTCAATCTGGGAGACCAGAACCTGCTCGACGTGCTGGTCATCGCCCTGGCCACCGATGTCAGCGTCAATGCGCGCCAGCAGGCGCTGCGCCGCGACGTGCTGTGCAATTTCATCACCTATGCGGCCTCCGCCTATACCCCCTCCTTCGACTATCTGCGCCACGTGCTCAAATCCGTGCCGGATTTCCGCGGCGACAATATCGGCAAGCAGACGCAGGGCAATGGCGGGGTCTATGCGGCATTCCCCACCTCCTGCGTGCTGCTGGTCAAGGCCATGGCCACCAGCCACGCCCATCTCGACCAGATCACCAGCGAATTCGCCAATCAGGGCGACGTGCCCACCGCTTCCTGGCTGCTGTCGATCCAGCAAGGCCGCACCTAGGAGTTTGTGCCATGGCGTTCACCCGCAAGAAAATCGCCCCGCCCGTCCTCGTCGCGCTCGCCGCGCTGACGGCCAGCCCGACCCTGGCGCAGGAGCGGATCATCCGCGACATGTTCTCCATCGGCGGCGCGCTCATCATCAATGGGATGGAGCAGCGCAACCGCCAGCAGCAGACCCAGGCGCCGCGCCAGCGCAGCGTCGATCCGGCGGCGGCGCAAAGGGCCGCGGAGGAGCGCGAGCGCATGCGCATCATCCAGACCCGGCTCAACGCCCTGGGCTATGATGCCGGCACGCCGGACGGGGTGGCGGGGCCGCGCACGCGCCGCGCCATCTCCAATTTCCAGGCCAGCATCGGCGAGCCCGAGACCGGCGCGCTGAGCGAGGCGCAACTGGTCATGCTCTATGAGCGCTCGAGCGGCTTCGGCGCCGCGCCGGCCATGGGCTATCCGGCGGTTGGCGGGGCGGCGGCGCCCGCCTTCCCCTCGCTGGGCACGCCCGTCGCCGCGCCCAGCCAGCCGGCCCCGGCCTTTCCGACGCTGGGCGGATCGGCGCCCTCGCCGGCCGCAAGCGCCGCTCCGGCCTTTCCGCAACTGGCCGCGCCCGGCGCGGCCCAGCCGGTCCCGGCCTTTCCCACCATCAGCGGCGCGCCGGTCGCCGCCGCCCCGGCCAAGCCGCTGGTGGCCGGCGAGGGCGCCGCGCCCGTCGCCCTGTCGCCCGCCGACAATCTGGGGGAGGAAGTGGGCAAGACCGCCTATGGCTCCCATGACGCCCAGCCCGACATTCTGGGCGTGACCCTGGGCTCCCCGGAAGCCGATTTCGTCGCCATGCTGACCGAGAACGAGTTCGCCGGCTGCGTGGCCGGCGCGGCGGCCCAGCAATGCGTGCGCGAAACCCCCTCGCTCACCGATACGCTCAAGGGATGGGTCGCGGGCGAGGAAGGCGTCTGGGCCATGGCCCGGCTAATCCAGTTCAAGGAGCCGGTGGAGGCAAGGTTCATCAAGGAGCAGTTCACCCAGACCTATCCCGAGCTCATGGCGGCGGGGAACGGGCTGGTCTCGTCGGGCGAGGCCTGCGGGCTGGCCAGCCAGTCCGTGCAGGCCCTGGTGGCGCTGTTCGACAGCCGCCAGGATCCCGCCGGCACGGCCGAGGTGCCCCCTGCCCTGCTGCAACTGGCGGCGGACTGCCCGGTGGCCTATGCCGTCGCCTTCAACGAGGGCAACAATCTGGTCGCCGCCGTGCAGGTGCTGATGTTCGACGGCACCAGCGTGGTGCGCCAGCAGCAGCGCGCCACCACGCACCGCCAGAGCCAGCTCGGCACCGACCTCAAATTCTAGTGCCAACCCCCGACAGGCGCCGCCGCAACGGCGCCTGTTAAGCTGCGCTAAACCATCTTTCTCGCCATCGGGGCTTCTGCTATCAGCAGCGCCATGAGCTCATCGACCGCCACGCCGCTTTCGCGCATCCGCAATTTTTCCATCGTCGCCCATATCGACCATGGCAAATCCACCCTGGCCGACCGCCTGATCCAGACGACGGGCGGGCTGGACACGCGCGAGATGAAGGAGCAGGTGCTCGACAATATGGAGATCGAGCGCGAGCGCGGCATCACCATCAAGGCCCAGACCGTGCGCCTCTCCTACAAGGCGCAGGACGGGGAGACCTATATCCTCAATCTCATCGACACGCCCGGACACGTCGACTTCGCCTATGAGGTCAGCCGCTCCATGGCGGCCGTGGAAGGCTCGCTCCTGGTGGTCGACGCCTCCCAGGGCGTCGAGGCCCAGACCCTGGCCAATGTCTATCACGCGCTCGACGCCAATCACGAGATCGTGCCGGTACTCAACAAGGTCGACCTGCCGGCCGCCGACATTCCGCGCGTCAAGACGCAGATCGAGGACGTGATCGGGATCGACGCCAGCGACGCGCTGGAAATCTCGGCCAAGACCGGCATGGGCATCGACACCGTGCTCGAGGCCATCGTCACGCGCCTGCCCGCCCCCAAGGGCGACATAGAAGCGCCCCTCAAGGCACTGCTGGTGGACAGCTGGTACGATTCCTATCTGGGCGTGGTGGTGCTGGTGCGCATCGTCGACGGGGTGATGAAGAAGGGCCAGAAGATCCGCATGATGGCCTCTGGCGCCGTCTATGAAATCGACCGGGTGGGCGTCAACACGCCCAAGCTGGTCGAGGTCAAGGAGTTGGTGCCGGGCGAGCTCGGGGTCTTCACCGCCTCGATCAAGGAAGTGGCCGACACCAATGTCGGCGACACCATCACCGACGACAGGAAGCCCACATCGAGCCCTCTGCCGGGGTTCCGCCCGGCGCAGCCGGTGGTGTTCTGCGGGCTCTTCCCGGTCGATGCCAGCGATTTCGACGAATTGCGCGCCGCCATGGGCAAGCTGCGGCTCAACGACGCCAGCTTCTCCTTCGAGATGGAAACCAGCGCCGCGCTCGGCTTCGGCTTCCGCTGCGGGTTCCTGGGCCTATTGCACCTCGAAATCATCCAGGAGCGCCTCTCCCGCGAATTCGACCTCGATCTCATCGCCACCGCCCCCTCGGTGGTCTATGAGGTGGAGATGACCAGCGGGGAAACCATCCAGCTGCATAATCCGGCCGACCTGCCGGACGTGATGAAGATCGCCGAAATCCGCGAGCCCTGGATCAAGGCCACCATATTGACGCCGGACGAATATCTGGGCGCCATTTTGAAGCTCTGCCAGGACCGGCGCGGGGTGCAGCGGAACCTGTCCTATGTCGGCTCGCGCGCCATGGTGGAGTACGATTTGCCGCTCAACGAGGTGGTGTTCGATTTCTACGACCGGCTGAAATCCATCTCCAAGGGCTATGCCAGCTTCGACTACACGCTTTCCGAGCATCGGCCGGGCGATCTGGTCAAGCTCTCCATCCTGGTCAATGCCGAGCCGGTGGATGCGCTCTCCATGCTGGTGCACCGGAGCGTGGCCGAAACGCGCGGCCGGGTGATGTGCGAAAAGCTCAAGGAGCTGATCCCGCCGCATCTGTTCGTCATTCCCATCCAGGCCGCAATCGGGGGCAAGATCATCGCCCGCGAAACCGTGCGCGCCATGCGCAAGGACGTGACGGCCAAATGCTATGGGGGCGACGCCACGCGAAAACGCAAATTGCTGGAAAAGCAGAAGGCCGGCAAAAAGCGCATGCGCCAGTTCGGCAGCGTCGAAATCCCCCAGGAGGCCTTCATCAAGGCCCTCAAGATGGGCGACGACTAGGCCGGCGCATAAATCCTTTTCAAATTACGCCATTGCGCTACTCTTTGGCGATAGAATCCACGGAGCCCAGCGTCATGGCACATAAATTTCACATCACCCCGGCCGCGAACGAGCAGTTCAAGTTCGACTTCTCCTACAATGGGGAGAAGATCTTCTGGTCCGAAAACTACAAGCAGAAGGCCAGCGCCAAGAGCGCCATCGAATCGCTGAAGAAGAATGCGCCGGGCGCCGCCACCGCCGATCTCTCCAAGGACGAGACCGGCTCGGGCTATCGCTTCGAGATCGTCAAGTCCAAGGACGACCAGTTCTTCGTGCGGTTCGTTGCCTCCAATGGCGAGACCATGGTGCGCACCGAGACCTACAAGCAGAAGGCCAGCGCCACCAATGCCATCGAATCGCTGAAGAAGAACGGACCGGGCGCGGACGTGGCCGACGAGGCATAAGCCCAATTCCCTGTTTTCTCATCTTGGTCTAGTCTCCCGGCGATCCATCGACCGGGAGACCTTGCTTTCATGACGTCCTTTTTGAAGCTCTTCGCCGCCACCGCCGCCATCCTCACCCTGGGGCTGGGCGCCGCAAGCGCGCATGACCTGCCCGATCTGGCGGGCCGCACCATCGTGGCGGTGACCGAAAATGCCTATACGCCGCTCAATTTCGCCGATCCGAAGACGGGCGAGGGCATCGGGCTCGAATACGACCTCTTCAACGAGATCGCCAAACGCCTCAACGCCAAGGTGGATTGGCAGCTGGCCAGTTGGGACGTGATGATCCAGGCCGTGCGCGACGGCCAGTTCGAGGTGGGGATGGACGGCATCACCATCAATGACGAGCGCAAGAGCCAGATCGACTTCTCCGACAGCTATCTGACCAGCCAGCAATTCATGCTGGTGCGCGCCGGCGAGGAGCGCTTCGCCGACGCCCCCGGCTTTGCCGCGGATGCGACCCTGCTGGTCGGGGCGCAGGCCGGCACCACCAATTTCTACGCCGCGGTCTATGACGTGCTCGATGGCGACGAGGCCAATCCGCGCATCAAGCTGTTCGAGACCTTCGGGGCCTCGGTGCAGGCGCTGGCGGCGGGCGATGTCGACACGGTGCTGATGGACCAGGCCTCGGCCAATGGCTATATCGGGGCCAATCCGGGTGCCTTCAAAGTGGTCGGCCAGCCTTTGGGCAGCGATAATTTCGGCTTCATCCTCACCCCCGGCTCCGACCTCGTCGCCCCCATCAACGCGGCCCTGGCCCAGATCAAGGCCGACGGCACGCTCGAAGCCCTCGAGCGCAAGTGGTTCTACGAGTATAATTCGGCGCAATAAGCGCGTTCGCGCCGTACTCGGCCATCGTGCCTATAAACCGACCGGCGCTGCCCACGGGCCCGACCCGTGGGCCGGCTGGAGAGCCATGGCGGCGTCGGCGTTTTCGGGGAATGGCCCGCGGATCAAGTCCGCGGGCAGCGCCGGGGATGGAACGCAAGCAAAAACCGATGGTCCGGCATAGCGCCCCTAGACATCCACGAATCTGATGAGCGCATGAGCTACCGCCCCCGCCCGCCTTCGCTGTTCGCCCGCCTGCCCTGGTGGCTGCTGGCCATCGGCCTGATGTTCGTTGTCGGGCTCTGGGCCATCACGGCGGACCAGACCTATGCGCAGATCTTTTCGGCGCTGGCGGGGGGCGTTCTGACCACGCTGTGGGTGAGCATGGTCGCCTTCGCGCTGGCGACGCTGATCGGGCTGGGGATGGCGCTGGCGCGCACCTCGGGCAATCGGGTCCTCACCGAGATCGCCACCTTCTATGTCGAGCTCATCCGCGGCATTCCGGTTTTGGTGTTCCTATTCTACGTCGCCTTTGTCGGCGCGCCGGGGCTTGTGGCGGCGGTCAACTGGCTGCTGCAGCCCCTCGATGTCGTGCTCACCATCCGCCAGTTCGACTTCGCCTGGCGCGCCATCGTGGCGCTGACCGTGTGCTATTCGGCCTTCATCGCCGAAATCTTCCGCGCCGGCATCGAGGCGGTGGACCGGGGGCAGATCGAGGCGGCGCGGGCGCTGGGCCTCTCACGCTGGCAATGCTTCCGCCTCATCGTGCTGCCGCAGGCGCTGCGCACCATATTGCCGCCGCTGGGCAACGACTTCGTCTCCATGATTAAGGATTCGGCGCTGGTCTCGGCCCTGGGCGTGCAGGACATCACCCAGCTGGGCAAGGTCTATTCCTCGGGCACGTTCCTGTTTTTCGAAACCTATAATGTGGTGGCCTTCCTCTATCTCACCATGACCATTTCGCTCTCGCTGCTGGTGCGGCTGCTCGAGCGCCATCTGCGCGAAAAGCGCTATTGAGCCTTGCGCCCGGGGCGCGCCCTTCCCATCTCCATGCCGTCAAACAGGGAGCCCTTCCATGAAACGCCTCGTCGCGCTCGCCGCCGCCAGCCTTGCCGTGCTCACCCTTGCCGGCTGCGGGGACGGGCGGCAGGTCGCCAATGTCGGGGTGGACTGGACCGGGAACGACATTTCCATCGAGGCGGTGGCCGATCCGCAGGTCGAGGGCGTCGTCTGCCACCTGGCCTATTTCAACCGCTCCTTCTGGGACCGCATCAGCCAGGGCAACTGGTTCGAGGACCCGTCCTATTCGGCGCTGGATTGCTCGGTCACCGGCCCGATCAGCATCGGGCGGATTTCGACGCGCCCGGGCGGGGAGGAGATTTTCCGCGAGGGACGCTCGCTGATCTGGAAGTCGCTGCGCGTCACCCGCGTCTATGACGCACAAAACAATGCCCTCATCTACCTGGCCCATGCCCGCGAAGTGCAGCAGGGCTCGGGCAAAATGAGCCTGTCGGTCATTCCGCTGGCCACCGAGCAGGTGGTCTGGCGCGAGGGCGCCCCGGCGCGACCCTGACCGCTTTTCGGACGGAGGCGCAAAGAAGAAAAGGAATAGCGTCCAACCGCCCCAGAACACAAAACCATTCCGGGTTTCCCGTTTGAACGCGCAGCGGGGAGCACGATATTCTCCTTATAAACCCCGATGCCGGCAGCAGCCCCACAGGAAATTTGCACCATGCCCATTCTGATCGGCGATACCGCCCCCGATTTCACGCTCGACTCCACCGAGGGCCCCATCCATTTCCACGACTATATCGAGGGAAGCTGGGCGGTGCTGTTCAGCCACCCCAAGAATTTCACCCCGGTGTGCACCACCGAGCTGGGCTTTACCGCCAAGCTCAAGCCCGAATTCGAGAAGCGCGGCGTCAAGGTGCTGGGTCTTTCGGTCGATCCGATCGAGGATCATCGTCGCTGGGTCGGCGATATCGAGGAAACCCAGGGCACGGCGCTCAACTTCCCCCTGCTGGCCGATCCCAAGGGCGAGGTGGCCCGGCTTTACGACATGATCCACCCCAATGCCGACAACACGCTGACCGTGCGCTCGGTCTTCGTCATCGGGCCGGACAAGAAGATCAAGCTCAAGATCGAATATCCCGCCTCCACCGGCCGCAATTTCAACGAGGTGCTGCGCGTCATCGACAGCCTGCAGCTCACCGCCAAGCACCAGGTGGCGACGCCCGTGAACTGGCAGCAGGGCGAGGACGTCATCATCGTTCCCGCCGTTTCCAACGAGCAGGCCAAGGTCAAATATCCGGGCGGCTGGACGGAACTGAAGCCCTATCTGCGCATTGTTCCTCAGCCGCGCGACTGACGCGTCGCGCGCGTCCCCCTTCCCGGGACGCTGCGGTCCTTTCGCAGATTTTCTCCCCCGATAACTGGGCGGTGGTTGCAGCCACCGCCTTTTTCGTTGCGGCGTTCAGCCGGCGGCAAAGCTGGAGCTGGCGTCCTGCGGGCGCACCAGGGCCGTGGTGCGCAAGGCGGCCAGCAGCGCCAGAAGCGCCATGGCCATGCCCACGCCATAGACCGGAACCACCGCCACCTTGATCTGGGCGGCGGAAACGGCGCTGGCCATGCCTGCCATATTGGCGGCCACCCCGGCCAGCGCCGCGCCGATGGCGTTGCCGGCCGACTGGGTGGTGGGCATGAGCGAGGAGGTGCGGACGCGCTCGGCGTCGCTCGCCGCCTCCATCATGGTGAGGTTGAGATAGCCGTTGCAGGTGCCGAAACCGCCGCCGATGAGCAACTGGCCGGCGATGACCACGCCGAGCTGGTCGAGCAGCAGGCCGGCCAGCACCAGGGCGAGGCCGAGCCCGATCATGGCCGGGCCGAGGCGGATCAGGGTCTTGCGCGTCTCCTTGCGGCGCACATTGGCCACGCAAATGGCCGAAAAGCTCCAGGCCACGGCCAGGACGGCGGCGAGGGCGCCGGCCATTGTGGCCCCGAACCCCCACATCTGCTGGACCACCAGCACCAGATAGACGGCCGAGCCGGCGCCGGCGACATTGATGAGCAGGCTCATCCATAGCCCCGTGCCCACCACCGAAACCGGGCGGAAGGCGTCGGGCGGCATCAGCCGGTCGCGGCTTCTGCCATCGAGCCAGACGGCGCCGGCAAGCAGCAGGCCTGCCCCGGCGAGCAGGCCGCTGGCCGGCAGGGGCGAGGCCAGCCCCGCCAGCGCCACCAGCATGATGCCGAGGCCGATGGTGAAAAGGCGCAGGCCGGGAAACTGCACCCTGCGCCCACCATCCCTGTCATGGGCCGGCACCACGAACACCACCATGACGGCAAAGATCAGCACCAGCGGCACGCTGAAGGCGAAAGCGGCGCGCCAGGAGACCAGCTCGGTGAGCAGCCCCGCCACCGCTGGGCCGCCAAAGGCCGCCACCGCCCAGATCATGGCCTGCATGCCGAAGACCTTGGGCACCAGCCGCGAGGGGAAGAGCTCGGGGATGAGCGCGAAGCAGATGGCGGCGACCACGCCCTCGCCCAGCCCCTGCAAGGCGCGGCCGACCAGCACCACCGGCATGGAGCCGGCATAGGCGGCGATCAGCGTTCCGGCGAGGAAGATCCCGGCCGAGAGCAGCAGGCCGGCGCGCGCGCCCAGGCGCTGCTTGAGCAGGGCCGCGCCCGAGCCCCCGACAATGGCGAAGACCAGAAACAGCGTCACCGCCCAGGAAATCAGCGCCACCCCGCCCAGCTCCTGCACGGCGGTGGGCAGCGAGACGGTGGCGACGAAGGAATTGAAGGCCAGAAGCGAGACCCCCAGGCACAGGATCAGCGTCACGCTGGCATAACGGGGCTGGACGATTTCGGACCAGCGGCCCTCGACGGTCTCGGGCATCGGGCAATCCCTTAATTAAACAAGAAATATCTTGGTAATTTATGATGCGGCCGGAAACTTGGCAATCCCGTTTCGGACCGGCCCCGCTTCTACCCCATCTTAACCCGGCTGCGCCATGGTCCGCGCAAGCCAAGGCAGGAGACGGAATTGAGCGAGCAGAGCCGGTCCCGGGGCGGCATCGACTGGCGCCTCTTCGCCGCCATCCTGGCGGTGGCCGTGACCATATTGGTGGTGCGCACGCTGATGGGGCGGGTGGGGCAACCCTTCTTTCCCGATACGGACGACGCCATGCGCATGGTGATGGTGCGCGATCTGGCGGGCGGGCAGAACTGGTATGACCTCGTCGCCCATCGCCTCAACACGCCCTGGGGAGCCGAGCTGCACTGGTCGCGGCTGGTGGACCTGCCGCTGGCGCTGCTGGTGATGGCGCTGACCCCGTTGCTGGGCCCAGACATGGCGCTGGTGGGGGCCGGCTATATCTGGCCCATGGCGCTTCTGGGCGTGCTGCTCTTCATCAGCGCCGGGCTGGCGCAGCGCCTGCTGGGCCCCGAGGGGGCGCTTCCCGCCCTGGTGCTGCCGGTGCTGAGCCCGGCCATCCTGGCCGAATTCACCCCTGGCCGGGTCGACCATCACAATGTCATCATCGTGCTGACCCTGGCCATGGCCTGGGCGGCGGTGGAAAGCGTGCGCCGCCCGCGCGCCGCCCTTGTCTGCGGGCTGCTGGCGGCCACGGCCCTGGCCATCGCCACCGAATCGCTGCCCGCCATCGCCGCCGCCATCCTGGCGCTGGGCCTGCTCTGGGTGGCCGATCCCGCCCATGCCCGCGCCATGCGCGGCTTCGGGCTGGCGTTCGGGCTGGGCGCCATGGGGCATCTGGCCCTGTTCCGCCCACCCTGGCGCTGGCTGGAGCCGGCCTGCGACGTCATCTCGCCGGTCTATGTGGGCGTGGCGCTGGTTGTCGCGGGGACCTTCACCCTTGCCAGCCTCGTCCCCACTCCGCGCGCCGCCTGGCAGAGGCTGGCGCTGCTGGCCATTCTGGGCGGGTTGGGGCTGGGCCTCATCCTCCTCATCTACCCCCAATGCCTGGGCGGTCCCTATGCCGCGCTCGATCCCTGGCTGCAGAGCCACTGGATCGCCGGCATCGTCGAGGCGCGGCCCTGGCTTTCCACCCTTGCCGCCCTGCCCGCCTATGCCATCGCCGTGGGCGTGCCGGCGCTGCTGGCGGCGCTGGTGGTGGCGGTACGGCTGTGGCGGGTGGAGGCGGAGCGGGCCGAATGGGCGGTGCTGCTGGTTTTCCTTCTGGCCACGGCGCTGGTGATGCTGACCCAGGTGCGCGGGGCGCGGCTGGCCATCATGCCGGCCATGCCGGCGGCGGCCTGGCTGATCCTGGTGCTGCGCCGGCGCTATCTCGCCCGGCCCCGGCTCGGCAATGCGCTGGGGCTGATGCTGGGCTGGCTGGCCTTTTCGGGCGTGGTGCTGTCGCTGCTGGTGGCCGGCCTCACCCAACTGGCGCCGGGCGAAAAGGCAGACCTCCATGCAAGCGCCCCCGCCGCCGGCAAGGAAGCCTGCCTTCTGCCCGAAGCCTTTGCCGACCTCGCCCCGCTGCCGCCCGAGCGCATCATGACGCCGATCGATCTGGGCGCGCATCTGCTGCTCTACACGCCCCATGAGGTGGTCTCGGCGCCCTATCACCGCAACCAGCAGGGGGTGCGCGACACCTTCCGCTTCTTCAACGACCCCCTCGCCACGGCGCGGGCGATTCTTGCGGAACGCGGCATCGGGCTGGTGGTGCTGTGCCCGGCCATGGCCGAGGTCAGGGGATTGCCCGAGCGGGCGCCGGACAGTTTCGCCACGCTCTACGCCGCCGGCACGCTGCCGGACTGGCTGGAGGAGGTGAGCCTTCCCGGAAGCGCCCTCAAAGTCTTCGCCGTGCTGCCGGACCGCTAGGGCCGGCGCCCATCTTTCAAAGCCCTTGCGGGCAGGCTAAAACCTTGCGGCCCCCAGTGAGACCACACATGGCTATTTATACCGACATCGCCCGCAGGGTGTACAACCACACCTTCAAGCTCGATCCGATCGTGCGCAGCCTGCTCGATACCGATTTCTACAAGCTGCTGATGCTGCAGATGATCTGGGGGCTCTATCCCAAGGTGGAGGCCACCTTCTCGCTCATCAACCGCACGAAAACGGTGCGGCTGGCCGAGGAGATCGACATCGACGAATTGCGGGCCCAGCTCGACCATTGCCGCACGCTGCGCGTCTCCAAGAAGGAGATGATCTGGCTGGCCGGCAACACCTTCTACGGCTCCAAGCAGATCTTCCAGCCCGCCTTCCTGCGCTGGCTGGAGAATTTCCAGCTCCCCGACTACCGGCTGGAAAAGCGCGACGGCCAGTTCATCCTCGAATTTCCCGGGCTGTGGCTGGAAACCACCATGTGGGAAATCCCGGCGCTGGCCATCATCAACGAATTGCGCTCGCGCGCAGCCATGAAGCATTACGGCCCCTTCACGCTCGACGTGCTCTATGCGCGCGCCAAGGCCAAGATGTGGGAGAAGGTGGAGCGGCTGCAAAAGCTGCCCGAGCTCAGGATTTCCGATTTCGGCACCCGCCGGCGCCATTCCTTCCTCTGGCAGCGCTGGTGCGTGGAGGCGCTCAAGGAAGGGATCGGGGAAAACTTCACCGGCACCTCCAACGTCAAGCTGGCCATGGACACCGACCTCGAGGCGCTGGGCACCAATGCGCATGAGCTACCCATGGTGCTGGCCGCGCTTGCCCGCTCGGACGAGGAATTGCGCGAGGCGCCCTATCGCGTGCTCCAGGACTGGAAGAGCTATTACGGCGGCAATCTGCTGATCGTCCTGCCCGATGCCTTCGGCACCGACGCCTTCCTGCGCGACGCCCCCGACTGGGTGGCCGACTGGACCGGCTTCCGCCCCGACAGCGCCCCGGCCATAGAAGGGGGCGAGCGCATCATTTCGTTCTGGCAGGAGCGCGGGCGCGATCCGCGCGAGAAGCTCCTCATCTTCTCGGACGGGCTCGACGTCGACATGATCGAGGAGGCCTATCTGCATTTCGACGGGCGGGTGCGCATGGCCTTTGGCTGGGGCACCAATCTCACCAATGATTTCGAGGGCTGCTCGCCCGATGGTGCCAATCCCGGGCTGGGGCCGATCTCCATCGTCGCCAAGGTGAGCGAGGCCAATGGCCGCCCGGCGGTGAAGCTGAGCGACAATCCGGCCAAGGCCACCGGCACGCCGGCGGAAATCGCCCGCTATATTGAGGTGTTCGGCGATACCGGCCGGGTCAGCCATCCGGTCAAGGTCTGACGGAACCGGCGCGCGGTTTTTTCATTACCGCTCAGGAGCTTCCTGCCATCGCATGACCACAACATGGGATGATAAGGGCTCCAGCGGGAGCCCCCATGATTCTGCAACTCATCGATATCGGCGTGCGCGACAAGCAGGCCCATCCGCGCCTTGCCGGGCGCGTCACCGGTCACGTGCGGGCGGTGCTGGTGGAAAGCCGGGACGGGCAGGAACAGACCCATGAACTGGTCATTCCCGTCTGGGCCGAGGGCGCCGAGGCCATGAGCGAGGCCGATATCGACATGGCCCTGATGCTGCGGGCCGCGCGGATCATCGACCGGATGCGGGCACGGCTGGGTGCGCGGGCGCGCGATTGACACGCCTGACCTGGGCCATGGAGGTGAGAAAGGCGCGCTGCTGCTCGGTGAGCCCGCCGGTGCGCCGGGCCGGAAGCGGCGCCTCTTCGGGCCGGGGGGCGCGCGACAGGGGCCGGGCCTGGGCATAGAAGCGGGCGGCGCGCGCAATGTCGGCGTCGCGGCGGCGGCGGCGCTCGCTGCGCAGGAACAGGACCAGCGTCACAATCACCACCGCCCACATCAAAGCCAGGTTCCAGACCATCGTCATCTCCTTGTCGATGACGGTGATAGCTAATGAAACGTTAAACGCCAAAGCCAGGCTGGCGTTAGCCTTACCGGGTAAAATTGCGCCTATTCGGCCGGAACGGGCAAAGGACGGCCGCGATTGAGCGCCACCAGCATGGCGCGCACGTCGTTCTCGGCCGCCTTGGTCACCAGCTTGCGGTTGTCGGTCTCGCGCAGCGGGCGCGGCGCGCCGAAGGCCACGGTCACGTCCTTGACCGGGCCGCCCAGGATCTCGCGGATATTCTGCTTGACCGACTTGGACTTGATCCAGGCGATCAGCGAGCGCTCGGTGCGGCCCACCGGCAGGCCCTGGAGCCTGGTATAGGCGATGGTCAGAGGCTGGATCATCACCTCGCTGGCGCCCGCGTCGAGCATGGCGTGCTGGGCGGCGCCGACCAGGGCCGAGCGGAAGGGCAGCACGTGGGTGCCGATGTCCGACTGACCCTCGGCAAAGAGCAGCACGGCATTGCCGCCCGCCATGTGGGCGCCCATCTCATGGGCCGTGCGGCCGGCGTCGGACCGGCGGGTGCGGTCGACGAAAATGGTCTTTTGCAGCCGCGCCATCATGCCCACGAAGAACCATTCGCCCACCTCGCGCTTGGCCACGAAGGTGACGTCGGCCACCGAGCCGATGGCGATGATATCGGTCCAGGAGATGTGGTTGGAGACCAGCAGCGTCGGCCGCCCGGTGGCGGGCTGGCCCACCATTGTGACGCGCAGCCCGAGGAACACGCAGCCCAGGCGGTGGAAGAGGCGCGGCAGCACGTTCCAGAAGGGCAGGCGCAGCGCGTTGATGAGCAATTGCACCGGGATGACGAGGATGAGGAAGGGCAGAAAGATGAAAAGGAAGAACAGGACCCGCAGGATCATTTGACTTTGTCCCCGCCCCCTTCGATGGGCACAGCGTAAAGCTCGAGGCGATGATCGACCAGCCTGTAGCCCAGGCGCTTGGCGATGACGTCCTGGATGGCCTCGATCTCCTCGTTGCGGAATTCGATGACGCGGCCGGAGCGGATGTCGATCAGGTGGTCGTGATGCTCGTCGGGAATGAGCTCGAAGCGGGCGCGGCCATCCTTGAAGTCATGCTTGGTGACCAGCCCCGCCTCCTCGAACAGGTTGACGGTGCGATAGACGGTGGAAAGCGAGATGCGCTCATCGACCGTGGAGGCGCGGCGATAAAGCTCCTCGACATCGGGATGGTCGGTGGCTGCCTCGATGATCCGGGCGATGATGCGCCGCTGGTCGGTCATGCGCATGCCGCGGGCGACGCAGGCCTCCTCCAATGTGGGGTCGTTCGGGCTCTTGCTCACGCGCCGGCTCCCAGTCCGATGTTTGGTGCAACCGGGTTACCCAAGATCGCGCATCATGACAAGCGCAGTGGCCTGGCTGCCGTCCGGGCGGGGATAATAGCCCTTGCGCGTGGCGGTGGTGACGAAGCCCTCGCCCTTGTAGAGCCGGATGGCCGCGACATTGTCCTCGGCCACTTCCAGGAACATCTTGCGCGCCGGGGTGAGCAGGAGATCGTCGAAAGCGGCGCGCAGCAGCGCCTGGCCGATGCGCTTGCCGCGGAATTTGGGATCGACGGCGATGGTGAGCAGCTCCGCCTCGTCGGCGGCCAGGCGGATGAGCGCGAAGCCGGCAATGCGCCGCCGCGCGTCGCAGGCGACATAGGCGGGGGTGGCCGGATCGGCCAGGAAGCTCTCGAATTCTCCCGCGCTCCAGCCGCGGTAAAACCCCTGGGCGTGGATGCGGGCGAGATCGCGGGCATCGGCGGGCCGGCCCGGCTCGATATGGAGCCCGGCCGGGGCCATCCACAATTTCATCATCGGCCCAGCCTTTCTATGCGCGCCGCCGTCTGCGGCTTGGCGTCGGCATCGCGGATATAGTCGGGCTCGGGCGGATGGGCTGCCGGATCGAGCCCGGCGCCGAAACGGGCCAGCGCCTCGATATCGAGGAAGGGGGTCTCGAGGAGGCGCGCGCCGGGGAGGATCGCCTGCCGCGCCGCCTCCATGGGCAGCAGGGCCGCCGGCCCGGCCGGCACGCCGGGGCCGGAAAAATTCTGCATATAGGCTTCGCCCCGCCGCGCATCGAGCAGCACGCAGCTCGGCCCCTCCGCGGCCAGCGACAGCGCCACCAGATTGGAGACGCCGACCACCGGCACATTGCGCGCCAGCCCGATGCCCCGCGCCGCCGACAGGCCGATACGCAGGCCGGTGAAGGATCCCGGCCCGGTGGTGGTGACGACGCGGCCCAGATCGGCATAAGCGACGCCATTGCGTTCGAACAGCGCCGCGATGCGCCCGAAGATGAGTTCGGCATGGCCGGTGGCGATGTCGTCCACGCTGAAGGCCAGCCGGCCATCGGCCAGCAGCAGCCCCAGTTGCAGGCGCGGCGCGGCGGTGTCGATGGCCAGAACGATGCTCATGGCATCGCTCTAGCGCCGGCGCGGGGCGCTGTCGAGCCTGGTGCCGCCTTGACGCTCCGAACGGGGGCGGCAAGGGTGCGGCATGAGCCCTGATTCGCCCCGGACCCCATCATGACCTGGCTGGCCGAAACCGCCATGTTGAGCCATGGCTGGCGGCGCTTCGCGCTGCTGCTGCTGGCCGGGGCCGTGGCCGGGCTGTCGGTGCCGCCGCTCTTCGTGGTGCCGGCGCTGTTCGTCAGCTTTCCGCTCTGGGTGTGGTGCCTGGACGGGGCGGGGCGACAGCGCGGCTGGCGACGGGTCCTGGGCCCCGCCTTCACCATCGGCTTTGCCTTCGGCTGGGGCTATTTCATCGTCGCCTTCCATTGGCTGGGCGCCGCCTTCTTCGTCGATGGCGGCTGGTTCATCGGCGTCATGCCCTTCGCCATCCTGGCGCTTTCGGCGCTGATCGCCGCCTTCTGGGGCGCCGCCAGCGCATTGGCGCATCTCTTGTGGACGCAGGGACCCTGGCGGGTAGTGACGCTGGCCAGCGCCCTCACCCTGGCCGAATGGGCGCGCGGCCACGTGCTCACCGGCTTCCCCTTCGATCTTCTGGGCTATGCGCTCACCCCCACCGACGAGATGATGCAGACCACCGCCGTCATCGGGGTCTATGGGCTGACGCTGGTGGCGGCCCTGCTCGCCTTCATGCCGGCGCTGATCTGGCCGGCGGACGGGCGCAGCCGCAGCCGGCGCCTGTTGCCCTTTTTCCTCATCATCGGCGTCATCGCCGCGCAATTGGGCTATGGCCACAACCGGCTGGCGGGAACCCAGGCGAGCGAGCGCGGCGACATTTCCATGCGGCTGGTGCAGCCTCTGGTCTATGAACATTCCGATTTCGGCAATGTCGATCCGGTGGCGCTGATCGACCGGCTGCTGATGCTGAGCGACATGCGCATGGACCCGGCCGACCAGGGGCTGGCCGACATCACCCATCTGGTCTGGCCCGAATCGAGCCTGCCCTTCTTCCTCTCCACCTATCCCGAGGCGCTGGCGCGGATCGCACGGCTCCTGCCCGAGGGAACGGTGCTGCTGGCCAGCGCGCCGCGCCAGCAATACGAGCCGGGCGCCAGCACGCCCTCCGGCCCGCCTTTCAATGCGATCCTGGCCATAGACGACAAGGGCGAGGTCATCGCCTCCTATGACAAGGCGCATCTGGTGCCCTTCGGCGAATTCCTGCCCTTTGGCGAATTCTTCGCCCGCTTCGGCATCACCCAGTTCGTGCCCGGCGCCGAGGGCTGGGCCCATGGCGATGCGCGGCGCCGGCTGATGAGCCTGCCGGGGACGCCCGGTTTCCTGGCGCTGATCTGCTACGAAATCCTGTTTTCGGGCGATCTGGGCGATACCGAGGGCGCGCAGTTCCTCTTCAACGTCACCAATGACGCCTGGTTCGACGGCTCGATCGGCCCGGCCCAGCATGCCCATCACGCTCGCATCCGCGCCGTGGAGGAAGGCATGAGCCTCATCCGCGCCGCCAATTCCGGCCTCACCTTCGCCACCGACCCGCTGGGGCGGATCACCGGCGCGCTGGCGCCACGGGAAATGGCGGTGCTCGACGTGCGCCCGCATGAAAAGCTGGCCGCCACGCCCTTTTCGCAATGGCGCCACTGGCCACTGCTGATCGGGCTGCTGGCCGGGCTGCTGATCTCCCTTGTCGCCTGGCGCGAGGAGCGGCGCAGGCCGCTCTGAAAGCGGCATATGCGCCGCCTCCGGGCCGCAGGCGCAATTCATGCTCCCGATCCGCCCCGCGACATATCAAGCTTTCTTTATATGATGCTTGACCGGCCGGGCCCGGAGGTGTCAAAAACCCCAGACCATGGCCCGGCTTGCGCTATTGCGGGCCCAGACAGGGGATTTGGGTTGGCACGATCTTCTTATCTCTTCACCTCCGAATCGGTCTCTGAAGGCCATCCGGACAAGGTTTGCGACCGGATTTCCGACGAAATCGTCGACATGATCTTTCGCGAGGCGCGCAAGACCGGCATGGACCCCGCGCAGGTGCGCATCGCCTGCGAGACCCTGGCCACCACCAACAGGGTGGTGATCGCCGGGGAAGTGCGCGTGCCCGAAACCCTGCTCAAGAAGGACCGCGACGGCAAAATCCTGCTCGATGCGGCGGGCAATCCCCGCGTCAATCCCGCCCGCTTCAAATCCACCGCGCGCAAGGCCATCCGCGCCATCGGCTACGAGCAGTCGGGCTTCCACTGGAAGACGGTCAAGATCGACGTGCTGCTCCATGGCCAGTCGGCCGACATCGCCCAGGGCGTGGACGAGGCGGGCAACAAGGATGTGGGGGCGGGCGACCAGGGCATCATGTTCGGCTATGCCAGCCGCGAGACGCCCGAATTGCTGCCGGCGCCGATCTACTATGCCCACAAGATCCTCGAAACCCTCACCGAGGCGCGCAAGGCCAATAACAGCCCGGCCGGCAAGCTGGGCCCCGACGCCAAGAGCCAGGTGACGGTGCGCTATGAGGAGGGCAGGCCGGTCGGGGTAACCCAGATCGTGCTCTCCACCCAGCATCTGGACGAAAGCCTCACCTCGGCCGATGTGCGCGCCATCGTCGAGCCCTATATCCGCGCCGCCCTGCCCGAAGGCTGGATCGGCACGGACACGGTCTGGCACATCAACCCCACCGGCAAGTTCGTCATCGGCGGCCCCGACGGCGATGCGGGCCTGACCGGGCGCAAGATCATCGTCGACACCTATGGCGGCGCGGCCCCGCATGGCGGCGGCGCCTTTTCGGGCAAGGACCCGACCAAGGTCGACCGCTCGGCCGCCTATGCGGCGCGCTACCTGGCCAAGAACGTGGTGGCGGCCGGCCTGGCCGATCGCGCCACCATCCAGCTCTCCTATGCCATCGGGGTGGCCCAGCCGCTCTCGATCTATGTGGATTTGCACGGCACCGGCAAGGTGGACGAGGCCAAAGTGGAAGCAGCGCTGGCGCAGGTGATGGATTTGACCCCGCGCGGCATCCGCACCCATCTCGATCTCAACCGGCCCATCTATGCCAAGACCAGCGCCTATGGCCATTTCGGCCGCAAGCCGGGGCGCGACGGCAGCTTCTCCTGGGAGAAGACCGATCTGGTCAAAGCCCTCAAGGCCGCCGTCGCCTGAGGCGAGAGATGGATTGACCCGGGGCCTCTTTTCCGCAAAAGGCGGGAAAGAGGCCTTTTTGCTGGAAATGGATGACATGGCGGACCATCACCTCCCCAAGACCCGCTCGGGCGAGCCGCGCGCCTTTTTCGGGCGCCGCGCCGGCAAGACCCTGCATGGCGGCCAGAAGGCGCTGGTGGACGAGTTGCTGCCGCGCATCGAACTCAAGCTGGCCGAACGCATCGATCCCAGGGCGCTGTTTCCCGATGCGGATCGCATCGCCATCGAGATCGGTTATGGCGGGGGCGAGCATCTGGCGCGCAAGGCAGGGGAGGCCCCCGAAACCGGCTTTATCGGCTGCGAGGTGTTCACCGGCGGCATCGGCAAGATGGTGCAGGCGGTGGCGGCGGCGGGGCTGGCCAATGTGCGGCTTTTCACCGACGATGCGCTCAAGCTGCTGATGGCGCTGCCCGACGCCTCGGTGGACGCGGTCTATCTGCTCTATCCCGACCCCTGGCCCAAGACGCGGCACCACAAGCGCCGCTTCGTCTCGCCCACGACGCTGGGCGAGCTGGCGCGGGTCATCCGCCCGGGGGGCGTCTTTTATTTCGCCACCGATATCGAGGATTACGCCAACTGGACGCTGGCCCACATAATGCGGGCGCCGGCCTTCGCCTTCGCGCCGGAGCGGCCCGGGGCATGGCACGAGCCCTATCCGGGCTGGCAGGCGACGCGCTATGAGCAGAAGGCCCGCCGCGAGGGCCGCATGGTCAGCTTTTATTTCAGCTTCACTCGGCGCTGAAGGCCGGGGCGCCGCCACGGGGACGGCGCCCGGAAAAATCAGAAGCTGACCGGATTGAGCGTATCGGGATCGAAAAGCTGCATGGTCTCGCGGCCATCGGCGCCACGGATGAAGGCGCGCAGATAGGCGCCCCATTCTTCCACCGAGACGACGTTCACGCCCCTGGCGTTGAGCTGATAGGCGACATAACCGGCGTCGAACCCGGTGGCCGGCTCTTGCTCGGGCACCACCACCGGGGGCGGAGCGGGCTCCGGATCGGGATCGGGCGGTGGCGCGGCCAGGGCCGGCAGGGCAAGGGCGACGAGAGCGGCACTGGCAAGGAGGGCGGCAACACTCTTTTTCATGGGGCAATCCTTTTTGTTTGCAACGTCATGCAGATGCGCATCAACGGTCGGGGGCGCAAGCGGACCGGGGCGGATTCTGGGGGGTTGAAATCGTTTAGGCCCGCCCAAACCCGCGAAAGGGTAAGCGGGAGCTTAATCGCCCCGCCTGCTGCAACCGGGCGGGCCCCGAGGCGGTTGAAGGGGAAAGGAGAGCTGCCATGCAGACCAGCGTCGCCATTCTCGACACCATTCCCGTCACCCACACTGTCCGCCACTATCGGGTGGAGCGCCCCAAGGGCTTCAATTTCGTGCCTGGCCAGGCCAGCAAGCTCAGCATCGACAAGGACGACTGGCGCGAGCAGAAGCGCCCTTTCACCTTCACCTGCCTGCCCGATGCCGACCAGCTCGAATTCACCATCAAGAGCTATTTCGACCATTCCGGCGTCACCAATGAATTGTGGTCGCTGGGCGCCGGCGACCGGCTGATCCTGCGCGAGCCCTGGGGGACGATCCAGTATCGCGGGCCGGGCACCTTCATCGCCGGGGGCGCCGGGGTCACCCCCTTCATCGCCATATTGCGCCATCTCAATGCCACGGGAAAAATCGCCGGCAACCGGCTGATCGTCTCCAACCGCACCGAGAAGGACATCATCCTGCGCGACGAATTCGAGGCCATGGCGGGGCTGGAGGTGCTCTGGACCCTTACGGGCGACAGCAAATCGGCGCTGTTGCAGGAGCGGATCGACGCGGATTTCCTCAAAAAGCATGTGGGGGATTTCGAACAGAACTTCTATCTGTGCGGTCCCGATCCCATGGTGGAGGAATTGCGCGGCCTGCTCGAGGTGGAAGGCGCCGACGTCGCCAACGTCACCTGGGAGAAGTAGCCCGGCGCCTCCCTTGCCTTTTGGGCGGTCGGGGGCTATATAGGGCCAACATCGTTGCTCTCATTCGAGAGTGGGTGCCCTCGGCGGCTCCCGCTCTTTTTGTTTATCTGCGGCGAGCTGCGCCCCGGCGCGGCCGCCCAAAACTGAACGACAGGCATGGCTTTCGATCTCAACGAGAAGCGCTATATCAGGGAAACCGGGCTCGAGACCCGGATTGCCCGCATTGTCGAGCCGGTGGCCAACGGGCTGGGCTATGCGCTGGTGCGCATCAAGGTCACCCAGGAAAACGGCTGCACCCTGCAGATCATGGCCGAGGACGGGGAAGGGCGCTTCACCATCGCCGATTGCGAGGCGCTGAGCCAGGACCTTTCCCCCGTTTTGGACGTGGAAGACCCCATCGAGCGCGAATATCACCTCGAGGTTTCCTCGCCCGGCATCGACCGGCCGCTGGTGCGCCGGCGGGATTTCGAGACCTATGCCGGCCACGAGGCCAAGATCGAGCTCAATGAGATGCTCAACGGGCGCAAGCGTTTCCGCGGCCTGATCGGCCCGGTGGACGAGGAGAGCGTCACCATCATCCTGCCCGATGCCCCCGCCGGCACCGATCCCAATCACCGCCTGCCCCTGGCCAGCCTTGCCGAGGCCAAGCTGGTGATGACCGACGCGCTGATGGAAAAGGCGCGCATCGACCAGCAAGCCCATCCGCTCGACGACGACGAGACCGAGACGGTCGAATATGCCGACGCCGATTCCAACGACGAATACCAGTCCGACGACCCGGAGGCCGGAACGGCCGAGGACACGGCGGCAAGACGAAAAAGCCAGGAGACCCATTAAATGGCCGTGAGCGCGAACCGCCTCGAACTGCTGCAGATCGCAGATGCCGTTGCCCGCGAGAAATCGATCGACCGCATGGTGGTGATCGAGGCGATGCAGGACGCCATGGAAAAGGCGGCCAAGGGCCGTTATGGCGCCGAGACGGAAATCAAGGTGGAGATCAATCCGCGCTCGGGCGAGACCCGCATGTGGCGGCTGCTGGAAATCGTCGACGAGGTGGAAGAGCCCAGCCGGCAGATCGACCTCAAGCGCGCCCAGCTCAAATCGCCCGAGGCCAAGGTGGGCGATTTCCTCACCGAGGCGCTGCCGCCCATGGAGTTCGGCCGCATCGCCGCCCAGTCGGCCAAGCAGGTGATCGTGCAGAAGGTGCGCGATGCCGAGCGCGAGCGCATGTATGAGGAATATTTCGGCCGCATCGGCGAGATCGTCAACGGCACGGTCAAGCGCGTCGAATATGGCAATGTCATCGTCGATCTGGGCCGGGGCGAGGCCATCATCCGCCGCGACGAGCTGATCCCGCGCGAGATGTTCCGCTATGGCGACCGCGTGCGCGCCTATGTCTATGACGTGCGCCGCGAGCAGCGCGGGCCGCAGATCTTCCTCTCCCGCACCCATCCGCAGTTCATGGCCAAGCTGTTCATGCAGGAAGTGCCGGAAATCTACGACGGCGTCATCACCATCCGCTCGATCGCCCGCGATCCGGGCTCGCGCGCCAAGATCGCCGTGACCTCCTCCGATTCTTCGATCGACCCGGTCGGCGCCTGCGTCGGCATGCGCGGCTCCCGCGTTCAGGCCGTGGTGGGCGAGCTCCAGGGCGAAAAGATCGACATCATTCCCTGGACCGACAATATCGCCGACCTGGTGGTCTCGGCCCTGCAGCCGGCCGACGTCGCCAAGGTGGTGCTGGACGAGCAGGCCGAGCGCATCGAGGTGGTGGTGCCCGACGAGCAGCTGTCGCTGGCCATCGGCCGGCGCGGGCAGAATGTGCGCCTGGCCAGCCAGCTCATCGGCTGGGACATCGACATCCTCACCGAGCAGGAAGAATCGGAACGCCGGCAGAAGGAATTCACCGAGCGCTCGAGCCTGTTCATGCAGGCCCTCGACGTGGACGAGATGGTTGCCCAGCTTCTGGCTTCGGAAGGCTTCTCCTCGGTCGAGGAACTGGCCTATATCGACACCAATGAAATCGCCTCCATCGACGGGTTCGACGAGGAAACCGCCGGCGAGATCCAGAATCGCGCCGCCGAATATCTGGCCGAGATCGACCGCAAGCATGACGAGGAGCGCCGCGCGCTCGGGGTTTCGGACGAGCTCTACGAGATCGGCGGGCTGACCGCCGCCATGCTGGTGGCGCTGGGCAAGGACGATGTGAAGACCATCGAGGACTTTGCCGGCTGCGCCGCCGACGATTTGATCGGCTGGAGCGAGCGCAAGGATGGCGAGACCAAGCGCTTCGAGGGCACCTTCAAGGATTTCCCCATCTCGCGCGAAGAAGCCGAGGACATGATTATGCAGGCGCGCCTCAAGGCCGGCTGGATCAGTGAGGAAGACCTGCCCGGGCTCGAGGACGACGTCGCCAGCGAAGAGGTTTCGGCCTAAGGGCCGAAGCGGCGAGGGCACCAGCAATGGCCCGGCGCGAGGAAACGACCAGGATGTGTGCCTTGACCCGGACCGAAAGGCCCGTGGCCGAGCTGATCCGTTTCGTGCTCGGGCCGGACAATGTCCTGGTGCCCGACACCGAGGCCAGGGCCGAGGGGCGCGGGGTATGGATCAGCCTCAGCCGCGAGGCGGTGGAGGAGGCGGTCAGGCGCAAGGTCTTCGCCCGCGGCCTCAAGGCCGAGGTGAGCCTGCCCGACGACCTGCCGGGGCTGACCGGGCTGCGGCTGGAGCAGCGTTTCCTGGCCGCGCTCAACATGGCCCGCAAGGCCGGGCAATTGACGCTGGGCGCCACCAAGGTGCGCGGCCTCATCGAGGCCGGCGATCTGGTGGCGCTCATCACCGCCACCGACGCGGCCCCCGACGGGCGCGGCAAGATGGCCGGGGCCCTGAGGGCCCTGCACCACGCGGCGGCGGAAGACGGAATAGAAGGCTTTTCGGTGCCCCATTTCGAATTGCTCTCTTCGGAGCAAATGGGTTTGGCACTTGGCCTCGAAAATGTGATACATGCTGCCCTCACGAGGGGGGCAGCTGCCCAAGCGGCAGTGGAAAAGGCCCGCAGACTGGCCCTTTACACTGCCAGGCCGACGGAAGAGCACACCGACCGCGACGCGGTTGACGCTGTCGCTTTGCCCGAGGAACACGACGAAAGACGCGAGATACATGGCTGACAACGACGACAAGCGCACCGACGACACTGGCGCGAAGAAGACGCTGACATTGAAGGGCGGCCCGGGCCTGGGCAATCGTCCCGGCATGTCGCGCGGTCCATCGCGCTCGACGGTGGTCGTCGAGAAGCGCACGCGCCTCGTGCCCAAGCCCAATGCCGCCGGCGCGCCGCATCGCCCCGGTGCGGGCCAGCCGCAGGGCCAGCGCCCGCAGGCCGGCCGTCCCGGCGCGGGCCAGTCGCGCGCGCCCCTGGGCCTTTCGGCAGCGGAAGCGGAGGCTCGCCGCCAGGCGCTGGCCCTGGCCGCCGCCCGGTCCGCCGAGGACAAGGAACGTTTCGCCGCCGAGGAGGCCCGCCGCATCGAGGAAGATGCGCGCCGCCGCCAGGTGCGCGAGGAGGCCGAACGGGTCGAGCAGGAACGCCGCGCCGTCGAAGAGGCCGGTGCCGCCCCTGCCGCACAGCCCGAGGACGCGCCCGCGCCCGCCCCCGAGGCCCCGCGCGAGGAGGCCCAGCCCTATACGCCGGCGTCACAGCGCAATCCCGGCCCGTCCAGCGTGCGCGTCGTCGCCGGCCGTCCCGGCCAGCCGCCGCGTCCGCCCCGCACCGAGCGCCCGAGCAATACGCGCCCCGAAAGCGAGCGCGGCGCCAATGCCCTGATCCGTCCCGGCGCCGCCGGAGCCCGTCCGGGTGCGGCCGCGCCGCGTTCCGGCACGGCCGGACGTCCGGCGACCGAGCGCCGTCCCGGCGCCGGCATGGCGCCCATCGGCAATGTGCCCCCGGCGCCGCCCAGCGAGGCCGATGGCCGCAAGATCCGCACCGGCGCGCCGCAATCGCGGCCGACCAGCGAGGCGGAACTGGAAAATGCCCGCCGCGCCTCGCGCGCCGCGCCCGAGCGCCCCACCCGCCGCAGCGGCGACGAGGGCAATGCCCGCGGGCGGCTCACCGTAGCCAGCGCCACGACCGAGAACGACCGCGACCGCGGCCCGTCCCTGGCCGCCATGCGCCGCCGCCGCGACAAGAAGATGGGCCGCAACCAGCAGGATGCGCCCAAGCTCAGCCGCGAAGTGGTCATTCCCGAGGCCATTACCGTGCAGGAGCTGGCCAACCGCATGGCCGAGCGTTCGGTGACCGTCATCAAGCTTTTGATGCAGCAGGGCCAGATGGCCACGATCAACGATATCCTGGACGCCGACACCGCCGAGCTCATCGCCACCGATCTGGGCCATACGGTCAAGCGCGTGTCGGAAGCCGACGTGGAAGAGGGCCTTTTCGACATCCCGGCCGACGACAAGGCCGAGGATCTGAGCCCGCGCGCGCCGGTGGTGACCATCATGGGTCACGTCGACCACGGCAAGACCAGCCTGCTCGACGCCATCCGCGAGGCGAGCGTGGTTTCGGGCGAGGCCGGCGGCATCACCCAGCATATCGGCGCCTATCAGGTCGAAAAGAACGGGGCCAGGATCACCTTCCTCGACACCCCCGGCCACGAGGCCTTCACCGCCATGCGCGCCCGTGGCGCGCAGGCGACGGACATCGCCGTGCTGGTGGTGGCCGCCGATGACGGCGTCATGCCGCAGACCATCGAATCCATCAAGCACGCCAAGGCGGCGGGCGTTCCGATCATCGTGGCCATCAACAAGATGGACAAGCCGGAAGCCAACCCCACCCGCGTGCGCACCGAGCTGCTCCAGCACGAGGTGTTCGTGGAATCCATGGGCGGCGACGTGCTCGACGTGGAAGTGTCGGCCAAGACCCATGCGGGTCTGGACAAGCTGCTCGAAACCATCCTGCTGCAGGCCGAAGTGCTCGAGCTCAAGGCCGCCCATGACGGGCGCGCCGAGGGCCTGGTCATCGAAGCCAAGCTCGATCGCGGCCGCGGCGCCGTGGCCACCGTGCTGGTGCAGCGCGGCACGCTCGCCATCGGCGACATCCTGGTCGCCGGCACCGAGTTCGCCCGCGTGCGCGCCCTCATCAACGACCAGGGCGAGCAGGTGAAGGAAGCCGGCCCGTCGGTTCCCGTGGAAGTTCTGGGCTTTACCGGCGTGCCGAGCGCGGGCGACCGCTTCTCGGTGGTCGAGACCGAAGCGCGTGCCCGCGAGGTCACCGAATACCGCCAGCGCGCCATCCGCGAAAAGACCGCGGGCGGCGGCGCCACCAGCCTCGAGCAGATGATGAACCAGCTCAAGGTGGCCGGCATCGCCAAGTTCCCGCTCATCATCAAGGGCGACGTGCAGGGGTCGGTGGAAGCCATCAACGCCTCGCTCAACAAGCTCTCGACCGACGAAGTGTCCGCGCAGATCCTCTATTCGGGCGTGGGCGGCATCACCGAGTCGGACGTGACCCTGGCATCGGCGTCCAACGCCATCATCATCGGCTTCAACGTGCGCGCCAACAAGCAGGCCAATGACCTGGCCACGCGCGACGGCATCGAGATCCGCTACTATAACATCATCTACGACCTCATCGAGGACGTGAAGAACGCCATGAGCGGCCTGCTCAAGCCCGAGCGGCGCGAGACCTTCATCGGCTATGCGGAAATCCTGGAAGTGTTCAACATCACCAAGGTCGGCAAGGTTGCCGGCTGCCGGGTCACCGAAGGCATCGTCGAGCGCGGCGCCGGGGTGCGCCTGCTGCGCGACAACGTCGTCATCCACGAAGGCAAGCTCAAGACGCTCAAGCGCTTCAAGGACGAGGTCAAGGACGTCCAGACCGGCCAGGAATGCGGCATGGCCTTCGAGAATTACGAAGACATCCGCGCCGGCGACCAGATCGAATGCTTCCGCGTCGAAACGGTGCAGCGCACGCTCTAACGCGCTGCCACAACGCCAAGAAACAAGGGCATGTCCGGTGGACATGCCCTTTCTTTTTGCGCCTCGCAGCGAGTGCCCTGCAAAATTGCCTCCCCTCCACCGGGCGCTGCCCCCGGACTTGATCCGGGGGCCAGTTTCAGGGGACCCTTAAGCCGGTGTGGCTCCCAATCCGGCCCACGGGTCGAGCCCGTGGGCAGCGCCGGTGGGTTTGGAGGCGTAAGCAGGCCCTTCCGGCCTTGAGCTGGGCGACGAGAGAGGCCGATGGACCCGAAGGCCCCATTCTTCAAGGGATGTGATTCACCATGTGCCCCCGTCATTGCCGGGCTTGTCCCGGCAATCCAGTTCTCCGCCAACACCGGACCTGCCATGGATCACCGGGACAAGCCCGGTGATGGAGAGGAGAGCCTTGGGGGCCAAAAAAATAAAAAGGCCCGCCCGGAGGAGGGGGCGGGCCTTCGAGGGCCGGTGGCGGGTGACTACGGAGGGGTCCGCCGCCGGCAATTCCTGAAGCGTCTTCAGCCGGTCAGTTGATGACCGTGACGCGGGCGCCCACGGGCACGCGGGCGTAAAGATCGATGATGTCCTGGTTCATCAGGCGGATGCAGCCCGAGGAGACATTGGTGCCGATCGTATAGGGCTCGGTGGTGCCGTGCAGGCGGAACAGGGTGTCGGCGCCGTTCTTGTAAAGATAGAGGGCGCGCGGGCCTAGCGGGTTTTCGATGCCCCCGGCCATGCCGCCGGCATAGGGGCCGTAGCGGTCGGGCTCGCGGGCGATCATGGATTTGGTCGGGGTCCAGCGCGGCCAGGCCGCCTTGCGGCCGATCACGGCCTCGCCACGGAAGACCAGCGATTCGTCCTTGCCCACGCCGATGCCGTAGCGCAGGGCGCGGCCGCCCTCGAGCACCAGATAGAGGTGGTGGGCGGGCGTATCGACGACGATGGTGCCGGGACGCTCATTGGTGAAATAGGGCACTTCCTGGCGCCACCATTGCGGGTCCACGCGGCGGATGTCGGTGGCGGGGACCGGATGGGGCTCGCCCATCACCGCGCCATACATGCGCAGGTAATAGGGATCGATCCGGGGCTCCTGCACCACCGGCGTGCGGGTGGACGAACAGGCAGCCAAAGTGAGGGCGGGCAAGCCGATCATAAACAGACGACGAGAGAGCAAGGTAAATCCCTAAACGGCGGGTGACGCATGAAATTCCTATGGGCCCGTGGGTAAGCCGGGCGCACGGGCTTTGCTAGTGCAGGAAAGCCTCACTCGGCAAACGCGTGGTTAACCAAGCGGTTCCTCGCATAAATTTGATAAGGTAAACGCGGCGCAAAACGAAAAGGGGCCCGGATCGCTCCGGGCCCCGTATGCTTGGAATGGCGGCATCCTGCAACCGTCCAAGGGGCGGTCCGTCTGCCGAAGCCCCGCCTTATTCGGCGGCGCTTTCCTTGGCTTCCCGGGCGACTTCCTTGCCGGTGGCCTGGTCGACCACCTTCATGGAGAGGCGCACCTTGCCGCGCTCGTCGAAGCCGAGGAGCTTGACCCAGACCTTGTCGCCTTCCTTGACCACGTCGGTGGTCTTGGCGACGCGCTGGTCGGCCAGCTGGCTGATATGGACCAGGCCGTCCTTGGCGCCGAAGAAGTTCACGAAGGCGCCGAAATCGGCGGTCTTGACCACGGTGCCCTGGTAGATGGCGCCGACCTCGGCCTCATCGGTGATCGACTTGATCCACTTGATGGCCGCTTCGATCTGGCTGCCGTCCGAGGAGGCGATCTTGATGGTGCCGTCATCATCGATATTGATCTTGGCGCCGGTCTTTTCCACGATTTCGCGGATGACCTTGCCGCCGGTGCCGATCACTTCGCGGATCTTGTCGGTCGGGATCTTCATGGTCTCGATGCGCGGGGCGAACTCGCCCACTTCCGAACGCGAGGCGGTGATGGCCTTGGCCATTTCGCCCAGGATGTGGATGCGTCCGTCCTTGGCCTGGGCCAGGGCGATCTTCATGATCTCCTCGGTGATGCCGGCGATCTTGATGTCCATCTGCAGCGAGGTGACGCCCTGGTCGGTGCCGGCCACCTTGAAGTCCATGTCCCCGAGGTGATCCTCGTCGCCCAGGATGTCGCTGAGAACGGCGAATTTCTCGCCTTCCAGGATCAGCCCCATGGCGATGCCGGCCACCGGACGGGCCAGCGGCACGCCGGCATCCATCAGCGCCAGCGAGGTGCCGCAGACGGTCGCCATGGAGGACGAGCCGTTGGATTCGGTGATCTCGGAGACGATGCGGATGGTGTAGGGGAATTCCTCGACCGAGGGACGGATCGGGTTGATGGCGCGCCAGGCCAGCTTGCCATGGCCGATCTCGCGGCGGCCGGGCGAACCCATGCGGCCCGCTTCACCCACCGAATAGGGCGGGAAGTTGTAATGCAGCAGGAAGTTTTCCTTCTTGGTGCCTTCCAGGCTATCGATGTACTGCTCGTCCTCGCCGGTGCCCAAAGTGGCGACGACCAGCGCCTGGGTCTCCCCGCGCGTGAACAGGGCCGAACCATGGGTGCGGGGCAGCACGCCCACTTCCGAAACGATGGGACGCACGGTCTTCAGGTCACGGCCGTCGATGCGCAGGCCGGTGTCGAGCACGTTCCAGCGCACGATCTTGGCCTGGAGGGTGTGGATCACCTCGCCCAGATCCTCGCCGGAGACCTCGCCCGATTCAACCTTGGCGGCAAAGGCTTCCTTGACCTTCTTCTTGACCGCATCGACCGCAGCGTAGCGGTCTTCCTTCTTGGTGATCTTGTAGGCGGCGCGCAGGTCGGCCTCGGCAATGGCCAGCACGTCCTTTTCCAGCGCCGAATAGTCCGGGGCCACGAAGTCGCGCGGCTCCTTGGCGGCCATCTCGGCCAGCTTGATGATGGCCTCGATGACCTTGCGGCTCTCGGCATGGCCGAACATCACCGCGCCCAGCATCACTTCTTCGCTGAGTTCCTTGGCTTCCGATTCCACCATCAGCACGGCGTCTTCGGTGCCGGCCATGACCAGGTCGAGCTTGGATTCGGACCGGCGGTCGACGGCCAGGTTCAGCACGTATTCGCCGTCGACATAGCCGACGCGGGCGGCGCCGATCGGGCCCATGAAGGGAACGCCGGAAATGGTCAGGGCGGCCGAGGCGGCGACCATGGCGAGCACGTCGGGATTGTTCTCCATGTCATGCTGGAGAACGGTGACGATCACCTGGGTCTCGTTCTTGTAGCCCTCGGGAAAGAGCGGGCGGATGGGCCGGTCGATGAGGCGCGACACCAGGGTCTCGTTCTCGGTGGGGCGGCCTTCGCGCTTGAAATAGCCGCCCGGGATCTTGCCGGCGGCGAAGTATTTTTCCTGGTAGTTGACGGTCAGGGGGAAGAAGTCCTGGCCGGGCTTGGGCGAGCGGGCGCTGACGACGGTGGCCAGCAGCACGGTTTCGCCCAGGGTCGCCAGAACGGCGCCGTCGGCCTGGCGGGCGATCTTGCCGGTCTCGAGCGTCAGGGGCTGGCCGCCCCAGTTGAGCTCAACCTTGTGATGATCGAAATTGATGGTCATTTTTCGTCTTTCCATTCTGCCGGAAGAGCGGGAACGCGGGGGCGTAGCGGCCCCACGAACTCGACCGGTGCGCCGGCACCCTTGCGCACCCCATGTGCGGCCAGGGCTCAAAATCAGGCGCGGTTCACATCAGGCGGTGACGAAACATGGGCAAGACAACAAGCAGCTCCAGGGGGATGAGCGGCCAATAATCCTGCCATGCTCCGGCAGTCGCCGGTCTACGCTTTCCCTTCCTGCCGGGCAGGAAGGAGAGGCGGCTGCGGGGAGGACCCCGCAGCCGAAAGCCATGAGCGCCTTAGCGGCGCAGGCCCAGACGCTCGATCAGGGTCTTGTAGCGGGCTTCATCGATCTTCTTGAGATAATCGAGAAGGCTGCGGCGGGTCGAAACCAGCTTCAGCAGGCCGCGGCGGGAATGGTTGTCCTTGCCATGGCCCTTGAAATGCTCGGTGAGGTTGGCAATGCGCTCGGAGAGGATGGCAACCTGCACTTCGGGCGAGCCGGTATCGTTCGGCTTGGTCGCATATTCCTGGATCAGAGCGGTCTTGCGCTCGGGCGTGATCGACATCGGTCATATCCTTAACAAACAGGAGGATGGGACGCCCCGGCCGGGATGTCGTCCAGGCGGGGCCGTGAAAGCCGGCGCCGCAGGGCACCGGACTGGCGTGCTATAGTGCAAACGGGCCGACAATGCCAGAATTTATTCGGCGGCCCCGTCCTCGCCGGCCTCGATGCCGCGCGCCGGATCGATGGCGCTGAGGGGAATGGAGAAGCGCCATTCCATGCCGTCCTCGTGGCAGATGCGCTCCACCTCCGCCCCCAGCGAGCGCCCGACCATGGATTTGAGCACGGTGGTGCCGAAGCCCGAGCGTTCCTCGGGCTCAAGCCGGCTGGGCACGGTTTCGCGCCAGACGAAGTCGAGCCGGTCATCGGCGATGGACCAGCGCACCTCGAGCCGCCCCTCCTCGCCGGCGAAAGCCCCGTATTTGACCGCATTGGTGGAAAGCTCATGGGCCGCCATGCCCATGATCTGGGCGGCCTGGGTATTAAGGCGCACCACCGGCCCGGCCAGGGAGAGGCGCGCGGGGTCGGGTGGGCTGAAGGGGGCGAGCTGGTTTTCCAGCAATTCGCCCAGGAGCACGCCGGCGCGCCCATGGGTGAGCAGCAGGTCGGTGGAGCGGGCCAGCCCGAGGATGCGCCGCTCGAAGCTCTGCACATAGGAGGCCACGTCGTCGGCGCCGCGCGCGGTCTGCTTGGCCATGGCGGTGATGACGGTCATCTGGTTCTTGGAGCGGTGCGCCACCTCGCGCATGAGGAAGTTGACTTCCCTTTCGCTGGCCTGGCGCTGGCGGGAGGCCTGCTCCAGCGCCTCGCTGACCGAGGCGATCTCGAGGACGGGATAGTTCTTGGCCTCGACCACCTCGCCCTGACCCAGCCGGCGGGCGTCGCGGGCCAGCCCGCGCACCGAGGAGCCGATCATGCGGCTGACGGCGATGAGGCCCACAAGCACCAGCCCGCCCAGGATGAGCCCGCCCAGCGCCAGCGACAGCATGGCCTGCTGCATGGGCCGGGCGATCATGGTTTCGGGGGCCCAGGCCACGGTGCGCCAGCCGGTGAGCGAGGAGCGCAGCACCACCAGCCGCGCCGGCCCCTCGGCGGTGTCGACCCGCTGCCAGCCATAATAGAGCGGGCGGGCCATGACGTCGAACTGGGAAAACACCGAGCCCACCGCGCCGACATCGCTGGTGGCGGCGATGATGCGGCCGTCATTGTCCAGAAGCGCGGTCTTCCAGCCATCGGGCAGGCGGTTGGCCACCAGCGTGTCGTCGAAATTGCTGGCCGGCTGGTTGAGCGCCACCACCTTGCGGCCATAGGCCCCCAGATCGATGGGCATGAGGATATTATAGACCCATTGCTGGGAGACGGCGCCCACCACCAGATCGGTCACCACCACCTCGTCGGAGGCCAGCGCCTTCTGCGCCGCCTCGGGGTCGGCGGTCCAGCCGGTCGGCACGTCATAGGGGCGGCGGGTGGTGAAGGCGGTGGAATTGTCGGCGTTGATGACGAAGAGATTGGTGCCGGTGCCGGCCAGGGCCAGCACGGCGCGCTCGTGGAAGGCGCGGAAATCGCCGGTATGGAAGGAGGGGCTGGTGGCCAGGACGCGCAGCGTGGTGATGTTGGCGGCGATTTCCCGCTCCACCCGCTGCACCAGCGAGCGGGAGGTGGCCAGGATCAGGGTCTCCACCGTCTGCTGCTGGGCATCCTGGTTGCGATGCAGCAGCACGCCGGCAAAGAGCAGGCTGGGCAGGATGGTCACCAGTCCGATGGCGACCAGATAATGGACAATGGGGCGTCCCTTGAATGCCGGGAACCGAAACCGCAAGCTGCCGCTCCTTTATGCGGAACCATGAGCCGGGACGCAGACGGGCCCGCCCCGGCCAGCCTAGACGGCCGGGGAGAAGCCGGCAACTGGCTGGGTTGCCGGAATTTTCGCCTCAGTATTTGGCGCTGGCGTCGCTGGCCGGGAAGCTTTCGTCGAGCGCCTCGTCATGCTCGTCCCAGCGGCGGGGCTTGTCGGCCAGCGCCTGCTTGCCAGCATTGCGCACCTGCACCGGGGAATCCTTGGGGCCGGGCTTCTTGCCGTCCTTCATGGCGGCGGCGGCGTCGGGCGCGGGCTTATTGTCTTTCCTCGTCTCGGCCATGTCAGCCTCCTTTGCTGTGTCAGGAAGACAACACGCCAGTCGCGCAGGAGTTGCAGCCTCTTTGAGTCTTGGCCAACGGTCTGGTAAAGAGCGCGCATGACCCAGATGCGCGCCAATACCAAAAAGCTCTTCATCAAGACCTATGGCTGTCAGATGAATGTCTATGACAGCGACCGGATGACCGATGCGCTGGTTCCGCACGGCTATGAGCCGACGCTGGACATCGCCCAGGCGGACCTGGTGCTGCTCAACACCTGCCATATCCGCGAGAAGGCTTCCGAAAAGGTGTTTTCCGAGCTGGGCCGGCTCAAGGAATTGCAGGCCGAGCGCCGCGCCATCGGTGGCGACATGATGATCGGGGTGGCCGGATGCGTGGCCCAGGCCGAAGGCGAGGAAATCGCCCGCCGCGCCCCGGTCGTGGACATGGTCTTCGGTCCCCAGGCCTATCACCGCCTGCCCGACATGGTGGAGCGGGCCCAGGCCCAGCGCCACATGCATCCCAGCCTCAAGCGCGCCGTCATCGACACCGATTTTCCCGAGGAAGACAAGTTCGAGCACCTGCCGGCGGCGCGCAGGGAGGTCACCATCAAGCGCGGGCTCACCGCCTTCCTCACCGTTCAGGAAGGGTGCGACAAGTTCTGCTCCTTCTGCGTCGTGCCCTATACGCGCGGCGCCGAGGTCAGCCGCCCGGTGGAGCAGGTGCTGGCCGAAGCGCGCAACCTGGTCGAGGCGGGGGTGAAGGAGCTCACGCTTCTGGGCCAGAACGTCAACGCCTATCATGGGCTGGACGCTTCGGGCCGGGTGGTGAGCCTGGGCGAGCTGGCCTTTCTTCTGGCCGCAATCCCCGGCCTCGAAAGGCTGCGCTACACCACCAGCCATCCGCGCGACATGGATGATGCGCTGATCGCGGCGCATCGCGACCTCGACATCCTCATGCCCTATCTGCACCTGCCGGTGCAGTCGGGGTCGGACGCCATCCTCAAGGCCATGAACCGGCGCCACACCGCCGCCGACTATCTCCGGCTCATCGAGCGCATAAAGGCGGCGCGCCCCGACATGGCGCTTTCGGGCGACTTCATCGTCGGCTTCCCCAGCGAGAGCGACGCCGATTTCGTGGACACGCTCAGGATCATCGCCGAAGTGGGCTATGCCTCGGCCTATTCGTTCAAATATTCCACCCGCCCCGGCACGCCCGGCGCGACGATGGACGGGCAGGTCGCCGAAGAGGTCAAGACCGAGCGGCTTTATCGCCTGCAGGAGCTGGTCAACCGCCAGACCGCCGATTTCCACGCCTCCTGCGTCGGCCGGACCCTGCCGGTGCTGATCGAACGGCCGGGACGCATGCCCGGCCAGGTGGGCGGACGCTCGCCCTATCTGCAAGCCGTGCATCTGGACGGTTCTTCCGACCTCATCGGCGCCATCCACACGGTGGAAATCATCGGCACCAGCACCAATTCCCTGGTTGGTCGGCTCAAGCAGGCCGTGGCGGCTTAGGGTCGCCCCCTCATCCGCCCCACCCACGGAACCCTCCCTCGCCCCTTGCGGGACTTCGAGCCGTCCCGAAGGGCAAATCGCCCCGGTGGGGCGATTTGAGGCGAGAAGGGATGCGGTGGTCGGGGGATATATCGTGCCATCCAGGCACCCCCACCCCGCCTCCCCCATCCAGGGGGAGGTGCGCCTTTGTGGCTGGGGCACCATTGGGCCAAGAAAGCCGGATCACACCTCCCCCTGGATGGGGGAGGGGGTGGGGCGCCATTCACCGAACAGGAGAGAATGCCTCCAAGAAAACTTATCCCCGCCCCGCTTTTCGCCCCTATGCTTGTCCCGTTCCTGCCAACGACACGCGGTGCCGACGAAGCATTGGGCAGGGAGACGGGCCGCCGGGGTCGCCTGGCGGGTGCGTGGGAGCCAACGACCGGCACTTCGGAACTGACCCTTTGCGCTGTGGCGGGAGGACCGGTCCCGAGGGCCGCGAGGTGAGCGCACAGATCCCGATCGTGGGAAGCGGCTTTCGCCTCTTCTGTTCTACCAGTTCGCGGGGCGGAAGCCGCTTGCCACCGTGAAACCGCAGGCCAAAAAGGCCGGGCGGAAAGTTGGCATGTCCGGACGGTCCCGCTTCGCGGCCGGGCCCGCCATTCGAGCATAGCTCTCATGGCCTTCAGCCCTGCCGGGCCCGCCATTCGAGCATAGCTCTCATGGCCTCCAGCCCTGAAATCGCTCCACTGGAGCGATTTCGCCGCGTCGCGGCCGGGCTGGAGTGTCACAAAATATCTACAGACACGGCATCCAAATCATCCTAGCGTCGTTGTCGTCCACGCGGCGCGTTTCCGCGCCGCCCCATTCGGGGAGCCGAGAAAGTTTGAGCAGGCACTTGCCACCCACCGCAGACAACGCCCTTGCGACCCAACTCGAACTCGCTTTTGAAGACAATCGCCTCGCTGCCCAGCTCTATGGCGATTTCGACCAGAACCTCGCCCTCATCGAACAGCGCCTGGAAGTCTCGGCCACGCCGCGCGGCAATCACGTGCTGCTCAAGGGCCCGGCCTCGGCCATCGATCAAGCCCGGCGCGTGCTGGAATCGCTTTACGGCCTGCTCGAAGAGGGGCGGAGCATCGACATTTCCGATGTCGACGGCGTCATCCGCATGATCGAGACCGAGGACAGCCAGCTCACCCTGCCGACGCTGGAGCGCAAGGGAAGGGTGCGCATGGCCCAGATCGCCACGCGCAAATCCACCATCGTCGCCCGCACCCCCAGCCAGGACGCCTATATGCGCGCCATGGAGCGGAGCGAATTGGTATTCGGGGTCGGCCCGGCCGGCACCGGCAAGACCTATCTGGCGGTGGCCCACGCCGCTTCCCTGCTCGAGCGCGGCGACATCAACCGCATCATCCTCTCGCGCCCCGCCGTGGAGGCGGGCGAGCGGCTGGGCTTTTTGCCCGGCGACATGAAGGAAAAGGTCGATCCCTATCTGCGCCCGCTCTATGACGCGCTTTACGACATGATGAAGCCGGAAAATGTCGAGCGCTGCATCACCTCGGGCATCATCGAGGTGGCCCCCCTCGCCTTCATGCGCGGGCGCACGCTCGCCAATGCCGTGGTCATTCTCGACGAGGCGCAGAACACCACCTCCATGCAGATGAAGATGTTCCTCACCCGCCTGGGCGAGAATTCCAAGATGATCGTCACCGGCGACCCCACCCAGGTGGACCTGCCGCGCGGGGAGCGCTCGGGGCTGATCGAGGCGGTCGGCCTGCTCGATGGCGTGGAAGGGGTGCATGTGTCGCGCTTCGGCGACAAGGACGTGGTGCGCCATGCCCTTGTGGGCCGCATCGTGCGCGCCTATGAAGCCGATGCCACCCGCAAGCTGGCGCAGAAGGCCGCAAGGGAACATGGCGCTGACGATACCGCTTGAAATCGCCGTCATCCGCAATGACGAGGCCTGGCCCGAAGGGCTGGAGGCGCTGGCCGAGCGCGCCGTTTTCGAGGCGCTCGATCAGTCGGGGGCCAAAATCAAGGGCGCGGCGGAGCTGTCGATCCTGCTCACCGACGACGCCGAGCAGCAGGAGCTCAACCGGCAATGGCGGGGCAAGGATGCCTCCACCAACGTGCTGAGCTTTCCCCAGATCGAGCCGTTCGGCCCGGTCGCGGGGCTGTTGGGCGATATTAGCCTGGCGCGGGAAACGCTGGAGCGGGAGGCAGCGGAGCTGGACAAGAGCTTTGCCGACCATTTCACCCATCTGGTGGTGCATGGTTTCCTCCATATTCTGGGCTACGACCATCTCGAGGAGGCCGAAGCCATCGAGATGGAGGGGCTCGAAACCCGCGTATTGGCCAGATTGGGTATTGCCGACCCCTATGCCGATTAGGCGCGGGCCCCTATATTGAAGACCATCTTTCTCATTCGAGGACCAAGAGCCGCCCAGGGCGGCAAGACATGATGAGCGATAGCGACAGTCTGGGCCCCTCGGCGCCCGCCAATGCCGAGCCTCCCTCTAGCACCGCCTCCGTGCCCGCACGGGGGCCATCCCTCTGGAACCGGCTCAAGGCGCTTCTGACCCGCGGCACGGTTTCCCTGCGCGACGATCTGCAGGTCGCGCTCGAAGAGCAGGGCAGCGCGGAAACCGCCGACTTCTCCGAGAGCGAGCGCACCATCCTGCAAAACGTGCTCAAGCTCTCCAACATCTCGGTCGACGACGTCATGGTGGAGCGCAGCGACATCCAGGCGGTGGACGCCGATGTCAATCTGGGCAGCCTCATCGCCCGCTTCCGCCAGGTCCACCATTCGCGCCTGCCGGTCTATGACGACAATCTGGACAACATCGTGGGCTTCGTCCACGTCAAGGACGCGCTCTCCAAGATCACCGAGCCGGTGACCGACCCGGAAAAGGACGTTCCGGTCAAGCTCGTCTCCAGCGTCCTCAAGCAGAAGGTCACAAAGCTCGAGCTGATGCGCAAGGTCATGTTCGTGCCCACCTTCATGCCGGTGGGGGACCTCCTGCAATCCATGCGCGCCAGCCGCACCCACATGGCCATCGTCGTCGACGAATATGGCGGAACCGATGGCCTGGTGACCATCGAGGACCTGCTCGAAGCTGTGGTGGGCGAGATCGAGGACGAGCATGACGAATTGGCCGCGGCCCTGATCCGCAAGGTCGGCGCCGACACCTTCATCGCCGACGCACGGGCCGAATTGAGCGACGTGCGCTCCCTGATCGGTCCCGATTTCGACCCCGGCGAATATGCCGACGAGGTGGAAACCATTGGCGGGCTGGTGTTCGACCTGGCCGGCCACGTGCCCAAAAGGGGCGAGCGGGTGGACAAGCTCGACGGTTTCGAATTCGAAATCCTGGCCGCCGACAGCCGGCGCATCAAGCGGCTGCGCATCCGCCGGCGCAATGCCGAGGGCGCCGAGCCGCTGGCCATCACCGACCAGCGCAGCCCCGAACAAAAAGCGGCGGCATCCTAGATCATTTCACTGTTTCGTTGAGACAGCGAAATGATCCAGGCCTTTGTTTCGCCGCGTTTCCGAACCGCAAAACCGATGTCCCTTTTGCCGGAAACGCTCCAAAAACAAGGGGCCGGGTGTTTATCCCCGGCCCCTGGCTTGCTGCTAAACTGGTTGTGAAGATCAGACCTGCTGCACGGTCTCGACGCCGGGGACGAAATGGCGGAGCAAGTTCTCGATGCCACTCTTGAGGGTGGCGGTGGAGGAGGGGCAGCCCGAGCAGGCGCCCTGCATATGCAGGAACACCGTGCCTTCGCGAAAGCCCTTGAAGATGATGTCGCCGCCATCCATGGCGACGGCCGGGCGCACGCGGGTGGCCAGCAATTCCTTGATGACTTCCACCGTCTCGCTGTCCTCGTCGTCGAAGAATTCCTCCACCTCGTCAAAGACGGCGGTATCCTGGGCGGCCTCCAGGATCACCGGCTTGCCGGCCAGGAAATGGTCCATGATGACGCCGAGAATAGCCGGCTTGATATGGGCCCAGTTGGTGTCGTCCTTGGTGACCGAGATGAAATCGGCGCCGAGGAAGACCCCGGTGACCCCGGAGATGCCGAACAGGCTCTGCGCCAGGGGGGAGCTGGCCGCGGCCTCGAGGCTGCGGAAATCGCGCGGCTCGCCCACCAGCACATCGCGCCCCGGCAGGAATTTGAGGGTGGCGGGATTGGGCGTGGCTTCGGTCTGGATGAACATCTTCGCGCCTGGGTTTGCGGTCGGCTGGAGCTTACGATTAGAACGCTTCTAAAATAGTCCTTTGCCGGCGGGATGCAAGGGGAAAAGCGGCATGGCTGCTTCCCGCTCCCGTCAGCAGATGGCGATGATTTCCTCGTCGGTCATGCGGCCGGGCACGATGGTGAGGGGGATGGGCAGGGCATTGGCGCGGCTGGCGAAGTGGGTGACCAGCGGGCCGGGGCCCTCGGTGCCGGTGGAGGCGGCCAGCACCAGAATGGCGATGTCGCGATCCTGGGCGATGAGGCGCTCGATTTCCTCGGGGGGATCGCCCTCGCGGATCACCGATTCGCTGCGCACGTCGCCAATGTCGCGGATGCGGGCGAGGCGGATGTCGAGATTGCGCTCGGCCTGTTCGGCGGCCTCGGCCCGCAGCACGTCCTCGACGCCCAGGCCGATGAATTCGGGCTTGGCGATGATGCTCAGCAGCACCACGGTGCCGCCAGTGCGCTTGACGCGGAAGGCGGCGAAGGTCAGCGCCCGGTCGCATTCCTCGGTCTCGTCGATGAGGACGAGGAATTTGCGCTTATATTCGGTATCGTACATGGCGCCTCCGGATTGGCTGGCCTCAGCGAATGAAACCGACGATGGAGCGCACCTCGTTCATGGTGCGCTCGGCGATGGCGCCGGCGCGCTCGGCCCCGTCGCGCAGGATGGCGTCGATGGTGGTGGTATCGGCGACCAGGCGCCGCATCTCGTCGGCCATTGGCGCGAGCTGCTGCACGGCCAGATCAGCCAGGGCCGGCTTGAAGACGCCCCAGCCCTTGCCGCCGAATTCGGCCAGCACATCGGCCTTGGTGGAATCGCTCAGCGCGGCATAGATGCCCACCAGATTGTCGGCCTCGGCGCGGCCGACCAGGCCCTCCAGCGTTTCGGGCAGCGGCTCGGGGTCGGTGGTGGCGCGCTTGATCTTCTTGGCGATGGCGTCGGCATCGTCGAGCAGGGAAATGCGCGACTGGTCGGAGGGGTCCGACTTGCTCATCTTCTTGGCGCCGTCGCGCAGGCTCATGATGCGGGTGGCGGGGCCAGCGATCAGCGGCTCGGTGATGGGGAAGAATTCCGCGTCCAGCCCCTGGGCGGCGATGGAGGCGGCGTAGTCGTTGTTGAACTTGGCCGCGATGTCGCGGGTCAATTCCAGATGCTGCTTCTGGTCGTCGCCCACCGGCACCTGGGTGGCCTTGTAGAGCAGGATGTCGGCGGCCATCAGCGAGGGATAGGCGAGCAGGCCCAGCGAGACATTTTCCGAATTCTTGCCGGCTTTGTCCTTGAACTGGGTCATCCGGTACATCCAGCCGATGCGGGCGATGCAGTTGAACACCCAGGCCAGCTCGGCATGCTGGACCACCTGGCTCTGGTTGAAGACGATGGCCTTCTTGGGGTCGATCCCGGCGGCAATATAGGCGGCGGCCACTTCGCGCGTCGCCCGGCGCAGATCCTCGGGCTCCTGCCAGACGGTGATGGCGTGCATGTCCACCACGCAATAAATGGTCTCATGGGTGTGCTGGAGGGGCACGAAACGGCGGATGGCGCCGAGATAATTGCCCAGATGCAGATCGCCCGATGGCTGGATGCCGGAGAAGACGCGGGGAGTGAACGACATGGAGAACCCTGTAACAGCTATTGGGGCAACACTTATATCCGATGGCGCCTAAAGTCATCCCGGCCTAGCGCCGGCGCCGCAATTGCGAAAAGAGCTGGCCCAGGGGCTGCACGCGGCTGACATGGACGAGGGTGAAGTAAAGCACCAGCCCGAACCCCACCAGCACCGCCAGCACGCCGGCCTGCTGCCAGAAGGGGGCGGAGGAGGCGAGATAGGCCCGGCCCTGGTCGGCCAGCAGATAAAGGCTGGCGCCCATGATGGCGCTGATGAAGAGGATCAGCCCATGGCGCCGCCATTCGGCGCCGGAGAGGGCGAAGTGGCCGCGCCGGGCCAGGAACAGCGCCAGCAGCACGGCATTGAGCCAGGAAGAGGCGGCGGTGGCGATGGCGATGCCGACATGGACGAGGCTGGGAAAGAGCAGCAGCGACAGCACGATATTGGCCAGCACCGAAATGCCGGCGAAAATGGTGGGCGTGACGGTATCCTCGCGGGCGAAAAAGCCCGGCTGCAAGACGCGGATCAGCACATAGGCGGGCAGGCCGGTGGAAAAGGCGATGAGCGCATGCGCCGTCTGCGCGGTGGCCAAGGCGTCGAAGGCACCGCGCTCGAACAGCACCCGCACGATGGGCTCGGCCATGGCGATGAGGGCCGCCGCCGCCGGCATGGACAGCAGCATGGCCGCCAGCAGCGACTGGTTCTGGGTGGCATGGGCCGCCGCCATGCGCCCGCCCTTGAGGTGCCGGCTCAACTCGGGCAGCAGCACGGTGCCGATGGCGATGCCGATAATGCCCAGCGGCAGCTGATAGAGCCGGTCGGCATAGTTGAGCACCGAGATGGCATTGGCGGCGCCCGAGGCGATGATGGTGCCCACGAAGATATTGATCTGGGTGATGCCGCCGGCAAGGATGGCGGGAATGGCCAGCAGCCAGAAGCGCCGCACTTCCGGATCGAACCGGGGCAGGCGCAGGCGCGGCAGGAAATCGGCGCGCCTGATGGCGCTCCAAACCAGAGCGAGCTGGGCGATGCCGCCCGCCATGGTGGCCATGGCCACCCACATGGCCGCGCCGGCCGGATCCTGCACCCAGAAGGTGGCCAGTGGGATCATCACGGCGATATTGACGAGATTGAGCACCACCGGGGCGAAGGCGGCGGCAAAGAACCGCCCGAGGGAATTGAGGATCGCCCCATAGGCCGCCATCAGCGACATGCAGGCCAGATAGGGAAACATGATGCGGGTGAGAAAGACCGTCAGCTCGAATTTCTCGCTGTCGCCGACGAAGCCGGGTACGAAGGCGACCATGATCTGGGGCATGAAGATTTCGGCCAGCACCGTCACCACCAGCAGCGCCGCCACCAGCCAGGCCATGATGCGCGAGGCCAATTCCAGCGCGACGGCGCGCCCCTCCTGCTCCAGAGCCCCGGAGAACATGGGCACGAAGGCGGTGTTGAACGCCCCTTCGGCGAACAGGCGGCGGAAGAGGTTGGGAAAGCGGAAGGCGGCGAAAAAGGCGTCGGCGGCCGGCCCGGTGCCCAGCACGGCGGCCATCAGCGCGTCGCGGAAAAAGCCGGCAATACGGGAAACCAGGGTCAGCCCGCCCACCGAGAGGAAATTGCGGTAAAGGCTCATGCGTGGTTCCGTGGGCGTGGCCCCACCCCCACCCAACTTCCCCCATCATGGGGGAGGTGCAGTGTGGTGGCTGTGGCGGGATGGTGCCCATGGGTGGCGCTACACCTCCCCCTCGATGGGGGAGGGGGGAGGGGGTGGAGGCCCGGCCCGGATCTACCCATTCTGCCCCCGCTCCCCACCCTGCGGCTGGAACACGTTCATCAGCGCGTCGTGAATCCTGCGCTGGCGCGGCTTGGCGTGAATCTTCTGTCCGGTCAGGTCGGTGACGTAGAAGACGTCCACCGCCTTTTCGCCATAGGTGCCGATATGGGCCGAGCCGATGGTGAGGTTGAGATCGGCGATCTCGCGGGTCAGCGAATGCAGCAGGCCCATGCGGTCGAGACCGGACACCTCGATGACGGTGAATTTCTCGCTGAGCACGTTGGACACGCTGACCTGCGCCGGCACGGCAAAGGGGCGCAGGCGCTTGTTGTGGCGGCTTTCCTTGCCCAGGTCGATGAGGATCTGTCGCTTGCCCTGCAGCAATTGCTTGACCGTGTCGATGATGCGGGTGGCGCGGACCTTCTCGTCCTCGTCGGAGGTGAAGCTGCGGCGCAGCCGGAAGGTGTCGAGCGCGTGGCCGTCGCGGGTGGAAAAGATCTGCGCCCCGATGATGGAGGCGTCCTGCATGGTGCAGGCCCCGGCGATGAGCGAGAGCAGGCGCGGATGGTCGGGCGTATAGAAGCTGACCTCGGTGATGCCCTCGAAGGCCTTGACGCGGATGGAGCCGGCAAAGACCTCCCCGGCCTTGTCGGCCTGGCGGATCATGCGGGCGTGCTCGATCTGCAGTTCCGGCTCGGCGCGCAGCCAGTAATGGTCGTAATGGCGGGCGATATAGCTTTCCACCGCATCGGCGGGCCAGGCCTCGAGCGCCTGGGCAAGCTGGTGGCGGGCATGGCTGATGCGGTCGGACTGGGTCACCTGGCTGTGCCCACCCGAGAGCAGCGGCTCGGTGGCATAATAGAGCGAGCGCAGCAGGCTTCCCTTCCAGCCGGTCCACACCCCCGGACCCACGGCGCGGATGTCGCAGGCGGTGAGGATCATCAGCAGGGCCAGCCTCTGGGGGGACTGCACCACGTCAGCGAAGGCCTTGGCGGTTTCGGGGTCCTGGATATCGCGGGCCTGGGCGATCTCGCTCATCACCAGATGGTTCTCGACCAGCCAGGCCACGGTGTCGGTTTCGGCCGGCAACAGGCCGAAGCGCGGGCACAGGCGCCGGGCGATGCGGGCGCCGGCGATGGAATGATCCTCGGGGCGCCCCTTGGCGATATCGTGCAGGAACAGCGCCACATAGAGCAGGCGCGTATCATTGAGCTGGGGCAGGAGCTCATGGGTGAGGGGCAGTTCCTGGCGCAGGCCGCCATTGGCGATATCGGCCATGACGCCGACCGAGCGGATCAGATGCTCGTCCACCGTATAATGGTGGTACATATTGAACTGCATCAGGGCGACGATCTTGCCGAATTCGGGCACGAATTTGCCCAGCACGCCGCTTTCGTTCATCTGCCGCAGGATGCGCTCCACCGACAAGGGATCGGTGAGGATATTGAGGAAATGCTCATTGGCGCGCGGATCGGCGCGCAGACCATTGTCGATCAGCCGCAGCGAGCGGGTGATGATCTTGAGGGCGTCGGGGTGGAACAGCAATTGCTCGCGCCCGGCGACGCGGAACATGCGGATGAGGTTGACCGGATCGCGGGTGAACACCTCGGCATCGGCCAGGTTGAGCCGGCCGGTGTCGAGCACGAAATCGACCTCGCCCTTGATGCGGCTGCGGCCGGGACGAAGGGGCGCGGAAACACGCCCGACGCTGTCGATGTCCTTGGCGTGGTTGAATTCGAGGCTGGCGCAGATGATGCGGGTGAGGTCGCCCACATCCTTGGCGACGAGAAAGTAGCGCTTCATGAAGCGCTCGACGCCCAGCATGCCGACGCGGCGGGCATAGCCCATGCGCTCGGCCAGCTCGGGCTGCATGTCGAAGGTCAGCTTTTCCTCGGTGCGGCCGGTGACGAAATGCAGATGGCAGCGCACCGCCCAGAGGAAATCCTCGGCCCGGGAGAAGAGCCTATATTCGCCGGCGCTGAGCACGCCCTTGCCAACCAGCTCGTGGCTGGTCTTGACCGAGAAGAAATATTTCCCGATCCAGAACAGCGTGTTGAGGTCCCTCAACCCGCCCTTGCCATCCTTGATATTGGGTTCGACCACATAGCGGGAATTGCCCATCTGCCGGTGGCGCTCGTCGCGCTCGGCCATCTTGGCGGCGATGAATTCGGGGCCGGTTCCGGGCATGATCTCGGTTTCGAAACGGCTGGTCAGCGTCTCGAACAGCCCCCTGTCGCCGGTGAGGAAGCGCGCTTCCAGCGTGGCGGTGCGCACGGTCATGTCGGCGCGGGCCATGCGGATGCATTCATCCACCGAGCGCACGGCGTGGCCGACCTTCTGGCCCAAATCCCAGAGCATGTAGAGGATATATTCGGTGACCTGCTCGCCCCAGGGGGTCTGCCGATAGGGCAGGATGAACAAGAGGTCGATATCGGAGCCCGGCGCCAGCGTGCCGCGGCCATAGCCGCCGACCGCCGAAAGGGCGATGGCCTCGGCGCCGGAGGGGTTGTCGACCGGATAGACGCGGCGCGTGGCGAAGAGATAGAGCGCGGCGATGATCTCGTCCTGCGCATTGGAGAGATTTTGCGCGCAGCGCGTGCCCTTGCCGGTGGCGAGCAGCTCGGCCTCGGCCTGGGCGCGGGCCGTGGCCAGGGTCTGGCGCATATGGGCCAGGACGGCGGCGCGGGCGGCGCTGGATTTGGGCGCGTGATCGCCGATGGCCGCATCCAGCTCGCCCAGAATGGCCTCGGCCAGCTTGAGCGAGAAGAGCGGTTTTCGCGGCTTTGCCTCAACTTCGGCGAGCGTCATCGCGGATTTTCTTCAACTCGTAGAGCGCTTCGATCGCCTGCTTGGGGGTCATTTCGTCGGGACGAACGGCGTCGAGCGCTTCATATAGCGGATCCGGACCCACCGGCCGAGGGGCAGGCTGATGGGCGAAAAGTGGCAGATCGTCTAGCACGCTGGCCTTCTGGCTGGAAGAGGCGGTGCCGGTCGAGCGCTGCTCGAGCACGGCCAGCACCTGGCGGGCCCGCGCCAACACCGGCTCGGGCAGGCCGGCCAGCCGCGCCACCTGGATGCCATAGGAGCGGTCGGCGGCGCCGGGGCCCACCTCATGGAGGAACACCACCTCGCCCTCCCATTCGCGCACCTTCATGGTCACGTTGGCGACACGCGACAGCGTCTTGGCGAGGCTGGTCAGTTCATGGAAATGGGTGGCGAAAAGCGCCCGGCAGCCAGTGGTTTCATGCAGCGCCTCCACCGCCGCCCAGGCGATGGAAAGCCCGTCGAAGGTGGCGGTGCCGCGCCCGATCTCGTCCAGGACCACCAGGCTCCGGCGCGTGGCGCGATTGAGGATGGCGGCGGTTTCGACCATTTCCACCATGAAGGTGGAGCGGCCATGGGCGATGTCGTCGCTGGCCCCGACGCGGGAGAAAAGCCGGTCCACCACCCCGATATGGGCCGCGCCCGCCGGCACGAAACTGCCCATCTGCGCCAGGATGGCGATAAGGGCGTTCTGGCGCAGGAAGGTGGATTTACCGCCCATATTGGGGCCGGTCACCAGCCAGAGGCGCCCGCCGCCCATTTCATCGCTGCCGGAGAGGTCGGCATCGTTGGCCACGAAGCTGCGCCCCTCGGCCTGGGCCATTTCCTCCACCACCGGGTGGCGGCCGGCCACGATGGCGAAGGCGAGGGAGGTGTCGATCTGGGGGCGCACATAGCCGCGCGTGGCGGCCAGATGCGCCAAAGCGGCGGTGACGTCGAGCTCGGCCAGCGCGTCGGCGAGGCCCCGCAACAGGTCGGTGCGCGCCAGCACCTCCTGGCGCAGCCGGGCGAAAATGCCCAGCTCCAGCTCCAGCGCCGCCTCATGGGCGCGGGCGATGCGGCCTTCGAGCTCGGCCAGCTCGGTGGTGGTGAAGCGCATGGCATTGGCCAGCGTCTGGCGGTGGATGAAGGTCTGCCGGTGCGGCTCTTCGAGCAGCCGGGCGCCATGGGCCGCCGGCACCTCGACGAAATAGCCCAGGACGCCATTGTGGCGGATCTTGAGCGAGCGGACATCGGTCTGCTCGATCAACCTTGCCTGAAGCGCGGCGACCACGGCGCGGGTTTGGCTGGCCAGGGCCCGCTCGCCGTCGAGCTGGTCGTCATAGGCCGGGCGCACAAAGCCGCCATCGCGGCTGAGAAGCGGCAGATCGTCGTCCAGCGCCAGCGCCAGTTCCGAGGCCAGCGAAAGCGGGGCCGCGGCGAGACTGGCGGCGAGCCGGGCGAGAATGGCGGGCGGGGCTTCGAGCCGGTCGAAATGGGCGGCCAGCGCCACGGCCGCGCCCACGCCCTTGCCGATGGCGGCGAGGTCCCGCGGGCCACCGCGGTCCAGCGCCAGACGCGTCAGCGCGCGGGCGAGATCGGGCACGGATTTGAGGTCGGCGCGCAGGCGTCCGGCGAGCAGCGTGTCCTCGACCAAAGCGGCGACGGCGTCGAGCCGCTCATTGATGGCCTCCGCATCGGCCAGGGGCGAGGCCAGCCGGGCGGCGAGAAGCCGCGAGCCGGGCGCGGTGACGGTCAGGTCGATGACCTGGCGAAGCGAGCCGCGCTGCTGGCCCCTCTGGGTCTGGTGCAATTCGAGGCTGGCGCGGGTGGCGGCGTCGATGGCCATGTGCCGGCCCGCCGCCTCGGGGCGGGGCGCGCGCAGCACCACGCCGGCGCCCTTCTGGCTCTCGCGCACATAGGCGACGATGGCGCCCAGGGCCGAGCGGGCGGCGCGGGAAAGCGCGGTGGGATCGAAGTCCTCCGCCGGGAAAACGGCGCGCAGCGCGGCCATGCCCGCCTCGCTGTCGAAACTCTCCGCAGGGGCGATATGGGTGACCGCCCCCCAGGCCGGCGCGAAAAGATGGGCCTCGGCCAGGGCGTTGCGGCAGGCCTCGGTCATCAGCAGCTCGGCCGGGGCGATGCGGGCGATCTCGTCCTGGAGCTGGCCGGCATCGAGATCGGCGGTGAAGGTCTCCCCGGTCGACACATCGGTCCAGGCCAGGGCGAAATCGGTGTCGCCATGCGCCAGCATGGCGAGGGCGGCAAGGAAATTGGAGGCGCGGGCGTCGAGGTGGTCGTCCTCGGTCAGCGTGCCGGGGGTGACGAGGCGCACCACGTCGCGCTTGACCACCGATTTGGAGCCGCGCTTCTTGGCTTCCCTGGGGTCCTCCACCTGCTCGCATATGGCGACGCGGTGGCCGAGCTTGATGAGCTTGTTGAGATAATCATTGGCGGCGTGGATCGGCACGCCGCACATCTGGATATCCTCGCCCATATGCTTGCCGCGCTTGGTGAGGACGATGCCCAGGGCGGCGCTGGCGATTTCGGCGTCCTCGAAGAAGAGCTCGTAGAAATCGCCCATGCGATAGAACAGCAGATAGCCGGGATTGACCGCCTTGATCTCGAAATATTGCGCCATCATCGGCGTCAGCGGCGCCGGGGCAGAAGGGGCCTCGAAGGGGGTCTGGTCCATGCGCGGGCAGTCAGGGCTCGAAAGGGAGCCCCGACTTTAGGCTGTTGGCGCCATTATGCCAACCGGCAGGTGGCGCTTTGCACGGTTCTGTGGCCCGGATCAGGCCTTTTCCAGGGCCTGCTCGATATCGGCGATGATGTCCTCGACATGCTCGATGCCCACCGAAATGCGCACCAGGTCCTCGGAAACGCCGGCCTTCTTCAATTCCTCGGGCGAAAGCTGGCGGTGGGTGGTGGTGGCCGGGTGGCAGGCCAGCGACTTGGCGTCGCCGATATTGACCAGCCGCAGGATCATCTGCAGCGCGTCGATGAAGCGGGCGCCCGCTTCCTTGCCGCCCTTGATGCCGAAGGAGAGGATGCCCGAGCCGCTTCCCTTGGAGATCTTCTTGGCCGTCTCGTGATAGGGGCTGTCGGGCAGGCCGGCATAATTGACCCAGGCCACCTTGGGATGGGCCTTGAGATATTCGGCGACCTTCTGGGCGTTTTCGCAATGGCGCTCCATGCGCAGGCCGAGGGTTTCCAGCCCTTGCAGGATGAGGAAGGCGTTGAAGGGAGAGAGCGCCGCGCCGGTATTGCGCAGCGGCACCACGCGAGCGCGCCCGATATAGGCCGCAGGCCCCAGCGCCTCGGTATAGACGACGCCATGATAGGACGGATCGGGCTCGTTGAGGATGGGGAAGCGATCCTTGTTGGCCTTCCAGTCGAACTTGCCCGAATCCACGATGATGCCGCCGATGGAAGTACCATGGCCGCCGATATATTTGGTGAGGGCATGCACGATGATATCGGCGCCGAAATCGAAGGCGCGGGTGAGATAGGGCGTCGCCACGGTGTTGTCGACGATCACCGGCACGCCGTGGCGGTGGGCGATTTCGGCGATGCGCTCGATATCGACGACATTGCCGGCGGGGTTGCCGATGGATTCGAGGAAGACCGCCTTGGTGTTCTTGTCGATGGCCTTTTCGAAGCCCTCGAAATCGTCATGCACCACCAGCCGCGCCTCGATGCCCTGGCGGGGGAAGGTGTGCACGAACAGATTATAGGTGCCGCCATAGAGCTGGGAGACGGCGACGATATTGTCGCCGGCCTGGGCGATGGTCTGGATGGCATAGGTGATGGCCGACATGCCCGAAGCCACGGCCAGGGCGCCGACGCCCCCCTCCATTTCGGCGATACGCGCCTCGAGCACCGCCGTGGTCGGGTTCATGATGCGGGTATAGATATTGCCCGCCACCTTGAGGTCGAACAGGTCCGCGCCGTGCTGGGTATCATCGAACGTGTAGGAGGTGGTCTGGTAGATCGGCACGGCGGCCGACTTGGTGGTCGCCTCCGATTCATAACCGTGGTGCAGGGCGATCGATTCGAGCTTCATAAGGGCGCCTCCAAAGGTCCGTTTGGGCGCCACAATCCTCTGTCAACCCGGAAATGACAAGGCGCGGGAGAGGCAAGCCATCCTCTCCCACGCCCGATTCTTGGAACGAAAACCTATTGCAGCGCCTCGGCCTCGTAGCGATCCGAGGGGTCGTGGCGGGGAGCATAGAGGAAATAGTCGAAATCGGCCGGGCTGGCGGTGCCGTTGAGATCATGGGCGGCGACGCCGACAAAGGCGCCGGTGAAGCTGCCATGGGCCTGGTGGCCGCCGCATTCGTCCGAAAGCAGCGAGGCATCGAGCACCGGCCCGATGGGCTGAAGCTCTTCTCCTTCGAGGGCATAGAAGAATTGCAGCCTGCGCCCGCGAATGGTGAGCGCCAATTTCACCTTGCCCTCATTGGGAATCTGCACCGGGGCGGCGGGGAAGGTGAGCTTGCCGTCGGGCCAGCTCATTTCCGAGCTCATGATGAGCAGTTCACGCTGCCCGTCCGAATGGGCGGTGACGGCGAGATAGAAGAAATTATAGCGGCTGTAATAGGCGGTGAGACCGGCCATGGTGCGCTCGTCGGTGGGTTTGAAATCCACCACTGTCTCGGCATCGTAGGAGAAATGCGTCTGCCGCCGGGCGACCAGCGCCTGCTCGAACCAGGAGCCGATGGATTCGCGCCCGAACAGGCGCAGCCGGCCGTTTTCGGTCGAAAAAATCCGCTCGGGCTCGGGCGTGCGCAGCCATTGGAAGTCGATGGGCAGGCCGTTTTCGAAGGTGTAGCGCTTTTCGGCCCAATAGGCCGCCTCGTCGCGCGTGCCGGGCACCTCGACATGCAGCGAGGGCACGGGGCCGTGTTTCACGTGAATCCAGTCATCGTCGCCCCAATAGACTTCCTGGATGGCCGTTTCCCGCCCGAGGACGCAGCGGCGTTCCTGGGTGGTGGGCCGGCCGGTCAGGTGCACCAGATAGGTCTTGCCGTCCGGGGTTTCGACCAGATCGCCATGGCCGGCGCGCTGGAGGGGGGCGAGCGGGGCGTCCTTGGAGGTCAGGATGTGCTTGTCGGGATGGGTCTCGTAGGGCCCCTCGATATTGCGCGAGCGGGCGAAGGTACAGGCATGGTCATAGGCAGTGCCGCCCTCGGCGGTCAAAAGGTAATACCAGCCGTTGCGCTTATAAAGGTGCGGACCCTCGACCAGCTTGAGGTCGGTGCCCTGATAAATGTTCCTGACCGGGCCGACCAGCTTTCCAGCCTCGGCATCGAATTCCTGAAGGGCGATGCCGGCGAAGAGCAGCGGGCGGACGCGATGGTCCCAGAGCATGTTGACGAACCATTTGCGGCCATCGTCGTCATGGAACAGGCTGGGGTCGAAGCCAGAGGAATTGGCATAGACGGGATCGGACCACGGCCCTTCGATGCTGTCGGCCCAGACGATGTAATTATGCGCGTCCTTGAACGAGCCGTCCTTGCGCTTGACGTCGGTATAGACCAGCCAGAATTTTTCCCCGTCATGGGTGAGGCAGGGGGCCCAGACGCCGCAGCTGTCGGGGTCGCCGCGCATGTCGAGCTGGCTCTTGCGGGAAAGCGGGCGGGTGACCAGCTCCCAATTGGCCAGGTCCCGGGAATGGTGGATCTGCACGCCGGGAAACCACTCGAAGGTGGAGGTGGCGATGTAATAATCCTCGCCGACGCGCAGGATGGAGGGGTCCGGATTGAAGCCGGGCAGGATGGGATTGGTGATTTGCGGCATGACAAGCCTCCTCCCCCGCCACCTTTTCCTTCTCCCCTTGCGGGAGAAGGTGGCGCGCAGCGCCGGATGAGGGGTCTGCGATGATTGAAAAACCCCTCACCCGCCCTTCGGGCACCCTCTCCCACAAGGGGAGAGGGAAGAGGGGTATGGATGGAGCCTAGACGAACCGGTTGACCAGGTTTTCCAGATATTCCTGGCGGCCCGAACGCGGCTGGGGATTGATATTGTCGGCTTCCACCTTGGCGGCGATATCGGCGAGGCTCAGCTTGCCGGCGAGAATGTCCTTGCCCAGCCCGTTGTCCCAGCCGGCATAGCGCGCATCGAGCAGGCGATCGAATTCGCCGTCCTCGATCAGCGCCGCCGCGCCCTTGAGGCCGCGGGCCAGGGTATCCAGGCCCCCGATATGGCCATAGAGCAGATCGGCCGGATCGAGCGACTGGCGGCGCACCTTGGCGTCGAAGTTGAAGCCGCCCTTGCCCAGCCCGCCCTGCTTGAGGATGTAGTAGAAGGCCAGCGCCATCTCGGCGGCATTGTTGGGGAAGTGGTCGGTATCCCAGCCCGATTGCAGATCGTTGCGGTTGGCGTCGACCGAGCCGAGCATGCCCAGCGAGGAGGCCACGGCCAGCTCGTGCTCGAAGGAATGGCCGGCGAGGAACGCATGGCCGACCTCGATATTGCACTTCACGTCCTTTTCCAGCCCGTATTTCTGCAGGAACCCGTAAACCGTGGCGACGTCATAGTCGTACTGGTGCTTGGAGGGTTCCTGCGGCTTGGGCTCGATCAGGATCTGGCCGGTAAAGCCGATCTTCCTGGCGTGCTCGATCACCAGCGTCAGGAAGCGGGCCATCTGGTCCTGCTCCTGGCCGAACTTGGTGTTGAGCAGGGTTTCATAGCCCTCGCGGCCGCCCCAGAGCACGTAGTTCTGGCCACCCAGCTCATGGGTCAGCTCCAAGACGTTCTTCACCTGGCCGGCGGCATAGGCGAAAATGTCCGGGTCGGGATTGGTGGCGGCGCCGGCCATGTAGCGGCGGTTGGAAAAGAGATTGGCCGTGCCCCAGAGGAGCCTGGTGCGGCTGGTTTCCATCTTGCGGGCGAAGATATCGCCGATTTCCCGGACATTGCGGTTGCTTTCGGCCAAAGTCGCGCCCTCGGGGGCGATATCGACGTCGTGGAAGCAGAAGAAGGGCACGTCGAGCAGGTCGAAGAATTCGAAGGCGACATCGGCCTTGAGCCGGGCGCCTTCCATGCCCTTGTCATACCAGGGCCGGTCGAAGGTGCGCCCGCCAAAGGGATCGCCGCCCTCGGCGGCAAAGGTGTGCCAATAGGCGATGGCGGGGCGGATATGGTCTTCCATCCGCTTGCCGGCGACGATCTCGTCCTTGTTGTAGTGGCGATAGGCCAGGGGGTTGGTGCTGTCCGTCCCCTCGAACTTGACCTGCGACAGGCCCTTGAAAAAATCCGTCACTTACGTGCCTCCTCGATGGCTGGATAGAGTGCGCGGTAGCGCGCATATTGGTCGGAATAGGCGGCCGACAGGCTCCTGTCGGGCTGAATGGTGGTCTTGATCGGCGGCATGGTCATCACCTGGGCGGGGCTGGCGCCCTCGGCGGCGCACAGGCCCAGCCGCGCCGCGCCCAACGCGCCGCCGAAATCGCCGTCCTCGGGCAGGGCGATCTCCATGTCGAGATTGGTGGCGAGCATTTTGAGCCACAGCGCTGATTTGCTGCCCCCGCCCACCGCCAGAAGCCGGCCGATGGAGGTGCCGGCATCGGCGAGCACACGCTGGCAATCGCGCATGGCAAAGCTCACCCCTTCCATCACCGCCTGGGCCAGTTGCGCCGCGTCGGTGGATTGGGAGAGGCCGACGAAAGACCCGCGCGCGCCGGCATTGTTGTGCGGGGTGCGCTCGCCCGAGAGGTAGGGCAGGAAAATGGCCTCGCCCGGCCCCCTGAACCCGGCTTCGGCGGCCCCGGCCAGCTCGGCCTGTTTCTGCCCGGTGATGCGGGAGAGCCAGTTGAGGCTGTCGGTGGCCGAAAGGATGACGCCCATCTGGTGCCAGGTGTCGGGAATGGCGTGGCAGAAAGCGTGGACCGCCCCTTCGGTATTGGGGCTGAATTTTTCGTTGGAAACGAAGAGCACACCCGAGGTTCCGAGCGAAACGAAGCCTTCGCCGGGGCGGATGGCGCCGATGCCGCAGGCGGCGGCGGCATTGTCGCCCGCGCCCCCGGCCACCACCACGACGCCCTCCATGCCCCAGCGCTGGGCCAGCTCCCGCTTCAATTGCGCGGAAGGGGCCGAGCCTTCGACGAGGCGCGGCATGTGCTCACGCGTGAGGCCGGTGACGCCGAGCAGCTCGTCGGACCAGTCGCGCCTGGCCACGTCGAGCCAGAGCGTGCCGGCGGCATCGGACATGTCCTCGACATGCTCGCCGGTGAGCAGCAGGCGCACATAGGCCTTGGGCAGCAGCACCTTGGCGATTTTCTTATAGATTTCGGGCTCGTGCTTGCGCACCCAGGCGATCTTGGGGGCGGTGAAGCCGGGCATGGCGATATTGCCGGCCAGCTGGCGCAGGCTGGGGAGCGCCACTTCCATCTCGGCACATTCGGCGAAAGAGCGCCCGTCATTCCAGAGAATGCAGGGGCGGAGCACTTCGTCGTTCCTGTCGAGGAGCGTCGCGCCATGCATGTGGCCGGAAAGGCCGATGCCGCGCACCGCCGCCAGTTCGGCCGGGTGCTTGTCCTTGAGCTTGTCGATGGCGCCCAAGGTGGCCTGCCACCAATCGGCGGGGTTCTGCTCGGACCAGCCGGGATGGGGGCGCACCGGCTCGACGGCGGTAGCCGAGGCTTCTCCCAGCGCGCGGCCATGCTCGTCGATCAGCAATGCCTTGACGCCCGAGGTGCCGATATCGATACCGAGATAGGTCATGAGGCACGTACCTCATAAATGAAGCAAGACGACATCCCTTGGTCCTCCCAGACTTTTTCGCCCGCGTCCTTGTGGTGATGGGCAGCTTCTTAGCGCAGATTGTCGCGCAGGAAAATGCCGATTTCAATGGGGGTGGAAGGCGGGGCACCATTGCCCCCCAGAACCAGCAGGCGCGCCGCCGCCAGCGCCTCGCGGATTTCGCCATCCGGGTTCTGGTCGAGCACCACGTCGATGGCGCCCGAAACCAGGCCCCGGCGCGTCGGACCGGTCAATTCATGGGCGATGACGCGGATATCGCCGGCGCGGCCCGACTGCTCCAGCGCGGCGACGAGCCCGGCATTGCCGGCGCCCAGATTATAGAGCCCGGCAAGATCGGGATGCTGGCGCAGGAGCGCGTCCAGGCTGGCCCGGGTTTCGGTGTGCTCGTCATGCCCTTCGATGGGGCCAATGAGCTCGAGGCCGGGGAATTCCCTGTCGAGAACATCGGAAAAGCCGTTGAGCCGGTCGGCATGGTCGCGCAGATGCAGGGAGCCGGCAATGGCGGCGATCTTGCCCCCCCGCGGCAGGAAGCGCCCCATGAGCGAGGCGGCGGTGCGGCCGGCGGCCATGTTGTCGATGCCGATGAAATGCCGGCGCAGGCTGGCGGGCAGGTCGGACACAAGCGTCATCACCACGATGCCGCGCCGGGTGGCGGCATCCACCGCCGCGTCCACCGCCGCGTCCTGGCTGGCGACGATCACCACACAGTCGCAGGATTGGGGATCGAGCCCGTCGAGATGGCGCGCCAGGGCGCCGGCATCGAGGGCGCGGACGCGGCGGGTATCGATATGCATGCGGTCGGCCAGGGCCTGGCCCTGGCGGCGCTCGACCGCATCGGCCAGGCTCGCCATGAACTCGTTGGAGCCATCGGGGATGATGAAGGTCACCCGCAGGTCGCGGGCGCGGGCCAGCAGGGACGCGCCCAGATCGCGCTGGAAACCGATGCGGGCAATGGCGGCCTCGACCTTTTCGGCGGTGGCCGCCCGCACGCCGGGGCGGCCATTGAGCACGCGGTCGACGGTGGCCAGCGATACGCCGGCGGCCCGCGCCACGTCATGCACGGTGGCCCGCCGCTTGAAACCGCTCTCGTTCACCTGGCTTCCCCCCGATTGACGCGGGAGATTCGACAGCCCCGCCGCAAAGGTCAAGTGCATCGTTGCCGTTGCCGGGCGAAGCAGGCTAAACCTGCGGCGCAATCCAGGGGGTAGGCATGGCCATCGCAGTCACCACATTCGGCACCCATAACGGCAAGCGGGTGGACCAGTTCCGGCTGGAAAGCGACGCCGGCGTGCGGGTCGACCTGATCTCCTATGGCGTGGTGGTGCGCGACTGGCGCGTGCCGGTCGCGGGCGGGGCGCGCGGCGTGGTGCTGGGGTTCGACAGCTTCGAGGCCTATCCCGCCCACAGCCCGCATTTCGGCTCGCTGGCCGGGCGCGTGGCCAACCGCATCAAGAATGCCTCCTTCGATCTGAATGGCAAGACCTATCGCCTGCCCCCCAATGCCGGCGCGTTGCAATTGCATGGCGGGGAGGAGGGCCTGGGACGCCAGGTCTGGGAAGGCCACGTCAATTCGGCCGCCAACAGCGTCACTTTCACTCATTTCAGCCCCGACGGGGCCATGGGCTATCCGGGCAATCTCAACCTCACCGCCGTCTATACGCTCACCGGCAACAGGCTGCGGCTCGATCTCAGCGCCACCACCGACCAGGCGACCCCGATCAGCCTGGTGCAGCACCAATATTTCAACCTGGGCACCACCGACACGGTGCTGGACCACACCATCCAGCTCGAATCGAGCGCCTATACCGAGCTGGGCGCGGATCTTGCGCCCACCGGCGCCATCCTGCCCAGCGCCGGCACTGTCTATGACCTGCGCAAGTCGCGCAGCATGCGCGACACCGCCGGCGCGCCCATCGACTACGATATCGGCATGGTGCTCGATAGTGGGCGCGACATCACCAAGCCCATCGCCACGGTGACCGGCCCGGATGGGGCGCTGACGCTGAAGCTCTGGTCGGACCGGCCGGGCCTGCAATTTTATAATGGCGTGTGGACCGACGTGGCCGTGCCGGGGCTGGAGGGCAAGCGTTATGGCAAGCATGCCGGCTTCTGCCTCGAAGACCAGTTCTTCGCCGATGCGGTGCACAACCCGCATTTCCCCAATATCATCCATTCCCCGGATCGCCCCTACCACCATTGGTGCGAATTCGAGATTGCCTGAGGCCAAGGCCCGGCATGAACAAGACCGCGCGCCTTTTCGCCATCATGGACGCGCTGCGCCGCCACCGGCGCCCGATCACGGCGGCGGCGCTGGCCGAGGAGCAGGGCGTTTCGGTGCGCACGCTCTATCGGGACATCCAGACCCTGATCGGGCTGGGGGCTCCCATCGATGGCGAGGCCGGGGTGGGCTATATGCTCAAGCCCGGCTTCTTCCTGCCGCCGCTGATGTTCACGCCCGACGAATTGGAAGCGCTGGTTCTGGGCGCGCGCTGGGTCGGCGCCCAGCCCGATGACGGGCTGGGGCTGGCGGCGCGGAATGCGCTGGCCAAGATCGCCATGGCATCGCCCGACGACCTGCGCGACCGCATCAACGATACCGGCCTCTGGCCCGTGGCGGTGTGGAGCCCGAGAGGTCTGATGCCCATATTGGGCGAGGTGCGCAGGGCCATGCGCAGCGAAAAAGCCTTGCGCATCGGCTATGCCGACGAAAGCGGCAATGCCACCGAGCGCACCATCTGGCCGGTGCAGCTGGCCTATTACGAAGGCAAGCAGGTCATCGCCGCCTGGTGTTGCCTGCGCAGCGCCTTCCGCCATTTCCGCACCGACCGCATCACCGCCCTGGCGGTGACCGAGGAGCGCTATGGCCGGCGCCGGGCCAGCCTGGAAAAGGATTGGCGGGACAGCTGGCCGGAGGATCGCGGGTCGCACTGACCCTCAGGCCATGCGCGCATAAAGGCTTTCGGGCCGGACATCCTCGTCGAAGCGGAAACGGTGGTCGGCGGGCGGATGGGCGCGCTGGCCGCATTCGAGCCTGGGGCAGATGCGGCAGCCAACCCCGATGGGCACCACCTGGCTTTCTCCCGTCAGGTCCATGCCGTCGGAATAGATCATCTCGCGGGCATGGTGAATGGCGCAGCCCAGCCCGATCGACATATAGCGGCGCGGCGCGTTGTAGCGATGGTCGCCCTTGAGCACGGTGCGGGCGATACAGAAATATTTCTGCCCGTCGGGCATCTGGCTGAGCTGGATATTGATGCGCTCGGGGCTGAGAAAGGCCGAATAGACGTTCCAGCGCGGACACGCCCCCGAATGGCGGGGAATATGAATGCCGGAAAGGGAAAAGCGCTTGGAGATATTGCCGGCGATATCGGTGCGCACCAGATGCAGCGGAATGCCGGCGGCGCCCTTGCGCTGCAGCGTGGTCATGCGGTGGCAGACCTGCTCGAAGCTGGCGGAAAACCGCCTGCCGATGCGCTCAATGTCGTAGCGATAATCGCGGCAGGCGCGCAAAAACGGTTCATAGGGCATGACCAGCGCGGCGGCAAAATAGGCCGATAGCACATTGCGGGCCAGGGCCGGCGCATCCCCTTCGGGCAGGGAGGAGGCGGCGATGACCGCCTCGATCTCGGCATTGGCGGCCAGCTCGCCCAGATGATGGGCGATCAGGAACAACGCCGATTCGGCCGGCAGGATATCGGAAACCAGCAGGTGCTGACGGCGGGGATCGCGCTGGCGGGCGATGCCATGGGGCAGGGAGGCCAGGCGCGTCTCCACGCCGAAGACATTGAAAAGATAGGCCTTGAGACCATGCTCGAAGCCGTCTCCGGTCCGATCGATATCGGCGCGGATGCGCTCGGCCGCCGCTTCCAGATCGGGAAAATGGTTGGAATTTTCCTGGAGGAAGTCGGAAATGGCGTCGGTGGCCAGATGGAACGGCTCGGCGGCGCCGGCGGCCGGAGGAGCGGCAGGACCGCCCGCCAGCAGGCGATAGCGGTCATAGAGGCGCAGAATGGCCCGCGCCGCCGCCGGATTGGCATGGGCAAGATCGCGGATTTCGAGATTGGTAAGGTCGCTGTCGGCAAAGATGTCGTCGCCGAACGCCTCCATCAGGTCGCCCACCAGCCGCCCCTCGTCGCCATCGACCAGTTCCCCCGGCTCGACGCCGAAATGGCCGGCAATGGCAAAGAGCAGCGACACGGTGACCTTGCGCCGGTTGTGCTCGATGAGATTGAGATAGCTGGCCGATATGCCCAGAGCCTGCGCCAGGTCGGCCTGCGCGAGATGGCGCTGGCGCCGCAGCCGCTTGATGCGCCCCCCGATCTGCATGTCCTGCGTATCGCTCATGGCGTGTCCCGAAATTTACAACCTTTACAATTCCGACCGCAGAACTTGACGCGCGCTTTACAGCTTTACTGCCGGATTTGCGCATTATTCTTGCATATCTCTCCCGTCTGTCAAATCTTTACAGAACAGACAGGAGGAGACTTTCGAATGATCCCGACCGATAGCCAACGCGAGGAATATCTCACCATCATCGCCCCCAGCGCCGGCGCGGCCATGGCGCAATTCAAGGCGCGCGGGCTCGACACCCAGGGCTATGCCATCGCCGGCCGCATCGGCCGCCATCAGTTCGCGCTAGTGGGCGAGAGCGGCACCACCGAGCTGTTTTCCGGCCAGGGCCTGATTGCCGCCACCTTCAGCCGCAGGGTCGCCGTCTAGCCGCTGCCCCCAAAAATCCCGTTTCACGTGAATCAGCCGCGCCCCCTTGGGCGGGCCGGCCCGGCTCTACCCGGAGGAGGAGACCCCATGCTCGACAAGCCGCTTTTTCCAACACCCGATTATGCGCCCGACCGCTGGCGCACTATCCGCCGCACCTACAGCCAGGCCGATGTGGCCCGGCTCTCCGGCTCGCTGCCCATTCGCCATACGCTGGCCGAGAACGGCGCCAGGCGCCTGTGGCAATTGCTGGAAAGCGAGGATTTCGTTCCGACGCTGGGCACTTTTACCGGCAATCAGGCGGTGCAGCAGGTCAAGGCCGGCCTCAAGGCCATCTATCTTTCCGGCTGGCAGGTGGCTGCCGACGCCAATTCATCGGGCCATATGTATCCCGACCAATCGCTCTATCCGGTCGACAGCGTGCCCTCGGTGGTGCGGCGCATCAACAGGGCGCTGCAACGCGCCGACCAGATCCAGACCCTGGAGCGGGCCGATGGCGTGTCCACCTCCGATATCGACTTCTTCGTGCCGATCATCGCCGATGCCGAAGCCGGGTTCGGCGGCGCGCTCAATGTCTTCGAGCTGATGAAGGCCATGATCGAAGCCGGCGCGGCGGCGGTGCATTTCGAGGACCAGCTGGCCAGCGAGAAGAAATGCGGACATCTGGGCGGCAAGGTGCTGGTGCCCACCAGCCAGTTCATCCGCACGCTCAATGCCGCGCGGCTGGCCGCCGATGTCATGGGCGTGCCCACGCTCATCATGGCGCGCACCGACGCCGAAGCGGCCCGGCTCATCACCTCCGATATCGACCCTTATGATGCCCCTTTCGTCACCGGCGAACGCACGGCCGAAGGATTTTACCGCCTCAAGGGGGGGATCGAGGCGGCCATTGCCCGCGGCATCGCCTATGCGCCCTATGCCGATCTCATCTGGTGCGAGACCTCGAAGCCCGATCTGGAGGAGGCGCGGAAATTCGCCGAAGGCGTGCGCAAGGTCCATCCCGAGCAGATGCTGGCCTATAATTGTTCGCCCAGCTTCAATTGGGCCAAGCATATGGACGAGGCCGCCATGGCCTGCTTCCAGCGGGAAATCGCCGCCATGGGCTACAAATACCAGTTCATCACCCTGGCGGGCTTTCACAATCTCAGCCTCACCACCTTCGAGCTCGCCCGCGCCTACAAGCAGGAGGGCATGGCCGGCTATAGCCGGCTGCAACAGGCCGAATTCGCCGCCGAAAAACACGGCTTTACCGCCGTGCGGCACCAGCGCGAAGTGGGCACGGGCTATTTCGACGCCGTCTCGCTGGCGGTGAGCGAAGGCCGCAGCGCCACCACCGCCATGGGTGAATCGACCGAAGCGGCGCAATTCCATTAAGCCAAAGGCGGCGCGCGGCTGCCGCGCCGCCCTAGGCGATCATGCCGCCAAAGGCGAGAAACGCCAGGCCGAGAAGATGGATGAGGGCGATGGCCCAGGTGGTGGCGACGAAGGCGGGCTTGACCGTCTTGTGGCGATAGACTTCCTGGGCCGCCAGCCCGCCGATAATGCCGAAGCAGAAATCGGCCAGATGCAGATTGCTCTCGCTGACCCGGTAATGGCCATTAAGGGCATAGAGCTTGTCGAAGCGGTAGAGCAGGGCCGAGCCCACGCCCATGCCCACATAGAGAAGGCCCAGCCACAGCAGGGTGCGATCGCCGGCGATGATGAAGAGGATGAGCAGCGTCAGCAGCGTCGCCGCCGCCGTGCGCAGGCCCAGATGATAGCGGGAAACGCCGGCGGAAGGCTGGATAGCCTCGCGCAGGCTGGGCGCCGGGGCGGGAGATGAAGCGATGATGGTGACGGCGCTGGCCGAGAGCCGGCCCTTGCGGCCCATGCGCGTCTCGAAGGAAAGCCGGTCGCCCAGGCGTGGCCGCGTTTCCCCGTTCACCGCGGAAATATGGACGTAATAATCCCGGCCCGACTGGTCGCGCACGAAACCATAGCCAGACTTGTTATTCCACTGGATCAGTTCGCCCGATCTTCTCATCATTGTCCTGCTGACACGTCAGCATGACTTTTATGCGGCAGCGGTTAAGGACGCCTAAGCGCGGCCCTCCGGCGCGTTGCGGATTCACGTGAAACATGTATCCACAGGCCTTTGTACAGCTCAGGCGGCGTGGAAATTGAGCCGGTAGCTCAGCGCCTCGGCGATATGGGGCCGGCCGACGCGCTCTTCCCCGGCCAGATCGGCCAGGGTCCGGGCCACCTTGAGCACGCGATGATAGGCGCGAGCGGAAAGATTGAAGCGCTCCGCCGCCTGCATCAGCAGGGCCCGGCTTTCCCCGTCGGGGCTCACCAGGCGCTCGATCAGCGCCGGGCTCGCGGCGGCATTGGTGAAGACGTCGATGGCCCCGGCGGCGGCAAAACGCTGGCGCTGGCGCTCGCGGGCCCGGATGACCCGGGCGGCAACAGCGGCCGAGCTTTCCGCGCCGGCCGATGGCGCGATCATGTCGGCGGCGCTGACGGCTGGCACGTCGATGCGGATATCGATGCGGTCGAGGAAGGGTCCGGAAATCCGCGCCTGGTAATCGTCGGCGCAGGCCTTGCCGCGCTTGCACACATGGCCCGGCGTGCCGGCCATCCCGCATTTGCAGGGGTTCATCGCCGCGATCAGCTGCACGCGGCTGGGATAGCTCACCCGCATATTGGCGCGGGCGATGACCGTCTCGCCGCTTTCCAGGGGCTGGCGCAGGCTGTCGAGCACGCTGGGAGCGAATTCGGGCAATTCGTCAAGAAAAAGCACGCCGTTATGGGCCAGGCTCACCTCGCCCGGCCGGGCCCGGATGCCGCCGCCCACCAGGGCCGCCATGGAGGCGGAATGATGGGGGGCGCGGAAGGGCCGCCGATCGGACAGCGCGCCGCCGGCCAGTTCCCCGGCGATCGACTGGATCATGGAAATGTCGAGCAGCTCGCGCGCCTCGAGCGGGGGCAGGATGGAGGGAAGGCGCGCCGCCAGCATGGACTTGCCCGAGCCGGGCGGGCCGATCATCAGCATGTTGTGGCCGCCGGCCGCCGCCACTTCCAGCGCGCGGCGGGCCACCTCCTGGCCGCGCACATCGGCGAGATCGGGCAGGGCCACTTCGGCCGAATGGCGCGCCGGCAGGGGGCGAGCGGCCAATTGGTGGCCGGACAGGTGGTTGACCAGCGCCAGAAGGCTTTCGGCGGCGATGATGTCGAGCGCGTCGCCGGCCCAGGCCGCCTCGGGCCCGGAAGGGGCGGCGCAGATCAACCCCAGATCGCGGGCCTGGGCGGCGATGGCGGCGGGCAGCACGCCGCCGACATGGGCCAGGCGCCCATCGAGCCCCAGCTCGCCCAGCGCCATATAGCCATCGAGCGCATCCTGCGGAATGGCCCCGATGGCGGCCATGACCCCCAGGGCGATGGGCAGGTCGTAATGGCTGCCCTCCTTGGGCAGGTCGGCCGGGGCGAGATTGACGGTGATGCGCTTGGGCGGCAGGCCCAGCCCCGAGGCATGCAGGGCCGCCCGCACCCGCTCGCCCGATTCATTGACCGCCTTGTCGGGCAGACCGACGAGAATGAAGCGCGGCAGGCCGGGCGAAATCTGCACCTGCACATCCACGGGCACCGCCTCGATGCCCTGAAACGCCACTGTCGCTACCCGGGTCACCATGCCCAACGCCCCACACCCTTGCTCAAGACTAGCAAAGTCATTCGGGCCCCACAAGAACGTATGGCGAACGAAATACGGCGCGTTAACCATCGGCTTTGCCACAGAAGTAAACCTAATGGCTCGTTAACTCCTCCATGTTGAATCGAATGCAGTTGTTTCCTCGTCCCGAGTGCTGTCTCCATGTCTGCCGCACGGCCCTTTCCCTCCTTTTCCGCCCTTGCGAAGGGCGCCGTTTCGGCGCTGCTGGCGGCTCTGCTGGTGGCCTGTTCCTCGGGCGGGGGGCTTTATGGCCCCATCCAGGGCGACAACCGGCCCCATTCGGGCGTGGACCGGGCGCGCGGCATGCCGATCCAGGGGATCGACGTGGCGCGCTACCAGGAAAATGTCGATTTCCGCACCGCCTTCCAGTCCGGCATCCATTTCGTCTTCATGAAGGCGACCGAGGGCAAGGACTATATCGACCCCAATTTCCGCGCCAATTGGGCACGGGCGCGCGAGGCCGGCATGCCGCGCGGCGCCTATCACTTCATGACCTGGTGCTCGCTGGCCAGCGAGCAGGCGGCCTGGTTCGTGCAGAACGTGCCCAACGATCCCGACGCGCTGCCGCCGGTGCTGGACCTGGAATGGAACAACCATTCGAGCTGCAAGACCAAGCCGAACCGCGCCGATGCGCTGGAAAAGATCCGGCTGATGCTGGACGTGATGGAGCGCCATACCGGCAAGCTTCCCATCATCTATACAGACATGACCTTCCACCGCGACATTCTGGAAGGGGAATATTTCCCCAATGCCTTCTGGCTGCGCTCCACCGCCGCCGAGCCGCATGAGCGCTACAGGAACCGCACCTGGACCTTCTGGCAGTGGACACAGACCGGGGTGGTGCGCGGCGTGCGCGGCGAGGTGGACCGCAACGCCTTCTATGGCAACCAGAACGACTGGCTGACCTTCCTGCTGACCGGGTGCGATCCGCGCGCCATCGCCGCGTTGGCCCCCTCCGGGCGCTGCCAATCGGCCAAATAGGCCGGCTCAGCGCCCGTTCCAGCGGCGGGCCTGGCCATAATCGACCATTTCGGCATCGGCTTCGGGCTGGTAGAGCACGGCGCTGACGGCGATGGGGCCCTGCTCGTCGGCATAGGCGAATTCCTGCTCGTCGCGCATGCCCAGCAGCGCCAGCCCATGCAGGGAGCGCAGCGACACGGTTTCCCCGATCACCTCGCGGGCGGCGCCCAGAACCAGGCGGTGCTCGAGCCAACGGCCGGTGCCGATGCGATAGCGCACCTGGCTGTTCATGGTGACGATAGTGGGCTCGATCTCGTCCGGGGCCACGATGTCGGAATGCACCAGCTTGTGGCGCAGGAGATCGTAATAGCCCCTTTCGCCCGCCGGGCGGGCCATGGCGAGGCCGCGCAGAATGGCATAATCCCGATCCGTCATGACGAACTGGGCTGGACCCGACATGGCAATCGCTCCCGGCACGGGTTGAGGACAGGGCCGCGCCCCCCACGGAGGCGCGGCGGGTGGGGCGAAATCCGCCGTTCAGGGCCTGCTGGCCGCCAGCGCCGTCAACACCCGCGCCCGGTCGGCCAGGTCACGCAGGCGGATGGTCATGGTCTCGGTCTTGATCGGGGTCTGGGGCGGAAGCTTGTATTGCAGATCGGGCAGGGTGGCCGTGGCCCAATCGGTGAAGCGCTGCAGCTTGTGGCTGCCGCTGATGGGAAGGGTGAGCGAATATTTGAAACTCATGGCGGTGGGTCCGAACAAAAGCCTCGCCGCCTTTCCTGCCCAAGGCATCGGAACGACGGACGATAGCGCGCCGCCCGCCGAAGCGGGCTCGAAAATCAACGGGAATTGGGGAGCTTATCCTGGCCCGGCCCTTGCTTCGCCCTTGGCGGGAGCAGGTGGCCGAACCAGGTCACACGCCTCGAAGCAGGCGCGTCCGGTGATGGCGGCAAGTATCGGATCGATAGGTGCACATGGCCCTATCAAAGCAGAAGCGGGGGGAAAGTCAAATCGGCCCGACGAGGTGGCCCCTACCGGCTGGAAAGGGTGATGACATCCTCGGCCAGGGGGTGGGAACCGAGCCGGGCATGGGTGGAGGCGCTGGCGGCCAGCATGGCCAGGATCGCAAAGATCAGCATGGCGGCGATACGCACGGTTTCCCTCTCTTCCGCAACGGAAGGACCGACCGCCGATTCCGGCGCGCCCCTCGCTGCACCAACCCCTGCGCCTGGGCGGGGGTGGGATCAAGATCAGGATTAAAAACTGGTTAACGCCGGCCAGGCCCGTGGCGCGTCAAGCGCCCAGAGACCCCAGCAGGCCGCTGGCCTTGACCCCGTCGAAGACGAATTGCACCGCCAGCGCCGCCAGCAGGATGCCGACGACGCGCGAGACCACCGCAAGCCCGGTGACGCCGAGAAGACGCTGGATGGGGATGGCGACGAGCAGGGTGAGCCAGGCCAGGAACAGGATGACCACGATGGCCAGGAGCACTGCCCAGAATTCGAGATCGGTGCGGGCGCCGGTGGTGAGCAGGATGACGGCGCTGATGGCGCCCGGGCCGGCCAGGAGCGGCATGGCCAGCGGGAAAACCGCGATATCCTGGCGCTGGCGGGCCTCCACCTCTTCCTCGTCGGTGGTGCCGGTGCCGCCCGAATGGCGGGCGAAGACCATGTCGATGGCGATGAGGAAGAGCAGCAACCCGCCGGCGGTGCGCAGCGCCGGAATGGTGATGCCGAAGATCTCGAGGATGGGATTTCCCAGCACCCCGAAAAGCAGCAGGATCATGCCGGCGATGATGACGCCGCGCGTGGCGAAGACGAAGCGCTGATGGGCGGTATTGTGCTTGGTGAGGGCGGCGAAGATGAAGGCGATGTCGGCCACGCCCACCGTGGCGAACAGGGTGGCGAAGGCGACGAGAAAGCTCGTGGTGGGCATTTCGGTCTTCTCCCCCGGACTGCACCAGCTTTAGCCGCTCGGGTCGGGCTTGCCCAGCCCCGAGAGGGATGGATCAGGCGGCGCGGCGCTTTTCGATGGCGTCCCAGATCATCACCGCGATATCGGGCCCGCCGAAGCGCTTGATCTCGCGGATGCCGGTGGGGGAGGTGACGTTGATTTCGGTGAGATAGTCGCCGATGACGTCGATGCCGACGAAGATCATGCCGCGTTCCCGGAGCGCCGGGCGGATGGCGGCGCAGATTTCAAGCTCGCGCGCGGTGAGCTCGGACAACTCCGGGCGACCGCCGACATGCATGTTGGAGCGCGCCTCGCCATCGGCGGGCACGCGGTTGAGCCCGGCCACCGGCTCGCCATCGATAATGATGATGCGCTTGTCGCCCTTGCGCACGTCCGGCAGGTATTTCTGGATCATGAAGGGTTCGCGATAATTGCTCTCGAAAAGCTCGAGCAGGCTGACCAGGTTGTGATCCCCCTCCTGGATGAAGAAGACCCCGGCGCCGCCATTGCCGTAAAGCGGCTTGACGATGATATTGCCGTGCTCGCGGCGGAAATCATGGACCATGGCGCGGTCGCGCGTCACCAGAGTGGGCGGCATCAGCTCGGGAAAGTCGGTGACGAGGATCTTTTCGGGCGCATTGCGCACGGCGCCGGGCGGATTGACCACCAGGGTTTTCGGGTGCAGCCGCTCCAGCAGATGGGTGAGGGTGATGTAGTTCATGTCGAAGGGCGGATCCTGGCGCATATGGATCACGTCCTGGGTGGAAAGATCGACCCGGCGCGCTTCGCCCAGGGTGAAATGCTCGCCTTTGGGCTTGTCGAAAACGGTGATGGGCGCGGCCAGCGCGCTGACCACATCGCCGCGCAAGGCCAGGGTATCGGGGGTGTAATGGAGAAGCGCGTGCCCGCGAGCCTGGGCCTCCAGCATCAGGGCAAAGGTGGAATCGCCGACCGGATTGATGGTGGCGACATGGTCCATCTGGACCGCGACTTTGAGCGTCATGACAAGTTCTCAGCTGGCATCGAAGGCGTTGATGACATGGCGCGGCCAGCGGCCCGGCGCAAGGAAAATAACGTCGAAGCGGAAGTCCAGCCCGGCCATTTGCGGGTGATGAGCCTGCCAGTGGGCGGCGGCGCGGGCGATGCGGGCGCGATTGACCGCTTCGAGCGCATCGCGTTCTCCCTTGGCGTGGCCGCGCGCCTTGACCTCGACGAAGACGATGGTGCCAAGCCTTTGTGCGACAAGGTCGATTTCGCCCACCGGGGTTTTGTAGCGGCGCTCGATGATGCGGTAGAATTTGAGGCGCAGGAACAAGGCGGCCAGCATTTCGGCGCGGTGGCCGTGGCGCTGGGCGGCGATGCGGGCCTTATTGCTGGGCCTTGAGGGCGAGGGCGGCATCATAGACCTGCTTGCGCTTGAGACCATGTCTTGCGGCGATGGCGTCGACGGCGGCGCGCAGCGGCATATCGGCCATGGCGGCGTGCAATTCGCCTTGCCAGTCAATGGCTTGCGCGACCTCATCGCCGGTGGCGCCGGCGACGAGAATAACCGCCTCGCCTTTGGTTTCGGCTTCAGCAAAGCGGGCGGCGAGGGCGGAAAGGGTGTCGCGATGGACGCGCTCGAAACGCTTGGTTAGCTCCAGCGCCACCACCGCCGGACGGTCGCCGCCGAAGCTTTCGGCCATGGCCGCAAGCGTATCGGCAAGGCGGCGGGGGCTTTCGTAAAAGACCAGTGTTTCACGTGAATCGGCCAGATTTTTCAAGGCATTGGCGCGCGCACCGGCCTTGGCGGGCAGGAAACCGTGAAAGGCGAAAGCGTCGGTGGGCAGGCCTGCCACCACCAGCCCGGAAAGCAAAGCGGAGGCCCCCGGAATGGGAAAAACCGGCAGGTTGGCCTCGGCCAGGGCACGGATGAGGGGAAAGCCGGGGTCGGAGAGCAGCGGCGTGCCGGCATCGGAGATGAGGGCGATGGCTTCGCCCCCGGCGATGCGGGCGAGGATGGTATCGATGCGGGCGCGCTCATTGTGCTCATGCAGGGCCATGCGGCGCGCCTTGATGCCGTAATGATCGAGCAGGCGCGCCGACATTCTCGTGTCTTCACAAAGGATTAGCGTTGCGGCGGCCAGGGTTTCCAGCGCCCGCAGCGTGATGTCGCGCAGATTGCCGATGGGGGTGGCGACGACATAGAGACCCGGCGCCAGCGGGGGGGCGGGGAAGGACACACCAGCGATGAAATAGGCCGGATCGGCACTCATGAACGACTTTCCCCGATTGACATTTGCTTAAGCAAAACAGGGTCCAATGTTAACGGACTGCTAGCATTGAGAGCCACACATGGGCGCCAAGGGTAACGCAAGGCAAGCCATTTTTCGCAGTTTCATCACGCTGGGGGTGATGCTGCTGGCTGGCTGTTCGCCCCTCCAGATCGGCTCGCGCGTCATCGATTTTTCCGGCGGCGCGGGCGCGCCGGCGCAAACGGGGCCGCTGACCCCGGCCCAGCCGGCGCCCATGGCCAGCCAGCCGAGCCAGCGCTTCGGGCGCGGGGCGGTGCCGGTGGCGCTGCTGCTGCCGCTCAGCGGAAGCGGCGAGGAGGCCCGCATCGGCCAGGGCATGGCCAATGCCAGCCGCATGGCCATGGCCTTTATAGAGGCCAGCGCCAGCATCGGGGACAATATTCATATCACGCTGCGCGACACCGGCGGCACGCCGCAGGGGGCAAGCGCGGCGGCGCAGGCGGCGGTGCAGGAGGGGGCGCGGCTGATCCTGGGCCCGCTGGGCGCCGGCGAGATGCAGGCGGCCGGGACGGTGGCGCGCGGGGCGGGCGTGCCGCTGATCGGCTTTGCCCGCAACGGCACCGCGACCGGGGGCGGGCTTTACCTGCTCGGCGTGCTGCCGGACGGGGAGATGAAGCGCACCATAGGCTGGGCCAAGGCGCAGGGGCTGCGCGGGCTGGCGGGCGCATTTCCGGCCAGCGAGGCGGGCCAGGCGCAGGAAAAAGCATTCCGCCAGCAGGCCATCGCCGCCGGCTTTGCCCCGCAGGCGGTCTATACCTTTTCGGGGGCGGGGGAGGCGGGGCAGATCGTGGCGCAGGCGCTGCCCGCCATGCAGCGCGGGTTGATCGACGCGCTGTTCCTGCCCGACCGGGAAGCGGCTCCGGCTTTCGGCGCGGCGCTGGCGCAGGCCGGGGTGAAGGATGTGCAGATCATCGGTTCGGCCGATTGGGACAATGATCCCGCGATCCTCAATAGCCCGGCGCTGGCCGGGGCGGTCTATCCGGCGCCCGATCCGGCGGGGATGAACGCCATAAGCGCCGACTACCAGCGCCAGTTCGGCGCGCCCCCGCCCGCCATGGCCACCATCGCCTATACGGCGACGATCCTGGCCAATGTGAACACGCTGTCGCTGGCCAGCCCCCCCTATGGCCCGGCGCTGATGACCAATCCGCAGGGTTTTAACGGCCGGGACGGGCTGTTCCGCTTCCAGGCCAATGGGCGGAGCGATTATGCGCTGGTGCTGAAAAAAGTGGCGCCGGGCGGGGCGCAGGTGATGGAGGGGGCGAAGCTGTAGGGGTGATGGCACCGGGCGCGGGCCGAGCCGGAGCCTGCGATGCCGGGGAGATATGCGGACATGGATTCCGGCCTGCGCCGGAATGACATTGGGGGTGGGGAGGGTTCCTGCCCTTAATCGGCTTCGGGCAAGTTTCTTGGTTCAACGCTCTGCCGGGTGTCGTCTCCGTCTTGAGGGTGCGGAGGGAAGGGGAGAGAAGGCCCCCTCACCCGGCCCTTCGGGCCGACCCCGGATCCAGTCCGGGGCAGGCTCTCTCCCCCCAAGGGAGAGGTGAAGGGGGGCATACTGGATTCGGCTCCTTGGTCACCACCGCGTTTATCCCGGTGGTCCATGGGAGGAAGATGGATTGCCGGCACGGGGCCGGCAATGACGGTGGGGAGGGGGCTGGGGTGGCGGCGCGATGGGGTTGGCGGTGCGATCTCGGGATGGGCCCCGGCGCGAGGCCGGGGCGACAGGGGTCAGATCATGCGGCCAAATCGGCCACCACCGCGTCGAGGACGGGGAAGCCTTTTTCGGTGACGCGCAGATTGCCGTTGGGCAGGGTTTCGAGGAAGCCGTAGCCCTTGAGGGTGTCGATCTGGCGGGGGGAGATGCGGCGGCCGGAAAGGGCGGTGAAGCGGGAGGGGGAGATGCCCTCTTTCAGCCGCAGGCCCATGACGAGGAATTCGTCGCCCTGCTCTTCCCAGGTGAGCACATCGTCCACCACCATGCCATGGCCCTGGGCCATGACCTTTTTCTGCCAGTCGAAAGGCATGCGCTCGGCGGCGGTGGCGTGGCGCTGGTTGTTGATGAGCAGACGGCCATGGGCGCCGGGGCCGATGCCGGCATATTCGCCATAGCGCCAATAGAGCATGTTGTGGCGGCTTTCCTGGCCCGGGCGGGCATGGTTGGAAATCTCATAGGCGGGCAGGCCCGCCGCCGCCGTCAATTCCTGGGTCAATTCGTAAAAATCGGCGGCGAGGTCCTCGTCGGGCAAGGTCAGCTTGCCGGCCTGCTGCAAATCGAAATAGCGCGTGCCCTGCTCGATGGTGAGCTGGTAGAGGCTGATATGGCCCTGGGCCAGCCACAGGCCTTCCTTGAGCTCATCCTCCCAATCCTCCAGCGTCTGGCGGGGGCGGGCATAGATGAGATCGAAGCTGGAGCGCTCGAAGACGCTTTGCGCGATGCGCACGGCGGCCACCGCCTCCTCGACGCTGTGGCGGCGGCCCAATTCAGCCAGCGGGCCGGGGCGCAGCGACTGCACGCCGAGCGAGACGCGGTTGACCCCGGCAGCGCGATAGCCGCGGAAGCGCTCGACCTCGACGCTGGTGGGATTGGCCTCGAGCGTGATCTCGGCCTGCGGATCAACGGTCCAGTGACGGGCGATGGCATCGAGAATCCGCCCGGTGGAGCGCGGGTCCATCAGCGAGGGGGTGCCGCCGCCGAAAAACACCGACTGCACCATGCGGCCCGGCGCCAGCGCCGCGGCATGGGCGATCTCGCGCTCATAGGCGGCGATATAGGCCTCCTCGTCGAAGGGACCGCGATGGACGTGGGAATTGAAATCGCAATAGGGGCATTTGGCAGCGCAGAAGGGCCAATGCACATAGACGCCGAAAAGATCGTTGGGGGCGCTCATGGGCGGGATGCCTCTGCGTTATTCCCCTCTCCCCTGAGGGGGGAGGCCGCGAGGGGGTGCGCAAGCCCGGATATTGGGGCCAAACACCCCCCACCCTTGATCCCTCCCCGCAAGGGGAAGGGTGTCGACTGCACCATCGGGGCAAACAGAACCAGATCACTTCTCAATCTGGGTCTCCACGAACAGCGCGAAGGCGCGGGCGCGGTGGGAGAGGCCCCGTTCGCCGGGGGCCCAACCATGCTTCATCTCGGGGGGCATCTGGCCGAAGGTGATGTCATAGCCATCGGGCATGAACATGGGATCATAGCCATGGCCCTGCTCGCCCCGGGGCGGCCAGACCAGCGTGCCGTCGCAGCGGCCGACAAAGAGCGCGTCGCGCCCGTCGGGATGGGCGAGGCACAAAGTGGCGTTGAAGCTGGCGCGGCGGCGCGAGGGCTCGGTGGCGTTGGCGGCCTGGAGGGCATCTTCCACCCGGCGCATGGCGCGGGAGAAATCGCGCGGCACCCCGGCCCAGTCGGCGGTATAGACACCCGGCTCACCATTGAGCGCATCGACGCAGAGACCCGAATCGTCCGAGAGCGCCAGCATGTCGGCGCCCTGGGCGGCGGCATGGGCCTTGATGCGGGCGTTTTCGGCGAAGCTGGTGCCGGTTTCCTCGGGCTCGGGCAGGCCCAGTTCGCCCGCCGAGACCAGATCGAGCCCGAAGGGGGCGAAGAGTTCGCGGAATTCGGCGAGCTTGCCGGAATTATGGGTGGCGACGACGAGGCGCGTGCCGGGGCCGAGGCGGGGAATATCGGTCATTTTCGGCCTCCTTCGAGGGCGCGGCGAATGTCGTTCCAGATGGGGGAGCCGTGCTGGCAAAAGGCCCTCTCATCCGCCCTTCGGGCACCTTCTCCCACGAGGGGAGAAGGGAGGCCGGTGGTGGGGCCAGATAGCGCCGCAGACCCTGCCTTCTCCCCTCGTGGGAGAAGATGGCTCGGCGCAGCCGAGACGGATGAGGGGGCCTTTTTGCGCGCGAAAATCATCATGAGGCCAGCGCCGCCTGTTGCATCAGGGTCAGCTCGGCGATGCCGTGGCCGGCCAGCCCCATCAGCGCGTCGAGTTCGGCGCGATCGAAGGGCGCGCCCTCGGCGGTGCCCTGGATCTCGACGAACTTGCCCGCGCCGGTCATGACGAAATTGGCGTCGGTCTCGGCTTCCACGTCCTCGAGATAATCGAGGTCGAGCACCGGGGTGCCGCGATAGATGCCGCAGGAAATGGCAGCGACCGAATCGCGCAGCGCCTTGCCCTTGGTGAGCTTGCGCGTCTCCATCCAGGCGATGGCGTCGGCCAGGGCCACATAGGCGCCGGTAATGGCGGCGGTGCGGGTGCCGCCATCGGCCTCAAGCACGTCGCAATCGAGGATGATCTGGTTTTCGCCCAATTGGGTGAGATCGACCACGGCGCGCAGCGAGCGGCCGATGAGGCGCTGGATTTCCTGGGTGCGGCCGGACTGCTTGCCGGCGCTGGCCTCGCGCCGCGTGCGGGTGCCGGTGGCGCGGGGCAGCATGCCGTATTCGGCGGTGACCCAGCCCTGGCCCTTGCCGCGCAGCCAGCCGGGCAGGCTCGTTTCCACCGAGGCGGTGACCAGAACCCGCGTATGGCCGAACGCGACGAGGCACGAGCCCTCGGCATTGCGGGCCACGTTGCGCTCGAGCGAGACGGCGCGCAATTGATGGGGTTCACGTCCGGAGGGGCGCATGGGCAATCCTGAAAAAACCACGTTAACCGCCTCTTAACCCTCAAGGGGCCGGCTCACAAGCCGCGGGCGCTTGGCGGGAGGCTGCAATGCGCTTAAATGAGGGGGCACGGTTAAAGCGGACGATTTTATCGAAATCCCATGGTCAAGCCCCAGGAAGACTTTCTGAGCGTGCTCAACGCGCGCAGCCAGGACATCTTCAGAAAGATCGTCGAGCGCTATCTGGAGACCGGATCGCCGGTGGGCTCGCGCGATCTCTCGCGCATGCTGCAGATGGGGCTGTCGCCGGCCTCGGTGCGCAATGTCATGGCGGACCTGGAAGATCTGGGGCTGATCGCGGCGCCGCATACCTCGGCCGGGCGCGCCCCGACGCAGGAGGGCCTGCGCTTCTTCGTCGACGCCATGCTGGAAGTGGGGGCGGTGGACGAAAGCGAGCGCAAGCGCATCGCCCGCTCCATCGAGGGCCAGCAGCGCGGCCAGGTGGAGGATGTGCTCACCGAGGCCAGCCAATTGCTCTCGGGGCTGAGCCAGGGGGCGGGGGTGGTCATCGCCTCCAAGGCCGACATGGTGCTGCGCCATATCGAATTCGTGCGGCTCGACGCCACCCGCGCCATGGCGATCCTGGTGGGCGAGGACGGGCAGGTGGAAAACCGCATCATGGACATTCCGCCCGGCCTCACCGCCTCGGCGCTGACCCAGGCGGGCAATTACCTGGCCCGGCACGTGGTGGGGCGCACGCTGGCCGAGGCACGCACGACACTGGCGGCGGCGCGGGCCGAGCAGCGGGCGGAGCTGGACGAATTGACGCAAAAGCTGGTCGATGCCGGCATCGCCACGCTGGGGCAGGCCTCGCTCAACGCCACCCCGACGGTGATCGTGCGCGGGCGGGCCAATCTCATCAACGACACCATGGCCAGCGAGGACCTGCTGCGCATGCGCCAGCTCTTCGACGAGCTGGAAAGCAAGGACGGGCTGCTCGAACTTCTGGGCGACACGGAAAAGGCGCAGGGCGTGCGCATCTTCATCGGCTCGGAAAACAAGCTGTTCTCGCTGTCCGGCTCCTCGGTGATCCTGTCGCCCTACAAGGACGCCAATGACCGGATCGTGGGCGTATTGGGGGTGATCGGGCCGACGCGGCTCAATTATGCGCGCATCGTGCCGGTGGTCGATTATACCGCCAATGTGATCTCGGCGATGATGGCGCGCAAGCGCCAGGCTTGAAATAGGCCGGCGATTGGCCGATATGCCCGGACAAACACATGTGATTGCGGAAGAGAAAAGCGATGAGCGACGAAAACGCCGCCCCGGAAGAAACCCCTGAGGCCGTCGAGCCCGAGATCGACCCCACCGAGGCGCTGAAGGCCGAGAATGCCGACCTGCGCGACCGGCTGCTGCGCGCCGTGGCCGAAATGGAAAACCTGCGCAAGCGCACCGAGCGCGACGTCTCGGACACGCGCACCTATGCCATTTCCGGCTTTGCCCGCGACATGCTTTCGGCCACCGACGCGCTGAGCCGGGCGCTGGTGATGCTGCCGCCCGAGGCGCGGGAATCGGACGATCCCACAGTCAAATCGCTGATCGAGGGCATCGAGATGACCGAGCGCGAAATGCAGCGCCTGCTGGCCAAGCATGGGGTGACCCCCATCGAGGCCGAGGGGCAGAAATTCGACCCCCACAAGCACCAGGCCATGTTCGAGGTGCCCGATCCGAGCAAGCCCGAGGGCACGGTGGTGCAGGTGGTGCAGGCGGGCTTCGCCATCGGCGATCGCGTGCTGCGCCCGGCCATGGTCGGCGTCGCCAAAGGCGGACCGGCCACCCCGCCCAATGGCGAGCCGGTGGACAAGAGCGCGTAAGACGAAAAAACCCCCGCTGCAGCGGGGGTTTTGTTTTGCGCCTGTGGGAAGCACCCCCTCCCGACCTCCCCCATCAAGGGGGAGGTGTAGTCTTGTGTTTGGAACACCATCCTGCCCCATCCACCGAAGGACACCCTCCCCCTTGTGGGAAGGGCTGGGGAGGGGGTCAGCCCAGAATATCGGCGCTCTGGATGCGGGCCACGCCGGCCTCTTCCATGTCGGCCCAGGCGCGGGCCAGGCTCCCATCGGCGTCGATGGCGCGGCTGGCATCCTCGATGACGGAAACGTCGAAGCCGGCGGCGGCGGCGTCGATGGCGGTCCAGCCGACGCAGAAATCGGTGGCGAGGCCGGCGATGTAGAGCCGGTCGACATCGCGCTCGTTGAGATAGCCGGCAAGGCCGGTCAGCGTTTCGCGGTCGGCTTCCTGGAAGCCGGAATAGGAATCGATGGCGCGGTTATAGCCCTTGCGGATGACGAGCTGGGCGTGGGGAATGTCGAGATCGGCGCTGATCTCGGCCCCGCGCGTCTGCCAGACGCAATGGTCGGGCCAGAGCACCTGGGTGCCGTAGCCGAGCTCGATGGTCTGGAAGGGCGATTTGCCCACGTGCTGGCTGGCAAAGGAAATATGGTCCTTGGGGTGCCAGTCCTGGGTCAGCACCACATTGGCGAAGCGCCCGGCCAGGCGGTTGATGAGCGGCACGATCTCGTCGCCGCCGGCAACGGCGAGGCTCCCCCCGGGAAGGAAGTCATATTGCACATCCACCACGACCAGCACGTCCTTGGGGGTAATGTTCACGCTCATGCGGTGTCTCCAAATCCTTGTTTCGTCGCGTTTCCGAATCGCAAAACCTTTGTCCCTTTTGCTGGAAACGCTCTAAGGCCTGACCCAATGGGCGCGGATGAGGCCGCGCACGGAATTTCCCAGCCAGATTTTTTCGGCGCTTTCAAGATCGGCGGGGGTGAGAATGGCTTCCTCGGCCTTGCCGGTGGCGACAAGTTCGGCGCGCAGCGTGCCGGGCAGCAGGCCCGAGGCGAGCGGCGGGGTCAGCAGTTTGCCGTCGCGCTCGATGAAGAGATTGGTGATCGAGCCTTCGGTCAGCTCGTCGCGCTCATTGCGGAACACCACCTCGTCCACCCCGAAGGCGGCATGGGCGCGCTGTCGCGGCTCGTCATAAAAAGCGCGATTGGTGGTCTTGTGGGCCAGCCACGGGCTTTGCGACTCGAGCCGTTCGGGGGCGAGGACGAAGCGGAAAATTTCGGGGTTGGGCGGCAGCGGCACGGCGGCAAGGGCCGGGCCGGATGCGTCCAGCGTCAGGCGCACCCGCATGGCGGGGGCGGGAAAATCCTGGCCCTGCAACAGCGCCTCAATCGCGGCGCGGTCGCAGGCGAGGCCGAAATATCTAGCGGAAGCGACAAGCCGGTCCAGATGCCGCTCGAAAAGGGCATAGCCCTTGCCCTCTTGCCAGAGCAGGGTCTCGATGAGGGTGACGGGCGGCTCGGTGAAAAACGCCATCTTGAGAAGGGCCTCCCGATATTCGTCGGCGCAGGCGCTGTCGGCGACGATGCCGCCGCCAATGCCGATCTCGCCGCGCCCCGCCGAATCGATGACGGCGGTGCGGATGGCGACATTGAGGGTCAGATCGCCATTGGGGGCGAAATGGCCGATGGAGCCGGTATAGACCCCGCGCGGCCCGGTTTCGAGGGCATGGATGATTTCCATGGCGCGCAGTTTCGGCGCGCCGGTGATGGAGCCGCAGGGAAAGAGATTTTCCAGGAGCTGGCTGGTGGTGACCCCGGGCCGGCGGCGGGCGCTTATGCCCGAGGTCATGGTGTGGAGGGTGGAATAGGTCTCGACGGTGAAAAGGTCCGTGACCTGGACCGAGCCGATCTCGGCGATGCGCGCCAGATCGTTGCGCAAAAGATCGACGATCATCAGGTTCTCGGCGCGGTTCTTGGCGTCGCGCCCCAGGGCCCGGCGGGCCTCTGCGTCGGCCTCGAGGGTGGACCCGCGCGGCAGCGTGCCCTTCATCGGGCGGGCCTCCAGCGCGCCATCGCGGCTGGAAACGAACAGCTCGGGCGAGCGCGACAGGATGAAATGATCGCCCGTGTTGATGAGCGCGCCATAGGCTACCGGCTGGCGGGCCACGAGCTGACGATAGAGGGCCACCGGATCGCCCTCGAGGCGGAAGCCGGCCTTGAAGGTGAGATTGACCTGATAGGTGTCGCCCGCCGCGATGAGGCGCTTGACCTCGGCAAAGGCGCTTCCATAGGCGGCCTCGTCCAGCAGCGGGGTGATGTCGCGGGCGCGGCCGAAGGGGCCGGCGGATGCGGCAAGACGGGCCTCCACCTCGGGGGCGGCGAGACTTTCGGGGGCATCGTAAAGGCCCAGCCAGAGCAGGGGCAGGGGACCGGGAGCGGGCAGGTGCTCCAGAAGACGCTCCTCGAAGAGAAAGCCCAGCTCGTAGGAGAGGAAGCCGGCGGCATGCAGCCCGGCGGCATTGGCCGCTTCGAGCCGGGCCAGGGCGGCGCGCGCGCCGGCAGCGTCATGGGCGACGATCGTGTCGCGCGGGTTGGAAAACAGCAGATTGGCGCCGGCCGGGGCCAGCGTATCGTGAAGCAGCACGGTGCCGGGGGCGAACATGGCAGCATTCCGGAAAAATCCCGGCCCTCTCTTCGGCCATAAGCGCAGCGGGCGCAAGGCGGGTTTTTGGGGGAGGGCGGATAGCGCGGGCAGAGGCACCATCTCAGGATGGATCCCGGGTCGAGCCCGGGACGACATCGGGGGCGGGAGGGGCATGGGAATCTGCGCGCAATGCGCTTGAAGCGTTGGGGCACCCCCCCTATATAGCCAGCAAGCCCGGAGATTTGGGCGTATTCCAAGGTAGGGAACCCGGCCCTTCTACGGGGCAAGGAGCCGCTTCCGAGCGGAGGGCTCCGGCGTGGGTTTGCTGAAAGAGAGGCTAGAATAAATGGCTAAAGTCATCGGTATCGACCTGGGCACCACCAATAGCTGCGTCGCGGTTATGGACGGCGCCAATCCCAAGGTCATCGAAAACGCGGAAGGCGCGCGCACCACGCCCTCCATGGTCGCCTTCTCCAAGGACGGCGAACGCCTGATCGGCCAGCCGGCCAAGCGGCAGGCGGTGACCAACCCCGAAAACACGCTTTTCGCCGTCAAGCGCCTGATCGGGCGCCGCTATGACGACAAGATGGTGGAAAAGGACAAGGGCCTCGTGCCCTTCAAGATCATCCGCGCCGACAATGGCGACGCCTGGGTGGAGGCCGATGGCGACAAGTTCTCGCCCAGCCAGATCTCGGCCATGATCCTGCAGAAGATGAAGGAAACTGCCGAGAGCTATCTCGGCGAGACCGTGACCCAGGCCGTCATCACCGTTCCGGCCTATTTCAACGACAGCCAGCGCCAGGCCACCAAGGACGCCGGCAAGATCGCGGGCCTCGATGTTCTGCGCATCATCAACGAGCCCACCGCGGCGGCGCTCGCCTATGGCCTGGACAAGAAGAATTCGGGCACCATCGCGGTCTATGACCTGGGTGGCGGCACCTTCGACGTCTCGATCCTGGAAATCGGGGATGGCGTGTTCGAGGTGAAGTCCACCAATGGCGACACGTTCCTGGGTGGCGAAGACTTCGACATGCGCCTGGTCGACTACCTGGCCGACGAGTTCAAGAAGGAGCAGGGGATCGACCTGCGCAACGACAAGCTGGCGTTGCAGCGGCTCAAGGAAGCGGCCGAAAAGGCCAAGATCGAGCTCTCCAGCTCGACCCAGACCGAAATCAACCTGCCCTTCATCACCGCCGATGCCTCGGGCCCCAAGCATTTGACGCTCAAGCTTTCCCGCTCCAAGCTCGAATCGCTGGTGGAAGATTTGATCCAGCGCACCATCGAGCCCTGCAAGCAGGCGCTCAAGGATGCCGGCGTCGCGGCCAGCCAGATCGACGAAGTCGTGCTGGTGGGCGGCATGAGCCGCATGCCCAAGGTGCAGGAAGTGGTCAAGCAATTGTTCGGCAAGGAGCCGCACAAGGGCGTCAACCCCGACGAGGTGGTGGCGCTGGGCGCGGCCATCCAGGCCGGCGTTCTGCAGGGCGACGTCAAGGACGTGCTGCTGCTCGACGTGACCCCGCTGAGCCTGGGCATCGAGACTTTGGGCGGCGTCTTCACGCGCCTGATCGACCGTAACACCACCATCCCGACCAAGAAGAGCCAGACCTTCTCGACCGCCGAGGACAACCAGAACGCGGTGACCATCCGCGTGTTCCAGGGCGAGCGCGAAATGGCCGCCGACAACAAGCTGCTGGGCAATTTCGACCTGGCCGGCATTCCCCCCGCACCGCGCGGCGTGCCCCAGATCGAGGTGACCTTCGACATCGACGCCAACGGCATCGTGCAGGTTTCGGCCAAGGACAAGGGCACCGGCAAGGAGCAGCAGATCCGCATCCAGGCCTCGGGCGGCCTCAGCGACGCCGATATCGAGAAGATGGTGAAGGAAGCCGAGGCCAATGCCGAGGCCGACAAGAAGAAGCGCGAGGCGGTGGAAGCCAAGAACCAGGCCGAATCGCTGATCCATTCGACCGAGAAGTCGCTCAAGGATTATGGCGACAAGGTTTCGGCCGAGGACAAGGCCGCCATCGAAACCGCGCTCTCGGACCTGCGCGGCGTCATCGAGGGTGACGACGCCGAGGCGATCAAGGACAAGACCGAAGCCCTGGCCCAGGCCTCGATGAAGCTGGGCGAGGCCATGTACAAGGCCAGCCAGGCGGAAGCCGAAGCCAAGGCCAACGGCACCGCCGAGGATGGCGAGGACGACGACGTGGTCGACGCCGACTTCGAAGAGGTCAAGGACGACGACAACAAGTCGGCCTGAGCCTGACGGCAAGCAACAGAAGGGCCCGGCTTCGGCCGGGCTCTTTTTTGTTGGGGTGTTTCCCTCCCCTTGACGGGAGGGAGCGATGGAGCCCGTAAGTCTTTTTCTTCCCGCGTGCCATTCGAGCATGGCTCTCATGGCCTTCTCGCCTAAATTCGGTCCACCGGACCGAATTTGCCCTGCGGGCACGGCTCGAAGTTTCACGTGAATCCCTCCTGCCGCAGAATGGGCGCATTGCTGCCGCGATGCCGACCGCTTGGCGCGGTTCAATAGGCTCTCGCCACCTCCGGATGTGCTCATGAACGATTCCCTTCCCCCGCTCCCGCGCGGCCGGACCGATTCCATCGGCCGGCTGGCCGAACTGATTTCGGGCGATCCGCAGGCGCGGCTCGACGCCGATATCAGCCATGTGCTGAACCGGCTGGCGGGGCTGGGGGCGCGGCCGCTGGAGCTGCTGACGCCGGATGCGGCGCGGCGCCAGCCCGGGCTGGGCGACGCGGTGGCGGCCATCCTGGCGCTGCAAGGGGGCGCCCCCGAGGCCGACGGGGTGGAGAGCGAGGACATCGAAATGGCCGGCGCGGAAGGGGCGCTGCCAGCGCGGCTTTATCGGCCGGAGGGGATGGGCGGCAGGAATCTGCCGCTGGTGCTCTATTTCCATGGCGGCGGATTCGTCACCGGCAATCTCGACAGCCACGACGCAGCGGCGCGGGCGCTGGCGCGGCGCAGCGGGGCGCTGGTGCTCTCGCCGGCCTATCGGCTGGCCCCCGAGCACGGCTTTCCCGCCGCCCATGACGACGCCTGGGCGCTGTGGCAGGACCTTGCCGGAAAAGCGCGCGCCTTGGGCGCCGACCCGAAACGCCTGGCGCTGGCCGGGGAGGATGCGGGGGCGAACCTGGCGCTCAACGTGGCGCTGGCGGCGAAACGGAAGGACGGCGCGCAGCCGCTGCACCAGCTTCTCATCCACCCCATTGCCGGCACGGACATGACCACGCCGTCCTATGGCGAGACCCTGCGGGCGCGGCCGGTGGGGCTGGCGGCGATGCGCTGGCGCTTCCGGCATCTTCTGGGCCAGGACCAAAGGGAAGACGATCCGCGCCTGGCGCTGGCGGCGCGGGACGATCTGGCGGGACTGGCGCCGACCACGATCCTCCTGGCCGAAATCGATCCGCTGCGCAGCGAGGGCGAAGCGCTGGCGGCGGCGCTGGAGGGCGCAGGCGTTTCCGTCACCTGCCAACTCTACCAAGGCATGACGCAGGGCTTTTTCGGGCTGGGACAGGTGGTGACAAGGGCGCTTTTCGCCCAGTCCGACGCCGGCGCGGCGCTGGCGGGGGCCTTTTCGGCGCAAGGACAGCTTTTCCCCCCGCGCGATTGATGCGCGCCGCCCGGCTTGCTATGGAGCCCCGGTGGTCTTGTGATAAGGCCCCATACCCCTTGCGGGGCGTGGGGTCGATTGCCATCTAGGGACCAGAACAATTGCCGTTCTGCCTTCCGGCCCGCCCCAAAAGGGGGCCGCATGGAAGTGCTTTGACATTTTCCGGCGGGGCGCGCCTGACGCGACCGGCCGCGCATGGAGATCTGACCCTTGGCCAAACGGGATTTCTACGAGGTTCTCGGCGTTGCGAAAACCGTCGACGATGCCGCGCTCAAAAGCGCCTATCGCAAGCTGGCCATGCAGCACCACCCCGACCGCAACCCCGGCAATGCCGAGGCGGAAGCGAAGTTCAAGGAAATCAACGAGGCCTATGACACGCTCAAGGACGGCCAGAAGCGCGCCGCCTATGACCGGTTCGGCCACGCCGCCTTCGAAAATGGCGGCGGCCGGGGCGGGCACGGCTTCGGCAGCGACTTCAACTCCTCCATGTCCGACATCTTCGAGGATATCTTCGGGGACTTCATGGGTGGGGGCGGCCGGCGCGGCGGCGGCGGCGCGGCCCGGCTGCGCGGCGCCGATCTGCGCTATAATCTGGACATCACCCTCGAAGAGAGCTTCGAGGGCCGCACGGTGGAAATCGACGTGCCCACGCTGGTGGCCTGCACCACCTGCGAGGGGAGCGGCGCCAAGCCGGGCACCGGCACCCATGCCTGCCGGCAATGCAACGGCCATGGCAAGGTGCGCGCGGCGCAGGGCTTTTTCACCATCGAGCGCACCTGCCCGGTGTGCCAGGGGCGCGGGCAGATGATGGACCAGCCCTGCACAGATTGCGGCGGGCAGGGACGGCGGCAGGAAAACCGCAAGCTCAGCGTCGACATTCCCAAGGGCATCGAGGACGGCACGCGCATACGCCTGGCCAATGAGGGAGAGGCCGGACTGCGCGGCGGCCCGCCCGGCGATCTCTACATCTTCATCTCCATAAAGCCGCATGAGCTGTTCCAGCGCGACGGCGCCGATCTTTACGCGCGCGTGCCCATCGCCATGAGCACGGCGGCGCTGGGGGGCGAATTCGAGGTGCCCACGCTCGACAATGGCCGGGCCAAGGTGAAGGTGGCTGCCGGCACCCAGCCGGGCCAGCGCGTGCGCCTCAAGGGCAAGGGCATGCCGGTGCTGCGCTCCAAGGATGTGGGCGACCTCTATGTGCAGCTCGACATCGAGACGCCGCAGAACCTCACGCGCCGCCAGCGCGAATTGCTGGAGGAATTCGCCCGCATCGAGACCGAAGAGAACAGCCCCAATGCCGGGGGCTTTTTCGGCAAGCTCAAGAAGATGTTCGAGGCCTGACCCTTGGCCGAGGGGGGACGCATCGACATCGCCATGGCCTTCGATGACGGCTTCTGGGCGCCAACCTATGCCGCCATGCGCTCGGTGTGCCTGACCACGCACCACCCCGAGGCGATCCGCTTCCACCTGCTGCACCGCACGCTGACGCCGGAGCACCGGGACGCCATAGAGCGCATCGGGCGCGAGCATGGAGCCAGCCTCAATTTCATTCCGCTCGACGGCAGCGGCATTCTCGAGGAGCGTATCGCGGGGTTTCCGCGCATCAGGCTGGGCCGGCTCAACCCCATCGTCTATGCGCGCCTGTTCCTGGGGGAGCTGATCGACCCGGCCATCAGGCGCCTGCTCTATCTGGACAGCGATATTTTCGTGCGCGGGGCGCTCGATCCCCTGTTCGGCATGGATATGGAAGGGCGCGCCATCGCCGCCGTGCTGCAGCCCGACCGCATGCTGTGCATCGCCGGGCGGGATCTTACGACACGCAACGCCTTTTCCATGGCCGAGCCCTATTTCAATGCCGGCGTCATGCTGATCGACATGGACCAATACCGGGCCATGGATTTTGCCGCGACGCTGAAAACCCAGCTTTCGGGCCAGGAACTGGCCCAGTTCTATTACGACCAGGACATCATCAATTTCTGCTTCAAGGGCCGCGTCCTCGCGCTCGAAACGCGCTGGAACCTGCAAAATCCCGAGCCGGCGCATGAAGCGTTCGACCCCCTGATCGTGCATTATTCGGCCAATCCCAAGCCCTGGTTCACCTGGTCGCGCGTGGCCTTCAAGCGCACCTATCGGCATCTGATGACCAATGACTATTACTACCGCTACCGGCGTGAGCGCCTGGTGCGGCAGGCAAGAAAGTGGCTGCGGCTGGGAGCGTAGCGGGGCTTCCCCTCAGCCGGCATCCATCTCCGCATTTCTCCACATGCATCGATGGTGGCTGACGGTCTTCAGGATGGGTCCCGGCGCGAGGCCGGGACGACATTGTGGGTGCGGAAAGAGCTGGACTCACCCCGCCTGGCTCATATCCATCCAGAAATATTCCCAGACATGGCCGTCGATATCGGCGATGGCGCGGGAATACATGAAGCCCAGCTCCTGGACGGGGCGCACCTCGCTGCCGCCGGCGGCGAGGCCGGCTTCGGCAAGGGCGTCCACCGCCGCGCGGCTGTCGCGCGCCAGGGCATAGAGCGCCTGGGTCTGCTGCTTGGGATCGGGGATGGGCAAGGGCGAGAATTGCCGGAATTTTGCATGGCTCAGCGCCATGACGAAAATGGTCTCGTCGATGACGATGCAGGCGGCGGTCTCGTCGGTGAATTGCGGATTATGGGCGAAGCCGAGCGCCTGGTAATAGGCCATGGACGCAGCCGGGTCGTGCACCGGGATATTGACGAAGATCATGGAGGCCATGCTGCCTCTCCTTGCGGGGAATGGTCGGGATGCGGACCTTAGGCGCATAAGGCGGCGAGATGAAGTCGGCTAAACCGCCTGGCCGCGCTCGTCGAGGCCGAACAGCGCCATGGCGTCGGCCAGGCCTTGGGCGAGGCGATCGAGACGGGCGGGGTCGGTGCCGTCGAGCTGGCGCAGGCGCATGGGGCCGGCCAGGGGCGTGCGGGCGACGAGGGCGCTGCCCGTTTCGGTAATGGCGATATGGCGGGCGCGGCGATCCTCGGGATCGGTGGTGACGCGGCAAAGCTGCTTGCGGCGCAGATCGTCAATGGACTGGCCCAGCGTCGCCGGATGCATGACCAGGGTGCGGCGCAGCGCCGAAAGCGGCATATGCGGGCGCTCGGAGAGGATATGGAGCACCGCCAGTTGCAGCATGGTGATGCCGTGGCGGGCCTTGAGGTCCTTCTCGAAGCCCTGCAGGGCCCGCTCGAGCTTGACCCAGGCGACGATGGCCGAAAGCGCCTGCTGCTGCATTCTTGGTCCTCGAAAGGGGCGGGAAAGGCCGGTCTTATGCCGCCATATCATCGCCCGGGCAAGCCATTATGCCGGCATAGGAGCGGAAAACGGGCTTGCCGGATCGCCCGTCCCGTGGCAGGCGGGGGCAAAGCAAAGGAGACAGGCAATGGCCGGGCAATTGATCGTGGGCCTCGATGTGAGCAGCCGGGCGCGCGCCGAGGAGATCGTGGCGCTTCTGGGCGACAGCGTGGATTTCTACAAGATCGGCTATCAGTGCTTTTATGGCGCCGACGGGCTGGCGCTGGGCAAGGCGCTGATGGCGGCGGGCAAGAAGGTGTTCTTCGATCTCAAGCTGCTCGACATCGACAACACGGTGGAAAAGGGCGTGGCCGCCTTTGCCGAAACCGGCGCCAGCATGCTGACCGTCCACGCCTATCCCAAGACCATGCGGGCGGCGGCAAAGGCGGCGGCGGGATCGGGGCTGTGCATATTGGGCGTCACCGTGCTCACCTCCATGGACGATGCCGACGTCAAGGAAGCCGGCTATGCGCGCGACGCGGCCGGACTGGTGGCGCTGCGGGCCGAACAGGCGCGGGCGGCCGGCATTGGCGGGCTGGTGGCCTCGCCGCATGAGGCGGAGACGATCCGCGCCCTGGTGGGGCCGGACATGGCCATCGTCACCCCCGGCATCCGCCCGGCGGGCAGCGCCAGCGGCGACCAGAAGCGGGTGATGGGCCCGGCGGCGGCGCTGGCGGCCGGCGCCACCCATCTGGTGGTGGCGCGGCCGATCATCGACGCCCCCGACCCGGCGGCAGCGGCGCGGGCGATTTTGGCGGAGATGGCCGGCGGCACGCGGCTGGCGTGAGGGGGTGATTGGGGGCACGACATCCCCCCGACCGCCGCGTCCCCTTCTCCCCTCAAATCGCCCCACTGGGGCGATTTGCCCTCACGGGACGGCTTGAAGCCCCTCACCCTGACCTTCCGCTGAACGCGTCAGATCTGTCCCTCTCCCACAAGGGGAGAGGGTGGGGCTCGGTAGGTGGACTGCTAAAGACGCCTACACCGCCAGGCCGTGCTGGCGGGTGAGGGCGGCAAGGTCGCATTCGGGGCGGGCGCCGATATGGGAGATGACCTCGGAGGCGGCCAGGCACCCGGTGCTGAGGGCCGATTCCAGGCTCTGGCCCCGGGCCATGCCGAGAAGGAAGCCCGAGGCGAAGAGATCGCCGGCGCCGGTGGCGTCGACCACCTTGTCGATGGCGAAGGCCGGCACCGAGACCACCTCGCCCTTGTGGATGGCCATGGCGCCGTCGGCGCCCATGGTGATGGCGGCCAGCTCGGCATCGGCGGCAATGGCGCGCACCGCCTCGCCCAGGTCCTCGGTCTGGTAGAGCGATTTCAGCTCATGGATATTGGCGAAGACGTAGTCGATGGTCCGGGAGCGGATGAGGTCGAGGAATTCGGGGCGGAAGCGATCGACGCAGAAGGGGTCGGACAGGGTGAAGGCGGCGGCGCGCTCATGCTTGTGGGCATAATGGGCGGCGCGCACGAAGGCCTTCTTGGCCTCGACCGGGTCCCAGAGAAAGCCTTCCATATAGGTGATGGCGGCGGCCCCGATCTCCGCCTCGACGATGTCGGCCTCGGTGAGCTGGTGGCAGGCGCCCAGATAGGTGTTCATGGTGCGCTCGCCATCCTCGGTGACGAAGATCATGCAACGGGCGGTGCGCACGCTGTCGCGCAGGCGCGCGGTGGAATAGTGGACGCCGAGCGCGGAGAGGTCCTCGGCGAAGACGTCGCCCAGCCCATCATCGGCCACCTTGCCGACAAAGGCGGCGCGGCCGCCCAGCGAGGCCACGCCCGCCGCGGTATTGCCGGCGCTGCCGCCCGAAACCTGCCGGCGGCCGGGCGGCATGGCGGCATGGAGCGCCTCGGCCCGCTCGCCGTCGATCAGGTGCATGATGCCCTTGCTCATGCCCTCCCGGCCGATGAACCCATCCTCGACCGGGGCGATGATGTCGACGATGGCATTGCCGATGGTGAGGACATCGAAGCGGGTCTGGGTCATGGAACGGGTCCGGAAAAACAAGGCCAAGAGCCCGTTTAGAGGAAGGGCCGGCCGAGGGCAAGAATGCCTCACCGCCCCAGGGGCGGCGGCGTCTTGGGTTCGAACCGGCACCATTGGCGGATTTCGCAGCGCCAGCATTCGGGCTTGCGGGCCTTGCAGACATAGCGGCCATGCAGGATGAGCCAGTGATGGGCGTGCAGGCGGTAGCGCTCGGGCACACGCCTTAGGAGCTGCTTTTCCACCTCGAGCACAGTGGCGCCGGGGGCAAGGCCGGTGCGGTTGCTGACGCGGAAAAGATGGGTGTCGACGGCGATGGTGGGCTGGCCGAACCAGATGTTGAGCACCACATTGGCGGTCTTGCGGCCCACGCCCGGCAAGGCCTCCAGCGCCTCGCGGTCCTCGGGCACTTCGCCGCCATGGCGCTCGATGAGCAGGCGGCTCAGGGCATAGACGTTTTTCGCCTTGCCGCGATAGAGCCCGATGGTCTTGATGAGATCGGCGATGCGCGCCTCGCCCAGCGCCACCATGGCCTCGGGGTCGGGCGCAAGGGCAAAGAGCGCCTTGGTGGCCTTGTTGACGCCGGCATCGGTGGCCTGGGCCGACAGCACCACCGCCACCAAGAGGGTGAAGGCACTGAGATAATCGAGCTCGCCTTTGGGCTCGGGCTCGATTTCGGCGAAGCGGGCGAAAATGGCCTCGACATCGGCCTTGGGAAGGGGCTTCACTTTTTTCGCCATTGCCATTCTCTCGCCTCCGATTCTTTGCCTATAGTAGGCCCATCACCTTTCGGCCAGCCCCATGCAAACCACGACCACGCAGCCGCTGTTTTCCGCCGCGCTCAAGCCCGATGCGCTGCCGAGCCTTGCCGGCGGCTGGGCGGCGATCGCGCTGGCGGCGCTGGTGGCCTCGCCGGTGGTGTTCCTGTCGCCCGAAATCCTGCTGCCGGCCGGCATCGCCTTCGGCGCGGGGGGTGTGGGGCTGATCGGGCTGGGCCTTCACCGGGCGCGGCGCCGGCGGCGGCTGGAACAGGTGACGCTGTGGCCCGACCAGCTCGAAATCAGCATTACCGACGAAGAGGGCAGCCGGAGCCTGCGCCGTTTCGACCCCGGTACGGTGCGGCTGGTGCTGGAGCGCGACGCCAATGAAAAGACCCGCGCCATCTTCCTCCAGGAAGGGGAGACGCGGCTGGAAATCGGCCGGTTCCTGCGCCCCGAGGAGCGCGCCAGCTTCGCCCGCGCCTTCGGCACCGCCCTGCGGCGGGCGCGGCGCAGCGCCTGAGCGCCGGACGATCCGACGAGATCGGATCGAGCATTCTCTCTGTCCGTTGTCGCATCGGGTCCGCCCGAAAACCGCTTCGCACTTTTCGGTCCGATGCTCCGGGCGGGTCAAAACCGGGTGGCCAGGCGCGGCCGCAGGGGGTAATCGCCGGAACCCGCCGATTTTTTCCATGGGGCATGCCATGAACCAGATGCTGCCGGTCGATGCCGCAAGCGACTACGATACCATCCGCGCCGCCATCCGCTATCTCAGCGAGACCGGCCCCGACCTCGCCGACATGGCCGGTTTCGCCGCCGCGCTGGGGCTGAGCGAGCGCCAGCTGGTAGCGCTGTTTCGCCGCTGGTGCGGGCTCTCGCCCAAGAGCTTCGCCCAGGCGGTGGCGCTGGACCACGCCAAGAGCCTGCTGATGCAACGCGAAAGCGTGCTCGACACCACCTATGCGGTGGGGCTGAGCTCGACCTCGCGGTTGCATGACCTGTTCGTCACCCATGAAGCCATGCCCCCGGGAATCTTCCGCGCCGGCGGGGCCGGGCTCGACATGGTCTGGGGGGCGGCGCCCTCGCCTTTCGGCATGGCGGTGGTGACGGCCACCGATTACGGGCTCTCCGGGCTTGGCTTTGCCGATGCCGACATGACGGTGGAAGAGGCCTTCGAGGACCTGGCCCATCGCTGGCCCAATGCCCGCTTCACCCGCAATGACGCGAAAGTGGCGCCGATGATCGCCCATGCGTTCGATCCGGCGCGCTGGTCGGCCGAGCATCCGGTGCGGGTGGTGCTGATCGGCACCGATTTCGAGGTGCAGGTGTGGGAGACGCTGCTGACCATTCCGGTGGGCCGGGCCACCACCTATCAGAGCGTGGCCGATCGGATCGGCCGGCCCCGGGCGGCGCGGGCGGTGGGCGCGGCGGTGGGCAAGAACCCGATCAGCTTCGTGGTGCCCTGCCACCGCGTGGTGGGCAGCAGCGGCGCGCTGACCGGCTATCACTGGGGCCTGCCGCGCAAGCGGGCCATATTGGGCTGGGAAGCCGGAGTGGTCGTCTCAGGCAAGTAACCCCCCCGGCCCTCCCCTCAAGAGCTTGCGCCGGAAGCGCGCTATCCGGTGGGGAGGGAGCGAGGAAGACGGTTTCACGTGAATCGCGATCAGAGCGCGACGCGCTCGAGGAGGGCGCCGCCCTTGCCGATGCGGTAGATGGTGGGTTCGCCCGTGGCGATTTCGCGCTTGAGGATCTCGTCGGGGGTCAGCCCCTCGATGGCCATGACCAAAGCGCGCAGCGAATTGCCATGGGCGGCGACCAGCACGGTCTCGCCGGCTTCGAGGCGCGGCAGGATCTCGGCCTGGTAGTAGGGCAGGGTGCGCGCGGCGGTGTCCTTGAGGCTTTCCCCGCCCGGCGGGGGCACGTCGAACGAGCGGCGCCAGATCAGCACCTGTTCCTCGCCCCATTTGGCGCGGGCATCGTCCTTGTTGAGGCCGGACAAGTCACCATAGTCGCGCTCGTTGAGGGCAATGTTGCGGGTGATGGTGACATTGGCGATGCCCAGCTCCTCCAGGATCAGGTCGAGCGTGTGCTGGGCCCGGCGCAGAGCCGAGGTGTAGAAGGTGGTGGGGGCGATGCCGGCGGATTTGAGCGCCTTGCCGGTGGCGCGGGCTTCGCCGATCCCCTGCTCGGTGAGGTCGGGATTGCGCCAGCCGGTGAAGAGGTTTTCGAGGTTCCACGCGCTCTGGCCGTGGCGCACGAGGATCAGGGTGCCGGTCATCTCAGGAAAATCCTTGCTGTTATCAATCGTTGAGGCCGAGCATGTCGGCCATGGAATAGAGCCCGGGCTTCTGGCTGGCGGCCCAGAGGGCGGCGCGGGCGGCGCCATTGGCGAAAATGGCGCGGTCCTCGGCGCGGTGATTGAGCTCGATGCGCTCGGCGGGGCCGGCCAGGATCACCGAATGATCGCCGACCACGGTGCCGCCGCGCAGGCTGGCAAAGCCGATGGCGCCGGCCTGGCGCGGGCCGGTATGGCCGTCGCGGGCGCGCACGGCATGATCCTTGAGGGCGATGGCGCGGCCCCTGGCCGCCGCCTCGCCCAGAAGGAGCGCCGTGCCCGAAGGCGCATCGACCTTGCGCGCATGGTGCATTTCGAGGATTTCGATGTCGTAATCGGCCAGGACCGCCGCCGCCTTGCGCACGAGGCTGGCCAGCACATTGACCCCGAGCGAAAAATTGCCCGACTTGACGATGATGGCGCCGCGGCCGGCCGAAGCGGCGATGGCGGCGTCATCGGCCTCCGAGCAGCCGGTGGTGCCGATGATGTGGACAAGGCCGCGCTCGGCCGCCAGGGCAGCCAGGGCGACGCTGGCGCCGGGGGCGGAAAAATCGATGATGGCCTGGGCGCCGTCGAGCGTGGCCGCGACCTGGTCGCTGACCGCAACCCCCGAGGGCGGCAGGCCGGCCAGGGTGCCGGCATCCTGGCCCACCGCCGGGGCGCCGGGACGGTCGAGCGCGCCATGGAGCACGAGGCCGGGGGTTGCCGCCACGGCGCGAATATTGGCCGCGCCCATGCGCCCGCCGGCACCCGCCACCACGACCCTGAGATCACCCATCGCCATTTCTCCTTGATGGAAAGGGCTATAGCAGCGGCGCGGGCAAAGGCCAACAGGGGCGCGCAGCAGCGGTAAGGCTTCCGTCAGAGGCAGAACCGCTCTAGACTCGCGCCCGACGCAAGGGAAGGACGCTGAATTGGCCATTACCAACGCGCTCGCCGGCGTGGCGGTTGAAGACATCAACGATGTGCTCGATTTCTACGAGACCCTGTTCGGACGGGCCGCCGACGCCCGCCCGATCAGCGACGTGGCCGAGTGGAAGCTGCCGGGCGGGGGCTGGGTGCAGGTGTTCGCCGATGCCGACCGGGCCGGGGCCAGCGCCCTGACGCTGGTGGTGAGCGATCTCGGCGAGGAATTGGGGCGACTGGCGCTGTTCGGCCTGCAGCCGGTGTCCAAGGCGATCGGGGATTTCTTCAAGACCGCAAAATTCCGCGATCCCCACGGCAATCTCATCACCCTCACCCAGCCGCAGCCGGGGACGTATTGAAAGGCAATATCGTGCTTCTCGTCCGCCCGCGCACACAGCCTTGGCACCGGCGTTTCATCCCGATCCTTTCAGGCTGGGCCCCGGCTTTCGCCGGGGCGATAGGGGAAAGAGCGTCATGCCGTCGGTGCGCGGGGAAACATGCGGATATGGATTCCGGCCTGCGCCGGAATGACCTCGGGGGGAAGGCGCGTTCCGTTTGAAAGCCACCTACACCCGGCGGAGCTGCACGCTTTCGATGAGGTGGTTGGGGCCCTTTTTCAGGATCAGGTCGGCGCGGCTGCGGGTGGGCAGCACGTTTTCGACGAGGTTGGGCAGGTTGATGCTGCGCCAGACCTGATGGCCGAAGGCGCCGGCCTCCTCGCGGCTCATTTCGGCGAAGCGCCGGAAGAAGGAGGTGGGGTCCTTGAAGGCGGTTTCGCGCAGGCGGAAGAAGCGCTCCATGAACCAGGCCTCCAGATCGTCGGTCTCGGCGTCGATATAGATGGAGAAATCGATGAAATCGGAGGCGAAGACGATGGGCTTGCCGTCGCGCGGCAATTCGCCGGGCTGGAGGATGTTGAGCCCTTCGACGATGAGGATGTCGGGGCGCTCGATGACCACTTCGCTGCCCGGCACCACGTCATAGACCAGATGCGAATAGACCGGCACGCTGACCTGCTCCTTGCCCGACTTGACGTCGGACAGGAACTGCACGAAGCGGGGCCGGTCGTAGCTTTCGGGAAAGCCCTTGCGCTCCATGATGCCACGCTCGGCCAGCACCGCATTGGGATAGAGGAAGCCATCGGTGGTGACCAGATCGACGCGGGGGCTGGAAGGCCAGCGCTGCATCAGCGCATGCAGGATGCGCGCGGTGGTGGACTTGCCCACCGCCACCGAGCCGGCGACGCCGATGATGAAGGGCACCTTCTGGTCGGGGGTGGCGAGGAACCGGGCCGAGACATTGTGCAGGCCCTGGATGGCCTCGACATAGAAGGAGAGGAGGCGCGAAAGCGGCAGATAGACCTCTTCGGCCTCGGCCAGCGAGATGGGGTCGGACAGCGAGCGCAGGCGCGTGATGTCCTCGGCGCTCAGGGTCATCGGCTCGTCGGCGCGCAGGGCGCTCCACTGGGCCTTGGTGAAATGATGGTAGGGGGCGAGCATCGCCGGGCGCCGCGCCGCCATCAGGGCTTTTCCCCGCGCGCGGCCTTTTCGGCCAGGCCCGACTGGCTGGTGCGCGCATCGAGCTCGGCCATGACTTCGGCCAGCGGTGTCTCGGCGGCGCGCAGCACGACAAGCAGATGATAGAGCAGGTCGGCCGCCTCCTTGACCAGTTCCGGCCTGTTGCCGGTGACGGCGGCGATCACCGCCTCGGTGGCTTCCTCGCCCAGCTTCTGGGCGCATTTGTCCATGCCGCGCGCGAGCAATCTGGCGGTGTAGCTTTCCGCGGGGCTGGCCGCGGCGCGCAAGGCAAGGCGGGCTTCGAGATCGTCAAGGGTCATGGGCAAACAGGCTCCTTATCCACGATTGTCATCCCGGCGCAGGCCGGGATCCAGCTTGAGATCTCAGGATAGGCCCCGGGTCGAGCCCGGGGCGACATCGCGTTTGGGGCAGCTTTAAAGCAAAAGCACCGGCGCCGTCACCCTCGACTTAAGCCGCGTCGGTGAGGCGGACGTCGACGCCGTGCTCGCTGAGATAGCGCTTGGCCTGGGGGATGGTGAAGGTGCCGAAATGGAAGATGGAGGCGGCCAGAACGGCGCTGGCATGGCCCTCCTTCACCCCATCGACCAGATGCTGGAGCGTGCCGACGCCGCCCGAGGCGATGACGGGCACCTCGACGCTGTCGGCCACGGCGCGGGTGAGGGCCAGATCGAACCCCGATTTGGTGCCGTCGCGGTCCATGGAGGTGACCAGAAGCTCGCCGGCGCCGCGCTCGACCATTTTTGCGGCAAATTCAACCGCGTCGAGCCCGGTGGGCCGGCGGCCGCCATGGGTATGGATTTCCCAGCCGCTGCCGCCGTCGCTGCGCTGGCGGGCATCGACCGAAACGACGATGCATTGATTGCCGAACTTGTCGGCGGCGCGGGCAATGAAATCGGGATCGGCAACGGCGGCGGAATTGATCGCCACCTTGTCGGCCCCGGCGAGGAGGAGCTTGCGGATATCCTCGATGGAGCGAACGCCGCCGCCGACGGTGACCGGCATGAAGCAATGCTCGGCGGTGCGCGCGACCACGTCGAAAATGGTGTCGCGCCCCTCATGGCTGGCGGTGATGTCGAGAAAGGTCAACTCGTCGGCGCCGGCGGCGTCATAGGCGATGGCCGCCTCCACCGGATCGCCGGCATCGACCAGATCGACGAATTGCACGCCCTTGACCACGCGGCCGTCCTTGACGTCGAGGCAGGGAATGAGGCGGATTTTCAGCGTCATGATCTTGCGCCCTTGAGCCGCGCCAGTGCTTCACGTGAATCAATGCGCCCGTCATAGAGCGCGCGGCCGGAAATGGCCCCTTCCAGCACCTGGTATTCGGGGCGGGTCATGCGCTCGATATCGGCCATGGAGGCGAGGCCCCCCGAGGCGATGACGGGAATGGATGTGGCGCGGGCCAATTCCAGCGTCGCCGCCCAGTTGATGCCGGCCAAGACGCCGTCGCGGTCGATATCGGTATAGATGATGGCGGCGACGCCAGCGCCTTCAAAGCGCCTTGCCAGCTCGATCACGGAGAGTTCGGAGGTCTCGGCCCAGCCTTCCACCGCCACCATGCCGGCGCGCGCGTCGATCCCCACCGCCACCCGGCCGGGCCATTTTTTCGCCGCCTCTTTCACCAGCGCCGGATCGCGCACGGCGACGGTGCCGAGAATGACGCGGGCCAGACCCTTGTCGAGCCAGGCTTCGATATGGGCGAGGCTGCGGATGCCGCCGCCGAGCTGGACCGGGAATTTCACGTCCCTGAGGATAGCCTCCACCGCCGCGCCATTGACGCTCTCACCGGCAAAGGCGCCGTTGAGGTCGACGACGTGGAGATAGTCAAAGCCCTGGTCCTCGAACGAGCGCGCCTGGGCGGCGGGATCGTCATTAAAAACGGTGGCCTGGTCCATGTCGCCGAGCTTGAGGCGCACGCATTGGCCATCCTTGAGGTCGATGGCGGGGAAGAGGATCATGGCGACCATCCCAAAAAATTCTCGATCAGCCTCAGGCCCAGCGCCTGGCTTTTTTCCGGGTGGAACTGGGTGCCGAAGATATTGTCGCGGCCGACGCAGGCGGTGAGCGGCCCGCCATAATCGGTGGTGGCGAACAGCGTCGCCGGATCGTCCGCCTGCAGGTGATAGGAATGGACGAAATAGGCGTGCTGGCCCTGCGGGCCATCCTCGATGCCGGCAAGGAGAGCATGAGGGCGGGTGAAGGAGAGGGTGTTCCAGCCCATATGGGGGATTTTGAGGGCGGGATCGGTCGGCACGATCCTTTCCACCGCACCGGCGATCCAGCCCAGGCCGGGGGTAATGGTCTTCTCGCGGCCCTCGCTGGCCAAAAGCTGCATGCCGACGCAGACCCCCAGGAAGGGCGCGCCGCCGCGAACGACCTTTTCCTCCAGCGCCTCGACCATGCCCGGCACGGCATCGAGCCCGGCCTTGCAATCGGCGAAGGCGCCGACGCCGGGCAGCATGATGCGCTCGGCGCGGCGCACCAGATCGGGATCATTGGTGACGACAATCTCCTCGCCCGCCCCCCGTTCGGCGGCGACGCGCTCGAAGGCCTTGGCGGCGGAGCGCAGATTGCCGGCGCCGTAATCGATGATGGCCAGCATGCTCATGGCCTGTTCTCCAGATAAGCCAGCCGCGCCCGATCGGCATCGGCGGCAAAGACGTGACCGGCCGGCGCATAGCCCCGGCGGCGCAAAGCGCGGCGCTCGGCCCCCGGCGCGGCAAAGCCGAAACCCAGCGCCAGGGGCAGATAGAGCCACAGGGCGGCGTCGAGGCCGAGCAACTTGGCGCAAAGCACCAGGGCGGCGAGGACGAGGACGAAGAGCCCCAACTGCTCCCAATGGCGATGGAGAAGCGCATGCAGCGGCGGCAGCAGGAAGGCGAACCAGGAAAAGCGCTCGCCGACCGCCCGGGGCAGGCCGGCATCGTCACGGGGCTGATAAAGGGCAAAAAGGGTCAAGGGGAAACTCCCAGGACGATATGAGGTCCACTTAGTGCAAAACTTGCCATAGCGAAAGGGCGGGGCTCTCGACACCCCCTCCCAGCCTCCCCCATCAAGGGGGAGGTGTCGCCCGGTGGATGTGGCGAAAGGGTGGTCCGAGCTATGTGAAAGGCTCTTTTAGAGCGTGCCCTTGGTGGAGGGGATGCGGTCGGCCTGGCGCGGGTCGATCTCGATGGCGTCGCGCAGGGCGCGGGCCACCGCCTTGAACATCGACTCAGCCAGATGGTGGTTGTTGTCGAAGTAGAGGTTCTCGATATGCAGCGTGATGCCGGCATTGACCGCGAAGGCCTGGAAGAATTCGCGGAACAGCTCGGTGTCGATCTCGCCAATCTTGTCCTGGCTGAATTCGGCCCTGAAGACGAGGAAGGCGCGGCCGGAAACGTCCAGCGCCGCCCGGGTGAGCGTGCCGTCCATGGGCAGATCGCAGCTGGCGTAGCGGCGGATGCCCTTCTTGTCGCCCAGCGCCTGGCGCAGCGCCTGGCCCAGGGCGATGCCGACATCCTCCACGGTGTGGTGGAAGTCGATATGCAGGTCCCCCTTGCAGGCGATGTCCATGTCGATGAGCGAGTGGCGCGCCAATTGATCGAGCATGTGATCGAAAAAGCCGATGCCGGTCCGCATGGTGTGCCGGCCGGTGCCGTCGAGCGCGATGGAGACCGAAATTTCGGTCTCATTGGTCTGGCGGGCGATGGTGGCGGTGCGCATGGGCTGTCTCCGGCGTTCGGCGGCTGGTTAGCAGATAGGCACGCCCGCGTGAAGATCAGGTTAGGGCGCATCGGTTGCAATCGCGGCCGGGGGCCCTAAATATCACGCAACAGTTCGGAGTATCTCCCCCTATGAGTGACAGTAATTTTCCCGGCTGGCACGGGACAACCATCGTTTCCGTGCGCAAGGGCAACAAGGTCGTGGTGGCCGGCGACGGCCAGGTGTCCATGGGCCAGACGGTGATGAAGCATACCGCCAAGAAGGTGCGGCGGCTGGCCGGCGGCAAGGTGATCGGCGGCTTTGCCGGCTCGACCGCCGACGCCTTCACCCTGTTCGAGCGGCTGGAAGGCAAGCTCGAGCAATATCCCGATCAGCTGATGCGGGCGGCGGTGGAACTGGCCAAGGACTGGCGCACCGACCGCTATCTGCGCAAGCTCGAGGCCATGATGATCGTGGCCGACAGAAAGGACACGCTGGTGCTGACCGGCACCGGGGACGTGCTGACGCCGGACCATGGCGTCATCGCCATCGGCTCGGGCGGCAATTACGCCCATTCGGCGGCGCTGGCCCTGCATCAGGCGACCGAGCTGGACGCCGAGGAGATCGCAAGGCGCGCCATGAAGATCGCGGAAGAGATCTGCGTTTACACCAATGGCAATGTGACGCTCGAAACCATCGAGCTGGACACGTGAGTTTCTCGATCCGCCGGCTGACACGGGACGATGTCGACGCCTATCGGGCCATCCGGCTCGAAGCGCTGACGGCATCGCCGGAATCCTACGGTACCTCGGCGGAAAGCTTCGCCCGGCGTCCGCTGGAGTCGCTGCGGCGGCAGATGCTTGCCATGGCCTTTTTCGGCGCGATCGATGCCGATGGAAGCCTGGCCGGCATCGTCGTCTATGCCCGCGACGAGGGCGAACGCGAAACTCACCGCGGCTGGTTGCTGCAGGTCTATGTGCAGCCCCGCCTGCGCGGCACCGGCGCGGCGCTGGCGCTGATGGAAGCCGCCGTGGCCCATGCCCGCACCGAGGTCATCCAGCTGCATCTGATGGTGGGCGCGCACAATGCGCCGGCGATCAGGCTCTATGAAAAGGCGGGGTTCCGGACCTATGGCACCGATCCCCGCTGCCTTTACGTGAACGGTCGCTATATCGACGAACACATGATGGTGCGCTTCCTGGACCACGAACCGGCCCAACAGCGAGGCACCACGGAAAGTGACAAAAGTGAGTGAAACCAATTTTTCCCCGCGCGAGATCGTTTCCGAGCTCGATCGCAATATCGTGGGCCAGGCCGACGCCAAGCGCGCCGTGGCCGTGGCGCTGCGCAATCGCTGGCGGCGGCAGCAGCTCAGCCCCGAGCTGCGCCGCGAGGTTTCCCCCAAGAACATCCTGATGATCGGGCCGACCGGGGTGGGCAAGACCGAGATTTCCCGGCGGCTGGCGCGGCTGGCGCAGGCTCCCTTCATCAAGGTGGAAGCCACCAAGTTCACCGAAGTGGGCTATGTGGGGCGGGATGTCGAGCAGATCATCCGCGACCTCGTCGAAGCCGGCATCGCCGTGTTGCGCGACCGGCGCCGGCGCGACGTCGAGGCGCAGGCCCATCACAATGCCGAGGAGCGGGTGCTGGACGCGCTGGTGGGCAATTCGGCCACGCCCTCGACGCGCGACAGCTTCCGGCGCAAGCTGCGCGACAACGAGCTGGACGAGCGCGAGATCGAGCTGGAAATGACCCCGCCCAGCCCGGGCGGCTTCGACATCCCCGGCATGCCCAATGGCGGCATCGGCATGATTAACATCTCCGACATGTTCAAGCAGGCCATGGGCGGGCGCGGGGTGAAGCGCAAGATCAGGGTCAAGGACGCCTATGAGCCGCTGATCGCCGAGGAAGCCGACAAGCTGCTCGACCAGGACCAGCTCAAGGCCGAGGCCATCGAGCTGGTGGAAAACCACGGCATCGTCTTCATCGACGAGATCGACAAGGTGGCCCAGCGCGAAGGTGGGGTGCAGGGCGGACCCTCGCGCGAAGGCGTGCAGCGGGACCTGTTGCCGCTGATCGAGGGCACCACGGTTTCGACCAAATACGGGCCGGTCAAGACCGACCATATCCTGTTCATCGCCTCGGGCGCCTTCCATGTCAGCAAGCCCAGCGACCTGCTGCCCGAATTGCAGGGGCGCCTGCCGATCCGGGTGGAGCTCAAGGCGCTGACGCGCGAGGATTTCATCCGCATCCTCAGCGACACCGAAGCCAGCCTCATCAAGCAATATGTGGCGCTGATGGGCACCGAAGGGGTGACGCTGGAGTTCACCGGCGACGCCATCGAGGCCATTGCCGACGCGGCGGTGAAGGTCAATGGGAGCGTGGAGAATATCGGGGCGCGGCGGCTGATGACGGTGATGGAGCGGCTGGTGGAGGACATCAGCTTCGAAGCGCCGGACAAGCAGGGCCAGACCATCACCATCGACGCCGCCTTCGTGGCCGAAAAGGTGGGCGTGCTTGCCGGCGACACGGATCTGAGCAAGTTCGTGCTGTAGGGCCCATTCAGAAATCCCCGGAGCGATCCGGGGATTTTCGTTTTCACCGGGTCATTCCGGCGCAGGCCGGAATCCATGCTCGGAACGCATCGCCCGCTGAAAATGCCGGACCTGGATCCCGGCCTGCGCCGGGATGACACCGTTCAAGCGGCAACTCAGCGCTTCCGCCCCGCGCGCTTGACCAGTTCGTCGCGCAGGAACCGCAAATCCTCGGGGGCCAGGCGGGCTATGTCGTCGCGCAGGCGGTTGGTGAGCTCGGTGGCTTCGGGGGTGAGGCCGCCGGTGTCGATCGTCACCTTGGGATCGCTGATTTCGGCGAGGCGCTGGAGCTCCTCGGCCTCGTCCCAGATGACGTTGAAAAAGGCGATGATGCGGTGGAGCAGGAAACTGGTGGGCTGGCCGCGCCGGCCATGCTCGAGCGCGGACAGATAGGCGCTGGAGACGTTGAGCGCCGCCGCCATCTGCTTGAGCGAAATGCCGCGCGCCTCGCGCAGGGCCCGCAATCTGGCGCCCAGCGGGGTCATGACTGCGCTCTCATGCGCGGCGCAGGCGCACATACCACGCCCCCTCCCCGCCATGGCCGCGCGCCGCCACGCTCCAGCCCGAGACCAGCGGGGCCAGGCCCGGCTCGCTGAGCCAGACCGGCAGCATGGTGCGCAGCACGCCGCGCTCGGTCATGGCGGCGATATAGTCATTGTCGGTCTTGAGCCCCTTGCCGGTGATGACCAGCACGGTGCGGTCGCCCCGGGAAAAGCGGGCCTGGATGAAATGATAGAGCGCCACGCGCGCCTCGCCCTGGGTCATGCCATGCAGATCGATGGTGCCGTCGATCTCGATGCGGCCACGCCGGACCTTTCGCTGAATGGCCGGATCGACCGCTTTCTCCGGCGGGGCCGTTCGGGGCAGGGGCGCCTGATAGGGCGGCAGGAAAGCGGGACGCGGCGGCTGGCGCCGGGGCGGGGTACGGGTCGCCGCCGGGGGTGGGCTCTCCTCGGGCAGAGGCAGGGGCGTGGCGGAAAGGCGCAGCAGGCCCTTGCGGCGCAACGGATCGACCGTGGCGGCCACCGCCGTCCACAGATGGAAATCATGCGGCAGGCGCCTGGGGTCGCGCTTGGCCATGCTGGTTTCCCCGCGCCTCCCGCCGCCGCTCAGTCGAGCTGGCTGGTGGTCACGACCTTCCAGTTGGGGTCGCGCGAGCGCGGATTGCGCGCGAAGGTCCATTCGTCGGCGATGGTCTGGACGGAATCGGCATTGCCCTCGACCAGATTGCCATCCCTGTCGCGGGTGGCCGAGACCACTTCGGCGTGGAAGCGCACGGTGACCAGGATGTTGCGCTTGTCGTATTCGGCCTCGGAGATCTCCACCTTGGGCAGGCCCACAAAGGTGAAATCGACGCTCTGGCCGGCCGCCTCGCGCTCGGAAATGGCGCGCACGAAACCATCATAGACGTCCTTTTCCAGAAGGTTCCTGAGCGTGGCGCGATCGCCGGCGGCGAAGGCGGTGACGATCATCTCATAGGCCTGCTTGGCCCCTTCGAGGAAGGATTTGGGGGTGAAGCCGGCATCGGCCTCGATCACGGCGCGGAAGCCGGCGGCCAGATCGGCATCGCCATGGGCATATTGCTCGATCTCGGCCTCGAGCTTGCGCTGGCGGCGCTCGTCATCGAGATCGGGCGCGGCGGGACGCGGCCGCAGCGGCACCACCGTATCGTCGGCGCTCTCGGCGGCGGGGCGGCTGCGCTCGACGGGCGGACGCTCATGCCCGGTCCTGGTGCCCAGCACCGAGCGCAGGCGGAACAGCACGAAGACCGCCACCGCAATCACGATGAGGGTGGGCAGATCGAAAAATTCATCCATGGGCCTTGCACCTTACCAGTCTGCGTTCTTGAAAAAACCACGCGGGGCATGCTCGTTGAGCGCTTCATCGTGCCTATATATAGGCATAGCCTCACCCCGAAACCAGTTCACGATGGGGCGAGAGCCTTTTGCCGCAAGGCGCAAGACAAGGATAGTCCGGCGTGCCAAGATTTTTCATTCTCGGGTTTTTCGCCCTGCCGCTCATCGAGATCGCCCTGTTCATCCAGGTGGGGCGCTGGATCGGGCTATTGCCGACCCTGGCGCTGATCGTCCTCGCGGCGCTGCTGGGCGGGCTGTTGCTGCGCCAGCAGGGGCTGTCGGTGCTGGCGCGGCTGCGCGGCGGCATGACGCAAGGGCAGCTGCCGGGCCGGTCCATTTTCGACACCATGGCCATCGGGGTGGCGGCGCTTTTGCTGATCCTGCCCGGCTTTCTGAGCGATGCGGCGGCGCTGGCGCTGCTGCTGCCGCCGGTGCGCGCCTTTCTCTATGCGGCGCTGGCCCGCAATGTGCGGGTGGTGGAGACCACGACCAGCTATCGGCGCGCCGAGGAGCCCCCGCCCGGCCGGATCGGGGGCGTGGTGGAACTCGACGAGGACGACTACAGGCCCGGCTGATCCGGCTTTGCCTTGTCGGTCCGGCGCAAAGATGCTAGCCAGCCCTGGACAAATTCTGCTGTGAAGGACCACGAGCACATGGCTGACGAAACCCAGGGCGGCGCCAATCCACAGGCCGCAAACGTGCCCTCAATGAACATGGTGGGCCAGTATATCCGCGACCTGTCTTTTGAAAGCCCCGGCGCGCCGGGCTCGATCATGCAGGCCGGCGCCAACCCGGCCTTCAACGTCTCCATTTCGGTGGGCGTCAAGAAGCAGAGCGACGACATTTACGCGGTGGAGCTGACGCTCAATGCCAAGGCCAATCGCGCCGAGGCGGTTCTGTTCAATGTCGAGCTGATCTATGGCGGCGTCTTCCGCGTGCGCAACATTCCGGAAAACCAGCTCAGCCAGTTGCTGATGATCGAATGTCCGCGCCTGATCTTCCCGTTCGCGCGGCAGGTGCTGGCCTCGACCACCCAGCAGGGCGGCTTCCCGCCGCTGATGATGGAACCGGTCGATTTTGCCGCCATCTACCGGCAGAACCTGGCCAAGCTGGCCGCCCAGCAGCAGAATGCCGGCGGCGCCGAAGCCGCCCCGACCGACAAGCCGAACTAAGGCGATTTTTTCGCCCCTTGCGCCGCGTCATGCCGGCTCAAGGCCGGAATGACCCCGGGGTCGGGGAAACGATCAAGAGACGAAAAACCCCGCTTCCGGCGGGGTTTTTTATTGGCTCAGTTCTTATTGGCTCATGGCTCGCCATATTGCGCCCAGACCGAATCGGGGCCCAGCGCCGCCAGCAGCTTTTCATGGGCGGCGCTTTCTTCGGCGGTGAGCCGGGAGGGCAGGGCCTGGGGACGGCGGGCGGCGACGATGCGGGTGGCGATGGCCTGCGCGCCCGAAACGCGGGTTTCGGCCATCAGCGCCAGGCTCACCTGCTTGCCGCCGATCAATTCGAGATAGACTTCGGCCAGGATCTGGCTGTCGAGCAACGCGCCGTGCAAGGTGCGGCGGGAATTGTCGATGCCATAATGCTTGCACAGGGCATCCAGGCTCACCCGGGCGCCGGGGTGCTTCTCGCGCGCCAGCATCACCGTATCGATGACCGGATTGGCCAGGCGCGGCTGGCCGACCTTTTCCAGCTCGAAATTGAGAAAGCCCATATCGAAGGGAGCGTTGTGGATGATGAGTTGCGCATCGCCCAGAAAGGCGCGGAAATCATCGGCGATATGGGCAAAAAGCGGCTTGTCGGCGAGGAATTCATCGCTGAGGCCATGCACGCGGAAGGCTTCTTCCGGCATGGAGCGCTCGGGATTGATATAGACGTGATAATGCTGGCCGGTGGGAATGTGGTTGATGAGCTCGACGCAGCCGATCTCGACCAGCCGGTCGCCCGAGGTGGCCGACAGGCCGGTGGTTTCGGTATCGAGCACGATCTCGCGGTTCATCGGTTTCCATCCCCGCTGCCGAGCCGCGCCACCAGCGCGGCCACTTCCGCCGCGGTCTCCTCCATGCCCTTGCCGGTATCGAGGAGCCAGCTGGCCCGGCGTTTCTTTTCGGCCTGGGACATCTGGCGGGCAAGGATGGTTTCGAGCTTATCCACCGTCATGCCCGGCCGGGCCAGGGCGCGCTGGCGCTGCACCGCCTCGTCCACATAGGTGACCACGACGCCATCGAAACCATAATCATGGCCGCTTTCGAACAGCAGCGGCACTTCCACCACCGCCAGGGCGTGGCCCTTTGCCTCGGCCTCGTAGAGAAAACGGGCGATGCGGGCGCGGACCATTGGATGGACAACAGCCTCGAGCCGGGCAAAGCCGGAAGGATCCCTGGCGAGGCGCCTGGAGAGGGCCGTGCGGTCGATGACGCCTTTTTTGGCCACGCCGGGAAAGAGGGCCGAAACGGGCGCTACCGCCTCGCCGGCATAAAGCTCGGCCACTGCCTCATCGGCGGAAAAGACCGGCACGCCCAGATCGGCAAAGGCCTTGAGCACGGTGGACTTGCCGGTGGCGATCGATCCGGTCATGCCGATGCGCCGCATGCTCAACCCTCCAGGGTGGATTCGATGCGGCGGCGCAGCGCGGGGGTGACCTCGGGGCGCACGCCGAACCAGTGCTCGAAGCCGGGCACGGCCTGGTGCAGCAGCATGCCCAGGCCGTCGACGCTGCGCCGACCCAGCGCCTTTGCATCGGCCAGGAGCGGCGTTTCAAGGGGAGAATAGACGATGTCGGTCACCACCGCATCGGGAGGCAGGGCGCCAAGATCGAGCTGGTCGAAGCGCGTACCATGCATGCCCACCGAACTGGTGTTGACCAGAAGGCGGCAGGAGGGGGCGGCGATGGAGAAATGCGGATATTCATGCGGCAGGATGCCCGGCCCCAGGTCTTCGGCCAGCCGGACCGCGGTTTCCAGGGTGCGGTTGAAGAGATGGATGATGCCGACCTTGCGGCTTTTGAGGGCCACGAGGATGGCGCGCGCCGCCCCGCCCGCGCCCAGAACGGCGACATTGGGCTCATTGCGGTCCCAGCCGGGGGCGCCGGCATCGAGATTGCCCAGAAAGCCGAGATAATCGGTATTGGTGCCATGCACCGCGCCATCCCGCACCACCAGCGTATTGACCGCGCCGATGGCGCGGGCGAGCGGATCAACATGATCGCAAAGCGCAAAGACCGCTTCCTTGTGCGGAATGGTGACATTGCCGCCGGCGAATTCGCCCCTGCGCAGCCGCTCGAAAAAGCCGGGAAGGGCGTCCGGGGCCACGTCGATGGCCTCGTAGCTGCCATCGATGCCGTGCTGATCGAGCCAAGCGCCGTGGATCAGCGGCGAGCGCGAATGGGCGATGGGATGGCCGATGACGAAAGCCTTGATGGTCACTGCAATGTCTCGGGAGCGAAATTGCGCAGGGCGGCGAGAAGGGAAAGGAGCGGCAGGCCCAGAATGGTGAAATAATCCCCGCTCACGGTTTCGAAAAGCCGGATGGACGGGCCTTCCAGGCGATAGCCGCCCACCGAGGTCAGCGCCGCATCGCCCTCGCGGGCCAGGATGTCGTCGCGCTCGGCGGGGGAAAAATCGCGCATGGTCAGTTCCGCCGTGTCGACATCGGACCAGACCAGTTCGCCCTTGCAGACAAGGGCGACGCCGGCATGCAGGCGATGGGTCTTGCCGCGCAGGCGCTCGAGCTGGTCGATGGCGGCGGCCCGGCTGGCCGGCTTGTGCAAAAGCGCCGGGCCCAGCCCCAAAGTCTGGTCGGCCCCGATGATAATGGCGTCGGGATGGATGGCGGCGACCGCCTCGACCTTTTTGCGCGCCAGGAGCAGGGCGACGTCGCGGCCATCGGCCCCGGCCTCTATGGCCTGGGTTTCCAACAGGCGTTCGTCGATCTCGGCCGGCACCATGGAAAAATCCAGACCGGCCTGTTCGAGCAGGGCTTTGCGGGTCGGGCTACGGGAAGCGAGGATCAGCATGGCGTCATGTTTTCCACACTGTCCTCCCCAGCTCAAGCCTGAGGCTGTGGGAATGACTCACGACTTTGGGCGAAAGCGAAATCTGTTCGACCTGTTCGAAAAAGGATTAACAGATGGTTTCCGGACCCCTTTCGGTGGGGCTGTGGATGATTGCGTGGAAAAGCCGGCGAGCTGAAAACAGGGCCGCGCAAGGCTTTTTCACAGGCCAATGCGAATCATTGACTCGGCAAGCGCCCGGTTAACGCCTCGTTAACCTTTTTGCCCGGCGCCATGACGCAAATCGTCCACAGCGTTCATTAACCTCTCGTTAAGCTTTGCCTGTGCGCTTGTGCCGCCACGTGGGCAATTGTGGATGGCGATGAATGCGCTAAAAGCACTGCCATGATGATAAAGATACCAAGCAAGAAAGAGTCTTTTGGTGTTTGGAAGGGAGTGACGCGGTGAGCTTGAAACCCCTCCTGGCCACCATAAAAGGCGAGAAGCAGGCGCGGCCGCCGATCTGGATCATGCGCCAGGCCGGGCGCTACCTGCCCGAATATAGGGAGATCCGCGCCAGGGCGGGGAGTTTCCTCGAGCTGTGCTACAACCCGGACCTGGCCGTGGAAGTGACGCTGCAGCCTTTACGGCGCTTCGATCTCGATGCGGCGATCCTGTTTTCCGACATTCTGGTGATCCCGGACGCCCTGGGCCAGAAGGTGCGCTTCGAGGCAGGGGAAGGCCCCTTGCTCGAGCCGGTGACGGCCGCCGGCATTGCCGGACTTCATCCCGAAAAGACCGTGGAGCGGCTGGCGCCGGTATTGGAGACGCTCAAGCGGCTTCGCGCCGCCCTGGCGCCGGAAAAGACCCTGATCGGCTTTTGCGGTTCGCCCTGGACGGTAGCGACCTATATGATCGGCGGGCGCGGCTCGCCCGACCAGGCGGCGGCGCGGCTTTTCGCCCTGCGCGAGCCGCAGGCCTTCGCCGCGCTGATCGACATCCTGGTCGCGGCCAGCGTGGATTACCTGGTGGCGCAGTTCCAGGCTGGCGCCGATGTGGTGCAGCTTTTCGAGAGCTGGGCGCTCAATCTCGACGATGAGAGCTTTGCCAGCCACGTGATCGATCCCAACCGGCGTATCGTCGAAGGCGTCCGGCAGAGAATACCGGGTGCGCCGATCATCGGCTTTCCGCGCGGCGCGGCCGGCAATCTGGCGCGCTATGCCGAATTGACCAGGATCGACGCGCTGGGGCTTGACTATGCCACCCCGCTCGATTTCGCCCGCACGCATCTGCCGGCCAGCCTGCCGGTGCAGGGCAATCTTGATCCGCTGCGGCTGGTGGCCGGGGGCGAGCAACTCGACCGGCGCATCGACGCCATCATTGCCGCCTTCGCCGAACGCCCGCATATCTTCAATCTGGGCCACGGCATCGTGCCGGAAACCCCGATTGCCCATGTCGAGCGGCTGGTGAAGCGGGTCAAGGCCGGCTGAGGGAGAGACGGAAATGGAATGGGTCAAGGCGCTGCATGTGATCTCGGTGATCGCCTGGATGGCGGGGATCATGTATCTGCCGCGTCTCTTCGTCTATCACGCCGATGCGGCCGTCGGCTCGGAGAAGAGCGAAACCTTCAAGGTGATGGAGCGCCGGCTTTATCGCGGCATCACCAGTCCGGCCATGGTGGCGAGCTGGATTTTCGGGCTGTGGATGGCCTTCGGTTTCGGCGTGGTCGATTTCAGCCAGGGCTGGATGTGGCTCAAAGCCGCGGCGGTGATCGCGCTGAGCGGCATCCATGGCTATTTCGGCACGCTGCTCAAGGCGTTCCAGGAGGACCGGAACACCAAATCGGCGCGGTTTTTCCGCTCCATCAACGAAATTCCCTTCGTTTTCGCCATCATCATCGTCATCGCGGTGATCGTGCGGCCGTTCTGAGGCCCGGCCGAGGAGAAAAGCGAAGCGCGCGGGGCCCTGTTTCACGTGAATCTGGCGGGGCGGCTGCGGTTTGCGGCTTGAAAACAGGGCCGGATCAGGCTAAAGGGCAAAAAAGCATCCCCAAAACAATTGCAGGCCAGCCCCGGTCGCAGCGGTGCTTTCCCCCCGGTTCTGCCGTCTTTCAGATTTCCCTCAAGGGTTTATTCGCTACATGCAGAATATGAAGCTCAGTGAGCTCAAGGCCAAATCCCCGGCCGAACTATTGGTGTTCGCGGAAGAACACGCGGTCGAGAATGCCTCGACCATGCGCAAACAGGAATTGATGTTTGCCATCCTCAAGGAACTGGCCGCCCAGGAAGTGGATATCACCGGGGAAGGGGTGGTGGAGGTGCTGCCCGACGGCTTCGGCTTCCTGCGTTCGCCCGACGCCAATTACCTGCCCGGCCCCGACGACATCTATGTCAGCCCCTCCCAGATCCGCCGCTTTGGCCTGAGGACCGGGGACACGGTGGAAGGCCAGATCCGCTCCCCCAAGGATGGCGAGCGCTATTTCGCCCTGCTCAAGGTCAATTCGATCAATTTCGAGGACCCCGAGGCGGTTCGCCACAAGGTCAATTTCGACAATCTTACCCCGCTTTATCCCGAAGAGCGGCTGCGCATGGAACTGCCCGATCCGACGCTGAAGGATCGCTCGGCCCGCATCCTGGATCTGGTGGCCCCGCTGGGCAAGGGCCAGCGCGCGCTGATCGTTGCGCCGCCCCGCACCGGTAAGACGGTATTGTTGCAGAATATTGCACAATCGATCGCCACCAATCACCCCGAATGCTATCTCATCGTGCTGCTGATCGATGAGCGGCCCGAAGAAGTGACCGACATGCAGCGCTCGGTGCGCGGCGAGGTGATTTCCTCGACCTTCGACGAGCCGGCCAGCCGCCACGTTCAGGTCGCCGAGATGGTGATCGAAAAGGCCAAGCGCCTAGTGGAGCACAAGCGCGACGTGGTGATCCTGCTCGATTCCATCACCCGTCTCGGGCGCGCCTACAACACCGTCGTGCCGTCCTCGGGCAAGGTGCTGACCGGCGGCGTCGACGCCAATGCTCTGCAGCGGCCCAAGCGCTTCTTCGGCGCGGCGCGCAATATCGAGGATGGCGGTTCGCTGACCATCATCTCGACGGCGCTGATCGACACCGGCAGCCGCATGGACGAAGTGATTTTCGAAGAGTTCAAGGGCACCGGCAATTCCGAAATCATCCTCGACCGCAAGGTTGCCGACAAGCGCATCTTCCCGGCGCTGGACATCACCAAGTCCGGCACCCGCAAGGAAGAATTGCTGGTCGAGCCCGATATCCTCAAGAAGATGTATGTGCTGCGTCGCATCCTCAACCCGATGGGGACGATCGACGCCATGGAATTCCTGATGGACAAGGTCCGCCAGACCAAGACGAATTCCGACTTCTTCGATTCCATGAACACCTGATGGCCGGGGACGCGCCGTTTTTCGCCGCCGCGTCCGCACGCGCCTGATCCGATGCGGATGGGCGACACCATCGTGGCCCTGTCCTCGGGGGCTCCGCCCTCGGGGGTGGCCGTAATCCGGCTTTCCGGGCCGGACGTGCCGGCGATCCTGCGCGCGGTGGCCGGCGACCTGCCCCCGCCGCGCCGCGCCAGCCTGCGCCCCATTGGCGCCGGCACCCAGCTCGATCGCGGGCTGGTGCTGTATTTTCCCGCCCCCAACAGCTTTACCGGCGAAGATTGCGCCGAGCTTCAAATGCATGGCTCGCCGGCCGGGGTGCGCGCCATCCTCAAGCTCCTGGTGGAAAAAGGCGCGCGGCTGGCCGAGGCGGGCGAATTTACCCGCCGGGCCTTCGAGAATGGCCGGCTCGATCTGGTCGAAATCGAGGGGCTGGGGGACCTGCTGGAGGCGGAAACCGAGAACCAGCGGCGCCAGGCGCTGGCCCGTCTCGAAGGTGGGCTCTCGCGCCGCATCGAGGCGTGGCGGCAGAAATTGCTCGACCTGCGCGCCGATATCGAGGCGCATCTGGATTTTTCCGATGAAGGCGATGTGGGAGAAAGCCTCTCCACGGGTTTCGCCGCCGGCGTGGAGGCGCTGGCGCAGGATATCGCGGCGGCGCTGGCCTCGCTGGAGCATGGCCGCATCCAGCGCGAAGGCCTGCGCGTCGCTCTGGCTGGCGCACCCAATGCCGGCAAATCCAGCCTTCTCAACGCCTTGGCGCGCTCGGACATCGCCATCGTCACCGACGAGGCGGGCACCACGCGGGACGTGCGCGAAGTGCCGCTCGATATCGGCGGGCAGCTTTATGTGCTGCTCGACCTGGCCGGGCTGCGCGACACCGACAGCAAGGCCGAGGCGGAGGGTATTCGCCGGGCCCGGCAGGCCATCGAGGGCGCCGATATCGTGCTGTGGCTCACAGCCCCCGACGCGGTGGACCTGACGCCCGAAGCGCCGGTGGAGCGCCTGCTTCATATCGGCACCAAGGCCGATCTCGGCGTCGTAGAGGGCGTCGATCTTTCTGTTTCGGCGCAGAGCGGCGCCGGCCTTGCCGATCTGCTGGCGCGGATTGAGCAGTTGGGGCAAAGCATGGTATCGGGGGAGCCCGTGCTGCTGAGCCGGGCGCGCGACCGGCAGGCGCTGGAGGCGGCGCTGGCGGCTCTGCGCGAAACGCTGCGGCAGCTAGCGGCGCCGGAGCTGGCGGCGGAAAGCCTGCGGGCGGCATCGCAAGCGCTGGAGCGGCTGATCGGCCGGATCGACGCCGAAAAAGTGCTCGACCGGCTGTTTGCCAGCTTTTGTATCGGCAAATGATTCACGTGAAACATTTCCCGATGCGGTGGGAAAAGTGATTCACGTGAAACAAAGATTGCCCGTATCCCAGAGGAGTGCAGCATCGTGACGGATTATGCGGTTATCGTTGTCGGAGGCGGCCATGCCGGCTGCGAGGCCGCTGCCGCCGCGGCGCGGCTGGGCGTGCCCACAGCGCTGGTGACGCATAAATTCGCCACCATTGGGGAAATGAGCTGCAATCCGGCCATTGGCGGGCTCGGCAAGGGCCATCTGGTGCGCGAGATCGACGCGCTGGACGGCTTGATGGGACGCGTCGCCGACGCCGCCGGCATCCAGTTCCGCGTGCTCAACCGCCGCAAGGGCCCGGCGGTGCGCGGCCCCCGTGCCCAGGCGGATCGCAAGCTCTATCGCCAGGCGATGCAGGCGGCGATCACGGCGCAAGACAATCTCGATGTGATCGAGGGCGAGGTGGACGATCTCATCGTCAGCAATGACGCGGTGAGCGGCGTGGTGCTGCTGGATGGCCGCCGCATCGGCGCCCGGGCGGTGGTTCTGACCACCGGCACCTTCCTGCGCGGCCTGATCCATAGCGGCGAAAACAGCCATCCCGCAGGGCGTATCGGCGAAAAACCGGTGCTGGGGCTGTCCGAGCGCCTTGAGGCGCTGGGGCTGCGGCTGGGGCGGCTGAAGACCGGCACGCCCGCCCGGCTCGATGGCAGCACCATCGATTACTCGATGCTCGAGGCGCAGCCGGGCGATCGCCCGCCCGAGCCGTTTTCGGCGCTGACCGCCGCGATCACCACGCCGCAGGTGGACTGCCATATCACCCGCACCACGGCGGAGACACACCGCATCATCGCCGCCAATGTGCATCGCTCGCCCATGTATTCGGGGCGCATCCAGAGCCGGGGGCCGCGTTATTGCCCCTCGATCGAGGACAAGATCGTGCGCTTCGCCGACCGCGAAAGCCATCAGATCTTCCTCGAACCGGAGGGGCTGGATGACAGCACGGTCTATCCCAACGGCGTCTCTTCCTCCCTGCCGCCCGAGGTGCAGGCGGACTTCCTGCACACCATGCCAGGGCTGGAATCGGTTCGCATCATCCGGCCCGGCTATGCCATCGAATATGACCATGTCGATCCGCGCGAGCTGCGCGCCACGCTGGAGCTGAAGCGGCAGCCGGGCCTTTACCTCGCCGGCCAGATCAACGGCACTACCGGCTATGAAGAGGCCGGGGGGCAGGGGCTTCTGGCCGGCGCCAATGCGGCGCTGGCGGCGCTGGGGCAGGCGCCGATGGTGCTGTCGCGCACGGAAAGCTATCTCGGCGTGATGATCGACGACCTGGTGACGCGCGGCGTTTCCGAGCCCTATCGCATGTTCACCTCGCGCGCCGAATTCCGCCTGCATCTGCGCGCCGACAATGCCGATCAGCGGTTGACGCCCCGGGGCATGGAAAAAGGCCTGGTGGGCGAAGAGCGGCAGGCGCTTTACGCGCGCAAGGCCGAGGGGCTGGCGCGCGGACGGACCCTGCTGACGACCCTGTCCATCTCCCCCAACAATGCCCGCAAGGCGGGTCTCGCCGTCAACGAGGACGGTAAGGCGCGCTCGGCCTTCGATCTCCTGTCCTATCCCAATGTGGAATGGGCGGATGTGGCGCGTCTCTGGCCCGAAATCGACAGCATTCCCGCAGCTATTGGCGAGCAATTGGCGGTCGACGCGCAATATGCGGTCTATCTCGACCGGCAGCGGCACGACATAGAAGCGGTGCGACGCGACGAGCGGAAGCCAATTCCGGCCTGGCTCAATTATGGGGTGATCCCGGGCCTGTCCATGGAGCTGCGCAATAAGTTGGAGCAGCAGCGGCCGGAGACGATCGCGGAAGCGCAGGCCGTGGACGGAATGACCCCGGCGGCGATTACGCTGCTGCTGGCGGTGATCCGCCGAGGTGAGATGCGTGAGGCGGGATAATGGCCGATCTTTCCGCGTTGAAGCCCTATGAGGCGCATTTTTCGCGCCCGATCGCTGAAATCGCCCAGGATCTGGAATCTTATGCTCAACTGCTGCGGCAATGGCAGAAGGTGCAGAATCTTGTTTCACGTGAAACACTGGATCAGGTCTGGACCCGGCATTTTGCCGATAGCCTCCAGGCCTTGACGCTGCTGACGCCGGAGGATCGGCGCTTCCTCGACCTGGGGAGCGGCGGCGGCTTTCCGGCCCTGCCGCTGGCGATCGCCAGCAAGGGTTCGGATCGGCATTTCACCTTGGTGGAGCCGACAAGCCGGAAGGTGAGCTTCCTGCGCACGGTTGCGCGAGAGCTGGACCTCAACGTTACCGTGCTGGGCGCGCGAATCGAGGCGATTGATTCACGTGAAACAGAGGCGGTGGACGTCATTACCTCGCGTGCCCTGGCGAGCCTGCCGGTGCTTTGCGGCTGGATGGCGCCGTTTTTCGGCCCCAAAACCCGCGCCATCCTGCATAAAGGGCGGGAACATGTTGAAGAACTCGCGGAAACAGATGCGCGCTGGCGCTATGACGTGGTAGTAAGGAGAAGCGACACCGACGCAAGCGGCGTGTTGCTCACGCTCAAGAATCTGCGTGAAAAATCAGTTCGTTAGCGGCAAACTGAGCTGGAGGCCGAAGGTGGCACCCCGTATCCTGACATTGGCCAACCAAAAAGGCGGCGTGGGCAAGACCACCACCGCCATCAACCTCGCCACGGCGCTGGCCGCGATCGGCGAGCGGGTGCTGATCGTCGATCTCGATCCGCAGGGCAATGCCTCCACCGGACTGGGCATTTCGCGCACCGACCGCGAGGTGTCCTCCTATGACCTGCTGGTGGGGGAAGCCAGCGTGGCGCAATCGGCGATCCTGACCAGCGTGCCCAATGTCGCCATCGTGCCCTCGACCATGGACCTGCTCGGGGTGGAGCTGACCATTGCCGGGCACCAGGACCGCGCCTTCAAATTGCGCAACGCCTTCAAGCAATTGGGTGAGCTCACCATCAACGACAAGCCGGTGAGCTATATTCTCATCGATTGTCCGCCTTCGCTCAACCTGCTCACGGTCAATTCGCTGGTCGCGGCCGATGCCGTGCTGGTGCCGCTGCAATGCGAATTTTTTGCCCTGGAGGGTTTGAGCCAGCTTCTCCAGACCATCGAGCAGATTCGCTCGACGCTCAATCCGCGCCTGTCCATCCAGGGCGTGGTGATGACCATGTTCGACAAGCGCAACAACCTCTCCGAGCAGGTGTTGAACGATGTGCGCAGCGAAATGGGCGATCTGGTCTATGATACGGTCATTCCGCGCAATGTGCGGCTGAGCGAGGCGCCGTCCTATGGCAAGCCGGCGCTGCTCTATGACCTCAAATGTGCCGGCAGCCAGGCCTATCTGCGCCTGGCGACGGAAGTGATCCGCCGCGAGCGCCAGCTCAACGCCGCATAGGAGCCCGAAATGAACGAAAAACCCACACGTCTCGGTCGCGGGCTTGCGGCGCTGATCGGCGACATGGCCACGGTGGAAGGCGCTCGGGTGACCGAATCGGGAGGCGTCAAGCGCCTGCCGGTCGAGTTCATCATCGCTAACCGCGCCAATCCGCGCCGCACCTTCGATGCCGAGCAGCTCGAGGAACTGACCAATTCCATCCGCGAAAAAGGCGTGATGCAGCCTTTGCTGGTGCGGCCGAGCGAAGATCCCAATATCTTCGAGCTCATTGCGGGCGAGCGGCGCTGGCGGGCGGCGCAGCGGGCCGGACTGCATGACGTGCCGGTGATCGTGCGGGAAGTGGGCGACAAGGAAGCGCTCGAGCTCGCCATTATCGAGAATGTGCAGCGCGCCGACCTCAATCCGCTCGAAGAGGCCATGGGATATGGCCAGTTGATCGAGCAATTCGAATATACCCAGCAGGATCTGGCGCAGGTGATCGGCAAGAGCCGCTCGCATGTGGCTAATACGCTGCGGCTTTTGCGCCTGCCCGAGGATGTGCGGGAAATGGTGGCGAGCGGCACGCTGACCGCCGGGCATGCAAGGACGCTGATTACGGCGGAGGACCCGGCGGGCCTGGCGCACAGGATCGTGGAGCAGGGGCTTTCGGTGCGCGAAGCCGAAGCCATGAGCCAGCAGCGGGAGCCGGCCGGCAGGAAGAAGTCGTCCGATGGGCCGGCCGAGCGCGATGCCGATATCGTGGCTCTGGAGCGGCGGCTATCCGACGCGCTGGGGCTGTCGGTTTCGCTGGCGCATGGCGACAAGGGCGGGCGGCTGGAAATCCGCTATCGCACGCTGGAACAGCTCGATGGGCTTTGCCTCAAGCTCACGGGATATTCCAACTGATCTTTGTTTGCCGTTTCACGTGAAACGGGATGCCAGCGTCTTAGGGCGTTTCATCGTTAAAACGCTCTAAGTCCTTGTTTTGTCGCGTTTCCACGCTCTAGTGGGAAGCGGCCATCAGGCAGATGGCGAGAAGGGCGCGGCGCAGCGCCGGTTCGGCCAGGGCCGGGCGGCGCCGGCTGTCTGAGGTGGCGGCGAGGAGCCGGGCGCCGGCGCTGGCCAAGGCTGCATCCGACCACAGGCGCAATTGCTGTTCCAGCGCCGTCATGCGCGAAAAATGCGGCTTGGGGCGCAGGCCTTCCAGCACGGCGCGCGGGGTCTTGCCGGCATCGACCTCGGCCCGCCAGCGGCGCAGATTGGCGAAATGCAGATTGCTCATGGCCAGGAGGCGCTGCGGGTCGACGGCCGAGGAGAGGGCGCGGTTGAGCGCCAGTTCCAGCTTTTCGGCGTGCCCCGCCCCGGTGGCGTCCAGAATGGCGTCGATGACCAGCATGCCGTTGTCGGCGCAGAGCAACAGGACGTCCTCGCGCGTCAATTGACCGCCTCCGCCGGCATAAAGACAGAGCTTTTCCAGCTCGCGGCGGGTGATCTCGCGGTCATTGCCGAGAATTTCGCGCAAGGTGGCGACGACGTCGGCGTCGATGCGGATGCCTTGCTGGTTGAAGGTCTCGCGGATCAGGGCCTGCAGGGTTTCGTCGCTATCGGGATAGCAGGGCAGGGCCCGGCCGCATTTCGCCGCTTCCACCAGCGCGCGCAAGGCGTCGCGGGGCGGCAGATTGCCGGCTTCGAGGATGATGGCCGCGCCGGCGGGATCGTCCTTGAGCTCGCTCAGGGGCATGACCAGCGCCTTGCCGGCCCCCCGCACGCGGACGATGCGCTTGCCGCCGAAAAGTGAGACGGTGCGGGCTTCGACGGCGAGAAGGGAGGGATCGGCATCCACTTCCGTGGCATCGAGGGTGACGAGGCTGGCCGATTCGGGGTCGTTCCCGCTCAATTGGCGGATCAGGCGCTGGGCGGTTTCGCGCACGAGGCCGGCATCGGGGCCATAGGCCAGGAAAATGCCCTCGGTGATGTCGGGGTGGGCCAGGAAACGGGCGACCTCATGCGCCTTGAGCGCCCCCATCAGCGGCTGAGCGCGGCCAGCACGGCAAGGCGCAGCGATTCGGCGGCCGCCTTGGCCGCCCGCTCGCTGGCTTCGGTGTCGGCGGCGTTGATGGCGAGAAGCTGGTCGGAGCCGGTATAGTCCGCCGAAGCCTGGCGGGTGAACTCGATGGGTTCGGCATCGCTGCCGTCGCGGGTGGTGATGACCAGCCGGGCGGTGACGGTGACGCGCGCGGTCTTGTTGGGATTGGTGGTGATGGAGTAACCGACCCGCGCGACGCTGCTGCTGACCGTCACCGTGGCCAAAGGCGCGGTTTCGCTCCGGGACGAGCCGAAGCGCAGCGCTAATTCCTGATAGACGATCTGTTCCAGCCGCGAATTGGGCTTGGCATAGGCGAAATTGAGCAGTGGCTGGCTGGCGAGGCGGCTCGTGCCACCATAGACCGGCGTGAAGCTGCATGCCCCCAGCGGCGCGGCCAGCCCCAGAAGGAGGCTGGCCAGAACCAGGGCGCGAACGGGCCGGGTGGGGCCGATGCGCAAGCGCGCGCGCCCCTTTTCCTTCCCCGCCGGCGCTGGCTCAGACCACGACATTGACGATCCTGTCCGGCACGATGACGATCTTCCTGGGTGCCTTGCCGTCGAGAATGCGGACAATCTCGCTCAAAGACAAGACCAGCTTTTCGACTTCGGGAGCCGGCGTGCCGCGCGCAACGGCGATTTCGCCGCGACGCTTGCCATTGACCTGAATGGGCAGGGTGACGGTGTCATCGACCAGCAAGGCCGCGTCCACCGCCGGCCAGGGAGCGTCGGCGACGAGGCCGGAATGACCCAGGGCCTGCCAGCAGGTTTCGGCCAGATGCGGCATCATCGGCGCGATGAGCTGGACGAGGCGGTCCACACCCTCTTCCAGCGCGGCGAGGCGCGCGGCGGGAGCCGCGGCGACGAGGCCGGCCGCGCGCACCAGGGCATTGGTCAGCTCGTAGATCTGGGCGACGGCGCGGTTGAAGCGCAGGCCTTCGATTTCCTCGCCGACGGCATGGACGGCGCGATGCACGCTGCGGCGCAGGGCAAGGGCCTCGCTATCGTCTTCGGCGCGAACAATGTCCGAAAACTGTTTGATGATTTCGACCGTTTCCCCGACCAGCCGCCAGACCCGCTGCTGGAAGCGGCTGGCGCCCTCGACGCCGGCCTCCGTCCATTGCACGTCGCGCTCGGGGGGGGAATCGGAGAGCATGAACCAGCGTGCGGTATCGGCGCCATAGGTGGCGACGATCTCGTCCGGGTCGACCACGTTCTTCTTGGATTTGCTCATCTTTTCCACCGAGCCGATGCTAATCGGCTCGCCGGTCCTGATGTGGCGGGCGCGGCGCTGGTCGCCCTCGCTCTCGATGACGATATCGGTGGGCGGGACCCACTCGCCGGCGGGCGACTTGTAGGTCTCGTGGGTCACCATGCCCTGGGTGAAGAGGCCCTTGAAGGGCTCGTCGAGCCCGACATGGCCGGTGGCCTTCATGGCGCGGGTGAAATAGCGCGAATAGAGCAGGTGCAGGATCGCATGCTCGACGCCGCCGATATATTGATCGACGGGCAGCCAGCGATTGGCCACCTCGGGAATGGTGGGCGTATCGGCGTCGGGCGCGGTGAAGCGGGCGAAATACCAGGACGAATCGACGAAGGTGTCCATGGTGTCGGTTTCCCGGCGTGCCGGACCGCCGCATTGCGGGCAGTCCACATGCTTCCAGGTGGGGTGGTGGTCGAGGGCGTTACCGGGCTTGTCGAAACTGACATCCTCGGGCAGCACTACCGGCAAATCCTTCTTGGGCACGGGCAGGGTGCCGCAGACCTCGCAATGGATGACCGGGATGGGGCAGCCCCAATAGCGCTGGCGCGAGACGCCCCAATCGCGCAGGCGGTAATTGACCTCCACCTTGCCCTGCGGGTGGCCATCGACGGTGCGGGCGGTGAAGTGGGCGGCGATGGCCTTCTTGGCCTCCTCGACGCTCATCCCGTCCAGAAAGCCGGAATTATAGATGGTGCCGGGGTCGGTATTGGCCTCCTCGGCAATGGCGAAGGTCGCGGCGTCGGCCCCGGCGGGCAGCACCACGGGCTTGACCGGCAGGTCATACTTGCGGGCGAAATCGAGGTCGCGCTGGTCATGGGCGGGGCAGCCGAAAATGGCGCCGGTGCCGTAGTCCATCAGCACGAAATTGGCGACATAGACGGGCAGGGTTTCGCCTTCACGCACGGGATGGCTGACGCGCAATCCGGTAAAAACGCCCTTTTTCTCGGCCTTTTCCAGCGTTTCGGTGGCAGTGCCCTGGCGATGGCATTCCGCCACGAACGCGGCGATTTCGGGATTGGCGGCCGCCAGCTCGGCGGTCAGCGGATGGTCGGCCGACAGGGCGAGGAAGGAAGCGCCGAAAATGGTATCGGGGCGGGTGGTGAAAACCTCGATGCTGGTCGCGGCGATCTTGTCGTCGGGTACCAGTTCGAACAGCAGGCGCAGGCCCTCGGAGCGGCCGATCCAGTTGCGCTGCATGATGCGCACTTTTTCCGGCCACTCGGTGAGCCCGTCCAGCGCGCTCAGCAGATCCTCGGCGCAATCGGAAATCTTGAAGAACCACTGGGTCAGCTCGCGCTGCTCGACCGGGGCTCCGGAGCGCCAGCCCTTGCCGTCGATGACCTGCTCATTGGCCAGCACGGTCATGTCCACCGGGTCCCAATTGACCTTGGACTGCTTGCGCGTCACCAGACCCGCCTCGAGCATGTCGATGAACATGGCCTGCTGGTGGCGGTAATATTCGGGCTCGCAGGTGGCGATCTCGCGCGTCCAGTCGATGGCCAGGCCCATGGATTTGAGCTGGGCTTTCATGGCGGCGATGTTCTGGCGCGTCCAGGTGCCCGGATGGGTCTTGCGCTCGATGGCGGCGTTTTCCGCCGGCAGGCCGAAGGCGTCCCAGCCCATGGGGTGGAGCACGTTCTTGCCGCGGGCACGCTGGTAGCGCGCCACCACGTCGCCCATGGAATAGTTGCGCACATGGCCCATATGGATGCGCCCCGAGGGATAGGGGAACATCTCGAGGACGTAATAGGGCTCGCGCGGATCGTCGTTCGAGGCGACGAAGCTCTGGCGTTCATCCCAGATCTTCTGCCATTTCGGTTCCATCTCACGCGGATTGTAGCGTTCGCCGCTCACTGAACTCGTCCTTGGATTAGGCTTTTGGGATTGGGCTTCGGGCAACGGCCATGAAAGGGGCGCGCTGCTTGCGTTTATTGGGGATTTTGGCTACCGGACCATCATCAGAAATCCCGGCCAAGGTCAACAGGAACAGGGCGAAAGCATGAACGCCAGCGCCGCCGAAAGGCTCGCCGAAATCCGCCACCGCATCGAGGCGGCCCATGCCCGGTTCGGCGCGCCGCCCGAGCGGGTGGAGCTGGTGGCCGTGTCCAAGACCTTCCCGGCCGAGGCCATCGCGCCTTTCCTCGCCGCCGGGCAGCGTGTTTTCGGGGAAAACCGCGTGCAGGAGGCCAAGGAGAAATGGCCGGCGCTGCGCGCCGCCTATCCCGATCTGCGCCTGCATCTCATCGGGCCGCTCCAGACCAACAAGGCGCGCGAGGCGGTGGCGCTGTTCGATGTCATAGAAAGCCTCGACCGCGACAGGCTGGCGGTGGTGCTGGCCAGCGAAATGGAAAAAGCGGGGCGGAAGCTGCCCTGCTTCGTGCAGGTCAATATCGGGCTCGAGCCGCAAAAGGCGGGAATCGCGCCCGACGAGGCGGTTGCCTTCGTTGCCCGCTGCCGCGCCGAGCACGGGCTCGATATCGTGGGGCTGATGTGCATTCCCCCCGATAGCCTGCCGCCGGGGCCGTTTTTCGCCCATCTGGCCGCGCTGGGGCGCATGGCGGGAGTGGAAAAGCTCTCCATGGGCATGAGCGGGGATTTCGAGACGGCCATCGCCATGGGGGCGAGCCATGTGCGGGTCGGCTCGGCGCTTTTCGGCGATCGCCCGCCCCTGGGGCGCTGATTTTTCCTGCTGCTGCAACTTCCGGGCGCGATGCCCGTTGCTTGCTCCATAACGTCGATGTGATCGGCCGGCCTAAAACCGGTCGCATTATTGTGACCCAAGGGGCGGCTGACGCGCCAAAGACGGAGACCTCCATGAACAAGCGACGCATTCTGCTGGTGGACGACGAGGCCGACCTGCGCCAGACCCTGGCAGAACAGTTCGCCGCACAGCCCGAATTCGAGGTTCTGGAAGCCGGAACCGGCGCGGAAGCGGTCAAAATCGCGCGGGAGAGCAATATCGACATCATGATCGTCGATGTCGGCCTGCCCGACGTGGACGGGCGCGAGACGGTCAGGCAATTGCGCGCCGAAGGCTATAAGAGCCCCATCCTGATGCTGACCGGCCATGACAGCGACGCCGACCAGATCCGCGGGCTCGATTCGGGCGCCAACGACTATCTCACCAAGCCCTTCCGCTTTCCGGTGCTGCTGGCCCGCATCAATGCGGCCCTGCGCCAGCACGACCAGAGCGAGGGCGCGGTGTTCACCATCGGCCCCTACAGCTTCCAGCCGGCGGCCAAGATGCTGGAAACCCAGGACGGCAACAAGGTGCGGCTCACCGACAAGGAAACCTCGATCCTCAAATTCCTCTACCGGCAGGGGCCCAAGACCATCACCCGCGATATCCTGCTCAAGGAGGTCTGGGGCTATAACAACCGGGTGACCACCCATACGCTGGAAACCCATATCTATCGGCTGCGCCAGAAGATCGAGCGCGATCCCTCCAATGCAAGGCTGCTGGTCACCGAGGATGGCGGCTATCGCCTGGTGCCGTGAAAGCGGTGGATGGCGGCGGCTGAAGCGACCCCAAGGGCAAAATCGAGTATAAATCCCGCATAAATCGCCTATAGGATGGGCCAAGGGGTTCGGCGCGGCTTTCCCGCGCCGAACATCCACGGGCTTATGGGCATGGGTTGGGCCATGATGCGGGACGAAGCGGCCGAGGCGCTGGCACTGGCCGAGTTTTTCAATATCTGCGACGAGGACCAGCGGCGCATGCTGGCCTTTGCCAGCGATGTGCGCCGGTTCGAGGCCGACAGCGTCATCTACCGCGCCGGGGAGACGCCATTGGGGGCGCATGTGCTGATTTCGGGCACCCTGCGGGCCCGGCCCGAGGAGAGCGGCGCCGGCCGGCCCTATGCCATTTCCGAGCCGGGCAGCATGGTCTCGTCCATGGCGCTGATCCTGGACCGCCCGCGCCCGATCACCATCACCGCCGTCACCGATTGCCGCACGCTGTTCGTGCCGCGCGCGGCCTTCCTCAAGCTGGTGCAGCAGGCGCCCGACCTGGCCCAGCGGGCCACGGCGCGGCTGGAGCGTGACCTGCGGGGCTATCTGGGGGCGCTGGAGCCGGTGCGGCAGCGCCTCAAGACTGACTAAGGATCAGACGCCGGCGAAACGGGCGATGACCGGCACGTGGTCGGAGGGTTTTTCGCCCCAGCCGCGCCAGGGCTTGAGGATTTCGGCCGCGGTGCAATGGGCGGCGATGTCGGCGGTGGACCAGATATGGTCGAGCCGGCGGCCGCGATCGGACTTTTCCCATTCCTTGCCGCGATAGCTCCACCAGGAATAGAGCTTCTGGTCGAAGGGCACGTGCTTGCGCACCAGGTCGACCCAGCCATGACCGCCATTGAGGATGGCATTGAGCGCCTCGGTCTCGACCGGGGTGTGGCTGACCACCTTGAGAAGCTGCTTGTGGCTCCAGACGTCGTTTTCATGCGGGGCGATGTTGAAATCGCCGGCGATGAGATGGCCGCGCTGGAAGACCGGCTCGGTGAACCAGCTGGTCAGTTCGGTGAGGAAGCCGAGCTTGTGCTTGAATTTGGGGTTGATGGCCGGGTCGGGCTCGTCGCCGCCGGCGGGAATGTAGAAATCATGCAGCGTCACCGGGCCGTGGCCAAAATCGGTCAGCGCCGAGACATGGCGCGATTCGGGGATTTCGCAGAAGACGCGGCTGGAAATGTCGGTGAGGGGGAATTTGCTGACGATGGCGACGCCGTGATAGCCCTTCTGCCCGTGCACGGCCATGTGCGGATAGCCGGCCTCGATGAAGGCGCCGCGCGGAAACTGGTCGTCGGTGCATTTGATTTCCTGGAACATGATGACGTCCGGCGCGTGGCGGGCGATGAATTCGAGCACCATGGGCAGGCGCAGGCGGATCGAATTGATGTTCCAGGTGGCAATGGCGACGGACATGGCGGGACTCGGCTCTTTCGGGGGCAGTTGGTGTTATCGCCAAGCCGATCGGCAAGGTAAAGCCGGAAATGGCGCAGAATTGGAAGCACAAAAAACCCGGCCTTGCGGCCGGGTTCCTTAATTCCGCATGAGGCGTAAAACCTATTCGGCCTTGGGCGCCTCTTCGGCGGCGGCAGCCTGCTCGGCAGCGGCGGCCGCTGCTGCGGCTTCCGCATCCTTGGCGGCCTGCTCGGCGGCAAAGGCCTCGGCGGCGGCGATCTTTTCGGCTTCGCGGGCTTCACGGGCGGCGATGGCGGCTTCGCGCTCGCCAGCCTCGATCTTGCGGGTGCGCGAATTGGTCGATTCGAAAATACGGGCCGACTTGCCGCGACGATCGCGCAGGTAATAGAGCTTGGCGCGACGCACCTTGCCGCGCTTCAAGACCTCGATGGAGGCGACATTGGGCGAATAGAGCGGGAAAACGCGCTCGACGCCTTCGCCATAGGAAATCTTGCGGACGGTGAAGCTTTCCATCAGGCCGCCGCCGCTGCGGGCGATGACGACGCCCTCATAAGCCTGCAGGCGTTCCTTGTTGCCTTCGGTGATCTTCACCCACACCTTGACGGTGTCACCATGGGTGAATTCGGGATGGGTGCGCTTGGCGGCCAGGGCGGCGAGCTGCTCGGCTTCGAGCTGTTCGATGATATTGGTCATGTCGATTCCGTTCTGAATCTTTTCATAGGGGTATTGGCGGCCTCGCGGCCGGAAAACCCGGTCTTGGTTGGTAACGGAGGGGTCGTCTTTTTATTGCTGCGCGGCGGTTCCGATATCCGTCGACGCGATAGTGGCGCGGCTATAGGAGAAAAAAGGCGAAGAGTCTAGGCTTTGTCGCGTTTTTCCGCTTCGAGCCGGGCGAGAAGGTCGGGCCGGCGCGCCCGGGTGAGGGCAAGGCTCTCTCCGGTGCGCCAGCGGGCGATGCGGGCATGGTCGCCCGAGGTGAGGATGGCCGGGATGTCCCGGCCTTCGAAAAGCTGCGGCCGCGTATATTGCGGATATTCGAGCAGGCCGTTTTCAAAGCTCTCCTCGGCATGGCTGTCGGCCCCGCCCAGGACGCCGGGAATGAGCCGCACCACCGCTTCCAGCAGCACCATGGCGGCCACTTCCCCGCCCGCCAGCACATAGTCGCCAATGGAGATTTCCTCGAGGTTGCGCGCCTCGATCACCCGCTGATCCACCCCCTCGAAGCGCCCGCAGACGATGACGGCGCCGGGCCCCAGCGCCAGGTCGCGCGCCCGGGCCTGGGTGAGCGGGGCGCCGCGCGGGGACATGAGGATGCGCGGGCGCGGATCGCCCGGCGGGGCGACGGAATCGATGGCGCGGGCGAGGATATCGGGCTTGAGCACCATGCCGGCGCCCCCGCCCGAGGGCGTATCGTCCACCGTGCGGTGGCGGTCGGTGGCGAAGTCGCGCAACTGGGTGGCCGAAAGCGACCAGAGCCCGTCCGCCAGCCCCCGCCCGAGGACGGAGGCGCCCAGGGGTCCCGGGAAAAGCTCGGGGAAAAGGGTAATGATGGCGGCCGAAAAGCTCAATCGGGTTCTTCCTCGCCTTCTTCGGCGTCGCGCGGCAGGACGATGGTCAGATAGCCCCCGGCCAGGTCGATCCGGGGCACGACCGCCCTGGTGAAGGGATAGAGGAAGCTGTCGCCGCCCTCGCGCGCCCGCACCTCGATGAGGTCGCCGGCGCCGTAATTGGGGACCGCCGCCACCGTGCCGATGACCTGGCCGGTTTCGAGCCGGGCTTCGAGGCCGATGAGGTCGGCGTGGTAGAAATCGTCCTCGTCCTCGATTTCGGGGAGACGGGCGCGATCAATGTAAAGATTGGTGCCGTTGAGCTTTTCGGCGGCGTTGCGGTCGCTGACGCCGCGCAGCCGGGCGATGACCACGTTCTTGGCCAGCCGTAATTGCTCGATGGTGATGGTGAGGCCCGGCCTGTCGGTCTCCAGGGGCCCGTAATCGGCGATGGACAGCGGGTGCTGGGTGTGGGTGGCGATGCGCACTTCCCCCCTGATGCCATGCGCGGCCCCGATCTGGCCCAGAAGGATGGAATTTTTCGATGCGGTCATGATTGTCTCTATGCGCCCTTGTGCCTTGATAGCAAGCGCGGAGGCCGAGGGGAATTGCGGTGCTGGAAACCGGACGGGCCAGATGCCATGTTTAGACAAACAAAGGAGTGTAACCATGCCTAAAACCCTCACCAACCGGGAAGACATCCGGCAGTGGGCCATCGCCCGGGCCGGCAGCCCCATGCTGATGGACGTGCCCGATGGCAGCGGCAGCCGAACCCTCCTGCAACTCACCTTCGGCCAGCACGCGCTCAATACCGACGATGGGCCGGACCGGGTGGGCGGGTTCCAGCTGGTGAGCTGGACCGAGTGGTTCGAGGCGCTGGAGGCCAATGGGCTGGCGCTCAAGGTGTCGGACGACCCCTCGGGCGGCAATGAGGCCGAATTCGAGTTCGTGGCGCGCGATTAGAGCCGTTCCGCCTCGCCTCTCGGCACTGAATCTGACGAAGGCCCCCTCGCCCGGCGCTGCGCTCCGGCCTCTCCTCCGAAGGGAGAGGTTGAGGGAGGCTGGAAATTAAGCGTGAAATCTAGCCGTTTTCAGCCTCGGCGGCGGCTTCGATGGCTTCCATGTCGTCGTCGGAAAAGCCGAAATGATGGCCCAGCTCATGAATGAGCACATGGGTCACCACCTCGCCCAGCGTGTTGTCGTCATTCTCGGCCCAATAATCGAGGATGGCGCGGCGATAGAGAAAGACGGTGTTGGGCAATTGCCCGGTCTGGGGTGTGGCGCCGTCCTCGGTCATGCCGACGCCGGAGAAAAGCCCCATCAGCTCGAAGGGGCTCTCCATGCCGAAGCCTTCGAGAATGTCATCCTCGGCGAATTCAGCCACCGAGCAGGTGACGTCGGCGGCCAGCGACCGGAAGGGTTCGGGCAGCTCGGCCAGCGCCTGGCTGGCCAGGGCCTCGATGTCATCAAGGGTCGGAGCGTAAAGCCCCGACCAGGACGTTCCGCTTACTGCCACTCGCGGATATCGACGAAGTGGCCGGCGATGGCGGCGGCGGCGGCCATGGCGGGCGACACCAGATGGGTGCGGCCCTTGAAGCCCTGGCGGCCCTCGAAATTGCGATTGGAGGTCGAGGCGCAGCGCTCCTCGGGCTTCAATTTGTCCGGGTTCATGGCCAGGCACATGGAGCAGCCGGGCTCGCGCCATTCGAAGCCGGCATTCTTGAAGATGACGTCCAGCCCTTCCTGCTCGGCCTGTTCCTTGACCAGGCCCGAGCCGGGCACGACCATGGCGCTGATATGGCTGGCGATGCGCTTGTCCTTGACCACGGCGGCGGCGGCGCGCAGATCCTCGATGCGGCCATTGGTGCAGGAGCCCAGGAACACGCGGTCGAGCTTGATGTCGGTGATCCTGGTGCCCGGCTTGAGGCCCATATATTCGAGCGCCCGCCACTTGCTGGCCCGCTTGGTCTCGTCGGCGATATCGTCGGGATTGGGCACGACGCCGCTCACCGAGATCACGTCCTCGGGCGAGGAGCCCCAGGAAACGATCGGCGGCAGCTTGGCGGCATCCAGGATGACGGTCTTGTCGAACTGGGCGCCTTCATCGGTATAAAGGCCCTTCCAGTATTCCAGGGCCATGTCCCAGGCCTTGCCCTTGGGCGCGCGCGGGCGATCCTTGACATAGGCGAAGGTCTTTTCGTCGGGGGCGATGAGACCGGCGCGGGCGCCGCCCTCGATGGTCATGTTGCAGACCGTCATGCGGCCTTCCATGGACAGCGAGCGGATGGCCTCGCCGGCGAATTCGATCACATGGCCATTGCCGCCGGCCGTGCCGGTTTCCCCGATGATGGCGAGGATGATGTCCTTGGCGGTGACGCCTTGCGGCAGCTGGCCATCGACACGCACCAGCATGTTCTTGGCTTTTTGCTGCTTGAGGGTCTGCGTGGCCAGAACGTGCTCGACCTCGGAGGTGCCGATGCCGTGCGCCAGGGCGCCGAAAGCGCCATGGGTGGAGGTGTGGCTGTCGCCGCACACAATGGTCATGCCGGGCAGGGTGAAGCCCTGTTCGGGGCCGACGATGTGCACGATCCCCTGGCGCTTGTCGAAGGCGTCGTAATATTCGATGCCGAAATCGCGGGTGTTCTCGGCCAGCGCCGCGATCTGGGTGGCGCTTTCGGGGTCGGGATTGGGCAGCGACCGGTCGGTGGTGGGCACGTTGTGGTCGACCACGGCCAGGGTGCGCTCGGGATGGCGCACCTTGCGGCCGCTCATGCGCAGGCCCTCGAAGGCCTGGGGGCTGGTCACTTCATGCACCAGATGCCGGTCGATATAGAGCAGCGCGGTGCCATCCTCGTTGTTCTGGACCAGATGGTCATCCCAGATCTTGTCGTAAAGCGTGCGAGCCTTGGTCATAGCAGTGTTCCGGCGGGGCGAGTTTGGAGTGGTTCTAAGCCGCAAAGGGGGTGGGGGTCAAGCATAAGCGTACTCTCGGGTACGGTTGTGACCCGCCGCCCCCGCCCCATTAGTGGCGGAAATGGCGCATCCCGGTCATCACCATGGCGATGCCGGCCGCGTCGGCGGCGGCGATGACCTCGTCGTCGCGCACCGAACCGCCCGGCTGGATCACCGCGGTCGCCCCCGCCGCCACCAGCGCCTCGAGCCCGTCGGCGAAGGGGAAGAAGGCGTCGGACGCGGCGACCGAACCCTGGGTCAGCGCGCCCTCGAGGCCGGCGGCGCGGGCGGCATCGATGGATTTGCGATGGGCGGTGAGGGCCGAATCCACCCGGCTCATCTGACCGGCGCCGATGCCCACCGTGGCGCCGTCCTTCACATAGACGATGGCGTTGGATTTGACATGCTTGGCCACCTTGGCGGCGAGCTTCATGTCGATCAATTCCTGCGCGGTGGGCTGGCGCCGGGTGACGGGGCGCAAGTCGCAATCGTCGACATTGCGATTGTCGCGCGACTGCACCAGCAGCCCCCCGGCCACGGATTTGACCATGAGGCCGTCGGCCTTGGGATCGGCCCGCCCGCCGGTCAGCAGCAGGCGCAGATTCTTCTTGGCGGCGATGATCTCCTGGGCTTCGGCCGTGGCGGAAGGGGCGACGATCACCTCGGTGAAGACCTTGACGATTTCATGGGCGGTGGCCGCGTCGATCTCGCGATTGGTGGCGACGATGCCCCCGAAGGCCGAGACCGGATCGGTGCGCAAGGCATTGCGATAGGCGGTGACCAGGTCGGCGGCCACGGCGACGCCGCAGGGATTGGCGTGCTTGATGATGGCGACGGCGGCATGCTCGGCCGGATCGAACTCGCTCACCAGCTCGAAGGCGGCATCGGTATCGTTGATGTTGTTGTAGGAAAGGGTCTTGCCCTGCACCTGGGTGGCGGTGGCGACGCCGGGGCGGCTGTCGCCATTGGCATAGAAGGCGGCCCATTGATGGGGGTTCTCGCCATAGCGCATGACTTCGCGCAGCGTGCCGGCGAAGCTGCGATAGCCAATATCGGCAAAGTCGATCTCGCGGGCGAACCAGCTCGAAATGGCGCTGTCATAGGCGGCGGTGCGGGCATAGGCCTTGGCGGCAAGGCGCTGGCGCAGCGCATAGGGCACCCCGCCCGAGGCGATGGCGGCGAGGATTTCGGGATAGTCGGCGGGGTCCACCACCACCGTCACATAGGCGTGGTTCTTGGCGGCCGAGCGGATCATGGCGGGCCCGCCGATATCGATGTTCTCGATGATCTCGTCATAGGCGGCGCCGGCGGCCACGGTCTTTTCGAAGGGATAGAGATTGACCGCCACCAGGTCGATGGCGCCGATGGCGTGGTCGGCCATGGCCTGGGCGTGATCGGGCTTGTCGCGCACCGCCAGCAGGCCCCCATGCACCTTGGGGTGCAGGGTCTTGACGCGCCCGTCCATCATCTCCGGGAAGCCGGTGAGGTCGGCGATCTCGCGCACCGGCAGGCCGGCCTTGCTGATGAGGCCATGCGTGCCGCCGGTGGAGACCAGCTCCACGCCCGCTTCATGCAGGCCGCGCGCGAACTCGGCCATGCCCGACTTGTCGAATACGGAAAGCAGAGCGCGCCCGACCGTGACCGTCTTGCCCATGGGAAATGCCTCATCTGATGCTGGTGATCTGGCGGCTCGCTAGCACGAAGACGCAGCCGAGCCAACCGCCCAGATGAGAAGATCAGCCCTGCTCGCGGGTAAAAATCCAGGCGATCTCGGCATTGGCCTCGACCGGCGCGTCCAGCACCAGCTGGCGCGTCTTGTGCAGGCCGATATAGGCGGACTGGCGCACGCTCTCCTCCTCGTGGAAATCGGCGCCCTCCCACAAGAAGCTCCAGACCGCCCCATTGGGCAGCACCAGCCGCACGATGCCCTCGCCGCGATTGCGCCGCACCAATATGCCCGGCGCCAGGTGAAAGCGCAGCGCCAGATGGCCGGAAGGCTCGCCGCGCGCGATCATGCGGTCCTGCCCCACCAGCGTGGTGCCTTCAGACAAAAGCGTCAGCCGCCGCTCGAGCTCGACGCCGAAGCGCCTGGCATAGCCGTCGGTGCTCAGGGTGAGCAGGTGGTCGTTGGCGTCCAGCAGCATCATGCCGGTGGCGCGGCCGAGCGCGTCCTCGGAATCGATCGTGGGCGCCGAATGGGCGATGCCGCGCCGGAACAGGGCCCTGCTCTCGGGCAGGTCGGCCGGGGCCGGGCCGCAACTGCCCACGATCAGCTCGCTGCCATGGGAAAACTCGAAGGCGAGGCTGCTGGCGTGGCTGTCGGCATCGAAGCCGGGCGGGGGAAGCTCGCCGGAATCGGCGATGACCACGGCCTCGCCATGGCGCAGCATGCCGTAACCGGCCTGCAGCATGGAGCGGGGCCGGCGGGACGGGCCATTGGCCTGGATGGCGATCAGCACGTCATGGGGCAACTGGCCGCAACCGTTGAAATAGGCGGGCTCGCCGCTGGAGAGCGTCAGCGCCTCGAGGCTCTCATGCATGCGGTCGAGTTGGGCGACGAGCTCGCGCGACGCCTCCGAATTCACCGTGGCGGCGATGCGGCGCATGCTGACCAGCTCGGACAGGAGCTGCAATTGCAGGCGCGGATTGCGCGAGCGGTGCAGGCCGGCGGTGTCGAGCTGGTCGGCGAGCGCCTGGTTGAGCTGCTCGAGGCGCCGGGGCACGTCGGCGTGCTCGCCCTCTTGGCAATATTCGGCGCCGAGCAGGGCCATGGCGGCGAACAGCGCCTCGGCCGGGTCATGGGCCAGGGGCCGGCGCACCCTGAGGCTCTGGATCTGGGCGCGCAGCAGGCGCTGGATGGTGCGGCTTTCCTGGGGGGTGGCGCCATCGAGCAGCAGCGGCAGGTGGCGCAGCCAGTTGAGGACGCGCTGGGCGGTGAGGCTCAGCGTCCAGCTATCGTGCTCGAACTGGCCTTCATGGGCGATCCAGTCCAGCACCAGCATGCGGGCGAAGCGCCGCTCGCCGGGATCGCGCAGGTCGCGGAAATGGCGCAGCCAGGCGAAGCTGTGCAGGTTGAGCCACCAGTCGATATGGTCGACATCGAGGCTGAAGGGCGAGGCGCCGCCGGTCTCGATAAGCTTGCTGGCCAGCAGATAGCGCCCGGCCATCATGTCGCGCACCGCGTCGCGGTCGGCGGGGCGGAATTCCATGACCTCGCCGCCGAATGGGTCGTCGGCCATGCCCCGCCAGGTCCAGCGCAGGATGGGCAGGGTCACGACGCGATCGGCGCAGATCAGGGCCAGGCGCCGCAGCACATGGGTGAGGGGCGGTGTCATCAATACACCCGCACCCGCCCCGTGGCGAATGCCAGCCCTGCCGCGTTCATCCCCGTCAAGATCGTGTTCCCCGAAACGGTGCCCCGTTCCGAGGGGGCCGTGAAATATCCTGGTCAGCGGCGGCGGAAGCGCGCCACGAAAAATCCGTCCATACCGCCCGCTCCCCCGCCCGGCGTCAAGCCGGGATGGGTGCGAACCGCGCCCCGATCCGTCACGGCGGCGGCAAGGTCCGGCAGTTCGGACGGGGCAACCGGCAGGAATTCGAGACCCGGCAGGGTGTTAAGCACCCAATCGAGCTGTTCCTCCCCTTCTGCCGGCTCCAGCGAACAGACGCAATAAATAAGTACGCCCCCTGCTTCAAGGCAGCGATAGGCATTCGTGATGAGGGCGCGCTGCAGGCGCACCCGCCCGGCGACATCGGCGGCGGTGCGATGCCAGATGACCTCGGGATGGCGGCGGAAGGTGCCGGTCGCCGAGCATGGCGCGTCGAGCAGCACCCCGTCAAAGGGGGCGGCGGGCGTGAAGCCGGCGGCGTCGGCGATAATGGTTTCGGCCTCATAGCCGAGGCGGGCGAGGTTTTCCTCGAGCCGGGTCATGCGGGTGGCGTCGCTGTCGAGCGCGGCGACGCGATAGCCGGCCTTGATGAGCTGGGCGGTCTTGCCGCCCGGCGCGGCGCAGAGATCGAGCACTCTTCCCCCCGGCCGCGCCGTCATCAGGCGGGCGGGGATGGCGGCGGCGGCGTCCTGCACCCACCAGCGCCCCTCGGCATAAAAGGGCAGGGCATCGACCGGCCGGTCGCGCTGCGCGATGCGCAGCGTGTCGGCCATCACCGGCTCGCCGCCCAGGGCCTCGGCCAGGCCGGGATCGTCGTCGCGCAGGGTGATGTCGAGCGGGGCGCCTTCGATGAGGGCGCGGGAAAAATCGGCCAGCGCCTCTGCGCCATAGGCCTCGCGCCAGGTGGCGGCGAGGGGCGCGGGCAGAAGGAGGGCATCGTCCAGCATACCGAAGCGGGCGGAATTGGCCTGCGCCTTGCGCAGCACGGCGTTCATCAGGCCGCTGAGATGGCGCGCCTTGGGATCGCGCTTGGTGGCCTCGACGGCGAGGAACAGGGCGCTATGGGCGCCCAGATCGGGCAGGAACACCAATTGCGCCAGCGACAGGCGCAGCACGGCCTCGAAGCTGCCAGAGCGGGGCGGCAGGCCCTTTTCCAGCAGCTCGGCGATGATGACATCGAGCTGGCCATGGCGGCGCAGCGCCGTGGTGATGAGGCGGTTGGCCAGCGCCCGGTCGCGGCCATCGGCCAGATCGGCGGCGGAGAGGGGCGAGAAATTCTCGCCGCCCAGAACGGCGCGCAGCCGCCGGGCGGCGGCGAGGCGGAGGCTGAGCCCCGCCGGTTCGGTCTTGTCTTTCACGCTTTCAATCTATCCCCAGGGACCGCGTTGTCCGCCATCCTCGTCGGTGCGTCCGACGGTCGGCACGCGCCAGCCGCCGCCGATGTCGCGGCCGGTGGACACCGGGCGCGGGCGAGGCTGAGGCCTGCGGCCCTTATCGTCCAGACGCATCTCGGCCGCAAGCCTGCGCAGCGCCTCGATGCGGTTGGCGGTGTCGGGATGGGTGGAAAAGAGATTGTCCATGCGGGCCCCGGAGAGGGGATTGACGATATACATATGCGCCATGGCCGGGTTGCGCTCGGCCGCGACATTGACCTGGCGCGCCGCCTGGCCGGCGATCTTGTCCAGGGCCGAGGCCAGGGCCAGCGGGTCGCCGGAAATCTCGGCGCCGCCGCGGTCGGCCTCGTATTCGCGGGTGCGGCTCACCGCCATCTGCACCAGCATGGCGGCCAGGGGCGCCAGGAACACCATCAGCAGGGCGCCGATGCCGCCCAGCGGATTGTCGCGATTGTTGTTGCCGCCGCCGAAGAAAAGCCCGAACTGGGCCAGCGCCGAAATGGCGCCGGCAAAGGTGGCGGTGATGGTCATGGTCAGCGTGTCGCGGCTGCGGATATGGGCCAGCTCATGGGCGATGACGGCGGCGACCTCATGGGTCTGGAGCTGCCGCAGCAGGCCGGTGGAGACGGCCACGGCGGCATTTTCAGGGTTGCGCCCGGTGGCGAAGGCATTGGGCTGGTCGGTCTGGATGACATAGACCGCCGGGGTGGGGATGCCGGCCTTGCGCGAGAGGATGTCGACCATGTCGTAGAGCTCGGGCACGCGCGAGCGCTCCACCGGCACCGCGTTCTGCATGCGCAGCACCAATTTATCAGCGTTCCAGTAACCGACGAGGTTGGTGACGGCGGCAAAGCCGAAGGCGACCACCATGCCGGAGGTGCCGCCGATGAAATAGCCGACGGTCATGAACAGCGCGGTCAGCGCCGCCAGCAGGACATAGGTGCGAAACGCATTGAACATTGTGCGCCCTTGGGTTCGGGTTCCTGCGCGTCTATGTTGTGTGGCGCAAGGCCATGTGCAAGCAACATGACCGAAAAGTCATGAGGACGGAACGATGAGCGAAGAGGTTGAAAAGGCTGCACCCGCATCCGGGCTGAGCGCGGCGGCCGAGCGCGCCCTGGCGGAGGCCGAGGCGCGGCGGCGCGCCATCGATGCGCGCACCGCCTTTGCCCCCAAGGAACTGGGCGGGCGCGGCGGGCTGGAGCCGGGCCGCTATGGCGACTGGGAGATCAAGGGGTTGACCAGCGACTTCTGAGCCGCGCTCAGGGGGCGATCAGGTCGTTGAGGCTGAAGCCGGCGGCCGAGGCGGCGACGGTGGCCGCCACCACGATGATCGCGGCGATGAGCCCGTATTCCACCGGGGTCACACCGGCTTCGTCGCGGGCAAATTTCAGCACGATCGTCATCATTGGGTACGCATCCGGCACAAGAGAACTGACGGCAAGGTGCACAAAACCGGCTGAACCGAAGCTGAACGGCGGCTCATGCCTTCTCCCCTCCCATGGAAGGGTGAATAAACTCTAAGTCTCTGGCGCTGCGCGCTTTCGAGAGGGAAAAAGTGATCGCCTAGATCCATTTCACTGTTTCCCTGAAACAGCGAAATGGATCTAAGTCTTTGTTTTGTCGCGTTTCCGAACCGCAAAACCATTGTCCCTTTTGCTGGAAACGCTCTAGCGGCGGGCGGCGGCGATGGCGGGGAGAATGGAGGCGTCCAGATCGGCCTTCGTTATCGGACCCACATGCTTGAAGGTGATGACGCCCCTGGCATCGACGATGAAGGTTTCGGGAACGCCATAGACGCCCCAGTCGATGGAGACGCGGCGGTTGGGATCGGCCCCCACCCCATCATAGGGATTGCCCAGCTCGGCGAGGAAAGCCCGGGCATTTTCGGGCGCGTCGGCCTGGTTGATGCCGAAAAGCCTGACGCCGGCGCGCTGTTTGAGCTCGACCAGCAGCGGGTGCTCGTCCCGGCAGGGAATGCACCAGCTGGCAAAGACATTGACCACGCTCACCTCGCCCAGAAGCGTTTCGGTGTCGAAGCCCGGCACGTCCAGCCCCGGCACCGCCTCCATGGCGAATTGGGGGGCGGGGCGGTCGATCAGCACCGATCGCACCAGATTGGGATCGCGGTCCATGGACAGGGCGAAGACGGCGATGAGCCCGCCGAGCAGCAAAAGGGGCAGGGCGAAGAAGACGTAACGCATCAGCGGGGCGGCCGGGCGGTTTCGAGCCGGGCCAGCTTGCGGGCGACGGATCGCGCGTCGAGCAGGGTCCAGGCGATGACGCCGAAGAGCGCCAGGGCGACGCCGCCATAGGCGGCCAGGATGAAGCCGGCATGGGGGCCAAGGTCGATCATGAGGCTTCCTTCTGGGCGGCGCGGCGCTGCAGCGTCGTCACCCGGCGGCGCTTTACCTCGGTATGGATGGCCTTGAGATAGAGCGTGAGGAACAGAAAGGTGAAGGCGAAGAGCATGATGAAGAGCGGCGTCAGCAGCGAGAGCGGCATGGTCGGCCCGTCGGGGCGGAAGACGCTGGCCGGCTGGTGCAGCGTGCTCCACCAGTCCACCGAGAATTTGATGATGGGGATGTTGAGGGCGCCCACCAGGGTGAAGATGGCGACGATGCGGGCGGCGCGCAACTGGTCGTCGAAGGCGCGCCACAGGGCGATGATGCCCAGATAGATAAAGAGCAGCACCAGGGTCGAGGTCATGCGCCCGTCCCATTCCCAGAAGGTGCCCCAGGTGGGCCGGCCCCAGAGCGCGCCGGTATAGAGCGCCAGGGCGGTAAAGAGCGCGCCCAGGGGGGCTGCGGCCTTCATCGAGACATCGGCCAGGGGGTGGCGCCAGACCAGCGTGCCCAGCGCCGAGGCGGACATGGCCACATAGATGAACTGGCTGAGCCAGGCCGAGGGCACGTGCACATACATGATCCGCACCGTATCGCCCATCTGGTAGTCCTGCGGCGAATTGAAGAAGGCGAACCACAGGCCGAGGACGAAGAGGCAAAGGGTGAGGATGGCCAGCGGCCAGAGCAGGGGCGTGGTCCAGGCGACGAACTGCCCCGGATGGGCCATCCGGTTCCACCAGCTCTGTTTGGGGGCGGTTTCGATGCTCATGGGCCAAGGCCTTTAATCTTCGGCGGACCTTATCGCAAGCGCGGCGGCAAAGGGAGAGAGGGTGACGGCCATGAGGCTCAATGCCGCAAGAAAAAGCAGGGCCGCGCCCGATTGGGTGGCGGTGATGCCGCCGACCCCGAAAATCAGCACCGGCACGCAAAGCGGGGCGATGAGGATGGGGGCGATGAGCCCGCCCCGCCTTATGGCCACGGTCACCGCCGCGCCGAGCGTGCCGAAGGCGGCCAGGGCGGGCGTGCCGAGCAGCAGCGAGATCAGCATGCGCCAGAAGCCGACCAGGTCCATGGCCAGCAGCACGGCGAGGACGGGGCTGGCGAGAATGAGCGGCAGGGCCGAAACCAGCCAATGGGCGATGAGCTTGGCGGCCATGACGGCGCTGAGCGGCAGGTCGGCCTGGCGCAGCAGCAGCAGCGTGCCATCGTCGTGGTCCTCGCCGAACAGGCGGTCGAGTCCGAGCAGCATGGCCAGGAAGGCCGCGACCCAGACCATGCCGGGGGCGATGCGGGCGAGCAGCTCCCGGTCGGGGCCCACCGCGAAGGGGACGATGGCGCCGGTGATGACGAAGAACAGCACCAGCGTCAGCACATTGCCGCTGCCGCGTCCGGCCAGCTTCAGCTCGCGCCCGAGCATGGCGAGGAAGGCGTTCATCCTTGCCCTCCCAGCGTCAGGGTCTCGGCGTTTTCGAGGGCGATGGGATCGTGGGTGGCGGCGATGACGAGGCCGCCGGTTTCCAGATGCCGCCCGATCAGCCGGGCAACCAGGGTCTGGCCCTGGCTGTCCAGCGCCGCGGTCGGCTCGTCCAGCAGCCAGATGGGGCGATGGCTGACCAGAAGCCGGGCCAGCGCCAGCCGGCGCGACTGGCCGGCGGAGAGGAAGCCGGCATCGAGATCGGCCAGCCGGGCGAGGCCGGTCTCGGCCAGCGCCTCGTCCGCACCGAGTCCGCCCGAGGGGTTGATCCTGGCCCAGAACCGCAGGTTTTCCGAGACCGTCAGGCGCGGCTTGATGGCATTGCGGTGGCCGCAATGATGGATCAGTTGCCCGGCCTCCTCGGCGGCGCCGAGGATGGAAAAGCGGCCGGAAAGCGGGGCGATGAGGCCAGCCAGGGTGAGCAGGAGCGTGGTCTTGCCGGAGCCGTTGGCGCCGCGCAGAAGGAGGCACCGTCCCGCGGGCAGGGCAAAGGAGAGGGGCGGGCCCAGCGCCATGCCGCCGCGGCCGCAGACGAGGTCTTGCGCGGATAGGGTCAGCGGATCAAGGACTTGCCTTTGCGTCATGGCCCCATCTCGTATTGAACGAAAGGTCGGGCTGGCAAGCCCAATCGTCTTTCTCTATAAGCCCTTATAGATTGGAGTCATTCCAGCAAAGGCGGCGCAGGCCGGCAGTTTCCGGGGCTTTCCCGATCCGGCGCACCTGCGGCAAGCGACAGATTAGGGCGGAAACCATGACCTCGGTAAACAGCTTCAAGTCCAAATCGACCCTTACGGTCGGCGGCAAGACCTATACCTATTATTCCATCGCCGAAGCGGAAAAGAACGGCCTCAAGGGTGTTTCCAGCCTGCCCCATTCGATGAAGGTGGTGCTGGAGAACCTGCTGCGCTTCGAAGACAACCGCACGGTGACCAAGGCCGATATCGAGGCGGTGGCCGAATGGCTCGTCACCCGCACCTCCGAGCATGAAATCTCCTATCGCCCCGCCCGCGTGCTGATGCAGGATTTCACCGGCGTGCCGGCGGTCGTTGACCTTGCCGCCATGCGCGACGCCACCGCCAAGCTCGGCGCCGATCCGCAGAAGATCAACCCGCTGGTGCCGGTGGACCTGGTCATCGACCATTCGGTGATGGTGGACAGCTTCGGCACCGCCCTGGCCTTCGCGCAGAATGTCGAGCTCGAATACGAGCGCAATGGCGAGCGCTATGAATTCCTGCGCTGGGGCCAGTCGGCCTTCGACAATTTCCGCGTCGTGCCGCCCGGCACCGGCATCTGCCACCAGGTCAATCTCGAATATCTGGCCCAGACCGTGTGGACGCGCGAGGAAAACGGCGAGACCGTCGCCTATCCCGACACGCTGGTGGGCACCGATTCGCACACCACCATGGTCAATGGCATGGCCGTCCTGGGCTGGGGCGTGGGCGGCATCGAGGCCGAGGCGGCCATGCTGGGCCAGCCCATCACCATGCTGATCCCGGAAGTGGTGGGCTTCAAGCTCACCGGCAAGATCAATGAAGGCATCACCGCCACCGACCTGGTGCTCACGGTCACCGAGATGCTGCGCAAGAAGGGCGTGGTCGGCAAGTTCGTCGAGTTCTACGGGCCGGGCCTGGATTATCTGAGCCTCGAGGATCAGGCGACCATCGCCAACATGGCGCCCGAATATGGCGCCACCTGCGGCTATTTCCCGGTCGATGCCGACACGCTCAAATATCTCACCACCTCGGGGCGCGATCCGCAGCGCGTGGCGCTGGTGGAAGCCTATTCCAAGGCCCAGGGCATGTTCCGCGAGACCAGTTCGCCCGATCCGGTCTTCACCTCGACGCTGGAACTGGACCTCTCCACCGTCGTACCCTCCATTTCCGGCCCCAAGCGTCCGCAGGACCGCATCGCGCTGGACAATGCCAAGCAAGCCTTCGCCGCCGCGCTGCCCAAGGAGTTCGGCAAGACCGACGACCCCGAGATCAAGGTGGACGGCGCCGATTTCTCCATCGGCCATGGCGACGTGGTGATCGCCGCCATCACCTCCTGCACCAATACCTCCAATCCCTCGGTGCTGGTGGCCGCGGGCCTCGTGGCCCGCAAGGCGCGGGCGCTGGGGCTCAATTCCAAGCCCTGGGTGAAGACCTCGCTGGCGCCCGGCTCGCAGGTGGTGACCGATTACCTGACCGCCGCCGGGCTGCAGGAGGATCTCGACGCCATCGGCTTCAACCTCGTGGGCTATGGCTGCACCACCTGCATCGGCAATTCCGGCCCGCTGCCCACCGAAATCTCCAAGGCCGTGCAGGCCGGCGATCTGGTGGCCGCCTCGGTGCTGTCGGGCAACCGCAATTTCGAAGGCCGCGTCAATCCGGACGTCAAGGCGAACTTCCTCGCCTCCCCGCCGCTGGTCGTCGCCTATGCCCTGGCCGGTTCGATGCGCATCGACATCACCACCGAGCCCCTGGGCACCTCAAAGGACGGCAAACCGGTCTATCTCAAGGATATCTGGCCCTCCAACCACGAGGTTGCCGAGATCGTGCGCCAGCACGTGACCAAGGAAATGTTCCAGGGCCGCTATTCCGACGTCTTCAAGGGCGACAGCAACTGGCAGGCCATCTCTGTCGATGGCGGGGAGACCTATCGCTGGAACTCGGCCTCCACCTATGTGCAGAACCCGCCTTATTTCGAGGGCCTGACCATGGAGCCCAAGCCGGTCACCGACATCAACAAGGCCAAGGTGCTGGCGCTGTTCCTCGATTCGATCACCACCGACCACATCTCCCCGGCCGGTTCGTTCAAGCCCGCCACCCCGGCCGGCCGGTATCTCGAGGCCCATCAGGTGGCGCCCAAGGATTTCAACTCCTATGGCGCACGCCGCGGCAATCACGAGGTAATGATGCGCGGCACCTTCGCCAATATCCGCATCAAGAACCAGATGCTGCCCGGGGTCGAAGGCGGCTTCACCAAGGGGCCGGACGGCTCGCAGATGGCCATCTATGACGCCGCCATGGCCTATCAGGCGCAGAACACACCGCTGGTGGTCTTCGCCGGCAAGGAATACGGCACCGGCTCCTCGCGCGACTGGGCGGCCAAGGGCACCAACCTGCTCGGCGTGCGCGCCGTGATCGCGCAGAGCTTCGAGCGCATCCACCGCTCCAACCTGGTCGGCATGGGCGTCATCCCGCTGCAGTTCAAGGAGGGCGAGAGCTGGCAGACGCTGGGTCTGGACGGCAGCGAGACGGTCGATATCGTCGATGTCGAGAAAATCGTGCCGCGCGCCATGGTCAATGTGAAGATCACCCGCGCCAATGGCGAGGTGCTCAATGTCGAGACGCGCTGCCGCATCGATACGGCCAACGAGCTCGATTACTTCAAGAATGGCGGCATCCTGCATTATGTGCTGCGCAGCCTCGTGGCGGCGTAACCTGCCGCGCCTGGATACCGAAAATGGCGGCCCTCGCGGCCGCCATTTTTGTTCCCGCGCAGCCCGGGGGCGGAAAAGTCCGGCTCTCACCCTCTTTTGACTGGCGGGAGCCGGCGGGGGCGGCTTACAAGTTTGCCCATGATGCTCACGCCTCCCCTCGGTCCGGTTCTCGGCCTTCTCGCCCTGGCGCTCATGATCCAGCCCGTGGGCGCCGAAACCGTGCGCACGCGGCCGCGGGCGGTGGTGGAGCTGTTCACCAGCCAGGGCTGCGCCTCCTGCCCGCCCGCCGATGCGCTGCTCACCAGCCTCGCCGCTCAGGAGGACGTCATCGCGCTCGCCTATCACGTCGACTATTGGGACTATGCCGGCTGGCAGGACACTTTCGGGGATGTCAGCTTTTCCGACCGCCAGCGCGCCTATGCCAAGAGCTGGGGGTCCTCGCGCATCTATACCCCGCAAATGGTCATCAACGGGCTGCGTGGCGTGGTCGGCTCCAAGCGCAACGAGGTCTATCGGGCCTTGCAGGGGGCATCCATGCCCCTGGGGATCGATATCACCCGCGAGGGCGATGCGGTGCGGATCTCGATCGGGGCCCATGACGGGCTGGGTGATGCGGTGGTGTGGATGGTCAGCTATCGGGGCCGGGCCGATGTCGCCATCGAAACGGGCGAGAATGCCGGAAAATCCCTTGTCTATACGCAGGTGGTGACCGGGCGGCAGGCCCTGGGCATGTGGGAGGCCGAAACCGGCGCCGACCTCAAGCTGCCCATCGCCGAAATCCTGCCCCAGCCCGGCGCTGGCATCGCCATCGTGGTGCAGCAGGAGCGCCAGGGCATGCCCGGACCGATCCTGGGCGCGGCCAGCTTCGAGCTCTGAGCTTCTTTCCGATAAAAAAGACCCGCCCCGGAAGGGACGGGCCGACTGACTGGTCAACTCAGGAGTTGGGGGCGGCTGGCACCCGGGCGTCTGGGTTTGGGGGCTCGGTCTGCCCGGGCGCCAGCCACTGGAGGCAATGAAGACATGCTGATCCGCCATTCGGGCGCGGAAAAGGACAAATCATGTCCAAATTGGGGTTTTTCGGCCCTCTTGCCTTCCCCGCCGAATGCCGCGATCATGACCGGGTGATGACAGGGAGCTCGGGCTGGGTTGCAGGGTCCGGCAAATGACCGCAAGGCCGATCTGGCGCTGGTGCATGTGGCGGAGCCGCAGGCCCAGCCGGCGCGGAGCGTTCCCGCCATCGTCACCTTCGACCGGCGCGAATTGATGCAGATCCTGTCGGTCTATGGGCGCAAGGTCGGGCAGGGGGAATGGCGCGATTATGCCATGGACTTCCTCAAGGACCGGGCGGTGTTCTCCATCTATGCCCGCGTCTCGGAGCGGCCGCTCTACGTGGTCGAGAAAAATCCCCGCCTGCGCAACCGCCAGGGCCAGTACATGGTCTGCAACCAGCAGGGCATGATCCTCAAGCGCGGGCACGAGCTGGCGCAGGTACTGCGCGTGCTCGATCCGCATCTGGTGGTGGTGGGGTGAGCCTGCGCATTCGTCCGGCCCTGCCGGAGGATGCCGCGGCGATGGGCGATATCCGGGCGCGTTCGATCCGTATGCTGTGTGCTGAGGACCATGGCAACGATCCGTTGGCCGTGGAGAATTGGATCGGCGATGGTTCGCCGGCCAAGTTCCTGCGCCTGTTGGAAGACGCCAATGCGCGCCTCGTCGTCGCCGAAGAGGATGGGGTGATCGTCGGGTTGGGTGGCCGAAACGGGGACCGCGTCACCCTCAACTATGTCGATCCGGGCCATCGCTTCAAAGGCGTCAGCAAGACGATCATGTGGCATTTGCAGGCGCAGATGCGCGCCGAAGGCCTCGCAGTGGCGCGACTCGAAAGCAGCAGGACCGCTGCCGCCTTCTATCACGCCCTGGGCTGGCGTCGCTCGGGCGCGGATCTGCCCGATGGCAGCATTCCCATGTCCATGCGGCTCGACGATTAAAGCGCCTTTTGCAGGTGCACGACGTCGTGCCAGCGCTCGAATTTGAAGCCCACCTCCCGATAGTGCCCCACTTTCCCGAAGCCGAATTTTTCGTGCAGGGCAATGGAATTGGTGGTCCCGGCGGTGATGACCGCCAGCATCTGGCGAAAGCCGGCCGCTTTCGAGCGCTCGAGAAGCGCGGCCAGGAGGGCCTTGCCCATGCCCCGGCCGGTCGCATCGGGATGGAGATAGATCGAATCTTCCGCCGTGAAGCGGTAGGCGGCGCGGGGGCGATAGAAGCTGGCATAGGCATAGCCCAGCGCCCGGCCCCCGTCTTCGGCCACGATCAGGGGATGGCCCAGGGCGAGCAGGTGGCCGAACTTCTCCGCCATGGCCGGCTCTCCCGGCGCCTCGGTATCGAAGGTGATGGCGGTGTGCTCGACGTAATGGGCGTAGATGGCGGTGAGGGCGGGCACGTCGGCCCAGCCGAAGGGGCGAAGGGAAAACTCGGTCACGGGATGGGTTCCGCGCATGAAAAAAGGACCGCAGCCTTTTTAAGCTGCGGTCCCTTTTGTCGTCCAACCAATTCGCGCCGGGCGCGGGCCTGATTATTCGCGGTTGCCGAAGAGGCGCAGCAGCATCAGGAAGAGGTTGATGAAGTCGAGATACAGGCTCAGCGCGCCCATGACGGCGTTCTTGGTCAGAACGTCGCTGCCATAGTGGTCGGCATAGCTTTCCTTGATCTTCTGGGTGTCATAGGCGGTGAGGCCGACAAAGACCAGGACGCCGACCACCGAGATGATGAACTCCATCATGCTCGACTGCATGAAGATGTTGACGATCGAGGCGATGATGATGCCGATCAGGCCCATCATCAGGAAGCTGCCGAACTGGCTCAGATCGCGCTTGGTGGTATAGCCGTAAAGGCTCATCGCGCCGAAGGTGGCGGCGGTGATGAAGAACACCTTGGCGATGGAGGCGTCGGTATAAACGAGGAAGATCGAGCTCAGCGACAGGCCCATAATGGCCGAGAAGGCCCAGAAGATGGCCTGCGCCGCCGGAGCGGAGAGCTTGTTGATGCCGAAGCTGAGCACCATGACGAAGGCCAGCGGCGCCAGCGCCACGACCCACATCAGCGGCGTGGTGTAGAGCAGCGCCCCCCAGGTGGTCAGCTCGCCATTGGCGAAGGCGGCGGCGTTGCTGAAATAGGCGACGAGCCCCGTCACCACCAGGCCAATGCCCATATAGTTGTAAACGCGCAGCATGTAGCTGCGAAGGCCCTCATCGATGGCCAAGGCCGAGCCGGCCCGCGCTCCGAGGGTCTGACGGTCATATTCAGCCATAGTCGGTTCCTTTCCCAAATGCTGCGGCCCATGGGGGCCGCCGGTGGGCGTTTTTCGCCACTTGCGGTGCAATATGGATGTGAGTTCGGGGGTTTACAAGGGATCTGGCCGCAAATGCGACGATTGGACTGGCCCCGTCGGGGGCCTGTGTTAGGGTCGGGACGAATCGCGTTCTGTCCCAGACGAGAGGAGGGCATCATGCCCCGGCTCTTTACCGGCCTAGAGATTCCGGCCGATATCGGGTTCGCGCTGTCGCTCAAGCGGGGCCGGCTGGCCGGCGCACGCTGGATCGATCTGGACAATTATCACATTACCTTGAGATTCATCGGCGATGTCGATGGCCAGACGGCGGACGAGATTGCCCTCGGGCTCGACCGGCTGGCGCATGCCCCGGCCTTTCCGGTGCGCCTCACCCATCTGGGCATTTTCGGCGGCGACAAGCCGCGCAGCCTCTATGCCGGAGTCGAGCCTTCCGAAGCGCTGAGCCGCCTGCAGGCGGCGCAGGAGCGGGTGCTCCAGCAACTTGGCCTGGCGCCCGAGGGGCGCAAATTCGTTCCGCATGTGACCCTGGCGCGGCTGCGCGGCCTCTCCGCCGCCGATGCCGCCCGCTTCATGGCGGAAGCGGGCCAGTTCCAGCCGCTGGAATTTTCCCCGGGCCGGTTCGTGCTGTTTTCCAGCCGCGATTCGGTGGGGGGCGGCCCTTATCTGGTCGAACAGGACTACCCGCTGGCCGCTTAAATCATTGCACCGTGCAATGATTTAAGTCTTTGTCTTGGCGCGTTTCCGAACCGCAAAACCGTGGCCACTTTTGCTGGAAACGCGCTAAAGCCCGCCCATGCGGCAGAGCAGCGCCCATTCTTCCGGCGACACTTTCGAGACCGAAAGGCGCGAGAGCTTGACCAGTTCGAGGTTTTCCAGCGCCGGCGTTGCCTTGATCTCGGCCAGCGTCACCGGGCGGGGCAGGGGTTTTACCGCCTGCACGTCGACGCAGTCCCAGACGATCTGGCCCTTGTCATTGGGCTCGGCGGTGCTGTCGGGATGGGCGAGCGCCACGATTCTCATGATGCCCACGATCTCCTTGCCGATATTGGAGTGGTAGAAGAAGGCTTCGTCGCCCAGCGCCATGGCCCGCATATTGTTGCGCGCTGCGTAGTTGCGCACGCTGTGCCACTCTTCCACCGCGCCCCGCTTCGTCTTTTCCACCAAATCGTCGAAGGAAAAGACGTCGGGTTCCGATTTCATCAGCCAATAGGCCATGGCTCAGGCTCCGGGGGACATGTGGTCATAAGCCAGCCGCCAGGGACGGATCTCGACGCTGGCGAAAATGCCCTCTTTGACGAAGGGGTCGGCATTGATGAGGGCGCGGGCCGCGTCCAGCGTTTCGGCCTCGATCACCACCAGCGAGCCGGAGGGATTGCCGGCATCGTCCAGAAGCGCGCCGGCAAGGCGCAGGGTCTGGCCCAGGCTGTCCAGATGCTGCAAATGGGCTGGCCGGGCGGCGAGGCGCTGGTCCAGCGCGTCGGGCTTGTCCTTGGCGATCATGGCGTAAAGCATTTCAAACCTCTCTCTTGAGCGGGCGGGACATCAGCCCCGCCACCACCGTGGCAATATCGGCCCTGCCGCTCAGCACCGCCTCGATGGCGTCGACCAGCGGCACGTCGACCCCCAGGCTCCTGGCCAGAGCGGCGGCCACCGGCGTGGTGGCGACGCCTTCGGCGAGGGGCGCGCCGCCGGCAAGGATGGCGGCAACGCTTTCCCCCCGGCCCAGCGCCATGCCGAACTGATAATTGCGCGACTGCACCGAGGTGCAGGTCAGGGTCAGGTCGCCCAGCCCGGCCAGGCCGGTGAGCGTGGTGGCCGAGCCGCCCATGGCCGCCACCAGCCGCGCCATCTCCGCATAGCCGCGCGCGATCAGCGCCGAGCGGGCCGAAGCCCCCAGCCCGGCGCCCTCAACGGCGCCACAAGCCAGCGCATAGACATTCTTGAGCGCCCCGGCGATTTCCACCCCGATCCGGTCATCGGCCGCATAGGGGCGGAAGCCGGGGCCGGCCAGGGCCGTGGCGACTTCGGAGGTGAGGCTGGCATCGTCCCCCGCCAGCGTCACCGCGGTGGGGCGGCCGGCCGCCACGTCGGCGGCGAAGCTGGGGCCGGAAAGGACAAAGGGAATGGCCTCGGGCGCCATATCGGCGAGGATTTCGCTCTGGCGTTGCAGGCTGCCGGTTTCCAGCCCCTTGGCCGAGAGCACCACCGGCTTTCCGGCCAGAAGCGCCGGATCGAGCGCCGCCAGGACGCCCCGGCTGGCCTGCGCCGGCACGGCAAGGATGAAGACATCGACCGGAATGGCCCGGGTCGTGGCCTTGATGGCCGGATGCAGGAGCTGGCCGCCGAGCGTGGCGGAATTTGTATGCCTGGCGTTGATTTCCTCGGCCTGGGCCGGGTTGCGCGTCACCAGCGTCACCTGGCGTCCGGCCATGGCCGCCGCCTGGGCCAGTGCCGTGCCCCAGGCGCCGCCGCCGATGACGCAAACCGTTTCAAGCCGCATGCGTGCCCACCTTCATGTCGGTCTCGTCGAGCGGCCAGCGCGGGCGGGCGACGGTGTCGAGCCCGTTTTCCACGCCCAGGGCGAAGCGCTCGGCCCCGGCCCAGGCAACCATGGCGCCATTATCGGTGCAGAGCGGGATGGGCGGCACGATCAGCGCCGCGCCCTCGGTTTTGGCAACTTCCGCCAGGGCCCCGCCAATGGCGCGATTGGCGGCGACGCCCCCCGCCACAACCAGGCGCGGCGGCATTTCGGGGTGTTCGGCCTTGAGGCGCCGGAGGGCCTGGCGGGCGCGCACCGCCACCACCTCGGTCACCGCCGCCTGGAAGCTGGCGGCGATGTCGGCGACGTCGGCATCGGAAAGTGGGGCCTGGGCCTCGGCGGCGAGGCGCACCGCGGTCTTGAGCCCGGAAAAGGAAAAATCCAGCCGCGCCTCGCGCAGCAGTGGCCGGGGAAAGGCGAAGCGTTTCGGATCGCCTCCGGTGGCGATGCGCTCCAGCGCCGGCCCGCCGGGATGGCCCAGGCTCAGGAGCTTGGCCACCTTGTCGAAGGCCTCGCCCAGCGCATCGTCGATCGTGGTGCCCCAGCGCTCGTAATCGCCTACGCCGCGCACCAGGACGAACTGGCTGTGGCCGCCTGAGACCAGCAGCATGAGATAGGGAAAGGGCACGTTGTCGGTGAGCCGGGCGGTGAGCGCATGGGCTTCGAGGTGGTTGACGGCGATGAGGGGCTTGCCCAGCGCTGCGGCCAGCGCCTTGGCGGTGGTGAGCCCCACCAGTACGCCGCCGATCAGCCCCGGCCCGGCCGTGGCGGCGATGGCGTCGACCTCGGCAAGGGCGATGCCGGCCTCGCGGCAGGCCTGGGCGATGATATGGTCGAGCCAGGTGACATGGGCCCGCGCCGCCAGTTCGGGCACGACGCCGCCGAATGCCGCATGTTCATCGAGCTGGCTTCGCACCACATTCGAACGAATCGTGGCGCGCCCCTCCGCATCGCGCGTGACGATGGCCGCCGCGGTTTCGTCGCAACTGGTCTCTATGCCCAGTATGGTGGCTGACGCTTGCCCGGTCACGACGAAGTGGTTACTCCCTTTCGTGTCCCGGTTTTCCAGGACGGCTCCTGCCTACTATAGGACATGAAGACTTTGCAATCGCTCCCTCCCTTCGCCCGAATCGGAACCCGGGGCAGCCCGCTGGCGCTGGCCCAGGCGCGGCTGGTGCGGCGCCTTCTCTGCCAAGCCCATGGCGTGGGTGAGGACGATATCGTCATTTCGGTCATCTCCACCGGCGGCGACCGCAGCCAGGCCAGCAATGCCAGCCTCACCGAAATCGGCGGCAAGGGCCTCTTCACCAAGGAAATCGACGACGCCATGCTGTCGGGCGACGTCGATATCGGGGTGCATTCCTCCAAGGACGTCGCCACCGCGCTGCCGCAGGGTCTCAGGCTGGCCGCTTTCCTCGAGCGCGAGGATGTGCGCGACGCCTTCATGTCGGTGAAGGTGCAGAGCCTCGATCACCTGGGCGAGCGGGCGCGCTTCGGCACCTCGTCGATCCGCCGGGCGGCACAGGTGCTGCGCGTGCGGCCGGATCTGGAGATCGTGCCCTTTCGCGGCAATGTCGGCACGCGCCTGCAAAAGCTGCTCGACGGGGTGGCCGACGCCACCATGCTGGCCATGGCCGGGCTCAACCGGCTGGGCGAAGGGCATCGCGCCACGGCGGCGCTCGATCCCGAAATCTTCATGCCCGCTCCGGCGCAGGGGGCCATCGGCCTGGCCGTGCGCAGCGAGGATGCGCGCATGGCCGCGCTGGTGGCGGCGCTCGACCACGCGCCCACCCATGCCGCCATCAGCGCCGAGCGAGCCATGCTGGCGATATTGGACGGCTCCTGCCGCACGCCGGTGGGGGCGCTTTCGGGCGGCGGCAACGGGCAATTGACCCTCAAGGGCCAGATATTGAGCCTCGATGGCCGGGAGTGCTTTGAAAGCTTCGCCACTGGCCCCGACCCGGTGGCGCTTGGGCGCGCCGTGGGCGAGGATCTGGTCGCCCAGGCCGGCAGCGACTGGCTGGCAAAATGGACGCGCCGCTGATGCGCATGCTGGTGACACGGCCCGAACCCGACGCGCAATCGAGCCTCGCCCGCCTCGCGGCGCTGGGCATCGACGCCGAGGCGGCGCCGGTGATGGTCCGCCAGACGCTCGACACCAGCCTGCCGCCGGCCGAGGGTTTTACCGCCATGGTGCTGACCAGCACCAATGCGCTACGGGCACTGGCCGATCGCGGCATGCTGGAACGCTATCGCCATTTGCCGGTTTTCGCCGTGGGCGACCGCACCGCCATGGAGGCGCGCGCCGCCGGCTTCGAGAGGGTCAGCAGCGCCGCCGGCGCCTTTGCCGATCTGGTCAATGCCATGACCATTGCCCGCGTGCCGGGCCCGATCTTCTATCCGGCGGGCCGCCACCAGAGCGCCGACCTGGCCGGCGCCCTGGCGCCCCTGGGGGTGATGGTGGCCACCTCCAAGGTCTATGAGATGGTGGCGGTGGAGGCCTTGCCGGCCGATATCGTGGCGCAACTGGGCGAGGGGATCGGGGCGGTGCTCTGCTATTCGCGCCGCACGGCGCAGATTTTCGCCGCGCTCGCAAGGGATGTGCCGGTGGAGCGGCGCCGGCGGCTGGGGGTGCTGTGCATTGCCGAGGCGGTGGCCGAGCCGCTGCTGGAAGCGCGCTTCACCCGCATCGCCCTGGCCGACCGGCCGGACGAAGAAGCAATGATGGCGCTCGCCCTGGCTTTTGCCCGCGAGCAAACTGGGTCATGATCGGCAGGCGATGAGAGGATAGGCGCGATGGCGGAGAGCAAGGGCAGCGATGGCAAGCCGGGCGAAACCCGAAGCGGCCCGGTCAAGCCGCCGGTGCTGGATCTGAAGGCGCGCGCCAGCGGGCCGGAACCATCCGATGCCAGGCCGGAGCAAGAAGCGAAGGCCAAGCCGGAGCCGGCAAGACCGGCTTCCGCTGCTCCTGCCGCGCCCGCCACGCCTTCGGGCAAGACGAGTGGGTTTGCCATCGGCGCCGCCCTGGGCGGTGGCGTTCTGGGGCTGGCCGCGGCCTATGGCCTGGCCTGGTTCGGGCTGTGGCCGACGGCGCCGGCTTCTCCGCCGCCCGCCGATCCGCGCCTTGCGCAGTTCGCCACCGCCATTCCCGAGCTGGAAACCGCCACGCAGGGGATGAGGGATGCGCTTGCGGCGGTGACGCAGCGCCTGCAAGCGCTCGAATCGGCGGAGCCGGCAACGACCGATGGCGCCGATGCGGAAGCCCTTGCGGCGCTCCGGGGAGATGTGGCCGCCCTTACGGCGCGCATCGATACGCTCAATCCCGCCGCGCCGGCCGAGAGCGGGCTTGCCGGCCGCGTGGACGAGATCGCCGCCCGGCTGGGCAGCGCCGAGGCGCAACTGCGCCAGCTCGACAGCAGCGTCAGCGAGAACGCCGCCGCCCTGGCCGGGCAGAGCGGCAGCATCGATGCGGTGCTGCAATTGCCGCTGATCCTTTCCGGCTTCGAGGCGGCCTTTGCCGGCGGCCGGCCTTATCAGGCCGAACTCACCGCCCTGCGTGCGGCGCTGCCGCAGGCCTCCATTCCCGCCGTGATCGCCAATGGAGCGGCCGAAGGGCTGGCCCGGCCCGATGCCATTGCCGCGCGTTTCGCCGCAGTGCTGCCCGCCATGCTGGCCGGGCGCCCGGCCGACCCGAATGCCGACTGGCAGGAGGGGGCGCTGGATTGGTTCCGGGGCGCCATCGCCCTGCGCCCCACCGGGGAATTGACCGGGGATGATCCCGAGGCGCTGGTGTCGCGTCTGGAAGGGGCCATCGCCCGGCGCGATTATGCCGGCGCGGAGGCGCTTTTCGCCAGCCTTCCCGCTCCCATGCTGGCGGCGGCGGGCGATGTGCCGGCTCTGGTCGGCGCGCAGGCCGAGGCGGGGCGTTTCCTCGCCGCGCTGCGGGAACACGCCCTTTCCGGCGGGGTGCGCCCATGATCCGTCTCGCGTCCTGGATCATTGGCAGCCTGGTCATCGCGGCGCTGGCGGCCTGGCTTATCGCCCTGCCCGGCACGCTGACGCTGGAAGTGGCCGGCTATCGCATGCAGCCGCGGCTGGGCGCCGCCGTCTTCATGCTCATCCTGCTCGCTTTGGTGGTGATCGCGCTCTGGGCGCTGGTGCGGCGCATTCTCGCCGCGCCCCGCCATATGGCCCGGCGCAATCGCGAGAAGCGCCGCCAGCAGGGGGTGGACGCGCTTTCCGATGGATTCGTCGCCCTGCAGGCCGGCGATGCGGCGCGGGCGCGGGCGCTGGCCCGCGACGCCCAGGCGCGATTGCCGGACAATGCGGCGGCGCGGTTGCTCGAGGCCCGTGCCGATCTGGCGCTGGGCGACATGCCGGCGGCGCGCGAGCATTACCGCGCGCTGATCGCCAATGAAAAGACCGCGCTGGCCGCTCTTGCCGGACTTTACGACCAGGCCAGGGCGCAGCACCGGCCCGATGCGGCACTGACCTTTGCCCGCAAGGCCCTGGCGCTGGCCCCGCAAAGCGGCTGGGCCGCCGACGCCGTCTTCGACGATCTGGCGCGGCGCGGCCAATGGGCCGAGGCGGTGGCCATGGTCAATGTCGAGCTCGCCGCCAATAGGGAGGAGCGGGCGCGCAAGCGCCGCCGCCAGGCGGTGATCGAAACCGCCCGCGCCCGGGAGACGGAAACTTCCAATCCCCTCTCGGCGCTCGACCATGCGCTGACCGCGCTGCGGCTCCTGCCCGATTTCGTGCCGGCGGCGCTGATCGCGGCCCGCATCCACATCAATCGCGGGGAGACCCGCAAGGCCATGAGCCTTCTGCGCCGCATCTGGCGCGCCACCGGCCATCCCGACGTGGCTGCGCTTTATGCCCATGCCCAGCCCGGCGCCTCGGCGGTGGACCGGCTACGGCGGCTGGGCGAGATCATCGAGATGCCCCCGCCGCACCGGGCCGCCGGCATGGCGCTGGCCCGCGCCGCCATCGAGGCCTATGACTGGCAATTGGCGCGTCGCGCCCTGGCCCCCTTTGCCGGGAGCGACGCCACCCAGGGCGTCGCCAGCCTCATGGCCGAAATCGAGGAGGGGGAAACCGGCGACCAAGGCAAGGCTCGCGAATGGCTGGCCCGCGCCGTGCGCGCCCCGCGCGATCCGGCCTGGACCGCCGACGGGTTGGTGAGCGACGAATGGGAGCCGGTCTCCCCGGTTACCGGCAAGCTCGACGCCTTCGAGTGGAAGGTGCCGGTGACGCTGAGCGCGCGCAGCCCCGAAGCGCCGCCCGCCCCACAATTGCCGGCGGAGCTCCCCTTGCCTCTTGCACCGGCGGCCAACGCCACGTAAAAGGCCACGCGTCGCCGCAGTAGCTCAGTTGGTAGAGCACGTCATTCGTAATGATGGGGTCGGGGGTTCGAGTCCCTTCTGCGGCACCACGCCATCCTGAAATCGCCGGTTTTCCCGCTCAGGCCGTTTCCCCGGCTTCGAGCAGGCGCAGCCTTTGCGCCTGGCGGGCGGTGGGGGCGATGGCGGGTTGCAACTGGCCGGAGCCGAAGAGAACGCTGCGCTCCTGCGGGGTCGACATGAAGAAGGGGAAGCGCTCCATGATGCGGTCGTAGATGTCTTCGATACGGCCGCCGAAGAGGCATACCGGGAAGGTCAGTTCGCCCCAATAGCCCACGCCCGCCATCTGCTCGAAGCCGAAGACGCGGCGATAGAAGGGGCCGTGCTCGGGGCGCACCGAAGAGATGCAGTGGGTGGTGTTGAAATATTCGCAGGCCATCACCGCCATGCGCAGGGTGAGATAGGGCAGGGCCGGAAATTCCAGCGAGGCTTCGTGATCGGCGGTGAAGCGGCTGGGATCGACATAGCTGCCCCCCGCCTCGATGATGCCGCCCAGCACGTCGGGCCAGATCAGCCGGCTGGGGGAAGTGGGCTCCTGCGCCGTGGCGATATGCAGGCGGATGGAGCTGACCAGCCGGTCTCCGATATAGACCCCGAAGCAATGGCAATTGGGGGCCTCGTCGAAGGCGTCGCGGGTGATCTCCTGGGAATTGACCGGGATGAAGGCCTCGCGCCGATAGGCCTCGTAGCGCAGCCTGTAGACCGGATCGAACTGGTCGTCCGGCGAGACCCGACGATAGCGCACCTGATCGAGCAGATCGATCAGACTCGATGCAAAACGCGAACTTGTTTGACTGGCTCCTGTTGCCGCACTCATAGCCACCCGCCTTCTTTGACGGGGGCACCTTAATGCCTTGTTAAGGATAACGGCACGGGCAAAAAATGCCGCGCGGCGGGCGCGGCGCGGCGCCGGAACCAATTCGCCAAGGCGCTACAGCGCTTTAGACTTCATTAACCATTTCTTTGAATTGTCTGCCCTTTTGGCGTTGAGCCGGGTGATGAGCTCGGCGATGTCGCGCTCGGGCAGGGGGCGGCTGAAGAAATAGCCCTGCACCTGCTGGATCTCGGTATGGGCGAGGATGGTATCGAGCTGTTCCTCGGTTTCCACGCCCTCGGCCACCACGATGAGATCGAGGTCGCGGCCCAGCCGGGCCACATTGGTCAAGAGCCGCAGCGAGCGCGGATTGTCGACGATGTCGGCGACGAAGGAGCGGTCGATCTTGAGCTTGGTGAAGGGCAGGGCGTTGAGATAGCTCAGCGAGGAATAGCCGGTGCCGAAATCGTCCAGCGCGATGGCGATGCCGCTTTCGGCCAGCTCGGTGAGCACGTGATGGGCGATGTCGTGCTCCTCGATCACCGCCGTCTCGGTCACCTCGACCTCGAAGCGCGCGGGGGAAAGGCCGCTATCGGCCAGCGCCTCGGTGACCAGAACGGCCAGGTCGCTGCCGCGGAAATCGCGGGCCGAGATGTTGACCGTCACCCCCACATCGCCCGGCCATTGCGCGCAGGCCATGGCGGCATTGCGGATGACCGAGGTGGTGATGTCGGAAATCAGCCCCATTTCCTCGGCCAGCGGCACGAAGGTGGAGGGCGGGATGATGCCCAGCTCGGGATGGTTCCAGCGCGAAAGCGCCTCGCAGCTCACCACCTTGCCGGTCTTCATGTCGAGCAGCGGCTGGAATGACAGGGTGAGCGCGCCCTTGTCGAGCGCCTCGCGCAGGTCGGTCTTGAGCCGCTGGCGATAGTGATAGTCGATGTCCATCTGGGCATGGAAAAGCTGGCTGCGCGCCTTGCCGGCGCCCTTGGCGGCATAGAGCGCCAGGTCCGCCTTGGTCATCAGCTCGTCCAGCGTGTCCTGCTTGTCGGTGCTGGTGGCCATGCCGATGCTGGCGCTGGCCGAAATGGTCAGCCCGTCCAGGGCGAAGGCGCCGCAAATGGCCTCCTGCAAGGCTTCGGCATCGCGCTCGAGCTGGTCGCTGCTGTCCACCGCGCCGCGATAGACGACGAATTCGTCGCCGCCCAGCCGCGCCAGCACCGCCCCCTGGGGCAGCGTATCGCGCAGGCGGTCGGCCACCTGCTTGAGCAGGCCGTCGCCGGCGATATGGCCGAAGGTGTCGTTGACATGCTTGAACTCGTCGATATCGACGATCATCAGGGAGGCGAGGCGCTGGGTGTCCCCGAAGCGGCGGGCATCGAGGTCCTCGCTGACCAGCTCGCCGAAATAGGTGCGGTTGGGCAGGCCGGTCAGCGCGTCGTGCCGCGCCATGAAATTGATGCGCTCCTCGGAGGCGACACGCTCGCTGATGTCCTCGAAAAGCAGCACGGTGCGCTGGTCGCGCGAGCTGACGGACACCTCGTAATAATGCCGCGCCGGCAGGCAGAGCAGCACCTTGCCCGAGATGTTCCCGTCGATCATGTCGAGCAGGCGCTGCACCGCCGTGCTGGGCAGGGCCTGGGTCTTGCCCAGCCGCACCAGCACGTCGCGCACCTGCAGGCCGACCAGGTCGGGCACGCCGATAAGGCTGAACAGGCGCACCGCCCGGGCATTGGCGACGCTGACCACGCCGCGCTCGTCCAGCATGCACAGGCCGTGCTCGAGCGTGGCCATGGCCATGTCGAGCTCGGTGGCGAGGCGCGAGGCCTCGATGCGGCCATGGACGGCGCTCAGAAGGATGGAGCGGATATCGCCGGCCAGCTTGCGATAGCTGACGAGCATCACCAGCAGCAGGGCGGCCAGCACGGGATGGAAAATGTCGCCATGCAGGAAAAAGCCCAGCGACATGGGCAGGATGACGCCCAGCATCTGCAGCGTCACCAGCCGGTCGAGGCCGAAATTGCGCGCGCAGATGCCCACCATCACCGCGATGGAGAGCGAGACGCTGGCCAGCTCGGCGAAGGGATCGTCGACCAGCAGCATGGCGAAGAGACACCAGAAGCCATAGACCAGCGCCAGGGCGCTGCCGCCGATCACGGCGCGGTTTTCCCAGGTTTCGGCGGCTGCCGCGTCGTCGCTGTCGATGGCGGCGCGCCGGAAGGCCCGCATGTCGAAATAGCGCAGGGTGCCGATGACGATGAAGGCGACGGCGATGAGATAGAGCGGCACGGACTGGGTGCGATAGGCCGTCAGAACCGCGGTGAGCGCGCTGGCGAAGACTCCGGCCAGCATCGCCCCGCGGTCGCCATAGACCGAGCGGATGATCGACACATAGTCGAGAGCCGGCATTGTCTTTCTGGAGGAGGTAAGCACCTGATTCCCCTTGTTCCTCCCAATTAGTGCGCTTTGTGCATTAAAAACGCCTTGCCGCGCCAAAGGGAGTTGGGGCGAATGGGCACTTCCCGGTAAGAGGGTGAATGTTCGGTTAAATCCGCTCAATGGAAATTGCGCCCTCCCGGCAGGGCGGCCCGGGCCTCGGGGCGGGCGCGCCCGGCTTCGCCGCCATCGAGCAGGTCGAGCAGCGGAGCGGTCATGTCGGTCAGCGCCTCGGCGATGAGATGGACCACCTTGCCGTCGCTCTGCACCTGGCCGCGCACCGCCAGAAGGCGCGCCGCCAGCAGGGTCTTGCGGTTGGCGCCGAAGACCTTGGGCCAGACCACGACATTGGCGATGCCGGTCTCGTCCTCGAGGGTGACGAAGATCACCCCGCTGGCCGTGCCCGGCCGCTGGCGCACCAGCACCAGCCCGGCCACTTCGACGCGCTGGCCGGCGGGGACCCCGGCCAGATTGGCCGCGCGCGTCACCCCGCGCTCCTGCAGCATGGGGCGCAGGAACTGGACCGGGTGGCCCTTGAGGGACAGCGAGAGGCTGGCATAGTCATGGATGACCTCCTCGCCCGCCGTCATCGGGGGCAGCTCGGACGGTTCGGCGGCGGGTTGCCCGGCGGGCGGGCCGGCGGCGGTGAAGAGCGGCAGGGTCTCGGCCCCATGGGTGCCGATCAGCCCCTTGACCGCCCAGAGGGCCTCGCGCCGGTTGAGCCCGAGGGAGCGGAAGGCGTCGGCGCGGGCCAGCCTTTCCAGGCTGGCGATGGACAGGCGGGCGCGCAGCCAGAGATCGCGCACCGAAAGATAGGGTGTCTGCCGCGCGGCGAGGAGGCGGGCGATCTCCTTTTCCGCCAGCCCTTCGATGAGCCGCAGGCCCAGCCGCAGGGCTTTGCCGGAGAAGATATCGCCCGTCATTTCGGCATGGCGGGGATGGATATGGTCGGGGATGGCCCAGCCGCCGTCCTCGAGCAGGCAATCGAAACCGGAATGGTTGATATCGGCGGGCCGCACCTCGACCCCGTGCTCGGCGGCGTCGCGCACGATCTGGCCGGGGGCGTAAAAGCCCATGGGCTGGGAATTGAGCAGGGCGCAGGCAAAGACGTCGGGGTAATGGCATTTGAGCCAGCATGAGGCATAAACCAGCAGCGCGAAGCTGGCCGCGTGGCTTTCGGGAAAGCCGTATTCGGCAAAGCCCTCGATCTGGGAAAAGCAGCGTTCGGCGAATTCCAGGCTGTAGGCGCGCTTGGAATTGGTGGTCATGCCCTCGATGAAGCGGTCGCGGAAAATGTCGATGCGGCCGGTCCGCCGCCAGGCGGCCATGGCGCGGCGCAGCTGATCGGCCTCGCCGGGGGTGAAGCCGGCCCCGATAATGGCCATCTGCATGGCCTGCTCCTGAAAGAGCGGAATGCCCAGCGTTTCCTTGAGCACCTGGTCGAGCGGATCGTCCGGGGCGGCCTGCCAGGGCTCGAAGCCTTCGCGCCGGCGCAGATAGGGATGGACCATGCCGCCCTGGATGGGGCCGGGGCGGACGATGGCCACCTCGATGACCAGATCGTAGAAGCGCCTGGGCTTGAGGCGCGGCAGCATGGTCATCTGCGCGCGGCTCTCGATCTGGAAGACGCCCAGCGTGTCGGCGCGCTGGACCATGGCATAGACGCGGGCCTTGCGCGCCTGGTCCGGGTGCTTTTCCTCGGCCATGAGGTCGGCCAGTTGCAGCCTTTGCCCGTAATGGGCCTCCATGAGGCCGAAGGCGCGCTTGAGGCAGCTCAGCATGCCCAGGGCCAGGATATCGACCTTGAGGATCTTGAGCGCGTCGATGTCGTCCTTGTTCCATTCGATGATGGTGCGGGTTTGCATGGCCGTCTTGCCGATGGGCACCAGGCTTTCCAGGTCGTCGCGGGTGATGACGAAGCCGCCGACATGCTGGCTGAGATGGCGGGGAAAGCCGCGCAGCACCTTCACCACCTCGAAGAGCCGGGCCAGCACGGGATCGTCCGGATTGAGCCCGATGGCCCGGACCGAGCCCAGGCCGCGCTGCGAGCCCCAGCCCCAGTGGAGCTGGTTGAAGGCATTGATGACGTCGTCGGACACCCCGAACACCTTGGCGGCTTCGCGGATGGCGCTGCGCGAGCGGTAGCAGATGACATTGGCGGTGAGGCCGGTGCGTTTCCCGCCGTATTTGGCATAGACATAGGCCATCACCTCCTCGCGCCGCTCATGCTCGAAATCGACGTCGATATCGGGCGGCTCGTCGCGCTCGACCGAGATGAAGCGGCCGAAAACCAGGGTGGCGTCGCGCGGATTGACCTCGGTGATGCCCAGGCAATAGCAGACCGTGGAATTGGCCGCCGAGCCGCGCCCCTGGCAGAGGATGCCCCGCTCCTGACGGGCATAGCGCACGATATCCTCGACGGTGAGGAAATAGGCAGCATAGCCCTTGTAGGCGATGAGGCAAAGCTCGCTCCACAGCTTTTCCCTTATGTCGTTGGGTACATGCGGGCCGAAGCGGCGCGCGGCGCCGGCCCAGGTCAGCCGCTCCAGGGTCTGCTGGGCGGTCTCGCCGGTGCCGATGGTTTCCTCGGGATAGTTGTAATGGAGCTGGTCGAGGCAAAAGCCGATCCGGCCGGCCAGCAGCAGGGTCTGGGCGATGGCGTCGGGATGCTCGGCGAAGAGCCGGGCCATTTCGGCCGGAGGCTTCAGGTGGCGCTCGGCATTGGCCGAGAGCAGCCAGCCGGCGCTGCGCAGGGTCTGGTGCTCGCGGATGCAGGCGACCACGTCGGCGACGATGCGCCGGGCCGGCTCGTGATAGAGCACGTCATTGCTGGCCAGCATGGGCGCGCCGTGGCGCTGCCCCAGCGCCGCCACCCGGTTGAGCCGGGCCCGGTCCCGCCCGTCGAAGCGGGGCGTGGCGGCGACCCATACCGCGCCCGGGGCGGCGGCGCAGAGCCGGGCCAGCACGGCTTCGGTTTTCTCCCAATCGGCCTCGTCGGGCAGCAGGATGAGGAGCTGGCCCGCGATCGTGTCGTTGACGAGATCGGCCAGTTCGAGAAAGGGCCGGCCCTTTTCGCCGCGCTGATTGGCGCGGGTGAGCATCTGGCAGAGCCGGCCATAGGCGGGCCGGTCGGCCGGATAGGCGATGATGTCGGGCGTGCCGTCGGCAAAGCAGAGCCGCACCCCCACCAGATAGCGGAAACCGGGATTGAGCGCGCCATTGTCGCGCGCCGCCACATAGCCGCGCACCACGCCGGCAAAGCTGTTGCGGTCGCACAGGCCGAGGGCGGGAAAGCCCATTTCCATGGCGGCCAGCACCAGCTCCTCGGGATGGGAGCCGCTGTGGAGGAAGGAGAAATTGCTGGTGGCGATCAATTCGGCATAGGCGGGGGGCGCCTCGGGCCGCGAGGGTTGCGGGGCGTCCCGGGGCGGGAAGGGGAGGACGGGGCTCATGCGAAAAGCCCGTGCAGATACCAGGCCGGCATCCGCGAGCCGCCATAAAGCCCCTGGCGGAAAATCCAGAACCGGCAACCGGCCTCGTCTTCGACCGCATAGTAATCGCGCGTGGCCGCGGCCGCGTCGAAAAGGGGCAGGTCCGCCTCATGGGGCGGATCTTCCCCCGGCTTGAGGGGTTTGGAGGGATCGGGCGGGGGCGCCAGCACCAGGCGCTGGTCGCCCCGCCACCATTCGGCCCCCAGCCGCTCGGGACCGGCGGCGCGCAGCAGGCGGTAGCTTTTATGCCGCCATAGCATCGCCGCCGGCAGGCCGTCTGGCACCTCGGCGGTGATGGCGATGGGCTCGGGCAGGGGCAGGAGCCGCAAGGGGCGCTCGGGCCCATGGGGATGGGGCGGCACCGGGGAGAGCGGGTTCTGCGCCGGCACCAGATGCACGGCGCGCTCGGGGATGTGGCTGGGCCTTTCCTGGCTGCGCAACACGGCGCCGGCGCCGAGGCGGCTGCCCAGCCGATCGATGAGGCCGTCGAGATCGGCCAGGCCGTCATCCTGGGCGAAAGCCCCGCTCTGGACGGGATCGAGCGGGCCGGTGGCGCCGGCTTCGAGCCGGACCATGTCGATGCCGAAGCCGGCATCGTATTCGCCCGAAAAGCGCTCGGCCCGGTGGGTGAAGAGCCGGGTGACATGAGCGGAATCGCGCGTCAGCCGGGCCGAGCGCACGCAAAGCGTCATCACCTTGTGGTCGACCCGATAGAGGAAAAGCGTGAAACGCTGCGCCCCCAGCCCGTCCCTTTCGAGCCGATGGGCGAGCTGGATGGCCAGGTCCTTGGTGGCGGCCAGCACGTCGTCCATCAACCCGATGGGATCGGCGAAGCGCCGCTCGGCCCGATGCTCGGCCAGGGGCAGGCGCGGCACCAGCCGCTCCGCGACCTGGCCATGGGCCTGGTCGAGCCGCAGGAGCAGGGAGGCGCCGAAGCGCGCCTCCAGCGCCTTGCGCGCCCGTCCGCGCAATTGGCCAATGCGCCGCAGCCCCATCTGGGTGAGGCCGGCGATCTGGTCCGGCTCGAGCCGCAGGGCCGCCACCGGCAATTCGGCCAGGGCTTCGGCCAGCCCGTCGCTCTCCACCACCTGGCTGCGGGCGAAATGGCTGAGCGCCCAGGCCGCCCCGATGGTGGGGGCGATGGCTCCGGCCACCGCATAGCCGCGGCTGCGCAGGCGGTTGAGCGCCAGGGTCAGCATGGCGTTTTCGCCGCCGAAGAGGTGGGCGGCGCCGGTGATATCGAGGGCGAGGTCGCCATAGGCGCCGGGCTCGCCCATGACCGCCACCAGTGGGCTGAGATTGGTGTGCCAGTCGGCCAGGTCGGCAAAGGCGGCGGCCAGGCCCGGCGCGTCCAGCGCCCGCACGGTGAGGCCCGGCACTAGCGCCCGCGCATCGGCCAGGCTCTGGCCCGGTCGCAGGCCCTCCTGTGCCGCCGTCTCGTCCACCGCGCCCAGGCGCAGCCCGCCCTTGACGGAGTGGTAAAGCGCCAGCGGTCCGGCCAGGCCGGGATCACGCCGTTTGAGACAATCGGTCGGCCAGCGCGGCAGGAAGAGGACGAGGAAGCGCCGCTCCATCGCCCTTTCGCCCTGCGGCGCCAGGGAAAGTGACATCTGCCAGTCCATGATCGGTCCAATCGAGAAGCCATCGGGACTCCTGCCGGAGAAGGGTTCCGCGCTCGAGGCGCACCTGCCAGCGCGGCGCGCCGGGCGCGCGGGCGTCATAGGGGCGGGGGCCGCTGCGGGCGGGCAGGAGATGCCAGCGCAGATGGGCGGCGCTGGCCGGGCGGGCGGGGCCGGCGCGCAGCAGGAAAAGCGAGCAGCCGGCGGCGCTGGCGCGCAGGCTCAGCCGGCGGCTGGCGGTGAAATCGAACCGCCGGGCAGTGCCGCCGATCTCGGCGATCACCGCCGCCACCGCCCGGCAGGACACCGCCTCCTCGGCGGCCCAGAGCAATTCGGCCATGTCGGCGGCCCGCACCAGGACGAGCCGCCCGGCGGCAAAGCCGGCCGCATCGAGCCCGGGAGCATAGGGCAGGCCCGGAAAGGCGGTTTCGCCGGCCAGTTGCAGATGCAGCACCGCCTCGCGCCGCCCGGTGAGCAGGCTGCCGGCCTGGGCCAGGGCGAAGCCCAGCCCGGCCCCGATCTGATGGTTCTTGTCGGTGAAGATCTCCTGCACCAGCCCGCCCTGCAGGCGCGGAAAGCCGCCCGCGCCGGTTTCCACCCGCGCCCGCGCCTCGGCCAGCGCCGGCTTGCGCTCGATATCGGCAATGGTCGCGCGCAGCGCCGCTAGGCGCTGCCGCTGGTCGGGCGAGGACATGGGGCCGGTCCCTGCATTTGTGAACAAAACAAGAACATTTAGACAGGGAATCGAAAAAGAGTCGAGTCCCTTTCCCTTTCCCCGGTGTGGCCCGAACGCATCAGGGCAAAGACAGAGCGCGGCGCACGCCCTCCCGCCCATTGAGGAAATCGGGGGGCCTGCTAACTCTGGTGCCGCCGGAGAGCCGGCGCGCAAACCCCTGTCCTGCCCCAGAACCCCCCGAGGAGCCTGCGCCATGTTCGAGTCCATCACGCGCCTCTTCAGCAAGCCGGATGCCGGGCTCGACAGCCATGATCCGCGCCTGTCGGTGGCCGCCCTTCTGGTGCATCTGGCCGCCGTGGACGGGCAGATGAAGCCCGAAGAGCGCAATGCCATCAAGCAGGCGCTGCAGGACCATTATGACCTGGACGAAGGGGCGGTGGATAACCTCGTGCGCCAGGCGGCCCAGAGCGATGCCGAGGCGGTGGACTTCTACAAGTTCACCCAGCATCTCACCCGGCTCGACATGGAAGACCGCATCGAGATCGTGCGCATGATGTGGACGGTGGTGTTTGCCGACGCCAAGAACCACGAGCTCGAGGACAATATGGTGTGGCGCATCGCCGAGCTGATCGGCGTTTCCAGCCGCGACCGCACCATTTTGCGCAACCAGGTGAGCCGGGGCTGAGCGGCCGGGCGGCGCGCGCTGCGTTTTTCGCGGGGTCCGGCTGCGCAATCGGCTTGCCTTTGCGCCCCGATCTGGGCAAAACCCGAGCCATCCTCCCCTCGACGCATGAGACGTGCTGCCAAATGAATATCGACGCCATCCCGACCGGCAAGAACCCGCCCGACGACCTCAATGTCATCATCGAAGTGCCGCTGGGCGGCGAGCCGATCAAATACGAGATCGACAAGGCCTCGGGCGCGCTGTTCGTCGACCGTTTCCTCTATACGCCGATGCGCTATCCCGGCAATTACGGCTTCGTGCCGCACACCCTGTGCGGGGACGGCGATCCGCTCGACGTCATCGTGATGAATTCGCGTCCGCTGGTGCCCGGCGCCGTGGTGCGGGCGCGCCCGGTTGGCGTGTTGTTCATGGAAGACGATGGCGGGCAGGACGAGAAGATCATCGCCGTGCCGATGCAGAAGCTCACCCGCATGTATGACGGCATCCAGGACATCACCGATTTGCCGGAAATCCAGCTCGAGCGGGTGAAGCATTTCTTCACCCATTACAAGGACCTCGAGCCGGGCAAATGGGCCAGGATCGACCGGATCGGCAATCTGGCCGATGCGCGCCAGGTCATCTTCGACGCCATCGCGCTGGCCAAGAAGGGCTGAGGAACGGGGCGGGCGCGATCCCGCCCGTTGCGTTTTCCATGCGCCAATCCCAGATCCAGCCCCGGCCCGGCCGCATCGTCATCCTCAACGGAGTGCCGCGCGCCGGCAAGTCCAGCCTGGCGCACGCCGTGCAGCGCCAGGTGCCGGGGGTCTGGCTCAATCCGGGGGTCGACGCCATGGCGGCCATGCTGCCCGAGGCGTTGCTCCCCGGCATCGGCCTGCGCCCCGGCGGCGAGCGGCCCGATCTCGAACCCATGGTGGCCGCGCTTTACGCGGTGCTGTTCGACACGATCGCCGCCCAGGCCCGGGCCGGGTTCGATGTCATCGCCGATCTGGGCCTGCATGACGATTATGCGGCCCCGCTCGATGTCATGGGGCTGCTGGAGGACCGGCTGGAGGGGTTTCCCCGGCTTTTCGTGGGGGTGCTCTGTGGACTCGACACCATCATGGCGCGGCGCAATGCCGATCCGCAGGGCGGGTTCTATGCCTCCGGGCCCGGCGTGCCGGCGCCGGTGCGGCGCTGGCAGGAGGCGGTGCATCGGGGCAAGGCCTACGATCTCACCCTCGCCATGGACGAACTGATCCCCGAGCAGGGGGCCGAGCGCATCGCGGCGGCCCTGGCCGCGCGGGGCTAGGTCCAATCTTCATCAGGATTTGGTGTTTTGTCGCGTTTCCGAACCGCAAAACCGTCGCCGCCTTTGCCGAAAACGCTCCAGGTTAGCTTAGCAGGGCAAGTACGCGATCCTGCGCCGTCTCGGCGGGCCAGCGATGCACGTTGATGGAGCTGCGTTGGAGGGCTTCCAGGATAATGGTGAACAGGCCCTCGGCCCGGGCGAGCAGCAGGGCGTTGGCTTCGGCGTTTTCACCGTCGAAGCGGCTATTGCCATGGGTCCTGGCGTCGATCCGCCGTACGGCCTCGGCCGTTTCCACCGGCAGATAAATGATCTGAATGGGAATACCGCGATAGAGCGCCCCGATCAGGTCCGCTATATCGTCCGCCGGTGGTGCAAAGATTTTTGCCGATACATGGATCGACCAGATGTCCTGCAAAAGAAACTGGTCGAAGATGTTGATGTTCTCTTGCGCCAATATGCCGAGCCGGGCGCGTTGATAGGGTAATCGGCAGAGGCGCCGGAGCGCATCGGGGTGGCTCCATAGTCGGGAGCGCAGGGCGATCTTCGCTATTGCCCAATGTGTTGGCATATCCAGTGCCGCTTTGCCCAGGGCCAGGAGGCGCGTCATGCGGGGCTGGGAGCGCCAGTACGCCCCGAAGGCCTTGCCCGCCAGGACCCGCGCTGGCAATGCCTGACTTTCGATAGACCGGCAAAGTGTGGTCTTGCCGGATCCCGGTGGCCCGAAGCATTCGATCTGCATATGGGGCGAAGTCATCTTGGCAGGCTTTTCCAGATCAGGGACTTCACTTTTCGCAGAACGGCCTCCAGGGGCTGATCGGCGTCGACGGTTACCGTCGGGATGCCGGCAAATTCGAGGGCGCCCAGCGTTGCATGTTTTTCCGCCAGAATGGCAGGCGGCACATCGCCCGGCTTTCGGGCAAGGGCGACATCGAGCGATGGCATCAGCTTAATCAGCAGATCGGGCTGTGCCGCGGCGAGGGATTTGTAGATGCGCGCCTCATATTCGGCTGCCATCCTCTTGAGGAAGGATTTTGATTGCAGCAGCGAAGCCAGGCGTGGCCCGTCATTGAAACCTTCGATCACATTCTGCGGGTAGCGGTCGCAAATCACCAATACGCCGCGTTGGCGCAGGCGGTAGGCCCACCGCATTTCCCGGCGTTTGAGACGTGCTGCGGAAAGCGCCCAGGCGATCTGGGGCCAACCACGATTCTTGCCGCGCGAGCGCTCCCCGCTCGTTTTCTTCCTGTCGGTTCGACCCATGAGGCGATCCCGGCCCAGGGCCATGAGGCGGAGCGAGAGCGATTTGGGGCCGTCGCCCGTTCCAAAATAGATCAGCTCTATATCGAGCTTGCGGCCCCAATCCTTGGCGATGGCCTTGGTCACGGTGGATTTGCCCGAACCGTCCACTCCCATAAGCGCCACGATTGAGCCGCCGGTTTGCCGAATCCTGCGACGCAAGATCCAGGGGCGTCGCAGGCCGATCCGCCTCTGTGCTTTCGCAAAAAGGCTCAGGGCCTCGTTGAACCACCGCTGCAAGCGCCCATGCACCGCGTTCAGGCGCTGCCAGCCGTTCTGTCTGGCCTGGCGGCGTAACGCTTTGGCCAGAACCGTCATATTGTGCAGGGATGCTCCATCGTCGTAGATGCCCGCCATGAGCTCGCCAGTCTCGTTGCCGGCAAGCCGGCAGGCGCGTTCGCGAAATGCCGTCCCATCCACGCGCTCTTGGAGCCAGGCGAATTCGCGCGCAAAATCTGCATCGCCGAAGCGACGGCCCTTGCGATATTTCACGTGATCGCGCGCTCGTATCTTCAGAGCACCGCGGGCAATGAGCGTCACCAGCTCATCAGCGGGGTCGGCAATCCAGACTGCGGGATTGCCATCCCATGGGCGGCGGCGCGCCAGCAATTCATCGCCCCAGGGAAGGATATGATTCTTGAGCCGCTCTTCACCAGCGATCAAGGCATAATGGGCTTGAACGTGGACTAGCTGTCCGCTTTCCTCGGCGAGGCCGAGATAGTCCCTGATATGGGGATAGGTTCTATAGGGCGGCGGCGCAAAGGCCAAATAACCTATTGCCTTGAGAAGACTGTCGACTTCCTTTTCGCTTCCCCGCGAAAACAAAAGATCAAGATCAGTATCCGCCATCAGGGCGGGTTCCAGGTGCTCGTTGCTTTTCCAATGACACCACGATATGGCTGTTTCATTGATGGCAGCTACAAAATCTCCGACTATCCGGCGCATTGCCCCGTCCCTTGCAGCCTTGTCCATATGTCTCTCTTGAAGCGCCAGGCCCGTATCTGAAACGACTTTCAGCCGATTCCGTTAAGGAACAACAATAACAGGCGGCTTTGCCCGTCGTGATTACAGATAATTCTATCCGGGTTTGAATATGGAAAAAAACGCCCTGGGTCGAAAGACATTCACAGGTTTTATCTGGACGTCGGTGGGCACCTGGGGACAGGGCATCGTGCAAGTCATCACGATGGTCATTCTGGCTCGCCTGCTGATGCCATCGGATTTCGGTCTGGCGTCGGCGGCGATGGTCATCGTGGTCTTCGGCATGCTGTTCGCCCAGCTTGGTGTCGCCCCGGCGCTGGTGCAGCGTTATGAGCTGGAAGAAGCCCATATCCGCACCGGCTACACTATTTCCCTGGTCCTGGGGGCGAGCCTGGGCATTGCAACCTATCTGGCGGCGGATCTCATTGCGGGGCTTTTCCAGATCGATGGGCTTGCCCCGCTCGTGCGGCTGACGGCCCTCGCCTTTCCGATCCAGTCGCTTTCCGTGGTGGCCGAGTCCCTGCTGCAGCGCAATCTGCGCTTCCGCGACCTGGCGATCACCCAGACCCTGGCGCAGTTTTTCGGCTTCGGCCTCGTCGCGCTGACCCTGGCGCTTCTGGGCTTCGGAGCGCTGGCGCTGGTCATTGCCAATATCGTCCAGTTCGCCCTGCGCGCCACCATGCTGCTGCTGCTCAGCCCGCATAGCAAGCGGCCGCAATTCCATCTCCGGGCGGCGCGCGAGCTTTTCTATTTCGGCGGCGGGCAAACCATTGCCCGGCTGGGCAACCAGGTGGCCTCCCAGGCCGATTACATCATCACCGGGCGTTGGCTGGGCGCTGAGGCGCTGGGGCTTTATACGCGCACCTATCAGCTCATGGCCCTGCCGGCGACGATCATCGGCACGGCGCTGGACAAGGTGCTGTTTCCTTCCATGGCGCGCTTCCAGCATGACAAGCCCGAGCTGGCCCGCTGGTTCACCCAAGGAAGCGGCGCCATCGCGCTGGTCACCCTGCCGATCAGCGCGGCCAGCTTCGTCCTCGCCCCGGAAATCGTCCTCGTGCTTCTGGGCGACCAGTGGACCAGCATGATCCCCGCCCTGCAGATCTTCGTCTTCGGCATGATGTTCCGCACCAGCTACAAGATCAGCGATTCCCTGGCGCGCGCCACCGGCGCCGTCTATCGCCGCGCCTGGCGGCAGTCCCTTTACGCCCTGGCCGTCATCCTGGGCGCCTGGGTCGGCCAGCATTGGGGCATCGAGGGCGTGGCCAGCGGTGTGCTCGGCGCCGTCATCTTCAATTTCCTGCTGATGTCCCAGCTCAGCCTGCGGCTCATCGATCTGGGCTGGGCGGCCTTCGCCCGCGTGCATGGGGCGCCGCTCCTCTCGGGCCTGCTGGCGGGGCTGGTCGGTTTCGGGGCGGCCAGCCTGTTGCGCCTGTTGGGCCTGCCCGCCATCGTCACGCTGGTGGGGGTGGGCCTGGTGCTCCTGGCGGGGGCCGCCCTTCTGGTATGGGCCCGTCCTCCCCTGCTGCTGGGCAAGGAAGGGCTGTGGCTGATCGACACCATCGGGGTTAATTTGCGCCGCCGTCCCCGCCCGACGCCAAAGGGCTCCGTTCAGACCCCCTGAACAGCGGAGAGCAGGGCGAGCGGTGGCTCGATCTCCAGCGGCACGGGCCAGTCGCCGGCTAGCGCGGCAAAGCTGCGGCTGCGGCCATCGGCCAGGCGCAGGGCGAGCCCCCCGGGAGCCGCAGGCAGATGCAGGACCAGGCTGTCGGCGGGCTGAACGGAAATATTGCCCGGATCGGCGAGCATCCATTCCCCGGCCACGGGTTCCTGCGTCAATTGCGCGGCCAGCACATCGACATAGTCGCCGGCAATATCCGAGCGGGGCGAAATGCCCAGGCGATAGGGCTGGCTCGCATTGGGCGTGAAGGCACAGGTGAGCTCGTAGAGCGTGTCGCCGAGGGTGCGCAGCTCGATCCGGCTCCAGCCGCCTGACCCGGTGCCCGATACGCTCATTGTCCCCACCGGCCCGCTCAGCACGCTTTGCTGGCCCGCCTCATTGCGCATATAGAGGCCGAAATTGCCCGACGTGCCCCGGCGATAGCGCACCCGGATGCTGACGGGCACATCCTGCACCAGGTCCATGAGAGCGGTGCTTCGCCGGGAATAGGCGAAGCCGCCCGAGAAGAGGCGGCACGGCGCGATGAACAGGCCCTCGGCCGGCAATGTGGCGAAACTGGCCGATCCTTCGCTGATCCATTGGCTGCCGCCAAGCTCCAGCGGCCCGCGCGACAGCCGGGTGCGCGCGCCTTCGAGAATGGCGCCCCGGTCGTTGCGGCGCAGCATCCCCGCCTCGAAAGCAGAGATATTGCCTGCCTTGTCCCGTGCCCAGGCCGGGCCGGGCCGGGAAAAGCTGAAGGCGTGGCCGGGCGTGATCTCCTCCCCATCCCGCTGATAGCGCCCGCTGGCGAAATCGGCGGCATAGGCCGCCCCCTCCGGCCAATAAGGCTGGAGGGTTTCGTGCCGGCGGCCCATATCCACACCCAGGCCGATCATCACACCAGCCCCACGAGCGAGCCGGCGGTGGTGCCGGTCAGCCGCACGCGCGCGACACGCAGCGGCAAAATCGCGCCGCCGGGCACGCCAGCCAGAGTGAGGGTGGCGCCCGAATGCAGGACGACCGATACCGCCCCGGTCACCCCCACATAGAGGGCCCGCGTGGTTTCGGGCAGGTCGGCGCTGTCGCTGGGCGAAATGGCAAAGCCATGGGTGGCGGGGGATTCCAGCCCTGGGGCGAAATTGGCATATCTGTCGGGCACGGCGAACTCCTTGCAGGAATGGCAGCAGAGCCATCAGCATAGGAGGCGCCGGGACGAGGAGGGTAAGTTCCGCCCTTTGCCGCCAAAGGGGCCGTTCATCACCCGCCCTGGGCCCATGCCCGGCGGGGATAGGTCAGAACAGCTTCTGGTAGAGCTGGTTTGCGAGTTCTTCTGTTTGGAATTGTCCGCCTTTGAGGGTTATGTCGGGGTTTACGGGGATTTCGAATGGGGAATCGATGCCTGTGAAGTTCTGGATCAGGCCGCGCCTTGCCTTGGCG